>SCPN01000126.1_pt1 | contig 901406 bp, 1189 predicted proteins | sample 6106831 | NCBI WGS metagenome assembly SCPN01 (sample SAMN10720447, study PRJNA508395) | human gut metagenome | isolation source: Participant 1, 0 month
AGGCCGTTATTGCCCGCCAGTATACCCAGATCAGCGGGTACACGGAAAACATCGAGAACGCCTTCTGCGCCAGCAGGATCTTCGCGCCGGTGCGTCTGGCAACGTCCCGCAGGACGGCCAGATTCTGCACCAGACGGTTTTCATCGAGCAGGTAGCAGGGCGTAGGAAGCTCAGTAAATTTCATATCAGTCCACCAGCACCGGCTTGTCGTTAATCTGCCACGGCAGACCCCACTTGTTCAGCGCCTCCATGTACGGATCGGGATCAAACTCCTCGACCGTGTACACGCCCGGCTTGTTCCACTTGCCGGTCAGCAGCATCGCCGCGCCGATCATCGCCGGAACGCCGGTGGTGTAGCTGATGGCCTGCGAGCCGACCTCGCGGTAGCACTCCTCGTGGTCGCAGACGTTGTAGATATAGGCGGTCTTTTCCTTGCCGTCCTTCTTGCCGGTGAAGATGCAGCCGATGTTGGTCTTGCCCTTGGTGCGCGGACCGAGCGTTGCCGGATCGGGCAGCAGCGCCTTGAGGAACTGGATCGGCACGATCTGGCGGCCCTCAAACTCGATCGGGGTGGTGGACAGCATGCCGACGTTCTCCAGACACTTCATGTGGGTCAGATAGGACTGACCGAAGGTCATGAAGAAGCGGATGCGCTGCACGCCCGGAATATTCTTCGCCAGGGACTCGATCTCCTCGTGGTGGAGCAGGTATCATGTCCTGTGGCCGACTGATCGAAGTCAGTACTCACGCTTGATGCTCATCGCCGGGATTTCAACCCAGTGACCGTTCTCCCAGTACGAGCCGGGCGCGGATACCTCACGCAGATTGATCTCCGGGTTGAAGTTGGTCGCAAACGGATAGCCGTGGTCGCCGCCGTTGCAGTCCAGGATGTCGATGGTGTCGATTTCATCGAACAGGTGCTTCTGTGCGTAAGCGCAGTACGCCTGCGTTACGCCCGGGTCAAAGCCGGAGCCGAGCAGAGCGGTCAGACCGGCGTCCTCAAACTTTTTCTTGTATGCCCACTGCCAGGAGTAGTCGAAGTACGCGGTAAAGCCCTCGTCCTTGCAGCGCTTCTCGTAAATAGCGCGCCACTCCGGATCGTCGGTGTCTTCCGGCTCGTAGTTTGCCGTATCCATGTAGTTTACGCCGCACTTGAGGCACGCATCCATGATGGTCAGGTCCTGATACGGCAGCGCAATGTTCATCACGATGTCCGGCTTGTACTCGTCGATGAGCGCGCACAGCTCGTCCACGTTGTCCGCGTCCACCTTGGCGGTGCGGATCTTGGTTGCGGTCGTACCGTCCAGCTTCTCCTTGATGGCATCGCACTTGCTCTTGGTGCGGGATGCGATCATGATCTCCTCAAAAACGTCGCTGTTCTGGCAGCACTTGTGGATAACTACGCCGGCTACACCGCCGCAGCCGATGATCAATGCTCTTCCCATTGTTAATTCCTCCTCATTTTTAACTGTATATATAATTTAGATTTATTGAATGGTCTTTATTTGTTAAACTGCCGCTTGAGAAGCGAACGGAACTGCGCCGCACCCGCGGCGGGGGCAAAAAGGGTAGACACCTACGGTTTCTACCCTCTTTGAACACCCGTTTCCCTTGTTGGGATAGCTTGGGTGCAGACGGTAGACTGCGTAAGCAGGAAAAGGGGAACGGCAGTCGGGTTACTCTTGCGTGATTTTCGCAAAATATTCGCAGTCCACAGACAGCGTACTGCTACACATGCGGTTAATCAACGCAGGGCGCGGCATAGCAGTGCCGCGCAAATCCTTGGCACGTTGTAACGCACGGCATCTGCGAGGATAAATGCTACTAAATAGATAGATTCGTAGGTGCTGTCCGTAACCTCCAGACTTACGAATCGTGCGGCACTGTTATGCCGCACCCAGCGCAGACGAAACCGCCTATGTAGCAGTACGGTATCCGACACTGCGAATAGGCTGCTCAAGAGGATGGACTCCGAAGGTAGTCCGTCCGTAGCAGAGGAAAAATCCTCTGCCGTTCCCCCATTTCGCAGCGGTCACATGTCGGCAATCTGCGCCAGACTATCTAACAAGGGAAAGGTAGGAGTTCAAAGAGGAAGGGAAACCGCAGGTGTCCCTTCCTTTGCCCGCCGCCGATGGGCACATCCCCGCCAGGCACGGCGCGTTTTCTTTGGCAAAACGGATACCCAATCAAACCCATAGTGATTTTCTAAGCGATAACGTTATTCTTCCACCTTTTCCAGCAGCTTCTGCACATAATTCGGCAGATAGAACGCGCCTTTGTGCAGGTTGGTATTGTAGTATCTGGTTTCCAGTCCCAGACTGTTCCACCAGTCCGGATTCAGGTCGCGCACCGGATGTACGCCGCGGGACGAAAAGCCGAACAGCCAGTGTCCGGACGGGTAGGTCGGGATATGTGCCTGAAACAGACGGCTCAGCTCAAACGAGTGTACGATATTGCGGTGCGCTCTCTGGCACGCAAGCGCATCGCCCTTGTAGAACGGGCTTTCGTGCTGATTGACGAGCACGCCGTGCTCCTTGAGCGCCTTGTAGCAGTTGCCGTAAAATTCCATCGTGAACAGGCCCTCGCCCGGGCCGAACGGGTCGGTCGAGTCGATGATGATAAGGTCGTACTCGTCCTCAATCCGGCGGATATACTTTAATCCGTCCTGATAGAGAATGTGCACGCGCGGGTCGTCGAGCGAACATGCCACACCGGGCAGGTACTCCCTGCAGACCGCGACAACGCGCTCATCGATCTCCACAAGGTCGATATGCTCGATGTGCTGATAGCGGCACAGCTCGCGGACACAGCCGCCGTCACCGCCGCCGATGACAAGCACCTTTTTGATCTTCTCGCCGAGCACGGCCATCGGCACATGCACCATCATTTCATGATAGATGAACTCGTCCCGCTCGGTCAGCATCATGTAGCCGTCAAGCGTGAGAAACCGACCGAACTCCTCGCATTCAAACACGTCGATGCGCTGAAAATCGCTCTGTTCGGTGTAAAGCTGACGGTCTACCTGTATCTGCAGCCCAACCGTCGGCGTGTGCATTTCAGTAAAGGTAAGTTGCATGAGTGAAACGCTCCTTTTATTCCGGGCTGACAACGCCGCGGATGACCTGCAGGTTGTTCACCTCGGGGTCCTCGGTGCCGAGCAGCATGCAGTTCTTTTCCTTGGCGTAGCGAATATAATCAAGAATATCGCGGGTGATACGCTCACCGGGCGCGAGGATCGGGATGCCAGGCGGATAGCACATGACAAACTCTGCGCAGATGCGTCCGACCGACTCCTCGAGCGGCATGGCCTTCTTGTCCGCGTAGAACGCCTCCTGCGGGGCGGCAACCACCTGCGGCGAGATGTACTCCTGCCGCATGAGCGTCGCCTTGTCGCGCTTGTAGCGGCGGCGAATGTCCGCGAGAGCGGCTACCAGACGTTCGAGGTCGCGTTCACGGTCGCCCACCGAAACATAGGCGAGCAGATTGCCGAGATCGCCGAACTCGGTCTGAATATCGTAAAAGTCGCGCAGAATGTCGTACACCTCGATGCCCGCCAGACCAACATCCAGCGTGTTTACCGCCAGCTTGGTCGTGTCGAAGTCGTACACGGTGTCGCCGTTGATCAGCTCGCTGCCGTAGGCGTAGTAGTCACCGAGGGCGTTGATCTCCTCGCGGGCGTAGGTCGTCAGGTCAACGACTTTTCGGAAAATCTCCTTGCCGTGCAGTGCAAGGTTCTTGCGCGAAATATCCAGGCTGACCATCAGCAGGTACGAACCCGAAGTCGTCTGCGTCAGGTTGATGATCTGGCGAACGTGCTCCGCGTTCATCGACGGACCGCACAGCAGAAAGCTGGACTGCGTGAGCGAGCCGCCCGACTTGTGCATGGAAACGGATGCTAAATCCGCGCCTGCCGCCATCGCGGAGACCGGCATATTTTCACCGAAGTAGAAATGCGTGCCGTGCGCCTCATCGGCCAGCACCTTCATGCCTGCCGCGTGCGCGAGCCTTACGATTTCCCGAATGTTCGAGCAGATGCCGTAGTAGGTCGGGTTGTTGACGAGCACCGCCTTGGCGGACGGATGCTTCTCAATAGCGGCCTTCACATCCGCGACCGACATGCCGAGCGAAATGCCCAGCCGGTCGTTCATCTGCGGGTTGACATAAACCGGAATCGCACCGGTCAGTACGAGCGCGTTGATGACGCTGCGGTGCACGTTGCGCGGCAGAATGATCTCGTCGCCGCGTTTGACCACGGAGAGAATCATCGCCTGTACGCTGCTCGTCGTGCCGCCCACCATCAGGAAGGCGTGCGCCGCACCGAACGCATCTGCGGCCAGCTCCTCGGCCTCGCGGATAACGCTGGTCGGGTGGCACAGATTGTCGAGCGGCTTCATCGAGTTGACGTCCACCGTCATGCACTGCTGACCGAGGAATTTCGTTAATTCCGGTGAGCCGCGTCCGCGCTTGTGGCCGGGCACATCGAACGGCACAATGCGCATGTCTTTGAAGTTTTCGAGCGCCTCCATGATTGGCGCACGGGATTGATCCATAAAAATGCCTTCTTTCGGCAGAGAATGATATGCTGCGCTTTCGCGCGCAGCGACGCACAAATTTTATTGTGAGACAAATCCGAACATCGTTCGGTTTGTCTTTCTCGATTGAAAATGTATTTTCAATCGAAATCAGTAGATGTTCTTCCCCGAAAATATCTCAATCATCTCTCGTCTGAGGTCGGAGTGAATCTTGAGTCTGGTCTTGGGCGGCAGCTCATAGATGTCGGTGTTGAACAGGTAGTTCTGGAGATCGATCTCCTTGAGCAGCATACGGGTGTGGAACAGATTGGACTGGTACACGTTAATGTCGTATGCGTCGTACCGCTCGAGCGTTTTCGGGTCGATAAAGTCCTGAATGGACGTCATATGGTGATCCATGAACAGCTTTTTGCCCTCGATATCGCGGGTAAAGCCGCGCACGCGGTAGTCCATGGTGATGATATCCGAATCGAACGAGCCGATGAGGTAATCGAGCGTAGACAGCGGCGTGATCTCACCGCAGGTGGCAACGTCAATATCCACGCGGAAGGTGGCAAGGCAGGTATCCGGATGATACTCCGGGTAGGTATGCACGGTAACGTGGCTCTTATCGAGGTGTGCAACGATGGTATCCGGCTCAAGGGCCGGCTTCATGTGCTCCTCCGCGATGAGAAAGGTCACCGAGGCGCCCTGCGGGTCGTAATCCTGCTTGGAAATGTGCAGCACATGCGCACCGATCATCTCGGTTACCCGCTCGAGAATGCCGGTCAGTCGTTCGGAGTTGTACTGCTGGTCGATATATTTGATGTAGTCACGCTGTTCGCGCTCGGTCTTTGCGTAGCAGACATCATAAATGTTGAAGGACAGCGCCTTGGTCAGGTTGTTGAACCCGTAAAGTTTGAGCTTGTTCTGCATTTCATATCCTCACAATACCAAAAAATCCCCAGGCGAAAGGGGTACACACGGTACGCTTTCACTTGGGGATGATCATTCTCTTTTTGCAGATGCTTCTGCACATTCCGTAGGTTTTATGGAAGAGGAAAGAGTCTATATAGCAAGAATCGTTACTTTTAGGCAATACCGCATAATGAAGCAAGAGCGATTTGCGAGTAAATTTTGTGCTCTGATAAGGCGTGGTTTTGCGTCAATACTTGCTGTATTGCAAAAAATCACAACGAAATCAGGGGGCAAAATTTCCGCAAAGCGCCGCAGTCTTAATTGTGCGGTGTTGCCTTTGTACTCTTATTGATCGTTTCACAAGTGTGATGCGCCCGCGGCACACGGCTTTTAGTCAGCCAACTTATAAAATTCAATAAGGCAACAAAGTTGCCAGTTTCGGCATTTGACCCGGCTGTCCGTATGGCCTTGGCACCGTTTTCGCGCAGAAACCGGGCGGTCAAAGAAATTCTGCTGAAAGGCTTCGCCTCTCCGAGTAACTTTTATTATAAGGGAATCCGCGTGCAAATGCAAGTTCATCTTGCAAATTTTACGAATTTGATACCGAATCCGCCTATACGGTGTCGCCATCACAAAAAGTTTACAGTCTTTGTTTTGAAAAATCGCGTAAAACGTAGTACAATGGAACAGTAAGACGATATCATTTTGAAAAGATAAGGTGAATCATGGCACGCAAAAAGAGAAGCAAGGGACTTCGGGTCAGCCTGATGCTGACAGTCGGACTGATGATCGTGTCGTTTGCGGCGGGCATGCTGACACAGAGGATCGTGTTCCGCGAGCCGCAGACCGACGCCGGTCTGACCTACATTGAGGATATTCCGGTGATGACCGACTTTCTTCCCGAGGGCACACGCGCCCGTCCGGGACAGAAGCGCGAGATCAAGTATCTTGTCATCCACGAGACCGACAACACCGGCTCCGGCGCAAATGCGGCTGCGCACAACTCGTTCATCCACCAGAACGCCAACGCCGAGGAGGGCATTGTTTCGTGGCACTACACGGTGGACGATCACGAGATCTACCACCATCTGCCGGATGATGAGACTGCCTATCACGCAGGCGACGGCATGGAGAAGAACGGCGGCAACATGAACGGCATCGGCATTGAAATGTGCGTCAACTCGGACGGCAACTACGAACAGACGCTCATCAACACCGAAAAGCTGTGTGCGCGGCTGCTGATCGAGTACGATCTGAACCCGTCCAAGGCACTGAAAAAGCATCAGGACTTTTCGGGCAAAATCTGCCCGTCCACCCTCATCAACAGCGGCCGCTGGGATGAATTCTGCAGCGCGGTAACCGCCAAATACAAGGAGCTGAAGGCCGATGAGGCGGCAAACGCATCGTAAGCAGCCGGTTAGCAGGATGCAACCATGTGCAAAAACCGTGGAAAATCAAAGGGCGATTTGTCGTAAATCGCTCTTTCTTTTTGCCCTCTGATATGGTATACTTCAAATCGTACGCTGTAAAAAAGCTGAAAAAATTTAAGCGTACCGTAAATCTTGCTTAAAATTTATCACATTGTGAAGGAGTGAACTGAAATGATCGTTGTACTCAAACAAAACAGCGACAAAGGACATGTCGAAAAACTGATGCAGCATTTCACGGATATGGGGCTGCGGATCAACTATTCCGAGGGCGCAGATACCACCATCCTGGGCCTGATGGGCGACACGACCCGGCTCGATGAAAGGGACATTATGGCGTATGACGTGGTCGAGCGTGTACAGCGCGTGACCGAGCCGTTTAAGGCCGTCAACCGCAAATTCCATCCCGAGGACACGATCATCGAGGTTGCGGGCCGCAAGATCGGCACCGGCTACTTCAATGTTATGGCAGGTCCGTGCTCGGTCGAGAACGAAGCACAGATCGTCGAGTGTGCCGAGCGCGTCAAGGCTGCCGGTGCATCCTTCCTGCGCGGCGGCGCATTCAAGCCGCGTACCTCCCCGTACTCGTTCCAGGGTCTGGAAGCCGAGGGTCTCAAGCTGCTGCTCGAGGCAAAGCGTCAGACCGGTCTGCCGATCGTCACCGAGATCATGAGCGAAAAGCACCTCGATCTGTTCGCAGATGTGGATATCATCCAGCTTGGCGCCCGCAATATGCAGAACTTCATGCTGCTCAAGGAGCTGGGCCGCTCGAACAAGCCGATCCTCCTCAAGCGCGGTCTGTCCGCCACCATGGAGGAGTTCCTCATGGCTGCCGAGTACATTTTCGCAGGCGGCAATACCAATGTTATCCTGTGTGAGCGCGGCATCCGTACCTTTGAGAAGCTGATCCGCAATAATCTGGATATCTCCGCTGTTCCGCTGGTTAAGATGTTCAGCCACCTGCCGATCATCATCGACCCGTCCCACGCAGCAGGCCGCCGTGATATGGTGCAGCCGCTGTCCCGCGCAGCCATCGCTGCCGGTGCTGACGGCCTGATCATCGAGGCGCATAACGATCCCGCACACGCCCTCTGCGACGGTGCACAGTCGCTCGACCTCAACCAGTTCGATACCGTCATGAAGGACATCAAGCGCCGCGCCGAGTTTGAAGGCCGCACCATGATGCCGTAAAAGCAAACAGAAACCTCTCCGGTTTTCGGAGAGGTTTTTATTTTATATATTGTTTTCCCGTAGGGTGCGACGACCTCGGCGCACCGTTGTAAACCATCTGCACACGCATAACCGTAGGGGCGCACAGTGTGCGCCCGCAGCGCGACCGGAGCCTGCGCAAGGAACGGCCAAGAACCGTTTGATTTTACGTTGCGTGGGAGCACACTGTGCTCCCCTACGAGATAACGTGTACCAATCGTTAGATACGGTGCGCCGAGTCGTCGCACCCTACGTTTTAGCTATTGACCGACAATTCAGCCAGTGAACCAAATTGATAACCCGCACTCTCCCACTTCGTCAGCAATTCATCGAGAATCCTCGCATTGGTCTCGCTGGTGGAATGCAGCAGCACGATCGCCCCGTTATGAATCCTCGGCAGCAGCTTGGAGAATGCCTGCTCATCGGTCGGCTGGTTATCCGTATACCAGTCCACATACGCGAGCGACCAGAAAACCGTAGTATACCCCAGCTCCTGCGCCTGCCGGAGATTCTCCTCGCTGAACTTGCCCTGTGGCGGACGATAAAATCTCTGCATCGGCTGACCGGTCAGCGCGGTGTATTTCTCCTCGAGACCGTTCAGTTCCGCCGCAAACGCGCTCTTATCCGCAATGCCGGACATATCCGGATGGTGCAGCGTATGGTTGCCCACGATATGCCCCTCCGCTGCCATGCGCTTTACGAGTTCCGGCGCGGTGTCGATGAAGTTGCCCACCACGAAAAAGCAGGCAGGCGCGTCATGCTTTTTGAGCGCATCCAGAATAGCAGGCGTGCAGCCGTTCTCGTAGCCCGCGTCAAACGTCAGGTAGATGGTCTTTCGGCTCGTGTCACCGACGTAAAACGCATTGTACTGCCGCAGTTCCTCGGCGGAGACATTGCCGACCGGCGGCTGACCCTCGGTTTGGAACGACAATCCCCAGTCGCTGACAGCCGCGGGAACCGCCTGTTCGGCGGCTGTCGGCTCAGCATTTTCGCGCGGAAACAGGATGAAAACCGCGGTCAGAACCGCAAAAACGCTAAGTCCCACACCAATTCGATGCAGACCCGTGCGTGTGATCGTGATAAACATAGCAGTGCCCTCCCTTGCTCTACCCTATGCGCCCGCATGGACAGTATGACGGTTTTTGCCCGCCAATTTGCGCCAAACTGCGGATAGACAAATCCCACCGTTTTCCTGTATACTGGTAGTAACACCTATGTGAGGGGGCACAATATGAAAAAGAGAAACCGTTTTGCCGCTGCCGCACTCGCAGCGCTGCTGCTCGCCGGCTCGGCGCCGAGCGCGCTCGCACTGGATACCACACCGCCGATGTATCAGCAGTTTGGGTATGACAGTGCGGAGGATTTTGCCCGCAGCTATCTCGGCAATTTCGTTCATTTCGATTACGATACGGCCAGCGATATGTTCCGCCGGTATGTACAGCAGCTGCACGCCGATCCATCGCTCGGATTTTCCTATTTCGGTCTGGAAGATACGGACATGCTGTACCGCTATATCGACTACGGCCAGTGGAAAGATATGGACGACTACTGCCGTCAGGCCGCAAGAGAAATGATACAGACCGCCGATTACCGGTCCGAGCAGCTTGCAGTGCAGCTGAACGGTCAGGCCGTCAAATTCCCGGACGCCCAGCCGGAGAAGGCCAACAACCGTACCATGGTTCCCTTCCGCGCGATTGCCGAGGCGCTCGGCGCTGAGGTAGACTACAACGCAGGCGCAATCACCGCCAAGAAGGACGGACAGACGCTTGCTTTCTCGCTCGGCGGCAAGCAGCTAACCATAACCGATGACAGCACCGGCAAGGTTATCAAGACCACCTCTGTTGATTCCGCACCGTACAAGAAGAAGGGCCGCACTTATGTTCCGGTACGCTTTTTCGCGGAAGGCTTCGGCCTTACCGTGCAGTGGGAGAACAGTGTGCAGACCGCTGTTTTATATGACCGCGATGCACTGATTGCAGACATTGACAGTCACTTTACTATGCTCAACCAGTGGCTCAAAGCACAGCCGTCCTACGGTCAGAATGCAAAGGCACTGAGCAGCACCATCAATGTTTCGACTGACTACACTCTGTATGATTCCATCGCAGGAGACAAGTCCTATCGCGCAAGTGCAAAAATCAACGCACTGACCGATGAAAATGCCGCAGAAGTCCATCTATCCGCTGATTTGAGCGATCTTCCCAGTGAATATTATCCGAATTATTCCTCTATCCCCTTTGTTACGGATGATTCGTTTGAGTGGTCCATCTTCCGCACACTACGCAGTTCTGACAAGAGCACGCTCAAAAATCTGCAAGTTGATTTGTGCGGCAGTGACTCCGGTGCCGGCTGCTTTTACATGCGCAGTCCTGCCCTGTCGGAGATGTACCGCGGCACGGAAAAGGACCGTCCGGAAGAACGCACCGCCATGAAAAACGGTGCATGGGTCAATGTTGCAACGATGGACACCGTATTCGGCGCAACCGATTTTGCCGAACGCTGGTCCGAACTGGCACAGGGCAAGGTGAATACAGTCGGTGAATCCATCGTCATCAACAGCGAAAAAAACACCTATGGGTACGAATGGTCTAAACTCTTTGCCGATGCCTACGAGGAATGCCGCAACTGGGAAGCACTTGCAGGCGACAGTCTGTTCACGCGCAGCGGTTCGCGTTATACCGCCAATATGGATCTGCGGGATATGCTCGGCAGCGATCCTGATACTTCAACCAGCACAATAAAGTATACGCTGGATACGTCGAACGGTTCGATCTCCGGTTCTACATCGAGCAGCTATACCAACTGGTATACGCAGTCTATTACGACGATTGAATTCTCCGGCAAGCTGCGCAGTCTCAGCTTTACGCGCACCGAACAGGTTAAAAACAAGAGCAAGCTGGTGCGCAAAAGCACACTTACCGCGTCTCCGACAGATACCGCACCGACCGCTAATCCGCCCAAGGGCAGCAAAATCATTTTGTGGGATACGGAAAGCACCTATTATGATGAGGACGGTAACGAAATCACCGATATGTCTGATTTTCTTTCGACATTCCTATAAACACAAAAAGAGCAGATGCCAAGCATCTGCTCTTTCTCTATCCAATTCAGGAACTTAACCGCGCAGCTGAGCGTCGAACTCGGTCTCAAGTGCCGAGATAGCGGCACGCATTGCCTTGTCGCACTCCTCATCGGTGAGGGTACGGTCGGGTGCGCGCAGGGACAGCGAGTACGCCACGGACTTCTTGCCCTCCGGGATGCCCTTGCCCTTGTAAACGTCGAACAGCTTGACCGACTCGAGCAGCTTGCCTGCTGCCTTCTCAACAGTGGCCTGCATGGAGGCTGCCGGAACGGCATCGTCAACCAGAACCGCGATATCGCGGGTGGAAGCCGGGAACTTGGGCAGCGGATGATACAGCTTCTCCGGATCGATGGCAGCCAGCAGCGCATCCATCTGCAGCTCGGCAGCGAGTACCTCGCCGGACAGACCGTAGCGTGCGGCAACGGTCGGATGAATGGTGCCGAATACGCCGATCTCCTTACCGTCGATCAGCACCTTGGCACAGCGGCCCGGGTGATAGGACGGATTGGACTTCTCAGGAGCGAAGGACGCGCCCTTGATGTTCAGCTCACGCAGCAGCGCCTCGATGGCACCCTTGAACTGGAAGAACGACAGGCGGCCGTAGCTGCCGAGGGTCAGGATCTTCTCCTCGTGCGGCAAAACGTCCGGGTCAGCCTTGCCGTCCTTGACGGTCGGGGTGTAGATGGTGCCCAGCTCGTACAGCGAAGCGGTCGGGTTGCGGTGTGCATGGTTGTGCGCCAGATTATCCAGCATGGACGGCAGAACGGTGGTGCGCATTACGCTGAAATCCTCACCAAGCGGGTTGAGGATGGTGGTGGAGATACGGCGCGGGTCGTTCTCGTCCCAGCCGATCATGTCATAGAACTTCGGGGAGATGAACGAATGGCTCATGGACTCGTCAAAGCCTGCCTCGCGGCAAACCAGAGCGGCAGCGCGCTCCGCCTGCTGAGACGGCGTGAACTCACCCTGTACCATCTCGCCTGCGTACAGCGTGGTCGGGATCTTGTCGTAGCCGTACATGCGGGCAACCTCCTCAGCCACGTCGCACATGCGGTTGATGTCGGTGCGGAAGAACGGCACAACAACCTCGTTATTCTCGATCTTGAAGTCCAGCTTCTCGAGCAGCTTTACCTGCTCCTCGGCGGACAACTCCAGACCGAGCAGGGCGTTCATCTTGTCCGGCTCGAACGGCAGACGCTTATGGTTCGGGTCGGAGTTATCAACGTCGATAATGCCGTCGATGACCTCGCCTGCGCCCAGCTGCTCCACCAGCTCGCACGCACGGTTGACCGCATCGAGGGTCATGCGCGGGTCAAGGCCCTTCTCAAAGCGGCCGGAGGCCTCGGTACGCATGCCGAGCGCCTTTGCGGTGATACGAACGGTAGCGCCGTGGAAGTTTGCAGACTCGAAAACGACGGTCTTGGTATCGTCCATAATCTCGGAGTTTGCGCCGCCCATAACACCTGCAACAGCGACCGGCTTGTCGTTGTCGCAGATGGCGAGCATCTTGTCGCTCAGATCGTGATCCACGCCGTCCAGAGTCTGGATGGACTCACCGTTGCGGGCACGGCGGACAACAATGCGGCCATCGGACAGGCACTTGTAGTCGAACGCATGCATCGGCTGGCCGTACTCGAGCATAACATAGTTGGTGATATCAACGATGTTGTTGATCGGACGAACGCCGCAGGCGTGCAGACGCTCGCGCATCCACGCCGGAGACGGCTCGATCTTGATATTCTTGACAATGCGGGCGGTGTAGCGCGGGCACAGGTCGGTGTCCTTGACCTCGACGGACATATACTTGTTGATGTCGTCGCCCACGCCCTTGACCTCCGGGGTCTTGACGCTGAACGGACGGTCGAAGGTAGCCGCAGTCTCGCGGGCCAGACCGATCACGCTCAGGCAGTCCGGGCGGTTGGACGTAATCTCAAAATCGGAAACCCAGTCGTCCAGACCGAGCACCTTCTTGATGTCCTCGCCAACCGGGGTGCCGGCCGGCAGGAACAGGATGCCGTTCTCGCACGCATAGGGTACGCAGCCGTGGGACAGACCCAGCTCCTGGAACGAGCACATCATGCCGTTGGACGGCACGCCGCGCAGCTTGCCCTTGGTGATCTTCACGCCGCCCGGCAGGGTGGACTTGTGCAGGCAGACCGGGCAGATCTCGCCAACGGACGCAGGCGTTACATTGGGTGCGCCGGTGACGATCTGCACCGGCTCCTCCTTGCCGACATCGAGCTGGCAGATCTTCAGATGGTCGGAATCCGGGTGATCGACAACCTCGAGGATCTTGCCGGTCACAACGTTGTCGATCTCCGCGCCGAGGTAGTAAACCTCCTCGACCTTGGAGCCGGACATAGTCAGCTTGGCATCATACTCCTTCGGGGTGATGCCGTTCATATCGGTATAATCCGAAAGCCAGGATAATGGCAGTTTCATTGATAGGAACACTCCTTTTGGTGTTATTGTTGTCCGTAGGGCGCGACGACTCGGCGCGCCGTATTTGCCGCCTGCATATACTTACGAGCGGCGCGCCGGGGTCGTCGCGCCCTACGATAATACGTATCGCTTGTAACATGCGGGAGAGTGCGGCGGGATGAGGTCATCCCGCCCTACGGGTGCAGGTTTAGAACTGGTGCAGGAATCGAACGTCGTTCTCATAGAACAGACGGATATCGTCGATCTTGAAGCGGCCCATAACCATACGCTCCAGACCGATGCCGAAGGCGTAGCCGGAGTATTCATTCGGGTCGATGCCGCTCATCTCAAGCACCTTGGGGTGAACCATGCCGCAGCCGAGGATCTCGATCCAGCCCTCGCCCTTGCAGAGCGGGCAGCCTTCACCGTGGCAGCGATAGCACTGGATATCCATCTCCGCAGACGGCTCGGTGAACGGGAAGTGATGCGGACGGAAACGAACAACCGTGTCCTCGCCGTACAGCTTCTTTGCGAACAGCTCGAGAATGCCCTTCAGGTCGCTCATGCGGATGCCCTTATCGACAACCAGACCCTCGATCTGATGGAACAGCGGAGAGTGGGTTGCGTCAACGGCATCCGAACGGTAAACACGGCCCGGCGCGATAATGCGGATCGGCGGCTTGCGCTTTTCCATCGTGCGGACCTGCATCGGAGAGGTCTGCGTGCGGAGCACAACATTATCCGAAATATAGAAGGTATCCTGCGTGTCGCGTGCCGGATGATCCTTCGGAATGTTCAGCGCTTCAAAGTTGTAGTGATCCAGCTCAACCTCCGGACCCTCAGCGATCGAGAAGCCCAGACCGAGGAAAATCTCCTTGAACTCGTCGAGCACGATGTTCAGCGGATGCTTCTTGCCGATGACAACGTCCTCACCCGGCAGGGTAACGTCGATGGTCTCCGCCTCCAGCTTCTTCTCGAGCGCAGCCTGCTCGATCAGCTTCTTCTGCTTGTCAATGATGGTTTCGATCTCCGCACGAACGTCGTTAATCAGCTGACCAACAACCGGACGCTCCTCTGCGGCAACGTCCTTCATGCCCTTGAGCAGCGCGGTCAGCTCACCCTTTTTGCCGAGGAACTTGACGCGGGCCTCGTCCAGCGCGCGCGAATCCTTCGCGGCAGCGAGCTGCTCCTTCGCGGTCTGCAAAATGCCTTGCAGCTTTTCTTTCATACCAATTCTCCTTTGGAATGTGATTTTGTGATAGAGTGAGGGCGGATAATTCGTAGGGCGTGACGACCTCGGCACGCCGTCTGAAATCATCAGCTGCCGTTCGATGCGGCGCGCCGAGTCGTCGCGCCCTACGGGTATCATCCATTACAGTGGTAATAAAAAACGCCTTCCGTCCCCGTAAAATAGGGACGAAAGGCGTAAAACTTCCGTGGTACCACCCTGATTCCCGAAAAAATCGGGCACTCATTGAACGCCGGTAACGGAGCGTTACTTCGCCGGCGCCTACTGCATCTATTCAGCACCGGTGCTCACAGGGGAACTTCGCGCCATACCTCGATAAACGGCTTGCAGCCATGGGACCGTTCTCTCTGAGAAAGAGGAACACAGCGTTACTTTTCCTGCTCATCGCATTGAAATATTTATAACAGAATAATTAAAACACATTTTGCGGGAAAATGCAAGAGGAAAACGCGAAATTTACCTAAAATATATGAATTTTTACATCAGAAAACAACGGATTTCCAAATCAATCGCATCAAAAATTCACCGTAGGGGCGGACCAGTGTGTCCGCCCTGATTAAGCGATATGCAGATGGTTTACAAGCGGTGCGCCGAGTCGGCGCACCCTACGGTAAAGCCTTACATCAAATATAACCCGCAGGTGCCGTCCATAGCTATCGAATTATATCACAAATTTGTTTCACACACAAAATAATTTAACATGTTATATTGTAGGGCGGGATGACCTCATCCCGCCGTATGTAAATGACAGCAAACCGTTAAAAAACGGCGGAGTGAGGTCACCCCGCCCTACATGTTAGATATTCACCACAATTCAATTCTTAAACATCATTGATAGCGTGTAAACGCCGCCCAGCAACAACGTATTGCTACGCAACTCGTGTGCACCGCTTACTTTCTGCCTGAAGACATAAAAAAAGGAACCCTTACGGGTTCCTTTTTGAAATCGCTCTTCCTTACCAGGATGCCTTGCGGACACCCGGGATCTGGCCCTTGTAAGCCAGCTCGCGGAAGCAGATACGGCAGATACCGAAATCACGCAGGTAAGCGTGCGGACGGCCGCAGATCTTGCAGCGGTTGTAAGCTCGGCTGGAGAACTTCGGCTTAGCCTGCTGCTTGAGAACCATCGACTTCTTAGCCATTTAACTTCTCCTCCTTACTTCTCAAACGGAGCGCCCATCAGAGTAAGCAGCTCCTTTGCTTCTTCATCGGTATTTGCAGTGGTGCAGATAACGATGTTCATGCCGCGGATCTTGTCGATCTGATCGTAGGAAATTTCCGGGAAGATCAGCTGCTCGCTCAGACCCAGAGCGTAGTTGCCACGGCCGTCAAATGCGTTGCCGTTGATGCCGCGGAAATCGCGTACACGCGGCAGAGCTACGTTGAACAGACGATCCAGGAACTCCCACATGCGGTCACGGCGCAGGGTTACCTTAACGCCTACCGGCATGCCGTCACGCAGCTTGAAGTTTGCGATGGACTTCTTAGCGTGGGTGATGATCGGCTTCTGGCCGGAGATCAGGGTGATATCACGGACAATAGCCTCGATAACCTTGGAGTTACCGTTTGCTTCCTTACCGCAGCCGACATTGATTACGATCTTGTCGAGCTTCGGAATCTGCATTGCGCTCTCGTACTGAAACTTCTTCATCAGAGCAGGCGCAACTTCCGCAGTATACTTTGCTTTCATATTCGGAACCATTTATTGCAACCTCCTCTTCTTAAAGCGTTTCGCCGCAGTGCTTGCACACCGTCAGCTTAGTGCCGTTCTCGGTGATCTTGTGAGCAACACGAGTCGGCTTGTCGCACTTCGGGCATACGCGCATTACCTTGCAGGCACGCAGCGCACCCTCGCGCTCGATGATGCCGCCGGTTTCACCCTGACGGCGGGGCTTGGTGTGGCACTTGATCATGTTCACACCTTCGATTACTACCATACCCTTCTTCGGGTTTACGGACAGGACCTTGCCGCGCTTGCCCTTTTCCTTGCCGGAAAGAACGACTGCGGTGTCGCCCGTCTTAACGTGCAAATTGTTCATTTGTTGGCGACCTCCTTACAGTACTTCCGGAGCAAGCGACAGGATCTTCATGTAATCCTTGTCACGCAGCTCACGAGCGACAGGCCCAAAGATACGGGTGCCGCGGGGGTTTTTGTCATCACGAATGATAACGCCAGCGTTCTCGTCAAAGCGGATATAGCTGCCGTCAGCGCGGCGCAGGCCCTTAACGGTGCGGACGATAACTGCCTTAACGACATCGCCCTTCTTTACGCCGCCGCCCGGGGTGCACTTGCGCACCGAGCAAACAACTACGTCACCGATGTTGCCGTACTTGCGTGCGGAGCCGCCGAGAACACGGATTACCTTCAGTTCCTTTGCGCCGCTGTTGTCAGCTGCACGCAGAAAGCTTTCCTGCTGAACCATGTGCTCTCCTCCTTACTTTGCCTTCTCGATGATCTCGACCAGGCGCCAGCGCTTGTCCTTGGACAGCGGACGGGTCTCCATCACCTTAACCTTATCACCGATGCCACACTCGTTGTTCTCGTCGTGTGCCTTCAGCTTATAGGTGTGCGGAATAACCTTCTTGTACAGAGGATGTGCTACACGATCCTCAATTGCTACGACAATGGTCTTATCCATCTTATCGGAAACGACCTTGCCTACTCGCGTTTTGCGTAATGCTCTTTCGCTCATAATATTCGTTTCCCTCCCTTATGCCTTCTCCGCGATCTGCTTCTCGCGGATAACGGTATTGATACGAGCAATGTCGTGCTTGACTTCATTGATCTTGTTGGTGTTGTCGAGCTGATTGGTAGCGAGCTGCAGACGGAGGTTGAAGAGGTCCTTCTTCAGCTCACCGAGCTTTGCAGACAGCTCCTCAGCCGTCAGTTCTCTGATCTCAGATGCCTTCATCATGCTTCACCGCCATTCTTCTCACGGGCAACGAACTTGGTCTTGCAGGGCAGCTTGTGGCTTGCCAGACGCAGTGCCTCACGAGCAACTTCCTCGGAAACGCCTGCGATCTCAAACAGTACACGGCCCGGCTTAACTACTGCAACCCAGTACTCGGGTGCGCCCTTACCGGAACCCATTCGAGCACCAGCCGGATGCTTGGTAACCGGCTTGTCGGGGAAAATCTTGATCCATACCTGACCGCCACGCTTGGTGTAACGGGTCATAGCGATACGGGCTGCCTCGATCTGATTCGAGGTGATCCAGCACGGCTCGGTAGCCTGGATACCGAACTCACCGTTCGATACGAAGTTACCGCGGGTAGCCTTGCCGGTCATACGGCCGCGATGAACGCGACGATACTTAACTCTCTTAGGGAGCAGCATTAACGGTTGCCTCCTTCCTGACGGGGAGCACGACGCTCGCCACGGTTGAAGTCACGACGGCCGCGACGGTCACCGCGACGATCGCGGCGCTCGAATGCCGGCTTCGGAGCTTCAATGGAGCGACCCAGACGCGGACCGCCGTGGAGAACCTCACCCTTGTAGATCCATACCTTAACACCGATGCGGCCGTAGGTGGTCGCAGCTTCAGCAAAACCATAGTCGATGTCCGCACGCAGGGTCTGCAGCGGAATGGTGCCCTCGTGGTAATGCTCGGTGCGTGCGATTTCCGCGCCGCCCAGACGGCCGCCGCAGGAAACCTTGATGCCCTTGGCGCCCATGCGCATTGCACGGCCCATGGACTGCTTCATTGCACGGCGGAAACCGATGCGCTTCTCGAGCTGAGCTGCAATGTTCTCAGCAACCAGGGTAGCGTTGGTGTCCGGGTTCTTGATCTCGATGATGGAGCAGCGAACCTTCTTGCCGTACTTCTTGGTCAGCTCTTCTTCGAGCTTCTTGATGTCCTCGCCGCCGCGGCCGACAACCATGCCGGGACGTGCGCACTGGATCATGATCTTGATTTCGTCGTTCTTGCGCTCGATCTCGATCGCCGGAACGCCTGCGTCGTACAGACGCTTCTTCAGATCCTTACGGATCTCGTAGTCTTCCACGAGGAGGTCGCCGAACACATTGTCCTTAGCGAACCAACGGGAATCCCAATTCTTGATAACGCCGACACGGAGACCGTTCGGATTTACTTTCTGGCCCATTGATTACCCTCCCTTATTCTTTCTCGCCAAGAACCAGCGTTACGTGCGAGGTTCTCTTGAGGATTCTGAATGCACGGCCCTGTGCACGCGGCATAACGCGCTTCATGATCGGACCGGGACCGACGTGAACTTCCTTAACGTAAAGCTTGTCGGTGTTCATGCCGTGATTGTTCTCGGCATTGGCAACTGCGCTCTTGAGGAGCTTCTCCATCGGCTCGCATGCTGCCTTGGGGGTATTCATGATGATGGCCATAGCTTCGCCCGCATCCTTGCCGCGGATCAGATCGCAGATCAGCTTGATCTTTCGCGGGGTCATGCGTACGTTGCGTACAATAGCTCTTGCTTCCATGTTACTTTAACTCCTCCTTACTTGCCGTTATTGGAGGTCTTGCTGCCCGCGTGACCCCTGTAGGTACGGGTGGGAGCAAACTCGCCCAGCTTGTGACCAACCATGTCCTCGGTAACGTATACCGGAACGTGCTTGCGGCCGTCGTGTACTGCGATCGTATGACCGACGAACTCAGGGAAGATCGTGGAAGCGCGGGACCAGGTCTTGAGGACCTTCTTCTCGCCCTTTTCGTTCATTTCAACGACTCTTTTGATAAGCTCAGGAGCCACAAAAGGGCCTTTCTTAACACTTCTGCCCATATTAAGATAACTCCTTTCTTACTTGCCGTTGCGACGACGAGCGATCTGCTTGTCGGTGCGGTGGTTCTTCTTGCGGGTCTTGTAACCCATAGCCGGCTTGCCCCACGGGGTAACCGGAGACGGACGACCGATCGGGCTCTTGCCTTCGCCGCCGCCGTGCGGGTGATCACACGGGTTCATTACAGAACCACGAACGGTCGGGCGGATACCCAGATGACGGGTACGGCCAGCCTTACCCAGCTGCACGTTAGAATGATCAGAGTTACCAACAACGCCGATGGTAGCCTTGCAGTCCAGACGGACGTAACGCAGCTCACCGGAGGGCAGACGAACCATTGCCTTGCCGCCTTCCTTAGCCATCAGCTGAGCGCCGACGCCTGCGGAACGAACCAGCTGTGCGCCCTTGCCCGGGTACAGCTCGATGTTGTGGATCATGGTACCAACCGGAATGTTCTCAACCGGCAGGCAGTTGCCGGGCTTGATATCGGCATCCTTGGAAGAAACGACCTTGTCGCCGATCTTCAGGCCCTCGGGAGCGAGGATATATGCCTTCTCGCCGTCCTCGTACTGAACGAGAGCGATGTTAGCGGAACGGTTCGGATCATACTCCAGGGTCTTAACCTCGGCGTAAACGTCGAGCTTCTGACGCTTGAAGTCAATGATACGGTACTTCTTCTTGTTGCCGCCGCCGATGTGGCGAACGGTGATGCGGCCGTAGCTGTTGCGGCCAGCGGTCTTCTTGACCTTTTCGAGAAGGCTCTTCTCGGGCTTCACCTTAGACAGACCCTTGTAGGAAAGCACAGTCATATTTCTGCGCGAGGGCGTCGTCGGGTTGAAAGTCTTGATAGCCATTTGGAATTTCAACTCCTTGATACGTTATTATCGGGGTGGCTTCCCCATACAATTACTTCGTTTGAAAACACGTTTTCAAACGAGAGAGGTTCCACCGCGCACAGCGCGGATGAAACCAAGGCTGCGAAAAGTTCCGACCAGCGAAACTTTTCTTCGCTCTTGTATAAAAACCGTGATACATGCTCCCGGTTTTTATGAATCTGCAAGCAGATTCTATTGAAAACCCGCTTCGCGGGAACACTCAGGCTCGCCTTAGCAGCCGAAGTGGTTTTTACATCATGTTCTCGAAGATCTCGATCTTCTTAGAATCGGCAGTCAGAGTAACTACTGCCTTCTTGATGTCGGAACGCTTGCCAACGTGAACGCCCATGCGCTTCCACTTGCCCGGCAGCTTGATGGTGTTAACCTTGGCAACCTTAACGCCGAAGATCTCCTCTACAGCCTTCTTGATCTCTACCTTGCCGGCATCGATCGCTACTTCGAAGGTGTACTTGTTGTCCTGTGCGCCCATCATGGAACGCTCGGTGATGATCGGCTTCTTGATAATGTCGTATGCGTACTTCATTATGCGTATACCTCCTGCAGCTTCTCAACTGCTGCCTTGTCGATGATGAACTTGTCAGCATTGAGGATGTCGTATACATTGAGGGTAGACGCGATCGTGGTGCGTACGCCCGGGATGTTTGCCGCAGACTTAACTACGTTGGTGCGAACTTCCGGAGTAACTACCAGGCTCTTGCCGGTTGCCTCAACTGCGTTCAGGAAACCAACGAAGGACTTGGTCTTGATCTCGCCCATATCCAGGCCATCGATTACGATGATCTCGCCTGCTGCTGCCTTTGCAGACAGAGCGGACAGCATAGCCAGACGCTTGGTCTTCTTGGTCAGGCTGTAGTTGTAGGAACGGGGCTTCGGGCCGAGGGCAATACCACCATGGGTCCACTGCGGAGAGCGGATAGAACCCTGACGAGCACGGCCGGTGCCCTTCTGACGCCACGGCTTGATGCCGCCGCCACGAACCTCGGCGCGGGTCAGCGTGGACTGAGTGCCCTGACGCTGGTTAGCCAGATAATTCTTTACTGCAGCGTGTACAACGGTCATGTTCGGCTCGATACCGAAAACAGCCGCGTTCAGCTCCATCTCGCCGGTCTTCTTACCGGTCATATCAAAAACTGCTACTGTAGGCATGATTTGCTCCTCCTTCCCTTACTTTCTTGCGGAAGCCTTCTGCGGGTTCTTGCTGATGCCAGCCTCGCCCTTGGCAACCTTGTTGTTCTTAACGGTGTTCTTCAGCACTACGATGCCGCCCTTCGGGCCCGGAACTGCGCCGCAAACGGCGATCAGGTTAAGCTCAGCGTCAACCTTTACAACGTCCAGGTTCTGAACAGTAACCTGCTCAGCGCCCATGTGACCCGGCATCATCTTGCCCTTCATGATCTTGGACGGATCAGAGCAAGCGCCCATAGAACCCGCATGGCGGTGTACAGGGCCGGTACCGTGGCTTTCCTTCAGGCGGGATGCGTTGAAGCGCTTGATTACGCCAGCGTAGCCCTTGCCCTTGGAAGTGCCGGTAACGTCAACATAATCGCCGGTAACGAACATGTCAGCCTTAACAACATCGCCGAGCTGGAACGGAGTGCAGTCCTCAAAACGGAACTCCTTCAGGTACTTCTTCAGGGAGTCGCCAGCCTTCTTCAGGTGACCCTTCTGGGGCTTGTTCAGGCGAGCTTCCTTAACATCCTCAAAACCGAACTGTACAGCATTGTAGCCGTCCTTCTCTTCGGTCTTGAGCTGAGTTACAACGCAAGGACCTGCTTCGATTACGGTGCAGGGAATAACCTTGCCGTCAGCATTGAAGATCTGGGTCATACCGACCTTCTTGCCGATGATTGCTTTGTTCAGCATTTGTTTTTCCTCCTTAAAGGTTATTGGTTGACGGCATTTGACCGCCAACATGACCTCGCCGCGCGTGTCGCGGCAGGGCTTCAAACCGCCGGTGGGTTAATCCGGTCAGCTTGTTAACTTAAATTAGAGCTTAACCTCGAACTCGACGCCAGCCGGCAGGTCGAGAGTGGTCAGAGCCTCGATGGTAGCCTGATTCGGGTTGATGATGTCGATCAGGCGCTTGTGGGTGCGGCGCTCGAACTGCTCACGAGAATCCTTGTACTTGTGAACAGCACGCAGGATGGTAACGATCTGCTTCTCGGTCGGCAGCGGGATCGGGCCGGAAACCTTAGCGCCGTTGCGCTTAGCGGTCTCGATGATCTTCTCTGCGGACTGGTCGATCAGCTCGTGATCATACGCCTTCAGGCGAATGCGAATCTTCTGTGCGTTTGCCATTGTGGAATTTCCTCCTCGTATGTGTGCCATACATTAAATAATGTTTTGACTCGCTACGGAGAGAAACTGCAACTCCGCCGTGCGTATCACGCAACGGGCATGAAAATAACCGGGCGCACTGACTCCGCAGCGCAACAATCCGGTCACGATAAGAAACGTAAGTGGTTCAGACTATCGGCTTAACGGCGCACGCGCCGCGAGTCCCGAATTTACGCATGAACATTGCGTTTTTGCTGAATATCTGAATTCAGCTGATAGCAGTTATCTCAACCGCCCGATTGTCGGACCTACTCCACCGAAGTTACCTGCTCACAGCAGCAATCTCCGGTATCATCGCGTTTTAACTTGCTCTCGCAAGTGCTTATACATAATACAATACTTTCATGGGAAAGTCAAGTGTTTGCACAAAATTTTCAGCGATTTTTTGTGTAAATCGGAATTTTTCGCGTTATGCACAAAAACAGAGCCGAAAACCATCGTTCCAGGTCTGTTTTGCCCAATCTCAACCGGTAACAACCGCTAAGATCCACGAATCTGCATGGCTGTCGATCGTCAGATCGACCTTATCATAGGCAGTCACCGTGCAGCCTGCCTGTTCTACTGTCTGCAGAGTCTTTTCGAGCGTTTCCATACTGTTGTCCAGCCGGAACCACGAAACGCCGTTCTCCTGCGCGAGCAGTTCACCATCGATATCCGGCAGACTGCTGCCGCCGACGGCCACATAGCAGTACGCGGTGTGTGCGCCGTGCAGGCTTTGCGGGAGCGTGAGCACCGGACGGGTCTGCACCTGTGTCTGTACCGACTCATCAGCAATCGGCTCAGGCGCTGCGATCGACCGCTCGCTGTCTGCATACTGCTCGGCATCAATGCCCGCATCGCTCTGCGTATTCGCCGCAGAGTCCTCGCCGGTGTCATTCTGTCCGCTGTATGCGCTGCCGTTCGTGCTCTGCGAAGCCGTGCCGCTCTGCTGCACGCTCGAATTCGATGCGCTGCCGCTCGATGCATCGGCGTTATCCCGCACGGACTGCTCGATCTCATCCTGCATACCGCTGTCCGCCGTGCAGTCTCCTGCGTCCGCCGAAGCGGAATCCGCTGCCGCCGTGCTGCCGCTGCCCACCGTGCTGAACGCGGGCATCAGTCCGCCGCCGAGCACGACCAGCACGACAACCGCCGCAGCGGCCACCATCGTAAACACCGGCAGACGGCGCATCGGCTTTTGCGGCGCGACCACCCGAACGGTTTCCTCCTGCCGCAGACGTTCCATAATGCTGTCATGCAGTCCGGCCGGCGGCTCGGTTTCGTCCACCGCCAGCATACTGTGCATCTGCTCCAGATCCTCTTTCAGCGCGGCGCACGATGGGCACTCTGCCAGATGCTCCTCCAGCTTTTGCTTTTCGGAATCGGTCAGGGTTCCGTCCACACTGTTCGAGCAAAGCTGTTCAAAATATTCCTCCTCATTCATGCTCCTCGCCTCCTTCCATATCTTTAGACGAAGGCAAATGAAAAAGGTTCCCTCGTTTGAGTAAAATTTTGCGTAAAGCAATGCGTGCGCGTGACAGCCGTGACTTTACCGTACCTTCGCTGACCTCGAGTATCTCAGCGATCTCGGTGTAGCTCATGCCGGAAACGTCCCGCAGCAGGACGATTCTGCGGTGCTCGTCGCTCACCTCATCGAGCGCGGCGGCAAGCTCGCGTCCCAGCTCGCTGTTCTCCAGATGCTCCTCGGGAGAGGGAGCCGTATCCGGAAGCGGCAGTTCGCGTTCCTCGTCATCCTCGCCCTGCACGAGCGGCTGCGTCGGCGGCTGGCTCTGCTTATGCCGCGCGTAATCGACGCACTGGTTCATCGTGATGCGGAACAGCCAGGTCGCAAAGCCGCTGTCCCCGCGGAAGTCCTTCATTGAGCGCCATGCCCGAAGGAAAACCTCCTGCGTGATATCTGCGGCATCCTCCGGCGAGCCGGACGAGCGCAGCGCGATCGCATACACGCGCTTTTCGTAGCGCGTTACCAGCTCCTCAAAGGCGGAAAGCTCGCCGCGCCGCGCCTGCGCCACAATATGCTTGTCGTCCACTGCGTCTCCCCTCTCTTTCTCTTACCTTATTATTATATGTTCTCCTTCGCCGAAACGAAGGCTTTCAGTTCGTCTGCGATTTCATACAGGTCACTCAGCTTGGTAAGTGCGCAAATGCGGTTCTTGAACGTCTTGACACCGCTTTCCCGCTTGAGATAGCAGTTAACGTGTCGGCGTGCCTCGAGCATGGCGATATGCTCGCCCTTCTGCTCGGCGGCAAGCTCGATCTGCCGCACGGCCGTGTCAATGCGCTCCGCGAACGGCGGCAGCGCCGGACAGATGCCGGTCTCGAGCAGCGCATTTGCCCGCTCGAACAGCCACGGATCACCGAGCGAACCTCGCCCGATCATCACGCCGTCCGCGCCGGTGTGCGCGAGAATGCGGACCGCGTCCTCGGGCTCGGCCACATCTCCGTTGGCGAACACCGGAATGCAAACCGCCTGCTTGACTTCACGAATCACATCCCAGTCGGCGGTACCGCTGTACTGCTGCGAGCGCGTGCGTCCGTGCAGCGTGATCGCTGCCGCGCCGGACTGCTCAGCCATTTTTGCAAATTCCACGCAGTTGACGCTTTTTTCATCCCAGCCCTTGCGAAACTTGACCGTTACCGGCACATCGACTGCGTTTACGACCGCTGCAATCACCTTGGATGCCAGCTCCGGGTCCTTCATCAGCGCGGAGCCGTCACCGTTGTTCACGATCTTCGGCGCCGGACAGCCCATGTTGATGTCGATGATATCACAGCCGGATTTCTCCAGCGCCAGTTTCGCGCCTTCGGCCATCGTGTCCGGCTCGTGCCCGAAAATCTGGGCAGCCACCGGATGCTCGTCCGCCCCCAGCTCAAGCAGACGCGGCGTTTTCTTATCCTTATAGCACAGCGCCTTTGCGGAGACCATTTCGGTCACGGTCAGCGCCGCGCCGTGCTCCCGGCAGATATGGCGGAATGCAAGATCGGTCACGCCTGCCATCGGTGCAAGCGCCAGTTTTCCGTTGATTGTTACGTTGCCGATCTGCATATCGTTCCTCCGTCTTATACATATTATAATAACGGTGTATATTTTACCATAACGCGACTGCAAATGCAACTTACAGAATGGATGCACCCATTTTTCGACCGAAAAACGCAAAAGCAGGGCAAATCCGAGGATTTACCCTGTCGATATATTTGGTTACATTACCATGCTGAGAATCTTCTCGCTGAAGAAATACCCGAACGAAATGAGCGCGGTATTCCACACCGTGATGCCCGCCGCAGACCAGCCGACGAACCACTTGACCGGCATCCGGAGCAGTCCGGCCGGGATGGAAACAATGGTGCGGATACACGGGATCACGCGGATGATCGCCAGTCCGCGCCCATGCTGTGCGTCGATAAATTCATGGCATTTACGCACGAGAGACTTGAATTTCTTGCTCCTGCCGAACAGTTTCTCCATCACCGGTTCGCCGCCCCAGTAGCACACGGCGTAGATGACCAGACTGCCGAGCACACCGGCGACCACGCTCAGAAAAACCGTCAGCGGCAGCGACAGCTCGCTCCGGGCGATCAGCACACCGACGCACGGCATGATAACGCCTGCCGGAAATCCGGGCAGGTTCATATATTCGCAGAAAACCACGGCACAGACCAGGATCAGTCCGTACTGGTTGAACAGCTGAAAAAAGGTTTCGGCCGTCATAATAGCCGCCTCCGTTTGATCTATAGTAAGCGAAAACTGAAATTTTCGTCTGTGTACTATAGTATACCAACCAAAACCGAAGGGTACAAGGGAACGGCCTCTTATTTTATAATCTGTTTACAAAACGAGCGCTGTCAGCGCCCAAATGGTGCCGATGAGCAGTGCGCCAGCCCAAAATCCGGCAAGCAGAGAAAGACCGTCCGCCTTTCTTCTCGACCGCCGTCTGCGCGGCAGATAGCTGTTTGCGATGCGGCAGGCCTCCCGCACCATGTCGCCGCGCGGCGCATTGTAGTCCCGCACAAGGAAAATAGCCTGCTCAAACAGCGCCGGCTGCTCCGGCTTGACGACAATGACGCGGCGGCTGACACCTCGTACCATATAGATTCCTCCTTTTCCCTTTGTTCCATCATTCCCCTCTTTCGTGATTTTATACCAGTCTCATTCCAGCTTTTCAATTTTCATGACCATTACGGTCCGATCATCATCGTGTCCGCGGCCTTTCGCCTCGTTCACAAGCTGTGCCGCGATCTCCTTCGGGCTGTCGCCTGCATGCGCGATGAGCAGCTGCCGCACCCATTTATCATCCGTGCCGTCGGTCACGCCGTCCGAAAGCAGAACCACGATATCGCCGTCGTTCATCTGCAGCGGCACGGCATCGCCAAGTTTGTCCTCCTCCGCCAGACCGATGGGCAGCGCCGTGCCCGGTAGAATGGTCCACCGGCCGTTCAGCCGCATGTAGGTCGGTGCGGCGCCGCACTTGAGGTTTTCCGCGCGTCCGCTGAACAGGTCGAGCGTGAATGCGTCCAGTGTGGTGAAGCGCATGCCGTCCGACCGCAGGCGCAGCGCCGGAGAGACCGCGTGCAGCGCGTCTCCGACCGAAATGCCTGCACGCAGGAACCGCTCGAGCGAGGTGATGAGCATGCGGCTGTCCCGCGACGCGGCGGCACCCGAGCCCATGCCGTCCGACAGGAGCAGGCACGCCGTTCCGGTGTCGGTGAGAAAGTAGCACGCGTTGTCGCCCGAGACCGACGCGCCCTCCTTCTGCTGACGGCCAATGCCGACCACCGCACGGTACGGCGCCCGCTCGTGCATCTCAACGTGGATGCCCTGGCTGCCCTTTTTCTTCTCCGGTGCGGTCAGCGTCACACCCAGCAGCGCCGACAGACCGGCTGAAAAGCCGTCCCCCTGCTTCATGATGTCGTCAATGCCCTCGCCGTATAACTCAACGGTCAGCCTGCCCTGCGAATCCCGCACCGCGCACACGCGGTCGATCCATCCGAACGCTGCTGCGTACCGGCGCACCTGCCGTTCCATCAGCGGCTGCGCCGTTTCATCCTGCGTGACCTCTGCGCCAAGCTGCCGAAGAATGTCCGTAATGCCTGCGTATTGCCTGGCAAGCAGGCTCTGGTTTTCCTCCTGCTGCCGCCGAAGGCTTTCGCGCTCGCGCAGCGCAAACAGTGCACTGTTGATGGCACGCATCAGCTCGGGCAGACGCGCACACCGTGCCGCAAAATGATAGGGAAAATCGCTCATTTCCGCTCGCCCGCGCTGCAGCATCGGCTGGGTCACATCATTGAGCGCCGCCAGCGTGCTCACATAGTCCCGCTGCCAGCACTGCGTACACAGCATGCAGTTTTTGCAGACATGATCGCTCGCGTAGTCGAATACCGCCCGAATATTCCGGTCTCCGGCGGCTTTGCCCTCGCTGACGCCATGCAGCATAGCAAGGTACAGTTCGTAGAACGCCTGCGCCGCCTCGGTCGCACAGGTGCCCGCGAGTCTGCGCACACGCTGACTGGCGGCTTCGCCCATCAGGGTATCTGGCAGCAGGCTGCGCCGGATGGCCTCCCACACGAAGGGCGGCAGCGCCGCGAACATGAGGACCGCGCAGAACAGCTCTGCAATCAGCGGAATGAACAGCGGATGCTCCACGCCGAGCATAGCCGCGCACAGTCCGCCGCCGAGCGCACAGACCGAAAACCAGCCGCGGCCGCTGTCATGAAACAGTCCGGCAACGAGCGCACACAGGCCATAGCAGCAGGTGAACAAGGCTCCGTAGCCGATGTTGAGATCCATTGCCGCGCCGAACGCGACACCGGCTGCCGCGCCCGCCGCCGGTCCGCCGAGATACGCCGCCGCCAGCACGAGCAGCAGCGCGCCCGCTCTCGCGGGAGCGAACACGCCGAACAGATTGATACCCGAAAGCGATAACAGCACGGTTGCGGTCAGCACCAAAAGCGTTACCGGTCTGCGCCAGTCGTTTTCGTCGCGCGGCGGTGCAAAGGCCGCGCCGTACATCCAGCACACGCCAAACGTGATGCCCTGCACGAGCAGGAATGTCAGCACCGCCGGTGCGGTCAGCTCTGCGCCGAGCGGCAGAAACACGAATGTACACGCCGCGCTTGCAAACGTTGCTACACCGGGTGCAAACCACCGCTCGGACATCACGCGCAGACCGGCGCACACGCTCATCACGCACAGCACCAGCAGCGCTGCCGCGGCGTAAATGCCGCCGTGGAATCCGTCGCCGCGCAGCATGACGCCGCACACCAGACCGCCGAGCGCGGACAGACCCGCTCCTCGAGCCATCAAGGCCGCCGTCATCGCCAGTCCGAACGGCATGTACCCGCCAAGGATGGTTCCCTGTGCCAGCACCGCACACAGCACGAATCGCTGTGCGCCTGTGATGAGCGTCCGCAAATGCTCCTGTTTCCATAATCCGGCAGCCCATGCTGCTGCATGCCCGATCCGCACCGGTATCGACGCGGACCGTCTTGCCCTTTGTTTATCCATTTCGTTACGCCTCCCTAGCTGTTTTCCCAGTATATCCCAATACAGACGTGCCGCTTGGCGGGAAATAACATCGGGAATTGCGTTTTGAAAAAAGTTAAGCGCATATTCCAACTTTCGAGCGCGAAAAAGTGGCGGTTTCGCCACAGAAACAAAAGGATAGACAGCGGCGCTTATAAAGTATTGGAATGTGCGGATATGCGCTGTCGTTAGTGCGGCGGGCCAAAAGGATAGACACCAAGGTTTGCCCGTAGGCCACTAAACCTTGTTCCCGCGCCGTGCGCGGATTAAATGAGTACTATCCTCTTGGGACTCCATCTTCCTTTATTAGATAGTCTGGCGCAGACCAGAGACCAGCGACCGCTCCGAAAAGGAGAACGGCAGAGGATTTTTTCTTCCGTAGAGGCGCACAGTGTGCGCCCATGTCTTAACCTATCCGCAGTGTCGAATAATTTACTGCTACACATATCGGCTGCTCTACGCAGGCGCGGCACAAGGTGAATTGCCCAAAGGGCAAGAGAGGGTCCTCTGGAGGATGACCGTGCCGCGCAACTCTTTTACGCGTTATTACAGACAGTTCCTCCGAATTTCATTTATCAACCAACCTTACCGTAGGGTGCGACGACCTCGGCGCACCGTAGCAAACGATTTGCACACATTTAATCGTAGGGGCGGTCATTGACCGCCCACACAACGGAAAACCACCATGTCAATTCTCCATTCTCCATTTTCAATTCTCAATTCGGCGCAAAAAAGAACCCGAAACTCTCGTTTCGGGTTCTTTGATCTTACTCCAGCTCAAACGCTCCGGTATAGAGCTGATAATATTTGCCGTGTTCCGCGATCAGCTGCTCATGGTTGCCGCGCTCGATGATATGACCGAGCTGCAGCACCATAATAACGTCTGCGTTTTGAATCGTGGACAGGCGGTGCGCGATAACGAACACCGTACGTCCGTACATGAGGCCGTCCATGCCGGCCTGCACGATGGACTCCGTGCGGGTATCAATCGAGCTGGTCGCCTCATCGAGGATCATAACCGGCGGATCGGCAACAGCCGCACGCGCGATGGAAAGCAGCTGGCACTGACCCTGCGACAGACTGCCGCCGTCGCCGTCGATGACGGTATCGTAGCCGTCCGGCAGTCGGCGGATGAAGTCGTCCGCATTGGCAAGCTGCGCCGCTGCCTCGACTTCCTCGTCGGTCGCATCCAGACGGCCGTAGCGGATATTATCGCGGATGGTGCCGGTAAACAGGTTGGTATCCTGCAGAACGATGCCGAGCGAGCGGCGAAGATCGGCTTTTTTGATCTTATTGATATTGATGCCGTCGTAGCGGATCTTGCCGTCCGCGAGGTCGTAGAAACGGTTGATCAGGTTGGTGATGGTCGTTTTGCCCGCGCCGGTTGCACCGACGAACGCGACCTTCTGACCGGGCTCGGCGTACAGCGTGATGTCGTGCAGAACGATCTTATCCGGGTTATAACCGAAATCCACATCGAAGAAGCGGACATCGCCGCAGACCTGCGTGTAGGTGGTGGTGCCGTCCTCGTGCGGGTGCTTCCACGCCCAGATGTTGGTCTTTTCCGGGGTTTCAACGAGTTCGCCGTTCTTGTCGTACTTGGCGTTAACGAGAGTAACGTAGCCGTTGTCTACCTCAGGCTCCTCGTCCATCAGCTCAAAGATACGCTCGGCACCGGCAAGCGCCATAACGATGGAGTTGAACTGCTGCGAAATCTGCGTTACCGGCTGGGTGAACGACTTGGTCAGCTGCAGGAAGGACGCGATAACGCCGATGGTGATGCTGTTTCCAACCACGCCGGACAGCGCCAGCGCACCGCCGACAACCGCCACCAGAACGTACAGCAGGTTGCCGATGTTCATCATGATCGGCATGAGGATGTTTGCGAAGGTATTCGCGCTCGCAGCATTCTCGCGCAGCTCATCGTTGAGCTCATCGAACTGCTCCTTGCACTTTTCCTCGTGGCAGAACACCTTGATGACCTTCTGACCGTTGATCATCTCCTCGATATAGCCGTTGACCCTGCCGAGCGACTTCTGCTGCTCGAGGAAGTACTTCGCGGACTGACCGCCCAGCTTCTTTACCACCTTGAGCATGACGCACACGCCGAGCAGTACGAACAGCGTCAGCCATACATTCGTCACCAGCATGCCGATGAACACCGAGATAATGGTCATCGCCGAGGAAAACATCTGCGGCACGGACTGGCTGAGCATCTGCTGCAGCGTATCGGTATCGTTGGTGAAATGGCTCATCAGATCGCCGTGGGTATGCGTATCGAAGTAGCGAATCGGCAGCTTCTGCATGTGCGCGAACATCTCGTCACGCACCTTTTTTAGCACGCCCTGCGAAATGCCGACCATCAGCCAGTTGTAGATGAACGTAGTCGCAATGCCGATGAGATAGATCACCGCCATGCTCATCAGCGCATGCAGCAGACCGGTAAACACCGGAGATGCCTGCAGCAGCAGCGGAGAAATATAGTCATCGATCAGGCTCTTGAGGAACATGGAGCCTGCCACGTTTGCCACAGCCGACAGCAGAATGCAGATCAGTACGACCACAAACTGTACGCCGTAGCCCTTCTGAATATATTTCATAAGACGTCCGAGCGTCTTTTTCGGATTTTTGCTGCGCTTGCCGCCCATCATGCCTCTGCGGCCGCCGGGTCCGCGCATCTGAGGTCTTGCCATTATTCCTCACCGCCCTTTCTGTTCTGCTGGTTGTAGATTTCCTGATAGATCGTGTTGGCGGCGAGCAGCTCATCATGCGTGCCGACAGCCTGCACGGTGCCGCCGTCGAGAATGACGATCTGATCCGCATCCTGCACAGAGGAAACACGCTGTGCAATGATAATCTTGGTCGTGTCCGGGATTTCCTCCGCGAATGCCTTGCGGATGAGCGCATCCGTCTTGGTATCTACCGCACTGGTCGAGTCATCAAGAATGAGGATCTTCGGCTTTTTCAGCAGCGCACGCGCAATGCAGAGTCGCTGCTTCTGACCGCCGGAAACATTCGAGCCGCCCTGCTCAATGTGGGTGTCGTACTTATCCGGCATCTGCTGGATGAATTCATCCGCCTGTGCCAGACGGCATACGCGCTCGAGCTCCTCGTCCGAGGCATTTTCGTCACCCCAGCGAAGGTTTTCCTTGATCGTGCCGGAGAACAGCACGTTCTTCTGGAGCACCATGGCAACCTGATCGCGCAGCGCCTCGATATCGTAATCGCGGACATCCACGCCGCCGACCTTGACCGTGCCGTGCGTGGTATCGTACAGGCGCGGAATCAGCTGCACAAGCGTAGACTTCGCAGAACCGGTGCCGCCGAGAATGCCGACGGTCTGACCGGCCTTGATATGCAGGTTGACGTTTTTGAGCGCCAGCTTGCGCTCATCGCCCTTGTAGCTGAAGGAAACGTCATCGAACTCGATCGCGCCGTCCTTGACCTCGTGAATCGGGTTTGCGGGATTGTGCAGGTCGGGCTGCTCATCGAGGATTTCGGCAACACGCTCTGCGCTCGCCTTGGCCATGGTGATCATAACGAAAACCATCGCTACCATCATCAGGCTCATCAGGATCTGCATCGCGAAGGAGAACATGCTGGTCAGCTCGCCGGTGGTCATCGAGCCGCCGACGATCAGACGCGCACCGAACCACGAAATGAGCAGCATGCACGCGTACATGCAGAACTGCATCAGCGGCATAACGCCTGCCATGGTCTTCTGCGCCTTGGAGAACGTGCGGTACAGCATGCCGGAAACGCCCTCGAACTTTTCAGTCTCGTGGTCCTCACGCACATAGGTCTTAACAACGCGGATGCCGCGCACATTTTCCTGTACGACCGTGTTCATGCGGTCGTAGATCTTGAATGCGCGCTCAAAGACCGGACCGACAACCTTCATCAGGATGCCCATGCCGATTGCCAGAATCGGCAGCACCGCGAGGAATACGAGCGCCATCCTGCTGTTGATCTTCATCGCCATGAACAGCGCAAAGACCAGCATGACCGGGCAGCGCACCGCGATGCGCGTGCACATCTGAAAGGCGTTCTGTACGTTGGTAACATCGGTGGTCAGACGGGTGACGATCGAACCGGTGGAGAACTTATCAATGTTGGAAAACGAGAAATTCTGCACATTGTAGTACATATCGTGACGCAGATTGCGGGCAAAGCCGGTTGAGGCTCTCGCCGCAAAGGTGCCGGCCGCCGCGCCGAACACCAGCGCGAGCATGGCGCACAGCACAAGGATGATGCCGTATTTCCAAATGGCGGCCATATCCTGCCCGTCAATGCCCTTGTCGATCAGCAGCGCCATAACCAGCGGAATGATGACCTCCATCACGACCTCGAGCACAACGAAAAACGGCGTGAGCAGTGCGTCCTTTTTGAACTCACGCACACTTTTCAGCAGTCGTTTTATCATTATTTCTGTCCCTCCCTGCACATATTGCATTGGTACTGCTCCAGATTGGAGCGGATTTTTTCACAGACCGCAAACCAGCCCTTCAGCTCGTCCTCGGTGATGCCCTGCCGCAGAAGCTGTTCCATCTGCTTCATGCGCTCAGTAATGTATTCATCCATTGCACGCGCCTGCTCGGTCAGCACCAGACGTTTCAGGCGGCCGTCATGCTCCACCGGCTCACGGCGGATAATGCCGTGCTGCTCCATCAGCTGCAGTATGCCCGTTGCGGTCGAGCGGCGCATCTGGAACGCGTTTTCCAGATCCTTCTGGAATATATCGCCCTGTTTTTCGTGTATGATCAGGTGATGGACGATCATCGCCTGCATGCCAGTCACATTTGCTGCATTCGCAGTCTTTTCGGTCATACACGCCATCTGCCGCCGAAGCAGATTATGCAGCATGCCGATTTCTGCACCGATGCGGTCGTTCGAGTGACCGCAGCATTCATTATGGTCACAGCAATTCATTGTTAGCCTCCTTACTGTTAGCTTGCTAACATATTATACACCGCCACTCGGCAATGTCAACGGGTTTCACGAAATGTTCACATTTCGGGGAGTGGTCGCTTGCAAAGCGAACGGAACTTGCCTGCCCGGCGGGCGCGCCGTACCCACGGCGAGGGGCAAGAGGGTAGACACCAATGGTTTCTACCCTCTTAACTCCCACTTCCTTTTGTTCCTTAACCTGACGCATACCAGAGACCGGCAACTGCTTCGAAAAATATGAGAACGGCAGTCGGGTTACTCTGCCGTAGGGGCGCACAGCGTGCGCCCATTTCTCGACATATTCGCAGTTCACAGATAACGTACTGCTACACATGCGGCCTGCTCTCCGCAGGCGCGACACAAGGTGAATTGCCCAAAGGGCAAGAGAGGGTCCCCTGGGGGATACCTGTGTCGCGCAATTCGTTGGTCTGGTGGCTACAGACGGCACCTGCGAGTTTAATTTGATAATGAATGTTTACCGTAGGGTGCGGCAAGGTGAATTGCCCGAAGGGCAAGAGAAGGTGCCCTGGGGTACGACCTCGGCGCACCGTGCTATCCGGCTGGCACTCAATAAAAATGAAAAAATGGAGAATGCCCTACCTCGGGGTTCATTCTCCATTCCGACTCGCTAAGAGCCGCCCTATGGGCGGTTGCTCGCTGGACGCCCATTGCGGTGGGTGTCTTCTCCATTTTCAATTTTCCATTATTTCGCCTGATATGCCGGTTTGAGAAACATTTCTTCAAGATACTGCTTGCCGGTTTCGGTTCGGAACACGCGGTCTTTCGCGGTTTTACACTGCTCTGCCGTCATACCGTCCTCGTAGGCGTTGACAAGGAAATCCGCTTCAAGCAGAATACGGAAATCTTTTTCCTCTCCGGCGGTATAGGTATGGTGATGCGCGATGAGCCACTGCACGCGCTCGCTCTCCCGCTCATCTGCGCCGCACTGCTGCAGCATGGGAGCCGCGACCGCCGGACCTTCCATCTCCTGCCAGTGCCCGCCGCTCGAGCCGTGCTTCCGTTCGGCTTCGTGGATGCCGATATCGTGCAGGACGGCTGCAGCTTCGAGTACATTCTGCTTCTGCTCATCCAGACCTTCCCTGCGCCCGAGCAGGCGGCTGTACGCGTATACCTTTATAAAGTGCTGAATCCGTTTTGCGTCGCCTGCGTCATACGCGATGGCGAGCGCGGTCAGCTTTTCGATGTCGATCATGCGTGTCACTCCTTTGGCGCAAGCATAGCACCGCACGACCGGATTTGTCAAGTCAGGGTAATACCACATAATTGAACAAGAGCGATTTACGAGTAAATTTTGCGGTCTGACTAGGCGTGATTTTGCGGTAATACTTTGTGTATTACCGTGAAAGCACAACGACGTCAGAGCACAAAATTTCCGTAAAGCGCCGCAGTTTAATTGTGCGGTGTTACCCTAATCCTGTCCAGCCGTATTTCGCCATATCCACGCGGCCGTCCTCGGTGAACTCGATGCCGTCCGCTTCGAGCAGTGCGCGCTGGATATCCGCGCCGCCGAACGCAAATGCCGGTGACGTTCGTCCGTCTTTCGTTACCACGCGGTAGCACGGAATCCCCTCCGGATCGGGATTGGCATGCAGCGCATAGCCAACAACGCGCGCCCATCTCGGATTGCCCGCGAGCAGCGCGACCTGCCCGTAGCTGGCCACCGTTCCGCGCGGAATTTTCTTCACCACTGCATATATTCGGTCAAAGCTGTTTGCCATAGCTAATCCACCTTTCTTTTACCAGTCAATACCACATAATGAAACAAGAGTGATTTGCGAGTAAATTTTCTTTTTTTGACGAGGCATGGTTTTGCAGCAGTATTTTCGTATTGCAAGAAAACACACCGAAGTCAAGAAAGTAAATTTTCGCAAAGCACCGCCGCTTTAATTATGCGGTACTGGCTTTATTATATCAAGTCAGATTGCCAATATCCATAGGTTTTTCGGCCTAAAAAACTGTATAATTTTATCGTGCTAAAGTATTGCATATGCAAAAAAATTGCTATATAATAGAACCGTCACCAAATATAAAAGCATTCCACTCGGATTACTTACGAAAGTTAAGCGAGTGGTATAGAATGTAAGGAGGACAATAAAAATGGCACTTACCAATTCTTATCTGCAGGGCGTGTACGAAACCGTACAGAAGCGCAACCCGAATGAGCCGGAGTTCCAGCAGGCTGTATACGAGGTTCTGGAGAGCCTTGAGCCGGTTGTTGAAGCTCGTCCGGAGCTCGAGAAGAACGGCATCATGGAGCGCATCGTAGAGCCGGAGCGCATGTTCATGTTCCGTGTACCGTGGGTTGACGATCAGGGCAAGGTTCAGGTTAACCGCGGCTTCCGCGTACAGTTCAACTCCGCAATCGGCCCCTACAAGGGCGGTCTGCGTCTGCACCCCTCTGTTAACGCATCCGTTATCAAGTTCCTCGGCTTTGAGCAGTGCTTCAAGAACAGCCTGACCACTCTGCCGATGGGCGGCGGCAAGGGCGGCTCCGACTTCGACCCGAAGGGCAAGTCCGATGCTGAAATCATGCGTTTCTGCCAGTCCTTCATGACCGAGCTGTGCAAGCACATCGGTCAGTTCACCGACGTACCGGCCGGCGATATCGGTGTTGGCGGCCGTGAGATCGGCTTTTTGTTCGGCCAGTACAAGCGTCTGCGCAACGAGTACACCGGCGTTCTGACCGGCAAGGGCCTGTCCTACGGCGGTTCTCTGGCTCGTACCGAGGCTACCGGCTACGGTCTGTGCTACTACACGAAGGAAATGCTCGCATACAAGGGCACTTCGTTCGAGGGCAAGACTGTTGCAATCTCCGGTTCCGGCAACGTTGCAATCTACGCTTGCCAGAAGGCTACCCAGCTGGGCGCTAAGGTTGTTACCATGTCCGACTCCAACGGCTTCATCTACGATCCGAACGGCATCAAGCTGGATGTTGTTAAGGACATCAAGGAAGTAAAGCGCGGCCGCATCAAGGAGTACGCTGAGCGCGTACCGGGCAGCGTTTACACCGAGGGTCAGCGTCCGTGGGGCACCAAGTGCGACATCGCTCTTCCGTGCGCAACCCAGAACGAGCTGAACGAGGAGAACGCAAAGGCTCTGATCGCCAACGGCTGCAAGTTCGTAGCTGAGGGCGCTAACATGCCGTCCACCCCGGAGGCTGTTGCAGCATTCCAGGCAGCCGGCGTATTCTTCGGCCCGGCAAAGGCTGCTAACGCAGGCGGCGTAGCTACCTCCGGTCTGGAAATGAGCCAGAACTCCCTGCGTCTGTCCTGGACCTTCGAGGAAGTTGACCAGCGTCTGCACGACATCATGGTTAACATCTTCCACACCTGCATCACTGCAGCTGAGAAGTACGGCCACAAGGACAACCTTGTTATGGGCGCTAACATCGGCGGCTTCGAGAAGATCGCTGACGCTATGCTGGCTCAGGGCGTATGCTAAGACTTTCGTCTTCGAATTGAAGGGCCAAGGCCCTTCAATTCGAGAGACGCCCTTGACAGGCTTTGCCTGTAAGGGCTATTGCAATAAAAGAGCACCGGAATCGAAATTCCGGTGCTCTTTTATTGTTCGTTAAAAATGACCCGGCAAAGCTGGGCCATTTTTGTCGCGCTGAAAGCGCTCCATTTGATGCGCTCTGCGGCGTGATGAGTTGGCTGGGTGCTGAAATCCCCGTCGGGGATTTTATGGGTTGGCGTGAACGCTGTCGCCCGCGAAGGACTCACCGCCGACAGGTGGCTGTCCTGTGGGTGCGGTTTGCGGGGCATACTGCGTATTTTATGCCGCGAACTGCGTTCGCGGGTACGGGACACGGCGGCGCAGCCGCCTGTGTCCCGTATTTCGCGCGTCAGCGCGCTTCAAATAGAATTTGCTATGCAAATTCATAGCCCGTAGGCCTCTATCCTTAAAAAGATTTAATGAGAGCAAACCGGAAGCATGTATCTCGGTTTTTATACTTCTGGAGGGAGAAAGTTTCGACCATCAGGAGGAACTTTCGGACGACTTTGGAACGGCCCACGGTCCGTTCCCCCTTGTCGGCGAAACTGTAGTTTCGCGACAGGCATTTTACGCGTTTTCCGAGAAATCCGCAAGACGCAGGTTCTCGTTATGATCGGTTGCGTAGGTGATATTCCACGGCGAGGTAAACAGGAGCAGGCTGTTGCCCTTGAGATCCTCGACGATCTTGGTATCGCTCGTGAGCTGGAGCTTCTTGATGTCGAAGTCATCCTCGTCATTCTCAACCCAGCGAACGTGCTCATACGGCAGGTTTTCGCGGATGATCTCAACGTTATACTCGTTCTTCAAACGGTACTCGAGCACCTCAAACTGCAGCACACCGACAACGCCGACGATAACCGATTCCATACCGGCATTCGGCTCGCGGAAGATCTGGATGGCGCCCTCCTGTGCGATCTGCTCGACGCCCTTGACGAACTGCTTGCGCTTGAGCGTGTCCTTCTGACGGACAACGGCAAACAGCTCGGGTGCGAACGTCGGAATGCCGGAGAACACGCACTTATGCTTGGGATCGCACACGGTATCACCGATAGAGAACACGCCCGGATCGAAAATACCGATAATATCGCCCGCATACGCCTCATCGACGATGGAGCGGTCCTGTGCCATCAGCTGCTGCGGTGCGGCGAGCGCCATCTTCTTGCCGGACTGAACGTGCAGAACGTCCTGACCGCGCTCGAACTTGCCCGAGCAGATACGCATGAATGCAACACGATCGCGGTGCGCCTTGTTCATATTCGCCTGAATCTTGAACACAAACGCCGAAAAATGCGGGTCGAACGGGTCGATCACACCGATGTCAGCGGTACGCGCGGTCGGCGGCGGCGTCATCTGCAGGAACTTTTTCAGGAACGGCTCAACGCCGAAGTTGGTGAGCGCAGAGCCGAAGAACACCGGCGACAGCTTGCCCTCGTGCACAGCCTTGAGATCAAACTCATCGCCCGCACCGGAGAGCAGCTCCACGTCGTCGATCAAAGTCTGGTACTGGTCCTCGGGCAGCAGACCCTCGAGGATCGGATCGTCGATCGACAGGCGCTGCGCCTTGACCTCGTGGCGGAAATCCGCGCCCTCAAACGCGATAACCTCATCGTCCATGCGGTCGTACACGCCCTTGAAGCGCTTGCCCGAGCCGATCGGCCAGTTTACCGCATAGGTGCCGATGCCCAGCTCGTTCTCGATGTCCTCGAGCAGCTCGTACGGGTCGCGTGCCTCACGGTCCATCTTGTTGATAAAGGTGAAGATGGGCACGCCGCGCATCGCACAAACCTTAAACAGCTTGCGGGTCTGTGCCTCGACGCCCTTGGAGGCGTCAATGACCATCACCGCAGAGTCAGCCGCCATCAGCGTGCGGTAGGTATCCTCCGAGAAGTCCTGATGACCCGGGGTATCCAGAATGTTGATGCACTTGCCCTCATAGCGGAACTGCAGCACCGAGGACGTTACCGAAATACCGCGCTGCTTCTCGATCTCCATCCAGTCGGAAACCGCATGACGGCTGTTTTTCTTGCCCTTGACCATGCCGGCCTCCTGAATGGCTCCGCCGTAGAGCAAAAACTTCTCCGTAATGGTGGTTTTACCGGCGTCAGGGTGCGAAATGATTGCAAATGTGCGCCGATTTTCAATTTCTTTTTTCAGGTCTGCCACAGACTTTTTCCTCCCGATCTATCAAAAATCTAATATTGTTGTAGAATGTACACAGAATGTTCACAATTCACCAGTATTATAAATGACGTGGAAAGCGTAAGATCCCCCCACATGTTCTTGCTTTCTACTCTCTATCCTACCTTTTATTGCGGGAGCAGCCGGGCGAAAGTTCGGCTGTTCCTGTTTTTTTACCTTTTTCAAAGGTAAAATGAGAGTTTACGTTGTAAATTCTATTCAGCACCATCTATCCGGTGCACACGATCCGCGAAGCGGTACGCTGTCACCGGGCGTGCTCTGCACGCTGACGCTCTTCTTCCAGTTAACTCCAACGGTGCCATGCACAGCAACCCAGTAAAATCGTTGCGCAACACTGTTATGTTGCGCCTGCGTAGATGAACCCGTATGTGTAGCAGCAAGGAATCTGACACTGCGTACAGGCAGAGACATGGGCGCACACTGTGCGCCCCTACGGTAGAAAAAATCCTCTGCCGTTCCCCTTTTCGAAGCGGTCGCCGGTCTCTGATTTGCGTCAGGCTAACAAACAACAGGAAACTGGAGTCCCAAGAGGATAGAAACCTTGGTGTCTATCCTTTTGGACCACCCAGCTGGACCAGCTGCACCGATTCGATTCAGCCGAACCGCCCATAAGGCTGCAAAGGAGCCATTACAGCTCCTTTCGCCCCTCCAGTGCACGGGTCAGCGTCACCTCATCAACAAACTCCAGATGCCCGCCAACCGGAATACCATACGCCAGCCGCGTAATCTTGATGCCGAACGGCTGCAGCAGCCGCGAAATGTACATCGCCGTGGCTTCGCCCTCGGTGTCCGGATTGGTGGCGAGGATAACCTCCTCGGTCTCCTCCTCTGCCACGCGCTTGACCAGCTCGCGGATACGGATGTCGTCCGGTCCGACGTGTCCCATCGGAGACAGCGTGCCATGCAGCACATGATACAAACCCTTGTACTCCTTCGTGCGCTCGAACGCGATTACGTCGCGCGGCTCTGCCACCACGCAGATCACCTTCTGGTTTCGCGTCTTGTCCGAACAGATCGGACAAATCTCGCTGTCCGTCAGATTCTGACAGCGCCTGCAGGTGAACGTCTTGGCTTTTGCTTCACGGATGGCATCCGCAAACCGCTCGGCGTCCTCTTTCGGCAGGTCGAGCACATGAAACGCCAGCCGCTGTGCGGTCTTCTGGCCGATGCCCGGGAGCTTTGCAAACTCCTCGATCAGCCGTTCGACCGGCGGTGCAAAAAGCTCCATTACAGCAGACCGCCCAGACCGCCGCCGATGCCGCCCGTAATCGCGGACATCTGGCTCTGCGACTTGTCGGAAGCCGCCTTGAGTGCCTCATTGACCGCTGCAACGACCAGATCCTGCAGCATGTCGATGTCGTCCGGATCAACAACGTCCGGCTTGATTGCAATGCTCTTGAGCGTGGAAGTGCCGGTTACAGTCGCGGTAACCATGCCGCCGCCTGCCGTGCCGGTGGATTCCATCTGCGCGATCTCCTCCTGCGCCTTGAGCATGCTCTCCTGCATCTTCTGTGCCTGCTTCATCATCGCCTGCATGTTCATGCCGCCGCCGAAGCCGCCGAAACCCTTACCCTTTGCCATAATAAATGTCCTCCTTAAAGCTGTTTCACTTGAATATCCATTGATTTAGCGCGGTCGATCAGTTCATCGACTGCGATATTTTTTTTCACAACAAGCTCCTCGCCTGCTTCGCGCACCTTGACCTTGATGGGTGCACCGTTCAGCTTGGCCGCCTGCTCCCGGATGACCGAAATGGTCGGCTCCTTTGCCGCGAGAATGGCCGTCATTTTGTCCTCGCAGAGAATGACGAGCGCGTTGTCCTCAAGCACGCCTTTCGCGCTCAGCTTGATATTGGTGTGTGCGCCGATGTTGATCTTGCCGGTCAGCGCTTCGAGCAGCGGCTGCCACTGGCTCCACAGTGTCACTTCCTGCTTAGGCGTGTCTTCTTCTGCGGTCCCGTCTTCCTCTCGCGCCCAGTCAGGCGCATCCTCGTCGCCCGGAAGCGGCGGTGCATCATCGTCACTCGGCGGAGGCGGCACATCGCCTGCCTGCTGCGCGGCTGCTGCGGGCACCATCTGCACCGGAACGCCGTTCTTCAGCTTTTCCTCGAGCGCTTCTACACGCCCGCCGAGCGTGTCGTAGTTGTCAGCGCCCAGGCTGCACAACCGCACCGCGCACAGCTCCGCTTCCACACGGCGGTTGGCTGCCGTGCGCATGTGGTCGAGCGAATCGCTGATAATGCGGCTCCACGCGATGAGCGTGGACGACGCCAGACCATCGCACAGCGCCTGCAGCGTCTTTACGCTGTACGCCGGAGAAATAAGCGCGGAAACGTCGGTCTTGCTGGTCTTGACCAGCAGTGCATCGCGGATCAGGCCAAGCATCTGATCGTACACGGATGCCAGATCGCGGCCCGCATTGTAATATTCGTCCAGCAGGCCGACTGCCGCCGCCAGATCACCCGTTTTCAGGTGCTCGGCCAGGCGAATGCCATCGTCCTGACCCATCACGCCGAGCGCCGCCGTGACCGTTTTCTCGTCCACCGCACCGGCTGCCGCCGCACGGTCGAGCATGGAAAGCGCGTCTCGCATGGCGCCGTCCGCCAGCCGAGCGATCAGGCGTGCCGCACCTTCGGTCAGCGCAATGCCCTCACCTGCCGCAACATCCAGAAGCCGGCGGGAAATGTCCTCCGCGCTGATGCGGCGGAAATCAAACCGCTGACAGCGCGACAGAATGGTCGCAGGTACTTTGTGCAGCTCGGTGGTAGCGAGGATGAACAGAACGTGCTCCGGCGGCTCCTCGAGTGTTTTGAGCAGCGCATTGAACGCACCGATGGACAGCATGTGTACCTCGTCGATGATGAACACGCGCTTGCGGACCTGTGCAGGCGTGTAGCGCGTCTCATCGCGCAGGTCACGGATGTTATCCACACCGTTGTTGGACGCCGCGTCAATCTCGGTCACGTCCAGCACCGAGCCGTCCAGAATGCCGCGGCACGCCGCACACTCGTTGCACGGATCGCCGTTCACCGGATGCTCGCAGTTGACTGCGCGCGCGAGGATCTTCGCACAGGTGGTCTTGCCGGTGCCGCGTGTGCCTGTAAACAGATATGCATGGCTCAAACGTCCGGACTGCAGCTGCGCGCGCAGCGTGTCCGTAATATGCTGCTGCCCAATCACATCCGCAAACGTCTGCGGCCGCCATTTGCGGTATAAAGCCTGATACAAACGAAAATCCTCCCCTCAATAAAATAAAGAGGCGGGCGTAAGCCCGCCTCAAAGCGTCTTCCGCGAACAAAGTTCGCGCATTAAATCAACCAACCGCTGCATGCAGCGACTAACCACATGGCAGGTTTTCGTCCAGAAAACCGAGTCATCGGTCTCCGCCGCTTCACGGCGGCATTCAATCGAGTCTTACGGCCCCGCCGTAAGATTCATAAAAACCCGCGACATGTGCGTGGGTTTTTATACAAGACGGAGCAAAAGTTTCGACCATCGGGAGGAACTTTTGTCCCGCCGGGATTTGTCCGAGCCGCAGGCTCGGCATATCCCTTCGATCGAAAGCGTGGTTTCGATCGAGAATCGTTCAGCGCCCCACAAGACCGCACACAGGTAATTCGAATACACACACCCGGCTGCCTTTCCGCATTTCGGGCTCAGAATCGGCAGATCTGCGGCACACGATGGTTTCTGCTTAATGCTGCTCGGTTCCCCGCCTGACATGGTTCACAGTCCTCCGTTGCGCAGTACCGGTTCCTCATCGCCCTGTGAGTGGCTGCCTCGCCGCATGTGTGCTCCTTGTTACCCGCATAGTCCCCGCTGAAGCGGATTGCGGGTTCAAGGCACCGCTAACGCCCCGACTTGTGCGGCCTTGTGCGGCGCTGAACGATTTTCAGTTTTCAGTTTGTGCCGAACAATTCGGCTTTATGCTTCCGGATCCTCCGAGCTGTCGCCGCTGTCTCCGCTGTCGCCACCGGAATCGCCGCTGTCGCCCGAATCGTCTTCGCTGTCACCGCCGTCTCCGCTGTCGTCACCAGGAATCGCCGCTGTCGCTGCTGTCATACGATCCGCCGTCACCGGAATCCTCATTGCCGGTGTCGGTATCCGAAGAGCTGCTATCCGAATCGCTGTCATCTTCTTCATCGTCGTAGTAATAATTATCTACGCCCATGCTCTCGAAATCATACTTGTTTTCGATATTCTGATGACTGCAGGTCTCGGTCGGAACCTTGTCCTTCCAGAATCGGCCGGTTGCAGCACGTCCCGCAGCGCGGCACGCACCGGATGCCAGCAGACCGGTATCCATACAGTAGGTGACTTCCTCGAAATCCTGCGGATGCGAATCGAATACCAGACCGGAATCACCCGCATGCACCTTCTGCATAACGGCCAGCCAGATATTCGCCGCATTGCGGCCGTACAGGCCGTCCAGACGGTAGTTATGCTCGTAGCCTACCCATACCGCACCGGAATACTTCGGCGTGATGCCGCAGAACCAGATATCGGTATTGGAGGTGGTGGTACCGGTCTTGCCGCCGGTTTCTACACCGTCAAGCTGAATGCCGTAGGCGGTACCGTGTGCGGTAACGTTCTGCAGACAATCGAGCATATAATAAGCCGTGCGGACATTGGTAAAGCCCTTATCCGTGTTAGGGGTATTCTCCATTATGGTGTTGCCTTCGCTGTCCGTCACCTTGGTGTAGGTGCGAGTACCACCGTAAACACCGTCATTGATGAAGGTCGAGAAACCGCCCGCCATCTCACGAACGGTAACGCCGTCCGTCAGTGCGCCGAGCGCCAGCGGTGCAAGGTCGATATCCGACTGCACGGTACCGTCCTCATTGGTGCGGCTGTCTACCAGCTTAAAGCCAAGCTGCTGCGTCATGAATTCGTAGGACTTCTGCGGAGTCAGCTGTTTGAGCAGCTGTGCCGAAATGGTATTGAGCGAACGCGTCATACCTTCCTTGACCGTCATTGCACGGCCGGTCGGATATTTGCCGTCGTTCATCGGCCACGGATTGCCTTCCTCATCCTGTATGAGCGCACGGTCGTAAACCGTGGTGTCCGGCGTAGCAATACCGGCATCCATCGCAGGACCATAGGTCGCCAGAGGCTTGATCGAGGAACCCGGCTGACGGCGTGCGTCAGACGCGTAAGAGAAGCCGCGGCTGCTGGTCTTTTCACCGCGGCCGCCGGCAATACCAACGATATCGCCCTGCTTGTCCGTGATGACCATGGCACTCTGCGGAATTTCGCCGTACTTTTCGGTGTTCGGGAAATTATCTGCGTTAGCCCAGACCTCATCGAGTGCATTCTGCACCTTGGTGTCGATGGTCGCATAGATGTTCAGACCGCCGGAGTAAACCATGTTCTCCGCAACCAGACGGGAATATCCCTTTTCGGTCATCAGGTCGTTGATCACGTCCTTGATGACTTCATCGGTGAAGTAGCTGTAGGTGGACTTGATCTCCTGCTGATACTCCTCGTAGGGGCGGTAGTTAAGCTCCTCTGCTACGGCAGCCTCGTACTCCTCCTGCGAGATCATCTTCTGATCGAGCATCTGTGCAAGGATGGTCTCCTGACGCTCCTTTACCTTTTCGGGATGGTTATAAACGTCGTAAATCGACGGGTTGTTGGTGAGACCTGCCAGCACGGCGGATTCTGCCAGATCCAGCTGCGATACATCCTTGTCAAAGTACTGCATCGCCGCAGTCTGCACGCCGTAGCTGTTGTAGCCCAGATAGATCGTGTTCAGGTACATGACCAGAATACGGTCCTTGTCGTCAATCTCTTTTTCGAGTGCAAACGCGCGGAAAATCTCGTTTACCTTGCGCTTTACCGAGTAATCGTTGTCAGCCGTGATGTTTTTGATCAGCTGCTGCGTTATCGTGGAGCCGCCGTACTGCGTGCCGCCGAGCAGCCAGCCCTTGACCGCACCGATCGTGCGCACCCAGTCTACACCGTGGTGCTTGTAAAAGCGCTCGTCCTCGATTGCAACGACTGCGTTCTTGAGGGTATCCGGAATCTTGTCGCTGTCCACCCATTCACGGTTTTCCTTGCCCTTGATGGTTTCGTACAGCGTGTATTCATCGGAATCCGATTCCTTTGCATAGATGAATGAATTCAGATTCAGACCCAGTCCCTTGCTGATCTCCACCGCAGTTTCCTGCGCGGACGGATTGATATAGATGTGCACATACATCGCAAACGCAATGCCGCAGAAGCAGCCGCACAGCACGCCGATCAATACCAGTGTAATCAGTATGCGGGAGAGCAGATGTCCAATCCCCGTTCCTTTTTGATTGCCAGTTGCCAATTTGTTTTCCTCCTTGCCCCACGATATGCACCGCAGGGTCCTGTCGGGTAAGACGCGGAACACGTCCTATTTGTTCCCGCACACGGTCTTGTTTTTTTGAAGCACCGTGTATTGTTGGCAATACCGTAAAATTCATCGGTATTACCGTCTTATAAGGCTAAATGAATTGTACAATAGCTGCCTGTGCCGATTTTCTTCCGGCAGCTTACTGCCGATGTAATAGGCACTCTGATAGCATTATACCACAGGACTTTGCAAATTCCAAACATTTTTTACACTGCTTTTAGAATAGACCGTATTTTTGTGGGAATACTCAAAGCAAGTCCCACTGAGTGAAGGAGTTTTGACTATGATGCAGGGTTTTTATCTGCTTGCCATGCAGCAGGCGCGGCGGCGCACGCTGCTTGCCGCGCTGGCGTGTCTTGCGGCAATGATCAGTCTGGTGCTGGCCGGACGCGCGCTGCCGTCCGCGCCTGCCGTTCCGGCGAGCGCAGCAATTAGCTACACGGTGCAGAGCGAAAATGACCGGCTTGTCATCCGGCAGAGCGATGGCTCGGTCCTGCGCACAGGCATCGACACACGTACGCTGCCATCCGCCGAGCAGCAGGCACTTGCGGACGGCATTACGCTCGATAACGCAGAGGAGCTGGCGCGGCTGCTGGAAAATTACAGCTCGTAAAACACCGTCTCCTTTTCCCTCACCATACAGTGTATGCCACAGGCGGAAAAAGTTTTCATGCGAGTTTTGCGCGGATAAGGCTTTACTTTTTCTGCTTTTTGTATTATGCTGTAAGTAACGATAAACACCGACAGGTAGGATCGGAAAGGAGAACCAAATATGCTTGACGGAACGAGAAAATTCAGTCTGGTAGACGAGTCCAACAAGGAGATGAAGCGCACGCTTACCACTGTGTATGATGCGCTCAAGGAGAAAGGCTACAACCCGATCAACCAGATCGTCGGCTATCTTCTCTCTGAGGACCCGACTTACATAACCAACCACAACAATGCCCGCAGCCTGATCTGCAAGATCGACCGCGACGAACTCATGCAGGAGCTGGTTCAGTTCTATCTGGATAACTGAGTTTTTGCAGAATAACCGTATACCTTATTTGCGAAAAAATAACCGTTACCTTTGGCGAGGGCGGTTATTTTTTGTTTTGCAAAACATTTCCGTGCTCTGCGGCTTGACTTTTACCGCAGATTTGCTATACTTATAGATAGAAAAGGGCAATCCGGCAGAAGACGGTTGACCTGAAGTAAGATTATTCTTTGGAAAAATAACCGTTACCTTGGCCGAGGACGGTTATTTTTTTATGGTTTTGACAAACTCAAGCAGAATAAGTAACATAATGATCTGCCAAATCTGATCCATAATACCACCTCCCTTCAGGGAGTATGGCCAACCGTCTCTCAATCTTTTGCCGGATTACCCGTTTTTTTATTGTAACCTATAATTTTCACCTTGTAAAGCCAAAGAGGTATATATGAACGGTTTTCTCCCTATTTCCAAACAAGATATGACCGATCGCGGATGGTATTACTGCGATTTTCTCATCGTCACCGGCGATGCGTACGTCGATCATCCGTCGTTCGGCACGGCGATCATTTCACGCGTGCTGGAGGATGCAGGCTACAAGGTCGCTATCCTCAGTCAGCCGGATTTCCTCGATGAGCACGATTTTCTCGAAATGGGCCGTCCGCGCTATGCGGTGCTCATCAACGGCGGCAACATCGACTCGATGGTCGCGCATTACACCTCGGCGAAAAAGCGCCGCTCGGACGATGCGTACACGCCGGGCGGTGTGGGCGGCAAGCGCCCGGACCGTGCGGTAACCGTCTATTCCATGCTTGCGCGGCGCGCCTTCCCGGAAACGCCGGTCTATCTCGGCGGCATTGAAGCCAGTCTGCGCCGATTTGCACACTATGATTACTGGGCTGACCGTGTTATGCCGTCCATTCTGGAATCCACCGGCGCGGACGGTGTGATGTTCGGCATGAGCGAGCACTCGGTCGTTGAGCTGGCAAACAACCTCAAGCACGGCAAAAAGGGCGCAGACGCGTGCAAGGGAGTCCGCGGCACTGCCTATATGGTGCATGATACGGACGATCTGGAGTATGATGCGGTCGAATGTCCCTCGTACGAGGATGTCTGCGCCAGCAAGCCGGACTACGCCCGTTCGGTCAAAATCCAGTACGACGAACAGGATGCCGTGCGCGGCAAGGCGATTCTCCAGCGGCACGGCAAGCGCATCCTTGTGCAGAACCCGCCCGCAAAGCCGTTGACCACCGAGGAGATGGACCACGTTTATGCGCTGCCGTATATGCGAACTTATCATCCGTCCTACGAAGCGCTCGGCGGCGTACCTGCCATTCAGGAGGTTCAGTTCTCCATCATCCACAACCGCGGCTGCTTCGGCGCGTGCAACTTCTGCGCGCTCGCGTTCCATCAGGGACGCTACATTCAGGTGCGCAGCCACGAGAGCGTGATCGAGGAAGCAAAAAAGATCACCCAAATGCCCGGATTCAAGGGCTATATCCACGATGTCGGCGGCCCGACCGCGAATTTCCGCTTTCCGGCCTGCAAAAAGCAGGAGAAATACGGCTGCTGCAAGGACAAGCGCTGCCTGTTCCCCACCACCTGCCAGAACATCGAAGCAGACCATACCGACTACCTTGAGCTGCTGCGCGAGCTGCGCCGCATCGAGGGCGTGAAGAAGGTGTTCGTGCGCTCCGGTCTGCGCTACGACTACATGATGGCCGAGAAGAACGATGCGTTCTTCCGCGAACTGGTCGAGCACCACATCTCCGGTCAGCTGAAGGTCGCGCCGGAGCACATGAGCGACAACGCCCTGTACTACATGGGCAAGCCGTCCTTCAAGGTGTACGAGCAGTTCCGCGAGCGGTATGCCCGCATCAACGAAAAGCTGGGCCGCAAGCAGTATCTTGTGCCCTATCTGATGAGCTCGCATCCGGGTGCAACGCTTGATGACGCCATCATGCTCGCGCAGTACCTCAACCGCGTCGGCTACATGCCCGAGCAGGTGCAGGATTTTTATCCCACGCCGGGTACGCTGTCCACCGCGATGTACTACACCGAGATTGATCCGCGCACCATGAAGCCTGTTTTCGTGGCAAAAACGCCCGAGGACAAGGCCATGCAGCGTGCGCTGCTGCAGTGGCGCCGACCGGACAAGCGCCCGATCGTCATTGCCGCGCTCAAAAAGGCGCACCGTGAGGATCTCATCGGCTTTGGCAAGGAATGTCTCATTCGTCCGGGCAGAGGCAGCGACCAGCGCATGCCGGGCAGCAAGCAGCACAGCGTCAGTCGCCACGGCGTGTCCAACGGCGGCAGACCGCAGAATAACAACCGCCGTCATTCTGCGCCTAATAACGGCAAGCACAGTGCACCGAACGGCAAACGACCGGCTTCACGTCCGGCACAGGGCAAGCCGAATCAGGGTAAAAAAACCGGCTGGGCAAAACCGAAAAAGAAAAAATAATTTTATACGGAACTTTTTACGCCGTCTTTCGTCTATACTATCAGAGTTACGAAAGGCGGTGTTTTTTTATGACAAAACGTACTTTAGCAATGCTTCTTGCACTTCTGGCGCTGCTGCTGACCGGCTGCGGCAATGCCGAGCCGAAAACCACGGAAGCCGAAATCGGCAGCCAGAGCACGGATGACGCAGCTGCCCTGCCAGATACCACCGAGCAGAAACCGGTCGCAGATGCACCCATGATGGTGATGGTGGATAACACGCTGTATCAGTCTACCGGTGAGGTCAGCACGGTCGATGGCCGCTGCGGCAACATGGACGGCGAGATCACCTCGCAGACGGCGAACGGCACGGACGCGCCCACCGAGAACGGCCAGTCCAACTTCGGCACAGGCTACGGCTACCAGCGCATAGACGACCATATCGAGGTGCTGATTGATAACCAGTGGATCGTGTTCGAGCAGGATGCCACCGTACCGCGGATGGTCATGGTGGATGGCAAGCTGTATCAGGAGACCGGAAACCTGCCTTCCGAGCCGTTCTGCGGAACGCCTGACGGTTCGATCACCTCGAAAACGGCAAACCGAAACGATGTTCCGACCGAAAACAACCAGTCCAATTTCAGCGATAACCGGGATTTTGTGTTCATTGACGAGGATACCATTTACGTTTCCGCAACGCCGGACTGGATGGAATTCAAGGTCATCACCGACTCGGATGTATAAAAACTTTTGTTCGAAGCCTTATTTTATTTGACAATAACCCGGTCGTGCTTTATAATAAACAGTGAACAAAGGAGTTCGTCCCGCGAAGGCGGGTCGGACTCCTGTTTTTATTTTTAGGATAAGGAGGGCTATTTGCCCCATGGACGAAATTGATCTGAAGCTCTTGCGGCTGCTGCAGAAGAATGCCCGCACCCCCATCAAGGCCCTTGCAGGTGAGGTTCGCCTTTCCTCCCCTGCGGTTTCCGCGCGTATTGAGCGGCTGGAAAAACAGGGTGTTATTCGTGCGTATACGCTCGATCTGGACCCGCTGCAGCTTGGCCATCACATTCTCGCGTACATTCATCTGGATATGCAGCCCACCCAGAAAGAGGAATTTTATCCGTTCATTGCTGCGTGCTCGAATGTGCTCGAGTGCAACTGCGTGACCGGCAACTACTCCATGCTGATCAAGGTGTCGTTCGCCTCGACGCAGGAGCTGGACGGCTTTATCGGACGTCTGCAAAAATTCGGCAAGACCGAAACACAGATCGTGTTTTCCTCGCCGGTGCCGCCGAGAGCCATTGTGGTATGAGAAAAAGCCTGCGTGTGCAGGCTTTTTCTTTTGTCCACAGGGTGGGGATAGTTTTGATTTATCTGTTTGCTAAAGCAGCGGGAATGAGCGCCAACCTTTGGCGGGGAGGTTCGCCGCATCCGCGGCGGGGGCAAGAGGGTAGACACCTACGGTTTCTACCCTCTTAACTCCCGTTTCCCTTTATTTGTTCGTCTGGCGCAAACCAGAGACCGGTGACCGCTCCGAAATTTTGGAACGGTAGAGGATTTTTTCTTCCGTAGGAGCGGCCAGTGGCCGCCCATTTCTCTACCGCTTCGCAGTGCCAGATTCCTTGCTGCTACACATGCGGTTTAGTCTCCGCAGGCGCAACACAAGGTGAATTGTCCGAAGGGGCAAGAGAGGGTCCCCTGGGGGATAACAATGTTGTGCAACTCGTTTGCGCGTTGTTATGCACGGCACCTGCGAATATTTCTTTGCAAACACGCTTTATCTTACAAACTCTTCACTCTAATTCTCAATTCTCAATTACTGAGTTTTTCCGCCGCGAGATCTGCCAGTTTCGCATACTCTGCAAGGCTGAGCCGCTCACCGCGAACGCGGGCATCCAGACCGGCTGCTTCTACGAGTGCGGTGATCTCCTCCTTGCTCATCGACGAGCCGAGCACCGGACCGAGCGCGTTCACGAGCGTCTTACGGCGCATATTGAAGGCTGCGCGCACGAGGGAAAAGAACAGCTTTTCGTCCTTGGTCTCAACCGCCGGCTTGTCGAGCGGCACGAGCTTGAGCACCGCCGAATCCACCTTGGGTCTGGGCACAAAGCAGTCCGCCGGAACATCAAACAAAATTTCCGCCTTGGCGTGGTACTGCACATAAATCGAGAACGCCGAGTACGCCGCCGTGCCCGGCTCTGCACAGATGCGCTGCGCGACCTCCTTCTGCACCATGACCGTCACCTGCTCGAACGCGCCGCTCTCGAGCAGCGCCGTAATCGCCGGTGTGGTGATGTAATAAGGCAGATTGGCGCACGCGATCGCCTTTCCGTCACCGAATTTCTCCTTGCAGAGCGCGGCAAGGTCGGTTTCCAGCACATCGCCGTGCACGACCTCGAAGTTATCGTAATCCACAAGTGTCTCTGCCAGAACCGGCATGAGGGCACGGTCCAGCTCGACCGCTACGACCTTATCCGCGCGCCGGCACAGCTCCGCCGACAGGCAGCCCATGCCTGGGCCGACCTCAATCGCGTTGCCGCACTCGGCCGCGCCGCTCATCTCCGCAATGCGGCGCGGCACGCTTTCGTCCGTCAGAAAGTTCTGTCCGAGCGATTTGGAAAAATGGAATCCGTGACGGCCCAGAACCGCTCGGATTGTCTCAATATCACATAAATTCATTCGTTTTCCCCTTTTAACCGAAAAGAACCGGCGGCAGAACGCCGCCGGTCCCTATGTAATGCAACTTTTTACTGTTTCACGCGGATTTTACTCCTCGCCCTCGATCAGACCGTAACCGCCTGCCGCACGCTTGTAAACAACGGCGTGAATATTGTCGTTGTCGGCGTTGCGGAAGAAGTAGAACTGGTGGTCAAGCAGGTTCATCTGCAGGATAGCCTCGTCCACGCTCATCGGCTTTACGTCGAAGCGCTTGCGGCGTACTACATCGAAATCCTCCTCGGTCAGTGCGGCCTTCTGCTCTGCCATCTTGTCGAATGCACCCTCACGCAGGCGCTTCTCCAGACGGGTCTTATGCTTGCGGATCTGGCGCTCGATACTGCTGATGGCACCGTCTACGGAAGCATACATATCAGTCGTCGTTTCCTCGGCGCGGACAACCAGACCAACCTGACGCACCGTGATCTCGACCGTCTGCTTGCCGCGCAGCTCGCTGAATGTAATCGTGGTATCCGAATCCTGCTGGAAGTAGCGATCCAGCTTCTCTACCTTACGCAGTGCGTACTGACGCAGCTCGTCCTCGATCTTGATTTTTCTTTCGACGATAGTGAACTTCATAAAATCATCTCCTAACAGGCGTAAACCGCCTTTGATGGCTTTATCCGCGGCCGCCGTGGTGTGGCGGAAACGGTATTGGGTTTTTGCTATCTTCAGTATAGCACAACCTATGCAACTTGTCCAACAATTTTTCAGAAGTTCACAATTTGTTCAGCATATTTCCCAAGAGGTTTTACAATTTCTTGTCAAGGTTGCTTACAGCTCGCCCTCTGCGTGACGGGTAACGTGGCAGGAAATATTAACCACGCACGGCAGACCGGCGATATGCGTGCCAAACGGCTCAATCGCGCACGCAAGAGCGGTAACCGTACCGCCGAGTCCCTGCGGGCCGACACCGGATGCGTTGACCTTATCGAGAATCTGCTGCTCCATCTCGGCGTACAGCGGATCGGCGTTGTGCTGATCGACCGGACGCAGCAGCGCACGCTTGGCGAGATATGCCGCCTTATCGCTCGTGCCGCCCAGACCGACGCCGATAACGATCGGCGGGCACGGGTTGGAACCCGCATGGATGCACGCATCCGCGATAAAATCCACGATCTGCGCCTTGGTAGCGGCAGGCGTGAACATCTTCATCTGGGTCATATTCTCCGAGCCGAAGCCCTTGGGGGCAACCGTGATCTTCACCTTGTCACCCGGAACGACCGAGGTGTACAGGATACACGGTGTGTTGTCGTTGGTGTTTTCGCGGCGCAGCGGATCACCGACCACCGACAGGCGCAGATAACCGTCGATATAGCCGCGGCGGACACCCTTGGTGACTGCATCCTCGAACGAGCCGCCGGCCAGATGCACGTCCTGACCGATCTCCGCGAACACGATCGCCATGCCCGTATCCTGGCAGACCGGTACGTTGTTCTCGCGTGCAAGGTCGCAGTTGGCGATCATTTCACCGAAGATGGTCTTGCCGAGCGGAGACTCCTCCGCGTTCTGACCATCCACGAACGCCTGCCGCAGATCTGCGGGCAGATAGTAGTTGGCGTCAATGCACAGCTGACGCACCAGCTTGGTTACTTCCGAAACCTCAATCGTCCTCATTTTGTCCTCCTATATTCCGGTGTGCCGTTTACAAAAACAGCCTGCACCTGGGTTGCAATATCCAGCGGATCGCCGCTCCACAGCACACAGTCTGCATCCAAACCGGTTTTCAGGCTGCCGATTCTGTCCTGCATGCCCGCAATTTTCGCGGGTACCGATGTGACCGCGCGCAGCGCATCCGTTTTATCCATACCCGCACGCACCGCCAGCATAAGCGCCATCGGCAGCAGCCGCAGCGGAATTTCCGGGTGATCGACCGTAATGGCGGTTTCGATTCCGGCCTTGCACAGCAGTCCGGGCGCGGCATCCGACAGGTTGCGGATCTCCGGCTTGGAACGGTCAGTCATATACGGGCCGCTGACCACCGGAACGTGCTCCTCGGCCAGCAGGTCGGCTACAAGGTGCGCCTCTGTGCCGTGAATGATAACCGCCCGCAGACCGAACTCCTTCGCAATGCGCAGCGCGGTAAAGATATCATCCGCACGGTGCGCGTGAAAATGTGCCTCGGCCTTGCCCCAGAGAAGCGGCTGCAGTGCTTCCATCTTGATGTCGAAATCCGGCTCGTCCTGCTCCGGATCGTCCTCCGCGCGCGCCTTGCGCAAGAAATACTCCTTCGCCTTGTACAGCTCCTCGCGGATGATGCCTGCGGTTGCCATGCGCGTGACGGGCGTTTCGTCCTTGTCGTGGTAGACTGACTTCGGGTTCTCGCCCAGCGCAAACTTGATCGCCAGCGGCGCCTTGAGAATCATATCGTCCACACGGCGGCCTGCCGTCTTGAGCAGCGCAATCTGTCCGCCGATGGGGTTTGCGCTGCCCGGGCTGACTGCGGCAGCCGTCACACCGGCCTCAAGTGCCTCGCGGAAGCTGCGGTCGAACGGGTTGACGCCGTCCAGTGCACGCAGATGCGGCGTCGCCGGATCGGTATCCTCGTTGCCGTCCGCGCCCTCAAAGCCGAGGCCGTCCTCGTACAGACCGATGTGCGAATGGATGTCGATCAGGCCGGGTGTCAGCACGCCGCCCTCGCCGTACACGACATCGCCGTCTATTTGAACCGGCATTGCAGGCGGTTCGCCTTCGCCCATGGACGCGATTTTTCCGTTTTCGAGCAGCACCCAACCGTAAAAGCGGGTATCCTCCTCGTCCATTGTCCAAATGTTTACATTTCTGATCAGTGTTTGATTCATGGAAAACCTCTTCCAAAAACTGTTGACAAGTATGGTAATTTATGGTATATTTATCATGGCGGTTGGGAAAGCCGCCATGCACCGTTCATATCTTTATCCCCACAATCCTACTTTTGGCGCTCTTTCGCAAGGAAGAGCGCGCTTTTTTTTGCGCAAAAGCAGGAGTTGCGCTTCTTTTCCAGCACAAACTATGCTGGGCACGCAAGTTGCGCAGCAATACGCCCTGTCCGGGCAGCACCTTTTCCTGCAGCGATTGTCTGGTGCACACGAACCGCGCAGGCGGTTCTCCCCTAACGGACGGTGGGTTTTTCGCTGAACCTCAGCTGGAGTGCGCCGCCTACGGCGGCGGGAACGTGCCGCGCCCCGCGGCGGGGGATTTGCGCTGACGCCGCGCGGGCGCACAAGAGGGTAGACACCTGCGGTTTCCACCCTCTTGTGAATCACCCCTTTCCCTTGGAGGGTCTGGCGCAGATTGCCGACATGTGACCGCTGCGAAATAGGGGAACGGCAGAGGAGTTTTTTCTACCGCAGGGGAGCACAGTGTGCTCCCCTATCCCGACATATTCGCAGTGCCAGATACCGTTCTGCTACACATACGGTTTACTCTGCGCAGAGCGCGGCACAAGGTGAATTGCCCGTAGGGCAAGAGAGGGTCCCCTGGGGGATAGCAGTGCCGCGCAAATCGTAAGCGCGTTATGATAGATAGCACCTACGAAGATAAATTGTACCAAACGCCTAATTCGCAGGTGCCATGCGGTATAACGCGTTAAAGAGTTGCGCGACACTGTTATGTCGCGCCTGCTTAGATGAACCCACCTGTGTAGCAGTACGCTGTCTGTGAACTGCGAAAAGGCGGAGAAAGTCACGCTGCAGTAATCCGACTGCCGTTCCCCTATTTCGCAGCGGTCACATATCGGCAATCTGCGCCAGACTATCCACGGGAAAGGTAGGAGTTCAAAGAGGAAGGAAAACCGCAGGTTGTCCTTCCTTTTTGCCCACCGCCGTGGGTACGGCGTCTCCCCGCGGCGGGCGCCGCGACGCTCCCGCCGTCCGCAGACGGCGAATCCCCTCTGAGGTTCAGCAAAAAACCTCCCGCCCGGAAAGGGCGAACCCGCCTGCGGCAGTTCGCGCACCCCGCTGGGTCGGTGCAGAAAAGGAGCCGCCCCGTCAGGGCGAACACGCTAACGCAGTTCGTGTACCCCGGTCAGCCGGTGCCGAAAAGCCCTGCCGACGCTTCGTGCACCGGCATATAAAAGCAAAACCGAGGTTTCCCTCGGTTTTCTTCTTTATCTGCGGCGGCGCGAACCGTTCTTGCGATCGGTTGCGTGGCGCACATCGGCCTGACGGCTTTCGCTGTCCGACATAAACGCCTTCAGCTTATCCTCAAAGCTCATCGTGGACGGGTCCTTCGGTGCCTGCTGCACACGTCCGCGCGGTGCGGACGAACGCTGGAAACGCGGCTGACGCGGCGCAAAGCCGCCCTCACGGCGCTCCTGTCTCGGCTGACGCGGCTCCTGCGGCTGCGCCTTCTTGATCGAAAGATTGATACGGCCTGCCTGATCAATATTGATGATCTTTACCTTGACCTGCTGGCCCTCCTGCAGGAAATCCTTGATGTCGTTTACAAAAGTCGAAGCGACCTCCGAAATGTGCACCATACCCGACTTGCCTTCGGGCAGCGCAACAAATGCACCAAACTTGGTGATGCCGGTTACCTTGCCCTCTACGATTGCTCCCACTGCCAAATCCATATAAGCTGTTTTGCCTCCGTTATTATTTCCCTTTTACCGACTGGACGTATCTACAAAAATACGCTCGCCCGGTTCCGCATAGCCCAGTTCTGTCCGCGCCATCTCTCCGATATCCTCCTCGGAAATGCCGCTTTGCATTTCCTGCCGGAGCGTCTCGTTCGCCTTCTGATATTCCTCCACCCGCAGGGTCAGAGACGCGAGTTCATCCCGCTTGCTCTTGATCTGCGTGCGCAAGTTTACCACATTGACGACCGCGTAAAGCAGAAACACCACTACCGCTGCCCTGATAAGGATCATCCGCGTGCGCCTTGTCATCTGCTCACCTCATATCGTTTGCTTGCGCGTCAGACTGATACAGGTTTTATTTTATACCTTTTTTGCGAAAAAGAAAAGAGTCTTTTTCAAATTTTTTCGTCAAAAACCGAATTTTTACCGGACTGCACCGCTGTTTTACCACCGTTTGACAGTGCATCCGCAGGCCGTATACGGCGCGTCTCAGCTTTGCAAGCACCTGCAGGAGCCTCATAAACACTTCCAGCATGGTTTCACTCAGTGCTACAAGGTACAATTCCACACCGCCTGCCGCCGTTAAGAGCACAAAGCCGCGCGGCTGACCGGCGGCCGCGATCAGCCCGAACTCGAATAAGGCCGCCAGCACGATCGCCCAGAACAGCGTATCGAGCAGCGCCACCCCTGCCCATCCGCACCGGAAATGCAGACGCAGTGCCCGCAGTACGTCATACACCGCCCCGATCCCGACACCGAGCAGCAGGCTTTGCAGCACGAGCGTGACCTGCTGGCTGTTCGTAAACACCGGCATGGCCGCTCACCCGCCGAATATCCGCCGAAACAGGCTGTCGCGCGGCTGCACGCTGTCGTCGTACTCGAGCAGACCGATCTCCCCCTGAATGATCAGCTCTCCGGCCTCGAGCTGCAGCCGCTCTACATGCAGTCCCTGACCGCGCACGACCAGCATGCCCCGCACGGTTTCAAGCAGCACCTGTTCCTCATCAAAGCTGTGCACATCGGTCACACCGGAAATGGTCAGCTTCTCTCTCCCCTCCAGAATGACACTGTGCGGCATTTCACGGCTTCGTTCCTCCTGCGCCATATAACTCCCCTCCTGACTGCAAAAAAGTATCCCACTCTGCAATATATGCGAGAGTGGGATACGTTATGTTCGGTTTACAGTTCCTTATACAGCGCAGACGCATCTGCCTTGAGCGTATGCTCCGCGATATTCAGCACTTCCACCTTCATCGTGCGCTGACCGAATGCGATCTCGATCACATCGCCGATCTTCACCTGATACGAAGCCTTGGCCGGCTTGCCGTTGACCGTGATGCGCGCTGCATCGCATGCATCATTCGCCACCGTGCGGCGCTTGATCAGGCGGGATACCTTCAAATACTTGTCTAATCTCACTTGTTTCCGTCTACCTTATCCTTCAAAACTTTGCCCGGCTTGAACACCGGCATAGTGGCCGCTGCAATATTGATCTCCTCGCCGGTACGCGGATTGTGTCCCGTGCGTGCTGCGCGCTCCTTGGTCTCAAACGTGCCGAAGCCGCTGATCTGCAGCCTGTCACCGGCCGCCATGATATCCGCAATGGCGGTAAACACAGTGTCGATCGTCTTTTCGGTGTCCTTCTTGGAAAAGCCGGTCTTTTCTGCGACCAGCGTCACCAGTTCGCTTTTCTTCATGGTTTTGCTCCTTATGCGTGTTCCTCGTGCTTTGCGCTGTCCCACAGTGCGTCCAGCTCGGAAAGGGACAGGTCAGCCAGCTTTTTGCCTGCGGCAGTCGCCTGACGCTCCATCTCCGCGAAGCGGCTGACAAACTTGTTGCAGGTCTTTTCGGCGGCAGCCTCCGGGTCGATCTTCAGGTGACGCGCCACGTTTACGGACGCGAACAGCAGGTCGCCAATCTCCTCCTCCGGATCGCCGTCACCGTCGATGGCACGGCGGACCTCGTCAAGCTCCTCCTGCACCTTGTCAAGTGCATCCTTCACGTTATCCCAGTCAAAGCCGACCTTTGCCGCCTTCTTCTGCAGCTTTTCTGCACGGATCAAACTCGGCAGGCTCTTTGCTACGCTTTCGAGCGCCTGCGTATCGGTCTCCTGATGCTTCTCCTTGCGCTTGAGATCATCCCAGTTCCTGAGGACCTCCTCGGACGAGGCGACCTCGACATTGCCGAAGATATGCGGGTGACGGAAGATCAGCTTTTTGCAGATGCCGTCCGCCACATCGTCGATGTCGAATGTGCCCTTTTCCTTCTCCATCTGGGCGTGGAATACCACCTGCAGCAGAACATCGCCAAGCTCTTCCTTCATATGCTCGGTGTCCTCGTCATCGATGGCTTCGCAGACCTCGTAGGTCTCCTCGATGAAGTTGCGGCGAATAGAATGATGATCCTGCTCACGATCCCACATGCAGCCGTCCGGCGCGCGCAGGATTTCCATAATGCGGAGCAGATCATCGAACTTGTAACAATCCTTTATTTCAAAATCAACCATTTTTGCACTTCCTGATTACTTTAGATGTAAAATATCTGCGATTTTCTCGCCCTTGGGCAGCAGCAGAACATCATCCCGCTCGACTGCACCGAGCGCGAGCAGCAGAACGGCATACACGGCAACCGCCACACCGATGCACGCGAGCGTGATCAGCTTGTCAGGCATGGTGCCGGGAGCTGCGCTCAACGCACCGTTCAGCACGCGCTGCACAATGAAAATCGCCGCACTCATGCCGATGGTGGCCGTCAGCGGACGGCAGACCGTTTTTCCGATCGGCGGCAGCGAACCCGTCAGACGTCTGATGTGGAACAGGTTGATGACCGCGATCAGCCAGTAGCAGAGCGCCGTACTGATGGGCGCACCCATGATATTCAGCGCCGGATTGCCGATGAGAAAATAGTCGCCGAGCATTTTAACAACCGCGCCTGCAAACATCGAGACAAGCGGCAGGTCAATGCGGCCGAACGCCTGCAGCGTCGAGTTGGTGACAGCCACAAGTGCCGCCGCCGGTACGGCAAAGCCAAGCAGACCCATCAGCACACCGCCAAGCTCCGTTCCCTGCGAGTACAGCATGCGCAGAATCGGTCCGGCGAGCATGATGAAGCCCGCGCCAGCCGGCAGGGTGATGATAACCGTCATGCGCAGCGTGGTACCCAGTGTTTTGGAGACCTTGGCATGGTTGCCCGCCGCGCGTGCGCTTGCGATGGTCGGCAGCACGCTGACCGCCAGTGCGGTGATGAGCGTCTGCGGCAGATTGAAGAAGTTGATGGCCTGACCGGTGTAAATGCCGTAGGTGGACATTGCTTCTCTTGCCGTCATACCGACCGCCGGACTTTGCAGACGCGTGGAGATCAGCGCCACGTCGATCAGGTCGGTCAGACTCATAACCGCTGAGCTGATCGTGATCGGAATGGACAGACTGAGCAGCGTTTTCGCCAGCTGGCCCGCCGGACGCACGCTGTCGTCCAGCGCGTGCACTGCCGAACTGCTGCGATGCGTGATCGCACCCTGAATGAGCATATAAACGGCGGCAGCCACCTCACCGATGGTAACGCCAAGGACAGTCATTGCCGCGACTGCCTGATCGGAAAAGTTATGCTGAACCGCGTAATACGCCAGTCCAAGACCGATAAACAGCTTGCCGAGTGACTCGATCACCTGCGAAACCGCCGTCGGCACCATGTTCGAGCGGCCCTGATAGTAACCGCGGAACACCGCCAGAACAGCAACCATCAGCACGCTCGGTGCGATGGCCATAACCGCCAGCCGGGAATCCGCGCTCTTGATCCAGGATGCAAACGTGCCCGCGCCGAGGAACAGCACGACCGAGCAGACCGCACCGAGCGGAATGAAAATGCTTCCCGCCACACGGACGGTACGCCGCACCTCATGCTCTCTGCCGCGGGCTGTGGCCTCCGCGACCATTTTCGCCAGCGCCGCCGGAACACCGACGGTCGAGATCATCAGCATAGCCGTGTACACACGGTACGCCGCACTGAACATGCCGAACGCCGGCGAATCCTTGCCGCCAATCATGTTGAGCAGCGGTATCTGGAAGAATGCGCCAATCACCTTGACAAGCAGACTGGCCAGCATCAAAATGAACGCACCTTGAATGAAATTCTGTTTTTTACGCTGCAAACGCCGTACGCCCCTTCCTTTGATCAGAATGGGCATAGCTGCCCTTGCCCGATATTACAATATGATGCATCAAACCGTATTATGTTACAGCTCTGCGCCACAGGACGAGCAGTATGCGTCATCCTTGCCGCACGGTTTGCCGCAGTGCGGGCACGCCGTTACCGAGCGCATTTCCGCCAGCTTGTCGCGCAGCGCAGCCAGCTTTTCCTGCTTGGCATCGACCTGCGCCATCTTTTCGTCCATTTCCTCGTTGGTGACCTCTGCGCCGCGGTGCAGATCGTACACCAGCTTGCCGATTTCCTTGTACAGTGCTTCGCACTCGGTGTTCAGATCGAAAATCTGCAGGTTGATGCGGGTCGCCAGTGCAAGGTCGTTCGCCTTTTTGCCGGCTACGCCTGCCGCATGACGGGAGACCTTGCCGGTTTTATCCGCCATGTCCTTTACCTTATCCAGAAAAGCCTGCATTTTCATATCCATAGCTTGTCGCTCCTTCCGACGGAATGTCTCCGTTTCCGGTCTCATGGTAATATTGCGTAATGGAACAAGGGCGATTTGCGGGAGAATTTCCGCAAAACGCCGCAGTTTCAATTATGTGGTATTGCCATTATACTTCATACCCTGCCAAAAAGCAAGAATCCGGACATTTTTCAGCCGATAAACTCATGCAGAACCGAATCCTCCGGCATATACGGCTTGTAGTCGATCGGCGAAACCTTATCCAAAATCGCGCTGAGCGGTGCAAGGTCAGCCTGCTCGAGCATGCGCTCCTCACCCTGCAGCTTTTCACTCAGATACTGCATGAGGATGTTGGTCTCGTACGGCAGATAGGTGTCCACGGTAAGGTCAGCCTGCCCGCGGTACGGCGAAATATACAGTCTCTCGCCTCTCCGCACCGAGTTCCACTGCTTTAAGGTGTGCTCCACCGGCGAGCTGCGGAACAGGCTGTCGCGCATGGCGCGGCGCAGGAAACGCAGCATGTGTGGCTCAACGCGGATGTTATGGTCGGTCAGCAGCACGCTCGCTACCGAAAGATAGACGCTTGTCGCATGCTTCTCCAGATCGCCCATGATGACCGGATTAAACGCGTGAATGCCCTCGATCATCACAATTTCGTCCTTGTGCAGCTGAACCGCACGCTCGTTGCGATGCGAGGTGCGCGTTTCAAAATCAAAGCGCGGCACGAGGATCTCCTCGCCCGCCACCAGACGCGTCAGGTGGTCGCGGAGCAGATCCAGATCCATGCACTCCGGACTTTCGAGGTCATTGACGCCGTTTTCCTCGTCAAACGGAATGTCGTAGGTGCCCGAGGTACGGTAATAGTCGTCCATTGAGATCATGTGCGCGTGAATGCCCGCCAGCTCGAGGATGCGGCCCAGACGGTCGTTCGTGGTAGTCTTGCCCGATGAGGACGGACCGTTGAGCAGCACGACCGGCTTGCGCTTGCAGTTCGCGGCGATCTGGTCAGCCACCAGATGCAGCTGACGGTGATAGCCTTCCTCGCAGTCATGCACAAAGGCCTCCGCATCGTGTTCTGCGCGGTGATTGATGTATTTCAGTGTGTATTCTGCCATAGCCAGTCCCTTCTTACGGAATTACTCACTCATTTCCCTATCCTGATCATTTCTTGGGGAACAGCAGCTTTTTCTTGCCGTTGGCCAGTCTGTCCGCCGCCTGAATGTACTCAAGCGGATATTTGGGATTGTTCGCGCGCTCGATCCAGCCGGTCTCGCGCACGACACGCTTGGAAACACCGCCCGCACCGAGCGACAGAATGGTCTGCAGCTCCTCCATCATGCTCACGTTGTAGAAGCATTCGGTGCCCGGCTTGCACCAGCCGACGTTCTCAAATCCGCCTGCCATAAATTTCTGTCGGTAGAGATAATACGGACCGTAGCCTGCGTTCTGCAGCGCGTGCGATGCTCCATCCAGCATTTGAGAAACGGTCTCGCGCTGTGCGGCGGCAGCCGCCTTGTCAGTCAGATCAGCGCCGCGCTTGATGGCGAGCGTGTGCACCGTGATATTCTCCGGCGAAAGATTCAGCAAAGTATCCACAGTCTGTGCAAAAGTTTCGGCGGTGTCGCCGGTCAGACCGGCGATCAGATCCATGTTGATCTCGTCAAAGCCCGCCTGCCGCGCCTCGTCAAACGCGCGGAGCACGTCTGCCGAGCCGTGTTTTCTGCCGATTGCGGCCAGAACGGCGTCATTCATGCTCTGCGGGTTGATGCTCACGCGACCAACGCCCGCGCTTTTGAGCACGCGCAGCTTTTCCGGTGTGATGGTATCCGGACGGCCCGCTTCTACAGTATATTCGCGCAAATGTGAAAAATCAAAGTGATTTTCGAGCGCCGACAGCAGCCGTGCCAGCTGATGTCCGTCCAGCGTGGTCGGGGTGCCGCCGCCGATGTAGACGCTCTGCACCTGCTTGCCCGCTGCACGGACAAGCGCGGCTGTCTCCTCGATCTCGCGGCAGAGCGTGTCCAGATACGGCTCGATGAGTTTACCGGACTGCGCCGTGGTTGCCGATACGAACGAGCAGTAATAGCACCTCGACGGACAGAACGGAATACCGACATACAGCGAAATATCGTTCTCCCCGATGGTCTTGTCCATCTCCATCGCGGTTGCGGCTGCACGAATCGTCAGCGCCGTGCGCTCGGGCGAAACGTGAAAGTGCTCGCGCAGCTCGACCGCCGCCTCGCCGCGCGTCATGCCGCGCTCGATCATGCCGCGTGCCAGCTTGGCCGGACGCACGCCGGTCAGGCTGCCCCAGACCGGAGCCTGCGGCAGGAACGGCACGACTGCGTCGTACACGGTCGTTTTCACCAGTTCGGTGATGGTGCGCTTGTAGTCCAGCGTTGCCAATCCGGTAACGGACGCGCGCTTTTCCGCCTCATGCACTGCGCCGTCCATGCAGACGATCGCACGCGCGGCGGCTTCGCCGTTCTCCTCGGTCAAAATGCTGCGGCAGTACGGCTCGGTGCGCTGCTCGACCGTCTCAACGCGCGTTAATGTCTCGGTCGGCAGCAGATGAAACAGCATTTCCTCTACCGCGTGTTTCAGTTCGTGATTTTCCAGTGTATAGATCATTTTCCCATCGCCTGCAGCATATATGGATTGTATGCGCGTTCCTCGTTCAGCGTAGAAATGCCCTCGTGACCGGGGAATACCTTGTAATCGCCGTCAAGGTCATGCAGACGCTTCAAAGAGCGCAGCATGGCAGAGAAATCGCCGCCCTCAAGGTCGCAGCGCCCGCACTCGTGACGGAACAGCGTATCGCCGGTGAACAGGCAGTCGCCGATCCTAATGACGGACGAGCCGGGCGTGTGACCGGGCGTTGCCATATAGGTTGCGGTCATACCGCCGAACGTCACCTCGGTGCCCTCGTTCGCCAGAATATCCGGCGTATCCTGCACATAATTGCGTGCCAGTCCGCGGAACTGACCCATGTTGTCCCGGTTCAGCAGCCAGGTGTCCTTTTCCGGCACAACATACTGTGCGCCGGTGGCTTCGAGTACCTCGTGCGCCGCCAGAATGTGGTCAAAATGCGCGTGCGTCAGCAGCACATACTTGACATTCAACTGTTCCTCGTTTACCGCGTGCAAAATCGACTTGGCATTGTCGCCCGGATCGATCACCGCGGCTTCGCGGGTTGCTTCGTCATATACAATATAACAATTCGTGCGGACCATGCCCACACAGAGTTGCATCAATTTCATAGGTATTTGTTATCCTTTCCCATGTTATAAGATTGGAGAGTGAAGAGTGGAGAGTGGAGATGTGCGTTTCTCTTCACTCTCCACTCTGCACTCTTCACTCTAAATGCGGCATTATCGCCGCATATCCTTAGTGTCCATCCACAGCGTTACCGGGCCGTCATTCAATAGATCGACCTTCATATCCGCGCCGAACTCGCCGGTCTCGACCGGCAGTCCGCTCTCGCGGCAGCGCGCAATGAATGCTTCATACAGCGGGATGGCGGTCTCCGGACGGGCAGCGTTCGTGAAACTCGGGCGGTTGCCCTTGCGGCAGTCACCGTAGAGCGTAAACTGCGACACGATGAGCAAGCCGCCGCCGACATCCGCGAGCGAGCGGTTCATTTTGTCGTTTTCGTCCGTGAATACACGCATTTTAACCGTTTTATCGGCCAGATAAACCGCATCGTCCACGGTATCACCGTCTGTGATGCCGAGCAGGACAAGGAAGCCCTGTCCGATCTGTCCGTGAATCCTGCCGTCGATCGTCACCGACGCGTGGGAGACTCGCTGTACCAGCGCCCGCATAGTTATTTCCTCATTTCATTTTAATTTAATCGTTTGCTAAAGATGTTAGAATAGGAGCCAACTTTTGGCTGGGAGGCCAAAAGGATAGACACCAATGGTTTCTATCCTCTTGGGACTCCAGTTTCCTTTATTTCTTAGTCTGGTGGAAATCGGAGAGCGGCGACCGCTCCGAAAAGGGGAACGGCAGTCGGGTTACCGCAGCGTGTCTTTCTCCGCCTATTCGCAGTTCACAGATAGCGGACTGCTACACAGGTCAGTTAGTCTACGCAGAGTGCGGCACAAGGTGAATTGCCCAAAGGGCAAGAGAAGGTCCCCTGGGGGATACCCGTGTCGCGCAACTCGTTTGCGCATTATTATGGACGGCACCTGCGAATTTTACCTGTCGGGTAACTCCTACCTTCTCACTCCTAACTCCTGCCTATTTTCAGTTAGTATCCACCGTTCTGGTCACATCGACAACGCCCTTGATGGAGCGCAGGCGGCTGATCATATTATCCAGCTGATGGACGCTCGTGACGTCAACCATGGCGTTGATAACGCCGTAGCCGTCATTCAAATCGCGTGCGGAAATCTCGTGCACATTAATTTTACTGGACGCAAACGCCAGCGTTACATCGCTCAGCACGCCGATACGGTTGCGCGTGGAAATCTGCAGACCGGTGGAGAACTTATTGACATGACCGGCATTGACCGCCATATCCTCATCCCACCAGGCACGGACCCAGCGGTCGGGTTCTTCCTCGATATGGACATTCACGCAGTCGCGGCGATGGATGGAAACACCATAGCCGCGGGTGACAAAGCCGACGATCTCATCGCCCGGAATCGGCGTACAGCAGCGGGCAAACTTGACCAGACAGTTATCAATGCCTTCGACAACAACACCGTCGCTGGATTTATTCTGGCGGCGCTGCTGCTGCTCGTTCTGCGGATGCGCGGCACGCTCGGCCTGCTCGCGCTGGCGGCGCAGCTTGCCGACATCGTCCTTAACCTTATTGATGACCTTGGTCAGCATAATGCCGCCGTAGCCGATGGCCGCGTACAGCTCATCGACCGTGTTGAACGAGAACTTGTTGAGCGTGTTCTTCTGCACCTCTTCGTTCTCATAGAAGCCGTTATACAGCAGGTTAGCACGCAGCTCGCGGTCGAGATCCTCCTTGCCGTTGACGATATTTTCCTCGCGGCATTCCTTCTTGAACCACTGCTTGATCTTGTTGCGCGCTTCGGTGGTCTTGACGATCTTCACCCAGTCACGGCTCGGACCGTGTGCCTCCTTGGAGGTCAGGATCTCAACGATATCGCCGTTTTTCAGCTGGCTGTCGATCGGTGCGATACGGCCGTTCAGCTTGCAGCCGGTCATGCGGTTGCCGACTGCGGAGTGAATCGCATACGCAAGGTCGATCGGCGTTGCACCTGCCGGCATATTGACCACATCGCCCTTGGGCGTAAAGACGAATACCTCGTCCGCGAACAGGTCAACCTTGATGTTTTTGATAAAGTCCTCGGCCTCGGTGTCCTGCTGGGCTTCAAGCAGCTGGCGAATCCACGCGAACGCTTCCTCGTTGCCCTTCTTATCCAGACCCTGCTTGTACTTCCAGTGCGCCGCTACACCGTATTCCGCCATTTTATGCATCTCTACGGTACGAATCTGCACCTCAAACGGGATGCCCGCTCGGCCGATGACCGTCGTATGCAGCGACTGATAGCCGTTCGGCTTCGGTGTGGAGATATAGTCCTTGAAGCGGCCCGGAATCGGCTTGTACAGGTCGTGGACGTAGCCGAGCACGTTGTAGCAGTCCGCCACGGTATCGACAATGACGCGCACGGCGCAGATGTCGTAGATCTCGTTGATGGTCTTGTGCTGGGCGTACATCTTGCGGTAGATCGAGTAAATGTGCTTGACGCGCGCCGAAATCGTGTTGTGGATGTTCGCTTCCTTCAGCTTGGTGCTGATGCGGTCCTGAATGCCCTGCAGGAATTCCTCGTGCTGCTCACTCTGGGCCTTTAGGCCTTCCACAATCTCGTTGTAGCCGATGGGGTCGAGAACCTTCAGCGACAGATCCTCAAGCTCCCACTTGATGCGGCTCATGCCGAGACGGTGGGCGATGGGCGCGTAAATCTCCATGGTTTCCAGCGCCTTGTCGCGCTGCTTGCGCTCAGGCAGGAACTGGAACGTGCGGGCATTGTGCAGGCGGTCAGCCAGCTTGATCAGGATAACGCGGATATCCTTCGCCATGGCGAGGAACATCTTGCGCAGGTCCTCGAACTGCTCCTGCTCCTTGGAGTAGCGCAGCATGCCCAGTCGGGTTACGCCGTCCACCAGCTCCGCGACCGGCGTGCCGAATTTGTTTTCGATCTCCTTGTAGCCGAACTCGGTGTCCTCAATGCAGTCATGCAATAGAGCTGCACAGATGGAATCCGTATCCAGTCCCATCTCCACAACGATCTCGGCGACAGCGACCGGATGAATGATATACGGCTCACCGTTGCGGCGCTTCTGTCCCTCATGTGCCTTGGCCGCACATTCGTATGCCGCGCGAATCTTCTTGATATTCGCCTGCGGGTTTTGTTTTTGTACGCGTTCGATCAAAAAATCCAGTTTCGTTTGCATAGATCCTTCCCCCATTCGTGTCACCCCGCCATGCTTTGCAATGTGGCAAGGACAACCGATCCGGAAATATCGGCCTTGCCCTCGTAGGGTTTGAGCAAAATGTTGAGCATGCCTTCCTTGAAATGATAGCTGATGAGTCCGGACTCCTGAAAAACGTCCAGACAGACAAACAGCTTGCCGATGTTAATGTCGCGTCGGCTTTCCCACGCAACCCGGCGGGAAAGCGCCCCGTCCGGTACGGAAAGCCGTCCGTCCTCCGCGCGGCAGGTCACATGCCGCCAGACAGCGACCAGATCCTTGCGGTCGGGCAGGAGCAGACGCGCTTCCCTTGCGGTGAGCGGGCCGTCCTGCATGAGTGTATTATACAGATTGAGAATCTTCTGATCCGCCAGATGCTCACAGTCACTCAGCTGCACATCGCAGATGGTCAGCTGCACCGAGCGGCGGCCTCGAAATTCGTTGATCTCCAGATGAAAGGCGGCATCCACGGTGTTGCCCTCGACAAAGCCGAGACCGCCCGCACCGATGCCGAACCAGATCGCGGAAAACCGCTTGCCGTCCTTGATGAGCGACAGACGAACATGCCGGTCGCTGGACAGCGGCGTAATCTCCTCAACGGTCATGTTCTTCATGCAGAACACAGGCTCCGCATTTTTCATGCCGTACGGCTCGAGTACGCTCAGGGATTCGATGTTCTCCTGCGTCAGCCACTCCGACTGCACCATGCAGTCGATGTGCAGCTGCGGAACGAGCTCCGCCATGGTGACATGCGTTTCCGCGTACTTGCGCAGGCGCGCGCGGAGTTCTTCGATTCTGTCCGCCTGCACGGTCAGTCCTGCGGCAAGCGCATGACCGCCGTAGCGCTCGAACAAATCCTCGCACGAGGTGAGCGCCTCAAACAGATTGAAACTGCCGATCGAGCGGCCGGAGCCCTTGCCTACGCCATCCTCATCCACTGAGATGAGCACGACCGGACAGCCGTAGCGGTCGCACAGCCGCGAGCACACGATGCCGATAACGCCCTGATGCCAGCCCTCTCCGGCCAGCACGATGATCTTATCCTCAAGCGGGTTGTATTCCCGGCGCAAACGCGTGAGCGTCTGCTCGAGTATCTTGTTCTCCTCGTTCTGGCGCAGCTTGTTTTGCTCGCAAAGCTCAGCGGCAAGCGCCTGTGCCCGTACCGGATCCTTCGTCAGAAACAGCTCGGCGGCAAGCTCGGCCTTTCCCATACGGCCCGCCGCGTTGATGCGCGGCGCAAGCACATAGCTGATGGTCGAGGAGGTCAGCCGCCTGTTCTTCATCCCCGCCTCGCGCAGCAGCATTTCCAGACCGATATTCGCCGTCACGGCCAGCTTTTTCAGCCCTTCCGCCACAATAATGCGGTTTTCACCGACAATCGGCATGACATCGGCCACCGTGCCGAGCGCTACAAGGTCGGCGTACCGGTCGAGCACGGAAAGCGTGTCGCCCTCGAGTGCGCAGATCAGCTTGAATGCCACACCGACACCCGCCAGGCTGGAAAACGGATAGGTATCGTCCGTCCGCTTGCAGTCCACGACCGCCTGCGCGTCCGGCAGGTTTTCGTGGCACTCGTGGTGGTCGGTAATGACGACCTGCATGCCGAGCTCGCGTGCGACGGCAATTTCCTCGGTGGCTGTAATGCCCGAGTCCACCGTGATGAGCAGGCGCGTGCCCTGCTCATACAGCTGCTCCATCGCCGGACGGGTCAGACCGTAGCCGTCCGTCAGACGATTGGGAATGTAATATTCACATTTTGCGCCCTTGCTGCGCAGATAATCCACCAGTGTGCACGTTGCCGTGATGCCGTCTACGTCGTAATCACCGTAGACCACCATTTTCTCTCCGCGATCTATTACCTTGCGGACGACCTCGACTGCCTTATCCATATCGGTCAGACCGAACGGATCATGCAGTCCGCGCACATCGCAGCTCAGGTAATCCGCCGCAGCCTGCGGTGTGTCAATGCCGCGCGCCGACAGCACCGCCGCCGTCAGCGGTGTATAGCCGGTCTCCCGCGACAGCACCCGCACCCGCTCGGTGTCCGGCGAGGCGATCACCCATCGCTTTGCTCTCATATTGAACGATCCCTTCCTGAGTCACGGCAGCAGCACGCCTTCCGGCGTCTGCGTATGGTAACTCCGATTTTATATTATCACTATTATACCAAAACACGCCCAAAATCACAACATTTTTGAAGCTGTTCCCAAAACGATCGTTTTGGGAACAGCTTCTCGCTCGAAACCACGCTTTCGAGCGAATTTCGACGAAAAGCCGCGCCCTGACGGGCACAATTTTTCGTCCCTTGTATAAAAAGGCAGGTACACGCCCCGCCTTTTTATGGATTTGCTACGCAAATCCGATTGAATGCGCGCTGTCGCGCGAGGCATAATTTTTTCGCTTTGTTCTCTATGGAAAGAGAACAAGCGGGCGCTCCTTGTCGGAGTGCCCGCTTTGATTTGCTGTTTTATTGTTCGCGTTTTCCGCCGTTTTTGCGGGCGAGAATCGGTCCGAGATACTGTCCGGTATACGAACCCTTGCACTGTGCAACCTCCTCCGGCGTGCCGGAAACGACCAGTCGGCCGCCGCCATCGCCGCCCTCGGGACCGAGGTCGAGGATATAGTCCGCCGTTTTGATAACGTCCAGATTGTGCTCGATGACGACAACCGTGTTGCCTGCGTCCACCAGCTTCTGCAGAACATCCACAAGCCTGTGGACATCTGCGACATGCAGACCGGTGGTCGGCTCATCGAGAATATAGATGGTCTTGCCGGTCGAGCGTTTGGACAGCTCGGTAGCCAGCTTGGCGCGCTGCGCCTCACCGCCGGACAGCGTCGTGGAGGACTGACCCAGCTTAACATAGCCGAGACCGACCTCGCGCATAGTCTCCAATCGGCGTGCGATCTTGGGCACGTTGGCGAAGAACTCACATGCTTCATCCACCGTCATATCCAGCACTTCATAGATATTTTTGCCCTTGTAGCGCACCTCGAGCGTTTCCTTGTTGTAGCGGCGGCCCTTGCACACATCGCACGGCACATAAACATCCGGCAGAAAGTGCATCTCGATTTTGAGCAGGCCGTCACCCGCACACGCCTCGCAGCGGCCGCCCTTGACATTGAACGAGAAACGGCTCGGGCCGTAGCCGCGCGCCTTGGCATCCGCCGTCTTGGCGAACAGTTCGCGGATGTCGTTGAACACCCCCGTATAGGTCGCCGGGTTGGAACGCGGCGTGCGCCCGATGGGCGACTGGTCGATGTCGATGACCTTATCCAAATTCTCGATGCCGATGAATTCGTCGTGCGCGCCTGCACGAGTCTTCGCGCCGTTCAGCTCCGCTGCCAGCTTTTTGTACAGGATTTCGTTGACGAACGAGGACTTGCCCGAACCCGAAACACCGGTCACACAGGTCAGCGTGCCGAGCGGAATCGTGAAATCCGCGTGCTTGAGGTTGTTCACCGCACAGCCCTTGACCGTGATGCTCTTGCCGTTGCCTTTGCGCCGAATTTCGGGCACCGGAATGAATTTTTTGCCCGAAAGATACTGTCCGGTGATGGATTTGTCGCTTTTGAGCAGCTCGTCTATCGTGCCCTCGAACACGACCTCGCCGCCGTTGCGTCCTGCGCCCGGACCGATATCCACAATGTGGTCAGCTGCAAACATGGTGTCCTCGTCGTGCTCGACCACGATGAGCGTGTTGCCGAGGTCACGCAGCCGCCCCAGGGTCGCCAGCAACTTGTCGTTGTCGCGCTGGTGCAGACCGATGGACGGCTCATCGAGGATATACAGCACGCCCATCAGCGATGAGCCGATCTGCGTTGCCAGCCGGATGCGCTGGCTCTCGCCGCCGGACAGTGTGCCGGACGAACGCGAAAGCGTCAGATATTCCAGTCCGACCGACTGCAAAAAGCCGAGACGGTCCATGATCTCCTTGATTACTCTGTCACCGATTTTGTGCTGCATTTCGGTCAGCTTGAGCGTGTGTAGGAACTCCATCGCCTTGACGACCGACTTTTCCGCAAACTCCGCGATATTCAGTCCGCCGAGCGTGACCGCCAGCACCTCCGGGCGCAGACGGCGGCCGTGGCACGCCGGACACGGACTTTCGCTCATCACTTCTTCAATCTCGCCGCGCGACCACTCGCTGTTGGTCTCGCGGTAGCGGCGTTCAAGGTTCGGGATGATGCCCTCGAACGGCTGGCGCATCACGCCGCCCGAAATGCGGCTGACCGACAGCTCGAGCGGCTCATCTCCGGTGCCGTACAGCAGCTCGTCGAGTGCCTGCTCGGAGAACTCCTCGATGGGCGTTTCCAGCGTAAAGCCGTGCTTTTTGCCGAGTGCGTTGTAGTACATCGCCGCGATGCTGCCCGTGTCGGCACTCCCCCAGCCGGGCGCGCGGATAGCGCCCTGCTTGATGGAAAGGTGGCGGTTCGGAATGACGCGGTCCGGGTCAACGCGCTTCTGGATGCCCAGACCGGTGCACACCGGGCACGCGCCATACGGGTTGTTGAATGAGAACATTCTCGGGGTAAGCTCTTCGATGGAAATGCCGCAGTCGTCGCAGGCATAGTTCTGCGAGAACGTGAGCGGTTCACCGCCGATAACATCCGCGATGACAAGGCCGCCGGACAGCGCCGAGGCGGTCTCCACCGAATCCGTGATGCGCCCGCGGGCATCCGGACGGATGACAACACGGTCAACAACGATCTCGATGTTGTGCTTTTTCGTCTTTGCCAGCTTAAATTCTTCGGACAGGTCGTGAATCTCGCCGTCCACGCGCACGCGGACATAGCCCTGCTTGCGGGCGTTCTCGAACACCTTAACGTGCTCGCCCTTTTTGCCGCGGATGACCGGCGCGAGCAGCTGCACGCGCGTTTTTTCCTCGAGCGCCATCAGCCGGTCGATGATCTGGTCGATGGTCTGCTGGTGAATCTCCTTGCCGCATTTCGGACAGTGCGGCGTGCCGATGCGCGCCCACAGCAGGCGCATATAGTCGTAGATCTCGGTGACCGTGCCGACTGTTGAACGCGGGTTCTGTGAGGTGGTCTTCTGGTCGATGGAGATGGCGGGCGACAGACCGTCAATATAGTCCACATCCGGCTTGTCCATCTGGCCGAGGAACTGCCGCGCGTAGCTGGACAGCGATTCAACGTAGCGGCGCTGACCCTCGGCGTAGATGGTGTCGAACGCCAGCGACGATTTGCCCGAGCCGGACAGACCGGTGAACACCACCAGCTTGTCGCGCGGAATCTTGATGTCGATGTTTTTCAGGTTGTGCTCTCGCGCACCTTTAACGTGAATGTATTCCTGCATTTTTATTTTCCTTTATTGTTACGCATAACGGGTTGAGTAATTGAAAATTGAGAATGGAGAATTATCGCCGCAAAGCGGCGCACCTCGTCGCAGCACGGACGGAACTCGCGCAAGAATAGCGACATTTTCCATTTTCAATTCTCCATTATCCATTTTCAAGCGCCTTAATCTGATCACGGAGCTGTGCCGCGATCTCAAACTCGAGCATCTTCGCGGCCTCCTTCATCTGGCGGGTCAGGCGGGCGATCTCCTGCTGTTTTTCGCCCTTGCTGCGCAGCTTTTTCTTGCTGCTCGAGGGCACATTCGAGGTGATCTCGATAACATCCTGCACCTTTTTATGCACAGACCTGGGGATAATTCCGTGTGCCTTATTAAACGCATCCTGCAGCGCACGGCGGCGCTCGGTCTCGTCCATCGCGCGCTTCATCGAGGGCGTGATGCTGTCCGCATACAGCACGACCATGCCGTGCTCGTTTCGGGCGGCGCGGCCGATGGTCTGGATGAGCGAGGTTTCCGACCGGAGAAAGCCCTCTTTATCCGCGTCGAGGATGGCGACGAGCGACACCTCGGGAATATCCAGACCCTCGCGCAGCAGGTTGATGCCGACCAGCACATCGTACACGCCGAGACGCAGATCGCGCACCAGCTCCTGCCGCTCGATGGTCTTAACATCGTGGTGCATGTAGCGCACCTTGATGCCTGCGGTTTCGAGGTAATCGGTCAGATCCTCCGCCATTTTCTTGGTGAGCGTGGTGACCAGAACCCGTTCTCCCTTGGCTGTGCGGGCGTTGATTTCTCCAATGAGATCGTCAATCTGGCCATCAACCGGACGGACAACGACCTCCGGATCGAGCAGACCGGTCGGGCGGATGACCTGCTCGACCACCTGACCCGAGCGCGACAGCTCATACTCAGCAGGTGTTGCGGAAACATACACAATCTGGTTCAGACGGTCGTTGAACTCGTCAAAATTGAGCGGGCGGTTGTCATACGCGCTCGGCAGGCGGAAACCGTTCTCGACCAGACTTTCCTTGCGGGCGCGGTCGCCGTGGTACATGGCGCGCACCTGCGGGAGCGTGACGTGGCTCTCGTCCACGATAAGCAGAAAATCCTTCGGGAAATAGTCGATGAGCGTGTACGGCGCACTTCCCGGCGCACGCCGCGACAGCACGCGCGAATAGTTCTCGACACCCGAGCAGAAACCGATCTCCTGCAGCATTTCAATGTCGTAGCGGGTGCGCTGCGCAATGCGCTGTGCCTCGATCAGCTTGCCGTTTTCCTCGAAGTATTTTACGCGCTGTTCCAGTTCTTCTTCAAGGTCCTTGATGGCTTCCTCCAGCTTTTCCTTGGGTGTAACGTAGTGGCTCGCCGGAAAAACAGCAATATGCCCCAGTTCACCGAGAGAAACGCCGGTCAGCGGGTTAATACGGCTGATGCGGTCCACCTCATCACCGAAAAACTCGATACGGACAACATCCTCATCCGAGTATACCGGCCAGATTTCCACCGTGTCGCCGCGCACGCGGAAGCGGTTGCGCTCGAACGCAATGTCGTTGCGCTCGTACTGAATGTCTATCAGTCGACGGATGAGCTCCTCGCGGCTCATCTCCATGCCCGGACGGATGGAAATGACCATGCTCTTGTAGTCGATCGGGTCGCCGAGTGAGTAAATACACGACACGGACGACACGATGATCACATCGCGTCTCTCGCTCAGCGCCGAGGTCGCAGAGTGGCGCAGGCGGTCAATTTCATCATTGATGGCGGAATCCTTCTCAATATAGGTGTCGGTCGAGGCGATATACGCCTCCGGCTGGTAATAATCGTAGTAGGATACGAAATATTCTACCGCATTCTCGGGAAAAAATTCGCGCAGCTCGGTGCAGAGCTGTGCGGCCAGCGTTTTATTGTGCGCGAGCACCAGCGTCGGGCGCTGGGTCTGCTCGATGATGTTCGCCATGGTGAACGTCTTGCCCGAGCCGGTAACGCCCATCAGCGTCTGCTCGGTCAGACCGTTGTTGATGCCCTCCACCAGTTTGGCTACCGCCTCCGGCTGATCGCCTGCCATTTGGTAGGGGCTGTGTATCTTGAAATCAGGCAAGGAAATAGACCTCCCTCTTTGCTTTTAGCGTGTGCAGTAATTGAGAATGGAGAATGGAAAATGGAGAATGAATGTGCGCCGCACAGCGGCGTATCAAATTCCGTGCTATGCACGGTTCCTTAATTCTCAATTCTCCATTCTCAATTTTCCATTACTTCGACCGTTTACAAATCAGTACCGTTTTCTTAGGCTTCCGCTTCTTAATCGACCGATCGATGTGAAATTGCTGCGTGCCACAACGCAGTGATCGACCAGCTCCAACCCCAGTTCGGAAAGCGTGCGCTGCAGACGGTCAGTCATATCAAAATCCTCCTGCGAGGGTGTCGGCGTGCCGTTCGGATGATTATGCGCCAGCGCAACGCCTGCCGCACCGGCCATCAAGGCACCGCGGGCAATCTTGTAGCTGTCCACCTGCACCCGCGCATGTCCGCCGCGGGCGATCTCCTCGCACTTGAGCACACGCCCCGCGCCATCCACATAGGCGGCCAGCAGCACTTCCTCCCGCTCGGCGCACAGCTGCGGCACGAAATACGCGCCGATGCGGTCATAGGTGTTCAGTTTATCGGTAAACTGCTCCATTTTCGCCACATCCGCCTGATAACGGTGAAACAGGGCAAAGCACAGGTGCAGCAGCTCCGCCGAGCGCGGACCGACGCCTTCGACCGTCTGCAGCTCGTCCTCGGTTGCCTCGAGCACCGCATGCAGTGAACCAAACCGCTGCATCAGCCGGTGTGCTGTCGGGTTGGTATCGCCCTGCCGCACCGCAAAATACAGCAGCATCTCCAGCACCTCGTGGTCACTGAAGATCTCCAGTCCGAACCGGCGGAATTTATCCAGCATGCGCTGTCGATGACCCATATGCGGGTTGTCCGGCATCTGTATTCCCTCCCCCTGTACAAAATTGAGAATGGAGAATTGAAAATTGAAGATTGAAAGCAGTATCACGCTCTGCGCGATTGTTAATACGCCGCTTCGCGGCGTTTCCTTAATTCTCCATTATCCATTCTCAATTCTCCATTAAAAATGAATCTTCTCCACCGCCTGATTGAGCGCTCTGGTTACCAGCGGACTGTCCTTAATCTCCGGGAACGGAACGGTCGGCTGCGGTGCGCCGTCATGCGGACGCAGGCTCTTGCCCATCCAGAGGACATCGCGCCACTGACCGAATTTATACATGCTCTCCTGATATGCGCCCGAGATGATAAAGCCCATGGCTTTATGGAACTTCATCGACCGCTCATTCGGTGAAGTGATGCCGACGTAGATATTATAGTATCCCTGCATCGCCAGCAGTTCAAACAGCGCGGCGTAAATCGCACCGGCGATACCGTGGCGGTGCTGCTCCTGTGCAACATAGATAGATGTTTCGACAGACCACTGATAGGCGGCGCGGGTACGGTGCGGCGCAGCATAGCCATAGCCGACGACCTCGCCGTCGATGCGGCAGACCAGCCACGGCAGCTTTTGGGTATAGGTGCGCCACCGGCGGGTAAACTCCTCCATTGAAGGCGCATCGTACTCGCTCGACACAGTGGTTTGAACAACATACGGCGCATACAGCGCAAGCATCTCGGCAATATCTTCTTCCTCTGCAGGACGCAGAACAACTTCCGGCATGATTTTTTCCTCGTTTCGACATAATCTCGATATAAGTATACCGCATTCATTTTTTATGTTCAATAGGAGATTATCAAAAAACCGCACATTTGTTCGCCTTGTATCTGCTGATTTTTTTACAGTATAATTCTTGCCGTTCTATATAATATTCTTTGTCATTTCAGCCGATTGCATTTTGCCTTGCCGAGTAGTATACTATGAAAAGCACTGACGAAAACGGCGTTTCGCCCTGCCGGGGAAGAGAAGGAGGCATCGCGCATATGGTTCGCTACGGTTTTATCCATACCAAAGAGGATATCAAGTTTCTGGTCCTGTTCGCCATGGATCTGCTGCCATTTCCGGTCAGCTTCAGCACCATTGTGGACTTAACGACCTGGTGTGACGAAGGCTTTGGCTACTTCGAGCTGAGCGAGGCTTTCTACGAGATGGTCCCGACCGGGCACATCGAGGAGATACCCGACAAAGGAGAAACCCTGTACGCCATCACCGAAAAGGGACGCGAGGCTACCCGCATTTTCGAGAAGCAGCTTCCCTATCCGGTCCGCGAAGCCGCACAGCGCTCTGCGCTGCGTGTCGTCCGCCAGATCCGGCGCGACGCCGGCATCCACACCGCCGTCACCGAGCACGGCCCGAACGACCTGACCGTCCGCATGGAAATGGAGCAGGTGTTCGCGGTGGAAATGAACGTCGTCAGTCACGGACAGGCTGCCATGCTCGAGCGTACCTTTAAGGAAAACGCCGAGGCCGTCTATCAAACATTGCTCACCGCAATGACCAAAAACTACGCAAACGAGAAAGAAGCGCAAAAACCTTGAAACACATGAAGCAACTCGGTGTGCTGCTTGCCTGCTGTGTCGGCGGCTCACTGCTCTCCCTTTTACTCCGCGGTCTGCTGCCCGGCAACGTGCTCGGTCTGACCCTGCTGCTCGCCCTGCTCATCTTCGGTGCGGTTCGTCTGCACCATGTAGAGAGCGTAGCGGATTTTCTGCTGCAGAACATGGCATTTTTCTTTCTGCCCGCCATGCTGGGCGTGCTGGAAATCTGGAACGACATCAAAAGCGAAGCGCTTGCCATCCTTGCCGTCTGCCTGCTGACCACGCTGTGTACTGCCGCTGCTACCGCACTGACCGTACATATCGTGTTCCGTCTGCAGCACCGTGAAACCGAGGAGGCGTTCGACCATGACTGATCTTCTCTCCTCCTCGCAGTTCTGGCTGCTGGTTTCCATCGGTTTTTATGCGCTCGGCGTAGAGATTCAAAAGAAAACCGGTTCTGCGGTCTGCAATCCGCTGCTGATTGCCTCGATTCTGGTCGGTGCGCTGCTGATCGCAACCGGCACCCCCTACCAGACCTATGAGGAATCCGGCAAGCTGATCTCGTTCTTCCTGACGCCGGCAACGGTAGCGCTTGCGATCCCGATTTACCGCAAGCTGGATGTACTGCTGAAAAACCTGCTGCCCATCCTGCTCGGCGCGTTCGTCGGCTCGATGGTATCCATCGGCAGCGTGCTGCTCTTCAGCCATCTGTTCGGTCTGAGCGAAAGCACGACGCTTTCTCTCGTGCCGAAATCGGTAACAACTCCGATTGCGGTCGCGGTAGCCGAAATGCTCGGCGGCGTAACCTCCATCACCGCGATTGCGGTTGTCATCACCGGCATCATCGGCGCGATCATCCTGCCGACCTTTCTCAAGTGCATCGGCGTGCGCAATCCGGTGCAGATGGGCCTGTCCATCGGCACGGCCTCCCATGCGGTCGGTACCTCGCGTGCCATTGAGCTGGGTGAGACCGAAGGCGCGATTTCCGGTCTGGCGATTGGCGTTGCCGGTCTGCTGACGGCACTTATCGTGTCGATTGGCTCGGCAATTCTGTTATAATTGAAAATGAAGAATGGAAAATGTCGCTATCCTTGCGCGATAAATTCCCTAATTCTCCATTCAGAACCATTCCTGCATAAAATGCAGGAGAAAGGTGGTTTTTCTATGGTGATCCATGTTGTTCAGCCGGGCGATTCGCTGTACCGCATTGCACAGCTGCACAGTGTTCCCCTGCCGTTCCTCATCCAGCAGAACGAGCTGCACGAGCCGTACCGGCTTACGCCCGGGCAGACCATTGTCGTTCCGCAGCCGGAAAAGACGTACATCGTCCGCCGCGGCGACACGCTCGGCAGTATTGCCGCACAGAACGGCACAACCGTGATGCAGCTGTGGCAGAACAATCCGCAGCTTGGCGGCACCGACCGCATTCAGCCGGGGCAGATGCTTGTACTCAGCTATGGAAACAAGCTGGGACGCTTTGCGGTGAACGGCTACGCCTATCCGAGCATCGACCTGCGCGTTCTGCGCCGCACACTGCCCTATCTGACGTACTTATCCGTATTTTCCGTCGGTTTTGACAACGCAGGACGCATTTTACCGTTCTCTGCCGAGCTGCTCGTGCGCATAGCGCGGCAGTATCAGGTGAAGCCTTTGCTCGTGCTGACAACACTCGGCGAGGACGGGCAGTTCTCCGGCGAACGCGCCCACCGGCTGCTGAACACCCCGACGGCTCGCGCGGCGCTGATTGAAAATCTGGCACAGGTGCTTGCCATGCAGGGCTTCGCCGGTGTGGACATCGACTTTGAGTATGTGCCGCCGGAGGACGCTGACGCGTATGCCGCGTTTGTCCGCTCGGTCCGCGAGCGGCTCTCGCCTGCCGGATACACGGTCTTCGCGGCACTCGCACCTAAAACCTCCGCCGCGCAGCAAGGTCTTCTGTATGAAGCGCACGACTATGCCGCGCTCGGCTCTGCGGCGGACCGTGCCCTGCTGATGACCTATGAATGGGGTTACGCGTTGTCCGCTCCGATGGCGGTCGCGCCGATTAACAAGGTAGAGCAGGTCGTGCGGTTTGCCGTGTCGCAGGTGCCGCCGGATAAGCTGTTCATGGGCATCCCGAACTACGGCTACGACTGGACGCTGCCCTATGTGCAGGGACAGTCGCGCGCCCGCAGTCTGGGCAGCGTGCAGGCCGTCGAGCAGGCGATTCAGGTCGGTGCGCCGATTCGCTATGATGCCACGGCGCAGTCTCCGCACTACAACTACTGGCGCGACCGTGCCGAGCACGAGGTCTGGTTCGAGGACGCGCGTTCTGTCCGCGCCAAGCTGGCGCTTGCCGGAGAATATCAGCTGGCAGGCGTCAGCATCTGGAATATTATGCGGTATTTTCCGCAGCTGTGGCTTGTGCTGAACAGCCTGTACGACATCAAAAAGCTGGGATAAAATTCACCAAACCGACCGAGTTTTCCCTGTTTCGGTCGGTTTTTGCCGTATTCCGGCAGTTTCTCCTTGGATTTCCATTGCAAAACGGTTACAAAACCCGCTATCATACGGTGCATGGGAATTTCCCGCAAAATCCAAGGAGGTACCTACCTATGAAGTTCAAGAGACTCGTGCCGCTGGCACTCGCGCTTGCCATCGCATCCACCGCCGCTGCAGAAGCTGCACGTCTGCCGCAGAACCGCTTTTCGTTCGCCGTGCGTCCGAGTTACACGCAGACGGTCAGCCGTCCTTCTGCGAGCAAGCCCTTACAGAGCACCGCTGCGAACAGCAGCTACGCCGCGCAGGTGGTCTCTCTGGTAAACGCCGAGCGTGCCAGGCAGGGACTGCCCGCACTGACCGTCAGCACCGCGGTGCAGCAGGCGGCGCAGACCCGCGCCGGAGAACTGCAAACCAGCTTTTCGCACACACGTCCGAGCGGCGCATCCTGCTTTACCGCGCTGACCGAGGCCGGCGTTTCCTACGCGCGTGCCGGCGAGAACATCGCCTATGGCCAGAGCACACCGGAGGCTGTTGTCCAGTCGTGGATGAACTCGTCCGGCCACCGCGCGAACATTCTCAGCAGCAGCTTCACCACCATCGGCATCGGCTGTACTGTTGTGAACGGAACCGCGTACTGGGCGCAGTTTTTCACCGCATAAACGCAAAAACAGACCGCATTTGCGGTCTGTTGAGGCTGTCGCGAAACTACAGTTTCGCCGACAAGCAGGAACGGACCGTAGGCCGTTCCAAAGTCGTCAAAAAGTTCCCATACGGAAACTTTTTCCCTCTTAAGGTATAAAAACAGAGATACACGCTCCCGGTTTTTATGAATTTGCAAAGCAAATTCTATTTAACGCGCGCTGCCGCGCGATATGATAAGATTGGTTCAATACTGACTTTTTTGACAAGCTGAAACAGACCGCATTTGCGGTCTGTTTTGCTCTATCCTGCCCGTTTATTGCGAGAGCGGATACACCTCGCCGTTGATGGTAACGGACTGCACATTATCCAGATCAAACGCACGCGCGAGCACGGCAATCTCGGTGTCGATACGGTCGGTATCCTCGGTGGAATTGAAGCCGTAGGTATACAAAGTACGGTCAATATCCGCATTTTCGTCCAGAATGACGTACTCCGAGCCGTCCCTCAGCTGCACGCTCAGCTTATCGACCTCGTCCACCGTGCAGTGCATATCCGCATTGCGGATGCGGATGCCGATCTGCGACAGCGTTACATCGCCGTTTTCGCTCGTCAGGTACGGCATCTGCTGAAATTCCGGCAGATCGACCGCCAGAACCGTCTTTGCGGTACCCGCTCCGTCCGCACGCACGGTCGTTTTACCCGGCTCAAGTGCCTCCAGACGGAGCGGCTCTCCCTGCCTATAATCGCTCGAAATCGCAAATGCGCCCTCGAAATAGTAGTCGTTGTCGGTCGAACGTGCGGTATCGAGATAAAATTCACTGCCGCAGAAGCCGCTGTCGCCGTACATGACCTCGAAATCAAGCTGTCCCTCCTCGGCATAGCACGAGGACAGCGTGGACCATGTGATGTCGGGCTTGTTCCGATAGCTGTCGATCAGGTGCGCCAGCGTGAACGGCTTTACGCCGTCCTGCTTTTTGTTTGCAAGGTGCAGACTGATAACGCCCGTACCCGCACTCTCGTCAAACAGCACGGACTCCACCGACAGACGGTAATGCTCGTTCTCGTCGGTCAACTTGGCGTTGTCCGCCGTCTGTACATACCCTTCGAGATTCGCGTCTCCGCCATTCGGAAACAGCAGCGGGAACCAGCTCTGTGCATTCGCGGCAAATGCAGTTCCGCCGATGCACAGCGCGGCAGCCAGTCCGGCGCAGACGATTTTCTTTGCTGAGAAACGGCGTACCGGCTTGCTTTCTCGCTCGGGCAGGCTGTCCAGCGCTCTGCGGACACTGCGGTCAAATTCTTCGGTCATTTTCGGGAAATCATTATGGTTCATCATGCGAAGCACGCTCCTTTCAAGTCCTTGCGCAAATGCTCTCTTGCCGCTCGGAGACGGGTCTTGACCGTGTTTTCCGGTATGCCGAGCATTCCGGCAATCTCACGGGTCTTAAAGCCCTCTAAGTAGTACAGCTCCACCGGCAGGCGCAGCTTTTCCTCCAGTGCGGTGATGGCGGCATACAGATCGCTGTAATCATCAGCCGCAGGCGTCGGTATCGCCTCTGCAGCAGCCGCGTCATACGGCGCAAGCCGCTGCTGACGGCGCAATATCGTGCTGCACTCGTTGATGAGTATGCGGACCAGCCATGTTTTGAAATACCGCGTGCTGCGCAGCGAATCCAGCTGCTCCCAGGCCCGCAGGATTGCCTGCTGCGCCGCGTCTGCACAGTCATGCTCACTGCGGAGCATGGTTTTCGCGACCCGGTACAGCGTAGGCTCGGCTGCCAGCACCGCGGAGGTAAATTGCTCTCTATCCATCATAAGCGGGTTCTCCTTTCCGAAAGCGTCCGGACAGCGCAGACAGGTTTCGCGAAAAGCGCTTCCTGTCTGCTGCTTTCATCTATTAGACGGTTCGGTGCGGCAAATGGTTTTATGAAAGGAAAATTTTTCGTACTTGCATTTTGCATTACCTATTATACAGTACAAGCGCACAAAACGAAATCGGTACAAAGATTCCAAACACATTTCCCCACCGTATCGCACAATACAAATGAATAAATGACGAATGCTGAATCTCCACGTTCATTTTCCATCCTCAACTCTCCATTCCTGAACCGATAGACAAAAGTCTCCCGCCATGGTATACTGTCCTTATCTGGTATAGTTAATCCTGCCGAAGAATAAGTTGCTTATTGATAACTAATATCAAATAAAAAATATTATTTATTTCTACAAAAAACTATTGACATTTTGGCACAACACGGTTATACTAAAGTTGTTCCAAGGAGAGAAAGGAAGGAACGATTTGAGAATCACACATGAAGCGGATTATGCAATTCGTGTGACCTATTGTCTGGCACTTGCAGGCGAAAAGCAGTGCGCGAAGGATATTTCCGAGGTAACCGGCGTAACACTCCGGTTTGCACTTAAAATTCTCCGCAAGCTGACGCAGTCCGGTATTACAAAATCCTACAAGGGTGTTGCCGGCGGCTATGAGCTGAACCACTCCCCATCGGAGATCAGTCTCGGCGCGATCATCGAATGCATTGATGGTCCGATCGCTATCAATCATTGCCTTGCAAATGAGTTCCAGTGCACACACATGGGCACCCAGAAGGAATGTGATTTTCATCGCGTGTTCTCGGAGATCAACCGGTCTCTGCGCGATCAGCTTTGTTCGATAACAATGGATCGTTTCCTGCCCCCTCAAAAATAAATTTGTTCAACGATACAGGAGGAAAAAATCATGAAAAAGTTTGTTTGTTCCGTATGTGGTTATGTATATGAAGGCGAAGCAGCTCCGGCAGAGTGCCCGATCTGCCACGCACCGGCAGAGAAGTTCAAGGAGCAGGCTGGCGAAAAGACCTGGGCTGCTGAGCACGTTGTAGGCGTTGCACAGGGCGCTCCGGAGGACATCATGGCTGACCTGCGTGCTAACTTTGAGGGCGAGTGCTCCGAGGTTGGTATGTATCTGGCAATGGCTCGCGTTGCACACCGCGAGGGCTATCCGGAAATCGGCCTGTACTGGGAGAAGGCTGCATTCGAGGAAGCAGAGCACGCTGCTAAGTTCGCAGAGCTGCTCGGCGAGGTTGTAACCGACTCCACCGAGAAGAACCTGCAAATGCGTGTAGACGCTGAGAACGGCGCAACCGCCGGCAAGTTTGATCTGGCAAAGCGCGCTAAGGCTCTCAACCTCGATGCGATCCATGACACCGTACATGAGATGGCACGCGACGAGGCTCGTCACGGCAAGGCTTTCGAGGGCCTGCTGAAGCGTTACTTCAACAAGTAATTGAGACCATTTAGAGGGTGGGCAGAATGCCTGCCCTCTTTTTTTAGAAACCGATAAACAGCAGCCTGTCCGCTCTTGGAGCGGACAGGCTGCTGTTTTATCTGTGTTTTTCACTTTTGCACTGCACGGGACAGCCGGAGCAGTGTCCGGAACAGCCGGACGGATGCTTTTTCATCGAACGGAGCGCGGCAAACAGCGCGATGCCGATCAATGCCAGAATCAAAATGGTGGGAAGATTCATATACCGTGCCTCCTTATGCCAGGCCAAATGCCAGACCGACACAGCGGACGGCAAAGGCAATGAGCCATGCGATCACGCATTGGGTCAGCGCAGTCGTGATGGCAGCCCGCGTGCTGCCCATCTCGCGCTTTACGGTGGCAATTGCCGCAACACAGGGGGTGTAGAGCAGCACGAATACCAGAAATACGACCGCGGTAAACGGCGTAAACAGGGTGCCGATGCTGGATACCTCACCGCCAAGCAGCAGGGTCAGCGTGGATACCACGCTTTCCTTTGCAGTAAAGCCGGTAATCAGGGCGGTGGACACACGCCAGTCCGCAAAGCCGAGCGGTGCGAACAGCGGTGCAAAAATGCTGCCCAGCGCAGCCAGCAGGCTGCTTTCCGGCATAGACACCACATTAAAGCGTGCATCGAAGGTCTGCAGGAACCAGATTACGATAGAAGCAGCAAAGATAATGGTAAATGCCTTCTGGATAAAGCCCTTTGCCTTTTCCCAGATAAGGTGCACAACACTTTTGGCACTGGGCAGACGGTAATTCGGCAGCTCCATAACGAACGGAACCGGTTCGCCCTTGAAGCGGGAGACCTTCAAAATGACCGCATACAGGATGCCGCAGAGAATGCCGAACAGATACAGGCCAATCATGGCAAGCGCACGATACCGCCTGGGGAAAAAGGCGCTGATCATCATGGTGTAGATGGGCAGCTTGGCCGAGCAGCTCATAAACGGGGTAAGTAAAATCGTCATGCGGCGGTCACGCTCACTGGACAGTGTGCGGGTAGCCATGATGGCCGGAACCGAGCAGCCGAAGCCGACCAGCATCGGCACAAAGCTGCGGCCGGACAGTCCCAGCTTGCGGAGCGGCCGGTCCATGATAAAGGCCACACGCGCCATATAGCCGGTGTCCTCCAGAATCGAGAGGAAGAAGAACAGCGTTACAATGGTCGGCAGGAAGCTGAGTACGCTGCCAACGCCGTTTGCGATACCATCTACAACGAGCGAGTGAACAACGGGGTTGATCTGCAGGGCGGATAACCCGGCATCCAGCCACGAAATGCAGGCATCGACCAGAACGGTCATGCCGTCGGACAGCCATGCGCCGACCCAGCTGAAGGTCATGATGAAGATCAAACCCATGATACCGGCAAAGCAAGGGATAGCGGTGTATTTGCCGGTCAAAAAGCGGTCGATCGCCATACTGCGTTTATGCTCTTTGCTCTCGTGCGGGCGGACGACTGTTGTGCTGCACAGGTTTTCCAGAAAGCTGAACCGCATGTTTGCCAGCGCCGCTTCACGGTCCAGACCGGAATCCTTCTCCATGACGGATACGATCTGGTCAAAAGCGGATCGATTGTCATCGGACAGCGCGAGCGCCTTTTCGATGAGCGGGTCCTTTTCGATCAGCTTGGTGGCGGCAAATCGCACCGGCAGACCGGCTCGTTTGGCATTCGGCTCGATCATCAGAGCGGTTGCATGGATGCACCGGTGAACAGCGGCTACCGGATCGTTCTTATCACTGCTGTCCTGACAGAAGTCGATGCCTCCGGGTGTTTCCTGATAGCGGGCGATGTGGATCGCGTGGTCGATCAGCTCATCAATGCCTTCGTTCTTTGCGGCTGAGATCGGCACTACCGGAATGCCGAGCGCCTGCTCAAGCTCATTTACATGGACGGTGCCGCCGTTCGCACGGACCTCGTCCATCATATTCAGCGCCAGCACCATCGGAATGCCCAGCTCCATCATCTGCATGGTCAGGTAGAGGTTTCGCTCAATGTTGGTCGCGTCTACAATATTGATGATGCCGTCCGGCTTGTTGTCCAGCAGAAAGCTGCGGGTTACGATCTCCTCGCTGGAATACGGCGACAGCGAATAGATGCCGGGCAGGTCGGTAACGGTTGCCTCCGGATGGCTGCGGATCGTGCCATCCTTGCGGTCCACCGTAACACCGGGAAAATTGCCGACATGCTGGTTGGCACCGGTCAGCTGATTGAACAGCGTCGTTTTGCCGCAGTTCTGATTGCCGGCAAGCGCAAATGTCAGTTTTTTATCGGCAGCCGCGGCTTTGGCGTGCTCATAAATGTGGTAGTCCTTGGATCCTGGAGCTCACCTTACGCCGTATGCGCCGCAGGACGGTGGCGTACCTGTCCGGCGGAAGGCTTTTGGGTTCGCTGATACGGCGTGCCGACTTCGATCTTCCGCGCTTCATCCAGGCGCAGGGTCAATTCATAGCCGCGCAGCTCAAACTGCACCGGATCCCCCATCGGTGCGACCTTCTGCAGCGTAACCTCGGTCTGCGGCGTCAGTCCCATATCGAGCAGGTGATGGCGTAAGGCTCCGCTTCCGCCTACTGCGGTGATCTTCGCACTTTCATGCGGTTTCAGTTTATCCAATGTCATATCTATATCTCCTCGCGGCTTCATGCCGTCGACAGTTTTGCTCTATACCTCGTACTCATTATTCTCCTGGGCGAGCGGGAGCTAATAATGCTTATTATACAGCAATCCTGCCGATTGGGCACGCGCAGCGCACGGATGACATTGAGAATTACGAGGAATATAACGCCGCCATCGGAAAACAGGACAAATCATGTGTCCGCAATACCGGCAGCGCCAGACGAGCGAGCTTAACGAACAGGGCAAAAACGATATTCCGGTACACTGCCAAGGCGCTTGCGCGAAATCCCGACGTTTCTTAGAAATCTTACAGAATATATTGATATCAAAACTTTCTTTATTATATGCATTTTCTGTCAGAACGCAGGTACATATTCTCTAAAAAAACCGTTAACCCGCGTAAACTCAAGGTTTCTTCGACAACAGGCAGACCGTCTCGACAGTTGTTTCAGTTTCCAAGGGAAGTTCTTTCACTTCCTCACCATCAACAGGCACAGGAAAATTTGAATACGATCTTCTTTATCCAGCTTCCGTCTTTCCTTTTCTCCGGGAACATCTCAATTCGCTCGATAAAGGCCTTCATAAACTCCTTCTGCTCCGCTTCCGTTGCGGAATGGTAGACTTCATCAAATGCCAGCAACAAGCGATAGATATTGTCTCCGGAAATCTTCTCCTGCTGGATGCTGCGGATCTGACTTTGCAATTCGCCAATCTGAACTTCGATTTCCTCTATGGTGTCATACTGCTCATCATAGCGGCGCTGCAAGTCCAAAATCTTTCTGTCATAGTGGGCATCATTGATGTCCAAGGTATCCATCTGACGCTCCAAGCGGCTTTTCGTTCCAAAGGCTTGCTTTAGCCGCCCTTGTAGGACAGCAATCTGCCGTTCCATATCTTCTGTATCAACTGCTGTTCCGATTTTCGCCTGAATCGCTTCTACAAACCGTGGATTGTTGACCATAGCGGAGATAACCTTCGCCACAAATTTGTTGATTTCCGTCTGCTCGATATTCAGACGGAAACTGCACTCATGCCCGGTAGGTGTTACCGTATTTTTGCAGTAGTAATAATACCGTGTTTTCTTGTCCTTGCTGTGCGCCTTGGCGATATTGCCGTACATACTCTTTCCGCAGCATGGGCATTTCAAGATACCGGACAGGATGTGTGCGTGGTCTGGATTGTTAACCTTTTCCCGCTTAAAAGAATTGATCTTGCGCTTTTCCTGTGCCAGATACCAATCCTCTTCGGAAATGATAGCTTCGTGTTGTCCTTCATAAACCGGGAACTCCGACTGCTCAACCACGTGCATCTCGTTTCTTGTACCCTGTTTCTTTTCTGTTCTTCGTCTGCCGTAAGCAATCTTTCCCATATAAACAGGATTGTACAATACATTTTTCACAAAATCTCTTGAAAATCCCGGAATGGTATTATTCTGTCTTAGTTTCTTAGTATAACCATTGCGGTTCAGATATTTTGCAACTCCTGCAACACCCTCATTAGTGTGAATGTAGCGGTCATAAATGACACGAATTACTTCCACTTCATCCTCTGCAATGACAAGGTTTCCATTTTCCAGTTTGTATCCATATGGAGCGAAACCGCCGTTCCATTTGCCCTCACGAGCCTTTTGCTCACGTCCTGCCATTGTCTGTGTGCGGATATTTTCTCGCTCAATCTCTGCCACCGCAGACAGCACAGAGATCATCAGCTTTCCTGCATCCTTGGAGCTGTCAATGCCATCCTCCACGCAGATCAGATTGACACCGAAATCCTGCATGAGTTGCAAAGAGTTCAGAACGTCCGCTGCATTTCTGCCAAATCGGGACAGCTTAAAGACCAACACATAAGAAACATCATCTTTGCCGTCCTGGATGTCATTCAGCATCCGTTGAAACTCCTGCCGCCCTTGAATGTTCTTTCCAGAAAAGCCCTCGTCAGAATACTCCCCGGCAACAATCATATCCTCGTATGCCGCATACTTCCGCAGCTTGTCACGCTGGGCATCCAAGCTGTATCCGTCAACCTGCATCGAGGTGGACACTCTTGTATAAAGATAGCATTTAAGTTGTTTCTTTTTCAGAATCTCCACCGCCCTCATTCCTTCCTTTTACCATAAGTCCCTCGTTGCGGATATAATACTCCAAAAGCCACAGCACATAATCCGGTGCATGGCGGTTGTCCAATTCCCATTCAGTCATAGTCCGGTAAGGAATATGGACGAGCTTGCAAAAATCTTTCCGATTCAGTCCTGTGCTTTCCCGCAACTTTATAATTCTGTTTTTACAATCCATCCGTCTTTTCTCCACAAAAGCAAAAAATACACGTTGCGTAATCATTATAGCATAGCCATAGCGAATACGCAACGTGTAAATTGCAAATTTTACGCAGCCTTATCCGTCAGAAGCTGCGCTTGATTACTTTCCTCGGAATACTCCACTTCCTGCGGAGCGTCCTGTTCCAATTTATCCAAAACCTGATGTCCATATTTCTGGAGCATCTGGCTCATAACATCCACACAGCGGTCAAATGCCGCATTATATTTCGCTTCTTCATAATATTTCTTCAATAGGCGATTCCTCCATCAAAGTTCCATATCCTGTCCACGCTTCCGGGCAGGGTGTTCGTGTTCCTGTGTTTCCTTTCCTCTGATGAGGATAGAAGTTGATAAAAGCCCGAACCTTTTCGGATGCGATTTCCAGTGCATCCAGAAAGGGTTGGGCTTTCTGTTTGAGTTCCATATATTTTTCGCTTACCGCTTCATACCGCTGCTTCCAGATGGAAACCGTCTTTTCTGCGGAAGCCAATTTTTCTTTCAGTCGCTTGTTGTCAGCATTGGCAATAATACCATTGACCGCATAGTGTTTGAGCGTGTCGCATTCATCCGGAGTCAGCGTGATATTGTTTCCGAATGTGGCTTTTTTGCCCATTGCTTCAATGTCCTGCACTGTCAGCGCAATGGTCTTTGCCGCCTTGGTTTCCTTTTGCAAAGATTCCAGTTTCTTTTTCTGTTTTGCTGTGGCAGCTTTGGCATCCTCCAAATTCTGTTCTGCCTGTGCCACCTGTCCGGCCACAGTTTCCAGCCGCTGCTGTTCTGCCTGCACCTTGAACTGGGTCACAGTCAGATGTTCCTCGGTACTGCCACGCTCTCCACGCTCCAGATCGGTATATCCGGCAACTCGCATGAAAATTGAAAAAAGTCATCCTGCAACACACTGTAGGATGACCTCAAAATCTTTTTTCCTTCTTGCGTTGAGCATTGGATTACCGTCCTCGTCAAGCACCGGCTTAGACTCCCATTTCTTACTGCGGCTGACCTGTGTGATGACCTCCTTAACGGTTCCCCGGAGGGCTTCATCCTTGCATCGCTTCGACCAAAGGATCTGCTTTTCCACCACCGGGATATAAACCACATGAAGATGATAGTGGTACACATCCTCGCCCAGAGCTTCGGACATTGCCCGGTTGCGCTCGTCGGCGTGCATCACAGCGGATAGGATATACTGCTCACCGCCTACAATCTCCACGGCGGCTTTGTAAGCATCAGCATAAAACTGTTTTGCAAATTCATAGCCGCCATGATTGTAGAAATAAGCAGAGTTCACATCAAATACTAACTCGCCGTATTTGACGGCATCCGGTTTCAGACCTCTGGTGGAAATTACGCCGTCCTGTTCCATCTGCTCAAACGTTTTTACATAATCGTCCGTGGGTGCTTTGAAATGAACGTTCAGAGAAGTGCGTTCCGGCACGACGTCCTGATTGCTGTAGCTGTCCTTTTCACGCTCATTGTGTTCCTGTACCTTAGCCACATCTGCCGGGGTTTCCAAGTCCTGATTTCTGGCTACGGTACGGTCTATTCCATCATTTCTTGCCATAGAATTTTTGTCCTTTCTTTGAGATTTGCAACAGCGGAAGGCTGGAGAACGGCACTTTTTCAAAGTGTAATAACCCACTATGACACTTTCATCCATACTGGCTGCAAAGTGCCGTGGGCTGGGCACTCCGAGGGCTCTCCCGAGGGGGAATGCGGTCACTGCGGTGACCTCTGCTGACCAAGGCGAAAATGTCTGCGCCTTTTCCCATGGTCAGCCCGTCTGCATGAAGCTGTTCTGTGTCAACTTCCTCTTGCAGCCGGTGTCCACAGACACTTTTTCAAAAGCCTGTGGACATAGAAACAGCCCGAGCGAGAGGATGTGTGCTGTTTCTATCACAAGCGTTTCACGCTCTTTTGCTGCGTACATACGTACCAGCCAATGGGATTTACTCGACCTGCCGCCATTCCTCCGGAATGTCCTCCGGTACGTACGTACACGGCGAATCTCCGTAAAACCCATTTATATGAGGTCGTGCAATGGCTTCCACTCCCGAATCCCCAACCCGCCGTCCGGGAGAGGTGGTGATGTTGTTGCAATGTTCCAGATTGAATCTGCGGCATTGGCAATCAGGGGGTCGCTGAAGCTGGCTTTCAGCGGTGCAAGGGAATTTTCTCGCACCACATCCGGTAGATTTCATAGAAATCTTGGAGCTGATGGACGCATCCGCTTTACGCTGGATGTATCCCTCGGAATCCATGAAATCAAAGATATTGTTGTTGTCACGCTTGACCGCTTCCCGGTTTTCCCGGATACGCTCACTCTCCGTAAACTTAAAGTTGTTGGCAACAAGCCGCTGTAAGCCTTCAAATGCCCACAGGAAGATACCCTCGGCTTCAGCTTTCATCTTCTCCGCAAGGTCGGGATCGTCAGCTCTGTCCACTGGCTTTTCCTTGGTGGTCAGCACAAGCTGTCTGCGATAAAATCCGTCGCTGCGGTCATACAAGGCTTGCAGATCACCGTTGCTGAATGCCAGCAATCGGGCGAACATCCAACCCTGATAACTCTGCTTGCCTTTGCGTTCCAAATCCATCTTGCCCTGTGCGGTGACAATGGATTTTACATAGTTGGTCTGGCGCAGAGCTTCCATCCGCATATCATCATCCACGCACAGGAGAATGTGTTCCAAATCGGCACGGGCGAAGCGGTTTTCAGAAATCTTGCCGATGCTGCCGTCTTTCATATTCGTGCCGAAGATGGTAGACAGTACCGCACCGATTTGAGATTTACCCTCGCCGCCGTTGCCTTTAATCACCATCATGCGCTGCCCCTTGTTGGAGGGAATCAGGCAATAGCCGATAAACTCCTGCAAAGTTGGAATGTCCTCGGCGTAAAGCAACCCATCCAGAAAGTTCAGCCAGATCACCGGCGCAGTAGCATCGGGATTGTAAGCAACCGGCAAACGGCTCCGCACGATAGCCGGTCTGCCCTCGGTAAATGTGCCGTTCAATAGCAGCATACCGTTGGACAAATGAATCCGATCCTGCTCCGGTGGAAAGTCCGGCACTTGCGCTTCCAGTTTCAGCACTTCCAGAATGTTGGTGATCTTCCGGGGGATATTGTTTACGGCACAGAATTTCAGCTTGTCGTAAATCTCCCCACGCAGAGGAAGATCGTCCGTCACTCGACCATCGGGCGTGAAAAAAGCTCCGTTTGCGAAGATGATCCTGCGCTCTTGCAGAAATTCTTCACAAAACAGAGCTTCGTTGATGTTCTGCCCGTCAAACCACATGGGCAAGTTCATATCAGGCGTTTTCCGGTTCTTCGCCATGGTGCGCCACCTCCTTTTTCTTTCGTGCGGTATACTCTTGCAGAAAAGCAATTTTGCCGTCCTGCATCAGCTTGTCCACCAATGCCACCCGTTCTTCCAGATCACCCACCGTCAGCACATCTGCCATATATTCGATATGGCAGTGCATCTGGCAGGCTTCCACAAAACGGTCATCCAGAGCATCTTCCGGTGTCTTGGGAGCATAGCGCACTTTCCAATCTTCCAACAGATGCAAATAATCCGTCAGCACCCGGAAGCACAGCATTTCATCCTCCCGGAACTGACGGATATAGGGACGCTTCGGCTTGACCATAGCTGCGGCAGTGGGCGGTTTCGGGTCAAGCCTGAAGTCCAAAGCCAGCTTTTGCGCTGCTTCATAACTGCTCAGATTGAACAGCCTTGCCACAAGGTCGATCACATCCCCTTTGGCTCCGCAGCCGAAGCAGAAAAAATAGTCCTCATTCAGCTTCAAGCTCGGATGCCTGTCGTTGTGGAACGGGCAGCAAGCCATGCCGTTGTGGCTCACTTTCAGCCCGTAGTGTTCGGCGGCTTGCTTGACGCTGATTGCCGCCTTGATGGTTTCATAGATGGTCATAGAAAACCTCCGTTCATAATAGTCTGAAAGCACGAAGCACCCGCCGTGATTGGCAGGTGCTTCGCTCCTTCTATTATGGTTATGACGGATTTTTCAAAAAACAGGCTAATGACAGGACAATCCTGTTTCAAAAAACAGGACAACTTATCTGAGGACGTAGATTTCTTCACATTTACATGATATAATTAGAAAAATGAAAAAACAGGACAGGAGGGCAAGCATGAATCAAGAATTGATGACATTGGATTTCTGGCAGGATACGGTCATATATGAGAGCAAAACATTTCCTGTCGGTACGCTTGCCTGTGATGCACTGAATGTTCCTGTGAATACCATTGCAAAAATAAACGAGCAATGCGAGAAAATCAATCTGCTGCTTGGAATATTAAACGCCGGACAGGATGCTTCTGCACTCTGTCCTATTGCAAAGGAAGCTGCTCTGACGATGCTCGATATTCTCAGTCAAACACCGCCGTTCTCCTATATGAATATCTCAAAGCACAGAGAACGGATTGAAAAAGTCTTTACTGTGGACAATGCGCTGAAATATGTGGAGTTTGCCATAAAAGCCGCAACCAATTCTTTGCAATTTGAAGAAATCCAGAACTTTACCGATGCGATGATGCTCCAACGCTATACCGCAGTTTTCGGGCATCTGGCATACTCCCTTGGGGAATACCAAACGGCCATGCTTGATTTTGCAGAAAAAACAGACGGCAACGAAGCAGACCGCACCGCAGAGGGTTTTGCAAAAATGTTCGGCAGCTATTTCCCGCCGGAGTTTTCCATCACGGAAGGCAATGCCTGGATGTCTACCCTGAACAATTCCGTTCAGTATGTATCCGTCATCCGTCCCGGCGAAAAAGTTGCGAAGCTGGTCAAGCAGATGCACTATGTATCCTTTGTGGGGATGTTCCGGTCTGATCTCTTTGAGGGCCTGTGTGTTGGTCATGCACCGAAGAAATGCAAAATCTGCGGCAAGTGGTTTCTGACCACCAACGCACGGCACACCAAATACTGTGGCGGCTATGCACCGGGGGACAAGCTGCACCGCACCTGTCGGCAGATCGGCAACCTGAAAGGCAGAGAACAACGGGAGCTTGCGGACGATCATCCGGTGAAACAGATTTATGAGAAACGACTGAACACCATAAACCGCTATGTGAAGCGTGGTACTCTGGACGCTGATCTTGCAGAGGTTATGAAAAAGCTGGCAAAAGATAAGATGCTCCGGGCATTGAGCAATGTAGCCTATGCCAAGGGAGCTTATGAAAAAGAAATGGACCAGGCGGCTTTGAAAAAGGAAGCAAGTGCAAAAATATACAAAGAAAGGGACAAACATGAATAGAAAAGAACTTAGTCAGAATCATTGGAAATACTACTTAATGCTCGAAAAGCGTTTTGTTGAATCAATAGAGTTTGTAGAACTACATGAGGACAATTTTGATGCATTTTCTAACGGATATGCCCTCTTAATTCAAGCCATAGGGGCAGAGTTGGATACTGTATTCAAAGAGTTTTGCGGTTTCAATACAACGGATCGAAAAACGGTTGCAGACTATGCACAGTATATTTTGACCAACACACCGGATATAAAAAATCAAAAAATCAGTGTACAGGAATACGATATCGAAATACAACCGTTTATGAATTGGGATATTACCCAGCCCGCACAGTCGTTGCAATGGTGGGGAGCATTTACAGATGTCAAGCACAACCGCTATGAGCAGTTGAAGCAAGCAAAGCAGGAGAATGTACTAAATATCTTGGGAGCTTTGTATTTGATAGAAATGTTGTACTTGAAGAAAATCACTGATGGGACAGACGAATTTGATGTGTTTGATGAATCTTCCAACTTGTTTAGTTTGAAAAACTGGACTTCTAAGGCTGTGCCGCTGAGCCAAGCTTTTGCCGTGCTAAGTGATATGATGGACGACGAAAATAATACTACTAACAAAAAGTTCGATGCATAATTACTGTCGATATTGATAGAGAAAGAACCGAAAGGAGGTGCGCTATGCTGAGTGATTTTTCATGGGACATGACCGGATACATACCAAAACACGCTGTCAATCCGCACGGTGACGGCATCATCCCTTATGCGGCAGAGCGCATCTTTCAACTGGAACCGGAGCCTCCAGCGGTGGGCAATCTGAACGAATATATCCTGTCTGCCTTGCAGGAAAAGAATTTGATATATTTCTCATTCTTTCCTCCACCACTACGAGCCGCAGCTTAACAAGCGCATCAAAGACTTTCTCGGTGTGGATGGCGGCGATCTGTATGACACAGACCGATTTATAGATATAAAGCTCTCCTGCCGGGAGCAAATGCTCCAAAAGCTGATGGACTATGACCTTGCCAAGGGTGCAGAGTATGCTACATACATTTTCCCGTTCATCCGGGATGCTATGCTCCGTTTTCGCATGGGCGAAGAAAAATGGTCGGTGTCCTCTCTGACCAATTACAAAATGGTGCGGTCAATGGCTTGGCTGTACCACAATACCAAGGATGCGGTCAACGAATTTTCCAAGAAATACAACTGCGATCTTGCCCTTGCGGAAGAATATCTGAAAGTTGTCCGTGGAATCCGCAATCAGCAGCCTTTCTATGTCACAGACGAGGACGGCGAAAAGAAACAGGCGAGGATGTAGCCCTTGACGATAGCTGGAACTATACCGATATCCTCTGGAACGGCATACAGGCAGAAAAGGTGCAGCGGGCATTTGAGAAACTGAATTACCGGGAACAGACCTTGCTCGAAAAACGGTTAGCAATTTGCATGACCTGTGGGCGAGTTGGCTCATGGAAGAACCGCCCCACCTTTGAAGAACTGGCGGTTATGTTTGAGGGCAGTACAGCCAGCGGTGCAGAACGAGCCTACCGAAAAGCAGTGGACAAGTTGACGGAATTGTTGGTTGCCGAGGGCGCAATCCATGCAGTCCGGCTAAAACAGAAATCCAAGATCAAGCGAAAAAAGAAAATCGCCGCCGCAATCTACGAATATCAGGCAGACTGCGACGGCGAATGGGGCGAGATTTCATTTGATTTTGAGAATGGTACGGCAGAGATCATTCGCCTTGCCGATTGGGATACAGTGAAAACAAACAAATTTGCAAGCAGAGCAATCGCCTATCTTCTGAACTGTGAGAACGAAAAATTACCCAAGGAAATAATGGTGGCCTTTGAATAACGAGGGAGTGAGATACATGGAACAATTATTGATTATTGAAGATGATATCGGTTTGAATCAAGGCTTATGCAAAGCGCTGAAAGCAGATGACCGTCAGATTATATCCTGCCATGATCTAAAAGTGGCAAGAGAACAATTGCTTTGCAGGAGTGTATCCCTGGTTCTGCTGGATATCAATCTGCCGGATGGCAGTGGGCTTGAGCTGCTCCGGGAGATCAAGGAAAACATGCCCGGGAGTTCCTGTTATTCTGCTGACTGCCAATGACACCGATCTGGATATCGTAGACGGACTGGAGAGGGGCGCTGATGATTATATTACCAAGCCCTTTTCTCTTTCGGTTTTGCGGGCAAGGGTGAATACCCAACTGCGAAAGCAAGCGTCAAACCATAAAAATGCGCCGTTCCATATGGATCTATTTCACTTTGACTTTGAGGCTATGACCTTTTATGTGGGCAGATTCAAAAGTGGAATTGAGCAAAACCGAACAAAAATTACTGCGTCTGCTTGTTGAAAACCGAGGCCGAACCATGACCCGTGGAGACCTTGTAGACCGGATCTGGACAGATGGCGCAGAATATGTGGATGAAAATGCTTTGTCTGTTACGATCAAGCGACTGAGGGATAAGCTTGGTGCACAGAAATATATTAAAACCGTCTATGGAATCGGTTATAGCTGGGTGACAAAAGATGAATAAAACCGGCATTGTGATCATACTGCTGTGTTTTCTGGCGGCGGCAGCTGTTGTGTTATGGGAGCGGAGAAAGGCCAGAAAAACGATGGAAGAAATCGAAAGGATGCTAGACGCTGCCATGACCGGCTCCTTTTCTGAAAACAATTTTGATGAAAGCCAGCTGTCTGCATTGGAAACGAAGTTTGCGCACTATCTTTCCGCAGCAGAAGCATCTTCTCAAAATATAGCGCAGGAAAAAGACAAAATCAAAACCTTGATTGCGGATATCTCCCACCAGACGAAAACGCCGATTGCAAACCTGCTGTTATACAGCGAGCTTTTGAAGGAGGAAACTCTGCCTGCATCGGCGAAGGCAAATGTGGAGGCGCTGTACAAACAATCGGAAAAGCTGCGATTTCTGATCGATTCTCTCGTAAAGCTTTCCAGACTGGAAAACGGGATCATTTCACTCTCCCCTCAGCAAGCAGCGCTGCAGCCGCTGCTTGAAAGCGTAGTAGAACAATATGCTGCCAAGGCTTCTGAAAAAGGATTGTCTTTGCGACTGCAAGATACCGATGCTTTTGCTGTATTCGACTTCAAATGGACAGCGGAAGCGCTGGCTAATATCGTAGACAATGCCATCAAATATACAGAGCATGGCACAATCAGGATTTCTGCCGTAAGTTACGAAATGTTTTCAAGGATCGATATATCGGATACCGGTTCAGGCATCCCGGAAAATGAGCAAGCGAAGATATTTGCTCGCTTTTACCGCTCAAATAGTGTGCAGAAACAAGAAGGGTGTGGGCATCGGCTTATACCTTGCCCGACAGATCATATCCGGCGAGGGCGGTTATATCAAGATTGCTTCCGTTCCGGGAAAAGGAAGTACGTTTTCCATATTTCTGCCGAAATAACAACAATTCTATCAAAACTGTTAGATTTCATTTTCCGCCGGAAAGAATGTGGAAAGATTCCTATGCGATAATCTGTATGTATCAAAGGATCATTTCCTTTCATACATACAGATTTTTTCATGGAGGTACTCATTTATGGATGTTTTACAGGCAAAAAACCTGAAAAAGATTTATGGTCCGGCAATAACGCAGTTCATGCGTTGGATGGAGTTGATTTAAGTGTGAAGAAGGGAGAGTTTGTTGCAATTGTCGGCACATCCGGATCCGGAAAATCCACACTGTTGCATTATGCTGGGCGGGCTGGATCGCCCTACAAGTGGCACGGTTATGGTGGACGGACAGGATATTTTCTCCCTGAAGGAGGAAGCGCTGACCATCTTCCGTCGCAGGAAAATCGGCTTTGTGTTCCAAGCATATAATCTTGTTCCGGTGCTGAATGTGTATGAAAATATTGTTCTACCCATTGAGCTGGACGGTGGCAAGGTCAATAAGGATTTCGTACAGCAGATTGTACAGACACTTGGGCTGGATGACCGTCTGGATGCGCTGCCCAATCAGCTCTCCGGCGGTCAACAGCAGCGGGTAGCCATTGCCCGTGCGCTGGCGGCAGCACCCGCTATCATTCTGGCAGATGAACCCACCGGCAATCTGGATTCCAAAACCAGCCAGGATGTATTGAGCCTTTTGAAAGTCACCAGTCAAAAGTTCGCCCAGACAATCGTAATGATCACTCACAACGAAGAAATTGCGCAGATGGCAGACCGCATTATCCGTATCGAAGATGGTCGGATCGTCTCCCAGAACTAACGGGAGGTGGCTACGATGAATGTCAAAAACAGAAAATGTATTCGAAAGCTCAGCTTAAAATCTCTTTATGCGAACCGTCGCCGCAATCTGATCGCCATTTTTGCCATTGCGCTGACAACGCTGCTATTTACGTCCATGTTCACCATTGTCTTGTCACTGAACGCCAGCTATGAAACCTACCAGTTTCGGCAGGTAGGCGGCTATGCACACGGCACCTTTAGGGATGTTTCCCCCGAGCAGGCGGAACGTATCGCCGCCCACCCGAAGGTAAAGTCTGCGGGGGCACGGAAGGTAATCGGTATCACTGCGGAGGGGGTCTTTGCCAAAATACCGGCAGAGATCAGCTACATGGATGCCAACTGCACTAAATGGAGCTATGCAACCCCTACTACCGGACGGATGCCCGAAAGCGGCAAAGAGGTAGCCATGGATACGGCAGCGTTGCAGCTGCTTGGCGTAACGCCGGAGCTGGGCGCCGAGGTCACGGTTTCCTATTCCATTACGGACAAGGATCAAACCGCCTTTACTGTAACAGATACCTTTACGCTGGTAGGCTATTGGGACTATGATGAACTAATGCCTGTTCATTACATCAACATCAGCCGTGATTACGCAGATGACATCGAAGCGCAGGCATTGAAAACAGGTTTACAGCCTTTCCGCACCGATTTGAATGTCATGCTGGCCTCCGGCACAAACATTCAAGGGCAGATGGAGCAGGTGGATACCGATCTTGGCTACACATGGGACAGCTATACCGATCCCAACAGCGTCCGGATCGGCGTCAACTGGGGATATACCTCATCCCAGCTGGAGTCGAAGCTTGATCCGGAACTTGTGACGCCATAGCAGCTTTTGCTGCTGGTGGATTTTCACTGGGTATCTTATCATCTATAACATTTTCCGATCTTGTTGCGAGATATCCGGTTTTACGGACTTCTGAAAACCATTGGCACAACGCCCCGGCAGCTCAAACGTATCATTCGCCAGCAGGCACTTCTGCTTTGTCTGATCGGCATTCCGGCGGGGCTGCTGCTGGGCTACGGCATCGGCGCTGTTTTGGTGCCTGTTGTCTTGCACTCCACCCAGTTGGGGGTGGGCATCACTACCATCAGCACATCGCCTGTGATCTTTGTTGGCTCCGTGCTGTTTGCTCTGCTGACAGTGCTCTTGTCCTGCTCAAGCCCGGAAAAATGGCAGCTAAGGTCTCTCCGGTGGAGGCTACCAAATATACGGATGCAATGCAGACCAAGAAAAAACGGCGCAGCACCCGGGGAGCGAAGCTCCATCAGATGGCCTTTGCCAATTTGGGAAAAAAAAAAAAAAGACGGTGCTGGTGGTGGTGTCTCTGGCACTGTCGGTGACACTGTTCAATGCGCTGTGTTTGCGGGCGGCTTCAGCATGGAAGTATGTATCCACCATGACCTGCGCCGATTTTATCGTCAGCTCTCCCGACTATTTTCGTTATAACTTGAGTGCAGATGAATTTATCACAGAAGCAAATGAGGATATCTCCGCAAACACAAGGGCCAGTCTTTCCGGCACGGGATATGCTGTGCGAAAACCCAAATATCTGTGGATGGCGGAGGATGCTCTGCGGCAGGACTATGCAAGGTACGAAAGCGCCGAGCAGTTGGACAGCCATATGAGCCGTCTGGAGCACCGGGGCAATATGGTGATGGGAGATACCAGAATCGAGGCTCTGGATAACAGTCTGTTTGACAAGCTGCAAGTGCTCGACGGAGATATTTCTCCTATGCTGGAGCCGGACAATAACGCCATTGCCATTGCGGTTTCTTTGGATGATTACGGTAATCTGCCCAATCTTGAATACTACCCCAAGGTGGGAGACACGATCACCGCTACCTATGCGGACGATGTGAAATATATCGACAGCCGCACCGGAGAACTCCGCACCGAAGATACACCGGAGGTACCTTCAGAAAAACTGTATGGAGCCAGAGATAGAGTTACACGGTCTGCGCCTTGGTAAATCTTCCGAATTCCATGAGTTATCGTTATAGTGGTATTGGATATGACGTAGTTTTGTCTGTGGACACCGCACAGAGGGACAGCGGTGGTGCAGCCATTCCGATGCTCTACCTGTTCGACACAGCGGACGTTGACGAGGCCGAAGCAGAGCAATATCTATCGAAGCTCACTGCCGGTGAGTTTTCGCCCTTGATGTATGAAAGCAAGGCCACGGCTCGCTCTGAATTTGCTCAGTACCGGCAGATGTTCCTTCTGGTAGGTGGTATCCTCTGTGCTATCATCGGACTGGTGGGACTCTTAAATTTCTTCAACGCCATGATGACCGGTATTCTTTCCCGCCGCCGTGAATTTGCTGTGCTTCAGGCTGTAGGAATGACGAACCGACAGCTCAAAACCATGCTGATCTATGAGGGGTTGTTTTACGCAATGTCCTCCGTATCGGCGGCCTTTATTCTGTCACTGGCGGTGGGACCTCTTGCAGGAAAAATGCTGGGCAGTATGTTCTGGTTCTTTGAGTATCGATTCACCATTCTGCCTGTCCTGCTGACAATTCCGGTATTTCTTCTGCTGGGGTGGCTGATTCCTTGCATGATGTATGACAATGCAGCGAAATGCAGTGTTGTAGAGCAATTAAGGGATGCTCAATAACTGTTAAGCAAAAGGCCCTCTGCCAAGGAAAGGCAGAGGGCTGAGTTTTAATCTAAGCGTTTACATTCAGTTACAGTTTTTAGATAAATTTCGGGATCACCGTTCAAGATCAAGTCTGCATATCCAACCGGATCATTGTAGATTAGATAATCCAGTTCTGACCGTTGATACATATTGTCAGCAACCTCATTCTCCACGGCGATGGTATCAATGGCAATCATGCTGCCATCAAAAATTTCAGTTCCACACAAGCGGTATCCATGTTAAACTCACAAGAAATCAATCTATCCATAAGAAACCTCCATTTTGCGGGATGTTAGATCATCCCAAAATATTTCATTGCTTCTCGGATTGCGTTCTCTTTCTCGGACGGACACTGGGGCTGTCTGGAATCCTCCGCTTTCGGCAGATTATAGTTCTTACCAACCCCAATCCCACATTTTCGTTTAATCTGTGAGATATAGAGGTTGGACACCTTTAACCCGGTATGCTCCAACATACTCCTTGATCGCGGATAGGTTGCCCCATCCTGAAATTCGGACATATCCATATCTTACAAAGAGAACTCAACCCGAATCTTTTTCGAGTCGACCTCACCCTTGGAAAGCAAGACAACCGTTTCAACATGCGCCGTCATGCCGAACTGGTCCACACCACGGACTTTTCGGATCTCATAGCCTCCATCGCAGAGGATGCTTCAGGTCTCTGGCGAGGGTGGCGGAGTCTGGCTGACGTATACGATGCGTCCGGGTTGCATGCGGAGCATGGTGTTTAAGCAGGCATCGTCACAGCCTTTTCTTGGTGGATCGACAACGATGACATCCGGATGGAGCATTTCATCGGAAGATGCTTCTGTAGTTGCCTTTTCGTAGAATTCCGGCAGGACTTCCTCTGCTTTGCCCACGAAAAACTCAGCATTTTCAATATGGTTTCTCTTTGCATTCTCTCTGGCATCGTCGATGGCCTGGGGATGTCTCCACGCCACACACCTTTTGGCTTTGCCCAGGGAAGAGAGATGGTTCCGATACCACAGTAGAGATCCCAAACGGTCTCTTTTCCGGTCAGTCCCGCATATTCCAGTGCCAGGCTGTAAAGCTTCTCGGTCTGTATGGGATTTACCTGATAGAAGGATTTTGAGAGGTTTAATGCATCCCGGTATAAGGGTAATTTTCTTTCTGCATGTCCCTTACGTGGATCGTATCCTCAATGGTGCTCTCACCCCAGAGATTATGGATCATGGTACCCATGATCACATTGGTTTTCTCGGCATTGATACTGACTGACACACTTGTCATACCTTGGATTTTTGCCAGTGCAGCCAGTAATTCTCCCTGATTTGGTAAAAACTCATTCGTATTCTTCTGTACTCCGGCGGTAGGGTATGACATTTTGTCATTTTCTTGTTAATGACCAGACATACCATCAACTGTCCACTGGTGAAGCCTTTCCTGATCAATACATGACGTACCATACCCTTGCCAGTGACTTCGTCATAGGCAGTTACTTTATTTTCCGCATATAGGAGATATGGTTTCGAGGATCGCTGATTCTCAGAGCACCAAGGGCGCAGTCTGTATTGGCAATGATGGTATGGGTGCGTCAAAGAAACCAGTGATAACATTACCGTCTCTATCAGTTCCTATGGGGTACTGCGCTTTATTACGATAGTGGAAGGGTTCCTCCATGCCTACAATAGGCTGCATGCGTTCATCAATGTATTCCGCATCGAACCCACCGATCCGGATCAGTTGTTGCGGATCTTCTGTTCCTTGAAATGCAGCTGCTCAGGTAGGAAAGTGCCTGCAACTGGCAGCCGCCGCGCTGTCTGTGGTATGCACATTTCGGTTCTACGAAGGCTGTAACACTTCTCTAATCTGGCATAAGCGTAGTGCTTTTACTGATGCTTCCCACCTGATGCGCCGATAACGGCATCTTTGATAAAGAGGGTAAAACCGTCTACTTTACCGATTCCTTCTCCGTCACTTCCCATATCCTCTATGGTCAGCGTTACACGATCATTTTTTTTATATTCCATAAATATCCTTATGCCTTTCCGTAGCCTACAAATTTTCCGGTACTTCAGTACCGTGTACTTCCAATATTGCTTACATCAGTCCCTTGTACTTTGGTACACTGTGCAGGCACAAATTTACGTGTGAAAACTTTCTCAGGAAAGTTCCTCAGCGAGTTTTCCAATTTCTTCTTTGTTCTGCTCATTCATAGCCGACTTGATGCTTACTTTTGTCTCTGTAAATGTCAGATTTTTACTCTTTTCAAACATTCCCAGAATCAACTTGCCTGTCATGGGTGCCCAGGTGCCGTTCTCAATGATTGCCACCTTACGATTCTGGTAATTACGCTCAGTCAGACCTTCGATAAAACTGCGCATGGGGAAGAGGTCTCCATTATAAGTAATACCCGCCAGCACCAGTCTGTCATAACGGAAAGCATCGGCAACAGCTTTTTTATCGCATCTTGCCAGGTCATACAGTACTGTTCTCTGTCCTTTTTCCTGTAAAACATCCGCCAGATACTCCGCAGCATTTCTGGTATTGCCATAGACAGAAGCATAAGCAATTACCACTCCGGATTCTTCGGGCTGATAAGACGACCATTTATCGTATTTCTCCAGATAGAATCCAAGATTGTCCTTTAATACAGGACCATGAAGAGAACAGATGATGGTCTGAATGTCCAGTCCTGCCGCGGAACCGCCTGTACCTGGGGACCATATTTTCCGACAATACCGATATAGTAGCGGCGGGCTTCATTCGCCCATTCTTCCTCTACGTCAAAGCACCGAATTTACCGAAACCATCTGCCGCAAAACAGTATTTTCTCGGTTGCTTCATATGTCACCATAACCTCCGGCCAATGTACCATGGGAGCATAGACAAAATGCAGGCTGTGCTGTCCAAGCTCCAGGACACCATCATTCGCCGCAACGATGTGTTGTTCCGCAGGTAATCCCTGCACGGCGAAAAACTCCGGGAAAAACTGTTCCATGAACTGGAATCCCTTCGCTGTGGATACCACTGTGGTTTTGGGATATTTTTTTAAGAAAGCAGGAATGCTGGCGGAATGATCCGGCTCCATATGCTGTATAACAAGATAATCCGGTGTTTTCCGGAAAGTACCTGTTCTACATTGTTCAGCCATTCTTCCGTAAAATCCATCCACCGTATCCATAACTGCGATTTTCTCATCAGGATCGCATAGGAATTGTAAGACATTCCGTTTGGAACCTTATACTGTCCCTCAAACAGATCTACCTGATGATCGTTTACACCTACATATTTTACACATGTACTGATCTCCATATTCTTCCTCTCTTTCCTGTCTGTTCACAGAATTTATAGTATTTATCCTGTCATTTACTCCATTCTGGTAGCCCGCAGATTAGATTCAAACAATCTGTTGTAACCCAGCCAGCCACTGTTTTCACTGTTGTTTTCCAAAATTTCCTTAAAGGTCTCCATCTTGGCATCGGTATCATCCGCATAATTCAGAGCCACTGCCTCGATCAGCGCCGGCACCTTGGGAGATCCGTATTCCAATTTACCATGATGTGCCAAAATACAATGCTGTAATTCTGCCAGGAGATTGTGCGGGAATCCGTCGATCTTAGCGGCACGTTCCCCAAGCATCTGTGCGCCCATCACGATATGTCCCAATAACTGTCCGTCATCGGTATAATCGTTTACCGGAAAAGCGGAAATCTCTTTTACCTTTCCGATATCATGGCACATAGCCGCCGTCAGAAGCAGATCTCTCTGTAAAATAGGATAAGCAGAGCAGTAGTAGTCACACAGCTTGGTAACTCCTAAGGTATGCTCCAGCAATCCGCCCACGAAACCATGATGCACTGTCTTGGCTGCGGAAGAATTACAGAACTTCTTCACGAAATCGGCATCCTCGATAAACAGATCCTGCAACAGCTGATGCAGATAAGTATTCTTAATGCTTCCGATCAAAGTCTTTAACTCATTATACATCGTGTCGATGCCCTTGGAACTCACCGGCAGATAATCGGAAGGATTGTATTCTCCCTCGCGGCAGACACGGATGCTTCACGCTGATCTGTAACTGTCCCTGGAAATTCGTCACATCACCGTATACTTCTATGTAATCCAGATCATCATAATCTCCGATGCCCGGATTGTTCGGCTCCCATACCTTGGCATCAATGGTTCCGGTCTTATCCTGCAGAATCACGCTTTCATAGGGTTTACCGTTTTTGGTTACAGCCTCCTGCTTATGCTTGCACAGATAAATATCAAATACTCTGTCGCCTTCTTTTAACTCTTTAATGAATTTCATATTGTTGTCCAAACCTTTCTGTCAATCTATTTCAACACCGTTAATGTGATGTCGAATTTCATCTCTTTATATTCCTGCTGTGACTGCCGCATAATCGTCAGTTCTACACTATCTCCCGGTTTCATACTGAGAGAGTTCGTATACTCGTCAAAGCTGACGATCATGTTCACCGAATCCTGTGATGACATCTCCCTGCTGGATTCCCGCCAACATAGCGGGAGAGTCCATTTCCACCTCTGTAATATAAGCACCGTAGGGAACTCCCAGTTCACTGTTGGCTTCTTCGGTGACACCCACACCCTTCAGACCCAGATATGCAAATTTTTCCCCGTTTGACATTTTCTCAATATGGCGCTTTAATTCCGTAATGCCGTAAGCACATACCATATTTTTCATATCCGTGGCAGACTTGCCATTTGTAATGATACCGATGACCTGTCCCTGGAGATTAAACAATACACCGCCTGCATTCTGACTTCCTACAATATTGGTCTGCAGAATCCGGTAAGTGGTATCCGATACCGCCGACTCACTGGCGGAAGAGGTAATGATACCATAGCCCACGGAACCGTTGGTACCCATGGGGCGTCCCAAAGCCACCACCGGAAGTCCGGCAATATCTTTGATATTAGAAGATCCAAAAGTAGCGATCGTAATATCATTCTTCAGAAAATCTTCATTCAGAGTATCCAGTTCTACAGCAATCACAGCCAGACCTGTAGTCTCATCTTTTTCCTTCAAAGATGCATCTGCCTGGGTGCCCTCGTTGAATGTGACAATGATGTCATCTGCTTGTTTTACCGGAGAATAATCGGTTAAAATCAGTAATTGCTTTCCATTTTGCGCTATGATCACCGGATGACTGATTTTGCTCTCATTTACATTATTGAACCAGTCCACACGGATGACACTCCTGTCACAGTGACCATGGAGCGATTCATCTCTGCCACATACTGGGCAAGAGCGTTGTAAATCTGCTTATAATTATCCAGGTCCAATATGATTCCCGGATAACAGTTCCCGGATCTGCTCCTGTTCCATAACTTCACCGGAAAGCAGAAGAGGACTGATTGTTCTGATTCTCCTGCTGCATATTCTCTGTTAGCATCTGTTCCGGAGACATTTCATCCTGATCTTCCGGGAATACCACGACCTGCGGTTCCTCCTCCGGATACAGCCAGTTACTGATTACCGGTTCCAATACCAGAAATGTGAAACATGCTACCAGACCGAAAATCACTGCCATAGAAGCCGTGATCAAAGTCCTGCGCAACAGCTTTTTCTTATTTACCGGACGTTCCTTGATTTTTTCTATCATAAATTTTTTCTCAGAAACGTCATTTTGTTCCTTCTGCTTATTTTCTTGGGAATCCGCCATAAATATGCCTCCTCTGCTGCCTACAGATACCTCGGCTTTTCCTTAGGACTCTAATATCTCAATTATACAAAACTGTACCCAAAAACGCAACTGAATGGTATAATGAGATATAATAAGCTCATCCATAGTGACCATGCATGACTGCTTGCAGGCAAGGCATGGTCACTATGAGAGGAGCAAACAGACATGAGCAAGAAGGGCGATAGCCCGGATTGCGAATGTCTGTAACGATTTCGAGAGTGCGCAGCACGAAGAAATCGTGTTATTATGTAAACCAGCATTGAGCAGTACCAAAATCGAGAGATGTCAATTCGACTGCTTGCAGGCGAAATTGACAGATCCGATTTTGATAGGGCGATAGCCCGACACAAGGAAATGCGAAGCATTTCGAGCTTGTACTACATGAGCAAGAAGGGCGATAGCCCGGATTGCGAATGGATGTAACGATTTCGAGAGTGCGCAGCACGAAGAAATCGTGTTATTATGTAAACCAGCATTGAGCAGTACCAAAATCGAGAGATGTCAATTCGACTGCTTGCAGCCGAAATTGACAGATCCGATTTTGATAGGGCGAAAGCCGACAACAAGGAAATGCGAAGCATTTTCGAGCTTGTACTACATGAGCAAAAAGGGCGATAGCCCGGATTGCGAATGGATGTAACGATTTCGAGAGTGCGCAGCACGGAGAATCGTGTTATTGTAAGTTCGGCAGTGAGCTTATATTGCGCATATTTTATTTAAGGAGTCCCATATGAACACAAAAGTACTACTACTTTAGAATATACGAAAATCATCGACCTTCTCACAGAGGCCGACTCCGAGCCCGGTAAAAACTATGCAGAGAGCTGGTGCCTTCTACCGACCTTTCCGCCATCAGAACAGCCCAGCGGGAGACCAAAGATGCCTTGGCCCGTCTCTTCCGTATTGGAAGCACCTCTTTTGGCAGCAACAGAGATCTAGGATTTTCGATCCGTTCTCTGGAAATCGGCAGTTCTCTGTCTATGTCCGAATTGTTGAAGCTTGCATCCTTTTGGATAATGTCAGCAGGATCAAAACCTGTGGAAAAGAACGGGAAGACCTCCCAAATGACAGTCTGGATGCCTACTTTGAAGGCCTTACTCTATGACACAGCTGGCTAACGAAATCAACCGCTGTATCCTGTCGGAAGAAGAGATGGCTGATGATGCCAGCCCAAGATTAAAGAGTATCCGTCGTTCCAAGCTGTCCACCAACGAAAAGATCCACAGCCAGCTGACCTCTATGGTAAACGGCGCTTACCGTACCTTTTTACAGGATGCAGTCATTACCATGCGTGATAACCGCTACTGTATCCCCGTAAAGGCAGAATATAAGAGCCAGGTGAGCGGTATGGTGCATGACCGGTCCTCCACTGGTTCCACCTTTTTCATCGAGCCGGCTGCTGTCGTGAACCTGAACAACCAGAAAAAAGAACTGGATGCGCAAGAGCAGGAGGAGATTGAAGTTATTCTTGGTGATCTGAGCAGTCAGGCTGCTGTTCATACCTCAGAGCTTGCTGCGGATCAGGAAGATCGTGACTACGCTGGACTTTATTTTTGCCAAGGCAAAACTCGCCATGGAACAGAATGCCACAGAGCCTATTTTCAACACTGAGCATTACATCCAGATCCGTAAGGGCCGTCATCCACTGTTGGATAAGAAAAAGGCTGTTCCCATTGATGTCCGTCTGGGGAAAGATTTTGACTTGTTGGTGATCGCGGGTCCCAATACCGGTGGTAAGACCGTGTCTCTGAAGACAGTGGGACTTTTTACTCTGATGGGACAGGCGGGACTGCATATTCCAGCACTGGATCGTTCCGAACTGTCCATTTTCTCGGAAGTTTATGCAGATATCGGGGATGAGCAGAGTATTGAGCAGAGTTTGTCCACATTTTCTTCTCATATGACCAGAGTTGTCCACATTTTGCAGCACGCAGATGCGGATTCCCTGTGTTTATTTGATGAACTCGGTGCTGGAACAGATCCTACGGAGGGTGCCGCTCTGGCAATTGCTATTTTAAATTATCTGCATGACCGTGGCATCCGCACTATGGCTACCACGCATTACAGCGAGCTGAAAATCTATGCACTTTCCACTAATTTTGTAGAAAATGCCTGCTGTGAATTTGATGTGGAGACCCTTCGCCCCACCTACCGTCTGCTCATCGGTATTCCCGGTAAAAGTAATGCTTTCGCCATTTCTTCCAAGCTGGGACTGTCCGATGAGATCATCAATGCCGCGAAAGAACAGATCGGCAAAGAAGACGAAAGCTTTGAAGACGTCATCGCAGATCTGGAACAGAGCCGCGTAACCATTGAAAAGAACAGCAGGAGATTGCAGAATATAAGGAACGGATGCACGTTACAGGAACAGTTACAGAAGAAAAACGAGAAAATCGATCGAGGCAAAGGATAAGATTCTGCGGGATGCCAATGAAAAGCAAGAGCCATCCTTCAGGAAGCAAAGGATGTAGCTGACGAAACCATCCGTGATTTCAATAAAGTAGGTGCTTCCGCCGACATCAAGGAACTAGAGAAAAGACAGAAGGTCCGTGACAAGATCGACGAAAGAACGGAAAATTGGCTCTTGGTAATAACCAAAAGAAGCCGGCCAACCAGAAGACCGTGGATGAAACTGAAAAGGAGATTCCGTAAAGATCGTTTCCATGAATCTGAAAGAATGTGAATACACTGCCGGATGCCAGGGGCAACCTCTTCGTACAATGCGGAATTATGAGAATGCAGACGAATATTAAAGATCTCGTACCGGTAAAAGAAGAGACCATTACAGCACCTGCCCTGCAGCGTACCAACACCGGCAAGTTGAAAATGTCAAGTCCTTCTCCGTGTCCTCCGAGATAAACCTTTTGGGATGTACGGTAGATGAAGCCATTGCAAAACTGGATAAATATCTGGATGACGCTTATCTGGCTCATCTCCCAGTGTGAGAGTCGTGCATGGAAAGGCACCGGTGCTCTGCGCAGTGCCGTACAGTCTCACAAAACGTCTGAAATACGTCAAAGAATACCGGTTGGGTGAATTCGGAGAAGGCGATGCCGGCGTAACCATTGTTACTTTTAAATAATAACTGACAGGAGGTCTATACTACATGGTAAGTAAACAGAAAATTCTCATTGTAGATGATGATAATAATATTGCGGAACTGATCTCCTATATCTGACGAAGGAATGTTTTGATACCATGATCGTCAATGACGGAGAATCCGTGATGCCGGCTATGGAGACCTTTGCTCGAATCTGATTCTGTTGGATCGATGCTTCCCGGCATTGATGGTTATCAGGTGTGCAGAGAGGTCAGGGCACAATACTCCGTTCCCATCATCATGCTCTCCGCAAAAGGTGAAGTCTTCGACAAAGTATTGGGACTGGAGCTGGGTGCGGATGATTATATGGAAAAACTTTTGACTCCAAGGAACTGGTGGCACGTGCCAAAGCAGTCCTCAGACGTTATAAGTCCTCAATGCCCCACAGAAAATCCCAACGACAAGTGTGTGGAATATGCGGATCGACCATTAATCTGACCAATTATTCCGTCATTTATATGGGACATACTGTGGAAATGCCGCCGAAGGAACTGGAACTTCTCTACTTTTTAGCATCCTCACCGAACCATGTATTCACCAGAGAACAGCTCCTGGATCAGATCTGGGGCTATGAATATATCGGTGATACCCGTACCGTGGATGTGCACATCAAACGTCTCCGTGAGAGATCGAGGATCATGCCAACTGGAAGATCGGCACCATCTGGGGCATCGGCTACAAATTCGAAGTACGTAATTAAGTCATACCAAAGCAGGATTTGTTATGAAAAAAACACTTTATCTAAAATTTATACTTGCATATTTTATTTTTGGTGTATTTGGTTTCATCATTGTTACAACTTTTGTTCCCAATATGACCAAAGAACACCTCAAGGAAAAGGCAGAAAGTCTCTATTCCGAAGCAACCCTGATCGCCGGAACCTATGCCGGCGGATTGTACACCAGTGAAACAACATTGGAGACTGTTAAAATGCAGCTGGACTCCCTGGCGGTCTACCTGAATTCCGAGATTCGCATCATCAATCCCTCCGGACGACTGGTACTGGATACCAATAGTCCCTTAGATGTGGAGAATGTGGTAGTCATCGAAATTTTGATTCGACCGTAACCAGCGGCTCTTATTACATTGTTGGTGATTTCTTCGGTAATTTTGATTCGGATGTACTTACTGTATTTGCTCCCATTACCTCCAACTACAAGGTAAAAGGCTATGTAGTCATCCATACCGATATGAATGATATTCAGAAATCCTGTAACAGCCTGCTGAATATTTCCTATATCACCCTGGCAATCCTGTTCCTGCTATCCCTGATCGTTCTGATCTTTTCACTGAGATCGTTATATATTCCTCTGAGGAAGATCACACATGCCACAGAGCAGTATGCTGCCGGTAATATGCATTATGAATTTCAGGTGGATAGTGAGGATGAAATCGGTTATCTGGCTTCCTGTCTGAATTATATGGCAAAGCGAAATTGCCCGTTCCGAGGATAATCAGAAAAAGTTTGTAGCCAATGTATCACACGATTTCCGTTCCCCTCTGACCTCTATAAGAGGATATCTGGAAGCCATGCTGGATGGCACGATTCCACCGGAAATGCACGAAAAATACATTACTATCGTATTGAATGAAACAGAACGACTGACGAAGCTGACCAACAGCCTGCTGACTCTGAATAATCTGAACACCAAAGGAATGCTCTTAGATAAAACAGATTTTGATATCAATCAAGTGATCCGTAATACTGCAAGCACCTTTGAAGGCACCTGTCATAACAAATCTATTGCTATTGAGATGATCCTGACCGGCAATGAAATGTATGTCCATGCAGATATGGGCAAAATCCAGCAGGTACTCTATAATCTCATGGACAATGCCATTAAGTTCAGCCACCATGATTCTGTGATGCATTGAGACCTCGGAAGAAAAATAAATTGTTTGTCTCCGTAAAGACACAGGAATTGGTATCCCGAAGAAGATCTGAAGCTGATCTGGGACAGATTTTATAAGTCCGACCTATCCTGAGGCAAGGATAAAAGGAACCGGGCTGGGTCTTTCCATTGTAAAGAAATTATCAATGCTCACAATGAGCATATCAATGTGATCGATTACTCCCGGCGTGGGAGTGAATTTATTTTCTCCTGCCGAAATCCCATCAGGAAGACGAAGATTAAGCCATACGACTTAATCCTCTTTTTCATCTATATATCTATATATCCATGACACGATATAAATAACTGTTTCCCTGTTTTCCGATTCGTTCCACCGTTCCCATTTCCAACAGAATATTCAATACGGTCTGAGCCAGTGTGAGAGGGATGTGGGCGGCTTTTGCAAAATCTTTACTGTGAAAGGTTCTTCCAGCTCATAGGGCACAAATTGCAGATAATCCTCCGGTTGTCTGATTTCCACCTCTTCGATCAGATCCGTAGGAATCCTGTCATACCGTGTGGAGCCCTTTTCTTATCATGGCTCCAGCCGTTCAACAGCCGGTATTCCTCCATATTCACCAATACGAACTTAAATCGGATATTCGGATTATTCAGGAACATTTTGATCTTATATAGTTCCTTAAAAGCCTGATAGGTGCAGCCTTTTTTCGGTGATTTCCGTTTTTTACTCAGTTCTCCGCTGTCTTCATCGATCCAGATCGAGCCATTTTTCATAAGGGATCGGATGACAATAGTCACAGGATATAAAGGAAGAAAGGTCTGCAATTTTCCCGCATCCGGTTAAACTGTCTCGTCTGAATCTCTATGATCTCTCCATCCCTATAAATATCCGCTACATAATTCTCTATGGGAATCTCCTGATGATCCTCGTCCGGCTCATAATAGTCCTTAAAAATAGCATGAACCGTCTTCTCTGAGAGAGTTCCGATTCCCAGTCTCTGACGGTCCACGCCTATTATTTTTCTCTTAGCTTCTTCAAAACGCTTCATCCATATGATGTATTTTTTAATCAATCTCGGCATGCTTCGTATACAGAATCTTAAGCAGGATAGGGTGGAGATACTGGATACAATGATCAGCAGAATGACTGCTGTAAAGTATTCCGCACCGATCGTTCCACAGACAATCCCTTCTGTGCTACGATCGGGCAACCTCGCCTCTGGTCATCATACCGACACCGATTTTCAAGGCATCCGGTCCTTTGAATCTGCAGATTCTCGCCATCAGACCACAACCGATGATCTTGCACAGCAGAGCAACAATAACAAATCCGATAGAGAACAGTACAAATTCTCCGTTCAAATGGTCAAAGCTGGTCTTAAGTCCGATACTTGCGAAGAAAATCGGCCCGAAGATCATATAAGAATTGATATCCATCTTCTCGGCTATGTATTCCGAATCCCGAATAGAACACAGGATAATACCTGCCACGTAAGCACCTGTAATATCCGCAATACCGAAGAATACTTCCGCTACATAAGCGAAAATAAAACAGAGCGCCAGACCTAAAATAGGAATACGTCTTGTATGCGGATATTTGTTATCCAGATACTGGAATACCTTGAACAATACAAATCCGACACCAATTGCAAACAGGAAGAACAGAAGAGTAGAAATTACTACACTTCCTGGATTGGAATCGGATTTTAAATCCGATGACAAAAGTAAGTACAATAATACCAATGACATCATCGATAATAGCGGCACTCATGATTGTTGTGCCGACTTTACCTTTCAGTTTTCCCAGTTCTTTCAGAGACTGCACAGTAATACTTACACTGGTAGCCGTCATAATGACACCAATAAATACAGCTTCATAGAATTTCTCAGAGCCCCAGGGTGCCACTCCGTAAAATCCCATGTACAACAATGTTCCTCCTACCAAAGGAACAAATACACCAAAGCATGCGATCGAAATGCCACAAATCCCGTCTTCATGAGATCCTCAGATTCGTCTCCAGTCCGGCGGAGAACATCAGCAGGATAACACCGATTTCTGCCATCTGGATCGAGAAAATCCGATTGTTGCTCCAGTCCCAGTACACTGGGTCCGATCAACAGACCGGCAATGATCTCACCTACCACCTGTGGTGCCTTACATTTTCTCGCAATGATACCAAACACCTTGGCAAATATAATAATGATTGCCAGATCTCTGAAAATACTATAAGATTCCATTTTTCATACCCCTCTTTTTCATTTAAGTTATTACATTATAACTTCACGAATTCGTGCTATTGCATTTTACATCCTGCTTTGCAGGATATTCGTTCACTTGTGAGCCTATAAAAACAAATATCTGCTTCGCAGCCGCTTGCTTTTATCTGTGTCTCACTAAATTGAGCACTTTTGTTATATCACATATATATCTTTTTCTGCAATATAAAAAGTGCTCAACTTAATCATTAACTCTTATTTATTCATCATCTTCAGAATCCTCGGTAGGGAAAATCAGATTTTCTTCTGCTTCGTCCTCATCCTCAGAAACAGCTTCCTGTGCTACTTCTTCCATGGCTTCCTCAAGTTGTCGAATTCATGGTCTCCGTTGGAAAGCTTCTCACGTACCTTGGCAATCTGTGCTACCTTTACGCCGTTATCCAGATTGATCGACTTTACACCTGATGTAATTCTGCTCAAAGTGGAGATATCCTGCACACGCAGCTGAATAATAATTCCTTCGGTAGTGATCATCATGATCTCGTTATCATCATTTACAGCCTTGGCACCTACCACATCACCTGTCTTTTCTACGATCTTGTAGCATTTTACACCCTTACCGCCACGTTTCTGTACGGTAAATTCATCCATATTGGTACGTTTGCCCATACCGTTCTCGGATACGATCAGCAGATCGCTGCCCTGGGTCTGTAACTGCATGCCGATGATCTCATCCCCGGGAGAGAGATTCATACCGATGACACCCATGGACGCTCGGCCGGTGGCCCGGACATCTGTCTCCTGGAAGCGGATACACATACCCTGTTTGGTTACCAGGAATATCTCGCTGTTGCTGTCGGTGATCTTCACCTCGATCAGTTCATCCTCTTCTCTGAGGTTGATAGCGGTCAGTCCGTTCTTTCTGACATTGGAGAACTCCATCAGAGGCGTCTTCTTCACGATACCGGTCTTGGTCACCATAAATAGATTCTTGTCATCACTGTATTCACGGATAGGAATCATTGCGGTGATCTTTTCACCGGGTGCCAGCTGCAAGAGGTTCACGATAGCAGTACCTCTTGCGGTACGGCCTGCCTCCGGGATCTCATATGCTTTTAATCTGTATACTCTTCCCATATTGGTGAAGAAGTTCAGATAATGATGAGTCGTCGTCATCAACAGATCCTCAATGTAATCCTCATCGATGGTCTGCATTCCCTTGATACCTCGGCCGCCGCGGTTCTGTGCTTTGAAATTATCTACGGTCATACGTTTGATATAACCGAGACTGGTCATGGCAATAATAGTATTTTCCCTCGGAATCAGATCCTCCATGGAGATATCCAGTTCGTCATAACCGATCTTACTGCGTCTGTCATCGCCGTATTTCTCAGCGATAGCACTCATTTCTGTCTTAATAACACCTAATAACAGCTTTTCATCTGCCAAAATAGCCTTCAACTCCGCAATTTTTGCTACCAGATCCTGATGCTCGTTTTCCAGTTTCTCTCTTTCCAGACCTGTCAGAGCACGCAGACGCATATCCACAATAGCCTGTGCCTGTACATCAGAAAGTTCAAATCTCTCCATCAAACGTTCTTTTGCAATCTGGGCATTCTGACTGCCACGGATAATAGTAATAACTTCGTCAATGAAGTCCAGAGCCTTTAACAATCCTGTAAAATATGATCTCTTTCCTCAGCCTTGTTCAGATCGTATTTGGTTCTTCTAGTAACCACATCCTCCTGATGTTTCAGGTAGTAGTTCAGCATCTCCATCAGGTTCATGACCTTAGGCTGATTGTTGATCGGCGCCAGCATGATCGCACCAAAGTATCCTGAAGCTGTGTATGCTTGTACAGCTGATTCAGAATAACATTGGCATTGGCATCCTTACGAAGCTCAATAACCACGCGGACACCTTCACGGTTGGATTCATCACGGATATCTGTGATACCGTCGATCTTTTTCAGTTTTACCAGCTCAGCAATCTTGATGATCAGTTGGCCTTATTGACCATATATGGCAGTTCGGTGGCAATGATCGGCTCTTACCGTTAGGTAGTGTCTCGATATTGGTCACTGCACGGACTCTGATCTTACCACGGCCGGTACGGTAAGCTTCCTCACAGCCTCTGGTACCCAGAATCAGTCCTCCGGTAGGAAAATCAGGAGCTTTCACAATGGGAAGAATCTCATCGATCGTAGTATCTCTGTCTTCTTCTACACGATTATCAATAATTTTAACAACAGCCTGTACCACTTCACGCAGATTGTGAGGTGGGATATTGGTTGCCATACCTACGGCAATACCGGTAGTACCGTTGACTAGCAGGTTTGGATAACGGCTGGGCAGTACGACAGGTTCTTTTTCAGTATCATCAAAGTTCGGTACAAAATCTACGGTATTCTTACCGATATCTGCCAGAAGCTCCATGGAAATCTTGGAAAGTCTTGCCTCGGTATAACGCATTGCTGCAGCACCGTCACCATCCATGGAACCGAAGTTACCGTGGCCATCTACCAGAGGATAACGGGTAGACCAGTCCTGTGCCATATTTACGAGTGCTCCATAGATTGAGCTGTCTCCGTGTGGATGGTATTTACCCATTGTATCACCGACAATACGGGCACTCTTACGATGCGGCTTGTCGGGACCATTGTTCAGTTCGATCATAGAATAGAGTACACGTCTCTGTACCGGCTTCAGACCATCCCTCACATCCGGAAGTGCTCGGGATGCAATAACACTCATGGCATAGTCAATATAGAAGTTTCCATTTTTCTTTCAGATCGACTTCATGGATTTTATCAATCTCAGCCTCGAAGGCTTATCAAAATATCGTCGTTCATGTTTCCTCACAATCTGTCGTAAAATACGACTCTCTATTATTAAATACCGTAACTATTCAGAGCCTGATAACGGCTCTGAATAGTTAATGATATCAGATTCTTAACAAACTGAGCATTTTCCTCGATGAATTCTCTTCTTGGCTCTACCTTATCACCCATCAGTGTGGTAAAGGTCAGATCCAGTTCGGTTCAAATCTCTTCATCGTAGTTGACTCTGAGCAGAATACGTCTCTCGGATTATGGTGGTCTCCCAGAGCTGTTCTGCATCCATTTCTCCAAGACCTTTGTAACGCTGGATCTTGTTGTTCTGGTCACGACCTACTTCAGAGAGAATGCTGTCCAGTTCTTCATCACTGTAGGCATACCATACCTTCTTGTTCTTCTCCAGCTTATAAAGCGGCGGCTGTGCCAGGTATACATGTCCCTGCTTGATCGACTCCGGCATAAACCGATAGATGAAAGTCAGCAGAAGAGTACTGATATGCGCACCGTCTACATCGGCATCTGTCATCAGAATGATCTTGTTGTAACGAAGCTTGGAAATATCAAAATCCTCATGGATTCCGGTACCAAAAGCAGTGATCATTGCCTTGATCTCAGCATTGGCATAAATCTTATCCAGTCTTGCCTTCTCTACATTCAGTATCTTACCACGCAGGGGCAGGATAGCCTGTGTTGCACGGGAACGTGCTGTCTTCGCACTTCCTCCTGCGGAGTCTCCCTCTACGATGTAAATCTCGCAGTTCTTCGGATCCTTATCGGAACAATCTGCCAGCTTACCGGGCAGAGCCATGGTATCCAGAGCGGTCTTTCTTCTGGTCAGGTCTCTTGCTTTTCTTGCGGCCTCTCTGGCACGCTGTGCCAGAATCGACTTCTCACAGATGGACTTTGCAATCTGCGGATTCTGCTCTAAGAAATAAGTCAGCTGCTCGCTCACAATATTGTCAACCGCACCTCTGGCCTCACTGTTTCCCAGCTTCTGCTTGGTCTGTCCCTCAAACTGAGGATCATCGATGCTTGACACTGACAATGGCAGTCAGGCCCTCACGGATATCTTCACCGGACAGATTCGGCTCACTGTCTTTTAACAGCTTTGCGCTTCTTGCGTAATCGTTAAATGTCTTCGTAATGGCATTACGAAAGCCCTATAAATGAGTACCGCCCTCAGGTGTATTAATATTATTTACAAAGCTGAATACGCTCTCGTTATAAGAATCATTGTGCTGGAAGGATACTTCCACGTACACATTATTCTTCTCACCCTCAAAATACAGAATGTTTTCGTATAAAGGCTCCTTACTTTTGTTCAGGTAAGCAACAAACTCCTTGATACCACCTTCATAGTAGAACTCAACGACTTTCTGCTTCTTACCATTTTCCAGGTAATGGTATGTATCTTACCGATCTTGCCGCCGGTATGGGCTTTGGTGGATTCCTCGGACGTAGCAAAGCATCTGCAAATGCTTCAGAGTCATTTGCTGTATCCGCAGAAGCTGAAGTTTCTTTGGAAGTCATTGCTTCTGTGGATGCTCCTGCTTCCATGGCATCTTCCTGTGCCCTCTGTAACAGTTCACTGATCTGCTTCTTTTCGTGCTCTGTAGACATAGCTTCCACAGCTGCACTGTCAACGACAGAACCACCTTCAGAAAAGTTTCCTCTTCAATACGATTATCTCTTAAAATGATGCGCAGCCCCTTTGTCAGGAATGCCATCTCTCTGAGTCTTCTCTTCAATACATCAAAATCATATACCGTTGTCTCGAGTAAAATCGTATCATCTGGCGGAAAGTAACTTTCGTTCCGGTCTTTTCCATAGGGCAGGTGCCGATTTCTTTCAGAGCATAGCATACATGACCTCTCTCATAACGCTGGTTATATTCCTTGCCATCCTGGCAAATTTCTACTTCCAGCCAGTTGGAGAGGGCATTTACAACAGAAGCTCCTACACCGTGAAGGCCGCCGGATACCTTGTATCCCTCCGCCTCCGAATTTGCCACCGGCATGAAGCACGGTAAATACTACTTCTACAGCAGGAATCCCTGCTTTATGATTGATTCCTACCGGAATACCACGTCCGTTATCGACAACGGTGATGGAATTGTCTTCATTGATGGTTACATCAATGGTATCCTGAGAATCCTGCCAGTGCTTCATCTACCGCGTTGTCAACGATCTCATATACCAGATGATGCAGTCCTCTGCTGGATGTGGTACCAATATACATTCCCGGACGCTTTCTTACAGCTTCCAGACCTTCCAATATCTGAATCTGATGCGCCATATTCATGTTCTACCGCGGTATTGTTCATATTTTCTTCGCTCATGATTCCTCACATTTCTACAGGCTGCCAAAATTATACTCATCTGCCGGGTTTCTTCCGGTTCCGATTTCAGTCCATATTTTCATTTACACAGGTGACAGTTCCAGCGGATACTTTGAATACCCGGTTGATTTCAAAACGGTTGTTTACGAATTCTTCAAGACCGGTACAGGTAATGATGGTCTGAATATCCCCGATACTGTTCAACAGATAGTTTTGCCGGTTACTGTCCAGTTCAGACAATACATCATCAAGTAATAATACCGGCGTATCTTTCGTAATCCTTTTACCAGCTCGATCTCGGATAATTTCAAGGAAAGAGCAACGGTACGCTGTTGCCCTGGGATCCGAACTTACGGATATCCACGTCCCCTACCAGAAGAAAAATCATCTCTGTGGGGTCCCACAGATTTCATCTTGCCCGCATATCCCGGTCCTGACTGTTTCTCAGCTTACTTTCAAATTCATCCAGTTCCACATCCGGCTCATACTGGATACGGATTTCTTCCGCCCACCGGACAATTTTTATGAATCTCATAAATGATCTCATTGAGCTGTTCCACGAACAGCTTTCTTCTCTCTATGATCTTACTTCCGTAAGACACCAGCTGCATATCCCAGATAGTCAGAGTTTCCTTCAGATCCGGATTCATATACATATCTTTGAGAAGCTTGTTACGCTGATTGACAATTTTGTTGTAATGATTGAGATTGTAGAGATAGAAATTGTCCAGCTGACACAGTTCCATATCTACAAATCTTCTCCGCTCAGAGGGACCATTTTTAATGATTCCCAAGTCTTCCGGAGAAAAAAACACAACATTACAAAGCCCCAGAAGATCCGCTGCTTTCTTGATCTTCTGACCATCTATGGCAATTCCTTTGGATTTGGACTTTCTCAGATGCATATCCACACGGATTTCTTTACCGTCTTTCTCGAGATAAGTTCTGATATGTGCCTCTTCCTTGTCGAAATTAACGATTTCTCTGTCCTTGCTTCCCTTATGCGATTTTGTGGTGGCAGCTACATAGATTGCTTCCAGAATATTGGTCTTGCCCTGCGCATTGTCTCCGTAGAGGATATTTGTCCCCCGGTCAAACTGCAGGACAAGAGAATCATAATTCCTGTAATCTGCCAATTCGATTGATTTGATGATCATAGTAACCTGCTTATTCTATCACGATGGTCTCGCCATCATATTCCACTTTATCTCCGGATACCAGCTTTTTGCCACGCTGTAATTCCGTCTGTCCGTTCACCTTTACCAGGCCATCCTGTACGGCGAACTTGGCATCCACACCGGATTCTACCACACCGGCTGCCTTTAATGCCTGACCAAGCTTAATATAATCATCCTTTAAACGGATCGTATGCATTGATTTAACCTCTGTTCTTAAGTTTAAGCAACTGTTGTAAAGTTCACGGGAAGGATCAGGTAAATATAGCTTTCCTCTGCATTCTTGATAAAACAGGGTGCCTTGGATTTACCATATAAAGATCCACCTCATCATCGATGACACGGAGAGCATCAATCAGGAACTTGGGGTTGAATCCAATCATCAGATCCTTACCCTGTTTCTGAATATCTATTTCTTCGTTCATGCTTCCCAGAGCGGAATTGATTTTAAGTTCCATTCCACTGTCTGTGATATTTACGATAATAGGTTTCTTATCGCCCTCCTTTACCAGAAGAGTAGCACGATCGATACAGCTTAAGAACTCTTTCTTGTTGACTCTTACTTTGGTCTCATAATCGCTGGAAAGCATCTGGTCTACTTTGAAATATTCGCCCTCGATCAGGCGGGAAACTACAACGGTCTTATCAAATTCAAATACAATATGTTTTCCGTAAAGGAAATCGTTACATCACTGTCTGCATCTCCGGGTAAAATCTTACTTACTCGTTCAGAGTCTTGCCGGGAACAACAACCTTTTCGGAGAATAGCTGTTCTTCAGCTGGATCTTACGAATGGAGATACGGTGTCCGTCCAGGGACACGATCTTGAACTCTTCTCCGTTAATATCAAAAAGTTCACCTGTCATCAGCTTATTGTTATCATTGTCAGAGATAGAGAAGATGGTCTGTCTTACAACCTCTTTCAGTGTAAACTGACTCATGACAATACTGTCATCTTTTTCTACTGCCGGTAAATAAGAGAAATCTTCACCAGATTTACCGATGATCGTGAATTTTGCTTTTTCACAGGTAATAACTACCTTGAAGGAAGCATCAGTCTCAATGGTAATGTCACTGTCAGGAAGTTTACGTACGATTTCCAGGAACATTTTTGCATCCAGAGCAATGATACCCTTTTCTACGATCGTCCTTCTATGGTAGTCTCGATACCAAGTTCCATATCGTTGGCAGTTAACTTGATCTCTCCATTGGTAGCATCTACTAAAATACATTCCAGAATAGACATGGTAGTCTTACTGGGAACAGCTTTTGATACAGTTTGTACGCCATTTAAAAGATTGGCTTTCGAACAGACTAATTTCATGTGTGCATAACTTCCTTTCTGGTTGATTTGCGTACGCGCGGATACGCGTTGTATAAAAATATTAAAAGAATTTCGTAGTCACCTTAATAAGGGGTGTTGATATGTGCATAACCAGTCTTATTATACTATTTTTCAAGGCAAAATGGAATGGAAATCTTAGTGGATTTGGCAGAATAACCTAAGAATAACTCTCAGATTATTCACACCGTCCAGATTCTGTTCCGAAACCTTAAAACAAGTTATCAACAGGTGAGCACCGTTTATTCCAAAGATATACACAACTTGTCCTCAGAATAAGAAAAATTATTAACAGATATCTTCTAAGAAGGATTTATCTTCTTTGTAATAATATCGATTTTATTACGAAGTTCTTCGTTCGTCTGGATCTCCGCAGACACTTTATTTACGCCGTGAATGATCGTTGTATGGTCTTTTTTGCCCAAAAGCTTTCCTATATTAGTGAAGGAGGTATCCGTCAGCTCTCTGCACAGATACATTACGACCTGACGGGGCTGTACGAACTCGGAATTTCTCTTCTTGGAAGTAATATCTTCCGGCTTTACACCAAAATGCTCTGCCACTACATTAATAATGAGTAGGAGTGATCTCCTTTGGCTTGTTGGGGTAGATGACATCCTTCAGGGCTTCTTCGGCCAGAGAGAGTGTCAGATCTACCTTATTTAATTTTGCAAAAGCAATGATCTTGTTAAACGCGCCTTCCAGTTCACGAATATTGGATTTAATATTTGTGGCAATGTATTTGATGATCTCTTCATCAATCTGGATAATCGGATATCAGCAATCAGGCCCCATTCGAAACGGGAACGGAATCTTTCATCCAGAGTTTCCATTTCCTTGGGCGGTTTATCGGAAGACAGAATGATCTGTTTATGGGCAGCATGCAAGGCATTGAAGGTATGGAAGAATTCCTCCTGGGTACTTTCCTTACCTATAATAAATTGTACGTCATCGACCATGAGAACATCCACGTTACGGTATTTCTCACGCAGCTTGGTCATGGAAGCCGCATTACCACTACGAATGGATTCGATTACTTCGTTTGTGAATTCCTCACTGGTAACGTAGAGAACCTTTTTGTCCGGATCCTGTTCTAAAATAAAATGTCCGATGGAATGCATCAGGTGAGTCTTGCCCAGACCGGGACCTCCATATAAATAGAGAGGATTGTAGACTTCTCCCGGAGATTCCGCTACCGCAAGGGATGCGGAATGAGCAAATTTGTTATTACTTCCCACGACAAAGGTATCAAATTTGTACTTAGGGTTCAGATGGGCATCTTCATAATTAATACCATAGATCTGATTGGGAACAGCCATTTCATTCTCAGCAGGTTCTTCTGCCTTGACATCCTTCTCCAGGATAAAGTTGATATCATAAGGATGATCGAACATTTCGGTAATAGTTACCTGAAAAAAGCTCTTATATTTTGATGAAATGTAATTCAGGGCATGGGCCTGGTCCGAGGGAATGATAATGCTCACTACATCATTCACTACATTATGAAATTCCAAAGGCTCCACCCATGTATGATAAGAAATGTCAGAAAGACTGTATTCTCTTCTGACAGCTTCTTTGACAGTTGTCCAGTTTTCTTTGATTGCGTCCATTGATTTCCTCCCGCTAAGAGTCCCACTGTGCGAAACTCCATTTCATTGTATAATAGAATTAAAAATAATTCAAATGCAAGTTATGAACAGGTCATGGATAAAGTTATCCACATATTGTTGATAAAGTTGTTCATAACTGGGAATATTAACAGGGGATGTGGATAGTGATGTGTATATGTGGATAAATCCGACAAATTTCGAGATATCCACAATCACGGTAAACTTGTCCACTTTTACACCGGATTTACACAGAATATCCATGTGAAAAAAATAAATATCCACAAATAATCAACAGGCTGTGGATAACTCGTTTGTGGGTAAATATGGTGTATATCTATGTGGATAACTCGATTTAAAAAATTTTATGAATTTCAGAAAGCCCTATTTCTCTTGATTTTTCAGCATTTTTATTGAATTTTGCTTGACATTGACGGGCTTTTACATTACAATCAATATGCTATTTTCCGAAAGGAAGGCGCATTTTTTATGTGCCCAAATGTTGAAAAATATGTTTACCTTTTTATATAAGAAGGTTTAGAGAAGGAGGTGCCTTTCCATGAAGATGACATTTCAGCCTAAAAAGCGTTCCCATTCCAAGGTTCACGGTTTCAGAGCCAGAATGAGTACTCCCGGTGGAAGAAAAGTTTTAGCAGCAAGACGTGCAAGGAAGAAAGAAATTATCCGCATAGGTCACAGCAATGTGACCTTTTTTTCTCTTAACTTTCACGGTTGGAGGAGTGCATGCAGTTTTCGGAATCATTAAAAAATAATCAGCAGTTCCGTTTTGTGTACAAGAATGGCAGATCTTATGCCAACAAGTACTTTATCATGTATGTGAAGGAAAATGGCCTTGATAAGAACAGAATCGGAATCAGTGTAAGTAAAAAAGTCGGTAATAGTGTCGTAAGACATAGAATTACCCGACTGGTCAGAGAAAGTTACAGATTACATGAAAGTGTATTCAATAGTGGTTTGGATATGGTAATCATTGCAAGACCGGCCGCAGCTTCTATAGGATATGAAGAAGCGGAAAGTGCGCTGCTGCATCTTGCAAAATCTTCATCATCTGATAAAAATCTATTTTTATCAGGATTAAATAAAATTTGTATATGAAAAAATTAGTTATAGCCATGATTAGGTTCTATCAGAAATATATTTCACCGTACAAAGGTACGAAGTGTCCTTATGTTCCCAGTTGTTCTCAATATGGTCTAGAAGCAATCGAAAAATATGGTGCATCAAGGGAGGACTTCTGGCTGCATGGAGAATTCTTCGATGTAATCCTTTCTCTAAAGGAGGATATGATCCTGTACCTTGAGAATATCCGATAGAAGGTGGCAAATATTAGGAGGATAAATGAACGGTATTCTTTTGACACAGAATTCCACATTCATTATCGGACAGGTAGCCTGGCTGCTTGGTAAGATAATGGAAGGAATCTTCGAAGTTCTGAACATGATCGGTATTCCTAATATCGGTCTCGCAATCATCCTTTTTACAATTGTTGTGAACCTGTTGATGATGCCTCTTACCATCAAACAGCAGAAATTCTCCAAACTTTCTGCTAAAATGAATCCCGAGATTCAGGCAATTCAGGCAAAATACAAGAATCGTAGGATCAGGGATGCACAGCTGGCACAGAATCAGGAAATTCAGGCAGTTTATGCCAAGTATGGAGTATCTCCTACAGGCAGCTGTCTGTATATGCTGATCCAGATGCCTATTCTGTTTGCTCTGTATCGTGTAATTTATGCAATTCCGGCCTATGTAGGCAGAGTTAAGGAAGCCTTCTTCCCTCTGGTAGATAATATTATTGATACAGCCGGTGCAACAGAGCTGGTTCAGAATCTGAGTAATTCCGCTATGTACAGTAAGCAGTTCACGAATTCAGGCTTTGTAGCCGGCACTCACAGTGAATATGTACAGAATACGATCATTGACTGTCTGAACAAGGCATCTACCGCTGATTTTGCCAGTATCAGTGAGAAGTTCCCTTCTCTGGCAGCAGATGTGACCAATACGGTAAGCAAGCTGGAAGAGTATAATAATTTTTTAGGACTGAATATCGGCAACTCTCCTTCTTATGTGTTGAAGGAAGCATGGGCTAACGGAGCATGGCTGCTGGTAATCGGTGCAATCGCTATTCCGGTTTTGTCTGCATTGACACAGTGGATCAACGTAAAGCTGATGCCTCAGCAGGATACTTCTTCTAATAATGGTAACGATCGGGCTGCAGCAATGGCTTCTTCCATGAAGACCATGAATATGATCATGCCTTTGATGTCTGCATGGTTCTGCTTCACATTACCATCCGGTCTGGGTCTTTACTGGGTAGCAGGTAGTGTTGTCAGAAGTATCCAGCAGATTGTTATTAACAAACACATTGATAAGATGGATTTTGATGATATTATCAGGAAAAATTCAGCAAAGAGTGCAAAAAAGCTGGAGAAGATGAAAGAACAGCAGGATAAGCTGAATGCTTACGCTTCCATGAATACCAAGAACATTCAGAAGAAAGCAAATATTTCTTCCAGGGTCGATAACAGTGAAGTATCTGCTGACAGCTATTCCGAAGTAAAAGCTAAGCCCGGAAGTATGATGGCCAAGGCAAATATGGTCAGAGATTATAACGAGAAGAACAGTCGTAAATAAATTTTCCTTATGATTAATTGAGGAGGTAAATAATATGGACATGATCGAAGTATCTGCAAAGACAGTCAGTGATGCCATTACGGAAGCTTGTCAGAAGCTGGGTTACCAGTGACAAGTTGGATTATCAGGTAGTGGAAGAAGGTTCTTCCGATTCCTCGGAATCGGGGCAAAGCCCGCTGTAATCAAGGCTGCAGTAAAGAAAAGCTCTGTAGAAGAAGTTGCCAGAGTATTTTTAAATGATGTATTTCAGGCAATGAACATGGAAGTTGCCATTGATATTAAGTACAACGAAGAAGAGAAGAGCATGGACATCGAGTTAAGCGGTAACGAGATGGGTGTTCTGATCGGTAAGAGAGGACAGACACTGGATTCCTTACAGTATCTGGTATCTCTGGTAGTCAATAAAGAATCTGAAGAGTACATTCATGTAAAGGTTGATACAGAGAACTATCGTCAGCGCAGAAAAGAAACTCTTGAGAATCTTGCAAAGAACATTGCATATAAGGTTAAGAGAACCAAGAGAAGCATATCTCTGGAGCCTATGAATCCTTATGAGAGAAGAATTATTCATTCCGCACTGCAGAATGATAAATATGTTACTACTCATAGTGAGGGAGAAGAGCCCTTTAGAAGAGTTGTAGTTACTCTAAAGAGATAATTACAGGAAAGCACGAAAAAGACAAAAGCCGGTATTAGAATTTATTCTATGTACCGGCTTTTATTTACAACTCCTGGCTTTTTGGAGTATAATTTATCTATATTTTTAAGGAGATTTACAGAAATGAAAAGTTGGTTACAGAAGAAATGGAATAATGGAAAGATGCTTGCAGAATTAAAGCCTGCTTTTTTTCTGTCTCTGACATTTTGTTTTATGATTTTTATATATGCACCTTTGGAACTCTATATTAATAATGTGGATGAATTCTGGTATGATGTTTATTTACTTTTTCCTTTTATTATAAAGGATTTCTTTTTGTTTCTTTTGTTTAGTATAGTTGGTTTTTTAGTTGTATATCTGTTTGGAAATGTTGCTTATAAAATTGTTTTATATTGCTATTTTACCGGTACTGTAGCCTGTTATATTCAGGGAAACTATATGGTTAAAAATTTACCTCCTTTAGATGGAACAGATGTGAATTGGAGTTTATATCAATCACAGTTTGTAAAATCTACTATTGTGTGGGTGATCATAGCAATTGTTTGTCTGATTTTATTTATAGTCTTAAAATATGACAGGATAAAAAAGGCGGTTTCTTATATAAGTGTTTCTTATTATTGATTTTAGTAAGTACGATTACAGTTCTTTCTATTAATAATAATATTTTGAAAAAAGAATATGCAAGATTTACAAAAGTGATCAGTTTGAAATGTCTACAGATACTAATTTTATTATTTTCTTATTAGATGCTGTGGATGAAGAATGCTTCTGGCAAGTGTGGCAGGAGCATCCGGAATATGAAGATGCAATGAATGATTTTACTTTTTATAATAACGCAATGTCAGGTTATGCATACACGGAGCATTCTTTACCGTTAATACTTTCTGGAGAATGGTTTGAAAATAAAGAACCTTTTATAGATTATAGAAATCGAATTTTTAAGAGTTCTCCTTTTTTTAATTATTTGCGTGAGCAGGGTTATACTTTAAGTAATTATGATGACGAATATAAATTTGAAAAAGGCGTCATGGATGGTGCTTTAATAATATAACTTATACGAAATCTTCTCTTGGGATCGTTCTTTGTTTAATACCAGAATTATTAAAATGGTGGGAATGAAATACGCACCTTATGTATTAAAACCGTATTGCTGGTTTAATGTAAGTATGCTCAAAAATCAGGAAATGAGTTCCAAAGATGAAGAGTTATTTTCCTGGAGAAATGATGATTTTTATAAGGATGTACAGGAAGATGATATAACCTATGTAGATGGAAAAAGATTTAAATTAATTCATTTAATGGGGGCACATGTTCCGTTCTATTTTGATAAGGATGTAAACGTAATAGATGATGCAGATTATTATACTTCTATTGAATCTTCTATGACTGTTACTATGTCTTATCTGAATAAACTAAGAGAAGCGGAGTTTATGATAATTCTGTCATTATCATACTATCGGATCATGGATATAACATAGAAGGTGAAGCAGTAAAAGTAGCTCAGAAAAACGAGAACGAAACCGGCAGACAGCATCCTATTTTATTTGTAAAGGGATTGAATGAAAGTCATGATTTACAAGTATCCGGAGCACCGATCTCTTATGAGGATCTGGTAGAGGCCTATTATAAATTAATGGATGGCGCAGCATCTGATGATTGCTTTGCATACAAAGAAGGTGATCAAAGAGAGCGCAGATATCTTCTCTATAAATATCTGGGAGAAGATCATATGGTGGAGTATGTACAGACTGGTTATGCGGGAGACGAATCGACGCTGGTTCCTACAGGAAGAGTGTTTGATGCAAAATAGATGTTGGCAGTTCATGGAAAGGCATTAGAAACAGTATGGAAAATTATGAAAAGGAAACAATAGCAGCCATTGCCACGGCTCTATCAGATTCCGGAATCGGAATTGTAAGAATCAGTGGTGAAATGCCATATATATAGTAGATAGTATTTTCCGTTCCGCATCCGGGAAAAAGATTCTGACAAAGGTACAGAGTCATACGATCCATTATGGATATATTGTTGATAAAGATGAGAATATCATTGATGAGGTTATGACCTCTGTAATGAAAGCACCAAAAGCTATACTATGGAAGACACGGTGGAAATCAACTGTCATGGTGGTGTGTTGGTGATGCAGAAAGTATTGGAGACAGTGCTGCAGGCCGGTGCCAGACTGGCAGAACCGGGTGAATTCACCAAGAGAGCTTTTCTAAACGGCAGAATTGATTTATCTCGGGCGGAAGCGGTTATTGACGCATCCATTCCCAGAACGAATATGCGCTTTCTTCTTCGGTCAGCCAGTTGAAGGGAAGACTTTCGGATAAGATTCGCAGCCTGCGGGAAGATATTTTATATCAGATTGCTTTTATAGAATCGGCATTGGATGATCCGGAGCATATCAGCCTGGAAGGATATCCGGAACAATTAGCTGAAAAAGTCACAGGTTTCGAAAAAGAAATTCAAAAATTATTGGCAACCGCAGATAACGGCAGACTAATGAAAGAAGGCATATCCACGGTTATTGTTGGAAAGCCCAATGCCGGAAAATCTTCTCTGCTGAATATGTTGTTGGGAGAGGACAGAGCCATTGTCACGGAGATTGCCGGAACCACCAGAGATGCCTTGCATGAGACCATCAATCTGCATGGCATCAGTCTGAATATGATCGATACGGCGGGAATCCATGAGACACAGGATGTAGTAGAAAAGATCGGTGTAGAACGTGCCAAAAAATATGCCGTGGAAGCAGACCTGATTCTGTATGTGGTAGATGCTTCAGAAACTCTGGATGAGGATGATCAGAATATCATCCCCTTATTGGAAGGGAAAAAGGCAATTATTCTGTTGAATAAATCGGATCTGGAGAATAAAATCACAGAAGAAAGTCTGAAAGAAACTCTGGAAAAGGTGTTGGAGCATACCGGAGAGATTCAGATTCTTCGTACTTCTACTATTGATCCTTCTTCGGAAAATTCTGAATGGAAGAATTGGAAGAAACAATCCGCAATATGTTCTTCGAAGGAAAATTAAGGCATAACAATGAGTTGGTTGTAACAAATCTCAGACATAAAGAGGCCCTGCAGGATGCTTTGAACAGTTTGCAGCTGGTAGAACAAAGTATTGAGGATGGAATGCCGGAAGATTTTTATTCCATTGACCTGACCAGTGCCTATGCTTCTCTGGGTAAGATCATAGGAGAAGAAGTGGATGAAGATGTGGTGAATGAGATTTTCTCTAAATTTTGTATGGGTAAGTAACAACCAGAAGGAAAAATACTATGGAACTAAAGAAACAAGTAGATGTGTGTGTAGTAGGTGCCGGTCATGCCGGATGTGAAGCTGCTCTGGCCTGCGCCAGACTGGGTCTGAAGACAGTAATTTTTACAGTAAGTGTAGACAGTATTGCATTGATGCCCTGTAACCCTAATGTAGGAGGATCTTCCAAGGGACATCTGGTCAGAGAATTGGATGCTCTGGGTGGAGAGATGGGTAAAAATATTGATAAGACTTTTATTCAGTCGAAAATGCTGAATGTGTCCAAGGGACCGGCAGTACATTCCCTGCGGGCACAGGCGGACAAGGCGGAATATTCCAGAGCCATGCGTAAAGTGCTGGAAAATCAGGAAAATCTTCTGATCAAGCAGGCGGAGGTCTGTGAACTTCTCTGGGAAGAGACCGAAGATCACAAGAAAAAGATTACCGGTTTAAAGACTTTTACCGGTGCTATCTATGAATGTAAGGCTGTTGTTCTTTGCACTGGAACTTATCTGCGGGCCAGATGCCTGTGCGGAGAATCCATTACTTACACTGGGCCGAACGGACTACAGGCAGCCAATCATCTGACGGATTCTTTGAAAGCTATGGGAATCGAAATGCGTCGTTTTAAGACAGGAACTCCCGCCAGAATGGACAAGCGTTCTCTTGATTTTCCAAGATGGAAGAGCAGTTCGGGGATGAGAGGATTGTACCCTTTCTTTCTCTACGGATCCGAATCGGTACAGAAGGAACAGGCTTCCTGCTGGCTGACTTATACTAATGAGAATACCCATGAGATCATTCGGAATAATCTGGATCGTTCTCCTATCTATGCCGGTATTATTGAGGGTACCGGTCCCAGATATTGTCCTTCCATTGAGGACAAGGTCGTTAAATTTGCCGAAAAAGAGAGACATCAGGTATTTATCGAGCCAGAAGGTCTGCATACGAATGAAATGTACGTTGGCGGCATGTCTTCTTCTCTGCCGGAAGATGTACAGTTAGCTATGTATCGTACGGTTCCGGGATTGGAACATTGTGAAATTGTAAGAAATGCCTATGCCATCGAATATGATTGTATCAATGCAAAACAGTTGAATCCTTCTCTGGAGTTTAAGAATATCAATGGTCTGTTCAGTGGCGGACAGTTCAACGGAAGCAGTGGATATGAAGAGGCTGCATCCCAGGGATTGATCGCCGGTATTAATGCAGCTATGTCTGTTTTGCATAGAGATCCTTTGATTTTGGATCGTTCCGAAAGTTATATCGGAGTTTTGATTGATGATCTGGTGACCAAGGATAACAGGGAACCTTATCGTATGATGACTTCCAGAGCAGAGTATCGTCTGTTACTTCGTCAGGATAATGCGGATGCGTCTGCGTAAGAAAGGATACGAGATTGGATTGATCTCTCAGCAGGAATATGATGCATTAGTGGAAAAAGAGGAGCTGATCGATCGTGAAATTCAGCGTTTGAAAAATACTTCTGTTGGGGCCAATAAGGAAATTCAGCATTTTCTGGAAGAGAGCGGAAGTTCGATTCTGAAAACGGCGGCAACTCTGGCAGAACTGATCTGCAGACCGGAGTTGGGATATGCAGCATTGGCTCCGATTGATAAGGAGAGACATCCTTTGCCTTCTGCTGTTGTGGAACAGGTGGAAATTGAAATTAAATATGAAGGATATATTATAAGACAGAAGCGTCAGGTAGAACAGTATCGCAAGATGGAGAAAAAAATGATTCCAGAGACATTGGACTATGATGAAGTTCCGTCTCTTCGTCTGGAAGCGAGACAGAAGCTGAAGGAATTCCGTCCTGTTTCGGTAGGACAGGCTTCCCGTATCTCAGGAGTATCTCCTGCAGATATCTCTGTTTTACTGGTATATCTGGAACATTATAAAGCAACAAAGTAGAATACTGCGGAGGAATACATGGCAGATTATAATACAGAACAATTTGAAAAAGACTGTAAAGCGCTGGGTGTGACTTTAAGTGATGAACAGATCCAACAGTTTTTGAAATATTATGAAATGTTGGTGGAATGGAATGATGTCATGAATCTTACAGCAATTACGGAATACGACGAAGTTATGAAAAAACATTTTGTGGACAGCATATCCCTCTGCAAAGCCTATGATGTTACGCAGAATAAAACAGTCATTGATGTGGGAACCGGTGCTGGATTTCCTGGACTTGCTTTGAAAATTGCATTTCGGATGCAGGTGACACTGCTGGATTCCCTGAATAAGATAATTAACTTTTTAAATGAAGTGATTGCTGCATTGAGACTTACCGGAGTGGAGACAATTCACGGACGTGCGGAAGATTTTGCAAAGCCTGGAAAATGCAGAGAAAAATATGATCTCTGTGTATCCAGGGCAGTAGCAAATCTTTCCACATTGTCAGAATATTGTCTTCCTTTTGTAAAGGTCGGCGGCAAATTTATCTCTTATAAATCTGAAAAAATAACAGAAGAGATGAATGCCGCACAGCATGCTGTGAAGATACTTGGTGGAAAAATGGATGGACAGGTTGAATTTACACTTCCCGATTCGGATATTTATCGGAATCTGTTTATTATTACAAAGGAAAAGTCCACACCTGCCAAATTTCCCAGAAAAGCGGGATTGCCATCCAAAGAACCTTTGTCATAAAACGAGAGAATACAATGATGTCGGGGTCAAAAGCCCCCGACTCTGATGTCTACGGATTGTTACGTGCTACGCACTCCCACAATCCTACCCAATATTCGCATATCGTGGGATTATCATCCCACTTTTATGCTCATATCGGGGCGGGTCCTAAGGTCTTTCACCCACTTGAGCAAGCTCATGTGGGCTTAGACCTTTTGACCCTGGCATCATACAATGTAAAAATTGTGTTAAGATTTATTTTTATTAATAAAAAAAGTTTTACACAATATTATTATTCCTATATGATAAATATAATGGAATATTCAAAAAGAAGAACATATGTTCTATAAGGTGATATATGAGCATTGATGAAAATGTACAAAAGAATGAGTGTAGTTGCAATACAGAAAATGGTAAGAAAATGATGGAGATGTTGGAGACGGAGAGAAAAAGAATTGTTTCCGAACTTCATGATACTTCATTGCAGAATATTGCCCATCTTGTTCATATGATTGAACTGGCTTCCTTATATATTGATAAGGATCCTGCCAGAGCAAAGATGGAATTGAATTCTGTGAGTAAAGGATTGCATAATGTCATTGAAGATATCAGAAGTACTATCTTCAATCTACGTCCTATGACATTTGATGATCTGGGATTAAAGGCTTCTTTTGAGAGATTACTGGACTTTTTGAATGCTGACAAAGATTACATAATGGATGTAGAAATCGATGATGTTTCATGTGAAACAGATGATTATTTTTGCATTACCTTATACCGTGTGGTTCAGGAATGTCTGTTAAATATAAAAAAACATTCACAGGCTACCAGGGTATTATTTCATTGTAAAAAAACGGAGCAGAAATATGAAATTTTAATACAAGATAATGGTAAGGGATTTACCATGGAAGAAGCGGAAGATAAAGCAAACAGTCATTTTGGATTAGCATTGATGTGAGGGTGTCAATCTGCTGAACGGTACAATTCATGTCAGTTCTGCGATTGGTCGGGGAACTACGATAGATATTAAAATTCCCTTAGATTTACATTCAGCTGTAAAAAAGAACAGCTAGGACAAAGTATAAGCATACACAAGCAAGTGAGGATATATATGAGTATAAAAGTTATGTTAGCAGATGATCATGTTCTTATGAGAGAAGGAATCCGTCAATTACTGGAATTTGACGGTACAATCTCTGTGATTGCCGAAGCTAATAATGGTGTAGAATGTATGGAGCAGTTACTTTCTGTTCATCCTGATATACTGCTTCTGGATATTAACATGCCTGTTATGAACGGAATAGAAGTGCTGCAGGAGATTAAGAAGAAAAACATCTCTGTTAAAGTATTGGTATTAACGGTACATAATGAAGTTGAATATCTTTTGAAGGCTGTGGACATTGGTATAGATGGTTATATCATGAAAGATGCAGAATCCGCAGAACTGAAAAAAGCCATTAATTGTATTATGCAGGGAGAAACTTATATTCAACCCAGTCTGGTACCGGCATTGAACAGCCGACTGGTATCCAGAGATATTGACAAAGGAAAATCAACAGTCTGACGAATAGAGAGTTGGAGGTGCTTATTGAAGTTGCTAACGGAATGTTCAATAAGGAGATTGCAACATCTCTGAATATCAGTGAGAGAACAGTAAAAAATCATATTTCTAATATTTTTAAAAAAATTGATGTATCTGATCGAACACAGGCAGCTGTGTTTGCTATCAAAAATAATCTGATTAAATTGTATTAGGTTCCTGCCATCCTTTGCAGACATCTACCCACTGCAGGAAGTTTGAGTATTTTTCTAATTCAGGGATTGTTAATTCAATTGCACTATTAGGACTTCCTGCAGCCGGAAATACAGTTTCAAATCTATGCAAAGATTCGTCTAAGTATATTTTCACATTATCATTCACTGCAAAAGGACATACACCACCGATGGCATGTCCGATGATTGCTTCTACTTCCTCTCCCGGTATCATTTTAGCTTTTGCACCAAAGAAGTGTCTGTATTTTGCATTATCAATTTTAGTATCACCGGCTGTTACAATCAGAATAGGTTGTTCTCCAACCAAGAAAGACATTGTCTTTGCAATCCTTTTTCCTTCACAGTGGAGAGCTTCTGCAGCCAGTTCTACAGTAGCACTGGATACATCAAATTCTAAAATGTGTTCTTCCATATGAAGGGGTTTAAAATATTCTTTTACTTTATCAATAGCCATAGCTTGCGTACCTCACATTCTTTTTAGTTATCCTATCATAGGAATTGTAACAAAACAAGATACACAAATATCTTCTATTTGATCACTATATATAGATATTTATGGATAGAATGTTTCACGTGAAACATTCTATCCATGTACAAGAAAATTATACAAGATAATGTTTCACGTGAAACATTACAACCCAAGATATAGTGGGTAAAAATGTGAAACATTTTACATATTTGGCGTGAAACATGATGCTTACCGGAAAAAACATAGATATAAGAATACAACATCTAGTAAAAAACAGAACAAATGAGTATAAAGTATCAACTTTTTGTAGCATTTTTTCCTTGTAACATAGAAATGCTCATGCTATTATTATAGAGTGGTTTGTATCACAGAATGGAGGATTTTATAATGTTAGAATTCAAATATGATACACAATTACTAATTGAAGGAACAGATTTGGATGAAGATGAGATCAACGACTATATCACAGAACATTTCAAAGGTGATTGTCTGCTGGCAGTAGGAGATGAAGAACTGATCAAAATTCATTTTCATACCAATGAACCCTGGAAGGTTCTTGAGTATTGTGCTTCTCTCGGTGAAATCTATGATATCGTTGTAGAGGATATGGACAGACAGTCCAGAGGTTTGCACGGCTAAATCATTAAGAAGGACATGGTGAAAAATAAGTATGGGTAGAATTATTGCAATAGCGAACCAGAAAGGTGGCGTAGGTAAAACAACTACGTCCATTAATTTGTCTGCATCTCTGGCTGCAAAAGGAAAGAAAGTATTGGTAATCGACACAGATCCTCAGGGAAATACTACCAGTGGATTTGGAATTGAAAAAAATGAACTGGAAGATACCATTTATGAGTTAATTCTGGGAGAGTGTTCCATCAGAGATTGTATTATCTCAAATGTTATTAAAAATGTATCCGTAGTTCCTTCCAATGTAAATCTTGCAGCGGCTGAGATCGAACTGATTGGTGTAGATAAGAAGGAATTCATATTAAAGAACGAAGTGGATTACGTTAAGGATGATTATGATTTTATTATTATTGATTGTCCTCCTTCTTTGAATATGCTGACCATCAATTCCATGACTACAGCGGATAGTGTGTTGGTTCCCATTCAGTGCGAGTATTATGCTTTGGAAGGATTGAGTCAGTTGATCCATACTATCAATCTGGTAAAAGAAAGATTGAATCCCAATCTCAATATTGACGGTGTTGTTTTCACTATGTATGATTCCCGTACCAATCTGTCTATGCAGGTGGTAGAAAATGTTAAACAAAATTTGAATCAAAAGGTGTATAATACATTGATTCCCAGAAATATCAGACTGGCGGAAGCACCCAGTTATGGTATGCCTATCAATATGTATGATCCTAAATCAGCCGGAGCAGAAGCATACATGCAGTTGGCAGAAGAAGTTATAAAGAATAAATAGAAGAGAAGAGTATAGGAGAAAACGGTATGGCAGCAAGAGGATTGGGAAAAGGTCTGGATTCCCTGATACCCAATGCATTAGGGGAAACAAAGACAAAGAAAGAAGCAGTAGCCAAAGCAAAAAGCGAAGCAACAACGGAAGAAAAGGAACCGCAGACCCTTGTGAAAATTACAAAGGTAGAGCCGAACAGAGAACAGCCTCGTAAGAATTTCGATGAGGATGCATTACAGGAACTGGCGGATTCTATCAAACAGTTTGGGCTTTTGCAGCCGATTCTGGTACAGGATCGTAAGGATTATTATGAGATTATTGCCGGTGAGAGAAGATGGCGTGCAGCCAAGTTGGCAGGTCTGAAGGAAGTTCCTGTTATCATTCGTAATTATACGGAACAGGAAATTGTAGAGATTTCCCTGATTGAGAATATTCAGCGTGAAGATCTGAATCCTATTGAAGAAGCACAGGCATACAAGAGACTTTTAACAGAGTTTCACCTGAAACAGGATGAAGTGGCAGAGAGAGTATCCAAGAGCCGTGCTGCAGTAACCAACTCCATTCGTCTGTTGAAACTGAATGAAGATGTACAGCGTATGGTGGTAGATGAAATCAGCACCGGACATGCAAGAGCTTTGCTGGCTGTAGAGAATCCGGAAGAACAGTACAATCTGGCCCAGCGTATTTTTGATGAAAAGCTGAGTGTCCGTGATGTGGAAAAATTGGTAAAGAATCTACATAAACCGGCAAAGCCCAAGAAGACAGATGACAAGACCATGCAGGTAATCTATCAGGATATTGAAGAAAAATTGAAGCAGAAACTTGGCAGAAAAGTTACTGTGACATCCAGGGGAGAAGGATCCGGTAAGATTGAAATTGAATTTTACAATCATGAAGATCTGGACAGACTGTTGGATGTACTGAATAAATAAGAGAAAAGAAGATGCACGAAAGAAAGGCACGGTTAATAATATGAGTAGTACTTTTTTGAATCAGATCGGTCTGGGGGAATTTGACATGGGCTACCTTCTGATCGGAATGGGTGCAGTGATTTTACTGTTGATCATCTTTTTGATCTTGTTGATCGTTCAGATCAGAAAAACAAGCAAATTAAAAAAGAGACTGGACAAATTCCTCAGCGGTAAAGATGGAGCAAGTTTGGAAAAGGATATCGCCGGTCTGTATGAAGACAATAAATTCCTAAAAGCAAATACAGAGAAAAATAAGAAAGATATCCGCACTTTATATAAGAATATGGAATCCGCTTATCAGAAAATGGGATTGGTGAAGTACGATGCATTCAACCAGATGGGTGGGCAGCTGAGTTTTTCACTGGCTCTGCTGGATGAGAATAATAATGGTTTTATTATCAATTCTGTACACAGTTCCGAAGGCTGTTATTCTTATACAAAAGAAATCAAGCTTGGCCAGTGTGCTATTGATCTGGGGGCAGAAGAAGCAGAAGCACTTGCCATGGCAATGGGAGAATAAGTAAAGAGGTTTATATATGAAGAGAATGAAACTGAGCGAGCTGACCGGAAACGAAATTCTTGCACAGTCATTGATGACTTGGGATTATCAGATCATTCTACCGGAAGGCGCAGTATTAAAAAAAGAGTATATCGATAAAATCGAGGAAATGGGTATTCTGGAGGTCTACGTAAAAGAAGACGAGGCCAACGAAATCGTAATACTAAAACGATATAGAAAAACAATAAGAAGTAAAGTAAAAAGTATTCTGGAGAGACATACTTACCAGAATAACAAAGAATTGCAGGGGCTGACCCAGGCAGCGGATGAGATCATTACCAATATTCTGGATGAAAAAGAAGTTGTAGAAAAAGTATTTGATATTAAGGAACGAAGTGCTGATATTTACGAACATTCCATCAGTCTGAGTTCTCTCGCTATCCTGACGGCACTTCGGATGAATGTGGATAAGCAGGTAATTCATGATATCGGTGTAGGATGCCTGCTGCATGATATCGGACTTCGATATACGACTTTGGATTATGAAGGAAATCCATGGAAGATATGAAGCCGGAAGCATTGGCAGAGTATAAGAAACATCCGGTATATGGATATACTTCTGTAAAAGATGAGGAATGGATTTCAGATGAAGTAAAAAAAATCATCCTGTATCACCATGAGAGACTGGACGGATCCGGATTTCCGCTTCGACTCAAAGAAGCGGAGATTCCACTTTTCTGTCAGATTGTAGCCGTATGTGATGCCTTTGATGAAATGATCGTGGTATTGCCCAGAGACGTAGCAGAGTCTATGAAGCAGTAGAATATTTAAAAAGCTTTAAAAATGTGAAATATAATGGTAAAATAGTAGACGCGTTTTTAAGTTTTACTGCAGTCTATCCCGCCGGAAGTCATGTACTGACTAACGACGGAGAAGAAGCCATCGTGGTATCTCAGAATAAAGATTTCCAGGATCGTCCCATAATCCGGATCATCCGCGATAAGGATGGACGGAAATTACAGGAAGAGAGAATCGTGGATCTTGTAAAGGTTCTGAATGTATATATTGAAAAAGGATTAGAATAATGCTGCATACATATATGTCAGCAGAATGGAGGAAGTCATGATAGACATTAAATTTTTAAGAGAAAATCCTGAGGTAGTCAAGGAGAACATCCGAAAAAAATACCAGGATGAAAAGCTCCCTCTGGTAGATGAAGTGATTGCACTGGATACCGAGAGCAGAAAGGCAAAGCAGGAGGCAGACGATCTGCGTGCTTCCAGAAACCGTATCTCCAAAGAAATCGGTGCACTGATGGGTCAGGGCAAGAAGGAAGAGGCAGAAGCCAAGAAGGCAGAAGTAGCTGCCGGTGCAAAGCGTCTGGCAGAACTGGAAGCTTCCGAGACCGAACTGCAGGAAAAGATTACCAAGATCATGATGGTCATCCCCAACATTATTGATGAGTCCGTTCCTATCGGTAAGGATGACAGCCAGAACGTAGAGATCGAGAAGTTTGGTGAGCCCATAGTTCCTGATTTTGAGGTTCCTTATCATGCAGATATTCTGGATCGTCTGAACGGTCTGGACAAGGAGAGCGCAGGACGTACCAGTGGTAACGGTTTCTATTACCTGATGGGCGATGCTGCAAGAATCCATTCCGCAATGATCAGCTACGCAAGAGACTTCATGATCGACAAGGGATTCACTTATTGCATCCCTCCTTTCATGATCCGCAGCAGCGTAGTAAACGTTATGAGCTTCGCAGAAATGGAAGCTATGATGTATAAGATCGAAGGTGAGGATCTGTACCGATCGGTACTTCCGAGCATTCCATGATTGGTAAGTTCAAAGGACAGATCGTAGATGAGAAGAGCCTGCCTATTACCATGACTTCTTATTCCCCTTGCTTCCGTAAGGAAGTAGGTTCTCACGGAATCGAGGAGAGGTGTGTACCGCGTACACCAGTTCGAAAACAGGAAATGGTAGTACTGTGTAAGCCCGAGGATTCCATGGACTGGTACAACAAGATGTGGTCCTACACCGTAGAATTCTTCCGCAGCCTGGATGTACCCGTTCGTACCTGGAGTGCTGTAGTGGTGATCTGGCGATCTGAAGGTAAAATCTTGCGACGTAGAAGCATGGAGCCCCAGACAGAAGAAGTACTTTGAGGTTGGTTCTTGTTCTACCCTGGGTGATGCACAGGCAAGACGTCTGGGTATCCGTACCAAGGGTGAAAACGGAACTTATCTGGTACACACACTGAACAATACCGTACTGGCTTCTCCCAGAGGACTGATCGCATTCCTGGAGAACAACGTAAATGAGGATGGCAGCGTGAACATTCCTGTTGCTCTGCGTCCTTACATGGGTGGTAAGGAGAAAGTCCTGCCTAAGAAATGATAGAATAACTCTCAACCATGCAAAGTATATATGACTGCTTGCAGGAAAGATATACTTTGTATGAAGGGAGTGAATGAAACCGCAGACAGAAAGAGGGTGATGTTTTGCATAAATATATGAGAGCTATCGGGTTCAGTGAATATACGGACCGTAAGAAATTAAAAGAATTACTGACAGACGGATCATGAATTCCGATCATCGCGCATATACCATGAATCAGGAGGGTATCCTTCTGGGTGAATTCAGCAAAAATCACACCGCAACCAGAGGAGCCATAGAATCCGGTACCTTTGGTGTGGCTGTCTGTGGAGAATTTGATGATAACGATAAGTTTATCTATGAATATTATTATCCGTATCTGACGGGAAGCGGCATTACTTCTTATGAAGATGTCTCTGTGGAACGTCATGCGGAGAAGGATTCTATGCCGGTATCTGCGACGATATCAAGGTGGGAATCTCTTTAATTTTCTATCTGCGGAACAGGATTCCCTACATCAAGGCTCAGAGTACCGGAAAATTACCTATCCGCGGTACCACACTGACCTTATCCGGCCTGTCCCTGACCGGAAGTATCCTGTTACCCATCAAAAAAGATGAAGAACAGGTCCTCCGGGTAAAAAAAGACTCCGCCAATCGTAACAAACTTCTGGCAGCTGCCAGACAGGGAGACGAAGATGCTATTGAGACCCTGACGCTGGAAGATATGGATATGTACACCACCATTTCCCGCAGGATCCAGAAGGATGATATTTTCAGTCTGGTGGATACTTATTTTATGCCCTACGGCGTGGAGTGCGACCAGTACTCTGTACTAGGTGAGATTACGGAACTTCGTCTGGCAACCAACGATGTCACGGGAGAAAAGGTATATATTCTTACGATTCTGTGCAATGAGTTATCTTTTGATGTATGTATCAATGAAAAAGATATCTACGGAGAACCTCAGGTGGGACGCCGTTTCAAGGGTGTCATCTGGTTACAGGGGTATATTAATTTTCCCGAGGAATAAGGTTGCAAAATAACAATATTTTCGGTATACTAACAATTGTGCATATGTTCCTATAGTTAAATGGATATAATAAGCGCCTCCTAAGGTTGTGCTCTACCAGCTGCCTTACGGGGAAAAGTGATCGTTGCCAGTCTCAATTTAATATAAGTCTCTGTAGCTCAGCAGGATAGAGCGTTCGCCTCCTAAGCGAAAGGCCGTGGGTTCGAATCCCGCCAGGGACGCCAGCAAACACGCCGAAAACCTTTGATTTATCAGGGTTTTCGGCTTTTCTTATTTCTGCGGCTTTTGTGGCTTTTTTGCAAAAAACCTTGGTTTGCTAACATTTGCTAACGAGATTTGGCCTTTTGCTAAGAAAGGCGGTAAGTCAGAGGTTCGATTTTTACCAAAGGAACTTGCAAACATTTGTTAGCAGAAATTAGAGGAAGTTGCAAACAAAATCGCGAATTTGCTAACATCGCTCAAAAATGCTTTCAGAACCTTGCTAACAAAAAAAGTGTTTGGTCACTGTGCAAAGTGGTTCAAACGAAGAAAACCTCTCACAAAGTGAGAGGCGTTCTTCTGAGGGAGGGACTTTATAAAGCTTTTGCCAGCTGCTTGAGCAGTGCGGCAGTTTCGGGATTTTTAAGCAGTTCCAGTATCTTCGCTGCATCACTTTCATCACTTTCAGTGACGGCAGTATCCGCAGTTTTAGGCTCTGTATCTTCAACAGGGTCAGGAGTCTTGGATGAGTAAAAATGCTTCCTCCAATCGCTGAGCGTTTATGCACCGATCCTCGTCGATGATGTGAGAATAGACATCCGCAACCATTTTAACCTGAGCATGACCAGAGTCGCCCTGGACGGATTTCATATCGCCGCCATTGAGTTTCAGCTTGTAGGTGATGCTGGAGTGGCGAAGAGAATGGAATACAACATGAGGCAGTCCGTTTTCTTTGATAAGTTTATTGAAAGCACGGTTAATCACCTGGCTTTCCATCGGACGGCCATTGCTGGAGCAAAAGACCAGGTTATTGTCGATGTATTCATCTCCAAACAGATCCATCAGCTCATCAATTTCTTTTTTTCTCTCTACCAGCATATAGGCAACTGTTTTCGGCAGGTACACGCGGCGAATACTGGTTTTGGTTTTAGGCTCTTTCAGGACCAGAGCAGTATGGGTACTGGCTATGCAAGGTGGAAACTTCTTAATAACACCTTTGTCGCTCAAATCGTCCAATGCACCTCGTGTAACCCGTTGCAGCTCTTTGTTGACGAATATATAAGCTGAACCATTTTCTATGCTCTGTGGTGCAATATCAATGCAGTCCCAGGTAAGGCCCAGCATTTCACCAATGCGTAAAGAGCAGGAGAACGCCAGATTTAAGGCAAGGGAGAGGATAGGATCATCACAGACTTCCATAGCCTTGCTCAGCGTTTCGGCAGTCCATATATCCCGTTCTTTATGTTCTTCTTTGGGAAGTGTCGCATTCAGGACAGGGTTACGGCTGATTAGTTCCCAACGCACCGCCTGATTAAAGGCACTGCGAAGTAGCTTGTGAATTTCTCTTACTGTATGCGGGGTCAGATATTCGCTTGTGGGTTTGCGGTTGTTGACGCTTACCGTTTTCACAGAGAGCATCGCGGTAATACTTATCCATCATCCTTGGAGTGATGTCGGATAGTAACATATCTCCGATAATAGGAGTTATGTAGTTTCTCGCCAGACCACGGCGGCTTTCATATGTTGACATTGCCCAGGTATTTACACCATAGATGGACATATATTCATCGAGCATCGTTCAGGGTCTTTGCCGTAGGAATAAAGAAGGTTCCAGAGTCCTGCTCATACTCAATTTGCTTTTTTCGTTTTTTTGCTTCTGCATTTGTGCTGAAGGTTTCCCAACGCTGTCTGCGTTTTCCGTTTTCATCTGTGTAATCATACACCACAGAATATTTGCTTTTACGCTTCACGATAGATGCCATTTTCATTGCTCCTTTCTGAGATTTTCACATAATGAGTTTGCTTTTGATACCAGGCTTCAAAACTGCTGGTAATGATACGAATTCTTCGATCAATCAAGGTCGTCTCAAAATAGCCCCTTTTAACAAGGTCATAAGCTGTGCCAGATTTCAGCCCCAAAAGATCCGCCATTTCCGGAACTGACATCGTAGTATGCCTCCATTTCTCTCCGGGCGGTGTACCATCCACTTTTTTATAGTGGAACTGGCCGGCATACCAATCTTCAAAGCTATCCAGCATAACTCTCATTCGTCCGGCCGCTTGAATTGTTTTGAAATAGTTCTTTTTAACCAACCAGTAGGATTCTACTTTACCAAGCCCAAGCATTTTGCCCATCTCTGGTACAGACATACTGGTCTTTACTCTTTGTTTTTGCATGGCTTTTGCCTCCTCTATAAAGTTTTTCTTGCTATGGCCTCATTGTAAGAGAAAGCAGAAAAAAAGTTAAGGATGTCGATTTGGAGATCGGCATCCTTGACAAATCATTCATCTGCGTGATCCAGCCAGTCATCAAAGCTCTTTTTGGAAATGCGGATATGACCGCCGACTCTGACGCTGTGGAATACACCCTGTTTTACCAGATTATATGCTGTGGGACGACTGATACCCAGAATGTCCTGAATCTCATCGACCGTATAGGTTCTTTTGTCATAGCTGACAGGATTTTGTTCATTAAAGCGGTTCAATTCCGCAATTCTTGCTTCAAACATAAAAACGCCTCCTTTATCCGGTAAGTGGCCTTACGGAGCCTCCATTTCCTCCGGAATATGAATATCTAAACTAACTTGCAGAGCATCATCAATCGCTCTCATTTCTTCGCGAGATACGCGCCCAATGTACGATAAAACACGCCTTTTATCAATCGTTTTAATTTGCTCCAGCAGAACAACAGATTTCAGTCCAAGCTCTGGAACGCTCTCCAGTGCATAGTGTGTGGGCAGCTCCTTTTCTTAATCCATTTACTGGTGAGTGGAGCTACGATCAAAGTGGGGCAGAAAAAATTCCCCACATTGTTTTGAAGAACCAGGACAGGACGGGTGCCGCCTTGCTCTGATCCAAAATAAGGGTTCAAATTGGCATAATATAAATCCCCACGCTTATAAATCCAATCTTCTTTCATGTTCATCCTCCTATGTTTTGAGATTTGATTATGTAAGAAGGAGGCTCTGCAAATTACAGAGTCTCCTTCAATTTAGCGCCTGTTTTATCCCTTACTTGTCCACGACACCCCAGGGATTTGGGTAATCATTAAGCCGCAGGTGGCTGGCCTGCTTCTCAGGAGTTTCACCTCCACTTCGTTTGGTCTTACCCATGGCCTGCGACGGTTATTATCACGCTCGGACTATGGCTGTAAGAGAGCTTTCCTCCTTGTTATGCCATGACCGGATGCCATCCGATGTATTCCAGCCTGATATATTTCTGATAAACCGAAAACTCATCTATACAGCAAAAATGGGTTGGCCTGTTATGCGAGTGGCAGCTCTCAGAAAATATACCGCTGATGTAGCGGCTATTACGCCCAAAGAGGATCAAACTTAATGATTCGTATATGAGGTTGTCAAGGTGCAAGTGAAAGGATTTCCCTCTCACTTGCTACTGCCACTTTTTTAGAAAATCGCAACCAACTTTTTTATTTTTTCTTCAATTTTTTTCAATCGCTTATCTGCGGCTTGCCGAGTAATACCATATCGTTGGGCTAAACAAGTTGCATTTGGTATTTTCATTTCATAATAGGACAATATAAAATCTCGTTCTGCTGGACTCAGTTTCAATAGAGCTTGGTGTAAATCCTCAAGAAGTAAATTCTGAATAGCTTGTTCCGCAGTATCAACAGATTCATCCACAAACAAATCTGTATCCTGATAACCTTCCTCTGTGCCGTCACGATCTCCCACATGAGAAGCCGGGAATATAGAGCGACTTTTCTCATGTTCCTGGAGATAGCGGCTGTGGCGGTCCTCCTGTTGGTATTTTTCAAAATCTTTGCGAGAACATTCCATGATAATGCGGTCATCTTCATCACGGAACATTTTGACTGTTTCAACAAAAAAGCGCCCAGTAAAGCAACCATTGCGGCGTGCCTTACTGAACGCTGAAAAACTGATTTCCTCCCATTCCTGTGGGCTGTTATTTTTCCAAATGAATACTCTCGTCATATCCTTTCCTCCGTTCAAATTCTTGGTAGTCAGCGAATTTGAACGGTGTCATGGATATTTTGCTATGTACGCCTCCCAGCGCATACCGGCCTCCTAATACCGGGCAAAGAAAAAGGCCGGAAGTGTTTTCACCTCCAGCCATGTTCCTGCCGCCATATTGCAGCAGGAATGAAAAAAGCCCGGTTAATGCCGGGCCTTATGTAGAAAAGTATTCAATTTAGCGCATTCCTGCCACTATAACAAGTATAGCAGATCGGAAGTCGGAAGGGAGTAGGGATTAGGTCGGGGATTTGTCGGGATTTAGTCGGGATTTAGTCGGGGCAGCTCCTCCAGGACTTCTGGAATAGAATATCCAAACAAGCAAACAGAAAATAAATAGATGGCTTCTCGTTTTCGGTCATAAAAGACACTGCGCTCTATATTTAGTTCTTCCAGCAATTCTTTCTCTGTACTGTTGAACCGATAGATAAATTGCTTAGTCAAAATTTCATAGTAAAGTTCTCCTCGATCCGGATACCGTTTCAGACGAAGGAGTGCACGGTCAATAATATTGACTAGCATTTGATTTTGAACAAGGCAGCAAACTTTTTCTTCAAAGGCTTGCAGTTCAATATCTGGTGCAAAATTTTCAAGATAGCAGAGGCCAGACTCTATATCTTGTTCTCCCATAATCCAAGCAGTTTCTTGTAATTCTTCTGCCCGTTCACTCAGAACCCAGACTACATCACGGTAAATCTTTAGAATCAGCTTACTTCTATGAAACGCAGCGTCGCTGTTAAGCCCCAAAGCTGTTAGCCTGCTGTTACATTTTTGGATTGTTGTGCTTTCTTTTCTCATAGAACATCCCTCCTTGTTCGCAATATTGCGAACATATTAGGTACAAAATAGCATAGCAGAGGAGCGTGAGAGAGGGCAGTGCCTCTCTCTATTCCCCCCCATTTGGTTATATCAGGTTTCTGGATTTTAGACGAATCTGCATTGCTTGCTTGGAAACCTCAAAATATTTGCCATTTCAGCAATGAGCTGTTCATCTGTCCGGCCTATTTTAAGCCGGTAAAACATTTTTTATCTTCTTTAAAGGCATCAGCAGAGCAGAAGCCAGAGTATCCGCCTGACGCTCAATTATGCCATGACTTTCGTCGGAAGAAACATTTCCGTTATAAGCAGCAACATCTCCAGTACCAGAGTACAACTTCTTATGTAGTACCCAATGAGCCAGCTCATGGGCACAGGTAAAACGGAGCCGCCCTAATTTTGACGGATCACAAAGCCGTTCATCAATTAAGATTGTACCGGCTCTTACTGCAATCATTCGATACTGTCTCTGTATCTGGTCATATAAGACAACAGCACCGTCATCGAAAATTGTTTCCCCTAATATCTTGGGGTTTTTTCTTAGTGTATGAAACTCCAGGATTAGATCAAACTTTGTCTCGATAATGGTTTCGATTGGCACAGGACATGGTTGCCCGGATAGCAGAGAGGGATCATATTCCATCAGGATTTTTCGCCCTACTGCCTCGATTGCTTCTGTACGGATTTGTGGAATTGACAAAGCTATCCCCCCTATCGTTTACGCTCCTTTAGCATTTTCATAAATGTCTGCCATTCTTCATCGGTAGCGTCTACTTCTTTTGCCACACGCAAGGCTGCCCGAACAATATCTTTTTCCATGATATAGTCTGGCAAATCAGCAGATACTGTATTGCGTGATTTTGCAGCCAGATCCAAAAGCAACTCATGTTCTGATTTATCCAAATTCAGAAAGGCGGAGATGCGTTCCACAAAATCTCCAGTGGGAGCAGGACGGCGGCTTTGTTCAATATCACACAGATAGCCGTAAGCAATATTCAAATGCTTGGCTGTATCGCGTAAATTGAATTTGTGCGCCTTGCGTTTCTCGGCTATAAATGATCCAAAAGTTATATTGCCCACAGCATTCACCTCTCATTTGTTCGACGAACTGCGAACATCTTGCTTATATTGTATATCGAACATCTGTTCACTTCAAGGATAAAAATTTCATTTGAAAAGAGGTGTTAAAAATCAATAACACCTCTTTTGCGCTATATAAATTCCTGAGCGATTTGCTGTATTTCTGTAATGCACTCTTTTGGGGATAGAATCTTTATTTTCCCCTTGAATTTGAATATCCAGCCATAAAAAGTTCCACTGGGGTTCACTTCAATTTTGGCTGTGAAGTGTGTATCATCATACCTATCAACAGCAGCATCTTCTCCATAATGATCTATGATTACTCTCATCAATTCGTTTTCACATAGAAGGGTTACTTCCTTCGATGACTCCGATGTAAACATATCAACCATTTTATTTGTATAGGAGGCTACATCAAATCCCTCTATCGGCATAAAGTAAGTTTCAAGGTTTTCTACGCTTGTTAGCCGATCTACACGGAAGTGAGCAATTTTCTGATGCTTCAGAGAATATCCAATCAAATAGTAATGGTCATTTTTCCATTCAAGCGCATAAGGATTTACGACATAATAATATCCATCATGCTTTAAGATTTTCTTTTTTTCTTGAGTATATTCATAGTATTGGAACCGAATTTGCTGATGGTTTCCAATCGCTGTTTGGATATTGTCAATGATGTAGTAAACCTTTTCATTATGCGGTTTGACACGGCTGGATAAAGCAGCAAATTTTTGAAGCTGCTTTGCCTGATGTAGACTGGTCAGACGGCATAATTTCTGCACCAGCTCCTCAGACTTCTTGGCAGAAATGATCTTCGAGGATGCTACTGCGTCTGTCAGCATTTTCAGTTCTGGATACTCAAACAGGCGGTTTCCCATAAAATATTGGTTTTGGGTACTCTTAACCACCACAATATCAATCCCCGCATCGATCAGCGCATTGGTATCTGCGTAAACAGTCTGCCGCACTGCCTGAATTCCTTTTCCATTCAGATGGGCAATGATGTCAGATACTGTGGCGGGATGGTTTTCATCGGTCCGCTCATAGAGAAACCGGAGTAATTCCAGTATCCGCATATTTGTTGAATTCTGCATACTTCACCTCCTCGATTCTTAAAATGGCCTATTTTGTATGGTGTCCAGCCCCAAAGACCAGAAGCAGGGCGACAGCACAGAGAAGCAGGCCGATCCAATTTCGATCTATAATCAGCTTGATCACCGCCACAAGCAGAAGTCCGCCTACCAGGAGCACAACGCCATTCATTCAGCGTCCTCCCGAAGCATAGTTTCCCATGTTGATGTCCAGCACCCCTCTGGGCGGCTGGATCAGGGCGTCCTCATACTGGCACTTCCACTGGATCTCCCGACACATCTGGCCATCCGCCACGCCGTCTATGGTTTCCCCATCCTCAATGGGGTTATCATGCTCCAGAATATAGGACGCAACATTATAGGCGTGGTTTACCACCCAGTTTGGGTCCATGTCGTGGAAGTGGTACTGGAGGTCGGGCAAGAAACAGGGTACTCATGCCCACCGTGTCGATGAGCATATCCTCCGTGCCCTCGATGTTGAAGAAACGGACATTGACGCCAAAGCGGATGAACCGATCCGGCCCCTCAATCTGATGGGAGCGCACATCCTCTGCCAGAAACAGCTTGCCGCAGTTCTGGAAATAGAATGCCTCACAGGTGGGGTACAGCTCCGCAAGAGCCTCCAAAAAGTCGGCATCCAGGTTGGCACGCTCCAGCGCCGGAAGTGTCGCAGCCAGCATATCGGTGGCTACCACCTGATATTTGCACTCCCGGAAGATCCGGTCACGGTCCTCCTGGCAGTCCCACATCTGGCTCATCAGAAAGGCATCAAAGCCTTTGCCCTTGAACTTGTCGCATTTCATCACCATCAGCTGCACCGGGCATTTGCCGTCCTGAAATTCCGCGATATGCTCCTGTGCGGCAAAGCCGGCCATTTTCTTATCATAACAGAAGCACTCTGTTGATCCGATGTGCTTCTCCATTATGGCAGTCATTTTTTCTTTATCCGGCATTTCTACCGGCTCTTTGAACAGCATCTGAATGAGATAGGGACCTCCGGGCTGGGGGCCTTTTTTGTCGTCCAGATTTTGCTGGAAAGCTTTATTGCTCATTTGGTTTCCTCCTTCTTTTCTGGGAACAGTTTCCACCGAAACTCCAGCTCTTTCTGGACAAACTCTTTCGGCAGGCCGCGGGGGTTGGCGATGAGATACCATACCCGAAAGGTGCGCTTCTTCGGATCTGTTTCCTGCTGGTAGAGCTGATAACCCGCCTCATCCTCCTGAGTCCACTGTCCTGTCTGCCGCTTGGCCTGCACAAAGGGTTCCACCACCTGGTCCAGTTCCTCTCTGGTGCGGCTTGAGGCCCAGGCTGATCCACATCATTGGCGTGGAGAGGGGGAACAACATCGAACCCATCCAGTTCTTTGCCTTGTGTCCAGGCGTTCCGCGCAATTCCGCCTGACGGCGGTACCTCCTCCATCTGCTCCGCCGTTCCGTACCGTTCCACCATCTGCTCCCGCACATAGATGAACCAGCTGTAGTCCTCCGCCTCGGTGAAGGGGGCGCAGACCGGCTGTAATGCCTCCACGGGGTCTGCCTCGAAGCGGTCGATGAAGTCGAGGTAGTTGGCTTTGACCAGGGGCAGAAAGGTGTCCAGCAGCCCGGTGTTCAGCCGCAGGTCCTCTGTCAGCATCCGAAAGAATGAACCGCCTGTTGTCGGTTCTATTTTGAAAGAGTAGAGCTAGTCATCTCCTGCTTTATGATACAGCTGAAGCCCACCTCCACATTCCCATGGCCGATTTCGTAGTCTATGTAGTTGTAGCGGCTCCGGTCAAACCAGATCTGATAGGTCAGCCCGTTTTTCATTTTCTTTTTGAAGTCGCCCTTTTTCAGACGCTTCCAGCCCTTTTCCTCCAGGCCCAGGCCGTTCCACAGGTAGTCCAGAAGTTCCTGAATTATATCTGCCGGCCGTTTTTGTTCCACGGTCTCCACCCCCTGACGAATTCTCTTTAATAGTCAAGCAGGATAGGCACCTGCTGCTCCTCGGCAAACCGCATGGCCCGCCAGAACATGGAGAAGGCAAACTTGGCAAGGGATTGAGTGTCATACTGGGTGTGTTCCGGGATGTCTGCCTTGCTGTACTGTCCATCTGCGTCTACAGTTCCGTCTACCGGGTATCCCTCGGTGTCTGCCCAGCCAAGGATGGTGTCCTCATCGGCCTGCCACGCCAGCTGGTTCAGCTTTTCCAGCTCCTTCCGCAGACCACCCAAGGTGGCGATAGCGGCGGTGTCATCGGTAGGCAAGGACCCTTGGAACAGAAAGCTGTCAGAAAGAGGGAGCCACCAGGTAGCCCACGAAACAGGGACCACACCCGCTCCTCGTCCGATGCAAGGCGGGCAATCAGGGGATGCTCCCCGAAGTCCCAGTCCTTCTCCACGGTGGGAGGCACCGGTTCCTCGTATGTACGACAGGCGGCCACCAGCAGCATAGCGCCGAAGGCATCCCAATCCGGCTTGTCGGTGTAATAGGGCTTCTCATTATCTTCAAGCCAGGGAGCGTAGGGGGGCTGGCCCGGCTGAGAAATGGCGCTCAAGATCTGATCCCGCCAGTTCTCCACCGCCGCCTGGACCTCAGCCGGGGACATTTCTTCCTCGTTATCAGCAGGTTCCCCGTCCGGGGTGATGCGGTTGAAAGAGTATCCGTTTTCCTCCGCCCACTGCTGCACAACAGTTTTCCAGTTGTGAGAATAGTACCGGGTCAGCGTCCCGGCGTAGATGTCAAGTCCCATAGTAATGTCTCCTTTTCAATCAAAATCCATCCAGACCAGGTGTTTTCCGCAGTGGAGGCACTGGAACAGATAGCATTGCAGATGCCCGCCATTGACGGATTCCTGAATCATTTTCTTCTGCTCCTCGTCCCACATGGGGTCGTCCAGCACCTCCTCCAGCACACCCAGTGCCCGCAGTTCTCTGGCTCCCACATTACCCAAATAGGCGCAATAGTCGCCGCAGTGGGTCCGCCAGTATTCCTGCTGCCAGCCAGGTAGCCGGGGTGCGGTGGATCGACTCGTCAGCTTCTCTGGATCGTCTACACCATTATCCAGAGAGCAATCGTCCTGGAAGCAGCCGTCATATTTCCGGGCTGCTTCGCCACTGGAGATACTCCGGCACAGATACTCAATATCCTCCACAGCGTAAAAGGGGCCTGTATAGAAAATATGGGTCGTCTTGCCACAGCAGTCGCAGACAACGCCGTCTGCGGATTCCTCAAAAGCCCCAGTTTCCAGAGGGTTTGGGTGATACCGGAAGGCGGGCAGGCCCAGCTGGGCCTGCCGTTCCTTTTCTCTTTCTGCTTTTCCTCCGGCGTTTTGGGCTTGGGGAGAGCATAATGATTGCCCCAGTTTTCCGCATAGTCCTTCAGCGTGCCCAGCCGCTTGAGGGTCTTTTTATCGGAACGATTTCCGATTTGGCAGAGCAGTTCGTAGGCGTCCTTCTTAAAGTCCAGCAGGTCATATACATCCACCAGCACTTCCTTGGCCTGCTGATCCTCACTCTGCTCAAGTTCTTCCTTGAAGGTATATAGAGCGCGGACACTGTCCGGACCTTCATTGGTCGCAACAAACTGTTTTTTTAGTTCGATATAGGTTTTCTGATATTCTGTCATTGGTCGCACCTCCCATCAATCCCACCAGAAATACCAGACAGTGGACTGCCACAGGACATCTGCCAAGGAGCCAATGCTTCCATCCTCATTCTGATCCAGATCTGGGCAGAAACCATATTGCTCCACAGCCACCTCCATAGCTCTTTCCTTGGAAATCGGAGTTGGAAGTTCAAACTCCAATTCATCGTGGCTCATGGCGGCAGGGATGGCACCATGTTGCTCGAACCAGTATTTCGCCACTGCCATCAGGTCCGGCGTGTCGGGGCACTCATTCCAATTTCCAAAGGGCAGATAGGCGAAGATCTCCCAGGGGTTCTTTACCGGAATTTTAGCCAGAATGAGCGGATATGTCATTCCGGTATCATCGTTCCAATAGTTTGCGAAGCGGTCGTTGGGTTCTCCGCCCTCCATCTCGCCCAGGACTTCCGCCTCCCAGTCCATGTCCAGATCATCGTCCTCGGCTTCTTCCTTGCGCTGGCCGGTCAATTCCTCCAAGAACCGCCTTTCCGTCCTTGATGGGAGCGGAGAGCATCTTCTTCCGGTACTCCTCTACCGTTTTGAGGTCAAATTCATAGCAGTCCGCATCATGCTCCGGGTCGGCGTTCATTACCAGACATTCCAACAGCGTTTCATCATCCGCCTGGATAAGTACGGGAACAAAGCCCTCCCGTACCCCCAGCCGCTGGGCGTAGCTGTATGCTGACATGATGGGGTCATCATCTGCCATGGATGGGAAATAGGTACACCTCGCAGTCCAGATACTCCATGATGGCCTGAGCAACCTCGGAAGGCTCCAGCGTGTCCTCGTCGAAGTCCTGTCCCTGCCAGTTTTCAAAGCGTTCCTCAATCACTTGAGCCATGGTCTGATAGTATTTCTCATCAAATGGGATGAATAAGTATGCCTCCTGTTGAAATTCATTGGAGTGGTATCGGGACGGACCAAAATATTTCAGGGCATAGTCATCAATGTCGGCAGGATAGTAGGGGCTGTCGCCCTCTCCGTAGTAATAGCCTGCAAAGGCACGGCCTTGCTGATTGAACAGCACAGAGAACAGACAGCCGTCCAGCTCATCCCGGATAAACTCCCTCAGATCCATTGGCATCAGCTTTGACCTGTTTGGTCACTTCGCTGTATTCTTTCAAGAAGTCCTCGCCCATCAGGTCGTGCTCCATACACCAGCGCAGGTAGATGGCCATGTGGTTATAAGCATTGATGGGGTCAATAGGCAGTTCCTTCTCCTCAATGCTCTCGATATGATAGGAGGCATCGTCCATCTCACCGTCAAAATCATCATTGGAAAGGGTGCCACGGGTGATAGCATCCTGGCGGGTGGGGTTCACCACAAAGCGATCCCCGCCATCTTGTCCAGCAGAGCGTCTACATCATGTTCCAGTTTATAGTCCAACTCGTCCTCATAAAGCGGAATGACCTGATAGAAGTTGACCTCCTCGCCGCCCGGCAGAGTGCAGACCTCGCTGCCATCCTCCGTACCCTGAGGGACCGATCAGGGTAGCAGTACACAGTTTGGTGTTGTCTGCAAATGGTTCCCGGTTCTCCACTGTATGACCATGCCCCAACCAGCTGTCACAGTTGATGGGCAGACGGGCCAAAGATTTCAGCAGGCGGATGGGCCAGTACCACTTTTCGTCTTTCATGGACTCCTGATCCAGCTTCCAGTCCGCAGGCAGGGCAATGGCCAGCTCCGCCCGCTCCAGCTTGTATTCCGCCAGTTCCTCCGGCACATTCATCCGGTGAGCACCCATACCCATGGTGACCAGGGTATAATAGTCCCGCTCCTCAGTGGGCGGCACAATGCAGATGTCCACATGGATGTCCGGGGAGACCAACTCGTGGAACACATTCTCGACCTTACCGAAATACTGCTCAATGTGACCCTCGACGGCCTCCATCTCCTCCTCAGTGTAGACTTCGGGATTACTGAATTCTTCCTCATCCTGTGTGTCATCATTGTCCGAGTGGTCGCAGCTGTCATCCTCCGGATCTCCCTTTATAGGCTCGTAACCGATCTTCAGGGTCATCTGTTCTTCTGGCAGAGAGATGCCGGGGCTGCGGGTGATGGTGTGCTTATCGTCCGCAGAAAAACCGATGGTCTCGCCGTCTTGCAGCGTCACATCACACGCCAGCACATAGGAGGCAAGGCTTGCCAAAGTCTCGCAGTTCCTCCGGCTCGGCGTCGGTGTTCAACACCTCCATTTCCTCCTTGCCAAACACATCCATGCCGTAAGTGTAGCCGTTTAGCCCCCCCCTCGCTCCGGTACAGGCCGAACCAAACCCAGTTGAAGATGGGCAGTTCGTCCTTTTTGAGCATATCGGCAAGGCCCTCATAGAAACGAGGCTCAAATACCACGCCGCTGGTGTAGACACCGGTGGCGTATTTCTGCTTGCAGCACACTGCCATCGCCTTGGTGAACAGCTTACCTCGTTCCAGCAGTTTTTCCTCCTCGCCCAACACAGCCACCATGATATGGGCCTTGTGCGCTTTGGCACTTCTACGGCCTCTGGCCACATATAGTTGTTTTCGGCGTCATCTCTGCTTCATTGTCAGGGATGTGACCGTGGAATAGTGTCACGATCAGCATCATATTGCCGACCCGCATTACCACAGCGTCATCGCTGTTCTCAACATCTTCGTCGCCCTCAGCCGGCTCATCGTCCACGATGCCCCATTCTTCCCAGCATCTCGAATCAACTGCTCCTTGTCCCACTCTGCTTTGGAGAGGAGCATGATCCGGCAAAGGAACCCTTATGGTCGGTTTCCTCCTCGTCGGCGTCATCCTCAAGACCCTCTGCATCTTCATCCGGATCATAGAGGGATTCATGCTCCAGTCCGCGGATAAATTCCAAAGCTGTCTGCCAGATGGGTAATTTTATAGTCATTTTCCTGATCCACATGGACTACCGCAGGCTCTCCCTGGGGACCGCAAGCTCGGTAGTCCAGGAAAATCATATCGTGTCCGGCGCTTGGACAGTCACAGATGGCCACGCCGATGGCAGGATACTCCCACTCATCGATCATAAACTGGCTGCCCAGCTCTCCACAGAGGGAGCAGCTCTTTTCTCGTCCGATGCCGAAAATGCCGGTGATGGCCACATGGTCATCTGCCCAGCAGGTAGGTTCATCGCAGGGATAGCAGGTGTTCACCGGAATGCCGCCGTTGTGCTGCTTCATCAGCCAGATGTAGGCGGCGGGCAGCTTGTAGCCCAGTTCCTCCTCCACGCTGGCAATCAGCTCATCGGAAGGCGGATCACTGACATATTCTTTCAGTGCATACCAATTATCATCCCAGAAGTTGGTGAGGTCGAAGCCCTCAAATGGGGTATCACCGGGCACGAATTTGGCCTTCTTCTTCCGGCTGCGCTGGCGTTTCCGGATCTCCGCCTTACACTCCCGAATTACCGCCGGAGCATTTTCATCCTCCGGGTCCAACTCTGCCCACCGCTGGGCGTAGGGAATGGCCTTTTCCTCCTGGCCGTAGAGATACTGATAGCCATAGGCCATCCGCATATTCCACTCCGCCTTGTCCTGGCCTTCCTCCCGGACGGACTCCAGCACCTCAATGGCCCTCAGAAGGGCTTTGTCTCCCTTGGATTTCAAAGTACCTTCGTCATGGTCCCCGATGATGGCGTAGTTCTCCAGTGCACGGGCCAGGGCGTAGGCGGTGCGGTAGTTCCTCCAGTTCTCCGGGATGGCATTCAGTGCCTGGATACAGCGGGTGTACTCGTCTTCGGCGTTCCACTGCTCCAGCTGAGCGAAGAATGCTTCGGCGTTCTGTTGGGTATAAGGAATATAGTCCATGCCCGTAAGCGTTTCATTCAACTCGTCATCCTGATTCTTAGTTTCTGGCCCATCATCTTGTTGCTTTAGGGGTACAGAACCTGCTTCACGGCGGAAGGTGTGGAAGATGGCCCAGGGGATGTCCGTGCCTTCAAAGAACTCTTTCGCCATGTTCAGCGCCTCTTGGATGTCCCAGGCGATGAAGTCCACATAGCCGCAGTAGAGGCCGGTTGCCCCGCCGGTGAGAGTGAGCACTTCCGATCCTTCATCAGTGGTAAACACTTCTTCCAGCTTGTCCCGGAAGTCAAAGATCTTCTGGGTTCCTTCTTCCTCCCGCAGGGTATCCAGGGGATAGCAGAAGAAGCCCGCTACCGTGCCGTCGGCATGGAGATCATCCATGAAGTCATTGTCGGCATTCAGATAGCCGTTGATGAGCGGCACACAGCAGGTGGAACCCACCATGGTATCCAACCGCCAATCGGCATCGGGATCTTCATTGGGTTCCATTTTGTAGCCAAGATAGCTCTCCAGATAGGCATTTGGATCAGTGGAGAGCTCCAGGCCCTGCTCCCGCAGTTTGTCGGGCAGCTGGGACAGGAGGAAGGACGGCTCTGCCTTGGGTTCCTCCAGCACATCAAAGCTGTCTATGTATCTCATGTGGGGGATCTCGCCCAGCACTTGGTCGGTGAGGGTGGTGAGCATCCACCAGGCCCGGCCTTCCTCATCCCGGAGCATAGGCAGCAGCTTTTCACAGTAGGCGGAGATGGCGAAGCTGTTTTCACCCTGCTCCTCCAGCCAGATCTGCACATCATCCCCGGAGATGTCCCAGCCATCCTCAGTACGCAGACCGATGTTCTGGAGGGGCTGACGGCCCACAAGGATGTTCCAGTGCTCCAGCACCTCCTTGGGGGCGTGCTTCTGGAAGTAAACCAGCTCAAACAGCTTGACCTTATCCCCCTCCGGGGTGAGGATCAGCTCATGCTTTTCGCCATTGAAGCCCATCTCGAAGGAGATTTCGTCAAACGCCTGGTTCAAAGCCCCTTCCATTTGGGCCACGAGTTCTGCGCCGCGGGTATGGTCTTTGTCCTCGTCCATCATCTGGCGCAATTCTGCTTCCATCTCGGCAAAGGTTTCCCACCAGTTCTCTGTCCGCTCCCGGAAGCACTCCCAGAACTGCGGCAGAGAAATACCCTGCTTGCACCGGTCGATAAACTCTTTGGTGTCATCGTCACCAGGGCGGACTTCCAATGCCTTTTCAAAATATCGCAGAGCCCGGCCCTCCTGATCCAGATAAAAGTAGGAGTAACCCATGCGGAAGTTCCAGTAATAATCGTCCTCGAAGTATTCCTCATGGGGCTTTAGCAGAGCGAGGGCCTTTTTGAGCATTTCTTTGCAAGTTGGCTTATGTGGGTCTGCCAGATTGTTATAGGCACGGGCTAACTCACTGTCCATCTCAGGGGTACGCTCCTCGGCGGGGATGGCCTCCAGCGCATCAATAATTTTATGTTGTTTGCTCTCCTCATGCCACTTCTGGCACTGCTTCAAAATGTCCATATCAGGGTCCTCCTCGTCCTCATCTGGTTTCCAGTCTTTGATCTGCTGGAACACGCCATTTTCATCCCGCTCAAAGGCGCAGGGAGCGGGGGTGTTCAGCAAAGGGATGATGTCGGGATCGTCATTGCAGATCGTGTTCAGCTTGTAGATCCCGGCGTTGTTAGGGTCGTCCATGTACTCGTCGCTCTCATCACCGGCGGTAAAGCGCCAGCCGCTGTCCCAGCCGCCGTCCGGCTCCTCCCGGTAGCAGTAGCCAATCTTGCGGCCCTCTACTGTGATGCGGTTGGTGGCGATGCAGCCATCGGCACCCCTCCAGTCAGGGAGCAGAGATTTCACATCCTCCGCTTTCACATGGTAGTCCCGGTTGCGGCCAGCGGCCTCGTACAGTTCCTTCCGCAGCGCCTCCACATCCCGAGCCATCTCCTGGATCTCCTCGTTGTCCATCATCTCACTGAGGTCATATTCCAGCGGATTCTGGGCAAAATCCGCCAGTGCCTTGTTCATGGCGTCATGCTCCTCTGGCGTGACGGTGATGCGGATGCGGCGGGCAGGGGTGTTGTACTCCTCCGATCCTGAAGGTTTACACTGCCGCTGACGCTGCACTCCAGCAGGATGGCGGCCAGATCAGTGACCACATCAATGGCGAAGTGGAAGTCCATCTCCACGCCATCGGAGTGTGTAAACTCCAGATACTCCACGGTCTGGTGGAAGTTCCAGTTCTGCTTGTCCAGCCCGATCTTGGTGAAGATCTCGCTGAGGGGGATCTCCTCCTTCTTCTGATCTACTAAAAAGGCCACAAGGTTCAGGCTGTCATCCGAGCCTCCGATAAAGTTGCCCCAGTATTTTTTGATATACATCTTTCACACCTCCTATTATTCCGGCCACTCATCACCGTTGCAACGGCTGATGAAGTCATAGTGCAGACTCTCAAAATAGTCGTTGGGATAGGATTCACCGTCCTGATGAAGCTCCAGCCCCTCCAGATCCATCATTTTATTGATATATGCAAGGGTATCGTGGATACCCGCAATATGTTCGTCCTGAAGCATCTCAGCCAGCACACCTTTCTGCTCCGGGGTCAGTGCGGCGAGAAGTTCATTTTTCGCCTTGTTGTCCTCTGTCTTAGGAAAGCCATCGCCCTTGACCCACAGGGCTGTCATGCTGTCTTTCCGCTCCACAAGGCCGTCAATAAATGCTTTATACAGTTCCAGTTCCTTACTCATGTTAAATCCTCCATTCCCAAGTAATTTATTTCCGGATTAAACGCCCATCTTCACCCGGATAATGGGCCGGTAAAAGTCATAATCTCCGTTTAGTTCATTGTCCTCCTGCACTTCCGGCTTACAGTGGGGCGAACAGGGTAGGAAACCGAGAAATGGGCCCAGCCCACCGCAGATATTGCATCCGCCGTCACCGCCGCAGGTGGTAAGCCTATCAGCCTGCACCACTTCCCGCATATAGGGATCGTAGGCGATGGACAGGCCGAAGAAATTGGGTTCCTCCATGTCGTAGGACCTGTTCTCGTCCTCATCCATGTCCTCAAACCAGTGCAGACGCATGGAGTAGTCTAACCCATCTCCCCATGGAAACAGGGTCCGACACCCGCCGCCACACAGGTAGGCCCACTCGTCCGCCGTGGGCAGGGAGAAGCCCCTGTTTTCCAGCATGGCAAGAAGCGCATCGTAGTCTGTGTGGTTATAGATACAGATCTGAAAGCCCTTTTCCGTCCGCTCAATGCGGGCCGACTGATGCAAGGTAAGACTGCTGCTGTCACTCCAGGCAAAATCACGGAATTCCTTCAGCCAGTCAGGGTGGACAGTCAGTCTGGGATCATCCATTTTGACTGGCTCCCAGTTAATTTCCTCCAGCTCCCGGCCCACCAGCATGGGTCCAATGGCCGCCTGCCGAACAGGAGCCATGCTTTCCCGAATCATCTCCTCCGGGTCCCGCTCCATTTCCCATTCTCGGAACAGATACTCCAATTCCTCCCGGCTCTCCTGATTCAATCCCACGGCAAACTGCTCCCAGCCCAGGGTGACGGTATCACCGGGGACAAAGACAAACTCCCGGCCATCTTTCTCGAAGATGCCGGTGGTGCAGCTCTGGCCCCAGCGGTCAAAAGTATGTAGACCGAGAAAGGTCATATCATAACGGGTAGCCAGGCTCTCCATCAGCACCTGCTTCTCGATGTTTTCCATTTGATTGAATTGGGTGCGGAATAGTCTTTTGTTCATAACAAGTCCTCCTACAGCCTATCCAGGTTTTCCTGTAAATCGCCCTGCATCAAGTGCTGGGCAATGGCTTGGTTCAGTGCCTTATGGGGGTGATAGGCTGCCTGCTCTACATCGTGGAGGCACTCCGCCATCAATACCTCCGGAGAAATGCCTTCCCGTTTGCCATAAAGATGGCCGAAGGCATAGCACACAGACTTTAGAAAGTCGAAAATATAGTCGTGATTTCCACGCATACTGGGCAGGTCGTTGAACGAGCCCATACCTCCGTATGCCCGAAGATGGTGGGCAACCTCCCGCCGCTGGTTCCAGTCCTGAATGTCCCGCTCCAACCAGTCGATCCAGTTTTGGAACTCTGGATGGTCTGCCAGAAGGATGGAGCGCAGACAGGTCAGAGCCTCGGTATAAATATCAGACTGTTTCATTGGCCATCGCTCCCCCAAATACCTCCATAGAGCACACCATCTTTTCCAAGGAACAACATCCGGCTGCGAAGCAGGCTGCACTGCTCCACAGCGACCTTGTTTCCGTCACAGGTGGGAATAGCCTCCTGTTTTTTCCCAAGGTGATCACCATGAGCGGTAAGGAAGTAGAATTTGTCCCGTTGCTGGTATCCGCCTTGAAACAGGAAGGTATTGCCGGACGGGGCAACAGAAAAAGCTCCGCTTCCTTCGATTGGCAGTTCAAATACAAAGTCCTCTTTGAAGTTCGTCCGCACCAGCCGGAATTCATCGTAATAATAAAACCACAGGTTTCTTCTTCGTCCAGGCTGATGGCGTAGCAGTCATAGATGGAATAGTTCTCATTCTTCCAGAGAGGAGTTCCCTCCGATGTCCATGCAATCAGGCCGCAAGCACCCAGAGGTTCATCCCAACCGTAATTACCAAATACACCTTCGTCAAAGTAGCTGGTAATGATGGTGCCATCTTTTTTTACCACACAGTCTTGAATGCCATCCCCCAGGCAGAAACGGGACAGCACAGCTCCGTCCCGGCTGACGATCCAGGCGTTCTGGTCGGGGCCGTTTTCCCGATAGGCGCATCTTGCCCCCAGCAGGAGGAAGTGATCACCTGCGGGCCGCAAATAATGAAACTGGAACTTCAAGAGGCCAAGAGGAAACAGCGTCGTTTCCAGCACCCGCTGTTCCGCCCAATCCAGCTGGATTTCCACTGCGGTATAGGTGGAAGGAGTGCTGAGCCAGTCCTTACCCTGTGTTTCGGACGGCTGTTCCATGAGAAGATAGACTTTTCCATCCCTTGCCGTGAAAAAGTCTGTCACTTCTGTGCCCTCCAGATGTTTTTCCCGGCGCAGCTGGTCAAGGTCAATGATGGAGAACAACGGCAGATTTTGGCTTTTATAGGTTTGTTCATAGTGTCTCCTCCTGCCTACTTTAACGCTCCATCATAGGTGTGGCTTTCCCAGGCGGCCTCAAATTCCGCCTGCTCTATGACGCAGGCGTGGAACTCCTCACCCCAGACATGGGCGTTCAATTCCTCCACGGTGGGGATCGGCGTGATCTCGATGGCGCCGTCGTAAAGGTCAGGGATATTGCGGGTGCGGCCATCTGCAAAGATGTCAATGGAGTGGAGGGCCAGCCGCTCATTTTCTGTATCCACTTCATAAAGGATCACCGACGGTTCTCCCTCCGGTGCGTCCTCCCAAAAAAGCTTGATGTACTCCATCATTCCATTTCCCTCATTTGAACCAATGCCACCCCGTCATGGTGCCGGTTACCTCATCTATCTGTACTGCAATATCATAATCTCCGCGACAGCCCAGCAAGGCCGTGGGATGATCATTTTCCATAATCAAATCATAAAACTCAACCGCTATGTCTTGGAATTCCTTCGGAATCTCCAGTGCAGAGAAGAAATCCACTGATTGAGCATTTTGGAAAAATTCAATGGCCGTTTTACTGCATTTTACTATAATCCCTGTTTGAGTGGTCAAATCTTTCATGCTTTCGCAACCTCGCTCATGTTCAGATACATCCCCATCGTTTTTTCATTGTCACAGGCCGCCCGGATCATTTTGGACAGCAGCATCAAATCGTCGATGTATTGGGAGTACACGCAGAACACATCTTCGTCGGAGTCGAAGTGAAACAGATCCACGCCGCTGTTGTTTTCCTCGAACTCCTGGATCACGCCCCGGACCAGCCGCTCCCAGTCTCCGCTGCTTCCAGTCAGTCCCAGCCGACGGAATACTTCCGTCCGGAATCCATTGTTGATTTTCAGCAGAAGGAGAGCGCATAGGGGTGGTGGGGAATGAGAAAGAATGGCGCAATCTGCTCCGGCTTCACCCAGATTTTGAAAGGCGGACGCGGATCGGGTATCCAGGGCAGCATCTCCCACTGGTCGTCCGGTCGGTTTCCGTATTGGCAAAGGTCTTTCATAGTGTTCTCCTTTGTTCTGTCACATTTTTAATCCTGCTCTCGATAACTGGCTTCAATGTCAATGAAGCGCACATACACGGCGCAGACTTTGCCCTTTGCGTCATAGCCGAAGTAGACGGGATAGTAACCGTCACCCCAGCCAGAGGAGAAGATGGGCAGGTTGCAGTCCGTGTCCGGCACGGTCCAGTTGAGCCAGTCGCCGCAGTCCCCCTGATATTTGGGGTGGGCTTGGGCGTTTTCTTCCAGAAGATCGCAGAACAGGTCGTTGTAGGGGTCGATGTCCGGGTCTTCCTCCAGCCGCTTGGCCCAGTATGTTTTGAAAGCCGCCTGGGTCTGGATGTCTGCAATACACCCCATTCCGGCATCTACGCCGAAACCGAAGTAGTCATCATCTCCCAGTGCCGCGTCCAGATTCTCGTTGCCCACCATGCCCAGCTCATAGCGGACAGGCTTTTCCTGAGAAACCTCCACCTTGACGCAGGCGTAGCGGTCGCCGTATTGTTCGCTGGGCACCACGCAGATTTTCACGGGATAAGTTCCGGCGGGGATCGTTTGAAGGAACGGCAGAGTGTCCTCCAGTTCCACCAGCGGATCACAGGCGAAGATCTGCCCGGTGGGGAAATGGACGGCACCGATGTCCAGTACATCCACCGCCATGTTCCCAATCACTTTCTCTGTGAAATGGGCCTCCAAGTCATCTTTACAGGTCAATTTATCCTTGATTGCTTCGTATTTGTTCAGCCATTCAGTTGTAGGCATATCAGTTTCCTCCTGTTGATTCTGTTTTTTGATATACGCGCTCTTCGAGCCGTCCCAGTAGCAGTTCACACACCGGCCATTCTGAAAATGATGGTCACAATTCGGGTAGCCATAGAGAACATGGGCACATTCCGGGCACAGCCCCATCATCTGTGAGGAGCCTTTGAAAAACAGGCTTCCGCACTCATCACAAAGGGCCAGTTCTTTTTCTGCCATAGGGTTCACCAGTCCCGTTCCCGGATGGCCTCCTCGGTGTCAATAGGAATGCCAAACCACTCCAGAATGTAGGCCACGGTTGCCGCGATACATTCCGTGCCACCGTTTCGATCTCGCTGTCGTGCTCGTCAAACTCCTCCTGGAGATCATTGATGCCGCAGACCGCCTCGTCCAGCGTTTCCTGCACCACTTCGGTGTCGGTTTCGCCGCTCTCCAACAGGTCGATGACCTTCTGAAGCTCGTCTTTTACCTTGTCCACCAGAAAAGTGGGATAGTAATTGTCCTGATACATCTCGTCCAGCAGTTTGTAATTGGGGTCAAATGTTTTCATAGGGATTGCTCCTTTCTTCGTGCTCGGCAGTCATGCTCAACTCGATCTCATCGTCGCTGTAAACTAAGTAGAGTCCATGAGGAGCCTTTCTATCGAAATGCAGTTCAATGTCACAATATTTGAGGATCAAAGGTTTCCCGCTGCTTCTCATGGTGGAAACGGCATCGGGATTCCCGAAGATTTCTATGACCTCATCCTGTGACATTCCGAATTTCAGCGGTGAAATATCCCACGGATTCTGCAATATTTGATTGCGCCAAATCGTAAAGTCCCGTTTCATCGTTTTCCGTCCAGTGCCTCCACAGTTTTCATGGCAGCGGAATCAAATTTGCACTGCCGCAGTTCCCGTTCGATCAGGGCAAACACATCGGGAAAGCACTCAATCTCATCCTGATACTCATATTTCGCATACAGTTTCCCATACTCGGAGATCCAAACTTCTGCCGGGTAGTAGTAGCCAATATGACCGATAGGCTGGCATTTTTCACCGACAGCCTGTTCAATCTCTGCCAGTTCACAGCCGGACATATCCCGAAAATAGGCTTCTTCCAAATGGTTTTTGATCCCGTTGACCAGGTAAGGAAACAGAGCGAATTGGAAGTCAGCCGCCCAGTTCAGTTTTTTCTGCTCCAGATACCACTCACAGCACAGGCCGAAATACTTGCGGTAAAACCGCTGGGTAGTCTTCATCATAGGGACACCATGATCGGCGTAATACTTCTCCGCAATGGAAATGTCCACTTTTCGCCCTTCCTGCCATCCGGCGTACTCCATCAGCTGCTTGACCTTGCTTTTGAGATCGCCGGAGATGGGGATGCGTTCTTCGATCATGGTCTCACCTCTCATTCGTAAGCTGATCCTGCACCTCTTTGGGCAGGTCATTCCACAAAATATCGTATGTAAAATCCAGAATCTCCGGTAACACTCCCGTGCGGTCTTTTCCGCAATATCTCTATTCAGGTAGTGCATCTCTTGGTGGAAAAACCAGTTGAGTTTTTCCATCAGCCGATAGAGTCGGATCTGTTCTTCTTGGGTCATGGGATTGCTCCTCCTATTTCAACTTTAGCACAAATCCCCAGATGCTCACCACGATCAGGAGGACACCCAGCAGGAAGAACACCACACGCCGGTATCCTCTGCTGTGGCGGTGGGCATCCCGCGTACCGGTAGGGTCGCACATCCAGTTCAATTCAGAATTGAGCCAGCCACGGACACAATGCCCATGATCAAAGTCACCCACCCCAGTGTGCCTGTAAAAGCTGTGATCTGCTCGCTGTTCATTTAAGTTTCCTCCTCGCCTTCGTCGTCGCGTATCACCTCATACCATGCTCCATCTTCACTGCGCATCTGCATGGTTCCGTAAGGTAGATTCAGAAATCGGACAATATCCGGGTCGATGCGGCAGATGTCCTGATATCATAGAAGCCGCAGTGCGACTCGTAGTATTCATCACCTTCGCCGTACACATCGCCCTCATCCCGGGTAGAAGGCCCAACCGCTCTCCCAACCCATATCCTCGCGCTCGGGGAACAGCCGGTCCATAATCTGCACCTTGCACCCATCCTGGGCGACGCGGTCGGAAGCGTAGCAGAACAGAGGGCCGTCCCAGTCAGGAATGACAGCCGGTTTCCCTTCTGCTGCCCGCGCCACCCGCTCCTCGGGGTCATCTGCAAATTCCGATTCCATATACTGTTGATACCGCTCATCCAACAGCTGCTCCACACTCTGACGGATTTCTTCGGTATATGGCAGAAGTAGGTAGGCCGCGTCTTTTCCGCAATACTGTTCCAGACGCGGTCTTTGAGCCTGGCCAAGACGATATTCCGGCAGTCCCGGTAGACATAGGGGTTAGAACGGTTGTCCTGGGCGTACCACTGGGCAAAGCCAGAGCCTCTCCGGTCAAAGAACTGAGTAGACAATTTCCCATCCAGATTATCCAGGATGAACACCCGTGATCAGGCCCTTTCCGGCCCGAACCGTTTTCACCACCTCCCGATGCCGGGAGAGGAATGGGTTACTCATTTGGCCTCGTTTCATAGCCCACCCCAGGAAGAAGGCCATCCGATTGCAGGCATCCACCCATCTACTGGCAGGTGAAGCGCCCGGATTTTCTCGATCTGCTCTGCGGCGTTGTCCATCTCCGCCGGGTCGTAGCTGATTTTCTCCCCGTCTGTGACCACATTGAGCCGGTGGGATTGATGACCTCCAAGCTCTCGTCTGGGCAGAGGTCCAGCAGGGCGTCCGAGCCGTGCTCCAACTTGTATTGGATCTCCTCCCGATAGAGGGAATCACCTGATAGAAGTTGACTTCGTCCCCGTCCGGCAGGCGGCAGAAAAGGAGTCCGTCCCAAACACACCAGGGCAGAGTAGGATCTCACCACGCAGCTCCGTGTTCTCCGCGAAGGGGATGCCATCCTCACCCTCATCCAGTGTAGTCCTGGATTCCAGCCCTACCTCCGGGTCCTCCATCGCGAAGTGGGCGGTGGCCAGCATCATCCGGATGGGCCAGCTCCACTGCTCCTCCCGGCAGTCCGCCTTTGTCAGCCTCCAGTCTCGGGGCAGGTTGATGAGCAGCTCCGCCTGTTCCAGTTTTTCCTCCCGACGCTCCTCCGGGAAACCCATCCGATGCCGGCTCAGGCCCACAGTAACCAGGGTGTAGTAGTCACCATCCAGCCGGGGCGGGATGACGGCGATCTCCAACGGGTAATCTGGGTCGCTGTTGTCTGTGAGGAGCTGGGTATAGACACCGAACTGCTGGTCGATATGTACTTTCACATGGCCGAGGATGTCATTGTCGGCAGGGGGAATGGTCTCCCGCCGGATAATCTCCTCCCGCTCATTCCAATCCAGTTCCAAGGAATTTCCCTCCTCCAGATACTCCTCGCAGTCCCGCACCAGCTTTTGGGCGTCCGGGTCATCCGGGGCCAGAGCCAGCCATCGTTTTGCGTATTCACAAGCGGTGGTTGCTGAACTATATGCCATCAGGCAGGAGTAGCCCATCCGGGCGTTCCAGTAGGGATCGTTCTCACCCTGGGTGCGGACGGACTCCAGCAGTCGGATGGCGTGCTGGATGAGATTTCCGTCCACTTCACTGTCGGTTCCGTGCTCCATGATCTCCCAGGACCGCCAGATTGCTGTAAGCCCGACTCAACTTGACGGTTAGCAAATAATCTCGCTCCTGCTCCGGGATAGCCTCGATGGCCTCAATACATCGTGAGAACTCGTCCGCATCATTCCACTCCTCAATCTGCTCCAGCAGTTTTGTTTCTTCTGTCTGATTCATCATTTCACCGCCTTTTCTGTGTCATCCTTTGCCTTTTTTAAAGTGTCCGCTGCCTCGCCAGGTGTTGACCACACAGGTGAAGATCTGGCCGCAGTGCTTGCACCTAATCATGTGAGCCATAATTTCGTCTGCCCAGCCATCCTCTGTCTTTACCTTCTCCAGTGGGCAGGTGGATTCCTCTTGCATCAGTTCAAATTCCCCCTCCGACACCAACTGCTGAATGTAAGCAATACAGGCCAGATAGTCCTTTGGGGCGTCAAATTTTCTCCATGTTTGAATGTTTCGGCAGTGCTCGCACATAGTGGACGCCTCCTTACGCAAATACCTGCTGGTATTTCTCTTCATACTGTGCGACTTTTTCAGGTCTGCTGGTGCTGCATGGATACGATCTGGCAGTCCGGGCAGAATTCCACATAGAGCGTGCCCTCCGCACAGTCAAACACCGTATCCCACTGAATCTGGGCCAGATACTTCATGGGCTTGCCGCAGTGAGGACAGGTAGTATATTCCGCGTCCTGCACCCAATTGGCAAAGCCGCCGATGGTATTCACATCCTGACAGGCCGCACCGTAAAACAGGGACACAGGCGCTTCGCCCAGCACAAAGGGATTTTCCGTGAGGGCCTTGTACTCCTCGGGACTGACATAGCAATCCGTCTTCTCCGTGCCGTCAAAGAGTTCGGAGGGAAAGACCTCCACGCCGCCATCCAGAGCGAACCGGTTGAAGGCGGGGCCTTTGAGGAATCCCACGCAGCTGGGGCAGCAGGTGGCAGTCAGGATACCATCCAGCCCCAGGAACCGGAGCCGCTCATCCCGGCCATCCAGCACCAAAATATCCACCATCCGCCCGCCGCAGTGGGGACAGGTGTCCTCCCGTGCTCGGCCAATGCGGACGGGAGATTTCTCGCCAGTGGTTCCCTTGACCATAGGATAGCAGGTATCGAAGCCCAGTCGGATTCTCTGGCCCTCCTTGTCGAAGGTCCAGCCTCCGATCGCGCATAGCTGGATGGATCACATAGAGACCCTTGCGCCAGGGCCGGGGATTTCGCTCCAGCTCCAGCAGAGTCTCCATTGCCTTGTCATCTCCTTGCATAGCAAGGCAACTCATCAGGTTGGAGGCCGCGCTGGAATATTCTGCGGACAACAGCGCATGGATCAGACCATCCCGCACATCGGCGGGAGCATGATAATAGATCTCACAGGGCCAGAACACCTCTGCGGCCAGTGCCACTCGCTGAATCTCCGGGGTGATGGCATCATGGTAGCCAAGCAGCTGCCAAAAGTCGGCGAACTCTGGGTCCTCCATATCAGCCAGCCTCTGGATGTTCTGTATCAAGTTTCTTTGTTTTTCGACAATTTGTTCCGGCGTCCAGGCCAGAGCAGCTTGCCGTTCTTGCTCGCACTTACATTTCCAACACAATCCCTCATAACCCAATGGGGTTCCACAGCTGGGGCAGGTATATTTCAGACTCATGTTCTCATACTCCTTTCAGGCAATAAAAAAGCCCCACGCCGCACTGTCATAAAGACAGGCTGACGCAGGACATGAAGAAGCCGCGTTGAAGGAGCCGCATCCACCAGCAGATGTAGTTTCTTCAACAACCAAAATATTTTTTTCGTATCTTAAAGCAGCAAATTGCTGTTCAATATATTTGTTCATAGCGGCACCATTTGTTCTGAGCGTAGTTTTATATTTTATTATATCACAGCACCCCTTCAATGAAAATATTTTGTTGGAAATGCTAATGAAAAATTTTTGTGAATTTGTTAAGGCGCAGGGGCTGTTATCTCCATAGTGTCTGGATGGATCAGAGTGATTACTTTTCCCTGATGCAAGGCATAGTTGACTGTCTGTGCTGTGCCTGAACGCAGCTTTTTCTGATTATCAAACACACCGATGAGGTACTCTGCATGATCGACCATATAGTAATTCCTTTTTTTATAACTGGAAACATCCGCAGAATGTGAAATAACAATGGAATCGTTTGCGTTTTGGATCAGCTTTTTCAATCTATGTCTACTCTGATCCGGCCATTTAGAGTCATAACCGATGAAGGGAACTACAACGACAATTTTAATATCTTCGTATCCCGTTTGTGCCCTCAATGTCAGCAGCTGTTCTCCAGCCCACATATCCACACCAAGAGCACCGCCGACAAAAAAAGTACGGACAAATTTCTCGTCATGGGTATCCGAAACTGCTCCAGGAGACATTCTTTTAATTTTTGGCATAGGGGATCTTCCTCATTATATCCAAAGCAAAATCTTGTTGGTCGGTGGCCGGTAATGGCGCAGGCATACTGATTCATATAAATCACCCTTGATAACTGCCTTGATTACGCATATAAAGCAAAAATAACGCAAATAATAATGCGTATAAAGGTTGTATTATAAAATTATAACACAATACATACGAAGTATCAAGAATTGCTTTCTGCTATGCTAAAAGAGCAGAGAGGTGAGCGTATGGACGAAGAATTTATCCGCAATCGAATCACAGAATTACGATTGAAAAAAGGCGTTTCAGAATATCAGATGAGCATGGAGTTAGGGCAGAACAGAAGCTATATTCAGGCGATTTCCTCTGGGCGTTCTATGCCGTCTATGAAGCAGTTCCTCAACATCTGTGAGTATTTTGAAATCACACCGCTTCAATTTTTTGATGCACAGGAAAATAACCCTCAGCTTATCAAGAAGGCTTTGGACGGAATGAGAAAGATGTCAGATGACGATTTGATTATGCTGATTGGTTTTATAAGTCGCTTAAACACAGAAAACTAACGATAGGAGGCAGTAAGCGTCCCGTCGTTAGTTTTTTCATTTTATGCGCAGCATATTGTGGCAAGCAATGCTTGTGGCTATCCATTTCGCCACAAGCTGCTTGTTGAGGGCAGCGCCCCCAAGCCCCTTTGAACACAGAATTTCATTCTGTGGCTGCGCGTTCTGCGAACGCTTTTGACCAGGACCAGCTTACCGCTGGCCGTGGTCTTTTTCTTTTTCAACATCCTGTTCTACCTCCATTTTCAGCACTCGATCCATTTGGCCTTTGCCGTTAAAAGCTCCCTCATTTCTTCACGGGAGCGCCGATACTCGGAATAAGTCTTTTTCTTTTCTTCCAGCAATTTCGCGTACTCTGTCTGCAACTCTTTGACCTTGGGCAGCTTCTTGACGCCCATCTCATCAAAGGCATTCTTAGCAGCCTGGTGGAGCAGAATTTCTTCCTCATGTTCCTCCCGGAATTTCTTAGAGTAACCCGCCTTGCGGTAGTCCACATAGACCTCACGGGTCTTGGCATAATTTACGATGTGAGTACGCAGAACAGCAATCTCTGCCATGCGCTTTTCAGCCGCTTTGATGTGCGCCGAAAGTTCATTGTGATGTGCCGTGGCAGCCGCAGCCTTTTCTTCCAAAATCGCATACTCCAACAGGTTATTCTCTGACAGGTAATTCATGGTCCGTGCCATTTGCTTCAGATTGAAAACCTTGGCCCATCGAGCATAGCCAGCACCTTTTCCAGCCTGCAATTTTGCCTGAATGTCCACCAGCAGATTGACCTTCGGCGGCTCTGCCTGTGTGACTGTTTTCTTTCGTGGGGTATGCGCTTTCTTCCCGGAGAGAACTGCCTGCAAATCTTCTAATCCATATCCTTCGCCCAGGCTGTCCATGCGGGCGGCTTTCTCCCAACCGGGGAGCTTCAGGCGATACGATTTCCCGCGCTTTGATACCTCACAGCCGGACTCTTGCAGCAGCCTCAGCAGCTCCTCAAAATCAGCAGGACTTTGTGATAATGCGTTGTCAATCGCCACACGAAGCAGCTCTCGGTGAGAGGGCTTTGCCTGATCGCCCAGCCATTTGTTATAGCTCTTTCCGTGAGGCTTCGGATTCTCCACAATGGACAGTCCGTTCTCGATGCAGATGGTGTCACTTAACCGGCGAACCGCCTTGGTGCTGCCCCAAAAGTTTCGGAATTTCCGGTCATATTCTAAGCTGACCGATGACCAGATAATGTGATTATGAATGTGCGATTTGTCTATGTGAGTGCAGACCACAAAGGCGTGATTGCCCTTGGTGAACCGCTTGGCAAATTCCACGCCCAGCCGGTTCGCTTCTTCCGGAGTGATCTCTCCGGGGCGGAAGGACTGGCGCACATGGTAAGCGATCACATCATCCGCACCGCGCACCCGTCCGGTGGCGGCAATGTACTGCCGCTTTGCCAGAAGGAACTCTGCATCCGCAGTCCGGCTGTCACAGCCATAGCCGGTAATGAGTCTGCCGTCATCTGTTTTCTTTGGGTTGGCCACATAGTCGATGATGTCACTGATTGCCCGACTTTCTGTGCGGCCCTTGCCGACATGAAGCGGCATGATTCTCGTGGTTGCCATAGGTCAGACCTCCTTCCCGAAAAGAAAACGGCCTGCCATAGCAGACCGCTTTCACTATTCTATAAAACTTTCTTCATCGAAAAAATTGAACTCATCATCTTCTAAGTGTCTTGGTGGAAATCTCATTTCATATTGCTCTTGCGCCAATGCACGGACATCAGGCCGCCTATCCTTTAGTCGATTTTTCAGCCAGGACAACTGCTCTTTCGATAGCCTCCATGGAAGATTCAAAAGACGATTCAGTGTCATCAGTTCAGCCTGCTTTTCTGCTGGTAGCGAAGCACAGGATTTACAAATGTGGGCTGCATGACCTTTGCCTGAAAATTTTTCGTTGGCTTTGTATTCACCACAAACTTTACAATAGTGTCCATGCTTTTTCATAAGCTGATGCCCTTCTCGCAAAGAACATATAACCTGCGAATTGCTTTCATAATCACATCCCATTCCAAATCAGAAGCATAAGAAAACTTTTTACGGTATGCCTCCCAAAGTTTTTGCATAACCGAATCATTTTCCACTTCGTCAAAAACTTCTTCAGCCTGGTTAAGATACTTCTCCGATCCCCGTTTATGAGCAGTTGCCAGAAGCGCATCATGTAAAATTTTCGGGTTCAGCGTGGTTCCATGCAGCTGTTCTAAAATGTAAATATCGTAGAAATCTCTCATGCGGGTATTGGTTGTGGCTCTGGTAATAATGGTTTCCAGTTTTTCTGCCAGCACAGTTTCTAAATTATAAGCCCAAATATCAATGGAGCGATCTTCCAGCATAAGTTTGAATGAATACCGAACCTCTCTTGGAGTGATTGCATCTCCCGTAGAAATATCAATTTTCAAAGGGGTCACTACACCATCGAATGTTGTACTCATGCTGACACGAATCCCCGGATACTCTGCTTCATCCATAATCTCCGAAATACTTTTTAGCTGAAATTTAACACCATCATCAATCGGAACAGTTACGATTGATGAAATTAGATTCTCAATATCCTCCACATTAACATTAGCTCCTTTTATGGTTGCATCCAAATCCATCGTAGAGCGGGCATCCAATCCAACCATAGCCGCTACCAACATACCACCCTTCAAGATAAACTTATCACGATATTCAGAAAGAGAAATACGCTCCAAAAAACGCTCCATCATGTAGTTCCTCATTAAAATCTGAGCATCAGCGGATTTTTCTCTGGAAAGGTTTCGTATTAAATCTTTAAGCTGCCTTGCTGTTTTTATCATAAAAGTACCTCCAAATACTGTCGTAAAATTTTTTCCACCTTGAACATCCCAGCATATTGCATTAAAGCTCGCAGGTTCTTATCTTTTCTACGGGCATACGCTTTCAGTGCTCCCTGAAAGGTCTGAATTTCAATTCTGCTACGGCTTCTGAGCAAATCACATCGTTCGCTCCATATCATAAACCGGCACAGTATGCCCGAACGGAGTTTTCGCTGTTGTAAGTCCTACATCATGTAAGTCTGCTTTAATCGTAAAAACTTGAATGCCTTCTGCTTTCATTTTGCTTGGATTGCATCCAGTTTTGACCGTAACTGTATATTCTATTGGTTCACGGTCTGTCAGATCGTGAAAAAATAAAGCTGTTTCATGTGAAAATACTGCTTGTTCAAATCGCAAATGAAGCAGATACATGGCATCCACCCAGGAATCTTTGGACAGATAAATCCCATGTGCAACTCTATCCAAATCTCGTGAACGCACATAATCATAAAATACCGGCTTTGAAATTCCAGAGGATACGACCTTTGATGTTCGCAGCATTCCTTCTTGTGCTGTTAGCATCTGATCCAGCTGTTCAAATTGTCCCATCATGTCACTTCCTTTCGTACTAATATTATATTCAATATTAGTTCAAAAGTAAAGTCATGGATATAAAATTCCTTTTCCCAAATTTAACAGACGGTGTCTGGCATTTTTATGGTTTTGCGTATTTTTATCCATAAACCAACTCCTGAATTGCAAATTTCAAACTCTGCACCTTGCCCAGCAGCCAGATTGCAGCCAGTGGCAGCCCCATCGGGCTAATCAAAAATGCCATAACCAGCAAAATCACACCATTCTGCGGGGAATAGGTAAGCAGCACAGCCACACCAAGCAGAGCAATCACGGTACTGAACAGGCCGAGCACCAGACCGGATATGTAGATCAGCCCCGTGCAGAGCCAGACAAAAAGTGTCAGAACCAAAATGACCGGTGCAGTTATAATCATCAAAAGCCCTTTCAAAATCTTCATGTCATTTCCTCCTTGCAGCGTTCTTGGTATCTTTTCTAATCATATTATCCGGCATGGGCAGGCAAAAGACAAGGATACCGATAAAAAGAAAAAGCGGAGAGAGGAGCAGCGAAGTAATGCCGTTCCTCCCTCCGCAAATGGAGTATCTATCCCTGTTATAAGAGTTTGGAAAGCTGGGTAATGATTTCCTCCACACCCTCCCACAGCTGTTCCTGCCGCTGGGATATATCCTCCAAGTCAGCATTATAAACCCGCCCGGTCTCATGCACTTTGCGGGTCAGCTGGTTCAAGTTGTTGCTGCTTCGGCGCATCAGGGAGACCAACTCCTTCAGCTCCGGCAGTTCCAGCTTGACCACATACCCATCCAGCGCCATTTTTCTTAGATAGGCTTCACGGTTGGAGGTTCCAAACTGAGACATTTTTTGCTCAATCACAGCAAGCTCCTCCGCTGAAACTCTAAAGTTTAATTGCATATCCCGCTTACGCTTTGCCATGGTTATCGCTCCGGCTCCCGTTTTTTCGGGGCGGCAGACTTATGGGCGGGCAGCTCCTGTTTGAGCTTATCCCGTACTGAGGGGACGGGACGGTTCCAGTTTTTCTCTCTGGGTACGGCTGCGCTGCTGTTCTTCACGCACCAGATCAATAAAACCATCCAGCACAGCAGGGTGGCTGTTTAAGGCATAACCACAACGGACGGTTTCGGGATTCTCATTAGGAATGGTCTTGGCCCATTCTTTGTTGCGTTGGGAGTAGCGCCCATCCCAGTCCTGAAGCTGGATCGTGTTGGACAGAACCAAAGACACACGCTCCATGCCATAGGTCTCGATCACACCCTTTGCCGCATCGTGGCTGAGATACATTCCGTCGAAGTGTTCCCGCACCGCCGCTTCAATGGACTCCTTGCATTGGCGATTTACATTGTTGGAAGCTCGGTACTGCTCCAGCTCCCCATGTTCTCTCGCATAGGCAGCTGAATGGGGATAGATTGGTGTTGTTCGCAGTTCCTCTTTAGCTCTGCACACATCGTCGGCACGGTTCTCAATGCTGTCCCGGATCACATCCATATAGCCGGTCTCCAGCTTTTCAAAATAACGGTACACATCCGCCAGCGGAGAGAGATTCCAAAAGCGCCTGGGCCTGTGCGTCGGTCAGCTCCAGCTCCTCCATCGCCATCACAATATCCTCACGGACAGTATATTCATAGGTGTGGTGCAGGATTTCTTCCGGGGGCTGGCTTTTCAGCCAGTCCCGGAACTTGTCCTGCTCGGTAGCCATCTTTTCATAAAGAGCCGTATTCAAATTATTTGTACTCATGTTATCGCACCTCCTCATGCTGTTTTGGTTTCTTGTCTGTACTACGGGGTTGCACCGGGCGTTTTAGGGTATCCAGCACCGAAGTCCGTGTGCTTTTGGCAACAACAGCCTCGGCGTGTGCCTGTCCCTTTCCGTCGATGTTCAGCAAAGTATCCAGCTCCACCAGACGGGCATTTTTGCTTCGCAGTTCTTCTTCATAAAGGAATGGCTTTCCGACTTCCTCCTTTGCGGCAGCCTGCTGCTGATAGAGGTTATCCAGCTGAGCCTTTGCCGCCTCCAGACGCTGGGGCATCTGGGCGAGGGCATTGTCGATACGGGTAAGATTTCCGCGAGGGTCTGTACCAAGGGTTGCCCGGTGGGTCATCCGTCCTTTCAGCAGGAGCGTATACTCCTGTTTCCAAGCGGAAAATTCCACGGATATGGCATAGCCCCGGTAGCTGCCGATGCGCACCGGATCGGAGGTTTTGATCTCCTTGCAGGCATCCAAAAGGGCAGCACCGGCGTTCTCCTTATCGGTCAGCAGATCGCCACGGATTTCCATACCAGCAAAACCGTCCTCCGGGTGCGAGTGGGCTGCCAAAACCTCCAGATCGGATTCAAAGCCTTTGATGAAGCCCTTGTGCTTTTCAATCTCCTCCGGGAAGTATTTGAGCAGCTGGTCCTCCAGACGATACTGCTTGCTCTGGTGGTCGGCTTTCATCAGCTTCAGGCGGGATACCTCCACATCAAATCCATACGCTCCTTGATACGGGGGTCTCCGGCGCACAGGGCCTTAATCTCGGCAAAGGAAAGCGCCGTTTCATCCACATCGTCGCAGGAGCGTACCGGCGATTTAGAAGTCATGATCTGACTAATGAATTTTTGCTTATTCTCCACCGTCTGCCAGAGGTATGCGTCAAAGGTTCCTTCGGTCACATAGCGGTACACATGGACAAGAGGATTCTGGTTACCCTGGCGCTCGATACGGCCCTTGCGCTGGGCAAGGTCTCCCGGTCTCCACGGACAGTCCAGGTCATGAAGTGCCACCAGACGGTCCTGCACATTGGTGCCTGCGCCCATCTTGGCGGTGCTGCCCAAAAGGACACGCACCTGACCGGTACGGACTTTAGAGAACAACTCCTTTTTCCGCACTTCGGTGTTGGCTTCATGGATAAAAGCGATCTGGTCGGCAGGCATCCCCTGAGCAATGAGTTTCTGACGAATATCGTCATATACCGTAAAGGTCGGTTCCTGCTCCGGCAGAGGCACGGCACCTTCCAGTGCGTGAAGCAGTGGATTATCCAGCGTTTTCGCCGCCTTGCTTGCAGGAGCTTTTGCCTGCGGTGTAGAAATGTCGCAGAACACCAGCTGGGTCAGCTTGTCTGCTTCGCCGTCCCGCCAGATCTGCATGATGTTGTCCACGCACTGATTGACCTTTGTGCCAGGTTCATCCGGCAGCATCTGGTTGACGATCCTCTGGTCCAGTCCCAGCTTACGGCCATCCGAGGTAATCTTGAGCATATTGTCCTGGGATGGGTCAACGGTTCCGCTGTGTACCAGCGATGCCCGCTCCGAAAGAGTCTTGACCATTTCCTGCTGATGTTCGGTAGGCTGCGCCACGATGTTGTGGTATTCCACCTCCGGGGTGGGCAGGTTCAGTTGGTCGGCGGTCTTGATGTCCGCCACTTCTTTGAACAGGTTCATCAGCTCCGGCAGGTTAAAGAACTTGGAAAACCTTGTTCTTGCCCGGTAGCCGGTTCCCTCCGGTGCCAGCTCCAATGCTGTGACGGTCTCCCCAAATCTGGAAGCCCAGCAGTCGAAGTGGGTCATGTTCAGTTCTTGCAGGCGTTCATACTGAAGGTAACGCTGCATGGTGTAAAGCTCGGTCATGGAGTTGCTGACCGGGGTGCCGGTGGCAAAAATCACGCCACGGTTTCCGGTGATCTCATCCATATAGCGGCACTTGGCAAACATATCGGAGGATTTCTGCGCGTCCGATGTGGAAAGACCAGCCACATTCCGCATTTTTGTGTATAGAAACAGGTTTTTATAGTTGTGGGCCTCGTCCACAAACAAACGGTCCACACCCAGCTGCTCAAAAGTTACCACATCGTCTTTTCGTCCCTCGGCTTGCAGCTTTTCCAGTCTGGCTTCCAGAGACTTTCTGGTACGCTCCAGCTGCTTGACGGTAAAACGCTCGCCGCCACTGGCCTGTACCTCTGCAATCCCCTTCCGTGATCTCGTCGATCTGCTCATAGAGAGGAGCCGTTCCTGACGCTCCCGGCTGATGGGGATACGCTCAAACTGGCTGTGTCCCATGATGATGGCGTCGTAGTCACCGGTCGCAATACGGGCGCAGAACTTTTTGCGGTTATGGGTCTCAAAGTCCTTTTTGGTGGTGACTAAGATGTTGGCAGAAGGATAGAGGCGCAGAAACTCCGACGCCCACTGCTCAGTCAGGTGGTTGGGAACCACAAAGAGAGATTTCTGGCACAAGCCCAGGCGTTTGGCTTCCATCGAAGCGGCCACCATCTCAAAAGTTTTGCCCGCGCCTACTTCATGTGCCAACAGGGTATTTCCTCCATACAGCACATGGGCAATGGCGCTTTTCTGGTGTTCCCGCAGGGTAATGGCCGGGTTCATGCCCTCCAAAAGTGATGTGGCTGCCATCATATTCACGGGGACGGGTAGAGTTCATTTCCTCGTTGTACTGGCTCACCAAAGTCTGGCGGCGCTCCGGGTCTCTCCAGATCCAGTCCCTAAAGGCTTCCCGGATCGCCTGCTGTTTTTGAGCCGCCAGGGTGGTCTCCTTGGCATTCAGCACGCGGCGCTCTTTTCCGTCTGCGTCCTCTATGGTGTCATAGATGCGGACATCCCGCAGATTCAGGCTGTCATCTAAAATCTTGTAGGCATTGGCACGACTGGTCCCATAGGTGGTATAAGCTGCCACATCGTTGTAGGATACAGAAGATTTTCCCTTGATCGCCATTCAGCGGTAAAGGACGAATAGTTGACCTCGATACTGCGTTGGAGATAAAACGGGGTATTAAAGGTCTCATACATAAACTGCTGGATATATTCCTTGTCAATCCAGGTAGCGCCAGACGCACCTCAATCTCCGACGCATCCAGGTCTTTGGGCTGGGCGGCGGTAAGAGCTTCACATTGACTGCATAAACCGGGTCCTGCTGTGCTGCCCGCTGTGCCTGACGCAGCTTTCGGCGTACATTGCCAGAGAGGTATTCATCAGCAGTCACATAATGGGGCGTTCCGTCCTGCTCAACTGTCCCGGTACACGGAAGATCACGCCTTGCAGTTCTCCGGCCAGTGCTTCTTTTGTTTTCCGGTAAGCTGGCTCATATAGTCCATATCCACGCAGGCTTTTCCGAGATGGACACCGCCAGTGCTTCACTTGCCGTATCCACCACAGCCACCGCCTGATGGGGCTTGATGGTCCGCTTGGTGAACATATCTGCCTTGCGCTCCAGCTTTCCGTCCTCGTCAATGACTTCCAGCGCACAGAGCAGGTAATAGGAAGAATCATCTGCATAGGCCAGTCGGTTTGCACGGTCATTGATAAGGCCATATTTGGAAGAAAAGCTATCATAGAGGCTGTTCAGTTCCGCCTGCTTTTGGGTAATGGTGCTGTCTGGAACCGCTGCATCCATCTGAAGGTCGATCGGTTCCTGCACACAATCGCGCAGTCCCACAAGACCTTTACGCGGGCTTCTGCGGTGGTGTTGAGATCCGGGCGCACCATGCGGCTGTTTTCCCGGTAGTACACCTGCCCGTCTACAATGGCATAGGAATAGTTCTTCACATTGGGGTCGGCAGGAATGGAGGTGTCAATAGCTTCGCCTTCGCCCAGCTCCGGCAGCTCTGCCTCCCGATAAGTGCCATGAATATACTTCACCGCATCATGCAGCTGATCGGAAAGCTCCAGTCCCTCGATAGGGTTCACGGTGTAGTCCATACCATGTGCAGTGCTTACCGGCTCCTGTCTGCCCAGCACCATTTCCGGGTGGTCGATAAAATACCGGTTGATGGCAAACCCATCCTCCGTTTGTCCGGTCTGAGTCCATTCCGGCACAATGTCCAGCGGGCGGTCCCGCTTTTGGAGGAAAATGATGTCCGAAACGACCTCTGCACCAGCGTTTTTCTTGAAAGCGTCATTGGGCAGACGGATGGCTCCCAGCAACTCGGCACGTTGGGCAAGATAGCGGCGCACGGTGGAATCCTTGGCGTCCATCGTATAGCGGCTGGTGACAAAGGCCACCACGCCGCCGGGACGCACCTGATCCAGTGCTTTGGCAAAAAAGTAATTGTGGATGCTGAAATTCAGCTTGTCATAGGCTTTATCTCGAACCTGATACTGGCCGAAAGGCACATTACCAATGGCAAGGTCATAGAAATCTCGCCTGTCGGTGGTCTCAAAGCCGCCTACTGTGATGTCCGCCTTTGGGATAGAGTTGCTTTGCAATCCGTCCGCTGATGGAATCCAGCTCCACGCCGTACAGACGGCTGTTTCGCATTCCCTCCGGCAGCATACCAAAGAAATTGCCCACACCCATAGACGGCTCCAGAATATTTCCGGTCTCAAATCCCATACGGTCCACCGCTTCATAGATGGCCTGAATGACCGTAGGACTGGTGTAATGGGCGTTGAGGGTAGAGCTTCTGGCGGCGGCATATTCCTCCGGGGTCAGCAGTTCTTTTAGCTGGGCATACTCTAAAGCCCATGCCGGTTTCTCCGGGTCAAACGCATCAGAGAGACCGCCCAGCCCACATATCGAGAAAGAACCTCCTGCTGTTCGGGGCTTGCCTGCTGTCCGGCAGCTTCCAGCTCTTTCAGCAAACGAATCGCATTGACATTTGCCTGGAACTTGGCTTTCGGACCGCCTTCGCCCAAATGCTCATCGGTAATGCGGAAGTTTTTTGCATTGCGGCGCAGGTTAGCCTTGTATTCCTCATAGGAGGCTTCCTCGGCAGCTTTGGCATTGGAGAAGGTCTCCCACTGGCCATTGACCTGAATGGAAACCGGGTGTTCGTCCAGCACTTCCTCAAAAGTTTTCTCCGGCTCTGTCACAGGCGCTGGCGGCTCCGGCTCCTCGATATGCAGCCGTTCCACCACCACATCATAAGGTAGCTGGTTCTTATCGCCCGGATAGACGGCCATGGTCTCGGAATGGAAGGTCGGGGATTCGGCAGCCGGTTGGGGCTGTTCCTGTCCAAAACCGTCCTGCTGACGGGCATACATCCCGCGCAGCAAAGGTGCAACCTCATCCCAGCGGAAATACAGCATAGCCAGACGCTTTTCCTCTGCATCCATGACTTCCAGTTCTATGCCCTGTGCCGTGGTACGGTAATCGGCAATATCGCCAGTCTCCAGATTCAGTGTCTCGATCTCACCGGAATAGGCTCTGCTCAGCCAGTAGGCGATCTCGCTGTTGCTCCTGCCGGATTGCAGCAGCGTGGAAATCTGCTTTTTATCCGCTTCATCCATCAGTCCATGAGCCAATACATCCCGCAGGTCCTGATCGCCTTGTCCGGGTCAACGGGAAGAAACTCGGTATAGTAAGCATTACGGCGATCTGCCCGAAGCAGCTGCTCGAACTGTTCTTTGCGCTCTGCCCGGTAGATGGGATATACCATCCCGGTGGGCAGAAGCTGTACGGTGTCCTCCCGCAGCTCTGTGAGCGATAGGCGTCATCCTCGATATACACGGTATCGCCCACGGCATAGACCGGGGCGGCTGGGTCGTAGGAGGTTCTTTGCGGAATTGGGCGGCGAACTGCGTCATATTCCTCATCGGAAATGGAAACTTCGGAAGTCTGCTCTGTCTCGGCATCTGCGATCTGCTCGGCATCTGACATCACCTGTTGGATAAACGGGGCATTGTCCAGTTTTTCCGGGTCTGCCACCTGTCCGTTGACGATCCCTCTTTCTTTCCTCCAGAGCTTCCCGGATGGCGATGGGGTCGATGTCGTCAAAACGGTTCTGTTCTTCTTCGGTATAGAACCGGTCCTCCTGAATGAGCTGGGCAATCCGGCGCTGTACCTTCAGCCAGGGCAGCTGCGTTTCCTCCGGGCTGCCGGCACGGACAACGAACAGGCTGTTGCTGTTACTGCCGCCGTATTCCTGAGCCAGCCATGCGGCGGTATCTTTTTCTCTTGCATGGTCTTTCATATAGCGGACAACAGCGTGTTTACTCTCGATATTGCCGTTCCATGCACAAAGGGCAGTATCAATATCTTCCTGAGAAGAGGGCGCAGAAGCTCATGGAGCTTTGGATAGGTCTCGTCGATCACTTCCGGTGCAGACGCTGACGGAACTCCGGCACATCCGAATAGAGTCGCATTATCCTTAGAACCAAGAACCGCACGGCGCACAGCGGCATTGCCCTCGATGACAGCATTTTCACGGTCAGAATGCCCGCAGGCATTGCGGTATGCGGCATCCTCGGAAATAGCGGCATAGGCTTTGGTGTTTCTTCATCCATCTCCGGCTGCTGGGCTTGAATGGCATCTTCTTCGGCCAGTTCCTTTTCAGACTGGATCTTGTCATACTGCGCCTGTTCCTGTTCGGTAAGATAGCGGTCTTTCTGGACAAGTGAGGTAATGCGCTTGGCAACCTTTTCCCAGTTCAAGTGAACATCCGGGCAGTCCTGCTTTTTATAGTGCAGTCCTTTCCCATCGTGATCTTCGCCGCTGTGTGTTGCACCGGACAAGGCATGAGAGCGTCCGCCAATGCCATACTCGTCTTTGAGGAATCTCACTTTCTCCTTATCCGTATGGTTTGCCATTCCTGCATCATCTGCGGATACATTTCCATCGGCACTTCTCTTGGCAGGGCAACAACGAAACGCCTTGCAAGCTGTGAGTTCCATTGTTTCTCTACTTCCTCGGCAGAGTTCCAGAGCGTTGCTCGGTCTGCATATTCGGGTGGGGCATTGGTCGGCAACATGATTTCCGTGTAAACCACTTCCTTTTGCTTTCTGCGGTGGTCTTTGTTTTTCTGGTCGTACTCGGAAAACAATTTTTCTCCGGCTTGGTAGGCAGCTCCGGCAACAGCAGAACTGCCCTTACTTCTCTGAACAATTCGTATGTTCAGATGGGGTACTGGCATTTTTGATTGAACCTCCTTTCTCGGTGCAATAAAAAATGACCGATACTTTTCAGCACGGTCGGGGTGAAAATATAAACTTGCTGACGGTGAATGATTGCGGACAATCTCGATTGTCGGGCAATCAGTTCATCGGCGGCAAGTCCACAAAGGGGTAGCTGTCGCAAGACAGCGCAGGGGAAGTGTAGCTTCCTCTGGATGATTGGAGCAAAGGACTTTTGCGGAAATCATCAAGCTCCCTGCAAGGGGCTTTCGGCAGAACGCAATCACCATCTTTAGGTGGTGTATAATTGCGCCCTCTAACGAGGGGTTAAACCTCGCCGTCCTCCGTTGTCGTTTCTTTTTCTCGCTTCTCAATCAGCAAGTCCAGCTTCTTTTGAACGGCTTGGTCATGGAAGATGAAAGTCAAAAGCTCCATCACATCATCGTCCGTCAGCAAGGTCGGCTCTCGCAGAAACTTCTCCAACATTCCGGCACGAGTGCAAAGTCGGTGGGTTCTTTCGCTTCGGGTCAACTGTTTCAGCTTGTGTTCCAACTGCTTTTCCTTGTGCTTGGCTGCGGTCAGCTTCTTCTCCAATCCGTGTTGCTTCTGTTTCAGTTTTTCCAATTCTTCATTGGGCATCGGGGCAACCTCCTTTCAAAAATGGGCAAAACAAAAGCGACCAACTTTTTACGGTTGATCGCCTTTGGCTTGGTCATTATTTACTTTTCTTAATTAGGCACAGGCCCAAGACCTAAAACACCCGCAAGGAAGAACAAAACAACAATGCAGATTGGAATTAGTATCAACGCTCCAGCCAAGATGAATGTCTGCAAGCAAGGCAGTTTATTTTTCTTGCGCCAAATCCCATATATGACAAGTGCGACACTCGCAATCAAACAGATTACGGGAAAATAGGCAAAAGCAAAGCCCATCCAGCCCATACCGTCAATAAGGAAAATCAAGAAAAGAGCAGCGGCTATGCAGCCCGCAATTTTCAGAATTGATCTCCGTTCAGCCTTGCGCTGCAATTTCACAAGTTCAAAGGTATCAGTCAATGCAGCGGCAGCAGTATCGGGGCTGATCTCGGCTTCGACTATTCTTTCAGAGCGCATAACCTCCAATACGCTCAACCCCAAAGCGTCAGCCAATGGCTCAATCGTGTTTATGTCTGGAAACCCCAAACCACGCTCCCATTTGCTAACAGCCTTGTCGGTTACTTGCAGTTTTCTTGCCAAGTCCATTTGTGTCATGTTTTTTTCTTTTCGCATGGCTGCGATAAATGCGCCAAACTTTTTTGCGTCCATAATGCAAACCTCCTTTTGCTTGTTCGCTTATAGTGTATAGCCGCATTGAGAGTATTGCAACCGACGCCTTGTTTAGTAGTTGCTTTTTCATACTCAACGGAAAGTTTAGGAGAAAACTATAAAATAACTTTACTCAATTCTAACTTCTACACCTTCAACCTCAACATAAACCGTTATGTCTGTGTCGGTATCATTTTGCATAGATACACCGATTTTGAACCATTCGCCCGTTATTGCATCAAACTCAACAGGCAGTCCAGGAGTTAGATATGTTGCCACATATCCAGTTTCAACCATTTCATTTACTGGTGACAAAACAACCTCTGTATCCCCCAACCCCTCGCCAGAAGAAATGGTTATCTTTTTGCCCGTTGCTGATATTTCTTCGTCCGAATAAACGAATGCTTCTGTACTTCCAGCGGGTATAGTAATTCTAATTTTGTAGGTGTCATTCTTCTCACAGCCTACTAAAGCAAGAACACAGACCAATGTTAAAACTAATGCTATGTATTTTCTCATATTTCACAAGCCTCCTATTTTTATTGCCTCACCTATATACTTGCAATCCAGAGCGAAAAACTACATCAAAATCAAAAGTTTTACTATTTATCTCCCACTAATCTGATAGCGATTGTATGTCAACTTTCCAATCAAGGCAAAAACGACAGCCAAAACAGCGTATACAAATGGAGCATACTGATATGCCGCCAAAGTGCTGCCACCAACAGAAAGTGCAGAATAACGAAATGCACCATTGAGCGAAACCAAATTGCTCGGCAGCAGATACCATATCTCTGAAAGTAATTTCAGATTGGCGGGCATTTCCATAATAAACATCGTCACAAGCATAACACCCGTTATCGTTCCAATCGTGGCAACGCTGTTCTTTGTCAGTTCGGAAAACATCATAGTAAACAGGCTCACCAATGCAGCTCCGGCAAAGGACAACGCAACCAAAATCAAAGCAGCCTGTCCAATGGTAAGATCAAACGGACGGAGCAAGACAAATTGAAATATGGTATTATACCCATCAAATCCATACAGGAAAGCGACTATACCAAACATCAACAGAGAGAGAAGCGTAAAGCCTATACCAACCGTCAAGCCCGCAAGGATTTTTGCGGCATACAGTTTTTTCTTGCCCAACCGAGTACATAGAATGACCTGATCTGTTTTGCGGGTGTGCTCCACAGTAAACACCGTGGAAGGCAGATTGCGATAAACATGATTTCCATACAGGCAATAAACTTCATCATATCCGTGATCTGCTGCCAGCCATCAAAATATCCATGATAAACAATCGGCTCGTCAAATGAAATGCTTTCACTTAACCCTGCCGGAGTATTTGCTTCTAACTGTGCATTTAGCCGTTCATAAAATGCTTCGCTGTCACATTCTAATATTTCTGCACTTGCCTGTGTCCCCAATGTTCTGCCTATGAGATTATATACATCTAAATACGGGAGTGCTTCTCTGTAATTTCCATTAAAAATAAAATTCTCATACGCAGGGCGCATTTCATCAATCAGCGTTTGGTCTATGGCTCTGCCGGAGATCAATTCCGCAGCTTCACGCTCTGCCCGGTTTGCTTCATATCCATTTAAGGAACTGTCGGAATATTCTCTGCTCTGCGGCAGAACAGCACTTGCTACGCCCCAAATGAGAAGTCCCACAAGCATCACGCAGCCTGTGATCAGACAATTTTCCTGCTGTTTATTTTTCGTAATTCAAACTTATACAGCGCAAACATACTCACTCCTCCTCAAATTCTGCAAGGTAAAATTCCTCTAAATTTTCAATTTCATCAGCGGAGCGTTGTAAATGATTTGCCCTGCTTTCATCATAAGCACCGTATCTGCGATATGCTCAACATCTGAAACGATATGCGTGGACAAGAGAACAATGCTGTCCTTTCCTAAATCCTTTATCAAATTACGGAAACGCACACGCTCTTTGGGATCTAACCCGGCAGTCGGCTCATCTAAAATGATGATTTTCGGGTCATTTAGTAGTGCCTGCGCACTGCCAAGCCTTTGCTTCATGCCGCCGGAATAGGTTGCAATTTCTTTTGCCCACATCGGAAGGCTCACTAATTCCAGAAGCTCTTTGCTTTCCTTTTTGCTTCTAATTTTGTCAATCCTTTTAGTGATGCCATATACATCAAAAAATCCCAACCGCTGAAATCGGGATAATACCCGAAGTCCTGCGGAAGATAGCCCAACTCTGCCCGGTATTCCTCGGAAGAAACATCTAACCCATCAAAGGTTACTGTACCTCCTGTCGGTTTCAAAATCCCGCAAAGCATACGCATGAAGGTTGTTTTTCCTGCGCCATTTGCTCCAAGCAATCCATAGACGCCGTTTGTCAGTTGCAAGCTTACCCTGTCAACGGCTATTTTGTTTTCATATTGTTTTGTCAGTCTGTCAATGCAAAGTTCCATAGGAATCCCTCCGTTTTCTTGAATGTCTGATAAAGCTCCTTCGCCGTAAACATCATCAAGAGTAGAGCGATCACTACCCACCAGACTAAATAATTTGTTTGGAATAAAAAGTTAGCCACATATCGAAGTGTCATATTTGCCGTACTTACACAAACAGCTACTGCCATACAACCGTAAATAGCTTCTTTATTCCGAAAATGGCGGACAATATACAAGCTGATACTTGTTGTCAGCAAATAAGGTACAAACAAATATACTCCTGTTTGCACAAGGGAAATACTATTTGCGATATGACAGATTGGGATTATGATACAGAAAATCGCAAAATAAAAATACCCAAGATGGTCAGCCTTGCCAGCACAATATTTTTTAGTGAAAAGCGGGAAGCCATTTCCAATTCATTCATTCCATACAGCGTAGATTTTGCACTCTCTGTAATAAGAAGCAAGGCAAGGAATGGGGTAAAAGCAGATACGATCCATACCGTGTTCTCGCTTGCGAAAGAAGCACCCCACACCGCAGGTAAAACGATCAGTACGGACAACAGCCATATACTTTTCTTAATGAAAGGGATTTGACTGAATATAAATGCTTTGGTACTGATATGCGGTCTGGGCAGCGAACGAACAAACTGTGCCTTGTCCCTCGGCGCAGGTGCATCAAAAGCCTTTGCGATTTGCTTTTTCAATCTCTATTCATACGAAAATCCTCCTCTCTGCAACTCTGTTTTGAGATATTTCAATATCCTTGAGATTTTGCGATATATAGCAAAACGAGAAAGCCCGTGATCTTACATATTGAAGCAATTGGAAGTTCATTTGCATATCTCAGCAGCAATAGCTCCTGCTCGTCCTGTGGGAGTTTATGATCAACTCTTTCAAGGCAATGCTGTTTATCCATTCTTCCGTCGGGTCATAACCCGGATCATCGTTTGTTTCGCTTATAATTTCTTTGCTGTTTTTGCGATATTCCTCGATACATAAGTTGCGGGCAATCGTATAAAGGTAAGGAAGTTCTTTGCTGCTATCAAGACTTAAATTTTTGCTGAAATAACGCAAAAATGTTTCTTGCGTAATATCTTCCGCTGTTTGGCAATGGTGGACTTTGAAATAGCAGTAACGGTATATTTTGTCATACTGTTCACTTAAGTCCATAGCGTTCAAACCTCCTTTCACTATGTATAACGGTTTTCCTACATCAAATGTGCGGAAAACTTGAAAAAATTCAAAAAAGTTTTTGAGAAAGCAGCAGCGGCGATATGGCGGTTAGCCAGATCGCCGCTGTTTGTCAGGTTGTCACATATATTTTACTTGATTTTTGTGACAATCTCAAGATATAGCATGTGAACATTCAGTGTAGGTTTTCACTTTATTAACCGAATATTTCCGTTTTTCGCACTCCCTATATCTCTCTACACCTCGATATGTAATTGCGGACAAAACATCGGATGCAGACCCGACATTTTGACCGCAAATCAACCTTAAACGCTACATTATTCCGTGTGACTGTTGAAACCGTTTTGCTTGGCGTTCTCGCTTGCCTTTCGTCTGCGTTCCTCGCTCATTGGCGGTTGCAGACGGATGGACAGTCGGGACTTGTCCAGAAGATAGGACACGCCGCCTTGCTCGTAGGTCTTTTCCAATCGGCAAAGGTCGGGGTGCTTCTTGGCTTGGTTGGCGCGGTCTATTTGTTCTTGGGTGTAATACATAGTTGATACCTCTCTTTCTGTGGTTGAATTGTTCATAGTTTTGATGTAGAATGAAACCGAAAAATCGGAAGTTAGTGAGGTGCTGGATTGTGAATGAAAGAGAAAAAATTATTCACTTATGGTTTGAAATGTGGCTTACAAAACAGGATTTAGGTATTGATGATATTTTTGCAGAAGATGTAATTTATACTGAAAGTTGGAGTCCAAAATATAATAACCGTCAAATCGTAAAACACTGGTTTCAGGAATGGAATACTCGTGGCAAAGTCGTTGCTTGGGAAATCAAACAATTTTTCCACAAAGGAAATCAGACGATTGTGGAGTGGTATTTCAAAAATGAAATGAACAATGGGAGCATAGAGGAATTTGATGGAATTTCGCTGGTTGAATGGACAAAGGATAATAAAATAAAATCATTGAAAGAGTTTGGTTGCAATTTGAATAATTATAATCCTTATGAGCATAGTGACCAGCCCGAATTTAGGGACGAAAGAGCAAGTTGGTTTTAATATTAGGTATCAATAGCGTCCATTTTATCAGAAAACATTTAGGACGGACAGGCAAAATAGCTTGCCCGTCCTTTTCTTTATCTCTCCTGTTCCTGCCGCTTGGTGCGGTTCTGTGTCTCTCCGGCTGCTCGGCTTTCAGCGCAATATCCACGCATTTGCGGATTTTTTGAAGCTCGGCAACCTCGGCGCGGGCAGCTTTCAGTTTGGTGTAGTCGGTATCTCTCTGCGCTTTGAGGTCAGCGTATTCCTGTTTCCATTCGGAGATAGGCAGCGTCTTTGTATCCGTCAGATTTGCATGGAGATAGCGGCTTGCTGCGTTCCATAGGGTCAGCTCGGCGCGGTGGGCTTCCTCATACTTATCTCGTTTGTTCGTCCAGCCATTTTTCAGCTTTTTCAGTTCGGCATGAATGGGCTTATACTGCAAATAATTCTCGCCGTTCTCTATCAGCTTTTGCAGCTCTTTCATGCGCTGCTCGGCGGTTTTCATTCCCTCCCGGATAGAAAAGGCTTCATCACTGACAGATGAAAGAGAAGCGTCCAACTCGTCAAGAGTGGAGATACCATGCTCCGCAAGATAATTCGCTGCCTGTGATATGGTTTTCAGTTCGTCGGCTGCGTGTTGGTGCTGCCAGTTCTGCGAATACTTCCGGCTCTTTTCCCTCTGAACGCTCAAATACTTCATCAAAAGATTTGCAAGGTTCGGGGACTTCGGCGGCTGTAGTTTTCTTGGGGCGGTTTCCCACGCCGCAAGCAGTCCGGCAATCCATTCTTTGAGGTTGCCGATCTGCGCCCGGATTTCCTTTATCAGTCTATTTGATTTTCGGATAGTCCGGTTCAGTTCGCCTTTCTCGGTGGCTATGCCTTTCTTCTCCATTTGGCAGGCGGCTACGCCCATGTGGACAGTAGGTATCTCGTCAATTCCTCTCTCGGCGTTGCTGCGGTGGTCGATACGCTCTGTGCTTCCGGCGCGTTCAAGATAGCTGTTTGAAATATCAGCCCACGCCTTACGCCACAAGAGGGCGTTGTCTTTGTCGTTCCAGCCTGTGAGGTCAACTTTGTGGGTCTTGTATCTGCCGCTTGGCAAGCGGATACGCTCGCCGTTTTCATCAAGGTCATATTCCTTTTTAGATTTCGCCGCCCATGCGCCGCGCTCGTCAAGTGGTCGCATAGTTAGCATGATATGACAATGGGGGTTGCCGCTGTTGGTGTCGTGAATGGCAAAATCCACACACATTCCTCTGGAAACAAATTGAGAGGAACAGTATTCCCGGACAAGCCGTATCTGTTCCTCTCGTGATAATTCTATGGGGAGTGCTGCGTCAATCTCACGCGCAAGCTGGGCGTTCCCGGCTTTCTCGTAAAGTTCCACGCTGTTCCATAGTGTAGAACGGTCAGAGAAAGAGGGCGGGGCATGGGCGGCAGCATGATTTCCGTATGGACAACGCCGCCTTTACGGGTGTAGTCGTGGGTCATTCCGTCCCACTCGTTTGTCAGCTTTTCGCCGCTTCGGTAGGCGGCTGCGGCAACGGCTGATTTACCTTTGCCCCGGCTGACTATGCTGATGTTACAATGGTAAATGGCTATGGGTATCACCTCCAGTATAGTGGATATAAAACTTGTGGAAAATGAATAGCTTGCGTAGCAAGGTGTTCGGTTTCCGCAAGTACACAAAAGGGTAGACAGCGCAAGCTGTCGCAGGGGAAGTGTAGCGTCCCCTGTCTGCGGCAAAGCCGCCAATCGTAGCGCGGGGTAAAATCCCTGTGCGAAGATAAAGCCCTCGGCAGAGCGCACACGCCCGTTAGGGTGTATAAGTGCGCCCTTAGTGTCTAAGGGATTTATTCAGCGTTTCCGCTTTCGGCTCGTTTTTTCAGATATTTCCGTACCGGCTCACTCGTCAATGCAAGCCTAAGAAGTGCTGCGGCTTCCTCGTCGCTCATGTTCTTTGCTTCCGGCACAATGCTTTCAAAGACTGCGCCCCGAACGATAAGGCGGTGGCTGCGCGTTCTGCGTTCCTCTTTGGATAACTTCTGACGCAACATCTTTCCCGGTTCTCATACTGCCGGATTTTCTTCTTTCCGTCCTCAATCTCGGCTTGCAATTCCTCGCGGGTTTCTCTTTGGTTTTGTCATGGTTGGTCGCTCCTTTCTGCTCATAGGCATAGAAAAAGGACAGTCGATTTTCTCGGCTGCCCTTGTGAGTGGGTTATTTTATTTATGTTGTGTGCTGTTTATTGAAATATTGAAAAAACACTTTATCCGATGTTCAATACATCATGGATTACCCAGGGTTGAACTGTAACCATAACCATATATATATAAATTACAAACAAAAGCACTTCGACCGTACCATTAACATTCTCGGATTGAAGTTTTTTTCTAAAATTATTCGGCAAAGCTTTTGATAACAGATAATAAATCCAATATCCCAAACAGGCTCCAGCCGTATTTATAATAAGGTCATTTATATCCGATGAACCCCAGCCAAACATCTGAACAATTTCAACAGATAAAGAGAATAGAAAGCCAGTTAATGCAACTGTCTTTATGTGATGATACTTTTTATACAGAAATGGCAGGAAAACTCCTAAAGGTACAAATAAAATTAAATTAAGTATAGTATCTATTGGTCCGGTTATCATACCGAGAAACGGAATCAGGGAAATCTTTGGACTAAATGATATTGTGCTTGTATAGCCAATACCTGCTACGGTTAAAATTCCAAATAGATAATAGCAAAACACAAATACAGCAGCAATATGAAGAAGGCTTTGCTCTCCCGATTTTCTAAGATATAAAAAATACAATATGAGAATTGGAACTATAAACACATACCCGCTAATCGAACGGATAATAATGTCAGAAATTGGTAACATTTTTTTCACTCCTTTACTTGCTATCAAAAATTGTTTTCAAGTATATTATACATAATCGTGAGCCAAAATTAAAGTCGCATATTATTAAGTTTTTCTTCAATTTACCTGAATACCTGTGCTTGTATCTACATTATTTTAGCCTGTCGGCGGCGTTGTTCTCTCTGGCAGACCGCCGCGCTGCTTCCCGGCGTTCCTCGCTGTATGGGGCGGTCAGACGGAAAGAGAAACGCCCCTTTGCAATATCAAACTCCATGCAACCTGTTTCGGGGTCTGTGTCAGTCTTGCAGCACTCGTCGGGGTACTGCTCGGCATAAGCGGCAAGCCGCTTTTTGAGGTTGGTGTTGTGGGTGCGGATATGGATAAGGGGGTTTTTCTCGTCAAACCATATATCAGTGGTCTTTTCCTGTTTGGTAAGCCCTGTTCTCATGCAAGCTCCTTTCTGCGCCCCTGTTACGCAATAGGGGCATTTTTCGGGTGTTTTCCTCGACTCTTGACTTGGGTAAAACGGCGTTTTTGACGATAAAAACCGCCCAAACGGGGAATGTATCGTCGGGGCGGCTGTTATCGCAAGATTTCTGTTTTTTCCGGCTCTTGACCGTCAGACGCAGAAAAACGCAGACTGTCGGCAAGTATCGTTTTCAGCAACTTGTCGGAGAATGTTTCTGTGCCGTTGGGATTGAAAAACAGCTCCGCAACAATGGTCTGCCCGTTCCTCTGTGTCGTGATAATTCCGTCCGGCTTGGTCGGCGGGGTGGGTGTTCCTTTCTTTTCTGTCAATAGGTTGCTCCTTTCTCCGGGCGTAAAAAAGAGGGACTTCCCGTAGTTCGGAAAATCCCTCTCTGATGTTGGCTATTCTGTTTTATGGTGCGGACAGTGCGGCGGCAGCCTGCGCCTTTTCTTCGCCTCGATATTCCCGCGCTTTGATACGGTCATACTCCCGTTGCTTTTCAAGATTTCTCGCCCGGTATTCTCTTGAATAGTTGCGGTGGTAGGCTCGGTTCTTTTCCTTTCTTGCTTCTTCGATTTCCTCACGCATTTGCCGGATTTCCTGCTCTGTCGGCTCTGCAAGCTGTGTCAGTTCATTTTCAAATCTGCCGATATGGTTAAAATATATCCCGATATGCTGAATAGCCTGTTTTGCCCTTTCTTGTCGCGCTCATGCACTTCAATCCGACTGATAAACTCGTTGAGGATAGTCGGGGTAAGGTCGGTAAAGTCAGCGTAACGGTCTATCAGCTTTACAAACTTCTGCGCCCGTCCTCCCGCGTTTTCAAAAGCGGATAGCTGCTCCCTAAGCTGTTCAAGCTCGGCTTTCAGTGAGTAGTATTCTTCGGAATACTTCTGCGACATCTGCTCATAGCGGTCTTGTGGGATAGTACCCAGCGCGTTGTCCTCATAAAGTTTATTCAGCACCTTGTCAATCTGTTCAAGGCGCGTCGTGATTTGCGGGATACGCTTTTGCTGTTTCTTTGTCTTGTCGGTCTGCTGCATGGCAAGGCTCTTTTTCACTAAGGCTTCAAACTCTGCCCGGTTGCTGATAGAGTATTCCGCGATTTTTTTCAGCACATCTGCGACGGTCTGCATAAGCAGATCCGCGTCCATGATGTGCGGAGAGCTGCACTTGGGATTTTTGGCTTTTCCCTTGTGGTACTCGCTGCAATAGTCAACATGGCGCTTGCCGCCGTTCCTGTAATCTATGCGAATGTGCATTTTTGCGCCGCAGTCTTTACAGAAAAGCAAGCCGGACAGAGGGTGGATTTCTCCGTCCCCGTTGGGGCGTTTGACAGGTGCGTTTTCCAAAATCCGCTGCACATTTTCAAAGTCGGTGCGGTCGATAATCGGCTCATGCACATTTTCTGTGATGTGCCACTGGCTTCTGTCTACATAGTGGTTTCTCTTATCTCGGAAATGCTTTGTAGTCTTGAAATTGACTACATCGCCGCAATACTCCTGCCGCGTGAGGATATGGGTCAGCGTGGCTTTGTTCCACTTGTAACGGTTATCCTCGTTGAGCGTCTTATTTTACAAGTTCCTCGCCCGCGGTCTTTCATGTAGAAAGTGGGGGTTGGGATTTGCTCCTGCGTCAGATATACGGTGATTTGGTTTCGGTTTTTCCCGTCCAAAAACAGACGGAAAATAAGGCGTACAACCTCGGCGGCTTCCTCGTCGATTATCCAAAAATCCCTGTTGTCCGGGTCTTTGATATAGCCGTAAGGGGCTTCGGTGGCAACTGGCTTTCCGCTCATGCCTTTGGTCTTAATGCCCGTTTTCACTTTTTTGCTGATGTCCTTTGCGTACCACTCCGACATGATATTGATAAAGGGGGCAAACTCTAATGTGTCGGGGTTTTCGCTGTCTATGCCGTTGTTGACTGCGATAAAGCGCACATTGTTCCGTCTGAAAATCTCCATAGCGTTGCCGACTTGAGATAGTCGCCCCCAGCGGGTAAGGTCTTTCATAATACACACGCCGATTTTTCCGCTTTCCACATCTTCAATCATGCGGGAGTAAGCAGAACGGTCAAAAAACCTGCCGCTTTCGTCGTCGTCAATGTAGTGCCGGATATTGGTTAGGTGCTGCCCTTTGGCGTAGTTCTCCAAAAAGATTTTTTGGTTCTGTATGCTGTTGCTCTCGCCGCCGTCCCTGTCCTCGTCGCCTACGGATAGGCGGGAATAAAGGGCTGGATTTTATTGTAATTGCTCATGTGCATATCCCTCCTGCGTCTATAAAGGTGTTGTTTACAGTTAAGATTATGCACTCCACCGGGCGGAACCGTATTCCATGCCGTGCCTGTACTTCTTGGCGTTCTTGCTTTTCAGGTACACAGCCAGCCGCAGGCCGCCGCAGCAGCACAGGCCCACCAGCAGGTCCAGCGGGTGGCTGGGCCACCAGCTGGCCAGCGCCACCGGCAGCGTGGAGAAGAAGGAGAGCATTTTTGCCGAAGCGTCCGCACCCACGGCCATCCGCCACGCTTCACCGAAGTTGGTGGAGAAAAGCCCCATCAGGATATACGGCAGATTCAGCAAAATGAGCTTTTTGATGTTCAGCTGCTTTTTCATCGTTCCAGCTCCTTCCGCTTGTTCCGGTCCACGACGACGTGTTTGACCAGCTCTTTGAACTGGTTCAGCTTTGCCAGCACGGACGGGCGCTCGGATTTCTCCGCCTTCCTGACCTTTTTCCCGGTGTACTCGGTAAAAGCAGCGGTCAGGGCATCCGCGTCCCGACCCTTGAAAAAGATCAGGTACTTGGGTGGGGAGCTGCTGCGGTCCTTCTTCACCGCATAATCCACGCCGTATTTCCGGGCGATCTTCTCAAACTCCTTGATGGAGGGGATCGGTGATCTCGATGTTGGAAACCCCTTGGTTTTGACCAATCAGCTGTTTCACCGTCTGCTTGCCCTGGGGCTTCACAGGCGCGTCACGGCTTCTCTGCTTTTGCAGCTTCTTTTCCTTGCGGTGGGCAAGGTACTTGGTGATGGCGGCTTTGAGCAGCCTGCCGGTGAACTTTGTTCCGCTGACAACCAGCGTTAAAGTCCTGTTTTCCACTTCTTCCTGCATTTTCTCGCCTCCTTTCCACAAAATGTGCAGGGGTGGTGCATTTATTTCTAAGGCGGGACCACCAGCCGCCGGAGAAGGTATTTCTTCATCGAACCGCCCTCAACGAATTTGCTCAGAACGGTCATAGAGCAAATCTCCATTTCTGACCTTTGCATGACTGAGAATCTTGATCTGTCCCTTTGCCTGACTGTCCAGAGCTTTTTCATAGCCCTTATCTGACAAAAACAGGCGGGTTCGTTCACCTTCCAGCCCACCGGGAGTCATGCGTCAGCACATCAAAAATAATCATGTGCCGGGTGTCCTCCGCAAAACGCTGGAGATCCATGTAGTCATGGCCGTGATAGTTCTGCGCTCCAGCTTTCTGGCGCATTTCTTCCATCAGCTGACCGATTGTTTTGCCTTCTGGCATAAAACTCACTTCCTTTCCCACTCTCATACAACCATCAAAATCATGTCTCTCAGCTGAGCAAAGTAGAGTTTGCCTTGCGGGTTATCAGCGTATAGGAGCCGATATGCCCGTGATTGCAGTAGTCTTTGACACAAAACAGTCCTTCATTGGCTGGCTTTGCATAGGGCAGTACATTACCGGATGCGGTGCGGTACACAAAACGCTTTTCCAGAAGGAAACGGACAAACCGACGCTCCGGGACAAGCAACTCTTTGGCGGTGGTGCGGAGGTTGGTACTGTGATTGAGGTCGATGAACAAATCATAAAAGGCTGCCTTACTCTCCAGCAGGGCATTTTCCTCTCGTAGCGACGCATTTTCTTCCCGCTCAGCAAGCAGCTCGGAGCAGAGCTTTATCAGAGCTTCCGGAGAAGTGGCTATCTCCCACAACTTCTCTTTTGTGAGATAGGCTCCGTGCTTGCGAATGGCAGGTAGAAATTCATCAAACACCCATTGTTCAAACCGTTCCGCTGACGGCAGTTTACTATGGGCGATCAGACGATATAGATCACCTTCGGGGATAAAGAGCATTTCGACCATTTGTACCGCGGGGCTTCCATCTGCCTTTTTCCCAGTCTGGACCCCTATGGAACATTTCGTTCCACCCCTGGTATGGTCGCGGACGGCTTTGCGTGGATTGGTATATCCCAGCGCTGTTGCCACATCTGTACCGCAAAATAATACTTTGCCATTCTGTTCCAAAGTGCGAATGCTTCCGAACTCTGGACTATTGAAAATTTCAATCTGATTCATGCTGTGCCTCCTTTGGTGTAATACAAAAGCGGCTGATTACCAGCCGCCTGCGTGCATATCGTGATTTACCAGTGAAGTGTAGTGGTTATTCATGGTGGTAGGAGCGTTAAACAGCACTGTCAGCAGGTACTGCTTGATGTTGTGTACCTGGGTGGTGTTCTTTTGCAGACAGTCCATGACAAACTCGATGTGAGAGCTGTCCAGCTTCAAAAAGCGGGAGCGTACAATTTCATGAGGAAAGTCCGCACCAGAGATCCGGGTGGTCTTTCGTTTGGCACAGACCGTTTCTACCAACAGCTCTACAATCTCATTCAGGTCATCCAGGTAGAGAGGATAACGCTGCTTCAGACAATCATACTCGATATTCTCCAAAATCAATTCCCGATAATTTTCTATCTCTGTGACAGACATCGCATCCCTTCCTTTCCGTTCCGGCGGTATTACCGCCGCTGTTTCCCGGAAGGGAATGGAATCGGTATTTGATCCATGAGTATTTTGTTTTTGGGTATTTGATTTCTTAGTATTTAATTGTGTTGGATTTTCCGGTAACGGATTTACCGCTGACGGGTTTACCGTTATCGGGTTGTCCGACAACGGCTTATCCAACATCGGTTCTCGATGGGACGCTCAAAAATGGTATACTCATTGACTGCGAATTTACCAGAAGCATCAGTTGTCTGTCTGCGCCGAATGTATCCGGCTGTTTCAAGCTCATTGACAGCAGAGCGGATTGCATCTTTGCTTTCTCGATTGATATAGCTGAGTCCTGACAGCGTATAATCCCAGTCATCAGGCAGAGATAACATTTGCGACAAGAGACCCTTTGCCTTCAAAGAAAGTCGTTTGTCTTTTAGATGAAAATTGCTCATAACCGTGTAATCGCCAGTGCGTTCTACACGAAAAACAGCCATTTACTTCACCCTTCATTTTCAGGTATGAAAAGCCGCAATTCATAAAAGAATTGTGGCAGCGGTTAGGGTCTGTCTGTATCTTTTCTTGCGTCGGTAGGGCGTTTTGGCATTGGTGGTTTATCAAACGATCCCTTCCTGAGAAAATGGTAAGGTTTGAAAAACACGGTCAATCTCGGTGGATTCCATATCACGCTGTGAGCGGCAATCTTCTTGAATAGCTTCTCGGATTTCTCTTACAGTACACATATTCATTCCTTTCCTTTCGTTGTATCGGTTATGAACGACGGTGTTTTTTAGGCTTGAAGTCGAGGATATGCCCCTCAATAACATGGGCATATCTCTTAATTTTGATTTCGACGCTGCTGGTTTTGCAGAGCTGACTGATACCCGTCCTCTGTGAGAAAAAGCCTCATTTAGTCACCAGGTTCTCCATAAGCAGTAGGGCGCAAGACAGTAAACTCAATCATCCAGAAAGTGCTGTCCCAAAATCGCTCCACTGCAAGAATGTTGTGGCCTTTCAGTTCCCTTGCTGCAATATCTTCATAGGCCTCCCTTCATCGTTCCCGATCTCGTTGGCGTTTTTTCTGCCATTGTTCCAGCAGTTTAATAATGGTTTCCTGCATTTTGGCCGGTGTATAGCTTTTGGGGAAATACTTTCGCAAGGTATCGCTGCTCAAGGTCACTTTATCCAGATCACCCTTTTTTTCCTCTGACATGATGGCAAGCATCACATCTTCTGACAATTTCCCTTCCTGGCTGAACTTTTTCATTCGCTGAGCCTGAGAGAGAGAAGGGGTAGCCTGCTCATAGTCCATTGTTTCCACCAGCATTTGCTGTTCGTCCGGTTTCAAAAAAGAGAGTTCATAGGCTGGGTTAAATGCGATTTTCTTTTCATCCACCATATCCAAAAGCTCTGGAATCAGTTCAGTCAAACGAACATATCGCATTACCTGGATACCGCTTCGTTCACCGGCTTCTTTTGCCACCTGGTCTCTGGCGCTCAACTTCTGTTCAACTTGAACAGAAGTCAGGTCTGTTCTTGCTCCTTGATGTTTAATGGCTTCCAGCTTCATTTTGTAGGCAAAAGCCCTTTCACTGGGGAGCAGATTTTCTCGCTGCAAATTGCTGTCAACCATAATAATTGTGGCAGCATCGTCATCCAAGTCGCGCACAATGACAGGCATGGTTTCTTTTCCGGCCAATTCGCTGGCTCTGCGGCGTCTGTGACCGGCTACCAGCTCATAACCGCCATCAGGCAGTGGTCTGGCAATCGCAGGAACCAACACACCATACTTTTTGATGCTGTCTGCGGTTTCTATCATTGCATCATCATCCTTGACCTTGAAGGGGTGATCCTTGAACGGATGCAGTTCAGATAGGGGAATTTCCTGAATTTTTTCCAGTTGCTCGTCTTGCCGACTTTCTTCTGTAGAAAACAGGTCATCTACTGAGGCCAGCTCTATTTTTTTCGCGCTGCTTTTCAAGTTTCAATACCTCCTTCGTCAGATTTTTGTAGCCCTCAGCCACTTTGCCATTAGGATCATGGGCATAAATGCTTTTTCCTTCAGCACTGATTTCTTTAGCCCTGACAGAATGAGGAATTTCTGATGTAAACACCTTGATCTTACTGCCATAGGTTTCGCGCAGAAGAGCGGAGATTTCTTTGGCAAAATTGGTTCGGCTGTCTACCATCGTCAGCAGAATCCCATCAATTTGCAGCTTGGGATTGATTTGTCTGCGAACCTTATTGATAGTTTGCAAAAGCTGCTCCAAACCTTTAGCTGGAAGATACTCTGCCTGGACGGGGATTATAACCCTATTAGCGGCAGCCAGTGCATTGACCGTAAGCATACCCAGGGAGGGCTGGCAATCAATAAGGATATGGGAGTATTGCCCCTTCAGCGTGTCCAGATATTGTCGCAGAATGGTTTCTCGGCTCATAGCGTTTACCAGAGATACCTCCATACCAGATAGCTGGATGTCCGCAGGCATCAGGTCTACGCCCTCAGGGTGGTGCAGGATACCCTCGCCGGGACGAATTGGTTCATCCATCAAAATACGGCCCATAGCGTCTGACAGTGTAAAGGGCAGCTTATCAGGCTGAGGATTGCCCAAGCTGATGGTCAGGCTTCCCTGTGGGTCTCCGTCAATCAGAAGGACTTTCTTCCCGGACTGCGCCAGACCAATTCCAAGATTGGCACAAGTGGTTGTTTTGCCGACACCACCTTTTTGGTTGGCTATGGCAATAATCTGTGTATTCATGATTTCACCTCATTTCTTTCTAAGTTTAGATATGAAAGTGCCTGCTTTACCTTCCTGAGAAAGATAAAACAGGCACTTTCACTGGCTCAATACCTCTTGTAATGAACCTCTATGTATGGTAAACTATGTCCACGATACCATGAATATAATTAAGTCTCGACGGAATTGAACTTTGGCTAACGCCAAATTTCGCGCCTTTGCAAACAGAGTGCAAACAATAGGGGGCTAAAATCCTTTGTTTTTGCTTGATTTTGCTTGTACAAGGTTTATAGAGAACATGGAGAAAAGCCTTGATATAACTGCATTTTCTTTATCCCCTTGATAGGGAATATATGCACTGGGTCCATCTCCTAAGGGGCAACTAAGTGCAGACCATTTAGTGAGAAGCAACAGGATTTTAGAGTTTGCAAAAGGCTAAAATCAATATATAATAACAGGAGCAATTCATCACGCAAGTGATTGATTCATAAACATGGCAGCCGGAGTCCAAAAGGCTGAAAAGCCCGAAAATACGGCATTTGTTCCCTTAGTTAAATGGATATAACGGGGTCCTCCTAAGACTCTATTGTAGGTCTGATTCCTATAGGGAACGCTCTATTTTAAGCGGTAATGAGAGAAAATCATTGCCGTTTTTGTTGTTTTTCTGCTAACAGCAAATCAAAAATGAGCATTTTGCTAACAGGAATGAAAAGCTATAATACAACTGGTGTAAAAGGTTGTAAATTAGTGTAGCTAACAAAAGGGATAATGATTAAAAAATATTTCTGCTTGGAAAATATCAAGCCTGAATGAGTATTCCGTTCAGATTAGATTAGGTTCTAATCTGGGCGGATTTTTTATTTCAGGGAGAAGGAGGATGCCTATGGCAGAAAAAGTAATCAGATGGATCCAGATGAAAGATCGTTGAAATAGCGATTGAACGGCTAAGAGTATTTGAAAACCATCCGTTTCGAGTGGAAATGTATTGTGTTGGTGCAGAAGCTCCTGCAGCATAGCAGTGTTGCCACTACACAGCGATACATTGACGCATCAGAGAATAGATAAAGCTCTAATTGAGCAGTGCATCGTTATTTTAAACAGAGGACAAAATTGTCCCTCTGTTTTTCAGTAATAAGAACAGGTTTTTTCAGGAATATTTCAAATAGTAAGAGAAAATATTTTGTTAGGGTTGACCCTTTACGATATTAAGTGTAAAACGTGCACAACAAATGGGGTATGCAAACCATGCAACGGTAAGGTCGAAATCCTTGGTAAATCTACTACCTGGATATGCCCATGGAACTTCGGCAACATATACCCCATGTTCAAGGCAGGTGATACGATGCGTCTGGTATTCAACTTCGACCAGAATACCACCCCAGTCCAGCCCCCTCTAAGTGGTTGGTCTGCTGGAATGTTTGTCATAAGCAGGACATGACTTGTGACAGAAAGGGCAGTCATTCTTATGCCATTTATTAGGTCTGGCTTTGATACGGATGTGTTTCACACCATCCTCATCAGAGTAAAGATTAAAATTTTCTATCAAGAGAATATAGTATTGACAAAATTTTGTGGGGGTGGGGATAAAATGATGGTAAAAAAATTCCAAAACATAACGCATTGGTGCCTTTCGCAGAAAGAAGAAAAATAAACATGAAAAAGAGAACGAACTTGGGAAAAAAGTTAGTAACAATGTTAGTGTCTGTAGGCTTTTTTGCAGTTTTGATTACAGTCTTGAATTTAATGGCATTACAAGCTATTCGAGGAAAGAATAATGTGCTTATAGAACAGTTTGAACAATATGAAGAAGCAGTGGAAAATAATGATACCGCGGTTTTTGAAACAGCAAAAGGAGAAGTGGCAGAAGCCATCAGACATATCAACTACAGAATAAATGGAAGCATCATTTTTGATCTTGCACTTGTGGTAGCTGATATTATTGTAATCGTACTTCTTTCGATTGTTATTAATAAGTCCATTGTTTGTCCAGCAAAAAGAGCAAAGAATGATTTGGATGATATCATTTTAGGTATAGAATCAGGACAGGGTAATCTTACGTTAAGAGTATTTGATGAAACCAGTGATGAAATTGGTCAGCTTGCAAATGGTGTCAACCATTTTATTGAAACATTACAAAATCTTATGGTAAAGATTCAGAGTGTATCAAAAAAAAAAAAAAATCTTCCTATCTTGTACAAAATGAGGCGGAATCTTCAAATATGAGTGCATCCAATGTGAGTGCAACATCGGAAGAACTTGCAGCATCCATGGAAGAGGTATCTGCTTCTCTATCTGATTTAGCCCAAGGATGTAATAATCTGCTAAAGAAAATGGAAGGCATGAATGAGGATGCTAAGAACTCTGCAAATGAAGTTGCATGAAGTGAAGCTTACTGCAGAAAATAGCTATAAAGAAGCGATTGCATCAAAAGAAAAAACAGTAGAAACATTTGATGGCATTCAAAAGGATGTCGCGGAGGCAGTAGAAGCATCTAAGTCTGTAAATGAAATTGCAAAACTTACAGAAAATATCTTAAATATCGCAGCACAGACAAATCTTCTAGCACTTAATGCATCGATTGAAGCAGCAAGAGCAGGGGAAGCAGGCAGGGGCTTTGCCGTTGTTGCAGATGAAATCAGACAGCTTGCAGATAGTTCACGTGAGACAGCAAACAATATTCAGGAAATCAGTGGAAAAGTTATTGAGGCAGTAAACAATCTGTCTGGAAATGCAACAGAAATGTTTCGAACAGTAGATGAAAAGGTAGCACTTGATTATGACAACTTTGTAAAAATTATTGGAAATTATGATGCTGATTCTGAACAGGCAAGTAATACATTTAACGAGTTTGCAGTTAAGTCAAAAGATAGCTTAGGTACAATGAATGATATGAATGAAGGTATCAATAACATTTCTATAGCGATTGAAGAATCTGCAAAGGTGTTACAAACGTAGCACAAGAGATATCACAACTTGTAACAGCAATTTCAGCAATTACAGTGCAGGCGGACGAAAATAAGAACCTTTCGGAAGATTTATCGGATGAAGTAGCAAAATTTGAAAAAGTTTAACCAACAGATTTTTATTATGAGAAAAACTGTATTAGGCAAATAACCCGCACTAACTAAAAATGAATGCCAGAATAGCACAAAGGCATAGCCCCATTACGGGTTCTATGCCTTTGCACTTTCCGGAAGCAGCATCCGGTCATCAATATAGTAATCACAGGAAATCTTCCGGCTGTTGTGTCCATAGAATTCGATGACAGGCTTGTTACCGGCTTAAGGAAAAAGTCTGCAATCCTCATGGCGTATAGCAGAGAAGGAATATGCTGTTTTGACTCGATATTGGCAATAGTTTTCAGGCTGATGCCGGTTGCTGATACATGCTATACAAAGACAACTACAGACTACCGGCGAATGATAAGGAACTGAAAAGCAGCCGGCCAGAGTTCTTCAAAAGCCACTGCGGAGCATAGGAATACGTGGAACGGATCTTGTGACAGATTATTTCTGGGAGCAGCTGGACATGTTCATGGATCCTCAGGCAAGAGAAAAACAGATGAAAATGGATGAGACGGTTGATATTATCCGCAAAAGATTTGATTTTACAGTGTCCAGGGAGGGCTTATGTACCGCGACAAAATACTGTCAGCATGTGATACCAAGTCCGATCATACGGTACATCCGCATGGGTACTTTGATAGACAGGAGGGATTGAACTATTATGGAAAGCAGCAAGGTATATGTAAATGTCATGGCTGAATTTACAAATGACGGAAGGCTTCTACCAAGGAGCTTTATCTGGAAGGATGGCCATGTATATGAGATTCAGAAAGTAACAGATGTAAGAAGAGCGGCAAGCCTGAAAGCAGGCAATCGATGCGTGTGAGAATAAATGGCTCAAAGTAGCATTTCATCTGGCATTCGCAGCAATGGTCCGAATAGAGAGCTGCTTGGGCTGACATGGGACTGTGTGGATATATCAGAAGAAGCTATTTCAGAGAACAGGGCATATGTCTTTATTAACAAACAGGTGGAGCGTGTATCAAAGGAAGCTGTTGAGGAGCTGGATTCAAAAGAAGTCATTCGATCTTCCCTCACAAAGGAAGAATAATAAGACGGTCAGGGTGCTGAAAACACCAAAGACCGATACCAGCGAGCGCAAAGTTTATATACCGGGATTTGTGGCACAGTGCCTTATTGATATAAAGAAGGAACAGGATGAGGTAAAGGAGGCACTTGGCAGTGAGTATACCGATTACAACCTGATAATGGCGACTACTTTTGGAATGCCGATCAATAGCAGCTATATTCGGGATCAGCTGCAGAAAGTAATTGATAGAGAAGGTCTTCCGGATGTGGTTTTTCATAGTCTGCGCCATACAAGTGTCACATACAAACTGAATGAGCAGAAAGAGGAAGAAAATAAGATTACCATACCGGAGGGAGTAGATCCCGAACTGCTGATGAAAGTACTTGGCAATCCGGAGATGGCGGCTTTGCTTACTTCTCTGGCGAAGACAATGAAAGTATAAATATAGAAGAACGATATTGTGTGGAGTAAGAAATCTATGCAGTATCGTTTTTTTCGTTTCTTGTGAAAAACTTTTAAAAATTTTTCGTTTTGGGTGAGAGTATTTTCGATTTTTTGTACCTATATAAGTGAAGGGGTTTTTAAGCCGCATTTCAATAAATCCAGAGAGAAGGTTCAAACGAAATGTACGATACCGCAAAACGAGTCGCACTCGTCAAGCAGCAGGTGCGGGAAAACACCCGCCGGAGGCAGCGGCGCGGTATATATGGGTTGAGCGCAGCGTGTATGCTGCTGTTCGCGGTGATGATGCAGGCGGCGGATGTGTTTGCAGTGCAGGAGCAGACAGCCGCATGGGGCGTGTTCGGCGCGATGCTGCTACGGGAGGACGTGGGCGGCTATGTGCTGGTGGCCGTCGTCTCCTTTGCAGCGGCGGTGGTCGTTACCGTGTTTTGCACACGATTGAGAAAAAACAATAAACAGCAGGAACAAACCAAGGAGGATGAGGAAACATGAAGAAAAGATTTTAGCGGCGCTGCTGAGCCTGTATGACGCTCACGCTGCTGCCAACTACGGCGTTTGCAGCGGTGAGCGATTCGCCAGGCAACACACCCGAGGAAAATCAGGCGATTTTGGAGCAGGTCTCTGCCCTGACCGGCGATAGCAGCGACCAGGTGCTTTCCATGCTGAACGCTTTGGGGCTGCTGGATGAAGACGGCAATTTCAGGCATCAAACCATCACGCTGGACGGCCAGGTGTTGACACTGGCGGCTGTCATGGAGCTGCTGGAAAATCCCGCCACGGATCTCACCCGTATAGCCGACGTGGATGGGCCTCCGGTGGCGCTGGGCGATTTGAAGACCACGATCCAAATCGAACAGGAGTTGCAGCATCAAGGACACCTATTTCTCCGGCAGGGAGTTTACCGGGGAAGCTCTGGAGAATCTCAATAACCTGATGGAGCAGTTGGAGCTGCAGGGCATCAGTTTGCAGTATTCCGCCTCTGCCACAAAGCCTGAGGGCGTTGAGACGGTGGATATGAGCGGCATGATGAGCCAAACGCTGGGGGAACTCGCAACCAACAGCTGGAGCTCCGGACTTTTACTGTATACGGCGGAAAACCGGTCGGCTTTTCCTACCGCATTCAAAAAGGCCAGCTCAGCGAGTATATCACCGGTGTGGAGGTCTCGATAGGCGAGACGAGTGGGGTCGCCCAAGGCGACGGGTCCTACAAGCTGACCTATGACGTAGGCTCGACTTTCAGTTTAGATGGTTGTAAAATCACTGTCAAGGTTACAACCAAAGGAGGGAACCCAGACTGGCTCGAGGGTTCTTATTCCTATGGCGACCTGCTGGGGATGATTGAATTTTACGATGCGGAAAATCTGGTGTTCTATGACGGTGCCGCTTATGCCGACCACTGTCAGCTCAAGCTAAAAAAGACGGTTGACGCCCCCACAATACAAACATCAGTGAGCGCGCCGAACTATGAGGAAAGATACGAAAGTACAGAAACAATACAGGGGGATATGTATATTCCTTTGCTGGCAAATGAATACAATATCGGCGAAGGTGCCAACAATCAGGACTTCGTTGCGCTAAGCGATACCATCAGAATTTTGGAGGGTGCCCGCAACTCGGTGCTTCCCGTCGACTCCGACCCATTTTATCAGCCATACAAAATCGATGCCAGCATCGAGTTTAACTGGAGTACCGATGTAGAGACCTATAATGGCTTTGCGCCGTATGGCTATAATAGTGACACACAACCCCATGCCCCGTTCTATCTGACGGAGTACATGTTCAATGGAACATCTCTGGAGCTCAGCAGCGACAAAACGAGAGCGCTGAACTGTACGATTAACAAGGGCGAAACGGTCAACATCTCCCTGCAGTCTACCACGCAAAACAGAGGGAATCAACGGTACTGGCTGCCCTTCCGACTGTATATGAAAAGCGTACAGGGCGAAATCCAAAATTCCTGGGCCACCACCAAGAACAGCAATGTTACAGCCATGCTGGTGGACACGGACAATCCCACCATTCAAAGCGTCACGGCCCCGGAGGGAACCTATGCCAGCGGACAGCACGTGCCCATCACAGTTACCTTTAACGAGTTCGTGAATCTTAGCAACGCCACCGTGACCATCAATGGCAAAGTGTATAGCGCCGCTGAGCTTTCCATGAACAACTACGGCGTCACGGCAATGCTCTGGTACCCAGTGCAGGATGCGGATGACACCACGGTCACCGTCAATGGTATGACCGGTGTGGAAGATGTTTTCGGTCATACGCTGGATACCTCACTCTATCCAAGCAACTCGATTGCCGACGTTACGCTGAAGAGCGTCTTGATGCGTAACGCTCCCACCGCACTGACCGCCGACTACGACAACGGCAAGGCATCGTTCACGATGAACGCCAACATGGAGCAGGTCTACAAGACCGTATACAGCAATTATCACACCCCGGCAGGCACAGACCCGAAGGAAGCCCCGTTCCGCCTCGAGCTGAGGTACGACTCTGCGGGTGAACCAATCCATCTGCAGGTCTATCTGGACACAGAGAAGGAAGCCTTCACCATTAGCGACTATGCAATCGCACCCTCTGCTTTCGATCGCACCTACACGGTGACGCTGCAGGCCAACGAGGGCACGAAAGCCGATCCTGACTGGGTGAATGTTCTTCCCATGACCCGGCAGTTCACGGTGGCAAAGAAAGTTTCCGCGCACACGGTGAAGGTCTTCCCGGAAGCGAATGACGCCGACTATACGATTTCCCTCGGCAAAACCACCCGCCCCACGCTTAAGGCAGAGGTTTTGGGGGCAGGCGGTGAGACGGCCAGCTACACCACCGGCAAATGGAGCAGCAGTGACACGCTCATTGCCACCATCAACGAGGATACCGGCGTTGTTGCCACCACAGGAACCAAGGTGGGAGCCGTCACCTTTACCTTTACGGCGGACAACGGGACTGAGGACACTGCCGATGATGTGACGGGCAAGTCAGAGCCCTATACCGTGACGGCAGGCGATTCCCTGGCACTGGTGATTCCCGGCGGCGCGTCCATCGTGACGCGGGTAAATCAGCCCGCCACCGTGCTGTGGAGCTCCAACGCCGCGCTGATGGCGCCGAACAAAGAGTTCAATTACAGGATTGACCTGTATGAGGGCAACTACGCGAATGAGGCGGCGCTGAGCGGCCGCAAGCCCGTTGCGACTTATACCGCCGGCAAGGATAAAACAGCGTGCATCGAGGAGAATGTGCTCCAAGCTCTCCAACGGCAATACCCCTGCCTACACGGTATTGGTCTCCATGCCGCACCCCAATGCCGGCGGTGAGGACGTCCGCCTGTCGGCACTTGCCTGATCATCGTGCAGGCACCGCCTGCCACAGCCAAGCTGACACCGCCCCAGAGCATTTACCTCAAGGATACCGACGGTGCCGTCAATATCGACTGGTCGGTGGAAAACACTACTGAGGGCGCCCCTTTGCAGCCCACGCTGACCATCACCCGGGTCACAGAGGACAACACCACCACCAAAGTGGTGGACAGTGAGCGCCTATCCGGCACCTCCGGGAGCTTCCCCCTGTCATTACAGAGTGTGAAAGCCGGCAATCTGAAGGACACCTATCAAGTGGTTTTGAGCGTGGAGAATCCTGGTGAGGAATCTCCCAGCACCGACTCCTTCCCCCTGTATGTCTACGATGCCGACGCACTGAAGGTGCAGAACGACAAAGGAGAAACGATTTCTAAGCTGACCATGGACAATACCTCCAAGGTCAGCGGCAGCCTGCCCACTGTTACAGCTGAAATTATGCAGCTGCGCCAGGAGTTGGGGCGATCGAGTACATAGGCATCAACTATGACGAGTACGGATGGAACTCCTTTAAAGACGGCATCCGGTGGCTCTCCAGCAACAACAATGCCATTTCCGTCAACTACAAGCAGGGCGGACTGTATGAGGACATCAGAAACTTCTCCTTTGATTCCTACCTTCCCGAAACCAAAATGGCGCTGTCCGGCTTGGCCAACGGCACCGCAACCGTCACGGCTACCCATGCCGCCACGGGTATGCGTGCCGCCGTACAGGTGACAGCGAAAACGCTGCAAAATAAGTTCTATCTCTTCCAGCTGACGCCTGCAGCGGAAACTACGCTGCAATACACCGACGGCAAAGGTGTGCCCAAAACGGTCACGACCAACAGTGAAGGCGTGCTGGCGCTTTACGAACCCAACGGAATCGCCAGTGAGGTGTCTCTGCGGTCCGGCTCCGGCGCGGATATTTATCTGGGCACCATCTATAAAGAAAATCTGCGTTCCGGCGAGCGGGATGCCACAAAACTGCAGCTTTATCCCTTGAATACCTTCAGCCTTCGGCGAGTCGCCCGGGCATCTGTGACGCTCATCACGCCGGGCGGCGATCCGCTGGCGAACAAGACGGTGACCGTTCGTGGCGGCGTTTATAAAAACGGAGGCTACTGCCAGACAGCTCTGCTGGGCTCCAGGGCAGGAGCACTTGTCAGCGGCATCACCGGCGACACCTATACCACGGATGCGGCGGGAAATATAACCGTCTATCTGGATTCCACCCAGTTCTGGTCGGCCGAAAAGGGCGAGAGCAACACCACGGCGCTTTCTGCTCTGGATCAGCTGGAGTACATTCTGGAGATCAGCGCAATTGACGGCGACAAGTACTATCCGCTGCTGCTGACCGTCAACGGCAAGCTGGGCGTGGACGATGTAATGCGCACCGCAGAGGGCGTTGTCTCTCTGGAGCGCGTGCCGGCGGGGGAGGAAAACAAACCCTTCATTGTGGCGCAAAGCGTTGATTACGGTCTTGCCAACGGTCAGAAGGTGGATGTCCGCAGCTCGACTGGGAAGATTGGACCTAACAGCAGCTTTAAAACAGCAAGACTGCACACCACCATGTTCCTCTGGGGCGAGAAGATTGCCAACGCGCGGAATTACAGTCTCAAGCTGGCGGACGAATACGGCGTTATTCCTGCCGCCCAGAGCAGCAGTACCAAGCAGTATCCCTTCTCATCCATCCCCGTAGCGGAAAACGATCTGACTCTCACCGAGGCCACCATGACCACCTCTGGATGGATCGCTGACGGCAAGGATGTGGGTATAAAAACGCAGCTGAGCCTGAACGGCAGCCTGCTACAGGAGAAAATAATGCCCTTCCGGGTCGTTGATCTGACCCGAGTGCCCAAGGTGACAGAGGATGACCGCGTCACCGGTATTCTGGCGACGATGGGATCCTCCAGTGGAGTGAATCAAGTCGACTTTGGCGGAGTGGGCGATAGTAACATTCTCAAGGTGCTGACCGGACGGCTGGATGATCTGAGCGGTCCGGTGGACACTTCCGTGTTCAAAATGATTATCACCCCCAGCGAAGATCCCTCCGTGTTCCGTGCCATGATTTGGGCCGGGTACAATACGCTGGAGATGGAGGACATGGACTATTCCGAGGACGGCGTGGCGTTGGGTGCGAATGTGCTGACGCAGGACCTGGAAGTGGGTATGCCCGGGACCGGGGACCTGAGCCAGATGGCCCAGGGCACCTATGATCCCAAGGGGGACTACAAAACCAACTCCATAGCCGACAATGTCACCAGCACGGATCTCAACTTGCAGTTGGAGGGCTTTTACGAAGCGGAAATCCGCTATAACACCGAAAAGAAGGAGTGGGAGGTTTTCACCGTAGGCGGCGGATTTACCACCGGTGTTGGTGTGGGCTTCTCCTTCAGCGTGAATGCCATGGCTGGTCCTGTGCCGTTGACAGCAACCTTTGAGCTGGGTGGTGCCATTCAGCTGGATTTCCGTACCGCAGTGCGCTACGGCCGGCAGGGCGAGGGTACAGAGCTTGCCTGGAGCGATCCCACGGCCACGGCAGTGAATGACTTTTTGACCACGCTGCGTATCAACGCCTATGTCCACGCGTTTGGCGGTATTGGCTTTGACTATTCGGTCGTGGCGCTGAAGATCGGCCTATTCGGCAATTTGGATGTGGACAGTCAGAATAAGTTCCTTTCCCGCACCTATCTTGCCGACGAGACAAAGCGCCAGATCAACGGTCAGGCTCTGGGAATCCAAAGCGAAGTGGGAATCAAATTTGTGGCAACCTTCCTGTTTATCTCCTACGAGGCGCGATCGCCTCCGGAACCCTTGGAGCCACCAGGACTTTTAATGACTGGAACACAATCGACGACTACTGGAATAGCGCCACCAGTGGGCTGAGCCTTGCCTCGCTGCGGATGGCGGCGGCCCAGAGCGGAATGCAGGTGGCTTCTGGCAGTGCAACGCTCCAAAGCCGGGACTATCTGGAGCAATATGCCCGTACCTGGGGCCAGCCCCAGCAGCGGATGATGCTGTTCTCTCTGAACTCCCCCAGTGGGCTGGAAAACATCCAGACTAATGCCAACCCCACATCCTATCCACAGCTCAGCGATGACGGGAAGGTATTGGTCTACATCAACGACGGCAACAGCAGCAGTATTTACGACAGCCGGGCACATTTCTCCACCCTCAATGGCAGCGTCTATTCTACCTCCAGCAAAATTGACGATCCTACAGGGTTCTCCGGCTACGGCGACACGAGCGTTTCTTTGTCCGGCACTGGCAGCTTCGCGGCGGCGGCTTGGGTTCGCATGGGCACCGACCTGCCGGGTAAAAATGCCGGTGATGCCGTGACATTGGAAGAGCAAAACCTGCTGATGAACAGCACGGAGATCGTAGTGTCCGTCTATAACGGCACAACCTGGACTTCCACCCGCCTAACCAACGACGGCACGCCGGATCTGGCCCCAGCCACGGCAGTGGGCGGCGACGGCAAAGCCATCGTGTTCTGGCGCAACGTCTACACCCCCGATCCCGGTACGCAGGGCAGCAACAACCTGCTGAACTTCACGACCAGAGATTGTATCATGTACAGCTGCTATGACAGCACTAACGGCACCTGGAGCAAGGAAAAAATGCTTTATAACGGTGCTACTGGCAGCGTGAAGGCGTTGCAGGCGGCCATGCTGCCCGACGGAACCGCTATGGCGGTTTACTCGCTGGACCGCAGCGGAACCGGAGATACCTCCGCCTACGAGATCGCCTATTGTACCGTGGCTGCTGATGGAACTCCCGGTACAGCCATGCTGGCGACCTGTGACAGCAATCTTGACGAAAACCCCCAGGTCGTTGCAGCCAACTTCGGCAGCGGGGATGACCGATTTGTCATCGGTTGGCACAGTGTCCGAGACGGCAGCAGCAATATCCAGCTGTTGGCTGTGGACGGCAGCAGCATCATGTCCAACAGGGCTCTCTGTCTGCCCTGACCAGCAGCGGCAACGCCGTCGTGGGCGGAGACTTCCGCTTCCCTCAGCGTAATCATCGCAGCCGCAATGATCTTACCATCGTCTGGAATGAGACTGTCAATAACGCCAACGGCGCGGTATCACGGCATTTTGAAGGCGGCCAAGCTGCGCTATGCCACAAATACCTACACTCTGTCCGCACCATTGGAACTGGCAGAGCTGCCGGATCGCACGCTGGCTGACCACTTTGATGCCTATGTCAGCGGCACCAATCAGGTGCAGGCCGCCATTCAGGCCACCCGGTATGACGATGAAAACCCGCAGGTAATCGGCGGCGTGACCGTTCCGGGTGAGGAAACGATCCTCTATACCGCTACCTCTGATTTTGTCACCGATGCGGTGGCAGTGGAACAGATCGGTGTGGATTATGCAACGCTGGCGTTGAACAGCCTGACACCCATTCACTTTACCATCCGCAACACCGGGCTGAACGATGTGACAAACCTAACGGTCAGCCTTGGCAGCGGGGAAACCGCTACCCTTACGGAAAAACTGCTGCCCAATGAAAGCACCACCCTTACCGTCTGGCACCATGTGAAGGACCGCGTGACCGACCCGGGCTATACCATCACCGCCGCCGGCGGCATCCACGAAAACGGCACAGTGTATCTGGATTATCCCGACATTGGAATCTCACAAATGGAAGTGATTGCGGAGAGCGCCGGCAAGCGCACGGTGCGCATGACCCTCTATAATTCCGCTGCCGCCACGCTGGCCGGCGGAAAGAGCCGCGAGGTGAAGCTTGCGTTCTATGCGGATGATCTGCATACCGAACCTGCAGAGGTAGCCTGCACCACAAACGGCGTATTGGTTAACGGTAATGAAATCACCATTTCCGAAGACAGCGCCCTCGCCCGCATTGATCAGGGAACCTTTACACTGGATCTGACCTATGATGCGGTATATGACATTCATTGGCAAAACCGAGATCCAATGTGGGTACCTATCTGTACGCCGAGGCGTGGGCGGAAGGCAAGGTCGGTGGAACGGGAAGCAATCAGAGCCTGCCGGAGTATAACGGCAGTGACAGCAGGCCAGCGTCCATATGACCGGCGCACTGGCTCGCACCGGAGAGCAGCTGACGATGGATGTGACACAGGGGAACGACGGCAACGGTCACAGCACCGCCGCCATTACCCTGCGCAACAACTGCCTGCAGTCTCAGACTGGCGCAGAGCTGGTGGCCACGCTGCTGGATGCTGCCGGGACCGTTCTGGAAACGAAAAAGACCAGTATTGGCGGTGCCATCTCCGGGAAACCTTCCAGAAAGAAACCGTCACCTTCTCCCGGCTTGGCACCCGCGTAGTGGTGCGAGCCGCAGTGCCCGGTAAAGACCTTCTGACCTTTGAAGGTCTGGCAGTGGGGCTCGGCGATTTTACCGCCAACGGAACAAACTATACCTATACGCTGCAAAATGATAGCGGAGCAACATCTACGCTAGTCACAGCGGTGTCTGGAAACGGCGAGCCCGTGAGCATCAACGGACAGGCTCTGTCCACCGGCGGCAGCGCAACCGTTGCCATCCCCAACAGCGGCACAACCGACATTGTCGTGAGAATCGGTGCTAAAACCTACACGCTGACGATTCTGCGCAATAGCGGCACAGGCGGTAATGAAGGCGGTGGCGGAAGCGGTAATGAAGGCAGTGGCGGAAGCGGCAGCACCGGCGGCAACGGCGGAAGCGGCTACAGCTACTACACCATCAAGGCAACTGCCGGGCTGGCGGCTCCATTTCTCCCTCCGGCAATGTCAGCGTCCGTGAGGGCAGAGATCAGACCTTCACCATCACTCCGGATAAGGGCTATGCTGTCGCCAACGTCAAGATTGACGGCAAGAGCATTGGCGCGGCGAAGTCCTACACCTTTGAGAATGTCAGCAGAACCCATACCATCGAGGTTATCTTTATGAAAGCCAACGGCAACCTCAGACCGGCGTGTTTGTGGATGTAGCCACCGGCAGCTATTATGAGGATGCTGTGGATTGCGCTGTTCTCTTTTCACTACAAGAAACAAATTAATGACATTTTGAGTTGCGCCGCTATCCAAGCGCGGCAAGGAGACAGAATTATGAAAAGAATCACAAGAATCATTCGTCCGATCATCTGCATAGTTGTCCTTCTCGTTGCTATGACCACGGCAGTCAGGGGCTGCTATCAGAGAGAGACAGAGCCTATCGACATTCCCGGCACATCTGCGCCTCAGCCATCAGCGCCTCTCGCGGGCGAAGTTATCCCCTCGGTGGACAGGCAGACAGAGTTGGCGGAAGCCAGAGCGAAGAATCCCGACACCGTGGCGTGGCTGTATATCCCCGGTGCGGAGGTGGACGACCCTGTGATGCAGGCGGAGGACAACGGCTATTACCTAAAGCTGGATGAAAACGGTGAGTACGCCATGTGGGGCTGTTATTATGCCCATTGTGAAAACGAAATCGGCGGCAGGGATAAGCTGGACAAAAACACCACCATTTTTGGTCACTCCGCCAGCAACTGCGACCCGGACGGTGTGCGGTTCACCAAGCTCTACCGTTATATGGACGCAGACTTTGTAAAGGAGCATCCGTATATCTATCTCTCTGTGGATGGTGAGGACATGATCTTTCATCACCGCACTGTTCGTCACGGATATTGGTTTTGACTATATTGCGCCTGATCCCACGGGAGATGATCTGACCAGCTTCTTTGAGACGATTGCGCGGAAAAACTGGCTTGACTTTGATGGCGTGACCTTCTCCGAGGAAGATACTGTTCTGACCCTCTCCACCTGCTGCCGGAAGTATGACAAGGCTAACAGCAGCAATCAGCGGCTGGTGGTCATGGCAAAGCTGCTGCCGGAGGTGCAACCGCACAGGAGTTCAGCGTATCCCTTGTGGATAGTCCTGAAATGCCCTAAAAGAAATCAGAATACGACGATAACAGGACACCCATCCTTGCGGTACTGAAAAGCAGCGTATGATATAGGGAAAACGGCGGCCGCCCCGTACAGAGCAGCCGTGGTTTTTGCTGTCCCTACATTTAATAGGTTGCCCAAATAATTTGATCAAAAAACATCGACATCCCTTGCTCTACACGCTATAATATAGATAATCTAATAAGAAAACAGTGTTATCATTACTGCTACAGATGGAATGGTAGCCATATTTATGAAAAATCATTGGAACGGAATGGCTGAACCCTCAGGGTGACAATGTCAGCGATTTGACAGCGAAAACCATTTTTCTCAGGTGATTTTCCGTTTTCTTATTTTGACAGAGATTTACAAAATAGTCAGGAAAATCAAGGCTTTCCTTGACTCATATTTACTTAAAATAATCGTTGTTCCCAGTGTGGACTCGAGCTCCTAAGCACTAGTTGAGGGTTCGATTCCCCCTGGGAACAGTCAAATTTTGCAACAATGATGACCACAATTCATTGTTGCTTTTATTTATAGGTGCTTACGAGCACCAGATACCCGACAACGAGCGTGTAACGAGTGAGTTCAGGAAAGGAGAGAATGCCTATGGCAGAAAAACAGACGAACGAGTTACGGATGAAAAAGTGGTAGAAATTGAAATGGAAATTTTCTAAATATGTGCCACAAATCTTGAAAAAATCTTGATTTGTGGCATAATAAATATATATTTTGATTTGGAGATGATGTTATGTATATAAAGCGTGAAAGATATCTAAGCAAAATAAGACCATTTTATGATGTGGATTTAATTAAGGTTCTGACAGGTGTTAGAAGATGTGGAAAATCTATATTGTTAGAGCAGATTAAAGAAGAATTTATTGAAAATGGGTTTGATAGAGCGCATATTATTACCATTAATTTTGAAGATTTGCAATTTGAAAAAATAAGAACTGCAGAAAAACTTAATTCCTATGTGAATGAGCAAATCAAGGATCGTGACAAATACTTGATTTTTTTAGATGAGATTCAGCATGTCAGGAGCTTTGAAAAGGTTTTAGCTTCCTTTCGGGCAACATTAAATTGCTCAATTTTTATTACTGGAAGTAATTCGAAATTGCTATCCGGCAAGATGGCAACATTGTTGGTTGGAAGATGTGTTGAATTTAGAATAATGCCATTTTCCTTTGCCGAAAGCTACGAATATGCTACAGCTATAGGAAGAAATATATCTCGGATGAGTTTATGATTGATTATATCAATTGGGGTGGCTTCCCTTTGCGTTTTTCGTTTACAAAAGAAAGTGATATTAAGAGATATTTGGAACAGACATATGAAGGTATCTTAGACAAGGATATTATTACTGACAGATCAAAGGTTAATAGACAAAACTTTGAAAGAGTAGCAACATATATTATGGCGAATGCAGGAAAGGAATTTTCCAGTAAAAACATAGAGAACTATTTTATACATCAAAATGCAGATACTTTGGATAAAAAGACGATATACAGATATCTTGATAAAATGGAAAGGCTTGTCTAATTGATCGTGTAAAAAGATTTAATATTGTAGGAAAACAGGCAATGTCGTATATAGAAAAGCAGTATGCGGTAGATACTGGTTTTCGCATGATAAATACAAACTTAGTAAATTTTGAGGATACCTTTTTTCTTGAAAATATAATTTATAACGAGCTAAAAGCAAGAGATTATGAAGTCTTTACAGGAAAAACATATAAGGGTGAAATTGATTTTGTTGCAATAAATGGAAGAAAGAAATGTTTTATTCAGGTGGCATATTATTTGGCTGGCAAGGAAACGATTGAAAGAGAGTTTGGTGCTTTTAAGCCAATTAGTGATGCATCACCGAAATATGTGTTTTCATTAGATCGATTTGATTATTCAAGAGATGGAATTGCACATATCAATATTGTTGATTTTCTTTTGGGTAAGAAGGATATTAATTTATCATAACGCCACAAATTAAGAAAAAATTTAAAATTGTGGCTTCTGGAAAAAATCATATAAAAGGGCCAAAGAAACGGACGCCAGAAGATGATGAACATTTCAGCGAGTCATTTGAGAGGATGATACGCATGGCAATTCAGAACAGAGAAGGAGAAAACAATGGCAAAGAATGTCTGAGTACTCTGATTGAGTTTTTGAAAGCGACGTCTTGCACATACTATTAGCAGACAGTATAATAAATACATCGAAGCAGTTTCAAAAAATGAAAAATATTCGACTTTTGAAAGCGGGTGACGATATGAAAACAATTACAAGAGCAAAGTATCTCGACAGAATCATTGAACTGAATGGTACTCCTGACATCAAGATTATCACGGGCATTCGTCGATCCGGTAAGTCCAAGCTGATGCAGGCGTATATTGAGTATCTGAAAAGCCATTTTGAAAATATCAATATTATCTTCATTGACTTCATGGATTTAGCATATGAAGAAATCATGGAATACCATGCCTTACACGCATATGTGGAAGAACATTATCAGGAAAGTAAAACGAACTACCTGTTTGTAGACGAGGTTCAGATGTGTCCCAAGTTTGAGTTGGCAATCAACAGCCTGTACTCTAAGGGAAAATACGACATCTATGTAACCGGCTCCAATGCTTTCCTGTTGAGTGCGGATCTGGCAACTCTGTTTACCGGACGCTATATTGAAATTCATGTGTTTCCTTTCAGCTTCCAGGAATATTGCCAATATTATGATGATGTTAGTGATAAAGATAAGCTCTTTGATGATTACGCTATCAAGGGCGGTTTAGCAGGTTCTTACGCTTACAGAACCGAAAAAGACAGAACAAACTATATCAAAGAGGTCTACGAAACGATTGTTACAAGGGATTTGGTGCAGAAATATGCTCTCCCGGACACTTTGGTTTTACAACGTCTGAGCGAATTCCTTATGGATAATATCAGCAACCTGACTTCTCCGAATAAGGTCAGTCAGCTACTGACAGCAAATGAGACTCCGACCAATCACGTAACCATCGGCAAGTACATTAAGTATTTGTGCAATGCTTTTGTATTTTATGATATTAAGAGATACGACATCCGAGGCAAGAAATACCTTGAAAGCTCTGAAAAGTTCTATCTTTGTGACAGTGGTATTCGATATGCAATACTGGGAAGCAGAAATATGGATTACGGCAGAGTATATGAAAACATCGTTTGCATCGAGCTTCTTCGCCGTGGATATGATGTCTATGTCGGCAAGCTCTATCAAAAGGAGATCGACTTTGTTGCTCAGAGAGGCAGCGAGAAGATTTATATTCAGGTCAGCGACAACATTTCCGGGCAGGAAACATTTGAGAGAATGCTCTCCTCTGCTTCCAGATCCGAGATGCTTATCCGAAAATGATTATTGCCAGAACCAAACATCAAAATATAGTTATGAAGGAATCGAAATCCATGATATAGCCGATTGGTTGCTACAAGAATAAACAAGGCGAAATATCTCCGTCATTCTCTTTTGAAATGATGGAGATATTTTATGTTGATGGAGATTCAGGGCCAGGAAACTGTGTCAGATTGCAAAAATCCTTTGCCTGTGGCTGAACATAGTGTAACGCATACAGCTGAAACTCAATAACATATTCCCAAAATTATAAGATATAACTGATAAAATCAATATTTCTGTAAATTTCGACAGTTACGAACACAAATTTCCAGAGGAGAATGCGCAATGAAATCCTCCGTTGCCCCAACGGAACAGGCAGAAACGGTGACCTTTTTATCGTTTTGTGACTTGTGCAGCATAATAAAAAGGAATTATAATCAAGAAGGAAAAAACGCTTTTTTCGAGCGATAGAAAGGAAAAAATATGGAATATTCGGCAATTCTTCATGATATGGATAAAAGATTCTGCTATGCAATCGATAAGGATTTATTCGTGATACGTGTGCAGGTAAAAAGATGATATAAAGAGATCGTTCTCCATTATGAGGACAAGTACATACCATTGGAATGGAAGGATACGCGAAAGAGGATTCCGATGAAGAAGGTTGCCACATCACAGTTTCATGACTATTATGAGGCACAGCTTCAGATGCACTTGATATGTCTCCGCTATTATTTTGAATTTACGGATATGCAGGGAGAAAAGGTATATTACGGCAACTATGAGTTTAGCAGGGAATGTATTACAAACAGGGACAGAATGTTCGACTGTCCGCAAAACCTTCGTGAGGAAGAAATGTTTGAGGTGCCGGAGTGGGCAGCAAATAAGGTCGTGTACCAGATTTTTCCATCTCGTTTTGCAGCGTCACAGCCAATAGACAAGGAACTGTGGTATAAAGCACCCATTACATCTAAGGATAATCTGCATGGCGATCTCAGAGGAATTATGGATCATTTGGATCATATTCAGAAGCTGGGAATAGATGTTGTGTATTTAACACCTATTTTAAATCGGTTCCAGCCATAAATATGATACCACTGCTTATTATCAGATAGATCCTTCCTTCGGAACAACAGAGGATCTTAAGAAACTGGTGCAAAAAGCGCATGCGTATGGAATGAAAATTGTGATGGATGCAGTATTCAACCATACAGGAAGAGATTTTTTTGCATTTAAAGATATCATAGAAAAAGAAGAAAAATCCAGATATCTGGACTGGTATTTTATCGAGAGATTTCCGCTGAAGGGTGAAAAGGAGAAGCTCTAACTTCAAATGTTTTGGTTATTATGATGGAATGCCAAAGTTAAATCTGAAAAATCCGGAGGTGGAAAAATTCGTTACAGATGTTGCATGTTATTGGATTAAGGAATGCGATATCGATGGATGGAGAATGGATGTAGGTGACGAAATCAGTCATTTCTTCTGGAAGCGCTTTAGAAAGGCTGTTAAGGCAGTAAAAAAGGAGCTGCTGATCATTGGGGAAATCTGGCATTATGCAGGAGATTTTCTTGAGGGAGATGAATGGGATACGGTCATGAATTATCCGTTTTACCTGAATCTCATAGATCGCTTGCAGATGAAAAAATCAATGTCAGCCAGTTTATACAGAATCTTGGATATTTGAAGGGACGCTTAAACAAAAAATGCTATCCTCTAATGTGGAATCTGATCGACAGCCATGATACAGCAAGATTTTTACATCTATGTAATGATAATAAGAAAAAGCAGCATTTGGCAGCAGCTTTTCAATTGTTATTACCGGGAATGCCTATGATTTATTACGGAGATGAATTTGCGATGCCCGGAGCAAATGATCCGGATTGCAGACGTGGGATGTACTGGGATGAAGAATACCAGGATAAAGAGATGTTTGAATGGTATAAGCAGCTGCTGAAGGTGCGAAAAAACCATGCATGTATCGTAGAGGGTGAACCGATGGAAATAGCTGCAAGGGACGAGGAAGAGACGATCGTCCTGACCAGAAAAAATGGAGAAGAGACACTCGCTTTGATCTTCAACTGCAGCAGCAGCGCAAGAATGTTTAATGAGTATGCGCAAAAATATGATTTACTTAGAGAGAATCCCTTTGATGGAAAAATAGAGGGACTTGATGCCGCTGTAATAGTACTCTAAGAATAATAAGATGAGAAGAGTATAGAAACAAATTAAAATATATCGTTGGAGAAAATGTTATTATGAAGAAAAAAATAAATTATGCAGAAATAATGAAGGAGACAGGGATCCTGACTGTGGCGGTGGCCATCATCGCGGCAGCAGTCTACTTTTTCCTGGTGCCAAGTCACGCGTCGGTCAGCAGTATTTCCGGTCTCGGCATCGTGCTGTCTAATTTTATACCACTTCCGCTATCGGTCATTACGATGATCCTGAATGTGGTGCTTCTGCTCATTGGCTTTGCCACCTGTGGGAAAGAGTTCGGGGTAAAGACGGTGTACACCAGTGTGATGCTGCCGGTATTCTTAGGGCTTTTCGAGATGCTGTTTCCAAATTTCGGTTCCATGACGGACAGTCAGGAACTGGATGTACTATATTCTGGTGGTCAGCGTGGGACTGAGCATTCTGTTTAACCGGAATGCGTCTTCCGGAGGATTGGATATTGTGGCGAAGATCATGAACAAATATCTGCATATGGAACTGGGCAAGGCCATGTCTCTGTCCGGGATGTGTGTGGCGTTGTCCGCAGCGTTGGTATATGATAAGAAAACTGTGGTGCTGAGTATCCTGGGTACCTATTTCAACGGAATCATTCTGGATCATTTTATTTTTGACAATAATATCAAGCGGCGTGTCTGCATTATTACGAAGAAAGAGGAAGAACTGCGCCAGTTTATTACAAGAGATCTGCACAGCGGTGCCACGATCTATGAAGCCATCGGTGCCTATCATTTTGAAAAACACAACGAGATCATCACCATTGTGGACAAAAGCGAGTACCAGAAGTTAATGAAATTTATCAATGAACTGGATCCCAAGGCGTTTATTACCGTATATAATGTATCGAGTATGAAGTATCAGCCGAAGACCGGGGCCTTTTGACCCTGACTTTGATGCCTACGGATTGTTCCGTGCTACGTACTCTCACAATCCTCCCCTCTATTCGCATATCGTGGGATTATCATCCCACTTTTATGCTCATATCGGGGCGGGTCATAAGGTCTTTCACCCACTTATGAGCAAGCTCATGTGGGCTTAGACCTTTTGACCCTGGCATCTTAATAATATGGTTATGGAGAAATGCGAAATGAAAAAGGTACGGAATATCGCAGTGATCGTTTTATCTGTCATATGTGTTGGAATTCTGGTTTTTTTGTTATGGAATTTAAGAAGTACAGAGGAGTCTGCACAGGAAATAATACCGGAAGTTCAGCCGGAGCCTATGTCGGAACAGAGTGTATCGGATTCTGATGTGAGCGGCAACAGCGCAGAGAACAGTGCAGATCTTACGGAATTGCCGGAGAAGGAAGAAAGTGAACCGGTGGAAACGGAAGATCCTGTAGAGCAGAGGGCAGAAGAACTCCTGGCAGGAATGACCTTAGAGGAAAAAGTCGGACAGATGTTCATCGCCCGGTGCCCGGAGACGGATGCAGCATCCAAGGTGACACAGTATCATCTCGGCGGATATATCTTATTTGCACGGGATTTTACCGGTAAAACAAAAGAGGAAGTAACGGCAGCCATTCAAAGCTATCAGAATGCTGCAAAAGTGCCTCTGCTGATCGGTGTGGATGAGGAAGGCGGCACGGTAAACCGAGTCAGCAAAAATGCGAACTTACGGGAAACGCCTTTTGCCTCTCCTCAGGAACTGTATGCGCAGGGCGGATGGGATCTTATTCGGAGCGACACACAGGAAAAATGTCAATTACTGCAGAACCTGGGAATTAATCTGAATTTTGCTCCGGTATGCGATGTATCACAGGATACAAATGATTTTATATATGCCCGCAGTTTCGGACAGGATGCAGAACAGACGGCGGTCTATGTGCAAACGGTGGTCGGTGTCATGTCCGAAGAGCACATGGGGAGTGTATTAAAACATTTCCCGGGATATGGCAATAACTCCGATACGCACACCGGTGTTGCTTATGATGAACGTCCTTATGAAACATTTGTAAATTCTGACTTTCTGCCGTTTCAGGCAGGAATCGATGCCGGAGCCGATATGGTACTGGTATCCCACAATGTGGTTTCCTGCATGGATGATCAGGAGCCGGCCTCCATATCTCTGCCGGTGCATAATATTTTGCGTAATGAATTAGGGTTTGACGGCGTGATCATTACCGATGATCTGGTCATGGAAGGAGTAAGGCAGTTCGCCGGGGATGCGGAGATTGCCGTAAGGGCGGTACAGGCAGGAAACGATATGCTGTGCTGCACCGATTTTGAAGTACAGGTACCCGCAGTCATTAAGGCGGTCGAAACCGGTGAGATTACCGAGGAACGTCTCAACGAATCGGTTCTGCGTATTTTGAAAATGAAAATAAAGCTGGGCATCATTGCGGATTATCAGAATTTTTCCCAATAAATTCTGTATATATGGATATTCAGCAGTTCACAGATAGCAAGAAGCTTGTTAGGAATAAAAAGTAATTATGTAAAGAGAATTGATCTCGTTCTCTAATTGGTGAACTGATTCCATAATAGTATTGAAGCTTGGAATATCGCCATATAACATATCTTTCATAGCTTCATAATCATTGATGAGGGCTGGAAAGCGGTATTTCGGTGGAATCAGCTTTAAGGTGCCGGGAATTGCTTCCGGATATTTAGCCCATGCTCTTGGATAAAATTTCATTTTGAAATCAACTACTGTTTTCAGAAGATCTATGTGAGAGAAAGCAACATCTTTTACAGGGGTCTGGGCCATTCTATAAAGATCATAGTAATGTCTGGAATATCGTTGTGGCATGAATTTCAGTATTTTTCTGCTCAAAGATTTTTGGGTAGTATACAGCTGTATACGGTTCAATGCTTGCAATTTTAGCAGGTGTCCAGGCTGCTAATGCACCGATTTCCAGGCGGATTACCTGTAGGGTAGAAGGATTTGTGAACAGATTTGGATAAGCGAAAATAACAGTCTGTTTGTCATTCTCATCTATGTAAATATTAGCGTCACACCCCAGTTGAATAAAGATGTTTCGGAAGACACAACTATTTCAAAAATATTTTAAATACCTGTGGACAAGCAAAAGGGAGTATGCTATATTCTATTTAAAGATAATTTTAAATGGGTAAGAAGATTATGAAAGAAACAAATATTTTTAAAGTATTGGCGGATCAACAACGGAGAGAGATTCTGATAATGCTAAAGATGGCCGATTAAATGCCGGGGAGATTGCCGAAAAATTACAAGTCACACCGGCTGCTTTGTCTTACCACTTAAAACTGTTAAAAAGCGCCGACTTAGTATCCGAATATAAGGAAAAAAACTTTATATTTTACGAAATCAATACGACAGTTTTTGATGAATTAATTCTATGGATTAACCAGTTTGGAGGAGCAAAGGGATGAAAAAAATCATGTGGATTGTTGCGGGTGCTACCAGTGGTGGTTGCAAGTATGATGTTACAGGTGATACCGGATATGATACCGCATAAAATCGGATTTTTATTTTCCGATAGTTATTTTGTGTGTTACATTCTTTTGGCACCTTTTAATTGGTACATTCGAAAAAAAGACCGTGAAAGCAAGTACGGATAAAGAACGTATGGAAGCAAATTCCTCCGCAAGGGTACTATGTGTGGTAGGACTATCGCAGGCTATCATGTTTGGAATTATGAATTATTGTATCCTTTATTCCTCTTGTGTGCAGGAAAATGTGAATGGTTCAAAGGTAACAGTTGATATTGCAAGGATTTCCTGCATCTTATGTGGAATTATTTTTGTTGTAGTAGGAAATTATATGACAAAGGCAAAGCGAAATACGGTAGTTGGGTTTCGAACGGCCTGGAGTATGTATAATGATAATACATGGAGAAAAGTAACCGTTTTGGAGCCATCAGTATTGTTGTTGCAGGAGTATTGACCATTATTACGGCTGCATTTGCCAATGGAATAACCAGTACAATTTTATTATTGGTGTATTTATTATCAGCAACGATTATTGCAATATTATACTCGAAAAAGGTCTATGACCAAGAAAAAAGAGAAGTTTGAGGTTGCACTTATATGGGAGAATGATTATTTATGAAAACAAAAAGATTAGTATTAAGAAAATGGACAGAGGCAGACGCAGAGTTTATATGAGTATGCAAAGATTCGGAAGTCAGCCCTATCGCAGGATGGCCACCCCACAAGTCCGTAGAGGAAAGCCTCGATGTGATGAAATGTATTCAATGGTCCGGAGTGCTATGCCATCTGTGAAAAAGAGAATGGGAAGGCAATCGGTGCCATTGAACTGAAATTGAAGGGCCACACGGATATGACAGACCGTGAGGACGAGTGTGAACTGGGCTATTGGCTGGGACAGCCATTTTGGGGAAAAGGGTACATGCCGGAGGCCGCAAAGGAAATTCTGCGCCATGGATTCGAAGAACTTGGGATGAACACCATATGGTGCGGATATTATGAGAAAAAAAAAAATCCAAAAGAGTGCAGGAAAAGGTCGGTTTCGTTGTACCATCATACCTGCGAAAATGTTCCCGTGCCTTTACTGAAGGAAGTAAGAACTGGTCATACAAATGTAATGACAAAAGCACACTGGGAGGAAATAAACGAAGGAAGGTAACGATTTTGTTTGTTTTACATGCAATGTACGAGGGGATCGTAAAAGGTCCCCTTAAATGATATCATTTTGAAATATAGTTATTGCATAATTAGAAAACATAGAGTATGCTTTGTTTATAAGTACACTTCACTTATGAAAATTTCTATGTCAGCAAAGCTGATGTCTGAGACTTTGATAAAAAGTCAGCCGAACCCTCAAGATAATACAACAGAAGAATGGGGAGCAAAACACCACAGAAAACCAGTTGTATCACAAAACAGGTAAGCTATAATATAGATATGTATAGATTCCTTTTGCGTCTGAAAATATCTATAGTTGCCTGACACAAAGGAGGAAATTAATGAATACAGAATTGAAGAATGCGGTAAAGCAGCCGATCGAAAGCACAGTATGATGCAAGAGTGAAGCGGCTGGTAGGACACAAAGAGTTCTGGCACAGATTTTGATCAGAAACTGTGGATGAATTTAAGGGGATGAATCCCAAAACAGTTGCAAACTGCATAGAAGGAACCCTTATATCAGCACTGTGCCTGTGGAGCCAGGGCTGACCAACGCAGTGCTTGACAAAACGGACAGCGTATTGTTGGTTTTAATACGGAAAGTCAGGAGATGACGAAGGACTGGCGAGATTTGATATTATTTTATGTGCGGACGAAGGATGGTCTGTCGCAGATCATTATTAACGTAGAAGCACAGAAGGATGAACCAGGAGAGTACGAGATCTTAAACCGGGCAATTTTCTATGTCAGCAGACTGGTCTCTTCCCAGAAGGAAAGGGATTTTGAGAATTCCCGCTACGATGACATCAAGCGTGTGTATTCCATCTGGGTATGCATGAATATGGATGAGAATACCATGAGCCATATCCACCTTACCAAAGAGGATGTGATCGGTTCCTATGAGTGGAAGGGAAATCTGGATCTGATCAACATCGTAATGATAGGATTGTCAAGGGAACTGCCGGAACATGATGAAACCTACGAATTACACCTTGCTGGGGCATTGCTGTCCCAGGAATTGAGTGTAGATGAAAAGCTGAACATCATAGGAAATGAGTATAATATTCCCATAGAAGAAAATATGAGAAAGGATGTGAGCGCTATGTGCAATTTAGGCGAAGGAATTGAAGAAAAAGGAATTGCAATCGGACGAGAAAAGGGGCGTATAGAAGGCCGAATAGAAGGAAGCCGGCCTCATTCTGAAAATGTATAAGAATGGTCTGTCGGCAGAGCAGATAGCCTCCGCTACAGACAAACCGCTAGAAGAAGTGAAAGAAATTATTGCCGGAATATAACGGGCATTACGAAAACAGTACTTTTACCACGAGACAGAAGGAAGCAGCCGAAGTCGCAGAATACCTCCGGAAAAAGCAGATCATCCGGACATGGCTTAAGAGTATCCGTTTAAAATTTCCCGCAAAATGTCTTCCGGGCGCGGCGTGTGATCCGGGTATTTTTCCCGAAGGGGCGCCGCTGCACCATCCATAATATAAGGATGTCCCACGATATCCAGCATGGATACGTCGTTATAATTGTCACCGAATGCCATGACATCTGTAAGGTCAATACCAAGGATGCCTGCAGATAGAGGTGACACCGATGCCTTTGTTGGCAAGGGTAGTATAGATCCAGTAAGGTCCGGCCACTGCACAGTTCGCCTGCTCCCAGCGGGGGACGAAGCGGTCAGCATAAGCCGCTACGCCTTCATGGAGATATACGGAGACCTTTACGATGTCTTCCGGAATTTCGGAAGGATGTGAATGACCTGATAGTTGTTGCCGATAAACTTTATTCTGTCCAGCATTCCAAGCCCACGTTCCATCAGATACGCAGTATTCTGTCCGGAGAGCATGATTTCACCCTGACCGTCACTACGATTCCACAGATCCTCCGCAATCTCTTCTGCCAGGGCACGGGGCATGGTTTTTCGCAATGCACTGCTCGTCCTTATAGATTACTCCTCCATTCTCACATAAGAAAATACAGCAATCCGCCACCGGAGCGAACAGCTTCCGCAGACTGGTATACTGTCTTCCAGATGCCGGGCAAAACAGGATCCCCTGGTCATGCAGCGCACGGATCTGGTCAAAAATCTCGCCTTCCAATTCTTTTTTTCCATATTGTAAAAGTGTACCATCCAGGTCACTACAGACTAATCTGATTCCCATAGTAGGAATTCCTTTCTCTCAGAATAATAATTTTAAAGATGCCAGGGTCAAAGGTCTAAGCCCATGAGCTTGCTCATATGTGGGTGAAAGACAGGACCACTGATATGAGCATAAAAGTGGGATGATAATCCCACGATATGCGAATATTGGGTAGGATGCTATGTGCCAGTGGCACATGTTTAGCACGGACCGAAGCGGAGCGTAGAAGTGGGAGTGCGCAGCACGGAACAATCCGTAGGCATCAAAGTCGGGGGCTTTTGACCCCGACATCATTTTAAATAGTATATCATAAATTATACATGAAGAAGGATTTTTATTTAAGAGCTGTTTTTCTCGATTGCTACAAGATATGTTGAAAAAACGCGGAAATTTGCTAAAGTATATGTATAAAAAATGCGGAAACAAGTAAAATATTAAAATAAGAAAAATGCGGAAAGGAGAAAGAAAATGTTTAAGCGAAAAATAAAAAGATTGCTAATGATATCCAAAACGAGTAAGATAGTAAGCAAGATAATAAGCAAGATGGAGTGACATAAATGGGAAAATATGAACCGCCATATACGATCTCAAATAAAATGTTGGAGCTTGTTTCTTCTATATCTGAAAAAGTAGGTAAAATAAGCAGTCACAGAGAATTAGAGGCAAGACCGCATTTAAGGAAAAACAACCGGATCCGTCCATTCATTTCTTCCTTAAAATAGAAGCAAATTCTTTGTCTCTGGCTGAAGTGAGAGATGTCATCAATGGTCATCTTGTATTGGGAGATCGAAAGGAAATACAAGAGGTGAAAATGCATATGCTGCATATGAAAAATCTCGAAATAAATCCCAAAAGCATGTCGATCTGATAAAATCCATGGAATAATGACCTATAGAACAGTAGAGAATCCGGCGTATTCAGAAAAGGGGAAGAGGGTGTCTTTTCCGGAGATCAGTGTATTTTTGTGGCACCGGCGCCGAATATGGTAAATGAACTGATGAAGGATTTATTTTCATGGGTTAAAAGCAGTGAAGGGACAATACATCCGCTTATTGTGTCAGCTGTTTTTCATTACGAATTTGTGTTTATACATCCTTTTGCAGACGGAAATGGAAGAATGGCCAGATTATGGCATACGGTAATGCTATATCGTTGGAGAAATGTGTTTGAATATATTCCGTTGGAAAGTCAGATTGAAAGATTCCAGGCAGAATATTATGATGCAATAGCACAATGTCATGTGAATGGAAATTCAGATGTTTTTATAGAATTTATGTTGAGTATGATAGATCAGGCATTAGATGAAGTTATCCTACAGGTAAATAAGACAAATGAAAGTATGTCAGAATATGTAAAACGAATGCTGGAAGTAATGGAGTACGATGTTCCCTATACCGCTAATGCGATCATGGAGGCACTGCATCTGAAATCCAAGGAAACATTTCGAAAAAATTATATCAAGCCTGCCATAGAGTTGGGATTAGTAAAAATGACATTGCCGGAAAAGCCAAATAGTAAAAATCAGAGATATGTAAAACAATAATTCTTGATCTAAAGCTGGCTTTAGGTGTTACAATGTCTTCAGAGTGATTTTCAGCATTTTAAAAAGAAAAGGTGCCGATACCGAAAAGCATGGTGTCGGCACTTTTTGGGGTTTACTTTGCCAGATTCGTTAGATATGATAAAGATAGAAAATGTATTTACCGGCTATAGGGGAGGGCGTATGCACAAAAGAAAACTTCACAATAAAATAAGCAGCGGATTACTGGTATTGATTGCAGCACTTTCTCTGGCAGCCTGCGGCAGCACCGGGACGCGTTGGAAATTCTGGATACGGAATCTGCCCAGACGGAACAAACAGGTCAGGAAACCGCTACAGCCACTCCGGCCACCTCACAGACAACCCCGGAGACGACAACGGAGCCTAAGCCTAAAAACCTTACTTATCAAACCGGACTATATCAGGAGAAAACCCTGGCAGATCAAGTCTCGGTGGATGCTGTCCGGGAACTGCCGGAAGGAGAATATGGGGTGTTGTCCTATTCCTATGATGAGACGGTCAGTGTCTGGGGCAACGGTGCAGAAGATTGTCTGGTGATGATCCATGACGGTGACCGGGAATACAAGGTGGACGTCCTCTGGCAAAACATGTATTCGGCACCCCCTGCTGTAGAAGCAGCTGATTATGACGGTGGATGGCGACAAGGAGTACTATATTTCTACCATACAAGGGACAGGAACCGGTGTTTATGTGGAAGTACTGTATTATGTAGATGTAAAAAAAGGAACACCGAAGGTATCTGAATATACACAAGTGGTCGAGGATTTTGACCGCAGGATTCTTGCGGCGGAGCTGGATGAGGAGTTCCACACACTTCATGGATTTTCTGGATAAAAATGGGGAGATAGATGCTCAGGAAAGTATTGATCTGGATTTGACCCGCCTGCTGCAGAAAATGGAAGGATATACCTATAAAAGCACCGGTATGGGGGCGCAGGTCCGGTTTGAATTTCGGGGAGGACAGCCCTTTGCAAATGTATGGGTTGGCATAAATATGAATGAGATGGCGGACCTGGTTTATGAGACCAGCTTTCTTATAACGGCACCGGTATCCATGGGAAAAGATGGAAAATTTTCTTTGGGAGATTTTTCGGTACGTACTTCTTATTCTCGTTATTTGGAAGAGGAGAATAGTAACAAAGAAGAACCGGATATGACAGAAGTCTATACCGGATATTATGATCTGACTCATAACGGCTACAAGGAAAAGGTCGTAACGAAGGTCTATCTGGAGGAAGAAAACGGGGATCTCACGGAAGCATTGCGGAAGGCCGGAAACTGGGGAACAGTAGAGGTCTACGAATATCTGGGAGACGGACGATATGGAATCATCCCTCTGTGGTCACAGGAGTTCGCTATTGCCCATGCCGGGAACACGCAGATCTTCCTTACGCAAAAGGACGGCTACGATTATCTGGTGGTGACAAGCCTCTGGACGGGACAGGGATGCTGCTATTATGACTATAATGTACTGTCTCCGGTGGACTATTCCTTTGACAGATATCATAACGAGCTGAAAGGGGCAGAGCATTACGATCCGCAGTTTTTCACAGGGCTGGAAAACTGGTTGAAGGAGGATTCCCCTCCTGCTTGTGGCAACGGATATCAACATGCCGCAGGGACAGGAAGCCATTCTGACGACCGATGAAGAGGTACACTATGCCAGAGAATATTTAACGGTAAAAAAAGAACAACAGCAGCGGATAGAGGAAATAGAGTAAGAATAGGATCAGTATTTCCAGAGAGATACAAAAGTGATAAAATAGGATCAATAAGGATTTTTTCAGTATAAACTTTTCACGCAAATTGTGCCTGCACAGTGTACGGAAGTACAGGTTTAAAGCACCGGAAGGCTTGCAGGCTACAGAAAGACAAGAGGGTTAAGAGATGAACGAAATGATCAGAAAAAGAAATGAACAACTGGCAAAAACAGTCATCAAGGGTTTACAGTCCCGCAACATGTCGGGCTACTACGCAGAGGATAAAGAAGCCGCGCTGAAACAGGCACTGGAGCTGATCCCGGAGGGAAGCACCATTGCCATGGGCGGATGCATGAGTGCCGGAGAGATCGGACTGATCTCCGCTCTGGAAGCAGGCAATTACCACTATATCGACCGCTCGAAGATGGATGCCAGAGCCGGTCTGATGGCTGCTTACGATGCGGATATTTTCCTGTCCAGTGCCAATGCCATCACCAGTGACGGTGTTATGGTCAATATCGACGGCAATTCCAACCGTGTTTCCTGCATTGCTCAGGGACCGAGAAAGGTAATCTTCATCGTCGGCATCAATAAGGTATGTGCCGATCTGGACAGTGCCATGAAGCGTGCGAGAAACGTGGCTGCACCTATCAACGCCCAGAGATTCGACATCAAGACTCCCTGCAAGGAGACCGGAAAATGCTTCGACTGCAAATCTCCGGATACCATCTGCTGTCAGTTCCTCGATATTCCAGACATACGGACCGGATTCATGATCCCGTAAATGACACCATCGGATATTAAACAGCAAAGGGGAAAAGACCATGACATTAGTATTACAAAAAGGAAGACCTGCAGATACGACAGGCAGACTGGACAAAGAGATCCGTACCTATGACCTGCTGGACAGGCTCGGGGTGGAATATGACCGCGCATCATGCTCCGGCCATGACCATGGAGTACTGTAAGGAAGTGGATGAGATTCTGGAATCCATGGTCTGTAAGAATCTGTTCCTGTGCAACCGCCAGGAGACTGCCTTTTATCTGCTGATGATCCCGGATACCAAGGTGTTCCATACCAAGGATCTGTCGGCACAGATCGGCTCGGCGAGGCTTTCTTTTGCCAAGCCGGAATACATGGAGAAATTCCTGGATATCACTCCCGGCTCTGTCAGTGTACTCGGTCTGATGAACGATAAGGAACATCAGGTGAAGCTGTTGATCGATGAAGAGGTGCTGGACAGCGAATATTTCGGATGCCACCCCTGCATCAATACCTCCAGCCTCCGCATGCGGACGGCGGATCTGATCGAAAAGGTGCTTCCCGCCATGGGACATGATTTTGTAAAAGTAAAGCTGTAAAAAGTAATAATATAAGCAGATCTGCCCGCCGCCGGAATCCCGGCAGCGAGGATCTGTAAGCCTGGTTTTGCATGGCTCTGAATAGTTACAAGATATTAAAATACCTGTTCGCACTCTTCACACATCAGCAGGAACGCTCCGACACCGTGCAGATCGTTGGCGGATACGGGGCGGTGAATGTAGTGCTCATAGTCACCGACACCGGTTCCGATGCAGACATTACCGATAATGAGGTCATCGCCTTCCCAGGTCAGGGAGCGGATCACCCTCATAACCCTTGTGGGCATATTCCAGATAAGATGCATCCAGCAGACCTTTGCGGATCGCTTTGCACAGAGCCGCTACATACAGGCAGCTGCACGAATTCTCCAGCCAGTTGGCAGGATCATCGCCACGGTTGACCACCTGATACCATCTGCCGTCTTCAGACTGGAATGCGAGCAGAGACTTTAACAGATCCTGCCATTTTTCCAGTTTTGCTCTGTCCGGATGATCGGAGGGAATGAAATCCAGTTCGTCCAGGAGGGCTACAGGCACCCATCCCATGGCTCTGCCCCAGAATTCGGGAGAGCAGCCGGTCTCTTTGTCAGCCCATTCTACTTTCCTGTCATAGGACCATGCATGATATAGAAGACCGGTCTTGGGGTCACGGGTATGCTTCTGCATGGTCAGAGCCTGGAAGATAACCTCATCAAAATATTCGGGGTGATGGAATTCTGCGCCATACTGCGCGCGCAGCGGACCTTCCATGTACAGACCGTCCAGCCACATTTCTTCCGGCAGATCGGCCTTGTGGAAATAGCCGCCCTCGGGAGTGGTGGGATAACAATCAATGGCAGCCATCAGAGAGTCCAGGGCTTTCTTATATCTGGCATCACCGGTACAATGATAGAGGGGATATAACAGAATACCCGGCTGCATATCGTCGAACTGCCCCATATCAGCCTGTTTGATCACACCGTCTTCGGTGATGACGGCATCCACCCAGGATTTGATGTAATCAAAATATTTTTCCTCTTTGCAAAGTTCATAGCTTTTGTACATTCCGGACAGGAATACTCCCTGATGATAATGGAATCTTCCTTCGGGCGGAAGCTTGGGGGCTTCCCATTTGCGCATCATGGTATCCATGGATGCTTTTGCATAGTCTAAAGGTCTTTTCTCCATAAGTTATCTCCTTCCAATATACTTCACATGGCACAAGATTTATTATATAATCCCATTATAATCTTTTATTTTTAAGATTGTTTAACATATCTTGCGGTAATAAAAAGCAATCGAATGAATCTTGCCGGAATGATTCCGGGAAAAAAACTATGCTTCGTACGATTTTTGACCCTTATTCCGATCTGTTTCTGGAATACATAGAGACAACCAAAAAAAATGATATGCAGACCAATCATTATCACGATACTTACGAACTTTTTTTTGTGGTGAAGGGGATACGATACATCTTCCTGGATGGTGTCTGTCATGTGCTGAATCCGGGAGACATTATCCTGATCAAACCCTACCAGACGCATTATATGCAGAGTCTGTCCTCGGATTTCTATGCCCGGTATGTCTTGAATTTTGCACCGGATTATCTGGATGGAATGTTGAAACCTGCGGAGAAGCAGCGGTTCCTGGAGGTTCTGCAGAATGATATTCTGCATCTGACAACGGAACAGTCCGGAGAACTGGTAGAGGTCTTCGAACGGCTGCGGAAATATTATAACCGCCACGATGCTGTGGCCGAGAAATTAAAGCAAAACTATTGTCTGGAACTGCTGCTACTGTGCAGAGACTACTATACGAGGCAGGAGCGGACACAGATGCCGGAGCTCTCCGCAGCTCCCAGACAGGAGATTCTGGATGCCATCGCCTATATCAATGCCCATTATGCGGAAAAAATAGATCTGGAGACCATCGCATCCCAGATCCATTTAAGTAAATACTATTTTTGCCGTATTTTCCGCGAGGTGACCGGAGCCACCGTTCTGGAATATCTTACCAATGTCCGGCTGACCAGAGCCGGAAGACTTCTGGTGGAATCTTCTCTGGCGATCCAGGAGATCGCGCAGAAGACCGGATTTGCGTCATTGGTGCATTTTTCCAGAACCTACCGCAATGCTTATGGTGTCAGTCCCAGTGATACCAGACGCCGGCGAAAGGCGTAGAAGCTACTGAATCCCTCAGGCGAGACATGCTGACATTTGTGACGCAAAAAGTCAAATCATCCACAAATTGATTTCTCGTTGAGAGTCTTATATAATGATGCCAGGGTCAAAAGGTCTAAGCCCACATGAGCTTGCTCATAGGTGGGTGAAAGACCTTAGGACCCGCCCCGATATGAGCATAAAAGTGGGATGATAATCCCACGATATGCGAATATTGGGTAGGATTGTTCCGTGCTACGCACTCCCACAATCCTACCCTCTATTCGCATATCGGGGTGGGTCATATAACAGAAATGGTTTATACCGTAAAAAATGTATGGTAAGAATACGAAAGAGAGAAGAAAATGGTACTACAGATATTAACATATACACATCATATAACGACAATGCTGTTTGGAATCTTCCTGTCGGCATTTTTTCTGGGAGTGAAGCAGGATAAGAAAAATATATTGCAATTGTTGTCATTGGCGGTTGTTTCAGGAATTCTATATGTTCTGTGTGTACTTCTCTTTGGAACAGAAACAGTAGATCAGATTTATCCACTGATCGTGCATGCCCCATTGTTATTTGTACTGGTTTTGCATTATAAATTCCGTATTCTTCCTTCCCTGATTTCTATTTTCACGGCATATCTATGTTGTCAGTGCAGTAACTGGATGGGACTTTTCGCATTATTTGTGACAGGGCAGGAGTGGTGTTATTATGTCTGCAGAATCCTGGTGACCATTGGCGTTTTTGTCATTTTGTGCAGGTATGTCTGTCAGACGACAGCAATGCTGTTTGCCAAGACAGACAGGGAACTTCTTATTATCGGAAGTCTGCCCATGGTATATTATATTTTTGATTATGCCACCACGAAATTTTCCAGTCTGCTGTATACGGGAAATAAGGCGGTTCCGGAATTCCTTGGGTTTGCCATGTGTCTGACGTATCTGCTCTTTTTACTGGTATATTTCCGGGAGTACGAGATGAAGAACAAGGCAGAGCAGTACAATGAACTGATCCGGATGCAGCTGAATTCATTCCAGACAGAAATGACCAATACGAGAAAAAGCGAGAAAAAGATGTCCATTTTACGGCATGATACGAGGCATCATCTGTCGGTGCTGCGAACACTGATCCAACAGGGAGAAACCGACAAGGCGCTGGAATATCTGAATGAGGTCAGCCAGACTTATGATGATACAGTGATCAAGACCTATTGTAGAAATGAGATGGTGAATTCCGTACTGTCCATCTATAATATGCGGTTTGAGGAGCAGAGGATCCGATGGGAGATACAGGTCAGCATTGGAGAGAAACTTCCCTGCTCTGAAATGATGTTCTGTGCGATCCTGTCAAACGTACTGGAAAATGCCATGCATGCCGTACAGGAACTGCTGGAGGATAAACGATACATAGAATTGTCTCTGTCGGAAAAGGCGGGGCATCTTCTTCTGATGGAGAAAAATACAGTGCGTAGTGTTCCCACATTTGCGGATGGCGTTCCGGTGACAGAACGTTCGGGACACGGGCTGGGAGCCAGAAGCATCGTATATTATGTAGAAAAACTTAGCGGACAATATCAGTTTTTTATGGAGGATGGGGATTTTGTGGTTCGGATCATCTTGTAAAATCAATAAAATGTTTTTGAGGCTCTTTCTGTCAGAGAAAGAGCTTTTCTTGTGGATGTATTGGGAAATTAATGCTATTATTAGGATAAAAGATACAGAAATATAGATATAACAGGAAGGGAGCAAACAGATATATGAAATATACATTGGATTATGAGAAATATGCGGAACTGGCAAGACGTGTGGCGGCGGAGGGAAGCGTACTGCTTCGAAATGAAGACGGTGTGCTGCCTCTGCAAAAAGGGCAGAGGGTGTCGATCTTCGGCAGAACCCAGTTCGAGCATTATAAGAGCGGTACGGGTTCCGGAGGTATGGTCAATGCTCCATATGTGACCAATATTACAGACAGTCTCAAGGAAGACGGCACCGTACAGGTGAATGAGGTACTGGAGGCACAGTACCGGGAATGGCTGAAGGATCATCCTTTTGATATAGGAGAGGGATGGGCTATGGAGCCCTGGAACCAGGAAGAAATGCCCGTCAGCGAAGAACTGACGAGACAGGCGGCGGAACAGTCGGATCTTGCGATTGTGGTTCTCGGCCGAACCGCAGGAGAAGACAAGGATAATAGTGCTGCGGAAGGCAGTTATCTGCTGACAGCTGCGGAGGAAGAAATTCTTCGTAATGTCTGCAATGCATTTGCCAGGACGATCGTTGTGCTGAATGTGGGTAATATCATGGATATGAAGTGGGTCGACCGGTATCAGCCACAGGCTGTGCTCTATGTATGGCAGGGCGGCCAGGAGGGCGGCAGAGCTACAGTAGATGTCCTGACAGGAAAAGTGAATCCCGGTGGTAAGCTCAGCGATACTATTGCGGAAGATATTGAGGATTATCCTTCCACGGAGAATTTCGGGGATCCGGTGGAGAATTTTTATACCGAGGACATCTATGTAGGTTATCGCTATTTTGAGACCTTTGCCAGAGACAAGGTAAAATATCCCTTTGGATTTGGACTGTCCTATACCCGGTTCCAGACAGAGAGCATGGGACTGGCAGTGCAGGGTACCGAGGCAACTGTCATTGAGAAAGTGACAAATGTTGGCGGTATGTCCGGCAGAGACCATACAGGTCTATGTGGAGGCTCCTCAGGGAAGGCTGGGAAAGCCGCTGCGTCAGCTGGCAGCTTATGCCAAGACGGAAGAACTGAAGCCCGGAGCAAGTGAAGAACTGATCCTGAAAGCAGAACTGACGGAGCTTGCGTCCTATGATGACAGTGGTGTCACTGGACATAAATCCTGCTATGTATTGGAAGCAGGAGACTATATCTTCTATGTCGGTACCGATGTGCGGAGTGCAAGAGAAGTCGGAAGAGTGACGTTATCGGAGCTGCAGGTCGTACAAACCGTTACGGAAGCACTGGCTCCGGTGCAGGCATTTAAGCGCCTGAGACCGTTTTTCTTCGGAGAGAATGACCATGCCATCGCCAACTGGGAGGATGTGCCCTTACGGACCATAGATCTGGCGGAACGTATTTTGCGGGAAAGACCCACCCAGAGCGAATATGTGGGAGATCAGGGCTGGAAACTGGCGGATGTTTACGACAAAAAAATCACGCCGGAGCAGTTTCTGACACAGCTGTCAGACGAAGATCTGATCTGTATGACCCGCGGAGAAGGCATGTGTTCCCGAAAGTAACCCTGGAACGGCAGCAGCTTTCGGCGGTGTGACGGATGGACTGCAGCAATTCGGTATTCCGGTGGCCTGCTGTTCCGATGGTCCTTCCGGCATCCGTATGGACTGCGGTACCATGGCCTATGCACTGCCGAACGGTACGTTGCTGGCATGTACCTTTGATCCGGAGTTGGTGGAAGAACTGTATGAGATGGAGGGCATGGAGCTTCGCAAGAACAAGATTGATTCCCTCTTAGGCCCCGGCATCAATATTCACAGAAATCCGTTGAACGGACGTAACTTTGAGTATTTTTCCGAGGATCCGTACCTCACCGGTACCATGGCGGCGGCACAGCTGAAAGGCATGGGAAAATATGGAGTTACCGGAACCATCAAGCATTTTGCATGTAATAATCAGGAATTCAAACGGCATGATGCCAATGCTATTGTATCCGAGAGGGCGTTGCGGGAGATCTATCTGAAGGGATTTGAGATCGCCGTAAAACAGGGCGGAGCCTACAGCATCATGTCCACCTATGGCCCGGTGAACGGACTGTGGACCGCAGGCAGCTATGATCTTCTGACAACCATTCTCCGTAAGGAATGGGGCTATCAGGGTATTGTCATGACCGACTGGTGGGCAAAGATCAATGAGGAAGGCGAATCCGGTTCCAAGAGTCAGACGGTACCTATGGTACGGGCGCAGAATGATATTTACATGGTGACCGCAGACGCAGCATCCAATTCTAATAAGGACAACACTGCGGAAGGACTGGCAGACGGCAGGCTGACCAGAGCGCAGCTTATGCGGAATGCTGCAAACATCTGCTGCTTCCTGTTACGTTCCGTTGCCATGGAGAGGCTGCTTGGCAGAGAGGAAGAGGAGTGTACGGAGCTTCACAGTCCGGTAAGCACCGAAGGAGCCGGAGACAGCGGACAGGTGCTGGCCCGGCTGGAACTGCCGGAGCCGAAGACCGGCGAAGAGATTGAACTTCCGCTGGAGAAGCTGTCCACGAAGAAAGGTACCGGTGCGGTATACCAGCTGCGTTTCCCGAAGATCGGACGGTACGAACTGGTATTCCGGATGAGTTCCACGCTGGGTCCGCTGGCACAGTTACCGATTTCCGTATTCTTGAACAACACGTTGCAGCAAACTGTGACGATTAACGGCACGGAGGGCAAAGTGGTGGAACAGTCCGTCACGCTGGCAATCCGGCAAGACGGTGAGAAGTACATGAAATTGTATTTCGGAGAAAGCGGTATTGATATGCACCGGATGTTCTTGCGGTATGTGGGAAAGAACGATATCGAAAGCTTCCGGAATGAATAAATAACAGGATATGAAAAGGCTCTTGAAAGTGAGTACGCATGATACAAACTTTCGGGAGTCTTTTGTATTTTCAGCTGAGAAAACTTTAACGGAATATTTATGCATAGAAGCCAAAAGAAGAATTGACTTATGCCGATATTTCGGATAGAATCAAATCTTAAGCGTTCTAAATCGTGAGGTGCGAAATCCACTTAATTTCTCATAAAAAGGGGAAAATAAAAGGTGAAAGCAAGATTAAAAAACGCTTAACGAGATAAAATGATAAATTTACAAGGAGGCAGGGAAAGTGGTAGCACAAATACTTGCAGTAATCATATTTCTGGCGATGTTTGTACTGATCGTCCTGGAAGTATGGGAGAGACACATTATCACATTGGGCTGCGGTCTGCTGACACTGGTACTGGTATTCGGACTGGGAATGCACAGTATGAGCGCAGTGCTGGAGACTTTGAACTTAGGCAGCTTTTTCACAAGTCATTTCTGGTACACGGCGGGACAGTCCGCAGAGGCTTCCAGTGGTATCAACTGGGAGACCATCGTGTTCGTAGCAGGAATGATGATCATGGTAGAGGGAATGGCCCGGGTGGGATTCTTCCGCTGGCTGTGCATGCGCCTTGCCAAGATGGTCAAGTATAAGGTTGTACCGCTGTTTGTCACCTTTATGGTATTATCCGGTATTCTGGCAATGTTCATTGACAGTATTACCGTAATCCTGTTCCTGGCAGCCGTTACCATTGAATTGTCGCAACTGTTGAAATTCAATCCGGTGCCTATGATTCTGGCAGAAGTGTTCTGTGCGAATCTGGGAGGATCCGCTACCATGTGCGGAGATCCCCCCAATATCATCATCGGTACTTCCCTGGGATATTCCTTAACGGATTTCCTGACCAATACCGGTGTGATCGCGGGCGTTTCCTGGTTGTGGTCGTACTGTATTTCTATCTGGTATTCCACAAGGAACTGCGTGCCAGTGAGGCAGCTGCAGCAGGCAGCAACCAGACCTACCCGGATCCTTCCGAAGCCATTACCGATAAAAAAGGATTTATTATCAGCACTATTATTTTCCTGTGTGCGGTAGTTCTGCTGGTGACCCACGCACAAACCGGTCTGACCGTATCCTGTATTGGTGTATTCATTTCTATCGTGACTTTAATTGCAGCAGGCAAGGACGCACTGAAACTGATCAAACATCGATTACAAGACCCTGTTGTTCTTCATCGGACTGTTCATGGTAGTGGGTGGCCTGGAGCAGACCGGCATCCTGAAAGTTATGGCGAATTTCATCGGAGACATCAGCAACGGCAATCTGATGCTGATGATCGCTATTATCCCAGTAATCTCTGCGATTGCCAGTGCCTTCGTGGATAATATTCCTTTGCGGCTACCATGATCCATATTATCAGCAGTCTGTCCGCTACCCAGGGTGTGGAGCTGTCCATTCTGGCATGGGCACTGGCTATGGGAACCGATATTGGAGGAAGCGCAACTCCCATCGGAGCTTCTGCCAACGTAGTAGGTATCGCCACCGCAGCGAAAGCCGGTCATATGATTAAGTGGGGAAAATATTGCAAAGTTATGGCACCTGCGACTATAATAGTAGTATCTCTATGCTGACGATCTATGCAAGATATCTGTAAGATGTATTTGCAGAATACGAGTTTAAAAAATTTGGAAATACATCCAGCCATAAGGAGGGCGATCCATGAGTGAACAACTGATTATCTCCGTCAGCCGTGAATACGGCAGCGGCGGACATGAGATCGCACAGAAGCTGGCAGAGTATTACAAACTGCCGATGTACGATCACAACCTGTTAGATGAGGTGGCTGCAAGCATGAATGTAAGCAGCAAGGAGCTGGCTGAGTTCGACGAAAAGAGACGTAATAAATTCCTGTACCGCAGTGTAATGGGAATGAACAGCTCCAGCAGACAATGTGGCCAGAATGCAGTTCGATTACATTAAGAAAAAGCAGAGGCAGGAGAATCCTTCGTGATCGTAGGACGTTGTTCCGAAATCGTGCTGAAGGACAATCCGCACCCGATCTCTATCTTCGTATTGGGAGACAGAGAGGCCAAGATCGAACGTGTTATGCGGATCTATGAGTTGATGCCCGTCATGCGGAAGAGCGCACGATCGAGAAGGACCGTCGCAGAAAGTCTTACCACAATAGCCATTGTAAGGTAAAATGGGGCGATTCCCGTAATTACGATCTGTCTATCAACAGCAGCAAGCTGGGCGTAGAAGAGACGGTGGAATCTCTGAAAATTACATAGACGCAAGAGTTGCTCATAAATAGAGCAGACATAAGTCAACAAAATACAGAGACCATCTGAGGAAAGCATACGAAAGAAAATCGTGTAGCTGCAGATGGTCTTCTTGTTGTCGTTTCTTAAGAAATACCGGATAACATTTAAACAAATTTTAAGCATTTCTGTCGTGACGAATACAGCAGATTATGGTATTATCCTAGAAGATGAATAGGAATAAAAGCGTGCAAAATCAGGTATGTGGAAGTGAGGTACAGGATGAGCGATAAGGAAAGAGACTCCATTCAGGAGATGGAAGATATACAAAAGGGTCTGGAAGCCTTTTTACAACAGGAGATGCAGGAAATGCAGGCATCCGGGGCGGGAGCCCGCCGCAGTACGGGCGCCCGGCGGCGAATGGGGACACACTCTGCGGAGCGTGAGGCAGCCCGCCCGGCTCCGCAGATGTATGATATGAGGGAAGATGACGAGGAAGAGGAGGAACTGGATGTGATCGGATCCGACAGAAGAGCAGGATCCCGTGAGGACTATGCAGAGGACTGGGATGATCCCACATACCGCAGGAGACAGGCAGCCCGCAGAGAGACGGCACGTAAGACTTCAGAGAGTCGTAACGGTGGCGGCCGTAGCAGTAACGCTGATCACCGCAGACAGGAGACCTCAGGCAGAACCCGCCGCAGCAGACGGGATGACTATGTAGAGGACTATGAGGACGATTATAACGATAGAAAACGCTCCGGAAGAAAATCCGGGAAGCGTGAGGAGATAGACACGAAAGCGGATAAAAGGAACAGAAAAGGAAATAAAAAGGGAGCCGGGAGCGGCAGAAAGAAGAAAAAGTCAGGACTCAAGCGTTTCCTGATCGCAGTGGCGCTGATCCTTGTATTCCTGGCAGCAGGATTGTATGTGCTGGTAGGAAAGGTCTACGGAGAGATGAACTATGAGAAGATCGAGTCGGTAGCGTCCTCTCCCATGAAGGAAGAAGGCGTGACCAATATTCTACGATCGGTAACGATTCCAGTGAAAACGGTGAAGACGGCAGATCAGATGCCATGATCCTGCTGTCCATCAGCAACAAGACGAAGAAGATCTACATGACATCCCTGCTCCGTGATATGTATGTGGACATTCCGGGACATAAGGGGAATCGTCTGAATGCGGCATATTCCTATGGCGGCGCAGAACTGCTGATGGAGACTATTGAGCAGAATTTCGATATTCATATCAGCCGCTATGTACTGGTGAACTTTGAAGCATTTGCCAATCTGGTGGATGCAGTGGGCGGTGTATCTTGAGCTGACCAGCAAGGAAGTGGAATATGTCAACGGCTATCTGGTGGAATACAACATTCTGCTGGGAAGACCGGAAGGTACCGACTATTTTGAAGATACTTCCGGCGGTATGGTACACCTGAACGGACCGCAGGCACTGGCGTATTGCAGAAACCGTTATATCGGTACGGATTTCGGCAGAACCGAGAGGCAGAGAAAGATATTGGCAGAGGCGATCCACAAGCTTCCGCAGGAATGCTGACCAATCCCAGGAGTCGATCGATGGTCTGATGCCGAATCTGACCACGAATCTGACCCAGACAGAATGCTATCGGCTGAGCCTTATGGCACCTAAGGCCGTGACCTATGATATTATCCAGAACAGTATCCCGCTGGAGGGCACCTATAAGGATGCGACCATTCGTAAGATGGCAGTGCTGGAAGTGGATTTCGAAGCCAACAAGAAATTCCTGCAGGAGAATCTGTACGGAGACGGAGACATTACTTCCACATCGGAGGCTTCTGCGGAATGATATTATAATTGACGTATGAGAGTCAATGTGCCAGCATGATTGACGAACGGCGAATGGGATCATGATAGTTGCGAAGCAACGGTAAGCACCAAAGGTGCGGATCATGCTACGATAATGAGGGAGCAGCTTATGGGGTATCGAAAACAAAGGTTTGCAGCACTGTTCCGTGCAGCGGCTGTCATAATGCTTGGTGGATGTGGCGATGATCGACCCAGCAGGTCTACATTCCGGGAAGGGAAGATCTGGCGCAGCCTATCGGCGGTTACAATGCAACTACGCAGGCTGGGCAGACGGCAGAAGATTCTGCTACGGGGGCACAGACAGGGACGGCTTCCGGTGGAGAGAACGCAACAACATCGGGATTTTGCCATGACCCGGTGGTTTGACGGGTGAACGTTATACGCATCACCATCTCCGCAGCAGGGGATGTAACGTTGGGAAATCATCAGGAACAAGACTACAGTGCCTCCTTCCGTCAGGCCTACGATCAGGCGGAGGACGAAGGTTATTTCTTTGAAAATGTGAGACATCTTTGCGGCGGACGATATGACCATCGTGAATCTGGAAGGGCCTCTGACCACATCGGAACAGATGCGGGAGGGACAGACCTACTGCATCAAAGGGGATCCGGCCTACGCACATCTGCTGACGCTGGGGAGCATTGAGGCCGTCAGCTTCGCCAACAATCACCGCCTGGATTATGGCGAACAGGAAGCCGGGATACTGTGGTGGCATTAGAGAAGGAAGGGATCATTTATGCTTATGATAAAAATGTGGGTATCTATGAGATCCCGGACAGTGCGGCAGCCCACGGCGGAGAACGGAACCTGAAAATAGGAATAATCTCTGTCAATGAGGTAGAGTGGGGCGCACAGGCGGAAAAGCTGATCCAGAACAATATCGAGACCCTGCGGGAACAGAATGTAGATCTGATCCTGGCATGCTGTCACTGGGGGATTGAGAAAGATACTTATCCGGAGAATTACCAGCAGGTACTTGGCAGAAAATGCATTGACTGGGGCGTGATCTGGTCATTGGTCATCATCCCACGTCCTTCAGGGAATCGAAGAATATAAGGGAAGATATATCATCTATAGCCTGGCGAATTTCTGCTTCGGAGCGAACCGGAACCCGGCAGATAAGGATACCACGATCTTCCAGCAGACCTTTACATCGAAAACGGACAGAAGGTGGAGGACCGAAATGCCAGGATCATTCCCTGCATGGTGAGTTCTGTGTCCACCCGGAATGATTTTAAGCCTACTCCGGCAGCAGGTGAGGATAAGAAGAGAATTTTGCAGCGTATGAATGAATACAGCAGGGATTTCGGTGTGGAATTTGATGAAAACGGTGGGATTCTCGTGAATTAGATGAGAGAGCGGTAACGCGGAAAGGAAACGGTCCGATCATGGAAAAAGCATTTAAACTGGATTTTGTCAATGATAAAACAGGAAGTCTGTATGTGAACTGCTGCGGATGCTCCCAGACGGCACCGCTGCACAGCTTCGGGCCGGCCTCCAAGCCACATTACCTGATCCACTATGTCCTGAGCGGCAAGGGACATTTCCGGTTTGATGACAAGGAATACCGGCTGGAGGCGGGTTACGGTTTCCGATCCAGCCCAATGAACTGGCTTTTATCAGGCGGATGCGAATAATCCCTGGAGCTATCTGTGGGTGGGCTTTGCTGGAAGCCGCGCCGAAGAATACTTACACAGCATGGGACTGTCGGACCGGCATCCTATTTTTTCCTGTGATAAATCGGAGGAACTGTATTCCATTGTCCGGGATATGATGGAGCATAATACCTTTGGCATTGCGGAAGATCTGCGCCGGAACGGACTGCTGGGACTATTTCTGTCGGTGATCGCCGACAGCGCCGGTGTGGTGGCAAGGGAGGAAGAGGATAAGGGGAACCAGTATGTGAAAAAGCGGTCTCCTTTATCCAGAGCAACTACTGTAACCCCATCAAGGTCACGGATGTGGCGGACTATGTGTATCAACCGCAGCTATTTATATACGCTGTTCCAGAACTATCTGGGATGTCTCCCCAGCAGTTCCTTACTACCTTCCGTATTACCAAGGCGAGAGAACTCTGACTCCACGAATTATCCTATCGAGAGTATTGCATTGTCCTGCGGATACAGTGATGCCCTGGTATTTACCAAGGCCTTTCACGCCATGAAGGGAATGTCCCCTCGAAGTACCGCAAGGAAAGCCACAAGGAGAGCACAAAGAACAGCTCCAGGAGGTCGAGGGCCCCATCGCCCGGCTCCTGAAGCCATAGATGAAACTATAAAACTAACAAGAAAGGGTGTCGCACAGCGGCACCCTTTGTATTTGACTATTTCTTACTTTCCAGATTTTTCTCTACATATTCCAGAATATAGAAATTATCCTCCGGCATCTGGCAGCCTACGATGAACAGACCGTTATCATCGGAGCAGCGGATGATACGTCCTTCCAGCACATTGCATCCGAGAGCGAAATCATGGATAGTGACAGCATCGAGGCATTCTTGCTCTGGGTGAAGATATTGTCTGTCGCCAGGAAAGCAAAGCCGTTGGCACTGATATTATCCATGGTGGCCGCATATTCCGTATCAGAATTTTGAACTTGATGGTGCAGGCATTGTTCGATCCATACGGGGGTATTTACGGCGGTTATCGATCCTGGGTCTGGTATTAATGATGATTTTGAAGGCATGAGCACCCTTTCAGGAGCGGGAGAGATGACTGCCTTGTCCCAACAATACAGGATGTTGCCTGCGCGATCTGTAAGGTACAGGAAGCGGTATCTGTGAGTGCTAGCTCCTTCTGACAGGATACCAGCAGCCCCTCCGGAATCTGTTCGATCAGTTCTCCAAGGTATTCCGTATCTCCCTGGCCGGCTACTTTCGATCGATCTTCATACCTGGCTGAATATCTTCGATACCCATGAAGCCGCCGATACCCGATCACACATCATGTTCTCCATGACATCCTCGATGGTGTTGATATTGGAAGCGGTTTCTTCGTATTTACTGAGCATACGCTCACTGGTCTGGCTGGAGTGTGCAATACAGCCGGTGATAGTCTCCACGATGTTGGATACCTGTTCCATATTGGATACCAGCTGGGTATTGGAGCTTTCGACTTCTTTAATTGCGTTATCAACTACCTGAATATGTCTGCCGAGCTGTGCGGAATCAGATGCGATCTGATTTACATTTTCACCGGTATGTGTTACCTTTTCCAGGGTAACCTGGATCAGCTTCAAGGTCTCTTCAATGGAAGCGGTCATCTTAGCGGAAGTAGCATCCAGACGGGACAGAGCTTCTCTGATCTGTCCGGAGGAAGCGTGGGTTTCAGTACTTAAGGTACGGATCTGATCAGCTACCACTGCGAAGCCCTTGCCTGCTTCACCGGCTCTGGCAGCTTCAATGGAAGCGTTTAAGGCCAGCAGGTTCGTCTGATTTGTAATTTTTTCGATGGTACCGGTCTCCTGCTTCACCATGCCAAATTCCTGCTGGAAATTCTGCAGGACATTTTCCAGCTCCGTAGAAAGCTCTGACATCGTGGTGGCAGTGCTTACCAAACTTTGCAGATCTTTTGCACTGACACTGGAATGGGATTCGGTTTTCCCGACCAGAGATACCATTTCGCTGATGAGTGCCACAACATTTTCCACCTGGGCACGGATGTCGGAAGTCATCTGTGTGGAAGAGGTCGTCCGATCCTGCAGCATATGGTTATTATCCGTCAATTCATTCATACCCAGCATGACCATATCGGAACCGTGCTTGTTCTCAGAAGCCAGTTCTCTGACAACGGTAATGCCGTCCAGAATGGTATTGCTGGATGTCTTGACCTGTTCTACGGTGGTCACCACTCTGTGAAGGTCGGCTTTGATACTGTCGGTCATGGCACCGTCGGACTCGTTCAGATGGCGGATGGACATGACATAGCAGATGTAACACAGGATGATACAGGACAGCTGCAGCTGGTAATTCTTCATATCGGAAGCACTGTTAAAGCCCAGCATGTAGCGGTAGACGGCAGCGCCCACAATGATCAGAGAGTTGACGATACCGCAGTTGATCATGAATTTCCGGTTCTTATACAGGACCAGTAAGCTTGTCACCGGAAGGATGTAAGTGAATGCGATGGGTGACGCTGTGGTACAGATTACAAAGGTATAGAAGATGCCGTAACCGATGACCAGATCGTAGCGGTAGAGCTCCGTTGCCCAGCCCTTTACACGTAACAGCACTTCGCCGAAGATCAGAGGCAGCCAGCACAATGCCAGGAAAATAAGGTAAGAAGTGGTGGGATATAATCCCCCGGACGCATCGGAGCCATAGTTGGCACTCAGTAAAACAGCAAAAACGATCCAGATCTTACGGGCTTTCCGATTAGCTTTTTCTTTGAAAACATTTTCGTCGTATGTCATGATACGTATCCTCCTTTACAGTCATCTCCGGTATGTTCAAAAAAATGAATCAAATGGTGGATCACTTCCCTGCTTTCCGGAAGATCCGGGTAAAAAGCGCTGAACGCATGGGTCAGGCGGGGATCCTTCGGGTAGTTGATCAGTTTATGGGGCATCTGATGTCTGCGCAGAGCCTTTTCAAAATTCAGAGTATAGCTCTGAAGATTATCGTTGTCACTGGTGATCAGGAGACTGGGTGGCAGGCTGGTCACGATGTCCGGGTGCTCCGGAGATACATAGGGGGCAAAAGCACTTTTTTTATAATGCCGGCCGTAGAGATATCTGGGGAGGAAAAGTCCGATCTGATCCAGGCGGTTCGTATAGAACATACCGCTGACCAGGCCAAGTGCCCGGACTGGCAGGTCAGAAGGGGTTACTCCGGCAGCCTGTGCCAGTGCAGTGCTTCGCTGCATGGCGATTCCGTAAGTCAGCAGACAGGCACCGCCGCTGTCACCGCAGGCATATATGTGGGAAATGTCACCGCCGTATTCCGTCAGATGATCCCGGATAAAATCCAGTGCCAGATGCAGGTCAGTTAGTTGGTCATAGAAGAGACAGTCCGGTATCAGCCGGTACTCAATGCTGAATACCAGATACCCCGCCTCACAAAGGAGGCACAAAAGGGACGGTTGAATTCCTTGTTCCCTATGAGGAGGCCTCCGCCATGTACGTTGACGATGACCGGAGAATCTTCCGTCCCGTCCCCTGGGACGGTAGACATCCAGACGATGTGCCGGAACATGCTTCTCGTCATAGAAAATATCCGATTGTAGGAAAACATCTTCCGGAAGAGGATATTCTTTACCCCTGGAAGCGCAGCTTTGTTCGAATGCCGCCCGCTGCTTATAGAACATTTCACATATAAAGCTTTTCATGTGTACCCTGATTCTGACTGTATATGTTTGTAATTATTCAGAACCCCATTCGCAAAACCACTTCTGCGAGGCTTTTCTTTGCTCATGTGGTTACTTCGCCCTATAAAGATTATCAATTGCTCTTACGAATGCAAGCATTCGACGCTCATTTGATAATCTTTACATGGCTCTGAATAGTTACATATGTTTCAATAAAAGAGAAATATTTGTCGAAAAATAGCAATATGCAGCCTTTAAAAGAATACCACAGAAATGAAAGGATTAAAATAGAAAAATGCAACATGCTATTATGGAATGTTGCATTTTGTCTTGTACTACATATTTCGGCTGACCATGGGAAAACTTTAGTCTTTTTTATAAAAATCGCTAATGCGTTTTTTTATATCATTATAGCAATTATAAAAGCCGCATGTCATAGCTTTATGTCACGAAATACAGCATCTTTGTCATCCTGTTCAATCCCCAGATAATGTTTTGTGATCTGAAAAGAAGAATGATTGTAAATCTCCATCAGCAATGCGGGCGGAGTTCCCATTTTCCATGCATGGTAGCCGAAGGTCTTCCGCAGGGAATGGCACCGGATCACGTCTTCGATCCCTACGGCCTCGGCAGCCTTGCGGACAATGCGATAGGCCTGATAACGGGAGAGCGGGGAACCGGTTTTTCTGGGGCTGGGGAAGAGGTAGTCTGTGTCGGCTATGGAAGGCTGTGTTGTCCGGTAGGACAGTAATGTTTCCTGAAGTTCTTTGTTGATCAGGATTCGGGTCTCTTTTCCTGTTTTCTTTTCTGTGATCAGAAGATGAGTGTAAAAACGTCTGCGTTCTCCACAATAGACGTCACCCCAGGTGATATGAAGGATGTCGTTGATGCGCAGTGCGGTGTTCAGACCGATCAGGATAATGGTGTAATTCCGGAATTCCGGCTGTTCGGTAAGATAGTAGTTTTTGAAATCATGTAAAAGCTGTTTGCTGCGGATAGGTTGTGTTGTGCTCATAGTGGCCTCCTTGAAATGATAAATGAATTTGGGAAATGCAACATTCCATAATAAAATGTTGCATCAGTGAGAAACAGCAGGCAAGGAAGGCTGAACAGAGCAAGGAGGTTATTATATGCTGCGTCTGACCGTTAGTCCGGAAGAATACCTGATGATCAATGACAATATCAAGATCGTGTTCCTGGGAGGAACTAAGAATCATCTCCGTATCATGATCGATGCACCGAGAGAGGTGAACATCGTGCGAAGCACGGTATTAGAAAACCAGATCACAGATCCGGAGGAGAGAGCGAAGCTTCCTAAATATTATGCGGAAGAAGAGCACCCGGAGAAGTACCGCAAGAAGTCAAATGCATCGTCACAAAGGGAAATGCGGACAAATAATTTCATATGGTAATAACCGGAGGAAGAGCGGCTCTGTCAGGGCCCGACAGGGAAGCTCCTACTCCGGTTACTATAAAACTAAAAACAAGTATCTGGGAGAAAAGGATTTCTCAATAACAATACAGATACGCACACTGCCGCAAAAGGAATTGGGCAGTAATACAAGGAGGTAAATTATTATGGTAGTACAACACAATCTTACAGCTATGAACTCTAACAGAATGTTAGGTCTGACCACCGCTTCTCAGGCAAAATCCACCGAGAAACTGTCTTCCGGTTACAAGATCAACCGTGCAGCTGATGATGCAGCAGGCCTGTCCATCAGTGAGAAGATGAGAAAGCAGATCAGAGGTCTGACACAGGCTTCTTCCAATGCACAGGACGGTATCAGTGCAGTACAGACCGCTGAAGGTGCTCTGAACGAAGTTCAGGATATGTTACAGAGAATGAATGAACTGGCAGTTAAGTCTGCTAATGGAACTAATTCCGAAACAGACAGAAGCTATATCCAGAACGAAATTGATCAGTTAGTAACGGAGATTGATCGAGTATCTGAGACAACCAAGTTCAATGAGACATATCTGCTGAAAGGCGAAACGACAGGAAAAGTAGGCAATACTGCATCATCAGCTACTATTGCAGGAGTAGCAGCAACCATAAATGCTGGAACCAAGGTAGCGGCAGGGGATGTTGTACTTGGCACTGTAGGTGTTGTTAAGGATGGAACTGCGAAAGATAAAGTCACAGTTGACGACACAAAGCTAAAAACTTCTGCATTGGCTGATGCGCTGAATAATACCACAAATGCTCCTGATGGTGTGCTTACATTAACTGCAGCCGTTGACGCTCAGGGCGTAAGAACCTGACAGATGCCGGTAATGCAACATATTCCGACAAAGAACTGAATGATGCTGGTATTACTTGGACAACAGGAGCTGCACCTGCTGCTGGTGACACGGTTACTTTAACCAAGAAATTTGAAAAATGCAAATTTGAGTGAATCTAAAATTAATTATGCTGCAGATCCTGATGCAGCCCAAATTGCTACAGCTGGTTACAAGTTTGGTGAAGACATTAAAGCAACGATTAAGGTAGATGCAAACGGGGAAGCGACAGTAAACGCTTACGATGCAACTTATATTCCTGAAGATGTAGAGCTGGACTTGCATGTTGGAGCAGATTCTACTTCTAATAATAAGATTAAAATGACGATTTCTTCTATGAGCGCAAAAGCAATCGGAGTACAGGATCTTAAAGTTGACGGTAAGGATTCCAAGAATGCCGATGCAGCAATCGATACTATTGCATCTGCAATCCAGAAAGTATCCACACAGCGTTCCGCACTTGGTGCTGTTCAGAACCGTCTGGAGCACACCATCAACAACCTGGATAACGTTGTAGAGAATACCACCAGCGCAGAGTCCGCTATCCGTGATACCGATATGGCTACTGAGATGGTTAAGTACTCCAACAACAACATCCTGGCTCAGGCAGGTCAGGCTATGCTGGCTCAGGCTAACCAGTCTAACCAGGGCGTACTGTCTCTGTTACAGTAAGCTTAAGCTGAGATCAGGTTGTTTCCTCAGAGGAACGAACCATATCTGTAAGAGTTATGTAAGAACCAAAGGGCAGTCCATGATGGGCTGCCCTTTTACTTTCTAATATTTTTGCACTTGTAAAGCCATCATAAGGACTTCCTGTAAAACTTTAGATAAATGTAGGAAATCGATGAATTTGTGCTGTTAACAGCTTATTTCCAATTCCTTTGAATACTTTTCATAGTAGTCAATAGCAGCTTTCGGAGGGATAGAGAGATCATTTTCTAATTTTTGGATGATATCTTCCTTTGACATACCAAAGGTTTTGCATAATTGAACAATCGATTTAGCTCTGCCTTCCTGTACGCCATCCCTGTAAATAACTCTCTTTTCCGCCTCAGCGTCATACTCGAAAAACACCATATCAATAACCTCCTTCTTATTCTCAAGCAAAAATTCCTTTAAAATATCCTTCTTAATACACACATCCACGGCCTGAACGATGGCCTGCCGGTTTGGATACACCTTTGCCTGCTCACGGACTTCTGCGACAAACTGGGCGTACTCCTTTAAAATCTGGCAGGCATCCATCAGCTCGGAGTTGAACCCGAGATTGATATTGATTACCTGTACCTGTAATTCAAGCTGAGGAGTCTCTTCCTTATTCCGGTAGGCGCTGGACAGCTTCAGGGTGCTGTATTCCGGGAGAGGATCCGTTCCGTTATAAAACACTACAAAATGTGGAGTATCCAGCATCTGTAACTTGTTGGAATAAAGCAGGTCATCTGTGCTCATCTTTGAATATTCACTTGCCAGATACAGCAAAAAGCGATACGGCATATTGGGATTCAGGGTGGACTGGTGCTCAAAAAACCATAGATCAAAATCCACCACAAATGACAGGTCGTTCTGCAAGCTTAGGTAAACCGCATTTTCCAAAGTTGTAATATGCAGTATCTCCGGATCTTCATAATGCGAGTGATTCAGCGCATTGTACAGCGAGAGCAGCTTCTCCTTGTCATGAAATATTTTCCGGAACACCAGATCCTTATAATTCCGCTTTCCGGAAGCCGGTATTGCCACAGCCACATTCCCCGGCGCAGCAGCTATCGCATTCCCATACGAAATTTCTTCCGCAACAAAATTTTTCCAGAATCTCGACACAGTATTCATCAAATACTCCTCCGAGAAATAGTTGCTGGTTATATTATTTTGTTTTAACTCCATAAAACTCCTTTCTATAATTTCAAACCCTAAATCAATAAAAAAACGAAATAAATGATGCAATAAAACAAATATTTTCCATATAAAATAAATAATAAGGGAAAACTTTGACCACTGACGGGTCTATAAGAATTTTTGAAAGAAGAAAAATTACTTCCAATACCACCATATCATAAGGTCCTTATAATGACAAGCAGAAAAATGTTACAGAACGCTTCTAAAGTTTTACTTTCCCGGCATTTTGGGGTAAGATAAGCAGTATAGGTTCCTAAGGACACAGAAAGAGAGGGTTACTATAATTATGAAATTTCAGGACATGCCTTACGAGAGAATAGATTTTGCCAAAGTACAGGAGGAGATGGGAGAACCGATCCGGGAGCTGGATGCGGCGAAGAGCGGGAGGAGCAGTTCGAGGTGCATCAGAAGTACTATGCGCTGACGGACCGTGTCATGACGCTGATGACCATTGCGAATATCCGCTTCGACATCGATACTTCCGATAAATTCTACGAGCAAGAGCATAAATACTACGATGAGCAGGGACCGGTATTCAGCAATCTGGTGCTGGCTTATCAGAAGAAATTATATGAATCCCCCTACAGAGCTTATCTGGAGGAGAAGATCGGTCCGGTAGCGTTCAAGAATATGGAGCTGGCACAGAAGTCCATGAGCGAGGCGTCGATCCCGCTGATGCAGGAGGAGAATTCCCTGACTATGGAGTATGATAAGCTCATCGCCGGTGCGAAGATCGACTTCGACGGCAGGGAACTGAATCTGTCCCTGTTACGGCCCTATCTGGTGAATTCCGACCGCAATGTCCGCAGACAGGCATGGGAGAAGATGAGCGCGTTTTTCCTGGAAAATGAGGAACAGCTGGATACCATCTACGATAAACTGGTGAAAAACCGTACCGCACAGGCCAGAACCATGGGATATGAAAATTATCTGGAACTGGGCTATTACCGCATGAACCGCAACTGCTACGGCAAGGACGAGGTAGAAGCTTTCCGCAGGCGATCGAGGAGTATTTCGTACCCTTCGCGGAAAAACTGCATGACCGCAGAAGACAACGTCTGGGTTTGAGAAGCTCAGCTATATCGACGAGCAGGTATATTTCAAGGACGGCAACCCGGCGCCCACCGGCACCCCGGAAGAGATCATGGCAGCAGGCCAGAAGATGTACCGTGAGCTGTCCCCGGAGACTGCGGAATTTTTTGATTTCATGATGGAGAACCAACTGTTTGACGTATTGGGCCGCAAGACCAAGAAAGCTGGCGGTTACATGACCTATCTGCCTCTCTACCATGCACCGTTTATCTTCGCTAACTTTAACGGTACCAGCGGTGATGTGGACGTCATCACGCATGAGTGTGGTCATGCGTTTCAGGGGTATCTCGCTGCACAGGATCCTATCAGAGAGCATGCGGATATCGGCATGGAGACTGCAGAGATCCATTCCATGTCCATGGAATTTTTCACGGAAAAGTGGATGAACCTGTTCTTCGGCAACAGAGCGCAGGATTACGTGGAAATGCATCTGGAGGATGCGGCTGCGTTTATTCCTTACGGCTGTATGGTGGATGAGTTCCAGCATATCGTCTATGAGCACCCGGAGCTGACCCCGGCCGAGAGAAAGCAGGCATGGAGCCGTCTGGAGCGGGAGTACAAGCCCCACCTGGATTACGAGGGAGATCCTTTCTTCGGACAGGGAGGCTTCTGGCAGAAGCAGCTGCACATTTACGACTACCCTCTGTATTATATCGATTATTGTCTGGCACAGACCTGCGCACTACAGTACAAGGTGAAGATGGATGCCGATTTTACAGAGGCGTGGAAGAGCTATCTGAAGCTGTGCAGGCTGTCCGCCAGTGATTTTTACACTAATATGATCAAAGAAGTCGGACTGGACAGTCCTTTTGAGCCCGGATGTGTGAAAAATATCGTGGAAAAACTTGAAAAATATGTGAAATAGCTTTCTTTTTCCGCAGAAATACGGTAAAATAAGGAGTCATTGGGACTTAAGACACCAGGAAGGAGACATGTAAGCAATGTCTAAGAATGAAAAAGTTACAGAAAATAAAGAACAAACAGAACAGAAGGTCATGACCAAATATGACCGTAAGGTACAGAAGCGTAAAGAGGAGAAGGAAAAGGAGAAAAAGGAAGAGCGCATCAGCACGGCCATCGGCATCGTAGTGCTTGTGGCTCTGGTATGTCTGGTAGCATCTTTCCCCATCCGTACCTATTTGGCAACTCATGAGACCTATGTGGTGGTCAATGGAGAAGCTGTAAACAAGGTAGAGTTCGATTACCAATACAACCTGACCAAGAACAATTATATCACCCAGTACGGCAGCTATCTGACATACTTCGGACTGGATACCAGCAAGGATCTGTCCACCCAGATGTATTCCGATACTCTGACCTGGCAGGACTATTTTGAGCAGAATGCTGTAGAGAGCCTGAAGCAGAATAAGGCGCTGATGGCAGAAGCCAAAGCAGCCGGCTTCACCTACGATACCACGGATGAGTACAACACTTTCAAGGAGACCATCAAAACCTCCGCTGCATCCGCAGGCATCTCCGAGAAGGAATATGTACGTTCCATCTACGGAAGCTATGCAACCATGGGCCGTATCGAAGAATATGTGAAGAACGACATGGTAATGAACGCTTATTATCAGAAGCTGCAGGAGGACAATGCTCCCAGTGATGATGAGATCCAGAGCTATTATGAGGAAAATAAGGCAACCTACGATTCCGTAGACTACCGCCTGACCACGATCGAAGCTGATCTGCCCACCGAGCCTACCGAACTGGCAGATCCCGTAGAGGAGACTGCTGCCGATACCACAGGTACCACTGATGGAACCGCAGCTACTGACAGCACAGGGATACCGCTTACCAGCCTTCCGATGCTGAGATCGCAAAGGCAATGGAAGATGCCAAGGTACTGGCAGATGATGCGGAGAAGACCGTGGCAAAAGACGGCGAAGCACACGAGAATGAGAAGAAGTCTTCCGTGAACTACCTGATCTCCGACTGGCTGTTCGATGATGCCAGAAGGCAGGAGACACCACCGTCATTACTAACGACAACAGCCATTGCTACTATGCCGTGGCATTTGAGAAGAGATATCTGGATGAGACTCCTTCCGCAGATGTACGTGTGATCATCCCCACCGAGGATAAGACCGGTGAAGAGATCCTGGAGGAGTGGAAGAGCGGTGCAGCTACCGAGGACAGCTTCGCAGAATTGTGCAAGAAGTATACACAGGATACTTCTGCAGTAGAAAACGGCGGTCTGTTCGAGCAGGTGACCAAGACCGGTATGACAGAGGAGCTGAGCAACTGGATCTTCGACAACAGCCGTCAGGCAGGAGATACCGTAGCCATCACTGTCAGTGACACCACCTATGTACTTTACTACATCGGACAGGATCAGCCCGAGTGGAAGATCGACATCAAGAATACGCTGGTATCCGATACAATGAGTCAGCATATGCAGGATATTACCGCAGATGTAACAGTAGAGGATCCCAAGGGTAAACTGAATTACCTGAAGGTGCAGGCAGAGGAATCCGCAGCCGCTGAGACCGCGACCGCAGAGACCCAGGAGATCGCCGAGGAGCAGACTGCTGCTACCGAAGAGACCGCAACACAGGCACAGTAAAGCTTGCTCAGGAACAGAACATAGACAACAGACAAGTACCTGTTTCACTGCACAAGCAGAAGAGACAGGTACTGTTAGGTTATGAGCAAAATAGTCGCAAAGGGCGGGAAACATGATAATGTGACTCTGCCAGTTACGTGAGCTGAACAGAGAATAACTTTGAGAAAGGTATGAATAAACATGCAGGAAAAAGTTCTGGTACTGGATATTGACGGAACATTGACCAATTCAAAAGAGATCGGAAGCTACCAAACAGGGAATCTGGAATATTTTACAGCATGGTCACAAGGTGATCCTGCTGGGTCGTCCCCCCCGGCATGCGGAAATGCGAAGAGGAGCTGGAACTGAAAAAATACGGCGGATACCTACTGTCATTTAACGGAGCCCGTATCGTGGAGTGTAAGACAGGAGAAGTGGTCTATCAGAGAACACTGCCCCTGTCCATTGTGCCCGGATTGTACGAATTCGCCAAAGCGAATGGCTGCGGACTGATCACTTATCAGGGTCCTGGCGTCATCTCTGCGTTCGAGCCGGATGACTATGTGCAGCTGGAAGCCAGAATCAACGGAATTCCTATAAAGGTCGTTGACAATTTCGTCGAATATGTGAATTTCGATATTAATAAATGCCTGATGACAGCACCGGAAGAGATCGCACCGGAGCTGGAGAAACAGCTGCAGGAAAAATACAGCGATGTGGCAAGCATCTACCGTTCCGAACCCTATTTCATCGAGATCATGCCGAAAGATGTGAACAAAGCCACCTCTTTGGATCATATGCTGGAAGGCATGGGACTGACCAGAGAGAATGCGATCTGCTGCGGGGACGGTTACAACGACATCTCCATGATCGAATATGCGGGAACCGGCGTAGCAATGGGGAATGCCCAGCTGGCGGTCAAGGATGCGGCGGACTATATCACTGGCACCAACGATGAAGACGGACTGGTGGAAGTCATCGATAAGTTCATCATGAACCCGGAGCAGGCATAGCCTTTCTTAGAAACAAACAATAGACACAAAGCAGTAACAAGCGAAAACTCACAGAGCAATGAGCGTATGTGATTTTTGCAAAAGAGGATATATATGATTCAGATACAAATACCTGAAAAAGCGAAATATATCATAGAAACCATACAGAATGCCGGATTTGAAGCCTATGTGGTAGGCGGCTGCGTGCGGGATTCCATTCTGGGCAGATGCCCGGAGGACTGGGACATTACCACCTCGGCGAGACCGGAGCAGGTAAAGCAGCTGTTTCGTCGCACCATCGACACCGGAATCCAGCATGGCACTGTAACCGTCATGCTGGACAAGGAAGGCTTTGAGATTACGACCTACCGTGTGGATGGAAAATACGAAGACAGCCGACATCCCAAAGAAGTGACGTTTACTCCGAACCTGGAGGAGGACCTGAAACGCCGGGATTTTACCATCAATGCCATGGCTTATAATGAAACGGAAGGCCTGATCGACATTTTCGGCGGATTAAAAGACATCGAGGCGAAGCTGATCCGATGCGTAGGCAACCCGGAGGAACGTTTTGGAAGATGCGCTGCGGATCATGCGGGCAATTCGTTTTTCAGCCCAGCGGGGCTACGAGATCCACGAAGATACTGAGGCGGCAATCCGGAAGCTGGCACCGACTTTGCAGAAGATCAGTGCGGAGCGGATTCAGGTGGAACTGACTAAACTGTTGGTGTCCCCTCATCCCGACACCCTCAGAGAAGCTTATGACATGGGTGTCACCAAGGTGATCCTACCGGAATTCGATGCCATGATGGAGACACCGCAGAAGCATAAGCACCATAAATACAACGTAGGGGAGCATACATTACATGCACTTATGGAGATCGGACCGGACAAGAATCTGCGTTATGCCATGCTGTTCCATGACATCGGCAAGCCGGCCACACTTACTGTGGATGAAGACGGAATCACTCATTTCTATGGACATCCGGCGGTGGGAGAAGAGATGGCGCGGAAGATTCTGCGGAGACTGCGATTTGATAATGATACCGTTGCGGTGGTCACCCGTCTGGTGAGATACCATGATTATGGCAATGATGTGATACCGGATCTGCGGATTGTCCGCCGGGCGGTGAATAAGATCGGGGAAGATATTTTCCCGTTGCTGTTCCCAGTGAAACGGGCAGATATTCTGGCACAGAGCGATTACCTGAGAACAGAAAAACTGGAGAATCTCGAACTCTGGAAGAAACTGTATCAGGAAATGCTGGAAAGCGGTGCGTCTCCCTGAAAACACTGGCGGTCACCGGCAGGGATCGTCGACACCGGTATGAAACCGGGCAGAGAACTGGGAGAGATGCTGCAACAGCTGCTGGAACTGGTATTGGAACATCCCGAGCAGAATACCAGAGAACAGCTGCTGGAAAAGGTAAAGGAACTGTCGGCAGACAAAGATTGAGCATACTTTACAGGCTTTCCTCATAAGATAGCGTAGGAACCGGAAAACGGTTAAGGACGTATCTTAGGAGGGATTGTAAGTGAATGACAGAGCAGTGGCACTGCTGGAGCAGTATGAGATAGAAGTATTGCGTACCCGAAAGGAAGGGCGATTCTGTGCGATACACAGCAGGGCTGCCTGATCTTCAAGGAATATACAGGACGCGAGGAACAGCTGCGTCTGCAGGAGCAGGTCCTGAAGCACCTGGAGGAACGGGGAACCGTTCCTGCGGAGCGATTACTTGCCACAAAGGAAGGCGCGTTATCGGTGACAGACCGGGACGGTGTCAGATATATTCTGAAGACCTGGTGGGAAGGCCGAGAATGTAATATCCGTGACAGGGAAGAATGTATGGAAGCCATGCGGCTTCTGGCGAGACTGCACGGTGATCTGGAATTTACACCGGTATTTCCGGAGACGGAGGAGACTTCGGCACCGGTCATAGAGATATCTCCCAGCCGGGACTATGAAGCATAACCGGGAGCTCAAGAGAGCCCGCAGGTTCTTGAAACATCGCAGCCAGAAGACCTGGTTCGAGATCCGGTTGTCTGCAGTGATTGATCCTTTTTTAGAGGAAGCAAGACAACTGTGTGAAGAATGGAAAGAGATCGAGCTGGCTGCCTCCGATAGCGGAGAGGAAGTACCGCTGTGTTTCTGCCACGGAGATTACCAATATCATAATATTCTGCGGCAGGACCGAGGATTTTTCCTGGTAAACTTCGAAAAATGTCAGGCAGACGGGCCGGTGAGAGACCTGTATCTGCTGTTGCGAAAGCTTTTGGAAAAAAGTGAATGGGATGCCGAATGGGGCAGAGTGCTTCTGGCGGCTTATGAAGTGTCAGACCGTTAAAGCCCTATGAGAGACAGGATCTGTTCTACCGCCTGTCCTATCCTGAAAAATTGTGGAAGATCGTAAACTTTTATTATAATTCCGGCAAGGCCTGGATCCGGAGAAGAATCAGGAGAAACTGGACCGCCTGTTGGAACAGGAAGCGGCCAGAAAGAAATTCCTGAAACTGCTGCAAAGATAAAAGCCGGGCAATGAACGGCAGACAACGGAAGAGACGTTGCGGCAGGATCGCAGCGTCAGGAGACAAAGGAGAAGCAAAAACGTTGAAAGATTCGAAGACAAAAGTATTCGAAAACGAAACAGACAGTGGTAATCCTTTTATTTGTGACAGCAATGTCATTTGCTGGATGCGGGCAGACAGCATCCTCCGGGACGGCAACACCTACGCCAACGGCACAGGCAGAGCGGATAGATACCGGCTTTGTTGTCACTAATCCGGACAGCTATGATTCCGCAGATACGGCGGTACTGGTGGATATCAATAATGTTGACAACACTGTCACACTGTTAAATCTGGATCTAGGCAAACGCTACACGCTGTCCATGGACGGAACAACGCGGTTCGCAGATAAATATGGAAAGGCAATTTCCCTGAGTCAGCTGCAGGAGGGGGACATCGTGGATGTGACTTTTTTGAAAAGTCAGAAGCATCTGACCTCCATGCAGCTGGCGCAGACAGCATGGCAGTATGAAGATGTGGAGCACTACGAGATGAATACCGTACGGAATGAGGTGGCCATCGGGGAAGAGGTGTTCCAGCTGTCTAAGGATACCAGTATTTTCCCAGGGACACAGCATTGAAAAATGGATCACGAATCCGGCGGATATCCTGACATTTCACGGCATTGACAGCACAGTGCTCAGCGTAACGGTGGAAAAAGGCCATGGATACCTCAGACTGGTCAATGATGAGAACTTTGTGGGCGGCTGGCTGGAAATCGGCCAGACACAGATCGTTACGGATCGCAGAGGACATGCTGGTGACTGTGCCGGAGGAAGCTATCAGGTAGATATCAGCTATAACGGAGGTGGCGGCACGAAAATGTCGTAATCAACCGCAACGAGGAAACAACACTGGATATCGGTGATGCAGGTGGCAGAGGCACAGTACGGTATGGTGCTGTTTTCCCTGAATCCTTCCGATGCAGAATTGTATATCGATGGAAGTCAGGTGGATGCCTCTCAGCCGATCGCTGGAATACGGTATTCATCAGATCATGCGAAGGCGGACGGCTATAAGTCGCTTACACAGTATCTCAGGGTGGGGCAGGAATCCGCGGGAGTGGATGTCCAGCTGGATAAGGCGGACTCCGACGGTGAAGACAGTACGGAAAGCAGCAGTTCTTCCAGCTCTTCCGCAACGGAATCTACCTCCACCGCAGATACGACTACGACCTATTACCGCGTGCATATTGATGCTCCGGAAAATGTGGAGGTATATCTGGACGGCAACTATGTGGGAATTTCCCCCTGCAGTTTTAAGAAGACCTCAGGAAGTCATGTGATCCCTGCGAAAATCCGGTTATGAAACTAGAAGTTATACGGTACAGGTGGATGAAGAAGAAAGGATGTATCCTACTCATTTGTAGACCTGACGGCCAGCTCTTCATCGACAGAATGATCCTTTCCGGGAGGGGAAGAAATGCCGTAAATATGCGGAAAAACCTTGACAAAAGGGATAAAAACAGATATATATATGTATAGACGTTTCAAAAGAACTATTTTCGAGCGTAAAATTAATAACGAAAACTCATTACAGGAGGAGTTCAATATGAACAAAACAGAATTAGTTGCAGCTATGGCTGATCAGGCAGGTCTTTCCAAGAAGGACGCAGAGAAGGCATTAAAGGCATTCACAGATGTTGTTGCTGAAGAGTTAAAGAAGGATGGTAAGGTTCAGTTAGTTGGCTTCGGTACTTTCGAAGTATCCAGCAGAGCAGCTAGAGAGGGTAGAAATCCTCAGAGCGGCGCACCTATGAAGATCGCTGCTTCCAAGGCTCCTAAGTTCAAGGCTGGTAAGGCATTAAAGGATATGCTGAACGCATAATAGAAGCTGAATTTTCAGAGACTCGATAGGACAACCTTTCGGGTCTCTTTTGTTTTTCAGAAACGGATGATCGTGAGGTTAAAAGCATGAGATTAGACAAATATTTGAAGGTATCCCGACTGATCAAGCGCCGTACTGTGGCTAATGAGGCCTGCGACAGCGGCAGAGTGCTGATCAATGATAAGCCGGCAAAGGCATCCGCCAATGTCAAAGAGGGAGATATCATTTCCATCTCTTTCGGCAACAAGGAAGTAAAAGTCGAGGTCCTGGATGTACAGGAGACCGTGAAAAAAGAAGAAGCCAAAGAACTTTTCCGTTATATATAATATCAGGTTCTCTATGTATAAATTTCCACATTTTCCCATACAATACATTGTAAGTCCGGTTCCGGAAGGAGCGGAGGATGGGAGGCTATGGAGAGAATGGAAGATTTAAACGCGACAGGACGTATGCATAAAGTGACCATGACCAACAGACGGACATGTACCGTGAATGGGGTAAATGACGTCCTTTCCTTTGATCTGCGGGAGATCCTGCTGGAGACGGAACAGGGGATGCTGATGATCCGTGGCAACGAGCTCCATGTGAACCGCCTGACATTAGACAAGGGGGAAGTGGATATTGACGGCCGGATCGACAGCCTTGTATATTCGGATACCGCAGCATCCGGAGAAAAACAGGAATCCTTCCTGGGCAGGCTGTTCCGCTGATGGATGAAAATGTTTTTCTGCTGCATTCCTTTCTGCTGGGTGTGGGGATCACTTTTCTGTATGATATTCTGCGGATCCTGCGAAGAGTGTTCGCTCACAGTACCAGCATGGTATCTCTGGAAGATCTGGCATTCTGGATCTACTGTGCGGGAAAGGTCTTTCTGCTGATGTTTCATGAAAGTAACGGGAACCTGCGATGGTTTGCCGTGCTGGGGGCATTGGCGGGAATGTACCTGTATCACAGGACAATCAGTCCCTTTTTTGTAAAGTATGTGGCACTGGGCCTGAATACTCTTCTGCACCCAATCCGGAAAGCCTTGCGGATAACGGGAAATTGGCTGAAAAAGCAGTTGACTATACTTAGGAAAATGCTTAAAATATTCATTAAAAGGAGATGCGCGTATGGCAAGAAGAAAAGCAGCCTACCGCAAGAGACACCAGAACCGGTTCAGTATGTTCCTGGTGACCCTGGTCGTGTTGATGATCATGGTGGTCGTTGCGGTGCGGAGCGTGGAATTACAACAGAAGATTGCGGGCTATGATACCCAGATTGCAAGCCTTGGCGCGCAGATCGAAGCAGAGCAGACCAGAGCGGAACAGATCGAGGAATTCGGTAAGTACACTCAGACGAAAGCTTATGTGGAAGAGGTGGCGAAGGATAAGCTGGGACTGGTATACGAAGGTGAGATCCTTTTTCAGGAAGACGATTAAGCAGGGAAACTGTTTCTCAACAGTGAACCTGCTTAAAAATGAAGTCTCTCCCTCCCTCGATTTGACAAAGGAAGAGGAAAACTGCCCTATAATCGTGAAAACAGAAGGGGAGGATGCCATGATCGTAGGGAAAAGAGCAGGAACGGCTGGAGAGAACAGTGTGCACAGATCTCACTGCTGTGCAGACAGAAACTGATGGGATATGCGGAGAGTTTTGAGGAACTGGGGAAGAGCTTTCGGCAGGAGATACAGATTACAGGAGAGGACAGGCAGAATATTCTGGAAAAATGTATGCTGTGGCAGAGCAGACAGATCATGGGAGACCATCTGCAGGAAGTGGCCCGGATCATGGAACGGGTGGCAGGAGAGGAACTGGGGTATTGTCCGCTGGAAGAGAAAAGAGGAAAAGCCTGGTACAGGCGCTCAAGAGTGAAGGGATCATCGCCAGAGACCTCTGCTATGTGGAGAAGGACGGTAGCAGCTCCGGGACAGAAGCAGGGATCAGTATGACACTGTCCACTGAAAAAAGGAACTATAAGGCGGCACAGGTGGCGGACATGCTGACAGTATTATTGGGAAAAAGCTGCAGGTCTCTTCAGGAAGCCCTTATCTCGTGGAGCAGGAGCCGCATTGTTTTCTGTTCACAGAGGAACCGAAATACATAGCACTGACGGGGGTGAGCCGGGCGGTAAAAGAAGGGGAGAAAGTCTCGGGGATCGTATGCCACCATGGAATCGGAAAAGGGAAGCTGATCCTGCTGTTGTCTGATGGGACAGGCTCCGGGGAGGATGCCAGCCGGGGCAGCGGCAGAGTCATGGATCTCATGGAAAAAATGCTGGAGGCTGGCTTCGGGACCGAGGCATCTGTGAATCTCCTGAATTCCGCGTTGTATGCACAAAATGAAGAGGACGATCATCCTACGATAGACCTTTGCAGCCTGGATCGTATACCGGCGAATGTGAGATCTGCAAGGTGGGCGGTGTTGCCACGTTCTGGAAGACCTCCGGAAGGGTTCTCTGTGTCGGCGGCGAAAGCCTGCCGTTAGGTATTTTTCAAAAAGTGCAGATAGAACGACAGATGTGTCAGATCCGGCCGGGAGATCTGCTGGTCATGATGACGGACGGGGTTCTGGATATGATGGAAGACGGGGAAGAGCGCATGGCACAGGTGCTGGAAGGGCTGCAGGAACAGAACCCGCAGGAGATCGCAGAGAAAATATTGTCCTATGCCATCTGTGCCTCAGAGGGACGGATTCGGGACGATATGACGGTATTTGTGCTCTGCCTGTGGGAAAACACGTGATGCCGCCTTGATTTTTCCCATAATAGGATAGAGTAAAACATGAATACATGGATGGATACGCGAGAAAAAGTATTTGCATATATCAGAGAGCATCACATGCTGCAGGCCGGCGACCGTGTGGTAGCCGGTGTTTCTGGAGGGGCAGACTCGGTTTGCCTCTTATTTTTGTTGCTGGAATGGCAGAAGGAAGTACCTACAGACATTGCCGTAGTGCATGCATCACGGCATTCGCGCGGAGGCCGGAGAAGATGCCCAGTATGTGGAGCAGCTCTGCGAGGAGAGAGGAATCCCTTTTTTCCTGACCAGGGCAGAGGTAAGGAACAGAGCCCGCATGGAGAAAATCTCTGAGGAAGAAGCCGGGCGCAGAACGAGATATGAGGCGTTTGAAAAGGCGGCAAAGGAGTGGGGAGCCACGAAGATCGCAGTGGCCCACAACAGCAATGACCGCAGCGAGACCCAGCTGTTCCATTTGTTCCGGGGCAGTGGAATCCGGGGACTGGCCAGCATTTTGCCTGTGAGAGATCGGATTATACGACCGCTCCTATGTCTGGAACGGTGGGAGATCGAGAAGTTTTTACAACAGCGGGGAATTGCCTATTGCAAGGATGCCACCAATGAGGAGGATGACTACACCAGAAATCGTATTCGGCATCATATTCTGCCTTATGCGGAGCAGAATATTGTAAAGGGGTGTGTAGCGCATATGAATCAGACGGCGGAGCTGCTGGCGGAGACGGAGGACTATCTGGAACTGCAGACAAAAGAAGCAGCTGGCCGATGTATCCGGGCAACGGACGGTGACGGAGAGTCCGCAGAGACGGGGGACAGCCGGAACGCGGTGATCTGTATTGCGGTGGAACCGTTTCTGGCGCTGCATCCTGTGATCCGTAAGCGCCTCTTGTATGAAGAAGTGAAGCAATTGTCTCCCGGGCAGAAAGACATCACTTACCAGCATATTCAGGAGCTGCTGACCTTGTTTACCAGGGAAGGCAACCGGCAGATCTGTCTTCCGTTCGGCATCCGGGCAGACGGCAATATGAGGAAGTCCTGCTGACAGTAGAGAGAACAGACAGGGAGCTTTTGGAGAAGACGGAAGTGGCTGAGAAATATCAACCAACTCTGCAGCTGTCTCCCGGACAGACAGGGACAGTGGAATGCGAAGCGGGAACGGTGGAATACTGTGTATGTGACCTGTCCGCTGCCCTTAAAAAACCAAGAAGTTCCCACAAATCAGTATACGAAATGGTTTGATTATGATAAAATAAAAATGTCCGGTGATACGGACAAGAAAGCCAGGTGACTATCTGACCATTGCTGACGGCAGAGGCGGATGATCCATAAATCGCTGAAAAGTTATCTGGTCGATCAAAGATCCACAGGCGGAACGCGACAGACTGCCGATCCTAGAGGAGAGCATGTACTGTGGGTCGGGATACCGTATCAGCGAATATTATAAAGTAACGGAGAATACAAAACGTATTTTAAAGGTACAATTAATAAGAAAGGAGTTCGCTTAAAAGCGAAAAGACAAAAGAAAATGGCAGAGCATATCAGAGTACTGTTGACAGAAGAGGAAGTAGATAAGAGAATCCAGGAGATCGGTGAGCAGATCAGCAAGGATTATGCGGGTAAGCAGGTACACCTTGTATGTGTACTGAAGGGTGGCAGCTTTTTCATGTGTGAACTGGCAAAGCGTATCACTGTTCCCGTATCTCTGGACTTTATGTCTGTATCCAGCTATGGCAGCGATACCAAGTCCAGCGGTGTAGTCAAGATCGTGAAGGATCTGGACGAATCTCTGAAAGATAAGGAAGTTATTGTAGTAGAGGATATCGTGGACAGCGGAAGAACCCTGAGCTATCTGCTGGAGATGCTGAAGGACAGAGGTCCAGCTTCTTTACGTCTGTGCACTCTGTTGGACAAACCCGAGAGAAGAGTGATCGATGTCCATGTGGATTATACCGGATTTAATATTCCCGATGAGTTTGTAGTGGGCTATGGTCTGGATTATGATCAGAGATATCGTAATCTGCCTTACATCGGTGTGGTAGAATTCGATTAAGCAATACAAAGATGTAGGAGGCCCGTGAAGTTGAAACAAAACGGCAAAACAATCAATTCATATTTTATATTTATCATACTTCTGCTTCTGGTGATCTTCGGCCTCAACCTGTTGAACAACCGTACAGATGAATACACCAAGGCGGAGTTCATTGCGATCTGGATGCCGGCAATGTATCGGAAGTCGTGGTGCAACGGAGAAGCACCTACCGGATATCTGGAGATCCAGATGAAGAACGGTGTATCTCATAAGCTGTACGCAACGGACATTACAGAACTGGAGACCCTGGTACGTGAGTATGGGTTTGATCCGATGGTCAATGACATTGAAAGGGAGAACTGGTTCCTGACCTATATGCTGCCGATGCTGGTCGTGCTGGTGGGAATTTTCCTGTTCATGATGATGAATGCCCAACAGGCAGGCGGCGGTAACGGCAAGATGATGAACTTCGGCAAAAGCCGCGCCAAGATGACACTGGGTGACAAGAGTGTCACATTCTGCTCAGGTAGCCGGTCTGCAGGAGGAAAAAGAAGATCTGAAAGAGATCGTTGATTTCCTGAAGGAGCCGGGAAAATACACCGGTGTCGGAGCCAGAATCCCCAAAGGTGTCCTGTTGGAGGGCCCTCGGAACCGGTAAGACCTTGCTAGCCAAGGCAGTGGCCGGAGAAGCCGGAGTACCGTTCTTCAGCATTTCCGGATCCGATTTCGTGGAAATGTTCGTTGGTGTGGGCGCTTCCCGTGTGCGTGACCTGTTTGAAGAAGCAAAGCATAATGCACCTTGTATCGTATTTATCGATGAGATCGATGCCGTGGCAAGACGGCGTGGTACCGGTATGGGCGGAGGACACGATGAGAGAGAGCAGACCCTGAACCAGTTACTGGTAGAAATGGACGGTTTCGGCGTCAATGAGGGCATTATCGTTATGGCGGCCACCAACCGTGTGGATATTCTGGATCCTGCAATCCTGCGTCCCGGTCGTTTCGACCGTAAGGTAGCGGTGGGAACCCCGGATATCGGTGGCAGAGAAGAGATTTTGAAAGTACATGCGAAGAACAAACCTCTGGGGGATGATGTGAATCTGCAGCAGATCGCTCAGACTACTGCAGGCTTCACCGGAGCGGATCTGGAGAACCTGCTGAACGAAGCGGCCATTATCGCGGCGAAGGAGAACCGCTCCTTTATCGCACAGAAGGATATCAAGAGAGCCTTTATCAAAGTGGGAATCGGTGCGGAGAAGAAGAGCCGTATCATTTCCGACAAGGAGAAGAAGATCACCGCTTACCACGAGTCCGGTCATGCGATTCTGTTCCATGTACTTCCGGATGTGGGACCGGTCTATACCGTATCCATTATCCCGACCGGAGTGGGAGCTGCCGGTTATACCATGCCCCTGCCGGAAAAGGATGAGATGTTCGCCACCAAGAGCCGTATGCTCCAGGATATCATGGTATCTTTGGGCGGACGTATCGCAGAGGAGATCATCTTCGGAGATATTACCACCGGAGCATCCAGTGATATTAAGAAAGCCACCAAGACAGCCCGCCGTATGGTGACCCGTTACGGAATGTCTGATCATATTGGTGTCATCTGCTATGACGATGACGATGATGAAGTCTTCATCGGTAAGGATCTGGCGCATGCCAAGGCGCACAGTGAAGAGATATCCGGCGAAATCGACAAGGAAGTCAAGAGTATCATCGATGACTGCTATACCAAAGCCAAGGATATTATCTTACAGCATGAGGATGTGCTGCATAGCTGTGCACAGCTGCTGTTGGAGAAGGAGAAGATCACCAGAGAAGAATTCGAGGGTCTTTTCGTATAGGAAAAGGTTTTCGCGGGAGTTTCGTGGAATTGGTAGTATTGTACAAACCGATTTTGTGAAAAATATACAAAAATGAATATTCACTTTTGTGATATTTGTGAATTTTGAGAATAGTCAAAAATAGGAGTGCATGCTATTATAATACTCGTAACCCCCCCAATACATTATATAGTTTTTTGCTATACCCCATAAGAAAGAAATACCTTCTCTAAAAAGGGCAGTCCTCCCAAGACTGTCCTTTTTACTGTCTAAAAATCGCTGAATAAAGAGGCGGGCAGTTGTCAGATGTAAGGAAAAAGGGTATAATAAATAGAGCTTTTGAGCTTGGAACATGTCATACTGCCGGAGCGCACAAGACAACAAAGCACTTTGGCAGAAGCAGTGTCATAATATAGATAGTAAGACATTAGTCTCAGAAAGGGTAGATACTATGGATCTGGAGCTATTACGTCGAACAGAATATAATCAGCAATACATTGCGGCCATGAGACCTGTATTTAACAGGAGAGCACTTTTTACAGATACCAGTGCGGAATATGTGATTCCGGAAGAGCCGGCCTGTTTTTCCGAAGTGACGATCCGCTTCCGGACCGCCAGAAATAATGTGGACAGAGTGTTCCTGGTATGCGGCGGACAGAAGCATCTTATGGTACGTGTGGAGAGCAAAAATGATTTTGACTATTATGCCTACGTAATGCGTCTGGATGATCAGAATGTATCTTATTATTTTGAGGTGCAGACCGGCAGAATTACCGGCATCTTTGATATGCGGGGCCTGGTGCAGGAAGTTAATGAATATTATGATTTCATTATCATTCCCGGTTTCCACACCCCCGACTGGGCCAAGGGAGCGGTTATGTACCAGATCTATACGGATCGTTTCTGCAATGGAGATTCTTCCAATGATGTGTTGACCAATGAATATTGCTACATCGGAGAACCGGTACACCGCGTAGAGGACTGGGGACGTTATCCCGCACAGATGGATGTCCGTGAGTTCTACGGCGGAGACCTGCAGGGTGTGCTGGACAAGATGGACTACCTGCAGGATCTGGGAGTTGAGGTGATTTATTTTAATCCTCTGTTTGTCTCCCTTCCAACCACAAATACGATATTCAGGATTATGATTATATTGATCCTCATATTGGAAAGATTGTCAGTGATGAAGGGGATCTGCTTCCCGACGGACAGCGGGAGAACCGTTTCGCTTCCCGTTACATCGACCGTGTGACTAACAAGGCGAATCTGGAAGCCAGCAACGAGCTGTTTGCTCAGGTGGTGGCAGAGGCACACCGCAGAGGTATGAGAGTCATTCTGGATGGCGTGTTCAATCACTGTGGTTCCTTTAATAAATGGATGGACAGAGAGCGCATCTATGAGAATGCGGAAGGATATGACAAGGGTGCCTATGTCAGTGCTGACAGCCCTTATCGGAATTACTTTGATTTCCACAATCAGGCAGCATGGCCCTATAACAATTCCTATGACGGATGGTGGGGACATGACACACTGCCGAAGCTGAACTACGAGGGATCCCAGGAACTGATGGACTATGTCCTTCATGTAGCGAAAAAATGGGTATCTCCGCCCTACAATGTGGATGGCTGGAGACTGGATGTGGCGGCAGACTTAGGCCACAGCCAGGAGTTCAATCATCATTTCTGGCAGGAATTCCGGAAAGCGGTAAAAGAGGCCAATCCGGAGGCTATTATTCTGGCAGAGCACTACGGCAATACCAGAGACTGGCTGCAGGGCAACGAATGGGATACTGTCATGAACTACGATGCGTTCATGGAGCCCGTGACCTGGTTCCTCACCGGTATGGAGAAGCACAGCGATGACTATAGAGAGGATCTGCTCGGCAATGCAGAGAGCTTCTGGGGAGCCATGCGGCATCATACCTCCAGTTTTTCCATGCCCAGCTGGCAGGTGGCTATGAATGAACTGTCCAACCATGATCATTCCCGTTTTCTGACGAGAACAAATCATAAGGTGGGACGTACCAATACACTGGGACCGCAGGCTGCGGAACAGGGTATCAATAAGGCAGTCTTCCGGGAAGGCGTTGTAATCCAGATGACATGGACGGGTGCTCCTACAATCTATTACGGAGATGAGGCCGGTGTCTGTGGTTTCACAGATCCTGACAACCGCAGAACGTATCCCTGGGGACATGAGGATCAGGTGCTGCTGGCATTTCATAAGGACATTATCCGTCTGCGCCGGGAGAACGAGGAGCTGCGGATCGGCTCCTTGAAAATGCTGGAAAATGACTACAACTTTATTTCTTACGGACGTTTTAACCGCAAGGGGCAGTGCGCGATCCTGATCAACAATAATTATCATCCCATCACCAAAGAGATTCATGTGTGGGAGATCGGAACCCCTAAGACAGGTAAGATGAAAGTGATCCTGCAGTCCAGGGATGACGGGTATTGCATGGAAGGTGCAGAGTATGAGATCAGGGCAGGCAAGGTTCTGATCGAGATGCCACAGACCTCGGCAACGATCCTGAAATACGTAGAAGAATAAATATATGTAACTATTCAGAACACCATTCGCAAAACCGCCTCTGCGAGGCTTCCTTTTTGCTCATGGTGGTTACTTCGCCCTATAAATAGTATCAAATGCTCTTACGAATGCAAGGATTCGACGCTCATTCGATACTATTTACATGGCTCTGAATAGTTACAAATACAAAAGACAGAGAGGATATTCGATGTTCACCATCATTATTACCCTGCTGTTGCCGCTGGTATCCATTGGAATCTGGCGGCAATCTATTTTAAAAAATAACAAAAAAAGCGGACAGTCTGTCACGATCGGGAAGGAGAATATGTCCTTCGCTATCTCACCTGCCTGCTCTGTATGCTGGTCATTCCCTGGATCCTGTTGTCGCTGACCGGCAATGACGGCAATACGATCTTGAGAAAGCTGTTGGAATCCAGAGAATATGCAGTGAAAGTTCTATGTCTGGAGATTAGCATGATGCTGGTCTATGCCATTGCGGAATTGTTCGTGGAAGAAGCGAAAGCCGGAAAGCATGAGAAGATCCGGAGCGTCCTGAGCAAGATTACCGACAGCAAGGCGTGGAGCGTATTTCGCAAATACATAGGACCGGTGGCAGTACTGGCATTGACAGTGCTGGTGGTGTGTCTGAATTTCAGCATGATGTCCGACCGCGTACTGTGGGGGGATGAGGCGTTTTCTGCGAATACGGCCCACAAGGATGTGGATGGCATTTTGCAGGTATTGTATTACTGGGACAATCATCCGCCACTGTATTATTACTGGCTGAAATTATTCGGGACCCTGTTCGGATATAAGGTACCAGTATTCCATCTGGCCTCTGGTGCCCTTCGTGATCGGGATCGTACTGGCACTGACCGTTGTGCGGAAACATTTCGGACTGCTTCCGGCAACATTTTGTGATGATCTCCGGTCTGGGACAGGCATGTCTGGAGTACAATCTGGAAGTCCGCATGTATGCGCTGGCTTTCCTGTGTAATGGGTTGCTTCTATTGTTCCTACAGAGTCATTGCTGACGGCAGCAGGAAGACCTGGGCAGGCATGGTGCTGTGGGCACTGGCAGCAGCGTATTCCCACCATTATGCACTGGTGGCTGTAGGCATTATGATGTTTTCACCGGAGTGGCGGTATGGATCAAATACCGTGGGAAAACATGGATAAAGGATGTTCTGGCCATCGTAGCATTTTTCATAGGTTATGCACCCTGGCTATATTTCTTCTATGCCGGCTTGAAAAATGTCAGCAGAGGCTGGTGGATGACAGAGATCCTGGGACTGGATCAGAGTCTGGAGATCGTTATGGGCGGCAGAGGGATGAATGGTATCGTATTCCCGTTGGTGATTCTGTTTCTGGTGGTGACCCTGGCAGTGGATTCTTCTGTATTCTCTGTGGAAAAAGACGGAGTACATATGCAGAAGCTTTCTGTGAGGAACTGGTCTGACAAGACATATGCCATGGCAGTGGGAGCCTGCACAATCCTTGGAACTTTGGCATTTGCTTATTTGTTAAGTGTTGTTATGGCACCGATGCTGGCACAGAGATATCTGTATCCGTTAAGCGCGGTGGCAATCGTCATGTTGGCGGTGGGCAGCAGCCGTGTGCTGGAACTGGCTGCAGAGCTGGAGAAGAAGTCCTGGAAGGGCCTGGAGGCTGTAAGCAGAATTGTTCTGGCGGTATTGCTGGTAGTATTATTCGGCCTGGGAATTCAGAACTATCGGGAATGCTATGACAGCTATGAACAGCAGAAGGTGGAGACCGAAAAGACACTGGATCTGATCGGTACCCCCGATGAGGATGTAAATATGGTCACGAATGGTGTAAAACATCTGGGTTGGACCGTGTTGTATTATTACTATCCGGATAATGAAATCGTGAACGGAGATTACAACCAGGCGGATTCCGACAGGTTCTGGTATTTTACACCGACCGAACTTGGCGCAGATGCCATCGCCGGATTGCAGCAGGATGGATATCAGGTAACCGATTACGGACTGATGCAACTGTCGCAGTATCCTTTCTATTTATATTATATTGAAGCAGTTCAGCCTGCGCCATTCGCAAAGTTGCGTTAGCACGCTTTTTCGTCACTTCGTGACTACTTTTGCTCATAGATTGGCGCTCTGCTCATAGGATGACAGAATTGACGCTTTGTGTGCGAGCACCCAATCGTCGCTTCTGTCATCCTATGGCTGAACTTTTACACTAAAATAATAAAAACATCTTGCAATTTGTGTGAACATATGCTACAATTTCACATTGTTAAGGCACTCTTGCCTGACATGGATGGATTCCCGAGTGGCCAAAGGGGACAGACTGTAAATCTGCTGCAATTTGCTTCGGTGGTTCGAATCCACCTCCATCCATTCGCACGTCGCGGTTTGCGCGTTGCGATGCGTCCGCTGGTGTGGCGGAATAGGCAGACGCAAGGGACTTAAAATCCCTCGGGGGCAACCTCGTGCCGGTTCAAGTCCGGCCACCAGCATACTTAATTAGTGAGAGGAACACGGTAGAAATGCCGTGTTTCTCTTATTTTTTATTGTGAATGATAAAAAGAAGGAATATAATTGTATACAAATAACAGTAATATATTCTCAAGACGAAGGGGTGACAGTATGCTGACAAATACAATGAAAGAGGATTGCCCCAAGGGTAGTAGATCTTTTCGGATAGTATTTTGGCAATCATATTGTACGGATCTGTCGCCAGAAATGATAATACGGATGAGAGTGATATTGATATTGTAATTATCATAAAAAATGAAATGGATGATGCAACAAAGGAACAGTTCATTCATTGGTCAGCGGAATTAGATCTTCGATATGACAGAGTATTTTCTATCATTGATATTCAGGAAGAAAACATGGAGAAATGGGGAAATGTTTTGCCGTTTTATCAGAATATACAGAAGGAGGGGATAATTCTTTGGAAAGCAGAATAACAATTCCTTTACACTTCATGGAATAGAAGAAAATCTCACCGTAGAATACACGCAAGGTACAGATCCCAGGGAAATTGGCTATGATGCCCTTCAGGGATTTCCGATAGACAAAATATGTTGCATAGGTTATCCGGTAATGCATGGTTACTTTGAACATATGAATGCGACCGGTTATCGGAGATCCTGGATTTATTCAATTCGTGGAAAGAATTGAAAATTATGGGGAAAACAGAGAGCTTTCCATAGATGTCAGTGATGAAAATCTGGGAAAAGGGAATCCATATTTTGCGTATGGTTATCCGGCAGAAATATTTGATGCTCCCTGTTGTAATTTGGCTGGGTGTAGACATTTGAAATGGACAGCTTATACCTATCTAGTAGATCTGCCCTCTCGAATGAATGGCAATAAACTGAAATTCCTGGGCGGATACTCATGGGGATATGAAGAGGATGAAAACGGTCCACAGAGATTATTACCGCTAGAGATATTGACGGAAAATGACTGGGAAAAGCATGCAACGGAAAAAGGAATATTAACGATATTCCCAATAAAAGGAGGCTGTACTGCTAAGTTATGAAGAATAGATATAAACAAAAACTGATATTCGTTATTGCAATTTTATGTTTGAGCTTAGTAAGCTGTAAAAGTAAAACAGAGCCAATTAATAATATTGCATCATGGACGCCAGATGATGGTTGGACAATAAATGAAATTGATATTAGGGATCTGTGGCGAATGTGGAATGGGAGACAACAGTATGAATTATTATATCAGTGATCTGCATCTATTTCATGAAGCATCCATAGGATTCGATGGACGCCCGTTCCGGAATCTGGAGGAAATGCACGCAGAGATCGTAAGAAAATGGAACAGCAAAGTAACTAACGGAGATACCGTATACATTCTGGGTGATATGAGCATGCGCGGTAAGAACGAGGATCTGATCGCTCTGGTGGCAATCCTGAAGGGAAAAAAGGTCCTGATCCGGGGCAATCATGATGATGTGTCCGATCTTAGATACCGGCAGTTGTTCCAGGAAGTCTGCGATTATAGGGAGATCCGGGATTCTGTAGGCGGTAAGAGTTATGAACTGGTGCTGTGCCATTACCCTATTTTCAGCTGGAAGCATATGAGCCGCGGCACGATTCTACTCTACGGGCATACCCACAACAGCCCGGAAGATATGTATTTTCAGAAATGTCTGGAAGGAATGAAAGACAACGAATGCCGACATACCGGTGACAGTCACGTACAGGCATATAATGTGGGCTGTATGAAGCCGTGGATGGACTATGAACCGAGAAGTCAGCAGGAAATTATAAAATAAAAAGCTTTGAAAGAAAAATCGAGCAGGGGAACCGGCTCGATTTTTTGCAACCCTAGATTTGATGAAAGATCTGAAAAAAATATGTGCTATGATGGCAGTGCAACATGAATCACAGACCATTAGGAAAGGATGAAGAAACAGATGCAGTTACGTGAAATGATAGACAAGTATCCGCAACAGTATATCGCGGTGGCCTATACGAAAAAGGTATCGACAACCTGATCGAGACAGCAACGGTTTTAAAAGTGTACCCGACCTTGCTGGATGCCTATGATAATCTGTCGGAGATCAAAGCATACAAAAAGAGATACTCCGATTTTGACATTGTATACGGAGACTATGAAGACTATGTATCCACAAGGCGCAAAGTTGTGATGACAAAGACGGATGAAAGACTTACCCAGGAGGAAATCGACAAATTGCTGGCAATGATAGATCACTAAAGGAATACCGACGATCTGCAGGCGGAGATTGCCACAGAAAAATCTGCAATATGCATTTTATGCGCGATTATGTCAGAGGCGAAAAGGAAAATGACAATATTTGATTATCTGAAAAAGAATTGTGAAGTGGCGATATATACGGATGAATACGGGAATACCTATATGGAGACGAAGGAATGGGAGTATGAAAAAATTATTTCCGGAGCCATAGAAATCAGCAATAAAGCAGACGATGCTATTGTCTGGCTGATACCGAAAGAAGTTTATGAAAAGCATTCGGAAATTGAGATCGCTATTGCCGGGGATGAGTCAGTCGATCCTGTTCGAAATGTCCGCAGGCCCTATTACCGGATGAGAGGAGTACCCGTAACGGCAGAGCAGGCATTTGATATTATCCGAAGGACGGACAGATTTTTAAATTTTTACGTGAGTGCTGTTCGCAGCCATGAAGATTATATCGGATGTATGAATTTTGAGAACTGTCTCATTCAGAAGAATCATTATCCCACGGGATATGGCTGGATTCGTGCGGATGGAACGATTGGGGCGAATGCGACTACGCAAAAATACCCCACGGTCAGGGAATTTATCGAAGAATGGTATAAACTGCTCTATGCATTTTATCTGAATCTGATCATTGCGGTTACGGGGTGGAACGAAGGACCCTGGGGTGACGAAACGGTATCGGAGGAGGAATTTTGCAAAGAGGTTGCCGTGGGGATATATGTCCATGACAGGAAAATAGAGATCCTGAATCCGCCAAATACCATAGCAAAGTATAAGGAATATAATAAACGCTACGGAACACCGCCTGAGAAATTCGAGGGGAGTATTACGAGAAGCATAAGTACGAGAGGTATAAGACCGAACAGGCGAATCCGGCGTATTTGAGAAAGTGCATCGAAGCCTATGGGCTGGATGCGGATAAAATCTTGAAAAGGGGATAAGAAAAATGAATAATCCATTTATTGATGTATTTTGTCCACATTGTGGAGAATTTGTGAACCCAATCTATGAAGGGGACTGCCCTAATTGCGGAGAATATATAGGATCTGACGACAATGAGGAATGGGATGACGGGAGTGATGGAGACGGATATTATTTTCATACCTGAACAAAAACAGCATCCCGCCAGATGATCTGCTGCTTCTGTGTATATGAGCGTGAAAACACACTTCTATCAGAATTTTCAGCGAAGCTCTTGTAATACTCGTCAAAACTCGTTAACCTTTCCATGATCTTCTTCATAATATTCACCCTTAACCTTTCCAAGACAAATGAACTGTTGACTTTGTTGTTACGCTTAAGGGGTCAGGCCTGACTTCCTTTTGATGATTATAATTTACCATATTGCGCTTATAATGTGAAATACATATAATAGAAGTATAATAATACCTAAAAGGTATAATAAAAGAAAATACAACATGTTACAAAATAGAAAGATTGCTGGTTTTGGAAAAAGCATGGAAGGAGGATGCTGGAAAGATGGAATTGCGGCATATCCGATATTTCAAGGCAGTGGCGGAGGAGAAAAGCTTCACGAAAGCCGCGGAGCAGCTGGCGATCGCGCAGCCGCCCCTGAGCCGTCAGATCCAGGATCTGGAGGCGGAGCTGGGGACGACATTGTTCCTTCGCACACCCCATAAAGTGTCCCTGACAGAAGAGGGAGAGCTGTTCCTGCAGTATGCGAATCAGATCCTGGACCTGGTGAACCGGTCGGAGGAGGATGTCAGAGAGCGGAAGGAAGGCTTGCAGGGTACGTTGTACATTGCTTCGGTAGAGGGCTGTGGCCCTCGCCTTTTTGCGGAATGGATCTCTGGATTTCAGCAGAGACATCCTCATGTACAGTACAATCTGTGGAACGGCAACACAGATGATGTGAATAACCGCGTAACGAAGGGATTGTGTGAGATTGCCATGATCACGGCCCCTTATAACACAGAGGAATTCCACGTGCTGCCGGTGTATGAAGAACCCTGGTGGCAGCATCCCCAAGGGACATGCATTGTATTCCTGGGAAAACGATCCGGTGAAGCCCTCGGAGCTGTTGCCCTACGATCTGTTGATTCCTCCAGAGAATCCAGAAAAGGTGAAATCGATAAATGGTCTGATGGCACAGGGCATGCTCCAGCGATCCGGGAAGGATCGTACATATGATGAATGCCTACGAACTGAGCCTCCACGGCGTCGGCATCTCGATCTATCCGGCATCGATTTCTCCCGATCCGAGACAAGGACGTCTGCGTGCGGCCGGTGGAGCATCCGAATGCCCATGCGGATTATGCTTCGATCTGAATAAAAATCATACCCTGTCCCATGTGGCGGAAGAGTTTATCAAATATGTAGAGAGCATTGAGGAACGTAACAGCGTGGAATAGAGGATCCGTGGAAGGAGTCCGGGCGCTGAGCAACGGCAGGCATAAACACAATACACAACCATACACATAAGAAACAAGGGAGAACAGGCATGAACATTACAGTATATCTGGGAGCAAATGAAGGAAAAGATCCGTCATTGAAAACGGCGGTGCGGGAACTCGGCACCTGGATCGGAGAGAGCGGCAGCCGCCTGATCTACGGAGGCTCCAAGTCAGGACTCATGGGAGAACTGGCAGAGAGCGTACTGCAGGCAGGCGGAGAAGTCATCGGCGTGGAGCCACAGTTTTTCATTGATATGGAATACCAGTATGATGAGATCACGGAGCTGATCGTCACGAAGGATATGACAGAACGGAAGATGAAGATGATCGAACTGGGGGATGTATTTATTGCCTTTCCGGGAGGAACCGGCACGCTGGAAGAGATCGCAGAGGTGATGTCCAAGGTGTCTCTGAAGCATTTGACTGCGCCCTGTATCCTCTATAATCTCAATGATTATTATGACGGATTACAGACATTGCTGCGGCATATGACAGAGATGGGGCTGTCCTCCCCGGAGAGACAGGAAGGAATCTATTTTGCAAAGGATCTGTCTGAAATCCGTGAGATTATAAAAAATCAGCGGAGCAATGTAACGATCGCTCCGCCGGAGAATACACAAGGTATAGGAAATCACTTAGGTTAACAGGTTGAAGCCCATTACTACCAGACCCAGGATCACGAGAATCACACCGGTGACACGGTTCAGAGTCTTGGGTGTGGCCTTGTTGGCGAACAGTGCGGCAATCCGGGCCCATCAGGGTAAAGATGACGCACAGGATCCATACGGTCCAGTCGGGCATGCCCCCAATGGCAAAATGGGAAACTGCACCGGTCAGAGCGGTAAAAGCCATAATAAAGACGCTGGTTCCCACAGCAGTTTTCAGCTCATAGCCCAGAACAGAAGTCAGGATCAACAGCATCATCATGCCGCCGCCGGCACCGACGAAACCGCAGATAAAGCCGATCAGCATACCGCATACCAGAGACTGAATGGCTCTTTTTTTCGCGGAGACGCCCTGCATGGCTTCTTTGGTGGTCATTACGGGCCGGACGATGAATTTGATACCTAACAGGAAAGTCATGAACACGGAGAAATTCCCCATGGTAGCGGAAGGCACCAGGCTGGATACGTAGCTGCCTACGACGGTGAATACCAGCACACTTCCCATCACGATCAGGCCGTTTTGACATCAATATTTTTATTTTTCGCATAGGTATAAGCGGATACGGCACTGGCCAGAACGTCCGAGGACAGCGCAATGCCGACGGCCAGATACGGATCCATGCCGAGGAAAGTGATCAGCATGGGACTGATGACGGCAGCAGCGCTCATTCCGGCAAATCCGGTGCCCAGGCCGGCCCCATGCCGGCGAAAAAGTGACAAGAATCGTGATTAAAATCTGCATTTATTTATCTCCTTTCAGGATATTGTCCATATTTCTCTCCATGACATGAAGCATGTGGAAAAAGATCTCTTTGCTTGTCTCATCGGTGCCATCTAGCAGAGTATCTTTGAAAATGCTCTGTATCATGCGGCCTTTTTCGATGACATCCTGTGCTTTCTCCGTGCAGAACAGCAGAGTCTTCCGACGGTCATCCGGAGCCTCTGCGTTCCAGGTACCCTCGCACACCAGCTTGTCCACATTGACGGACACCAGATTCGCCTCGATCCGGCATCTCCACGACATCACTGGCAGTGTGGTATTCCGGATTATTGCCGAAGAACATGAGAATATCAAAAGCTGTCTGTGGCAGCTTTAATTGCTGGCACAGAGGTTTGCACATGGCGTTGTAAGCCAGATTGAATTTTTGTACGAATTCGATATCAGTATTCATCCGAAGGCCTCCTTACTTAGTATTATACAAAGTGTAATTACTGAAATTACAAAAGTGAATATTTCAAATTTGAAATAACTGCTATATTGCATAGTATTACAGATAGTTTTCGAAGTCAATCATAAGATATTTTATTTCATAAAAAATTTATATTAATTATCCTATCGTAAACATCATTTTGGTATGTTATAATTTATTTGATGCAAGGTGCATTCAGAGACTGTGGGCATACAGAAGAAAGTGTCGGGAGGAGACATGAGTATCAATACATATGATGAACAGAAATTTGGGAGGAAATGGATATCCTGTTCCCGGATATTGTAAAGCCATTACTTCTCTGGCGAAAAAGTCCTACATATCCATAACCAATCTGCGGAACGGCGTGACATGGTGGTCCGAGAAGACGATGGAATATTTTGGTATGCAGGAGAACTATACCATCCGCGGACAAGAAAAATCAAAAAGATCGATTCATCCGGATGATCTGGAGGATTTCCGGAGGGGATTCCAGGAGAGAGTTGCCGGGAAAATATGGACGAGCCCTGGGAGTACCGGTGCGTGACGGAAGCACCTACAACCGGATCGCGCCAGGGCGAAAATGCTGAATGATAAGGATGGAAAGCCTTTGATCGTAATACGATATAACAACTACGGTATTTCCGACGAGGTGGACGCGACCACCGGATTGCATACGGAACCTGCGCTGGACCGGGAGATCAGGGAATTCCTGGAGGAAAGCGGACAGGGGACTCTGCTGAAGATCGGACTGGATCAGTTCAGTCATATCAATGTTATGTACGGTGCTGCTTTTCGGATAAGATTCTGAACTGTGCGGCACAGGAGCTGCTCCGCCTGTTAAAGGGAAAGGGATATGTATACCGGCTCTCCGGTGCGAAATTTGTAATCAGCTTTAAAAATGTATCCAAAGAGGAACTGCAGAAGATATACGATGAGATCGTAGAAGCGTTTGAAAATACAGAGGTAGAGGGGAAAAGATCCTCTGAAGGTATCTGCCGGCGCAATATTTATGGAACCTTATATGAAGGAGACAAATGGGGTCCGCAGCCGTCTGACCTACGCGTTGAACCATTCCCGGCTTGAGCATCACGGAGAGCTGGTGATTTTAATGATGAGGTCTGTGGCAGTGACGAGAACCAGTTTGAACTGATCGGTGTGATCCATCAGTGTGCTACGCATAACTTTGAAGGATTTCGGATGTTCTATCAGCCGATTGCCGATACGAAGACCGGCAAGATCCGGGGAATGGAAGCGCTGTCCGTTGGGAACTGGAGCCTTACGGAATGGTGTCCCCGGGGTGTTCATGGAATGGCTGGAACAGGACCCTGTATTTTGATCTGGGAACTGGATCCTGCGGACAGCACTACGGATGTACAGAAGCTGCGCAAGGAGACGGAAGGCTTTTTCGTCAATGTCAATGTGGCGGCGGCACAGCTGGAGCGCAGAGAGTTCCGCAGTGCTGTCATGAATATTTTAAAAGAGACCGGTGCGAAGCCGGAGGAGCTTTGCCTCGAATTGACAGAACGATGCAGAGATCTGGATATTCATTTCCTGCGCGGAGAGGTAGAATTTTTCCATTCCCAGGGGATCAAGATCGCACTGGATGACTTCGGAACAGGCAACAGTTCCTTAAGTCTGGCGCTGGAGCTGCCTTTTGACGAACTGAAGGTAGATATGAGTTTCATCCGTGATATTAAGCAAAAACCTCAGAATCAGGCCATGGTGCAGTCTATCGTGGATTATGCCAGGAGGACAAACACCGAAACCTGTATTGAGGGTATTGAGGATAAGGAAGTCAGCGACTATATCGAGAAATTTGGATCTACCTGGCAGCAGGGATATTACTATTCCAAACCGGTACCCATCGAACAGTTTGAGGAAGTGCTGCGCGAGAAAGCAACCGAAAAAGAATAAGTAGTTATTCTCGAAGGGCATTGGGTGCTACACCGTATTTTTTCTTAAATGCACGGCGGAAGCTGGTCAGATTGTTGTAACCGACCGCCACGTATAAATCTGTTATTTTAATATTCGTTGTTTCCAGCAGATGTTTTGCCTGCGTCATGCGGACCTGTTCCAGATACGTAGAGAAGTTTACCCCTACTGTTTTTTTGAAAAGGAAGGAAAAGTAACTCTCGGAGATGTGGAACAGGTCCGATATTCTGCTTAAACATAAGGATGGATCCCCATAATTCTCATCAATATAAGCCTGAATGCGCACAATCAGCTGGTTGTCGTTTTCCGGTTGCTTGTTTTTTTCACATAATTCCAGAGCAATCTGCTCGTAATTTTTCAGGGTAGAATCTTCGGACAGACCGGCTAAGCTTGAGTCATCATAGGAAATGTCGTTATCCCTGATTACTTTCAATAACGTAATTTCTATATTTTCTAAAAGCCATTTCACTTGTCTGGAATTAAGTTTTCGTTTCTTAAAATTTTCGTCCTTTATAAAATTAAAAATTGTTTTTGTCTGTTTGAAGTTACCGGATTTTACAAAATTATATAGCTGATCCGCAACCTCATTAGGATAAAAGAAGGAATCCTGAAATTCCAAAATCTCACGATACAGACACAGGTACACTGGGCTGGAGATACGTTTTACAGCCTCTTTGGATTGGCGATACGATTTCCAGACGGAGGAGATGGTGTCGGTTGTACAGCCTAATCCACCATAAATCCAGATATTGTATTCTTGCAATAGTGTAGTATGAACATGTGAAAATAAATCTTCGACCTTGTCCAGTTCTTCCCTGTCATATAATAAAATAGTATAAACACTATTTCGGGAACCCTGCATGATATAGGAATGTATAAAATAACTGGAAAGGATATCGGAAATAACATCCGCATAATCAGGGAGAGGATGTCGATCATTCCCTGAGGGTCATTATTTAGCTCCAAAGTATCCAGGTAGACATTACAGTATAAGATAGCAAAGGAATTGGCATTAGCGGAAATGGAAAGATAATTTTGGGCATACGCAGCTTCTTCCTTACTCAGAATCGTACCATGAATCAATTGATCAAAATAATAATTGCGGAGGGTGATCTTTTGGGACTCATTTAACCGCATGAGCTCTTCGTGGTTGAAATTCACTTCCCGCAGGCGATATTCCATTGCTTCATAGGGTTTATAATTGGCCTTGGACAACAGAACAATAATCAAAAAGCTTCCTACGACACCGAGAAAGATAACGAATAGAGACAGTAACTGCAGTCCGTTTCCCGGTGCTTTGGTAGGACGTGGAACAATCAGATAATAGTTCAGATTCGGTGTCTGTGCGGAGGTATAGAGTACTGTGACGGGAGCACCCTGAAATACTGTGCTGGAATATCCCCGTTCGGAATAATCTAACGAGGAAAGCAGAGAAACATCTATTTTTTTTAACAGCGCTTCATTGTTACTGAAAGTAAGCATAGTGTCACTGCTGCTATCCTGGATGATGAGACAGCCATTCTTCATCAGATCGACAGAATCCACCATTTGCTGCATATAATCAGCATTCAGCTCAAAAATGATGTCAGCATTGATATTTTTGAAGGTATAATTCTGCAGAGAGACAGCATAACAATAGTTTTTTCTGTGTGGTGTATATTCGGTCGCAAAATGGTCAAGAGAAAGAAAATGGTTATAATTGTCTGAGGATTCCAGAGTCTCCTTCCATTCCTCATATTTTGAGGGATCCAGCATTTGATTGTTTTTATAAAAGGAATAGAGATTCTCAAAATCATTATAGCTGATTATGTAGTCTGTATGACGCAGATGGATATAATAGGTCTGAATTGGCTGGAGTGAATAGTCAGAATACATATCTACCAGAGCCTGTTTGGTAATATAGGCATTATAATAAAACGCCCGTTCCCCCTGATCGGCTTCCGCCAGGCGGGAAAGGCTGGAATTATTTGCCATTCGCTTGGAAATCAGATAAATATTCGCATAGCAGTTGCTGTATTGCTCGGATACATTTTTAAGAGAAAGCATATTTTCATTCAATAGTTCCTGCTTTGCATTATGCGAAAGAATAAAATGGAAAACAATTCCCAGAATGAGCACAATGACCAAGAGCAGACTGTAGGATGTTATCAATTTTATGAAGTATTTATTTTTTCTGGAATTCATAACAAAAACCCTCCTGAGAGATATTATTATAGTATCATAATAGGTGAAAAAGGCAATGAAATGGAATGTAATAAAATAAAATGTGTATCATTGACATAAAAAATGAGCCTCTAATAACAAAAAATATATACACTAAATCTTGAAATATGTGACTTTAAATTGTGCAAAATGACAGATATAATGAAAGCACATTGATACTTCCGGCGCCGAAGTGACAATAATCAACAAATCAAGCAGCAAAGAAACAAAACAAAATAAGAAACAAGAAACAACAGAGAAGATAACAGAATATGGACGGAGGTTATTTATGGTAAAGAAAAAGTTATTATCAGTCGCACTGGTTGCGGTTACCGTATGTTCCATGATATTTACAGGGTGTGGGAGCTCTGCGGAAAATACGGGAAATGATACAGAAAAGACAGATAGCGATGCACAGGCAGGAAATACTGCCGGGGATGTTGCAGATGTTGCAGATGATGTAGAGAAACCGGAAAAGATTACGATTATGGTAGACGGAACTTTCCAGGCGACATTGGCAGACGGTCAGGAAGAATGGGTCAATAAATGGGAAGAACTGACAGGAATCGAACTGGAAGTCATCCAACCGGATCACAATGCCTACTATGATGTGTTGGGACAGACCTTTGCCAGCGGACCGGAGAACTGGCCAGATGTCGTTATCCTTGGATCTTCCTATTATTCCGGATATGCGGGAGAGGGAGCTCTCTGGGATATGACGGATGCCTGGAACAATTCAGAGCTGAAGAAGAATCCCAACACGGATGTGAGTGTCGTAGAAGGCAATATGTTGGATGGACATCTGTACGGACTGGCACTTGGCGGAGGTGGCGGATGTATGACTTTCCTCAGAAAACAGTGGCTGGATAACTGTGGACTGGACATTCCGACGACGTATGAAGAGTATCTGGAAATGTTGGATGCTTTCAGCAACGGTGATCCGATGGAGACGGTATCAATGGAAATACCATTGGTGTATCCGCAGCCGGATTTGTAGGAAATGAAGCTCCTTATACCAATTATCTGCCGGAATTCTATCAGGATGCATATCCTTCTTTCTATCAGGGAGAGGATGGCGTATGGAGAGATGGATTTACCGAGGATTCCATGAAGGAAGCGATCAAGAGATTACAGGATGCTTACAACAAGGGTTATATCGATAAGGAATCTCTGACGAATGCGACCAGCAACTGCCGTACCAAATTCATGGAAGGGAGTTCAGCATTTACTTACTGGGCAGGCGGATGGTCTGATCAGCTGTCGGATGGACTGGCTGCGAATGGACAGGACAGCGAACTGGTATTTATGCCGCCTATCGCAGAGGTTGGAAAATACTGGCAGAGATGTGCACCGGTGTATGCGATTACTTCTTCCTGTAAGAATCCGGAAGGCGTATTCAAATATTTTCTGGAAAGCATTTTGATGATGGAGACATGGAAACATTGTGGATCATGGAGTAGAAGGCGTTCATTGGTCCAGACAGGCAGAAACAGTATGTGGCAATACGTATCAGGATGGAGAGTTCCATATGATGGAGATGCGTTCCCAGCCCGGAGTACAGTATACGACCATCATTATGGGAGATACCAATATCTGTCCGTTGACCGAGAGACTGGTTCCCGTAAAGAAATATACAGAGGAATCGATGGAAATCTTTAATGCCAATAACAAGACGGCACCTTTGCCGGTAACAACAGATATGATGAGCCAGTATAACGGCGATCTGACCAGCCTGAAGAACTCTATTATTGCGGACTGCGTGGTACAGGGTGTTTCTGTGGAAGAGGGATACAAGCGGTTTGAACAGGAAGGCGGAGCCGAATGGTCTCAGGCAATCGTAGATTCCCTGAATAATAAATAAAAAGGCGACAGCATGGGAGGTTATGGTATGGCAGCTAAAATGAGAGAACTGACGGAACAGAATATGCAGGAATTTGTAAAAGAAGTGGAAAAAAGAAAAATTCCTTTACACAGTGTGCTGATCGCACAACATGGGAACCTATTGTTTGAAAAATATTATGCACCCTATTGCCGTAATAAGTTGCAGAGAATGTTTTCTGTGACTAAAAGTTTTACTTCACTGGCAATCGGATTGCTGGAGCAGGAAGGGAAAATTTCCCTGCAGGATCCTATCTGTGATTATTTCCCGGAATATCTGCCCGGGAGAGTGCATCCTTGGCTGGCAGAGATGACGATAGAAAATATGTTGAAAATGCAGACATGTTACAATATGACAACTTATAACAAGACCAGCACAACGGAAAACTGGGTGAGGAGCTTTTTCCAGACAGAACCCACCCACAGACCCGGAACTCTCTTTATGTATGATACCTCATCCTCCCATGTGCTCTGTGCGCTGGTAGAAAAACTGACCGGTGAAAAGATGCTGGATTACCTGAAAGAAAAGTTGCTGCGCCAGAATGGCTTCAGCGAGGAGTCTTATATCATAGAGGATCCCTTTGGAACCTCTATGGGAGGGAGTGGCCTGATGGCTACTCCCGAGGATCTGCTGCGTACCGGCTGTATGCTGTTAAAGCAGGAAAAGGGATCCTATGCAGCGAGAGCGACAGAACCGAGAACAGCAACACAGCTCGACGGCGACGGCCGCTGGTATGGATATCAGTTCTGGATCCCGATGGAGGGGACTTTTGCAATGCTGGGGCTGGGCGGTCAGATAATGCTGGCAGTTCCGGAAATGGATCTCGTTGTTGTAACGACAGCAGATACGCAGGGTATGGGCGGAGCCGAGCAGATGATACTTGCCGCAGTGAGAGAAGCTCTGCTGAAGGATGATTCCCCGGAAAATGATGTTGAGAAAACAACGTTGCCAGTGTTATCTACGGTATTTGAAGGAAAACCTTGTGCAGATTTCGGAAAAAAATATCCGCTGCTCCGAAACAAGTATGGATTTACATGGTGTGGCGTAACTTTTTCCGAGGAGGATCAAAAAGGAGTACTCTCGTATGAAATAGAAGGAAGAGAATGTCAGCTTCCCTTTGGAATCGGACATCTGGAAGAGGGAGAGTTCCCTATATACAAGGAGAAATGTGCTGCCTCCGGAGCCTGGATGGATCAAAATACGCTGTATATCTTCTGCTATCGATCGGAGAAAGTGTTGCATCCATCCGCTTACGTCTCTATTTCTCAGAGGATGGACTGACCATACATATGAATAAAACAGAAGAGACAAAGTACAACGAATATATGGGATTTTTGAATAGCTGACATAGAGCAGCCGGAACGGAGGGTAAACGTTGTGAAAGAGAAAGAAAAAACTTTGCCTAAGAGGACGCCTGGAGGAACCGCGTTCAAGCACGCCCGTGCATATCGGGGAGTCTATCTGATGGCGACACCGGTATTAGTGTCAGCATTGATATTTTATTATCTTCCTATGTTTGGTATCCGTTATGCCTTTTTTACATATAAAGGAATCAATGATCCAATCTTCATAGGAATAAAGCACTTTGCAAAAATGTTCAGTATGCCGGGGTTCTGGAAGGCGTTCAGCAATACGTTGGTGCTGAGTATTACAAAGCTGGTTTTGAATACCGGTGCTGCAGTTATTATTTCGGTATTATTGAATGAATTGATTTTTTTAAAGTTGAAAAAGGTATTTCAGACGATTGTATACATTCCGCATTTCATGTCCTGGGTAGTGGCAGCATCCATATTTTCCATGATCCTGTCTCCGACATCCGCAGGATTGGTCAATGATGTTCTGATGAAATTACACTTGATCACGGATAATATCTATTTCCTCGGAGACCAGAAATGGTGGAGATTTTCGTATTACATAATCAATGTCTGGAAAGATACCGGCTGGGGAACGATTATTTTCATGGCAACGCTGGCAGGAATCAGCCCGGAATTGTATGAAGCAGCGTCGATGGATGGGGCAAACCGTTTCCAGAAGATGATTTATATTACCCTGCCTGCGTTGAACAATACGATCGTAACGGTACTTGTATTGAATCTGGCGAAGGTTATGAATCTGTTTGAGTCAGTTTTTGTATTACAGAATGATGCAGTGATCAAAGTATCAGATGTATTGCAGACTTATATTTATACGCAGACATTTAACTCCGGTGCAATACCGGACTATGGATATACCACAGCGGTCGGTATGTTTTCCTCATTATAAGCTGTATTCTGGTGCTGGTATGTAACAGGGTAAGCCATAAGACGAGGGGAAGAGGTATTGTATGATGAAAAAGAAAGTGAAAATTTTTGATATCGTATTGATCGTGATATTTACAGTATTTTCGCTGGTGATGATCATCCCGGTATATAAAGTACTGGTGGACTCTTTTGATCTGAAGACGGCTTATGGCATGAAGTTGTTTCCGAGCAGTTCGGGTTCGCAGGGTATAAAACAATTTTTACCAATCCGACGATGTTCAGACCGTTTCTAATCTCCTGTTATACTACTGTTATGGGTACGGTCATGGGACTGCTGATCTCTGTGCTGGGAGCGTATGTATTGATCCAGTGGAAGATGCCGGGGCGGGCATTTATTGCCAATGTACTGCTGTTTACAATGATATTTAATGGAGGTATGATCCCGACTTATCTGGTTATGAAGGATTTCCATCTGACAAATAATCTGTGGGGGGTAATTCTGCTGCCTGCCATAAATGTCTACAATCTGGTGTTGATGAAGAATTTCTTTGAAGGAATTCCTGTGAGCCTGATGGAATCGGCAGAGATTGATGGCTGTTCACATTTCCGGATCTTGTACAAGATTGTATTACCGCTGTCGAAAGCAGCACTTGCATCTATCGGACTTATGTATGCGGTAGGATATTGGAACGATTACACCAATTATAAGCTGTATATCACGAATTCAAATCTGTATAACTTCCAGATGAAGCTGCGTGCATTGATCATGGGAAGTGATCTGCCGTCAGCGATAGAAGGAGCTACAGAAAATACAGTAAAAAATGCATCAGTTATCGTAGCAATCCTGCCGTTTATGATCATTTATCCATTCTGCCAGAAATATTTTGTACAGGGTGTAAATATCGGAGCAGTAAAGGAATAATAAAGAAAACAAAAATGACACCAGCATATAATTGCCAGGTGTCATTTTTTATGAAAGAAAATCTCAAGAAAATCTTAAGAATTTTCGGTGGACAAACATAGGACTTTAGGGATACAATGTATTCTAGAGTGTCGGTCGAGAGACCGGATAGAACAAACAGATGAAAGGAAGCATTCATGAAAAAGAAAGTACTTGCAGCAATTTTAATTGCAGTAGGCGTTCTGACCGGCTGTGGAAACAGTGAGCCGATCTCTTCTCCGATCCAGACCGTAGAAGCAGAGCCTATTGCTACCGATACCAAGGAGGTAGAGCAGCCTGCCGCAACTGAGTCTTCCGCAGATGAAGTTGCACCGGAGCACTCCTATCGCAGCGAACTTACCAACGAGTGGATCGATGAGGATCTGAAGGATCAGCGTCCCATCGCGGTAATGGTAGATAACGAGAGAACCGCACTGCCTCATTTCGGCACCGCAGATGCAGATGTTGTATATGAGATCATGAACAGTACTCTGAACGACAGAATTACACGTTTCATGGTAGTCGTAAAGGACTGGGAGAAGATCGAGCAGCTGGGTAGTATTCGTAGTGCACGTCCTACCAACTTCATGCTGGCAGCTGAGTGGAACGCAGTTCTCTGCCATGATGGTGGCCCTTACTTCATCAATGACTGGGTAGCAAAAGATTATTCCGCTAACTTCAGTGGTGGTTTCGCCCGTTTCAACAATGGTAAGGCAACTGAGTTTACCGAGTATATTACTTATGATACCTATACCAACAGCCAGAAGGGCAAGACCTATGACGGTCTGAAGCAGCGTTTTGCAAATTCCAAGTATACCACTACTTACAATGATTACTATCAGGGACCTCACTTCAAATTTGCAGACGGAGAAGTTACCTTTGATGATAGAAGTGATGCTATCAGCGCTACTACCATTGCGCTTCCTTTCAAGCACAACGGTTCTACTCTGAAGTACAACGAAGAGACCGGAACCTATGATTACTATGAGTATGGTTCTGCACACAAGGATGCTGACAGCAATGCACAGCTCACTTTCGAGAACGTTATTCTGCAGGATACCACTTTTGCAGAACTGGGTGAAGGCTACCTGATCTACAATGCCATCGACTCCGGACGCTCCGGTTACTACATTACTCAGGGTAAGGCTATCGAAGTTACCTGGACCAAGTCTTCCGAGAATGCTATCACACATTACTATGATGCGAAGACCGGTGAGGAGATCCAGATCAATACCGGTAAGACCTATATCTCTCTGATCCCCAGCGATGGTTGGAGCAGCCTTGTAATCAAATAAGTCTGATCCTGACCGCAGAATTAAGAATAAGATCCCTTCCGCAGGCAGATGCCGTGGGAGGGATTTTTTGCGTATACGATGAGCCAAGTACTGATTTGTGCCTGCACAAGAATCTGCATTGCCGTCTGGCGATGCGCCTTTCCATGATGTAAATAAAAAAGATAATAAAAAAGTGTTTTAATACATATAACCCTAAAATCTCCGTGGAAACCACTGAAAAATTGACGTATAATACGACTTAGATTTGGAAAGACATAGATAAGAACAACTTAGGAGTGATGGCGATGAAAACGGCTAAAAATATAATCCGGATCGATATTGCACGGAAATCTGATCGAGCGATCCTGTCTCTGGCAATTCCGTAGTGATCGACAGCTTTGCAGACAATGTATAACCTGACGGATACTTATTGGCTGGGAAGATCGGCACGGAGCAACTGGCGGCGATCAATCTTGTGACACCGATGCAGAATATTATTACGAATTTCGGCAGCGGCATCACTGTGGCCGGTGCAGTCCTCATTGCGCAGTATATCGGCGCTGGGGAAAAAGAGGATGCCAGATCCATGGCAAACCAGATTTTCGCCTGTGCCATGGGATTTGCGGTGGTCTGTGCTACGCTCTGTTTTCTGGGGACACCGGCGATTGTGAACTGGCTGGGAGCAGACGGAGGAACTGCGTATTATGCAAGAGTCTACCTGCGTGTAGTCATCTGGGATATGCCATTCTTATATATGGTCAACATTTTTTCCGCAGTACATCAGGCACAGGGAGATACGGTACGCCCTATGTTTCTGAATCTGGGTGGCATCACGCTGAATCTGTTCCTGGATCCGTTTTTCATGATCATTCTGAATCTGGGGACTGCAGGAGCGGCACTGGCAACATTGTTGGCAAAAGCGATTCCGGCCATAGTGGCTTTTGGACTTCTGTGCAGACAGGAAAATGATATCTGCCTGAACCGGAAATACATGCGTTTACAAAAGGAAAAACTGGGAATGATCCTTAAGATCGGTCTGCCTACCGCTATCGGCGGAAGTACCATGCAGCTGGGATTTCTGCTGATGAGTAAAAACGTGTTTGTCTACGGGACGGAAGCCATGGCGGCTTATGGCATCGGCAACAAAGTGAATGGACTGATCGCTGCCCTCCAATGCCATCGGCTCGGCAACGGCCACCATCGTGGGGCAGAACATGGGAGCAAAGCAGTCGGACCGTGCAGAGAAGGGGTATCGTTTTTCCATGTGGATATCGGTTGTATTTTTGTTCATAGGTGGTATGATTTTATCAAGAGATATGATCTCCACGGCTATTGTCAGGATCTTCTCTAAGGATGCGGAAGTCGTGGGCATGGCAGCGGACTTTTTAAGTGTTATGGCATTCTGGTGCTTTACCAATGGCATATACAATACGACCTCCGGTTTGTTCCAGGGAACCGGCCATACGGAGGTGACCATGGCCATCGATGTGACCAGATTGTGGGTATTCCGTTTCCTGACACTGTGGTTCTGCGAGAGCGTCCTGCATATGGGCGTGCGCAGTGTCTGGTATTCCGTGGTGATCAGTAATGGCATTTCTGCGTTGATCCTGTATGTTTTGTACCGCGGTGGCATCTGGAAGAAGACCAGGATCAAGGTGGGAAAAGAGGAAGCCACTTAAGGAGTACTATGGAGAATAAGAAATCCCATAAGAAAAGTTTTCGAATTTATTTAAGCATCGTTGCAGTTCTTTTACTGCTTCAGGTCGTTGCCTGGAGCAGCAGAAGCCTCAGCGATGCTTATATTGATTATATTTTCCCAATCTGGGTCAATACCTACGGAAGGATTACAGGGTTGTTTCCCTTTTCCGTGGGCGAATGGATGATTGTGGCAGGGATTCTGGTGGTGCTTGCTGCGGTTGTGCTGGGATGCAGTTTGCTGATTTCGGCGTGCAGACATTCGGAAAAGTACTGCCGGGGAGTGAAGGGATATTTTGGTTTTTTTGCATGGACGTTGCTTGCCGTATTTGCCATTATGACGCTGAATTGTACCATGATCTATCATGGGTCTACATTTTCGGAGAAATATTTCGGTGAAGAGGAAGCGCAGGAGCAGACAACACAGGAACGAACGGAGGAACTGCTTCGGATCTACAATGATATCGTCCGGCACTGTAATGAGCTCAGTGAGGTCATGGAACGGGATGACAGTGGTGCCGTGGTGTACTCGGGTGGTGTGGACAGCCGGGGTAATGCGGTGGATATGGAGGATAAAGCCATCGATGTGATGCAGAGCCTGGGGAAAAGGTATGACCAGCTGGATGGTTATTATCCCCGGCCGAAGGCTATGTTTTTCTCGGATTTCATGTGTCAGATGTATATGTGTGGCTATTATTTCCCGTTTTCCATGGAGGCAAATTACAATGATGTCATGTACATCATGGAAAAACCGGCAACCATGTGTCATGAGCTGGCTCACATCCGGGGGTATATCTATGAGGATGAGGCGAATTTTATTGCATTTCTGGCCTGCGTAGAGTCGGATGACAATACTTTTCAATATGCGGGTTACTTAAGTGTGCTGAATTATGTGGCAAACGATCTGCATAAGACAAGACTGGCGGATCCGGACAGCTATGCGGCGGCCAGAGAGGCGGTACATCCGTTACAGGTATTACAGCAGGTGCAGGAGGACAATATCTTTGTCACAGAAGAGCAATGGGAGAGAATCAACGGAAAAGCTGTGGTGAATACGGAGACGGTGGACAGTGTTTCAGATACCCTGACCAATGCTTCACTGAAATTGAATGGTGTTTCGGATGGCATGATCAGCTACAACCGGGTGGTGGAGCTTTACTGCAATGGTACGGGGAAAAGAGGAGTTTTAACCGTATCATTTGCAGGAGATAGAGGAATAATTGCAAAAATTTAAAATTTTTTTGATAAGGTACTTGACATTTGGACGAAATTTGTGTAGACTACGATTGTTGTGACGCAGAGCAGTCATGAAACAAGATTGCAAGTAGGATTAAGTCGCGGGCCCAGATAGCTCAGTTGGTAGAGCAGAGGACTGAAAATCCTCGTGTCACTGGTTCGATTCCGGTTCTGGGCATTTTCGCAGGACACCATTTCTTAAAATGGCCGCCCTGCTTCATATATAAACATGCGGGTGTAGTTCAATGGTAGAACACCAGCCTTCCAAGCTGGATACGTGGGTTCGATTCCCATCACCCGCTTTTAAAAACCCTTGATTTTTCAAGGGTTTTAATTTTCATGTTGCATCCATTCCAAAAAGGTACGTCGATTCTCTTTAGTATCCTTTTTATCAAACAAAAGTCTCCAGGCATTATATTTTTCATAATTAAAAACTTGTTCAAGGTGATTTATCGGTTTGCCCGGTAATCAGCGCTGGTGTTGGTGCACTGGGCTGATTTTTTATTTCAATTTTTTCTTTTGCTCTCTCTCTAATTGCTGAATACTTTTTTCCGGTGTAGGCAAATCTTCCGGCATTGTGCCACCAAGATCTTTAATGGTGTCACGCACCTTTTTACCAACCTCAAAGTGGGTTTTATTCGCTTCCTGTTTGCCTTGAATATTTTCACGGCGGAGTTTTGCTTCCGTCTGAGTAGCACGGAAGAGGTTGGCAGCTAATTCTTCATATCCCATGTAATCGAGTATGTCTTGTGATTTCTTTAAGCCTTTACGCTCCTTTATATCGCTAGCCTTTAAACCACCATATAGTCCCATATATCCGTAATTTTGAAATATAGCATAATCCAGGGTAGTTTCAACACCAGCATCCTTGGCAGCAGCTACTAACATTTTATTATGCTCTTTCATTTCCTGCCGGATGGCGATACGTTTTTGATCTTCGGAAAGATTTTCATAATTTTCAATTAGTTCTTGCTGTCTGGTTTTTACTGCAAAGTAGGTTTGTCCAAGTGCAATAACCTTTTTTCGAGGATCACCATTTTGCACAATAAGATAACAAGCATATCGTGAAAGTTGAATATCTCCGATATCCTTACTGGTGGCACCAGCATTTACGATTTTGTTGACGTCAACAAAATGGTCAGATACCGCGTTATTACTACCTCGGCAGGCTTCTTTTGCCTTTTCAATAACCTTGCAAAAGTTTCTCCACTCAGTATATTCCAGAGCGATTTGTAAATCTCTGGCATACCAAAATTCTTGCCCGTATTTATTTACATGACGAATAGATTCAAATAGTGACTCGGTATAATTATTTTTCTCTTCGTCAGAAAGAGCTTTCGAGAGCACGCGGTCGTGCAAAGCATTTAACTGTTTTTCAAATTCTTGTTCGTTCATTACAATTCTCCTTTGTATGTAAAGAGCCCTGGAATACAATTCCAAGACTCTTTCGCGACCGGACACCAGTCATTCGCTAATTAGCGGAATAATACCATTATGTGCAAGCCTTGTCAAGTTATTCCTAAAATTTATATTTTTGAAAAATTGCACCGGTGCAACAACATCAGAGTTTCTCGAATACCATAGTAGCCTGGATCCGGTCTCCGCCGCCGAAGCCGGTACTATTGGCAGAAGCGGTGGTAATAGTGTGGTGCAGGCGGTATCCCTTTGCAGCCTGGGCGTTGATCACATCCTCGAGCTCCTTCAGATTCTTGGATGCAGTTCCGATAAGTTTCTCCTTAAGTGTCACTTGTAATACTACATACTGATTCATAGTGATTCCCATTTCTTTTGTGCGCCCCGATCTCGATCATCTCTTTACAAACTAAATGTCCTCCGGCTTCACTTTCCGTGAGGCATCGAAGAGGACCTTGTATTCCGGATTCTCGAAGAGGAACTGAGCCATGTCACGGGCTTCTGGATTGAGATAATAGCTATCCGGAATAATTTCAGTAGATTCTTTTCCAATAAGGTAATTCATGTCGACATTGAGTAAATCACCCATGATGGTTTCCTTCCAATTAAATTAGTAGAGCTGCACTACAATAATTGTAGAAAACATATGTTCCCGTGTCAAGAAAAAAAGCAGCATTTTTTGACCTGGAACAATTACATAAAACCCAAAATTAGGTTTGACTTTCAAGAGATCTTGTCTAAGCAGAATGATGCTTTGTTGATAAGTACGTGAAAGAGCTGTGTGCGGATGACCAATTATAACAAGGTGCCCTGGAGACTGAATAAAATAGTGAATACCTCCGATATACATGATAGAACAGGTAGACCCGGAAACAGGAACGGAGGGGCTTATGCAGGTCGGTGGAGTCGGAAGCGGACATGACACATATTCTCATCATGTAACATCATGCCTTCATGAACATGGGGCAAATACGGATACGGGCAGTATGGGGGCTAAGTCCGGAGCCGCGCAGACGCAGATGGCTACAGAAGCCTTGCAGGAGAATTCTAAGGAAACCTGTTGTCCTGGGTACAGAATATTGGGAATAGTGGAAAACAGCTCTTACAGAAGATCTGGGGAGACAGTAAAGAATCCAATGATGCGATAAGTTCGCAGAAGGATGGCAGCGGTAATCATATCGCGGGTCAGGAGACGCTTGTTACGGGAAATTCTGTGGGCGTGAAGACTACGTTGAACAGGGCGGCGGTGGAGACGGCGGCGACGCATACCTATTTCCAGCCGATAGAGACACGAGAGGCTGTGCCGACAACACCGTTGCAGAAAGTGCGTTATCAGGTACAGAAGGTAGCCAGAAGACTGATGGACCGGCTGCCGGGACGATTCCTGGGATCCCATAGCGGAGATTTCCTGCAGACAAAGCAACAGCATACTAAAGAGGATCTGCGAAGAGAAGCCAGTACAAAGAGGACGATCAGGAGATCGAATGCATTCTTACGGATGAAAGCTACCTGACAGATTCCTATAATCGAAAGGGAGAATACAGCCATCTTACTACGGATAAATAGGATGTGGTGAAATTTTTCGTAAAATTTCAAAAATTTTCTTGACAGTTTGGCATTCATCATGTAATATAGTCTTTGCTGTAGACACACAGCAGACATTCATCAGATTGCGGATGAATGTCAACACAATTAATTTCATACCTTCAAGATACAGGTTTTGACCTGTACATTATGCGCGAGTGGCTCAGCGGTGGAGCACCTCCTTGCCAAGGAGGGGGTCGCGGGTTCGATCCCCGTCTCGCGCTCTCATGAAAAAAAGAACGATACCAAATCGGTATCGTTCTTTTTTTTTTTCGAGCCCTGCCAGGGCTCGAAAGTTCGATGTCTACGCTCCGCTCCGGTCAGCACTTCTTTCTAATAAATTCTGTGTTTCGCAATACCTGTGTCTGATCGTACAGTGGGTGACATAATATATCGGGGTTTGTATTTTTCTAAAATGATGAATGGGAAAGCCACTGGTGACTTTCCCATTCTATTTTCTATTCTACTATGATATGTAACATGCCATTTTCATCTTCTGTTACTATTGTTCCACCCAATTCACCATTTTCATACATTCTTAATAATATCCTGTTTTCAGCGATACGATATTCCTGATGGTTGGCTCCTGTGAATAGGGAACCATCAGGTAAGTAATCTCCTACGTGGAAAACTTCTCCATATCGTGGGGAGCCTTCTTTCATGTAAACGGCATAGCTTTCTTCGGAACCTGCTCCTTTGCCAGTGTCGTAAACCCAGCACCAACCTATAGTTCCATCTGCTCCTTGAGATTGTGCATATCCCGTCCACGGTTCATAACCACCATATTCTTCTGTCACTTCATTAAATTCTTGTTTTCCAAGGGCAAAGGCGATGTCTCCATCTATGTTGGTTGCCTTGGGATCTACATCCTCCGGATTTACATCAGGATAAATGATGTTCTCGGCAATTTCATCCATTAAACTACCATCACCTGCTACATGATAATACATGAATGACATTGTCGTAAATAATCTGACCGCTTCACCTTTTGTAATTGCTGCATCCCAATCTTCTAAGTCTGATTCTGAAATTAACTCCATATTAGTAGCTATTTCAAATGCTTTATACATATCAGATGGAACTCCCTTAATCAGAGATTGCTTCTGTAAAGCTGATGTCTCCTGCATCGGATACTGTTGATATTGCTACATCTTCAAGATAGGTGTTATTCTTAAAACCATTGTTATCCATATATGCCTGGTAGTCTTGGCTATAATAGTTTGCTAACAGATAAATGTACTCTCCTCTTGACATTGCTGACGTAAAAGTCTCTTCATTTAAACCAGTCGAAGTATTCACATAGGCATATTCATCCATTGGTGCGGCAAAATTGGTATATTGTGTTTCTCCTACTTTGCTGTGAAGTCACTGTCTGTTTCTGGTGCCTGTGCTTCATTTACCTGAGTCATTGCTCTCATTATTAACGTCATTGCCTGTGCTCTTGAAAGGGGGACATCTTCATCAAACTGTCTTTCTTCTTGGTCTGGAAGCAATTCAAAGTAGGCATTGATAGTTGCATAGGGAGCATTCGCATAATCTGCATCTATATCTGCATAATATTCTATTGCCATTTCACCAAGCTCTAAAACAGACGACACTACCATCATATAGCCTCGAAAATATTGATTTTTTATTGCTAAAAGTAACGTGATATTCTGGTCTGGCCGTGTTGTTAATGGATTCGTATATAAGTTACCCTCTTTGTTGCCTGTGGTTCCTGTTACTTCTACATATTCCTCAAAGGCTGCTCTTAACTCCGGATGTGTTTCTAAACTTGAGAGTGGAATCCAGGGGAGTGACACCGTTTTTGATTCTTCTGTTTCTGTTTCCTCCGGCACTGTGGTTTCTGCCTGTGCGGATTCAACAGTAGCAGTGATGGATTCATTGCCGGATGTGGTTTCCTGCTTGCCACAGGAAGCAAAAGATAAAATACATAAGGTTATCAAGGTTAAAATAGTTGCTTTTTTCATAAATGCTCCCATCTGTTATTTTTTCATGAGTTAATGGTATTGTACCACAGAAGGGGGAATAACGCTATAACGTTTATTTTGTGTGGTGCACATGTCCGCGGGACCAGACTTTACTGGGCTGTGCCTTATAGGTGGGGCGGCGGAACAGGAGGCTTCGGAGAGCCGGGCCATTAAAAGGAAAGAGGGGCCAGAAGTAGCTGAAGCCCGCAAAGTCGGGTAGTCAAAATAGAGACTGTCACCAGTGTCAGACCGATAAGGAATCCCGGCAATCCCAGAGCCCTGTTGTGACGACCAAAGAATGCGGTGATCCGCAGAGCATCAGCAAATTCGATACTGGAGAGGGACAGATTCGCCAGCATGGTGACAGCAGCATAGAAGAGGACTTCCGTGGAGGCCCAGTTAAGACTGACAGCAATGTCACCGATTAATAGTCCGCCGACAATGGACAGAGCACCGGAGACGCGGCTGGAGCTGAGTGCCGCTGAATACTTGAAAAGATCCAGCAGGAACTCTACCGCTAGCACATAGAAGAAGAGCCGGAAAGGGGACAGGTCACTGACGGGGTAAGCTGTAGCTGTACCGTGAGTTCCGGTAATAAGCAGCGAAAGCAAAAGACCGGAAGGAGGAGGAGACTGACCGGGATGCACAGGAAACGGATCATGCGGAAGTAGGTTCCGGTCAGAGGATTGTTGTAATAGTCCTCCGGACTCTGGGTAAACTGGAAGATCGTACCGGGAAGCAGCAGAACGGCAGGGGAGTTGTCCACGATGAGCAGAATATGCCCTTCGCACAGATAGCTGCAGGCCACATCGGGCCGTTCCGTCAGCTGGATACTGGGCAGAGGATTCCACCAGCGTTTTTGATCAGGAGTTCTTCCAGACTTTGCTGCCCATGGTCAGGGATCTGTAATTGGGAAAGCTTTTTCTTTAAGGTATCTAATAATTCCTCATTGACCTGATCGCCAGATAGGCGATAGCTACATCCGTGCGGCTTCTGCACCCAGAGAACAGATAGAGAATGTCAGTTTCGGAGAACGCACCCTCCGGCGGATCAGATTGGTATTGAACAACAGCGTCTCCACAAAACCGTCCCGGGCACCCCGGGTGATCCGTTCGGTGTCAGGTTCGGAAATGCTGCGGACAGGATAGGTACGGACATCGATGATCACGGCCTGTGCAAAACCTTCTACCAGAAGGACAGAGGGCCACTGAGAATATTTTGCAGAATCGTATCTATAGAGGAAGTCAGTGACACCTGGGCATACCCAGTTTGCTCTGCACATAGCGAGGGAGATCCGGATTTCGGAATCCAGTGTATAGAGGGGGTCCTGCAAGTCGGAAAAAATTTGTTGAAGGATCTCCGTCTTACAAAAACCATTGACACCGATCCAGTAAGCCGGCGTATTTCCCAGCTTCAGGTCACGGGTGATCAGGTCAAAACTGTCATCCAGTGGCAGCAGAGCGTGGAAAAGTGCTGTATTTTTGGATAGATTTGTGGATAAGGAGCGTTGTACCATAGTGGGGAATCCTTTCTGATCACTTGCATAGACTGCCAAACAGGTATATGGTATTATTATTCAGATAGATTCCCCAGGTTTTTCGGAACTATACGGATCAGTGGTATAATTGACACAACCCCAGCAGGATCGACAATAAACCTGAGACGGGATCCGTATATTCCCCGATCTGCTGCAGGAAAGCAGACCTGCCCAGACGGCTTCCGAAAGCCAGAAGAAGAGAAAAAGTGGACACCGATGCCGGAAGGAAAGGGAGTCCCGTAATACTGGCGGAGAAACCGATGCCGATATTGTTCATGGAAAGGGCACAGCCCAGCACCAGTATCTGCGACAGGGATAATTCCCGGTGCCCGGCAAATTTTTTCTTTTTCTGGCACAGATTATTATCCGGGGAAAAATTGCAGCACCATCTGGAAAGCAGCCATTTTCCCACGTAGTAAAGACCGAATCATACACTGCTTCCGATCCGGGTACCGATGCCGATGGGAAACAAGGGTAACAACAGGTTGCCAAGACCTATCCCGAGAGGGTGACTGTGCTGATCGACAGATTATGTCTGGCAGGCAGAGGGACTTTCTGGAGGCCCAGAGCCATACCTACCAGAAGGGCATCCAGACTGGCTGAGATGCCGAAGAGCAGAGGGGGCAGAATAGACATAACATGCTCCGTAGAAAATATTCTTAATTTTACTATATTCCCCTGAAATTATTTTGTGAAGTTGTGGGGCAAAGGAACAAATGAGTATGGAAGTAAAGAGAAAACTGAGTGAATTCCTAAAAAGAGAGACGGTTCTGACCGTAGCGATCCTGCTGGCAATAGTGTCCGCGGTGATGATTCCGCCGGACAGAGAATATGCAGGATATATTGATTTCCGCACACTTTCGATCCTTTTCTGCCTGATGACGGTGATGGCAGGCTTGCAGAAACTGGGTGTTTTTCGTAATATTGCAAAAACGCTGTTGCGGCATACACAGAATACCATACAGTTGGCAGAGGTATTGGTACTTTTGTGTTTCATTTTCAGTATGATCATCACCAATGATGTGTCATTGATCACGTTTGTACCGTTTACCTTCATTGTGCTGCGGCTGACAGGCGAAGAAGCTGTGAAAAAACTGGCAGTACCTGTGATCGTTCTGCAGACGATAGCTGCCAATCTGGGAAGTATGCTGACGCCGATCGGAAATCCGCAGAATCTGTATTTATATGGGAAAACACAGATGTCCGCTGGAACATTTATACTTTTGATGCTGCCTTATTCTCTGGTGTCACTGCTTTTACTGATGATCTGTGTGGTAATTGTGGCAAAACGAAGCGGAATCGAAGTCCGGGGAGCAGAAGTTTTGCTGACAGAAGATGAGAAGTTGGAACAAAAGAAATATTTACTTCCGGCATATTTGCTGTTATTTGTGTTGTGTCTGCTGACTGTGGCTCATATGATTCCTTATCCGGTGACATTGGGAACTGTGGCATTGGCGGTTCTCCTTTTAGATCGTGGTACTCTTATAAAAGTGGATTATTCGCTTTTGCTGACGTTTGTGGGTTTCTTTATTTTTATAGGAAATATGGGAAGAATGCCTGCTTTCTGTGATTTCCTGCAGAAGATCATCGGAGGTAGAGAAGTGATGACAGCCGTGATTGCCAGTCAGGTGATCAGTAATGTTCCGGCGGCCCTGCTGTTATCCGGATTTACGGAAAATATAACGGCATTGATCATCGGTACGAATCTGAGGGCTGGGGACGCTGATCGCATCCATGGCCAGTCCGATCTCCTATAAACAGGTGGCCAGACAGATTCCGGGAGAGAAAAAGAAGTATTTTGGATGGTTTACCATAGCAAATATCGTTTTTTTAATGATATTGGTATTGGAAAACTGTCTGCTGTAACTATAGAAAGCAGTCTGTCTGCCGGGAAAGGCAGAAAAGATGGCAATAACTAAAAAATAATCTGGGAGGTATTCGTCATGACAGAAGATATGACAATCATTGCAGAAGAGGCTTATCTGGCGGCCAAGGAGATCTTGGAAAAGGCGAGGCTGGAGCAGGAGAGTTGTTTGTGGTAGGCTGTTCTACCAGTGAGGTGGGAGGTGCTACTATCGGTACCTATTCCAGCCCGGAGCTGGCGGAGATGGTCTTCGGCGGTATTTACCAGGCCACGCAGGAAGCCGGGGTATATCTGGCTGCGCAGTGTTGTGAGCATCTGAACCGTGCACTGATTCTGGAAAAAGAGGCTGCGGTAAAATATGGTTATCCCATGGTAAATGTGGTACCTCAGCCTAAGGCAGGCGGATCTTTTGCGACGGCGGCGTATAAAGCCTTCGAGCATCCGGTGGCTGTGGAACATATTCAGGCGGCAGCAGGAATGGATATCGGGGATACGCTGATCGGAATGCATCTGAGAGATGTGGTAGTACCGGTGCGCCTCCGGTCCGGACAGATCGGAGACGCCCATGTGGTATGCGCCCGCACCAGACCGAAATTCATCGGTGGCGGCAGAGCGGTTTATGACGAAGAATTCATTGTAAAGAAATGATATGTGGCTATTTCTGTGGCATTCCGCGGAAGTAGTCACGGATCCAGCGTCCGATTCATTGAAATCATCGTCGGTCCAGTCGGAAAGTGCCGTGCTGGAAGCCTTGAAGACGCTGCTGCTTTCGTCTTTGTTGGCGAGATTCCAGCAACAGAAGTCGATCTGGTACTTGTTCAGCGATCCAGCCATTTGGTAGTGGAAACAAAATCATTGGCACCATTGCCGGAGGCATCGCACATGCCAAATTCGCTGACAAATACCGGAAGCCCGTTCTGAACACAGGTCTCTAAGCGGTTCCGCAGGTCGTCTTTATGGGTGCCTGCGTAGAAATGCAGCGTATACATTACATTGCTGTCATCCAGCGGAGAAGCGGCAGCCTTGTCGATCTCCTGACTCCAGGTTGAGGTTCCCACGAGAATTACGGCATCCGGCTTCTGCGCCCGGATCACCGGGATGACTTCTTCTGCGTAAGACTTGATGCTGTCCCAGGAAGTACCGCCGTTGGGTTCATTGCAGATCTCATAGAGCACATTGTTGTTGTCGGCAAAAACTTCCGCCATTTCCCGGAAAAAGGCGATCGCCTCATCTTTGTTCTGGTTCGGATCACAGTCACTTAAAATATGCCAGTCCACGATCACATACATTCCCAGCTCCGTAGCGTAGGATACGCCATCTTTTACCAGCTGTTTCAGCTGTTCTTTATTCCACCGGCAATAATAGCCGCCGTATTCCTCCGTATACATGGCGAGGCGGATACAGTTAGTATTCCAGTCGTCACGCAAGGTACGGAGGGAATCATAATTGATATACTGGGGGAACCAGGCAATTCCGTGGGTAGACATGCCGTAAAGCTGAACGGTGTTGCCGTTTTCGTCTGTCAGTTTACCGTTTTCTACATGGAGAGCGCCATGCTGCCCGAAGGGGGTGGATGCCTTATCTTTGTCAGCCTCGGAAGTTACATCCGCAGGCTGTGTGGATTGCGTTCCGGGAGCATCGGGGGCCGGTGTCTGTTCGGATGCAGCGGTGCTTTCGTTAACGGTTTCTGTGATGGCAGCAGACGCTTCGGGGGAAGCAGATGTTGCGGCTTCATTTGACGTATCCTGCCTGCCACAGCCGGCGAGAGCACAGGTGCCTAAGGCTGCCAGTACGGCACAGCTGAGTGTTTTCTGAAAATAGACATAATAACCTCTTTTCCTATTTGTTTGAGAATAAACGAATGAAAATACAAACAATGGGTTACCTTTAGAACTAAAACAAGCACTTACAACAAATATTATAATTGTGTCTGTGTAGCTTGGCAAGAAATGATTGCCCCCGAATAGGAGCTGTGATACAGTTAATGGGAACAGAGTTCGGAATAGAGGACAGAGATGGAGGAAACTTATGCTTCCGCAGTCATTTACAGAGAGAATGCAGGGACTTTTGGGATCGGAATATGAAGAGTTCCTGGCAAGCTTTGAGCATGAAAAATATCAGGCACTGCGTCTGAATCCCCTAAAACTGCGGACGGAGTCCGGACGGACAGATGACAGTACTGTCATAGAAGAAAAAATACAGCAGACCTTTCGTTTGCATCCGGTTCCCTGGGCGGACAACGGCTATTACTACACAAAAGAGGACCAGCCCGGAAAACATCCCTGGCATGAAGCGGGACTTTATTATATTCAGGAACCCAGTGCCATGGCACCTGTGACACTACTGTCACCACAGCCCGGAGAGCGGATCCTCGATTTATGTGCTGCTCCCGGAGGAAAAGCACCCAGATTGCATCGGCTATGGAGGGAGAAGGATTGCTCGTGACGAACGAGATCCACCCGGCGAGGGCGAAAATACTCTCGGAGAACGTGGAGCGCATGGGCATCCGCAACGCCTGTGTATTGAATGAGACGCCGGAGCACCTGGCGGATATTTTCGAGGAATATTTTGACCGGATTCTGGTAGATGCCCCCTGTTCCGGAGAAGGAATGTTCCGGAAGACGAGGTGGCCTGTGAGGAATGGAGCCCGGAGAATGTACAGCTCTGTGCGGACAGGCAGGATGGCATTCTGGAATGTGCCGCCCGGATGCTGGTACCCGGCGGCCGACTGGTGTATTCTACCTGCACCTTTGCGCCTGCGGAGAATGAAGGCAGCATCAGCCGGTTTCTTGCAATGCATGAGGAATTCGAGATCGTTCCCATTGATAAAAAAGCACTGGGGATCCCGGAGGGCTGTGACGGCATTCCGGGTTGCGTGGAGAATCCCGCGCCGGGAATCGAAGGTACCTTGCGCCTGTGGCCTCATAAGCTGAAGGGAGAAGGTCATTACGCCGCGGTATTGCAGAAGAAGGGAAAGCTTCCGGAGGGGTATCAGCCGGTGTGCGCAACGGGAACAGAAAAAGGAATCCCCGCAAAGAACCTTGCGAAGGACTGGGCGGAATATTTTGCTTTTGCAAAAGAGACTTTTTCGGAGAAGCTGATGGGGGAAGCGGGATTGTGTACGGCGGGAGAAGGATTTCTGGCGTTCGGTGATAATCTGTACCGTATGCCGGAGAGAATGCCAGGGGTCAAGGGGCTGAAAGTGCTGCGTCCGGGACTGCACCTGGGAACCTTGAAAAAGAATCGTTTCGAACCGGCTCATGCGCTGGCACTGGCGCTGTGCCCGAAGGATGTGAAGCATGTATGGAATCTGTCCGTGGAGGAAGCGGCTGCTTATCTGAAGGGACAGACTTTTCCGCGGAAGCGAGAAAGGCTGGTATCTGATGCGCGTGGACGACATCAGCCTGGGCTGGGGAAAATTGGCCGGAGGCATCATGAAGAACCATTATCCCAAGGGGCTGCGAAAATGAGAACAGAGATATTATACGAAGACAACAGCATACTGGTGATCCGCAAACCGGCAGGGCTGGCGGTACAGTCTGCCCGGATCGGACAGGCAGATGTGGTCAGTGAATTGAAGTCCTATCTGGTGAAACAGGCAGGAGCCGGACAGGGAGAGCCTTATCTGGCGGTGATACAGGCTGGATCAGCCGGTGGAGGGTGTGCTGGTATTCGCCAAAGAGAAAAAGTCGGCAGCAGTTCTGACGAAACAATTGTCGGCGGGCACATTGAATAAACAGTATTATGCGGTACTCTGTGGATATCCTGATGCTTCGGAAGGGGAGCTTGTGGATTATCTACGGAAAGAGGGCAGCGTGGCAGTGGCAGTCACCGGCAGAGAGAAGAATTTTCCGGACGCAAAGATCGCAAAACTGCATTATAGCATTTTGGAGAAAATTAATCAGCCTATGCCGCTGGCACTGGCAGATGTCTGCATTGAGACCGGACGGTTCCACCAGATCCGCGTGCAGTTTGCCCATGCGGGATGGCCGTTGTTGGGAGATACCAAATACGGGAACACCACAGTCGCCGGAACGGCGGGAGTCCGGCATATCGCGGCGTGGCACTTTGCGCATATTCTCTGGATTTTACCCATCCCGGCAACGGCAAAAAGATGTCATTCCGGGTGAAACCGCAGAATCCTGCATTTGAAAAATTTACAAAATTCCTTCGGAGGATATTTTCGAAGGATAAAAAGCCTGTCCGGCACACACTAATCCCAAAAAGGAAGTGTGCGGCATGGATTGGGGAGAATTTGGCAAAAACATAATAGGAAAAAAGATGATAGTACTGCTTCTGGTAACGGGGGCAGTCTATTTTTTTCTGCGATATCTGACACCTCTGTCGGCACCGGTACTGTTGGCCATGCTGTTTGTCACAATTTTTGGGCCAATGATGAAGCGGATGAATCAGCGTCTGCATTTTCCCAGACCCCTCAGTGCCATAGTGATTCTCATCGTGGCAACAGTGTTGCTGGTGGGGTTACTCTGGATTCTGGTGTCCTGGATGCTAGGCAGCCTGCCGGTATGGATCGGCAATCTGGAACTGCGGGAGCAGGAGTGGCTGGAAGCCGTCCGGGGGCTGTGTCGCAGCGTGGGAGAGATTATTGGTGTGGACACTGCGTATCTGGAAAATACGGTCAGTGGCAGACTACAGGAGGGGCTGGATTCACTGGAAGAAAATATTCTGCCGGGAATGCTTTCCCAGTCTATGCAGTATGTGCAGTGGTTCGCGGAGCTGGGAGGATTTCTGGTGACGTTTTTGATCGCTTCGGTGCTGCTGGCGAAAGACTATGACGGTATTATGAACCGTCTGCTGGATCAGGAGGCCTGTCATGTACTTCTGGAGGTGATCTGCGGGATCGTCCGTATATTGCCACTTTGTAAAGGCCCAGGGGATCATTATGACCACGATTGCAATGACAGCCGCGGCAACATTGGGAATCGCCGGAATAAAACATGGTATTTTGTGGGGATCCTGGGGATTTTAGATGCGCTGCCTTTATCGGAACAGGAGTGGTACTAGTTCCGCTGGGCATGTTTCAGATCCTGGATGGCAACTGGGGCCGGGCGCTGGTCTGTGGTGTATTGTATGTGGTCTGCATTTTTCTGCGGGAGGTCATGGAGCCTCGTCTCATCGGCAGGAAAATAGGGGTATCCCCCATAGCAGTGCTAGTGTCGTTGTATGCCGGAATCCGGCTGTTTGGCGTCTGGGGATCATCAAGGGGCCATTGGGATTTGTGCTCATTTATGAGACTTATCACAGTCTCGCCCGGATGTTTGACCGCAGCGGAGCAGGGCCGGCGGGAATGAGAAAAGATTGACGAAAGAAGTGGCGAAAGCTATCATAAAAGTATTAGAATGAAGCATGCTTTGGAGAGATGAACCTATGGCAAAAAATACAAAAGGAAAAAAAACAGTGGAATCAGTGGCGGAGACGTTGTGCAGCTTCAGCCGCTTCCCAGCGATCTTGTGATCGGTATTTATCTGTTTGTGATATTGGCTGTACTGCCGTTGTACAACAGGGCTATGCCCAGATCGGAACAGACAAGGAGAATTTTTATTAAGACTATGACTTATGTGGGGAAATGTCTGCTTCCGGTATTTGCGTTGTGGCTGATCCTTCGCCTCATTGTGGCAAAGCAGAAACAGGAGCTTCCGGAATTTCGGACTATTCCGAAAGAATCTGGCAGGCTTTGAACACCACGGATAAATTTGCTGTTCTATACGGGATTGCCGTGGTAATGTCCTATGTGTTTACCCGGTATCGGGAGGAGGCACTGTGGGGGACGGCATCCTGGCGGATGGGGATGTGGACCCAGCTGGGAGCGGTCATTGTATATTTTATGATCTCACGGATGTGGCAGAGAAACGACTGGACGTGATCCTGACATTGCCGGTGTCGACCATTGTTTTTTCCTCGGATATATGAATAAATTCGGGCTGTGCCTTGTAGATAAGGAGATCATCAATTCCTCCTTTATTTCTACCGTGGGAAATATTAACTGGTATTGCGGTTATCTGGTGACGGTGCTGTTCGGTGGAGTTTATCTGTTATGGTGGATGGGATCGGAGATCACTTGGAAGAGAGCGCTGCTGATGGGGTATGTGACGATTGGTTTTGCTTCTCTGGTAACCCAGGGCAGCAGCAGTGGTGTTGTAACTTTAGCCGTAATGCTGTTTGTATTGTTTGGCATGTCTGTGAAAGATGAAAAAAAATGGAATGCTTCTGGCAGGAAATGACATTGTTATCGGTGTCATGTCTGATCACATATATTCTGCGGAGCTGCAATGTGCTTTCGCAGGAACTGCCAATGGAAAAAGTGACGGATATCCTGACGTTTTCCGCAATGAGTGTAATTATGACGATCGTGTCAGTAGTGGTACTGTGGTTGGTACATACCAGCAATAACAGAAATCAATACTGTGGGAAATTTTTGGGGCATCTATCGGATATTGTGCGTAGCACTGCCGGTTGTGAGCGTGGCATTATTAGCGTTTATCCTGGCGAATACGCTGTTGGGCGGAAAACTGACGTCCTTTCTGACGGAGACAGCAGGTGACGGGGGTAGCAACTGGCTGGTGTTCAGCGCGGCCTGGGGCAGCAACAGGGGAGCCACCGGGTCGACGGGAGCCAGATGCTTCTGGGAAGCGATCTGTTACATAAGATTTTCGGCGTAGGGCCGGATTGCATGTATGCGTTTCTGTCGAATGAGGCCAGCCCGGAGCTGCAAAATATGGTGTATGATTTCTTCTATGGAAACCGCCTCACTAATGCACATAATGAATGGCTGACGATCCTGGTGGATATAGGAGTGCTGGGGCTGGTCAGTTATTCGGGAATGATGATCTCAGTAATCCGTAATTTCCTGCATGCCGGGAAAAAGTCGATGCTGGTGGGAGCCTGCGGGTTCTGTGTGCTGGCCTATACGGTGAACAATATGTTCAGCTTCCAGCAGGTGATGAATATTTCGACGGTGTTTGTGATTATGGGGATTGGAGAGAATTTGCGGCGTTCAGCCCGTGATTGAACTAGTGAAAGTTGAATTTGAGGTCTCCGCTCCGCTTCGGTCGGTCCAGGCCGAGGTTCCCTGACCTCGTGAGGTCTCCGGCTTCGGTTGGTCCAGGCCGAGGTCCCCGGACCTCGTGGACCCTCTGCACCCGAACGGTGTGTCCGAACCAGTTAGAGGTCGTAAGTTTGAATAGTTGCAAGAACAAAATACTCCCGTGAGGGAGTATTTTAGTCGTCGCGACAAGATTCGAACTTGCGACCTCTGCGTCCCGAACGCAGCGCTCTACCAAACTGAGCCACGCGACGATGTGAACATTAATTGCGTCAACATTAAAATAATAAATAAAACCCATTGATTGTCAAGCAAAAACGAATATGATAGAAGAAAAAGTTGCAAAACGATAAAATCACGAAATCAAGAGAGGAAATTCTATGTATAATACAATCGTTACATTGAAAAAGGAGAGGGCAGAACTCTGAAAGCCGGGGATGTGGGTCTTTGACAATGAGATCGCATCCATTATGGAGATTTTGAGAATGGTGATATTATAGCTATCCATGATTTTGACGGCTACTTCATGGGATATGGCTATATTAACACTAACTCCAAGATCACGATCCGTTCTGCTGGCGCGCAGGAAGGATACGCGCATCGATGAGGCATTTTGAGCAGAGGGTACGGGATGCCTGGAATTACCGCAAGGAGACTATTGATACCTCCAGCTGTCGTCTGATCTTCGGAGAGGCGGATTTCCTGCCGGGTATTGTCATTGATAAATTCTCGGATGTACTGGTAGTGGAATCTCTGGCATTGGGAATCGATAAGTGGAAGCTTGATCATTGATGCTTTGAAGAAAGTACTGGCGGAGGATGGCATTGTGATCCGCGGTGTCTACGAGCGGAGCGATGCCAAGGTACGCTTACAGGAGGGTATGGAGCGTTATAAAGGCTTCATCGGCGAACCGTTTGACACGAAAGTAGAGATCGTGGAGAACGGTGTGCATTACATGGTGGATGTAGAGGACGGACAGAAGACCGGATTTTTCCTGGATCAGAAGAATAACCGTGCCGCCATTCATCGTTTCTGTAAGGATAAAAAGGTGCTGGACTGCTTCACCCATACCGGCTCCTTTGCTTTGAACGCGGGAATCGCCGGAGCGAAGAGTGTTCTGGGTGTGGATGCTTCCCAGCTGGCTGTGGATCAGGCAACAGAAAATGCGAAGCTGAACGGACTGGAAAATACGGTAAGCTTCCGATGTGCAGATGTCTTCGAGTTATTGCCGGAGCTGGAAGCGCAGGGCGAGAAATATGATGTAGTGATCCTGGATCCGCCCGCTTTTACCAAGTCCCGCAATTCCATCAAAAATGCTGTAAAAGGATATCGTGAGATCAATCTCAGGGGCTTAAAGCTGGTGAAGGACGGCGGATTCCTGGTAACTTGTTCCTGCTCCCATTTCATGGATCCCGAGCTTTTTGCCAAAACAATCCGGGAAGCTTCTCATGGTGCGCATAAGCGTCTCCGCCAGGTAGAATTCAAGACACAGGGTCCGGATCATCCGATCCTGTGGGCAGCGGACGAGAGTTATTACCTCAAGTTCTACATTTTTCAGGTGGTGGATGAAAAGTAAGTGGCTGAAAGTGGCGGAAATGCTTGATTTACAAGGGCTCGAACGTGTTTGGTGATAAGCTTGCAAACTATGTTCGCTCTTCATAATACGGAAATTTGTAGTATAGATGTAGCGTTTTGTGGTATACTATAGAAGAACAAATACCTTTCTGTGAAAGGGAAAGGGGAAAGGATACGCGTATGACAGTTGATAGAAGAGTAAGCAGTATTGAATCCAGTTTCAAAATGGAAAGCATGCCATTTGATGCAGAATGTCGTCAAAGAGTAAGAAATGTCTTAACCAAGAAAGTTTCTGCTACAGATGCAATTTCAGAATTAAATAAGAAATACAGAGTATCCAAGAAGCAGGTTGAAGGATCAAGAGTATGATTATTTCTATGAGGATGAACAGGATGCCAAGTACTGTTATCCGGGAACAAATGTATTAAAGAATAAACTGGATATAAGAGATTTAGATACATTGCATGAGGCTGAAAGAGATTATTCAGCGGTGCGTCAGGCAGAACTTGTAGGTCAAGGCGTTACTGGAGATTTCTCTTTTAAGCATCTTTGTTCTATACATAGGCATTTATTCAGTGATGTATACTCTTGGGCGGGCAAGACGAGAACGGTTGATATTTCCAAAGGAACCGTTTTCTGTTTGGTGCAGTTTATCGAAAGCCAGTTTGATGATTTGTATCGTAAGCTGGAAAAGGAAAATTTCTTAGCTGACATAACCGATAAGGAAGAAATGAGCGAGACTAGCCTATTACCTGGGTGAGATTAATATGATCCATCCGTTTAGAGAAGGTAATGGAAGGACTCAGAGAATATACATTGAGCAGTTATGCTTGAACAATGGTAGATTTGAAATTGATTTTACCGATGTTTCAAAAGAAGAGATGATAGCCGCCAGTGTCAGATCGGCAAATGCCAGCAACGATATGCTGGAAAAACTTATTAGTAATTGCCTTGTTGAAAAATAGTTTTAGAGAAGAATGTACGTTCCGCTTTGAGTGTAAAAACTGATCTTTGAACTGACCATAGGCTAACGATAGACTAACAGCGTACTAACGAGGAACTAACAAATTTACGTATAAAACTAGTAAAAAACTAATATATAGTCACTTTTATTTTTATTGTGGTTGTAGTAAGATTATCATGGCAATCGAAACAGAGATGTTCCGGTTGCTTTTTTTATGCCATGGAAAGGGGGGATTTGATGGAATAAGCTATACAACAACATAAGTGATAGCCAATACATACGTATGTACTGGCGTACACGAGCAGAACTGTCTGGCATTCGGTATTCCGGGGATGCAGCATGAATTATTTAAGGATTCATGATATGTACAAAAGTTGTTGAAGTAAAGGTGTAGTATGAGACTTTTTATGATTATTGATTTATATGTGGGCTACAAGGAAGCATGTTGCTATGGTGTAGAAAAGGTGGAAAATAGTACAATTATTGTAATGGAGAGTGAAGTATGATATTTTATAAGAAATCAACAAATCGGAATTTGTGGAGAGATTTCCTGAACTTTCCTTATTTTTCAAGGCTTACAGCCCCTTAGATAGTGAAATGATATGTATTTTCCCTTATTTTTGCCCTTATGCGGAATCCGCAAGGGAAATAAGGGAAATTTTTAGTTAAGCATTGCTCGCTACTTTATCAAGAAGTCTTGCGGAATCCCGTTTTGCTTTTCTTGTTGAGTGAGCGTAAATATTCATTGTGGTACTGACATCAGAGTGTCCTAACAGTTCCTGTACATCTTTCGGTGCAGCCCCATTGGAAAGCAGATTGCTGGTATAAGTGTGACGTAACTGGTGGAAATGGAAATCTTCAAATCCTTCCAGCTTCTTTGACACTCATCTGCATACAATGCTGAGTGTACTCGGCAGTTCCAAAGAGCCATCTGGTCGCAGGCAGACAAAGGAGATTTCTTTGTAATCTGTCGGGATTTCCTGTGTTCCGTCAAGATGATAGTATTCATAATATACCCTGTTTTTCACATGCACTTCTTTGTAGTAATTGCGGTGATATAATTCGCCATACTGCATCCGGTTTTTGAGCTGTTCTTTTCTGGCAGCTTTCAGTACTTCAGTCAGCGTATCTCCAAAATCAACAATCCTTACTTTTTTCCGTTTCGTTGGTCCGATAATATTTTTGTGTTTCATGCCGTCGTAGCGGATACTGCGTTTTATGGTCAGGCATTGTTCCTCAAGGTTAATGTCCTGCCATGTAAGACCACAGGTTTCCCCGATACGGAGCCCGGCATAATACGCAATTTGAATCGGCAGAATAGCAGGTGGATTTTTCTTTTCCAGATATTGGATAAGCCGTTCATAATCCTCATGTGAAATCGGCTGTGTACCTTCTTCCACTTCATCATCGGAAAAGAGGTCAACTTCCTCTGCCTGCTTTTTCAGCTTAATATACTGCATCGGATTGAAACTGATTAACTGTTTTGGAAATACTGCAAAACGGAATGACTGCTGTAACACTGCGGAAAAAGAATGGATATAATCTTTGCTGTATCCTTTTCTTACTTTCCCGTCTGGAAACTCACCACCGAATGTAAGCAGATCAAGAAATGCCTGTAAATGTTCGGCAGTAACTGTTTTCAGTTTGCGGTCTGCAATCGGGTGTTTTTTGATATAGCGGATTACACCAAGATAATTTTCTACTGTACCGTTGCTGAGTGTCCCAGTTTTTAGTTCTTCTTCTGCCCACATGTCCAGAAGTTCTCCTACGGTAAGATTATCTGCCTTTGCGACAAACTTCTTATTTTCGTAATCTTCCAGTGCCTTGCGGAGAAGCTTTTCCGTCTCACTTTTACTCTCGGTTCCGGCGTATTCTTTCTGAACCATTTTACCGCTTGCATCTTCTACATAGAAGCGATAGTACCATTTTTTTCCTTTTTTTCTAACAGATCCTTTTGCCATAATCGTATGTCTCCTTTCGATATCAGACAATCGGAACTGTTGAAATGCTTCTTGCGTGTAAGTATATCACAACTCCGGTTGTCTTACTATACCGATTCAGAATCCTCATACATAACTTCGGATAAAAGATTGGCAAGCCTTTGTTCTGCTGCTTCCGGTTTCTTGGAATAAAGCCTTACGATATCTGCCATGTCGTTAAAGGCATTAACAGTGTGGGTGATCTCCCGGAGAAACATAATCTCGTTATATTCATCATTCGATTCAAACCCCATTACTTTTGCAATATCAGCTTCATTCGTGTTGCCCTTGTAATTCTTGCAGGCAAACTGGAATGATTCCAGAAACAGGTTATATTGCTTTAACATCAACAGCAGTAAATCTTTGGAAAAAGCATCTTCCTTTTTACTAAGGTCGAGAGGTAACTGTTTGAGAATATCGCCCATTGCATCACGAATCTGTAATTCTTTATCCGTAATATCGGTTTCGTATTCATCGGTTTCCCCTCTGAGCCATTCAATAGATACATGAAGTGCTTCCGAAAGACCTTCCAGCACCATCTTTTTGGTATTGTCAATCGAACCATTCTCATAACGCAGGATTGTGGAAGCGGTAACTCCCATCTTCTCTGCAACATAAGGCTGTGTCAGATTTAATTCCAGACGACGCTGTTTTGCCCTGCTGCCTATCAGCTTGCGTAGTTCTTTATCTTTCATGCTGATTGCCTCCTTTTTCGGTATGTATGAATTATAGCATGTACCTCACATAATTGCAATATGCAATATAATAATTATTTTTAAAATTTCATAACGCTTGACAACACAATATAAAACCGCTATACTAACAGCACAACAAAAATTGCATAATGCAATTCATAAGGAGGTGACAAGATGACGGAAAGAAAGATTGCATTATCCATCGAGGAAGCAGCCGACTATACAGGAATTGGCAGAAACACTTTGAGAAAGCTGGTTGAATGGAAGAAGCTTCCGGTATTAAAAGTCGGAAGAAAAGTCCTTATTAAAACTGACATTCTGGAAAAGTTCATGGAAGCCAACGAGGGGCGAGATCTGAGGGATAAAGGAAATGTAAAAACTGTCACAAGAAATGTGGCAACTTAAAAAGGCGGCTTCCTACGAAACCGCCAAAGGTTCTATCAGACCGAAGCCATGATATACCTACACGCAAGAGGATTATACCATGTGCTTCTCCTGATATGCAACCGGGAACTAATGTTTATCTTGCCGGAAAAACATCGACAAGATAATGCTCCGCAAGGATGCACCACGATTCTGATTGGAATTATGTCAACAGAGCTGACCAGAATCGTGTGCCAAATCTTAGCAGAGCAAGATTTGATTATAAGAGAAAGGATGAAGACGATATGGCGAAATCAACAAAGACTTATGAAGAAAGAATACGTGCATTAGAGAAAAAGGAACAGGAAAGCATCGAAGCTACCAAAAAGCTCATTGCACAGCGAAAGGAACTGGAAAAGAGAAAGAAAGCCGAGGAAAGTAAAAAACGAACCCACAGGCTCTGTCAGATTGGCGGTGCGGTGGAATCGGTTCTTGGCTGTCCGATTGAGGAGGAAGATTTACCAAAGTTGATAGGCTTCTTAAAAAGGCAGGAAACAAACGGAAAGTTTTTCTCAAAGGCGATGCAGAAAGAGCCACTTACAGATATGGAGGAAGTGTAATGGCAGATGGAGTGGGTTTTTCCATTCCCTTCATTGCTTTTGAATGAAGGGCGCACTTATGGACAACCAGAGGTCGTCCTTATAAGTTTGCCAAAGTGGCAACCGGTCTGCGCTTACGCTTGCCGGGCTCGTTCCGTCGGCGGGGCTTTCAGCCAGACCTGCTCATGCCGCAGGGGGCACTCTTGCGCAGAGGGCGTTCCGACAGCTTCACTTCTGCCAAACCAGAAGAAGATGCTGTCGGAAATCAATGCCGGATACGGCAGAAAGGGGGAATCGTATCATGGCGATATTTCACTTTACAGTAAAGATTGTCGGGCGCAGTAAAGGAAAATCTGTCATATCCGCATCGGCATATCTTAATGGAGATGTGATGAAGAATGAGGAAACAGGCAGAATCAGTTACTATACTTCCAAAAAGGAAGTCGTCTACACCAGTCTGATGATGTGCGAAAATGCACCTCCTGAATGGCTGCATGTACCGGAAGAAAATATAAAAAGGTTTCAACAGTCTATCCGTTATAAAAGAGCGGATGATAAGGATGCCGCACTGGAAAAGTTTAAAATCACATTTCAGAAACAGCGTCTATGGAATGAGGTATTGAAGATAGAAAAAAATGCAGATGCACAGCTTGGACGCTCATTTGAATTTTCCCTGCCGGAAGAATGGAGCAGACAGGAACAGATTGATTATACAACCGAATATATTCAAAAGACTTTCGTGGACGAGGGAATGTGTGCCGACTGGAGCATACACGATAAGGGCGACGGGAACCCACATGTGCATTTACTTGTAACCATGCGACCATTCAATCCAGACCACTCATGGGGCAACAAGGAAGTCAAGGACTGGGATTTTGTCAGAGATACTGACGGAAATATCGTGGTTGATGAATCCCACCCGGACTGGTGGCAGGATAAGAAAAATCCAGACCGTCATGGAATCCGTATTCCGGTACTTGATGAAAACGGAGTACAGAAAGTCGGGGCAAGAAACAGAAAACAATGGAAAAGGGTTCTGACTGACGCTACCGGCTGGAACAATCCAAAGAATTGTGAGTTATGGCGAAGCGAATGGGCAAAGATGTGTAACCGGCATTTATCCATAGACAATCTGATTGACCACCGCTCTTATGAAAGACAGGGCAAATTGAAAGTCCCTACGATTCATGAGGGTGCAGATGCAAGGAAGATTGAGGAAAAATATCTCACCGGGCAGATAAGGAAAGGTTCATGGAAGGTCGAGGAAAACCAGATGATAAAAAAACAAAATGCACTGCTGCAAAAGGTAATTGCAACCTTTGGTAAGGTATCCGGTGCATTGTCGATGTGGAGGGAGTGGTTGAATGACATTAGAAGAAAGCAAAGAAGTAATTCCCATGATGGAAGCAATGATTACACAGATAGAGGAACAGCAGAATATCATGGCAGAGATGCTTCAGGAGATACAGGAAAAGGACGAGAAGCTGATGTGCTTTCAGGAGCAGGAAGAACGATTGCAGCAATTAGAGAAAGAATTGTCAGAGCTGCTACAAATCTTACCGGATACAGAAGAACTGTTGATGCTTCTGGAAGAAAAGACAGACCAGATACAGAAACTCACAGACGAAAATCAGCAATGGCAGGAATTGGCACAGAAATTAAACAGCGAGAACCGGCTATTGCAGAAACAGAACAGCGAATTACTGAACTTGAACAGCAATTAGAGAAAGGAAGGTTGATTGATGAACGAATTAAGAAACTCAAAGAGCGACGATCAACTGGAAGAGTTGCTTCTGCTGACAGAGCAGATGCAGGAAGAACTCGACCAGAAAGACCGGACTATCAGGGAACTGAAAGTGCAGCTCGACGAATCGCTGACCTTGAACGAGAAGTTAAACAGCGAGAACAAAACAGAGAACATTCAAGCCTTAAAGAACGACTTGAGGAAAACAAAAGAATTGTTGCAGAGCGAGAAAGAGAAAACACACACCGTCCAAGCCATGATAGAGGAATGTCGAGATAAGCAGAGACAGGCAGAACAGGAACGGGATTATGCACTCTCCCATCAGAAAAAAGTAGAGATACCGGTTGAAAAGCCGGTACTCTATCAAAAGTGTGGGAATTGTAACCAGACAGCTTATCTGAAAGCGAAGGAAAGGTATGATACGCAGAGAGAAAAACTGGCAGGCAGATATAAAACAAAAACAGCCATGTATGAAGCATTGATGTTTCTGCTGATATGGTATTCCGTATCAACTACTCTTTTTCAGATGATAAGGTCAAAAATATTTATTTCTGATTGCGTGGTATTCTTTGATACAATCGCCACTTTCACAGACCATTGCTGACTGGGTTGTACTGATAGGAAAGAACGTGGCACAGATTAGTGATGGAATATCAATCCTGTCATTGCCGGAATTATATACTGGCTGATAAGAATATTGATTTGCGGTGGATGTCTGGTGGGTGTGGGAATACTTTTGGCATTTATCGAAATAAAGATTGCAGGGCTATATAAGAAATACTGTTGGGATATGATTACCATAATGGTGATACTTGTAAGTATGGCAATAGCTATCTACTTTGGGGATTGGATAAAGGAAGTATTGCCAATCAATCTGCTATTTCTCTTATTATTCGTGCAACTGGTATATGTTGGAATCAGGTGGTATGTAAAGGGATGGCGGGAAAACAGAGGTTATGTTTAAAAATAAAAAAATTGTCTGAGACGCAGCGAAGTAAATAAAATGAGTAGTATTATAAGAAGTCAGCAGTGCGTGAATAAACTGCTGGCTTCTTTTTTGATAGATACAGTCACTCTCAGAGAGTGTGCAGGATAGTAAAGTAATAATATCAACATGCCGATATAGAAAATGCAGGGAAGCATTGTATTTCAAAGAGTTTGAGATACAGAGCTTCTACTAAGGCAGTGGTCATCTTGTAAAAATATGGTCTTTGTGTGCGTAATATGGTCGTTTGATGATATGGGACTAGGAGAACAGGTTATTTTATCCGATAAAGAAAGCAAAGGAGGTTACTATGAGTAATACAATTAATGTGAACTATATGACACGGGCTTACAATCAGTACCAGCAGAAAAATGCGGCTAAAGATCAGGAGAAGGAAGATACAAGGTTTGCGGATAGTGTAAGAGAAAAGAGCGAAGCTAGTGGAAGTATAGTGGGCAATTCAAAAATAGGTTCTGTGTCTGCTAAAGATATGACGATGGTGGAATACAAGCAGTACATTTACAATTCAGATAAACTGATTGGAGGAATAGAAGTATGCACATTGGTTCTGGTCTGAATACCGTATCTTCATTGTACGGTCAACAAAAAGGTAATCAAATGAAAACTCCTGCATCTGGGGAAAAGACATTTTATATGGCAGAAACACCGAAGGTATATCAGATATTTACAACAGATAATATGTTGTGGACAGGAGGTAATGGTACAGGTCTTTCTTATTGTCTTAAATATGCGGATGATTCGACGGATGAAAATCCTGTGAGTGTTAGCGAAAGGTGTGGATGAAAACGGGAAAGAGTTTGAGCAAAGAATTTATATCAATGATGTTAATCCATCAAATGCTACAGTAGTCGAAATGCGTGCATTGGAGGCACATTACAAAGTGGAAAAGCAGGGAGGTTTCACGTCTCTGCCGCTTGAAGCTGGTAATATGGGACTTAACGACAGAAGAGATTTTATCGCAATGTTCAAAAAAAGCATAGAAGATTTAAACAAATTGGGAAGGTTTGACTTATCGTTGCTTTGGACGAAAAGTATGGATACATATCTTAATTTGCCAAATGCAAATAGTAAGTATAAATAGTGCTTAGTCATTTGAACATAGGAAAAAAAGAGAACTTGGATTACATATCATATTGAGGCTGAGAGAAATTAAATATCAAGTCGTTCAATATAATAGAAATTATTTTAAGTTTCAATAACAGGGAGGTAGGATTATGGCAATTACGGGTATCAATAACAGCAGTTACACATCGTATTATGCTTCAAATTATAAGAATACTGTAAAAAAAACAGATAGTGAAAAGGATAGTACAAATACAAAAGATGGCAACGTGACAACAAGTACAGTTGAATTAAAAACATCACGTCCCGGTGTGACAAAAACAGAGCAGATTAAGACAGGGTATAGTAATGTAAATGATTATTCAAAATACTTGCAAGGAAAATACCATTATATGAATATAGGGCTGACTTCAATGCAGGGTATTCCGACAACGGTATCTGTTTCAAGTGCATTTTTACAAAAGTGCATGAATGATCCGGAAAAAGCAAAGTATTTGGAGGAAAACTTAGCAGCCATTCCGGATTGTACAAAAGATACGATTAATGGATGTTTGGGCACTGTGACAAATCAGAGTTATATGATTGATGCAAACGGAAATATTATAGAGACAGCATCTTGTACAAATGATCCAGATGGGAAAATAGCGAAAGAGAATGCTGAACGAAAAGTAAAGAGAACAGAGAAAAAGAGAAAAAAGTAAAAGAAGAAAAGAGCTGCTAAAAAAGCAGAGGAAGAAAAAGCTGCAAAGAAACGTGCAGAAAAATCGGCAGAAAGAAAGGAAATGGGTGATTATACCTTATCCGTAACTGGTAATGATGTAAAAAGTATGACACAGAGCCTTGTAGCAGAATCTGTGAGTATTTCTGCACCTGATAGATCGAGTTTTGATATTAAGGCATAAGAGGATTCGATAAAAGGAAAATATCAAATTGGTGCATTGGATGGCATCACCAGAGAGTAGAGTGGCAGAAAGTCAGTAGATATAAAGTTATAGATAGATTTATTTATGAACCGTGAGGTGGATTTATGGGAATCTCTTTTTCAAATATAGGAACAGTTGGAAGGGAACAGTTAATTACTTCTGGTAGTAATGGAGAACCAAACTGGTCTTATATTCCGTCGAAAGGGAAAAGTACAAGAACGCAGACTGAATTTGTGAGTGAGATTAAGAAACTGGCACAAAAGGCTGCCAATGCTCCTGATAAGACAGAACAAGACGCTATTTCAAGGCAGGTATTGCAGTTAAGGGCAGAATATTTGTCAGAGGTTGCACCGGATAGAAAGCAGTTGTACCAACAGGCAAAAAGTGCAATGAAAAATCAAAATACCAATCCAAAAATGTAAAGGGATTGGAGAATTAACCTTACTGGATTTTTTGGAACAGGCAGAGGGAAAAAATCAGAATCTTGCAGACAAGCAGATTGCACTGGCAGGAGGCGGAACATTAAAATTCACTATTTTAACATCAGGTGGTTATGGTGTTCAAATTCAGAGTCAGGGTGTGAATGTATTGTTAAATACCGGTGCCGGCTGGGGATACGAAATGACTCCGGCAGAACTTACAAAAAAAGATGAATTCTATTCCATTTACTGGAAGGAATATAATGCCGTAAAGAATGGTATGAATTCTGAATTAAAAGAATTACCGGATTATCTGGAGAAAAGATCAGTTTTTGAAGCGAAAGCCTAATGATAATAATGTAATTCAAATAAAAAAGGGGATTGATATATGCAGATTAGTTCTAACTATTCCATGAATGGTTTGCCATATGAAAACAGACGCAGACAGAATGATATTCCTCAATTTAGTACAGAACGTGCTGAACAGGAAAATGAGAGTATAAATCCATATATGGAAGATACGGATTTTAACGAAAAAGCATTTGATATGATTGGTCCGAATGCTCCGCAGGATGTAAAGGACGCATGGATGGAAGCAGCGAAGGAAGTAAATGCGAATGGTATGGGAATAAAGAAAAACGGAATGTTGAGCCATATATCACAGATGATGGTACAAAGGCTGAATAAGCAGATGAAGGGCGAGGGCGATGTGGATAACATCGACATTTTGGGAAACACAACAGAATCTGCAATTCAGGCAACGAAACAGGCTTTATATAATTTAGACCATCCACTGGAATATGTTCCGAAAAGCATAGAAGTTCAGAGGGCTTGTATGAAAGAGAGAGAATTCTATGTTGCGTTTCTGGAAAGATTGGAAAAGTTATAATTGACTGGAACAGAAACGGAAAATGACAACGATGAGACATATATAAAATTATTTAGGAGATAACATATGAGTGATAGTACCCTTCACATTGGAACGCTTGCTTCAAATAATGTAAACAATATTGTAAATGATACAAGTAAATATGATGAATACAAAGAAAAAGGTAAAGGATTTGGAAAAAGAACTTCAAACCCGAAAAGACACCTTTGAGAAATGACAGAACCACTGGTATATGTATGTGACTGTTATCAAAAATTTAATGTAGTCACAGGTATGCCTAAAAGCACATTCGGAGATTCTTTTGGCTATGCAATGCAGAAAGAAATTTCGGATTATATGCAGGATTTTTATGCTGGAAAGGTGAGCAGGGAGGATCTTGATTCTTATTTTGAGAAATGTTGTACTTCCATGCGTACTTACCGGACCGGACAGCATCAGACATCCGGAACCAATGAAGCAGATAATACACAGATCGTAAGTGAGATGTATGAGGTTTTTGCGAAAGAAAATGCAAGGGCGGCAGGTCAGGCGAACTATCAGGAAGGAAAAGCGTGGAATGAAAAATACTATTCTGATGATCACAGTGATTGGACTTATTATAATTCAGATTATTACTATCAATGCAATGACACCAATGCGGCATTGAGAGAATCTGCTTGGAAAATGACGGAAAAATGGGAATTGGGCGGGATTGACTGTGATGAAATCGAAGCAAATTCCAGCCTTACGTTAGATGGTGGTTTTGATTTTAACAGTATATGGAATTCGGATTTTAGGAATCAGGCTGGAAGGAGCAGTCTGGCAAAGGAATCAACGATACCGCCTGAGAATTTTAAGATGTTTTTTAAGGAACAGGTAACATCTTTTACAGAAGACAATAAATTTAATGGAAATCTGAAAATAACAATCGGAAAGAACAATTACGACTTAAACGTCCCATTTCAGACATTACGCACCGGCTCGGAAGGCGAAATCCGTAATGTATGGGATTTAATGGAAGATTATTATTCGGATACTAAAGACAATTCTAAAGTCAAAAATTTCCTGAGTAATATGTCTGTATTTACACGATGGTATTCGTATGAAACAGGAATCAATGACAGATTCGGTGATTATTGAGATAGTGAAAGATTAGGATAATCCGATATATATAAGGAGGTTTGTGATATTATGAATATATTTTTTAACAGCCGAATAAATGCTAATCAGTCATTGCTTAATGTTCTGTTTGGTCAACAACAAAAAGCGGCAAGCAGTCAAAACACTGGTTGTAGAGGCACAAGAGATACTTTAACGATAAGTGCATCAGGAAAGGAAAAACTGACAAAAAGTACAAGTGGAAGAACACATAATACAAGTATTGATAGCAGCATTGATTTAAAGTCCTATATAGCTTCAGCAAAAAAAACGAATCAAGAGATCATTGAGAATGCAGGAACACAGATTAATGCGAAAACAAGTGAATATATGAGTACAGGTAAAGCATTTAGGGCAGCATTAACGGAAAAGTATTCTAAGCTTGCTGCAGAAGCAAAAACACATTCTAACCCTGAAAATTATATTCATTCCAAGTATTTTGATAAGAGTTCAGAGTATTACGAGACGAATCTGACTGATACAGAACGTAGGATTGCATATAATTATGAGATGCAGATGTGCCGGACAGGAAAAATAAATGGTGTAAATTATCAGGATTCTTTGTTCAGGGGAATTGAAGTGGACGGCGACAGTGTAGATTCGGATAAAATCCAATTTGAAAGAGCATTGGTAAATTCTGCAGATTTCAAATATTTTAAAGCAGGCTGGTGTAGACACATCTTCTATTACGGAAGATTGTATTTTTACTGTCGATCCATACAGTTACGAGATAACGGTAGATGGCGTGGATGAAGAAACAAAGGTGTTGATGCAGAATGCTTTAAATGTAGGTAATAATGGGAAAAATCTCTATAAGCATATCTATTATTGCTCAACACAAGATGGCTGTGAGAGTTCTCAAGTAACAGAGGAATCAAAGATGAAATACAAGCATATCATCAGGTTTATAGTTATACAGGATATGGATTAGACAAACTTGAGGAAAAAATGGGACATATTATACGGAGTCGGGAGAGAATATATTAGACTTAGTGGATAGTACAGTTGAAAGTTCCGGAAAAGTTCCGAAAGAGTTTAATCAGCAAATGAAGAATTGGATACATGACCTGGTTTCAACGATATCGACCAGAGGATGGAACAATGTGCCAGATATGACTTTAAGCATTTTATATGGAAAGAGCGGTTTAAAGGACATGAACCAGCTGATTACATACCAGTATGAAGCTGATCGTATGAACAGACAATGGTATTCTGTGCTTTAGAAATATGCTAAAAACAAAAATACTTAATAATGTGGGTTCCTTTATTTCTTGAGATTTATGACGATATATGCCATATAACATTGAGTTAATTCTAAACGGATTTTGAATTTATTTACAAGGAGGTTTTTATATGGCAATGAATATCAGCGGATTAGGCAACACGTATAATGGCATCAATACAAATAGCAAACAATATAAGGCTTTGAAAGAAAAAGGCTGGTTATCTGGTATTATGCAAAATGAAGCCATGATGTCACCAGAAGAAAGAATGATATATGAAACATTCGGTGGAAGAGATACCATTATTAAGAATCTGATGAAGCAATTTGATTCAGAAGGTGATTTGCTGAATGCAAATGGAGTGGCAGGAATGGATGTTACCGGCAAAGGTACATCGTGGCAGCAACTCACAAGTGTATCTGAGGAATATCGTCAAAAGATGTTTGATAATGTGAAGAAGGAATTTATTCAGGAAAATGGTCTTTCAAATGGTGATACAACGAAGCGTTCAGATATTTTCAAAGATTATCAGTTAAGTGTAAGCAAAGACAAACGGCTAAGTGGCACATGGACTTTAGAGCAATACGAAGGACAGTATAGAGCCGCTATGTATGCAGCAGTGAAATCAGCTAATCCAAATTGGAAACCGGGACAAAAGTTTGATACAAGCATTCTTGATAATGTCACAAGAGAATCAGTGGAATCTACTCTTGTCAAAAATGGTAATAGGTTAGTTCGCAATTCTATTGATGTATCAGTATAGAATACAACATCTTTGGTGCTAGAGATACGGTCAAATAAGCTGCTCCATCATGGGAAAAGTATAAAATTAGGAGCTTTAGATAATAACACAAGGGAAGAAGTTGAAAACTTTTCAAAAACTTCTGGTAACTCTTTGAAATACATATCATATCAATAGATACGATAATATAAATTATGTTTGTATTTGTTGATAACAGGTTTATATCGGAAAAATTGTAAATTTATTTTCTATGTGAATTTTCATTTTTGTAGGGCTGGCATTAGACCAGCCCTTGATTTCATTATAATAGATAAAAAGATATTGAATATATATGCACGGTAAAAAGACGATTCTCAATAAATGAGATTGGGAAAAAGTAACCTTAGTGCTGTTGAAAAAATCACCATAGTTCTAATGAATCTTCTGCATCTACCCATATCTGCATTGTTCCATCAAGATATAATTTTGCATATTCAAGCGGTTTATCAATGGCAAATGCGTTCAATGCACAGTCTGATCCGGGTGTGGTTTTTAAATCCTTTTCGGCTTCCCAGCAGTCAATGCGGAAGCATATAGCCAACATTTGTATAAATGTCAATGCTGTTTCGTTGTGGATTGTATTCTGCAAATATTGTTCTCATCGTATAGAATCTCCTTATCATTCAATCAGTCATTTGTTACAAAATCAGAAGAATTTCAATCAGTCCACCATGTCACTTTTATTTTATGTTATACTGTTTTATATAATTTTTCTTGCCCTTGTATTTGCCCTTATCAGAGTTCATAAACACTGATGGGACGATATAACATAAGGGAAACAATAAGGGAAAGCTCACCTGCGATAAATCCAGTGTTTTCAAGGGTTTGCAGAGAATTTAATAACAAAATATAACAGTTATTAAATTCCCTAAAACAGGTGAAATCTCAATCGGAATTTAATGGAGGGATGTTTCTATGAAATCTTTTGTTTGCAGTTTGTGTCACAATGGCATACTTGGAGGAGGTCTGTACCTCGATAGTCAGTCGCTTACTTACAAGACAAACAAGCTTACAGTTGACAAAAAATACAGAAATTTAGTTTTGCCGATGCAGGAAATAAAAGAAATCTCTTGGAAGTGGATAGTCTTTCCAATTGCAACAGTTAATATGAAAAATGGAGAACTATATAAATTCATTATTTTCAATAAATCACGCTTTGCAAAATGGTTTCAAGAGTATTCTCGATAAATACAAAGTGTCAAATTCAAGTTTGTAGAGGTGATAGAATAATTATTTTGGAATAAAAAGGTATGAAGCACCATAGAAGTAATACAATTATGGTCAAAAGGATAAATTATTGATATAATATAGGTAGCCATGAAGATCACAATCCACCACATTTTCATGCAGAATATAATGGAAATAAAGCGATTGTAGATATTATCGAAGCAAGAGTAATAAAAGGGGCTTTACCATCCAGGCAGTTAAAACTCATATTAGCATGGTGTGTGATACATCAGGATGAACTGATGCAAAACTGGGAGCTGTCCAAAGATGGACTTCCGCTTAATAGGATTAATCCATTAGTGTAGGAGGCAGATATGTTTTATGATATTGTGCAGGTAATTCCTAATGAAGACTATACCGTATATGTATATTTTGAAGATGGAAAGATTGTATGCTATGATGCTAAAACGTTATTGAAAAAGAAAGTTTTTGAACCATTGAAAGATATTAAATTTTTTATGAATGCATGCACTATTTTGAATGGGACATTGGCATGGGATGTTACTGGAACCAGCGATTGCACTAAGTGTCTGGATATAGATCCAGAGATGTTGTATGGGTTGGAAAATGTAAGTGAAAAGATTGCATAAGTATTGCCTGTCTTGTTATTATATTTGTATACGGAATTATAATGAAAGGGTCGCCATTACAGCTTATACTTATATTTCTGCCAGTTATTTACGCTATGCTTTCAACCAGAGAGTGATTAAGAAACAATAAAATTAAAACAGCAGGATTGCAAAGCGTGATATACTCAGCAATCCTGCTACTTTTATATTCTTTAATTTACCACCATTTCTCACGGTAAGAATATTCTCCGCGGTAATTAGAAGCATTATAATCAGGATACTTGAAAGGTGCATATACATCATCCTTAGGTGCATCATCCTGTGTATATATGTACATTGAATCATAATCCCATGTGACAATCTCATCACGGGTATCGCCGCAGAGGTTTACAGCTTCAGCACACATGGTAGGATGACCATCATCAGGGAATTTAACAACCTGGATACCATTGCCATCAATCATTCCTCCGCGCTCTACATCAGCATTAAGAAGGATGAAGTCCTGACCGTCACCAGTCCAGTTTACAGGGTTAAGAGATTACCATTAAGCTCGTTCTCCATTTCCCATAACTGATTACCCTCGCTGTCATAGAAATATATAATTCCCTGATGTCCCCAGAAATTAACAACAACTATTTCATAGCCTGGGCGGTTAGGAAGATAATTAGCAAGACTGACACGCTGGGCATGGCCTATGCCATCCTTTTTAAGAAGTTTTCCGTTAAAATCAGATATCAGGAAGCCTTCCTTTCCTGCAACACAGGCAAAGAATTTAGTACCTTTGTGTGGTCCTGACTCAAATCTGCCTGGAACAATTTCATCAATATGGTCTTCATTAACAGGCATAGTCCACATTTTATTACCGTGGCAGTCAAGCATGTTATAACCAACTAAAAGTTCATCATGTCCATCTCCGTTAATATCAATTGCAAAAGGAAAATGTCCGGTATTCTTATCACTCTGGAAATGCCACATAACCTCAAGGTCATCGTTAAGTGCATATACTCTGCAATAACGGTCCTTAATGAGAATATCGCGTGGCTTGTCAAGACCACGGAAATTACATATACGCATACCATCAGGATTAATTCTGTCAAATGCGTAGATTTTATCAGGAACACCGATAATAGTTCCGTCCTCTTCTGGTGTAGAGAAAGGTGTTTTGGCACGTTTCTTCACTTCACCTGTTCTGCCATCAAGAATCAGCACTTCAAAATTCTTGGCTGTAATAACCTCATCAAAGCCATCACCGTCAATATCATATATCTGCATAGGCATATCTGCTGATATAGTTCCAATGTCGTGATTATCAGTAGGTTCACCATGCTGCCATAATATATTGCCATCAAGGTCAAATGCGGTGAGACAGCTGATTGTTCCATAAGCATCACGGTTTACTCTTTCTGGCACTGAGCCATAACCATCTGATACTCGCCATTGCCAAGCAGATGACCGAAACGAAGCTGTCTCCAGTGCCGCAGCCTTTGAGGTCAATTTTCTTAAGAAGCTTCATCTTAGGATAATGTGCCTGTGCATCTTCACATTCAGCTTTATAAGCATTTCTTGCAGCATCAATAGAAGCAGCAGTACTTTCAGAAGTAGTAACATTTACAAAACCAAACTGTGTAGGGATAGTTGCAGTAATGGCAACCTTGCCACCCTGCCTTGCATATTCAGTGTCAAGGTCAAAATAAACCTTATCATCAACACTGCATATAACATGGCTGCCTTTAATCTCAGCCTTAAGTACATAAGTATCATCACAATTATAATCAAAAGGTGCAGATTCAATAATACTAACCTCTTCCTTATGACGATACTCAAGTCTTAACTCATGCTCTTCAAAAACAAGGACAAGAAGATTAGCAGAGTTCTGACAACAAAAACCAATGCCGGCATTGCCCCATTTGGTAGTAAACATACGCACACTTGCAGTTATAGTATAATCGCGCCAGAATCTGTCACCGCTTGTGAGCATAGGAAATGTGCGGTGTGGCTTGTCATTGCGGATACGCATCTGCTCCATAAAATGTTTTCCATTATATTCAGAAATAATCCAGGAAGCCCCCTGACCGTTATAAGTGTGGTTGCATACTGGGTCATACCATTTACCATAATATCCAGGATAATGGATAAAATGATACTCACCCATTGCTGAATGATTCTTATCATAAGGAAATTCACCAATAGGAAAATCAGAGAAATCTTCATCAAGTAAAATAAAATCTGCCATAATAACCTCCCATAATAATCTTTGTTTTTCTCTTGTTAACTCGCTTTTTCTCACATTTTCATTTCTTCATAGAGATATTTTCTAAGTCTATGTCATTCCCCTTGGCCGTGAATCATGGATATACGGATGTTTAGGGTACACAAAACAAGACGTCGTCTTATTCTGTTATGATCGGCCTTTCTTCCCCAACTCCTTACGGCAACCTAACCTCCCATGTCATACAGGATCTCCTTTACTTCAGGGTCCTTAATTCCTTCGTTCTGCTTATCCATAGGGCGTCATGATGCTCCATTACTGAGTCTCTGCTCTGATGGTAAGAAATCTGACTTGGCTCTCTATGTTTATGAAATTCTTCTGTTCCTTTCTAGCGCCTTACGGCGGACGTCTCCTGAATCTCACAGTTGTTCTTCTTATGCTACCTGGCTGCCTGTGAATATCTGAAAGCAGCTTCTGCGAATCGTAGGTCACTCCATTTGCCAGGATGGCATAAAGACTCTTATCAGCTTACAGCTGATGGCAATCACGGATTGTTTCTTCTTGAGCGGATTGTTCGCTCTTGTCGTGTAATACTCATGCAATGACTTAAACTCTGGGTTCTTCGCTATCAGCGGAATTGCTGCATTGAACAGTACTGCCCGCAGCTTACTCCGACCTCTTTGCTTATGGTCGTCTGTCCTTTGTGCTTTCCAGAGCTGTTCTCCCGTAATGAGAGTCCTGCCAGCTTTGTATCTGTCTGGGTGATTCGAAACGCCTCACATCACCCACTTCTGCCAGAAATCCGGCTACCGTGATGCATCCTATACCTTTGATGGCAAGCATCTGCTCGCTTTCGGTATCTTCCTGCACAGCTTTTCTATCTCCTCCATAACGGCGTCAAGCTGTGCCTTTTTGTATTCGTAATCCTCGAGCAACAGTTTCATTTCATACCGGGCAGCCGAAGAGCCTTTCTTTAAGCCGATGCTGCGTTTTGCTGTCTCACACAGGGTTGTTGCCCTTTTCATTCCCACAGCCCTAAGCCTTGCATCACGCCAGATTTGATTGATTTTCTCGGCTCCCAGTTCCACGATTGCTTCCGGAGTACAAACTTTCTTTAGAAGCAGCATACTGCTCTGTGCTTCATAGTCCCCAAACACATCTGTGTACTCGGGGAAATATATGGCGAACCATCTGGCAAATCTGTTTTTGATCTGGGTCATCTCCCTGATGAGTCTCTTACGATTGGCCACCATAATTCTTAAATCAGCATACACACCATCCGGTGTATACGGTGCAGAATACCGGCCCTCGGTAACCAGCTTTGCGATCACCTTCGGATCCTTCCTGTCATTCTTGCTTTGGCTGTTGTCATCCAGTTCCTTGGTCTGCTTTACCGCATAAGGGTTAACCATAACCAGGCGGATGCCCTCATCCTCAAGATAAGCGCCAAGGTCAAACCAATAATGACCTGTCGGCTCGATACCTACGATTGCATCCAGCTTCTTATACTTGTCCTGTAAATGCTGCATCCATGCTTTGAGAGATTCAAATCCTTCTCTGCTGTTGCTGAACGGAAAGACTTTCCCAAGCTCAATGCCTCTCCAGTCAAATGCCCTGGCGTACTGTGTCGTGCTTCCGATATCGATTCCAACTACCAAAGTTGATTCTTTTACTTGATTGATTTTTTCATTCTGCTTATAATTCATTTGTGGGTGTCTCCTTTGAACAATGATTCTTATTAACCGCCAAGTTAACAATCATTATTCTATGGGTGGCACTCATTTTTAAACCGGTTATTTGTTACTTAACAGGAATGCTCCATTCTACTACAAATAAAAATATAATTAATGGCTCTTTCTGTAGCTTCCGGCGCTTCGCCCATGATTTTTAAATGTGCCGCCCATAGTATTACTGTCAGCGAAACCGCATTTGTCAGCAATCTCAGTAATAGAGAGGCTGGTGTTGACTAAAAGGTCTGCTGCTGCGTGCGTTCTTAAATTAATAAGATACTCTCTGAATCTGAAGCCTGTAAAAGCCTTAAATTTCTTGGAAAGGCTCGATTCACTCATATTAAAAAGTTCTGCAGTAGCAGCCATAGTTATGTCATTGTGATAATTCTCGATAATATATTCAATAACCTTCTGGATAAGTTCATTACCTGTATCCATTTTCGTAATAACATTATCTTCATACATCTGACAGCGTAGAATAAAAAGTATAAGTTCATGAAAATAAGAATGTATGAAAGATAAAGACAGACTATCTACACCATTGTGTTCATAAGAAATCTTCTGGATAATTGATGATATATAATCAAGTCGTCTTTCTGATATATGGATAACAGGATGTTTATGGAAAATGCTTTCTATATCCTGAGAGGAATCATCAGCAATCCAGTCTAATTCTTCATTGTTAAAATATAGCACATCCAGATGATTTATGACAAGACATATCAGGTACTAGCAGATGGCAACTATGGACTGGCAGTGTCAGAGGGCAGCTTTGTCGGTGCACACACATGCTACTACGATCTTTCAGAGTTGAGAATGGAAAAATCGCAGAGCACTGGGATATAATGGAGCCTATCGCTGATAAGTCAGCATGGCAGAACCAGAACGGAAAATTTTAAGAAGTATTTATACATAAACTTAGTAAAAAGACCGAAATTCATTTTGTGTTATACTGTGTTATATGATTTTGTTGGTCTCCGCTGCCGCTTCGGTCGGTACAGAACAGATGTCCACCGGACATCTTGTGCCCTGCTTTTTCCCTTACCAGAGTCCGTAAACACTGGTGGGACGATATAACACAAGGGAATGTGTAAGGGAAAGCTCACCTGTCACAAATGTAGTGTTTTCAATAGTTTGTGAGAAATTTGATAACAAAATATAACAGTTATTAAATTTCTTAGAACAGGTGAAATCTCAATCGGAATTTGGAGGTGTTGGCGAATGCAACATGAATGTAAAATAACTGTATTGGAAACAAAAGTTTTTCCGGAACTTCAGGAAAAATATCTTGCTGATCCGAAATCAGGACCGTGTCCATGTTTTAAGGTTGGAGATACATTTCTTTGAAAAGGACACCGCAACAGGATGATTTTATCATCTTATGAATGGAAAATTCTGTGGAGAAGCATGGGATGCTATTAGTAGGTATGTTTATACAGCATTACAGGGTGGTTCGATTATGCATGGTTGGACAAATGATGAAAGAATGATGATTGCCTGCTGCAACGACGGCACACGCCCTGTTATCTTCAAAATAGAGCGGATTGATATTCCAGAAAGTGAAGAAGAAAAGCAATGGTTGGAAAAGCAGAATTTTAAGAACACGGCAGATGATGCTTATACAGGTTGACAACTTCAGGTTTGTAGAATTAATAAAATCGGGATCCAACAGGACCAATTTTTTTTACAGGAGCATCTTTGATGGAAATGTTTCCTGTCTGTGAAATTACACGAAGTCAGGGTATCGAACGAGTGATATATAATCATGGCGTTTTATCCTGTAAATCGCCACCTGCCATGGCCCGGCAGAGATAAGAACATTTCCGGATTTTTATTCGATGCCGGAAGTGCGGAAGTGTTCTGCACGATACTGTTTTGGTGTTTTCCCAGTCTTTTCCCGGAAAACAGATGTGAAATAACTTTGACTGGGAAACGCCAGGGTAGTAGAAATTACAGAGATCGCATAATCGGAATGGCAAAGCATATTCTGAGCGGTCTCTATTTTTGCTCTGTATATAGGAACTGACAGAAATTCCCATCTCTTTGCAAACAGGTGACTTAAATAACTGGGAGATATGCCGGCATGAGCGGCGAGCATCGGGACAGTGATACGATTATGTAAATGATCATAGATATATTCCAGACACTGGGCAACCGGACGGGAGCAGGCATGGTTTCTATGCAATTTTTCCATGCGAGTAGTGTAATCCAGACACATCTGCGGGTGCAGGGCGGAAATTTCTTTTTTTGATTTCATTAGATCCGCCTTATGAATGTAGTAGTCGCTGAGATCATAAGCCTCTGTGACTTCCATACCTCCTTCGATGCAATATCTTGCCAGCATGGCAGCAGTGATGGTAAAGTGGTATTTCAGATTTTGCAGAGGAGAATCCGAGAGGACACCCAGGCCTTTCTTTTCCTGAAAAGATTCATGACATAATTCTTTTATTTTTTCAGTATTTCCCTGCCTGACATAGTTATAGAATTCCGCTTCCGGATCATAAGGGGCGCGATAAGTCTCTAATTCTCTGCGGACATATTGTTGATAGAGAAGTTCCTGAGGAATGTTCATATGGACACCTTTCTGAAATTATTACAGTGTTTTCCAAACCGCTATGCGATTCTTTCTCTTGTGGAGTGAAGATAGTGGCACCCTGATGCTATAAATAATATAGCATAAAAACGATAAAAATAGTATAGAAACGATATATAAATGATGTTTGAAATTATATACTAGAGAAAAGAAGAACTGCAGGATTATAAATTTTCCGTTGCGAAGGATCAGGAGGGCAAGAGCATGAAATTAGAGAGAGGTATCAATTTAGGTGGCTATTTATCTCAGTGTGTGCATAACACAGAACATTATGATGCATTTATTCAGGAGGAAGACATTCGTAAGATTGCTTCCATGGGATTTGACCATGTACGTCTGGCAATTGATTATGAAGTACTGGAAGATGAATATGGCAGAACCAGAGAAGAGGGCTTTGCCTATGTGACCAGAGTGGTGGAATGGTGTAAACGGCAGGATTGAACATTGTACTGGATGCATAAAGCGTATGGCTATGATTTTAATAATGCCGGAGATAAGGAGAAAAATACTCTGTTTACAAATAAAATGGTGCAGAAGCGTTTCGTAAATCTGTGGATCAAGATTGCAGAGCATTATGCGAACGAGACTCATGTTGCGTTTGAACTGCTGAACGAAGTGGTAGAGCAGGAAAATGCGGAAGCGTGGAATCTGCTCATTGCGGAAACGGTGGACGCTATTCGTCGAATAGCCAGAGACACTATTATTATATACGGCGGAATTCAATGGAACAGTGTGAAGACATTGAAATTGTTAGAGAAGCCCAAGGATGAAAATATATTGTTCACGTTCCATTTCTATGAGCCGTTGCTGTTTACCCATCAGAAAGCGCACTGGGTACCGACCATCAGCCAGACCGAAGATATCTATTATCCGGAAGCAATGGACTATTATCGTACAAAGTCGTTGCCCATCGGATATCAGGGAGAAGTGGTATGTAAGGCACAGTCACAGACTATGGGAACAGAATTTATCACGGAAATGGTAATGGAAGCGGTTACTGCTGCGAAAGATGCCGGAGTAACTTTGTACTGTGGAGAATTCGGTGTAATTGATCAGGCTCCTGTAGAAGATACTCTGCGCTGGTTCACGGATGTGGATACCGTATTCCGGCAGTTTGGTATCGGCTGTGCTGTCTGGACTTATAAGGAGATGGATTTCGGACTTATGGGGGAGCATTATGCACCGATCCGCGAACAATTGCTGACGCTTTGGAACCGGAAGTAAATGGAAATCCTAATAAGCTCACAAGCTACTACGATCTTTTCAGAGTTGAGAATGGAAAAATCGCAGAGCACAGGGATGTAATGGAGACTATCGCTGATAAGTCAACATGGCAGAATCAGAACGGAAAATTTTAAAAAGTATTTATACATAAACTGAGATAAAAAGACCGAAATTCATATTTGATGAATTTCGGTCTTAAGCTTATTTAATGTCAGTTTCATTTTGTGTTATACTGTGTTATATGATTTGTTGCCCTTGCTTTTTCCCTTATGAACATATAAGGGCAAACTCACCTGTCACAAACTTAGTGTTTTCAATAGCTTGTGAGAAATTTGATAACAAAATATAACAATTATTAAATTCCTTAAAACAGGTGAAATCTCAATCGGAATTTGGAGGTGTTGGCGAATGCAACATGAATGTAAAATAACTGTATTGGAAACAAAAGTTTTTCCGGAACTTCAGGAAAAATATCTTGCTGACCCGAAATCAGGACCGTGTCCATGTTTTAAGGTTGGAGATACATTTCTTTTGAAAAGGACACCGCAACAGGATGATTTTTATCATCTTATGAATGGAAAATTCTGTGGAGAAGCATGGGATGCTATTAGTAGGTATGTTTATACAGCATTACAGGGTGGTTCGATTATGCATGGTTGGACAAATGATGAAAGAATGATGATTGCCTGCTGCAATGACGGCACACGCCCTGTAATTTTCAAGATTGAAAGAATTGATATACCGGAAAACGAAGATGAAAAGCAGTGGTTAGAAAAACACGATTTCAAGAATACTGCTGAAAATGCATATACAGGATAAATACAAATCGATATTTTAAGGAGAATGAAAAAATGAATATACATGAATTTTGGAAAGCAGTTCTCGTTCAAGATGAGAATGAAATCAGAAAATATTTTCATGAGGATGCATATGTAAATTGGCATTGTACGAATGAACATTTTAATTTGGACGAGTATATTATTGCGAATTGCGAATATCCCGGAGAATGGAATGGAGTGGTTGAAAGAACAGAAGAAATGGGTAATTTACTGGTAACAGTTGCTAATGTATATCCGAAGGATAAGAGTGTTTCATTTCATGTAACGTCATTTATTAAAATTGTTAATGATAAGATTATTTCATTGGATGAGTATTGGGCTGATGATAGTGATGTCCGCAATGGAGATTGGATAAGCATATTGGAACTGCAATAAAATGAAAATTCAAGTTTGATAAGGAGGGACTTTACATGAAAAAGAGTATATCAAGGATTATCGGTTTGACAATGTTAATTATAGCTATTGTATTTATAATGTTTGCATTGAATCATCCGGAAAAGAGTTTCCCTTGGAGTAATACAATTACTTGGTTACTGTATGGTGTATATTTTCTTGTGACAGTAGTGCTGCTTATTGCTCCTAAGATGAAGAAGTGATAAACTTCAAGTTTTTGAAACTGGAAAATCGTAAGTTGTAGTAAAGGAGCATTCCTGTTAAGTAACAAATAACCGGTTTGCAAAAAATGAGTGCCACCCATAGAATAATGATTGTTAACTGGCAGGTTAATTAATCATCGTTCAAAGGAGACACCCACAAATGAATTATAAGCAGAATGAAAAAATCAATCAAGTAAAAGAATCAACTTTGGTAGTTGGAATTGATATCGGAAGCACAACACAGTACGCCAGGGCATTTGACTGGAGAGGCATTGAGCTTGGAAAAGTCTTTCCGTTCAGCAACAGCAGAGAAGGATTTGAATCTTTCAAAGCATGGATGCAGCATTTACAGGACAAGTATAAGAAGCTGGATGCAATCGTAGGTATCGAGCCGACAGGTCATTACTGGTTTGACCTTGGCGCTTATCTTGAGGATGAGGGCATCCTCCTGGTTATGGTTAACCCTTATGCGGTAAAGCAGACCAAGGAACTGGATGATAGCAGCCAAAGCAAGAATGACAGGAAGGATCCGAAGGTGATCGCAAAGCTGGTTACCGAGGGCCGGTATTCTGCACCGTATACACCGGATGGTGTGTATGCTGATTTAAGAATTATGGTGGCCAATCGTAAGAGACTCATCAGGGAGATGACCCAGATCAAAAACAGATTTGCCAGATGGTTCGCCATATATTTCCCCGAGTACAAAGATGTGTTTGGGGACTATGAAGCACAGAGCAGTATGCTGCTTCTAAAGAAAGTTTGTACTCCGGAAGCAATCGTGGAACTGGGAGCTGAGAAAATCAATCAGATCTGGCGTGATGCAAAGCTTAGGGCTGTGGGAATGAAAAGGGCAACGACCCTGTGTGAGACAGCAAAACGTAGCATCGGCTTAAAGAAAGGCTCTTCGGCGGCCCGGTATGAAATGAAACTGTTGCTCGAGGATTACGAATACAAAAAGGCACAGCTGGACGCCGTTATGGAGGAGATAGAAAAGCTGTGCAGGAAGATACCCGAAAGCGAGCAGATGCTTGCCATCAAAGGTATAGGAGTGATCACGGTAGCCGGATTTCTGGCAGAAGTGGGTGATGTGAGGCGTTTCGAATCACCCAGACAGATACAAAGCTGGCAGGACTCTCATTACGGGAGAACAGCTCTGGAAAGCACAAAGGACAGACGACCATAAGCAAAAGAGGTCGGAGTAAGCTGCGGGCAGTGCTGTTCAATGCAGCAATTCCGCTGATAGCGAAGAACCCAGAGTTTAAGTCATTGCATGAGTATTACACGACAAGAGCGAATAATCCGCTCAAGAAGAAACAATCCGTGATTGCGATCAGCTGTAAGCTGATACGGGTCTTTTATGCCATCCTTGCAAATGGAGTGACCTATGATGCGCAGAAGATGCTTTCTGACATTCACAGGCAGCCGTAGGCAGCATAAAAAGAACGACTGTGAGATTCAGGAGACGTCCGCCGCAAGGTGCTGAAAGGAACAGAAGAAATTCATAAACATAGAGAGCCAAGTCAGATTTCTTACCATCAGAGCAGAGACTCAGCGAAGGAGCATCATGACGCCCTTTATGGATAAGCAGAACGAAGGAATTAAGGACCCAGAAGTAAAGGAGATCCTGTATGACATGGGAGGTTAGGCTGCTGTAAGGAGTTGGGGAAAGAAAGGCCGATCATAGCAGAATAAGACGACGTCTTGTTTTGTGTACCCTAAACATCCGAATATCCATGATTTATGGCCAAGGGAATGACATAGACTTAGAAAATATCTCTATGAAGAAATGAAAATGTGAGAAAAAGCGAGTTAACAAGAGAAAAACAAAGATTATTATGGGAGGAAGAAGATCGTGTTTCAAATATTGATTGTAGAAGATGATAAAGAATTAAGCCAGCTATTCCAAAAGTGCTTGAGAAGAATGGATATCAGGTCAAAAGTGCATCGGATGGAGCACTGGCATTAGAAATATTGGATAAAGAGTATATTGATCTGATCATTTCCGATATTATGATGCCGGTTATGGATGGTTATGAACTGGTGTCGGAACTCCGTTCAGCAGGATATCAGATACCGGTACTTATGATCACTGCGAAAGGTTCCTTTGATGATATGCGTCAGGGATTTCTTTCGGGAAGTGACGATTATATGGTAAAACAGGTAAATGTGAATGAAATGGTTTTAAGAGTTGGAGCACTGCTTCGCCGTGCACAGATACTGAATGAACACAAAATTGTGATCGGTTCAACAGAGTTTGATTATGATGCAATGACGGTTATAACTGATAAGGAAAGTCTTGTTTTGCCTAAAAAAGAATTCCTGCTTTTATATAAGCTTGCAGCTTCGCCAGGCAGAACATTTACAAAACAACAGTTGATGGATGAAGTATGGGGATACGAGACGGAGGCAGACCCACATACGATAGAGGTACATATAGGAAGAATCAGAGAGCGTTTGAAAGATAACCCTGATTTTGAAATCGTAACAATGCGTGGAATTGGATACAAGGTGGTGAAAAAATAATGGAACAAAAGAAAGAAAAAGGATTGCGGATCCGATCCTTGTCTGACTGGTGCAATCTGGCTGGCACTTGTATTTTCAACAGTCATATCTGCTTTATTATTTGCTTTTGTATCATTTTTCATCTGCCGGGCAGCATACCTGTGCTTGGCTGGCTTTTGATTTTCAATACATTGATTGCAGGGCTGATCACTTCCTTTATTAATGCAAAGTTACTGGAACCAATTACCAGACTTAGTAAAGCAATGAAGGAAGTTTCTCGGGAGATTTTGAACAGCATTTGGAAACGAACAGCCGTATAGCAGAAGTTGGAGAATCTTATCAGAGTTTTAACGTTATGACAAAAGAACTTCGTGCAACAGAGGTGCTGCAGATGGATTTTGTCTCCAATGTTTCTCATGAGTTTAAGACCCGATCAATGCCATTGAAGGGTATACAATGCTTCTTCAGGGAGAAGAACTGTCTCAGGAGCAAGAGGAATATGTAGAAAAAATCCTGTTTAATACCCAAAGGCTTTCCGGATTGGTTGGAAATATTTTGCTGTTATCCAAGTTAGAGAATCAGAACATACCAATGAAAAACAGAATATCGTTTGGATGAACAGATCCGCCAGGCATTTCTTGCATTGGAAACAAAATGGACAGAAAAAGAAATTGGTTTTCAGGTAGAATTGGAGGAAGTTAAATATACTGGGAATGAAGGACTTTTATGCATATCTGGATAAATCTTTGGATAATGCGATTAAGTTCAGTCCTTCAAAGGGGACAATTACGATGTTTCTGAAACAAGAACAGGATTCTGTTAAGTTCATTCTGGAAGATGAAGGACCAGGAATAGAGGATGATGTAAAATCCAGAATATTTGACAAGTTCTATCAGGCAGACGGTTCTCATAAAGCAGAAGGAAATGGCCTGGGTCTTGCACTTGTAAAACGGATTGTAGATAGTGCCGGAGGAACAATCAAAGCTGAAAACCGTGAATATGGTGGATGCAGATTTGTTGTAGAGCTTCCAATACAGAAAGATGAGGCCATATAAGTTTAAGAAAAACAGATAGAGGAGGAATTACATGACATTTTATCAGGAATTGCAGTTAAATCAGGCAGGTTCTAAAAACCTGTTGAAAAAGAGTGAAACACAAAAGAAAAATTATATCATATGTGGGTATATCTGGTGAAGATAGCTGTTACAATGGCATTTTGTTTTTTCTTTGTTAGTATTTTCAGCATCCTATTTGGAAATGAGAATAGTATTGTGGGTGTAGTAGTTTTATTATGCCTTATGGTATTTCGAATGCGGATCAGGGATACACCGGACAATCTACGATGCTTTTGGCTTTGTTCTTTGTAATTATGACGGTATGTCCGCATTTAGCAAATCAGTTTTCACCGGTATTGGGAATGCTGTTAAATATTGCGGCACTGGCTGTGTTGATTATGTTCGGATGCCATAATCCATTCATGTTTAATCAATCTACATTGGTTCTTGGGTATCTGCTGCTATATGGTTATGATGTTACGGGAAAAAGCTATCAGATGCGATTAGTCGGAATGGCTTTAGGTGCAGCACTTACCTGCTTTGTATTTTATCGAAATCATAAAACAGAACTTATAAAAGAAATCTGAAAGATCGATACAAGAATTTGATATCTCTTCTTCCAGAACAAAATGGCAGATATGTCAGATTTTATGCGTACCGATCGTCCTTTGCATTGCAGAACTTTGTAATATGCCACGTGCAATGTGGGCTGGTATTGCGGCCATGTCCACGATTTTGCCGTTTATGGAAGATATGCACTACAGAGTCCGTAAAAGGATTGTCGGAAATATTGCAGGTGTTATATGTTTTACAGTATTATATTTTCTGCTTCCTTCGTCAATCTATGCATATATAGGAATTATTGGTGGAATCGGTGTAGGATTTTCAGCACAATATGGCTGGCAGGCAGTATTTAACACATTTGGTGCTTTAGCCATTGCTACAGAGAGTTATGGACTAAAAGGAGCAGTTAGTCTTAGAGTGATTCAAAATGTTTTTGGTGTTGTGTTTGCTTTAGCATTTTGTGTTATATTTTATTGGTTTATGTCTAAAAAAGGAAAGTAGAGGTGACCGTACATGCAGAGTGAAGTGAATCAGGAAGAAAATTTGAATAGAATTATTACGGTTCCTAATCTTCTTTCTTTTTTTCGGCTTTGTTTGATTCCGGTAATTATATGGAGTTATTGTGTAAAGAAAAATCCTCTGTTAGCTGGTGAAATCTTATTGCTGTCTGGTCTTACGGATCTTGCTGATGGATATATCGCAAGAAGATTCCATAGAATTAGTAATTTAGGAAAAATACTTGATCCGGTGGCTGATAAGCTGACACAGGCAGCGATGTTAATCTGTCTGTTTACTCGTTTTCCGCATGTGCTTCTTTTAATCGTAATAATGGCAGGTAAGGAGCTGTATATGGTAGTCAGTGGATGTCTTGTGATACGAAAGACAGGAAAAGTACATGGTGCAGACTGGCATGGAAAGATAGTAACCTTTTTATTATATGGAACTGCAGCGGTGCATATTATATGGTTCCACATTACACCGATGGTATCAGATCTGTTGATTGGTTTGTTCGCTATAATGATGGTCATATCGGTCGCTCTGTATATTATCCAGAATACCAGGACTCTTAAGGGAGAGACTGTATAAGCAATTTTATATTGCAATGACTAGAAAAATATTTAGGAGAATATTGATGAGATAAAGAAGGATAAAAACTTAACCTGGATAGAATCAGAACAGATAATTTTTGCATGGCTGGATAAAGACAATCGGGTTGCTCCGCTAACGGATGAGCAATTAAATCCGGTATGGAAAATACTAAATTACGAAACAGGGAAATATGAATCTGTTCAGAAACACTTCCGAGTATTTGAAGTGTAGAAGTTTTGTGATACAAAGTGTAAACGTAAGAAAAAATAATACATTTGCGGTCAATTTGTTATCGACAGTTGACCGCAAGCACGGTATAATAGACATAGATCTAATAAGAAAACCAAATAATCATTACTGTAAAATGTCAGGTAATGGTAGTCATCATTTATAATTGGAAGGAACAGGTTGGCTTTACCCTAATGGTGGAAAATCCACCATTTTTCCACCCAAACTGTAATTCCTCAGATGAAAACAGGTTTTCTTATCTTTTCTGAAATTGACAGAAAAAGCAGTAAAATCAAGGCTTTGAATGACTTTGATTGACGTAGAATGCAAGCTGTTTTCTGTACCAGGATGAACTCCTAAGGTTCAATCATGGTTGACACCTACGGAAGTTGAGAAGTGGTAAGTCAGAGTTCGATTCCAGTAAGGATTGATCTGGATGTCAAAGTAAGTTATAATAGAAATTCATCACTTAGTGATTGGATTCATAGATATGGCTACCGTAGCCAAAAGGCTGAAAAAGCTTGAAAATACGGCATTTGTCTCCTTAGTTAAATGGATATAACGGGGTCCTCTAAGCGGCAGATTGTTCGATTCCTTCGAGCCTTGAAAATTGCATAAAACTTATAAATGTCTCAGTAGCTCAGCTGGATAGAGCACACGCCTCCTAAGCGTGGGGTCGGAGGTTCAAATCCTCTCTGGGACGCCAGAAAGCACCGCTGCAAGCCCTTTTTCGGGGTTTGCAGCGTTTTTTTGTTTCTCCTTCTCCCGGTAATTTCACTTCCGTTACCGGAAGATTTTTATGCGCCGCATGATGTATATTTGCTAATTGGACTCGAACGCTTTTCAGAAATTTGCTAAGAAAATTCTGCGTTTTGCTAATTCGATTTTTCGGATCACTTTGCCGGGGCTTGCGCTGCTATCAGGGCTGCGAGCGCACTTGCCAGCTCCGGCGACTTCTGAAGCTGCTCCACAAGGCTTTCAAGGTCCAGAGTCGCAGGCTCCGATTTTGCCGGTTCCTCTGGCGGACGGACATTGCGAAGATCAGGCTTGGCATAGAAGGCAGTCTCGAATTTCTGAGCATTGACCTTTCTATCCTCGTCCAGAATGTGAGCATAGATACTGGTTATCATGTCGATCTCGGCATGGCCCGTATCGCCCTGGGTGGCTTTCAGATCGCCGTGGTTGAGTTTCAATTTGTAGGTGGTACTGGAATGACGGAGAGAATGAAAGACCACCTTCGGCAGTCCTGCGTCCTCACGGGCTTTGCAAACTCTTTGAGGATGATCCGTCCTCGCAGGGCCGTCCATTGGGAGTTGCCACCACCAGATCGAAGTCCTGATATTCGTCGCCCAGGAAGCCTTTCAGCTCGTCCTGGGACTTCTTCCATTCCCGCAGGATGTAAGCCAGCGTTTTCGGCAGCCACACCTTACGGATACTGGAATCGGTTTTCGGCTTTTTCAGAATAATTCTTGTGCTGGTGTTCGGCATGAGCGGAGTGAAGATGTAATAGATATCCTTCTCACCCAGCGTTTCAATCGCCCGTTTGGAAGCCCTCGTCAGCTCCTTGTCGATGTAGACATAGGCGTTATCCGCCGCAATATCTTCATCAGAAATATGGACGTTCTCCCAGGTCAACCCCAGGATTTCACCCATACGCAGAGAGCAGGCAAAGGAAAGGTTCATTGCTACATAGAGCTTGCTGTCCGTGCATTTGTCAGGGCAAGACGGATCATATCCGCTGTCCAGATATCCCGTTTCGCATACTCCGTTTTCGGGAGGATCACATTGTCAAAGGGATTTCTTGCAATGATTTCCCAGCGTACCGCCTGCTTAAACGCACACCGCAGGAGCTTGATGATCTTTTCAATGGTCTTGTCGCTGACATAGGTGGTAACGGCCTTTCGGGTCTTGGTAGACACCGACTTGGTTTTCTGCAAGGTTTGGATATAACCGTCAACCGCACGGGGAGTAACCGCCTGTACCTCCATATCACCGATGATCGGATTGATATAGTTCGCAATCAGTGCCGTTTGGCCGTCATACATAGACACGCCCCATTTCTTTTCTCCGTAAAGAGATACGAAGTCATAAAGGAACTCGGTGATCGTCTGATTGCTTGGCGGGAGAAAAGTTCCCGTGTGCTGCTGATTTTCGATTTCCGCCTTGCGCTTTAAGGCCTCTTTGTGGGTATGCCAGGTTTCCCACTTCTGTTTGGTTTCTCCGTTTTCGTCCACATAGTTGTAAACAACGGAATAGTTTTTCTTTCGCTTGATTATAGATGCCATATCGTTCTTCCTTTCTTGGATCACAGGTCGAGGGTGTCAAGCCACTCGTCAAATGACCGCTTGGAAATGCGTATGGCGTTACCAATTCGCACGATTTTGAAGTGCCCTTCTTTTACAAGGATATATGCGGAAGTTCTTCCGATGCCCAGGATTTGAGCAATATCGTCAACCGTATATGTCCTTCTTTCAGGGGTTTCTTTCTTCGTGCCGTTCCATGTTTGAGACATGAGAACCCCCTTTCAGTTATGAAAAGGAACAGCACGAATATGTGTGGGTAATATAACTTCCACTACTATTTTACCGTGCTGCTCCGTATTTGTCTGCTGCTAATTGAAAGTTTACGATCATCCATAAACTTTCAAAAAGAAAAATAGGCTTACGGACGGCTGCTGGCACAGCTCCACGGGAATCTCACCCCGGCCCATGCTGATGGGTGCGGCGCACAATGCTGTGTGGGCGTTCAATGCGCGAGTATCTTTGACCCTGCCGTGTGTCATCGCCCGCAAGCTGCCACGCTTGCTTTGCGGTCTGGTGCTGTTCGCTCGCCCGTTACAGTGGTCCCGTCCTGCGGACTTGAAACGAGGTCATGGCGCACCGGCCGTGTGGCTCGGCACAAACAGGAATGTATCCGTCGTTTGCCTTATACTGCGGCGTTGGCCTCCCAACGGGCTTTCTTTGTCAAGGTGCTGCCTTCGGCCACGAAGAGAAACAGGAAAGGGTAAGCTGTTTCCGCTTTCAGACCGGGCTTGTCAGCTCATGCTGACAATGGAATGAATGAGCTTGATCTCCAATCGGCGCTTCATGTACTCGTCCACCCGAACATGGGGCTGGCCGTCAGGATCGTAAAGCGTCCGCGCGCAGAGCTTATTGATATAGCCCTCATAATACCGGAGCACCTGCTCCACAGCCTGAGAGTCCCCGTCACGGGCGGCGTCAATCACCGAAAGAGGAAGAAGCTCCTTGCCCTTGTAAGTGGGGTTCTTCATACCGTCAACCTCCCTTCGGCATGAGTGCGGCCAACTGATGCAGCTCGGTCAATGATTTTGCCCTTCGCCGCTGAACGGCGCTGCGGACATTCCAACAAGGCGGCCAACCTCCTGATCCGGCGGGTCAGAACAAAATGCAGGATCGAAATACTCTGCTCCTGAACAGACAAACCGGCGAAGGCATCAGCCACAAGCTCGTTTTCAATATGCAGGTCATACCCATGGGACGAGAATGTAAATCTGTCACTGGGGTAATGATCTACAACGCAGAGCTTGTCCATCTCCATCTGCGGAAGGTCGCTGAATGACAGTTCCTGTCACGGCGCCTCTGCATTTCCAGGTAGTCGATTGCCTCATGGTACAGTACCAGTTTGCAGTAAGCATCGAACTGGCACCGTTCGCCATAGTCATTACGGGGATCATATCCATCTTTTCACCCCCTTTCCTGGGGGAATGAGGTGGGTTTCTCCCTTTCCGCTAACAAGGCGAACGCAAAGCCGCTCGCTACCCGCTAAAAGCCTCCTTTTTGAAAATTTCTCAAAAATTTTTTTCGAGGCGGGCTTGTCCTCGGAAAGCAGAAAAAAGCGCCCAACAAGTCGCAACGGACCTGCTGGACGCAGAAATGTTTTATAAAGAAGATTACTTACATGGTATAGTTCATATCCAAAGCCGGACGACTCCGACGGAGGGCTACGCTTTTAACTGGTGCGATCATGGATACTGCGAAATAAAAGAAGGACACGGCAAATTAACCTCCCATCGGCTACCGTGTCCCTGCAAGTCGTCATTGGTTTGTGCAAGCGCAAAGAAACGGCGGCTCTGAAAATCAAAGCCGCCGTTTCAAATGGGCGTGTCAAATTGTCTGCTCTACGACGGCTTTTTTTCTTTTGCCGTCGTGCGGCAGTTGTTCTTATCTGTACTTGTCTAGTATCGAATTTGCCTCTACTTCTGTCATATTTCCAGATTTAGTCTGATCGTTTGTGTATTGCTCCAAGGCCGCATACAGTTCAGCTTTTGTATTATACGGGCCAAAGTTCCGATAACTGTTACCGTCATACAAGACTGTCTGAAAAACCTCGGACTGCGGATTATTAGGCATACTAAAGAAAATTTGGTCCTCTTCATAAGAACTTCGCTTGCCAACCTGTACTCCGTCCTCAATCCCAGACAATGCGGATTGATACTGAGCAATAGCAGCGGCAGCTTCCTCCTGAGTAAGTTCCCCTGCGGCTACAAGCGCCTGTAGGTTGTCGCTTTCAGTTTCAATCCATCCAGCAAATTCTTCGTAGCTGTAGAAATCCGGCAGTTCTACGGTGGGAGATGTATCCCATGTACTTCCGCCATCATAGCTGGACGATGAAAATGTGTACCGTAAAATGCAGGGACACTGGATCATCGAAATGTCGGAAATGATGCCACCGCCAACGCTAAGAGCATTGAGGAAATCAAATCCTTTTCTCAGCCGCCAGAAGGAAACCTACAAGATACCATATGAAACCCATCCGGCGGACAGGAAACGGCAGTGCGTGTTTGGAGGTTCTTCCAATACCCTTGACTTTCTTCCCCTTGACCGCACCGGCAACCGCCGCTTTGTCCCTGTCATGGTCTGCCCGGAACGGGCGGAGGTTCACATACTGGCAGACGAGAAGGCTTCCAGAGCGTATATCAACCAGATGTGGGCGGAAGCAATGGAGATTTACCGAAGCGGCAGGTTCCGCCTGCGGTTCAGCCCGGCAATGAACGAGTATCTGAAAGCCCATCAGAAGGACTTCATGCCGGAGGACACAAAGGCAGGACAGATTTTAGATTATCTGGAACGCTATTCCGGCAGCATGGTCTGTTCCAAACAGCTTTACAGGGAAGCATTGGGACATGACTATGACGAGCCGAAACAATGGGAACTGCGGGAAATCAACGATATTATGAACAACGCCGTTACCGGCTGGAGGGCGTTTTCAATCCCCTACTTCCGGAGCCGTACCGCCGCCAGAAGGGCTGGGAGCGTATCAAAATGACAACGAGCCTGACAACAGCATGGACGGTTTTGAAGTCCCCACAGAGGAAATGGAACAGCTTGGGCTTCCGGCGGAGTGGCTGGAGCAAAAATAACAGCCCGTTGCCGCTTGGTTGTCGAGCCGGTTGTCGGTCTGGTTGTCGGGCAAAATTCCCGGAAGCCCTGATACTGCGGCACTTTTCCCTCTCTGACAACCATGACAACCAATATTAGAAAGAAAAAGGAAACAGTAAAAAGATAGTATCGCCCGATAAAGAAAAAAGGTTTTCTGATGTCCGTTGTCAGGACTTCGTTGTCAGACCTTTCCTTGTCGGGCTTTTTCATGCAAGGAGGAAACCGCATGGCACAGAACACAGACACGGCAGACAGAACAAACGCCAGCCCGGCAGGGACATTTAGCATGAGGGTTGGAAACACCACCTATGTAGTAGGCGTTCATTTCAGCAAAACCAGCCGTGACACTTTGGAGGATAAAGTGAAGCGGCTGATAAAAGACGAGGTAAAATCAGCAAATTTCTGATTGCAAAAAAAGTTGTAATATCCCCTGTTTATATCTTGACAGAACGCTTCCGAAGGGAGGTCTGGTCAATGAAGTTGGGAAGTGCCCTTTATAAGAATGGGTATCGAATGAAGGTCTTCAATACCATCAATTTTTCAAAATCAATGCACTATAATCCATTCGCCTACATCCATTCTGAGAAGGATATTCTGAAACTGGTGACAACACTGATTGCCAACACAAAGGGAGAGCAAAGGCGGGGATGATTTCTGGCTCAAAGCGGAGACGCTGCTTTATACCGCATTGATTGGATATATTCATTATGAGGCACCGGAAGAGGAACAGAATTTTTCAACACTGCTTGAAATGATCAATGCAATGGAAGTCCGTGAGGATGATGAGGAATTCAAGAATCCGGTGGATATGATGTTTGATGAACTGGCAGAACAGAATCCGGATCACTTTGCTGTAAGACAGTATGCCAAGTACAAGCTGGCAGCAGGTGTTGTATGCTCTAAAAGACTTCTTAATCAAGCGGTTGGGAAGTCTCTTAGAACACACAACCTAAAACCGAAGAAAGGAGCGCAAGTTATGAGAAAAAACGAGAAAATCACTGCTCTGTACGAACGACTGAGCCGTGATGACTTTGGCAAAGATGATGACCAACAGCGTGAGAGCAATTCCATTTCCAATCAAAAGGCTATGTTGGAGGAGTTCGCCGCACGGCAGGGCTTTACGAACATTGTCCATTTCACGGACGATGGCATTAGTGGTACTTGCTTTGACCGTCCCGGATTTTTGGCAATGATGAAAGAGGTTGAAGCCGGGAATGTGGAGTATCTGTGCATCAAGGACATGAGTCGCATGGGTCGTGACTATCTGAAAGTCGGTCAGATTATGGAAATCCTGCGTCAGCGTGGCGTTCGCCTTATCGCCATCAATGACGGCGTGGACAGTGCCAGAGGGGACGATGATTTTACCCCTTTCCGCAACATTATGAACGAGTATTACGCCAGAGACACCAGCCGTAAAATCCGTTCCACTTTCCAGTCCAAAGGCAAGTCCGGCAAGCACCTCACAGGCACGGTCATTTACGGCTATCTCTGGAACGAAGCCAGAGACCAATGGTTGGTTGACCCCGAAGCCGCAGAGGTGGTCAAGCGTATCTTTGCCATGACGATTGAGGGCTACGGTCCGTATCAGATCGCCAGCAAGCTGAAAGAAGAAAAAAGTCCTCATTCCGTCCGCTTACCTTGCCCAGCACGGCGAGGGCGTAAACAAGAATAAGACCTTCAAAGATGTGTACGGCTGGGGTTCTTCTACCATCTGCAACATTCTTGAAAAGCGTGAATATCTGGGACACACCATCAATTTCAAGACCCGAAAGCACTTCAAGGACAAGAAAAGCCATTATGTCCCGGAGGACGAATGGACGATTTTTGAGAATACGCACGAAGCCATTATTGACCAGCAGACCTTTGACCTTGTGCAGAAAATCCGTGGGAATGTCAGACGCTACCGGACGGCTGGGGCGAAGCAGCTCCCCTCACAGGCTTGCTTTATTGTGCCGATTGCGGCGGCAAGATGTATGTCCACCGTACCAACAACGGCAAGCGTATTTCTCAATATACCTGTTCCCAATACAGCAAAGTCCCAGTTGGAAAGCTCTGCACGACACAGCACCGTATCAATGAAGATGTGGTACTGTCCCTTGTTTCCGAAATGCTCAAAGCTATTGCCGAATATGCCAAGCATGACAGAGCCGAGTTTGTCCGTGTGGTGCAGGAAGCACAGTCCAGCCAGCAGACGGCAGAGGTCAGGAAACAGCGGACACGCCTTGCCACAGCAAAGCAGAGAGTTTCCGAGCTGGAAGTCCTGCTCTGCAAAATCTATGAGGACAACATTTTAGGCAAGCTGTCCGACAGCAGATACGCCACTCTGGACGCTCAATACGAAAAGGAACAGTCCGAGCTTACCGCTGAAATCTCTGTTCTGGAAAAGGCTGTCAAGAGCTATGAGAAGCACGAAAAGGACGCTGACCGTTTTATCGCTCTGATTGATAAGTATGAGAACTTCGACAAGCTGACCATTGCCATGCTCAACGAGTTTATCGAGAAAATTCTTGTGCATGAGCGTGACCGCAAAGGAAGTATACAGACCACACAGGAGGTTGAGATTTACTTCAATTTTGTTGGGCGTTTCGTTCCCCGGCGTTTGGAAGTGGAGCTGACCCGGAGGAATTAGAAGAAATCCGCAAGCGAGAGGAACGCAAGGACAGACTTCATCAGAACTACTTGAAGCGTAAAGCCAGCGGAGCGCAGAAGCGATACGAGGATAAAATCAAGGAGCGGAAAAGGCAGAAATCGAAGCCAAGAAAGCCGCCATTCGTGCAGAGGACATTGCAAAGGGCGTGTTCGTCCCTGTCAGCAGCTTACCGCAGAGAGCCAATGAAAGTACAATCAGCATGAATATCACACACACAGAACGGCGATTATCTTATCCCGAACATCGTTATCCGCAAGACCAAGCCCCTCGGACACTACGGCAGACTTCGCAAGGCGTATCTGGAAATGCACCGTCCGATACTGTTCAATGAGCTGGTGCTATCCGACAAGCTCTTTGAGCATTGCGCCGAGATTGACGAAACAGCACGAAACCGCATGGAGCTGATCGTGCGGTCACTGGCAAAGCAAAACGGTGTGACTGAGCAACTGAAAGCCGATAATCAAATGGAATGGGTGCGGCAGATGAACGCTTGCAAGGCACAGGCAGAGGAGATTGTGAAAGCAGAATTGATTTATGATTGAGTGAGGAAGTCCGGGCAGAAAACTGTTCGGACTTTTCTCATATATTCCAAAGTTGCGATAGAATTGTTCACGAGTTTTATGGTACAATTTATGCGAATAAAGAAAACGGAAAATTAGAATCTAACAAGAGAATGTGGTTGTATGAAAAAATCCATATTAGTATTTTGGGCAATCGTGTGTCTGTTACCTATTCAAAGGAGGTTTAAGAATTTCAAATGAAACATATAAGAAATATATTGCTGTTGATTACGATTATTTTTGCTTTTGTTATGCAAGCTGAAGTATATCAAAATATGCTCTGGAACTTTAATGGTGCTTATTATTTATCGTCCAGATACATAACTACTAATGACGACATGGATTCATTTTTAGCCAATGCAGAAGATACAGCTGAGAAGCATGGTGTTCATATTTTTTCGACTTTTAATCAGAGAGTTTCTAATTATCAGACAAGACTTTATATTTATGGTGATGATACCGTTGTTCGGGATAGTCTTAAAAGCACAATGGATATTGAGGAAAAAACATATACGGCTTTAATAGGTGGAATCACCGTAATAGAATTTGAAGATTTTAGAGAAGTAAAAAACACAGGCAATGGACAGGAAATAATGGTCAGCTATATCGGTGATGATGATGACATTATTGCCACATATCAAGATTTGGCAAAAGAATATTCTATATCGCAGCCAGAGTTTTGGCAATCAACCGAAACTGATATGATGTTCATTGTTTGGGGCCTGGTTGCCATATTGATGATTGTACTTAATATGATTGAGGTGATACGCAGACAAAAGGAAGTAGTTGTACGAGCTTCTCTGGGCGAAAATGCTGCTGTGATTGCTCTAAAAGCTGTAGTGGCTGATATGATTTCATATGCTGCATTATTCGTCTTAGCAAAGTTGCTTGTTTCTCAATTTATATCGGGAGCGTATGAAGATCATCTCATTTTGGCAGTGTATTGTGCCGGAGCAGTTCTTTCCGTAATTCCTTATGCTGCTTTTGTCCGCTTTGATGTAAAAAAAGCCTTTGCCAATGCTTCAGATAAAAAAGGTATGTTTTATCTTCTGAACGGTCTTAAAGTATTTGCTACTGCTATGACAATTTTTACAATAACTACAAATCTCAGTAGCATTCAAGGTAATTTACTTACAAACACTACTCTTTTAGAAAATCATTATAATGATTATTATTTTGGAGTTATGCAGATTGAATCTCCTTTGAAGAAAATGAGGAGGAATCCAAAGAGAGCGAATTTTGGAATGACCTTTACGAAAATGAATACAACACTATAAATCCGGTGGTCTGCATAGGCAGCCGGATAAGCGATACGGATAATTATATTTTTGTAAATCATAATGCCAGAGATATGCTACAAGGGTTTTCTGATATGCTTACTGAAGATGATGAAAAAGAGGATATCGTGGTCTTCGTGCCAAAGGGAAGAAATGCGGAATCATACAAAGATATCGCAAAAGAGGAAATTGACTCTCTTACCCAAAATGCAGAAGAACTGCGTGTTGTTTATAAAGAATATTCTGGCAGAGAACAATTTTATTATCTCAATTCGAACAGAGAAGAGGCTATTGACTGATTGTCAAGGCAACAAATCCGATTGTTATTTATCAGGCAAATGAGGCTGTTGCTTTGAATGGAAGTTATATCGAAACAGGAACATATAATGGTGAGGTAATCTACGGATGCGATGAAAGCACAATTCGTAATGCTGCGAAAAAATATGCAGAACAGCTTGGTTCACACTATTTTATGCTGACGAATGTCGGAGAGGATTACATTTATAGTCATAGTTTCCTTGTAAAATTGATTAGCTTTATAAGCTCTCTTTGCGTATTAGTATTGCTGTTAGATATAGCTATCATCGTATCTGAAGCGAAAATGGAATTTAGACTTAGCTCTATGGAAATCTCCCTCAAAAAGGTTTTAGGTTATAGCTTTTATGAAAGGCACAAAAGATTTATTTCCGTTAATCTCATAGAAAATATAGCCGTTGTGATATTGATTTGCATTGTTTCGATTTTTATATCTAACGCAAGTGTCGGGATTGCTTTACTAATTGGATCATTGCTCACCATTATTGAAATGGCAATCATTTTCACAAATATTATGTGGGTTGAAAAAACAAATATCTCAAAGTCATTGAAGGGAGGATGTTTATGATTATAATTCGTGGCTTAAATAAAGCATTTGGAGAGAAAATAATTTTCTCCAACTTTAATTTGAAAATTCCGGATGGAAGTTTTGTAGTAATCAGCGGGGATAGCGGCAGTGGAAAAAGCACTTTGCTCAATATGATTGGTGGTATCGAAAAGCCGGATAGCGGCAGTATCATAATCGAAGGGCTGAATATTACCCGGCTTAAAAAAAAACAGTTTTTTTGCGGATACAGTGGGGTTTCTTTTTCAGAATTTTGCACTGCTTGAAAATAAGACAGTTAAAGAAAATTTAAGTTTGATTAAAAAATCAAGCCGAACTAAAGTATCACTTAAAGAAGCTCTTAATCGTGTGGGGTTATCAAAGGAAGTTAACAAAAAAGTTTATCAGCTTTCCGGTGGTGAACAACAGAGAGTTGCTTTAGCTCGTCTTATGATGAAAAAATGTTCTGTTGTTTTGGCAGATGAACCTACTGGCTCACTTGACAAGAAAAATAGAGATATTGTTATGAGGTTATTGCACGAACTCAATGAAGAAGGTAAAACGGTTATCATTGTTACCCACGATCAGGGTATTATTGAAGATGAACCTTATGTTGTGAAAATCTGAGAGTACCTCTTAGAAATGTCTTGATCTACATTTTATGTAATTTGGGTCAGAAGAAAATCCCTTTAGGAACTAAAGGGCGCACTTCTATACTCTCCTATCGGGAGTATGTGCGTCCTGCGGAGCTTCATTCTCTGTCAGCAGAAGAAAACTGCCCGACCGAGAAAGTTGCGTCACTTCGTTCCGTCAAGGTGGCTACACCCCCTTGCGCCGCTAAAGCGGCTATCCCCTGTATACTTGCCGTCCGCAAACGGTTTTGCCAAACCGTTCGCCGCCAGCAAGTTTGTAAACGAAAAATCAAAATTTGATAAAGGAGTGTGATTGTATGAAAAAGCAACTGCAAGGTATTGCAATTATTTTACTTAGTATCCTCTTGATGCTTGGTTTTGGAAATGAACCTGTCTTTGATTTTAGCTTTAGATGGTCTGCAGTGTTTGCCATCATCGGCGTGGCTGGTGCTGTAATGACTTTCTTAGCTGACAAGAAGTAATCCAATTTCAATTTGATAACTACAATTTGACAAACAGAACACAACAACTGAACACCGAAAAACTGACCGTTGACTGGTCGCAATCTGCGAAAAGTTGACGGTCTTTTTTTATCCCCATTTTCAAAAAAGGAGGTCAACGAAAAATGGCAAAACCGAAAACCCTCGACCAGCTCCGAGCCGAAAAGGAACGAGCCGAGACGCAGCTTGCACAGGAACAGCACAAGCTGGAGCGTCTGGAGAACAGAAAGAAGTATCTGGAAAAGGGCGAGCGCAAGAAGCGCACCCACCGCCTTTGCAATCTGGGCGGCACGATTGAGAGCCTTGCCCCGGAGGTCAAAGATCTCACACGCACCGAAATGACGGAGCTGATGGAGTACATCTTTTCTCTGTCCGAAGTCCAGCGAGCCGTCCGTCACATGGCGATTACCCACATCAGCCAAGCAAACAGAGGAAAGGAGCAGAAAGCCGATGGCAATATTCCACTTCACAGTAACCCAGACCAAACGCAGTAAAGGACAGTCTGCTATCGCTTCTGCCGCCTACCGTTCTGGCGAGAGATTGTATAGCGAGTATTACGGAGAATACAGCGACTACACCCGAAAGGGCGGCGTGATATGCTCCGACATTCTCCTGCCGTCCCATGCACCGAAAGAATACGCAGACCGTCAAACCCTTTGGAACGCCGTGGAAAAAGCCGAGCGTGGCAAGACGGCACAGCTTGCATACAGTTTTGAGATTTCCTTGCAGAATGAGTTTTCCCTTGAGGAAAACATCGCTCTGGCAAGGAAATTTTTGTTGGAGCATTTTGTGAGCCGTGGCATGACCGTTGATGTGTCCTTTCACGAAAAGGAGCATGAGGACGGCGGCACACCCAACTCCCCATTTCCATTTCCTCTGTCCTATCCGACCCATCGAGCAGGACGGCACATGGGGGATAAAACAACGCCGTGAGTATGTGCTGGACGAGGACGGCAACCGCATCCGAGACCAGAACGGCGAGTATGTTTTCAATGCTGTTCCCACTACCGACTGGGGCAGTCCCGAAACGCTGGAACATTGGCGTCAGACATGGGCTGAACTATGCAACGCCAAGTTTGCCGAGAAAGGGCTTGATGTCCGTATCGACCACCGAAGCTATGAGCGTCAGGGCGTGGATTTACTTCCCACTATCCATGAGGGCGCAACCGTCCGGGCTATGGAGAAGAAAGGCATACGCACCGAAAAAGGGCGAGTTCAACCGATGGATCAGAGCCACCAATGCCGTTATCCGGGACATCAAGAAGAAAATCACTTCTCTTATGGGCTGGATAGCGGAGATGAAAGCCGAGCTTGCCAAGCCGCAGGCTCCCGACCTTGTTTCCCTGCTGAACGCCTACTACACCCAGCGCAAAGCCGGGGCTTATTCGCAGAAAGGAAAAATCAGCAACCTCAAGGAGATGAACGAGACTTTCAATTATCTCCGGGCAAACGGCATTTACACCCTTGAAGATTTGGAAAGCCGTGTCAAGGAACACAGCGCCACCACGGAGAGCTTGAAGCAGACCCTTGACAAGCAGAACGCACGAATGAAAGAAATCAAGCGGCTTTATGACTACTCCGCTACTTTCCAGAGCTTGAAGCCTGTCTATGACGGCTTGCAGAAAATCAAGTTTGAGAAGTCCAGAGCCAAGTACAAGGCGGAACACGCTGACGAGCTGAAAATGTTCTACACCGCCAGACGCAAGCTGACCGAGGAGTTCCCGGACGGCAAGGTGGATATGAAGAAAGCTGTCCGCAGAGTATGACGCTTTGGAGCAGACCCATGACACCACCTACGGCGAGTTTAAGACCGTCAGAGACGATTTACACCGCCTTTGGAAAGTTAAGTCATGCGTAGATACTGCCGCCCGATTTAACGAGCGTACAGAGGAACAAAAGCTCCAAAATCGACCCCAAACACGACACAAAAAGGAGGATATGACACGATGAATTATAACGATTGGAAAAGCGAACAAAACCCCGTCCGCAGAACGGCAAAACGCCTGTTAAGCGGAGACCCTTTGACCGATGGCAGACCTCTTTCCGACCTTATCGAGCTGGACGAGCGCACCCGAAAGGAGCTTGCCTTTGAAGCTACCCTTACCGACCAGCAGATTGAAATGTTGCAGGAATTAGGCTATCTGCCGTCCCCGAATGACAACGAATAAAGGAGGACACCATGCAGTACACCCAAGCACAGATTGACCGGGCAAACGCCGTCAGTCTGGAAGATTTTCTCCGAACACAAGGAGAGACACTAATCAAAAGCGGACGAGAATACCGCTGGAAAGAACATGACAGCTTGACCGTCCGAGGAAACAAGTGGTTTCGCCACAGCCAGAGCAAGGGCGGCTATCCCATTGATTTTGTCATGGAGTTTTACGGCAAGTCCTTTCCCGAAGCCGTCCAGATGTTGACAGGAGAAAGCGGCGAGGGACAGCCCGAAGCCACTACCACAGCACCGCCCACAGAGTTTCACTTGCCCTTACACAACCGCACAGCCGACAGAGCAATTCAATATCTTTGCGAGAGCCGAGGTCTCAACAAAACGCTTGTTGAGGCTTTTCTTCTTTCCGGGGATATTTACGAGGACGCAAAGCGGCACAATGTTGTGTTTGTCGGCAGAGACCGAAGCGGCACACCGAGATACGCCCATGTGCGAGGAACGGCAGACACTTTCAGACAGGACATTACCGGCTCCGATAAATCCTATCCGTTCCGCTATGAGGGCAACGGCAACCAGCTCTTTGTCTTTGAAGCCCCGATAGACCTTTTATCCTTTATCTGCCTATATCCGCAGGACTGGCAGACAAGGAGCTATCTTGCCCTGGGCGGCGTTTCGGGCAAAGCCCTTGACCGTTTCCTTTCTGAACACAAGGACATTCTCAAAGTGTTCCTTTGCCTTGACAGCGACACCGCAGGAAGTGAAGCCTGTACCCGACTGGCACAGGACATTCCCGGTCAGATCGCCGTTGTGCGACTTGTCCCGGCAAGGAAAGACTGGAACGATGTTCTCCGTCAGCAAGGGGACATTCCCAGCCGCAAATTCATAGCCGAGACAATCACGCTGCGAGAGCCGCCCACCGCCCAGCCCGTCCCAATGCTCCGTATGGCTGATGTTGAGCTGACGAGCGTGGAATGGCTATGGTTTCCGTATATTCCCTTTGGAAAGCTGACTATCATACAGGGCAACCCCGGCGAGGGAAAGACCTACTTTGCCATGCGCCTTGCGGCGGCTTGCACTAACCGAAAGCCCCTGCACGGTATGGAGACCCTTGACCCATTCAATATCATCTACCAGACCGCAGAGGAAGGTCTGGGCGATACCGTCAAGCCCCGACTGATTGGAAGCGGACGCAGACCTTGAAAGAGTGCTTGTCATTGACGATAGGGACACGCCGCTGACCCTTGCCGATGAACGCATAGCAAGGGCAATCCGTGAGAACAACGCAAGGCTGGTTATCATTGACCCGGTACAGGCGTTTCTGGGTGCAGATGTTGACATGAACAGGGCAAACGAGGTGCGCCCGATATTCCGTAGTCTGGGAGACATTGCACAGGCTACCGGGTGCGCTATCGTGCTGATAGGACACCTCAACAAAGCCGCAGGAACACAAAGCACCTACCGAGGGTTAGGGTCTATCGACATTACGGCGGCAGTCCGCAGTCTGCTCTTTATCGGCAAGCTGAAGGACAGCCCCACAACAAGGGTGCTTATCCATGAGAAAAGCTCCCTTGCGCCGCCCGGACAGTCCCTTGCCTTTTCTCTGGGAGACGAGAAAGGCTTTGAATGGATAGGCGCATACGACATTACCGCCGATGAGCTTCTTGCCGGGACGGACACCACCAAGACCGAGAGCAAGACGGCACAGGCTGAAATGCTGATACTTGAGCTTCTTGCAGACGGAAAGCGTATGCCGAGTATGGAACTGGAAAAAGCGGTCAATGACCGTGGGATTTCCTCACGCACCATGAGAACGGCTAAAAGCCGCATCGGGGACAGGCTTGTGACCGAAAAAGACGGCACAGCATGGGTCTGCTATCTCCGAAGCTGACACAGGAACACGGCAAGCGTGGCAAAGACGGCAAAGGTTTTATAGATACCTTAATGTTGCCGCCTTGCCTTCTTCCCTCATACCGATCACCGCCCGATGATGAAAAGTCACCGGGCATTTTTTATTTACAGGAGGATTTTGAATGAACAATACCGCAACCACCAACACCCCTTGCCCGACTGTCAGAAAGCAGATCGGCAAGACAACCTATATCGTCCGTGTGCATTTCAGCGAGACCGCCAAGGAGACGATGGAGGACAAAATCAAGCGTCTGCTCCGTGAAGAAGTCCGCAAAATGTGACTTCTTTGTAAACTTGATTAAAAAGTCCTTGACAATTCGTTTCTGGAAAAACAGCCAAGTCGATTTTGATTTCCTGCGGCGCTCGCCTTGCCGTGTTCGACATTGCAGAGTTGCGTGAGGTCACGGCTTATGATGAGCTGGAGCTGGATACTCTGGGAGACAGGAAAACTGCCCTGTTCCTCATCATGAGTGACACTGATGACAGCTTTAATTTCCTTATATCCATGTGTTATACCCAGCTGTTTAACCTGCTCTGCGAAAAGGCCGACGATGTGTACGACGGCAGACTGCCGGTTCATGTGCGCTGTCTGATCGACGAGTGCGCCAACATTGGCCAGATACCCAAGTTGGAAAAGCTGGTGGCCACCATCCGAAGCCGTGAGATCTCCGCCTGTCTGGTGTTGCAGGCGCAGAGTCAGCTCAAGGCGATTTATAAGGATAACGCAGATACCATTATCGGAAACATGGATACTTCCATTTTCCTGGGCGGTAAGGAGCCGACCACTCAAGGAGCTGGCCGCCGTGCTGGGTAAAAACCATCGACACCTACAACACCCTGGAGAGAGCCGTGGGAGGGAAACATCCCATTCAATAAACTATAAAAAATTGGGGAAAGATATGCCATACTTGTTCGTGAAGAGTTCAGTTGCCTTGAATTTATCATGAACAGGGACACGATCGACTGGATTCTGAAAAACTGAATACAGGAGGTCGAACATGGAGCATTTACCAAAGAAAATCCATCAAAACGGCATCAGCTACACGCTGGTGGGAGACTACTACATCCCCGATCTGAAGCTGCCGGAGGAAAGCCGCCCTATCGGGCTGTGGGGCCGGATGCACAAGACGTTTTGCAAGAACACTCGGCCCGGTCAGTACAATGCCCTGCTTCTGTCGGGAAAACTCTGGACATATCTTGCTGACCTGAACGAACAGGCCGTTGACCGGCTAGCGTGTATCGTCTCGCAGATGCAGGAGGCGGAGGGCGTCACCGAGGAACTGAAAGCCCGTGACCAGCTTGCATGGGTCGGGGGTATGAACAGCATCCGCAGCCGGGCAGAGGAAATCATCCTCTCTGAGATGATTTTTGTCTGAGGGAGGTGGGCGCATGATACTGGAAGAAATGTTTAACGGCAGATTTTATCCCTGTGAAACGGTGGTCGCTGATTCACCGAGATTCAAGCAGGCAGTCAAGGCCAGCGCCGATCTGATGGACACCTTATCGGAGCGTCTGAGCAAAGAGGACTATGCACTGGTCGAAGAACTGCGGGCGCAGGTGGCAATCGCTCAGTGTGAGGAAAACGAAAGCCACTTCAAATACGGCTTTTCGGCGGGGCTGCTTGTCCAGCAGGAAGCCCATACGCAGGTGTCGCAGAAAGACAAAGAATAGCATCTTCAATAGTGGCTGTTCCCAAACTGGGAACAGCCACTACAACAGAATACAGCTTCACGAAAGCCATTTGCCAATCAACCGGCGGATGGCTTTGCCCCTCCGGATATGGAAATTTTACTTCCGCTTACGTCTGGCCTTGCGGTTGGGCGGGATGGGGCTGGCCTTTCCCCTCATATTATTGGGATTTTTGAGCAGCTTGGACAGGCTCAGTATTCGCAGGAACGCCGAAGTCCTCCGAGGAAATCTTCTCGAAGGGTATCTGCAACTTATCGCAGAACTCGTGGATCAGCATTTCTGTATCGCTGCCCTGCCCTATGGCCTGCTCAAATTTTTCCTTCACATCATCCAGCGTGGGCTGCGGGTCGGCGGTGGTCTTGTCCTGTAGATGCGCCTCCCGTATATCCCGGACAATGCTGTCCAGATCATCATGCAGGACATGGCTGTAAAATCGCTTTCCTGCACCTGCCCCAGTTCCAGCGTCCGCATATAGAGGTCATCTTCTCCGGGCGCATACTTGCTCATGACGGTCTGCCGGGTGGCCTCCAACACCAGATTCATCTGCTCCACCCGCATATTGGCGATCTGGTCGATGCAGATTTCCATATCTATCATCAGCCGCCGGAAATTCGGGTGGGCAGCCAGTTCGCAGAGAAGCCGGTTGTTGATTTTGCCGCTGCTCAAAGTTCCACCATATCATCACTCAGATGCAGAGATTGAAGTTCTGTGTTTGGGTGATTTTTTTTCCGTCAGCCCCATCAGATAGTCGGTGGACACGCCGTAAAAGTCCGCCAGCGTTGCAATCGCAAACGGGCTGATGTCCTTGTAGTCATCGGTTTCGTATTTTCCCAGCGCAGATTTAGACAGGCCGGTCTGCTCCGCCAGTTGTTCCAGCGTCAGGTGCTTGTCCACCACCCGCAGGTCTTTGAGCCGCTCCGGGATTGTCAGCTTTGCGTACATCCAAAGCCCCCTCTCTCGTTATCTTTTTCAGTGATTACACCCATTATAGCACGATTCCATAAGCGTGGAATTATGCGGATTTCAAGCGTTTTCCGACGTTTTGGATATACGGGAAAGGGCCTCTTTTTTCGGTAAACTGGTTCTTGCAGACAGGCACAGAACCTTGAAAATCGAATGACCGGCTGCAAGGGGTATGGCCTCCGGGGAAGTGACGCCAGGACAGAAATCGAGCACACCAAAGAGGCCGATACGCCGGGAGAAATTCCGGGCAGGAGCGGCTTGCAGGCAGACCGGCGGACAGGAAACAAGTTTATCATGCGGGGCGTATGGCTCCGTAGCAAAGAAATGGAGGAAATCATTATGACACTGAGTATGAAAGAAAGAAGATTCTCTACGCCTACGGCTGTCTCAGCCACCACAATACGGTGACACGGCTGAAATGGCTGACGGCCCTGCCGGTTGACCCGGAGGCCAAACGCCGGATGCTGGGGCTGGCCCAGAAGGTGGAGACGGAGGTGGATGAAAGCTGGTACGAGGATTTTTACCACCATCTGCGGATGGAGATGGACGAGTACCGCCGTCTCAAGCGCAACCTGCGTGTGCTGAAATCTTACACCGATTATGAGGAGGATCTGTATGAAGAAGCTGTCTAAGTATGAGAAAGAAACTATCATCAACTGGAACGAGGCGGAGAACCTTGCCAGCATCTACACCTTCAACGCCAGCGGAAGCGCAGGCTGGCTGATTTCAGCCGGAAGTACCCGCTGCTGTGCCGGTTGGAGCGCAGCACGCCGGAGGGCAGCGTGACCTATGTGCTGGACAAGTCCCGGCTGTCGATCCGGCTGGTGCCGCCGTACAGCGGGGAACGGAAAGCCGCTGCAAGGGAGTACGCAAAGGAGCATGGCTTTCAGGTGGTGGGAGCGGAAGAAAAAATCGCTTGAAATCGGGGCGATTACGGTCAAAAATGCCGGGTCTGCACCCGCTGTTTTGACCGGCAATCCCCGCAGGCGTATTCCGTATCCACTTCCCGCCGAAAGGCGTAACTGTGTGGATGCGGAGCCGGTGAAACTGGCAAACACCGTTCCTGCGGTGGAAGCCAGCTTCGCCGGGTGCGGAAGTACAGAGGGCGGCCAGCCCTTTGTGGCGGGGTGCAGGGGCGGCAGCGCACTGCTGGGGTCAAGGGGCAACGCCCATTGGCAGGTTAAGGGCAGCCGCCCCATCGGGTCAAGGGTGAAACGCCTTGCCCAGCGTTGATGCGCCCACGCATTACTGCGCAAACCGCGCTTCGCATCCCCTTCCCCGGCCCCAGAACATCTTCGCAGGAAGGAGGAAATCTGTTTGAAACTGACACGACACAATGGACGCTCCGGCAAGCATGGCACCTATAATCCCCGCCACAATGACCGCCGGTTTGAAGAACAGCGAACACATTGACGCAGAACGGGCAAGGCAGAATGTCTACTGCCGGAGCTTCCGGAACCCGCTTTCAGCTTTCGAGCGGATGTATTACTACGAGCATTACGGCGGCTATGTGGAAGCTCAGAACGCCCGGAATGAGAAAACCCGGCACACCGAGCGCAACCGCACTGTGGAGGACTTGCTGAAAAACAACAAGACCTGCCCGGAGGAAAGTATCTACCAGATCGGCACGCTGGGAGAATCCGTCTCGCCGGATACGCTTCTTTTCCATCGTAAATGAGTTTTATCAGGAATTTGAGCGCCGCTTCGGTTCCCATATCCACATCCTGGACTGGGCGCTCCATCTGGACGAGGGACGCCCACATCCATGAGCGGCACGTCTTTGACTGTGAGAACCGCTACGGGGAACTGTGCCCCCAGCAGGAAAAGGCGCTGGAAGAACTTGGCATCCCTCTCCCCAACCCGGAGAAGCCCAAAGGCCGGAACAACAACCGCAAGCAGACCTTTGATGCGGTCTGCCGGACGATCCTGTTTGACATCGCCAGACGGCATGGGCTGCATCTGGATCAGGAGCCGTCCTACGGCGGGCGGGACTATCTGGAAAAACAGGATTATATCCTGATGAAGCAGAAGGAGCAGCTTGCGGCGCAGGAGCAGAAGCTGGAAGAACTGAAGCTCAAAATTGAGGACGTGGAGACGCTGTTAGATGATGTTTCCGATGCGGCCTATGACAAGGCGGTGGAGGTGGTGACCGATACCGTCCGGCAGGAGACGCACAAGGAAGATATTCGTCTGGTGGAAGAATCGAAAAAAGTGGGTGCTTTCGCCGGAACGGAAAGCCCCGAAAAAGGAACGTGAGTATGCCGCTGAGCGTCTGGATGGGGTCATTACCAAAATCAAAAACGCCATGCAGCACGCTCTGGCGAAAATCCAGCGGACACTGATGCAGCCGGAGGTCAAGCAGTTCGGGAAGGAGCAGGTCAAGAAGAGCCAAAGAATCCATTATGGATATGCTGGCAAAGGCAAAAGATTAACGCTGACCGAGATAACCGGGAGCGCTTGGGAACGTGAGGGGCGAATCGCCCCGACCAAAAAGAACGATATAGAGTTGTAAGGCATCTGATTTTCTGCGGAAACCGGGTGCCTTTTTCTCTGTCTGGAGGTGAGAAAATCGAATGTATTTGAAGCGGTGAAGGAGTCTGTCACCACAAGGCAGGCTGCGGAATATTACGGGGTGCAGGTTGGCAGGAATGGCATGGCCTGCTGTCCCTTCCATGATGACAAACATCCCAGTATGAAGATTGACCATCGGTTCCACTGCTTCGGCTGTCAGGCGGACGGGGATGTGATTGATTTTACCGCCCGTCTGTTCGGGCTGAACAAAAGAGGCGGCCTTGAAGCTGGCGGAGGATTTCTCGGTCAGCTTTGACGCCAGGCCATGACCCGCCCCGCAGGAGGCCGGTCAAGCGAAAAATCAGCGAGGAACTGCGTTACCGGCAGGCGGAGCAGAAATGTTTCCGGGTGCTGTGCAATTACCTGCATCTGCTGGAACGCTGGGAGAAAGAATACGCCCCGCAGACGCCGGAGGAAACATGGAACCCGCTGTTTGTGGAGGCCCTGCAAAAGAAACCGTACACGGAATATCTGCTGGATATTCTCTTGTCCGGCAGCATGGAGGAACGTGCTTCCGTGGTCGCTGAGTATGGAAAAGAGGTGAGGAAGATTGAGCAGCGAATATCAGAGTTTACCGCTAGCCACCCGGCAGGCCGCCATGGGCGCAGCCGAAGACTTAGCGCCGGAACGGAGCGTTGATGAGGTGCGAAAAGCCTCCGTCACCGAGAAGGGCAGCCCGCCAACACCATCGGCAACTGCCGGACAGTGTTCTGCCATGACCCTCTCCTGCGTGGGGCGATCCGCCTGAACCTTTTGACTGACCGGGTGGACATTGTACAGGATTTAGGCTGGCGCAGGAATACCAGTGCCCTGACGGATACGGACGTGAAATATCTGCTTCTCTATTTTGAGCAGACCTATGGCCTGACCAGTGAGAAAAAGATGACGGCGGCGCTCTCCATCGTGGCGAATGAGAACTGCTACCATCCCATACAGGACGTGCTAAACGGCCTTGTCTGGGACGGGACGCCCCGCATCCGCTCCTGTCTCCATCATTTCTTAGGTGCGGACGAGAGCGACTATGTGGAGGAAATGCTGAAACACTTTTTGCTGGGGGCTATCCGGCGGGTATTCCGCCCCGGCTCCAAATACGAGGAAATGCTCTGTCTGGTGGGCGGTCAGGGGGCTGGCAAGTCCAGCTTCTTCCGCTTGCTGGCGATCCGGGACGAGTGGTTCAGTGACGACCTGAAAAAACTGGACGATGACAGGGTGGTATCTGAAGCTACAAGGCCACTGGATTATCGAGATGTCGGAGATGCTGGCCACCAGCAGCGCCAAAAGCATTGAAGAAATCCGCTCCTTTATCAGCCGCCAGAAGGAAACCTACCGGACGCCCTATGAGGCCCAACCCAAAGACCGGCTGCGGCAGTGTGTGTTCGGCGGTTCGTCCAACACACTGGATTTCCTGCCCCTTGACCGGGCCGGAAATCGGCGCTTTTTGCCGATCATGATTTACCCGGAGAATGCGGAGGTTCACATTTTGGAGGACGAGGACGCCTCCAGAGCTTATCTTTTACAGGTCTGGGCGGAGGCCATGACGGTTTACCGCAGCGGCCACTACTCTATGAAGTTCAGCAAGTCCATCCAGCGGCAGCTTGTGGAGGTGCAGAAGGATTTCATGCCGGAGGACACCGAGGCCGGACAGATACAGGGCTTTCTGGAACACTACACCGGCAGCATGGTCTGCTCCAAACAGCTGTTCAAGGAGGCGCTGGGCCACACTTACGATGAGCCGAAGCGGTGGCAGCTTCACAATATCAACGGATCATGAACACGGTGGTGACGGGCTGGAAACCATTCTCCAATCCCCGGATGTTCGCCGGATACGGCAGGCAGAGGGGTTGGGAACGGGACGTTTCCGGCAACGAACTGCCCGGCAACGAAGATGGATTTGTGGAGCTGACCGAGGAAGATTGCCGCCAGTTGGAGCTTCCGAAGGAGTGGATTGCCTGAAAATGGCGGTCTGTTGCCGGGATGGTTGCCGCTTGGTTGCCGGGTTCGTTGCCGGGGATTCCCCTGTCTGGATGCGGGAAAAAGCCAGTAAATAAGGGATATTTTAATATTTATCTTTATCTCCGGCAACGAAAGCAACGAGATTTTTCAAGAAAATTCACAAAGTAAGATTTGCAGGTCAGACGGTAGTTTACAGGTTTTCAGAGGTTCGTTGCCGGACTTCGTTGCCAGTGCTGCCGTCTGGCCTGCTACTCTATGGAGGTAGCCTATGGAAAAAAGCAAAACAGCAGAAAAATAAAGTCCGTTTTGTGGTGGTGCGGGAGTTCTCCGGGGAGAAGTCCATGCGGGAAGCCTTTGAGCAGCTCATTGAACGCCAGACCTGCGAACACTTCGAGGAATGGCGTCATCAGCGGGAAATGGCAGAAAACGCTGCGTAAAAACGGTTGATTCAGGGACAGGGACATGGTACTATAATGGTATCGTGTCCCTTTTCATAGAAGAGAACACTATGAGCAGGAAAAACAAGTTAATCAGAAAATCACAGCTCTCTACTGCCGTATCTCTGGATGATGGCGGCGATAATGAGAGTATGAGCATCAGCAACCAGAAACTCATGCTCCGGGACTTCGCCGAAAAGCATGGGATGTTCCAGTATGAGTATTATGTGGATGACGGCTATACAGGCCGCAACTTCAACCGCCCCTCGTTCCAGCGCATGATCGCTGACATTGAGGCGGGGAAGATTGGTTGCGTGGTCACCAAAGACCTATCGAGGCTCGGCAGGAATTATATCGAAGCTGGAAGCTATATCGAAATCTTTTTCCCCAAACACAATGTGCGCTATATCGCCGTCACGGACGGCGTGGACAGCCTGACCCGTCAGGAAATGGACATCACGCCCTTTAAGAATATCCTGAACGATATGTACAGCCGGGATATTTCCAAAAAGGTGCTGGCGGGACGCATGACCCGTTCCCGGCAGGGAAAGTTCTGCGGCGGGCAGCCGCCTCTTGGCCTGATGCGTGACCCGGAGGACAAAGGACATCTGATCCTGACCCGGAGACAGCACCGGTAATCCGAAAAATCTATGATATGGCGCTGGATGGCTGGGGATGTATGCGGATCGCAAAGCAGCTCATGGAGGATAAAATCCCCATCACCAGAGTAAAAAGCAATACAGAATGTGATGTGAACTACTATTCATGGGGGAAGTGCAAGGAATCAGCCATATCCTGCGGAATCCCTTTTATAAAGGCGCACATTTGGTCTTTCGGACGCACCAGAAAGGCATCCGCTCCAACACTTATGACATTATTCCCCCGTGACCAGTGGGAAGTGATCGAGGGCTGCCATGAGGCCATTGTGACGCCGGAGGAATGGGAACAGGTGCAGGAAATCATTGACCGCAGGCCAACCATTATGAAAGGCAACGCCTGCCCCTTTCTATAACCTGTTCCACGGATTGGTTTACTGCGCCACCTGCGGGAAGTCCATGCAGGTGCGGTATGAAGAAAGGTCGGCAGAACCGGGAAGAACCGTTTCACCGGCGAGATGCGGGAGCCGATTGACAGGGCATACTATATCTGCCAGACCTACAACCGGCTGGGCAAGAACGCCTGTACCAGCCACAAGATTGAGGCCAGGGATTTGTACAATCTGGTGCTGAAAGACATTCAGGAACTGGCGGCGCAGGCCATGAAGGACGCCGATGCGTTCTACCAGCGGCTCAGCCGCCGGATGGAGCGCCGGTATCTGGTGGATGCTTCCCAGACTGAGAAGGAACGGAAACGGCTGGAAGCCCGGAATCAGGAAATTGACGGGATGTTTTTAAGCCTGTACACCGATAAGGCCAAAGGCATCCTGACCGAACAGCGGTTTATGAAGCTGACGGCGGCGCTGGAACAGGAGCAGGAAGCCAACCAGAAGCGCCTGCACGATCTGGCGATGATGCAGAGCCGGGCGGACGCACAGGAAAGTGAAGTCCGTACCTTTATTAAGGAAATCCGGCGCTATGCCGCCATTGAGGAACTGGACGAGTCCGTACTGAACCGGCTTATCAGTAAAATCCTGATTGGCGAGGTTAAGAAGCTGGACGGCCAGAAGGTGCAGGAAGTCAGAATTGTTTATAACTTTGTCGGGGAAATCCCGGAGATTGCAGCGTAAATAGTTTGCCCCATCTCTCAACCACTGAGGGATGGGGCTTTTGTTGTGGATAAAGCGATTTGTCTGAACGATAGTATTATCCCATATAATCCGTTCGCAGTGCTTCTACCAGATCACATTTCAGAATTTTCTTGCCACCCAGGTAATATGCCAATGCGACAAAGCCAAAAAGTGCCGCGATAAAAAGCAGGATAGGAACAATGGGAGCCACTGCTAAAAATTCCATTGGATTCAGGTAGCTTGCCGTTATCATCAACCACACAAACACAACCGTAATCGGCAGCGTGATCAGAACGGGGCGACCCGCTATCACGAGGGCCTCGATCCAAAACATTTTTCGCATACCTTCCGGCGTCATGCCAATGGACATATATCTCGCAAATTCTCTTTTCCTTTGCCGGATAAATCCCAGCGTGTTGGAAAATACGTTAGCGATCCCGATGAAGGCCAGCAACACACACAGCGCCCCAATTATCAGTTTGTATCCGTTCAGCATGGCATCGTTGTCTATCTTTTCCTGAACCCGGTTTTCCACCTCGAAAGAAATGTCATGCCCCAGCACATTCGTCAGCTCGGTTTCAATCATACTCAGTTCTGTCAGGGTTCTTTCTTTTTCTGAGAGAATGCGGATATAGGTATCTGGTTCAGCATTTCCAATCGTCTCTTCGATTTGTTTCCATGTGGAAAGGGACACAAATTGAACTAAAGCATAGTTATCATATTCTTCTCTCAAAACCGGCGGCTCCTGTGTAAAGCCCAAAACCGGAATTCCCACAGTTGCAGCCGCATCTTCCAGGTTTTGTAAAGTCATCGTGTCCTGGTTCTCTGACAAAAATGGAACATATTCTTTGTATCTGAAATTGCTGTTTATGTTGTCCCAAATACGGTTTAAAACAACGCTCCCGTTTTTCGCTGAGGAAACGCCGATCTGCTCACAATACGTGGCAAAGCTGCTGTCGTCCATGATTACAATAGGAGCCTGAATGGTATAAATCCCATCTGCCATACTGGCATCACTTCCGGCGACTGTTTCAAGACCACCCAGACTTTTTACTTCTTCGCTGACAGCGTCCGCCCCAATAGAACAAACGGCGTTTGCCCTTTGATAAATCACACTGTCTGTATCAGGCAAAGCATGGATTTCATCCGTATGAGAAAAGTCCTCGATCCTTGTGTCCTCAAGAGTTGCCATCACATCCCAGGCATCCTGGTAGCGTTCAAAATAGGTATGGTTTGTACTGATTCCAGAGAGAGTAAAAAAAAGCTCAGCATGAGAGCAAAGCCCAAGAAAGGAAAGGGTCAACGACAGCGTGGCGGTTCGCAGAGATTTCTTCTGTGCTTTCAGCGCATTCCCGGCAAGTTCCCCTTCGGTTCCAAATAAAAGCGCAAGAATACGGGATTTTTTTCTCCGTTTTAGCTGTAATTCTCCCGTGTTTTTTATAGCTTCCAGTGGGGTCATCTTGCTCAATTTCCTGGCTGGCAGCCAGGCAGAAATCAGTACCGTCAAAAACGAGGTCAGAATCGTGACTGCAAACACCAGCGGATGATAGGCAAAGGCAGCTTCATGTCTGCCGACAATACCATCGGCGAGAATATTGACTGCTTGGATGGCTCCGAAGGTCAAAGCGATTCCGACAATACTTCCGATCAAAACAGGAATCACACAAAGCATCGCCGCTTCCTGTAAAAGACAGGTGCGGATTTGCCCCGGCGTCGCCCCAATGCTGGAAAAAATGCCAAACTGATGGACACGGGCATTCATAGATACAGCAAACGAGTTATGGATGATTAAAATCAAAGACACCGACACAAGCAGGAGTACAAAGAGATAAAAAGCCATCAATAAGGGCGGATTGCTGTCCTGCATCGTTGATGAAATAACTTGACAGCAGTGATTCATGATACGATACGGAAGTTTCCGGAACACCTAACTGCTGGGCGATAAGAGGCATATCCTGATACACAGCCCTCATGTTATCAAAGCAAATATCAACTACAAGAGTTTGATCGTCTGATAAATCCTCATTGATTATAGCCGTTTTTACATTGGCGAAATTCTCAATCTCGACACTTTATCTTCTTCAAACGCCCGCTGATGCGTCCCTGCCAGTTTCCTTCTTCTAAAACAACAGATTCTATTTCATAATTCCAGAAGTTATAAAACAAACCGCACAGCAAAGAAAGAAACAGAGCAGAAATAAACGCCGCAACCAGAACGGATACGCTGAAAGCCCGATTCTTTTTGATGAATCCGATCGAATAGTCTTTCCACATATTCTTACCTCCGTTTCTGATCGCCGACAATTTTCCCGTCCTCTATGGTAATAACGCGATCCGCCTCCAATGCGATCTTTTCATCATGGGTAATCAAAAGAATCGTCTGTTCCAGGTTACGGTTAGATAATTTTAGCAAGTCAATAATTTCCTCTCCGTTTTTCCGATCCAAGTTGCCGGTCGGTTCATCTGCAAGCAACAGCGCCGGGCGATAGATCAAAGAACGGGCGATAGCAACTCGCTGCTGTTGTCCGCCGGAAAGCTGGCTGGGCAGTGATTCCAGTTTATCTTCGATTCCCAGGGAATGTACAATCTGCTCAAAGTATTCTTTATTGGGTTTGCGCTTGTCCAACAGGAGCGGCATGAGTATATTTTTTCGGACGGTAAGGGTGGGGAAGGTTATAAAACTGATAGACCAATCCGACCTTCCTGCGCCGGAAAATGGCTGCCTGGGTTCGGTTCATGGCAGATAATTCTGTCCCCTCTATCAGGACTTTCCCTTTTGTCGGCTTATCCACGCTTCCCAAAATATGCAGCAGGGTAGATTTTCCCGAACCGGATGCCCCTACGATTGCTACAAATTCTCCTTTTTGTACAGACAAGTCAATGTGATCCAACGCCACGACCTGATTGTTCCCAGAACCATATACATTTCGGACATTTTCACATTTTAGTATTTCCATGTCACTTTCTCCTCTCTACGAAATGGTCTTGCGTACAGTATAACAAAGTAAAGTGACATCTCAGTGACTGTACATCCTTATTTCAAAACAAGCACCGCCATTTTGCAAGTTACAGGCGGTTATAGTTCCGTTCTGCAATTCAAAAATGGAACGGGCAAGAGCCAGACCAATTCCAATTCCATCTCCAACCGCACACCGGCCCCGGTAAAAACGATCAAAAAGATGCGGTAAGTCCTCTGTGTCAAAGCCCGCCCCGTCATCCCATACCTGAATTTCTACATAGAGAGGGTTGCCAGAGTAGCCACAATGGACTACGCCGCCCGGCTTGGAATGTTCCATACAATTCTTGATGAGATTGATGAGGGCTTCCATTGTCCACTCCAAATCCCCCCAAAATTCAATACAGCCATTTTCTGGAATTTCAACAGTAATATGATTTTTCCGCAATAAATCGTTCAGATTATCTGCCGCCAGATTTAATACCGTATAAAGATCGACCTTTTCCCGTTTGAGCGGCAGCGTTCCAGCATCAATTTTGGAAAGCATAAGCAGAGATTCTTCCAGACGGTTTAATCGTTTCAACTGCTGCTTTACCTGTTCTGCGTAAGCCCCCGGAATTTCTTTTTCCATAAGCTGCAACGACAAAAGGCCGCTGATCGGCGTTTTCAGTTGATGTGCGATATTAGCCAGGTTCTCTGCAAAATTTTTCTTTGCGGCAACTGCTGTTTCCCTTGTTTGATAAAGCATCGTGACAGTTTTGTATATTTCGTCCTGCAAATGGGAATATTCATCTTCCTTCGCCTGTATCAATGTCCCGCCAGCACCGATATTAACCTGTTCCAAATACTCGGTCAAATCATCAATTCTCTTTCGATTTTTTCTGTGGGACAAAAAAGTTCCAGCTCCAAAAGCACAAGCAGTCACAAGGAAAAATAGAATCAGAAAAAGCACGGTATCCAGCGGGAAATCATAGCAAAAATCATCGACCCGGTATCCGTATTTTTCCAGATAATCGTTGCCTCTGAGTTCTTGTTCCGTCAATGAATGATAGTCTTTCAGAGCCGCTAATAGCTGTGGCTCTGCTTCAGGAGAATTTGCCAATATGGTTTCGCATAATGCCGAGGTGTGTTCAAATGCAATCTGCCGGTACGTGTGCAGGAAGAAAGCGGCGGTAAGTATCATGCCTGCCGCAAGAACAGCAAACGGAAAAATCAGAAGTATTTTTTGTTTCCATTTTTCGCTCATTGTGTGTCCTCCATACGGTAGCCAAAACTTCGGATCGTTTTTAGGCAGGCTGGATGATTCAGCTTTTCCCGCAATCTTTTCATTGTGACCGTCAGCGTATTATCGTTTACATAATTCCCGCTGCGATCCCAAACCTGCTCTAATAGCTGATTTCTGGTGATCGTTTTTCCCTTGTTTTCCATCAAAATCAGCAGAATGCGGTACTCCGGCTGGCTTACAACGATTTCTTTCTGCCCGTCATAGACAGCCGTTTTTTCTTTATCCAACATCAGGTCATCGCAGAATAGCTTTGTGTCGGTTACGGTTTTGGTTCTTCGCAGCAGTGCCAAAATACGGGAATACAGAACGGCAAGATCAAAGGGCTTTACCACATAATCATCCGCCCCATTTTGGAAACCAGTAACAATGTCGTGGGAATCGCCCCGAATCGTTAAATAAACAATAGGCAGAGTTTTCCATCTTTCCCGAATCCAAAGGCATAATTCACTCCCTTGTCCGTCCGGCATATTCCAGTCCAGCAAGACGATTGTAGGTAAATGACCGATTAATGCTTTCTTGACATCTGCAATTCTATCAAAAACGGCTACTTTGCAATTCTGCTGTTCCAAATATTCTTTTACAGACTTGCCAATCGTTTCGTCATCTTCCGCATAATAAACTTCAATCATGATGTTCTCCTCCTGATTGCCCGGCAGATTTTCTCCGCCCATCCAATGGCTTCGTAGCATTCTTTGGGATAAGCCAGACGGTTCCCATTTTTTCCGCTCCTGGGATACGTCCTGCGGAACAGTAGTAATTTATCCAACGGGGTGTTACTCCCCAAATTTTGCTTGCTTCTTTCAAAGTCATGTAATCCATATAGCACCTCCGTACCGCCTTATTATAATTCACACTCTCGAATAAAACAAGTTAAGCAGTACAAGTCAAGCTAATAATTATCAGAATGGCAGCCACAAAAAGGAATTCTTTGATCGTGGCTGCCATTTTTTTAATTCATCACTTGACATTGTGGCAAAGAGCTGATGAGCCAGGATGAGATTGCGGTGATGGATGGCGGCAAGTGCATCCTCCAGCTGCGCGGTGTGCGTCCTTTCCTTTCGGACAAGTACGACATCACCAAGCACCCCAATTTCAAGTACACTGCCGACGCGGATGACAAGAACGCTTTTGATATTGAAGCATTCTTGTCCGCAAGGCTGAAACTCAAGCCCAATGAGGTCTGCGATGTCTATGAAGTAGACACAAAGGGTGCTTAACACTGTTCGCTTTTGAAGGGAGTGATCTTATCTATTCGCCGCACCTGCCCTCTATGGGCCATTGGCGTACAAAGCGGACAATCGCAAGAAAAAATAATGAAAAGGAGGACAGTTGAATCATGCCCCGGAAACCGGGCGGCAGATTGTTCCGGCTTTTGTATGCCTATGAAACATGACAAACCTATTTTTTAATCAGATTCCGGCTAACAAACTATATGGCATTTTTTGAACAGGCAATCACCGTTCTTCAGACCCTCGTTATCGCGCTCGGTGCCGGTCTCGGTATCTGGGGCGTTATCAACCTGCTGGAAGGTTACGGCAACGACAACCCCGGCGCCAATGCTCATGTGCCATAAAGTAACACACAAGAATTTGATAGACAGCAGCCCACTATTCCGTTATTACCTTACGCACACACCGTGTAACTTTTCGTTAAGCCTATTGACTCTGATACCTCGGAAGAGATATAATATAGTTGCTATTTAGCAAGCCTAAATAGCAAAGCTAAAGAGAGGCGACGATATGAATAACAAATATGTCCAGCAATTCAAAAAAGGCTCTCTGGAAATGATACTCTTATGCCTAATCGGACGCAAGGAAACTTATGGATATGAAATTATAACCGAATTGAACAATAGTGCGTCTGTTTTGGGATATGCGAAAGAGGGAACCATTTACCCCATTCTGTATCGTTTACAGGAAGCAGAACTAATCAAATGCCGATTGGCTCCGGCTGCGGCAAATGGCGGCTCAAAAAAGTATTATTCTTTAACGGATAAAGGCAGGAATGTACTTGATGAACTAATCTTATTTTGGTCAAGCTATGAAAACTGCGTAAACGGCTTTATAGAAAGTTATCAACAAGCGAGGGTGTCCAAATGAAAGAACAATATATCAAACAGGTTGAAAAGGAACTATCTTTACCACGCAAAATGAAAAAAGAGGTTGTGCGTGACTTGAATGAAGTTTTTGCGTCTGCTATGGAGCATGGAGAAACAGAGCAGCAGATTATCCAGCGTTTGGGGACGCCAAAAGAATTTGCAGACAGCACCGCAGAACAGTTTGGCATTGATAACACCAAATCGAAAAAAAGGAACGGTATCATTTCTACCTTGTTGCGCTTGTTATCGCGGTTGCTGCCTTTCGGTATATGCTGTTACGCAATCAGGAAAAGTACCAGAAGGAGCAATCGGACAAGCAGACGCGACAACAAATATACAGATTGAGGGCGCGTTTGCCTTTGATATTTCGCAAATCCTTTGGCTATTGGGTTTGCAGCAACAGCTATTGCTGTTTTGTTAATTATCCGAACCATACACAAAAACAGGAGGTAACTAATGAAAAAGTATATTTCTGTATTCACAATCATGGTTATGATTTTTTTGGCTGCGTGTTCTAATCAAAATACATCATCTACACCGACAAGCAATGAGAACAATACGCAATCTAATAGTGTTACAAAATTGGACGAGGGTGTTTGGCCTGCGAATGAGTACACAGAGGGGCTTCCTGTTGCGCCTGGTACGGTTGCATGGGCTACACTTGATACAGAACATGAGAATTGCAATATCAACCTTACCGACATTAGCGAAAACGACTATAACGAGTATATGGAGCTTTGAACCAAGAAGGCTTTTCCGTAATTGAAAATGTGTCAGAGGAAATCGAAGGAGAAAACTATGTTTCTATCGGGACACTTTTATCAAATGACGAAAAGTGGTTAAGTATCAGCTACATACCCGATAGTCTAACTATCTACATTTCCTTTGACAATAACTGAAAGAGATATAGCAAAGTCAGCCGAGCCAGTCAACGGTCAAGATGAACGACGCAAGCGCCGCCGTTGACAGCCCCGCCCGCCTTTGCTGGTAGAATCAAGGGCGACAGCAAGGAGTGCTGCCGCCCCGCACTATTATCAGAGAAGGGGGAATTTCCATGACCGAAGATGAAGCCTACAAAGTGCATATCCAGTACACCTTGTTAACGCCTTTTGCAAGGTTGTCATTCGTCACGCCGCCATAGATATAATTTTGAAGCTGCGCCAGAGGTGGGAACGGGAAGTTTCCCTTGACTATCTGATGAATGAGAAGTTTGTCCAGTTTTCCGAGCCGGAGCAGCTTGAAGAATATCTTTTTACCGCCTGCGGCCAGACCGCCGTTCTGTACCATGCGGAACTTGCCGCTGCCCTTGCCCTTTTGCCGGAGCAGGCACAGGAAGAAATTTTCCGCTACTATTTCCTGCGCCAGCCGCAGAGAGTGATCGGCGTACATATCGGCCGGACACGCAGCACAGCGGGGCGGCATATCCAGCTTGCCTTGCAACGGCTTCGGAAGGAAATGGAGGTGAGCCGGTATGAATAAACTTCTCCCTATGAAACAATCGTCAAGGCGCATGAGGGCGACCCGGACGCAATCGACACCGTTCTTTCCACTACGCCGGATATATCCGCTACTGTTCCAAAGTACACGGAAAGTCAACACCGAGATTGAGGAACATATAAAGCAGAAGCTAATTACCGCGCTGTTCAAGTTTCGCTTTGACCGATAGTAAACAGGAAATTAAGGAGGCAAGAGGTTTTATGAAAAATCAGCTTTCAACAGTGACGGAAGTTGTAGTTAGAAGCACCTTTTACATCATCACAAACTTTGTATTTGTCAGCATGGGACTGTCGTTTCATACTCATTGGATTGCAATTCTATTTTTACTTTCAATGGTATGGGCTACTATTGACTACGGCAAGTCTGTAAACAAAATAACCGGGAAAAAGGTTATTGCTGAAATACTATGTATATGCTGCATTGCGATAAGTATAGCGATTGCATATTTTGTGGGATATATTCAAGGAGAAATCGTTTCCTTTGAAAACATAACGCAATAACTCCGTTTATCATACCAATATGAAATGAGTTTTCAAAACTGAATACCAGCCGCCACCGGCGCGGCCAGTGAAAGCAGTAAGTCTGAAAAAGATTTGCTGCTTTTTTTGTTACCCGGCTCCGTTCCCGGCCATTTTGCCCTGTTCGGATTGTAGTAGTAAGTGAAAGGGATATTTTTTTGCCCCGGCGTTTGGTATTTCTGATTTTTGTCCGTAGTAAGAAGCAAAGAGAAAATTGTCCGTTTCGTTTGGCAAATTTCAAAATGCGGTGTTGTAGGGAGTTAAAGGGAAAATTCTCTGCCCCGCCGGTTGCCAAAATTCCTTTTCCCGCATTACAGAAGCAAAAGAAATTTTGAAAAATCCCCGTCCAGCGGGTAGCTGGCGGCCTTTGAAATGTATCTCTAGCGGAAAGGAAAAAGACCGCCCACAGCGGGCCGAAAGCCCCGCCCTGTCCGTTCTATGTACGGAAAAACCAGACAGTGGCAGTCTGCGGCTTACTAAGAGCAAGTTTCTACCACGGTGCCAAAATCCGCAATTCTGCGGTTTCCCCTCGCGGGAAACTTGTTGGGAGTGCCTTCCCAAACCCTGCTATGGCGGCGCCGCAAAATATTTCCGTCCGGCAGGCCGTTTTTTTGCGGGAACTGTCCCGGAAATACCTAACAGACCAGCCTATTTTTTGTGATAAGTGAAAGGAGGTTTATAGCCTATGCCGAAGCGATACAACACGCCCACCGCAGCCGTGTTGTGAAACCCGGCTGTCCGAAGATGAATACGCCGACTTCACTGCGCGGCTTGCGCCCTATGGTATCAGCCAGTCCGAATTTCTCCGGCAGGCGATACGGCGCACCGCCATACGCCCCGTTATCCATGTGTCGGCGGTCAATGACGAACTGCTCTCCGCTGTCGGGAAGCTGACCGCCGAGTACGGCAGGATCGGCGGCAACCTCAACCAGATTGCCCGGTATCTGAACGAGTACGGCGCACCCTACAATGCGTTGTCCGGCGAGGTACGCGCCGCCATAGCCGACCTTGCCGCCCCCGGCATGAAGTCTTACAGAAAGTAGGTGACGCAGTTGGCAACACTCAAGCATATCAACTCTAAAAATGCCGACTACGGAGCCGCCGAACAATACCTGCTTTTTCGAGCATGACGAGTTTACCATGAAGCCCGTCCTTGATGAAACCGGCAGGCTTATCCCCCGCGAGGACTACCGGCTGTCCACGCTGAACTGCGGCGGGGAGGATTTTGCCGTTGCGTGTATGCGGGCAAATCTCCGCTACGGGAAGAACCAGCGGCGGGAAGATGTGAAAAGCCACCACTATATCATCAGCTTTGACCCACGGGACGGCCCGGACAACGGCTTGACCGTAGACCGGGCGCAGGCATTGGGCGAGAAGTTTTGCGCCGAGCATTTCCCCGGCCACCAAGCCCTTGTATGTACCCACCCGGACGGGCATAACCACAGAGGAAACATTCATGTGCATATCGTCTTTAACAGCCTGCGGATAGAGGAAGTGCCGTTCCTGCCCTACATGGACAGGCCAGCCGACACGAAAGCCGGTTGCAAGCACCGCTGTACTGACGCGGCCTTGCGCTACTTCAAGTCCGAAGTCATGGAGATGTGCCACCGGGAGGGGCTTTACCAAATCGACCTCTTGAACGGCAGCAAGAACCGCGTCACAGACCGGGAGTATTGGGCGCAGAAAAAGGGACAGGCCGCGCTGGACAAGCAGAACGCCCCCATGATTGCAGGCGGTATCACGCCCCGGCAGACCAAGTTTGAAACGAACAAGGAGAAGCTGCGGCAGACCATACGGGAAGCCCTTGCCACCGCCACCGGCTTTGACGAGTTTTCTTCTCTGCTGCTGCGGGAGGGTGTGACCGTTAAGGAGCGGGGGCGGCTATCCTACCTCACGCCGGACAGGACAAAGCCCATTACCGCCCGCAAGCTGGGCGACGATTTTGACCGCTCCGCCGTCCCTTGCCGTTTTGGAGCAGAACGCCGCCAGAGCCACAGAAAAGGCCGTGGCCATACCCGAATACCCCCAGCGTGGGAAAGCTGGCATACAGCCCACAAAAGCCCCTCAAACCGCCCCGAAACAGGACGGCGTGCAGCAGCTTGTGGACATTGAGCAGAAAATGGCCGAGGGCAAAGGCCGGGGCTATGAACGCTGGGCGACCATGCACAACCTCAAACAAATGGCCGCGACGCTGAATGTGTATCAGGAATACGGCTTCACTTCCCCGGAGCAGTTAGAAACCGCCGTTGATACCGCCTATCAGGAATGCGCCAGACCAGCGGCAAGCTGAAAACGCTGGAAACGAAGCTACAAGGAAAAAGGAGTTGCAGCAACAGGTACTTGCCTACGCCAAGACCAAGCCCGCCCGCGACGGACTGAAAGCGCAGAAATCCGAGAAAGCCCGCGCCGCCTACCGGCAGGCAAACGAGAGCGATTTTATCATAGCCGAAGCCGCCGCCCGGTATTTCAAGGCGCATGGTATTACCAAGCTGCCCGCCCGGAAAGCGTTGCAGGCCGAGATCGAGCAGCTTATCTCCGAGAAAGACGGCCTGTATAACACCTATCACGAACAGAAACAGCGGTTCAAGGAGTTGCAGACCGTCAAGCGGAATATCGACCAGATTTTGCGCCGGGAGGAACCCCACCGCAGAAAGGCAGAGCCATGAGCGATAACCTGCCCCGCATGGACTACCGCCAGCACCGGCGCGGCGGCTGGTACATGAGTGCTGTAACTATGACGGGGAACTGCCTGCTGTTAGATGACGGGGAGCCTTGCGTATTGCGTCCAGAGCATTTCCTTTCTCTCATGTGCCGCTGGTTCCGTGTGGCTGTCCTGCCCCTTGACGGGGAGCTGGCCGCAGCCCTTTTGTACCGGGGGAAGCCGGAAACGGTGTGCGGTCTGCGGCGCGGCATTTGTCCCCAAATCCAACCGGGGAAAATACTGCCCCGACTGCGCCGGACGCATGAAGAAACTCAAGGCCGCCGAACGAAAGCGGAAACAAAGGCATAAATGTCACGCTTTAGAGCCTTTCAAACCCGCATAAATTAAGGCTTTTTTCGTGGGCGTCAAAGGGTGCGCGATACATTTATCCTTTTCCCCCGGAAACGGCGTTCTAAATGCGTACAAACGCCCCAAATCCACCCAAAGGAGGAACCATGTCAGACAACCGAAAAGACTACTACCGCAAGCTGAAAGAGAATTACTTTGACGAGGACGCTATCGTGCTGCTGGAAAGTATGCAGGACGGCATCCTCTATTCCAACATTCTCTTGAAACTGTACCTGAAATCGCTGAAAAACGGCGGGAAGTTGCAGCTTGATGAAAATATCCCCTACACCGCGCAGATGATTGCCACCATTACCCGCCAGCAAGTCGGCACCGTAGAGCGAGCCTTGAAGATTTTTATGAAGCTGGGGCTTGTGGAGCCGTTACAGAACGGCGCGCTGTATATGAGCAACATTGAACTGCTGATCGGCCAATCCTCTACCGAGGGGGAGCGAAAACGGCGGGCAAGGCTGGCTTTGCAGGAGCAAAAAGCCTTGCCAAAGGCCGGGGCGGACAAATGTCCACCATATCAAGCGGACATTTGTCCACCAGAGATAGAGATAGAGAAAGAGATAGAGATAGAAAAAGAGAGAGAGCGAGAGTTAGATACGGGACAACCTACCCGCGCTGCCTATGGCCGGTATGAAAATGTCTTTCTTTCGCAATCAGAACTGGACGGGCTGAAAGCAGACCTGCCCGACAAGTGGAACTACTACATTGACCGGCTATCCTGCCATATCGCGTCCAGCGGCAAGCGATACCGCAGCCATGCCGCCACAATCTACAAATGGGCGCAGGAGGACGCAGCCAAGAAAGCCCCGAAAAAGGGCATACCAGACTACTCATGCAAGGAGGGCGAGAGTTTATGAAGAACGAAATCAACGCTGTTTTGGAAAATATGACGGCTGCCACCCCAGAGCCGGAGGACTACACCGGCGAGGACGGTTTACTGTACTGCGGCAAGTGCCGCAAGCCGAAAGAAGCCTATTTTGCGCCGGATAAGGCCGCTATCTTTGGCCGTGACCGCCACCCGGCAGAGTGTGACTGCCAGAGAGCCGCCCGCGAGGAACGGGAGGCCGCCGAGAAGCGGCGCAGGCACCTTGACACCGTGGAGGACTTGAAACGCCGGGGATTTACCGACCCACCATGCGGGACTGGACTTTTGAGAACGACAACGGCAGGAACCCGCAGACCGGGATTGCCCGCCGGTATGTGGAGCACTGGGAGGATATGCGAACCGACAATATCGGCTGCCTGTTCTGGGGCGGCGTGGGAACCAGGAAAAGCTACCTTGCGGGCTGTATCGCAAACGCCCTTATGGAGCAGGAAATCCCCGTCCGCATGACAAACTTTGCCCTTATCCTCAATGACCTTGCCGCCAGCTTTGAGGGGCGCAACGAGTACATTTCCCGCCTTTGCCGCTATCCGCTGCTTATCCTTGACGACTTCGGTATGGAGCGCGGCACCGAGTACGGTTTGGAGCAGGTTTTCAATGTGATTGACAGCCGTTACCGCAGCGGCAAGCCGCTGATCGTCACGACCAACCTCACGCTGGACGACCTGCGAAACCCGGAGGACACCGCCCATTCCCGGATCTATGACCGCCTGCTTTCCATGTGCGTCCCGGTGCGCTTCACCGGCGAGAATTTCCGGCAGGAAACCGCGCAGCGGAAAATGAAGACATGAAGAAACTGATTGCTGACTGAAAAGTATTGCCTATGGCAGAGAACAAGCAGCACGACACCCGCACCGCTCGCCGCCCCGACTGCGTGACGGAAATCCGCATGGGCAATTCCGTCCTTGTTGTGTCCGGCTATTTCAAGAAAGACACCACAACCACCGCCGCCGATAAAATGGCGCGGGTACTGGAAGCGGAAGCCGCTGCTACACAAAACCGGCGATTTGACAAGCTGTAAAGAAGCAGATTTGACACTTTTGCCGCTATACAACCAGCCCTGTTCCGTGGTACAATGAAACCACGAAATAGTGGGGCTGGCTGTCGGAAACGGAGGATTTTATGTTAAGACAAGCCACCCAAAAACTCATTACCGCCCTTTATCCGAGATTGTCCCATGAGGGACGAACTGCAAGGCGAGTAATTCCATATCGAACCAGAAAGGATTTTGGAAACCTACGCCAAGGAACGGCTTTACCAATCTGCGCTGGTACACCGACGACGGCTTCTCCGGCGCGAACTTCCAGCGCCCCGGTTTTCAAGCCATGCTTGCAGACATTGAAGCCGGGAAAGTGGGTACGGTCATCGTCAAGGACATGAGCCGGTTAGGGCGAAACTACTTGCAGGTGGGATTTTACACGGAAATGCTGTTCCCTCAAAAGAGGGTGCGTTTTATCGCTGTCAACGACAATGTGGACAGTGCAAACGGCGGCATGGACAACGATTTTACCCTCTGCGAAATCTGTTCAACGAATGGCTGGTGAGAGATACGAGCAAGAAAATCAAGGCAGTAAAACGAGCAAAGGCATGAGTGGCAAACCTGTTACCAGCAAGCCGGTATATGGCTACCTCATGGACGAGGACGAGAACTATCTCGTTGACGAGGAAACCGCGCCGGTTGTCCAGCAGATATACAACCTCTGCCTTGCAGGGAACGGTCCGACCAAGATTGCCCGTATGCTTTCGGAGCAAATCCACGCCGGGGACGCTGGAATACCGCAGGACGGGCAGCACCCGCCGCTACCACCCGGCTATGAGTGCAAATGGGCGACAAACACCGTCGTTCATATCCTCGAAAACCGGGAGTACACCGGCTGTCTGGTAAACTTCAAGACGGAGAAGCCCTCTTACAAGGTCAAGCACAGCGTAGAGAACCCGTGGAAGCAGGCCATTTTCCCGAACCACCATGAGCCGATTATCGACACGGAAACATGGGAGCGCGTGCAGGAGTTACGCAAGCAGCGCAAACGCCCGAACCGCTATGACGAAGTGGGGCTGTTCTCCGGTATGCTGTTCTGCGCCGACTGCGGCCATGTGATGTACCAGCAGCGGTATCAGAACAAGAACCGCAAGCAGGACTGTTATATCTGCGGCAGCTACAAGAAGCGCACCCGCGACTGTACGGCGCACTTTATCCGCACCGACCTGTTGACCGCCGGTGTCCTCTCCAATCTCCGGCAAGTGACCGAGTATGCCGCCAAGCATGAAAGCCGCTTTGTGAAGCTGCTTATCCAGCAGAACGAGATCGGCGGCAAGAGAAGACCGCCGCAGCCACGAAGCAGCTTGAACAGGCACAGGAGCGTATTTCCGAAGTGAGCCGCATTATCAAGCGGCTGTATGAGGATAATGTGAACGGCAAAATCAGCGACGAGCGTTTCATGGAACTGTCGGCAGACTATGAGCAGGAGCAGCGAGAACTGAAAGACCGCGCCGCCGCTTTGCAGGCCGAACTGGACAAGTCACAGGCCGCCACCGTCAACGCGGAAAAGTTTATGGGTATCGTCCGAAAGCACCTTGCCTTTGAGGAATTGACCCCCACCCTCTTGCGGGAGATGATTGAGAAAATCGTCGTGCATGAGTGCAGCTATGACGAGAACGGCACCCGCAGGGGACATTGAGATTTATTACAGCTTTGTCGGCAAGATTGACTTGCCCGAAGCCTAACGCCCGACCTATCCGACACAATGCGCAAGTGCCTGATAGGAACGGCAAAATTTTTTACACTTCTATTACTTCTTTATCGCACATCAGTAAAAAGCCAGGGCATGAAGCAGTTCATGGCTAATTAAAGGGAACAAAAAGAAAGGAAAAACCAATCCAGACGGTATCAGCGGCAGGCTACAAGAATAAATTGTGATTTCACAAGATTGGTGTTATAATAAGAGAAAAGCTCCTGCCGGGGCAGCCGCCTCCGGTGGTATGGGTAGAAAGGCAGGAAAACAATATGCACATCAGCTATAAACCACTCTGGCACACACTGTTAGAGCGTGATATGCGAAAAGAAGATTTAAGGCTTGCCGCTGGTATGACAACGAATATGATTGCCAACATGAGTAAAGAGGGAAAGCACATCAGCATGGACACATTAGCCCGTATCTGCGAAACGCTGAATTGTGAGATTACCGATGTGATTGAGTTAGTACCAGACGAGCCTACTTCCAGGAGGTAAGGAACATGAGCGAACTGAAACCAAGAATAACGGAAAACGGAATTGATTATATCCTTGTCGGAGATTACTATATCCCGGATTTGAAGCTGCCGAAGGAACACCGCCCTATTGGAAAGTACGGACGGATGCACAGGGAATATTTAAGGGAAGTCCACCCAGTCAGATTGAACACATTGACCTTGACCGGGGAGTTATGGACATACCTTGCAGACCTGAACGAACAGGCACAGGAACGGTTAGACACCATCATGGAGCAGATGAAAGCTACCGAGGGCGTGACAGAGGAATTGAAGTGTACCCGACAAATGGAATGGGTGCAGCGTTGCAATAACATTCACAACAGGGCAGAAGAAATTGTTTTGTATGAGATGATTTATTCATAAACGGGAGCAATTAAATCGGAGGTATATCAGATGGTTGAAATTGTATTTAGTGAGAGTGCCTGTGGAAGTTTGAAAATTGCCCAAACTTACGGCAAGGGAAAGTATAGAGGAAGTGCTGTTTCAATATTTATGAGGCACGAAGACGGGAGTGTTCCATCTTCAGATGAAATCGAAAAAGGCACAGCTTCAAGCACAGGAACAAGAACGCATTGCTTGGGAGAATGCTATTCCATTGGGAGGCAAGAGCAGTGATGTTTATTGTTTTGATATGGTTCTTAGTGTGGGAGATATTTCTGATAATGGAATTGGCGAACAGCGGAAAAATATTTTCAAGAAAATGCTGTCTGTCTGCTTTGTAGAGGATTTAGATTATCAGGTTGAAGAAAAAATACAGAAAATTAAAACTACATTGTCCTCAGTTATTGAACGATATGTAGCTGGGGAAGAAGTTCGCATTTGGTATAGCTATAATCCAGATGAGCTTTGTGGTATGTATTGGCTTATGAAACAACTTCAACCATTAAACTGCCAGACAACAATTTATTTGGTTAAGTTACCTACATGGGAATATGGAAAAGAAAATACTATGACATCCAAAATAGCATGTGGCGAGGTGTCTCCTGGCGAATGGGGAAACTATATAACTCTACAAGAGAAGCTAATCCTGTATTTCTTTCAGCTTGTACTATGAAATGGAATCAACTTCAAAATGAAAATGCACCTTTGCGTGCAATGTTAAATGGTAAATTGCAAAGCGTTTCAGAAGATATATATGATAGTTTCATTCTTCGTGAAATTGCGGAACAGCCAGAGCAATTCAAAATGGCTATTGTCATAGGTAATGTTTTAGGAAAATATCAACTTGGCATTAGTGATGTATGGATTTCCAATCGCATTGATAAAATGCTTGAAGATGGTGTGTTGGAAATTATACAGGACGCACCAAAGGGAGAAACAAATTATCGCCGAATATTAAGAAAACGAATGAAATAATAACCACAGCACAAACCGCTGCTACATGGAATCCAACAAACCATGCAACAGCGGTTTTCCTTTACCGTTTTTTCCTCTGGCTGATAGGCGTTCCCATTTTCTTTGATTTTTTGAGAATACGAATGAACCAGCGAAATTCTTCTTCTGACAGGTTTTTATAGTTGATACCAAGCTGCTTGCAGTAAAGGATAACCAGTTTTTCATCTCGACTGCCCTTGAAATTTTCGACCGCTTCCAGATTTTCTTTCAGTTCATCGGCAACGGTAGTTTGGGGCGCACTCTCGCTGTCCTTTTTGTGGAATTCCCGAATATCCCGGATAATCAGGTTGAGGTCATCCAGAACCATGTGACTGAAATACTCATCATCACTGATATGTGCGGCTTGCAGCACCTTCAAATGCGGGTCATCTTCGCCGGGGCGATACCGTTCAATAATTTCATGCCGGACGGTATCAACAAGGGAGTTGAGATTTTGGATTTGCATGGTGGCAATCCCGTCCACATAAATCTCAATGTCTGCAAGAAACTTGATAAAATCTTTATGTGTGGCAAGCTCACAGAGCAGACGGTTGTTAATCCGACCGCTTTTCAGCAGTGCCACCATCTCATCGTTCAAATGCAGCTCCGTCAGTGGCGTGTTGATCGCTCCCTGTTCTCTGTCCGGCACAGCAGATAATCGACGGAAACCCCATAGAAGTCTGCCAGCGTGATAAGGTTGCCATGATTGATTTCCTTATAATCCTCTTTTTCATAACTGCCAAGGGCTGATTTAGAAATGCCCGTCAGCTTTGATAGTTCTTCCAGATTTAAGCCTTTGTCTTTGCAGTTCCCAAAGGCGTTCCTGTATGCTTGTTGCAACTTTCATGGGCGCACGCTCCTTTCCGGTGGTTTTATTTCTGCCGTTTAACTGGATTATATCACACTTTCCGCAATCGTGGAAATTTCTGATTTTCCCCCTGATTCCTACTTTGTGGATATACGGCACAGGGCACAAAAATGTTCTATGATACAGGTAGTTCATCGATGGATTATTCCAATCGAATGACCAGCCTGTGTGGGATATGCTTCCCCGGCGATGTAGCGCCATGACTTTTGGCAGGGATATGGAGGAACCCTGACCGAAACGAGCGTACCAACGGGAGCGATACGCCGCTGTGAGATTCAGGGGAGGAACGACACCGGGGAGAACTGGCGAACTGACACCGAAATGATACCGAAACACGACAATCTGATAGGGGGATAGTCTACCCTATCGCTGATACTTCGGGAGATTTTAAGCGGCTCTATGACCGTAATTTTGCCGAAAATCGCCCCGAAACCATACACAAAAACGGGAGGAAGCGCAATATGCCGAGAATGAGCAAAGAGAAAGCATGAGCTTTCCTTTTACCTCAATGACCGGGGGCGTGTCACTTACAACGAATTATGCCGGAAATGCCAGCATGGGTGCAGGCAGAGCTTCCGGGCGGTTGTGGTTGACTGCCCCCATTATTTATCCAAACGAGCAAAGAAAAAGGAGGAACACACCGAATGAATTTTGAATTTATGACGATAGACACACCATTGCCGCCGTGTATGCCATTTCCCATAGCGTTGACAGGATTTCCAGTCAGCAGCACCGCAAAGGTCATGTACTGCCGGATGCTGGACGCTATGCTATCCAAAGGGCAGGAGGACGAAAACGGAATCCTGTTTGTCTGCTTCCCTGTCACAGCCATTGCTACAGTCCTGTCCAGCAACTCCATGACGGTCAAGCGTTCTCTGAATGAACTGGAAACCGCTGGGCTTATCATGCGGGTGCGTCAGGGCGTGGGAGAACCAAACCGGATTTATGTGCTGATACCGGGAAAGGAGGACGCTGCCCTTGCCTGAGACCTCAAAGCTGGAAAAACTCAACTGGGAGCTGGAGAAAAGCGAAAAGAAACTGCGGAAAGCCATCAATGATGAAAAGGCATTGCAGTACCAGTTAAAGCAGCTTACCCGAAAGGAACGAGCGCACCGGCTCTGTACCCGTGGCGGTATGCTGGAAAGTTTTCTGCAAGAGCCGGAACGCCTGACAGATGATGATGTCATGCTGTTGTTGAAACTCATTTTTCACAGGCAGGACACGCAGGAACTATTGAAAAAACTGCTGGAACGGGAGAAGCCGGAAACCCCTTAGTTTACTAAGGGCGCAATTATACACCACCCAGAGGTTGGTGCATTGCGTTCTCCGAAGGCTCCTCGCCGGAGGGCTGTGATTTTCCGCAGTCATGGTCTGCTCCAAATCATACAGGGAGACGCTACGCTTCCCCTGCGCTGGCTGCCGCCAGCTACCCTTTAATGGACTTGCCATCTGGGGACACCTTGCGTTGCAAGCTGTTCCCAGCCGATAAGTTTCATAAAATACGATATCTTTTTCGATAGGCGATGCAGTATAATAAAGTCAGTGACAAATTAGAATTTGTAAAGGAGATATACAACATGAAGAAAGTCTGCTTAGCGGTTTTGCCAGCTTTAACAATAGTGTTAGAATTATTACCCTTTGGAGCAGTTTGTATTTTTGCAACATCTCCAACAGAAAGAGTAAAAGAAACATTCTCATACTTTAGCCTTACACCGTTTGGCTATGCAAATTTTGCTCCACTTATTACAGCCACACTTACTGTTGCCATCTTCTTACTTTCATTGTTTTCATTGAAGAAGAAGGTGTTCTCAAAGCATTGTTTGTCCTTTCCATTATTACGGTAGTTATTTCTCTTTTGCCATTGATGTATGGCTTAAACTACTATACCCTTGTAGGAGCCTTTATAACAGTAACACTTGTAATAGAAAGTATTTTGGCTAAGATACAACAAAAGTAAAGCGATAACTTCTTTAGGCTACAATCAATAGCGGCGTAAACGAAAAAGCAGTCTTACGTTATAGAAAACTGCCCTTTCGTTTGCGCTGCGTTTGATTTTGCCAAAGTGAACAAAGTAAGCGTCACTGTAGCCAGTATGTATGGGCTTTCAATTTTTGATCTTTCCAATAAAGAAAAGCTATTTCAGAGATAATTGTAGCACAATTACTTATTTTACAAAAGCATGGCATAACAAATAGACCTCATTTCTGAGGGCTTTTGAAAAGTATGAATGAGGCTTTTTAAATCCTAAGAGGTATCTTCTGCTGTGGCTTTCCGAGATGCCCACCGCAGCATTTACACACCGAGATTTTGATGCCATAAAGAGTTTCCAGTATCTGTGGCGTTTCCATATCTTTTAGTCTGGACAGATACTGCTTACAACCAAGAAGATTTCTACATAGTGTAAGGTGTTTGGTTTTGCTTCGGGTGCATAACAAACCATAGTGTCTGATTCTCACAAAGCGTTTTGGTGGTACATGCATAAGAAATCTACGGATGAATTCAACTCCGGAAATGGTTAATTCTTTCCATGTGCCTGCCTTGCGGTAATCCTTCACATGGTATGTAACTGTATTGTCGTCCATACGGATGATGCGATGATTACTGATAGCAATTCGATGTGTGTACTTGCCAAGGTATTTAATAACAGACTGGGCTCCATTAAAGGTTTTCTTACAGTGAGGAATCCAGTTTTTGGTATAGCAGATGTTTAACAATTCCTTGAAAGTATAATGATTACGGTATTTTTCACTGCTTCCAAAGAATTGAAGCTTATTATCTTTCCATAAAGTTTTGAGTTCATGCAGATATTTTCCTCTGAATAACTTAGAAGAACTTTTACCGGAAGAAAGAATTCTTCTCCTTTATCACGCCACTGATTCTTAGCGGTCAAACCACCGCCAAGAAGAATGACATGGATGTGCGGATGATAATTCATTTCAGAACCCCAAGTATGCAGAATACAAATATAGCCAACCTTTGCGCCGAGATGTTTGGCATCTTCTGTAAGTTCATTGATAGTAGCGGATACTGAATGATATAACGCATCATATAGAAGCTGCTGGTTACTATAGATTATAGGATTTAACTCCTGCGGTACTGTAAATACAACATGAAAATACGGTGCATCAAGTACATCTTCACGACGTTTATCCATCCATAATTCTTTAGGTAAAGCCTGACACATGGGACAGCATCTGTTGCGACAGGAGTTATAATGAACCTGTGGATGACCACAGTCTTCACAAATGCTGACATTTGCACCGTAGGCACCTGTTTTACAGTTGATGATACAATGAGCTACCTGGGATTGCTGTGGAAGAAGGATGATACGTATCAAGATATCTTGGATAAAACGAAGGAAAATATCCTGTACGGTAGGTTTATCCATTCTTATCACCACCCTTCTTATCAAAGGACTATGAATCCCAATCAAAGTTTTATTGCTTATATGCAGATAGATTTCGGTTGATTTTGGAGAGCGATGTCCCAATAAGGATTGAATGTATCTAATATCAACACCATCTTCTAAAGATGCGTCGCAAAACTGTGTCTGAGACAGTGGGAATGAATATCCTTTGGCAAACCTGCGCGGTTAACAGCTTTCTTTAATTCCAAGCGAGGACCGGAAGATGTGAGATAATCACCAGTCCACTGATTAGGGAAAAGAATTCCTGTTGGTCTGCCACATTTAAACCAGTATTCCGTAAGAATATCAAGAGCTCTTTGAGATAAAATGGCATAACGTGCGGTGTGTGTCTTTGATTCATGAATATAAATCTGCATATTTGTTCTGGATATATCTTCATATCTAAGATGAATAACCTCTGAAATACGTAAACCGGATGAATACATAAGAGCAAATATAGCCTTGTATTTTAAGTTAGAAGTAGCATCAAGCAGCATTTCTATTTCAGAACGAGTAAGAACTCTTGGGATAGCATAGTCATTGATTGCTCTTGGAACAAGGTTGTCATCCCATAGCTTTCCTAAAACGCGTTTATAGAAGAATACCAAAGCTCCATTTTTGTTATTAAGTGTGGATGATTTATTCCCCTTATTTTTTAGAAATAAAAGGAAATCTCTTGCATCTTCGCAAGTGAGTTCATCTGGATGTTTGTTAATAAATTTCAGAAAATCTTTAACATTATTCTGGTAAGTGCGAATTGTACCAGGCTTTAGATTTCTGAGCTTGCCAACATCTTCAATTTTATTAATATATGATTCGTACATAAAATAACCTCCATGAAAAAGTAGTAGTAACAACAGTAACTACCTATCATGGAGGTGCATTTTAAAAATAAAACTGCTTGTGGAAGCAGCCAAAGAGATGATATTCTTTTCATAGGCAGTGAACTTTCTTGTGTATTTTGTTTTGTGTGGTAACTTAACAATAAATACTTTTCAAGAAGTAATCAACTGCCTTTTTTAGAAAAAGTAGAAAAACTGCGCCACAGCCTTGGCAGGCCATCGCGCAGCGATTTTGTTCAATTCAGTTTTGAAACTGAGAAATCGAAGTTTGTGGAGGGTGAAGTTATGGGATTACTTGAAAGGTTAAAACTGAATAAAACCAAAGATTTCTTTGAATGGTTAGATTTAATTTTGAAGAATGAATTGAATAGTGAAATAAAAGCAATTAACTTTAATTTATATGAAGATACAGATAATAAATGGTCTGTTGAATTGGTCGGCACATTTTCATTCGATAAGGATAATGATGATTGGGCTTGTGATGAAGTCTTTACTACAAGAGATCGTCCTTTCGTAATAGAGTGTGAAAGTGATTGGGAATTAGTGGAAACCTTTTTATTGGTTTAGTGAATGAATACCTTTCTTCTGGAAAATATGCTGGAAAATTAAAAGAATATCAAGCAATAGGCATTGGATTTGTTGACGGAGATTTACATATTTTATATGCAAGATAATGTCTGTTTGTAAGCAATAAAATTTTTGCTTATCCAAGCAGTGTCATTCGCATTTCGCTACGCTTCATGCTCATGTCGCGCTGGCATATATATAAATGCAAATGAATGTGTCCGAATGTGAGCAAGCTCCCATCAGCCAATTCATTGCATTTATGCACCGCTTGTAGAAACGCGCAACTTCAAGTTTGTTTGTGCATTGATGGTTATCTTGAGCTTAGGAGGCGTTTGATGAAAACTGTTTTTTTACATGGGTTGGGACAAACTGCACAGGACTGGAAAGAAGTAGCCCAACAACTATCAATTTCTGATGTCGATTGCCCAAAACTTTTTTCTTCAACAGAAGATGAAATATCCTATTCGCAGATTTTGGGTGATTTAGAACAGCGGTATTCAGAGTAAAAGAGCCGCTTCGTATCTGCGGTCTTTCGTTAGGTGCGCTTCTTGCGATTGATTTTGCTATTCGACATGAAGAAAAAGTGGCTTCGCTGGTTTTGATTGGTGCACAATATAAAGTTCAAGTTTACTGATAGATTTTCAAAATCTTATCTTCCGTTGTATGCCAAACAAGGTTTTTGAAAGTATGGGACTATCAAAAAGCAGCACCATAAAATTGGCTCACTCTATGCGGTCATTGGATTTTACTTTGCAATTAAATAATATTCGTTGTCCAGTAACAATTTTGTGTGGCAAAAAGGATACTGCCAATCTAAAGGCTTCTAAAAGGCTAAAAGAATTGCTACCCCAAGCTACTTTGCACATCGTTCCAAATGCAGGACATGAACTCAATAAATATGCACCAAACACGATTGCAGAGATATTAAATCAGTAAATTTATCGTGCAAAAAATATAGTAAGATAAATTGTCTGACAGGTAAGCGATCTCTCTCACTTTCATCACAACATCCCACTGTCCTTAGAGAGATGGACGAAGTATAATGTAAGCAACAATCGAAGTTTCAGGAGGAAAATCATGAGCAGTAGGGGAATTTTTATTTTAGCGATTACATGGATTGTTATGTCACCGTTTTGGTTCTGGGCAGAAAATATTGCGTTAGGTATCATATGGCTATGTGGCGGAGTTATTGAACTATTTATCGCATTAGTGAGACGCAGCAAAGAGAAGAAAAGCAAGTAAATTCAGTTTATAGGGATGATACAACAATTATTTTGCATGGAAAAAGAATTCGACGAGAAAGAAAAATACCAAAAATACCTTTGGAATGGTAAATTGAATAAAACAGGGCAAAATATTACAAATCATATTGAAAAAACGGGGCAAAATAGATACTGTTAAAAAGGGAGGAGGGAATTTATGTATAGAAAAGACTCTATTATCATAGAAGAATGGTTGAAAAGATCGGATAAAGCATTATTGGTAACAGGCGCCAGACAGATTGGAAAGACCTGGCTGATAAGAGAGGAAATTGCCAAAAGCGGATATCGTAAGTTTGAAGTTAATTTTATAGATCGGCCGGTTTGGTGGATTATCTCAATGTAAAATGAGTGCGAATGAGTTCCTGGTGAAATTAAAAATGATTATGCCGGAGGATTGTAAGCCGCAGGAAACGGTCGTCTTTTTTGATGAGATACAGAAATGTCCGGAAATAGTGACAAAAATAAAATTCCTTGTAGAAGAAGGAAGCTTTAAATATGTAATGAGCGGATCCTATTAGGAGTAGAACTCAAGGGAATAGCATCGGTTCCAGTAGGATATTTAACTGTTTTGAGAATGTATCCGATGGATTTTGAAGAATTCATGATAGCAAATAATGTGTCAAAAACAACTTTGGAAATGTTGAAAGCGAAATTTGAAACATGTCAGCCCGTGGATGAATTCATACATCAGAAGCTATTGTCGCTGTTTTTTATCTATTTAATTGTCGGAGGCATGCCGGATGCGGTAAAAATCTATATTGCTACAAAAGATATCCGGGAAGTGTATAAGGTACAACGGGATATCGTTGCGCTATATAAAGAGGATTTCTCTCAATATGAGAGTGAAGATAAAAAACTGAAATTGATATCTATTTATGATATCATTCCGGCAGAATTGAACAAACAGAATAAAAAATTTGTATTTACAATGCTGAATAAAGAGTTAAAGTTTGACAGATATGAAAACAGCTTTTTATGGCTGAAAGATGCCGGAGTTGCGTTACCGGTGTATAACGTGGAAGCTCCTGCTATTCCTCTCAAAGCGAGCAAGAGCAGTAATGTGTTCCGGCTTTTTTCCAATGACACCGGTTTGCTTACCAGTGCATATCCGGCGGAAACCAAACTGGAACTGATCAATAAAAACAGCGAAGTAAATAACGGTGCTCACTTTGAAAATGCTGTGGCACAGCAATTAACGGCCAATGGTTTGGAACCTTATTTCTGTAAAAAGAAAAATATAGGGGAACTGGATGTTTTGGTCGAAATGGATGGGAAAGTGGTTCCCATTGAGGTGAAATCCGGGAAAGCTTACAAGGCACACAAATCCTTGGATAACTTTATGAAAATTTCTGATTATCATATTGAGAAAGCATATGTTTTATCGGTAGCAAATATGGAACAGGAGGGATTAGTGGTATATCTTCCTATCTATATGTGCTATCTTTTAAAAGAACAGAAAATAGGAAAATTAATAGTGGATCTAGACATGGAAGGGTTATAACACCGGAGAAGTAATAAAACAGGATTTGTCGAATAAAGGAGCGAAATAGAAATGAAGATTCGCAAGGCAGAAAAAAGGACATTCCAAGAATTCTTGCACTGTTGGGGCAGGTATTACAGATACATGCGGAGATCCGTCCGGATATTTTATACCGGGTACTACGAAATACACCTGCGAGCTGACAGAGCTATTACAACAGGAGGATCGTCCTATCTATGTTGCCGTAGACGAGAACGATCATTGCATGGGTTATGCATTCTGCCAACTCAGGGAACAGCCCTTTTCCACGAATATGGTCCCCTTTAAATCCTTGTTTATCGATGATGCTGCGTTGACAAGCAGACACGGGGTCAGCATATCGGGGAAAGCCTGTTTGAATATGTGAAACAGCAGGCAAAAGAACTGGGCTGCTATGAAGTAACCCTGAACGTCTGGGCAGGCAACACTTCAGCAGAGCATTTTATGAAAGATGGGGATGAAGACAAAAGAACGGCAGATGGAATATATCCTGTGAGCCGGACGGAGGTGGCAGGCATGATTAAAATTGCATTTTGATGTTGATGGAACGCTTTTGAAGATGGGTCATAAAGAATTAAGTGAGCGAACGCTGCATACATTAATCTCTCTTCGGCAGAATGGGGTGAAGCTGTGTATGGCGACCGGAAGAGGATATCTGTCGGCACCGCGTTTTCCGGGGATTGATTTCGATGCGCTTCTGACCTTTAACGGTTCTTATGTTACAGTCGGAGACGAGATTATTTTTAAGTGCCCCCTTGATCGGATGGACAAGCTTCAGATCCTTCAGAATCTGAAAGACATGCATAGGGCGTTAGCAATCAGTAACGAACATTTTATCATCACCAACGGTACAGATCCGGATCGGAGCAGTATTTCAGATTCGGTAGCGAGATGCTGAAAATCGATAAACAATTCGATGAACGGGTTCATGAGGACATCTATCAGATGATGTGTTCCTGCCGGGAAGAAGAGTATGAGCGGATTCTGGCTGGTACGCACCATACACAGATTACAGCGTGGTGGGATAGAGCGGCTGATATCATTCCCCTGGAATGTGGGAAGGGAAACGCTGTGCGCGCGGTACTTCAGCATTTTAGCTTTACGAAGGAAGAAGCCATCGCTTTTGGAGATGGCTTCAATGATATCGAGATGCTGGAAGCAGTCGGCACCGGTGTGGCCATGGGGAATGCGAAGGATGAGATCAAAGCTCACGCCACCTGCACGTGCAGATCGGTGGAAGAAGAGTCTACGATTTTTGCTTAGAACATGGGCTGATTACAATATAGGCATTGCTGCCCGCATTTCCTTCACCTTTACGGCATCTACTGTTTCATATGCATTCTTGCGGCTTATATCATAAGAGAAGTCCACGTCCTGCAGGGAGGCGGTCACATCCGGCTGCCAGCTTCTGCAGGATGTATGAACCTGCTCTATCCTCGTATATTCCATCAGAGCTTTTACGTTTTGTGAATTCACGCCGCTTCCCGCTAAAAATGCGATATCCTTACCATATTGGCTTTGCAGCTTTGCAATTGTGTTCTGCCCGACCATACATCAGGTGCACCACCGCTGGTGAGGATCCGGTCCGCGCCAAGGGAGATCAAAGCTTCCACCGCACGTTCCTGTTGTGGAACACAATCAAACGCCGGTGAAATACAGCTTCTTTTCCGGCGCTATGGATGAGGTCGATCATTTCCTGTGTCCGGTTCCTATGGATGGCATGGTCCGCTGTCAGGAAGCCGAAAGCAATACCGTCAGCTCCGTGCTCTAAAAGTATGCGGGCATCTAAGAGCATGGTCTCGTATTCGTCCTGTGAATAGCAGAAGCCGCCTCCTCTTGGGCGGACCATTGTTATAATAGGGATGCTGCACTGCTCTTTTGCGCAGATCAGTTGGCCGTAGAAGGTGTGAGACCACCCAGATACAGTGCGCTGTTAAGCTCTACCCGGTCTGCACCATTTTGCCAGGCGGTTTCACATCTTCGAAGCTGCCGCAGCAGATTTCCAATAATCCTTTCAAAATAATCCCCTCAATCAATACATGATATTATTGCGTATGACTCTTGTTTGCTGCTTCATTGATCGACAACATGATTGTGTTGATCGCATCCATTTGATGGCTGCGGCTCATGGCTTCTACATAATTCTGGCGGTTGAAGTACAGTTCATGTACCTTATCCACCAGCAGATTCGTCGTAATATCATCCTCATTCAGCACAATGGAATAACCCTGCGCTTCGAAGGAAGCGGCATTCAACAACTGGTCTCCGCGGCTGCTGGCGGCAGGCAGGGGATCAGAATGTTGGGCTTTTCAGCGCCAGAAGTTCGCAGATGGCATTGGCTCCGGCACGGAAATCACCACGTCTGCCATGGCGAAAATATCCTTTAGTTCCGCCTTGATATATTCAAACTGTTTATATCCGGGTGTATTTAACAACAGGTTGTCGATTTTGTCCTTACCGCAGAGATGTACTACCTGGAAATCCTCCAGAAGCTTCGGCAATGCATCGCGGACAGCCTTGTTCGCGTTAGCTGCACCCAGACTTCCGCCAATGACCATGATGACAGGTTTATTGGCGAGTAAAACCACATGTTCAGTCCGGCCAGCCGGCTGCCCTGTGCCAGCTCCGCACGAATGGGAGAACCGGTCAGGACAGCCTTGTCGGCAGGGATATTTTCATAGTCTCCGGAAATTGCAGCATACCTTTTCTGCCACGGGAATGCACAGCTTATTGGCCAGTCCCGGTGTCATATCCGATTCGTGGATGATACAGGGAATATGTAAGGAAGCTGCAGCGCGGACGACCGGGACGCTTACGAAGCCCCTTGGAAGACTACATCCGGCTGGTAATTTTTCAGGTAATTTCTCGCTTCCACAAATCCCTTCATGACACGGAACGGATCGGAGAAGTTCTTCGGATCCAGGTATCTGCGGAATTTGCCCGTAGAAATGCCTGTGTAGGGAATGTTGAAATCCGCAATCAGCTTTTCTCAATGCCTTCATAAGATCACATAGGCAATTTCATAGCCGGCCGCCTGCAGCGCCGGTAATAAAGCAATATTGGGGTTACATGTCCGGCAGTTCCGCCGCCGGTCAATACGATTTTTTTCATAATAAAATCCTTCTTGTCGGTGAGATTACTGTGCGATCATTTCTTCCAGGGCATGAGCCAGCTGGTCAGGACAGGAGGTAGGCTTGAAACCGCAGCGATCCCATGAGACGGCTGATTGCTTCTTCCGGCTTCATTCCTTTTACCAGAGCACTGATTCCCTGCAGATTACCGTTGCATCCACCGGTGAATTTTACGGAATCAATAACACCATCCTTCAATTCTACATCGATCGAAGTGGAACAGGTACCTTTGTCTTGTATATCATATGTAAAACCATCCTTTTCAAACTGAATTTCTAAGGAGTGATTATAGCAGATTTTTGGCATTTATACAACAATATGTACAAGGTTTTCTTTTCACGAAAAATGTAAAAGAAATACTTTTTCTGTTCGGCAACGTAGAAGAATGACGATGAAAAACGTGCAAAACAAGCCTCTAATACGTTATACTCTAAGGAAGCGATAGAAAGGGCGCAGGTTATGTTTACGATTTTCAAAGAAGAAAAGTGATCAACCGGAATTCTGGTATTTCTGGGACTTAGTATTCTGGTGCGTCTGCTTCTGGCAGGATTTTACCATACGATGATAAAAGAGACAGATAATATGGCAACGACGAATAACCGCCTGTTGAAACAGTGTAAAGTAAAATTTGCAAATTGTTACCAGTTAAATGGTGGAGTATCAAACATTCCGGTGTTTGTGGACAAGTTCCTCAACCGGCTGGCGTTTGGACACCTATCCTTTGATGCCTGGGATCATCTGTCCGGCCAGTGCATGCTGTTTTCCATTGTGTTTGCCGGTATCGGGATGCGCAAGGGGATGCGTGGGCGGAAGGATGCTGGAAATCCTGCCTTTTTATATAGTAAGCTTCTTAGGAATGTATCTTTATTTTTCCTTGTCAGCCATGGTGGATATCAAGGAAAACGCAGAATATTAAAGACGAACCTCATTGATTATCTGGAAAATCATCTGTCGGGCCGGATCCCGTTACGGAACAGGATTATGAAAGACTCTACGGCCGGGAAGCCTGGGGGAGGAGATCGCAACCAGCGGAAAGGCGGGAAGAAGGCAGCGTACTTCCGGCAGACGGACGGTGGAACTGATGCCGATGCCAGCAGAGCGGTGCAGCCGGAGGAGACGTCAGATCGTCTGGACAGAGAAGTATTTTCCACGGAAAATGCAACGCCCGAAAAGGCGGAAGGCAAGGCGATAACAGAACGGCCGGAGGATCCCGCCAGAGTCACGGAGGAAGAATTACAGGCATTGCTTCAGGAATTACTTACAGTATAGCGGAAAATGTCAGACGTCCGAAGAATTCAGAAAACATTCCCCGGATCATAGATATGTCTTGAAAATGAGATGTAACTTTGTTAAAATAAAAACGGATTTTCTTAAGTAAGTAACGCAAGAATGCGTGATATATCTGCAAGATATAAGGAGGAGCATTATGAACAGACAAGTTACATTTGATTATTCCAAGGCCGGCTCTTTTATTTCTGAAGAAGAGATCGGTTACATGAAGAAGCTTACCCTGGATGCGAAGGAGACCCTGGTATCCAAGACCGGCGCAGGCAATGATTTCCTGGGATGGATCGATCTTCCCGTAGATTACGATAAGGAAGAGTTCGCCCGCATCAAGGCAGCAGCGAAGAAGATCCAGAGTGATTCCGACGTTCTGCTGGTTATCGGTATCGGTGGTTCTTATCTGGGAGCCAGAGCGGCTATCGAGTTCTTAAGCCACAGCTTCTACAATGTACTGGATAAGAGTGTACGTAAGACTCCGGAGATCACTTCTGTGGTAACTCCATCAGCTCCACCTATCTGAAGCACCTGATGGATGTAGTAGGCGACAGAGATTTCTCCATCAACATGATCTCCAAGTCCGGTACCACCACAGAGCCCGCTATTGCTTTCCGTGTATTCAAGGAGAAGCTGGAAGCTAAATACGGCAAGAAGGGCGCGGCAGAGAGAATTTATGCTACCACCGATAAGGCGAAGGGAAGCTTAAAGCATCTGTCCGATGAGGAAGGTTACGAGACCTTCGTAGTACCCGATGATGTAGGAGGACGTTTCTCCGTACTGACCGCTGTAGGTCTGTTACCGATCGCTGTCAGTGGTGCTGATATCGACAAGCTGATGGAAGGTGCAGCCAGCGGAAGAAAGCGTGCCCTGGAAAATGATTTCGAAGAGAACGATGCTTTACAGTATGCGGCTCTGCGTAACATCTTACTGCGCAAGGGCAAGAGTGTCGAGATCCTGGCGAACTATGAGCCCGCTGTTCACTATGTAAGTGAGTGGTGGAAGCAGCTGTTCGGTGAGAGCGAAGGTAAGGACAACAAGGGTCTGTTCCCCGCAAGCGTGGACCTGACCACTGATCTGCATTCCATGGGGCAGTTCATTCAGGACGGTTCCCGTGTAATGTTTGAGACCGTGATCAATATCGACACTCCGAGAGAGGAGCTTACGATCGGCGAGGAGCCTGTAGATCTGGATGGTCTGAACTATCTGGCAGGCAAGACCGTTGATTTCGTCAATAAGAGCGCTATGAACGGAACCATTCTGGCACATACCGACGGTCAGGTTCCCAACTTCATGGTAACCGTTCCCGAGGTAAATGAGTTCTATCTTGGCGAGCTGTTCTACTTCTTCGAGTTCGCATGTGGTGTCAGCGGATACCTGCTGGGTGTAAATCCTTTCAACCAGCCCGGTGTGAGAGCTACAAGAAGAATATGTTCGCTCTGCTTGGCAAGCCCGGTTATGAGGCACAGAGAGAAGAACTGCTGAAGAGATTGTAAGCCACAGGGCGGGATCATCCGGCAGTAATATGTTTCAAAGAAGAAAGGACAGCGTAATGAATTGATTTCATTACGCTGTTGCTGTATGATGGAATAAGTAAGTAGGGCGATAGCCCGGAGAAATCGTTTATTCTACTATGTTATTATGCTATTACGAAAAGAAAACAAAAGACAGGAGAAATTGCAAGAGATGAAGATTGTTTTACTGGAGAGAAACAGCGCCGGCACGGATGTGCCGGTAGACTGCTTTAATGAATTGGGAGAAGTGACCAGTTACCCGAATACCGTTACTGCACAGGAAGTGGCAGAGCGTGTGGGCGATGCGGATGTCATTGTCTGCAACAAGGCTCCCATGAAGAGGAATCCCTGAAGGATTGCCCCAATGTGAAGCTGATCGTGAGCTTGCCACCGGATACGACAACTGTGATCGGCATATTGCAAGTCCAGAGGCATCAAGGTGGCAAATGTGGTGGACTATTCCACAGCCATGGTGGCACAGCATACTTTTACTCTGGCGCTGGCATTGAGCCAGAAGCTGCCCTATTATGATGAATATGTAAAATCCGGCGCTTACAGTGCACAGGATCGTTTTTCTAATTTTGACAGACCTTTTTATGAATTAGAAGGTAAGACATGGGGCATTGTAGGAATGGGGAATATCGGCAGGAGAGCCGCAGCGATCGCTACCGCTTTCGGCTGTAAGGTAATCTTTTATTCCATCACGGGCAAGAGCACCTGTACGGATTATCCGCAGGTGGACAAGGATACCCTGTTAAAAGAGAGCGATTTCCTGTCCCTGCATTGTCCGTTAAGTGACTTATCCCGTAATTTCATTGATAAGGAAGCCCTTCGTAAGATGAAAAAGACAGCAATCCTCATCAATGTGGCAAGAGGCTCCGTGGTAAATAACGCTGATCTCTATGAAGCACTGGTGGCCGGAGATTCAGGCAGCAGGTCTGGATGTCCTGGAAAGGAGCCTTTGGAGTTATCTAATCCTTTAAGCCAGTTAAAGACAGTAACAAGCTGATCGTCACACCGCACCTGGCATGGGCCAGCGTGGAGGCACGTACCGTTGCGTACAGGGCGTCTACGAGAACATTAAGGCATTTATGCGTGGTGAGAATCGTAACGTGGTAAATTTATAAGCCATACGGTGGTATAGAATTTCATAAACAGTGATTAAGATATACACAAATGTCTTTGGAATGCTTGCATTTAAGGGGATATTTGTGTATATTTGTTATTGTAGTTAACTATTTATGGGGCGAAGTAACCACATGAGCAGAAAGCCTCGTAGAGGCGATTTTGCGAATGGGGTTCTGAATAGTTTTGTTAACCTTAGCACAGAGAAATGAGGAACAATATGGTAGAAAAATAAAGGCACTTTGGATCAGTATGAAGAGATCGTTGCATACCTGATGGTAGGCGGACTGACCACGGTCGTATCCTGGGCAGCAAAATTCCTGTCAAACTTCCTGTTATTTGACAACACAATGTATCCAACACCCTTTCAGAATGTTGTATTAAGTGTTATCAACTGGACGGCGGGTGTCATTTTCGCATATTTTACCAACCGTAAGTTTGTATTCAAGAGCAATGCTCCGATGCTGTCCGAAGCACCGAAATTCGTACTTTCCAGAGTATACACGCTGATCCTGGATATGGTAGTGATGCAGGTACTGACCGCAATCGGTGTAAATCTGCTGGTGGCAACCCTGATCTCCGCAGTTCTGGTCATCATCGGCAACTATGTATTCAGCAAGCTGTTCGTATTCAATAAGAAAAAAGATACGGAAGCGGAAGAAGCCAAATAAGTAGATCAATAGTAGAACATAATATAAAAGCAGCCCGTAGACGGCAGAAAATCTGTCGGTCTTCGGACTGCTTTTTGTGTGCATTCTATTTCTCTGCTATGCCAGATAAGCCTTCAACAATTCCAGCGTTGCGGCAACTGCATCCTTGTGGGAACGCTCGTAGCCGTGGGAAGCGTAGACACCGGGGCCGATGAGTCCGTGTCTGGCATCAATACCGGCGCTTAATGCGGCATCAGCATCGGAGCCGTAGTAGGGGTAAACATCTGCGGCGTAGTCGATATGATTGTCCTTCGCTGCCTGAATCAGGGCTTTGACTACATCATAATGATAAGGCCCGTGGCCGTCCTTGACGCAGATGGATACCTGACGATCCGTGCATTCCAGACCCTCTCCGACGCAGCCCATATCTACGGACAGCAGTTCCTCCACATCTTCCGGAGCGGAAGCACAGGCACCATGGCCGACCTCCTCGAAGACGGTGATATGCTGGTAGACTTTGCGGGACAGCTTCAGATCCTCATCTTTTACATATTTTGCAAATCCTAATAGAATTGCGGTGCTGAGCTTGTCATCCAGGAAACGGCTCTTGATGTAACCGGACTCCGTGATGCGGGTCCGGGATGCATCAGACGAAGGAACCGTTCTCAATACCCAGTGCCTTGACATCTTCCTTGGAAGATACCTTTTCATCCAACAGGACTTCTACGGAATCGAAGGTACGCTCGGACTTCTGGTAATCGCCGTTGACATGGATGGAAGCATCCGTCAGCTGTACGGTGCCTTCGTATACTTTGCCGTCCAGCGTATAGATACGGCAGTTCTCGGTCTCGATATTGTTGGCGTTTAAGCCGCCGACCTTAGTCAGACGGAGACGGCCGTTGCTCTTGATCTCTGCCACCATGCCGCCCAGCGTGTCTACATGGGCCATGGTCAGAACCGCGTTGCCTTTACCGCCGATCTCTACGAGAACGCCGCCCTTTGGTCTTGACCGGTTTGTAGCCGAGGCGCTTGTACTCTTCACAGAGGTAATCCGTTACTTTTTCCGTGAAGCCTGAAGGGCTGTCGATAGCCAGCAGGGCTTCGGCCTGTTTTAAGATATATTCAATGTATTTCTTTTCTTTTTTCATGTTAATATGCATGCCTTTCTATTGCCTGCAAAGTCTGTGCAGCAGGCATTGTTTTCGATCCACAGGACAGCCGCCCGGATCAGATCCGGGGCATCATAGCCTCTACCAGCTTGGCGGAGTGGAGCGCTGCGGCCTTTTCAAAGGTAGGATAATCCATCTCGGCACTGTCATCCGCCTTGTCGGAAATGGCACGGATGATGACAAAGGGAATACCGTTCAGGTAAGCACCGTGGGCAATGGAAGCACCCTCCATCTCGGCACAGTCCCCCTGAAATTCTTTGATCAGGCGGTCCTTGACTTCTTTGCTGGAAATGAACTGATCTCCGCTGACTACACGCCCGGTATGAACGTGAATGTCCGGATTGACCTCCTGACAGGTGCTGGCAGCAACCTCGATAAGATGCTCATCTGCAAGGAATTCCCGGCATCCCAGCTGGGGAACTTCCCCAGGCTTGTAACCGAAAATGGTGGCATCTACATCGTGGTGCAGGGCATCCTTGGAGATCAGAATATCTCCGATGTCCAGAGCGGCATTCAGGGATCCCCACACCGGTGTTGATGATGGCAGTGACCTGAAAAGGTCTGCCAGAATCTGTATGCAGAGAGCGGCATTGACTTTACCGACACCGCTGCGGACGATGACTACGGGAGTACCGTTCAGGGTACCCTCGTGGAATTCCATATTTGCTTTGGTCGTGATATTAGTGGTGGTCATGTGAGCCTTGAGAGTTTCCACTTCCAGCTCCATGGCACCGATGATTCCGATTTTTTTCATGTGTGTTTCCTGTTCTTTCTTAAATAATTGTAATCACTCCGGATATACCAGACGGCTGTCGTCAATGCCGTACAGCACATTATCCAGATAGCGTTTTGCCAGATAGTTGGCCATACCCAGATTCATATCCAGATAGTTGCCGCAGTCTTTGGGAGAAGCACCGGGTACCTCACCCTTGTAATCGCGGATGAATTCAAACATTTCCACCATCAGAGGAACAATATCCTTAGAAGAGAGATCTCCGGCCAGCAGCAGATAGAAGCCGGTACGGCATCCCATGGGGCCGAAGTAGACGGTCTTGTCCTTGTATTCCGGATGATTGCGCAGGAAAGTTGCACCCAGATGCTCGATGGTGTGTACTTCTGCGGTATTCATCACAGGCTCTTCGTTGGGACTGGTCATACGTAGATCGAAGGTGGTGATGACCTCTGCACCGATGTGATCCTTGCGGGATACATAGACACCGGGCTGAAGCTTGATATGGTCAATGGTGAAGCTTGCTATTTTTTCCATGATATTCTCCATTCCGCACAATCTTTCAGGTTAATAATTGCGCTTTTTCTCTGCATAGTATACACTAATTCAGTAGAAAAGAAAATAGCCGGAGGGATAAGAGTATGAAGCATTCAGCGGAATATTATATAGAGCATCTGGAAATGGAGCCCCATGTGGAGGGCGGTTATTTCAAGGAATGCCTGCTGGAAAAAGAAGAGAGGAACCTGTGGAGCAGCATTTATTTTATGCTGGCAAAGGGGAAGTGTCCCATTTTCATAGCCTGAAGTCGGATGAGGTATGGTATTATCATGACGGCAATGCGTTGACGATTTATATGATCGATGAGGCCGGAAAACTCACAGCGGCGAAACTTGGGCTGGACCTGGAAAAGGGAGAAGTCCCGCAGGTACTGGTTCCGAAGGGAATGATCTTCGGGTCTGCCATGGAGGAAGAGGGTTTCAGTCTGGTGGGCTGTATGGTTTCACCCTGTTTTAAATATGAAGAATTTGAACTGTTTGAACGGAAAAAACTATTGGAAAAATATCCGGAACACAGCGATGTGATGCGTCTGACCCGTGAGTAAGCACTTACATTCGCAAAGTAGCGCAATAAAGCGTTGCATTCTGCCATTTTGTGTGCTATACTAGCTTCGCGTGCAGATGACTGCATGCACAATAAGGGTTATGAGAGGGAGAAAGAAAATGAAAAATTTGTTGGAATTATTGTAGCAACTGTACTGGCATTTAGTCTGGTAGGATGTGGTCCTGTAGACAGCGCAATTCAGAATATTGCAAGTTCCGGATCCAATACCAGCAGCAAGAGTGGTGTGGTAACCGCAGATGATGACGGCTATGCAGAAGGACGTATGGGAGATGTAATGAGAACTTACTTCTTCGATTACACTGTAAACAGCGCATATACCTGCAATGACTATGAAGGATATACCCTTCCGAGGGAAATAAGCTGTTAGTAGCAGAAGTAACCGTTAAGAACCTCGATCGTTCTACCGTTACCATGTATGACACCGATTTCCAGATCCAGTGGGGCGATGATGATAACGATGACGCATACGCTGCACCTATCACCTACTATGGTAACACTGTAAGTGACGAACAGCTGCCGGAAGAGTATGATCTGGTGTTAACGAAGAGAAAACCGGTCTGCTGGTATATGAAGTACCGGAAGATTCCAAGGATTATTCCATTTCTTATCTGGAGCAGTTCTCCAATGACACTGAGGGAGATGTATTCTTCGTATTCTTTACTGCAAAGGATAAGTAAGAGAAAACAAATAAGTAAGACTGGCGGTTTTGCCTGTAAAAAAGAACCGGAGTACTGTGGATTACAGTGTTCTGGTTCTTTTTTGCAGTTTATTTTTAATTTATAATTATATAATTTTTCCTTAATTGACATACTTATGTATGCGTGTTATAGTACAACTAGAACAAGGGAGAGGAAGAAAGATCGAGAGATTGATCGAAGATCCTCTGACTGGTTCGAAATTCTCCGGCGGTTGCCGGAGGACAAAAGGTAAGAGGTATCGAAAGACACCGACATATGTTTAATAGAAAAGGAGAGATGACTTATGTTATTACCTAGCATTTTTGGAGAGAACTTATTTGATGACTTTTTTGATGATGTACCTTTCTTTGACAACAGAGCAGAGAATCAGATAGAGAAGAAACTGTATGGCAGACATGCACATAATGTAATGAAGACCGATATCAAGGAGACCGATGACAACTATGAGTTGATCGTTGATCTGCCCGGCTTCAAGAAAGATGAGATCGAGGTTTCTCTGGAGGATGGTTATCTGACCATTGAGGCTGCCAAAGGTCTGGATGAGGATGAGCAGGAGAAGAAGACCGGTAAATACATCCGCAAGGAGCGTTATGCCGGAGCTTGCCAGCGTAGCTTCTATGTTGGTGACAACCTGACTCAGGAGGATATCAAGGGCGAGTTCAAACATGGTATCCTGACTCTGAATGTTCCTAAGAAGGAAGCAAAACCTGCGGTAGAGACCAATAAATACATCGCTATTGAGGGATAATCCTTTGAATACAAAACCGTTGCCCCGTAAGGCAGCGGTTTACGTTATACGAAATAGTTGCGTAGAATCTCAGGATGACTGTCTTTTCCGTAAGACAGCCCGTTCTTTTTTTATAATATATTGTTCCAGTCCCGGAACCGGATTGTTGAGACGGCAGCCGTAGAGAAACAGCCCGTTTTCCAGTTCCTGTATCCGTGCAACCAGTCCATAGAGATGGAAGTTGAAGTTTTCGGCGGTTTCATCCATATGATCATTCAAGACGGCATGGACGGTCTGATTGACCTCCAGTTTTAAATCTTCTTTGCTGACCACGGAAAAGCCGTTGTAGCTGATGTCCTTGATGATGGCATCGTGGGCGGCACGGTTTAGGCCGCATTGGACAGCAGTTTCGATGCCGACATAGCAACGGTAGCTTTGCCGGCGGTTATAGGTTTTGCTTCCGGCGATGGAGGAGACAGTATAGCACAGTGTTCCATCGGAAAGCTTAACTACATTGGTAGTAACGTTTTTGAACAGCTGCGGTTTATCCTCCGGAAGTGTGACAATGAGATCTACGACGAGTCCTTTTCCACGGAAAGAGATAATTTTATCATCAGTAAACACACCCTGCGCCAGCAAAGTGTGCCTGCGAGGATATACCTCCAGAATTTTGGATTCAAATTGAAGCTGCTCGGTATTAAGATTGATCAAAAAGCTAAGGGATAACCCTGCTGTCAAGTCATCGATCTGCATAAGTCTGGTGATCTCCTATCTTTACAAAATCATTTAATTCACCATTTTTGCATTGGGATAGATGCGTTCCATCCGTGCATCCGGATAATGCGTATCTAAAAATTGTTCCAGTCCGTTAAGCTCTGTTGTTTCCACGGAATAGGAAGCACCGTTGCGCTCCGTATATCTGGCCAGCGCCAGTGCGGAGATCAACATGTTCACAATCATAAATACAATCAAAATATTGCAGACAATTGTGCCGGTTCTTTTCGGAATCTTTTCAATACAGCCGGAAAGCTTCGGATAGATCAGTTTCAGCCATACCACAGCGGCAATTCCCCAAAAGAAGCAGTACAAGAGGTTGATACGGCCGCCTAAGTTAAAGGCAAATCCGCTGTAGTCCCAGAAAATCGTGCCGAAGACCATTTCCGTGAAGACACTGCAGATATATTCGTAAGCACCGCCCAGCAGGGTACCTGCCAGAAAAATAGTACTGTCGCTCTTGTTGCGGTAACGGTAGAGCAGCAGGGTAAGGAAGGCACAGCCCAAACCCCAGACAATACTGAAAGGCCCGTAGATGACACTGCTGCGGCTCATCCATACACCGGCGGTGACACGGCAGAAGATCGTCTCTGTAATGTCGCCTAAAAAAGCACAGATGAAAAAGAGGGAAAACAATTTATAAAAGCAGCAGCCCTCAGCAAAAATGGTGGACTTCTTATGTTCGGCTCTGGCCTTTACCAGAGCATCCAGGCTGATAGAAGGATATGATTTCTGCAGTCGCTTCTGTATATGTCTTGTCAGGGCATTTTCCAGAAAACGGGAAGTCTGGCCCAGCCCTTCTGTAATCTGATCCAGGCGGGCGGTCTGCTTTTCCAGAGAGGCCTCCACCCGGTGCTTTGCCTGTACCTGTAGGCTTAAAGTAGATAAAGCGGAACCAACGGCATCCAACAGGAGCAGCCCGCCCAGCACCAACAGAAGTACAACGGAAAGCAAGTGCGGAATGCGGTCAAAAAGTCCGCATAATAACGGATCTGCAAACATTACCGTCACAACACTTAAAGCACCCCACAGCAGGGAAAAAGGCAGGCAGATGTAGCCACCTACGTTGTAGCGGAAACGGGAGTAATCCCACAGTTTTTTCTTATAGACTTTCTCGAAAAACATTCCCGTGAAATATTCCAGCAGGGAAGCCAGAACAAAACCACCCAGGAACAGGAAAAACGGGTCTTCCGTTAGTTCCGGCAGGAAAATCTCGAACAATATGGCACCAAAACCGTAGATCGGGCATAGGGGACCCGCTACGAATCCGCGGTTAACGAATTTCCGATGCTGCACCGCAGCAGCACATACCTCAATACACCATCCAATAAAGGAATAGAAGAAAAACAACCAGAACAGGCATAACCAGGTTATTGTCATAGGGGCACCTCTTTCGTCGAAGAATGTCGAATATTGTCTTGTTCCATCATATCACAACGGCATGATAGAAACCATGACTAAATTACAATGTTGGAAAAATGTACAAAATGGTGATAAAAACTGTTGGAAAAGTGTACGAAGCCATCGACATATTCTTCGGTAGGCTCTTAAGATCTCGGAAATCTCGGCGATATGATTTATCTCCTCCCATTCATTGTCTGTTAGACCGTCCTGCTGCAGACTTTCCCAGGCAATGTCACAATTCTTGTCCTCGTGTAATTCCTTCATATTGTTGTAATAGGTCTTATCTCCGGTGACGGCATAAGGCTGTACGGCAGCGGTCAGCGTTTTGGAACCCAGACGGTATTGGTTCATATACATGGTAGCTTCCAGCTGTTGAGAATTGATCCGGCTCAGATATAGATTGGATCCCACGAACAGGATCATCATGACGGTACTGATGATCAGTATCCGATAGGTAGACCTTGTTAAAAAATATAAAAAAAGCGTAAAATTATTTTGAGAACCACCGGTGATGGCTTGCACCCTATACAGGAAGATGGTACTATAAAACATAAGAGGCATGATTCGGAAAAGAGAAGATAACGGTAAAAATAACGATAAATAAAGAACCAGGGGTGGTTACATGAAAAAAAGAATAGTTGCCGTGACTAGTGTGCTGATGTTTTGTCTGGGGTTGATCGGATGTGGGACTGAACGAGCCGACAAAACGCAGCAACTGATCCGGGGTGCGGCACCGGGGTATAATGACGGTCTCATCCGGGTGGGGATGATCCAGACGGGAAAAGAGTCTGACTGGAGAGATGCCAATACCAATGATTATCTGAATACGTTCACCAAAGAAAGAGGCTACGATCGATCTATATCGACGGCAATTCCAGTTCAGAGCGCCAGGTAAAAGCCATGTACGATCGATCCAGCAGAAAGTAGATTATATTATCCTGCAGCCCATCGTGGAGACCGGATGGGAGGATGCCATACATGCCGCAAAGGAAGCTGGGATACCGGTCATCGTAGCGGATCGTAAAATCGCTGTGGATGAAACGGAATACGTGTCCTGGATTGGTTCGGATTTTGAAGAGGAAGGCCGGAAAGCTGTAACGTGGCTGGATCAGTATTTAACAGAGCAGGGACGGGAAAACGAGACAATCCACATTGTCCTGCTGGAAGGAACTGAAGGAGCTACCGCTGCCATCGGAAGAACGAACGGTATTTTACATGGAGTGGAGGAACATCCGAACTGGACTATCGTAGACAGGGGATGTGCCAATTTCACTCAGGGAGAAGGCCAGACCTATATGGAAAATCTGCTCAGCGAAGGAACGGTAAGGATATTGATGTTATCATTTCGGAAAATGATAACATGATCTTTGGTGCCATGAAGGCACTGGACCGGAACGGCAAGAGCTATGGGCCTGAGGGAGACATCATTATGATCTCCTTTGACGCTTTGCACGAAAGCTTTGAAAATATGATGGCGGGGAAATTACATGCCACCGTGGAGTGTAATCCGCTGCTGGCATCCACTGTGGAGACGGTCATAGAAGAACTGGAAGCCGGCAGAGAGGTGGACAAGATCTATAACACTGAGGAAAACATCTATACCTATGAAAATGCAGCCGACTATATAGATCAGAGAAAGTATTGATTTCCGAGGATTACGAATGAAAAAATCATTAAAGTATAAAATCGTTCTGGCGATTGTTATCATCGTATGCATTATGGACGTGAGCTTCATATTTGTAAACTACGTCAATTATATGAATGTCAATCGGAATTACACAGATTCTCTGGCGCAGACTGTGGCGAATACCTGCAGACTGGTGGTAGACGGAGACAGCGTAACGGGCTATCTGGACAACAGACGGAGAAATACGGCGTATTACGAGGTATGGAATAAACTCATTGACTATCGCAACACCAGTGAAAATGTATTGCAGATCAGCGTGGTCAATTTCAGGGATGGTGGAGGCTGTTATGTGTATGACACAGATCTGACAGAAAACGGAGCCTTTTTAGGAGATATCCGCCCCTATGATGAGGTACAGAATGCTATAAAAGACGAGTTGATCATGTGAGATAATAGAACCGTTAGAGTATAACGGAAGAAGCGATTACTACATTCCGCTGAATTCCACATACAATATTCCGGTGGCTTATATTATCGTAGGAATTTCCACAGAAAATGTCAGAAGGGAGCAATTGACTTATTTAGGGTATATTACCATCATTGTTACATCGATTACGGTGCTTTTCGGAGTCTTTATGATGGTTTATGCAGCACAATGTGCTGGGACCGTTAAATGCCATGTCCAAGGCGGCTTCCAGCTATTCTATTGCCATTTTGCGGGATGGTAAGGAATCTCCCATCAGCCGGATGAACATCAGAACCGGAGATGAACTGGAACGGCTGTGTGAATCCATGAAGAAAATGGAGCATGATATCATTGCGTCCAGTTCCCAGCTGGCTATTGCCGATTGGAACAGCAATCATGACAGCATGACGCAGCTCTACAACAAGAGACACTACAAAGAACAGTTAAAAGAACTGCAGAATGACTGTACCATCGGTGTAATTTATTTCGACATTGACAATTTGAAACGCATGAATGATACCTTCGGACATGAAAAAGGCGATGCTGTGATCCAAAGCAGCGGAATTTATCCGGAGGTATCTCACGGAGCAAGCAAGAGGATTCCGTATTGGCGGAGATGAATTTGTAATGCTGATCAGAGATTGTACGGAAGAAAAAGTACAGGAACTGGTAAGTACCATGCGTGGAGATGAGAAAGGAAATTTATCGGATGTAACAGCAGAGTTTTACTGCCGTCTTGCAATCGGCGGAGCCTTTCGCAAGACAGCAGAAACTCTGGAAGAAACCATAAAACGGGCAGATGATGAAATGTACAAGAATAAACATTCCGTGAGAAAAGCCTGAAATTTCAGGCTTTACTGAATAGTCAGCCGGAAGCCAGCATCGTTGCCCTTCAGCCGAATCCGGTACAGATCATGATCCCATGCCGTTTTCAGGCGTGCGTCCGTGATCGGTAAAGTTTCTATGGCAAGCAGATCAGCCCCTTCGAAGGAGGCAGATGCTTCTCCGATGGAGAGTTTACCGTCAGAAAGAATAACAGGTTTTTCATAAGTAATAAAATTAAGAATAACATCTTGTGCATTTGTATGGTCTTCCAATACGACAGTGTTGGAAGACTTTAATGTCACCCTGCGGACATAGGTCAGATCCGGTACGGTGGACTGTGCGGCAGGATAGGCGGCAGCCAGTTCCATGGAAATAGAAGGTTCGGCTCCGGTCAGAACTGTCATCACATTTTCCGCACGGTATTCCACACCGTCCTTCTGATCCGTACCGCAGATTGTAGGCAGGTTGTGATACCCTGACTGCATGGTCCAGATCTCGTAACGTCTGGGAGAGAAGGTCTTCCGGGTGTAGGTCTCTACACCGATATCCGCCAGAATGGGCAGTCCATTTTTGTATAAGGTGATGCTGCCGGTATCATTGTGGTTGTGGCTGTCGGCATTGTCTCCGGCTTTGACTGCCAGATCCAGAGTATCGGAATGCACGAGGAACAGCCCTACGCTGGGATAATAGACATCCCGGTGGGAAAGTATTCCGGAAGTATTCTGCTGCATCAGTTCTTCATAATGAAATACGGTCTGCATGCGATAGAACAGATTCCCACCGTTCACTTCATCTGTGACAAGCTGACCCTGTCCCGCCTGGAAATCTTTTGCGGCGAACAGGCAGAGATCCTCCTGCCCGGTGGCCTTGCTAAAGAGATATTCCCGTACTCCGGCACGGCCGGCTATAGGAGAGCAGTCAGCAAAATTAAAATAGTATTTATCATTCACATGCACGTTCAGAATATAGGATGCAATATTTTTCACCTTATCCCACCGGAACAGAGTGTCGAAATGACCGTCGGTAACCGTGTTCAGCACAGTCATGGCACCGTATAGACATAGTCCCGCATGGCGATAATATTGGGCACCCTCCTCGCAACAGCCGTCATTGCCGTAATCCTTGAGAAAATAATCACAGCTTTCAGCGGCCTTATGCAGAATCGCCTGCAATGTGACAACTGTGTCAGACGTATTCTCCGGCAGGAACAACGGAGCATTTCCGCAGAATGTGCGCACCGGAGAGGACAACCGAGAGGACATTTCCACACTCCAGGGCATCAGGAACGTGGTCAGCAGTACATTCTGTGTACACCATACGGTCCAGTTGCACATAGGCTCATCGTCATGTCCCATCCACCAGAAATGTGCGGTCAGATAGGGCAGCAGGATCCGGCGCTTCAGATTGTCCTCGATGCAGGTCAGGATAAAAGGGCTGACAGCGTTGAATTCTTCTTCCAGCAGATAAGCCGCACAGGCAAGCAAAGCTCCGGTCTCGCAGGCGAACAGATCCATGACGGGCCTGGTCACATCCGGCAGGATCAACTGCGGGGTATCGCGGATATAGGAGTTATGCGCGGGAAGCTGCCAGGCAGTCTCTTCACAGATGGAATAGATACCATTGAGAATATCGTCCAGAAAACGTCCCTGATGTTCCACACATTCGGCCTGGATCAGATCATTTAAGGCATTACGTTTGGCAAAATAGAGGGCTTCAAAAGCAGCCCGGTCACCGTCTCTTTAAAACGCATATAATCCGTGGCACGGATCACCGGAAAAGAGTAATTCAGTTTTTCCTCACCTGCCTGAATGAGTTTTTCTTTTAATGACTCAGGGAGAGTCTCATAGGATGTCTGCATAGAAGCTTTCGGAAAAGGCCGGAAAGACTGAAAAGTACCATGAAAAGTTTCGGCTGTTTCCAAAAAGCGTTTTTCTATATTATGATTGGCACAAGCTGTTTTATTGTTCTGATTGTTCATCGTTATGCTCCGTTATATATGTTAATTAAATTTCCCATTCACATATTCCGTGGGGGAGACACCCTCCACCCGTTTAAATACCTTGCTGAAATAGAAGGCACTCTCGAAGCCCAGAGACTCTGCGGCCTCGTAGACCTTCATATTTTCTTCTTCCAGCAGCCGTTTGGCTTCCATCTTGCAGATGTTGATATATTCACTGAAGCCGGTATCGTTGTATTTGCTGAACAGCTGGCTTAAGTAATTCGGGCTGATGCCGAATACCGCTGCTACTTCATTCAGGGACAACCGCTCGCTAACATGTTCATTAATATATTTTCGGACGTTAGTTACGATGTGGTTTTTATAATCCTTTCGACGGGATTGGAACAATTCGCACAGCTGTCCAGAGCCACTTGCAGCCACTGGATCTTTATAGAGGGAACGGTAGCCATCCGGATCGTCTGCAAAAAATCCGGACACAATAGATTCCCCGTCCTGCAAAAGCGAAATCGACAGATAGAGAATATTGCTGGCAGCGTCCAGAGCCTGTACATAATGTCCCGGATGATCCTGAACAGATCGCAGAGGGACTGAATTGTAGTCTGCAGAATATCCGGATCATACTCTTCAAAGGCTCTGGTGAGATCATTTTTAAACAGGCTGATGTTAAAAGAATTCTTGGCGTTTTCCTGCGAATGATCGGTATCGAAAGCTATAATTGCGTCCTTGGGTTCCGTATTCCGGAAGATTTGTCTCGCGTACTGGTAGGAGTCACAGATGGTAGCGGGAGTCTGAACCGGGATGCCGATGCCGCAACGCAGTGTTACATTATAGTAATTCTGCAGTGTTCCGCTGATGCTTTGCAGAATGTCTGTCAGACTTTCCACATAATCATCGGTATCGGAGGATTCCGCAAAGCAGAAAATCAGTGCAAAATGGCGCAGATCCAGAGACAACGCATAAAGAGGCAGATATTTAGCCCCCAGTTCCCGTATCATCTGTAACGAACTGGTGAACAGAGGCATCTGTTTTTCGGCAGACATCTGGTCGGCCTGAGGGCTGATGATCTCTCCGTAGCAGCACACATAAGCACCGTAATCGAAATTCAGATTCAGATCTCTGCTCTGCAGACGGAACTGTTCTTCGGACTCGAACAGGTCATGCAGGAGACTGATCAGGAATTTGTCGTAAAAAGGATGAATATTTACGGCGGACAGCTGCTTTTTACGAGATTGGGAAATTTGTGTGAGCACCCGGCCTATGGCATTTTTCAGTACTTCCGGTGTCAGTTCCAGCTTTACCAGATAATCGGATACCTGATAAGACAAGGCATCTCTTGCCATCTGGAAGTCTTCATAGCTGGTGAGGATGATAAAATAAGGGCAGTTATCCCCATAGCGTTCTCTGCATGTTTTCGCAAGCTCCAGACCGTTCATGACCGGCATTTTAATGTCCGTGATCACGATGTCAGTAGATTTTTCTTCAATAATCTTCAGCGCCGCCTGACCGTTCATGGCAGTTCCACAGATCTCAATATTCATTTCGTTCCAGTTCAGCATGGAACGGATTCCAGCCTGAACCAGAGGCTCATCATCCACAATTAAAAGCTGATACATAGTAACTCCATTCTGGACAGCTTCCTGTCCGGATTAAGTGTTTTCAGATGAAATAGTTTCGGATGAAACAGTTTCATTGTTATGCAGAGGAATATTCGGTATGTGTATGGACATAGTCGTATATTCCCCTTCTTTCTTTCTATGGTAATGCCATATTCTGCACCAAATTGGTATTGTAAGCGTTTATGCACATTGCTGACACCGATTTCCCGGAAGAAATCCGCGGAACTGTCGTCGTTGGAGCGTAATACCTGTGCAGCTTTATCCGCTGTCATGCCTACACCGTCATCTGTGACATCAATACGGATCTTTCGGTGTTGTCCGATGTCTCATAGCCGACATGTATCCGGATGTGTCCGGCACAGCCCTTCGGTTCGATACCGTGGAAAATTGCATTTTCCACCAGAGGCTGCAATGTAAACTTGATAATCTCACTGTTGTACAGAGATTCATTATCCACCTGAATGTCCATGGTAATGGTGCCGCCGTAGCGGTAGCTCTGAATGGTGAAATAGTTCTCCAACAGAGATAATTCTTCCCGGATATCGATCAACAGGCTGGTGCCTTTGGAAATACTTTTAACAGACGGGACAGTGAGGTGGTCATCTCGGAGATACCGGTTGCCCCTGTATGGTTGCCATCCATTTGATAGAGTTCAGAGTATTATACAGGAAATGAGGGTTGATCGGCTTTGCAGCATTTTATATTCCAGATCCTGTTTCTGCTTCTCATCCTCCAGTCTTTTTTCCATAAGCTCCGATACATTTTCTGACAGATCATTGATTCCCCGTCCGATATCTCCCAGCTCATGCTCCCATTCCACGCTGGGATCTCTGGAGAAATCTCCACCTGCGATTCGTACCATCCGTGTCTGCAGCCTGGATACAGGTACCGTGATTATACGATTCATCAACAGCATCAGAACGACACCGATAGACAAAATGCCGATCAGGATGCAGGCAAGGATTCCCATGAACAAAACCGCCTGATTGGTCCGCTCCGCATGTGAAATACTCTGACTTAAGTAGCAGTCCGGCATATTTAACGGAGTGGTGACCAGAATCTGTTCTCCCATGGTAGCACTGTGGATTTTGGAAATCTGTGTGGTGCCCGTGAGAGAATATGTGCTCAGGTCATCCAGAATACTATATTCGGGCGTAAATTCCTGCAAGCCTCCGTTTTCATAAATATAGGTATGTCCTGCAATGGACAGATAGAGAAAGCTGTCTGACGGACAACTGTAATCCTTCAAAGGTATGGTGAACAGATCTGCGGATATTTCGATGAACAGATATCCTGCCTGCCTGTTATTGTATTGGTAGGTAATGGGACGGATCACAGGTAATACTTTACGTCCCGCACGGTGAAAAGGATCGGATACAATACCGGGCGAAAAATCATAATCATCGGCAGTCAGTAATTCTTCATAATAAGGAAGCTCCGGAATCAGCGTTGCAAGATCTGCGGTAGAAGAGTACGTTGCGGTTACCACCTGCAGATAATGCTCCTGTGAGACAATGGCAATTCTGGGCATATAATTATAAGAAGAATTCCGGCTGCATTCCTCGTAGAAGGAATCATAAGTGGATACGGACAGGACAGAGCCGGGATTGGGGTTATGTTCAATATAATTGGCAATATTGGAATCTGTCTGGCAATATCTGACCAACCGGTACACTTCATCAATACTGTTGTCCATGGATTCCGACAACAGTCGCAGGCTGGTCTCGGTGGACTGGATCAGAGTGTTCTGCAGATAGTGCCGGAATATGTAATAACTGAACAGGCTGATCAACAGGCACATTCCCAAAATGGCACTCAGCGTGAAAATCAATATGCGATTTCGTATGCTTTTTGAGTGATAAACAGTCTTTTTCATGCATTCAGTATAACATAACGAAAGAAAAAAGGTAGTTGGAAAAACAAGATACTAAAAAAAGTGCATGTTAAAATAAAAAAATACATTTTCTGAAAGCGCTTTCTGAAAAAATGTAAACAAATTATAAAAAATTGTGAATACTATTATAAATTTTTCCATGTCATGTCTCGGCCTTTTTCGTTATACTTTAGTTACAGTCAAGGAACCGATAACAACGGATTCGTAACAGACGTAACATAGTATCAAATTAACAGGAGGGTTTACATGAAAAAGAAAGTATTAAGTTTAGTACTGACAGCAGCAATGATGACCACCATGCTTGCAGGCTGCGGCAGCTCCGATAACGGCAGCACAGCAGCTTCCACCGGTGAGGCACCCGCAGCAGCAACCACTGAGGCTGCAGCAGCTTCCACGGAAGCAGCACCTGCAGAAGAAGTTACTTTAAAGTGGGCTATCTGGGATCAGGAGACCACACAGTACTGGGGTGACATTAAAGATGCATATGAAGCATCTCATCCCGGTGTAACTATTGAGATGGTAGATCTTGGTTCTACCGATTACATGACCGTTCTGGCAACTGAGCTTTCCGGCAGCGGATCCGATTTCGATGTAGTAACCGTCAAGGATGTACCCGGATATGCAACGCTGGTACAGAAGGGATCTATTCTTTCCCTGGATGATTACATCTCCAAAGATGGCGTGGATTTAAGCAAATACGCAGGTGTTACCGATCAGGTAACTGTAGACGGAAGCCTGTATGAGCTGCCTTTCAGAAATGACTTCTGGGTATTGTTCTATAACAAGGATCTGTTTGATGCCAAGGGTGTTGCTTATCCTACCAACGATATGACCTTTGATGAGTACGATGCTCTGGCAAGAGATGACCGATACCACCTTCGGCTCTCAGGTATACGGTGCTCATTATCACACATGGAGAAGTGCAGTTCAGCTGTTCGGTGTTCTGGATGGTAAGCATACTATTTTGGATGGAAACTATGATTTCTTCAAACCTTACTATGAGATGGTTCTGAATCAGGAAGCTGACGGCGTATGCAGAAAGTACACAGATCGAAGACCGAAGGCTTACATTATTCCGCATCATTCTCCGGTGGAGACGTAGCAATGATGAACATGGGCTCCTGGTTCATCGCAACCATGATGTCCAACCTGAAGTCCGGCGAATATGATTCCAGCCTGTGCGGTAACTGGGGTATCGTTAAGTATCCCCATGCAGAAGGCGTAGAGCCCGGTTCTACTCTGGGTACCATCACCGGTCTGGCTGTAACCACTGCAAGTGATACTCCCGATGCGTCCTGGGATTTCGTTAAATGGGTCAGCGGTGAAGAAGGCGCAGCAGTTATGGCTTCCAGCGGTAACTTCCCTGCAATGATGACTGACGAAGTAGTAGACATGATCTCCGGTCTGGAAGGATTCCCCACCGATGAAGCCAGCAAGGAGGCTCTGACTGTATCCAACCTGTATCTGGAAGTTCCTTACGCTCCCAATGTATCTGAGATCAACTCCGCTCTGGATTCCTATCATGGAAGTATCATGACTGGTGAGATGAGCATTGATGATGGTATTGCAGCAATGAATAAAGCGGTAGCTGACCTTCAGGCTCAGTAATGAAGATCTTCTCTATAAAAGTATTGAATGTTTGTTGAATGTTGAATAAGACTTAAGGGGTCGTACCTACGGCCCCTTTCTTATCAGAAAAAGACGCAAAAGATGACACAAAAAGCGTTTGAAAGGAGAATTGTTATGCGGAAATTAAGCCGTCAAACCAAAAGAGATCTGGTGGCCTACTCCTTTATTGCACCTAACTTTATCGGTTTCTGCGTATTTACTTTGATCCCCATTATTTTTGCCTTTGCCCTTGCTTTCATGAAGTGGGACGGAGTAACCCGATCCAGTGGGCCGGCATCAGTAATTTTACAAGACTGTGGAAAGATACCTTCTTTATCGCAGCATTTAAAAACACCATTATCTATTGTATCGGTACCGTGCCTCTGACCATGATCGCATCTCTGGCACTGGCTATCGTGTTAAATCAGAAAGTAATAGGAAGAGGTATTTTCAGAACCCTTTCCTTTTTTATGTAGCTTCTCTGGTAGCAATCACCGCAGTATGGAAAATGCTGTTCCACCCCTCCAAAGGACCTGTGAACAACATTCTGCTGAATGTTTTCAATGTACCGCAGGATCAGCTTCCCCAGTGGTTCACCGGCGGACTGGTACTGTTCTCCATGATTCTGTTCAGTGTATGGAAATATATGGGTTATTATATGGTAATCTACCTGGCAGGCTTACAGGAATCTCCTCTGAACTGTATGAGGCAGCCAGTCTGGACGGTGCAAATACCTGGCAGAAATTCCGTTATGTGACCTGGCCGCAGTTGTCTTCCACGACCTTCTTCGTAGTCGTCATGCTGACCATCAACTGCTTCAAGGTGTACGATATCGCCATCATGCTGGCAGGCGGTGGAAGCGGAGAGTTAACCACTTCAGCAACCGTTCTTGTATACTACATCTATCAGAAAGCATTTATTGACTGGGATCTGGGCTACTCCAGCTCTGTAGCAATGGTACTGTTCCTGATGGTACTGTTCGTAACGATCATTCAGTTCCGCGGTCAGGCAAAGAGGGAGAAAGCATAATGGCAATCTTGGCTTTGAAGGTTCTCGATAAGGACAGCAACACCATCTGCGTCAGCAGCGGTGAGTATTTTGTGGATCTGGTCTGCACCCATACCTATGAAGAGGGTGACCGGATCGTGCTGGAGACCGATGAGAAAAATATACATGTACATTTACAGGTGGATGATGCTCTTGGGGATGCTTTCGTATACATAACCGACAATGTATCCTATTATGTTCCCTTCGGGGAAAAAGGATCGCATGTCCCCTAAGGTATTTTCGGAAATAAACATTATCTCTATGCGGAAGTCGCAAGAGAAGATGAGATCGCAGTCTATAGAAACCTGGCACTAAATCCTGCAGACCAACATATGGATGTTCCCTGTTATCCGCATGCGACAGCCAATGTGGAGACCAGAGGCGAGAGCGTATTTGCAGCGAAAAACGCCATTGACGGTGTCCGGGCGAACCGCTCCCACGGAGAATGGCCCTACGAATCCTGGGAATCAACATGCAGGATGATGCAGCTATGAAGCTGGACTTCGGCAGACCGGTACTGGCAGACAGGATGCGTGTTGTACACCAGATCCGATTTCCCGCATGACAACTGGTGGCAGCAGGTAACGATCCGGTTTTCCGATGGCAGTGAACAGGAATTTCCCTTAGAGAAGAGCAGCAGGGCACATGTACTGCCGATCCCGAGAAAGAGATCGCCTGGCTGGAGCTTTGCAACCTGATCAAGCAGAAGATCCATCCCCTTCCCGGCACTGAGTCAGATTGAAGTGTACGGCAGGGTAAAACGTTAGGAGGCGCACAGATTATGAAATCAGCACATAAAAAAGCCGTTTTTGGCAAAGTGATCGTATATGCGATTCTCATTCTGATCGCAGTGGTCATGATCATTCCTTTCCTGTGGATGCTTTCCGCATCCATCAAGAGTGACAGAGAAGTATTCCAGATGAATCCTTTTGTATGGATCCCTGCGAACCCCAAGTGGGACAATTACGTGAAGATCTGGACGAAGATTCCCTTTGGCAGATTCGTGGGAAATACGGTATACTTGACATTGATCGTTACTTTCTTACAGTTACTGACCAGCAGTTTTGCAGCATATTCCTTTGCAAAACTGGACTTCCGTCATAAGAACGGACTGTTCCTGGCATACATCGCAACCATCGCAATGCCCTGGCAGGTATACATGGTACCTCAGTTCATCATGATGAGAAGAATGGGACTGAACGATAAGCTGCTTGCTATGATCTGCCTGCAGGCGTTTTCCGCATTCGGTGTATTCATGATGAAGCAGTTCTATGAAGGCATTCCCGACGATCTGTGTGAAGCCGCCAGAATCGACGGTATGAGTGAGTACCGGATCATGCCAGCATCATGCTGCCACTGTCGAAGCCGGCATTGTCCACACTGACGATTTTCACCTTCGTGGCGACATGGAACGACTATCTGGGACCCTGATCTACTTGAAGAGTCAGGAGAAGAAGACCATCCAGCTGGGATTAAAAATGTTCATCAGCCAGTACTCTTCCGATTACGGTCTGATCATGGCAGGATCGGTATTGTCGCTGATCCCGGTACTGATCGTATTCCTGGTATTGCAGAAATACTTTGTAGAGGGTGTTGCCTCTACGGGACTGAAGGGATAACAGATAACAATGTATTTTCACAAGCCTGTGCCGGTTCCATGTCACAGGCTTGTATAATAAAAATGCATAATAAGGTAAAGGATAAGACTATGATAACATTTGACGAAAAGAAATATCCGCAGATCACAGATGCGGAGATCAAAGACGCTCTGCAGTTTTCCACGGAGCAGGTAATCCGGGATGCCGGAATTTACAGAGAAGTTCAGAAAGCATACAGCGAGAACGGTTTCTATCAGCCGATTCCGAACAATTACTGGACCTGTGGGTTCTGGACTGGAGAGATCGGCTGGCTTATGAATATTCTCAGGATGAAAGGCTGAAAAAAGCCGGGGAAGTTCAGGTAAAGAGCTTTTTGGATCGTATAGACAAGAAAATCGAAGTGGATCATCACGATATGGGATTTCTGTATTCCCCTTCCTGCGTGGCAGCTTATAAGCTGACCGGCAGCAAAGAGGGCAGAGAAGCAGCCATCAAGGCAGCAGACCAGCTCATCACCAGATATCATCCGGTAGGGGAGTTTATTCAGGCATGGGGACCCATGGATGCACCGGAGAATTACCACCTGATCATTGACTGTTTACTGAATCTGCCTCTGTTGTACTGGGCATCCGATGAGACTGGAGATCCGAAATACCGTGACATTGCGGAGAAACATATTCATACCGCTGTTGCCAATGTGATCCGTGAGGATTATTCTACCTGGCATACCTTCTTTTTTGATATGAAGACGGGAGCACCGGATCATGGTGCCACCTGTCAGGGATACCGTGACGGTTCCGCCTGGGCGAGAGGTCAGGCCTGGGGCGTCTACGGTATGGCACTGGCTTACCGTTATACCGGAAGAAAAGAATATATTGATCTGTTCCGGCATGTAACAGAGTATTTTCTGGCACATCTGCCCAAAGATCTGGTACCTTACTGGGATCTGGAATTCACCGACAGGGATGACCAGCCGAGAGATTCTTCTTCCGCTTCCATCGCGGCTTGTGGTATGCTGGAAATGGCGAAATATCTGGAGACGGAAGAAGCAGAGCATTACATTACACTGGCAAAACAGATCATGCGGTCTGTCTATGTGGGCTATGCCGTAAAGGATCCGAAGGAATCCAACGGACTGGTGCTGCACAGCACCTACTCAAACCATTCTCCTTACAATACCTGCAATCATTACGGCGTAGACGAGTGCAATTCCTGGGGAGATTACTTCTACATGGAGGCACTGACCCGGTTATTGAAGGATTGGAGAGAGTACTGGTAGATTATATTAAATTGATATCATACGAAGCCCATACAGATACGCATGCCTTGATGTAAAGGTCTCCGAGTGTGGATTTTCTAAAGAAAAGTGGCTTAGTTTTCTCATTATGACGGGCCCGCCTACAGTCGACATCCATGTCGACGATCGGCTGACGCGAACATCGTGTTCGCTTTCGCCCTGTTGCCAGACCACTTTTCAAGAAAATCTCACACTCTACGACAAACATCTTCGGCATGGCATCCTGTCTGGGCTTCTGTAAATATTTCTAATATAGGAATATAGTTACTACGTTTGTTATTTTGGAGGGACTAACTGCATGAACTTACATAGCAAAAAAGATTTTCAGGACTGTATGTTATCTATCCTGGAGCCGTTAAAACCCTATTACAGTGAAGAAAAGGCGAGATTGACGTTGGGCGTTACCATGGCACATTATGACATCGGTGCCACATGGATGGAAGCCTTTTCCCGTCCCTTATGGGGACTGGTGCCCTTTTGGGCAGGCGGTGGAAAAGAGCCGGAATTCGAAGAGATCATCGCAAACTGACGGCCGGAACCGATGAGAAGAACCCGGAATATTGGGGAGAATGCACCTCTTTTGATCAGAGATTCGTGGAGATGGCAGCCATTTCCTATGGCATTATGTTTGCCCCCGAAGTGGTATGGGATCCTCTCACGGAAGCACAGAAGGAGAATCTCTGCAACTATTTAAATAAGATCAATGAGCATCCTCTGCCGGTGTGTAACTGGATCCTGTTCGCCGTACTGGTGAACATTGCAATGAAAAAGGTGGGACGCCGGTATAGCCCCGAGATGCTGGAAGAATATCTGGAAGGGCTGGAGACCTTCTATCTGGGTGAAGGCTGGTATCAGGACGGAGATTCCGGTCAGAAGGATTACTATATTTCCTTTGCCATCCATTTTTACAGCCTGATCTATGCCGTGATTATGGAGAAAGATGACCCGGAGCGGGCAAAAAAATACAAGGCGAGAGCCATGGAATTTGCAAAACAGTTTATCTACTGGTTCGATGAAGAGGGCGAGGCCATTCCTTTCGGCAGATCCCTGACCTATCGTTTCTCTCAGGTCAGCTTTTCAGTGTCTGCCTGCTGGCAGGACTGGAGCCGTTCCGGTTCCCGTGATGAAAGGTCTGATCGCAAGGCATCTGCGCACCTGGCTGAAGCGTCCGATCTTCGACAGAGATCATTGTGCTGACCATCGGCTATGGATATCCGAATCTGACCATGGCGGAGCGGTACAATGCCCCCGGTTCTCCTTACTGGGGCATGAAGGTGTTTGCCTTTTTGTTGCTTCCCGATGATCATCCCTTCTGGAGTGTGGAAGAGGCACCATTGCCGAAGCTGGCACCGGCCTGTCCCCAGAAGTATGCCGATCGTTTGTCTACCATTACGGCAATCACACCACAGCATTTGCACCAGGCGTCTACAGCCCTAACGGACACGGCCAGATTGTGGCAAAATACGGAAAGTTTGCTTATGATACCCGGTTCAGTATCAGCGTGGCAAAGTCCTGCTACGAGCTGCATGAGAATGCCCCGGACAATATGCTGGCGTTCTGGATCGATGGTTATGTCTATGTGCGCCGGATCTGCGAGGAGTCAAAGATCACGGAGAACGGAGTATGGTCGAAGTGGAGTCCCTATCCCGGCATTACGGTAGAGACCACGATCACCCCGGATGCCGGTGGACATACCAGAGTACATAAGATCACCAGCGAGATTGACTGCGTGGCCTACGACTGTGGATTTGCAGTCAGCAGAGGTGATTTTGAAGAGGTCGGCTTTGCGGAAAAGGTGGACGGTATGTCCGCCCAGGCCAGCAACGAATTCTGCAGTTGTACTGTCAGTGCGGTATTGGATGAAAATACACAGGTTAACGAAGTGGCAGACAAGCCGCCCGTAGGCTACATGATAAGCGTAGATCCCAACACCAACCTGCTCTACACCAAGACCAAGATCCCGGCAGTGAAATACCACATCCGCAAGGGACCCCAGGAAATCGTCACCAGAGTGGATGCGGAAGTAATCTGAATATATAGAAATTGCAGTGGAGTTTTGCTATTTGCAGGCTCCATTGTTTTTATATGAAATAAAAGTATTATGTATACTGTAAATTGTTGAAACATAAATATTAAAAAAGTATATAGTTGCATAATTTTTTACATTATATGTAAACACTTACAAAAATAATCATAAAATCATAGAGAAAAAAAGTAAAAAGTAATTTATTGCATTTTGTACAATCTGTCTCATTTTTTATAATAAAGATGTATTGTTATAAATAATTATGGGAGGATTGTATGAAGTCAAAAAACATGTAAAGTAGCGAAAACAGTATTGACTCTGTTGCTTTGTGCAGGTCTGACGGCAGGTTCGGTGCCGATAGATGCATTGGCAGCGGATGTACAGTCAGAACAGCCTGTTGGGGGCACAGAGACTGATACAGAAGCCGGAACAGAAGGCAATACGCAATCCACAGGTTCTGTATCTGATGGAAACGTAGTTATAAAGGAGAGAGAGAAACAGGAACGGAGAGTGGTGCCCCACAGGCGGATTCCGTATCAGAAGGAGACGGAATCGCATTAATAAGCCTGGAAGCTTCCAATACACATATTGCAACTTATACAGGAAAAATTCCGGAAGGAATCACATGGGCTGCAGATGTGACGGTAGATACTTTCAGCAAGTCGTACAGCGTGGTTACGGCAAAGGCGGCGGACGGAACCAGCTATACGGTTGAGGTTGTACCGGAAGGAATTGTATACTTTATTGACAATGTAACATCAGACTTTTCGGAAACTACAACAGAGCCTTATGAAGCAGTAAAGACATTAGCAGGTGACCAGCTGATAAATAAAGTCTATGATGACCAAAGACGGCGGATACTGCATGGGGTCTGGTAGATACGGATGCGACAACCAAAAAAAATATAACAATACGACTACTGATAAAACAACCACCGGTATTTATGGAAATAATGCCATAGGAGAAACGTTGTCTTATGATCTGTATCTGGAGGCAGGCACCTATACTATTACTTCAGGACATAGAGAATGGTGGGACAAAACCCGTCCTATGGATGTGCTGTTAAAAACAGACGCAGGAGAAACAACCATTGGAAGTGTATCTGTTAGCAAAAGTGTAAAAACAGCACAATTTTCTTATACTTTTACGCTGGATACTGCCCAGACGGTTACTTATACCTTAAAGAGTACGGCAAAGCAGGCTCCTGTTTTAAGTTGGCTTGGAGTATCAAAATATATCACAAAGGAATCGGAATATTTTGGACAGGCTCTGGAAGACAATAATCAGCTCACTGTTCTTTCTGATGCTTCCTTAGAAGCAGACAGCGGCACAGGAAAGCAGCTTTCTGTGACAGGTGGCTGGACTAGTGGTGGTATCTCTAAGGCAGGCGCAACCATAAAAAATGCACCTGATTTTTTCCAGAGAAATCAGTTTACATATAATCTCAACTTAAAATACAATTACATACAAGAAGGAACGGGGAGTCGTGCTGCTGTTTTCCTTGGTAATTCCGATTCCACTGCTTTCCGTGTAATTCCGGCAAAGTCCCAGAGTCAGTCTGTGCTGAGAGTGGGTACCAATGCAGGAGCAAAGGATTATCCTCTGACAACGGCTCTTACTGCAGGGGACTGGCATGCGCTTTCTATTGTGTATACCGAGGATGAACAGCAAGGCTATGTGGCATTATACTGTGACGGAGCAAAGGTACTGAATGCCACTGGAATAGGTTTTAAATTAAGTAATACTACCAATCTGGCTGCCGGAATCGGTGCAGCTTATGGAACCAGCTATTTGTGCAACGGTACTTATGACAATATTGTTGTCATGGCAGCAGCAGCAACAGAGGAAGAAGCCATTACGGAAACACAGGCAAGACTGGATGCCATCAAAGGCGCTGTCCAGACAGACGGAAACATAGTGATATCCGGTGCAGATGTTGACAAGGCAACAGCCAATATCAATGGTCTGACTTATAAGGGCTTTGGTATGTTAAATGGTAACAGTACCAGTAACCTGCTGCTGGATTACAAGGCAGAGCATTCAGATCAATACTGGGAAATGATGCGGTATCTTTTCGGTGGAGAATATCCTTTGTTTACCCATATCAAGATGGAAATGGGAAATGACGGAAATAATTCTACCGGAGCAGAAGCCTGTACCATGCGTTATGAGAACGAAGAAGCGGATGCTTCCCGCTCTCCGGGATTTGTCATGGCAGCCGATGCGAAGAAGATCAACCCGAATGTCAAGATCAGTATTTTGCGTTGGGAGATGCCGGCATGGGTTGCTTCCAAATGGAGCAGTGACCGTACCGGTGCAGGATATGAAGCAGTTTATAAATGGTACAAGGAGACCATTTTTGATGCCTATGAAAAATATGGTTATGTCGTAGATTTCGTAGATCCTGATAAGAACGAGACAACAGACCCTAATGAGGACTTTATCAAATGGTTTTCCAACCGGGTAAAAAAAGAAACAGATTTCCCGGACTATATGGATCAGGCAGCGATTGACGCTTATCACAATATCAGAATTATTGCTTCTGACGAGAATAAGACCCTGCAAATCGTACCTTCCATGAGAAGCGACAATGATCTCTACAATGCAGTAGATATCATTGGTTTCCATTATCGTACCAGTGCCACGGAGGATTACATCAAAATGGCGGATGTGGACGACAAGGAGGTATGGTACAGCGAGGGGTGTGCAACCTTTGGTTATACAGAGTTACAGGAAAACAAGACGAGTGAATACGGTGGTGGAACGATCGGAGGATATCAGAGTCCGTTGGCTCTGGCAGACAGCTTTATCAATGCGTTTACCGGATCTCGCAGAACCCACTATATTTTCCAACCGGCTATCGGTTCCTTCTATGAAGGCATCCAGTATGGCCATAAAGAGCTGTTAAGTGCCAGAGATCCCTGGAGCGGTTATATCCATTATGATGGCACTGTACATGATTGCACATTTCTCTCAGTTTGCAGTCACCGGATGGGAGGATACCGACCCTTCCCAGAATGAAATCTGGCGTGTTATCACCGGTGCAACCTCCGATCCTTCGGCTCCAGTGACAATGAGCATCAGACAGCAGGGATGGATGGGAAAGCCAGCTATATGACACTGGTATCTCCGGATAAAAAAGACTTTTCTGTAATTTTTGTAAATAACACAAGAAATCAAAAAACCTTTAAGATTACTGCAAAGGATATGGCAGTAGCCTCCGATGCAACCTTAAAAATATGGACAACCACAACAGATAGCTATTTACAAGAGTGATACAGATGCAGAACAGCAGAACGGTTGCTGGTATGTAACAGTTCCGGCTTATGGGATGGTAACAGCAACTACACTGAATACGTCACCTGCAAGAACACCGGAACAAGAAATCCATAACGAGGACAGAACGGTTTTGGATACTGACGGTACCGGACGCAATCAGAATACAACGGATAATGTACTTTATGCGGATGATTTCGAGTATACAGAAGAACCGGAAATGGAACAGTATAATGCCAAAACCGGGAAAACCACCAGTGTAGATTATCTGACAGCAAGAGGCAATGAGCCACGTTACATGTTGGATACGCATGGCGCTTACATTGTAGAGAACGGCAGATTAAAATCGGAACTGACGACCAGTGTGGGACAGTGGAACGGTGGAGAACCTTCAACGATCGTCGGTGATTTCCGTTGGATGGACTATGTTACCACGATAGATGTGCAGATACCGGATGCATCTGCATCGACCTATGCGAGACTGGGTATCCGTACCCAGACAGGCATGAACTGGAACCAGAGCGGCTATACGCTGGAGATTAACGGTGCCGGCTCTTGGAAGCTGTACCGCATAGGCAGTGCTGTAGCAAATGGAACGGTAACAGCCACAACAGATGGCAAATATGAATTAAAGCTGGCAGCCCTTGGCGACATGATTACCGCGTTTATCAACGGAGAACAGGTCACAAGCTATCAGGACGCATCTCCGATGCTGTCCGTCGCGTCAAGATCAGCAACAACTGGCATCAGGTATATTATGATAACCTTCTCATTGAGAAGATTGCAGGAGGATGTGCTTATGCGTTGTCTATGGTGGATGGACAGGATGACAGCGTAAGCTATGAGGGAAGTTGGACAATCGACAATCCCGGAAGCGGCAGTGCGGACAACTGGTATCGTACCTTGTCTGTATCAGGCGGAAGCGGTGCAACAGTGAGTTTCCCTATCCATGGTGCGGGATTTGCAATTATTGGACCTAACAACGCCGGGACGAAGCTGGATGTCTATGTAGATAACAACCTTGTAGCGGAGAATGTTTCGACCACAGCAGCTGCAAGTCGTTATGAGTCTTACAGCTATAGTGGTCTGAGCCTTGCAGATCATAATATCAAAGTAGTAGTAAAGAGTGGAACCCTGAAAATAGATGCACTGTATGCGTTGGGTGAGACAACCCAGATCGGTGATGATGTGCTTGTCAGCGTAGAAACAAAATTTCCTGCAGCTTATGCAGTTGAGCAGAATCAGACCCTCAAGAATTTGCCGGCTACGGTAGAAGTAAAAACAGGAAATGGAACTGTAGTGACCAAGCCTATCGTATGGAGCAATAATACGGCGGAACATTTCTCGGAAGCTTATGCGACGACCAGTGTCACCGGTGTGGTGCAGGATGGTGTCAACAGCTTCGAGCAAGTCTCGGGTGACGATTCCGGTAGAAGTGGTGCCGGAGAATACGGTATATTTTATTGATATGGTAAAGGGAACTCCGGATGCAGATGCAAAAACGGAAGCCTTTGCAGCAGTGAAGGAACTCAGAGGAAGTGCGCTGTTGAACCAGACTGCGGATCAGTTAAAGACCTCCGGCAATAGCTGGGGGCTGGTAGATACTGACGCGGGAACCAAGAGTTACACCGATACTACAGATAAGACAGCAACCGGTATTTACGGGAACAATAACGAATCAGGCGAAACTCTGACCTACGCGCTGACTTTAGATCCCGGTAAATACACCATTACCTCTGCACACAGAGAGTGGTGGGAATGACCAGACCGATGAACCTGACAGTAACAGTGGATAATATTACACTGGATGCCGGAACGATTCAGGTAGACGGCAGCAATCCGAATGCTGTAAATACTTATTCTTTTGACGTAAGAACCAAACAGACCGTAACCTATACGATCACTGCAACCGGAACACAGGCCCCTGTCATCAGCTGGCTCGTTGTCAGTCGGACCGGAGATGCCGAGGAAATTCAGCCGAATGACAGTATTCCCGGTACATCAGGCAGTGTCATCCGTGATACGAACGGAAAGGCGATGCAGGCACACGGCGGTTCCGCAGCAGCCATGAAAGAAGGAACCGGAGAGGGATGCGTCAATATTGACCTCGATGGTGACGGACAGATCACAGAGGGTAAGACCGTATATCTGTGGTATGGAGAAGATAAGACCAACAACACCAGACCGGTAGATGGTGTAAAATGTTATGTTTCTACCGATCTTTACAACTGGACCGACAAGGGAACAGTACTGTATCTTCAGAGCAGCATCCTGCCGATTGAAGAATCCGCAGAGAAAGCAATCACTTCCTCCGCAGGAGCAAATGGAACAGGAACGACCCAGAGTTATCCTGCAATGCAGCTCAGTAATACCAATTTCGAGACTCTGAAGGCATGGGGAAAGCTGTCCGCAGCACCAGAGGGTGTCACCGAAGCGGAATTCCGTGATGTCAAGCTGTTCTTAAGAGCCTATGTCACAGAGTTTGAGAAAGAGCCAACGAGCGCTGAGGATATATCCTGGATTGCAAAGAGTTATGATGAGACAAAGGTAGAGGCAGGTAGCTTCCTGTACCCTGACAGCAAGACCAATGGAACCCAGACCGTATCCAGATTACAGCTTGCTTTCGAGGGAATGTATGGTAATTATTGCATTACTGAGCGACCTAAGATGGTCTATAATGAAAGAGACAAAGAAATTTGTCATTATTTTCCATGCAGATGGACCTTTGTACAACAATGAAAAGCTGTACAACTGGGTGAAGAACGGTATGCAGGGCAACTGTGAAGCCAGCAGATACAGCCGCGCTATGGTTGGTTTTGCAACAAGTGATACACCATTCGGACCTTTCGAAGTGGTAAATATGACCCGTATGAATTATGATGAGAGCCTGAATGCACAGCGGTTGGGCGAAGCCAGAGACATGACTGTGTTTGTCGATGATGTGGATGCAAATGCAGACGGAGCAAAGGATGCTTATGTAATCTACTCCAGTGAGATGAATGCAAAGCTGTATGCATCTCTATTGAACAGTGATTATACCGGGCTCGCTGCCAAGGGTAATACAGCGGACAATCAACAGATGGCAGCCCGTCTGGTATCTGACAATAGCAGAGAAGCACCCGCTGTCATGAAATACGATGGTTGGTATTACATGATTACGAGCGGAACGGATGGCTGGAACAGCACCGCACATACCTACTATCGCAGTCAGAACATTCTAAGCGGCTGGGAAAAAGTAGGAAACCCGGCAAAGAATGATACCGGAAAATGTTTTGATACACAGGTGACATATATTATTCCGATTGATGCACCTGCAGGAAAGTTCATTTATATGGGAGACCGTTGGAATGGCAACAAATTGTCCGACAGCCGTACTGTCTGGCTGCCCTTACAGGTAGATGCCACTTCCCATACTATTGCGATTCTGAATCGCACCAACTGGAAGACAGAAGAACTGGAAGATCGATCCGGTTGGCATACAGACTGCACTTCCCAAGATCACATGGACGGACGGCAGTAATTTGCCGGAGAAAGTCACGGTAAGCTATAAGGGACAGACTGTGGAGAGTAAGGTTGCCTGGGACAAGAGTTCTTATCAGGTCATCGGCAGAACCACTGTCACCGGTAAACTCATCGATTGCCGGAACGCGGAGATCTCAACAGAAATGCTGGTATGTCCGAAAAATGCAGTTTATTTTGCAAATGCATCGAAAGCACCGGTAAGTGCAGATTATACTTCCATCATGAAACAGCTCGGCAATACATTGTTACATACAGTGGATGTATATGATGGCGCCTACAGTACAGAAACAGGATTTGGATATGTAGAACAGAAGGAAAGCTGCGTAACAGCACAGATGACATTTATCAAAGTATGCGTTATGCAACAGACAAGACCCAGAGCATCAGTTATCGGTTTGATCTGGAAGCCGGAAAATATAATGTTTATGTGGGTATGTTTGACCCCTCCAGCTGGTGGGATGGAAAACGCTATGCGGATATCAGTCTGAATGATAAGGTAGTAACAGAAAATACAATTACCAGAATAATGTAAACGATACTCTTACGTATGAAAATGTAGAGGTAGGCGAAGAAGGAACTCTGACGATAACTATTTCGCCGAATGCAGCTACATCCAGTGCCGTTCAGGTCAGCTTTATTGTAGTGGCAAAGCGCAGAAGGATGCAGAAGTTACCCCGACTCCGGAGCCTACGGCAAGTCAAAACCTACAGCAAGTCCAAACCTACGGCAGCACCTACGGCGACGCCCTCAAACGATTCAATCATGAGGGATGACAAGGACAACAACACCTCGAATTCTCCTGTGGCAGCAACCGCAACTCCGGTTCCGGTAGCAACAGCAAGACCTGTTCGTCCTACAGTGGGTGCAACCTCCAAGTGATATGGTAAATGCGACACCGACCGTTCCGGCAACAACACAGAAGACAGAAAAACAGGAGCAACCATAATCAATGCAGCCGGTGAGGCTGAGGGCAATCGGATGGAAGGATATCCTTGAAAATATTCGTCAGAATGTAAGTGATAGCAGCAATAAAGAGATCATATTGTGGCAGGCAGCGACACCGTTGTTCCTGCAGAAGTATTGCAAAGCGTAATGGGAAGCAACCTGTCTCTGAGAATCGAAATCGAGGAGGAACTGGCATGGATCGTTGAAGGACGGGAGATCGCAGAAAATGTAGGAGATATTGATTTCGGAATCCTTAGGTCAGCGGATCAGTTCCTGCTGAACTGATAACACAGACGACACAGGGACATGATTATATTCCTTTGTCACTGGTACGACGGAAGCTTCGGCATGACCGCAAAACTGTCAGTCCGTCTTGGTACAGAGAATATCGGTAAATATGCAAATCTCTTCTACTATAACCCTGACAATGCAGCAATGGAGTTAGTTGCGTTCGGTCAGGTGGCAGACAACGGATGGGTTGAACTCAACTATGAGCATGCCAGCGAATATCTGCTGGTTATGGCTGACGAGCCTATGGATGTAGAGAATCTGTCCAAGGATGCTTCGTCGGAAGCAGTTTCCGCAGAAATGACAACACAGAGCCAGAACCGTAATCACAGCAAAGCAGGAAAAATTTGGATTCCTATTGTGATTGTAATAGTATTGACAGGATGTGCTGCAGGATATTTCTATCTGCGTAAGAAAAAGTAAAAGAGTATATATATTCTGTATGATCTAACATTAAAAACCGGCGAAATCTTATTTGACATGGCTGTCATTAAGATTTCGTCGGTTTATATACAATAGGTTATGCAGGATTTTAAAATCACGAGACATCATTGATAAGATTGGGTTCAGTAGGATACAGAAAGTTGTATTACTTTGCGGAGTAAAACAAGAAAAGACAGAAAGAAGTATCTGCAAATAAGAAGTATGTTTAGATTTGGACAGTAGAAATAAAAACGTTTTTATGCTATCATGCATATAACAGTAAGAGGTGATAGCTATGAAAATAGAACGAATTGATGACAAGACAGTAAAGTGCTTCCTGTCCAATGAAGAATTGGAAGAGTACGAGATTGATTATAAAGATTTTGTGGTCCGCAGTGAAAAAGCCAAAGAGGTTGTGCAGGAGATTATCGAGCAGGCCGAGGAAGAGGTGGGCTATAAGCCGCCGAAGTATGCTTTTGACCTACAGATCATGATGGTACCGGATGAAGGATTGATGCTGGTATTTTCCGAGAAAGAACCGTTGGAGAATAAAAACGGTGCACAGCTGTTGCAGGCTTTGCAGGAAATGAAACGGGTCTTCGAGGAGAAGAAGGCAGAGATCGGCGCTACGCTGGGAAAACAGGCGAAGGAAGAAACGGAGAACAATGCCGGGAAAAATAAAAAGCAAAGGGAAAAGCAGAGGAAGCGGCAAAGCCCCAGTTTGCAATTTTTGCCTTCCGCAATATCGGCAGAGTGATCGAATATGCCGCCGTATTACCGGCGAACCTGCGGATCAACAGCACGTTGTACCGGATGGAAGACGGCACCTGCTATGTCTATGTGCAGAAGGGCGGTGCGTCCTACAGCGCTACAGTAGAGCCTGCATCCAGGCTATGGAATTCGCAGCGTTGTATGCCGCAGACGAGCAGAAGATAAGATATCTGGAAGAACACGGTGAATGCCTGATGGAGAAAGCACTGAAGAAACTGCGTGCATAATACTGCACCATAGGAATCTGCATGACTGCTTGTAGATTAAGCAGATTCAGGATATGCTCCATGGGGTATCTCCCGCTACCTTCGCCATATCCTCCGGCAGAGGTGCTGTGAACTGCATTTTCTCGCCGGTGATGGGATGGACAAAGGACAGCTTCCAGGCATGCAGCGCCCGTCGCTGTATCTGCTCCATATCCGGTTGTACAAATAATCTCCGATCGAGGGGATAGCCCAGGTATTTCATATGAATCCGTATCTGATGGGTGCGGCCGGTCTCTAAGATGAGAGAGACCAGGCTGTGTCCATTTTTTTCGTCCAAAACCCGGTAATGGGTTACCGCGGATTCCCCTTTTTCAAAATCCACACAACGCTCAATGATAGAACCTTCTTTTCGCCCTAAAGGAGCGGTAATCGTACCCCCAGAAGGCAGCACAGAGCCTTTTACAATGGCAAGGTATTCCCTTGTGATACTGGAACTGGTCTTGTTGGCGATCATGGTGGACAACATTCCGGCACTGACATAATGCTTGGCTATAATCGTAAGTCCGGAGGTATCCCGGTCCAGACGATTAATACAACGGAACACAAAGGGACAGTTCTGCTGTGCAAAATAATAGGCAAGGCCGTTTGCCAGGGAATTGTAATAATTGTTCATGGAAGGGTGGATCGGCATGCCTGCCGGCTTATTGATCATATGAGATCCTCGTCCTCGTAGATGATATCCAGCGGCAGCTCCACCGGTGGGATTTTTTCCGAGGAGTGTTCCTCGTGGATATGCAGCGTCAAGGTATCTCCCGGCTGCAATATATGATTCATGAAGCAGGGAATCCCGTTTGCCTGCACGGCGGTGGGGTCTTTTTTTAACTGCACCAGATTCTGGGAAGAAAACCCTTTCTGCTTCAGAAAATGGTTGACCGGCAGGGGTGATATGAAATGATCTGTTGTATAGGTTAATGTACGTTCCATAAAAATTGTGCTTTCTAAATTATTATTTATGATACATAACGATGGTATTTTTCATACTCTCTTTGCTTGGGCGGCTATCGTGATCAAATTTGCGGTACAATTTATCCACGGCGGCTGCTTTATACGGGTGAACTTATTGTATCATAACACAATTCCCACGTTGTAATAAACAGCTATTCTCAGGATCGGGCAAAATCGGACAGTCCAGGGAGCAAATAATGTCATTTCAGAAGCAGATTATGTTTTCTATAATATCGTTAAAAGCACAAGTTTGTGCTTCTGCAAGCACAGATTATGAAAAAGCTGATGGCCCGAAGCAGAGGAATATTGCGACAGAGACTGGGTAACAGAGCAGATTTGCAACGAAAATAATGAGTGAGGAAAGGTATGGTGGTTTGTATGGAAAAATACGCATGGCGCGGAAAAATTGTACCGGGAATGCAGGAGGAATATAAGAAGAGACATGACAACATCTGGCCGGAGATGAAGGAAGTTCTGGCAAACGCCGGAATTGTAAATTACTCTATCTGGATGCAGGGCGAGGAACTGTTCGGTTATTACAGATGTGAAAGGGCGTCGACTATGCGGCAAAAGTGCAGGCAGAGAGCGATGTGGTAAAAATGGGATGAGTATATGAAAGACATTCTGATCATGGAGAAGGATCCTGTTACAGGAGCACAGCCGCTTCTTACACAGGTATTCAGTTTCAGATAGGGGAGGTTGTGGATATCTTATGGAGAAATATTACCTGGCCGTGGATATCGGTGCTTCCAGCGGACGACATATTCTGGGACATTTGGAGAACGGCAAAATCGAATTAGAAGAAATCTACCGTTTCGAAAACGGAATGGATCATGGGACGGCAAGCTTCTGTGGAATGTGGAGCGGCTGTTCGGTGAGATTCTGAACGGAATGAAAAATGCAAAGAACTGGGCAAAGCTTCCGGTCAGCATGGCAATCGACACCTGGGCTGTGGATTATGTATTGCTGGATGAAAAGATCGATTCTGGGAGATACTTACGGCTACCGAGATCACCGTACTGACGGAATGGATGCGGAAGTGGCGAAAATACTGCCGGAGACGGAACTGTATGCCAGAACCGGTATTCAGAAGCAGATTTTTAATACGATTTATCAGCTTATGGCAGTGTAAAAGACCCGGAGATTATGAAACAGGCGAAGACACTTCTGATGCTGCCGGATTATTTTGGATTCCGCCTGACAGGCAATAAGCTGTCGGAGTATACCAACGGTTCCACGACACAGCTGGTGAATCCCGATACCTTCCAGTGGGATAAGGAGTGATCCGTAAGCTGGGTTACCCGGAGGATATTTTTCTGCCGCTGCAGATGCCGGAACGAAAGTGGGCCAGCTGCTTCCGGAGATTCAGAAGAAGTAGGATCGATCTGAAGTGGTATGTGTGGAAGCCATGACACCGCATCGGCCGTAATGGCAGTTCCTCAGACAGAAGGAGACGGCATTTATATCAGCTCGGGGACCTGGTCTCTCATGGAATCGAATCCCTGAAACCGGTCATTACAGAGGATGCCGCAGCGGCCAACTTTACCAACGAGGGCGGTTACGATCACCGGTTCCGTTTCCTGAAAAACATTATGGGACTGTGGATGATCCAGTCCGTAAGACACGAATATAACGATGCATACTCTTTTGCACAGCTGTGCGATATGGCGGAGGAAAGCAAGGAGTTCCCTTCCAGAGTGGATGTGAATGACCAGAGTTTTCTCTCGGACAGCATGGTGGAAGCCATCAGACAGTACTGTCATAAGACAGGACAACCGGTACCGGAGTCCGTGGAGAGCTGACTTCCGTAGTATACCGCAGTCTCGCACAGTCCTACGGAGAGACCGTAAGAGGTCTGGAGAAGATCGCCGGGAAGACCTATGACAGCATCCATATCATCGGGGGCGGTTCCAATGCAGCATATCTGAACCAGTTGACAGCGGATGCTACGGGCAAGACCGTATATGCGGGTCCCGTGAGGCAACCGCTATCGGCAACCCATTGGCGCAGACGATCCATGCAGGAGATCTTGCGATCTGAAGGGTGCCAGAAAATGTGTCCGGGAGTCTTTTGAAATTAAGACATTTGCTCCGGCAAAGTAATAAAAATGATGCCAGGGTCAAAAGGTCTAAGCCCACATGAGCTTGCTCATAAGTGGGCGAAAGACCTTAGGACCCGATATGAGCATAAAAGTGGGATGATAATCCCACGATATACGAATATTGGGTAGGGTGCTATGTGCCAGTGGCACATGTTTAGCACGGACCGAAGCGGAGCGTAGAAGTGGGAGTGCGTAGCACGGAGCAATCCGTAGGCATCAAGGTCGGGGGCTTTTGCCCCCGACATCATAAAAATAACCTTATAAAAGGAGGAAATTATAAATGTTAGTAAACACAAAGGCAAATCGGTGTATTTTCCATCGCTCTGGGAGCATATCTGCCCCAGTTCCCCCAGCTGGTGCCTAATTTCGAGGCACAGTATGAGGATTTCAAGAAGACGATTCCCGATATTGTAGATATCGTTGATGGTGGCATGGTGACCACCAAGGAACAGGCTATGGCAGCAGGTGATAAATTCCGTGATGCAGACGTAGATCTGGTATTCCTGCAGTTGCTGACCTATGCAACTTCCTATAACGTACTTCCCGCGATCCGTGATCTGGATGTGCCTGTAGTATGTATCAATGTGCAGAAGAAGCTGGCGCCGGACTATGCCAATACCGATATTCCCATCTGGCTGGGTGACCTGTATGCCTGTGGTGCCGTAGGTGAGGCTGTGGCAGACCTGGAGCGTGCAGGCAAGAGACATGCTGTAATCACTGGCGTGGTAGAAGGCGGCGACCCCGAGGTGGCAGCTCAGATCGAAGATTGGTGTAAGGCAGCTCAGGTCCGCAGACGTTTCCGTCAGACCAATATTGCCCAGATCGGCCGCCCTTATCCCGGAATGATGGATCTCTATATCGATGAGACCAACCTTTACAACAGAATGGGCCTGTATACCAAGCAGTTTGACTGGGAAGATATGTGGGCTATTGCAGACGATATTACCTATACCGAAGCTATTAAGGCGAAGGCACAGGACATCATCGATACCTTCGAAGTAGAGGGTGGCGCTACCGCAGATGACGAAGATATTCTGGATATGGCAAAGCATGTGCTTGCTTTCGAGCAGTGGGCGAAGGATGAAGACTTAAGCGATCGCCTCCCATTATGCCGGTAAGGCACAGGAGTAGCCGGTAAACTGGATTCCATGTCATCCCTGCATTTTCCATGCTGATCAAGCAAGGTACCGCATGTGCCGTAGAAGGTGATATGAAAGTTGCCATGGCAATGTCCATTCTGAAGACGATCTCCGGTATGGGACAGTTGTCTGAGATGTACTCTATTGATTTCAACGAGGATATCTGCATCATCGGTCATTCCGGATCCGGCGATGCGGATATCTCTCTGGCACATAAGCCCACCATGAAGATCGTTAAGGTATTCCACGGCAAGGTAGGCGGCGGATATCTGACTCAGTTCTATCCTCCCGTAGGCCCTGTGACCTATCTGGCTATCACGCAGGATAAGGACGGCAACTTCAAGTTCGTTGTGGCAGAAGGCGAGAATCAGCCCGGCCCGATCTTCACTTTCGGTGACACCAATATGCGTACCAAATTCTCAATCCCCTGCAGAGAGTTCGTGAACCGTTGGAGCGAGGCAGGCCCTACCCATCATATGGCAGCAGCTGCCGGCAGACATATTGACACGATCCTGAAGGTTGCTAAAATATTAAATGTGCCGGTAGATATCATTACCAGATAATAGCATTTGTGTAGAAAATGCTTATAATTTTGAAAATTATGTCTGCGGCCGGGAGGTTGCAGACGATAGAAAGGTTAGGTATTATCATGAAATTTTTAGATGCAGAATTTGTACAGGGATTTATCAGAATGGCAGATGACGGTTGGCAGCAAGGCTGGCATGAACGTAACGGCGGCAACCTGTCTTACCGTGTGAAGCCGGAAGAGGTAGAACTGGTAAAGGAGAACTTTGAGCCGAAGGAGTTCCAGCCCATCGGCACCACAGTTCCCGCACTGGCAGGAGAGTATTTCCTGGTGACCGGCAGTGGCAAATATTTTCGTAATGTCAGCATTAAGCCGGAAGATTCTATCTGCATGATCGAACTTGACGACAAGGGTGAGAATTACCGTATCGTATGGGGTCTGGTAAACGGGGGCAGACCTACCTCCGAGCTCCCCAGCCACCTGATGAATCTGGAAGTGAAGAAGCTGCAGGATCCCGACTACCGTGTGGTATATCATGCACATACCACCAATATCATTGCGCTGACCTTCGTGCTTCCTCTGGAGGATAAGGTATTCACCAGAGAACTGTGGAGATGGCAACCAGGTGCCCCGTAGTATTCCCGGATGGTGTGGGCGTAGTGCCCTGGATGGTACCGGGCGGCAGAGAGATCGCAGTAGCTACCTCCGAACTGATGAAGAAATACGATCGGCCATCTGGGCACATCATGGAACCTTTGCCGCAGGCAAGACTTCGACCTGACCTTCGGTCTGATGCATACCGTAGAAAAATCCGCAGAAATTCTGGTGAAGATGTTGTCCATGCAGCCGAATAAGAGACAGACCATTACCCCCGATGATTTTCGCCATCTGGCAAAGGACTTCGGTGTGACCCTTCCGGAAGAGTTCTTATATGAAAATAACGATCCGAGGGACACGAAGGAGCCTCGAACCGTTATATCTTGAATGCCTGACGTTATCGGCGCGATTTTAAACGCGCCTCGTTAGGTGTCATATCATACATTTTTTTGAACTGTTTGTAGAAGAAGTTCTGATTCTCATAGCCTACAGACAGGGCAATCTCAGACACCGGCAGCGCGGTGTGGACAGCTGATTCATAGCGACTCGCATACGCTGCCGTGTTTGTATTTCTTAAAGGTAGTGCCGGAATATTTTTGATCATACGGCTCAGGGGAGGGGTGTACCCGATCTGTGCAGCCAGTTCGTGAAGAGTTCCGATATCATAATGCTCCGCCAGGTATCTGCGTACCACCACCATCAGGACATTGCTCTGCTCATCTTTCTGGTCTAATAAAATATTTTCCGCATTGCTTAAGATATGCATGAACAGCAGGGCAAAGGTGTGTTCCGAGAGCTTATGCCAGTTCTGAGGCTGCTGTAACAGAAGGAAGACCGCATTGTGGATGAGGTTCTGGATGCAGGGATTGTCGGAGACGGTAAAGTACAGATACTGACCGACACAACTGTCACCTTCCAGCGCATTGATGATAAAATCCGCCAGAATATTATCCTTGTTGATCAAAGTCAGGATATTCTGGAAATAGGCGGGCGGATGATGATGTTAATGCCAGATCTCCTGGCCGCAGGCTATTACCGCATGTTCGATATGTTGGTTCATAAATAGAAGTTCCCCGGGCGGAGATCTCTTCTTCATTTATGACATGTGACAGAACCGGAGAGACAATAAAAGATCTCCACGTAATCATGTTTATGCTTTGGAAAATCCACAAAGCGGGTGTGGCGACGCAGAGTAATATCATCTTCGGAGTGTTCCAAAAATTTATCACTCTCTACTACAAAATCCTGTTTGCTGGTGTAGAGATTCTTCTGAACGGCAATATTACCGTCTAAAATCTGTTGTTCCTCCGGTGTGATATAGGCCGGATCCAGAAAACCGTTCTCATACATATCGATCGTCATTCCTTTCAGCAACCCGCAATTTTGAACTGCGGGCAGGTTTTTAGACTGAGTTTATTTTACAGGAAAGAGACAAAAACCTCAAGATGTGTGCAAAAAGTGATTCTGCATTGCACGTGTCATTTTTGTGTTGTATATTAATAATGATTGTGAACAATAAGCAGCTTTGTGCCGGCAGTCCAAAGTGTGCAGGTTGTGGAAAGATATGAGGATTTGTATGGCAGATACCACAGTTAAAAAGATCATCTGCAGTTCCTGTGGGGCAGAATTTGAGGATACCCTTCCGAAGTGTCCCTATTGCGGAAGTCTGAATTACAAGGGCGCCGAAGCGGAATATCTGGGGAAGCTGGAAAGCATGCGGCAGGATATGCAGCAGTTGGAGCAGGTACCGGAGAAGGAACTGAAGAAAAAACTGAAAAAGAAACAGAAATTTGTGATTAAGCTTCTGATCTTATTGGCGGCATTGGCAGCGATACTTGCGGTAATTGTGCTCCGGGTGCGGTATATAGAACCCAGGGATGCCAGAGCGGATTATCTGTGGGAAAAAGAGAACTTTCCGATACTGGACCGTCTCTATCAGGAGAAGGATCTGGAAGCACTGATGGATTTTTATGAGCAGGCTGTCGAAGAGAACAGAACCATAGACCGATGGGAACACAGTGGTATTTTCCGCTGGCTCATGAGCTGTCGGGATGCGAGGGAATATCTGGCACTGGAGCAGAGTGGAGAGACTTTGAATGAGTATCAGCAGGCATTGCTGCTGGATGATTATTGGATGATGCGGGGACTGGACTACAGCGAGGTCATTCTGACGGAGAAAGACAGGGAGTATATCCGTCCTTATGTGGAAGCAACCCTGAACAGCCTGGCAGACCGTTATACGTTTACCGCAGAAGAAGAGAAAAAATTCGAGGATAGTCTGCGAAGTAATTACGGTTATCCCAGATATGAGGATTGCGAGGAATACATTAAGAAGCATAACGAATAGGAAAGGATCATAAAAGCAATGATGAAATGTAAATATTGTGGGGGCAATCTGACATTGGAGCAGGCATATTGTCCGCATTGCGGAAGACCGAATGAAGAAGCCGCACAGCATGTCAAAGACATGGAGCATTACAAGAGCAACTTTGAGGATACCAAAAGTGATGTCTATGAAGTGGCGGAGAAAAATACGGAGATCATGTCACATATGATAATCATCACAGTGCTGGTGATCCTGTGTGTGGTGGGTTTGTAGTATCTGCACGTAGCTGGAGCATCCACAGAGGCTTGCTGCAGTTTGATGGGGATCCGGCAGAGCAGCTATATGAAACAGATGGAACAATATCTGGAAGATGAGGATTACATAGGTTTATCAGCTTTTTGCGACAGGCATTACATCCGACCTTATGGCAGTAATAATAATTATGAAAAATATCAGCTGCTCATGGAAGCCAGCGGAGCGTATCGTTACTTTTATGAAAGTCTGATGAAGGCAGTTACTATCAACTCCGGCAATGTATCCATACTTCCCGGTCTGTATGAAGATATTTCGGATTATTACGAGCAGCTGGAAAGGATTCTGCATCCTGTGGATAATGATTATAGGGCAAAACAATATCGGGAACTGCCGGAGGAGCAGAAGGAAGCCATTCTCCGGATGGAAGAGAATGAGAAGGCACTGCTGCAGACCTATTTTGGCATGACCCCGGAAGAGGCAGAGAATTTCGGTACGATGTCAAATGCACAAAAAATCTTATTCCTGGAAGAAAAAGGCGAGGTGATGGGTTATGGTAAATCTGAAGAGTAAGCTGGAACAGGCACAGAAGCAGAGAGGCGCGCTGCTTGTGATGAATCTAATCATAGCCCTGTGCCTGCTATTGTTTTGGGGAACCATTCATATGTTCCGGCAATTAAATGACGCCTTTTCCCGTCCTGCGAAGACCAACTGGATGGAGAATAATGTACAGAGTGAAAACTATGCTTATTTAGTAGTAAATTATCATGAGGATATGGTGTACGGCGGCTTGCTGTCCGGAACGAAAAAGGAATGCTATGGTGTGGCGAGATATTTTGAGGCGGCGTCCATGTATAAGGCATTTCTTCAGACCGGCGATACAGAACGTGCCACCAGAGAAAAGGAGAAGATGGATGCCGCATATGAAGAAATGGGTGACTGGAATATTGCAGCGGACAGCATCCGGGAAAGACTTGGACTGGACTGACAGATTTGCTGTAGGAATACCTGCGATATTACTGGCAACCTGTCAGACAGTGGGATGCCGGATCAGTATAGAATACCATACTTCCGTACATAGAACGATGCAGTCTTGGCTGGAACAGGTTCCTATAGCAGGTTGGATTTTGTGGTGGATAGCAGAGACATTACTTTTTGGACAGATGCTGCGATGGCTGTTTGTACATGCAGGAGAGATAAGGCAGTTCAGGAGGATGGTATCGGGAAAGGTATCGGAAAGAGAATATTTTTGATTTTTGCAGGATTGTTGATAGCCTGGCTGCCGGTGCTTCTTCCAACGATCCCGGATTTTATAATTATGATATTTACGGGCAGGTGCCCCAGGTGATGTATCCGGAGGTACCGTATAATACACACCATTCGTTACTCAGCACGTTGGTCATGGAGGCGTTATCACGATAGGATACCGGATCTTCGGGACGATGGAGAAGGCAGTATTTCTTCACCCTGCTTCCAGATGATACTTTGTGCGGCGACCTTTCCTACAGTCTGGATTTCTGGTATCGGCGATTGAATAGAAAATGGCTGTTGGGAGTCGGATTTTGTTTTTATGCTTTTCTGCCGACGATTGCCTTGTTTTCCGTCAGTACGACCAAGGATGTGGTATGCTCTCTGGCACTTTTTATTGCATTTCACCTGTTGTATGAATTGTATGAGAATACGGAGGGATTTTTTCGGAAGAAAGAGAAAATCGCAGCATTATCGTGCAGCCTGATCGTGGGAGCGCTGTATCGGAAAAATGTAATTTATGCGGTTTTCTTTATCTGGTGTTGTGCGCGGTTTTCTGTAAAAGCAGAAAAGAAAGATCATTTCACTGTTTGCGGGAACGATTCTGCTGACCATGCTATTGTCTGTGGGAATGGAAACTCTGCTCCATGCGGAAAAAGGTTCCGCGGTAGAGGCTCTGTGTGTACCGCTTCAGCAGATTGCAAGGGTATATACAGATAAGGAGAAGCGGCGTTTGACAGTGAGAATTGCAGCTGCTGGACGATCGTGGACAGAGAACAGTGGTCACAATATAATCCGTTTCTGGCAGACCGGATCAAAAATTATGTGAATAATGAAGAACTTCTTCAAAATAAGTGGGAGTATCTGAGACTATGGTTCCGAAAAGGATGGCAGTATCCGGATGTTATCTGAGAGCCTTCTGGATAATACGTATCAGGCCTGGTATCCGGGGACATCGGTTGTGGACGATCCGGACGGTGATATTTATTACTTTGATTTCGAGGGAAGAAATGTACTGGAAATGAAGACGATCAGTTCCGGCTGACAGAATTTTATCGTAAGATATCGCTGGAATATTATTACCAGAAAATTCCGGCGATCCGTGCGTTGTTTGCAATCGGCACCTATTTCTGGCTGGCAGTGATCCTGTTTTTCTACGGCATCCGGCGGCGGAGGGCAGAGATATGGAACAGCTGGCTGCTGGTTCTGGCACTGTGCCTTACGGTCTTTCTGGGTCCCATATCCCTGGTGCGTTATTATCTGCTTTATTTTATGCAGCTCCGGCAGGTATCTTCTTATTAGCAGATAGACCTTGACAAATCACGGAAGCATGCACTACAATTACTTGCATACGACAATGACGATGAAAAAGGATCAGTACGATCGGAAAGCATCCCAGAGAGAGGGGAAGGACACGGTGACGTGCGGCTGGGAACCCCTTATGACAGAGGATCGGAAACCTCCCTTGGAGTCCTGTGCGAGACGCAATGTACCTGGAAGCGGCGAAGCACAGCGTAGAACCGGCGTTAACGGTGACAGAGCAGGATACATATTTGTATCAATCAGGGTACCGCCGGTGATCGGTCCCTTTCGGGAGCGATGACCCGGCGTTTTCGCTCTGCGATCGTATGAGCAGTTTATTTTCAGAAAAAGAAAAGGAGAGAGAAAATGGCAGACAAGAAAATGGTAGAAGCGATCACTTCCATGGAAGAAGATTTCGCCCAGTGGTATACCGATGTAGTGAAGAAAGCAGAGCTGTGTGATTACACCAGCGTAAAAGGATGTATGGTAATTAAGCCCGCAGGCTATGCGATCTGGGAGCGATCCAGAAGGAGCTGGATGCACGATTCAAAGCAGTAGGAGTACAGAATGTATATCTTCCCATGTTCATTCCTGAGTCCCTGTTGGACAAGGAGAAGGATCATGTAGAAGGCTTCGCACCCGAAGTAGCATGGGTTACCCAGGGAGGATTGAATGAGCTTCCTGAGAGACTCTGTGTCAGACCTACTTCAGAGACCCTGTTCTGTGATTTCTATAAGAATGACATCCATTCCTACAGAGACCTGCCTAAGGTATACAATCAGTGGTGTTCCGTGGTACGTTGGGAGAAGGAGACCAGACCTTTCCTGCGTTCCAGAGAGTTCCTGTGGCAGGAAGGACATACCGCACATGCTACTGCAGAAGAATCTCAGGAGAGAACTCTGCAGATGCTGAATGTATATGCGAAGTTCCCGGAGGAGGTTCTGGCTATCCCCGCCATGGGACAGAAGACCGAGAAGGAGAAATTCGCAGGTGCAGTTGCAACCTATACGGTAGAAGCGCTGATGCATGACGGCAAGGCACTGCAGTCCGGTACCAGCCATAACTTCGGTGACGGTTTCGCCAAGGCTTTGGCATCCAGTTCGCAGACAAGGACAATACTTTAAAATATGTACATCAGACCTCCTGGGTATGACCACCCGTCTGATCGGACACTGATCATGGTACACGGTGATAACGAAGGTCTGGTGATCCCTCCCCGTGTGGCACCCATCCAGATCTGCATTGTACCCGTTATGCAGAAAAAGGAAGGCGTTCTCGACAAGGCGTATGAGCTGAGAGACCGCCTGGCGAAGAATTTCCGTGTCAAGGTAGATGACAGTGACAAGACCCCCGGCTTCAAGTTCGCAGAGGCTGAGATGAGAGGTTATCCGATTCGTGTGGAGATCGGGCCTAAGGATATCGAGGCAGGCAAGTGATCTGCCGCCGTGATACCAGAGAGAAGACCGAGGTAGCTCTGGAGATCTGGAGACCAAGGCAGCCGAGATCCTGGAGACCATGCAGAAGGAAATGCTGGAGAGAGCAAGAGCACATCGTGACAGCCATACTTATGTGGCACATAACATGGAAGAGTTCGAGCAGATCTTCAACGAAAAGTCCGGATTTGTCAAGGCTATGTGGTGCGGATGTCAGGAATGCGAAGACAAGATCAAGGAAAAGCTTGCTGTTACCAGCCGCTGCATGCCTTTTGAACAGGAACAGATCGCAGATACCTGCGTATGTTGTGGAAAACCTGCGAAAAAGATGGTATACTGGGGAAGAGCATACTAAGATAATATGTAACTATTCAGAGCTATGTAAATATCGTCAAATATTCGTCGAATGCTGGCATTCGTAAGAATATTTTATGATATTTATAGGGCGAAGTAACCACATGAGCAAAAAAGAAGCTCCATAGGAGCGTTTTGCGAATGGGGTTCTGCATAGTTATGAAAATATTAATAAGGCAGATGAAGACGCAGGCCGGTAGTATTGCTACAGGGTCTGCGCCTTATTTTTCAATGATAATGCTCGGAAATGAGGAAAAAGATGATCTATAATACATTTGAAATGCATCAGGAGGGATCCCTTCCGGGAGCACATTTAGTTACCTATATTCAGGAGTATTCGGAGGCAATGGCAATTAACGACAGACCTCTGATCCTGTTGTGCCCGGGAGGCGGCTATACCAGAACCTCCGACAGAGAGGCGGAGCCTATGGCACTGAAATTCCTGGCCATGGGATATCATGCGGCAGTGCTGCGCTATTCCTGCGCTCCAGCGGAATATCCTACTTCCTTAAAGGAACTGGCTTACAGCATCAAGCTCCTGCGGGAGCATGCGAAAGAGTGGCACATAGATCCTCACAAGATTGTAGTGGAGGGCTGCTCTGCGGGAGGACACCTGGCAGCCAGCCTTGGGGTGCTCTGGGATGAAGATTTCCTGGCAGAGAGCCAGGGACTTTCGGCATCCGAGCATGAGCTGCTACGTCCAGACGGACTGCTGTTATGCTATCCGGTCATCACTTCCGGAGAGTTTGCCCACAGAGGATCTTTTGAGAATCTGTTAGGCAGCAGACAGGAGGAGCTGGGAGAGAAGCTGTCCCTGGAGAAACAGGTAACAAATAAAGTGCCGAAGACCTTCATCTGGCATACCTTTGCGGATCAGTCGGTACCGGTGGAAAATTCCCTGTTGTTCGTCAGCGCTCCGCAGAGCCGGAGTGCCCACGGAATCCATATGTATGAAAAGGAGCGCACGGACTGGCACTGGCGGATAAGCTGACAGAGACCAACGATGGCAGAGCCGTACAGGAGGAATGCACCTCATGATCCGGCTGGCGCATACCTGGCTGGAAAGCCTTTTTGCAGGAGATGTGGAAGACGGACTGCACGCACAGGGCAGAGAATGGTAAGAATAGTAATAAGAGAAAATGAAAACGCAAGGAGCAGTCATGGAACAGGCAGATACGATCATTCATCCCTCATTTCTACGGAAGTCTGAAAGGAATGCAGAACAAATTTGATAAATATGCAAGGCAGGATGCTTTCACAGGGGCCACCAGAGAAGAATGGGAAGCCTGGAAGGAGACTTCCAGAGAGACATTAAAAGACCTTCTGGGGTGGAAATACATGGAGACCGCGATCTGGCCCCCGCGTGGAAGAAGTCGTGGAGCTGGAGAACGGCATCCGTCGGGAAAAAGTGATCCTTCAGGTAGAGCCGGAAGTGTATATGCCTATGTATATACTGATCCCGCCGAAGCAGAGCGAAGAGAAGCAGAAATGTTTTCTTGCCCTTCCGGGGCATCAGGGAGCAGGTAAATTCAGCGTGGCAGGACGCAATGATATTCCCGCGGTAAAACGGATGATCGAATTCTACCATTATGATTACGGTATGCAGCTGGCGAAGCGTGGTTATGTGGCAATCTGTCCGGACTGCAGAGGCTTCGGAGAACGCAGGGATGAGGCATTGCAGAAAGGAACGGATGAGAAGTCCTTCCTGACCAGTACCTGTTTTCATTTGGCACACATGGCTGAGCCCTTGGGAGAGACCGTGCAGGTATGTGCACCTGGGACGCTTCCCGGCTGATTGATTATGTATACGAACGGGGCGAATGGGATACTGATGATTTAGGCGTCGTGGGATTTTCCGGCGGTGGTATGCAGACGCTTTGGATCTCTGCTTTGGATGACCGTGTGAAAAAATGTATCATCAGCGGATATCTCTATGGATATCGTGACGCATTGTTATTACTCAACGGTAATTGCAGCTGTAATTATGTTCCCCATCTGTGGGAACACTTTGATATGGGAGATATTGCATCGCTCATTGCGCCGAGACCGCTGGCGGTCCAGTCCTGCCGGATGACCATCTGAATGGTCCCAGAGGACTGGTGAATGTAACGGAGCAGCTAGATATTGTGCGGAAGGCTTACAGCCTGTACGGAAAGAGGAATACCCGATCCACGATGTCAGAGAGGGAGACCACTGCTGGCATGAAGAGGTATTGATATCGCACTGCCAAGACTGTAAGATATTTATAACCCCTGTTAATAGTTACAAAATATGGAGGAACGTATGGAATATATCGTTCTGGATCTGGAATGGAATCAGAGTAACACCGGCAAAGAGGATGCTGTGGAGAAGCTGCCTTTTGAAATCATAGAGATCGGTGCCATCAAACTGAATAAAGAACGTGTCATGGTCAGCGAATTCAATGAACTGATCAAGCCACAGGTCTACCATGAGATGCACAAGATCACCAGCAAACTGATCCATATTCAGATGCAGGAGTTGGAGCGTGGGAGGCCGTTCCCTGAGGTCGGAGGAGATTTTGTCAGATGGTGCGGACAGGAGGAGTATCTGTTCTGTACCTGGGGCACGCTGGATCTGACGGAGTTACAGCGGAATATGGCATATTATGAGATGCCGCTTCTGGCACCGGGCCGCTGCCCTATCTGGATGTGCAGAAGCTGTTCGCCATTGCCTATGAGGAGCGCAAGATCCGCAGAAATCTGGAATATGCCATTGATTTTCTGCATATTGAGAAGGATATTCCCTTCCACCGGGCGTTCAGTGATGCCTACTATACGGCAAAGATCCCCGATCCGGATCCTGGAGGAGCACCCGGAGGTAGTGGTGAAACTGTCCTACGATACCTTCTGTCCTCCGAAGGACCGTAGGGACGAGGTGAAAGCGCAGTTTGATACCTACGTAAAATATATTTCCAGAGAATTTAAGGACAAGACAGAAGCCTTCGCAGATAAGGAAGTCGTGTCCAGCAAATGTTATCTCTGCCATCGTAACCTTCGCAAGAAGATCAAATGGTTCAGCGCTAACGGCAGGCATTATTACTGCGTGGCTTATTGCGAGAAGCACGGCTATCCTCAAGGGCAAGATCCGGGTACGCAAGGCATATGACGGCGGTGTATATATCGTCAAGACCACGAAGCTGATTCCTAAGGAAGAGGCAGAAGCTATTGCGGCCCGCAGAGATCACGCCAGAGAAGTGCGCAAGAGACATAAGCACAGCAAGGCGGAATCTGTACCCTTATGAAGGAACTGGGACTTACTGAGCTGATCCCTGCCATGTGCCAGTTTGACTACACCATGAGCGAGGCGGGCGGTGTCACCAATTTTGTCAGGGAATACACCCTGGCTTCCGGCGGATCTTATTGCGACTGCGGGTATAAGAAAAAGTTTAAGTAATTTGAAATAATCATTGTATTTTACAACATATAGAATATACTAAAAATAACAGAACCCAACACGCCTCTCAACGATGCGGACCACGTTGGGTCTTTTAATTTTAAGGGGGAAAATATATTGGGGGACTAAAGCAACATCCATTACCGATGACAATAGACGAACAAATAGAAAACTTGAAATCACTTTGGCTTAATTATTGAGAATGAGGAATATGCCAAGAAGATATTAAATGACATATCCTATTTCCGATTAATTAAGGCGTATAGTTTAGGATTTAAACCTAAAAATGGGAAATATGAAGAAGGCGTAACATTTGAGCAGATTGTAGAGTTATATCTGTTCAATGCTAATTTCAGACAAGTGACATTTGCTGAGATAGAAAAATAGAAGTAAATGTCAGATGCAGAATTGCAAATTATTTTGCGGAAGTTTATGGAGTTCTTGGATATATGGAACCCCAAAATTTTGTGGACGAAGAATATCATCGGACATTTATGGCTGATATCGAAGAGGAGGTTCGGAGAAACTCAAAGGCGCCGTTTGTGAGAAATTTCAAAACTAATTATGCAGGTGGAAATTTGCCTATATATGCGTTGGTGGAGGTATTTAGTTTTGGCACTCTTTCAAAATTTTACAAAAACATGAAAAATGCTGACAAAAAGGCAGTTGCCAAGAGTTTTGGAATTGGATATACATATCTGGAAAGTTGGTTGAGAGCATTTCTTATGTTCGCAATGTTTGTGCGCATTATGGGAGGTTGTATAATGCAAAACTTTCAAAGACGCCTATTCTTTACAAAGAATATACACAAGCCGGTATAGGAAACAATAGAATGTTTGGTGTATTATTGTGTATGAAACAGATTTTAAAGAATGACAAGCATTGGAATCTTTATGTAGATCAAATAGAATTGCTAATAGATAAATATGAAAAAGTAGATGTGAAAACGATGGGTTTTCCGGATGACTGGAAGAAATTGGTGGAACAGAAATAGGTGTAATAGAAGAGTATACAATGGAAAACACAGTAGATACCGGGATTCTACTTCCGGGAGGTGTACTTATTTCTGAAAAGAGAATAGTATGATCTCAGACACAGGAGGTAAGCACATGGATCTCGTCAAGATAGGAAAATATATTGCAGGCAAAAGAAAAGACTTAGGTATGACGCAGAAGCAGCTCGCCGAAAAACTGGGTATGAGTGACAAATCCGTATCCAAGTGGGAGCGGGGAGTTTCCCATAGTTAAAGATACCACACCAAATATGATGAACCCACGCTTATACACTACCAGCTATAATAAACCGCAAGGACAGCAATTTGATGATACTGCTGTCCTTTCTTTTATAAAATTGCAGTACACATAAAAAAGCTGTAAAATGATAAATATATTTGTCCTTGTAACAATTCTCGGACATTTGCCTGTTATACTATCTGCAAAAAGCAAAGGAAGTGAGAATATGGAGCAGATTTTAATTGTCGAGGACGACAGTTTTTTGAATAAGATGTTAGACTATAACCTGACCGCAGACGGCTACGGCGTGACTTCTGCCCTAAATGCCAGAACCGCAGCCGAAGCCATCCGCCAGCGGGAATTTGATTTAGTGCTGCTGGACATCAACCTGCCGGACGGGAACGGTTTTGAACTGTGCAAGCTGATAAAGCCCCAGCACCCGGACACCATCGTAATTTTCCTGACCGCCAACGATCAGGAGAGCGACCAGATACGGGGCTATGAGGTGGGCGCGGTGGACTACATCACAAAGCCCTTTGTAATCGGGGCCTTGCAGCGGAAGATCAAAGCCATGTTCGCCATGCTGGAACACCACAAACCGGCTAAGGACATTTACGATGACGGACGGCTGTTTCTGGACTTCTCGGAGCAGACGGCTTCCCTAAACGGCAAGCCCCTGACCCTATCCCCGATGGAGTACAAAATGCTGAACCTGTTTCGTAAAAATCCCCGGCAAGTGCTGACCCGTGGGCAGCTTTTGGAAAAGCTGTGGGATATAGACGAGAGGTTTGTGGACGAACACACCCTGACAACCTCCATCAGCCGGATTCGCAGCAAGATCGAATCCGACGGCGGCGCACCCTACATCAAGACTGTTTACGGCATGGGCTATCAATGGACGGGAGGCGAGGCAAAATGAAGTTTCAAAACCTCTCGGTAAAGCGGCTGTTTGGCCGGGTGGCAATAGGGCTTGTCCCTCCATGTCCGGGATCACCATAGTCCTGTTTTTTGTGACAAAACAGACGGCGGTGCTGCTGACAGGCGGGGCGCTGCTGCTGTGTGCCCTTGTGGGGATTTTCGTACTGACGCAGGCGTTTGGAAAGCGGCTGTCGCAGTTTACCGCTGACCTGTGCCAGACCTTAGACCACATGATCGCCGGGATGAAGCGCCCCAGCGCCCAGAGGACAGCGAAACCCAGCTTGCCAGAATTGGGCACCGTCTGGCAAGGCTCTACCAGATCATGCAGGAGAACCGCCGCCGGGTGGACGAGGAACGGCAGGAGTTACAGACCCTTGTATCGGATATTTCCCATCAGGTGAAAACGCCGGTAAGCAATCTGAAAATGGCGACGGACACCCTGCTGGAAAAGCCTATGGCCGAGGCAGAGCGCACCGACTTTATCCGGGGAATCCGCAGCCAGACGGATAAGCTGGACTTTCTCTTTCAGGCCCTTGTGAAAACCTCCCGTCTGGAAACAGGCGTGATCCAGTTGAACAAGAAACCGGGCCGCCTCTTTGATACTGTGGCGCAGGCCATGAGTGGGATCGTGTATGCAGCGGAGAAAAAGGAAATTGCCGTGTCCGTGGACTGCCCGGAGGATTTGACCGTTTCCCATGACAGCAAGTGGACATCCGAAGCCCTCTTTAACCTGCTGGACAATGCGGTGAAGTACACCCCGGCGGGCGGAAAAATCGCTGTGTCGGTGGTGCTATGGGAAATGTATGTGGAGATTAAAGTAACCGACACCGGCAAGGGCATTTCCGAAAGCAATCAGGCCGCTATCTTCCGGCGCTTTTATCGTGAGGAAGAAGTACACGAACAGCAGGGCGTTGGCATTGGCCTGTATCTGGCCCGCGAGATCGTAACGCGGCAGGGCGGCTATATCAAAGTGGTTTCGGAGCCGGGCAAGGGTTCGGAATTTTCCATTATGCTGCCTACAAAATAGAACGCGGCGGACGGCCATTTCCGGCTGCCGCCGTAAATTTTTTTGAAATGTCCGAGCGTTGTAACATTTCACCCCGATTTTCAATGAAATTTTTTGGCCGCTGTAACATTTCGCGGACATTTGGGGTTTACAATACCCTTATCAAATATGGAGGTGATACAACTATGACATGGCCTTTTGAGAACGATACCAGCGCCATTGTAAAGAAATTAGCAAAACGCAATGTATCTTCAAATCGTATTTTTTGCTTTTTTAATGTTTTGACCATTGCGCTGGCAATTAGTTTGATTGTGGGAATCTCCTTATTCCAACAAGGCAGCAAAATTAGTGAACAAAAGATTTTGAATCAAATGCAGCAAGCTACCATCGGGGGGCTTACAGCAGAACAGATAGAAGTTCTGAAAAAAGAACCTGATCTTGAAGATATTGTACCCTATAAGCATAGTGATAGTTTTCTGATGGATGGGATCAAATTTGAAGCGGTTTATATGCCGACTGGTTTTGGAATTATAAAATCCTATGAATTAGTCAGTGGAACCTGTCCAGAACAGTACAATGAAATTGTAATTGATAAAAATGTGCAATTAGAACTGGGGTATCAGCTAAATATAGGAGATACCATCACTTTACCAACGGCAGGGAGTAAAACAGAGGATTTCATCATTACTGGTTTTACTGATAATGTGGAAACAGGAACATTTTACTTTTATGTCTCCCCAGCGTATGCAGAACAGGGTGTGTTATTATCTGATATTCCATATAGTGCCTTGATTCGTGTAAATGGTGCCACGGAAATGGGACTTATTGATTTTGAGAATACAGTATATCGTCTGGCTTTATCCCAAGACATAAGCAGGAACCAGCTTTATTTTAATAGCAAATTCTGTTCCTCACTTATCAGTGGATCAGGAATGGGAGGTGTTCTTTTAGCTACTCTTTTTATTGCATTTTCAAGCGGAATTGTCATATACAGTGTGTTCTACCTTTCGGTATCAAATCAAGTGTCGCAGATTGGACAGCTCAAAACTATTGGCATGACAGAAAAACAAATTAAGCGGATGATTCGTAAAGAGGGGTATCGTTTCTGCCTGTTCGGAATACCTGCCGGTATTACAGTAGGTATCATATTTGCATATTTGTTAGAGCCGAATGGAATAACGATTATCAATGCCATAGCCACAAGTATTTTCGCAATAATATTAGGCATTATCATCGTACAAATTTCCGTATACAAGCCCGCACAAATAGCTTCAAATATTTCCCCTATTGAAGCAACAAAATAGGTTGGAAACAATCCAGAACTAAAGAAAGTAGAGTGCGGAACAGGAAAAATCATATTCGTCTCACCGTATTCTTTAGCCGTATTGAGCGAAAAGCAGAATCGAAAAAACACAATCTGACGATTGCCTCGCTTGCAATCGGCGGGATTTTATTATGGTTGGAGCCACTTTTATATCATCATGGAATCCAGATTCCTTTGCAAGAATGGGGAATTTGGAAGATGGAGAATATTATATTACGATTAACCACAATACGTTAGTCAATCCGAAACCGTATGGTATTTCGGAGTATCAAGTTGATACGCCTTTTTCACAGGAACTCATGGAAGAATTGCAACAAATCCGGAAGTTAAAGAGATTTATGCTACGGAGAGAACCGCAGCCATTATTGAGTATCACAATGAACAATTAGAAATTCCCATTATTCCGATTACGCCTGATAATCAGGAGGAAATTTTGAAAACGCTTCCTGTTGATTGGACATACGAAACATTGGTGAAACAAGACGCTATGGTTATATTAGGAACAAGTGTACAGAAAGAAGTCTATCATGCTTGCCCGTCAATAGGAGAAAAAGTGACATTACGATGGTTTGATGGGGCTGAACACAGCATAGATATTTTGATTGCCGGTACTTCCGAAAAAAGTATGAATGAGGGCTTTTATCTCCCCAAAGAAACCATAGAAAAGTTGTGGGGCGATATGGATTTAACAGCTTCCTTAACTTTGTCCGTACCTGAATATGAAAAAGTGGGTAAATCAGTAGAAAGCAAATTAAATAATATACTGTCCCGACACCCTGATTTGGTAATGGAAACCTTACAAGAGGTAAAAGCATCTTCGGCAAATACGATTCATAATACCAGCGTACAAGTTTATGGAGTATCTGCCTTTGTCATTATGTTTAGCATTTTTAATCTGACAAACACCTTGATTAGTCGTATCAGTACAAGGAGAAAAGAATTTGGAATATTGGAATCTATCGGTATGACAAAAAAGCAGCTAAAGAAAATGCTGCTGCATGAAAGTGTCTTACTGATTATTCCATGCTTGATTATTACGGTTGTGGTAGGAACCTTGATAGGGTATTTGTTAGTACGGATATTGTCTGCGAATGGATTAACTTATTTTCAATATGCTTTTCCTTTTATTCCATTACTGATTTACGGTGTCTGCTTAATAATAACACCTATTATAATTTCTGCTATCTGTCTAAAAATTCAATGCAGAAATTCGTTGGTGGAACGGATCAAAATGGCAGACTGATTTTGAAATGTCCGAGTGTTGTAACATTTCACCCCGATTTTCAATGAATTTTTTTGGCTGTTGTAACATTTCGCGGACATTTGGGTTTTACAATACCCTTATCAACAAAAGTGAGGAGGCGACGCAATGGAACTGACCCCGACATTGATTTTGAATCTGGCGCTGCTGATCGTCCCGCCCGTTGTTCTTGTGCTGGTGTTCCGGCAATGGCTGGCCCACATCCGCTGAACGGTTGCCTTGACTGCTCTCTGTGATGTTCTCCTATTTTGGGATGAACTGTTCTACTATGAGAGCTTCGGCCTGTTCGCTGTGCTGATTCTGGTACAGTTGGCGGCCACCGGCGCAGCAGCGTTCCGCATTTACAACAAACAAAGAAAGGATTGAATTTTATGAGCATTTTACAGACTATCGACCTGAAAAAGTATTACGGCACAGAGCCGAACATCACCCGCGCCCTTGACGGCGTGAACTTCTCCGTAAATGACGGTGAGTTTGTGGCCGTTGTGGGAACCTCCGGCAGCGGCAAGTCCACCCTGCTTCATATGATGGGCGGGCTGGACACCCCTACTTCCGGCAATGTGATAGTCCGGGACAAAGAGCTGTCAAAAATGAACGACGAACAGCTTACCATCTTCCGTCGCCGCAACATCGGCTTTATCTTCCAGAACTATAACCTTGTTCCCATCCTGAATGTGTATGAGAACATCGTCCTGCCGGTGGAGCTGGACGGGGATACGGTGGATCAGAAGTTTTTGGACGAAATCGTTCGCCTGTTGGGGCTGGAAGATAAACTGAAAAATATGCCGAACAATCTTTCCGGCGGACAGCAACAGCGTGTGGCGATTGCCCGCGCCTTGATTACCAAACCGGCAATCGTGCTGGCCGACGAACCAACCGGCAACCTTGACAGCAAGACCAGCGCCGAGGTGCTGGGACTTATCAAGCGTACCAGTGCGGAGTTCCGGCAAACTGTTGTGATGATTACCCACAACAACGACATTGCCCGCCTTGCAGATCGGATTGTCCGCATTGAGGACGGCAAGATTGTGGAGTAAGGAGGTGGCAGGCTATGACATGGCCTTTTGAAAATGATACCAGCGCCATTACAAAGAAGCTGGCAAAGAAAAGTTTGCAAAGCGAGAAACGCCGGAATCTGATGGTGGTGATAGCCGTTGCGCTAGCGGCGTTTCTAATCTGCTTTACGGGAATTGTGTCTACTTCCCTGACACAAATGCAGCGCAATCAGGTTGTCGATACTTATGAGGCGGTCTGGCTGGGCGTGGAGGAAAACGACATTGAAACCCTGAAAGGAGTGCCGGAATTTGAACGCGTAGGCGGCTACTATATGCTGGGTGAGGAACTTTCAGAACAAGGCTATCATGCGTCCTATGTGTATTGCGACGCGCAAATGATGGAGATTGCCAAGGCACAAATGAATCTGTTAGAGGGTCGGGTTCCTGAAAAAGGCAAATGAAGTTGTCGTAAGCGAATACTTTCTTTCCACCTATGGAAACAATGCCAAAATTGGGGACACTGTGACCTTAGACACCGAGAGCTTTCATGGTAATTATGTTGTTACCGGCATTATGGACAGCGTAAATGAGAAAGAAGCAAATACCTGCGCCATCATTCTTTCCAAAGCCGCCCTGACAGAATGGGCTGGGTTTGATCCGGCTGGGTATCGTGCCTATGCCCATTTCAAAAACAGCGACCAGTTGGACGAAGAACTGATGACCTCTTATTGTAGGGAGATTGCGGAGGAATATCAGCTTCCTACCCCCAGCATGAACAACAGGTATTTCACTTATGCCTCTAAACAACCCTTTGACGACTTTACCTTGATGGCAGGTGTGATTGCCCTTGTTCTGATCGGCGGCTACATTGTGATCCAGAGTATCTTCCGTATCTCCATCAATGACAAAATCAGGAGTTACGGGCAGCTTCGGACGATTGGCGCGACCCCAAAGCAAATCAAGCGGATTGTAAAGAACGAGGGACGCAAACTCGGCAGTATCGGAATTTTGATTGGTACAGTGCTGGGTGTATGCGGCGGTTTTCTCCTGTTTTCCAAGGGCTTTAACGCTGTTTCCTATGTGACAACGGTTATTTTGACTCTCATAAGCAGTTGGATCATGGTATCTATTTCCATCCGTAAGCCGGTGAAGATTGCGGCAGGGATTTCCCCGATTGAAGCCGTCCGTTTTACCCCCGCGCAAAAGGACATCCGCAGCCGGAAAAAGAATATCAAACTCAATCCTGTTTCAATGGGAATTGCGAATTTTAAGCGTGACCGAAAAAAGACAATTAGTATAGTTGCCTCTTTGAGTATCGGCGGAATTTTGCTGATGGTGGTATCTTCCATTGTTTTAGTACGCTCACCAGAACAAATTGCAAGACTATATTTTCCAGACAGTGATTACAAAATCTATCTCCAAGATCTATCGGAAGAAATGCTTGTAAAAGGTAATCCGTTGAATGAGGAACTAAAACAGGAAGTTTTATCTATTGATGGTGTTACGGATATAATCGTAGCCAGACAATCTCTCTATGCCAGCATTAAAACAGATGTTAACCAAAATTCGGGAATATGTGATACGCTGACCGGCCAGAATTATGCTATGATTGAAGCTGCATTGACAGCGGGAACCATGCCGACAGATTCTCATAGTATTGTAATTCACGACAAGATTGTAGCTCATTTTGAAGATATGGGCGTCGGTTCCACCGTTGAATTTTCTTCTGTGGATGGTAAGAAGTCCATTCCTGTTACAATATCGGGAGTGTTTTCCACTTCAAAAATGCCTGTGATTTACGGACATGGACGCGCTCATACAGATGGCTCAGTTTTCTTTGCTCCAAAAGATTTATTCCGCGAACTGCACCCGGAAATTACTACCTTTGATTACTCATGGAGCATTGTAAGCGATCCGAAAAAAGACGAAACTGTAAAAGCTGAACTGAAAAATATTGTAGCCGAACATAGTAACCTTGCTTTAGACGAAATAGATACAGCGATTGCGGCTGAAAAATCACAAAATTCTGTGGCGTTTGGTAGTATGCAGGTTCTTTCATGGCTGGTATTCCTCTTTGGTGTTATCAACCTGATTAACACGACCCTCTCTAATCAAATGTCCAGAAAACAGGAAAACAGTGTTTTGCGTTCCATTGGCCTGACCCAAAAGCAGCTATGCAAAATGAATATCTGCGAGGGTCTATGCTATGCGTTCTTTGCAACATTGGCAATCCTGATTGTCGGACTTCCTATTTCTGTTGTTGTAAGCAGAGAAATGGGCAGCGCTACCCTGCACGGGAAAGTAGTGCCATATCAATTCCCGGTTTTGGAAATGGGTCTGTTCATTCTGGTGTTGTTTGGAATGGAGCTGATCTTGTCTGTATGGACAATCCGCAGACGGAAAAAACAATCCCTGATCGAACAAATGCGGGCGATGGAATAGCCGTATGGGATTGGCGGGGCGGCGTATGCTGCCCCGCTTTTTTCGCCATTTCTCAAAAAAATTTTTGAAATGTCCGAGCTTTGTAACAATTCAGCCTGTTTTTTTGTCGAAATCAAAGGCACCTCGGACATTTATAGTTCTTCCAAAAGTTTGATGATAATATTACCATTCATGGAAGAAGCAATCTGTTATTGCAATAATGCGAAATTGACGATAGAAAGTTTTTCATATCTCGGTCAGCTCAACAATTACATTACTCTGCTGATACAGCCAGTCCGCAAATTCTTTCGGGCTGGCTGTTCCTGTTTTTACAGCCTTTTTTCTCTGTAAGGCTTCTTTCTTAAAGTCGGAAAAGGCAGCCTGTATTTTTTCCAGACAGTCAGCCGGAAAGCCTGCGGTATTTTTTACCCGGTTTATTTTGTTGCGCCAGTTCTGGCATTCATTTTTATAAAGCAGGTCATAGTTATTTTCTCTTGCCCTCTCGTCAAATTCCCGCTTGTTTTGAAGCGCCTGTGCTTTGCGGCACTTGTCGCTGCACAGCTCATACCGCTGGCTCTTTGCCAGAAAATATTTCCCGCAGACCTTGCACTGCCGGAAGCAAAGCCCCCAGTCATTCAGCCTGTTCAGATAATAGGTAATCAACGGGTAGAGGGACGCATAGGCAGACACATTCTTCTTCTGTGCGACGGTTGTCCGGGAACCAGAGGTCAAGCCGGGTATCTTCTGACGGTGCGCCTTTGAAATAAAGGCTGCCAGCTTGAAAATGTTTCGGTTTTCCTGTCTCCCTGTCAAAGCTCATGGCTTCGTTATGGAATACCCCGGTCAGGCTGCTCATTTTATCCATGAAGCGGTCACAGGCAGCGTTACGGTCACGGGGTTCTCTGGAAAGCAGATAGCTGTTCCAGATACGGAACGCCACATACATTTTCAGAGGGTCATTGCTAAGATATTTTCTCAGAGAATTTCGCTTGCCGCCTGCTCCAGCTCCGGCTGTTTCCATCGGTTGGAGTGGAGGGCTTGCCGCAGTGGAGAAAGCCCGTATAAGTTCCAATCTCTGTCCGTGTCACGCTCAAAGTTTATCAAAAAAGTTCCCAGCGGGCGTGTCATATCACAAAGCACCTCTGTGTTTTGGCTCCCGTTCAGCCGGAAGCGGATCTGCTGTTCTTCCCCAATCAAAATCCGCTCTTTCATTTTCTTCCTGTCCAGCGTCAGGACAAACAAAATCCTCTCAAAACATGGCTCATGCCGTATAAACTGATTCTCCATCCCTATCCCCTGCCTTTGTTTATGGTAATTATATAATTCAGTTATATCCGTTACACTCATGGTATTGCAGAATCATTGTTTTGTCAAGGATAGTACGCTATGATGATTGCAGTTGGTAATTTCGTACCGCACAGTACCTTGACAAGTGAATGACCGTCCAAAAGGGATATGACCGGCAGGAGAAGTGACGCATCCGGCGCACCAATGCAGGGAAACACCGCAGGAATGGGGCAGGAAAACGGCTTTTGGGGAAAACGGCAACAGGAAGCATTTTAACCTATTTGATTTATGGGAGGAACAGAATGAACGATAAAAAGAGATTGAACAGCTACGAGGATTTACCGCTGGTTCTGGATGTGGCGGACATTCAGCAGATTATGGGAATTTCAAGAGCGAGCGCCTATGAGCTGGTACACACACCCGGCTTTCCAGCGTTCCGCAGGGGCAGACTTATCAAGGTCAGCAAAATTGCTTTCTTTGAATGGATGGCAAAAGGCTCCGAAACCGTACCGAGAAGCGACAAATAAGCGTGAGTTATCATTCCCTGACTGCAATACTGCCGCACTTTACAAAGGGGTATACAGAGGGAAAAAACCTTAAAAATGATACCGAAACGCTACACCAAAACAGCCTATCTGCGTACATCAGATAGAAACGGAGAAAGGAGCCGGTTATGGCAAGAATGAGCAACAAGCGGCGGCTGGAATGGTCTTTCTTCTTAAATGACCGCAGCCGTATCACTTACAACGAACTGTGCCGGAAATGCCAGCACGAATGTAAACAGAGCTTCCGGGCGGTTGTGGTTGACTGCCCGAAGTACCTTTCCAAGCGTTCCAAGAAAAAGGACAAAACTGCCGGAAACGGCAAAATCCCTTAGGAACTAAGGGCGCACTTCTATACATAGTCTAAAGACCATGTATCGTGCGTCCTGCGGAGCTTACCTCTGCCGCTGATAAAATCAGCAATCCGAGGTCTGCGTTCGCTTCGCTCCGACAAGGTGGCTACACCCCCTTGCGCCGCTAAAGCGGCTATCCCCTGTGTACCCGCCGCAAAGAGAAATCCGCTCTGCGGTTTTCCCTTTTCATCGGGTTTTATAGAAGCACTGACACACGGACTGTCTGCGGATGGTCTTTCTTTATCTTATAAGCAAAGGATGTGAGAACATGGAAAAATCTTTGGAACAGTTAAAGCAGGAATATGAAAAAACCACTGTCCTGCTGGAACGGGAAAAACGGAAAATGCAGCGTTTGAAAAACCGGCAGGCGTATCTGGAAAGCGGTTCCCGGAAACAGAGGACGCACCGGCTGATTACCCGTGGGGCAGCTATTGAGAGCATTGCACCACAGACAAAGGAGCTATCCGAAACGGAATTTTATTCCCTCATGGAAAGCATTTTGAATCTGCCGCAGGCGGAGCATTTCATCCGGTCTGCCGTAGAGACCACGCCCGTATTTCCGGGCAGGAGAAAGGCGGTGACTAAGGATAGCACTTTATCATTTTTCAATCGCACAGATCAAGCGCAGCGCCGGTCAGAGCGCCATTGCCAGCGCAGCCTACCGAGCCGGGGAGCGTCTTTACAGCAGCTACTATGGAGAAGTCAGCGACTATACCAAAAAGGGCGGCGTAATCGCTTCGGAAATCATGCTGCCGCCCCATGCGCCGGAAGTATATCTTGACCGGGCGACCCTCTGGAATGCTGTGGAGAACTGCGAGAAACATCCAAAAGCACAGCTTGCCTATTCCTTTGATATTGCCATGCAGAATGAATTGACGCTGGAAGAAAACATGGAGCTGGCGAGGAAGTTCGTACAGGAGCAGTTTGTGACAAAAGGCATGATTGCCGACCTTGCTTTTCACAGCCCGGAGAAAGAGGACGGCGGCATCCCTAACCCGCATTTTCATGTGATGACAACCATGCGCCCTTTGAACCCGGATGGCACATGGGGACAAAAACAGCGTGAGGGAATATCTTCTTGATGAAGATGGAAACCGAATCCGGGATAAAAACGGCGATTATATGTTTAACGCTGTCCATACAACAGACTGGCATGAGCCGGAAACGCTGGAACACTGGCGGGAGCAGTGGGCGGCTGCCGTTAATACAAAATTTGAGGAAAAAGGGCTGGATGTGCGTATCGACCACCGTTCCTATGTGCGGCAGGGGCTTGACCTGATACCTACTGTCCACGAGGGAGCTAATGTCCGGCAGATGGAAGCAAAGGGCATCCGCACCGAGAAAGGGGAACTGAACCGCTGGATTAAAGCCACCAACCGGCTCATGCAGGATGTGAGGAAGAAGATCAAAGCCCTGTTTGTCTGGATGGCAGAGGTAAAAGAAGAACTTTCCAAACCGCAGACACCGAGCCTTGCCGACCTGTTGATCGCTTATTACAACCAGCGCAACGCAGGGGCATGGAGCAATAAAGCCAGAACCGGAAACTTAAAGCAGTTTGCCGAAGCCGTCAATTATCTGACGGAAAACAAGCTGCTCACATTAGAGGATTTGCAGGAGCGTCTTTCCTCTGTCAACGAAGAATTTGAAGCGTTAAGCGACTCCATGAAAAAGAAATCTGCCCGGATAAAGGAATTGCAGGAATTGATACGGGAGGGCGAGAATTACCAGCGGCTAAAACCTGTCCATACGGAATTGAACAATATCAAGTTTAAGAAACAGAGGAGAAATTTGAAACATCCCACGATGCGGAGTTACGGCTGTTTTATGCCGCCCGCCGTATTTTGAAAGAAAAACTGGACGGAAAACCCATTGCCCTGAAAGCATGGAAACAGGAATACGCACAGTTAAAAACAGAGTATGCCGAACTGTCTCCGCAGCACAAGCCACTCCGGGAGGAAGTCATACGGCTACGGCAGGTGCAGAACGCCGTAGATACCGCACTGCGCCGGAGGGAGCAGCCACAGGCAGTACAGAGAAAGAAACATGAGATGGAGCTATGATATAACCGGCAGCTTTACCGCTACCAGTATTTTTATGGAGGGAGCATTTGAATGTATTTGAAGCGGTGAAACAGTCTGTTACCACCCGGCAGGCTGCTTCATTCTATGGAATCCGGGTGGGGAGAAACGGCATGGTCTGCTGTCCATTCCACAATGACCGCACGCCCAGCATGAAAGTGGACAGCCGCTTTTACTGCTTCGGCTGCGGGGCTTCCGGGGATGTGATCGACTTGGCCGCTTTGCTGCATGGATTGGGGAAACGGGAAGCTGCGGTCAGGCTTGCGGAGGACTTCGGCGTTTCCTATGAGAAATCCGGCAATGCGCTGCCAGATAGGAAGCGTCACAACAGGTCACAGCCCCGACAAAAATCAGCGGAGCAGAGATTTCAGGAAACGGAACGGTATTGTTTCCGGGTGCTATGCGATTATCTGCGCCTGCTGGAGCATTGGAAAACAGCACACGCCCCACAGCCGCAGGATGCCATCTGGCATCCTCTTTTTGTGGAAGCGTTGCAGAGGATAAGCTACACAGAATACCTTTTGGATATTTTGTTATACGGAGAAATAGAAGAAAAAGCGGCATTGATCGCCGCACAGGGAAAGGAGGTGTTGCGGCTTGAACAGCGAATTTCAGAGCTTGCCGCCGGAAACGCAGGAAGCGGTCAAAAGGACGATGGACACAATGGAACCGGCGCAGACACCGGCAGAAATCCGGGAAACATTAGAGGGGACGCAGAAAGGCGGCGTGAAGAACAGCATCCGAAACTGCCTGACGGTGTTCCAGCGTGACCCTCTGTTTCGCGGGGCGCTGCGCCTGAACCTTTTGACGGAGCAGATTGACATTGTGAAGCCGCTGGGCTGGGAGCGCACCAGTACCACGCTGACCGACATGGACATGAACTACCTGCTTTTGTATCTGGAAGAAAATTACGGGCTTACCAGCGAGAAAAAGGTGCAGAGCGCCATCAAGATTGTTGCCAATGAAAACCGCTACCATCCAGTCAGGGATTACCTGAACAGCCTGCAATGGGACGGCACAGAGCGCATCCGTTACGCCCTGCATCACTTTCTGGGAGCCGATACGGACGAATACACCTATGAAGCCTTGAAACTGTTCCTGATGGGAGCCATCCGGCGGGTATTCAGACCGGGGAGCAAGTTTGAGGTCATGCTCTGTCTGGTTGGTGGTCAGGGAGCCGGGAAATCTACCTTTTTCCGGCTGCTGGCAGGCAGGGACGAATGGTTTTCAGACGATTTGAAAAAGCTGGACGATGAAAATGTGTACCGCAAGCTGCAAGGGCATTGGATTATCGAGATGTCGGAGATGATTGCCACAGCCAACGCCAAGAGTATTGAGGAAATCAAGTCATTCTTAAGCCGCCAGAAAGAAACCTACAAAGTGCCGTATGAGACACATCCGGCAGACCGGCTGCGGCAATGTGTATTTGGAGGGACGACCAACCGGCAGGACTTTTTGCCCCGTGATCGCACCGGCAACCGGCGCTTTCTCCCCGTGACGGTGTACCCGGAACGGGCGGAGGTTCACATACTGGACGATGAAGCGGCGGCGAGGGCGTATATCGAACAGATGTGGGCGGAAGCCATGACGGTTTATCGCAGTGGGAAGTATAAGCTGTCATTCAGCATGGAAATGAACCGATACCTGAACGCCCACCAGCAGGACTTTATGCAGGAAGACACACAGGCCGGCATGATCTACGCCTATTTGGAGGACTACACCGGCGACAGGGTATGTTCCAAGCAGCTTTATGAGGAAGCGCTGGGGAACTTAAATTCCCCGGCAGACTGGGAGACACGGGCAATCTGCGAGATTATGAATACCGGCATTGCGGGCGGCATCATACAGGGCTGGGTAGCCTACAAAAGCCCGAAGCGGTATAAGAAATACGGTTCTCAAAAAGGCTGGGAGCGTGTCAACCAAGCTCCGCCGGAGGGGGACGGTTTTCAGGAAATCACGGAAGAAGAAGCCCGGCAAATGGAACTTCCATTCTGAAAAGCCACCGGTTGACAGTTTGGTTGACGCTTTGGTTGACAGCCGGTTGACGGGGAAAAGCCTGATATTTGGGGCATTTCTCTCCTTTGTCAACCATGTCAACCAAGAAATCAAAGAAAAAGTAAAAAGTAATAATAGAGCGCCTATGGATTGTTTTCAAAGTCTTTTCTGCCGGTTGACACGGTTTGGTTGACACGGAGACAGTCTGCGGCTGTACACCTGTCTGACATTCCCTTGTCGGGCATATTTCATTTATGGAGGTAACTGCCTATGGCAAAAGCAAAACGAGAGCAATAACAAAACAGCGGCACCCTGCTTACCGAAAAGACGGCACCCAGTATTTTGTCATGGGAAAGTCCGTATCAAGGTATCGGAGCATTTCGCACAGGATGGGAAGCCGCTTGACAGCCTGCTGGAAGATGTGATCCAGCACGCTGCCGCCGCTTCCTGAAAAAATACGGAATAACGACTGTCAATCAGCCCACGCTTATGATATACTTGTACCAGCGAGTATTGTATAAGCGTGGGTTGTTTCTTTTAGAAGGAGGATTTTTAACCGTGAAACAACCATACAATACAACGATTTATAACACTGCACTATATTTGAGATTGAGCCGTGACGATGAATTACAGGGGGAAAGCGGCAGTATCCAGACCCAGCGCATGATGCTTAGACAGTATGCCGCAGAGCATGGGCTGACCGTTGTAGACGAGTACATTGACGACGGATGGAGTGGGACAAATTTCGAGCGTCCAAGTTTCCAAAGGATGATTGATGACATCGAAGACGGGAAAATCAACTGCGTTGTCACAAAGGACTTATCCCGTCTGGGAAGAAACTATATCCTGACCGGTCAGTACACGGAAATCTATTTCCCCAGCAAGGGAGTACGCTACATTGCCATCAATGACAATGTGGACACCATCAACGGAGAAAGCGAGCTTGCACCGTTCTTAAACATCCTGAATGAAATGCACGCCCGACAGACCAGCAAAAAGGTCAAGGCTGCCATGCACACAAGATTTGCCAATGGCGCACACTATGGAGCCTATGCACCGCTGGGCTATGTAAAAGACCCGGACAAAAAAGGTCATCTTCTGATCGACCCGGAAACACGCTGGATTGTAGAGAAGATTTTTGACCTTGCTGTACACGGGAGGGGAGCCGCCAGCATTACACGGATTCTGGTGGAGGAAGAAAGTACCTACCCCCGGCTGGCTGAACTATGAAAGATACGGGACTTTCGCCAATATCTACGCCGGTGCGCCCGCAGAAAAAGCCTATGCGTGGACGATAGCACAGGTCAAGAGCATTTTGAAAGAGGAAACCTACATCGGTCACAGCGTTCACAACAAGCAAAGCAACATTTCATTCAAGAACAAGAAAAAGGTGCGGAAGCCGCAGGAAGAATGGTATCGTGTGGAAAATACCCACGAAGCCATCATTTCCGAAGAAGTGTTCCAAAAAGTTCAGGAGCTGATTGCAAGCAGACGCAGGAAACGCAGAAACGGTACGACACAGATTTTCGCAGGATTGATAAAATGTGCAGACTGCGGATGGTCTTTAGCCTATGGGGAAAACAAGCAGAACAAGAACCCATACGGGTACTACCATTGCAGCAAGAACGGGCAGGGATTACGCCAGTGTTCCATGCACTATATCCGCTATGATGTACTGTATGCCTATGTGCTTGCAAGACTGCAATACTGGTCTATGCTGGCACAGAAAGACGAGGACAAGCTGCTGAAACGGCTGCTCAATGCCAGCGACAGAGAAAGAAACTCTGCGAAGAAAAAGCAGGCTGCGGAGCTGAAAAAGGCAGAGAAGCGTAAAGCCGAGGTTGACGGGCTGTTTGCTAAAATGTATGAGGACTGGTCTGCCGGACGCATAACCGAGTATAACTTCAATATGCTGTCCGAGAAGTACCAGAACGAGCAAAAGGAGCTTGAAACAAAAATAAGACAGCTTCACGAAACGATGGAAGCCGCCGTACAGACCGCAGCGGATGCTGAAAAGTGGATTGCCCTGATGAAACAGTATGTCAACCCTGTGGAGCTGACCGCCGAACTTCTGAACACTCTAATTGAAAAAATAACCGTCCACGAAGCTGTCAAGGGCGAGGACGGAAGCCGTGAGCAGGAAGTAGAAATCTACTACCGCTTCATCGGCAAAATCGACTGACCTTTCTTTTTTACCCAACAATATCTTTAATTAAGGGAGACGGGCGTGTGTCTGCCGGATGTATCCGTCTATTCGGAACTCTGCCAGATCCTCGGTATCAGCATCAATGAATTCCTGGCAGGAGAAGATATTGTCCGGGAAAATATTGACAAAAAATCGGAAGAAAATATTATCGGGCTGGCAACGGACAGTAAGCAGAAGCAAAAACGATTGAAATACATTATAGGTATTCTGCTTGTCACGGCGGCGATTGTTGTTTTGACGGTCGGAATCATGATATTCCGGAAAAATATGCCACAGAACTTTATCGTCCCGGTGGACAAGGACAGTATTGAAATGAAAACGGCGGAAATGCTGTCAGGCGTAGACGGTGCCTTTATGTATAAATACACGGCAACGAATGAATTTAAAACTCTAGATATTCATATTTGGCAATACCGGGAAGGAAAGCTGGTAGACAGACAAAGGGCAGGGCTTTCGTATGAAGGAATGGATTCACCGCAGAATGGAACGATTATTATTGTACCGCAGTTTAAGGATCGTGAAAATTATTATTGCAGATGATGAATCGCAGGTAGATATGCTAATCCCAATCCTGGAGGATGTTCCGGAAGGAGAGCACTATGGATATGGAAGAGCTGCAACGGAAATTCAGGAGAAAACAGATATTGTCTATGATGAACAGCAGCCGCTTCTTGCGCTGATCTATGATAATGACGAAGCGAGAACTTTTGATTTTAGTTATATTGTGAACGACCAGCTGGATGCCCTTGAAATGGATGATTATGTGTACTATTTTTCTTTTGAGTTCCGAACGGAATAGATAAATAAACCCCATTCCGTGAAAACAGAATGGGGTTCGTTTTTAGTTTGCTGCTTTTGCCTTTTTCTCTCTCTTAAAAACAGGTACACACAGATACCGGCAAAAGCAATCGTTGCGACGATCAGTATCGGCAGTACCGGTATGGAACGGATATCTGTACTGATGAGCTTCAGTCCCTGATACAGTGTGAAGACGCCGAATACAGAGAAGATGGCGAAGGCGAGAGTATTGAGCAGCCCTTCCGGAGTCTTGCTCTTTAACAGATAGCCTAAAAGCATTCCCAGGATGTCTGCTAAAAACAGTCCCAGAGAACAGCCGATCCATACGATCAGTGCGGAACTCATACCTTCATTGGCACCAAAGGTGATGGCGGTAAGCTGTGTCTTATCTCCAAGCTCGGCTACGAAAAAGGTACAGAAAACTGCAAGCGGTGCGAACCGGATCCTGGATTTGCCGCTGCCTTCCTCTTCCTCATCATTGCTGCCTGCAAGTGTTGATGCGGCAAAATAAAGAAATGCAAGTGCAGCAATGATCTTGATGAGCCAGCCGGGAATGAATTCGCTGACGAGCCCGCCGGCGAGGACAGCCAGACCGTTCAGTACCAGGATTGCGGCAGCGGTTCCAAATATAATATCTCTTAATTTGTATTTTGAAGTAAGGGCGATCAGCATAAGCTGTGTTTTGTCACCCATCTCTGCGATGAATTCCGTGAGAAATACCTTAAAAAACAATATCATTTGTACGGCCCTCATTTATCTGATTATGATATAAACCGCATATGCTGCGTAAAGAGCCACCATACAGAAGCCTTCGACTCTTCCGATTTTCTTTTTGCTTCCTGCGAAGATCCATACACACACAGTAAATGCATCAGTACAGATCAATGATGTTTTCTGTAATGATGCTGATAGGACTGATGGCGGAAGCGATACCCAGTACCATCAGGATGTTAAATACGTTGGAACCGATGGCATTACCCAGTGCCATATCGACTTCATTTTTCCTGGCTGCAACGATGGAAGTCACAAGCTCCGGAAGAGATGTACCGATGGAAACGATGGTAAGTCCGATCAGTGTCTGCGTCATTCCCAGGTCGCTTGCGATTCTGGATGCAGCATCGACAGTGAGATCCCCACCGAAGGCGATCGCAGCAGCACCGCCGACAATGAAAACAATGCTGAGCGGTACGGAGATCAGCTTGATCTCTTCATCGGAACCGCCCTCAATCTCTACTTTTTTTCCTTCTTTATTTGCCTTTAAGGCAATTCTGATCATGTAGAAGATATATCCGGCAAAAAGACCTATGAATATCACACCATCGAAATGTCCCAGTGTCATGTTGGCCTGATCACCAAGTCCCATGGTCCCCAAAAGCAGTAAAAGACCGGCAAGATCAGGGAAAGGGGATATCTCTCCGGATAGTTTCCCGCGCAACCTCTACGGTGGCGATCATTGCACATACGCCGATCACGACCATCAGATTAAAGATATTGGAACCGACGACATTACTGACCGCAAGCTCATTGTTGCCTGTGATAGAAGCCGATACACTGACCGCTGTCTCGGGGAGAGAGGTTCCCATTGCTACGATGGTAAGACCGATGATGATGGACGGAACATGCAGTCTCTTTGCTACACTGGAGCTTCCTTCTACGAAAAAGTCCGCACCTTTAATCAGCAGTACAAAACCGATTACAAGGAATACAAGAACAAGGGCAAACGGGGCATTGTTAATAAGTTTCTCCATGTTTTTCTCCTTTGCGTGATCCATTATAGTGTTGTCAGCCGAAAGCTGTGCGATGATAAGTATCGACAGAGATAAAAAAGACTCATGTATATCAATTATCTGCCAGTGTGTATTATACACAGCCCGTTAATAGATATACATGAGTCTCATTATTTAAGATTTGCCAGATTATACTCTAAAATTATAATCAGAATGTTGACAAATCACACCTTCGTGCTAACTACTCCCTCATGGAATATTCAATTCTTGATAAATAATATCAAAATCAATTGCCGGTGTCAACAGGTGAATGAAGAATCTGTAGGGAGTGTTTTGCATTATTGGTTTGCACTGTCTGCATCAATTACCGATTGAATCTGCTGCATCAGAGAGTCATAGTTATCCTGGTTATCAATTCCCATGACGATCCCTACAATATTGCCATTTCTATCGACAAGTATGGTTGTAGGAAAAGCCATAATATCAGAGGCATATTTACCCGCATCGGAAGCAGAGTCAATGGAAATATTGCGGTACTTTGCACCCTGGCTTTCAAGAACGGCGGCAGCTTCCTTCATGGCAGTTTCATTGCCGTCGAAGGTTTCCGTATTGATGCCGATGACTTCGCCGCCCATTGCTTTGAGCGTATTGTTTAATTCGTTCAGCTTAGACAACTCAGCAACACAGCTTACAGCCGGTAAACCAGAAATTGACGACGGTTACTGCATTGGCGGAAAACAGGCTTTCATCGACAGAATTACCATCAAAATCCTGACCGGAGAAATTCCGGAAGGGAGAGTCAGCTTCGGAATTGTTTTCCGGAGCAGTATGATCGGTTGGGGTAGTTCCCTGTTCCAGTTCTGTTATCTGTTCTTCGATTTTCCGTATGGTTTCCATATCGTCCGTAAGTGTTTTCAATTCATCCTCTGTAAAGGAGTCCTTGTTTGCTTCGACGGTATCAGCCAGATAATCAGCATAATTTTTGCTGGGATCAGCATCGCTTTTGCTCATCATGCCGAATACCTTGTTCCATACAGCCTCATGATCTGCAAAAATCTGGTTCTCCTGCTGATACAGATCATCCAGTGAAGTGTTGGAGCTGTCTGCGGATACTGTGCCGGTTTCCGTCAGAGACTCATTGGTTTTGTCCGTGCCGGCAGCATCCGTTGCGCCGCAGGCTGTAAGCAATAAAGCTATGCAGAGTGTTAAAAGTGTTAAAATAGTAAGGAATTTTTTGTTTGTTTTCATGATTATATTCTCCTTTAAGTAATCGTAATAAGATTATTTTCCCATAAACCGGTAGTGGATCGCATCCTTGGGACAAGCCTTTATGCAGGCTCCGCAACGTATGCATTCCGGATGGTCTGGATGCCTGCAAACATCCACATCCATTTTACATACCCTTGAACATTGACCACAACCGATACATTTGCTGTCCTCTACCTTAATATTAAGAAGGCTGACCTTATTAAACAGTGAGTAGATCGCGCCAAGAGGACAGATCCATTTACAGAAGGGTCTGTAAAATAAAATGCTTAACACGACAACTGTGATCAAAATAAAGCATTTCCAAGTAAAGAGTTTTCCAAGTGCGGACCGTATGGCTGCATTTCCCAGGGAAAGCGGGATGGCTCCCTCCAGAACGCCCTGTGGACAAATATATTTACAGAAGAAAGGGTCGCCCATTCCTATAGAGTTCGTTACGAGCAGCGGCAGAAGGATAACGAAAACGATAAGAATCATATATTTCAGATATCTTAGCGGCTTCAGTCTGGCTGTGGAAAATTTTTTTCCCGGGATTTTATGAAGTAAATCCTGAAACCATCCAAACGGACACAAAAATCCACATATAAATCTTCCAAGTGTCACACCCAGTAAAATAAAAAATCCCGTGACGTAATATGAAAATTTAAATCGGGAGGATCCGATCACCGCCTGAAATGCGCCAATGGGGCATGCTCCAGTGGCAGCAGGACAGGAATAACAGTTTAATCCCGGTACACATACGGTCTTAGCGTTTCCCTGATATATTTTGCCCTTAAAAAAATTAGGGATATGAATATTGGTAAGCAGTGTGGCAGCAGCCTGTATCCACCCGCGTATCCCGGCTGTCTGCCCTGACAGTGATTTTTTTCTCTTATCCAATTCCGACACACTCCAGACATAATTTTATTGCTTTACCAAGCACGACAGCAGCTTCGCCTCTGACTGCACCGTAGCCGATCATAGTGATCCCGGTGACGAGCAGAACGATCTGAGATATTTTTCTGCACTTCAAGTTATTGTTACTCCTTTCGATCGTGGTATTTATTGACCAGTTGACTTCGCTATTATACAATAATTGTTGTAAAATCTTTGTTAAGGCGGGAAGGAATTTTGAGATTATTCATTGTTGAGGATGAAAAAGAAATATGTGATACAGTTGCGAAAAGTCTGTATGACGCAGGGTATGAGGTGGATACCTGCTATGATGGGGAAGAAGCTCTTGCAGGTATCCTGACGGAGAACTACGATCTGGTCGTTCTTGATCTCAATCTGCCCGGCATGGATGGAATGGAGATCCTGAAGGAACTCAGGCAGGAAAATGAGGAGACGAAGGTTCTTATATTATCTGCAAGGGGGCAGATAGCGGATAAGGTTGAGGCGCTGGATGCAGGGGCAAATGATTATATGGAAAAACCATTCCATCTACAGGAGCTTGAGGCACGTATCAGAAGCCTGACCAGAAGGAAGTTTGTGCAGAAGGATGTATGTCTGGAAAGCGGTGAGATAAAGTTCGATACCGTAAGGCGTGAGGCTTATGCAAAAGGAGAAATGGTATCCCTGACAAGAAAAGAAAATGGTATTCTGGAATATCTGCTTCTTAACCTGGGCAGACCGGTAAGTCAGGAGGAATTGATGGAGCATGTCTGGGATGCATCTGTGGATAGCTTTAGCGGAGCGATCAGAGTACACATGTCTTCCCTTATAAAAAAGCTTAAGGCTGTGCTGGGATATGATCCGATTCTGAACAAGGTGGGAGAAGGGTATAAAATACGAGAGGAGTCCGATAGATGAAAAAAATGTCGCTGCAGTGGAGACTTACCTGCATCATTACATTATATATAGCTGTGATATGTGGATGCGTGACGATGCTCGTCTATAAAAACGGTGTATATTATATGGATTCTCTGCAGGAGGCTGTGGATACACGGGGAGATGATCAGTCGGACGATGCGGAGGAAATATACATCAGCATTCCGGAGGACAAATGGGATGAGTTCGCCAATGACTTTTCTGTTCAGGTGTATAATAATAAGGCGGATTACAGGAAAAACAGCCTGACCATTTCAGCAGTATTGGCTCTTCTGGGTGGAGTGGCAACCTATTTTATAAGTGGGCATGCACTCAGACCGATCAGAGAGTTTTCTGACAAAATCGAAAAGGTGCAGGCGCAAAATCTGGCAGATTCACGGATAGAAGAAAACCAGGTGAAAGAACTGAACCAGCTTAGCGTTTCGTATAACCGGATGCTGGAACGTCTCTCGGCTGCATTTGAGATACAGAGACAATTTACTGCAAATGCAGCCCATGAGCTTCGTACTCCATTAGCCTTGATGCAGGTACAGCTGGATCTGTATCATTCCAACAGACATCCGGACAATGATGCAGACACGGTACAGATGATAAAGATGGTTACCGAACAGAACGACAGACTCAACAAAATGGTAAAGACACTTCTCGACATGAGTGAGCTTCAGACGGTAGGAAGGGATGATGAAATCATCTTAGATGCTCTGGTGGATGAGGTATTGAGGATCTGGAACCTCTTGCAGAGGGCAAAAATATAAGACTGATCGGAAAATGCAAGGATATAACGATGGTCGGAAGTGATATCCTTATTTACCGGCTGGTATACAATCTTGTTGAGAATGCCATAAAATATAATCATTCGGGCGGGCAGGTTACAGTAACCGCAGACCGGAAGGAAAACCATGTGTATCTGTCAGTAGAGGATACGGGAGCCGGAATCCCTGAGGAACTTAAGGAGCGCGTGTTCGAACCGTTTTTCCGGGTGGATAAATCCAGAAGCCGGGAGCTTGGTGGAGTAGGACTGGGACTTGCCCTGGTTCGTGAAATTGTAAGAGTGCATGATGGCAGTATTGTTGTGAAGTCCAATCCATCCGGAGGGACGATCTTCGAGGTGATTTTGTAAATTGTAGCAGAACAGGGTGTTTGAAAAAGTATGATCAGAGTATTACAAAAGCAGATATCGAACGAGTTGTTGATATATGGTTAGATACCAACTTAAAAGCACATTATTTTATTCCGGGTCAATATTGGAAAGATAATATTAATTTAGTGAAAGAAATGTTGCCACAGGCAGAGGTCTATGTGTATGAGAATGACTGCCAGATAGAAGGCTTTATAGGGTTGAATGATGAATATATGGAAGGCATTTTTGTTCGTGATGAAATGCAGTCGCAGGGTATAGGTAAGCTTCTGTTGAATTTTGTAAAAGAAAAAAAGACGAAATTATACTTAAATGTTTACCAAAAGAATACACGTGCAATTCACTTTTATCAACGAGAAGGTTTTGAAATTCAACGAGAAGGATTGGATGAAGTTACCAGGAAAAAGACTATGTAATGGTATGGCAGCGTGGAAATTCTTTGTAGGAAGAGTGGAAATTCCCAAATTGTCGAAAACATTGCAGGAGAAAGTAAATGAGAACAGAAAGCGTCGAACTTACCGTTTTATGCTTAATACATAAAAATGGCAGATACTTGTTACAGGACAGAATAAAAAATGACTGGAAGGGATATACACTTCCGGGAGGTCATATCGAGCCGGGGGAATCCATCGTGGATGCGGTGATAAAAGTTGTGGTGAAACGGGAAAAAATATTTCAACCATGAGCAAGCAATACGGATATGGATCAGGATTTTATAAGATAATTTAGTGATGACTTAAAAGGTATTACCGGATGTTAAGTCATTTTCACCAACCAATTTAAAATATATGCGTTATTTCTATGAATTATATCCTTAGGCCGGAAATCGTCCACAAGCTGTGGACGATCTGACTATCGTTTTAGAATTCCTTGGGGACATAATAGAACAATAATAGACAAATGTAAAAACAATGTGGATAAGGCATTGTTTTATGTGAGAAAAACACTAGAAAATAATTGGTCTCGTGATGTCCTGGTAAATTTTTTAGATACGGATTTATTTGAAAGACAAGGAAAAGCTATAACAAATTTTGCAAATACATTACCTTCAGTGCAGGGTGATTTGGCGCAGGCAATTACAAAGGATCCGTACAATTTTGATTTTTTGACATTACGGGAACAATATGATGAAAAGGAATTAAAGGATGCATTAATTAATAAAGTAAACAACTTTCTAATAGAACTCGGAACAGGATTCGCTTATATGGGGCGCGAAGTCCGTATCACAGTGGGGGAAGTAGAGAAATTCATCGATATGTTGTTTTACAATACACAAAGACATTGCTATGTAGTTGTAGAAATTAAGACAGGTAAATTTGACTCATCTTATGCCGGACAGCTTGGAACGTATGTTGTCGCAATTAATCACCAAATGAAAACAGAGAATGATAATCCAACTTTAGGATTGTTAATCTGTAAAGATATGGATAAAGTCGAGGCACAGTATGCACTGGAATCAACAAGTCAACCTTTGGGAATATCCAGCTATGAATTATCTAAGTTGATACCAGAAGAATTTAAGGGAAGCTTGCCTACAATTGAAGAGATTGAGGCAGAATTGAAAGATTAAAATCCTTGCAAAGGAAACATCGAAGTATATTTTCAATGATGCGGAGGAAAATGAACTCAACTGACAAATTTTAGTTTTAAATGGTTAGGAGAATTGAGGCCTGTGGAGTGGAAAAGGATACAATGATAAATAATTTAATCATTAGACAAGAGACCGAAGAAGATTATAAAAAAACGGAATTAATGATAATGAGAAGCTTTGGAATAAATATTGGCCCGGATGCACGGAGCATTTATTGACTCGCATTATTCGTGATTCTCAAGACTACATACCGGAAATAAGCCGAATTGCAGAAATTGATGGCCAGATTGTCGGAGCCATATATTACACAAAAGCGTGGATCGTAGACGGAAATAGTAGGCATGAAATTGCTACATTTGGACCATTAGCAGTTGAACCAACATGGGAAGGAAACGATATCGGTGGAGCGCTTATGTGTGAAACAATAAAACTGGCCCAAAAGCAGGGAATAGCTGGAATTGTAATTATTGGAGAACCTTATTATTATCCGCATTTTGGATTTGAGAGAGCTTCCAAATATAAAATTACAGATGCCAGGGGAAAATCATTTGATGAAATAATGGTATTACCATTAAATGATGATTTTTCATTAATCAGAGGAAAGCTCATTGAAAGTTCTGATTTTGAAAAGCTCGGTGATGAAGCAGCGTTGCTTAGAATCAGTGAAGAGTTTCCCGAGTACCGCAAAGTAAAAGTTAAGGAGGGTTTTATGCAGATTTTTGAGCAACATTTAGGTGTGGTTGAATCTGTAGAAAATGATATATATAATGTACGTTATTGGGAAAAACTCATTCCTGCAAAATTGGCGGGTGATATTAATGAAAAACCAAAGGCAGGAAGTGATGTTAAGTTTAAATGGAACCATGGGGGAGAGTCGGAAATCACAATGGTGTTTAAAAATCTATTAGAAGAATAATGCGAAGGTATAGGAGAAAAGAAATAATGAAAATCTACATAGATTTTGACGATGTATTATGTGAAACCGCTGAATATTTTACGAAAATTGCAAAAAATGTTCGGTATTGACGTTCCTTACCGGCAGGTTCAGTTTTTTAATCTCCAGAAATCATTTGATCTAAATGATGAGCAGTATGAAGCTCTAATGAAGGCAGGGCATTTGCCGGAAAATCTACTGAATTACGAGGAGACTCCGGGGGCTTCCGAAGCAATTAATAAGTGGGTATCAGGGACACGAGGTTTTTATCATTACCGGAAGGCCGTTCAATTCCTATGAACCATCGAGGAAATGGCTTGACGAACATCATTTGGAAAGAGTTCCCTTGTTCTGTGTAGACAAATACGGGCGCGAAACTACGAAACAGGACTACAAATATAATATGACCGTGGAGGAACTTTACAACATGACCTTTGATTGTGCGGTAGAGGATTCTCCGGCGGCGTTTGAGCATGTAATACATTTTGACAACTGCAGGACAGCCGTGTTCGACCGGCCATGGAACAGCCGGGCAGAGCTTCCCAATGACAGGTTTGTGAGATGTAAGGATTGGCAGGAGATTGACCGGTTGTTTGAAAAGCTTTCCGAAGCATGGGGAAAATGTCGTGGCAAAGACAAGGCTTGCGACAGAAGGATTATATTAGATGAAAAAGGCAAAGAGGAACATAGAATGAGGGCAACAGGATGAAAATAGAACACATTGCACTTTACGTAGAGGATCTGGAAGGAGCCAGAAATTTTTTTATAAAGTATCTAGGGGCGAAATCAAACGAAGGATACCATAATCCCTAGACAGATTTTCGTTCCTATTTTCTTTCCTTCGAGGATGGGGCCCGACTTGAGATCATGCAGAGACCGGAAATGGTAAACCTGCCGAAAGAAGCTGCCCGAACCGGATATGCACATATTGCCTTCAGCGTGGGAAGTCGGGAAAAGGTGGATGCTTTGACTGCAGAATTAAAAGCAGACGGATATGAAGTTGTCAGCGGACCCAGAATTACAGGAGACGGCTATTACGAAAGCTGCATCGTTGTAATGGAAGGCAACCAGGTCGAAATTACGGTCTGATGACGACCGGATTAAAATCGTTATTCGGATAGGTACTGTTAATAAGTGAAAGGGGAAACATGATGAAAGAAAATTTAATCAGACAAATAGAAAACTATCCCCCATTCAGTGAACAGGAAGAAAAGGACAAAGCTTTGATCCTGGGATGGATCAGTAACAATGAGAACGCATTTTCCAGAGAAAATACAGTTGCGCATATTACGTCTTCTGCCTGTGGTAAATAAGGACAGAAGCAAAGTGCTTATGGTATATCATAATATTTATAATTCCTGGTCCTGGATGGGAGGACATGCGGATGGGGAGACGGATCTGCTGTCCGTTGCCATCCGGGAAGTGAAGGAGGAGGCGGGAATTTCCAATGTGAGACCGGTATCAGAGGAGATTTTTTCTCTGGAATCTCTGACGGTGGACGGACATGTGAAAAAAGGGAACTATGTGTCCAGCCATTTGCATCTGAATATCACGTATTTACTGGAGGCAGATTCGAAGAGCAGGTATCCGTAAAAGCCGATGAGAATAGTGGAGTGATGTGGTTCTCCGGAAGATGCTTTGGAGAAATCTACGGAACCGTGGTTCGTGGAACATATTTATTCAAAACTCATTAAGAAAATGGGTATATGAAGTTGGAAAAAACGGAGAATGACCTATGATAAATTTTTTAAAGGCAGCGCCTGTCGTGTTCCTGATCGGAACCATGGTCACGGGTATTTTATATCAAAAAACGCTTTTAGAAATCTGGCTGACGATTGCCATTACCTTTGGAACCACGGCTTATCATTTTATCATGCGATGGGTGGTTGCATTTATCTACGATTCTATCATGCATAACAGTGCAGATTACAGAAAACATTGGTATCAGGTAAATAAACCGAAATGAAATTATATGAAAAGCTGCGTGTGAAAAATGGAAGAATTGCATGCCTACATATAATCCCAGCCTGTTTGATCCGAGACAACACACCTGGGAGGAAATAGCGCAGGCGACATGTCAGGCGGAACTGGGGCATGAGACGATCGTAGTGCTCAGCTTTGCACCGATTGTGGCAGGTCATTGGCTGGGTGGATATCCGGCATTTATCATTACATCGATCTTTGCGGCCATGTTTGATATGATGTTTGCATCATGCAGCGATATAACAGGCAAAGGATTCTGAAACTGATAAAATAGAATGGATACTTGATAGAAAAGGATATTTGATAGAGAAAGAGGACGGCATGACTAAATATAAGTATGGGAACTGGAGGCTCCCATTGTTTCGATCCAGTCCGTGGGAGATCACGATCTGCCGGAAATAGAGGGCGAAGTGGCACTGATCCGGAAACTGACAGCATTGGATTTTCAAATGATTGCGGTGAAAGTGGATGACTGGAACCTCGATCTGTCTCCGTGGAGATCACCGGCGGTGTTCGGAAAAGAGGACTTTGGCGGGGGCGCAGCCTCGTTGTTGGAAGAAATTTTGCGTTTATGCTCGGATGAAAGTAAAACCTATTATCTTGAGGATATTCTCTTGCAGGGCTGTTTTCTCTGTGGGCATCTTATCAGACGGACCGATTTGCGGGGATAGCGGCGGCATCACCCTCGGTGTGGTTCCCTGGTTTCTGCCCTATATGAAGGAGCATGAGAATCAGAGCCGGGCAGTTTACTTAAGCCTGGGGGACAAAGAGGAAAAGACGAAAAATCCTGTTATGGCTACTGTAGGTGACTGTATCCGGGAGGCTCATGCGTGGCTGCAACAGTGTGGGATCCGCAGTACGCTGGAATGGAATCAGGGGAATCATTTCAGAGATCCTGGGCTGCGGACCGCGAAGGCATTTGCCTGGGTAATGAAAAACTCATAAATTTTGCTTATTGGATCGGAGGAGAGGGATATAACAGCTACCCCGGACGCTATGGGATTACCAACTATGCATCGGTGTTCGAATATATCTGTAACGGCACGGCATACTATGAGCAGGCAACATTGACTGGTACCGCAGAAACCGGTAAATCAATAGAAACGCTGAGGTTTGCGGAAATGTTAAGTTCCTTTGCGCAAATTCCCGGAGATGTTGATAGTACTGCATAGCTATTGCATGCTATACTTCATGCGAAAGGAGAGGTGACGGATGCAGTTAGGAAACAATATTCAGACCTTAAGAAAAAAGAAGGGGCTTTCGCAGGAGAAGCTGGCAGAAAAAATCAATGTTACAAGGCAGACGATATCAAACTGGGAATTAGAGAGACTGCGCCGAACCCGGAGCAATTAATTCTCTTATCAAAGCAATTCGACATAAGCATTGATGAATTGGTGGGAAATGATGCGATGTCATCCGGGAGTTCGAGGGAGAATAAGAGTATAAAGGATATCTATATCGGATTGATCGTTTTGTGCGGCATCGTAGCATGCGTATGGGCATTTTCGGCAAACAGATTTCGCTATGTAGAAATACTGGGAATCACCATTGCCGGGGCAGTGGTGGGAGCATGCCTTGGCAGATGATCCATGGAATTTTGAGGTATTTGCGAAAGGATAAAAGTAGGAGGAAGTTCAGCTTTTTTCATAATATTTGTACACCATAGACATATTTTCTGCTTTGATGGTAAAGATTGCAAAATTGAGAGTTAGTTAAATACATTGGTAAATTCACGAACTCCCGGAGCATGATACACATGTCTCGATGGGTCTCGGATGTGAATTTTCTACGAAAAGTGATGAGTAGTTCGTCATGACGGGTTGCCTACAGTCGACATCCATGTCGACAATCGGCTGACGCGGACATCGTGTCCGCTTTCCCCGCCTTCAGCACTTTTCTAGAAAATATCAACATCCTCCGACAAACATCTTCGACATGGCACCGCATACCCGGGAGTTCTGCGTTTCGAAAGCCTGTTAATACACCAGTAGCCACGGCTGGTGTAAGAATAAGCTGACCGTAACAGACGCCGGCACTTAGCGAGGGTACTTTCCTCGCTTATGCCGTTGCGATCTGTTTCCGAGCGAAAGCGATGTCAGCGTTTCTTATACCCGGCCAAGGGCTACGGAGATTTGAAAACAGATTTATTAATTAACTTTCAATTTATTTCCGGTGCTTATTCTCCAGAGCCGCCTCCACGAATCCCTTAAACAACGGATGGGGTCTGTTGGTCTGGACTTGAGCTCGGGTGTCCCTGGGTGGCTACGAAGAAGGGATGCTCGGTAAGCTCGCACATTTCCACGATACGTCCGTCAGGGGACAGACCGGACAGACGAAGACCGTGTTCGGTGAGGACGGCACGATAATCGTTGTTGACCTCATAACGATGACGATGTCTCTCGGAGATATTCTCCTGTCCGTAGAGTTGATAAGCACGGGAATCCTTATCCAGTACACAAGGGTATGCACCCAGTCTTAAGGTACCGCCGATATCCTCAACACCGTTCTGGTCCGGCATCAGAGCATCACAGGATGTGTGGTGTTAGGATCCAGTTCCACACTGTGGGCATCCGTATACCCGATGACATTTCTTGCATATTCCACGATTGTCAGCTGCATTCCCAGACACAGTCCCAGGAAGGGAATCCCATGGGTTCTTGCATACTGGATCGCCAGGATCTTGCCTTCGATACCCCGGGAACCGAAGCCGCCGGGTACCAGGACACCGTTGCAGTCACCTAACAGTTCTTCCACATTTTCAGGCGTTACCGTCTCAGAGTCCATCCATTTGATGTGTACGGTCGCATGATTGGTGATACCGCCATGCTTCAGAGCCTCCACGACACTGATATAGGCATCATGCAGAGAGACATATTTTCCGACCAGAGCGATCTGCACTTCATCGGTGGGATGACGCGCATCCTCTACCATCTTCTTCCAGTCTGTCGATCCGGCTCCGGACAATCCAGATGCAGACATTCACAGGCTACCTGTGCCAGATGCTCTTTTTCCATAGCTAACGGAGCCTCATACAGATATTCCACATCCAGATTCTGCAATACATGACTCTGAGGTACGTTACAGAACAGAGCAATCTTGTCTTTGATGGATTGATCCAGAGGATGCTCACTTCTGCAGACGATGATATCCGGCTGGATGCCCATGCCCCGCGATCCTTAACACTGGCCTGGGTAGGCTTGGTCTTCAGTTCCTGAGAAGCGCTCAGATAAGGAATCAGCGTTACATTGATCAGAATGGCATTGTCATGCCCCACCTCATGTTGGAACTGACGAATGGACTCCAGGAAAGGCTGGCTCGATGTCACCTACGGTACCGCCTACCTCGATGATGGCGATACGGGTTTCATCATCTGTAAAGTTGCGGTAAAAGCGGCTCTCGATCTCATTGGTGATATGGGGATGACCTGTACCGTACCTCCGCCGTAATCACCACGACGCCCTTCTGCAATACGGACCAGTATACCTTACCGGTGGTAACGTTGGAATTTTTATCCAGATTCTCATCAATAAAACGCTCATAATGTCCCGTGATCCGATCGGTCTCCGTGCCATCCTCTGTGACGAATACTTCGCCGTGCTGTATCGGGTTCATGGTGCCGGATCAATATTAATATATGCATCGAATTTCTGCATGGTTACCTTATAACCTCTTGCTTTTAACAGTCTTCCCAGGGAAGCTGCGGTAATTCCTTTCCGAGGCCGGATAAGACTCCTCCGGTCACAAATACATACTTTACTGCCATAATGTTCTCCTCCTTTTGATATAGTAACTATTCAGTTCCATCGCAAAACCGCTCTTTCAGAGTTTTTCTGAATAACATGCTTGCATGATTTGCTCATGGTGGTTACTTCTGTTCTGTAAATAGTTATGATATAAAAGAGCGAGGAACCCCTTGGGGAGCGCCTTCGCTCAATAACCGCCATAATTTATAGTAGCATGACAAAATGTTTAGTTGTGATAAAGCTTCTGGTTCTGGTAATGAGGTTCGCATGTCAGATTCACACCTAATTTGCGGAAGGTATTCATGTCAATCTGGGACAGGATCACGCTGGAGTGCACTTCGGAACCTTTCAGGTTCTTCAACTGCTCCACAGCAGCCTTCGCGGTATCATCCGAAGCTGCACAGATGGAAAGGGCGATCAGCGTCTCATCTGTATGAAGTCTGGGATTGCGGTTCCCCAGATAGTTCGTCTTCAGATCCTGGATGGGACCGATGGCGGTAGGTGAGATCAGCTGTACTTCGTCCGGAATGCCTGCCAGAGCTTTCAGGGCATTTAATAATAATGCGGAAGAAGCACCCAGCAGAGTACTGGTCCGTCCGGTGAGGACTCTGCCGTCCGGAAGCTGGATCGCAGCTGCCGGTTCCCCGGTGGTCTCTGCTTTGATATTGGCTGCACTGACTACTGCGCGATCGTCGATGGTGACACCTGCCTGCTTCATCAGAAGCTCAAGCTTTAAGATCTGGTCGTCACTGGCGGTACCCTGGCGCTTCTGGCACAGAGTGTGGTAGTAGCGGCGGATGATTTCCTGTTTGATGGCGTCGCGGACAGCTTCGTCATCAACAATACCGAAGCCGCCATATTGACACCCATGTCAGTAGGAGACTTGTAGGGCAGCTGCCCACGATCTTCAAACATAGCGCTGACTACGGGGAAAATCTCCACGTCACGATTGTAATTGATCGTGGTCTCACCATAAGCTTCCAGGTGGAAGGGATCGATCATATTGACATCGTTCAAGTTTGCGGTAGCGGCTTCATGCTTCAGGTTTACCGGATGCTTTAACGGAATATTCCAGATTGGAAAGGTCCCATTTGGCATAACCGGCCTTGATGCCTCTCTTGTATTCATGATACAGCTGAGAGACAGGTAGCCATCTTGCCGCTTCCGGGTCCGGGAGCAGTCACCACCACCAGAGAACGGGTGGTTTCAATATAATCGTTCTTACCGTAACCTTCATCACTTACGATGAACGGAATATTGGAAGGATATCCGGGAATGGAATAATGACGATACACTTTCATTCCCAGAGACTCCAGTTTTTTCTGATAAGCAATGGCACTGGGCTGTCCGGCAAAGCGGGTCAGACACACACTGCCTACATACAGACCGTAGCCGCGGAATGCATCGATCAGACGTAACACGTCCAGATCATAGGTGATGCCAAGATCGGAACGGACCTTATTCTTCTCGATATCTGCTGCATTAATGACGATGACGATTTCGGCCTCGTCCTTTAACTGTGCCAGCATGTTGATTTTACTGTCCGGATGGAAACCGGCAATACGCGGGATGCATCATAATCGTCGAACAGCTTGCCGCCGAACTCCAGATACAGCTTACCGCCGAATTTTGCGATACGCTCCTTGATCTTCTCAGACTGCATGCTGAGGTATTTGTCATTGTCAAACCTATCTTGTACATTGCTGACACCTTTCTCTGCGATCTTTGCAACTAAAATCCCATGATGTTCTATTATAGTTTAGTGTTTCCCAAAAATCTACTGGAAAGTAAAATTTTTTTTGGAAATCATTATTATATCTAACAATTTTAAGCAAATAATCACATAATGAGCAATTTTCAACAAAGAGATCCTTTTTTATAATGAAATTGTAACTATTCAGAACCCCATTCGCAAAACCGCTACTTCGTAGCTTCCTTTTGCTCATGTGGTTACTTCGCCATATAAAATTGCTTATCTGCCTGAATGCAAGCATTCGCAGAACGCAGTTTTGCATGGCTCTGAATAGTTACATGAAATTACAATAAATACAGAACAAAAAAGTTCTGAAAAAACAAAAAACTATATACGGGAGGGACGCGTTTTGCAATACGGCTATTTCGATAATGAAAAAAGAGAATACGTCATCGACAACGTGGCTCTGCCCTGTTCCTGGACGAACTATCTGGGTGTCGAGGACATGGCTGCGGTCATCAACCATACGGCGGGAGGTTATCTGTTTTACAAAACACCGGAGTATCACAGGATCAGCCGGTTCCGTGGGAATGGGGTACCCATGGACCGCCCGGGATTCTATGTATATATCAGGGATAATGAAAAGAAGGATTACCATTCCATCTCCTGGCAGCCGGTAGCCAAGGATTTATCCAGGGCAAAATACCGTTGCCGCCACGGACTGTCTTACACCGTCTATGAGAGCGAATATGACGGACTGGCATCCTCACAGACCATGGTTATTCCCCGCGGGGAAAATGTACTGTTGTGGGATGTAAAGGTGAAAAATACCACCGATGCAGTCAGAAATCTTTCCTTATTTACTTACATGGAATTTTCGTTCCATCACATTATGATAGACAACCAGAATTTTCAGATGAGTCTGTATTGTGCCGGTTCTTCCTATGAAGACGGCATCATCGAGGAGGACTTGTTCTACGAAGAAAAAGGGTATCAGTATCTTACCGCCAACTTCACACCGGACGGCTATGACTGCGTCAGAGAGAAATTCCTGGGAGTCTATGGTACCGAAGATCATCCGGCAGGCATGGAGAGAGGAACTCTGGAAGGTTCCACAGAACTTGGTGGCAATCACTGCGGCAACTTGCAGAAGAACTTTAAATTACAGCCCGGCGAAGAAGCCCGTTTGATCACGCTGGGAGAGGGCAATCGTGAAGAGGGCAGACGGATCCGGGTAAAATACAGCGATCTGAAAAGAGTGGACGCAGTCTCCACCGATCTGGCAGCCTACTGGAAACAGAAATACGCTGCACTGCAGATCCAGACACCCAACGAAGGTATGAATACCCTGATCAATACCTGGACTTTGTATCAGTCGGAGATCAACGTTATGTTTGAAGGGTGTTAGTATATAATTGGTTGTTGTGAGTTGTTTGTTGCTGGCGAATGCCCGGAAACTGTAGAAAAACATGGTTTCCGGGTATTCGTTATTTCCGGGAATAGTTCAGAGTTTTTTCATATTTGAGCTATTGATTTATCCACAGGTTATCTCTATAATAGATATGATTGCTCAGATTTCAACTGTGCAGTTGAAATAACGGAAGTGCAATAGCGTATAAAATAGAAAATGGAGATGACATGAGAAAATTAATTGAGTCATATAATAACGGCTATGGCCCCGGCAACGGAGGCAATGGCAACGGAGCTCCCGGCAGCGGTAACAATGGCGGGAACGGCAATAACAGCAACGGAGGCAACGGCAATGGTTCACCGAAGCGCCCCAGCATCCTGATGCTGATCCTGTCGGGACTGATGACAGTGATCGTTGTACTGATGCTGTATAATGCGTTCTTCGGCACCAATACCGGAACGGAAGTATCTTATACCGATTTCCTGAAGGATCTGGAAGCGGACAAGGTTGCTGCGGTGGAGGTAAATAAGGAAAGCGGCATGGTGACGGTACAGCTGAAGCAGGAAGCTGCAGCCACCCCGGCACCGGGCAGTTATGTCAGCTTCTATGGAATTACCCAGAAGGTGACACAGTCCCAGACTGTATATTATACAATGCTGATGGAGGATCTGGATACCCTGACAGCCAGATTGCAGGAGCATGATGTACAGGGGAATCGCGTGACCAGCAATACTTCCAATTTCCTGATGGAGATTCTGGTAACCGTGGTATTGCCGGTGGTACTGATCTGGATCGTGGCAGGTTTTCTGTTCCGCAGAATGGGCGGAAGCGGCGGACCCATGGGCGTGGGCAAGAGCAATGCCAAGGTATATGTACAGAAGGAGACCGGCGTTACATTCAAGGATGTGGCCGGTGAAGACGAAGCAAAGGAATCTCTGGTGGAAGTCGTGGACTTCCTGCATAATCCACAGAAATATTCCAAGATCGGTGCAAAACTGCCCAAGGGGCATTGCTGGTGGGCCCTCCGGAACCGGTAAGACTTTGCTTGCAAAGCAGTGGCAGGTGAGGCGCATGTGCCGTTCTTCTCCCTGACGGGTTCTGATTTTATTGAGCTGTATGTAGGTGTGGGCGCCAGTCGTGTCCGTGACCTGTTCAAGGAAGCGACCAAGAACGCGCCCTGTATCGTATTTATTGATGAGATCGATGCCATCGGACGAAGCCGTGATTCCAAGTACGGTGGAGGCAATGAAGAGCGGGAACAGACATTGAACCAGTTACTGTCTGAGATGGATGGCTTCGACAGATCTAAGGGTATTTTAATCCTGGTGCTACGAACCGCCCGGAGATCCTGGACAAGGCGCTCTTACGTCCCGGACGTTTTGACCGCCGTATCATCGTAGACAAGCCGGATCTCAAGGGCCGTGTGGAAATCCTGAAAGTACATTCCAAGGATGTGAAGATGGACGAGACCGTAGATCTGGATGCGATTGCACTGGCTACCAGCGGAGCGGTTGGTTCCGATCTGGCCAATATGATCAACGAGGCAGCTATCAATGCTGTCAAGGAAGGCAGAGAATTTGTAAGCCAGAAGGATCTGTTCGCGGCTGTGGAACAGGTGCTGGTAGGTAAGGAAAAGAAAGACCGCATCATGAGCAAAGAGGAACGTCGCATCGTATCCTATCATGAAGTGGGACATGCACTGATCAGCGCTTTACAGAAAAACTCCGAGCCGGTACAGAAAATTACCATTGTTCCCCGTACCATGGGTGCGTTGGGCTATGTGATGCAGGTGCCGGAGGAGGAAAAATACCTCAATACCGAGGCAGAACTTCGGGATATGCTGGTAGGTCTGGTGGGTGGACGTGCCGCTGAGGAAGTAGTATTCGACACTGTGACCACCGGTGCAGCCAACGATATTGAAAAAGCTACTTCTATTGCCCGTAACATGATCACACGATACGGTATGAGCAAGCGCTTTGGGCTCGTGGGCCTGGCTACCGTAGAGAGCCAATATCTGGAGGGAAGAACCGCGCTGAACTGTAGTGATGAAACGGCAGCAGCCATTGACGAAGAAGTCGTTGCCATGATCAAGGAGAGCTACGATCAGGCATTGCAGATGCTTCGCGAGAACAGAGAACTGATGGATAAGCTGGCAGCGTTCCTGATCGAGCGTGAGACCATCACCGGTAAGGAATTCATGGAGATCTTTCGCAGAGAGAAGGGACTGCCTGACCCAGAGGAAGAGAAGAAAGATGTGACAGAAACAAATGCTGCGGGCAGTGCAGTAAAGGGCAACAGCGTGGATGTGACCATTGGGGAACAGGTCATGATTTCCACCGATTCAACTTTCCAACCCCTGACTTTCGAAGACAGCCTGCAGGAAGCAAAGGAGCAGACTGCACCGGCGCAGGATACCGCAAAGCAGCCTGCAGAATCTGCAAAAGAAGAGACTTCCGCACAGGAGAAGCATGAACAGGAATCCACAGAGCAGAAAAGCGATGCTGCCGAGGAGTCGAAGGATCCTAAGGATCCTCCTCAGGGACCGGTAGGACTGTTCTCCCATGGAACATTATAGATGTCGAGAACTTTTGAACCCGACACCTATAAAATAGAGTAATTAGCAAAGAGCATTAGTCAAATGACTGATGCTCTTTTAAAAGGTGCGATATTATCACAATTTTTAAAAAACCTCGCAGAGGCGGTTTTGCAAATGGGGTTCAGAATAGTTACTTTAATTTTTATGTTCAAATGCGAACTCCGGGTTGATTATTTTGTAATAATGCTTTATCATAATAAAGTGTCGGGAGATTCCCGGACAGACTGCACAGGCAGTCGATCGCAAATGAGGAGGTAATATCAGAATGTTAAAACAGCTATCCATTTACGCTGAAAATAAAAAAGGAGCCCTGCAGGCTATGACCAATGCGCTGTATGAAGCAGGCATCAATATCTGGGGTTCCGTTACCAACGACGGCGCGGAGTACGGCATCAACCGCATGGTGGTATCCGATCCCGATAAGGCAAAAGAGGTTCTGACAGAGAAAGGTTATCTCTGCCGTTTTGTGGATGTTCTGGCTGTGGAGATCGAGGATAAGCCCGGTGCACTGAATACCCTGCTGACAGCTCTCTTAGACAGCAATGTCAATGTGGACTATACCTACCTATCCTTCAACCGTGATTCTTCCACACCTGTCATGATCCTGCACACCGCAGATCCTGAGGAAGTGGAAATCTGCCTGAGAGCAAAGGGATTCAAGATGGTATAGCACCAGAGCCTTTTGTTAAAAATTGAGAGTTAGTGAAGAAATGCTATCAAATCCCCGTAGCCCTTGGCAGGGTATAAGAAACGCGGCACGCTCGCGCTCTGTCGCAGAGCGTAGCGGTACATAAGCGGTCACAATACGACCGCTAAGTACCGACGTCTGCTTACGGCACTGCTTATTCTTATACCCAGCCGGGGCTACTGGTTTTTTGAAAGCTTTCCAAAACGCAGAACTCCCGGCGTATGCGGTGCCATGTCGAAGATGTTTGTCGGAGGATGTTGATATTTTCTAGAAAAGTGCTGAAAGACAGGGGGAAAGCGGACACGATGTCCGCGTCAGCCGATTGTCGACATGGATGTCGACTGTAGGCGGCCCCGTCATGACGAGAATTACTCATCACTTTTCGTAGAAAATTCACATCCGGAGACCTTACATCAAGACATGTGTATCGCATGCTCCGGGAGTTCGTCGGTTTTGCCAATATTCACTAACTCTCAAGTTACAATATTAAATCCCTTATTGTATTTTTCCCCAGAATCGGTATGATAGAAGCATGCGAGGAAATATTTATGTTTAATTTTGAAGAAGAATTAAAAAAGCTCCCCCGCAAGCCGGGAGTGTATATCATGCGGGATGACAAGGATGTCATTTTGTATGTGGGAAAAGCCATCAACCTGCACAATCGTGTAAGGTCTTATTTTCGTGAAAATATCGGCAGAGGTCCTGCCATTGACCAGATGGTATCATTGATCGCGCGTTTTGAATATATCGTGACGGACTCCGAACTGGAGGCACTGGTACTGGAGAACAATCTGATCAAAGAGAATTCTCCGAAATACAACACTCTGCTGAAGGATGACAAGACGTACCCTTATATCAAGGTGACGGTGGGGGAGGATTATCCCAGAATCCTGTTTTCCCGTACCATGAAGAAGGATAAGTCCCGCTATTTCGGTCCTTATACCAGTGCTGCGGCGGTCAAAGATACCATTGAGCTGCTGAACAAGCTGTACCAGCTGCGTACCTGCAACCGGGTGCTGCCGAGAGACACCGGACTGGAGCGCCCCTGCCTGAATTATCATATTAAACAGTGCCTGGCTCCCTGTCAGGGCTATGTGAGCAAGGAGGAGTATAGACAGCAGGTGGCGGGAGCACTGGAATTTCTAAACGGCAATTACAGCCCGATTCTGAAGGATCTGGAAGAGAAGATGAACAAGGCAGCGGAGGAACTGGAATTTGAAGAAGCTGCCAGATACAGAGATCTGTTATCCAGTGTCCGCCAGGTGTCCCAGAAACAGAAGATCACTGAGGGTGTCGGTGAAGATAAAGATATCCTGGCGCTGTATCAGGATGAGACGGAAGCGGTGGTACAGGTGTTTTTCGTCCGGGATGGCAAGCTGATCGGCAGGGAACATTACTATATGACACATGTGCCGGAAAATAACAAACCAGCGATCTTACAGGATTTTGTAAAGCAGTTCTATGCGGGGACCCCATTTATTCCCAGAGAACTGATGCTGCAATATGAAATCGAGGATGCGGAACTGATCGAGAAATGGCTGTCGGAGCGAAAAGGCAGCAGGGTCTATCTGAAGGTGCCTAAGATCGGCAGTAAGGAAAAACTGGTGGAGCTGGCAGCGCAGAACGCAAAACTGGTACTGTCCCAGGACAGAGAAAAATTAAAACGCGAAGAAGGACGAACCATCGGTGCGGTGAAAGAAATCTCGGATCTGCTGCAACTGCCGTTAACTGGCACAGCCCGGATGGAAGCCTATGATATTTCCAATATCAACGGTTTTGAAAATGTAGGATCTATGGTGGTCTACGAAAAAGGAAAACCGAAACGCAGCGATTACCGTAAGTTCAAGATCAAAAGTGTCTCCGGCCCGGATGATTATGCCTGCATGCGGGAAGTGCTGACGAGGCGGTTCCGCCTCGGCATGGAAGAGAGCAAAGAGCTGGAAGAACAGGAGATGGATCAGGAGTACGGAAGCTTCACGAAGTTCCCGGATCTGATTCTGATGGACGGCGGTCGCGGACAGGTGAATATTGCGCTGTCCGTACTGGAAGAACTGGGAATCGACATTCCGGTCTGCGGCATGGTCAAGGATGACAACCATCGTACCAGAGGCTTATATTATCATAATATTGAGCTTCCCATTGATACCCATTCCGAAGGTTTTAAGCTGATCACCAGAATTCAGGATGAGGCCCACCGTTTTGCTATCGAGTATCACAGATCCCTGCGCAGCAAGACTCAGGTGAAGTCCGTACTGGATGATATACCCGGGGGTGGGACCGGCCCGGAGAAAGGCCCTGATGAGGCACTTTAAGTCACTGGAGGAGATCCGGCAGGCATCGGTGGAAGAATTGATGGAAATTCCTGAAATGAATGAGCGTACGGCAGAGGAAATCGTGGCCTTTTTTGCTTCACAGACAGGGCAACCTGTGGTACACTAAAAGATAATGAAAAGGGCGGGGAACCGGGGCGGTTTTTTCGCGGAAAGGTATGGAGATTAGTATGGCAAGTGTAAGTTTAACCCGTGTTATCGAAAAAATGAAACTGGAAAATCTCACACCGGAGATTGATGTGAAACATGTGAAGATCACACAGCCGGATATCAACCGTCCGGCACTGCAGCTGGCAGGATATTTTGAGCATTTTGATGCGACCCGACTGCAGATTGTCGGATTTGTGGAATACACTTATATGGAAGGCATGACGGATGAGACTCGTAAGGAAGCTTATGAGAAGCTGATGGCTTATGATATTCCCTGTATCGTGTTCAGCCGTGACCTGAAACCGGATCCTATTTTCCTGGAGACGGCGATCCGACATCAGATTCCGTTATTATCTACGAAAAAATCCACTTCTGACTTTATGTCTGAGATCGTCCGGTGGTTAAATGTCAAGCTGGCTCCTGCATTTCCGTGCACGGTGTACTGGTGGATGTCTACGGTGAAGGTGTCCTGATCGCCGGTGAGAGCGGCATCAGTAAGTCCGAGGCAGCACTGGAGCTGATCCGAAGAGGTCATCGTCTGGTAACCGATGATGTGGTAGAACTCCGTAAGGTCAGTGATGATACGCTGGTAGGTTCTGCACCGGATATCACAAAACACTTTATTGAATTGCGTGGTATCGGCATCGTGGATGTCAAGGCACTGTTTGGTGCATTGTCCGTAAAAGATACCCAGACCATTGACCTGGTCATCCGTCTGGAAGATTGGGATAAGGACAAAGAGTACGACAGACTTGGTCTGGAAGAGAATTATACCGAATATCTGGGCAATAAGGTGGTATGCCACAACATTCCGATTCGTCCCGGACGTAACCTGGCAGTTATCTGCGAGACGGCAGCTATCAACCACCGTCAGAAGAAGATGGGCTACAACGCAGCAAAAGAGCTATACACCCGTGTACAGAACTCTCTGGCAAAAAGACGTGAGGAGGACGAGGATGATGAGTAAATATGCATTTGGGGTAGACGTGGGAGGAACCACGGTCAAGTTAGGACTTTTCAATGATGAGGGACAGGTGCTGGATAAGTGGGAGATTCCCACAGTAAAGATAACAGCGGAGAGAAAGTTCTGCCAGATATCGCAGCATCCATCAAAATAAAATGCAGGAAAAGAGCATCACCGCAGCAGATCTGGTGGGTGTGGGAATCAGTGCCCCAGTGCAGTAAATGCCGAAGGTTTCATGGTCAACGGTGCTGTTAATATCGGTTGGGGATCTTGATGCTTGCTGAAACGCTGAAAAAGGAACTGGATCTGCCCGTTACCGTGAAGGCAGGTAACGATGCCAATGTGGCAGCCCTGGGTGAAATGTGGCAGGGCGGTGGTAAAGGCTATTCCAATCTGGTAGCCGTTACTCTGGGAACCGGTGTCGGTGGAGGTATCATCATCGACGGCAGGATACTGACTGGTACTAATGGTGCCGGCGGTGAGATCGGACATATTCATATCGAAGACAACGAGACAGAGGTCTGCGGCTGTAAGAACAAGGGCTGTCTGGAGCAGTATGCATCCGCTACCGGAATTACCCGTCTGGCCAACAGACGTCTGGCCAAAGACGATGCTCCCAGCATGCTCAGAGGTGGTGAAATCTCTGCGAAGACCGTATTTGATGCGGTGAAAGCCGGAGATAAAGTAGCAATCGAGATCGCAGAACAGTTCGGCGAGTATCTTGGCAAGGGACTTGCCGCAGTAGCCAGCGTAGTTGATCCCCAGATTTTTGTCATTGGCGGTGGTGTGTCCAAGGCCGGAGACATTTTATTCAAATACATAGAGCCTTCTTATAAGAGATGTGCTTTCGGTCCCTGCAAGCAGACGAAATTCGCCCTGGCCAAGCTGGGAAATGATGCCGGAATCTACGGTGCGGCAGCACTGGTATTAAAGTAGGCTTTCGCGGCATAATTATAACAAAAAGAAAGAGCAGCCTGACAACATGATAAGTGCAGCAGTGATAGAAGCATTAAAAGAAATTGTACCGGCAGATAAAGTTCTGTTACAGGAACCGATGAAATTGCATACCACCTTCCGGATCGGTGGCCCGGCAGATTGCCTGGTCTATCTGGAAAACGAAGAGCAGCTCTGTAAGATCCAGAAATACCTTCGGCTGGTGGATGTTCCCTATACCGTGATCGGCAACGGAAGCAATCTGCTGGTCAGCGACCAGGGATATGCAGGAATTGTTCTGGTGGTTGGTAAGCATATGAGCCGGATCGAAGTGAGACTGCTATCTGGAAGCAGAGGCAGGGGCCCTGATGAGCCAGGTGGCAAAAGCAGCGAAAGAGCATGGCCTGACAGGCCTGGAGTTCGCTGCGGGAATCCCCGGTACCATCGGTGGCGGAGCTGTAATGAATGCCGGAGCCTACGGCGGAGAGATGAGCCAGGTGGTGACCACTGTTACGGTAGTCAACCGTAATGGAGAGATCATGGAACTGGACAACAGTACCATGGAGTACGGCTATCGTACCAGCGATCCAGAACCAGTCGTTTGTCGTGACGAAAGTGACTTTCCGGCTACAGCCCGGAGATCCGGAGCAGATCGCAGCCAAAATGGAGGAACTGGCAATTCGCCGCAGAGAAAAACAACCTTTGGAATATCCCAGTGCCGGCAGTACTTTCAAACGTCCCGAGGGACATTTCGCCGGGCAGCTGATCATGGAAGCCGGTCTGCGGGGATACTCCGTAGGAGGCGCAAAGGTATCGGAAAAGCATTGCGGATTTATTATCAACACCGGCAATGCCACTGCAGAAGATGTAAAAGATGTGATCTGGGAAGTACAGAGAAGAGTGAAAGAACGTTTTCACGTGGAGCTGGAACCCGAGATCAAATTCCTGTAACTATTCAGAGCCATGTAAATTTGTTTTCTGCGGATGCTTGCATCTTCGCAGAATCGCAAATTTATATGGCGAAGTAACCACATGAGCAGAGAACAGGAAGACCTGTTCTCCAAGGAAGCCTCGAAGAGGTGATTTTGCGAATGGGATTCTGAATAGTTACGATAGAATAACGAGGTGCATATGAGATTTGTAGTAGTAACAGGCATGAGTGGCGGAGGAAAGAGAACCGCATTAAAGCTTTTGGAAGATGCTGGATTTTACTGCGTGGATAATCTGCCGGTATCTCTGGTGGAGAAGTTCGTGGAACTGATTGCCATGCCGGGCAGTGAGATCAGCAAGGTGGCCCTGGGACTGGATGTCCGAGCAGACCAGAATTTCATGGATGCGACCCGGATTTTGGAGCAATTAAAGGAAAAAGGCTACAAATTCGAGATTTTGTTTATGGACTCCGACGATGCTGCTCTGATAAAACGGTATGAGGAGACCAGACGTGAACCCTCGTGCAGCAGACGGCAGAGTGGAGGACGGCATTCACAAGGAGCGGAAGATTCTGGAGACAATCCGCAAAAATTCAGATTACGTCATCGATACCTCCAATCTGTTAGTCAGAGAACTGAAAGAAGAGCTGGATCGTATTTTTGTACAGAACGAAGAATACAATAGTCTTATGGTAACGGTCATGTCCTTCGGGTTCAAGCATGGAATCCCCGCAGACGCCGATCTGGTCTTTGATGTAAGATTCCTGCCAAACCCTTATTATATCGAGGAACTGAAGCCCCAGACCGGTAATGATAAAGGAGTGCAGGATTATGTGATGAGTTTTCCGGAGACCGGAATATTCCTGGACAAGCTGACCGACATGATTCAGTTTCTGATCCCGAATTATATTAAAGAAGGCAAATACCGTCTGGTTATTGCAATCGGCTGCACCGGCGGTAAGCACCGAAGCGTTACTTTGGCAAATAAATTGTACGAACGTATGAAGGCGGAAGGTCATTATGGTATCAAGCTGTACCACCGTGATGTACCCAGAGAAGGAATTTGACATGTCATTTTCGAGTGAAGTAAAGGAAGAACTGGCAAAACACATCAGCCCGGCAAGACATTGCCAGATCGCTGAGCTGGCCGCACTCATGAACTTCAGTGGACAATACGGACGCTCCGCAGAAGGAGATTTCATGATTGGTTTCCAGACGGAAAACGAGGCGGTTGTCAGAAAAGGCTTTACATTATTGAAAAAAACATATAATATAGATACTGATGTTAAAATCAGCGAGGAACAGATGCGGAGTGTGATCGATAAGGTCGGGGATCTGTCTGAGCCTGTGAGCCCCCTGCTGATTAAAAATTCCTGCTGTCAAAGAGCATTTTTAAGAGGAGCTTTTCTCTGCATTGGTTCTATGAGCGATGCCAGAAAAGTTATCACCTGGAATTTGTATGCACCGATGAGGATAAAGCGAGACAACTACAGAGTGTGATACAGGGATTTGACATAGAAGCCAAGATTGTGCTTCGGAAGAAGTATTACGTGGTCTATCTGAAGGAAGGATCCGGTATTGTGGATCTTCTCAATGTGTGCGAAGCACCATTGCCCTGATGAAGCTGGAAAACCTGAGGATTGTGAAAGAAATGCGCAATTCTGTGAATCGGAGAGTGAACTGTGAGACCGCCAATATTACCAAAACGGTAACTGCGGCGACCAGACAGATAGAGGATATTATTTATATCCGGGATCACTACGGACTGGAGAATCTGCCCGAGCCCTTAAGCCAGATGGCAGAGGTCAGGCTGGAGAATCGGACGCTCCGCTGAAGGAACTGGGAGAGTATCTGGATCCGCCGGTGGGAAAATCCGGTGTGAACCATAGATTACGTAAACTCAGCGAACTGGCAGATAGAATCCGGACGTAAAAGAGGAGGAAAATTATGACAAAGAGGAGTATTACGGTCAGACTGGAAGATGGCCTGGACGCAAGACCGGTGGCACTGTTAGTACAGGAAGCCAGCAAGTACGAAAGCAACATTTATTTTGAAGTAGACGATAAGCGGATCGATGCCAAGAGTATTATGGGTATGATGAGCCTGGGACTTTGTGCAGGCGAAGAGCTTACAGTAACTGCAGAGGGTGCAGATGAGCAGACCGCTGTGGACAACATTGAAAGTTTTGAGCGGTCAGGTGGCTTAAGAACATAACATGAGAAGAAGCGGGGCTGATGGAGAATTCTGTTAGTCCCGTTTGTTGTATCTTGAGGGCAGTATTATGAAGAAGATGTTATTTATCTATAATCCCAAAGCTGGAAAGGCACAAATCCGCAACAAACTGGCGGATATTCTGGATGTATTCACCAAGGGCGGTTATGAGATCACCGTATATCCCACGCAGAGAAGTGAGGATGCCATGGAGACCGAGAAGCGCAGCAAAGAATATGATATCGTGGTCTGCAGCGGCGGAGACGGAACGCTGGATGAGGTGGTCACCGGCATGATGCAGTGGCTTCCGTACGCCTATTGGCTATATCCCGGCCGGGAGCACCAATGATTTCGGAGGAAGCCTCGGGCTGCCGAAGAATATGGTGAGAGCTGCGGAAAATATTGTAAATGGGAATGATTTCGCCTGTGATGTGGGATCCTTTAATGAGGATGTGTTCGTCTATATCGCAGCTTTCGGACTATTCACGGATGTCTCTTATGAGACCGGACAGGATATGAAAAATGTGCTGGGGCATATGGCATATCTGCTGGAAGGAATGAAGCGGCTGTCCGCGATCCGTTCCTATCCCATGCGGATTACTTATGACGATACTACGATCGTGGATGATTTTATCTTCGGAATGGTGACCAATTCCGCATCGGTAGGAGGATTTAAGCGGATCACCGGCAAAAACGTCAGGCTGGATGACGGCGTTTTCGAAGTAACGCTGATCGAACGTCCGAAGAACCCGATTGAACTGAATAACATTATGGTATCCCTGCTGAACCGGGATATCGATACCGATGCTATGTACTGCTTCCGGACGTCAAAGGTGGAGATTACTTCCGCAGAGCCTCTTTCCTGGACTCTGGATGGAGAATATGGCGGAACCCATACAAAAGTAGTGATTGAGAACATCTGCCGGGGCGTAGACATCCGGGTGGAGCAGAAGGAATCTTAAAATTTGGTAAAAATTTAACAATAAGCTGTTCCATTTTGAAAGAGATGTGTTATAGTTTGGATAGTCACAAAGTGATTATTCGAAATGTGTTTTTCGTGCTTTTACGAATGTATAACATTTCGTATATCGTAACAAGAATGAGTATATAAAATGGAGGTATTAAAATGTTAGTATCCGCAACAGAAATGCTCAAAAAAGCGAAAGCAGGCCACTATGCAGTAGGTCAGTTCAACATCAACAACCTGGAGTGGACAAAGTCCATCCTTCTCACCGCTAAAGAACTTCGTTCCCCTGTTATTCTGGGTGTATCCGAGGGTGCCGGCAAGTACATGGGCGGTTATGATGTAGTCGTTGGCATGGTCAACGGACTGTTAAAGGATCGGACATTGATGTTCCCGTTGCGCTGCATCTGGATCATGGCTCTTTTGAAGGCTGCTACAAGTGCATCGAAGCTGGTTTCTCTTCCATCATGTTTGATGGTTCTCACTATCCTATCGCTGAGAATGTAGAGAAGACCACTGAGCTGGTTAAGGCTGCTCACAGCAAGGGACTTTCCATCGAGGCAGAAGTTGGTTCCATCGGTGGTGAGGAAGACGGCGTTATCGGTATGGGCGAGTGCGCAGATCCCAAAGTGTAAGTCTATCGCTGATCTGGGTGTTGACTTCCTGGCAGCAGGTATCGGTAACATTCATGGTAAATACCCCGCTAACTGGAAGGGCTTAAGCTTCGAGACTCTGGCAGCTGTACAGGAGCTGACCGGTGAGCTTCCTCTGGTTCTGCACGGTGGTACCGGAATCCCTGCAGATCAGATCAAGAAAGCAATTGACCTTGGCGTATCCAAAATCAACGTTAACACCGAGTGCCAGCTGGCATTTGCTGATGCTACCCGTAAGTACATCGAGGCTGGTAAGGATCTGGAAGGCAAGGGATTTGACCCTCGTAAGCTTCTGGCTCCCGGCGCAGAAGCTATCAAGGCTACTGTTAAGGAGAAGATGGAACTGTTCGGATCTGTTGGCAAGGCTGAATAATTCTGAGATAAAAAGCTTGACTTAGTAAGTTTGAGGGTATACTATACTTATATAAGAAATATTTTTGAAATAAGTAGCATATGCTATTTATATAATTGGGATGCAACTCCTGATTTCTCCGCTGCGGAGAGTTTAAATATGAGCAGAATTAAATTAAAGTTGCTTAAAAAGACTCTGAAGAGATTCAGAGTCTTTTTTGTAAAAGGAGATTAATTTGTACAAAGCCGAAGAATTGTGTGGTCTTTTAATAAAACCCAAAATTAACGATATTGACCTGGATGTTTTGCAAGACTACTATAGAAAATTTTTAAATCCGTTCATTTATCAATATGATATAACAGAAAATGAGAAGCAGAGTTCTATTCAATTAAGGTTTGATGAAGAAAACTTCTGTCATTTGTTAGGAATTGAATCGATTGTAAAATATTCAGTTTCGAAGAAAGAAATACACCATTACAAGGGACAAGGCGGCTGGGATTATATACAGAATACAGGTCTTTGTTTTAATGATCTGAAAAGGATGAATAAGAGCAAATTTAAAAGCATAAAGGCAAAATTTGTTTATTTCTATCTCATGCCGGATATTTTAGAAAATCCGGTTGCAGTTAATTTTAAAAATGAAAATGTAAGTCCTCCAACAAAAATCGACTGCGATATTTTGTTTTATACAAAGGATGAAAATGCAATTATACATCTTGGAATAAAGAAAGATGAGACATTGGGATATTACATTCCCAAAACTTTTTGTTGAGAAAATTGGAAGATGGAGTAGACATTTACATAGATAAGCAGGAAAAGATTATAGCAACTAAGAAAAATAGAGTTATTATGTTATAGATGTTATAGAAATGAGACTTGTGCCTTGAAAAAGTAGAGGGTACAACATATATTGATGCGACGATAAAAAATTTCCAGAAAGGATAAGAGATGGAGAATTATATCATAGAGCTAATATCGGTGGCTGGAACATTTATAGCAGCCTATTTAGGGTCCCTTTGGGCATTGAAAAATGTTAAAAAAGAAAAATATTTTGAAGAAAGAAAACAGATATATTATGAATTGGCGAGCATATTACCTATTATAGATACATGTATAACGCAGTCTGATTAATTACAGGATTGTCAATTGGGTGGAACTGCGGAAAACAAAATTGTAATTATGGAAATGAAATTGCATGATGCAGAGGACCGACTAAAAATAATGCAAGAGAGCCAGCATACATACAACGAAATGCATGAAGTAGAAATAGAGATTAGTAATTGGGAGTATAGAATAAAGCGACACAAAGAGTACTTGCAAGAAATGGGAGAGCTACATAAAAAACTAGAAGAATTTGATAAAAGTGGGAAGAAAAACTTGTTGAGATTGTTTGCATCTGCGAGAGTGTGGAATAGTTATGTAGAGCTTTCAGTTGCCTTACATAATGAGTATTATTGCAATTTAGGCGTTGTAAAAGAAGACATAGTACATCATGTTAATAATTTGATTTTTTATATGAGGAATGATTTACAGGGATAAAGTTACTTACATATAGAACAAGATAAAAAATAACTATCCGCATTGCTCTGCGATAGTTGAAAAAACCCCTAGAAAGGGAGGATGCCAAGGATCAGGATCCTTGGCATTTATTATGAAAAAGTTTTTTAAACAAGAAACTGTTGTGTGCTTAAGTTTTTGTTTTGTTTGTTTCTATGGTTATAGTATATGAAACAGAAATGTCCAAAACGTGTTGTGGAATTGAAAATTCCTTGAAGGATTTGTAAACAAAATATGAACAGCTATTCAGAGGCAAACAAATATGTTCCACTGTACGTCGAATACTTGTATTCGTAAGAACAGTGGAACATATTTATTTGACAAGTAAACAAAAAAAAAGGAAAGCATCGTAGATGCGATTTTGCGAATGGGGTTCTGAATAGCTGCGTTCTTACGGTTCCAGCATCGACTTTACATAATCTTTTGGTGACAGCTTTGTATATTTCTTGAAGATCTGGCTGAAATACTGGGGATTATTGCCGAAACCGACCATTTCCGCTACCGCATAGGGAGATTCTTCTGAGTGCTCCAGTAAAAGTTTTTTCGCCTCCTGAATGCGGAGCTCTGTTACATAGGCGGAAAATTTGCTGCCAGTCTGTTTGACGAACATTTTGCTGACATAATCCGGATTCATAAAAAGATAATTTTCCGAGATCCATTTCAGTGAAAGGTTGCTGTCACTCAGATGCTCTCCAATGTACTTTATGACCTTTTCCACACAGTCTGTGTATTTGTGCTGCGGTTCCACAGAGAAGATCGAGGTCATGATCTGCTCCGCAGATGGAATCAGGTCATTCATGGTGACACAGACGTTGACTGCCATGAGACTGTCTGTGGTCTGCAGTTTGCTGAGCGGGTAATATTCCTTCTTGGAGGCCTCCATTACCAGACGGATCATCTGGGTCTTGGCCAGATCCACATCCTGTTCCCCGGATAATTCTGTGAAAAATCTTCTCTGCAAAAGTTTTTCCGGTGGCATTTCCGTGAGGAACAGCTGTGTCAGCAAGGAATCTACCAGGAAGCAGTCTTGCTTTTACAGGTTTCCACACAGGATACGATGACCTGCGTGATCTCTGTTTCATTGGAAGGCTTTAACAGATAGTGTTTCACACCATAGCGCATGGCGGTCCGTGCAAATTCAAATTCACCATATCCTGAGAGGATGATAAACTCTGTGTTCAACTGGGCAGCACGGACCTTTTCAATCAGATCCAGCCCGGATAAACCGGGCATCTTGATATCGGTCATGACAATATCCGGGTATTCATCCAGAATACAGTCAAAGGCTTCAATACCGTCTTTGCAGACAGCAGCCACATCAATTCCCAGAGAATTCCAGTCGATCAGGGAATGGATCGTTTCACGTATGATCTTCTCATCATCCACGATAATCATCTTTAACATAAGGTATCTCCATTTTTACTACAGCAAAATCATTTTCGTTATAGAAGTGCAGCCCGTATTGCTGGCCGAACATCAGCTGGATGCGTTCTTCAATATTTAACAACGCAATGCCCAGACCCTGTTCCTGAATCTTATGTGTCCGGAGATTCTCCAATAAATCATCGGGGAATTCAGATCCGCTGTTTTTCACATAAATCTGTATCAGCCCCTGGGAATACACACAGGTGAGATTGATGATACATTCATCCGTGATCTGCTCCAGTGCATAGTGTACGGCATTTTCCAACAACGGCTGAATGGAAAGTTTGGGAACCTGTGCATCCAGACAAGCATCCGGAATGCTTTCCGTAAAATTCAGACGGTTGTCAAAACGAAGCTGCTGTATAGTCATATAATAATGTATAATATCAAGTTCCTGCTTCAACGTAAAGCGTTCTTTTTTGTTCAGCGTCATCCGCAGGAAATGTCCCAGAGAGTCAGCAATCTGCGAGATTTCCGGCTCTCCGATAGCCTTGGCCTCCAGTTGATGGCATCCAGCGTGTTATACAGGAAATGTGGATTCATCTGGGATTCCAGGCTTTTTAACTGTGCATCTTTGGTCAGAAGCTGTTGACGGTAATTTTCAACAACCAGTGTCTGGATCCGCTCTGCCATATGTGTAAATTGCCTGTGCAGAATACCAATCTCATCGGTACGATCATTATAATCATAAGGAATCTCTGCCAGTACGGTGGAGTCTTCACCGAACCGCTGCATACGGTAGAGCAGCAGATCGAAATGTCTGGTGATCTTACGTACGATCAGGTGGACGATCGAAATGGAGCACAGAAACCGCAGAACAGGATCGATACATATAGAAATGCAGTCATCTGCTGGGATTTTGCCACTTCGTCATAAGAAATCAGATGCAGATAATTCCATTCATTGATGTCCATGGTGCCGCGGATGGCAAAATATTTTCTGCCATTCAGGGTGACAACAGCATAACTTTTGATTTTATCATTGATTTTCTGTACTTCCTCTGTATCCAATTCCGGAGAGAGAACAGCAGCTGGTCTTTCTCATAGATGATCCAGTAGGAACCTTTATATTCATTGCTGATCTTGGACATTTCCGTTACCAGATCTCCCAGATTTACATTGATGATCAATGTTCCGAGATTATCCAGTCGTAAGTTCTTGATCTTTTTGATCTCCCGGACAAGAAATATACCGTGGTCTTCCGCATGGGAAGTTACCCATACCGGGGAGCCTTCCCCGGCCTCTGCCAGAGCTATCAGTTCTTTAGTCAGATCCGCATCCGGCCGACAGGCAATATTTCCATTGGTATAAGTGATGAATCTGGGGCGAAATTGCCGCCATTTTCAGGTAGGGCTGGCGGTATTCCAGGTAGTGTTTCTGTAAAGCAGAATAAATATCAGAGTAATAATGTACAGCATAGTCTTCCTGGGGCTGGTAGATTGCATCCAGTGTTGATTGGACTGTAGAATCTGAACGGACGATATTGGTCATGGTCACCAGATCCTCCAGCCGGTTAGTAAATTCATAGGAGACTAACGACGAGGAAGACTGCATGGACTGATACAGCAGCTTATGATAACGCGATGTAATAATGGAAAAGGCAGCTACCAGGAAAAGAACAGAAGAGAAGGTCAATCCCTATGGTAGAGAGCAGTAACTTGGTTTCTAACTTTGATTTGCTATTTTTCTCGAGATATTCTTATTAAAAAATGACATGATATACAAGCCTCCATCAGTTCTTTATTGATTATATACACAACATGCACATGTTTTCAACAATGATATCGGTTTTTTGGTGCAAATAGACGGAAAAGTATATTCCTGGAAAAAGTAAGAATTGTTATAATTAGAACATCAAAAAGAAGTAAATCCATAGCGGATTTACCTTTCGATACCTTATATTAATGAAAAGAGAGTTTTATCCCTGTTAATGGCATCCGCCACGTCGGACTGACTGCATGTGGTTCTTCCAATGAACCCGCAGCTACCGCTTCCACCGACAGCGGTAATACCGCAGCCACGACTGCTGACAACAGCGGAAGTGCAGCAGCCGGAAATGTATCCATGACATTCACCTGGTGGGGCAACCAGACCAGAAATGAACGTACACAGGCAGCCCTGGATCGTATTCTGAGCAGAATCCCGGTGTAACCTTTGACACACAGCCTGCAGAGTGGAATGATTACTGGACCAAACTGTCCACCCTGGCAGCAGGTAATTCCCTTCCCGAGTGCCTGCAGATGGACTATTCCTATCTGGCACAGTATGTAGCAGCAGATCTGCTGGTAGACCTGACACCTTATGTAGAAGATGGCACGCTGGATGTATCTAATGTATCTCAGAGTATTCTGGATGCGGGTTCCATTGACGGTAAGTTATATGCAATCTGTGCAGGAATGAATGCACCTTCCCTGTTCTACAACAAGACCTTGCTGGATAGCCTGGGAATCACTGTAAAAGATAACATGACAATTGATGAGTTCGAGGCAGTGGCACGTGAGGTTTATGAGAAGTCCGGTGTTAAGACTGATCTTCCTTACAGTGCAGGTGACAACTATCTGCCCTATGCAATGCGTTCTCACGATGTGGTGAAGCTGTTTAATGAGGATTCCCTCAATGTAACAGATGCAGCAAGTCTGGTACCGGGCTTCCAGATTTATGAAGATGGTGTCAAGGACGGATGGATCGTCGGCGCAGATGTTCACGCTGAACTGACTTCCAACTCTGTAGAGCAGAGTCCTCTGGTATACTTCTCTTCCGAAGCAACCCAGTCCTGGTGCGGATTCTTCTGGTCCAACCAGCTGTCCGCTATGGTAGCGGCCGCTCCCGAAGGCATGGAGATCGGTATCACCACATGGCCTTCCGAGAACCCTCAGAAGTCTAACTTCTTAAAGCCCAGCCAGTTCTTTGCAGTATCCAGAGATGCCGGCGAGAATGAGGCTGAAGCTGTTAAGGTTGTAAATTATCTGCTGAACTCTGAAGATGCTAACAAGATTCTTCTTGGTGAGAGAGGTGTGCCTGCTTCTTCCGTAGTAGCATCCGCTATCGCTCCTCTGCAGGATGAGACTGCACAGGTGGTTACCAAGTATGTAAATGACGTAGTAACTCCCAACTGCTCCGCTATCAGCCCTGCGATCCCTGATGGAGCAAATGAAGTATATGATTACTACAACCAGTTGGTTGATAAGATCCTCTATGGTCAGATGACCGCACAGGAGGCAGCAGAAGATCTGTTCAAGATGGGCAACCAGATCATGTCCAGATAAGCTGTCAGGGCTTACATAAGCAGTAGCACAGTATAAGTATTACAACATTTTTAGAAAGACCAAATGGGTACTGTGGAAGATCCACAGTACCCATTCTGAAAAAAAGGCTGCTTCTATGAATGCTGCAGCAACGGAGGTAACGTTATGAAGACAACAAAGCATATGACTATCCGTCAGAAGCTGAATACGGAAAAGGCTGCAGGTATCGTATGTACTATGCCATTTATCGTTGGATTTCTGGCGTTTATGATTATTCCCATGTGTATATCGCTGTACTATTCCTTCTGCGATTACAACATTTTACAGCCCCCTACATTTACAGGCTGGGCGAACTTTAAGAGAATGTTTTCCGATGCAACGTTTTATCAGTCGCTGGTGGTAACTTTCAAATTTGCCATCATTTCGGTTCCGTTACGACTGATCTTCGCATTGATCGTTGCACTGCTTTTATTTAAGAGTACGAAAATGACAGGCGTTTACCGTGCACTGTATTATCTGCCTTCCATCATCGGTGGATCTGTAGCAGTAGCAATCCTCTGGAAGAGATTGTTTGCGGTAGACGGACTTGTAAATAAACTTTTGATGGTGTTCGGAATGAAAGAGCCGGTAGCCTGGCTAGGAGATACCAGAACCGCAATCTGGACTCTGATCATTCTGGCCGTATGGCAGTTTGGTTCTTCCATGCTGATCTTCCTGTCTGCATTGAAGCAGATTCCTGTCAGTCTCTATGAGGCGGCAAGAGTGGATGGTGCCAACGGATGGCAGCAGTTCTGGAAGATCACACTGAAGCTTCTGACTCCCACGATCCATTTTAACCTGGTAATGCAGATGATCAACGGCTTCCTGGCATTCACACAGTGCCTGATCATCACACAGGGTAAACCATGAACTCTACTCTGTTTTACACGGTATACATGTACCAGCAGTCCTTCCTCTTCGGAAGTACCGGTTACGGCGCAGCACTGGCATGGATCATGCTGGCATTGATCGCATTTATTACATGGATCCTGTTTGCAACCAAAAAACTGTGGGTATACGATGGCGGTTTATAGAATCGGAAAGGTACGCCGCAATGCGTAAGTGGGTGTTATTATGAAAAGAAAAAAGACAATCAGTAATATTATATATCATGTTTTAGTATGTGCTTTCGGACTGGTAATGATTTACCCTCTGGTATGGATGGTAATGAGCTCCTTTAAGGATACGAACACCATCTTCACTACGGCCACCAGTCTGATCCCGGAGAAGTTCACGTTACAGAACTATGTGAACGGCTGGAAGGGATTTGCCAAGGTAGGATTCGGCACCTTCTTTAAGAACTCCCTGTTTATCTCCATTACCGCCACCATTGGAACTGTACTGTCTTCCTCTGTGGTAGCCTATGGATTTGCCAGATGCAAATTCCCCGGCAGAAAGCTTCTCTTCGCAGCAATGCTGGCATCTATGATGCTGCCCGCACAGGTGCTGATGATCCCTCAGTATCTCTGGTATCAGAAGCTGAACTGGGTTGGAACCAATCTGCCGCTGATCGTGCCTTATTGCTTTGCTATTCAGGGTTTCTTCGTTTATATGATGACAAACTTTATTGAAGGCATTCCCAGAGAACTGGATGAGGCAGCAAAGATTGATGGCTGCTCCTATTATACTATTTTCACCAAGATCATCTTCCCGCTGATGGTTCCTACCATGATCACCGGATGTATCTTCTCCTTTATGTGGAGATGGGATGATTTCCTTGGAGCATTATTGTATGTCAACAAGACAGAGAAATATCCTGTCAGTCTGGCACTGAAAATGTTCTGTGACCCCAGTTCTTCTTCCGACTACGGTGCTATGTTCGCTATGGCAACCTTGTCTATTCTGCCTGCAGTATTGATCTTCTTCTGCCTGCAGAGATATCTGGTAGAAGGAATTTCAACTTCCGGCCTGAAGGGCTAAGAGAGGAGCAGAGAGATGATATACGATGTATTGGAATACGGTGCAAAAGGTGATGGCGTGACGAATGACGCTGCAGCCATCCAGAAGGCGATTGATGCCTGCAGCCAGGCTGGCGGCGGTAAGGTCCTGTTACAGGGAGGACATGTCTTCCGGAGCGGAACTATTTTTCTGAAATAAAATGTAGAATTTCATCTGGAGATGGGGGCTGTCCTGAAAGCCAGTGACCATCTGGAAGATTTCGATATGTTGAAAGTGGGAACGCCGCAGATCAGTAAGGTAGATACTCCGACCTACAATGCCTGTGATTACAATGGAAAACCGACGCTGAATTTTGTATACAGCAAGGATGCCGAAAATGTGGCCATCACCGGATTTGGTAAGATTGACGGCAACGAGAAGATATTCTATGGAAAAGTGACCAAATGGCATATTGACGGATATTTTTATCCAAGAGTACCTTTGCTGTTCCTGGAAAATGTAAGGCATCTGACCATCCAGCAGGTAACCCTGACCGGCAGTGCATTCTGGACCACTCATCTGGTGGGATGTAAGGAAGTATTGATTGAGGGAATCCGTATTATTAATAATCTGCGTCTGGCTAACTGCGATGGCATTGATCCGGATCACTGCAGTAATGTGAGAATCTCCAACTGTCATATTGAATGCGCAGATGACTGTATTGTATTTAAGAATACGGCGGCTGCCATGGAATATGGTCCCTGCGAAAATATTGTAGTGGATAACTGTACCATGATCTCCACCAGTGCCGCTATCAAGTTCGGCACGGAGAGTGAAGCACCTTTTCGGAATATTTCCGTGACCAACTGTAGTATCCAGCGCACCAACCGTGCTATTTCCCTGCAGTTACGTGATAAAGGCTGTATAGAAAATGTCACATTCTCCAATCTGAATATTGATACCCGCCTGTTCTCCAAGGTACATTGGTGGGGCGAGGCAGAACCCATTACCATCACTGCGGTGAAGAGAAATACGGAGACGAATGTGGGATATATCCGGAATGTCCGTTTCCAGAATATCAACTGTGTCGGAGAGAATGGCATCCTGATCTATGGTGACGATTCGAAAAATATCCGGGATATCACATTTGACGGTATTCATGTCCAACTGGAGAAGAAGACGGACTGGCCGAAGAATTGCCATGATCGCGTCCCAATGGGGGAATGTGATCCTGGAGGACTCTCTCAGAGTGCTGTATGCCCGCAATGCGGAAAATATTCATTTCCGGAATTTCTCTTATGAGATTACTGAGGACATGAAGGGCGAAGTGCAAGATCCTATTTTATTGAAAACTGCGAAAATGTGGAATACTGATCCACAGATATGAAAACCATAGACATAAAGACCTCCGTAGATCAGAGAACATCTGACCTACGGATGTTGTTGAAATCTTATCTGTCCAGCTTGTTGGGCTCGGGATAGGTCTCACCGAAGGTATCTACGGTAACGCTTTCCATTACCTGGTCCTCAGAGGACGATCACTGTAATCAGTAGGGGTATCTGCAATCTTATTTACCACATCCATGCCCTCAATGACCTTACCGAAAGCGGCATAAGAGCCATCCAGGTGAGGACTGGTTTTGTGCATGATGAAGAACTGGCTGCCTGCGGAATCGGGATGCATAGCTCTTGCCATAGACAGAACGCCTTCGGTATGTTTCAGATCGTTAGCCACACGTTGGCAGCGAATTCACCCTTGATGCTGTAGCCGGGGCCGCCCATACCGGTGCCATCGGGACATCCGCCCTGGATCATGAAACCTCGGATGACACGGTGGAAGATCGGACCATCATAGAAATGCTTGCTGATCGGGCTGATGAAATTGTTAACGGATTCGGGGCAACTTCGGGATAAAGCTCGCATTTGATCACACCGCCATCCTTCATGGTAATAGTAACAATAGGATTTTTTGCCATAATAATTTCCTTTCTTTCTTGACAGAAATAGAATAAAATGATGTCGGGGTCAAAAGCCCCCGACTTTGATGCCTACGAATTGCTTCGTGCTACGCACTCTCACAATTATACCCAATATTCGCATATCGTGGGATTATCATCCCACTTTTATGCTCATATCGGAGCGGGTCCTAAGGTCTTTCACCCACCTATGAGCAAACTCATGTGGGCTTAGACCTTTTGACCCTGGCATCATAAAATATAAATATTATTGTAATGGATTCCCAGGAAAACGTAAAGAGGAGAATTGCTGCAGATGGATTTTTTGAAGCAGGTGTCAATAGAAATATATCCGGAAGGTGCATCGGACGAGGAACGAAAAAGCTACAGTAAAAAATATGGTGCGCAGATGCATGCCCTGCTGGATGCGATTCGCAGACAGAGACAGGAAAGAGAATTTTCCCAACAAAGAAACGGGTCGGGAAAAGAGTGCTTCGAAGAGAAAAGCGTCCGGGATAGCATGATGTCCGGGTATGAAAGCGGGCAGGAAAACTCTGGATCGTAGATAACGGTATACGTGCACAGGAACTCTTGGAGCAGGGCTGCCCGGTGCTTGTCTGGCTCCATGAGGACAACAGGGATCAGGATTTTAGCGGTGTCCGTTATGCCTGTGAAAATATCAGTGAACTGGATTTTGATTATCTGGAGAAGGTCTATCGCAGATACGTGGGCATTCCCTGGGAGATTCTGACCACGGAGAGGTGTCTCATCCGGGAGACCGGTGCGGAGGATCTGGATGCCCTTTATGAGATTTATGCGGATCCTTCTGTGACGAAGTACACAGAAGGACTCTATCCGGAGCGGGCGAAAGAAGAGGCCTATCTGAAGGATTATACGGAAAATATGTATTATTTTTATAATTACGGCGTCTGGACGATCGTGACCGGATGACCGGACAGGTGATCGGCAGAGCGGGATTCTCAACCGCGAGGGTTACGAGGATCCGGAGCTGGGCTTCGTCATCGGTGTCCCGTGGCAGCGGCAAGGTATGCCACGGAAGTATGCAAGGCATTATTAAAATACGGAAAGAAGAATTGGGATTTGAGCGAGTGCAGATGTTAGTGATGCCAGAGAACGAAATATCCCTGCACCTTGCGGAAAGACTGGGATTTACCCAACTGGATCAGGTCACCTGGGAAGGAACTTGCTATGAGCGACTTCTTATGGAACTGTAAAAATATAAAGAAAATATAAAAAACATGTTGACACTCTAAAACCACGGTGCTATACTCTCAACATAGCAAAGGCGCTACAGAATAAAACTGTAGCGCCCTTTTTGTTATGGCGACGAGGAAAGTGAACATCGTGCTGGCACGAATGGTCACTTGACGACCATAATCATACCAGGATGTATATCCGGGTATTATCCAGCGGAATCACAACGCGCGTGGCCGGACAAAAATAGCGTAAGGGTATGTGGAAAACAGTTTAACTGCTATACCCAAAGGATGCGATGCAATGGGGCTTCGAAGGAGAGACCATGGTATCGCATATTTTTTTACACCGGTGAAATATTGTGGAAGATATTTCACGAAGAGTGAGGAGGAAAATGTTATGACAGAAGAAATCTTAAGCGCAGTAGATGGTCAATTATTTGCAGTCTGGTTTCTGATCGGTGCGGCCCTGGTGTTCTGGATGCAGGCAGGATTCGCAATGGTGGAGACCGGATTTACCAGAGCCAAAAATGCCGGTAATATTCTGATGAAGAATCTGATGGATTTCTGTATCGGTACTGTAGTATTTATTTTGATTGGCTTTGGATTGTTACTTGGTGAAGATGTAGTAGGTCTGATCGGCAAGCCGGGACTGGACATCTTTACTGCCTATGAGAATTTTGATTATTCAAAGTTTGTATTTAATCTGGTGTTCTGTGCTACCACAGCTACCATCGTATCCGGCGCTATGGCAGAGAGAACCAAGTTCTTATCCTATTGTATTTATTCCGGTGTGATCTCCGCATTGATCTATCCATTGAAGCTCACTGGATCTGGGGCGGCGGCTGGCTCGCTCAGATGGGCTTCCATGATTTCGCAGGTTCCTGTGCCATCCATATGGTAGGCGGTATCTCTGCTTTGATCGGAGCAAAGCTTTTAGGTCCCCGTCTTGGTAAGTTTGAAAAGGACAAGAGTGGTAAGATTGTAAAAGTAAATGCATTCCCCGGACACAACCTTCCGATTGGATGCCTTGGTGTATTTATCCTGTGGCTTGGCTGGTATGGATTCAATGGTGCTGCTTGTACTTCCGTAGAGCAGTTAGGTTCTGTATTCCTTACCACTACCGTAGCTCCCGCAATCCGCAACTGTAGTATGTATGGTATTTACCTGGATCAAATATGGCAAACCTGATGTATCCATGTGTCTGAATGCATCTCTGGCAGGTCTGGTAGCGATTACCGCTCCTTGTGATGTGACGGATTGCTTCGGTGCTATCGTGATCGGTGCAGTAGCAGGACTTCTGGTAGTATTTGGTGTATGGCTTCTGGATTATAAGCTTCATATTGACGACCCTGTAGGTGCTGTTGCAGTACATTGCATGAATGGTATCTGGGGTACTATCGCAACCGGTTTATTTGCAACCACTTCCGCACCCGGCAATGACAGTGTGGTAGGCCTGTTCTATGGCGGTGGCTTCAGGCAGCTTGGTTTGCAACTGTTAGGTTTTGTAAGTGTGGCGGCATGGACTGCAGTAACTATTACCATTGCTTTCCTGATCGTCAAGGCTACCGTAGGCTTACGTGTATCTGAGGAAGAAGAGATTGTTGGTCTGGACTCCTGTGAGCATGGTCTTCCTTCCGCATATGCAGGCTTCAGCATTATGGATATTTCCAACACTATGACCATGGAGGTAAATGAAAATACCAGCCTTGGCGTAAGTGATTATGACACAGCTTCCGCAGCCATGAAGGAAGCGGCAGTAAAGGAGACAGCTCCGGCAGCAATTCCTGCAACCGGAATCTACAAAGTAGTGGTTATTGCAAAGCTTGCCCGGTTCGAGGTACTGAAGAAGGCTCTGAACGATCTGGGTGTAACCGGTATGACCATGACACAGGTCATGGGCTGTGGCGTACAGAAGGGCGCCGGCGAGATGTATCGTGGTGTTGAAATGGATGCGACCCTGCTGCCTAAGGTGAAGGTAGAAGTCGTAGTCAGCAGGATCCCCGTAGCAACTGTGATCGATGCTGCCAAGAAGGCTCTGTACACCGGACATATCGGCGATGGCAAGATCTTCGTATACAACGTTGACAAGGTAGTAAAGGTTCGTACCGGCGAAGAAGACTTCGCAGCTCTGCAAGACGTGGAGTAATAATGCCAGGGTTATAATCCCTAAGACACGACGTGCTTGCACGGGGTGGCTTGCCCCTAACAAGCTTTATCTAATCCCTCAATTTGGTATATACAGAGTGCTGTGCCCGGATGCTGCGACTCATCCGGGTGCAGATAAAGACAGGTGCTTCCACCACCCGGGGTTTTCCTACCCTTGGCTGTGGATAAGATTGCCCTCTTGAAAAGGTTTGGTGGAAATGATACTATCATCGTAGAAGTACAGATTTTCAAAGGGTATGATTTATATGGAAGAAAATACAAAGAAAACACAAGAGCAGACAGAAAATGTTATAGGGAAAGAAAACAAAATCGTAACGGGGTCATCTGGCAGCAGCTGCTCCTGTTCTTTTCCCTATTTTGTTCGGGACCTTTTTCAACAATTATATAATGCAGCGGATGCGGTGATCGTAGGAGCGCTTTGTCGGAAAAGAAGCTTTGTCGGCGGTAGGTGGCGGCACCGGTACGCTGATGCAGCTGCTGGTGGGATTTTTCGTTGGATTGTCCAGCGGTGCCACAGTCATTATCTCTCAGTATTATGGGGCAAAACGTGCCGAGATGGTAGGCTATGCCGTACATACCTCCATTGCGTTCAGCCTGGTAGCGGGAGTCGGCATGATGATGCGGGTATTACGGCGGCACCATGGGCACTACGCGCGATGTCTACACCTGAGGGAGATTTTGGGACCGTCGACAACCTATATCGAATCTATTTTCTGGGCGTTATCGGGAATCTGATACAACATGGGCGCAGGTATCCTGCGGGCTGTGGGGGATTCCAAGAGACCGCTGTATTTCCTGATTGTCAGCTGCCTGACCAATATTGTGCTGGACATTGTGTTTGTCATCGGACTGCATATGGGTGTGGCAGGTGCCGCACTTGCTACGATACTGTCGCAGGCACTCAGCGCTGTGCTGGTATTGTGGGTGCTGATGCGGACGAAGATATGCATCGTCTGGAACTGAAAAGATCCGTTTTGATGGAAGAATGTTCCACAGGATCATCCGGATCGGACTTCCGGCGGGATTGCAGTCGGTAATGTATACATCGTCCAATATTCTGATCCAGTCCAGCGTTAACGAACTGGGAACGGATACGGTAGCGGCATGGACAGCCTACAGCAAGATTGACAGCCTGTTCTGGATGATCGTCAATGCCTTTGGCATATCGATCACTACCTTTGTGGGGCAGAATTATGGTGCGGGGAAAATGGATCGTGTACACAAGGGAGTCCGTACCTGTATGGGGATTACAGCCGGGGCAACCGTACTGTTGTCCGTGATCCTCTATAATTATGCATCGATCTGTTATCAACTGTTTACCACAGATGCACAGGTGGTAGTGATCGGAGAACAGATTCTGCATTTTTTGGTACCTACATATTTTACCTATATTGCCATTGAGATTTTGTCCGGTACTCTGCGCGGTATCGGCGACAGCTGGCTTCCCATGATCATATGCTGCCTGGGGATCTGCGCACTGCGCGTGGTATGGATCCTGACAGCCGTACCTCTGAAAAATGACATTCTCACCATTGTATTCAGCTATCCGCTGACCTGGACGGTGACCAGTATTGCTTTTATTGTGTATTACCTGTTTTCAGCCGGCTGAAGATCGTGGGACGTAAGAGATAATTCGTAAGATATTGCACTTTATTATTTTAAATTTTATATCTAATTTTCGATTATCCGCATAAACACTATACTTTCAAGTATTTTGAAGTATAGAAAAAACTCATTTTACCACGAATTTACCACGATTGAATGAGCCTTGATATGACCTATAAAATAACACCCAAAAGACATCATTACACCTAAATGGTGTCTTTTTAAAAAGCAGTCAATCCTAAGACTAACTGCTTTGTGTGTATGGATATGAAATTGTCAAACTGGGATTTACTTATATCTATTCCTATAAAGTGTCAATATATATCCGTCTATCAGAGCAATTAGCAGATACATAATAAAGGCTCTGATAAACGCTTCTATATGCTTTTCGGATTTTGATACAATTCCTTTTCTGGCATTTTTCTTAAACGAACACGCTTTGTATTCCGCCACCATAAAAGGTCTACAATAAATAAGTCAAAGATATTCAATCCCTGTCCTATAATGCTTAAACAAAGAAAATTATGTGTGAAGCCATTTTCTTTGATAAACAACCTAATATAAATGGTACGAACAGAAATAACAGAAAATTGGATATAAATTTCTTCAAAAAATTTTTTGAGCAGCAAAATGCGCCCGTCCGAAAAGCCCGGACAGGCGCATAGGTATTGTAAGCAGTATTTAGATGATTAGACAGTTCATATATACAAGCGTAATTTTCCCCGGTGGTGGGCGGGCTTTTTTTGATATGTCAATGACCGTCGGATTTTGTCGATAGGGTATGTGCTTCATGGCGGCTACCTCCTTTAGCCGCCGCTTTTAACAGTGATACCGCGTCATTTCATTAGAAGATAAAAAGAAACGGCGGCTTTGGTTTTTCAAAGCTGCTGCGGAAATCAAAGAACGACAAGCAACAGTTCTGATTTTGCTCCAATATGGTTATTGGGGGCACAAATTAAAATCAAAAAAGAGCCGATAACAGCAGTATTTCAAACTGCATATTATCGGCTCTGCGTCTGTGCGTCTGGCTCTTTTAATTAAATTATTTCTGTTGTTTTTTGGCTTTATTATATGTATTAGCTAACTGTCCACAAGCTGCTTTAATCTCTCTACCATGAGAAACTCTCATGGTAACTTCAAGTCCTGTTTGCTCTAATTGATGTTTGAACGCAACCATTTCTTGTTTTTGTGGTGCTCTAATTTTTGAATTACTCGTCGGGTTGTATTGCAGCACGTTAATCATAACATTTTTGCCCTTAAACCATTTTGCAAGTTGCCTTATATCTGAGGAACGGTCATTTATACCTGGTAAAAGCAAATACGCAAATACCACTTTTCGATTATGCCTTTGAGAATAGGACAATGCTTGCTTAACAACATCTTCAATAGCGTACATGTGCATATGAGGAATGATACAGTTTCTCGCAGCCTGTGTTGCTGCATGTAAAGATATTGTCAACTGAATTTTTAGATGTTCTTCGCGCAATTTTTAATTGATTAACTGGACCAACTGTTGATACGGTAATGCCGTCGGTTGGAAAGTTAAGTCCATTTCTATCTCGAAGAATATGGATTGCTGCAATCAAGTTGTCGTAATTGAATAAAGGTTCTCCCATTCCCATAAAAACGATACGATTTACTTTTTGACGTATCAATATGACCTGCTGCACAATTTCAGACGGTGTTAGATTACGAACAAAACCATTGCGTCCGGACTCACAAAAAATACAGCCAACAGAACAACCAACTTGCGTACTTACGCAAACAGTCCCACCATCTCGCCGTTTAATAAAAACCGTTTCAATATACCTGTTATCTTTCAATTCATAAACATACTTTTCAGTATCGCTACTTTTATAGACTTTTTTTGTTGATATTGATAGATTTTTTTTGTGAAATGGCTGTTTATACAATTCCGTATATAAGGCTCTTGCTTTATCCTCTCCAATTACTTCCGACATTTCTTTGTAAGTAAATCCGTATGGGTCATTCAATATTTCCGTAGGTGTACTTTTAGGTAAGTGTTTCATTTAATATCCTTCCTTTTCAAAATTAAAAAGTTTGTTTTTCAGAGTTTTTGATTATGATTTCTAGTTTTTCAACATCAACGATATGCGTTAATTTACATTTAGGGCAGAAAAGAGGAAAATTTCTTAATACCGTATTATAAAATACTTGAACCCTCGTCTTTCCGTTACAAATTGGACATTTTATCCAATATTTTTCAAGCATAATATTTCTCCTTTTGCGCAAAAAAATGCAGGTCAATTCTCAACATGAGCATTGACCTGCATTTATATATAATACTACAACAAAATTAAGGCATAGTTTTTATACTATGTCTATACGTCGTTAGTTTTGTTGTATAGCATACGCAAAATAAGCATGACAAAAAAGCCCATATTGAAAATGGGAAAAATCTTTTTTGATTTCAATGCTTATCGAATACGCATGCTATGTAACATAAACATTCCCTTTATTTATATAATATATATACAAAAGCAGCTTGTTGTCAACATATATATATATGAATTATTTTGGCTAAATGTAACCACTTTATTGCTTTCCTTAAATTTTCCTTGATATTCTGCAATACTCTTTATTCGATTTTGCACTTCATCTGGATAAGATGAATAGCTTTTTAAATTTTTGTTATCTGTACCTGTTCCCCAAAAACATATTAGAAAAAACGCGATACATAAAATTACGGTTTCGATTATTATAATCATTCTGTTTCACTCCAAATTCTAATTTGTCCGTTTCTTCATATCCACATTATATCATTTTCATATCTGCACCACAATAAAATTTTATGCACCGATAATCTTATTGAACAGCTCTAACAAACCTCATTTCATCACTCCAATCTGAAAGTGAACAAAATCGCTGCGCGATGGCCTGCCAAGGCTGTGGCGCAGTTTTTCTACTTTTTCTAAAAAAGGCAGTTGATTACTTCTTGAAAAGTATTTATTGTTAAGTTACCACACAAAACAAAATACACAAGAAAGTTCACTGCCTATGAAAAGAATATCATCTTTTGGCTGCTTCCACAAGCAGTTTTATTTTTCAAATGCACCTCCATGATAGGTAGTTACTGTTGTTACTACTACTTTTCATGGAGGTTATTTTATGTACGAATCATATATTAATAAAATCGAAGATGTTGGCAAGCTCAGAAATCTAAAGCCTGGTACAATTCACTTACCAGAATAATGTTAAAGATTTTCTGAAATTTATTAACAAACATCAGATGAACTCACTTGCGAAGATGCAAGAGATTTCCTTTTATTTCTAAAAAATAAGGGGAATAAATCATCCACACTTAATAACAAAAATGGAGCTTTGGTATTCTTCTATAAACGCGTTTTAGGAAAGCTATGGGATGACAACCTTGTTCCAAGAGCAATCAATGACTATGCTATCCCAAGAGTTCTTACTCGTTCTGAAATAGAAATGCTGCTTGATGCTACTTCTAACTTAAAATACAAGGCTATATTTGCTCTTATGTATTCATCCGGTTTACGTATTTCAGAGGTTATTCATCTTAGATATGAAGATATATCCAGAACAAATATGCAGATTTATATTCATGAATCAAAGACACACACCGCACGTTATGCCATTTTATCTCAAAGAGCTCTTGATATTCTTACGGAATACTGGTTTAAATGTGGCAGACCAACAGAATTCTTTTCCCTAATCAGTGGACTGGTGATTATCTCACATCTTCCGGTCCTCGCTTGGAATTAAAGAAGCTGTTAACCGCGCAGGTTTGCCAAAGGATATTCATTCCCACTGTCTCAGACACAGTTTTGCGACGCATCTTTTAGAAGATGGTGTTGATATTAGATACATTCAATCCTTATTGGGACATCGCTCTCCAAAATCAACCGAAATCTATCTGCATATAAGCAATAAAACTTTGATTGGGATTCATAGTCCTTTTGATAAGAAGGGTGGTGATAAGAATGGATAAACCTACCGTACAGGATATTTTCCTTCGTTTTTATCCAAGATATCTTGATACGTATCATCCTTCTCCACAGCAATCCCAGGTAGCTCATTGTATCATCAACTGTAAAACAGGTGCCTACGGTGCAAATGTCAGCATTTGTGAAGACTGTGGTCATCCACAGGTTCATTATAACTCCTGTCGCAACAGATGCTGTCCCATGTGTCAGGCTTTACCTAAAGAATTATGGATGGATAAACGTCGTGAAGATGTACTTGATGCACCGTATTTTCATGTTGTATTTACAGTACCGCAGGAGTTAAATCCTATAATCTATAGTAACCAGCAGCTTCTATATGATGCGTTATATCATTCAGTATCCGCTACTATCAATGAACTTACAGAAGATGCCAAACATCTCGGCGCAAAGGTTGGCTATATTTGTATTCTGCATACTTGGGGTTCTGAAATGAATTATCATCCGCACATCCATGTCATTCTTCTTGGCGGTGGTTTGACCGCTAAGAATCAGTGGCGTGATAAAGGAGAAGAATTCTTTCTTCCGGTAAAAGTTCTTTCTAAGTTATTCAGAGGAAAATATCTGCATGAACTCAAAACTTTATGGAAGATAATAAGCTTCAATTCTTTGGAAGCAGTGAAAATACCGTAATCATTATACTTTCAAGGAATTGTTAAACATCTGCTATACCAAAAACTGGATTCCTCACTGTAAGAAAACCTTTAATGGAGCCCAGTCTGTTATTAAATACCTTGGCAAGTACACACATCGAATTGCTATCAGTAATCATCGCATCATCCGTATGGACGACAATACAGTTACATACCATGTGAAGGATTACCTCAAGGCAGGCACATGGAAAGAATTAACCATTTCCGGTTGAATTCATCCGTAGATTTCTTATGCATGTACCACCAAAACGCTTTGTGAGAATCAGACACTATGGTTTGTTATGCACGAAGCAAAACCAAACCCTTACACTATGTAGAAATCTTCTTGGTTGTAAGCAGTATCTGTCCAGACTAAAAGATATGGAAACGCCACAGATACTGGAAACTCTTTATGGCATCAAAATCTCGGTGTGTAAATGCTGCGGTGGGCATCTCGGAAAGCCACAGCAGAAGATACCTCTTAGGATTTAAAAAGCCTCATTCATACTTTTCAAAAAGCCTCAGAAATGAGGTCTATTTGTTATGCCATGCTTTTGTAAAATAAGTAATTGTGCTACAATTATCTCTGAAATAGCTTTTCTTTATTGGAAAGATCAAAAATTGAAAGCCCATACATACTGGCTACAGTGACGCTTACTTTGTTCACTTTGGCAAAATCAAACGCAGCGCAAACGAAAGGGCAGTTTTCTATAACGTAAGACTGCTTTTTCGTTTACGCCGCTATTGATTGTAGCCTAAAGAATTTAGGTATGAAAAAAGCAGTCAATCCTAAGACTAACTGCTTTGTGTATAGAGATATGAAATTGTGAAATAGAATTTGCCTATTTCAAATCAAAAAGAGAATTTTCATAGTCCTTTACATAGTATCGTATATTTTTACGCCCCTTTTGAATAATGGTATGTCCCTCTGCTTCTAATTTTTCTTTCTGTGCTTCAATACCATTTGGATATTTAGCATTTAATTCTCCGTTTGCTTTTAATGTTCTCCAATAGGGTGTTTCATCTTCGGAACGCTGATAACTCGCCCACGCTACAATAGAAACAAATATACCCGCTGTAATCGGCTCTGTAAAATCTGCACCACTCAATTTTGCAAAGTGTTCTCGTATTTTTCCAACCGTAATCACTTTACCATACGGAACTTTTTTCATTACTTTGTCATAGTCAATCGGGGGAGCAAAATACATTTTGTTTCCACCATATTTCTCAATACTTTTCTGGTCTATGATAATTTGAAATTTTGGCATATCCTTACTATCATGCAACATAGCATTAAAATCTTTTTTATCTTCATTTGCCATTTGTGCCACCTCCTACTTTAAGGATAGTCTGTTTCTTATTTCCATGCAATGAGGCTGTTTGAAAATTATTAACACTTTCAAATTTGTCGCTTTCTTCATATCCATATTATAACAGTTCCATATATCCGCCACAATAAAAATCAGCATACCCTTAGCATTTATGGAACAAAAATGCACACTTTTTCTTTCTTCCTCTTGATTACCCCACAACAGAAAAGAAAAAGCCCTGTCAAGAGCCTTGCCACCATTGGTGGTGCTTTGCACTCTTTACTGGGCTTTTTTTTTGCTATCTTCAATGCAAGAGGAAATTAAAGACCTCTGTTCCATTTCGCCTTTAGATAATCTTCATAGTCTGCTTCATTGAAGTCTACTTGTGGAGAAGTGTCGGGAATGTTGTTTCTGTTGTCTATATCCGCAAGCTGACGAAATATCCAATCATCATAAGGGTCATGGTATTTATACTCTTTGGGCTGTTCTCTGTATCGGTCTAACCCTCGCATTTCCTTATGCACTTTTATCATGCGTTCCAGTTTTTGACGCTGTATCAACTGCTTGATTTCCATAAGTTCTTCCAACTCCGTAACCTCATTGGTAATGTAGTTATGGATATACTGTATGAGTTTATATGCCTTGTAAAATGTGCATTCTTTTTCATCATCGAAAAATTCATTTTCAGACAGGTAATCTAAGGAAACATTGAAGTCTTGTTCCCGTTTGATAATATCCATGATATAGGGCTCGGTGTGGTCAATATACTTCCATTCTCCCGACAATAATTCATTGGGTGTTACTCCCAGCACGTCCATTATCTTCTCTAACGTATCAAAGGTAGGATAATTCACGCCACGTTCAATCTTGGAAAGGCTCTGCATATTGATACCGATTTTGTCCGCAAGTTCCTGTTGTTTCATTCCTCTGTGTTTTCTTATGGTCTGTATGTTTTCTCCTAAGAAACTGATTTTCTTTTCATAATGCTCCATAACTTAGTATAACCGCTCCTTTCGTTGCTTTTCTTGGTATTTATAAGCATATCATACTTAATCTATATCTAAAAGTCAACAAAAACTTCTTGACAAGTAATTCTAATGGAGTTATTATCGTATTAGACAGAGTGATTAAGCACGCTAGGGTCAATCACACGCTTGAGTAAGCATATAAAATATATATTTTCACTTTGATAGCATGAATAAGCATGGACTATCAGACCGAAAATAAGGTTTCTGACTGGGGCTGTTTCGTTTAGCCACGAGCCTCTCAAGGCTCGTGAGCGTTAAGAACAGGGCAGACACAGGAAAAGGAACCTTTAGGCGTTCGTAAAGGGCGTATATGTAACACCGCCCTGCGCATACATGTCATAGTACCTAGAAACTGCGATAAATAAAGGAACAAAACACAATTTAAACCGCAAAAACGGGACATACGAAAGGAGAAATGCACTATAACTACACACAAAAATTTATCCGTTAAGATTGATTACATCAGCATTGTATTTGAAACGGCAACCGCCGAAGATGTAATCATGCACATTTTAGGTTTACCGACTGACATTTTCAATGTTTATCCGGCAAGCATTAAATACAAAACCTATCAAGCACGCTGGCAGATTGGAGATATTTATGTATCGGGCGACGCAAGAAAGACAGAGGACAACCCACAAGGGTTAGGCTGTTATCTTGTTATGACCGGCAGAGGTTGTGATGATATTTTCCGTATTCTCGACAGTAGGAATTGTACTTTTGGGGATATGTTCAAACATTGTGAGCGAAGATACGGACAGGATAACTTCCACTTCACAAGGCTTGATATTGCCATTGATGATAAAAACGAAAAGCCATTTCTTTACCATAGAGCAGATAAAGAAGAAATGCGAAAAAGAGGAATTTATCTCGAATAGTGAGGGCTACCACTTTGACGAAAGCAAGTTTGATGATTTCGACACCGCAAAGACTGTTTATATCGGTGCTGGGAAATCGGGATTGTCCTACCGCTTTTATGATAAGGATAAGGAAGTCTGTTCAAAACATAACAAGACACTTGAGGAAGTCGGCAGTTGGAAACGGACAGAAATGCAACTGCGTGATGATAAGGCTCATGCTTTTGCCATGACATTCAAGGACAGACCGCTGGAACTTGGGGAACTGGCTTTCGGACTATTGGCAAACAACCTACGCTTTGTCGTGCCAAACAGAAATGAAAGTAATAAGAGCAGATGGAAAACGTGTCGGTTTTGGGAACGACTTTTTAGGGGCTGTGGAAGTCTTGAAACTGCAAGTACCAAAACAGCAAAATTCCCTTGAAGAAACACAGCAATGGCTCACAGAGGGTGGCGTGATTTCCGCTGTCAAAGTTTTACTTCTTGGAAGAACATGACGCATTAGGCGGACTGGAAAAGTGGAACTATGCTTGATAAGGCAAGATACAGTAATTCCCTTTCCAGTAAACTAACTGCTCATTTACAGAGGATAAACCGCACCGACCTTATCCCTTATATTCAATATGACACGAAACATGGGAAGGGGGATCTGATGAATAACAACGATATTCCTGTATGGGAAAAATACACCCTTACCATTGAAGAAGCGTCAAAGTATTTCCGTATCGGAGAAAACAAGTTAAGACGCTTGGCAGAGGAAAACAAGGACGCTGGCTGGCTCATTATGAATGGCAACCGCATACAGATTAAACGCCGACAGTTTGAAAAGGTCATTGATAAATTGGACGCAATCTAATGCAAATGAGCCTTGTATGTGTTATGATAAACACAAGTCATATCAAGGCTCTTTCCAATAAGGAAAGGAGCAGACACCATGAAAGAAAAAAGACGGGATAGCAAAGGACGTATCTTGCATACTGGAGAGAGCCAACGAACAGACGGAAAATACTTATATAAATATGTGGACGCATTTGGAAACACAAAATATGTGTATGCTTGGAGATTGACACCCACAGACCCGACACCAAAGGGAAAACGGGAAAAACCCTCACTTCGTGAACTGGAACAGCAGATAAGACGGGATATTGAGGACGGTATCGACAGCACAGGCAAGAAAATGACGCTTTGCCAACTCTACGCCAAACAGAACGCACAGAGGGCAAACGTGAAGAAAAGCACACAGAAACAACGGGAACAACTCATGCGGTTATTGAAAGAGGACAAGTTAGGTGCTAGGAGCATTGATACGATAAAACCCTCTGACGCTAAGGAATGGGCGTTACGCATGAAAGACAAAGGCTTTTCCTATAACACCATTAACAACCATAAACGCTCGTTAAAAGCGTCATTCTATATCGCCATACAAGACGATTGTGTAAGGAAAAACCCTTTTGATTTCAAGTTAAGTGAAGTCCTAGAAAATGATACCAAAGAGAAAGTCGCATTGACAGAGGAACAGGAACTAGCCCTACTCTCATTCATCAAGACGGACAACGTGTATCACAAATATTATGATGATGTGCTGATACTGTTAAAGACAGGACTTCGTATCTCGGAACTGTGCGGACTGACAGTAGCCGATATTGATTTCAAGAATGAAGTTGTGATTATCGACCACCAGTTACTAAAGAGCAAGGAACAAGGTTATTATATTGAAACGCCTAAGACAAAAAGCGGAACAAGGCAAGTGCCATTAAGCAAGGAAACGATACAAGCATTTCAACGGGTTATGAAGAAACGCCCAAAGGCAGAACCATTTGTGATAGATGGACGGAGCAACTTTCTATTTGTCAATCAGAAAGGCAAGCCCAAAGTTGCGATTGATTACAATATGCTTTTTGTCCGTATGGTAAAGAAATACAACAAGCACCACAAGGACAACCCCTTGCCACATATCACACCGCATACGCTACGCCATACGTTCTGCACAAGACTGGCAAGCAAGAACATGAACCCAAAGATTTACAGTATATCATGGGGCATTCAAATATCAGTATCACAATGAACTGGTATGCTCATGCGTCCATAGATACTGCAAAATCAGAGGTTCAGCGTCTAATCGCATAGAAGTATTTACCACGATTTTAACCACGCTTGATAGCGAAAATATAAGAAGATAGACCTAGATATGCGAGGTTTACCACAAAAGCAAAATGCCCGTAGAGCCGATAAAATAAGGCTTTGCGGACATTTAAGAAGATATAAAAAGATAGTCAAAAAGACATATATAATTTATTTTAAATTCGCATAGAAACGGGATGGAAATAAATTTATAATAATGTGTAACTATTCAGAGCCATGCAAAACTGTGTTCTGCGAATGCTTGCATTCAGGCAGATAAGCAGTTTTATATGGCGAAGTAACCTCATGAGCAAAAAGGAAGCCTCGCAGAGGCGGTTTTGCGAATGGGGTCTGAATAGTTACAATAATGTCAATAATTTTCTTTCGGAAAAAGGAGGTATTTAAATGTATCAGGCAGATGAAAAAAGATATGAAGAAATGAAATACAACCGCTGTGGTGCCAGTGGATTGCAGCTTCCGGCAGTCTCTCTGGGATTATGGCACAATTTCGGCTCAATGGGAATTTTGATAATATGCAGGACATGTGCCACACAGCATTTGACCATGGCATTACACATTTTGATCTGGCAAATAATTATGGACCGGTACCGGGCAGCGCTGAGGAGAATTTTGGACTGATCCTACAAAGGACTGGGAAGGTATCGTGATGAACTGATCATTTCCACGAAGGCCGGTTATGATATGTGGCCCGGCCCTTATGGCAACTGGGGCAGCAAAAAGTATCTGGTAGCCAGCCTGGATCAGAGCCTGAAGCGCATGGGACTGGATTATGTGGATATCTTCTACCATCACAGACCGGATCCAAATACACCGTTGGAGGAGACCGTTCGTGCACTGGATGGCATTGTCAGATCCGGTAAGGCATTGTATGTTGGAATCTCCAACTACAATAAGAGCAGACCATTGCGGCAGCAGAACTGTTCAAGGAGCTGGGGACACCGTTTATTATCAACCAGAGAAAATATTCCATGTTTGTAAGAGATATTGAGAAGGACGGATTGAAGGATTATGCGGCTGCCCATGGCATCGGCATCATTACGTTCAGCCCGCTGGCACAGGGACTTCTGACCGACCGTTATCTCCACGGTATTCCTGAGGACAGCCGTGTCCGTACAGACGGCAGATTCCTGAAAGAAGCGGCGATCGTGGAAGAGACATTGAAGAAGGTACGTGCACTGAACGATCTGGCAGCCCAGAGGGACAGACCCTGGCACAGATGGCACTTTCGTGGATCTTAGGGATGGGGATATTACCAGTGTTCTGATGGACATCTAAGCCATCACAGATCCTGGATAATATCGGTATTGTACATGCAACCGCATTCAGTGAAGAAGAGACGCAGAATTGAGGAGATTCTGGCATAAAAAGCCGGTGCCTGCAAGAATATTGCAGACACCGGCCTTTATTATCTTCCGTAGAAAATCTGCGCGATCGGGGAATCCGGAGACAGGATCGCCGTCTTATTGTCGCCGGTCATGGAAGCCTTCAGTGCATCCAGGCTTCTGACGAAGGAATAGAAATCCTGTTTGGATTCATCGGAATAGGCTTCTGACAGAATTCTCATGTATTCCGCTTCGCCCTCGGCAATGAGAATCTCCGCATTTTTATTGGCCTCCGACAGGAGAACATTGACTTCCTTATCTGTGGTATTGCGGATTTTCTGTGCCTCAGAGCTTCCCTCTGCGGTATAGGTTGCGGAGATGTTTTCACGTTCGGATCATACGCTCGTACACAGCGGCTTTGTTGTCACTGGGCAGATCCAGCTGTTTGGTTTCGAAGGAGAGCAATTCAATACCGTATTGCTCAGTGGTGTTCCCAATGTTTTCATAATGGCTGCAGCCAGCTCCGTCACGCCCGGAGATGACGTCGTTCTGGGTCGTACTGCTTATGATATTTTTCGTAGAGTTATATACGATGGTGTCCAGACGGCTCTCTGCGTTGGAGATGGAGGAGTTCAGGGTCTGGGCAAATTTCAGAGGATCATTGATCTGCCATAAAATGTAACTGTCACAGATCATGGTCTTCTTGTCACTGGTGATGACATCGGAGGAAGACAGATCATAGAGCAGGATCTCCTTCGGAAGCTTATCGACGCTCTGTACAAAAGGAATCTTAAAGGTAACACTGCAGAACTCACTACATGGTCTACTTTACCGAACTGTCGGATCAGACTGTATTCGTTTTCGTTGGTAACGACAATGCTGGAGGATCCGATGATCAACAATGCCAGTACTAATAGAATCAGAGATATATTTTTCACTTTTTTCATATTTATAAAACTGCCTTTCTGTAGACAATGGTTATTGTGCAGCTTCAGAGGTGCTGCTCTCCGAAGAAGCGGAAGCGGTACCTGTGAAGGATTCCAAAGGATAGAAGGTCTGTGTATTGCCGTTGGGGCTTTCGATGACAACCTTAAGGTCAGGCAGTACTTCTTCCATGGTCTCGTAGAACATACGCTGTTTGGTGACGGTCGGGTTCTTGATATATTCCTCGTACATAGCGTTAAAACGCGCAACCTGTGCAGTAGCCTCATTGATGCGCTCGGCCTTTTGCGCCTCAGCGTCTTTGATGATACCGTCGGCCTGTGCCTGCGCCAGAGGAAGCTGTTCATTGCGGTACTTATTGGCATTGTTCAGGGCAGTTTCTTTTCCCTGCTTGGCGGTTTCCACGGCCTTGAAAGCTTCCATGACTTCGGAGGTAGGCGGCTCGGAATCCTGGATTGTGATATTTACCAGTTGGATACCGATATCCTGTTCGCTCAGACGCTCCAGAATCATTTCTTTAATAGCGGCCTGAATCTCATTTTTTCCGGTAGTCAGGACATCGTCCACCGGATAACTGCCGATCACGGTACGGATACAGCTCTGGCTGATGTTACGCAGGATCAGTACGGGATCCTTGGATGCATAGACAGCTTTTACCGGGTCACTGAAACGATACTCTACGAAGAAATCGACGTTGACAAAATTATAGTCGGAAGTGATCATGAGAGAATCATCGGTTTCCGAAGAATTGGAATCTACATCATATCCCAGGGAAAATCCCTGAATGGTGGTATTTACTTTACGAACCTGCTGGATGAATGGTATCTTAAAATGAAGTCCGGGATCCGTTACCGCTTTGGCCTGGCCTAAAGTGATCGAACCGCCTGCTCCTGTTCACGGATCTGGTAAGTGGAATTAAAAGCAAAAATAGCGATTACCAGAATCACAAGAATGATGCCGGGGACTTTCCACCAGCTTTTTTTCGTTTTTGCTGCTTCCGCGGTGCCGGAACCTAAATCTTCAAAGCCGTTCTGGCGATTACGGAAGGAGTTGAATTTTTTCATAAATATGCTCCCTTCTCATTGTAATTCGTTTATTGGTTGTATATTTTACTATATTAAAGGATGAATGAAAGGAGGCAATGGAAAATTCTGCACGATAAAGAGGGTTAATGCCGGATTCTTATCAGTTGCAAAATTGTTCCAGTCGTAATATGATGAAAACATGTGGGATGAAAATTATCATATTTTAAAACCACAACAGAAATTACAGTAGAAAAGGATGGAAAAGATGAAAGTATATACTTGTTTTCCCGGCGGAAAAGCCAAAGCTCTGACCATGAGTTATGATGATGGTAAGTTACAGGATAAGCGGCTGATCGGTATTTTAATAAATACGGGATCGAAGGCAACCTTCAACCTGAATTACGGACAGGTCGGAGAGCGGCCCCGTATGACCTTCGAGGAAATGGAAGGATTATACGACGGTCATGAGATCGCAACTCATACCATGACCCATCCCACCATTGAGAGATGCCCACTGGTGGAAGTCGCAGAGGAACTGTTGGAAGACCGGAAAGGTCTGGAGAAATGGACCGGCCGGATCATCAGAGGACATGCATATCCCAACGGTTCTTACAGTGAAGAGATCAAACAGCTGTACCGTCAGTTGGGCGTGGCTTATGCCAGAGTGGTAGAGACGGTTCCGGATTTTGCACTGCCAAAGGATCCGTTGGAGTGGCATGCTACCTGCCATCATAATGATCCGAAGCTGATGGAGTACGCGGAATTTTTCGCCGATTTCAAGAAGAGCCAGTACCTGAAGCTGATGTATGTCTGGGGGCAGCTACGAGTTCGATAATAATGACAACTGGGATGTGATCGAGAACTTCTGTAAATACATGGGCGGCAGAGACGACATCTGGTACGCCACCAACATCGAGATCATTGATTATATGGATGCAGCGAAACGTTTACAGTTCTCTGCGGATTACGAAAAGGTATATAACCCCAATGCCTGCAGCGTATGGCTGCAGTTAAACAGTGACAAGTGCGTGGAGATCGAGGGCGGAACCCTGGTGGATCTGAATACATTGCTGTAAAAAGTTAAGCCGGATAGCGATGACTGTCCGGCAGGTGTGCTGGAGAATACACTGATGAAAACCATAAAACTTGCGGACAGACAGTAAGAAAGATAGGATAGTAAAGACCGGATGGTGAGCTTATTTTTTGATAAGTTGTCGTGCAATTTATTAGAATGGAATTTTTGAAAGAGCCAGCACCTTGAATGGGCTGTCTCTTTCAATGTCACCTGTAATTGACAAACTTGAATTTATATAATTGGTGTGCCTATGTGCTTATCTATTCTCCATTGTGGAGGATTTCCATCATCAGCCCAGTATTCATCCATTGACGTAATTTTATCATTTGCTGTTCTTATGAATGACACCACATGGAAATATACACTTCTATCTTGGGGATAAACTTTTGTTACCGTGATGAATAAATCGCCTATCACTTCAACTCGTTCAACTGTTCCATCCCAATCACCTGGATATTCACAGTTTGCAATAATGAACTCATCGACCGTAAAGTGTTCGTTGGAACAATGCCAATTCACATACGCATCTTTGTGAAAAAAACTTCTGATTGTGTTCTCATCTTGAGCCAACACAGCCTTAATAAAACTGCATACATCCATAATTACTTACCTCGTCAAATTCCGATTTTCTCAATTCTCCAAACTGGAAATTAGCGATTTCTTTTTCCGGTATTCTCTGTCCCACGGATTTCCTCATGATAGAAATAATCTACAATCACCGGATGCCTGCGGGACTCTGCCATAAGGCATTTCATTATCCACAAAGGCACAATCATACTTCTTAGCCATTTTCTCAGCTTTTACTTCAAGTGCTTCAAAGTAGCTGCGGTTATGCTTGTTATAGATCTCGTCGTAAAGTGGTACAAGATCAGGATATTTTCCGGCGATATAATCCATAATTGTCTTTTTGAAACCGCCTCGAAGATTGAGATTTTCGAGCCAGAACAGATCGCACTGATCCTTTACCCGCTCAAAGATCGCTTCAAAGTCCGTGATACCGGGAAATACCGGGGATACGAAACAGACTGTACGGATCCCTGCTTCATATACCTGCTTCATAGCAGCGATACGACGCTCAATGCTTGAAGCAGAGTCCATATCGTTCTTGAAATTTTCATCCAGTGTGTTGATCGACCATGAAACGGTCACTCGTCCATGCTTTTTCAGCAGATCAATATCCCGTACCACAAGATCAGACTTTGTGCAGATCAGAATATCTGCGTCACTGCCGATTAGCTGCTCCAGAAGTTTTCTGGTATTCCCGAATTGCTCCTCCTGTGGATTGTAGCCATCTGTCACAGAACCGATGACCACCCGCTGTCCGGCATATTTCTTCGGATTTTTAATTTCCGGCCAATGCTTCACATCAAGGAAAGTGCCCCATTCCTCCTTGTGCCCAGTAAAGCGCTTCATAAAAGAAGCATAGCAATACTTGCAGGCATGTGTACAGCCCACATAGGGATTGACCGAGTAACCGCCTACCGGCAGACTAGACTTAGTCATGATGTTCTTTGTTTCCACCTCACGAATGAGGATTCCATTCATTACTTCTTCCATGATTTCTGTACCTCTAACACTTTATTGAATTCTTCCGGCATTTCCTGAATCATATTTTCATCCCCTATGATAGGGACAAGGTCTTCCTTCATAAACACCGGAATGCCGAGCTTACGTGCCTGGTCCGTCAGAGACCATGCCCATTCCGGCTCCGTATGAATCTTCCTGCTCTGAGCTCCGGTCATGGTGCCGACAACGATCCAATTGATTCCGGAAAGGTCAACTGTGCCGGGATCGTCGAATAACGGCTCAAAGGTAACATGGTAATGTTTTGCTCTGACGTTTTTCCGAAGGGCGTCGATACGCCACAGTTCTGCTTTCCTCGTCACCGTAACGCCAAACCATGCGTTTTCCAGATCGATATCAAAATCCAGCAAATCAGGTCGCTTGGTAAGGAACAGGAACTGATGCTGTGGATTTTCACGGATCTTTGCAAATACCTCGTCTCTCCATTCCGGCTTCCATCCGGAGAGATCGCTCATCCCGGTAAGAAGAAAGTTCTGCGGACGTTTCTTTTCCATCATCTTGAGCTTACCCGGAAAGAATTCAGGGTCAGCGAAGTCATCAATCATATGCCAGCGTTTCACGTTGTTGCGGGCATAGCAATATGTACACCCCACTGTGCAGCCAATGACGATATTCATGTTCTGAATCTGATCTTTGATACAAATACTCATGACTTCTGCCACTCCTCAAGATTCTTTCTGATGCGGTCGAGGCATTCCTCAAACCGGGTAATTTCTTCCTCTGAAAAACCTTTGTAGTAAATACTGCCCATCTCATCAGATACAGAATCGTACTCGCCCTTTAAGGCATGTGCTTTCTCAGTCAGAAACAGGAGTGTTTTCCTTTTGTCCGTTTCAGACTGAACACGGCTTATCAGCCCTTGATTTTCCATTCTTTCCAGCATCGTAGTAAGAGATGTTATCGCTAATCCGCATTTAGTCGAGAGTGACCTGATTGAGATACCATCCTCCTGCCACAGCACATAAAGAATACGTCCCTGGGCTCCATTAAACGCATCAATATTCTTTTCACTGAGAATCTTCTCGAAAATCCGGTCTCCAAGCTGTTTTATTTTGGTGACAAGAAATCCTCCATTCATTTCCATACAAAAGCTCCTATATAGTAGTTTATTCAAAAACATACTATATAGGAGCTTTATTGTCAACAGTTTATATGTCCTAATAGGTAAATTCCGTTTTTTTCGATTCTCCAAACTGGAAGTGAACAAAATCGCTGCGCGATGGCCTGCCAAGGCTGTGGCGCAGTTTTTCTACTTTTTCTAAAAAAGGCAGTTGATTACTTCTTGAAAAGTATTTATTGTTAAGTTACCACACAAAACAAAATACACAAGAAAGTTCACTGCCTATGAAAAGAATATCATCTTTTGGCTGCTTCCACAAGCAGTTTTATTTTTCAAATGCACCTCCATGATAGGTAGTTACTGTTGTTACTACTACTTTTTCATGGAGGTTATTTTATGTACGAATCATATATTAATAAAATCGAAGATGTTGGCAAGCTCAGAAATCTAAAGCCTGGTACAATTCGCACTTACCAGAATAATGTTAAAGATTTTCTGAAATTTATTAACAAACATCCAGATGAACTCACTTGCGAAGATGCAAGAGATTTCCTTTTATTTCTAAAAAATAAGGGGAATAAATCATCCACACTTAATAACAAAAATGGAGCTTTGGTATTCTTCTATAAACGCGTTTTAGGAAAGCTATGGGATGACAACCTTGTTCCAAGAGCAATCAATGACTATGCTATCCCAAGAGTTCTTACTCGTTCTGAAATAGAAATGCTGCTTGATGCTACTTCTAACTTAAAATACAAGGCTATATTTGCTCTTATGTATTCATCCGGTTTACGTATTTCAGAGGTTATTCATCTTAGATATGAAGATATATCCAGAACAAATATGCAGATTTATATTCATGAATCAAAGACACACACCGCACGTTATGCCATTTTATCTCAAAGAGCTCTTGATATTCTTACGGAATACTGGTTTAAATGTGGCAGACCAACAGGAATTCTTTTCCCTAATCAGTGGACTGGTGATTATCTCACATCTTCCGGTCCTCGCTTGGAATTAAAGAAAGCTGTTAACCGCGCAGGTTTGCCAAAGGATATTCATTCCCACTGTCTCAGACACAGTTTTGCGACGCATCTTTTAGAAGATGGTGTTGATATTAGATACATTCAATCCTTATTGGGACATCGCTCTCCAAAATCAACCGAAATCTATCTGCATATAAGCAATAAAACTTTGATTGGGATTCATAGTCCTTTTGATAAGAAGGGTGGTGATAAGAATGGATAAACCTACCGTACAGGATATTTTCCTTCGTTTTTATCCAAGATATCTTGATACGTATCATCCTTCTCCACAGCAATCCCAGGTAGCTCATTGTATCATCAACTGTAAAACAGGTGCCTACGGTGCAAATGTCAGCATTTGTGAAGACTGTGGTCATCCACAGGTTCATTATAACTCCTGTCGCAACAGATGCTGTCCCATGTGTCAGGCTTTACCTAAAGAATTATGGATGGATAAACGTCGTGAAGATGTACTTGATGCACCGTATTTTCATGTTGTATTTACAGTACCGCAGGAGTTAAATCCTATAATCTATAGTAACCAGCAGCTTCTATATGATGCGTTATATCATTCAGTATCCGCTACTATCAATGAACTTACAGAAGATGCCAAACATCTCGGCGCAAAGGTTGGCTATATTTGTATTCTGCATACTTGGGTTCTGAAATGAATTATCATCCGCACATCCATGTCATTCTTCTTGGCGGTGGTTTGACCGCTAAGAATCAGTGGCGTGATAAAGGAGAAGAATTCTTTCTTCCGGTAAAAGTTCTTTCTAAGTTATTCAGAGGAAAATATCTGCATGAACTCAAAACTTTATGGAAAGATAATAAGCTTCAATTCTTTGGAAGCAGTGAAAATACCGTAATCATTATACTTTCAAGGAATTGTTAAACATCTGCTATACCAAAAACTGGATTCCTCACTGTAAGAAAACCTTTAATGGAGCCCAGTCTGTTATTAAATACCTTGGCAAGTACACACATCGAATTGCTATCAGTAATCATCGCATCATCCGTATGGACGACAATACAGTTACATACCATGTGAAGGATTACCGCAAGGCAGGCACATGGAAAGAATTAACCATTTCCGGAGTTGAATTCATCCGTAGATTTCTTATGCATGTACCACCAAAACGCTTTGTGAGAATCAGACACTATGGTTTGTTATGCACCCGAAGCAAAACCAAACACCTTACACTATGTAGAAATCTTCTTGGTTGTAAGCAGTATCTGTCCAGACTAAAAGATATGGAAACGCCACAGATACTGGAAACTCTTTATGGCATCAAAATCTCGGTGTGTAAATGCTGCGGTGGGCATCTCGGAAAGCCACAGCAGAAGATACCTCTTAGGATTTAAAAAGCCTCATTCATACTTTTCAAAAAGCCTCAGAAATGAGGTCTATTTGTTATGCCATGCTTTTGTAAAATAAGTAATTGTGCTACAATTATCTCTGAAATAGCTTTTCTTTATTGGAAAGATCAAAAATTGAAAGCCCATACATACTGGCTACAGTGACGCTTACTTTGTTCACTTTGGCAAAATCAAACGCAGCGCAAACGAAAGGGCAGTTTTCTATAACGTAAGACTGCTTTTTCGTTTACGCCGCTATTGATTGTAGCCTAAAGAATTTGTCAGTCCTTCTTGTTCTTTTCAATAGCATTAATAGTGCAAGCAAAACCTGTAATCATTGAAAGTAGTATTGCTCCACCCATTGCTTCGTTCATTCCAGCACCAAAGAAAAAACCGACCAACGCTGCAATTACCATAAGAATGATTGAAATGATTACTCTCATAATATATACCTCCATAAATAAGAATTTAAGGTTCTCTCTTATTTTCAAAATAAGCTTCAATCTTTTTATCTACAACAATTCCTACAGGTATCAAAACCAATAAAATAATTACCATTATTATCAATGTAAAAACCATCGCCCCATCAAAACATTTATCAGCAATAAGTTATTTTTCTTCTATAGATTCTGTTACATTAGTTCTATATTTCTCTTCACATGCTTTTAAGTAATCAAAGCACAATCCACCATCACATCTATAGAAAAATGGATCTTTACAAATTGTATTATCACTATTGAGAATAAATACAGGTATGATATCTTTATCGTTGCTGTTTATATAACTAATTTTAAAACTGTATCCTGTTCTTCCAAGTGAAATGCCATCTCTTTTCATTGAAATACCTTGAATATTCGCCACTATATATTCGATATCTTCTGAATCGGTGATAGTAAAACCAGTTCCTGTATTTCCATCGAACACATTTATATGGTCTACCTCAGAAGGATTTACATTCTTACCGAATTTCTTTGGCATGAAATAGTAACCTACTGTTCCTACCAATAACACAGCAATTAAAATAACCAGAATACGCAGTTCCTTTTTCATACACTCTTTACCTCCACAAATATCGATTTTGTATAACAGTAGTCTAACACATGTTGATAAAAAGCACTACAGCCAAACTAATGTCTGTGATTTGCTTTCCATAAAATGTTCCTTTCAAAAATAAATTATATTTTCTATATTGAGGTGTTGAAAAAATGGTTCATAGACATTACCTAAGATGTGTATTCATTGCCTTAAATGTACAACTACATGAAGTATAGACATTATAATATTTATAGACACAAGAACAAAATAATAACTTAACGTTTCTAAAAATATAAAAAGGCTCTCCAGATTATCTGAAAAGCCTCTTAGGATTGTATTTGAATTTGGACTACTTGATTTTCTAACTGCATACGCAATTCGTGAAATGCATAATTATACTGTCTTGATATTAGACACACAAAGGTAAATAGGGACAAATATAATAAGTTATGATGATATTGAAATAGAAACAGGTAAAAAATATATTTTACCTACAATAGCTAAAACCAGGAGGGGAATATGTTATTATCATATCATGAATGTCTGGAAAAATATGGTACAGATTATCGAATTAAAAAAACATACAGGAAGGTCATCTATTTATAACAGAAAATGGTCTCTATTCAGAGGATAGGTATGTGCCGGAATTAGAGATCATCATGAAAAAAGATCCGAATGCAATACTGACACTTAACAGCGCATTTTATTATTATGGACTGACCGACACCATACCGGATCATTATTATGTCGCAACGCCCAAAAGTAATAGAAAAATTGAAGATGTACGGGTGAAGCAGATTTATGAGAACAGTAATGCTTTTGAAATGGGGAAGACAACGATAGAGTATGATGGAGTGGATATAACAATTTATAATGAAGAGAGACTGCTGATTGAATTAATACGTAATAAGCGCAAATTTTCTTTTGATCTATACAAAGAAATAATAAGTAACTATAGAAAGCTGATCCATAAAATGGACATGACACAAATTATGGAATATGCATATGAACTGCCAAAGACAAACATGGTGATGGAAACTATCAGACTGGAGATTTTATAAATGATTTCTATACGAAAGCAGATTGAGCAGGAAGAATAATGTTTTGATATCGCATATGATGATGAAGGAGCCAGTCTGCTGATTAATTCTAATGAGCAAATGTTAAGTGAAAAGCTATGGTCTTTATTAAAATTCGGAACATTTTCCGCAAGATTTAAGGATATATACGAATTATGTTTCACTGTGTAACACCGTGCTGTCTCGTTGAATCAAATGTGGCAGGGCAGTATAGGTCTGGATCAGCATCTCCGGGTTCTGTATCTTTTTCAGCAGAGATGCTCCGGCACGGGTGCCAAGACTGTACATATCAATATCCACGACAGTCAGAGATGGTGTGATCAGAGGTGCATAAGGGTAATTGTCGAAGGAGACAATAGAAATGTCCTCCGGAATGCGCAGGCGGAACTGACGGATTGCCTGGATGACGCCGACGGCGATAAGGCTGTTAAAGCACAGAATGCTGTCGGGAGGTTCCGGTAGTCGCAGAAGCTCCGTGGTATGTTGGATGATCTCTTCCAGATTGGAAGAAGTAGGGATGACATAGGCATCTCGGGGTGAGAGATTGTTGCGCTCGAGAGACAGCCGATATCCCAGAAAACGATCTCTGTAAATATTGTCTTTGTCAGAACCGCCGACGAAGGCGATTTTTTTATGCCCGAGAGAGACCAGGTGAGTGATTGCCAGATTGGAAGACAGAGAATGATTTGTGTCAATCCAAGACAGCATGGAGTCGAAAGAGGGTTTTCCGATACAGATATGCGGGAAATCAGTGGCTAATAGTATTTTCTCAATTGCAGGAGTTACGTAATAACCGTTGATCAGAATGCCATCTGCTTTTTTAGATTGTATGGCGTTGATGATCTGCTCTTCGGCTTTTTCTTTGGAACAATCTAGATCCAATAAGCCGAGAAAATATCCTTTTTTGCGTAATTCATGGGATGAACCGGAGATAATGTCGAACATATGGGGATTCTCGTAGGGGCGTCCCTTGTAAAAACTGTCAGCATAGAGGACAGTTGTGCTGCTTTTTTTAACCAGGGATACCGCGGAAGAATTGGGAATGTAATTCAATTCGGCTACGGCATCCTGGATTCGTTTATAAGTGGAAGAAGAGACATGCATCTGATTGCTCAGTACTCGGCTGACTGTGGAAATAGATACATTGGCCTTTTTGGCTACATCCTTGATTGTTGCTGCCATCTGAAATCCTCCATTGGTAAAACGTTTGCGTAATTTGTGCATTTTTTATGGGCTGTTTCGTTGCTATTTCGCAGGCGGTCTGCTATTTTTAGTATATCGAATTCGCAAAGAAGATTCAATACTTTTTAAACATAGCGCTGTGTTTTATAAAAGTAGAAAAATGTTTTATCAAAAGGAGGAATCTATGAAGAAAAAAATTGCAATGTTGCTAAGTTCACTTTTAGTAGTATCCATGTTAAGCGGATGCGGATCAGAGGCAACCGTAAATACAGAAAGTAATGTAACCACGACAACGGAAAATCAGAATATGCAGACGACAGAACCGGTGAATATTACTGTATGGCATTGTGCGGATGCCACTATTGCCGATACGTTACAGAAGCAGGTCGATGCACTGGCACCGGAGATTGTAGTCACTTTTGAAAGAAAAGAAAATATGTCGGATGCCTTAAAATTAGTGGGTGACGATGGAAAGTGCGCCGGATATGTATATGTGGGCGCATGATAAAGTAGGTACCTTTGCACAGATGGGAATGCTGTCTCCGATTACCGATGTGTTGACGGAGGATGATCTGGCGGATTTTCTTCCTATGACGTTAAGCGCCGGGGAGTATCAGGGAGATAAATATCAATTACCGTTGTACTATGAAGCATTGCTGTTTCTGTACAATAAGGATCTGATGGAGACTGCACCGGAGACCACGGATGAATTGTTGGAACTTATGAAGAATGAGACCACGGCAGATCAGTATGTATTTGTCGAGCAGCATTCCACTTCCTATAATGCAGCAGCCTGGATCCAGGGCTTTGGCGGTTATCTGATCGATGAGAACAAAGAGCCGGGATTGAATCTGCCCCAGACGGTAGAAGCTATGGAATATCATAAGCAGTTTGTGTCATATATGCCGGCAGATGGTGAGTACAATACCGTGACAACTCTGTTTACGGAAGGAAAAGCAGCAAGTACTATCGGAGGTCCCTGGCTGGTACCGGGTATCAAAGAAGCCGGTATTGACTTAGGAATTGCGCCGATGCCGGTCCTGCCGAACGGCACATCTCTGACACCTTTTCCGGATTACAGGGCGTTCATGTACTGAAGCATGCAGCAGAGACGAAAAAGGAGGCGTTGGCAGAAGTGTTGAAGGTACTTGGATCCAAGGAGACCGGTGTGGCACTGGAAAATGCCGCAAGCTGTGCACCTGCCAACAGTAAAGCTTATGAAGATGCATCTGTGTCAGAGGACCCAATGATCGTGGCACTGAATACTATGGCAGACAATGTAGTACCTACGCCCAACATTCCGGAAATGAATGTGATGTGGTCAGTGACAGATGACCTGCTGGCAGCAGTGAATAAGCATGGAGGGATGTGCAGACGGCATGCGATGCACATCAGAAGGAAGCTTTGGAACAGATTTCTGCAATGCAGTAATTTGCAGATGTAATGACAGGTAAGGAGTGAAAGCAGGATGAAACGAGGAAAGAAGAAAGCATGGTTCTACAGTATGCCGTTTCTGATCATTGTAGGGTTGATGATTGTCGTGCCCTTATTGTATACCGTAGAAATATCCTTTACCAATATGAGTATTTATCATTGGAAGGATTATCATTGTGTTGGACTGGACAATTATAAAAAGGCATTGCTGGCTTTTGATTCCGGATTTCTTCCTGCTTTTTTACGGACTCTATTATGGACTGTATCCAGTATGGCATTACAGTTGATCTTTGGCTTTTTCATTGCCGTTGGGCTGAATGCGAAGGGATTAAAACTGAGAAGGGTCTACAAGACTCTGCTGATCGTGCCCTGGGCGATGCCGGCATATGTATCAATTCTGTTATGGCGCATGGGAATCTTTAATACGGAATTCGGACTGTTTAATCAGATACTGAAACAGATTGGAGGCAAACCGGTAAATTTTCTGTCCACAACCGGTATGGCATTTATCAGTTGTCTGGTGGTGAACCTGTGGCTGGGAGTTCCGTATATGTTCACGATGATGGACGGTGCCATGCAGAGTATTGACCGGAATATCTATGAAAGTGCGGAATTAGATGGTGCGGGATTTTGGAAAAAACATTTCTATGTGACCATTCCGCAGATTCTTCCCATTCTGATGCCGGTGATCGTTATGGCTACATTCACGGCGTTTAAGCAGTTTGACATTGTGTATCTGATGACGATGCAGACCGGTTCGAAGACTGGTGCAGATATTAATACGGTAATCACCTATGTATATGAAAAAGCGTTTATTACCAGCAACTATGGATATTCATCCGCTGTGGCGTTTATTGTATTTTTGATTATACTGGTGCTTTACAAGACCATGAACCGAAGAGAGTTTTCAATCTCGGAACAGTGAGGGAATATGACAGGAAAAAATTAAAGAAAAGTAAAGCTGATATTGCTGAATATAGGATTCATTTTACTTTCTTTCCTGACACTGATTCCTATCCTGTATGCATTCAGCATATCTATCAGTGGGAGTAACAGTATTATTTCCACAGAATTTCATATTTTGCCGAAGACAATCACTATGGATAACTATATTACGATCCTGACGGAGAGACCTTTTGGGAGATGGTTTGTGAACAGTCTTTTGCTAAGCGCACTGACCGTTCTGCTAACTATGCTGGTGGCTGTGCCGGCTGCGTATGTATTTTCCAGAATGCGGTTTGTCGGACGGAAGAGGACTTTATATATTTTACTGGTGTTAAATGCGTTCCCGGCAATTCTCTCCATGTTTGCAATTTATCGGATTATCAAGACTCTGAATCTGTTGAATTCTTATATGGGATTGGTATTTATCTATGCGGGAAGTATGGCGATTTTTGTTTTCTGGAATATGAAGGGATATTTTGACAGTATTCCTGAGGCTATCGAGGATGCAGCGAGAATTGATGGTGTGAATGACAGACAATTGATCACGAAGATCGTCATGCCGCTGGCAAGGCCAAGCATCATCATCTCTTCTGTTCTGGTGGTGATCTATGTGTGGAATGAATATATTTTCAGCACAGTTTTTTTGTCAGGCGCGGAGAAAAACACACTGGCGGTAGCGCTGTATTCTCTGCAGGCTACGGACTATACGCGTAACTGGCCGCTTTTTTCGGCAGCGGCAATTCTGACAACACTTCCTGTATTGATTTTGTTTTTCCTGGTGCAGAAATATATGGTATCGGGACTGTCTTCGGGAGGTGTCAAAGGTTAAAAGCAGGAGGAACTTATGATTTTACAAGAAGCAATTTTACATATACCGCTGTCGCAGTATGCATTTGCGAACAGTGAGAGGAATCTTACAATTCGTATCCGGGTGGCGAAGGATAATCTGACAGATTGTGTTCTGTGGTACGGAGACCGCGTACAACCCGGTGATCCTATTGTGTTTACGGCAGTGTACATGAAGAAGATACTGTCGGATATGCATTTTGACTATTATGATGCAACTTTTGAGACTCCGTATGACAGGGTATGCTACTATTTTGAATTGAAAGACCCGGAAGAGACGAGGTTCTATTATGCAGATATCTGCGCAAAATATCTTCCGGTAGAGAGAAGCGAATTTTACCAGTATCCGTTTATCCGCAGAGAAGAGATCTGTGAGGAACCGAAGTGGTTCCGGGAGGCAATCGTTTATAATATTTTCCCGGACAGCTTTGCCAGCGGACACCGCGAGATCGTAGGACAGGGAAAAGAGATGGAATGGCAGAACGGCATCCGGTTGAAAAGCCGTCTGGGCGGAACCATACAGGGGATCCGGGAGAATCTGGATTATATTCAGAAGCTGGGATTCAACTGTATCTACCTGAACCCGGTATTCACGGCGGGAGAGTATCATAAATACGACCTGCTAGACTATTTTCATGTGTCCCCCAATATGGGAACGGACGAAGAGTTCCGGGAATTGGTGCAGGATATTCACAACAGAGGAATGCACATTGTCATTGACGGTGTGTTCAACCATTGCAGCTGGTATTTCCCGCAGTTTAGCGATGTGGTGGAAAAGGAGAAAGCTCGAATATGCCAACTGGTTTTATCAGCTGCAGTTTCCGGTGATACGCCCGGCAACGGAAGAAGAACCGACATACAGTTGTTTCGCTTATGAGCGGAAGATGCCGAAGCTGAATTCTTCTAATCCGGAGGAAAGAGCTTATTTTATGGAAGTATGCCGTTATTGGATTCGGGAATTTAAGGTGGATGGCTGGCGTCTGGATGTGGCAAATGAAGTGGATCGGGGATTTTGGAGAGATTTTCGTAGGGCTGCTCATGAGGAAAATCCGGAGTGTTATGATAGGGGAGATATGGGAGAGCTCGGAGACCTGGCTGAACGGAGACATGTTTGATTCCACCATGAATTATGATTTCCGGAAGAACTGTCGTGATTTCTTTGCCCTTCGGAAAATTTCCGCAGAGGAATTTCATGATCGTATCGTGAAGATGCTACTGCGATATCGTACCGGAACGCTGCGTGGGCAGTTAAACCTGTTAGACAGCCATGATGTCAACCGGTTCCTGTCGTACTGCGAGGGAGACCTGCGAAGATTCCGGCTGGCAGAGGTGTTCCTGTTTACCTCTCCCGGAATTCCCTGCGTATTCTATGGGGATGAACTGGGAATGGACGGCAGTAGCGAGACAACACTGCGGGGGCCCATGCCCTGGGAAAAGGTGCAGGATGAAGAGGATGATTTCTTTTCCCGGCTGATTGCTATTCGTAAAGAACATGAGGAGCTGACCTATGGAGATTACACTCTGCGATATATGGATCATGACGGAGGATATATCTATCAGAGAACCTGGGGAGATCGCAAGATTACAGTCTGTCTCAATAATGGCAGTACAACGATTGATCTGCGGGAGTATTTGGGAAAGGGCAGCGTGCTTTTGAGTGAATCCTATGAAGCCGGAAAGCTTGGAAGTATGGGATATGCGATTATAGAAGAAAAATAGAACAATAATAAGAGACCGGATGGTGAGCGATCACTGTCCGGTTTTTTCGACTACATTTTACACAGAGTGTTGCTAGTTTTCGGTCGTGTTTTCCCGCGGGATATGGTAAAATAAATATCAAGGAAACATTTTCAATAATTAAAAAATGGACATTCAGAAAGAGAAAACGGATATTCAGAAGGTAAAGGTGGACATTCGAATATAAATGTAAATATAGGAAAGGCAGGGCGAGGTTATGAAGGATTATGATGTAATCATCATCGGCGCCGGAGTCAGTGGATGCGCCATCGCCAGGGAACTGGCGAAGGGAAAGCTGAGGATCGCTGTACTGGAGGCGAAAAGCGATGTCTGCGAAGGTACTTCCAAGGCAAACAGCGGCATTGTGCATGCGGGGTATGATGCGGTGCCGGGAACCCTTAAGGCAAAATTAAATGTCCGGGGCAACGAAATGATGGAGGAACTGTCGAAGAAGCTGGACTTTCCGTTTCGCAGGAACGGTTCCCTGGTACTGTGCTTTGAAGAAGACGGCATGCCCGGACTGGAAGAACTGTACAGGCGCGGCATAGAGAATGGGGTCAAGGAATTGAAGCTTCTGTCTCGCAGGAAGTATGGGCAATGGAGCCGGCGGTGTCCCGTGACATCGTGGGAGCATTGTATGCACCCACCGGCGGCATCGTATGTCCTTTCGGACTGAACATTGCGCTGGCAGAAAATGCGGCGGAAAACGGCGTAGAGTTCTATCGTGACCACAAGGTGACAGCCATCGTGGAACAGAGACCGGTATGGACCGAGAACCCGCCTGCGAAGGAAGGACGGATGTATCAGGTGCAGGTGGATGGTGAGATATTCGAGGCTCCCATCGTCATCAATGCGGCAGGTGTCTATGCGGATGAAATCCACAACATGATCTGTGAAGAGAAGATCCGTATCGTGCCTCGCAGAGGTGAGTATCGTCTGATGGACAAAATTGTGGTGATCTGTAAATTCCACTATTTTCCAACAGCCCTCCAAAATGGGTAAAGGTATCCTTGTAACTCCTACTGTCCATGGCAATCTGCTGGTAGGTCCGACAGCGGAGGATATTCCGGATAAGCAGGATGTGGACACCACGGCAGAGGGACTGGCGAAGGTTTTGAACCTGGGAAGCAACAGCGTGGATGCCCTGGACGGCAGACAGACGATCACTTCTTTTGCTGGATTGCGTGCTCATCTGGTGCACGAAGATCCTGCGGAAAAATCGGATTTCCTCATCGAAGAGGCAGCAGGGCATCCCGGGTTCATCGATGTGGCGGGTATTGAATCCCCGGGACTGACCAGTGCACCGGCGATCGGTGAGTATGTGGCACAGATTGTTGAAAATATTTATCCTGCAGAACGTAAAGCGGATTTTGTTGACACCAGAAAAGGAATCCCCAGCATGGCACTTGCCACGGAAGAGGAGAGAGAAGCCCTGATCCGGGAAAATCCCGCGTTTGCCAATGTGATCTGCCGTTGTGAACTGGTGACGGAGGGAGAGATTCTGTCAGCCATTCACCGCCTAGTGGGAGCGACGACCTTGGATGGCGTCAAGCGCCGCACCAGAGCCGGCATGGGAAGATGCCAGGCGGGCTTCTGTTCCCCGAAGACGCTGGAGATATTGTCCAGAGAACTGCACCTCGATCCGGCACAGATTACTAAGGAAGGAACCGGCTCAGAGATTCTGACCGGTAAAAATAAAGACACCGCACCCGGAGAGGGCGGAACATGGAAGAGGACACAGGAACCTGGCGGAAAGGAGGCACTCCATGAGTAAACGTACAGAAGACATCGTCATCATCGGAGGAGGTCCCGCGGGACTGGCAGCAGCGTTGTCTGCGAGAAAGGCCGGCTGTGAAAAAGTACTGATCTTAGAGCGTGACAGAGAACTGGGAGGCATTCTGAACCAGTGTATCCACAACGGTTTCGGACTGCATACTTTTAAAGAGGAGCTGACCGGACCGGAATACGCGGAACGCTATATTGACATGGCAGAAGAAGCAAAAATCCCTTATCTGCTGAATACCATGGTAACAAATATTTCCCTGCGCTCCGATGGACGCAAGAAAGTCACCGCCATGAACAAAGAGGACGGCCTGTTGGAGATCGAGACAGAGACCGTGATCCTGGCGATGGGCTGCAGAGAGCGTTCCCGTGGTGCGTTAAATATTCCCGGCAGCAGACCGGCAGGCATCTACAGCGCCGGAACTGCGCAGTATTATGTAAACATCCGCGGACGTATGCCGGGTAAGAATGTAGTCATCCTGGGCTCCGGTGATATTGGACTCATCATGGCGAGACGTATGGTGTTAGAAGGCGCCAAGGTGCAGTGCGTGGCGGAGCTTCGTCCCCAGAGCGGTGGACTGAAGCGTAACATTGTCCAGTGCCTGGATGATTTCAACATCCCTCTGTATCTGAATACTACCGTGGCACAGATTCACGGCAGAGACCGTGTAGAGGGAGTGACCCTGACAAAAGTGGACGATAATGGGAAAACCATCCCCGGATCCGAGTGGGAGGTTCCCTGCGATACTCTGTTGTTATCCTGCGGGCTGATCCCGGAGAACGAACTGACCAGAGGCTTAGGAGCGGATATGGACGGCAAGACCGGAGGACCGGTAGTGGAGAGAATCTGGAGTGCAGTATCCCCGGCGTCTTCGCCTGCGGCAATGTGCTCCACGTCCATGAACTGGTAGACCATGTATCCACAGAAGCGGAAAAGGCGGGAAACTACGCTGTAGAATATATTCGGCAGAAAAGAGGGTGAGACGATGGCAGAGAAGAACACAACACAAAGAGAACTGACCTGTATCTGCTGCCCGGTGGGGTGTGCTCTGACTGTGACCATAGAAGGTGACAATAGTGTCACAGTGACCGGCAACCGGTGCCCCAGAGGGGCGGCTTACGGAGAAAAAGAAGTCACGAATCCTACCCGGATCGTCACCTCCACCGTGCGTGTGGAGGGGTATCCGGACACAGTAGTATCCGTGAAGACGGCTTCCGATATTCCCAAAGGCAGGATCGATGACTGCATGAAAGCCCTGGCAGATGTCACTGCGGCTGCACCCATTCATGTAGGAGATGTCATTGTGGAAAACGTAGCTGACACGGGTGTCAATATAGTGGCAACCCGGTCGTTTCGCGGGTGACAGAAGATATCATATAATTAGAGCAATGACCACATATCCCAACGACTTCCGCAAACTTATCTGAGTGTGATATGTGTCAATTGTGAAAATGAACAACGGAGGTTACATAACACAATGGGAGATACACATAACACACAGAAAAAGACATACATCATGGCACTGGATCAGGGAACCACGAGTTCCCGCTGTATCCTGTTTGATAAACAGGGAAATATCTGTTCCATGGCACAAAAAGAATTCACACAGATCTATCCCCAGCCAGGCTGGGTAGAGCATAACCCTATGGAAATCTGGTCCTCCCAGCTGGGAGTGGCCATTGAAAGTATGGCGGTGCTGGGTATCACCGATGACCAGATCGAGGCCATCGGCATCAACAACCAGCGGGAAACCACGATTATCTGGGATAAAATACCGGCGAACCTGTATACAATGCTATTGTATGGCAGTGCCGCCGTACTTCCGATATGATTGAGGAACTGAAAAAAGACGGCTTTGATCAGATCATCCGGAAGAAGACCGGCCTGATCCCGGATGCTTATTTCAGTGCTTCCAAGATTGCCTGGATCCTGAATAATGTACCCGGTGTCAGAGAACGGGCAGAGCGGGGCGAATTGCTTTTCGGTACGGTAGATACCTGGCTGATCTGGAATCTGACCAAGGGTGCCGTACATGTGACGGATTATACGAATGCTTCCCGGACCATGCTTTTCGATATTCATAACCTCTGCTGGGATCAGGAGATCCTGAAGCGCTTCAATATCCCGGAGAGTCTGCTGCCGAAGGTGTGCTGTTCCAGTGAGATCTACGGCAGAACCGATGCAGCCGTTCTGGGCGGCGAGATTCCTATTGCCGGTGCGGCGGGAGACCAGCAGGCAGCGTTGTTCGGACAATGCTGTTTTGAACAGGGAGAAGTGAAGAATACTTACGGAACCGGCTGCTTCTTATTAATGAACACCGGACACGAAGCCATTACCTCCCAGTCGGGGCTATTGACCACTATTGCTGCCAGCACAAGCAAGAACGTAGAATATGCCCTGGAGGGCAGCGTGTTCGTAGCCGGTGCCGGGATCCAGTGGCTTCGAGACAGTATGCGTATGCTCAAGACCTCCGCACAGTCCCAGGAGTATGCGGAGCATGTGCCGGATACCGCAGGGGTCTATATTGTTCCGGCATTTGCGGGCATGGGAGCTCCTTACTGGGACCAGTATGCCAGAGGAACCATCGTCGGAATTACCAGAGGCTGTACCAAGGAGCATTTCATCCGTGCCACGCTGGAATCTATTGCATACCAGACGGCAGATGTGCTGGAAGCCATGGAGAAGGACAGCGGCATTGACTTAAAGAGTCTGAAAGTAGACGGCGGCGCCAGTGCCAATGATTTCCTCATGCAGTTTCAGGCAGATATCGTCAACACCCAGGTACGCCGTCCGGCATGTATCGAGACGACTGCTCTGGGAGCGGCTTATCTGGCAGGACTTGCGGTAGGCTATTGGAAGAATCGTGATGAGATCCGTGAGAACTGGCAGATCGGAGCATCCTTTGCACCGGAAATGGATGAAGAAGACTGCAAGAAACTGTTAAAGGGCTGGCATCGTGCGGTGAAATGTGCTCTTGCATGGGCAGGGGATGAAATCTAAATAAAACCTTAATTTTTTACGGGTGACGTGTATTTTTGGCGGAGCAATCTTGTAAAGTGACAAAGTACTGTGGTATGATAACTATTTAGAATACCATGGCTGTTTATGATGGCCTCTGACAGGGGATGATCAATGACAGCTTGGGGATTCCGGAAAGGAACCGGCATGGATTTAAAGGGTTTACCACAGACCGTTCAAAATTTCATAGAGGAAACCATCCGAAACCGGGAAAACGGTAAATTTCCGGACAACGAGACCTGTCAGAAAGTGATGGAATATGCAGCAGACACCGGATCACAGAAGCTGACAGGGCTTGGACTCTATTATCTGGCGGAGTGTTATTGGCAGAACGGCGAGTATGAGAATACCATGCAATGCCTTACAGAGAGTATCGGTTATCTGAAAAATGAGCAGATGTATGAACTGCTGGCCAGAACCTATAATATGATGGGAGCGGTGTCCGATCGGAAGAACAACCGGATGGTGGCCTTAAGTTCCTATTATAACTGCCTTCAATATGCAGAAAAATACCATTTTTATTATATCCAGGGCATGGCGGAGAGTAATATTGCCTATACCCTGGTCAGGATGCGCCTGCGGCAGGAGGCGATACAGCATTATCGTATAGCGATCGCCTGCTATGATAAGTCGGAAAAAACATATCAGCTGAATTATAACAGGATCAACTGTATGATCGAGTGTGGCTGCTGTCACATGTACCTGGGAGAAATGGAAGAAGCCCTGCAGCTTTGGAATGAAATAGAGCAGATTCTCAGAGAAGCTCCCGAAAGCTATTATTCGAAAATAACATTGGAAATGTATCGTATTCCCTGCGAATTGTTAAAAGGGCATGAGGAAGAGGCTTTAAAGCTTGCGACAGATCTTCTGGGGCAATTGTCAGACCGGGATATTTTTGAAGAGTTCATGGATGAACTGGTGATCCTGGGGAATCCTGGCAATCCTGCCTGATGGAAAATATCTGGAAGAATTGATACGGATCATTGATGAAAAGCATATCGAAGAGCATTATAATATTTTCCTGGACCTGTATCCTTTCAAGAGTGAACTTCTGCAGAAGAAGGGTCTCACCTGGGAATACATAGATTATACCCGCCAGTATTTTGATATTTATGAGAAATACCAACAGGAAAACAGAGAAGCGCTGATCAATGTCATAGAATAGCAGAACCGGCTGAAAAACGTTACGTTGGACTGGACGAACATGAAAGCTTCCAACCGGGAGCTGGAAAGTCTGGCTATGCATGATGAACTGACAGGACTGGCAAACCGGACCTTTTTAAATGAATACTTTACGAGCAGTTTTGAACATGCCTATGAGGAACATGAGCTCATGGGAGTAGAACTCATGGATATTGATTTCTTCAAGGAATACAACGATCATTACGGACATCTGGCCGGAGATCAGTGCCTGAAAGCGATTGCCGGAGTTTGCGGAAACAGCAGGTTCCGGGTAAGATTTTCTGTGCCAGATACGGTGGGGATGAATTTATGATCCTCTATACAGGAATGACGGTGGAGAAGATACGAAGAGTGGCGGAAGATATTTTGAGGGAGGTCCGCAAATTGAAACTTCCCCATGAATGCAGTAATTGCAGCAACTATGTATCGGTAAGCCAGGGAGTATTTGTGCGGATTCCGGTGGGCAATAACAAGGAATGGGATTTCACATCAAGAGCGGATGATCTTCTCTATAGGGCCAAAAGCTGTGGAAGAAACAGTATCTGTCTGTCCACGGAAAGGTTCAGAGATAAGTTTATAGAGATCAAATAAACAGCGCAGAATCAAATTTGAAATTTGATTTGCGATTCCTCCGACGAAAGGAATCGTCTGCGGAAAGGAGATTAGTATGTTAGTTCAGAAATATAAAGACATGCTGTCCGGAAAATCAGTGATCCGGCAGCTTTCGGAATTTGCTACGGCAAGGGGACAGGAAATCGGATACGAGAACGTATTTGATTACAGCCTGGGGAATCCTTCCGTTCCGGTTCCCAGAGAATTTACTGACCGCATGATCCATATGCTGGTGACGAAGGAACCGCTGGAACTGCACGGCTACAGTCCCAGCCTCGGTATTACAAGTGTCAGGGAGGCAATTGCGGAGAACCTGGAGAAGAGGTTTGGGCTGCCTTATCGTAAGGAGCACATTTTCATGGCATCCGGGGCGGCAGGAGCACTGGCACATGCTTTTCGTCTGGTGACGGAGCCGGGAGATGAGATCCTGACTTTTGCACCGTTTTTTCCGGAATATCACCCGTATGTGGATCTCACCGGAGCGGTACTGAAGGTGGTTCCCCCCAATCTGGAGAACTTCCATCGACTTCGAGGCATTTGAGGAGATGCTGACGGAGAAGGTCAAGGCAGTACTGATCAATACTCCCAACAACCCCTCCGGTGTGGTATATTCCACCCCGACATTGCAGAGACTGGCAGATATCCTGAGCGAAAAGTCAAGGGAATACGGTCATATTATTTATCTGATCTCTGATGAACCTTATCGTGAGATCGTGTTTGAAGGTGTAGACAGTCCCTGCGTATCCTATTTTTATGACAATACCATCATGTGCTATTCTTTCTCCAAATCCCTGTCTCTGCCGGGAGAACGTATCGGTTACGTGGCAGTGAACCCGGCATGTGAGGATGCGGAGACCATGATCAATATGTGCGGACAGATATCCCGCGGTATCGGACATAACTGTCCTCCTTCCATTATCCAGCTGGCAGTGGCACAGGTACTGGATAAGACAGCGGATCTGTCGGTGTATGAGACGAATATGAACATTCTCTATAAAGAACTGCTAGACCTGGGATTCACCTGTGTGAAGCCCGGCGGAACCTTCTACATTTTCCCGAAGGCGCTGGAAGAGGATGCCAAGGTATTCAGCCAGAAAGCATTAAAATATGATCTCGTTCTGGTACCGGGTGATAGCTTTGGTGCACCCGGATATTTCCGCATGGCCTACTGTGTGGACACCGAAAAAGTGGAGAGATCTCTGGAAGCGTTGCGGAAGTTTGTGAAGACGGAGTATGCAACTATCTAGAGTCACACAGCATATCGAAAAGCGAATCGTGCTTGCACGAATGAGCCTTTCGATATGCTGATGTGGTTCTGGATAGTTGCAGAAGCAGAAAGGAGAGTAATGAGAATGTATCAGGCAGGACTGGTATTGGAAGGCGGCGGAATGAAGGGTGTATACACCGCCGGCGTACTGGACTTTTTTACGGAAAAGGGAATTGATTTTTCCAACATCTACGGAGTATCCGCCGGTGCATGCCATATGTGCAGCTATCTGTCCAGACAAAAGGGACGGGCGCTGAGTGTCAGTGTGGATTATCTGGATACGAGACGGTATTGCAGCCTGGAAAGCTTATTGACCAGCGGAGATTTGTTCAATGTGGATTTCTGTTATCACCTGATTCCGGATTACCTGTATCCGTATGATTACGATACCTTTGAAAAATATCCCGGCAAGGCCTACAGCGTGGTGACCAACATCGAGACGGGACAACCGGAGTATCTGCGTGTCCGTGATATCCGCAAGGATATCGACAAGATCCGAGCATCCGCATCCCTGCCGCTGGTGGCACGGAATGTGAAGATCGATGGGAAGCTGTATCTGGATGGTGGCATCAGCGATGCCATTCCTCTGGAGAAATCTATTCTGGACGGCAACCGGAAGAACATCTTGGTCATGACCAAAGAGGTGGGATTCGTGAGAAAGCCCGCATCTGCGTCACAGCTGGGACTCATAAAACTCAGATACCTGAAATATCCTAAAGTATATGAACTCATGGCAGACCGACATATCCGTTATAACGAGTGCCTGGACTATATTGACAGACAGGAGAAAAACGGTCAGGCTTTCGTGATCAGACCTCATAAGAAGAGTGATGTGGGACGGATAGAGAAAGACAAGGACAAACTGATCGCATTATATGAAGAGGGCTATCAGGAAGCAGAGAACTGCTATGAAGATCTGCTGGCATATCTGAAAAAATAAAAAGATAAGAAACAAAATGTTAGAAATTATCAAGGCAATTATCTAAGGTATCGTGGAGGGCATCACCGAGTGGCTGCCCATCAGCAGCACAGGACATCTGATCCTGGTGGAGCGTCTGATTCCCTTTCAGGAGACCAGTGAAGGTTTCTTCGATATGTTTGATGTTGTCATTCAGTTGGGAGCTATCCTGGCGGTAGTCGTTCTGTTCTGGAACAAGATCTGGCCTTTTTATATGAAGAAAAATCAGCAGACAAAAAAAGGTGGTATTGTAAGATCTAAAAAAGATTTTACGGTAGGAAATGTGGCACTGAGCATGGATGCTTTCTGGATGTGGGTGAAGATCGTTGTAGCATGTATCCCTGCGGTCGTTTACGGCCTGCTGTTTGATGATGCGGTGAGCGAAGCCTTCAAAAAAGAGATCGGAACCAGTGGAGTAACGGTCCAGGTCATCGTGGTAGCAGTTATGCTGGTACTGGTCGGTGTATTGTTTATTGTGATCGAGAACTGGAACAAGAATCGTGTACCTACCACCACAACACTGTCACAGTTGACCTACAGAGATGCATTGATCATCGGTTTCTGCCAACTGGTGGCTGCGGCACTGCCCGGAACATCCCGCTCCGGAGCTACGATCCTGGGTGCTATTATGATTGGTATATCGAGAACGGTGGCAGCGGAATTTACCTTCTTCTGGCGATTCCCGTTATGTTTGGAGCGAGTCTCTGAAGGTATTGAAGTTCGGATTTGCATTCACGGGAATGGAGCTTGCCTGCCTGCTGGTCGGTACAGTGATATCCTTCATTGTATCCCTGTTCGTACTTCGTTTCCTGATGGGATATATCAAAAAGCATGACTTTAAAGTCTTTGGATGGTATCGTATTGTGCTGGGTATTATCGTATTGCTGTACTTTCTGGTATTCGCATAACAGTTGACAATTATAGGGAAAAGGAATACACTACCCTTATCGAGCACCGAAATGCGGTACTTGTGAGGAGAATGAAAATGTTTTTTGTACATGATTCGTACAGAAGGGAGACGGTAACATGGCAGTAGTTAAGAAAACTGTAGCACCTGTAGCAGCTAAAGTGGAAGCGCCTAAGGCAGAAGTTAAGAAAGCAGCACCGACAACTCCAGTTAAGACAGAAACCAAGACCGCTGTGAAGGAAGCTGAGAAGGCCCCTGTAGCAAAGGCAGAAGAAAAAGCACCTGTAAAGGCAGAGGTTAAGAAGCCTGCAGCCAAGAAGGAAACAGTTAAGAAAGAGACCAAGAAGGCAGCACCTGCAAAGGCAGAGGCTAAGAAGCCCGTAGCCAAGAAGACAGAGTTAAAGAGTGAGATCAGCGTTCAGTTCGGTGGAAAGTCCTACTCTCAGGAAGAACTGCTGAAGATCGCCAAGGACGTATGGAAATACGATCTGAAGCAGAAGGCAGCTGACCTGACCAGCGTAGAGCTGTATGTAAAGCCCGAAGAGAACATGGTTTACTATGTAATGAACAAAGAGATCACCGGAAGCTTCTACATATAAACTATTCAGAGTAATAAAAAATAAGTATATATACGTTGAATGCTTGCATTCATAAGGATATATACTTATTTTTATATTACGAAGTAACCCTATGAGCAAAAGGAAAGCACCGAAGGTGCGGTTTTGCGAATAGGGTCTGAATAGTTTACCAGGCCCCAAAGTTGAATTTACCACTTTGGGGTCTTCGTATCTATAAAAATGTTAAAGGATGACAGAATGCAGAAAAAATCAGAAAAGATTATTTTTACATTATATCTGTTGGGATTCCTGGCACTGGCACTTACACTTGCACTGTTGCAGCCGCTGGCCAACACACCGCCGCTGTATGGTAATCCGCCGGATGAACATGCGAGATATCTGATCCCGCAGTTTATCTGCAAGTATGGGAAGATCCCTACGGGATGGGAGGAAGAGGTGCGGATTCCGGCCTACGGATTTTCCTATGCTCTGTATAACGTATTTCCCTATATCGTGCAGGGATATCTCATGCGCTTTGTGAGCCTGTTTACGGAATCGGAAGTGGTATTGCTCTATACCGCAAGACTGGTGAACGTAACCTTTGGCCTGCTGATGGCAGTAGTGGTATATTTGATTGGAAAAAGAGTGTTCCGGGATGACCGATTCCGTTGGCTGTTCTGCTTTGCAGTAACGTACCTGCCGGAGGGATTGTTCCTGCACACTTATGTGAATACGGATTCCTGCTGTATGTTATCCACGGCCATGATGGTATATGCTCTGATATGCGTATATCAGGATGGTATAAGTCTCCGCAACAGTCTGTGGATGAGCGGTGGTATTATTCTGTGTGCTCTTTCTTATTATAATGCCTACGGATATATCGTAAGCTGCATTTTACTCTTCTGTTGTCCTTTTGCAGAAGAAGGAAAACGGCGGCTATTTTACGACTGGAAGAATATGCTGAAATACGGCTGTCCGATCGCCGGAGTAGTTCTGGCGGGGATCGGCTGGTGGTTCATCCGCAGTTATATCGTTCTGGACGGAGATCTGCTGGGACTGGCCACCCGGGAAAAGATGGCGATCCAATATGCGGTGGAGAGTGTCAATCCGCTGACCATGCAGACTTATCAGTCCATGGGTTATACGGTGCTGGAAATGTTCCGGGAACGCTACACACTGTCCGGTCTGTTCCACAGCTTCGTGGCAGCTTTCGGCTCCATGTCCATCTACGGAAGCATCTGGCTGTATCGGGCGTATAAAGCATTTTTTGTGCTTGGCACCGCGGGAAGCCTTCTGTATGTGATCTGCTATAAGAAGCGTCGCAAAATATCCGGAAGAGAATGGTTCTTCCATATTAATATGCTTTATTGCATTTTTATGCCGGCATTTCTGACGATTTATTATGCATACACCACGGATTATCAGAATCAGGGACGGTACCTGCTCCCAGCGCTGCTCCCCCTGATGTATTATATGATAAAAGGAATTCAAAAACTTTCGGAACTGAAGATCAAAGGCAGAACCTTTCCCCGGTGGCTGGTGAATACAGGGGTTGCGATATGTTTTCTGATCCTTGTCGGAGGCACAATAGATATGGTATATGTACGGGCACTTCCCGTATATCTGGAGACAGGACTGGTACTGAAATAGTGCCGGTCCTTTTTGTGTAACGATGAGCCAAGTACAGATTTGTGCTTGCACAAGAATCTGTATTTGGCGAATGAGGCTCTGAATAGTTTTTTTTAATATTTTGTTTAGAATTATTTTCGGGAAAATCAGTTGACAATAATATCCTGTAGTGATATTTTAGGGTAAGAAGATGTTAGCACTCCTTTTAGATGAGTGCTAATAATCCCAAAGGGAGTGATGGAATGCAATTGGATGACAGAAAAACAATTATATTGCAAGCCATTATCCGGAACTACTTGGAAACGGGAGAGCCGGTAGGCAGCAGGACCATTTCAAAATACACAGATCTGAATTTAAGCTCGGCGACCATTCGTAATGAGATGGCGGATCTGGAAGAGATGGGTTATATCATACAGCCGCACACTTCCGCAGGAAGAATTCCTTCCGATAAGGGATATCGCTTCTATGTGGATACCATGATGGCCACCAGAGAGCAGGAAGTCAATGAGATGAAGGATATGCTCTTAGAGAGGCAGGATAAGCTGGAGAACCTGTTAAAACAGGTGGTGAAGACCCTGGCTCAGAACACACAATACGCCACCATGATCATCCGCAGGTACATCGCAACAAGGTAAAGTTCATCCAGCTGTCCCGGGTAGATGCCGGACAGATTCTGGCGGTCATCGTTGCCGAAGGTAATGATCAAGAACAATATCCTGGCGGTGAATCAGGAACTGGATGATGAGACACTGCTGAAGCTGAACATTCTGTTGAATACCCACCTCAATGGATTGTCCATGGAGGAGATCAATCTGGGAATGATCGCAGCAATGAAGCAGCAGGCCGGAATCCACAGTGAGATCGTCAGTGAGGTGATCGATGCTGTGGCGGATGCCATCAAGGCAGACGAGGACCTGGAGATCTACACCAGCGGTGCCAACAATATTTTCCGGTATCCGGAGCTGGCAGATCAGTCCAAGGCAAGTGAACTGATCAATGCTTTCGAGGAGAAGCAGCAGTTAGGCGGTCCGATCCAGGAATCCCTGGCAGACGAGGGCAGCACAGGTATCCAGGTGTACATCGGAGACGAGACACCGGTGCAGGGCATGAAGGACTGCAGTGTCGTGACCGCTACTTATGAATTAGGCGAAGGCATGAAGGGAACCATAGGAATCATAGGTCCCAAGAGAATGGATTATGACAAGGTCATCGGAACCCTGCGAACAGTGCAGAACCAGTTGGATGACCTTTACCGCAAAGAATAGACAGATTCCAGAAAGGAAAGGAAGAATGGCAGATCAGGAAAAAGAAATATTAGAGGAAGAAATGGAACAGGATCTTTCAGATGCCGAAGAACTGAAGGAAGAAGAGACAGAAGATGAGGAACCCGTGAGCAAGGAAGACAAAAAGGCAGCAAAGAAGCAGGCAAAGCTGAACAAAAAGGAAGATTCCTACAAGGAGAAGATCGATCAGCTGGAAGACAGAGTAAAGCGTCAGATGGCAGAGTTCGAGAACTTCCGCAAGAGAACCGATAAAGAGAAACAGGCAATGTTCGATACCGGTGCCAAGAGTGTGATCGAGAAGATCCTTCCGGTAGTAGATAATTTTGAAAGAGGCCTGGCAACGGTTCCCGAGGAATCCAAAGAGGATCCTTTCGTAGACGGTATGAACCGTATCTACAAACAGCTGATGACAGAACTTGAGAACATCGGTGTAAAACCCATCGAGGCAGTCGGACAGGAATTCGACCCGAATCTTCACAACGCAGTGATGCAGGTGGAGAGCGATGAGTATGAATCCGGTGTGATAGCCCAGGAACTTCAGAAAGGTTACACATATCATGACATGGTCGTAAGACACAGCATGGTAGGCGTTGTTCAATAATTTGATTAGCACATATTTTTGAGAATAGAAACTATAAAATGAAAACAGAGAATAAAAACAGGAGGAAAATATTATGAGTAAGATTATTGGTATTGACTTAGGTACGACCAACAGCTGTGTAGCTGTTATGGAAGGTGGTAAGCCCACCGTTATCGCAAACACAGAAGGCGCAAGAACCACACCCTCTGTTGTAGCATTTACCAAGACCGGTGAGAGACTGGTCGGTGAGCCTGCAAAGCGTCAGGCAGTTACCAACGCAGACAGAACCATTTCTTCCATTAAGAGAGATATGGGTACCGATCGCGGCCGTACCATTGACGGCAAGAAATACTCTCCTCAGCAGATCTCCGCAATGATCCTGCAGAAGCTGAAAGCAGATGCCGAGAGCTATCTGGGTGAGAAGGTTACCGAGGCAGTTATCACAGTTCCCTGCATACTTCAATGATGCCCAGCGTCAGGCAACCAAGGATGCAGGTAAGATCGCAGGCCTGGATGTAAAGCGTATCATCAACGAGCCTACCGCAGCAGCACTTGCTTATGGCCTGGACAATGAAAAAGAGCAGAAGATCATGGTATACGACCTTGGTGGCGGTACCTTTGATGTATCTATCATCGAGATCGGTGACGGTGTCATCGAAGTACTGGCTACCAACGGTGATACACACCTTGGCGGTGATGATTTCGATAACAAGATCATTCAGTGGATGCTGGATGAATTCAAGAAGGCAGAGGGCGTAGACCTGTCCGGCGACAAGATGGCTATGCAGAGACTGAAGGAAGCAGCTGAGAAGGCTAAGAAAGAGCTGTCCAGCGCAATGACCACCAATATCAACCTTCCTTTCATTACCGCAACTGCAGAGGGACCTAAGCACTTTGATATGAACCTGACTCGTGCAAAGTTCGATGAACTGACCAGAGACCTGGTTGATAAGACTGCTATCCCCGTACAGAACGCTATGAAGGATGCTGGCCTGAACTATTCTGATCTGGGTCAGGTACTGCTGGTAGGTGGTTCTACACGTATCCCTGCGGTACAGGATAAGGTAAGAGCCCTGACCGGTAAAGAGCCTAGCAAATCTCTGAATCCTGATGAGTGCGTAGCAATCGGTGCTTCTATCCAGGGTGGTAAGCTTGCCGGTGATGCAGGTGCCGGTGATATTCTGTTACTGGATGTAACTCCTCTGTCTCTGTCTATCGAGACCATGGGTGGTGTTGCTACCAGACTGATCGAGAGAAATACTACCATTCCTACCAAGAAGAGCCAGATCTTCTCTACCGCTGCTGATAATCAGACCGCAGTAGATATCAACGTAGTACAGGGTGAGCGTCAGTTCGCCAAAGATAATAAGTCCCTCGGACAGTTCCGTCTGGACGGTATTGCTCCAGCTCCCAGAGGAATCCCTCAGATCGAGGTTACCTTCGATATCGATGCCAACGGTATCGTAAATGTATCCGCTAAGGATCTTGGCACCGGCAAAGAGCAGCATATCACCATTACCGCAGGCTCTAACATGTCCGATTCCGATATCGAGAAGGCTGTCAAGGAAGCAGCTGAATTCGAAGCACAGGATAAGAAGCGTAAGGAAGCTATCGAGGCAAGAAACGAAGCAGACTCTTTCGTATTCCAGACCGAGAAGGCTCTGAATGAAGTAGGTGACAAGGTACCCGAGAGTGACAAGACTCAGGTACAGGCTGATCGGAAGCTGTTAAGGCAATTCTGGAGAGAACCAAAGAGACCAGGAGATGAGCGACAGCGATGTAGATGAGCTGAAGGCTGCAAAAGAGAAACTGACCCAGAGTGCTCAGTCTGTATTCACCAAGATGTATGAGCAGGCTGCTCAGGCACAGCAGGGTGCACAGGGTGCAGCAGGCCCTGACATGAATGCACAGGCCGGTAGCAATGCTGGATCTAACGCAGACGATGATGTGATCGACGGAGATTTCAGAGAAGTATAATTAAACTTCACAAATAACGCAAATCGTGGTATAACAGTAAATGCTGTGTAACAGTGATTGCGAATAACAGGGGGCACAGGGTATGCGAAAGCGTGCCCTGTGCATAACCGTTTTTAGATTTAAATGACAGAGGTGCAAAAATGGCAGAGCAGAAGAGAGACTATTACGAGGTCCTCGGTGTAGATAAGAATGCAGATGATGCTGCAATCAAAAAAGCATACCGGGTACTGGCGAAAAAATACCATCCCGACATGAACCCCGGAGACAAGGAGGCAGAACAGAAATTTAAAGAAGCTTCCGAGGCTTATGCCGTGCTGAGTGATCCCGAGAAGAGACGTCAGTATGATCAGTATGGCCATGCGGCATTTGACGGTGGCGCAGGAGGTGCCGGTGGTTTCGATTTCAATGGAGCTGATTTTGGAGACATTTTCGGAGATATTTTCGGAGATATCTTTGGCGGCGGCAGAAGCAGAGGTGCCAGAAATAACGGCCCCATGAAAGGTGCCAACATCCGTACCAGTGTTCATATCACTTTTGAAGAGGCAGTTTTCGGCTGCAAGAAAGAGATCGATCTTACGGTAAAGGAAACCTGTAAGACCTGTAACGGCTCCGGTGCGAAGCCCGGAACCAGCCCTGAGACCTGTACCAAGTGTGGTGGTAAGGGTCAGGTGGTATTTACCCAGCAGTCTTTCTTCGGTACTGTGCGTAATGTACAGACCTGTCCCGACTGTCAGGGTACCGGTAAGGTGATCAAGGACAAATGCCCGGATTGCCGTGGTACCGGATATATTCCTATGAAGAAACGTTATGCGGTGGATATTCCCGCAGGTATCGACAACGGACAGTCTACCCGTATGCCGGGACTGGGTGAGCCAGGTGTCAACGGTGGCCCCAGAGGCGATGTGCTGGTAGAAGTGATCGTAGGTCGTCATCCTATCTTCCAGAGACAGGATTTCGATATTTTCTCTACCGTACCTATTTCTTTTGCAGTAGCGGCATTGGGCGGCGAAGTGTTGATCGATACGGTAGACGGCAAGGTGGTATATGATGTAAAGGCCGGAACCCAGACCGACACCAAGATCCGTCTGCGCGGCAAGGGTGTTCCTTCCTGGAGAAATAAGGATGTCCGCGGTGACCATTATGTAACACTGGTGGTTCAGACTCCCGACAAGTTGAAACCGGAAGCAAAGGAACTGCTAAAGCAGTTCGATGTACTGACCGGAGATTCCCTGAATGCTGTGAAGAAAGCAACGGAAAGCGGAGAGGGAGAGTCCAAGGAGAATGACTCCAGGGACGGCAAGAAGAAAAAGTTTTGGAAGTAAAGTTAATAAATAAAATTCCCCGTAGCCTCGGCTGGGGTAAGAAACGCGGCACGCTCGCGCTCTATCGCAGAGCGTAGCGGCACTGCTTATTCTTACACCCAGCCGGGGCTACTGGTTTGTTGGGAAAAAGTGAAAGGTATCTTTGAAGGCCAATGATATAGAATACAGTTTGGTTTTTTTGTCAAAAGGCAGGGTGAACGGTTTGACAGAATGGGCAGAAACGCTTACAATTCAAGTAGTTATGCTGTCTGTGACACGAAGGAGCCTGCAGGATGGAGAACCGGAAAGAGGAATTTCTGAAAATTGTATGTCAGAGTTATCTGATCGTTATTCTGGCAGTGCTGCCTCTTTATTATATTCCCTGGAATGGATATTATAAACTGGGTGATACCAAATATTACCTGTATCGCAATGTTTCACTGCTTTGCCAGGGGATCGCATTGCTGGCAATGTGTGTCTTTGCTGTAAGCAGCCGGTGGACAGGGGAACATCGGATTTTTGCCAGATCTCTGGCTGAAGTAGTAAAAAAATCGGTCGATAAATGCAGAACACATGCGGTAGCGACGGCGGTCTGCCTGTATGGAATCTGTGCGTTACTCTCTGCAATCTGCAGCCCCTATGGCAGTATCGCGTGGAACGGAGAGCGGAATGGTACATGGGAGCTGTCACGATCTGTTTGATGATCGCAGGTTTTTTACTGACGGCGAAGTACGGAGGTAGTTGTAAAACGGCGATATGGTTAGGAGAGGCGGCTTTTGTGGCGGTCACCACTGATCGGTCTGTTGCAGAAGCTGGGCTATGATCCTCTGGGACTTCTCAAGGGTTACATTGTGGGGGACTGGGAGTTTACCCATATGTTGACCACGCTGGGGAACAGCAACTGGCTCAGCGGGTATTACAGTGTGATGTTTCCCTTTTCCATGACGCTGTTTCACCGGGCAGTGGAAGCGGGGAAAAAGGTCCCACTGCTGGCAGGAACGTGTAATATGTTGGCCATGATGCTTCTGCTTTTAGGGAAGTGACAGCGGTGTGATCGTGGCATGCACAGTCATGGGGTTGTGCTTTTGGCTCGACCGGAAGCAAACCGGACATTGGGAAGTATATTTCCTTTTTCTTGCAGCGGTGGCGCTGGGCATGCCGTTGGGGTAAATGGATGTTATATCTGGGAACGTTTGACATTCTCCTGCAGGATGGCATCGCCAAAAAACTGGCAGCCTGGCAGGGATGGATTCCGGTTGCGGCAGGGTGTCTGCTGCTTTGGGGAGCCTGTCGCAGGATTCCGGAGAATAAGAAAAAAATATTGCAAGAGGGAGTATTGTGTTGTGCACTGGCAGGAATAGCGGTAGTGCTGGCATGGTATCTGCATCGGTTGTCGGTAATCGATTTTGCGGAATGGGGCAATCGCCGGGGAAGATTGTGGCAGATGGCATGGATGGGTTTCCGGAAAGGAAATCTGCATCAGAAGCTGTTGGGAGCAGGCCCGGATTGTTTTGCATCGTATCTGGGAGAACTGTTGCCGGGAGGCACGGTGCTTTTTGATAAAGGATATTTTGAAGGTTCTGTTTTTACCAATGCACATAATGAGTGGCTCACCACACTGGTCAATATGGGACTGCTGGGTGTGGCTGCCTATGCAGCTGTTTTTATCACGGCGCTGCAGACATACAGGAAGAATTTTCTCGCAGTATTGTTACTGCTTACCTACGGGATACATTCCCTGATCAGCTTTCAGCAGGTGCTGAATGCGCCGCTTTTCTTCCTGATACTGGGATTGTGTGAAGCGGCGGCCCGGGGAGAAAAGACCAAAACCAATCAAATGGATACGGATGAGGAGTTGCTAGAAGCTATATGAAAAATATTTGGAAGATTTTTACCGGAGATCTGAAAAAACTGGTGAAGCAGCCTTTTGCGCTGGTTATTATTATCGGGTTGTGCGTGATACCGTCGCTGTATGCGTGGTTTAATATATTTGCCAACTGGGATCCCTATGCCAATACCGGAGGAATTCCTGTGGCGGTAGTATCCCTGGATCAGGACTATACGCTGAAAGACGGATCGGTGGTAAATATGGGAGAATCCGTACTGGAAAGCCTGCATTCCAACACCAGTGTAAAATGGATCTTTCTGGATACCGAGGAAGAAGCAAAAGAGGGCGTGGAAGCCGGAAAATATTATGCAGCCGTCGTCATTACCGATAAATTTACTTATAGTATGTACAATGTATTTTCGGATGATTTTGAGAATCCGGCGCTGATCTATTATCAGAATCAGAAGAGCAATGCCATTGCCACCAAAATCACGGATACGGTGGCAGGAACTCTGCAGAATACCATCAATGAGACCTTTATCAAGGTGGCGGCTACCACGGTATTTGAAGAGGGCAATACGGTGTCGGATCAGGTACAGGGGGACAGTTATGTAGAGGAATTCTGTTCCAAACTGGAGGAACTGAATGACAATCTGAAGGAATACAGTGCCATGATCGACTCCTTTCAGGCAGGCAATGCGCGGCTGGAGTCTGCCATCACCCATGTCAACTATGAGATTCCCGCGATGCAGAAGAAACTGGACAGCACCACAGCCAGTCTGAACCAGAGCAGTCAGGATCTGTCTTCTACCAGAGACACCCTGGGCAATTTCAGCAACAACATCGATACTTCCATGAGCAATATCAATAACTCTCTGGAAAGTATCAAAAAGGCTCTGGATGAAAGCAAACTGGCGGAGGATACCGCCCAGATGACGAGAGATCTGAACCGGGTGGCAAGAGATACCAATACGCTGAACGGACAAGTAAATACACTGCTGGCGGCACTGATCCAACAAAAGCTGGAAAGCGTCTCTGACGGTAATGCTGCGAACGGCGGCACCGGCAGCAATATCAACGCAGCGGCAACTGATGCGGCTATGGAAGCATTGAAAGCCATGCAGAAGGAACTGGATCTGATGAATACCGTAGTGGGCAGCGTTCTGGAATCCACGGACGACAAGGCTGCGGAGAATGCAAAGGTCAATGTCAACAATGCCATGAATAATTTAAGGAGCGCCATTGACAGCTGCGAGACTTCTGTAAGTAATATGCAGGGAATCTATAAGAATAATCTGGTGCCCCAGATGCAGAAGGTTCTGACAAATATGTCAGATTCTCTGAATCAGGTGACCAATCTGGTAAATACCCTGAGCAATACGGTGAAAAATGTCGGAGTTGTCATGGAAGGTGTCGGTGACACTGTGTCCGGAACCAGTGAGAGTCTGGGACAGATCAAAGATGTGGTAGATAATATCAGCGCCAAACTTACAGATCTGACAGAGAAGCTGGACGGTGCATCCGAAGAGGAAATGATGGATATTCTGGTGCGTTTCCTTGGAGGAGATCCGGATAGTCTGGGGGCATATTTTGCATCTCCCGTAACCATGGAGACCATAGCCATGTATCCGGTGGCTACGTATGGTTCTGCCATGACACCGTTCTATTCCACACTGGCGATCTGGGTAGGTTCTACGATCCTGGTGGCACTGGTGAAAGTAAAAGCCTCTCCGAAAGGGCTTGAAAATGTACAGAGCTATCAATTGTATTTCGGCAGATATTTGCTGTTCTTCTTATTGGCACAGATTCAGGCAGCCATCATTGTGGCCGGAGATCTGTGGCTGTTAAAAGTAAACATTGTGGAACCGGGCTGTTTTTCCTGGCGGCAAGCTTTACGGCTACGGCATTTTCCCTGTTGATCTATTCTCTGACACTGGCATTCGGAGATGTGGGCAAGGCCGTCTGCGTTATTGTTATGGTATTGCAGATCGCTGGTTCCAGCGGTACCTTCCCGATCGAACTGCTACCGGACACCTACCAGAAGATTTATATTTTCTTTCCCTTCCCCTATGCCATCCGGGCCATGCGTGAGGCACTGGCGGGTATGTACGGTACTGCCTATATGGAAGCACTGGCAAAATTGAGCCTGTTTATGATCGAGGGACTGTTGATCGGCCTGGTGATCCGGATCCCGTTCGTAAAACTGAACCATTTTGTGGAAGAGCGTATGGAAGACACTGAGTTAATGTGACACCTGTTCAGAACCATGAAAACGAAAACTCCGCAGGAGTGGGTTTGTGAATGAAGTTCCGAACAGGCAGAAAGGTAAAATCATGGAGAGAAATTACGAAGAAATTTTTCAGAAGGTTCTGGATTACGAGCAGGCCCTTCATGAGAAGAATAGAAAAAGAATAAAGATCGGTCTGAAATGTATCTGGATCGTCCCCTTGTTTTTTCTGGCACTGTTGTTCCTGACTGGCAGCAACAAGGTCATCTTCCTGATCCTGTGGATCGTGTCGCTGTTTGCCCTGTCAATCTATCTGATCGTTGTGGAATATATGGATTATAATCTGCAGGAGAAGATCATGGAGCTCAAAGGAGAAGAAGGCGATCTCAAAGCGGTGACTCCGACAGACTTTGACCGGGCGGCGCAGATCATCCGGGAGACCCGGAAACTGATTGGTGAAGGCCTGAATTCCCCGGTCGAGACCGGGACCGAAGAGAATCCGGAAGACGAAACCGAAGAGGAAAACGAAGACGAGACCGAAGACTGGGAGGATGGTGAATAGTATGCATAATATCTGGAAAATATTTACCACCGACATCCGTCGGATCAGCAATAATGTGGTGGCGGTCGTTATTATCATGGGACTCAGCATCCTCCCGGCACTGTATGCCTGGTTCAACATTTTCTCCAACTGGGATCCTTACGAGCCCGCAGCTACCAGTCAGCTGAAAGTAGCCGTGGCTTCCGATGATGCCGGGGCGGAGATCATGGGGCTGTCTCTGAACGTGGGAGACAGTGTGCTGGAGGCTCTGGGAGCCAATACCACTATCGGCTGGGTGTTCCCGGAGACCACGGAGGAAGCACTGGAAGGTGTGAAGAACAGTGATTACTATGCGGCATTGATTATTCCGGAGACTTTTACTCAGGAAATGCTGGGATTTATCGACGGTGAAGTGGATCATCCCACCATTTACTACTATGAAAATGAGAAAAATGGTATTGCCCCAAAATCACGGGCAAAGCGAAAAATGCTGTGCAGGAACAGGTAAATGCCACCTTTATCAGTACTGTGGCAGAAGCGGTGATGAAAGCGGGAAATGCCCTTTCGGTGGTGAATGCCGGCGGGCAGACCAGTGTGGAAGAATCTCTGGATACCATGCAGGCACAGTTGCAGGACTATGTGGTTATGTTACAGTCCTTCCAGAGTATTATGACCTCCGCGGAGATGATCATGGAGACCAGCCAGAATATGCTTCCGGATATGGATAATATGCTGGAGAATGGACGAAATACCATGATCGGTATGCAGACCATGATCAATTCCAGCGTCGATGCGGTTGACGTTATGGGAGATATGGTGAGCAGCAGTATGGACATGGTCACGGAAGCGTTGCAGTATCTGTCGGTCTTTTCTGATGGATTGTTGGAGCAGATGGGCAGCAACAATGTTGGAAGCACCACGGACACCGGATTGGGCACGGCCATCGGACTGGTACAGGGCATGCAGGCCAATATGGATGTGCTGGGAAGCCTGATCACCGGACAGGATGCTCAGATTCAGGAGATCAACCAGTCTCTGAAAACGATCGAAGCGGATCTGAAACAGCTGCAAGACAGCAAGGGAGATGCATCATGATATCAATACTCTGCGGGCACAGATCCGGGAACAGATCCAGATCTGCAACAAACAGCTGAATAATCTGATGAGTGATTACAATAACAATGTCAGACCTTCTTTCCGGGCTACCGGCAAATCCATGCAGCAGGCTTTCCTGAATGCCGCAGCGATGATGAACGGTACGGATGTGAATATGGATGAAATTTCCGATATTCTGAAAGAGTATCAGCAGACTTTGCAGGAAGGTAATGTCAGCCTGCAGGATTCCCTGGTGATCGCAGGGAACTGCTGGACAAGGTCAGCAAAATAGCAGATAATATAAAACGGATCACCGGTGCGGAGACCTATGAGGATATTTTAAGCGCTATGGCTGCCGATCCGACGGCGGTGGCAGACTTCGTATCTTCTCCGGTCAGACTGGAGACGGTACCTGTTTATCCGGTGGATCATTACGGCTCTGCGGCATCGCCGTTCTATACGATCCTGGCAATCTGGGTGGGAGCGCTGTTCCTGGTGGCTATTATTCACGTGGGTGTGAAACCCATTGAACCGGGGGATCATTATAAGGCGCATGAGAGATATTTTGGCAGATATCTGCTGTTTTTCCTTATCGGACAGGCACAGACACTGCTTATTGTTCTTGGGAACCTTTATTATATTGAGATACAGTGTCAGCACAGGTTTTTATACTGGCTGGCGGCAGCCGTGGCCAGTGCGGCATTCAGCTGCTTTATGTATTCTGTGACTTTCGCTTTTGGAAACGTGGGTGAGGCACTGGCTATTGTAGTCATGGTCATCCAGGTGGCGGGAAGCGGCGGAACGTTCCCTATCGAGGCTCTTCCGCAGGTATTCCAGTGGATCTATCCTTTCCTGCCGTTCCAGTTTGGCATGAAAGCGTTTAAAGAATGTATTGCAGGAATGTACGGCGTGGATTATTGGATCAATGTAGGAAAAATGACACTGTTCCTGATCGTAGCATTGCTGCTGGGACTGGCACTGGAGCCGCCGTTCCGCAAGCTGAATCATATGATAGAGAAGAGTAAAGAGAAGACAGGGTTAATGTTCTGATGAAGATGAAAAAAATGACTTCGGAAAAGAAACATAAAATTACAACCATTGGCTTATGGCTGATCCTCATTCTGTGCACGGCGGTATTGTTCTCCCTGTGTCTCAGTGAGGGGATCGACTATGATGAAGCATACAGTTATCGCACCGCCCATGACAATACGATGATGGGAATCATTCGCGTGGTACTGGCGGCCCATGATACGGATGTGCCGGTATGGTATATGGGATTGCGGCTGTGGTCGTTTCTGGTAGGAGACGGCATTATTGCCTACAAAATGTTTGCATTGCTGGGAACGGTATTGTCCATGCTGCTGGGGCCTGTTGTGATCCGCAGGCAGTGGGAGCGAAGACAGCAGCCCTTTATATGATCATGGTAAGCCTGACACCTGCAATGATGAAGATCAGTGTGAACAACAGAATGTATTCCTGGACGGTGTTTGGAGTTACCGTCTGCGGACTGACCGCTTATTTCCTGCGGGAGCGGCTGAACAGTAAGGCCCTGTGGACGATATTGTTTCTGACGACCTTCTGCGGTATTTTCAGTCATTACTTTACCGCGTTCAGTTACCTGTTTATCTACCTGTATCTGGTGGCGGTGATTTGGCAGCAGGACAGAAAACAGATCTGGAAGCCGTTTGTCTGTGGTGGTTCCGTTGTATTGCTTTTTGTGGCATGGCTGATAAAATCCGATTTCTTTCATCTGCTAGTTTCTGATGGAAACCCGACGAACCGGTCCAAATTCGGTATTTACGAATTTTTGATTTCATTTTCGGAACCGGAGTGAAGTATGCGACCAAAATGGGAGAACTTCTTTTTGTACTGACACTGGTCTGCGCGATCCTCTTTTGGAAGCGGCTGGGGAGAAGAAACGGTGTTTTTGCGGTTCTGTGTACCTGTATTTTCCCAGTAAGCTATTTGATGGCGGCGCTGCTGGCATTACACGCGTCCCACTTTTTTACCTACCGCCATGTTATGCATAGCATGGGATTGTTCTGGCTGGGAATGGCTATCATTTTATCCAGGATCAATTTACAGGAATGGATCGCCTGTCTGTCCTTCACTGTGTGGATGGGAGTGTCGGCCTACGGAATCTCTTATCATGAAGAATATGGTACAATCTCATATCTGGAAGAGACGAAGGCATTTATAGCGGAGAATATGGAGCCGGGAGATGTGGTCGTCTACGATACGGATTCCCGCTTCGGACAGCTATTCGGATGCTATATGCCGGACCAGATCTTTTATACCATGGAAGAGGTGCCGGATCTGGAAGAACTGGTGGGGAAAAGAGTCCGGTATTTCCAGTGTTTCGGACATCTGCTGGAGGAATCGGATAAATATACCGTAACCTATGAAAATATGGGACATTATGGATTTCAGTATATGGATGGGAATACGGATTTTGATATTTTAAAGGTGAACATAACGGAGGAAACGGGAAATGATTAAATGGGTGGAAAGAGGAGTCCTGCTGGCAGCGATACTTTCCATGTTGTTTGTATGGCCGTATGGAGGAATCCGTGAAGATAAAAAGGACAGTTCCTTAAGTGAGGATTATGGATATACAGAGCCCCTGCAGGTGGGAGAATATGCTTCGCAGTATTTTGTTGCGGAGACAGATTTTCTGAAAACACTGGAAATCGCAGTGAACTATAATCAGGAGGAAGAACGGAACGGACTTCTGGGTCTGGAGATATGGAAAGAGGATCGAAGATATATGAAGGTGTGATTCCTTATGATGCCATGGAATCGACAACATTTTTCCCTGCCGTCATCGAGACCCGGCTGAAAAGGGGCGCTGTATATGAATACCGGATCGTGAATCAAAGTATTTCCGAGAATCTGCCGCAGGTAGTATATACTACTACGGAAAAGGCGCATGTACCGGAAAATCAGCAACTGGTGGTACATGAAGCAACTGTGGACGGACAGGCATTGAACCGGTACACCTGGAGAGAGCTGGATGCGGTCAGCGTATTGGAAATCGACAGTTTTATTGCAATCGTGGCTGCAATGATATATGCTGTGTTGGAACAATGGAAAAGAAAGGAAAAAAAGAACAATGAAGTGGGTTAAATTCAGAATAAAGACGGTAACGGAAGCGGAAGATATTATTATCAGCACCCTGTACGATCTCGGACTGGAAGGGGCACAGATCGAAGACAAGGTGCCCCTGACCGCCATGGAGAAGGAGCAGATGTTTGTAGATATCCTGCCGGACGGACCGGAGGATGACGGCATTGCCTATTTAAGTTTTTTTGTAGAGGAAAAAGAGGACGGCAGTCTGGAAGTGGCCGGGGAGAAGACCACGACCGAAGCTGTACTTGCGGATGTAAAGCGGGAACTGGAAGACTTACGCCAGTTTATGGATATCGGCGAGGCTTCTGTTGTGGTAGATGAGACGGAGGACATTGACTGGATCAACAACTGGAAACAGTATTTCCACCAGTTCTATATCGATGATATTCTGGTGATCCCTTCCTGGGAAAATATCAAACCGGAAGATACTGACAAGATGGTGCTTCATATCGATCCCGTACGGCATTTGGCACCGGTATGCATGAGACCACACAGCTGTGTATCCGTCAGCTGCGTAAGTTCATCACTCCTGAGACAGAGCTTTTGGATGTCGGCACCGGCAGCGGTATTCTGGCAATTTTATCCCTCATGTTCGGGGCAAAACATGCCGTGGGAACCGATCTGGATATCTGTGCTGTGGAAGCTGTGGCCCAGAACTGCGAAGTGAATGGAATCGATCCGGCACAGTTTGACATGATGATCGGCAATATCATTACAGACAAAGAAGTGCAGGACAAGGTAGGCTATGAGTGTTATGATATCGTGGTGGCCAATATTCTGGCAGATGTACTGGTACCGTTGACTCCTGTCATCGTACATCAGCTGAAGAAGGGCGGTATCTACATCACCTCTGGCATCATTGATGACAAGGAGCAGACCGTGGTGGAGGCTGTGAAGGCCGCTGGATTGGAAGTACTGGAAGTGACCTACCAGGGAGAATGGGTCAGCGTTACCGCAAGAAAGAATTAAGCGCTTAAAATAGGAGTTTCTATGTATCAGTTTTTTGTAGAACCGGAACAGATCGACGTGGCAGCGAAGAGCGTTATCATCCGGGGAACCGATGTGAATCATATCAAAAATGTACTGCGGATGCGCCCCGGCGAAGAAGTGGCTGTCAGCAATGGAATCGACGGGAAGGAATATCGCTGTGGGATCCTTGCACTGGAAGAGGACTGTGTCCGTCTGGAGCTTCGTTTTATCAAGGAAGACGGAGTAGAGCTTCCGGCGAAGATCTATCTGTTCCAGGGACTGCCCAAGGCGGACAAGATGGAGCTCATCATCCAGAAGGCTGTGGAACTGGGAGCCTTTCAGATCATTCCGGTGGCTATGAAACGCTGCGTGGTGAAATTGGATGAGAAAAAAGCGGACAGCAAAATAAAGCGCTGGCAGGGAATTGCGGAAGCAGCCGCCAAGCAGAGCAAACGAGGCGTGATCCGACGGTGGCACCGGTTATGAGTTATGTGCAGGCGGTGAAAACGGCTTCTGAAATGGATCTGAAACTGGTACCTTACGAGCTGGCGGAAGGAATGCCACAGACGAAACAGCTCATCGAAGCGCAAGACCCGGACAGCAGATCGCTATTTTCATCGGCCCGGAGGGCGGATTGATCCGGAGGAGATAAGACTTGCCACGGAGGCGGGAATTCAACCGATCACTTTGGGGAAACGGATCCTGCGGACGGAGACGGCCGGATTTACGACTATCGCATGGCTGATGTATCAGTTGGAAAATTAGACAGCGGACGGCACGGATCGCCTGCCTGCGGCATATTTTAATCATAAGAAGAATATAGTAATTATTCAGAGCAAAAGGAAAGCCCGGAAGAGTCGATTTGGCGAATAGGGCGCTGAATAGTTACTGAAGAGATAGATAGCAAGGAGAAGAAGAGAATGGAAGTCTATATGGACAATTCCGCTACCACAAGGACATTCCCGGAAGTGGCAGAGTTGATGACGAAGATCATGTGTGAAGATTACGGTAATCCCTCCAGCCTGCATATGAAGGGAGTGGAGGCAGAGAAATACCTCCGCTATGCCAAGGAGACTCTGGCAAGGATTCTGAAGGTGGAGGAGAGAGAGCTTTTATTTACTTCCGGGGGAACGGAATCCGATAATATGGCACTGATCGGCTGCGCCCTGGCGAATTGCCGCAGAGGCAATCATCTGATCACGACGCAGATCGAACATCCCGCTATCCTGCAGACCATGCGTTATCTGGAGACCCAGGGGTATCGTGTCACTTATCTGCCGGTGGATCCCTGCGGACGTATCCGGCTGGAAGACTTACGCAGAGCCATGACACCGGAGACCATTCTGGTATCTATCATGCACACGAATAACGAGATCCCCTGCAGCCCATTGAGGAAGCCGGAGCTCTGATCGAACAGATGAACCGGATACGCTGTTCCATGTGGATGCGGTACAGGGATTCGGAAAATCCCGGATCTATCCCAAGAAGATGCACATTGATCTGCTGTCCGTCAGTGGACACAAGATCCACGGACCGAAGGGCGTCGGACTGCTGTATGTAGGGGAACGGGTGAAGATCCAGCCCATCGTATTCGGTGGCGGACAGCAGCAGAACCTCCGCTCCGGTACCGAGAATGTGCCCGGTATTGCGGGACTTGCAAAAGCAGCGGAAATGCTCTATAGTCATTTTGATGAGGATCATGCCAGACTCTGCGCCTGCAAGAGACGATTCATTGAAGGTGTGGAAAGACTGGATCAGGTGAAGGTCAACGGACTTTTGCCGGATGCACCGTACGGTGAGGAACGGCGGCACACATTGTCAGCGTATCTTTGCCGGCGTCAGAAGTGAAGTGCTCCTGCTTGCACTGGAGGACAAGGGACTTTATGTTTCTGCAGGAAGCGACTGATCTGCAAACAAGCAGCAGCATTCTGCTATAGTGAAAGCCATCGGCATCGATAAATCCCTGCTGGATTCCACCATACGTTTCAGTTTTCCGTATTTACCACGGAAGAAGAGATTGACGTATGTCTCCAGGCATTGTACAATATAGTACCTATGTTACGCAGATACAGTCGCAGATAAGCGATTTGAGAAACACTCAGAAAAACGAACGTGTTTACATCATTTTGATAAAATATGCCGAGATTGGCATTAAGGGAAAGAACCGTTACCTGTTCGAAGATGCTCTGGTACGCCAGATTAAGTATGCACTGAAAAAGTGTGAGGGAGAATTCCTGGTGCACAAGACACAGGGCCGTATCTTCGTAGATGCAGAGTCAGAATTTGACTACGATGAAGTTGTGGCACACTTACAAAGAGTCTTCGGAATCTCCGGAATCTGCCCGGTAGTGCACGTACAGGATGAGGGCTTTGAGCTGTGTGAAACCGTGATTGACTACATTGCAAAAGTATATCCCGATTGCAATCAGACGTTCAAGGTGGCAGCGAGACGTGCCCGGAAAAATTACTAAAGGATTCCATGACCATCAACATGGATATGGGAGAAGCTATCCTGAAGGCTTATCCCAATATGAAGGTGGATGTACATCATCCCGATATTATGCTGAACATTGAGATCCGTGAAGAAATCTATATCTACTCCGTGATCCTACCCGGTCCCGGAGGAATGCCCGTAGGTACCGGTGGCAAGGGAATGCTGCTTCTCTCCGGTGGTATTGATTCTCCCGTGACAGGTTATATGATCGCCAAGAGAGGCGTCAAGATCGATGCGGTATATTTCCATGCACCGCCTTACACCAGTGAGCATGCGAAGCAGAAAGTAGTGGATCTGGCGAAGATCGTTGCCCGTTACACCGGACCGATCTATCTGCATGTGATCGATTTTACCGATATTCAGTTATATATTTATGAAAATGTCCTCATGAGGAACTGACCATTATCATGCGCCGTTACATGATGCGTATTGCGGAACAGATCGCGAAAGAGACTGAGTGCCTGGGCCTGATCGCGGTGAGAGCATCGGACAGGTGGCATCCCAGACCATGAATTCCCTGATTGCTACCAATGAAGTATGTGAGCTGCCGGTCTACCGTCCGCTGATCGGTTTGACAAGCAGGAGATCGTAGAAGTATCCGAGAAGATCGGGACTTATGAGACTTCCATTCTGCCCTATGAAGATTGTTGTACCATCTTCGTGGCAAAACATCCCGTGACGAAACCGAACGTGAAGGTGATGCAGACATGAACACAATCTGGCTGAGAAGATCGACGAACTGGTGAAGACCGCACTGGAGACCAAAGAACTGATCATTGCGGAAGCATAAGGTGCGAATGCAGAGTAACTATTCAGAACCGGGGAAACAGAGGTACTGAATAGTTACTTTTTTGAAATGGCATATAAAAAACACCTCAAGAGGATTGCGTCTCTCAAGGTGTTCTCTGTTTTACTATGTATTCGGAATTCCGAATCGGTAACTTATACCAGATAAGGCTTTAATACTTCCAGAACCTCATCAGCGCCATCCTCTGCATGGATGTTCAGGTCGATAGGCTTGGAAAGATCCAGGCTGAAGATACCCATGATGGACTTTGCATCAATTACGTATCTGCCGGATACAAGATCGAAATCATAATCGAACTTAGTAATATCGTTTACGAAAGATTTTACCTTATCAATAGAATTTAAAGAAATCTGAACTGTCTTCATGTTGACTACCTCCTTAATGTGTGTCATACCTTCTGACTTTATATTAATGGGGAACGCTCAAAGTCAAGACGAAAACAATACAAAAAAAGTGAGGAATCCTATGAAAAGTGTAGCATTACACAACCTCGGATGTAAGGTTAATTCCTATGAAATAGAAGTAATGCAACAAATGTTACAAGAAAAAGGTTATACTATTGTACCATTTGATGAAACCGCAGATATTTATATTGTAAATACCTGCACAGTTACCAATATTGCAGACCGGAAAAGCAGACAGATGCTTCATCGTGCGAAGCAGAAAAATCCGGCGGCACTGGTGGTGGCTGTGGGATGCTGCGACCGGAAGGGAAGATGTTGAGCAGGATCCCTGCATCGATCGGCGATCGGCAACAACCGCAAGAAGAACCTGGCATCCATTCTGGAGGAATATTTGCAGGATCTGGAACAGGAAGATGCGGTGGCAGAGAATGCAGAAAATGCCGGACATGGTGTGGACAAGACTCTGCATGACACTACTGTTATAGACATTAACCATACTGCAGAATACGAAGAAATGACTCTGAAACAGACGGAGCACACCGAGCCTATATTAAAATTCAGGACGGATGCAATCAGTTCTGCTCTTACTACGTTATCCCTATGCCAGAGGCAGAGTCCGCAGCCGCAGGGCGGAAGATATCATCCGGGAGATCACCGGCATGGCACAGAACGGATACCGGGAGATCGTATTGACAGGTATCCATATCAGTTCCTACGGCATTGATTTCGACGAGGAAGCCTGGAAGCGGGGAGAAAGTGTCTCCGTATTAAAAGAAGATGAGGAGAGAAGAGATTATTCCGGCAGCAGTAAGCTGATCGATCTGCTGGAACGGATTATGATATTGAAGGTATTGAGCGGATCCGTATCGGTTCCCTGGAACCCCGCATTATTACGGAGGAGACGGCAGCCAGAATGGCGGCACTGCCGAAGCTGTGTCCCCATTTCCATCTGTCCTTGCAGAGCGGCTGTGATGCCACGCTACGCCGTATGAACCGTAAATATACTTCCGAAGAATATGCGGAGTGTTGCGCTGCTTCGTAAGGTATTTGACCATCCAGCCATCACCACAGATGTCATTGTGGGTTTCCCGGGGGAGACTGAGGAAGAGTTTGCGCAGACAAAGGAATTTTTAGACCGGATTCAATTCTTCGAGATGCATATTTTCAAGTATTCCAAACGGGCAGGCACCAGAGCGGCCGTGATGTCTCATCAGGTGCCGGATCCCGTGAAGACCACCAGAAGTGCGGAACTTCTGGCTATGGAGAAGGAACAGTCGAAGTTCCGGACCCACTATGTGGGACGGGAGGCGGAGGTGCTTCTGGAGGAGACCAAGGAGATCGGCGGAATGGAATATCTGCTGGGACACACGAGAGATTATGTCAAACTGGCTGTCTCTGTGAAGGAAAATAAAAAAAATGTTGCAAATACCGTGATATGCGGCAGGGTACAGGGGTTTTTGACGGATGAAATCCTATTACTATCACCCCTTGAATTTTCAAAGTAAATGCGGTAATATAAGGCATAACGGAAAGATTTGCCCTATGGCAGAAAAAGAGGATCGTATGCAGGACTTAGGAAATACACAATACTTCAAGGTAGAGACAGAACCTGAGACCGGTGTGAAGCTGGTGCTTTCTACCGTATATGAGGCACTGACGGAAAGGGATACAACCCGGTGAACCAGATCGTAGGTTACATAATGAGCGGGGACCCTACTTATATTACCAGTCACAAAAATGCCCGCAGCCTCATCATGAAGGTAGAGCGTGACGAACTGGTGGAAGAACTGCTCACGGAGTATATCAGGACAAAACACTGGAAATAATTACAGTTATCAGGAGGACCCACATGCGTATTATGGGGTTGGATTTCGGCTCACGTACCGTGGGCGTGGCGATTAGTGACAGTCTGCTGTTGACAGCGCAGGGTGTGGAGATCGTTCGCCGCAAAGAAGAGAATAAATTACGACAGACGCTGGCCCGGATCGAAGAACTGATCGTGGAGAATGAAGTGGAAGAGATCGTACTGGGACTTCCCAAGAACATGAACGATACCGAGGGTGTCCGCGTGGAACTGACCAAGGAGTTCAAGGAGAAGCTGGAGCGCAGGACCGGTCTCCCGGTATATTTCTGGGATGAGAGACTGACGACTGTGGCAGCGGACAAAGCCATGATGGAAGCGGGAATCCGCCGTGAGAACCGTAAGGATTACGTGGATATGATCGCAGCTACTCTGATATGCAGGGCTATCTGGATCGCAGGAACAATGAGAAGAAAAAGGAAACAGAATGAGTAAATTGGAAAAGATTACATTTCGCCCCGAAGGCGAAGAACCTGTAGAATTTTATGTACTGGAACAGACCAGGATCGGTGGACACAATTACATCCTGGTAACCGATGTGGAAGAGGGAGACGGAGATGCCCTGATCCTGAAGGATATGTCTCAGGATCGTGAAGAAGAGCATTTATGATGTAGTCTCCGATGATGAAGAACTGGAAGCGGTATCCGGGTATTTGCGGATATGTTAGAGGACGTTGATTTAATTTAGATCATATCCTATGGATTGTTCCGTGCCATGCACTCACACAATCCGTTCCAATATTCGCATATCGTGAAGCATTCGCACCGCTTTTATGCTCATATTGGGGCAGGTCATTAAGCCATAAAATCACTCCTGTGCAAGCACGTCCTGTTTTCAGGCTTATGACCTTGATATATGATAAATACAGGCAGTTCTGCGAGAAGGACGGTCTTATATTTATATATGATTTGTATGATTGGCAGAGAGGGATATTGGAGGCTTTGCCGGTTTCAGCATATAATGGTTTTGTGCTAAAGTGACAGGGAATACACGAAGGGCATGAGAGATGCCGTTATTTTGATGGAATCGTAAGATCTGGGATGTCTGATCTCCACGGGAGTCTTTGAGAAGAGAGCCGGAAGGAGCAGGCGTGAAATCACAGATCTTTGTTTGCAGAGCATAACAATCCGTTCTAACGCCGGGATACATACACTAAGAACAGTTGTATAGACGTATAGAATTTGGAGGTAATTTCGTTGAAAAAAGAAAAAAGAGAATAGTAACGTTTCAGGTCTGAAGATCATTCCTTTGGGAGGCCTGGAGCAGATCGGTATGAACATTACTGCCTTCCAGTACGAGGACAGTATTATTGTGGTGGACTGCGGACTGTCTTTCCCTGCGGATGATATGCTGGGAATCGATCTGGTCATTCCCGATGTAACATATCTGAAGGATAATATCGATAAGGTAAAGGGATTTGTCATCACTCATGGACATGAGGATCATATCGGAGCACTGCCCTATGTGCTGCGTGATATCAATGTGCCCATCTACGCAACCCGCCTGACCATGGGGATCATTGAGAACAAGCTGACAGAGCATAACCTCATGAAGAAGACCAAACGCAAAGTGGTGAAGTTCGGTCAGTCCATCAATCTGGGTGATTTCCGTGTGGAATTCATCAAGACGAATCACAGCATCGTAGATGCCGCAGCACTGGCAATTTATTCCCCTGCCGGTATCGTGGTACACACCGGAGACTTCAAGGTAGACTATACTCCGGTCTATGGAGATGCCATTGATTTACAGCGTTTTGCCGAGATCGGTAAAAAGGGTGTACTGGCACTGATGTGCGATTCCACCAATGCCGAGCGTCCCGGTTTTACCCCTTCCGAGAAGACCGTAGGTAAGACATTTGATACCTTATTTGAAGAACATAAAAATACCAGAATTTTTGTGGCGACTTTCGCATCCAATGTGGATCGTGTACAGCAGATCATCAACACGGCCTATAAATTCGGCCGTAAAGTAGCTGTGGAAGGCCGCAGTATGGTGAATATCCTGGATACCGCCATCAAGCTGGAGTGCATCAATATCCCCGAGAATACACTGGTGGATCTGGATCAGATGAAGAATTATCCCGATGAGCAGCAGGTGATTATCACCACCGGAAGCCAGGGCGAAAGTATGGCAGCCCTGTCCCGTATGGCCAACAATATGCACCGTAAGATCACGATCGGTGCGGGGGATACCGTAATCTTCTCCTCCAACCCCATCCCGGGCAATGAAAAGTCCGTCACCAAGATCATCAACGAGCTGCTCCGCAAAGGCGCAGATGTTATTTTCCAGGATGCTCATGTATCCGGACATGCCTGCCAGGAAGAGATCAAGCTGATCTATACCCTGATCCATCCGAAGTACGCAGTACCCGTGCATGGTGAATACAAGCATCTGAAGGCACAGGCCAAGATTGCAGAGAGTCTGGGCATCAGTAAGGACAATATCTTCATCCTGTCCTCCGGAGATGTATTGGAAGTCAGCGAGGAACAGGCCAAGGTCAATGGCAGAGTACCCGTAGGAGCTATTCTGGTGGACGGTCTGGGTGTCGGTGATGTCGGAAATGTAGTATTGAGAGATAGACAGCATCTGGCAGAAGATGGTATTATGATCGTGGTCATGAGTCTGGACAAGGCCAGTGGAGAACTGGTAGCAGGTCCCGACATTGTATCCAGAGGTTTTGTATATGTGAAGGAATCCGATGAACTTATCGAGGAAGCCAGACGCACCGTGGATGATGCGCTGCAGGCATGTCTGGATAAGGGAATTACGGACTGGGGTAAACTGAAGACCACCACCAAGGATGTCCTCGGCGATTATGTATGGAAGAAGACCAAGAGACGTCCCATGATCCTTCCGATCATTATGGAAGTGTAATAGCAGCGATTGCTGGAAAGGTCGTAAGCAGATGAAGATTACATCGGACGAAAATGTAAATCAGGCTGTAGAGCAGATGGTACAGGCGATTCGTAATACCGACGCTTATCTGGAATATCAGAAGCAGCTGGCCCGCGTGAAGGAGCAACCGGAACTTAAGAGACAGATCGATGAATTCCGGACCAGAAATTTTGAATTGCAGACCAGCAAGGACACCAACTTTGATAAGCTGGATCAGTTTACCAGAGAAAACGAAGCTTTCCGGGAGAATCCACTGGTGTCGGATTTTCTGGCGGCGGAGCTGGCATTTTGCCGTATGATGCAGGGGATCGGACTTTACGTTACCGATCAGATGCATTTTGAGTGAGCAAAAGGAAAGTCTCGAAGAGACGATTTTGCGAATGTATGGATCGAAATGCGGATTACTTGGATAAGAAAGGACAGAACACATGAAGGCAGCAAATTTGGCAGGTGCCGTATTGGGCGCTATCTTAAAAGTGGCATTTGCAGTGATCGTGGTATATCTGGTGTACACCGGAGCGTCTACATGCTACGACTATGGTTATCGTATTTTCACAGAACCGGCGGTCTCTGCCGGAGAGGGACGTAAGATCACAGTAACCCTGACCTCGGACATGTCCGCAACGGAGATTGGCACAATTATGCAGGAAAAGGGCCTGACACGTGACAGCAGACTGTTCGCATTACAGTATCTGTTATCTGAGAATAAGAAGGACTGGCAGCCCGGAACTTATGAGCTGAGTACTGCCATGACCGCAGAGGAAATGATGGAAGTCATGGCCGGACAGACGGAAAGCGCAACGGAAGAGACAGTGGAGACTATAGACAACGGCAGTGCGATTACCGGTGAGACACAGGATACCACTGCAGTTGCACAGTAAAGTGTGAAATGAGGGACAGTATGATGTAGACGAGAGAATGTCCGCGTTTATCGATTCCCTGGACAGCGGGAATCCGGCGTGGCTGAATGAGATTGAAAAATTCGCTCTGGAGACACAGGTTCCCATCATACGCAGATCCATGCAAAGTCTGCTGAAATTTTTGCTGAAATTTACAAAGCCGAAGAGCATCCTGGAAGTTGGGACTGCTATCGGCTTTTCTGCGTTACTGATGAGTGAATATGCACCGGGGGATTGTCATATCACGACGATCGAAAAATATGAGAAAAGAATTCCTATCGCAAAAGAGAACTTCCGTAAGGCAGGCAGGGAAGACCGGATCACTCTGCTGGAGGGTGATGCTACGGAGATCTGCGGGAACTGGAAGGCACCTATGATGTGATCTTTATGGATGCGGCGAAGGGACAGTACATTCATTTCCTGCCGGATATCTTACGCCTGTTGGCCCCCGGCGGACTGTTGATTTCCGACAACGTATTACAGGACGGTGATATCATAGAATCCCGTTTTGCCGTAACCAGAAGGAACCGGACCATTCATGCAAGGATGCGGGAATATCTGTATGAATTGAAACATCATCCGGAACTGGAGACGGTGATCCTGCCGGTAGGTGATGGAGTGACACTGAGTACGAAGAAAGAGGAAAGCACGGTTACTCAAAATAAATAACATAATAATACGGGTATTCCCAGGTCTGGTAAGCCAGTCCGGACTCTGACAGATTCTGCAGGAATTCATTGTTCTTTTTGTATACCACATAGACGGAAGAAGGACTGATCTTCGTGGAATAGTCGGTGAGAAAATGATAAGTGTGTATACCGTCGGTAAAGGTTTCTTCATCCTGAGTATCATAAGGAGATGCGGGATAATAATAAGAAGAAAAACTCCTTCATGTTGACCAGATCCACATAGAGATCCGCATAATCCAGGTTGAGATTCACATCATCCACACACTCCCGGAAGGAGATGGAATACAGATAATTCGGGCAGACGTCGGTCATGGTATAGACCCGGAAATAAAAGCTGCAGAAAGAGATGCACCATAAGAGATAACCGGCGGACAAAGGAGCATAAAGCCTGTGTGATAAGAGGACAGGAAACGGCAGCAAAGGAAAAGTCCTTTTATCAGGAAGAAGAGATAACAGATAAAGAAACTGTTAGCCCGGTAGACATAGCCGGATCCGGACAGACCAATGGTGATGAGACCGCTGAGAAAGAACAGCAGATAGATACTGTCGGCCTGAAAAGTCCGCTTGTACAGAGAGACAAGAAAACTGTAAACTGCACCGATAAATCCCAGAACAATAAAAGGAATGGATAAGGGATAAAGCGTGTAAAATTTAGGTACGGCATCTAAACGGTAGGAACCACATGTCAAGGTAATCTTTATGATATCTTTTATATTTTCCCAGAAAGAAGTGACTCCCACATCGGACATGCGCTCGGAGGCGATGGGAGATATGGTAAGCAGAAAATGAATGGTTTCCCAGTGGAATAACAGGGAGCATACAAATAATATTACGGGCAGAGCTGTAATACATACACATGCAGCCCAGAGCAGAACCCGGCGGAAGGATATTTCTTTCGTGTATAGCAGATACAGGGAAATGCAGATCAGAAAAATAGGGATCAGGAAGTAACTCAGTGCATACGAATACATCGTGATACCAAAAAAGACTCCGGATAATATAAGGTTCCGAAGGGTCTTAGTCTGTGTGAAACGGATGAGAAACAGCAATGCTACAGCTGAGCAGCACAACATAAGATTACAGTCCAGGGCAAAACGGGCGGACATGATATAATAGGGGCAGACTGCCAACAGGAAAGCAGCAGCAATACTCCATTTTTGATCATCGAACACCAGACGGATACTTTTGGTCCCGACAAAAAACAGCAACAGGCTTGCAAGGACTGCGGGAATTTTGAGAAGCGTAAGAGACAGGTTGCCCTGTCCGACTGTCGGATCAGCAGAGCCAGTAAGTAGGTATAAAGAGGACTCTGACCACCATAAAAATTCTGAGGGTAAAAAGGGCGTACATTGAGATACCGGTCGGTTCCGTAATGAGCCAGACACCAGGCATTATAACCCAGTCCTGCTTCATCGATATGAAGAACGTCAGGCAGGCTTTCCAGACGATAAACGCGCAGGAAGACCGCAATGAGAAACAACAGCAGGAGGGCTGCGGAATACCAGTATTTTTTCACCAGAGATTTCAGATCCTTCATTTGTGGATACCTCGCAATCAATCAAAATAAAATAAGTAATACGGTGAAAATTCTACCGTATGGCAGGAAAGTCCGGAATCGTTCAGATAAGAAATAAATTCCTGATTTTCTTTGCGGACAATGTAGGCTGCGGAAGGAGAGAGCGGAGTGGAAGCATTCAGTATATAATGCTTGGGGATTTCATCGTCTTCTTCCCGGGCGGACAGGGGAACGCGCTCATAAGGAGAAATAGGATAATAAAAATACAAAAACTCCTCTACATCAACGCAGTCCGCATAGATTTCTTTATCCCCGAGATTTTCGTCAATATAGGTGACAATGTCGGAAATATCGGCAAAATAGAAGGAATTTGCATAGGTATGCAGATCCAGCACGGAATATATAGTGTAATAGTAACGCATAAACGAAGCAATCCACAGCACATAGCCATAAGCCAGAATGCTCAGAAATGCTTTCCGGTAAACGGTAAGAAAATCGCAACATGCCCGGATACCACGGAGAAAAAAGAACAGATAACAGATATAGATGCTGTTGGCACGATATAGATGATCTGTAGGTGTCAGAGCAACCACAAAGGACAGCTGATGAAATAGAACAGATATACTGTGCCGGAATGAAAACAGCGTGTCCGGAAGGAATTTCCGAAGTCATAAACGGAACATAACATTCCCAACAGGATAAAGGGATGGAAACCGGGTATAAGGTATAGAATTTATCCACGGAATCCATAGGGATAAATACTGTATGTCAGAGTGATCTTAAGGTTGTTCCACAGATTTGCACCCAATGAGGAAAAAGAAATTTCATCCATGCGGTTGCCGGAAATAGGAGAAATTGTAAAGCCGAGAAAATGAATAGGCTCTGCATGGAAGAGAAGTGTGTAGGTAAAAAGGATCACGGGCAATGCCGTAATGCAGACACTGACCGCCCACAACAGTATTCTGGAAAACGTGATTTTTTTATGGTAAAGCATGTAAAGAGAGATCGGAACCAGAAAAATAGGTATGATCAGGATAACTCAATGCATAAGAGTACAAGCTGATACCGAAGCAGACTCCGGACAGAAGTAAAGTATGTAGTTTTCCTGTTTTCAGATACAAAAGCAGTACAAGAACAGAACAGGAAATGCAGCACAACATCAGATTGCAGTCCAGGGCATAACGTCCGGACATCACAAAATACGGGCAGAAACACAGAAAAAGAGCAGCAGCGAGGGTGATTTTTTTATTATCAAAGATAAGGGACATGCTCCTGGTGCCGGTGATACAGAAGAAGACTGGCAAAGGCAGCAGGAAATCTTACCAGAAAAACGGACAAATTCCCTTCCCGAAAACTTGATCGCAATACGACAAGGTAAAGTATAGAGGGCTTTGGCCACCGTAAAAATTCTGCGGATAGAAAGGCAGCACATTGAGATAACGATCGGTACCGTAATTGGCCAGACACCAGGAGTTATATCCAAGAGCAGCTTCGTCTATATGTAAAACATCCGGTAAAACGGTCAGTTTATAGAATCTTAAAAATACTGTGACACAAAACAGAAAAAGTAATGTGATCTGATACCAGTTTTGTTTGCATAAATTCTTCATCTCGTGTATCCTTATATATTATGATGTCGGGGTCAAAAGCCCCCGACTTTGATGCCTACGGATTGTTCCGTGCTACGCACTCCCACAATCCTACCCAATATTCGCATATCGTGGGATTATCATCCCACTTTTCCCGCTGATCTCCCTGTTGTATAATGCGGGATTTCACGGATACCTGCTGCTGGGATATGTGGTGTATCTGCTGGGATCGAAAAAGGGAAAGCGGATTTTGCTGATAGTACCCACACTGCTGGTGTTTGCGGTATGCATTCTTTCCCCGGTCAACGGAGAACTGCGCTATATGCTGCCGGTGATGATAATGCTTCCGCTAAATCTGACATGGTGTGCTTATCAGGAAAGAGAATCTGTTGCAGAAAAAGAGGAGAAATAAAATGACATATAAAAAACCGGAACTTTTAATCCCGGCCAGCAGCCTGGAAGTATTAAAAACGGCTGTTATTTTTGGCGCGGATGCTGTTTATATCGGCGGAGAAGCTTTTGGACTGCGGGCCAAGGCAAAAAATTTCAGCAGTGAAGAAATGGCGGAAGGAGTTGCATTCGCCCATGCACATGGAGTGAAGGTTTATGTGACGGCCAATATTCTGGCGCACAATTATGATCTCGAGGGAGCCAGAAAATATTTTGCCGAGCTGCGGGATATGAAGCCGGAGCAGCCGGATGCGCTGATCATTTCCGATCCGGAATGTTCATGATCGCCAAAGAAGTCTGGCCCCAGGTGGAGGTGCATATTTCCACGCAGGCCAACAATACCAATTATGAGACATATCTGTTCTGGTGGAAGCTGGGAGCCAAAAGAGTGGTGTCTGCCAGAGAACTGTCACTGGTAGAGATCAAGGGAATCCGGGAGAAGATTCCTGCGGAAATGGAGATTGAGAGTTTTGTCCACGGGGCAATGTGTATCTCTTATTCCGGCAGATGTCTGCTGAGCAATTTCTTTACAGGAAGAGACGCCAACAGAGGTGCCTGCACACATCCCTGCCGCTGGAAATATGCGGTGGTGGAGGAGACTCGTCCCGGAGAATATCTGCCGGTCTACGAGAATGAGCGGGGGACATATATTTTCAACTCCAAGGATCTGTGCATGATCGAACATATTCCGGAGCTGGTGGAGGCAGGAATCGACAGTCTCAAGATCGAGGGGCGTATGAAGACCGCATTGTATGTGGCAACGGTAGCCAGAACCTACCGGAAGGCCATTGATGATTATTTTGCCGATCCGGAGCTGTACGAGAAAATATGGACTGGTATAAGGCAGAGATCTCCAAGTGCACCTATCGTCAGTTTACGACGGGGTTCTATTTCGGCAAGCCGGATGAAAATACGCAGATCTATGATAATAACACTTACGTGAACGAATATATTTATCTGGGAATTGTGGAGGCAGTAAAGGATTCTCTGTGCCGGATCGAGCAGCGGAACAAATTCTGCGTGGGCGATTCCATAGAAATCATGAAGCCTGACGGCACCAATGTACCGGTCACGGTGGAAGCTATGTACACCGAGGAGGGAGAAAGTGTGGACAGTGCACCCCATCCCAAGCAGGTGCTGTGGATAAAGTTATCCATGCCGCCGCAGGAATTTGATTTGCTGCGTCAGAAAAATGCTGATTGAGAAGAGTGACCGGAGGTAACGCCTTATGAAAGGGAAGGCAAATTCATAAAGGAGTGTCCATAGGTGCCTATAGTATTCTCATCGCTTTTATGCTGTTGCTGTTGTGGACAGTACTCAGGTATCCGGGGAATCATCTGATCCCATGGCAGATGGCTCTGGGGGTGGCGGCTGCTACAGTGTTGCTGCTGGCGGCCGGTGCGGCATGGAATAAAATATATACGGTGACAGGCCGGAGAAATTCGCTGTATGCCGCAGCGCTGGTATTGTTGGGGTGCTGCTTTATGTGGTTTCATTGAGCCGGCAGGGGAATGAGAATACTCTGCTGGATTACACCTATGTCTATCGGGATGCTCTGAATCTGGCGAACGGGAGAGAACTGGAAGACACCAATTATTTTTTGACCTATTCGAATAATCTGAAGCCGATGCTTTTGCTTTCCGTTCTGTTTCGGATGGCATTGCTGATGGATGTGTCCCCGTTTTATTTTGTTTTGCTGCGGAATGTAATTCTGGTGATGCTGGTGGCATGTGCCTGTGGTTATCTTGCGGAACGGAATGGGGATACTTGCTGGAGATTTCCGTTCCTGCTTGCCTTTCTGCTTCCGATGTGGGAGATGACTGCCGTGTTTTATACGGATTCCATGAGCTTCGGTATGGGAATCCTGGGACTGGCTTTCCTGAAATTGGCGGCAGCATCCAGGGGGAAGCGCCGGCAGATCCTGTGGGCGCTGCTTGCGGCCGGTATGGCAGTACTGGCAGGCACATGGAAGATCAGTGATCATACCGCTGATCGCATGCGCTGTGATCCTCTTGTGGCAGAGAGTGTCGGTGGACCGTCGAGTGACATTGCTGTTTGGAGGTTTTGTCGTGATTCTGGGGTGGCTCTGCAGCTCTGGGCCAATTCCTACGAGATCGCAAAGGAAGCATCTGAAACAGCCAATCCTGTGATCAGCTGGGTGGCACTGGGAATGAAGGAAGACGGTTCCTGGACCAACAACAGAGAGTTTGTGGATCATATGTATGAATTTTCCACCAGACAGGAAAAACAGCAATACAGTATGGAATATATTCGCGAAAACAGATCGAATTCTGGAATCCCGTACATTAGCGCAAAAGGCAAGCTATAATTTTGCCAACGGAAATCTGGGGGCCAGTGCATTTTTGAACGTGGAGTACAGCGATGGAACCCTGCTCTGGGAAATGTTTTCGCCCTGGGGAAAATACTACTGGCGCACCTGTCAGTATTGTTTCTGCTACCTGGTGTCCATGTATGTGCTGTTACTGATCGGATGATCCTCAGCCTTCGCAATATTATCAGAGATCGGGAACCACCTGTAATGTTGATGATCATCAGTTGGGATTTATCGGTATCGTTGTTTTTAATGTTCTGGGAAGCCAGTGGAAGACAGATGTACAATCAGATGCGGAATCCTGCTGGGAAGTGTTCTGAGTATAGAGTATTTTGGAAAAACTTATCACTAAAACCTCGAAAATAATAATTGACCATTATAACGCACATGTTGTACACTGTATTCGATATTATTCTATAGTATGATGCCAGGGTCAAAAGGTCTAAGCCCACATGAGCTTGCTCATATTGAGTAGGATCGTGAGAGTGCGTAGCCTGGAACAATCCAGAAACCATCACAGTATACCGAAGGAGTAGGGACATGCGCGAAGAATTGAATGTAGAGGAGCTTTTTGCCAGCAAGGTGTTTACCCTGGGCAAGATGAAAGAGAGGCTCCCAAAGAGTACTTACAAAGAAGTGGAGAAGATCGTGGATCGAGGGAGGAGAACTTTCCTGGCAGCTGCGGATGTAGTGGCAAGTGCCATGAAGGATTGGGCCATCGAGAACGGTGCCACTCATTATACCCACTGGTTCCAGCCGTTGACCGGCATTACAGCAGAGAAACATGATGCTTTTGTGACACATCCTGATGAGGGATGGCCGGATGATCGTGGAATTTTCCGGCAAAGAACTGATCGAGGGAGAGCCCGATGCATCTTTCCCTTCCGGAGGCTTACGTGCTACCTTTGAGGCAAGAGGTTACACTACATGGGACATCACCTCCCCCGCATTTATCAAAGAGACCGCTACCGGTCCGACCCTTTGTATTCCTACAGCATTCTGTTCTTATACAGGTGAAGCACTTGATAAGAAGACTCCGTTACTTCGTTCCATGGAGGCTCTGAGCAAGCAGGCGATCCGTATCGTCCGCCTGTTCGGCAATACAGAAGCTACCAAAGTACTGCCTTCCGTTGGCGCGGAGCAGGAATATTTCCTGGTAGATTCTGCCAAGGCTTTGCGGCGTGAAGATATTATTTTCGCCGGACGAACCCTGTTCGGTGCTCCCGCCGAAGGGCCAGGAGATGGATGACCACTACTACGGCGTTATCCGCGAGCGGATCGGTGGTTTCATGCATGATGTCAATATCGAGCTGTGGAAGCTGGGTGTAACATCAAGACCCAGCATAATGAGGGCAGCTCCCGCACAGCATGAAGTGGCGCCCATCTACGAGTCTGCCAATGTGGCAGTGGATGCATAACCAGCTGGTAATGGAGACTCTGAAGCGTGTGGCAGGCAAGCACGGTCTGCGCTGCATGCTGCATGAGAAGCCTTTTGCCGGAGTAAACGGTTCCGGTAAACATAACAACTGGTCCATCACTACGGACAATGGGGTAAACCTTCTGGAGCCAGCCAGACCCCAATGAAAATATTCAGTTCCTGCTGGTTCTTGCTTGTATCATGAAAGCTGTAGATACCCATGCGGATCTGCTGCGTCAGAGTGCGTCAATGTAGGTAACGATCGTAGACTGGGCGGTTACGAGGCACCTGCCATTATTTCGATCTTCCTGGGCGAACAGCTGGAGGATGTGGTGGCACAGCTGGTGGAGACCGGTAAAGCAGACAATCTGAAAGAAGGCGGTGTACTTCGCACCGGTGTATCCACATTGCCGGATTTTGTAAAGGATGCTACCGACAGAAACCGTACTTCACCGTTTGCCTTTACAGGAAATAAATTCGAATTCCGTATGGTGGGAAGCGAGGATTCCATCGGAAGCCCCAACACCACCCTGAATGCCATTGTGGCAGAGGCGCTCTGCGAAGCTGCAGACCGTCTGGAAGGCGCGAAAGATTTCGATATGGCAGTCCATGATCTGATCAAGGAATATATGACGGAGCACCAGCGTATTATTTTCAATGGCAACGGTTATGCCAGGGAATGGGAAGAGGAAGCAGCCAGAAGAGGATTGCCCAATATTCCTTCCATGGTAGCAGCAGTAGATACTCTGACTACTCCCAAGGCTATCCATCTGTTTGAAAAGTTCGGTATTTTCACCGAGGCAGAGCTGCGTTCCCGCGCGGAGGTACTGTACGAGACCTATGCAAAGACCATCAATATCGAGGCACTGACTATGGTGGATATGGCAAACAAGCAGATCATTCCTGCAGTCATGAAATACAGCAAGTCGCTGGCAGATGCTGTTATTGCTATTACGGAAGCTGGCGGAGACACCTATGTGCCTACCGTATGTTGCAGCAGATCACAGAAGCTGACAGAGATGGAAAAGGCATCCGAGGCACTTCTCGAGGTGGAGAAAAAGGCATCCGCCATGGAGAGAGGCAAGGAGCAGGCATTCTGTTATCATGATGAAGTCATGGTGGCAATGAACGCACTGAGAAAACCTGCGGATGAACTGGAAAAGCTGGTAGACAAGAAGTACTGGCCGTTCCCGACCTATGCGGATCATTGTTTGAGGTATAGAGCACTTGAGAGATCGCTTCGGATGCAAAGTAAAGCCTCGTAGAGGCGATTTTGCGAATGGAGTTCTGAATAGTTACAATTTTTTCAAAAAAGGTATTGCATTCAAAAAAAATCTGTTGTATAGTAATGAGCCATAGAGGGCGATCCTCACAAGTTAATATTTTTCAATGCAGAGCAGAAGGCGTTTACACTAGGAAGTGTAGCGCCTTTTTGTTGCTATTCAGCCGTAACTATCGTACATCTTCGGCGAATGCTTGCATGCGCAAGAAGATGTAACGATAGTATTCAGCAAGTAACATAAGCAAAGGAAAGCATCGAAGATGCGATTTTGCGCATGTAAGTTCTGAATAACAACTGTGCAAAATAAGTCGCAGGAAGCATGGAAAATAGCAAGAATAAGGAGGAAACGAAGATGAGTGAAGTATTAAACGTGGAAGAAATCTTTGGCAGTAAGGTATTCACTCTGGGTAAGATGAGGGAAAGATTACCCAAGAGCGTATACAAAGAAGTGAAGAAGATCATTGATCACGGCGGAGCTGTCTCTGGCCACCGCTGATGTTGTAGCAAAGGCAATGAAGGATTGGGCCATCGAGAACGGTGCCACCCATTATACCCACTGGTTCCAGCCTCTGACCGGAATCACCGCAGAGAAGCACGATGCATTCGTAACCCATCCAGATGAGTACGGCAAGATGATCATGGAGTTCTCCGGTAAGGAGCTGATCAAGGGCGAGCCCGATGCATCTTCCTTCCCCTCCGGAGGCTTACGAGCTACCTTCGAGGCAAGAGGCTATACTGCATGGGATATCACCTCTCCCGCATTCCTGAAAGAGGATGCAACCGGCGTGATCCTCTGCATTCCCACTGCATTCTGTTCTTACAAGGGTGAGGCACTGGATAAGAAGACACCGCTTCTTCGTTCCATGGAAGCAGTCAGCACACAGGCACTGCGTATCGTAAGACTGTTCGGCAATACCGAAGCTACCAAGGTCGTAGCTAGCGTGGGACCGGAGCAGGAATATTTCCTGGTAGACAGAGACAAATACTTAAAGCGTGAAGACCTGATCTTCGCAGGACGTACCCTGTTCGGTGCACCCGCACCCAAGGGACAGGAGCTGGAGGATCATTACTTCGGTACTATCCGCGAGAGAATCGGTTCCTTCATGAAGGATCGAACATTGAACTGTGGAAGCTGGGCGTTACCGCCAAGACACAGCATAACGAAGTGGCTCCCGCACAGCACGAGCTGGCTCCTATTTATGAGACCGCCAACATTGCGGTAGATCATAACCAGCTGGTTATGGAGACCATGAATAAAGTAGCAGGACGTCACGGTATGACCTGCCTGCTCCATGAGAACCTTTCGCCGGGTGAACGGTTCCGGTAAACATAACAACTGGTCCCTGGGAACCGATAGCGGTGTCAACCTGTTGGATCCGGCGATACTCCTAACGAGAACATCCAGTTCCTGTTAGTACTGGCATGTATCCTGAAAGCCGTAGATACCCATGCAGATCTGCTTCGTCAGAGTGCATCCGATGTCGGCAACGATGCAGACTGGGAGCTAACGGGCACCTGCCATCATTTCCGTATTCCTGGGCGAACAGCTGGAGGGATGTGGTAAAGCAGCTGGTTGAGACCGGTGGTGCAACGCATTCTATCCAGGGCGGTAAACTGTTGACCGGTGTATCCACTCTGCCGGATCTGGATAAGGATGCCACCGACCGTAACAGAACTTCACCGTTTGCTTTCACCGGCAACAAGTTTGAGTTCCGTATGGTAGGTAGTGCAGACTCTATCGCAAGCCCCAACACTACTCTGAATGCTATCGTAGCAGGGCTTTCTGCGAGGCGGCAGACATTCTGGAGAAAGCAGACGATTTCGATATTGCCGTACACGATCGATCGAAAGTACCTGACCGAGCATCAGAGAATCATCTTCAACGGCAGCGGTTACTCCGATGCGTGGGTAGAAGAGGCAGCCAGAGAGGACTTCAACATCAAGTCCATGGTAGAAGCTTCCGAGACTCTGACCACCGAAAAGTCTATCAAACTGTTCGAGAGTTCGGTATCTTCACCAAGGCTGAGCTGGAATCCCGCGAGGAGGTTCTGTATGAGACCTACTCAAGACCATCAACATCGAAGCTCTGACCATGGTAGATATGGCGAAGAAGCGGTACATTCCCGCAGTTATGGGTATACCAGGACTCTGGCGGATACTGTACTGGCTGTTAAGAGTGCAGGTGCGGATGCAACCGTACAGACCACTGTACTGAAGAGCATTTCCGAGAAGCTGGCTGAGGCACAGGCTGCAGAGACTGCTCTGGAGGATAAGCTGGCTGAGGCAGCAGGCATCGAAGATCCCAAGAAGCTTGCTTTCTTCTATAAAGATGTGGTACATACCGCAATGGATGACCTGAGAACTCCCGTAGATGAACTGGAGATGATGGTTGACAAGAAGGTATGGCCGGTACCCACCTACGGCGATCGATCTTTGGTATAAATAGTGTTGCAAAATACCATAATACGTTTCTCTCATTGTGTTGAATGAAAACGGGGCTTGCCATATGATGGTGAGCCTCGTTTTACTGATTATGTATGTTTCTTGGCATTGCTATGGGGAAAATCCTGTGTTATGATAACTGCATGATGAAAATATACTGAAAAATAAGAAATTTTGGAAAATTATCTGTATTCTTGCAATCATTGCATATACGGCAAAAATTTATTTATTGGTGCAGATACGGACAGAAGGCTATGGCATCATGGTGGGCTATCGTCTTGCCATGGGAGACCGGCTGCTGCTTGAAATGTGGGAGCCACACCAGACTTCCGCCATTTTTACGGCAGTTTTTATCAGGCTGTTTGTGATGCTGACCGGTGGAGTGAATTATCTGAATCTATTTTTACGGCTCGTATTTTTCCCGATTCAGGCAGGTGTCAGTGTCTTCCTGTATAAGACGATCCATAGGACAGTGCCGCAGATGGATGAGAATGTGGCAGCACTGATGGGGCTTCTCTACTATGTGACAACACCTAAGTCCATTTTTATTCCGGAGTATTCCAATCTTCATAACTGGTTCTTTGCACTTATGGTGCTGTGCCTTCTGAGATACTTCGGAGCGAAGGACTCCGAGGGCAGACAGACAGCAGGAGAGCTGCGGTGGCTGGTGCTGGCAGGTATATTCATGACCTGTGATGTGCTGGCTTATCAAGTATGGTACTGGTATTTTTGTGTTGCCTGGTATTTCTGCTGGTGCGCAGATCAGAGAAAAATGGAAAGAACTCTGTGCTTATGTACTGCCCTGTGTGGCAAGTGCGGCAGTAATGTTTACATATCTTCTGAGTTATATGACACCGCAGAAAATGTTGGAGATGGCAGGCGAGATCCTGGGAGAGGGGTCCCATCAGACTACTGTGGGAGAAAAATTGTTGGGATGGGGGTCAAACCTGGGAGAGATGGCCATGATCCTTCTGTGTGCCCTGCTGGTGTCTCTGGGAATCCGATGGTTTATAGAGAGAAGTGTGGAAGAAAAACTTCCCGGACTGCTACAGCTTCCGGGCATGCTGTTTTCGTAATTGTATTTCTGATCCAGATCATGGTTCTGGCTGTTCAGTTCCTTTAATGCAATTTACCCGCAGCTTTGCTGATGGCAGTATCCCTGACGGGATGTTATATCTATCTGCGCAGAGACAAAACGGAAGGCTGTTCTATGAACTGATCCTGCTGGCATTTGTCAATTATTTTCGGTACTTCTGTTGTCTAACTGGGGACCGATGCTGCTGGTCACCTATCTCATTATGGGAGCAGTGGCCGGACTGGTATGTCTGGGAGACTACTGGCAGAAGGAAAACACCGCAGGAAAGAAGGCAATTCAGATCCTTGTGCCTGATCTTGTGCTTGGGAATGCATTTTCCTATACCTGGCTGATTCTGGGATCCCAGGAATATCATGCCTATGTGATTCAAAATGTGCGTGGCATCAACAGAGAGGGATTACGCGCCGGAATCCTCACGGATTATATGACTGCATACCGTTACAACAATAATCTGGCTGTATGGCCGGGCCGTGCCGGACAGCAGTACCGTGCTTTATGTGGGACCGTCCCAGTTCTATTGTATGCTCGGAGAACATAAGCAGGCATCCCCGATACGATCGCTCTATGATCATGATGAGCGTCTGTTGGACTACTGGAAGATCAATCCGGACAGATATCCGAATGTGGTGGTATTTGAAAGCTGTTATGGAGATATTGCCCAGGAAGGAGAGAACAGCTTTATCTGGAACTGGTTGATGGAGGATTTTAAGCCTGCAGAGAGGAAGGATTACCCCTATATCACGGTGTTTATGCGATGATTTTACGGAAATTGTTCCAATTTCATATATTTTTTTAAATTTTTTTAAATTAGGTATTGCAAAAAAGGAACAGATAGTGTATACTTCATCAAGTAAACGACATAGGGCTATCGCCAAACGGTAAGGCAACGGACTCTGACTCCGTCATTTCAAGGTTCGAATCCTTGTAGCCCTGCGAAGCAGGGGTTGACCTGCGAATAGGAACCTCAGTAGAGAATCTACTGAGGTTTTGTTGTCCGGAAATATCTCAGATATTCATGGTGAAATTTCCCTGATTATGAATAAAAGTTGGCAATAATACACAAAAAAACACACAAAGTTGAAGAGAATTGTAAAATGTGATAAGATAAACATAGAATTAAGGTAGGAGATCTGCAAAAACGGACAAACAGAAAAGGGGAATCTTATGAACAATATAAAAGTACAGACGAAAATGATCGTAGTAATACTGGCAACGATGGCTGCACTGTTGTTGTGTACTATCTTTTCAGCACAAAGCATGAAAATTGCAGTCCAAAGCATTAGATACCATGGAGACTGATGAGCGGGAGGCCTACGATGAACAGATCAAGCAGCAGGTAGATAATGTGATCTCGCTCTGCCAGACCATTTATGATCATTATCAGGCTGGTGTCTATACCGAAGCAGAGGCGAGGAACTTGCGGCGGATGAAATCCGCCAGCTTCACGGAGATTCGGGATATTTTGGGTGGATCAGTATGACGGAACCAATGTGGTACTGCTGGGAAGTGCAACAGAAGGTACAAACCGTATGGAGACCAAGGATGCTAACGGGTACCAGATGGTAAAGGAAATCATCCGCATGGGACAGGAGCCGGATGGTGGTTATGTAGATTATGTGTTCCCAAAGGAAGGAGAGACGGAATCCTCTCCAAAACGTTCCTACAGCAAAGCGTTTGAACCGTTCCAGTGGGTCATCGGCACAGGAAATTACACCGACTATATTGATGATAAGATTGTCACGGTAGGTGATGAATTTTCCGGTTATGTGACAGGAAGACTGACGATGTTCATTGCATCGATACTTATAGAAGGTGCAATCGTGATCGTCCTTCTGGTTTTCATTATTATCAGCATCGTCCAGCCGCTCAAAAAATGTGTGGCATCCATCGGCGTGATGGAACAGGGAGATTTCTCAAAATCTATGGGAGATAAGCTTTTAAAACGCCGTGATGATTTCGGACGGCTGGCAGTCTCTCTGGAGTCTATGAGGACAGAGATGAGTGGACTGATCGGTGAAGTCAAAGAGCAGGCTGCAGAGATCAACAATATGGTACAGAATATTGATAACAGTATTCAGGCTCTGGATGAACAGATCGAGGATGTGTCCGCTACCACAGAGGAACTGGCAGCCGGAATGGAAGAGACAGCGGCATCTTCTGAAGAGATCAATGCTATGTCTCATGAGATTGAGAGTGCAGAATATTGCGACACGTTCTCAGGATGGGTGCCACCGAAGCAGATGCGATCCGTGAGCGTGCGGTAGGAATCAAGAAGGATATTACACAAAATGATCAGTACCAAAGCCATTCATGAAGAGATCAACGAAGGACTGACCAAGGCACTGGAGGAAATTAAAGTAGTCAACCAGATTGGAGTTCTGGCAGAATCTATTATGCAGATCACGGGACAGACGAATCTGTTGGCACTGAATGCATCCATTGAGGCAGCACGTGCGGGAGAAGCCGGAAAAGGATTTGCTGTGGTGGCGGAGGAAATTCGTGTGCTGGCAGAACAGTCCAAGGCAGCCGTCTCTCATATCCAGGATGTGACCAACAATGTGATGGATGCTGTAAACAATCTGGCAGAAGGAACACAGAAGCTGTTGGGATTTGTCGGAACAGATATGGTGGACAGCTTTGCAGCATTTTCCGGTATGGCGGATTCTTACAGTAATGATGCCGGTCAGATCGATGGACTGGTAACGGATTTCTCTGCCTCCTCCGAAGAACTGTTGGCATCTATCAGCGGTGTCATGGAGGCAATCAACGAAGTCAGCAAGGCAGCTACCGAAGGGGCTTCGGGAACTACGGATATTGCGGATAAGACGGGGATAATCGTAGAAAGAGCCAACGAGATCAAGGAAAAAGCGGAGGCTACAAGAATTGCTGCGGACAAACTTCAGCAAAATGTGGAACACTTTATCGTGTAGAGAATGTGCATCATGCACAGGAAGAAAAATATAAAATTGTGCAAAAAGCACTTGAAAAGTAAAAAGTTAAGTGATAATATAAGCCACAACAAGAAATAAACGAAAAATATTATCATTCATGCAAAGAAGCATTTGTAGTGATACGAATGCTTTTTTTGCGTTATCTGCAACAGGCGGATCGGGCGGTGAAACGGCGGTACCAGCGCAGGACTGTGTGGCAGAGAGATCCGGAGCAAAAAGGTGGGAATCATCGGCTGCGGTCAGATCGGTTTCATGACAGCGAAGCTTTTCCAGGCATTCGGTGCGGAAGTCTATGCCTATGCCAGACACGAAAGAGAAGAAGTGAAGGCAGCAGGAATTGCATACAAACCGCTGGATGACCTGTTGAGAGAGTGTGATATTATTTCCCTGCATACGCCGAATAATAAGGAGACCAGAGGCATGATCAGTGCAGAGATCGCACTGATGAAAAAGTCCGCCATTTTCATTAACTGCGCAAGAGGACCGATCGTGGACAGCAAAGCATTGGCACAGGCTTTGAACGAAGGACGGATCGCGGGAGCCGCGGTGGATGTGTTCGACTGTGAACCGCCGATCCCGGCAGAGGAACCTCTGCTGCATGCGAAAAATACGCTTCTGACACCTCATGTGGCATTTCTGTCGGAAGAAGCCATGGTGCGCAGAGCGAAGATTGAGTTTTCCAACGTGTACGCTTATTTGGACGGAAAGCCGGAAAACGTCTGTGCGCTGTGATGTGGAGAGGAAACAGCAAACCGAACATATTTTCGAATTCATCTGTACTTTTCAAAAATTCTGCTATAATCTGTGCGTAACGTGAAAAATAGATAACAGTTCAGCCGTGAACGTATCCGGGAACAGGATCATGTCTGTATGATTTTAGAACCGAATACGTTCACGAACTGTGTTATTCCAGTAACATATTTGCACGGAGAGGCATCATGAATCCATCGAACGAACCCTCACAATTCAAATTACATTCCGAATATCAGCCTACCGGAGACCAGCCGCAGGCCATTGCGGAGCTGGTGGAAGGCTTCCGGCAGGGCAATCAGTTTGAGACATTGCTGGGTGTTACCGGTTCCGGTAAGACCTTTACCATGGCCAATGTGATCCAGGCATTGAATAAGCCGACGCTGATCATTGCCCACAACAAGACACTGGCGGGGCAGCTTTACGGGGAAATGAAGGAATTTTTCCCGGAAAATGCCGTGGAATATTTTGTCTCCTATTACGATTATTATCAGCCGGAGGCTTACGTGCCGTCTTCGGACACTTATATTGCCAAGGATTCTTCCATCAATGATGAGATCGATAAACTGCGTCTGTCAGCGACAGCATCCCTGGCGGAACGCAGGGATGTGGTGGTAGTGGCCAGCGTGTCCTGTATCTATGGTCTGGGAAGCCCCGACGAATATCAGGATCTGATCGTATCCCTGCGTCCCGGCATGGTGAAGGATCGTGACGAGGTATTGCGGGAACTGATCGATATTCAGTACAACCGCAACGATATGGATATTCAGCGTGCCACTTTCCGTGTCAGGGGAGATGTGGTGGAAGTATATCCGGCACAGGGCGGCGATTATCTCATCCGTATCGAATTTTTCGGGGATGAGATCGACCGGATCGCAGAGGTAGAGCCTCTTACAGGAAAAATTCATGCAGAGCTGAATCATGTGGCGTCTTCCCGGCATCCCATTATGTGGTGTCTCAGGAGAAGATCAAGGCAGCCTGTGACAATATCGAAGAAGAGATGAAGGAACGGGTACAGTTTTTCAAGGGCGAAGACAAGCTGATCGAGGCCCAGCGGATTGCGGAACGGACGAATTTCGATATTGAGATGCTCCGGGAGACCGGTTTCTGTTCCGGTATCGAGAACTATTCCAGACATCTGAACGGACTTCCTGCGGAGCACCGCCCATGACGCTGTTGGACTTTTCCGGATGATTTCCTGATCGTCGTGGACGAGTCCCATATGACGATCCCACAGATCCGCGGTATGTATGCCGGGGACCGCTCGCGAAAGCAGACACTGGTGGACTACGGTTTCCGTCTGCCCTCGGCACTGGATAATAGACCGTTGAACTTTGAGGAATTCGAGGCGCATATCGACCAGATGATGTTCGTATCCGCCACTCCTTCCGATTATGAGAAGGAGCATGAACTGCTGCGGACAGAACAGATCATTCGTCCCACAGGTCTGCTGGATCCGGAAGTACAGGTGCGCCCGGTAGAGGGACAGATCGATGACCTGATCGGAGAGGTCAACAAGGAGATCGCACAGCATCATAAGGTACTGATCACCACACTGACCAAGCGGATGGCAGAGGATCTTACGGATTATATGAAGGAAGTCGGTATTCGGGTGAAATATCTGCATTCTGACATTGATACGCTGGAGCGTGCCCAGATCATCCGGGATATGCGTCTGGATGTGTTCGATGTACTGGTAGGTATCAACCTGTTGCGAGAGGGTCTGGATATTCCGGAGATCACTCTGGTGGCCATTCTGGATGCAGATAAGGAAGGATTCCTTAGAAGTGCGACTTCCCTGATCCAGACCATCGGCCGTGCGGCCCGTAATGCGGAAGGCCATGTCATCATGTATGCGGACACCATCACGGACTCCATGCGGGAAGCACTGGATGAGACCAACAGACGTCGTGAGATCCAGATGAAATATAATGAAGAACATGGTATCACCCCCCAGACTATTAAAAAGGCGGTGCGTGATCTTATCAGCATCTCCAAGGTAATCGCCAAGGAAGAGGTACGCTTTGAGAAGGATCCCGAATCCATGACGAAGAAGGAACTGGAGAAGCTGATCGGCGAGATCCAGAAGAAGATGCAGAAAGCAGCGGCAGACCTGAATTTCGAAGCGGCAGCAGAACTTAGAGATAAAATGCTTGAATTAAAGAAACAATTAAATGATATGGAATAAAAGTAAAGCATCAAAGATGCGATTTTGCGAATGGAGCTCTGAATAATTGGAGAACGATATTTTATTTAAGAAAGGCAAGACAATGGAAGAAGCAAAGAAGATGCATCCCCGGGAGTACATTAAGATCCGGGGTGCCAATGAACATAACCTGAAAAACATTAATGTGGACATTCCCAGAAACGAGCTGGTGGTATTGACCGGTATGTCCGGTTCCGGTAAGTCCTCTGGCATTCGACACGATCATGCAGAGGGACAGAGACGCTACATGGAATCCCTGTCCTCCTATGCGAGACAGTTCCTGGGCCAGATGGAAAGCCCAATGTGGAAAGCATCGAAGGACTGTCCCCCGCTATCTCCATTGACCAGAAATCCACCAACCGTAACCCTCGTTCTACCGTCGGTACGGTAACAGAGATTTATGACTATTTCCGTCTGCTGTATGCGAGAATCGGTATTCCCCACTGCCCGAAGTGTGGCAGAGAGATTGCCAAGCAGACTGTAGATCAGATGGTGGATCAGATCATGAACATGGGAGAAGGCACGAAGATCCAGTTGCTGGCCCCTGTGGTCAGAGGCCGCAAGGGCGAGCATGCCAAGGTGCTGGAGCGTGCCAAGAGAAGCGGTTATGTCCGGGTACGGATCGACGGCAGCATGTATGAACTGACGGAAGAGATCAAACTGGATAAAAATATCAAGCACAATATCGACATCGTGGTAGATCGTCTGGTGGTAAAGGATGGTATTCAGCGCCGTCTGACAGACTCTATTGAAAACGTACTGGAACTGGCAGAGGGGCTGCTGGTGGTGGATGTGATCGGCGGCGAACCGGTGAATTTCAGCCAGAGCTTTTCCTGTCCGGACTGTGGTATCAGTGTCAGCGAAGTGGAACCCAGAAGCTTTTCCTTCAACAATCCTTTCGGTGCCTGCCCGGTATGCTTCGGCCTGGGATATAAGATGGAATTCGACGAGGATCTGATGATCCCGGACAAGAGACTCAGCATCAATGAGGGAGCCATCACGGTCATGGGCTGGCAGTCCTGTGCGGACAAGTCCAGCTTTACCAATGCTATTCTGCGGGCACTGGCGAAGGAATACAATTTTGATCTGGATACCTTTCGAGGATTATCCTCAGAAGATCCATGATATCCTGATCCACGGCACCAACGGCAAAGAAGTCATGGTGCATTATACCGGCCAGCGCGGCAGCGGCGTGTATCCCGTAGCCTTTGAAGGCCTGATCAAAAATGTGGAGCGCCGCTATCGTGAGACGGCTTCCGAGAGCAGTAAGCAGGAATACGAGACCTTCATGCGCATCACACCCTGTAAGGAATGTAAGGGCATGCGCCTGAAAAGAATCTCTGGCGGTTACCGTATGCGACAAGAATATTTATGAGATCATCCATGTCCATCCGCGATCTGCAGAAATTTCTGGACACCATGACGCTGACGAAACAGCAGCAGTTCATCGGCGAACGTGTGTTGAAAGAGATCCGTGCAAGAGTAGGATTTCTGGTGGATGTGGGACTGGAATATTTGTCCCTGGCCAGAGCTACGGCTACCCTGTCCGGCGGTGAAGCACAGCGTATCCGTCTGGCTACCCAGATCGGTTCCGGACTGGTGGGTGTATGCTATATTCTGGACGAGCCCAGCATCGGCCTGCACCAGAGAGATAATGACAAACTGTTGAATACTCTGAAGAACCTGCGGGATCTGGGGAACACTCTGGTAGTGGTAGAGCATGATGAAGACACCATGCTGGCAGCGGATTATATCGTGGACATTGGTCCGGGAGCCGGTTCCCACGGCGGAGAGGTCATTGCCTGCGGCACAGCAGAAGAGATCATGAAGATTCCGGAATCCATTACGGGACAGTACCTCAGCGGCAAAAAGCGGATTCCCGTACCGGAAACCAGAAGGACTCCCACCGGCTGGATCAAAGTACTGGGAGCTCAGGAAAACAACCTGAAAAACGTAGATGTAGAAATTCCTCTGGGTGTGATGACCTGTGTCACCGGTGTCTCCGGTTCCGGAAAAAGTTCACTGGTGAATGAGATTCTCTACAAGCATCTGGCGAGAGAATTGAACCGTGCCCGCTGCATTCCCGGTCAGACACAAGGGTATCGAAGGTGTGGAACAGCTGGACAAAGTCATCAACATTGACCAGTCTCCCATCGGACGGACTCCCAGATCCAACCCCGCTACTTATACCGGAGTATTTGATCTGATCGCGATCTGTTTGCTTCTACGGCGGACGCAAAGGCCAAGGGTTACAGCAAGGGACGATTCAGCTTCAATGTCAAGGGCGGAAGATGTGAAGCCTGCGGTGGCGATGGTATCATCAAGATCGAGATGCATTTCCTGCCGGATGTCTATGTGCCCTGTGAGGTCTGCGGCGGTAAGAGATACAACCGTGAGACACTGGATGTAAAATACAAAGGCAAGAGTATTTTTGATGTGTTGGATATGACGGTGGAAGAAGCATTGCCTTTCTTCGAAAATGTACCGTTTATCCGCAGAAAGATCGAGACCCTGTATGATGTGGGACTTTCCTATGTAAAGCTGGGACAGCCTTCCACTACCCTGTCCGGTGGTGAGGCACAGCGTATCAAGCTGGCCACGGAGCTTTCCAGAAGAAGTACCGGCAGGACCATCTATATCCTGGATGAGCCTACCACAGGACTGCATTTTGAGGATGTTCATAAGCTGGTGGAGATCCTGCGCAGATTGTCCGACGGCGGAAACACAGTTATTGTCATCGAGCATAATCTGGATGTGATCAAGACCGCGGATTATATCATCGATATGGGACCGGAAGGCGGAGACCGCGGCGGTACAGTGATCGCGAAGGGAACGCCGGAGGAAATCGTCAAGGTGAAAAAATCCTACACCGGTTACTATGTGAAAAAGATGCTGGAGAAGGACAAGAAACTACGATAACTATTCAGACCCCCATTCGCAAAACGCTCTTTCATGGCTCCCTGATTCTGAATAGTTATCAAATTTTAAGAATTACCCTCTATGAAAATGGAAAAAATTCAGTTATAATATGATGTATATGACTAAAATAGGGTGTAGAGTCAAGACTTATAGATAGATACCATCGGAAAGGGGTAATAAAAAAGATGCAGTGCACAGATATCGGAATTGATTTAGGTACCGCCAGCATTCTGGTATACATCAGAGGAAAGGGCGTTGTATTAAAGGAGCCCTCTGTTGTAGCTTTTGATAGAGATACAAATAAGATTAAAGCCATCGGTGAGGATGCAAGACTGATGCTGGGAAGAACTCCCGGCAACATCGTAGCCGTAAGACCGTTACGTCAGGGCGTTATCTCTGATTATACCGTAACCGAGAAAATGATGAAATACTTTATCCAGAAAGCGCTGGGGAAGAGAACTTTCCGTAAGCCTCGTATCGCTGTCTGTGTTCCCAGCGGCGTTACAGAGGTAGAGAAGAAGGCAGTAGAAGATGCTACCTACCAGGCAGGTGCCAGAGAGGTTTCCATTATTGAGGAACCCATCGCAGCTGCTATCGGTGCGGGTATTGATATTTCCAAGCCTTGCGGTAATATGATCGTAGATATCGGCGGCGGTACTTCCGATATCGCAGTCATATCTCTGGGAGGTACTGTAGTCAGTGCTTCCATTAAGATCGCAGGCGATGATTTTGATGAAGCCATTGTGCGTTATATGCGTAAAAAACATAATCTGCTCATCGGTGAGAGAACCGCAGAGGATCTGAAGATCAAGATCGGTTCCTGCTACAAGAGAGCGGAAGTGGATTATATGGATGTCAGAGGACGTAACCTCGTGACCGGTCTGCCCAAGACTGTTAAGGTGTCTTCCGAGGAGACCGAGGAGGCATTGCGCGAGACTACCGCACGATCGTGGAGACCATTCACAGCGTACTGGAAGACTCCCCTGAGCTGGCAGCAGATATTGCAGACAGAGGAATCGTACTGACCGGAGGTGGAAGCCTGCTGCGCGGTCTGGAAGATCGATCTCTGCCAAGACAGGTATCAACACCATGACAGCAGAGGATCCCATGACAGCAGTGGCCATTGGAACCGGTAAATACGTAGAGTTCCTGGCAGGCTACAGAGAGTAACACAGACAGCTCCGGGGAACCGGAAAAGATAGACTAAGGCAGGATGCCGTACATTTGTCGAAGGATCGCAGCCGCAAATGGAGGATATGAATGGTTAAAGGCTTGTATACCGCTTACACCGGTATGGTAAACGAACAGAACAGAATGGATATCATGACCAACAATCTGGCCAATGCATCTACCGTCGGATATAAAAAGGAAGGATCCACCAGCCAGTCCTTTAATGATGTGCTGACGGTCAAAATCAAGGACCAGTCGGTAGGCATGAGAAATGTCCAGAAGATCGGTATCAAAAATCCCGGAGTGAAGATCGGAGAGAATTATACCGATTATACCCCAGGGATCTTTCCGCATTACGGATAATACCTATGATCTGGCATTAGCTGGAGATGGCTTTTTTGCCATTGAATTTACCAATAAGGCAGGAGAGACCGACACCAAATACACCCGTGCAGGACAGTTTACACTGAATAAGGATGGATATCTGGTAACGGAAGAGGGTGACTATGTTCTGGATACCCAGAACAGGAGGATGCCTGAACACACTGCTGGATTCCAAGATCACCGATGACGGTACGATTTATCAGAACGATCAGGCAGTTGCCAGAATTCAGGTGACGGACTTTGAAGATTATGATTACCTGGAAAAATATGGAGAGACCTATTATCAGCCCATTGAAGGGGCCAAAACGACTACGGCAGATGCACAGGTGAAGTCAGGCTATCTGGAGATGGCAAATGTACAGATTGTATCCGAGATGGTAAATCTGATCTCCATTACCAGAGCATATGAATCAACCAGAAGGTGGTCCAGACCATTGATGGCACTCTGGATGTAGCAGCGAACCAGATTGGTAAACTGTAGTAATGAATTCGGCTGGGACAGCCGATAACTGATTATAGAATATTTTCAGGATAAAAATCAGGTCATGGATGACATAAGGGACATTGTGAGAGGAGACTACATATGGTCAGAAGCTTATGGACAGCAGCGACCGGCATGATCGCACAGCAGACAAATGTGGATACGATTGCCAACAATCTGGCAAACGTAAACACCACAGGTTACAAAACACAGGTGAATGAATTCAAGAGCCTGTTATACCAGAACATCCAGACGAAGACAACTTCCGCAAACGGAGATACCAAGCCCGGCAGTGCGCAGGTAGGTCTCGGTGTAAGAAATGCTTCCATCAGTTCCGTATTTAAGGAAGGAAGTCTGACAGCATCCGACAGCGACACCGCATTTGCAATTGATGGCAAGGGTTTCTTTGCAGTAAGAGGAGCGGACGGCAATACCTACTACACCAGAAACGGTAATCTGAAGTTTACACTTGCAGCCAACGGCGGCAATATGCTGGCTACTTCTGATGGACTTCCGGTACTGGATACACAGGGTAAAGCAATTGTTCTGGGCAGCAATTATGTGATGAGCAATATTACAGTCAGCAAGGACGGAAGTCTGTGTTATCCCGATGCAAAGAACAAACCTCAGCCTATCGGCATCACAATAGGTGTTTTCCAGTTCAATAATCCGAACGGACTGGAAAGACTGGCAGACAGCCTGTATCAGCAGACCGCAGCCAGCGGACAGGCTATCAACGAAGCAAGAAATAATAATGTAGAAAAGAGCAGTATTATCCAGGGATATCTGGAAAGCTCCAATGTACAGGTCGTAGACGAGATGGTCAACATGATCGTTGCACAGCGTGCCTACGAACTCAACTCCAAAGCCATCACAGCATCCGATGAGATGCTACAGCAGGCCAACAACCTGCGTAGGTAATGAGAAATGTCAAACCGTAAGATGACGATTCGCCTGCTTGCAGGCGGAAACGTCAGATTGCGGTTTGATAGGGCGAATGCCCGACATCGAAGGAAACGCGAAGCGTTTACGAGATGCATTGCTCATTACCGTAGGGACGATTCGCCTGCTTGCAGGCGGAAACGTCAGATTGCGGTTTGATAGGGCGAATGCCCGTCGCATTACCGTGGAATTTAGAAAGGATAAATTATGGATATCTCTTCTATATACGGCAGTTCCGCTCTGGACAGCACCGCATACACCAATGCGGCGAACCAGACGGCTTCCAAATTGCAGAACCAGTTAAACGGTTCGGATTACACCAAAGCAACAGACGATGAACTGATGGATGCCTGCAAGCAGTTCGAGGCTTATTTCTGGAGCAGATGTTCAAGGAAATGATGAAGACCATCCCTGAGAGCGATGAGACTTCTTCTTCCAACTCCCAGCTTATGGATTACTATAAGGATGAGATGGTACAGCAGATCGCATCCGACTCTACGGAGCAGAACAGTCTGGGACTGGCACAGATGCTATATGAGCAGATGAAGCGTAATTACAATCTTGAGTAGCGACTTCGGGCTGCCATTTCTGGCAGCCCTGATCTTTTTTATCTTACGCCGCCACCGCGGTGACCTCTTCCCAATTCGGAGAGAACAGCCTTGAAACCCACAAATCAACAGACAGATAGTATGAGGAATAAAAATGGAGACGATTACAGGTTTTGTAGACCATATTGTGTTTCAAAACAGTGAAAACGGATATACGGTAATGATCCTGTCGACAGAAGGGGAAGAGATGACCTGTGTCGGTATGTGCAAAGGACTGACCCAGGGAGAAAATATTTCCGCAGAGGGAGAATACATAGAACATCCCGTATACGGCCGACAGTTCAAGATCCAGAGCTACGAGACCGTAACACCGACCGACCGCGTGGGAATGGAACGGTATCTGGGTTCCGGAGCAATCCGGGGAGTCGGTGAGGCACTGGCAGCCAGAATCGTAAAAAAATTCGGAGACGATACTTTCCGCATCATCGAGGAGGAGCCGGAGCGTCTGGCTGAGGTAAAGGGGATCAGCGAACGCAAGGCACAGGAGATCGCTATCCAGATGGAAGAAAAAAAGGATCTCCGGGAAGCACTGGTCTATTTACAGCAATACGGAATCAGTAATACTCTTGCCGTAAAAATATATAATACCTATGGTATGGAAATGTACAGCGTTATGCGGGAGAATCCCTATCGCCTGGCAGAGGATGTCAGTGGTGTGGGATTCCGTATCGCGGACGAGATCGCAGGGAAGATCGGCATTCATACCGACTCGGATTACCGCATCCGCAGTGGCATTCTGTATACCCTGCTGCAGGCGGTGGGAGAAGGTCATTGTTATCTGCCGTTGGATCTTCTGCTGCGCAGAGCTTCCGAACTATTGGGGGTATCAGAGGAAAATATCCGTCCTCAGGTGGATAACCTTATCATGGACCGAAAGCTTGTGGCAAAGGGAGAAGCAGTATTTGCTTCCTCTTATTACTATGCGGAGTTGAATTGTGCCAATATGCTCAGGAATCTGAATATCCCTATGGTGGAGGCAGAAAATCTTCCCTCCCAGGATGCAGCGATCCGCAAACGTCTGGAACGCATGGCGGAAAATCTGTCCATGGAACTGGATGAACTGCAGCTGAAAGCGGTGGAGGAAAGTATCAAAAATGGCCTGTTTATCCTGTCCGGAGGTCCCGGCACCGGAAAAACCACCACCATTAATATGATCATCCGATTCTTTGAATCGGAAGGCATGGACATTTTTCTGGCAGCACCTACGGGCAGAGCAGCCAAGAGAATGACGGAAGCCACCGGATTTGAGGCGAAGACCATTCATCGTCTGTTGGAACTGAACAGTGCCCTGTCGGAAGACGACACCAGAAAGGCAAATTTCGAGCGGAACCAGGAGAACCCCTTAGAGGCGGATGTGGTGATCATTGATGAAATGTCCATGGTGGATATTCAACTGTTTCAGGCGCTTCTGAAAGCAATTCTTCCGGGAACACGACTGATCCTGGTGGGAGATGTGGATCAGCTGCCCAGTGTGGGACCCGGACAGGTATTGCGGGACCTCATGAACAGCCGGGCGTTCTCCACGGTAACTCTGGAGAAGATCTTCCGGCAGGCCGGACAAAGTGACATTGTCGTCAATGCCCATCGGATTAACAGAGGAGAGCAGATCACTCTGGACAATAAGTCAAAGGATTTCTTTTTACTGGAAAGAAATGACGTAAATGTCATATATAAGCACATGATCCAGCTGATTCAGGATATGCTGCCCAGATATGTGGGAGCCACCTCCTTTGATATTCAGGTACTGACCCCTATGAGGAAGGGAAGTCTGGGCTGTGAGACGTTGAATGAGATCTTACAGCGTTATCTGAATCCAGCGGATCCTCATAAAAAGGAGCATGCCTATGGCAATACCGTTTTCCGGGAAGGCGATAAGGTCATGCAGATCAAAAACAATTACCAGATCGAATGGGAGATCGTCGGAGATACAATATTCCCATCGACAAGGGAATGGGCGTATTCAACGGAGATATGGGAAGGGTTAAGGAAATCAATGATACCATGTCCACACTGCTGGTGGAATTCGATGACGGAAGACGGGTCAACTATCCTTTCTCGGCATTGGAGGAACTGGAACTCTCTTATGCCATTACGATCCATAAGTCCCAGGAAGCGAATATCCTGCGCGTGATCCTGCCACTGTTGGGCGGCCCCAGAATGCTGTTCAACCGCAACCTTCTGTACACCGGAATTACCCGTGCCAGGAACTGTGTCACCATTCTGGGAAGCAGTGAGACCGTGCGGAACATGATCGAGAATGTCAGCGAGAATCGCAGATATACGGGATTGGAGCAGCGGATCCGGGAGATCTGCTGCCTGCCGGAAAATGATACACCGTAGACGGAAAACAAAACGGAGCCTGAGATTGCAGAAAGAGATCAGAAAAACCATAAGCAAAATAAAGGAAACGGGATTACAGCTGCTGTTTCCCGGAAGATGCCCGGTCTGTGACGGGATCGTCCGTCCTTTTGGCAGGAAAATCTGCCCGGAATGTCTGCCTAAATTAAAGCCGGTGACGGCTCCGTGGTGTATGCGTTGCGGAAAGAAACTGGCGGAGGAACGGGAGTATTGCGGTGATTGTATGCACCGGGAACATAAATACGACAGAGCCAGAACTTTATACGAATACAGGGATGTGGCTCCGTCAATCTATCGTTTTAAGTATAGTGGACGGCAGGAATACGGCGATTTTTTCGGAGAAGAAATGGCGCGTCTGTTGGGAGATTTTATCGGCCGGGTGCGTCCGGACGTTATAGTTCCGGTGCCGCTGTACCGTGGGAAACTGCGGAAAAGAGGATATAACCAGGCAGCATGTCTGGCAAGGGCTTTGGGCAGAAGCCTGGAACTGCCGGTAGATGAGAAACTGGTAAAACGGGTGAGAAATACAGCACCGATGAAGCATTTAAATCCCACAGAACGGCAAAATAATTTGAAAAAGGCTTTTATTATAGGCAGAAATGATGTAAAATTATATGACCGGATTATTCTGGTGGATGATATTTATACAACAGGTACGACCCTGGATGAGATCGCAGCACTGTTAAAAGAGCACGGAGTGTCAAAAGTGTATTGCGTGACATTGGCCTGTGGGTCTGGTGTATGATCAGGAAGGTGTGAGATACTATGAATATAAGAAATTGCAGAATGTGCGGACATATTTTTAACTATGTGGCAGGACCGTTTCTGTGCCCGCATTGCCGTGAGAAGATGGAAGCCAAGTTCCAGGAGGTAAAGGAATACATCCGTAATAACCCCGGTGTAAGTATTCAGGATGTATCGGAGAACTGTGACGTGGAGCCGTCCCAGATCCAGCAGTGGCTGAGAGAAGAGAGACTGGAACTGACAGAAGGATCCAGTATTCTGCTGAACTGTGAGAAATGCGGAGCACCGATCCGCAGCGGAAGATTTTGCGAAAAGTGCAAATATGATATGGCCATGGATCTGCAGAGTGTACTGCCGAAGAAGCAGACTGCGCCCCAGCAGAGCCCCAGAACATCCAGAGACGGAGAAAGAATGCGTTATCTGTAAGCATTTGTAAGCGGAGGAATTATGCTGAACGAAGAAAAAGTCATACTGATGACGCAAATGGCATCTTATGAAGAGAATGAAGGCAAAAAGAATATGGCCATCGGCCGTTATTTCCGCAGTGACTACATTGCCATACAGGTGTTGAAGTCCATTCTGTGCGCGACGATCGCGTATGGAGTCTGCTTTGCGTTGTTTGTGTTCTATGATTTTGAGAATTTCATGCAGGATATTTACAAGATGGACCTGATCGGTTTTGGAAAAAATGTTCTGCTGTACTATGGAATAACGGTTGTAGTGTATGGAGCGGCATCTTATCTGATCTGCTCTCTGCGCTATGCACGGGCGAAAAAGAGCCTGAAATGCTATTATAACAATCTGAAGAAGTTGAATTCCATTTACAATGAGTAAACGGCCTACACAGATTGACCTGGAGGAAATATGACTGCTTTACTGGAATTAAGAGAGAATCTCAAGAAGATCTACAGCAGAAATGAAGCTTTTATTCTGCCGGTGATCAAGTTTTTACTCAGCTTTATCGTGCTGAGCATCATAAACGGCAAAATGGGATATATGACAAAGCTGGATAACATGGCCATCGTGCTGATCGTATCGCTGCTGTGTTCTTTCCTGCCCACCGGATTTATGGCTTTTTTTGCAATGATGTTTGCAGTGCTTCATATGTATGCACTCTCTATTGAAACCGCGGCGGTTGGGCTGGTTGTTTTCCTGTTGCTGTATCTGCTGTTTCTCAGATTTACCGCGAAGGAAGCACTGGTAGTGGTACTGACCCCGGTGCTTTGTATGCTGAAGCTGCCCTATGTGATGCCTGTGGCAATGGGACTGATCGGAACCCCGGCGTCCTGCGTATCTGTAGGCTGCGGTGTTGTGGTGTATTATCTGCTCCAGACGGTGATCACCAATGCTCCGACCATCAACTCCATGGGAGCAGAGGAAGCCACTGCCAAACTGCGCCTGCTGATTGACGGAATGCTGGGGAACAAGGCAATGCTGGTGACGATCGCAGCATTTGGCATTACCGCATCGTGGTGTATCCGATCCGGAGAATGAGTGGATCACTCCTGGACCATTGCCATGGTTGCCGGCGTTACGATCGAAGTGACGATCCTGCTGGTGGGAGATCTTATGTACGATACCAATCTCTCCATCGTCAGCGCACTGTTAGGTGCCGTTGTTACGCTGATCGCCTGCAAGATCATAGAATTTTTCCGATTCTGTCTGGACTATAGCAGAACGGAGAAAGTACAGTTTGAAGATGACGAGTATTATTACTATGTAAAGGCAGTGCCCAAAATGACAGTTGCGGCGCCCACCAATACAGTGAAGAAAATCAATACACAGCGACGTCCGGCAGGTCAGCAGACCAGAACCTCCGGACAGGGTACGAGATCTGCAGGCCAGACCTACAGAAGTACGGCACATACCGGCAGGCCCTCAGAAGGAACAGGCCGAAGTGTTGTGACAGAACGTACCCCCGCCAGAAACGGAGTTCCTTACGGACAGCAGGGCGGTTACCGCGGACACGAGATGTCCGGTGGCAGAAGTGTCACCATAGGCGGCAATCACGCGAATCCTCAGGATGACTCCGATGATTATGAAGAATTGTTCTGAAGGGATTAATGGAAAATGCAATTAGGGGATAAGCTGGCAGAATATATTAAAAATTTCAGCAGTTACCGCACAACCATGGATTTCGGCGATGTGGCCGAGATCCTGATCATTGCGGTACTGCTGTATTATGCGTTAGTGTGGATGAAGACGACCGGGCATGGTATTGCTCAAGGGTCTGGTTGTCATCCCCATTTTTGCTGTTGGCTTATTTTTTCCGTATGACTACCATCCTGTGGATGGCCCAGAATGTCCTGGGCTTTGCGGTGACAGCCCTCATAGTGGTACTACAGCCGGAATTGAGAAAGGCATTGAGGAACTGGGCAAGAAGAATATTATCAGTTCTGTATTACCTTTTGACAACAATCATCGTGTGGACGAGGGATTTTCCGAGAAGACCATTAATGAGATCACCAAAGCCTGTGTGGAGATGGGCAAGGTCAAGACCGGTGCCCTGATCGTTATCGAACAGAAGGTTTCCCTGCGGGATTATGAGAGGACTGGAATCGATGTGGATGGTATCGTGACCAGCCAGCTGCTGATCAATATTTTCGAGCACAACACCCCGCTGCATGACGGTGCTGTGATCGTATGGGGAACCGGGTAGCCTCTGCCACCTGTTATCTGCCGCTGTCGGATAACCTGGGACTGAGCAAGGAACTGGGTACCAGACATCGTGCCGGTGTGGGTATCTCGGAGGTGACAGATTCCCTGACGGCATCGTATCCGAAGAGACGGGTAAGATCAGCGTTGCATACGAAGGAAAGCTGGAGCGGAATCTGGATGCGGAGACTCTTCGCGACAGAATGCATAAGATCCTGAACAATACCGGAGAGGAACACAAAAATCTGCGAATCTGGAAGGGAAGGAGCCGTGAGAAGAAATGAAAAAATTACTGACACGTAATCTTGGACTGAAGCTTGCTTCTCTGGTGCTGGCCTTTGTATTGTGGTTTCTGGTGGCACAGATCTATGATCCGAAGGACACGGTAACCTTCAATAATATCCAGGTCAGACTGATTAACACAGATCTGCTGGAGCAAGAAGGAAAAGTATATGAGGTGCTGGACAACAGTAATCTGGTAAGAGTAACGGTAACAGGCCCCCAGAGTATTGTAAAATCCGAATTGCGCAGAAACGATATTGTAGCGGAAGCGGATATGAGCAAACTGACAGATATCAATACGATCGCCATCACTTATTATTGTGAGAATATCAGCAACGATTCCGTGGAGATCAGGGGTAATCACGATTCCGTGCGCCTGAATGTGGAAGACAAGACCAGCAAATGGATCAAACTGGAGAGCACCACGCTGGGAGAGGTGGCATCCGGTTATATGATCGGCAATGTAACGTTGGATCAGACCAACATCGAAGTAACCGGACCTAAATCAGCGATCTCACAGATCGATCATGCCGGAGTGGACATCAATGTAGCAGATTCCACCAGCAGTCTGTCGGCTAATGTGGACATTAAGCTGTATGATGCGGACGACAATGAACTATCTCTGGAAACTGTCAAGAAAAACGTGGATTCTGCGCATATGACAGTAGAAGTGCTGGCAACGAAGGAAGTACCGGTAGAGATTGAATATATGGGTGTACCTGAGGACGGTTATATGGCTACCGGTGAAGTAGAGAGTAGCAGGTCTACAGTGAAGATCGCCGGAACGGCATCAGCACTGTTGGGAGTATCTGCCATTACCGTACCGGAGGATCGTATGAATATTACCGGGCAGTCCAGCGATCTGGTGGATATCATTAATCTGAAGGAGTACCTGCCCGCTAACGTCAGACTGGCGGATAAGAGCTTTGACGGCGATCACCGCAACGGTATACATTGAACCGATCGCGACCAAGGACCTGTCCGTACCGGCAGAGAACATTACGATCAGCGGTGTGCCGGAGGGAATGGAGGCAGAGATCACTACAGAGGCGGAGACTTATGATATCACGGTATCCGGCCTGGACAGAGATATCAGTATTCTGCGGGATGATACGGTGACGGGAGTACTGGATCTGGAGAAATGGATGGATGACAACAATGTAGAAGAACTGACACCGGGAAATTACACGATCCCTGTGACGTTTAACCTGTCGGAGGATATCATGGTAGAAAATGATGTCAATATCCACATCCGACTGAAGAATCAGGATACAAATAATTAAAAGATAGAATGAGAGGTTTTTTATCATGGCTAGAATGTTTGGAACAGATGGTGTACGAGGAATTGCCAACGAGGAACTGACTCCGTTGCTTGCCATGCAACTGGGGCAGGCAGGAGCCTATGTAATTTACGAAGGAAAATGAGCACAAACCCACGATCATGGTGGGTTGTGATACCAGAATTTCCGGAGATATGCTGGCGAATGCGTTGATGGCAGGAGCCTGCTCCGTAGGAGCCAACTGTGTCTACGTAGGTGTGATTCCCATCCTGCGGTTGCTTATCTGACCAAGAAATACAAAGTAGATGCCGGCGTTGTGATCTCCGCATCCCACAATCCGGTAGAGTTCAATGGTATTAAATTCTTTGACGGTAACGGCTATAAGCTTCCTGATGCCATGGAAGATGAGATCGAGGCATTGATCCGTAACAATATGCCCGGTATCAAATTTTCCATCGGTCCCGGAGTCGGCGCATCAAGTACCGTACCGATGCCAGAGAAGAGTACATCAATCATGCCATGAGAGCGGTCAATGTGGATCTGACCGGACTGAAGATCGTGGTGGATTGTGCAGAGGGTGCCTCTTTCTATACATCCGTAGAATGCCTGAAAGAACTGGGCGGCAGCGTGGTGGCCATTCACAACAATCCGGACGGTACCAATATCAATGCCAACTGTGGTTCCACCCATATGGAAGAACTGCAGGCCAGAGTGGTCTATGAAAAGGCCAATGTCGGTCTGGCCTTCGATGGAGACGCAGACAGACTGCTGGCTGTGGATGAGAACGGTAATATCGTCGATGGTGACCAGATCATGGCAATCGTAGGCAACTACATGAAGAGCAAGGGTACTCTGAAGAAGGATACCATCGTGGCAACCGTTATGAGTAATCTGGGATTCTTCCTGATGGCAGAGAAGAATGCCATCCATATGGAGAAGACCAAGGTAGGTGACCGCTATGTACTGGAGCGCATGAAGGAGATCGGCGCCAGCCTCGGCGGCGAACAGTCCGGTCACATTATTTTCCTGGATGAGAATACCACCGGAGACGGACTACTCAGTGCACTGCATCTGCTGCAGGTCATGGTGGATACCGGAAAGCCTCTGTCAGAACTGGCTAAGGTGATGGAAGTACTGCCCCAGGCACTGGTAAATGCCAAAGTGGCCAATCACAAAAAAGAGAAATATATGGAATATCCGGAGATCGCAGCAGCCATTGGGAAACTGGAAGAAAAATTCGCCGGAGAGGGCCGTGTCCTGATCCGTCCTTCCGGAACCGAACCGCTGGTAAGAGTCACGATCGAAGGAAAGGATCAGCAGGCGATCCAGGAAGAAGCACGGAAGCTTGCCAACCTGATACAGGATATCATGTTCTAGCAGACAGATTCCGAAAGTTGTCTGGTAAAAGCCCTTGTGAATGCTTTTCATTCATGCTATGATAGAAATGTAAATGAAAAGTAAAATCATAAACACTAGAGAAAATAATGCAGAATAATATAGATATTGGAGGGTTTATTATATGGTAAGTCAGAAAGTTGTAATCAAGAATCCCACGGGCCTGCATCTGCGTCCCGCCGGAATTCTGTGCAAGGAGGCAATGCAGTTCAAGTCATCGATCACCTTCAAATTTCGTGAAAATACTGCAAATGCCAAGAGCGTACTCAGTGTATTGGGTGCTTGCGTAAAATGTGGGATGAGATCGAATTCGTATGTGAGGGTGAGGATGAGGCAGAAGCCCTGAAGACCCTGGTAGAAGCCGTAGAGAGCGGTCTGGGAGAATAATATATCGTCATAGAGGAACATTACAGAGGCTGTGCATATTGAAGATGCGCTGCCTTTTCCTATGTAACTGTCTTAAGACATGGAAAAATAGTTTCATACTCAAAGGATTTATGCTATGCTGTAACTATTCAGAGCGGATTTAGAAAATGTGATTCTGAATAGTTTATAGTACATGAGGGAGAGAAAATTAAATGGAAGAAAAAGCATGAAGAAAAGTTTTTCCAGCTTAGGTTTCCGATTCCTCGATCGGAACACTGGTCATCTACGCAGTGCAGATGGGAGTAATGACCATCGTAGGTGCGGTGAAGCCGGAATGGCTGCAGGACACCACCATAAGCCCCGATCCTGGCAGTATTACCACTGTATCTTGTGGGTATGCCGGTTCGATCGTTGTGGTAAAGCGGATGCCCGGGGAAGCACCCGCGAAGAAAAGCATTACACCGGGACAGTTTGTTCTGGCGTCATCATGTGTTTTGCACTGATGTATTGTGGTAATCTGGTGGGAACGCCGATCACCGTCGTAGGGTATTAAAAGGCTCCGCAGTGGACAATGCACTGATGACCTATGCCACCGGATCCAATATGATCGTGACATTTCTCTATATGCGATCTGCGCGCCGATCCTTGAGGAATATATTTTCCGGAAACGATCGTGCATCGTACCGTAAAATACGGACAGGGAGTAGCTGTTGTTCTGTCCGGTCTGATGTTCGATTGTTCCATGGCAACCTGAATCAGTTTGCCTACGCATTTTACTGGGAATGTTTCTGGCATTTCTGTATGTGAAGACCGGAGAACTGAAAGTGACCATCGGCTTACATGTGCATTAATTTTATTGGTGCCGTAGTCAGTGTACTGTTATTGAAAGCAATCCATCTGGAGGAATACCAGGAAGTCATTATGAACGGGGCAGATTCACAGGCTGTCATGGACTACATGATGAAGTACCTGCCGGGCTGGATCGGCTATACGATCTATGTATTGTTTATTCTGGCAGTATTGGTTACGGGAATCGTATTGTTCATTGTATATCGTAAGAAGCTGAAATTAGAGCCGGGACAGATTGCAAAGGGACGGAGATTCAAGACCGTGATCGGCAATCCGGGAATGATATGCTACTGTATTTTCTGGATCGCTACGATCATTATCCAGATGTTCCCGGAGATTGTTACAGCAATTACGGGAAATCTGTAAAAAGAACGGCTGCGGCAGAACATCGCCGCAAAGGAGATCGGAAGTTATGTACGCATTTGACAGTAGAATACGTTACAGCGAGACAGACAGTGAAGGGTATCTTACGCTGGACGCATTACTGAATTATTTTCAGGATTGTTCCACCTTCCATTCTGGAGGATGTGGGCTGGGAATCGGTTATATGAAGGAGATTGGTCAGGTCTGGGTCCTTTCCTCCTGGCAGATCGTGGTGAACCGTTATCCGAAATTAGGGGAAAAAGTAAAGATCGTGACGCTGCCCTATGAGCTAAAAGTATTTTTGGGATACCGTAATTTTGCCATGCTGGATGAACAGGGAGAATATCTGGCGAAAGCCAACTCCTTATGGAGTCTGCTGGATGTCGGCACCGGCAAACCGGTAATGGTGAACGAAGCCATGCATAAGGGCTACGAAATAGACGAAAAGCTGGACATGGAGTATGCCCCACAAAATTGCCGTGCCGGAAGGTGGAGAACTGTTGGAACCCATCGTGGTGAAAAACACCACCTGACACCAACCATCATGTAAACAATGGGCAGTATGTAAATATTGCCATGGAGTATCTGCCGGATGATTTTGTGATCCGTCAGATGCGGGCGGAATACAAGAAACAGGCATTCCTGGATGATGTATTGCATCCGTATGTAGTGTCTATAGAGAATGGCTACGTCATCTGCCTGCAGGACGAAGCCGGAAACCTTATGTATCAGTGGAATTTCAGGGACAGTAATCCTATGCTGTCAGAACAGGAGAGAACGTGGAATTGAGATTAGGCGAAAAACAGACGCTGGTAATAGTGAAAAGTAGAATTCGGAGTGTATCTGGCAACGAAGGAAGCACCGGAGGACAAAGTGCTGCTGCCGGCGAAGCAGGTGCCGGAAGGAGCAAAGGTCGGAGATGAACTGGAAGTATTCCTGTACCGGGATTCCAGTGACCGTCTGATCTCTACGACGAGAACCCCGAAGCTGTATGGGACAGGTGGCTCTGCTCACTGTAGTACAGGTAGGGAAAGTAGGTGCTTTCCTGGACTGGGGACTGGAGAAGGATCTGCTCCTGCCCTTTAAGCAGCAGACCCGCAAGGTAAAGACCGGAGAACAGGTGCTGGCAGCTCTCTATATCGACAAGAGCGGCAGACTGTGTGCGACCATGAATGTCTATGAACATCTGCGCACGGACAGCCCGTACAAAAAAGACGATAAGGTAACCGGCCGGATCTATGAGATCAGCAAGAATTTCGGTGCGTTTGTGGCAGTGGATAACTGCTTTTCCGGACTGATCCCGAAAAAAGAACTGTTCGGAGATACCGAGCTCAGGATTGGCGATCAGGTCACTGCCAGAGTGGTAAAAGTGTTGGAAGACGGTAAGCTGACACTGAGTGTCCGGGAAAAAGCCTATCTGCAGATTCAGAAGGATGCGGAGAAGATCGAGAGACTGCTGGACAGCTATGAAGGTTCTCTGCCGTTTAATGATAAGGCAGCGCCGGAGGTCATTGCCCATGAGACCGGCATGAGCAAGAACGAGTTCAAGCGTGCGGTAGGACATCTGTTAAAAGAAGGCAAGATCCAGATCACGGAGAAAAATATTCGCAGGGTGCGTGGATAGTGTGGAAAAAACAAAAAAAGTGTGCTATAGTAAGAACGTAATCTGAGAGATATGAACAGATACAGGAGGTGTTATCATGGATATCGCAGGATTATCAATGTCAATGGCTTCAAATAATCTGCAGACGAAAATCGGAACGGCTGTGCTGAGCAAGGCGATGGATACGAACGAAGCACTGGGACAGGGAATCGTCCAGATGATTGATTCCGCTGCTATGGAACGCAGCGTAACACCGGAACTTGGTGCGAATATCGATCTGCGGATTTAGCGAAGAAATAATACATAATAACGCTAAGACAAAAAGAGTTCGGAATATTAGTTTTCCGAATTCTTTTTTTGCGCGTATTTAAAAGAAAAAGGCATTTTTACTAAAAAATGCATAAAAAACTATTGCATTTTTACCAGTTTTTCTGTAAATTTATATATGATATGGACTCTCATATTATTTTTCGGGGTTATAGCAAAAGAGAAGTATGTTTGGGGACTGAAGGAGCAGAAGATGATATCAAATCAGATTTTACAGAACACCATTGAAGGATTGAAAGGAATCGCCAGAGTGGAATTGTGTGTCATGGATGTGGATGGCAAGGAAGTAGCGGCCACCATGGATATGGGCAACTGTTCCAAGCCCGCGGTGGAATTCGCAGCATCACCGGCGGACTCCCAGGAGATCCAGGGATATCAGTATTTCAAGATCTATGATGAGCAGCAGCTGGAGTATATTCTCGTAGCCGGAGGTACCGGTGAGGATGTCTATACGATCGGCAAAATGGTTGCGTTTCGATCCAGAATCTGCTGGTGGCCTATAAGGAGAGATTTGATAAGGACAACTTTATCAAGAACCTCCTTCTGGATAATCTGCTTCTGGTAGATATTTACAGCCGTTCCAAGAAACTGCATATTCAGACAGACGCCCAGAGTGGTCAGCGATCGTGGAATCTGCGGGAGGCAAGGATAATAATGTCCTGGAACTGGCCAGAACTCATTTTGGCAGCAACAGCAAGGATTTCATCACAGCGGTAGACGAGAGCAACGCATCGTGGTGAAGGAATCTGCAGAGACCGATACTGGCAAAGAAATTGAAAATCAGCAAGAGCACTGGAAGCGGCTCTGAAGGAAGGTATCCGTGAGATCCGTATTGCATACGGTACCATTGTACATGAGATCAAAGAAGTCAGCCGTTCCTACAAGGAAGCAAAGATGGCTCTGGATGTAGGCAAGATCTTCTTTGACGAGAGAGATATTATCGCATACAGTGAACTGGGAATCGGCCGTCTGATCTATCAGCTGCCCATTCCTCTGTGCAAAATGTTTATCCGTGAGATATTCGGAGGCAAGAGCCCGGATGATTTTGATGAGGAGACCCTGACGACCATTTACAAGTTCTTCGAGAACAGCCTGAATGTGTCAGAGACCTCCAGACAGCTGTTTATTCACAGAAATACGCTGGTATATCGTCTGGATAAGTTACAGAAGAGTACAGGGCTGGATCTGCGGGTATTTGAAGATGCCATCACCTTCAAGATCGCACTGATGGTCGTAAAATACATGAAGTATATGGAAACTTATGAGTATTGATTTCTTGCGGAGCCATGAAATAGCGGAAAGTGTGCGTCGAATGCTTGCATTCGTAAGAACATTTGACGTTATTTCTTTGGCGAGAAAGCCTCAAATGAGCAAACAACAAGTTAACTTGTTGTTTAGAAGAGCATCGTAGATGCGATTTTGCGAATGAGGCTCTGAATAGGGATCAATATGGTAGCACAAAGGCAGCAACTGTCCGCAGGGTGGGATCTTACGGGCAATAGAAAGGCATGATCATAAAATGACAAGAAAAGAAACACAAAGGCTGAAAAGAGAGCGGATCATTGAGGAAAACGGAATCATTTTCCTGGACAACGTCAGCAAGTCTTATTCCTCAGGTTCTCCGGCACTGAATGGTGTGTCGTTAAGCATCGGAAGAGGGGAATTTGTATTTATTGTAGGTGACAGCGGTAAATCCACGTCGATCAAATTACTGCTGCGGGAGCTTACAGCGACCAGCGGCAGTGTTTATGTTATGGGAAACGATCTGGCGAAATTAAAGCACAGGCAGATCCCCGTTTTCGTCGTAACCTGGGTGTCGTATTCCAGGATTTCCGACTGCTGAATGACCGCAATGTCTATGAAAATGTAGCATTCGCACAGCGTATCGTAGAGACTCCCGTCAGTGAGATCCGCAGAAATGTTCCTGCGATTCTGGCAACTGTGGGACTGGCAGGCAAATATAAGGCCAAGACCAAACAGCTCTCGGCGGTGAGCAGCAGCGTGTTGCACTGGCCAGAGCGCTGGTGAACAATCCTTCCGTACTGCTGGCAGATGAGCCCACCGGTAATCTGGATCCCAATAATTCCTGGGAGATCATGAAATTGCTGGAGGAGATGAGAGCGGCACCACGGTAGTCGTGGTCACCCATAACCGCGAAATCGTCAATGCCATGCAGAAACGAGTGATCACCATGAAAAAAGGTGTGATCATCAGTGACGAAGAGAAGGGTGGGTATATCGATGAAGATTAGTACACTTTTTTATACGATCAAGCAGGGATTTGCCAATATTTTCCGGAATAAATGGTATTCTCTGGCATCCATTGCCACGATATCCGCATGTCTGTTTCTGTTTGACTGTTCTATTGCATCGTGGCCAACTTTCAGAATATCCTGAAGACTGCAGAAGAAGGTGTATCCGTTACGGTATTTTTCCACAGTGATATGGATAACTGTGAGAGTCATGTAGACGGACAGATCCCGTCCGAACAGCGCCTGGAAGAGATCGGACAGGAGATTGCCAAGCGTGCAGAGGTATCCGAGGTACAGTTCCAGTCTGCAGATGATGCATGGGCAACCTTCGGACCGGATTATTTCGGTGAGGATTATGCAGAAGGATTCCCCGAGAATCCACTGGCAGGAGAGGATACTTATGAGATTTTCCTGAGTGATGTCTCCATGCAGGATGCACTGGTGACCTGGCTGCAGTCCATTCCGGAGGTGCGCAAGGTCAACTATTCCGAAATGACAGCCAACACACTGAGCGGTCTGAACCTTCTGATCGCCTACGTGTCCATGGGAATCATCGTGATCCTGCTGGCAGTCAGCATCTTCCTGATCAGCAATACCGTAGCTATCGGTATTTCTGTCCGTTCTGCGGAGATCAATATTATGAAATATATCGGCGCTACCGACTTTTTCGTGCGTGCGCCCTTTGTGCTGGAAGGTATGCTGATCGGTCTGATGGGTGCGGCAGTACCGCTGGGACTGATCTATTCCCTTTACAATTATGCGTTGAACTATGCGATCAACCGTTTTACGGTACTCAGCGGCTTCCTGAATTTCTGTCTGTGGACGAGATATTCCATTCGATCCCGGTATCTCTGGGTGTCGGTGTGGGTATCGGTTCCTGGGAAGTATCGCTACTGTAAGAAAGCATCTGCACGTAAATACAATTCCAGCAGATAACCCGGATCCCATTTGTCATGATGTGTGCGGAGTGTGGCTCTGCACTGCATGACATTTTAAGAATGGAGACTAAATCAAATTGAATAAAAAAAAAGGCTTCCTGTGCCTGGCACTGTGCCTGATCCTGACGGTTTCCTTCGGCATGCAGGGATTGCGGGTAAATGCGACCAATATGTCATCCATTACCTCTGACAGTATCCGGGACAAACATAATCGATCAAACAGGCGGAAAAAGAACGTGAACAGATGAAAAGCAATCTGAGCAATTTGGAGCAGATCAAGAAAGACCTGGAGACACAGAAGACCAATCTGAAAAATTATAACCCAGCTGGATCAGAATCTGAGCCGATCGAACAGAATATTGCGGATCTGAAAAATAAGATCACAGCAAAAGAAGAAGAAATTGCAAAGACCCAGGCGGAACTGGATGCGGCACTGGAGAGAAAAAATCAGAAAGATGCCACGATCCGCCGCATAAGAATTATGTATGAGAAAGGGGATTCCTACATCCTCGATATGATGTTGAAAGCAGAAAGCTTCAGTGATTTCCTGAACCGTGCGGATTTCATGGATCTGATCATGGCTTATGACAGACAGCAATGGAAAGACTTCATGGAGAACCGTAAATATATTGAACTCTGCAAAGAGGAACTGGAAGAGGAGAAAGCCATTCTGGATGAGGCCAAGGCCGGCGTGGAACAGGAGCAGGCCAATATGGAGGCTCTGATCGACCAGAAGAACCGGGATATCACCGCTTACGAATCCGATATTACCAACAAGGAACAGGCCATCAAGGAATACAAGCAGTCCATTGCATCAGGATGCGGAGATTGCAGCCCTGAGGCTGCTATTGCCGCAGAGAAAAAAAAGATCCTGGAGGCCAGTGGTACTGTGCTGACTTACGATGGCGGTACCTTTAAGTTCCCGCTGGCAACCTATACCCGGATCTCGGATGATTACGGCAACCGTATCCATCCGACACTGGGAATCGAACAGTTCCACAACGGCGTGGATTTCGCGGCGCCCAAGGGCACGGCTATTTATGCGGCCTATGACGGACAGGTGGTGGCAGCCACTTACAGCAACACCATGGGCAACTACGTGATGCTCGACCATGGTGGTGGACTGTATACGATCTATATGCATGCCTCGGCATTATATGTATCCAAGGACGATATTGTGGTCAGAGGAGAGACGATAGCCGCAGTGGGCTCCACCGGACGTTCCACCGGCAACCATCTGCACTTCAGCGTGCGTAAGGATGGAGCTTACACATCCCCCTGGAACTACTTGTCGCAATAGTTCTGTAATCGCAGGGCACGTGACTGCTTGCAGGCAAAGTGCTCTGGCGATTAACAGAACAAACATACATGAGCAAGTAGGGCGATAGCCCGGAATGCGAATGTATGCAGCATTTCGGGAGTGCGGAGCACGAAGAAATGCGTGTTGCGACAAACCAATGTGGAGAAGCGTCGATAGCCCGGAATGCGAATGTATGCAGCATTTCGGGAGTGCGGAGCACGGAGAAATGCGTGTTGCGACAAACCAATGTGGAGAAGCGCCGATAGCCCGGAATGCGAATGTATGCAGCATTTCGAGAGTGCGAAGCACGGAGAAATGCGTGTTGCGACAAGAAACACGACGTGTTGCGACAAACCAATGTGGAGAAGCGTCGATAGCCCGGAATGCGAATGTATGCAGCATTTCGGGAGTGCGAAGCACGGAGAAATGCGTGTTGCGACAAGAAGCACGACGTGTTGCGACAATATCTTGGAAATAAAGGAGAGCATTTATGGAGGAAAATAAGGAACTGGAAACCACCACCGAAGAACAGGCTTCTGTAACTCCGGCGGCAAATGAGGGCGAGAAAAAAGGCTTATTTCTCAGTGGCCTTATCGTTGGCTTTGCGGCCACGTTGCTGATCGTGGGCGGTATCTTTATCGCTTTTCAGATCCACAACATCATGACCATGAAGGATGATGTGGCAGCACAGGTATCCTATGGAGAAGATTCCGCTGTCAATGAACACAGAACAAAAAAACTGCAATTGCTGGAAGACACTGTGAAGGAGAACTTTTATCTGAGTGAGGTCACCAATGAACAGCTGGAAGACGGTATGTTCCGTGGCCTGATGGACTCTCTGGATGACCCGTATTCCGAGTACTATACCGCAGAGGAGCTGAATGAACTGACGGAACAGACACAGGGCATTTACTTTGGCATCGGTGCCTATGTCAGCATGGATTCCGAGACCAATCTGCCCAAGATCAGCGGCGTGATCGAAGGAGCACCGGCAGCTGATGTGGATCTGCGTGCCAACGATATTATCTATGAAGTGGACGGTGTCTCCACTGCAGGTAAGACGTTGACGGAAGCGGTGAATATGATCCGCGGAGAAGCCGGGACCACAGCATCTGACCATTGTCAGACAGGGCGCCGGGGATTATCTGCACGTCACCGTGGAGAGAGCCAAGGTAGAGAGTCCCACCGTAAAATACGAAATGTTGGATGACAATATGGCATATATCCAGATCGTGGAATTCGACGATGTGACCATAGACCAGTTTACCGATGCGCTGGCAACCGTGAAGGGCTCCGGCATGGAAGGCCTGATCCTGGATCGCGGGCAATCCCGGTGGAAGTCTGGATGCAGTGGTTAAAATTGCCAGAAAGCTGCTCCCGGAAGGCATGATCGTATATACCGAGGACAAGGCAGGCAAGCGCACAGAATATACCTGTGACGGCAAGACTCCTCTGGAAGTACCTCTGGTGGTACTGGTGGATATGAACAGTGCCAGCGCCTCCGAGATTCTGGCCGGAGCAATCCAGGACTACGGCGTTGGAACCCTGGTAGGTACCACGACCTTCGGTAAAGGAATCGTACAGCAGATCATGCCCTTCACCGACGGATCCGCCATCAAGATCACCATCAGCGCTTACTATACTCCCAATGGCCGCAATATCCACGGAACCGGTATTGAACCGGATGTGGAATGCGAGTTTGACGGGGAAGCATACTACAACAGTGATGATCCGGTGGACAATCAGCTGGAGAAGGCAAAAGAGGTCCTGAAAGAATTAATGAAATAAAAGTCTTGACAAAGCGCACAAAACTGTATAATATGTAACCCATAAAAACAAAGGCGTTTTTACCGGATCGGTAAAAGCGCCTTTTTCTGTTATCAAAAATTCCTGCCCGGAACGTAGAATGGAGGAGCAAAATGATCAGACTGGAAAATGTATGTAAGAATTTCGGAGATCTCCAGGTACTGAAAAATGTAAATCTGGAAGTAAAAGAAGGCGAGAAGCTGGTTATCATCGGACCCTCCGGTTCCGGTAAATCCACCACCGTGCGATGCATGAATTTCCTGGAGGAGCCTACCAGTGGTCAAGTATATATTGATGGACAGAAGCTGACCCATGCGAACAAGACCAAGATCATCCGGGAGTCCATCTCCATGGTATTCCAGCAGTTCAACCTGTATCCGCATATGACGGTATTGAAGAACCTGACCATAGCACCCATGAAGCTGCATCACAAGAGCAAAAAGGAAGCCGAGGATCTGGCTTATCATTATCTGGATGTGGTAGGACTCAGGGATAAGGCTCATGTGTATCCCACAACACTTTCCGGCGGACAGCAGCAGAGAATCGCCATAGCGAGAGCCCTGTGTGCACAGACGAAGATCATTCTTTTCGATGAGCCGACTTCCGCACTGGATCCGGAGACAATCCAGGAAGTACTGGATGTCATGATCAAGCTGGCTAAGGAAAACATCACCATGGTAGTGGTTACCCACGAGATGGGATTTGCCAGACAGGTGGCGGACCGTATCGTATTCATGGCAGACGGACAGATCATTGAGGAAGGTACGCCGGATCATTTCTTCGACAATCCTTCCAACGAACGTGTAAAACAGTTCCTGGGCAAGATCATCCGTTAGGCCGCAGCATTACATAACAGCAGGTCTATCCACGAAGTCATATTTACAGCATGTCAGTCAGAAGGCTTCGTGTTTAGATATATAAGTAAAGGGAATTAAAGGAGGAAAACGTTATGAAAAATCTAAGAAAATGGACTGCATTGGCAGCAGTCATGGCAATGACTGCAACTTTATTTACCGGATGCGGCAGCGCTGATGCCCCCGCTTCCGAGGCAACAGCACCTGCAGCGGAAAGTACCGCAGCAGCAACCACAGAAACAGGAGCGGAAGCTCCTGCAGCAGACGGCGAGCTGGCAGCAGACGTACAGGCAATCGTAGACCGTGGTGTATTGAGAGTCGGCGTTAAAAATGCAGTAGTAGGCTTTGGCTTCCAGGATACCCTGACCGGTGAGTATTCCGGACTGGAGATCAGCCTGGCTGAGAAGATCGCAGAGAGCCTTGGCGTGGATGTAGAGTTCACCGCCGTAACCGCAGCTACCAGAACCGAACTTCTGGATTCCGGCGATATTGACTGTGTACTGGCTACTTTCACCATCACCGATGAGAGAAGCAGAGCTGGGATTTCTCCACTCCTTATTTTACAGACTATGTAACCGTACTGGTAGAGGATAAGAGCGGCATCAGCTCCTGGCAGACCTGGTAGACAAGAAGGTCGGTGTATCCTCCGGATCCACTTCCGCAAAGGCACTGGTAAAGGCTATGATCGATGCAGGCCTGATCGATGGCAGCGGCTTTGATGCAGATACCTTTGATCCCGCACTGTGGACTACCGGAATTTCTTTCCAGCAGTATGATGACTACCCTGCAATCTCTACCGCACTGAGTGCCGGTGAAGTAGATGCCTTCTGTGTAGATAAGTCCATTCTGGCTATTTACAAGACTGACGGACGTTCCTACATCGACGACAAGTTCTCCCCTCAGGAATATGGCGTGTCTACCACCAAGGGTTCCGGCTTCTCTGCATACGTGGATGAACTGGTACAGGGATGGCTGGCAGACGGTACCATTGACAGCCTGATCACAGAGAACGGATTAGAGTAAAAAAGAAAAAAGTAACTGGGAGGAAACACTATGTCTGGTATTATTTCAGCAAGAGCCTGGGGCAAGGTCTGGGCGTACAGGAGCACATTCCTGTTAGGACTTCTGAATACTGTGGAGACAGCATTTTGCGATATATGTTATCGCTGGCACTGGGTGTGATCTTTGGCCTGATGGCTACCAGCGGAAAAAAGGTATTGCAGATCATCAGCAGAGTCTATGTGGAGATCATGCAGAATACGCCGATTTTGCTTCAGCTGTGTTTCTTCTACTATGCGCTGGCTTTTTCCGGTCACAGTATCGGAATCCTGCCGACAGGTATCGTTGCACTGGGCGTATACACCGGAGCCTATATGGCCGAGGTGGTGCGCGCGGGCATCGAGGCCGTCCCTAAGGGACAGTTCGAGGCGGCTGTGTCCCAGGGATTCACTTATGTGGAGCGGATGTATTATATTATCCTGCCCCAGAGCATCAAGATCATTCTGCCGCCCATGGTGAACCGGATCGTAAACCTGATCAAAAATACCTCCTGCCTGTATATTATCGGCGGAGCGGATCTGATCTCGCTGACTTACAGCTTTGTCACCGGTGAAAATACCGGTGGAGCCTATCTCCGGCCTATCTGGTCAGTGGACTGTTATTTTTCGTTATATGTTATCCCCTCTCCAAGACAGCCAGTGTCTGGGAGATCCATCTGAAGAAAAGAGACCAGCGGGTGACATTTCAGAGAACAGAAGGGACGGTGACGGACAATGAGTAACCTGGAAGCAAGCTTTTCCATACTGGGACAGAAAGGTGTTATGGCCTACATTCTCAAAGGTACGGTATTCACTCTGATCATTGCCCTGATCGCTGTTGTGCTGGGAATCGTCATCGGTTCGGTACTGGCCCTGTGCAGAAACTACTGCACAAGCAAAAAGACGAAAATATTTGGCATGATTGCCACTGTATACATAGAAGTATTTCGAAATACACCGTTGCTGCTGTGGATCTTCATATGCCTGGTATTCTGCCCCTGCCCGGAGCTGTTCAACCGGAAACTGTTCGGGCTGACCACAGTAGAGACCAAGCTGTTGTTCAAGGCAGCAGTTGCTCTGATCCTGTTTACCTCTTCCGTTATTGCGGAAATCATCCGCGGAGGACTGAATTCCATCGCACATGGACAGTTTGAAGCCGGCCACGCACAGGGATTCAATGTGGTACAGGTCATGATCTATATTATTCTGCCGCAGGCTTACCGGAATGTCATTCCTACCCTGTTGAGTCAGGTGATCGATCACCACCATCAAGGACTATCCTATCTGATGGCCCGGACCAAACAGCTGCTTTCCGCAGCCAGCCGTTACAATGGTACTGGCAATGTAAACGTATCGGATGTATTTGTGCTGTTTGGTGTAGCTGCATTGATCTATTTTATCATCAACTACACACTGTCCTGCGTGGTACGTACCATGCAGAAACGGCGGAAGAGACCGGTACGTGTGACCGCAGATTAAACGAGAAAAGAAAAGAGGATATCCATGGAACAGTATGGATCACGATTTCAAGACAATTCAAGTATGGGACGTTCCATTGCCAGGAACTGTCCGAAATACTGGGAATAGAATTACTGGACAGAGATATTGTGGAGGCTACGGCGAAGCGCATGGGCCTTCCGGTATCTGTCATCAGCGATGAAGAAGAGAGTATGAAGTCTACTTTCTTCCGGAGGCAGTATCCGCTCGGAATGGGAATGTCCAGCCTCAAGGATGAGATCTTTCTTACCCAGAAAAATATCATCCGGGATTTCGCAGCCAAGGGATCCTGCATCATTGTGGGACGCTGTGCGGACTATATTCTGGAGGATATCCCGAATCATCTGAATGTGTATGTCTATGCCCCCGATGAGGCAAGGCTGAAAAACTGTGTGGAGAACCTGCAGATGGATCCCCAGACGGCAAAGAAAATGATGGGATGTGGATGCTGCCAGAAACCGTTACCACAAAGCCTATATTCCCGGCTGGCAGAGCGTTTTCGACCATACATCTCATGATCGACAGCAGCCGGTTCGGCATCGACGGCACAGCAAAGATTCTGGCAGACATTGTTAAAACCAGTGGGGCTGATGGTCCACAGATTTCGATCTGCGGAGACAGCGTGTCATAATCCCAGGTGCGGGAAGAATTGCTTACCCGATTGGGATCTTTGACGCAAAAGCCCGTGTCATCATAATCATAGAGCAGGATATAGTGGCCGGAGGTGGTGAAATCCCCCGGCCGCATGCTGCATACGATAAGTTTGCCATGATCCAGGGCTGTTTTCATGCTGTTTTCACCCAGGGGAAGTTCCTTGCCGGACAGGCCGAGGGCAGGAAGCCCTTCAGTCCACAGGGACCAGCTGGTGCCATTTTCCGTATAATAACCGTTCTTTTCACAGTAGGAGGCAATCTCTCTCGGGGTGCCGTTCAAATCGTGGGTGAAATAGACATAGACCATGGACAGACAGGTGGGACCACAGCCGGCGAGACCGATGATGCTATCACCGTAGGACTCGTAGCCCCAGCGCTTGTCCCATTGCAGGAGCAGAGGCACCTGTCCAATGAGAACATCGGAAGCAAGATCGATGGACCGTCCCAGATAATTTTGTCTGTTGGGGTAGTCTGCCACGAAATCCGCGGCTTCGGCATTATTTTGGGCAAGCTCGGCCAGTGCTTCCGTGATGTTTACGGTATCTGCGGTGGTAGAGAGACTTCCGGCAGCGTCAGATTCATTTTCTTCCCGCAGTGCAGCAAAATCATATTGGACAACCGGCAGATCATACCGGGCAGTCAGCTGATAATACAGATGATTGACGGCAGGAAGAATCTCATGGCCGTAATCCTGCCAGAAAGAGACTGCGGTCAGGAGTAACACGATGGCAAATGAGACCCGGAGGAAGCAGACTATGCGTTTTCTTCTGCGGATCGCCCGCTTCCTGCGGAGCATCTCCTGCCTGGAAATTCTGCGGCGGCGTTGTTGCACCGGAACCTGATAAGCTGCATTTGCATTCATAGAAATCCCTCCCGTTAGAACCTTTTTAACAAAATAACCGTCTTTTCTATAGAAGAGTATAAAGGATTGTCCCATAAAAAGTCTTTTAAGCAGTTTTAAGCTTTTTGACAGATATCTTTAAGAATTCATGAAGATATGTTACAATAAAGCATGGACCAAAATCATTCGGAAAGGGAAGGGACCGACGATCAGGAGAAAATATGTTCCGCTGCGCATTGTGCAGCCGGGGATGATGATCGATCAGGCAATCATAGACCGTGCAGGCCGTGTACTGATCGCCAGACGTACCCGACTGGAGGATTTCCATATCGATGCGCTGAAGAAAATGGGGGTTACAGGAATCTATACCTGTGAGGGTACAGAGGATGTGAAGCCGGCGGATGCGGACAAGCCGCAGGAACTGCCGGAACCATTACAGAAAAAATATGAACAGGTGAAGGTGAAGGATCCTGCCAAGGTACAGATCTCAGAGAGCGTGCGAAGCCGCGTGGCACAGGGAGTGCAGTATTTGTATCAGGATACGCAGTCACCGGATTTTACCAATGCTTCCCGGAGTATTACGGATGACCTGCTGCGGGCTATTGAGGATAATGATGCAGTAGCAGTGGATATCGGTGCATTGAAGATCAGTGATGAGTACACTTTCAAACATAGTGTGGATGTGGCAACGATGTCCATGATCGTGGCGCAGAAATACGGACTGGATGACAAGCAGGTCTACGAGATCGGAATCGCAGGACTTTTACATGATATCGGAAAATCAAAAGTACCCAATGAGATCCTGAATAAGGCGGCGCGGCTGACGGATGAAGAGTTTGCCATTATGAAGCAGCATTCCGTGTACGGATATCGTATTCTGCAGTCTAAGGAAGATCTGTCCATGGAGATCAAGCTGGGTGTGTTACAGCATCATGAGAAAATGAACGGAAAAGGATATCCTATGGGGATCACAGGGGACAAGATCGACCTGTTTGCCAGACTGATCTCTGTGTCGGATATTTATGATGCATTGGTGACGGAGCGGCCGTATAAGAAGCCGTTTTCTCCCAGAGATGCCGTGGAAATGATCATGTCCATGACGGAAGAGCTGGATATTACAGTTATGCGGTGCTTCCTGGAGAGCGTTATTCTCTATCCGGTAGGCACAGATGTGGCATTGAGCAACGGAGAGACCGCCCGTATTGTGGAGAACGTTCCCAATGCGGTGCTGCGCCCCAAAGTTCTGGGTCTCACCACCGGCAAAGTGTACGACCTCGCCAATGATGTGAAATGCGCGAATGTAATTATATTGTAAATGGAAAGTTACGCGAGCAATGAGCCGCGCATAGATAGTGAAGACAGCGATGGGCGCTTGCGCACGATTCGCTGTCTTTACTTATGCCGAGATGCGGCGAACGCCGCGATATGAAATAAGATTGGCAGCGTTCCTTGCTGACAATCTTATGAATAGCGTGGCTCATTGCGGATGGTAGTTTCAAATCCACGAACGTCCACAGCAAACGGAACATCCTTCCGCGGTGGGCATCGCGGCATTTATTATAGCCTACGTTACGAAATGCCTTGTAATCTACATTTTTTCTCTGTTGAGCCCCGGAAGTTTGTGACAAGCGGGGCGTAATCCATGTTTTTTCTCTGTTGAGCCCCGGAAGTTTCCGACAAGCGGGGCGTAATTCGTGTTTTTTCTCTGCTGAGCCCCGGAAGTTTCCGACAAGCGGGGCGTAATCCGTGTTTTTTCTCTGCTGAGCCCCGGAAGTTTCTGACAAGCGGGCGTAATTCGTGTTTTTCTCTGCTGAGCCCGGGAGTTTCCGACAAGCGGGGCGTAATCCGTGTTTTTCTCTGTTGAGCCCCGGAAGTTTCCGACAAGCGGGCGTAATCCGTGTTTTTCTCTGCTGAGCCCCGGAAGTTTCTGACAAGCGGGGCATAATCTACATTTTTCTTCTACTATGTCCCGAAGATAAAACCCTCCGCAATGAGCCACGCTATTCATAAGATTGTCAGCATAAAACGCTGCCAATCTTATTTCATATCGCGGCGTTCGCCGCATCTCGGCATAAGTAAAGACAGCGAATCATGCGCGAGCGCCCATCGCTGTCTTCACTATGCCTATGCGCGGCTATGCTTTCGTAACTTTCCATTTACATTAATGGAACGTAAAGGAATCTCCATCTTCGATAATACAGATCATGGTCTTGCCGGTATTGAGGATGATCTCGTCCCCGTTGTCATCGTAATATCTGGTGGCACTGTAATCGGAAGTCTTCTCCCAATTCACATGTATTCCTCTGCCATTGGTGAAGAACCAGCCGTCCCGGGTGGTGTCATGACACTGAAAAGCCAGATACCCCTCGCCCAGTTCCTCGTGAAACGTATTCTGTACCAGAATATTTTTGAAAGTCAGCTGCTCTCCGGTGGCGGCATCTATATGAGGGCCGTCTGTGCTGCCGGACAGATGCTGGGAACGGTAATAGAGGCCGTCATCCTCGTTAAATTCAAAATAACACCTTGTCAGCGGATAACACCCGGACATATCGATATAGGTGGCATCCTTTGCTTTGGCACCGTACTGCCCAAGGTGTTCGGTTCCGCCTTGGTGGCAAACCTGAAATGATTCTCATCGCTGAGTCCGCGGTATCCCAGGCTGTAGCCCTTTTTCTCGATCACCTTCTGCAGACCTTCACCGGAAGCATAAGCATTGTGGGGCTTGTTACGGTCGGTAGTACGGAAAAAGGCAGCCTCATCACTGCCGGAGGTACCGTCTACATCCTGAGTATCCGGCTGCGCCAGCAGCTCATTGATGAAAAACGGACCGCCGAAATGTACGATAAAAGCATCCCATTCGAATGCCCAGTAAGCATAATAATCACGAAGACTGCGTATATTGCCGATCTTGTCCAGATTCTGCCAGTCTTCGTAGATTGCCATCATCCGGGTCATACGGTTCTCTACATTCGCCTCATAAATAATAGAAGCATCGGACAGACTGTATTGTGGGATCGCAGAGGCCTCATTAGGAATCATTACGGCAATGGGGCGTGTGGCAGCCACATCGGCATCCACCCATTCGTTCGTAAGACGGCTGCGGACCATGCCCTCAGCGGGAGGAGTGGAATCATCCTCTACAACGATCGTTACGGGATCCGGAAGCTTTTCCCCGGAAGAAACCGTGGAGGAATCCGGGCTGTTATCCGGGAGGATCGGACGGACCGGGGAATCGAGTTACCCGTCTGTCCACATCCGGTAAGCATCATGGAGACAGTCAGCAGAAGAGGTACCGCAGTCTGCAGAAACTGCCGTCGAAATTTATATTTACACATATAATCACACCTCGATTGGTTATCAGAGTAAGAAGCTGTAAATGACCACGCCGCATAAAATGCCTAACAGCGCACCCATCAACACCTGCAGGGGAGTATGTCCCACGAATTCCTTTAATTTATCATGGGCGGAAATCTCACTGCGGCCCATATCTTCGAAGACCTTCAGCATTTCGTTCAATACCTGTGCCTGAATACCGGTCTCTCTGCGTACTCCCATAGCATCATACATTACAATGATCGCCAGGATCAGGGAAATGGCAAATTCAAAGCTTCCCGCACCGTATTCGTAGCAGACCGCTGTTACCAGGGCACATACGGTAGCAGAGTGAGAACTGGGCATACCGCCGCTGCCGACCAGACGCTCCGCAACGAATTTCTTGGAGACGATCAAATGGATCAGCGTCTTCAGAATCTGTGCCACCAGCCAGCCGAAGGCTGCAGTCAGGAAAATGGTATTGCTGAAAAACTGTTCAAAAAAAGTCATAAATAACCTCGTTTCCTATATGCTGTAGTTTGCAGAACAGACATATATAAATCCAGTATAATCCAAAAAGCGGAAAAAGTACAGTGTTGACCTTGAAATGATGCATCGAAGGATAGTATAATATAGCTGTTATCTGTCGCACAGTGGCGCAGATAAGCCTGAAAAAGCGACAGGAAAACATAAGGAGATTACAAAATGAGCTTATTGAGCGATCGTTCCCTGCTATAATGAAGAAGAAAGCGTTGCCCTGTTTTATCAGGAATTGACGAAAACGATCCCTTTTCAAGGAAAAGGAAATAGAACTGGAGCTTCTATAGTGATGACGGTTCCAAAGACGGCACTGTGAGAGAAGTGAAAAAGCTGATCGAACAGGATTCCCGTGTGCATATTGTCTCTTTCTCCAGAAATTTCGGAAAGGAAGCGGCGATGTTTGCCGGACTGGAAAAGTCGAAGGGCGATTACGTGGTTATGATGGATGTGGATCTGCAGGATCCGCCTTCCTTGCTGCCGGAGATGTTTGAATGGATCTGGCAGGGGTATGATTCTGTAGCGACCCGCCGCGTGACCCGCAAGGGCGAACCGCCGATCCGCAGCTTTTTTGCCAGAAGATTTTACCATCTGATGAAGAAGATTTCCCAGACGGAAATGATGGACGGAGCGAGAGATTATCGCCTGATGACCAGACAGATGGTGGATGCCATCCTGTCCATGCGGGAATATAATCGTTTTACCAAGGGAATCTTCGGCTGGGTCGGTTTTAAGACCAAATGGCTGGAATATGAGAATGTAGAGCGCGCCAAGGGCGAGACCAAGTGGAATTTCTGGAAGCTCCTGGTATATTCCCTTGACGGTATCACCGCATTTTCCACGGCACCGCTTTTGATCGCTTCCTTTGTGGGTGTGCTGTTCTGTATCATCGCTTTTTGATGATCATATTTATCATCGTGCGGAAGCTGATCTTCGGAGATCCGGTGTCCGGCTGGCCTTCTCTGGTGTGCATCATCCTGATGACCAGCGGCGTACAGTTTTTCTGTACGGGTATTCTGGGGCAGTATCTGGCAAAGGCATACATGGAAGTAAAACGCCGTCCGATTTACCTGGTAAAAGAGGAAATTTAAGAAAACCGCATAAATATCCGTTTTTTATGTACGTAAAAATGTTACAAAATAGGGGTAAAATGTAACATTTTTAGTTTCTTAACTATATTTTAAAAGAAAAATGTCTTTTCAAATATCGACAGCTATGATATGATTTCTCTATCAGTCACTGCAGAGGAGCAATACTCGACAAGTAAAAAGGGGGACTTGTTTTGGATATTGTTGCAGTAAAAGATTCAGAGTTAGAGAGATATGTAACCAAAATCATGTTGGAAATAGGGTGCCGGCGCATTTGAAGGGTTATCACTATTTGCGTGATGCAATCATTTTGTCAGGGAAAGACATGGAGGTAGTAAGCAGCGTTACCAAGCTGTTATATCCCACCATCGCGAAACATTTCAAGACCACAGATCAGAAAGTGGAACGCGCGATCAGGAACGCCATTGAAGTGTCCTGGTCCAGAGGAAATGTGGAGACATTCGAAAAGATTTTTGGCTATTCTGTAGCCTCCGGAAGGACAAGACCTACGAACAGCGAGTACATCGCACGTATCGCCGACAACATCCGGCTGGATTATAAGGCTATGTAACATATTGATTTTAATTGTTTGGAACAGGGAGAGTTTGTTAATTAAGCAGATGCAGTATTCTCCTCTGCAGACTGAGAAAGACCGCGTATCGGAATGGGGAAGTTTCCGGTACGCGGTTTTTGCAGGAAATGCTGTTATATTTGTCAAGTCCATATAAATATGGTAAGATGTACAAAAGCCCGTGTAAGAAAAAGGCGGGTATGGGAGATGAAATGACTTTTCGGACATCGGATATTTTGATCGGGGGGAGCCTGATCATTATCGGGCTGACAGAGATCGCCCATTTGGCAGGCTGCCTGTTAGGGTGGTCTTTTTTGACTGTAACGGATCTGCTGCTGGCAGAGGTGGGAATCGTTCTGCTGGCGGCGATATTATTGTCTGTAATATCCAGACAGAGACGAAAACGGGCCACAGCCGGTAAAACGATCCGGTTGCGGATCAAAACAGCGGGACAGACACGGCAAGGGAAAAAGCACACAGATTCTCACGGGCGTCCTGGTATTTCTGATCCTTCTGCAGATCCTGCGGATACTGACGGGAAACCGCATGTGGCTGACCGGAGATATGACGGTGGAGACCGTGAACACATTTCTCAGGGAAAATGCTGTTTATACCGTGAATCCTCTCACGGGGACGGCATATTCGATGGGGATGTCCTTACGGTTGAAAATATTGTGCCTGCCCACTCTGTACGGGGCCATCAGCCGTTTTACGGGTATGGCACCCGTAGACGTGGTGTATCGTCTGCTCCCTGCATTACGCTGCTGTTGTCTTATGTAGCTTACGGAAGCCTGGGGAAAGCACTTTTTCCGGAAAATTCTGTGAAAAGACGGACGTTTTTGCTGATAGTGGGAATACTGTTCAGTACAGGGGCCTATATGCCCGGAGTGGATGGATTTGATGTGTTTTACGGAGGATTCCGCGGTGTGACGATCCGGGCGGCGGTGTTGCTTCCGTATCTGCTGTCCTGTCTGATGGACAGAAAATATACGGGTGTGATCCTTTGCATTTTAGCGGAGGCCTGCATAGTCTGGACCCTGTATGGCGCGGGAGTCTGCCTGCTTGTTACTGTGGCATGGCTGATACTTGGAGCGTTGGTTTCCCAGTTCCGGAAACGATGGGAAAACGGAAAATGACTGATGCACATGGCAGGTCAGGAGAGGAGGCTACAGAATGATGACACTTCTGCAGTCCGCCCTGACAGGCTGGACCGACTATACACAACATGGAAAATTTGCGGCACTTTTGCTGCTGGCGATCCTGTATCTGGGATTTGTCCTCTATGGTTCCGGAAAGGAAGCCAATGCATCCGGGGCGGAAAAAGCACGGAAACGGCTGTATCTTTACGGAGCGCTGGTGACATTTGGCTGTATCTGTCCCGTAACGGCACTGATCCTGTTAAAATACCAGACCGCCTTTTACTCTTATGTATGGATCTGGGCGGCGGTACCCCAGACAGCATTGATCGCATGGGCAGCAATAGACTTTCTGTGTAACTTATTAAAGAGAAAAGCCTGCGAAACGGGATGGCTGCGCCGATCCTGCTGGGCATCCTGTTCCTGGGTGGAAATCCGGTGTCGGAATGGACCGTGGCACAGACAACGCAGATACCGGCACTGACGGGAATGCCCGACAGCAACAGGGAACTCCCGCCAGGGAAATTCTGGAGCAGCTTTCTGTATACAATGCGGAAAAAGGAAACTCACGGGAATACGGTCTATGGGCGCCGAAGGAGATCATGGAGGCTGCCAGAGCCTACAGCGCTGAGATCCACCCGGTATACGGCAGAAGCATCTGGGATGCATCGCTGGGCAGCTACTCCTATGATACCTATGAGACCTGGCAGGAAGATATGTATCTGTGGATGAGCCACCTGGAGACTACCGGGGAGACGGAATATCTGCGGACAGATGAAAATACCACGACAGAAGCCGGTGGCAGAAAAATAGATTTTGCTGCGTGCCTTGACAGCGCCGGGAAGGCCGGTATAGACTACATTTTATTGCCGGAGGACTTGTCGGAGGATGTACAGAAGGAATTGCAAGAGGCTGCGGATGGCAGACTGCGGTCCTTTGGCGGATATTTCCTGATCGTGATGTAAGTAAGCATCTTGCGGAAAGATAGGAAAACTATAACGATTTGTAAGAATTAGGAACAGGAAAGCAAAATGGAACAGGAACTGATCAGTATTGTGGTGCCGGTGTACCAGGCAGAACGTTATATAGAAGAAACGATGGACTGCGTCCGGGCACAGACGTATCCACACTGGGAACTGCTGCTGGTGGAGGATTGCGGCCCGGACCGCAGCAGGGAGATCATAGAACAATATATTCAGAGAACCGGAGATACGAGAATCCGCATGCTGACTTACTCTACGAATCTGGGGGCGGCGAGAGCACGTAATCTGGGAGTCAACGAAGCAAAAGGCCGATATCTGGCCTATCTGGATGCAGATGACCTGTGGACACCGGACAAGCTGGAAAAAGAGCTGGCTTTTCTGAAAGAGAAACAGGCAGCCTTTGTGTTTACCGGCTATGAATTCGCCGATGAGAATGGCAAGGGCACCGGAAAGATTGTCCGTGTGCCGGCCACGATTACTTATAAAAAAAAAAAAAGCTTTGAAAATACCACAATCTTTACCAGTACCGTGATGTTCGATATGGAACAGCTGTCGAAAGAACAACTGCAGATGCCCCAGATCAAGAGTGAGGACACTGCCCTGTGGTGGAGAATACTGCGGGAGGGTTATGTAGCTTGTGGTTTGGATCAAAATTTGGTAAAATATCGGAGAGCAGGGAAATCCCTGTCATCGAATAAGCTGGAAGCTTTGCGGAGGATCTGGAATCTGTACCGTAAGGCGGAAGGCATGTCAGTGCCGAACAGTGCCTGGCATTTCTGCTTCTGGGCGGTACGCGCCGTAAAACGCAGAGTATAGGAGGAGTTTGTTTTGAATACAAACGGTAATTATTATGAAAACCGACTGCGGAAAAGGGAATCCTTTAAGCGTCTGATCAATATAGGGTTGTCGATGATCTGCCTGTTGCTGGAGATCAGCCTGTTTGCCTACATGTGGCAGTTCCATTTCCAGTTCCAGCTGGTAGATCCCCTGCAGAAGATCTGGTATCGTGGCTTTCTGCTGGAAAACGGTATCTACAGTGCAATCCTGATTTTTTTCTCCGTGACCTACGGCGGCATGCGTCTGGGATACATGAAAAACACGGAGATCATTTTCTCCCAGGTGTTTGCAACCCTGATGGCGGATGTGCTGATCTATGCGGAACTGTGTATGATGGCCCGCAGCATTTTTCCGGCGGATATGTTCCTGTTGATGGTATTTTTACAGATCATAGCGGTGATCATCTATGCCAATATTGCCAACAAGATCTATCGTACAGCATTCCCGCCCAGGGAGCTTCTGCTGATCCACGGCGATCGTCCCATCGAATACATTGTCAACAAATTTGAAAGCCGTAAGGACAAATATAAGATCACAAAATGTGAGCACATTAAAAAAGGTACGACAGAACTGTGCCGGGAGATTCTGGACAATTACCGGAACGGTGAGATTAATGCGGTAGTAATCTGGGATATTAATGAAAAGGATCGTAATATTATACTGAAATTCTGCTATGCCCATTCCATCCGTGTCTATGTCATGCCTAAAATATCAGATGTTATTTTAGTTGGCTCCGAGGAACTGCATGTATTTGATACGCCGATCCTGCTGACCAGAGAGTACCCCTGAGTATGGAGCAGCGGTTCATCAAGCGATCATCGATGTGATCTGCTCGTCGATCCTGTTGGTGGTGACTTCACCGCTGATGCTTCTGACAGCGCTTGCCATCAAGCTTTATGACGGCGGTCCTGTGCTGTACAAGCAGGTACGCTGCACCATCGGACAGAGGGAATTCTATATTATGAAGTTCCGCAGTATGCGCACCGATGCCGAGAAGGACGGCGTGGCACGTCTGGCACAGAAAGGGGATAAGCGTATCACTCCCGTGGGTAAAGTGATCCGCAAATGCCGACTGGATGAACTGCCCCAGCTGATCAATATTCTGCGGGGAGATATGTCTTCATCGGCCCCAGACCGGAGCGCCCGGAGATTATTGCACAGTACATGGAAGTCATGCCGGAGTTCGCATTCCGTATGAAGGTGAAAGCGGGACTGGCCGGTTTCGCACAGGTATACGGAAAGTACAATACTTCTCCGTATGATAAATTAAAACTGGATTTAACATATATCGAGAATTATTCTGTGTGGCTGGATCTTAAATTGATGCTTCTGACACTGAAGGTATTGTTCTGGCCGGACAGTACCGAGGGTGTGGAGAGCGAACAGGTAACGGCTTTCAAGGCAACCTACGATGGTCGTGCCGAGAAGGATGACAACTGAGAAGGCAGGAGGTAGACGCATGGAAGTAAGCTACGGAAAAGAGCCCTTCGACCTGAGACTTATGTGTCTGCGGCTATGCCGCAATCTGTGGAAAATACTGGCTGTGACAGTAGTGGGAACATTACTGTTCGGCGGCGGTTATTATGTAAAAAATGTGGTGCTGCAGCCCGATCCCGGGTATGCGGCTTCTTCCACTTATAAGGTAGAATATAAAGAGAACCCCAATGCGGCGGGTGCGTACTACATTAACGAGGCTACATGGAACACCATGATCCATACGGGAGAATTCCTGGATGGTGTGGAGAAGCATCTGCAGGAGGCTGTGGAACGGGGAGACAATGGAGCTTCGGAAGCACTGTCTCTGGGCAGAGACCAGTGGATTGCAGATCTCTCGGCAACACTTCCCTCGGATTTCAGTGTTCCGGTGACGCAGGCGGCAACTCAGGATCCGGAGATGAGTATTGCTCTGGCCCATGCAGTAGAAGATACCATGTGTGACGAATTCGCAGAGAGTATCGTGGAGATCGACCGGATCAAAGTGCTGGATCACGGAGATTTTGCAGAAGTCGTGGTACCGGATGTGCGCCCGGTGCGGGCAGTCATTCTGGCGGCGGTATTGTCTCTGTTTTTTGCAGTGGTGATCTTTTTGCTGGTGGAGATTTCGCAGGACAGCATCTGGCTGCCGGCAACCCTTCGCAGACGCTACGGACTGAACAGTCTGGGAACGGTGCGCAGTGTGGGATTTGTGGAAAATCTGATGTATACGCTGGAGAAAGTGTACGATAAAAAGCAGGCAAAGGAGTCCGAAAATGCGGAAATCTGCCGTGTGGCAGTATGTGTGGCACTGCCGGAAGCGGATCCGAAGGAAGTCGTGGAGGATTTGCAGAAGCTGGCTAAGACAGATAAGACCCGGAAGGGAATACCGGTGGAATATGTAGCGGTTCCCAGTCCGCTGTTATGCCCGGAGTGGAGAGGCACTTCGTAAGGCAGATGCATTTCTGCTGGCGGTGCCGGCCGGAGAACGGGTGGGAAAGAGACTGGAAGCGGTATTAGAGTATCTGCATACCCAGGACTGCTCTGTGAACGGAGCCTTCCTGTGGAATGCGGATGAACAGCTGATCCTCAGCTATTATTTCCTGCCGGAGCCATACAGACACAGGACACAGAATACGGAGGAGAGCAGGCATGAAGGTAGAAGTTCTGGCATCGGTAATGAATGCTTCTCTTCCGGAGACCGTACAACATATGAACCTGCAATCGGACGCGGTGATCATCAATCAGTGCGACCGGCTGGGGCAGGAGGAAATGCAGATATCTCCGGGGAACGGAAGAATCCGTTTCTGCAGTTTTCCGATCGTGGCATCGGCAGAAGCCGCAATGAGGCCATCCTTCGGGCGGAAGGAGACATCTGCCTTTTTTCGGATGCGGATATTGTGTATGAAGATGGTTATGAGGCGGCTGTTCTTGCGGAGTTTGAACGGAATCCCCGGGCCGATATGATCATTTTCAATATCGAGGTGGAGGAAGAACGCCGCACCTACCATATTACGGAACGGAAACCGGTACGCTGGTATAATTGCGGGCGGTATGGAGCAGTCAGCTTTGCTGTACGCAGAGAAAGCCTGCTGCGATCGGGAATCACGTTTTCCCTGTTGTTTGGCGGCGGTGCAAAATACAGCAATGGAGAAGACAGCCTGTTTTTAACGGAGTTTATTAAAAAAGGCTGCCGGGTATATACTGCACCGGTGACCATCGGCAGAGAGGAAGCCGGGGAATCCACCTGGTTTCATGGCTATAATGAAAAATTTTTCCATGACAGAGGAGTATTGTATCATTATCTGTATGGATGGTTGGAATGGCCGCTGGCGCTGAGGTTTTTGTATGCTCATAAGGGTACGCTGTGCACAGAGGTAAGCCTGCAGCAGGCCAGACAGTGGATGCGTGACGGCATCCGGGAGGCAGGAGGACGATAGCTTGCTTTTTGGAAAAAAGGCCATAAAGAAAGGAGGTTCCACATGGAGAAGAGCGCACTGGTGTATATCATATTGACAGCTGTTACCGTAACATTCGGTTTTCTGGTAAAAAATCGTGACTATACGACAGAATATCTGTCCGGCAGACGCCCTTTCGTGGAAATATCTCCGGGGATCTGATGGCGGCCGGGCCGGACAGACAGCAGGCGTGCAATGCTGTGGCTGAATTCGCCATCTTCTGTCTCCTGGCCGGGGTTTCTGCCTGCCGCATTGCTGTGGGCGGTGATTACTGGGTCTACTGGCTGAAATTTCAGCTGATCGATCAGGGAAGGCATGTCTCCTACGAAACCGGTTTTGTGTATCTGGTGAAATTTTTCCATCTGATTTTCGGAGAGGGATCTTATCTTCCGATCTTTGGCTTCTTTTCCCTGATTACGGTTTTCTTTTTCCTGAAGGCACTGCATGATCAGGCGGACTGGTATGTATTTTCCCTGTTTCTGTTATTGACACAGGGATTTTACTTTAATAGTATGAATTCGGTACGTTACTATTTCGCACTGGCACTGGTCATGTATGCGCAGAAATATGTGCTGCGGGGAGAATATGGGAAGTTTCTTCTCTGGGTGCTGCTGGGCTGTACGATCCACAAATCGGTACTGCTGGTCATCCCGGCATATATTGTGATAGATCTCTTGTCCCGGATCCGGCTGAAAAGTGGCACTATGCGGTTGGCGTATTACTGATCTTATCTCTGATCTTCGGACAGGATGTGTACCGGAATATTATCTTCCGGTTCTATCCCTATTACAAGGATTCCATGTTCGACAACGGACAGTTATCCTATGTCAACATCGCCAAATGCCTGGCAGTGCTGATACTGTGCCTGATCTATTGGAAGGACAGCGTTCAGGAAAATCGCAGAAACCGTTATTACTTCTACCTGAATCTGGCGGGACTGGTGCTCTATTCCTGCGGCTCCTTTATCCCGGAAGTATCCCGAGTGGCATATTACCTGATCCAAAGCCAGATTTTCCTGATTCCGGGTGTGCTGAAGGATGCCAAAAAGGGATGGCTCCGAACCCTGTGTATTATTGGCGTTGTTGTAGCATATCTATTGTATTTCGTAATGCTGTTGCGGGGAATGTATGATGTGGAGATACGGCTGCTTCCGTATCTAAACTGGATCTTTAATTAAAAGAGGATTTAATTTATGAAAGTGCTGTGGGTCTGCAATATCATGCTTCCGGTCATAGCCGAAGCATTGCATAAAGAAGCTTCGAATAAAGAGGGCTGGCTGTCCGGTCTGTTGGAGCAGGTAGCCGCGGAGAATTCCAGTGACCTGGAGCTGGCTGTGGCATTCCCGGTGCCGGCAGGTACGGAGGTGCCCTGGAGACTGCAGATAGCAATGCCACGGGAAAAAGAAGACCGGGAGCATTTACAGACAAATACAGATGCTGAAACATATAATATCACATGTTATGGATTCCACGAAGACACCGTACACCCCGACAGATATCAGCCGTTGCTGGAAGAAGAACTGCATCGGATCACGGAAGACTTTTCACCGGATGTGATCCACTGTTTCGGCACGGAATATCCACACACACTGGCAGTATGCCGGGTGTTTCCCCACAAGGAGAAGATACTGGTGGGAATTCAGGGAATCTGTACGTTGTGTGCGGAGGCATATTTTGCCGATATGCCGGAATCGGAGATCCACAAGACCACTTTCCGGGATCTGGTGAAGAAGGATACCCTGCGCAGCCAGCAGGAAAAATTTGCCCGCAGAGGTGTAATGGAGAGGGAAGCAATAGGACTTGCCGGCAATATCACCGGAAGAACCGCCTGGGACAGGGCAGTGACTACCGCGTGGAATCCCAAGGCACATTATTATACGATGAATGAGACCCTGCGGGCTTCCTTTTATGAAGGACAATGGCAGCCGGAGCACTGTGAACCCTATTCCATTTTCGTCAGTCAGGCGGATTATCCTCTGAAAGGACTGCACTATCTGCTGCAGGCCTTGCCACAGATCCGGGAGAAATATCCCCGGGTACAGGTGTATGTGGCAGGAAATGATCTGACGGCATACCGGACGCCGAAGGAAAAGCTGAAAATATCGGCATATGGCCGTTACCTGCGCAGACTGATCCGGGAAGGACAGCTGGAGGACAGGGTACACTTCCTCGGAAAACTGACCGGAGAAGAAATGAAGGAAAGATTTCTGAAAAGTCATCTGTTCCTGTGTTGTTCCTCTCTGGAAAATTCACCGAATTCCCTGGGAGAGGCCATGCTTCTGGGAGTTCCCTGCATCAGCACGGAGGTAGGGGGAATCCCCAGCCTGTTTGATGGCGGAAGGGACGGCCTGTGGTGCCGGGGACATCATCTGTCGGAAGTGGCTGAAAATGACAAATATGCGTCAGATGCTTCTGAAAGCAAAAATAACATGCGAAATTATAAAACGACAAAAACAGAAGAATTGGAAAATATTGTAAATTCCATGGCAAATTCTATTATCGAAATGTGGAGTTCTCCGGAGAAAATGCTGGAATACTCAAAAAATGCAAGAGAACATGCAAGAAAAACCCATAATAAAGAGCAAAATTTCGCAAAACTGCAGGAAATCTATGCAAACATAGCAGGGAGGAAGGAATGAAGCTGATATTTGTCTCAAACTATTTTAATCATCATCAGTTGCCCTTCTGTGATGCTCTGTATGAATTGCTGGAGGGAGATTTCTGTTTCCTGCAGACACAGCCCATGGAAGAAGAGCGGGTGAAGATGGGCTGGCAGGCCGAGGAACGTCCCTACGTGCGCTACGCTGCGAAGAATTCGTGTGCACATAAGTCTGGGGTGGAGAAAACGCCCGGCTCTGAGTCGAACAGCAACGCCGTCACAGATGCGGAAGAGTTTGAGAAACTATTGTTTACCGCGGATGTGGTGATCTTCGGCGGATGCGATGAAGAAAGCTATATTCAGGAGAGACTGACTGCCGGAAAACCTATCTTCCGTTATAATGAACGCTTATATAAGGAAGGGCAATGGAAGGCTGTTTCTCCGAGAGGCCTGTTGCAAAAATACAAGGATCACACCAGATACCGTAAGGCACCGGTGTATTTCCTGTGCGCAGGAGCCTATGTGCCTTGCGATTATCACCTGATCCATGCCTACCCCGGCAAAATGCTGCGCTTCGGCTATTTCCCGGAGACCAGGCATTACGAGGCAGGGCAGCCCTTCAATCACAAAGATCCGGGCAGTATTCTGTGGGCGGCCCGGATGATCGACTGGAAGCATCCGGAGCTGGTGGTGAAAACAGCATCTTATTTAAAAGAACATCTGGAAGAAAATACGTTTCATATTACCATGATCGGCGGAGGGGAACTGGAGGAAGAGACGCATCGCCTGGCAGAGGAACTCGGGTGACCGACGTGATCCCCTTCGTTTTTCAAGGCCCGGAAGAAGTCCGGGCGGCCATGGAAAGGTCAGAAATCTATCTGGTCACCAGTGACCGCAAAGAAGGCTGGGGGGCAGTGGTGAATGAAGCCATGAACAGCGGCTGTGCTGTGGTGGCAGATCATATGATCGGAGCGGCTCCCTGGCTGATCCGTCAGGGAGAAAACGGCTGGATGTACCGGGACGGTGAGGAGCAGGAATTATTTCGGACCGTGGAACGGCTTCAGGGATCCCGGAGAGTGCCGCAGACTGGGAGAAAACGCACAGCAGACCATTGCCGGGGAATGGAATGCACGGACGGCTGCGGAAAGATTGATCGAACTGTGCCGGAAAATGAAGTTCTTGCCAGAAATGTCAGAAGAACAGGAAATGCCGGATGCCGGCCAGGATGTGATGCAGGACATCACAACATCTGCCCTGATTCCACAATTATGGAATGACGGCCCCTGCTCTCCGGCCCCTGTAATCCCGGAGCGGTCTATGTATAGGAGAATAAACAGTGAACAGTAGTGTAACCAAGCAACCGCTGATCAGCGATCGTGCCGGTGTACAATATCATACCGTATCTGCCCCGCTGCGTGGAAAGCCTGCGGACACAGACTTACGAAAATCTGGAGATCCTGCTGATCGATGACGGTTCCACGGATGAGACACCGGCATTATGTGACCGGCTGGCAACGGAGGATGAGAGAATCCGCGTCTTCCATAAAAAGAACGGCGGGCCTTCTTCCGCCCGGAATTTCGGATTACAGCAGGCCGGGGGAGAATATGTGGGCTTTGTGGACAGCGATGACTACGTGGATGCGGATATGTATGAGCGGCTGTACGGGGCAATCGAAAAGACCGGAATGCCCGTAGCGCAGGTCGGCAGGGATGAAATCGACAAAGACGGCAATATTTTACCGAATATCTGCGAGCCGGTGGCAACGGAACAGGTGATCCCGGCAGAAGATTTTCTGAAGGAACTTCTGATGCACCGCGGAGACTGCTCCTTCTGTACCAAGCTTTTGCGGAAGGACCTGTTTACCATAGAACAATTTCCGGTGGGGGCACTGAATGAAGATTTTCATTTATTAGTAAAAATGCTGACCCGGGAGGAAAGTGCGGTTCCGGGGATTGCATGCATTCCCGGACAGGCGTATCATGTATTTTATCGTCCGGACAGCAATACCAGAGACAAGAACCGGTTCTCCAGAGTATTCGCCGACAATATCGACAATGCGGACATGGTGCTTGCACTGGTGGATAAAAAATATCCGGAGCTGTCGGAAATTGCATTTCGGTTCGGGATCTTCCAGCGGCTGGATTATCTGCTGCACATCCCTATCGCCCAGATGACCGGGGACAACGCATTCTACCGCAGGGTGGTGAGTGACTTGCGTCACGGCTGGTGGAGAGCCATGAAAAATCCCTGGCTTACCAAAAAGAACAAGTGTTATCATACACTGTTTGCCATTGCACCGAAGGGAATCCGGGTACTGCATAAGAAACTGAAGCACATAGAGTGATGCCCAACGTAGAGGCAGGATAGAACGGGCAACACAGCAACCATAAAATAAGGAATGAGTTACGTTACATGAAGAGAAAATTGGCATTTCTGGGAGCAATTCTCCTGGCGGCATTTATATTCACCTACGAGGGCAATGCCTATCAGACGCATGCATTGGATGAAGAAGATCAGGCATGGATCGAAGAAGCACGAGGGGCTTTGCAGAATATCGTAGAAGACCGGGAGGTCATGGCACTGGTCTATCTGTGCGATGATCTGACGATCCGTGCGGAAGCGGCGGAAGACAGCACAAAAGTGGTCACCGTGCCCAGTGGACAGATGGTGGAGATCCGTGATGTGACGGTGGATGAAAACTATCAGGTCTGGGAAAAAGTATCCGCCGAGGTAAAGGGCAAGGTCTACGAGGGATATATCCCCCGGGATTATCTGGCATGCTCGGATGAACGTTTTCTGGAATGGGAAGAACTGTACGGCATGAATCCCGGAGCGGCGGTTATGCTGGCAGAGGAAAATGCCACCGGTGTCTATGCGGACATCGAGCAGTTCCCGGAGAGCTACCGGCCGGCATTGCAGGCTTTGAAACAGAAACATCCCAACTGGACCTTTGTACGACAGAATACCGGACTGGATTTCCAGACCGCAGTCAACAACGAACTGCAGGGTGGAAAAAGTCTGGTCTATAAGAGTTACGGGGATTATTGCAAGGAAGGACAGCACAGCCCCAACTGGTATTTCGCTTCGGAAGATGTACTGAAATTATACATGGACCCCAGAAATTCCCTGCAGGAGAATGCTATTTTCCAGTTTGAACAGCTGACCTACAACGCAAGCTATCATACGGAAGAAGCGGTAAAGAATTTCCTCGAGGGAACCTTCATGAACAGCAGTCAGAGCGCACCGGAGACCTCAATGAAATTCTACCATATTTTCTGGTCCATCGGTGCGGAGGAGAACCGGCAGGTCAGCCCGTTCCATCTGGCAGCCAGAGTACTGCAGGAGCAGGGAGAGGGGACATCCCCGCTGATCTCCGGCACCTATCCCGGTTATGAACATTATTACAATTATTTCAATGTGGGAGCTTCCGGCAGTACTAATGAAGAAGTGATCCGCAATGGATTGAATTATGCCAAAGATCATGACTGGCATGGAGCCTACTACTCGATCCTTGGAGGAGCGGAAGTAATCTCCGCAAGCTACATACGTAAGGGCCAGGATACCCTGTATTTACAGAAATTCAATGTATCCCCCACTGCCAGCAATCCGGTATATACCCATCAGTATATGCAGAACATCTCAGCACCCACCAGCGAGGCACTGAGCATGAAGAAACTGTATGAAAGTGCGGGAGCACTGGAGAATACCTTTGTCTTCAAGATTCCGGTCTATGAAAATATGCCGGCCAGCCCCTGCCCGATGCCGACTTCCTCTACCAATGTGGTATTGCAGGTACCGTCGGGTTACGATGCTTCCACGATCTACGTGGACGGTATTGCCTATACACCACAGGTGCGGAATAACCGCCGTATCGTCAAACTGCCGAACGGAAATGCCCAGTCGGCGGTCGTGTACCGGTATAATGAGAACGGAGCGCCCATCGGCATGTATGTCTGGACCCTGGAATATCGTAACAATGCCTATGTGGCCACAGAACAGCCGGGACTTACGGATCTGCTGACCTATCACGGATTTTCCATCCGATTACCGGAAAAGCGGGAATCCGCTTCAAGACCGGCATCAGTACGGACCTCAGAGCGCAACTGCTGGGAAATGGTGTGAACGGCTATCATCTGAAGGAATACGGAACACTGGTCATGAACAATGCCAACCGGACAAGCTATCCCATGATCAAAGGCGGCGAAAAAGTCATCAGCGGACTGGCTTACGGTACGAATGCCAACGGCACCCATCAGGATAGTATTTATGAGACCGTGAGTGGCAGATACCGGTTCACTTCTGTACTGGTCGGACTTCCGGCAAACCAGTATAAGGTGGAATATGCATTCCGCGGATACATCATCCTGAACAAGGATGGCAAGGACATTACCATCTACGGTCCGGTGCAGGCCCGCAGCATCTATGCTCTGGCACAGCAGGTACTGAATATGGGAACCTATGCACAGGGCCTGAGGCGGATGCTTCCTGCGTAAGCTCATCAGCGATGCACAGGAATGATATGCGAATATCGGGCAGGATAGTGGAAACGTACAGCACGGAATGATTCTTAGGTATCAAGGTCGAGAGCATTTGGTCCGACATCATAGAATATAGAAGATAGGACAAAAAGATGAAAAGAAAAGCAACAAGATTTCTGGCACTGGCCATGAGCGCTGTTCTGGTAATATCCCTGACGGCCTGCGGAGATGGCAGTGATGAAAATGCGAAGGATGCCGTGACTCCGTAGAGGCACAGCCGATGCTCTCAGAGCTGGAGCTGGAGATTCTCAATCTGGAGACAAAATATAATAAAGGAGAGTTTACCCAGGAGGATTATCTGTCATTGGCCGATGCCTACAACAGAGCGGGATACATCCGCAAACAGCGGGATATGCTGGAACAGGATTACCGGCTCTATGCGGATGAGGAAGCATTTGCTGCTCTACAGGAGATCAGCGTGAATCTGGAGGAAGAGACAGAGGGGATCCGCAGCCGTGCACAGGAAATGCAAAATGATCTGGAGCTGACCGAGTATCTGAGTGAGAGCGTGAATCTCATCGACAGCGAGGACTGGTTCACCACCATGATGCCCAAACTGAAAGAAGGACAGCGAAACTACTATCTGGAAAGAGACAGTCAGCCTCTGCTCTATGTACAGACCGGCTATACGGAAGAGGGACAATGCTTCTCCAGGGTGTGGTATACCGGAAGTGACACGAAACGTTTTCTGAGCCAGGCGGGTGCAACGATCCGGCTGGTAACAGTGACAGCGGCCGGTGCGGACGAGAACATTGCGGATCCGGCAGAAACTGAGAATCCCGATGCCACACAGGAAACAGGAACCACAGAAGCCAGAGCCCGGGAAAATACAACGACAGAGATTTTGGATACAACAGCGCCTCTGGCAGATACACCGGAAACCATGAAAGACTGGAACGGTACCTTCGAAGCCTGGAGCGTGGACAGCGCTACCGGGAGCATTACCCATGAACAGGGAACCATGCAGGGCGGTGTGCTCACGGGAGACTATACCTGTGATGTCCATACCGGAGAAGGTGCGCTGGATGTCTATTCCCTCTGGAGCAACCGGGAGGGCATGGAATATATCACTTACACGGGAAGTTTTGATTCCGAAGGAAAGATCCTGACAGAGCAGCCTTCCGAAGAAATCAAGAAAAAACTGCTGGAGGGAACAGATTATACGGATCTGATCCTCTATGCCTATGATGCTACCGGTGAGAACTGCCTGTGGCAGGGAATCGGCGGGGATATTACCGCAGAGGAGTATCGTTTTGGCGGGGAAATGATCGGACTGGAGACCCGTCCGGAATACACGTCCTATGAGGTGACAGAAGATATGACAGCAGAGGACAAATGCAAATACAGCAGAGGAACCGGTGCCGCCACGGACGGCGGAGAGAACGGCAACGCAGCGGACAACACCACGGGTGCCATAGACAGTGATACCCCGCAGATCCGTATTTTTGACGGAGAAGTACAATGGTTTGACGGAAAATACTGGGTCAGCGCCGGTGCGGTCAGAGAAATGGCAAAACAGGATCCTTTTGCGGCTTATGAAGAAAATCATGATACCACTGCATCCGGAAGCATCACAGGAAGCATTACCGGCAAAATCACCGGCAGTGCAGATGGCAACAGTACAGCCGGTAACGATGGGCAGACGATCACCGGCAGCGGAACCGTGTCGGGAGACAAGACCGGTGGAAGTATTCAGAAACCTGCAGCCACCCAGAATCCCGGCACCACGCCAAAGCCAACGACCAAACCTGCTGCGACAAAGCCTGCAGTCACTCCGACCCCTGCGCCCACACCGGCTCCGACCCCGGAACCTGCGCAGGATGATGACGATGACGACGATGATGACAGCGGCAGCAGCGATAGCGGAAGCAGTGACAGCGGCAGTTCCGGTGGAGACAGCGGCGGAAGTGATGTAGATATGGACTGGACACCGGATCTATTGTAAGAAAGGATATTTTATACCAATGAAACTGACAGAACGAAAGAAAATGATATTGATCCACATCGCGTGGATCCTGGCACTGGCGGTGATCCTGTGGCCGCTGTTTACGATCGCAAAATACGATTATCCCTCTGCAGATGACTGGTCTTTCGGAAAATATATGTACCGGGCAATGCAGGCCGGAGAAGGAATCGCCGGTGTATTTCATGCGATATACCAGACATTGGAACAAAATGTGTGGGAAGCCAGATTTTCCATACTGATTCTGTCGGCTTTGCAACCTGCGGCATTTGGAGAACATTTTTACCGGATCACCCCCTATCTGATGATCGGTTCCGTGATCCTGTCCCAGTTCCTGCTGCTCAGAGAATGCATTGCGGGCCAGGCAAAGGAGAACCGCTGGCTGATCCTGCCCATCGGTATTCCCATGGCAATTCTCCAGGTGCTTTACTGCCCCTATCCGGAGGAAAGCTTTTATTGGTATAACGGTTCGGTGAATTACACTTTTGTGTATAGCTTGTCACTGGTCCTGCTGACACTGTATCTGGAAATTGCGCTTCGCGAGACCGGCAAGGCAAAGCGGGTCGTGCTTACCGTGCTGGCCTGCCTGCTGGCGATTCTGGTGGGTGGCAACAATTTTTCCACCAGCGTATCCACCATGTGCCTGTTGATCTGTCTGCAGATCTTATTCCTGATCTGCCGTAAAGATGCTTTTCGCCGGACCTGGATCGTGACTCTGTTAGAGACACTCAGCGTATTGATGTGTGTGACTTCTCCGCTGACAGCCACCAGACTCAACGGCAATTTTGGCGGCAGCACAGCCAATTCCCCGTTGATGGCCATCTGGCTGTCCCTGGAGAACTTTTCTCAATATTATCAGCTGGACGAATCTGAAGATCCTGCTGCTACTGGTTCTGCTGATCCCTTTCTTCTGGAAAGCGGTCAGAAAAATGAACTATGAGTTTCGCTTCCCAGGCCTGTTTACTGCGCTGACTTTCGGAGTATACGCCTCCCAGGCTACTGCAACGATCTACGTGGACGGCACCATGGGCGGCGGCAGGCAGGGAGCTATCCTGTGGTATTTCTATGTGCTGTGGATGGTGGCCAATGTACTGTACTGGTGTGGCTGGATCGCAAAGCGAGTTCTGAAAGCGGAAAGAGCGAAAAGGCAGACCTGTTGGCACAGAAATACCTCCTGCGTTATTTTGCAGTGACGGGGGCACTTCTGGCAGCAGTCGTTCTGTTCGGCAATGTCCAGAGCACCACCAGTTACCGTGCCTACCGCATGTGGAGAAACGGCTGGGCAAGGCCTACGGCGCCGGCTGGGAAGAGCGGATCGCAGTGCTGAAGGACGATTCTGTGAAAAATCCTGTGTTCCAACCGCTGAATTATGTGGAATTGCTCATGTATACCGATCTGCAGCCCGAGAATGGCTATGTGTGGGTAAATTGGGCCTGCGCGGAGTATTATGGGAAGGAATCTGTGACGGTGGTAGCCGGGATGACGGGAGAATAAAGTCATATAATAAGATTAAACAATGACAAGAATGTAAAATATGGACAATGTAAGTAATAAAACCATATAGAAAACTCATATAATGAGATAAGAATGTTGCATTGCCTAACAAAAAGTGTATAATAAATAGGACACCGGACATGATATAGAGTGTGATAGCATGGATTTTTGAGCTTATCATACCATAAATAACGGAGAGGACTGGAACATATGACCAAATATATCGAGAACCTGAATTTGTACTTAGATGCAAGGAAGATCAAACAGACTTATCTTAGCATGAAGACAGGGATTGATGCCAAGAAGATGTCCAGAATTTTGAACGGAGTACAAGACATTACCGGAACGGATATGGAGAAAATATCTGCTGCTTTGGGTGAGAATACGGAATATTTTTTACGGGATCCGTTTCCAGTTCCGCAAATGTATGAGCAGGAGCCGGAAAAAGTCACGTTTTATGCAGGAGAGCCTGCAAAGGAACAGGAAAAGATAGCAAATACTTTATTGAAATTATTAGAAAATATAGACGAAGTAATGAGTGCAAAGGGAAGATTCTTAAACATATCGAGGTAGTATTTATTATATGAATATCGACAGATTACGGAAAATAATAGAATATAGTGAAAAAAACAGAACACAGATGGACAGTAAAGTTGCAAAGTTCTATTCTTTTACCGGAATCAGTGAAGACAAAGACATGCTGAATATTCTCCAGATCGTCCGGCCTGCATTGCGCCAAAGAGGGTACATTGTACTGGAAATACCGTTTGCGGATGAAGAAATCGGGGCACTGTGCTACCATGGAGATGCATTGGGATATATTTTGATCAATACATCATTATCCCGGGTAAATGCGAATTTTGCAATCTGTCATGAGATTTATCATGCATTTTATCCTCAGAATGAATTTAAAGCAAAAGCAGAATTTGCAGATGACTATTTTGAACATGAAGAGGAATATGAAGCCAATATTTTTGCAGGAATGCTTCTGATGCCTGAGAGCAGTTTCCGGCAGATGTATCGTGTATTCAGGGCCCAATCGGATAATAATGAAATGGATACGCTGATCCGTTTGATGAACTATTATCAGGTACCTTATATGGCGGCACTGGTCCGGTGCTATGAGCTGGGTCTGACAGAATCCGGTATGCTTACGCAGCAGTTGATGGAACTGGATAAGGCATCCATTCGGGAAAAAATAGAAAACCTGTGGCTGGACAGCAGTATATTAGATGCCAGCAATAAGGATGATTATATTGCTGTGGAACGTGTAGTGAAACGTATGGGAATGGAATACCTTCAGGAGGGATATCTGAACGAAAGAACACTCCGGATGGTTCTTCAAAATATGAACTCTCTTTACAGAGAAATAAAGGGGGAACATAAATGATAAAGGGGTATTCGGTAATTCCGGAAAACTGGGGGAACATAGCTCCATATGTGAATAGGGGCAGTCTTGTACAGAGCATTTTTTTGTCAAAGAAATGCTTTTTCTATGATGCCTGTTCTTTTCGCTATCATGCAAATCTTAAGGAACAGGATGCCGAAAAAATATTGGAATATATACGACAGCAGGATGGAATCATAGTGATCACCAGATGCATTCTTATGGAACTGGCTTCACAGAGCCATAGTCTGGAAGAGTGTTATGTCAGATATGTAAAAAAGATCGCTGATTATGGAATAGCGTTGTATGTTATTTATGAGGAAGAATTGCAGGATGTTATGGAGAGCTGCTTTTCTTCCAGACAACAGGTGAACAATTACCTGATCTGGGCAATCCGGATGATCAACAGTCCGGTAAGTACAATAGCAAAGACACTTCTTGAAGATGAGGGACTTCGAAATATAGTAGAAGAGAAAAGCAAAAACACTCAGGACTTTTATACGCGTTTTTTCTCCGGGGTGCGAAAAAATAAGGAAACAGGAGACAACCTTGGGGAAGAAATGCTTGCGGTATGCCTGCATGTTCTTGTGAAATTGCCGGAAGAAGAGGGAAAATTTTGCCTAATTACAGATGATAAAGGCGCCGCAGGTAAAATAGATGCCTCTTTCAGACGGGTGAACCGGAGATACCGGGGAAAACGCGTTATTCTGTTCAGCACCCCTAAACTGGTACAGGCATTATACAATGAAGGGATCGCAGCAGAAGCAGAGGAATTACTGCCAATATTACATTCCGGCAACAATGGAACCATCAAAATCCTCGGAACTGAAATCTACGATATAGACAATCGGGAGATTACATTGGACTGTGCAGAGGCGGCCCGGAAAATAGTGGAGAAGAAGATACATATTGCGTTGTAGGGAAGGCATCGGTGGAATATCGGTGCCTTTTAAGTAGGGAGATCGTTCGATAAATCGAAGTGTTCTTTGAGAAAAACATATAGTATAATAATTAAAAAAAGTCGCTAAGATTACATAGTCGAAATAGGATGTAATGGTAGTCAATAAAGGATAATACACAATTATTGAATATTGGAAAAATAGAAAAAAACCACAATAAGGAGGGTTTCGTTTATGATAGAATATGCGGGGTTAAATGGACGAAATCAATTGGTTAACGATTTAGCGGATAAATTCGAGACCCAAACAGCTTCCAGTGTCACGTTTATACATGCCCGATGCGGACAAGGTAAATCATACATTGTAAATCATATTATAAAAAAATTAGAAGCTAGTGAAAAAATCAAAGTCTATTGTAGTTGTAGTGATGAAATTATATCCCCGACAGATAATGCCCTCATAAATTCGAGAAGTTTAAATTCTCTTAGTGTTACCGCAGGAAATTCTGCGTTTTCTTTTGGACTTGGTATAGGGTGGGAAAATAATAATTCAATTTATAATAAGATACGCAATTTATTATCTGCTAAATTTAAAAATAATATTTTTGATCTGTGTTGAAAATATTAGCGATGTTTCAGATGAGTTGCGCTTTGACAACCTCCATTATTCAAAATATTCAGAAATTGGAAAAGGAATTTAAAAAGAAGATATTTTTACTTATTACTGATACACAGGATATCTATAGGGAGGTTATCTATAAATATATAAATTCATGTGAAACTATATCGTTACCCCCATATTCTATAAATGATACGCGGGATTTTTTATTGCAAAAAGGTGTACTACATGGCGTCTCAGAAGAAAATTTAAAACGTTTTTTTGAACTAAGTCAGGGAAATTTAGAAGTAGTGGATTTCCTCTATGAAGAGTTTTTAGTAAATGAGAATGGATATATTTCAACGTTGCAAGATGTAGTTACGAAAAGAATATCCACTATAAAGTCTCAGGGCGAAAAACATGATATAAGTGGAAAGAAAATGGAAACTATCGTTTTCGCAGCATCTTTGGCATTAAAAAAATTTTCTGCTCAGTTTTTACGAGAAATAGTAGCAGAAAAGATTGAGGATGTTAAAGATGGACTAGATATTGCCAAAAACGAGGCATTATTAGAAAAAGATTTAAAAAAGTATTATAGTTTTATTTCGGCAGATATACAAAATTATATTGCAAAAATAACTATGGAGAGGCATGAAGAAATATTAATTACTTATTACAAATTTTATACTTTAAATGAACAAGATGAATATTATTTTAGAGCATATTATATGTATAAATATATCGGAGGTATTTCTTCACTTTCTTTTTGCTTTATTTATCTTATCATATTCAGCTGCAAGAAAAATGGAAGATGATTTAAAAATAAGAAAAATTGAAAATATTTTGGCATCAGATTCCGCAGATAAAAAGTATAAAGAGGCGTTTGCGGTAATAAAGGATTATTATGATTCCTTGTATAAACATTTGCCGTTAACGGATATGGCTCAGAAATATAAAAACATAAAAAAATATGATTGGGAATTGCCAGTAAGAGCAGAATTAACATGTGAATATTTTCATTATATTTATAGAAATACAAAAATGAATAAGCCAACATATATCAATTTATTAAATGAGTGTATCAATTATGCAATGAATGAATTAACTATTAGCAATTCAAGTATAGATATGGTAGAAGCAGTTGATGAAACAGTATTACGTCTAAAAATAATATATGAAATATCACCATGTGTTCTTGATCAACTTAATGATTATGATAAATTTAAAAAGTTATATAATAAAAGTCAAGAATTATCTTATTCTAAAAATGTTCGGCAACATGGCATAGGAGAATACGTTGAAAATGTATTTAATCGAAAGGCTTTTTTATTTGCAAACCAAGCCGCCTGTAACATTTATTATGAAAAGGCAAAAAGTTATTTTGCCAGAAATGAGATATGGGTTGAGTATTATATAACTTTAGTTTGCCAGGCCGGTACTGATATTGTAATTCAGGAATTTGATGAAGCGATTGAATTGTGCAAAACGGCAGTATTTGAAGCTAACCAACGAGATATCAAAATTCCTCAGATTGAAAAACTTTATAATAATCAAATTATTGCAGAATTTCTTTTAGCCGAACAAGATGCAAAGACACCACAAAAAACAATATCTTTTGCCAAAAAAGCAATTAAAGAATTAAGGGCTTTACTTACCGGCGAGAAAAATGCGACCCAATTTGTTATATACACAAATATATGTTCATTATATTTATATTCCAATAATGATAAACAATATGTAACATATAAGCGTAAACTAGAAAAGTTATATGAATGTAAGGACATCTCCAATGTAGCGGATGAAAGCATTGATGATTTTTACCGATATTATTTTTCTTGGTTTGAGCTCTACCGAAAAATAAACAGCTGCAATTGGGAAGATGCATGGCATTATGTGAATCAATTAGATGATTTTGTTCCAGCATTATTTCGAAAACAAGAAATATTTTGGAATGAAAAAAATGATGCAGTAAAACAACTCATCAATAATAAAGAAACAATAAGTGCTTACAATTTTTGCCATAATCTTGTAAAAACCAAAAGAACCGAACAAGTCCTGTCAAAATTTTTTTACCGAGGACTTATGCTTTCGGACTTACAGTATACATCCTATTCCTAAAAGGATTATTCATAGTTTGATAACATGCACGCTACAATGACCTTATAAATATTTTCATAAGGCATTTGATAATATTGAGTAAACAAATAGGATATGGAACTGTGGTATATAGTATAGGGGGTGCCTGCTATATCAAATAGATAAGGAACTCCCTTTTTTATTCTAAAATCAAAGCGCGCATAATCTTTTACTCCAAGTAGCTCGGCCGCTTTTTGGGCGGTTGCTTGGAGTAAAAATTTTATTGAAGATTCTATTACTTTAAATTCATAATTGTATGTATTTGATGTATCTGTATCAATAAAATTAAGATTTGTTTTAAATAATATTTGAACGGGATCTAAAGCATAATATTTTCCTTTATACTGAAGAACTAATACTTCACATTCTATTCCATCAATATATTCCTGCACTAATAGGGAATCTGTACACATTTCTTTTAGTAAGTTATTTAGATGTTGTAAAGAATTTTGGCATAACCTAAATACATTTTTATCTGTCATCCCAATACTTGCAGACTCATACCTATTTTTAACAATTACATATGATCCTTATATTGACTTAACAGCAAGTGAAGATCAGATTTATCGGAAAAAGTTCACTTCTTGGAACGGTTATTCCATTTTCCTCTAAAAATTTTGTATATACATACTTATTTCGTAACAATGATATAACAAATGCGTCGCTGCCAGTATATTTTATATTTAATAAATCACAAAAAGCTGGAATTAAAGATTTCTTACCATTTGCACGACCGTCTCTTGAAAAATTATATACAATACATTCTGACTTTAAAATATTATTATCCAGAACGTATTTGATAAATTCTATCTCAGAATAAAAAACTCGAGCAAATCCAAAACAATTAAAATAGCTGAAACAATTTCAGCAAATTCTGTTCGTGAAAAAAATTCGTTTTCATCAGCATGTATAATTTGTTCCGACATATATTTACAGGTCTTAAATTGCGCATCTGCTACGATATAAACATCAAAGTCTATTTTATTTTCATTATAGTAATTTAAGATTGAAAAAGATTGTTTCTCTACCGTTCATTATTTACCAACTCCTATATAAACTATACTTCTAAACCAAATGTTTTAAATTTTAACTTAAACCCTAGATGGTTATAAAATTTTTCTGCGTCATCATCGTAAACATTTACCCTAAATTCTTTTGAATTGAATTTAGAATATAATTGGATGTAGCGGACAATCTGCGTTCCTATATGTTTATTTCTGCTATTTGAACTGACATAAAGTCTACGTAATAAAATGTATTTTTTTTCGTGCACAAAAGAAAAAAAACCAACTTCTAAAGAACCTATTTTTATAATAAATACCTGTTCATTAGTTGAAAAAAAATCTTCGTAAGCTAAGTATCTACTATCTTTAAACAGTTCTTCTCCATAATAATTAAATAGTTGGTCAAGCCAATAAATATTTGCTTTCTTTTCTGTACTATGAAAAATTTTGAAATGAATGTCATTCTCTGTCCTTAAGGTTACATTGTCAAAGAATAGGCTGCCATAAATAGCGGATTTACAAATCTCTTGTGCAAATTTATATTCCTCATAAGTATTCATTTCGCAAGCAACATCAGCAGAAATTTCATACGTTTTAACTGATATTCTATCTAATATTTCAATAATGTTGTTATCCCAAAATATACCAGGATCTTGAATATCATATATTGCTGCTTTTTGCTTTAAATGCGAAATCAAAAGAGGGCAATCCTTATGTGCCCAAAAGGATATACCAAATATAGCGGCAGTATTCTCTTGGCTAATTTGAAAAGTAGATACATTTCCATCTTGGTTTAAAACAGGATGCCAATCATCAATCTCTGGTTTAGGATATTTCATTACATAATAAGTGCTATTTTCAAAAATATCAAAAATATTTTTTGCGAGAACTACATCGCCCTCTATAATGAAAGTATCGTCTATATATGTTAAAATATCGTTGATTGTGTGCAAAGTATTAGCACACTCTTTCTTTTTATAAATAATTTTGCACGAATATTTTTCTGCTAAGTAATCAAAAAGTGTACATTGATATGGAACTGCGATGATAATTTCGGTTATATTGCAAAATTGTAACATTAAAATTGTGCGTTCTATATTGGGAATATTTTGAATAGGTAATAATGCCTTATGTATATTTGCGCCTGTTTGATACATACGTAAACTATTTCCAGCTGCTAAAATAATTGCGTTCACTTAAACTTTTTCTCTCCTACATATTGGATATTCACATCTGTTTTACATACCTAAATAATTGTGTATTATCCTTTATTAACCACCATAAAATTCCTCGGATGTTTATTCACCAGAATATCCTTCTGCTTAGCGCTGGACACATGGGTATAGATTTCTGTCGTGCTGATAGAACTGTGTCCAAGCATTTTCTGAATATAGCGGATGTCGACATCCTGTTCCAGCAACAGAGTAGCAAAGGAGTGTCGGAACATATGGGGAGTAATATGCTGTTCTATTCCGGCAAGATCGGCATAGCGGTTGATCATAAAACGGACGGACTGGTCCGATAATTTATGCTTTTGCTTGTTGACAAAGAAATATCCACAGTCGGAAATATCTGCTTTGAATGAATCTTGATACAACATTAAGGCAGAAATAACCTCAGGGTTGCCAAGCTGCAGGATGCGTTCTTTGGCTCCCTTTCCGTATATTAGAACAGTGTTATTCTCCGATCAATATCCGACGGACGAAGGGAACATAATTCGGAAATCCGCATTCCTGTAGCGAATAACAACTCAATCACAGCAATATCCCGCAGGCAGCACCTCAACTGATAAGTAGAGGCTGCCTGATTTTTTTGTGCATAGAGTACAGACAAGAATTTTTGAATGGAATGAAAAGGAATAGTTTTGGGCAGGAGCTTGGCTTCACGGAAATGTACGTCCAGTTTGTCGAAAGGGTTCTGTACTAAAAGATCTGCGTACTCCAGATAATGGAAAAATGCTTTCAGACTGGCAATTTTTCGCTTGACGGACTTGGACTTGTAGTGTTTATGCAATTCTGTAATATACAGATCCAGTGTATTTCTTGATAGAAAATCCATGGAGCTATTACAAAATACAGAATACTGGTTTAAATCGATCCGATATGCTTTCAATGTCTTGAAATTCAGACGTTTTCGATATTCGCAATAGCTGAGATATTCTGCAGTGTATCTGTTTAAAGTATTCATAAGTAAATCTCCTTTTTTCATCAAGTATGAATAGTTGTATCGGGTTTGTCTATTTGATATGTAAATCCGTTGCTTTCTTAAGAATTCATAGACTGATAAAGAAAAGCTTGTACTTATAGTCCAAATTGATTACAATAGAAAAGAGTATGCAATAAGATATGGTCTTATTAAAAAGCAGAAAATGAGGATATCAATATGCAACTTACAATAAAGAATAAAACATTCAACATATGGTCTAAGAAGCGGATATTATATACCATTTGCTTTTTCCTGTTCTGTGTGATCGACCAGAGAACCAAGACCGGTTCCGGCCTGGATGGCATCATAGAGACGTTTCGTGATATGGCTGGAGTGCTCATGGCCGTTATTATTATGTCACACTATAAATGGGAAGAATTTATGGCATATAAGATTCCGTATGCTGTCTGGACAGGAATAGGTCTGGTGGCGGGGGCATTGTTTGTGGTATTGGGACAGCCTCTTGCATATTTCATGAACGAACGTGTGATGGTCAGTCTGGATGTTTTTCTCTTTGGCTATGTGGTGATCCATACGTTTATCAGTGTAGTGAAGGAAAAGAAGTATCCGAAACTGAACAGGGGAATGTTCGGGCTGTGGGTAGTCATGATGCTTCTGATGATCTTTTCCAGAAGTGATTATGTATGGCCATTTTGCTATTTTATTATGTTCGGATGTTTTTACCTTACGGATTTTACGGAAGAGGAGCAGGAGGACTTGTATCAGGGAATCATGAACGGAGTCATCTTCGCTTTTTTTGCATTTCAAGCATTCTGTTGTGTGTTCCGGCCGTATGATCAGGTAAGATATACTGGAATCTATAATAACTGCAACCTGAATGGCATGTTTTATCTGGTTGTGTTGGCAGCAGTGTTTGGAAAAATACTGTATGTGACGAAAGAAAACAAACATAAATTCTGGAGAGTGTATTACTGGCTTGGGGCAGGAGTAGTGTACTCGTTTATTTTTATGACAATTGGAAGAACTGTATGGCTGGTATCATTTATACTTGGGTTGTTATTCCTTGGATTTTATCAGAGAAAAAAAAAAAAACATTATTTTAGAAACGGGTTACTTCTGATGCTGTGCATATGTATGATGTTTCCGGTGACGTTTGGGATGACAAGGTATTTGCCTCCGGTGTTCCATCATCCGGTATGGTTTTGGGGAGAATGGAGTGAGCAAAAGGTGCATTCTTGGGATGCGTGGAATTCGGAAAAATACGTAGACATAAATGAAATAGTAGAAAGTGCAATCGGAAGAACTACAGTTATTACTGATAAAATTTTTGGAGCTAGTCCATTTGTTATAATGTCATATGCAGCTGAACTCACACGAGAAGAAAGAGCTGTCTTAAAAACATACGAAGAATATTCAAATCCTTTTATAGTAAGAAAGACGATTTATAATTACTACTTACACCATTTAAATTTTTTTGGACATCCACAATCGGAGCAGGGGTTCCAATTGGTGGCTGATTATTGGATAGGACATGCACACAACATATATTTGCAATATAGTACAGATTTTGGCATTTGCATGGGAGCGTGTTTTGTTCTTTGGCGCTATGGAGTATTGTTCGACTAGCGATGAAAGAACAAAGAGGGAATATAGAAAGTGATACGTATTTGCTACTTCTGCTGATACCATTGTTGTTTGGAATGTTGGAATATTCATGGGGAAGTGGGGCAATAACGATTATTCTTGTATTTTTTGCGTGGAAAAGAGCAATGGTAATGGATATAAAGATGTCAGAAAAGAGAATGCTAGGATGAAAAACAATAATTTTTTAAGAATTCCAATTAATAGAATCATAGCACTGATTCTACTTGATATTATGTCTATTATAGTGGCTTCTGTGGAGAGCCCTATATATCAGTTTGATTTCAATTTTTCTTCCATTCCGGTTGGGTATTTTGAGAAACTTGAAAATATTATTGCATTTAATATTATAGTAACACTGGTTTTTTTTGCACTATGGAAACTTTACAAAAGCGTATGGCGATATGCAAGTGCAACTGAATTATTGAACATTATATTTGCCACGACATGCGCAGCAATAGCACAGGTGATTCTCTGTTATATATTAGATGAAAAGATGCCACGGAGCTATTACGTAATATATTGGGCATTATTATTTGCTATGACCAGTGCGATAAGATTTAGTTATCGGATTTTACGTCTAATCAATTCTAAACGAACGGAATTTACAGGACGAAAGAAAGCAAATAATGTAATGCTTATAGGTGCTGGAGCGGCAGCTAATTCAATCTTAAAAGAGATAGAAAGTAGCCAATATTTGAGCCTAAATGTCAAATGCATTATTGATGATCACAATGGATGCCATGGGAAATTTCTGCGCGGAGTACCAATTATAGGTGGAAGAGATAAAATTATAGATGCAGTTGGTGAATATAATATAGATGAAATTATTTTTGCAATACCTTCTGCAAATACGAAGACAAAAAAAGAAATTTTGGATATTTGTAAGGAAACCGGTTGTAAATTACGAACTTTACCGGGCATGTATCAATTAATTAATGGCGATGTGTCTGTTGCTAAACTAAAAGAAGTAGAAATTGAAGACCTTCTGGGAAGAGAACCTATTCAAATTAACACCGAAGAAGTGTTGAATTATGTAAAAGATAAAGTGGTATTGGTTACCGGCGGTGGCGGATCCATTGGAAGTGAGCTGTGCAGACAGATTGCCAGTCATCAACCGAAACAATTAATTATTGTAGATATTTATGAAAATAATGCGTATGAAATTCAGCAGGAACTGATTCGGAAGTATCCCCAACTGAATCTCGTTGTGCTGATTGCATCCGTACGAAATACAGAGAGAATTGACGCCATCTTCGAAAAATACCGTCCGAATATTGTCTATCATGCGGCGGCGCATAAGCATGTGCCTCTCATGGAGGTAAGTACGAATGAGGCAATTAAAAACAATGTATTTGGTACATATCGTACAGCTCAGGCGGCGGATAAATACGGTGTGGAAAAATTCGTACTGATATCAACGGACAAGGCTGTTAATCCCACCAATGTCATGGGGGCATCCAAGAGAATGTGCGAAATGGTCATTCAGATGATGAACCGCCAGTCAAAGACTAATTTTGTAGCTGTTCGCTTTGGCAATGTATTAGGAAGTAACGGAAGTGTTATTCCCCTCTTTAAAAAACAGATTGCAGAGGGTGGACCGGTCACTGTTACAGACCCCAATATTATTCGATATTTCATGACAATACCGGAAGCCGTATCTCTCGTGTTGCAGGCTGGAGCTTATGCCCGGGGCGGGGAGATTTTCGTTCTGGATATGGGAGAACCGGTAAAAATTGTGGATTTAGCCACAAACCTCATTAAACTTTCCGGATACAAGCCGGGAGAAGATATTGAGATCAAGTTTACAGGACTGCGCCCCGGTGAGAAGATGTACGAGGAACTCCTCATGAGCGAAGAGGGACTGAAGAAGACTGCAAACAAGATGATTTATATTGGAAAACCGATTGAATTTGATGATGACGTTTTCAAGAAGCAATTGGACAAGATTTACAAAGATGCTTATGATGAGACAGATAATATCCGTGAGGACATTAAAGAAATCGTACCGACATATCAGGGTGTAAAGTAGAGGAATGCTATGAAAAAGACAACGAAAAAGATATTATACGGTGTTATAGCACTGGCAGGTCTGACGACAGCGGGGGTGAAAGTAGCATCTGCAATGCAGAAAAAGCAGTGTGCAGGTGATGAAAAGAACCCTTTTGAAGGAAAAAAGGTAATCTTCGTTAAAAACGAAGAAGATGCTGAAAATGCAGATGGAGTCAAAGGACATTTGGAGTCAGTGGGTAATTCCGATTATGTGCCGTCTTTTTATGACAAATACGTAAAGCGCTGCTTTGACATTGTATTATCTTTTGGTGGAATCGTGGCATTATCTCCGCTATTGCTGGGAATTGCTGTGGCAATCAAAATCGATGATCCTGGACCTGTATTTTTTACGCAGAAGCGACTGGGGCAGAATAAGAAATACTTCCGTGTGTATAAGTTCCGCAGCATGAAGATGTGCACACCACATGACACTCCGACACATATGCTGGAGAATCCGGAACAGTACATTACCAGAGTGGGTAAATTCTTACGTGCGCATTCTCTGGATGAACTTCCCCAGCTGTTTAACGTGCTGGATGGATCGTTGTCTTTGGTGGGTCCCAGACCGGGATTGTGGAATCAGGATGTACTTACAGCTGAGAGAGATAAATATGGTGTAAATGAGTACAAGCCCGGAATTACTGGATGGGCGCAGATCAATGGAAGAGATTCTATCTCCATAGAAAAGAAAAGTGAACTGGACGGATATGGGGTTAGGCATAGCTCCCCGGCGTTTGATTTAAAATGCCTACTTGGAACAGTGACAAAAGTAGGTCATGACGATACTGTGGTAGAAGGTGGCACGGGAGCAATGACAAAAGCTTGTCGCAACTATACAGAAGGGAAAACAAAAGAAGAACTCATTGGTAATATTGGATTTAGAGAGGCGGTGGAAGTTGATAAAGGCTTGAAAAAAAAAGTTCTTATTACAGGCGCAGGATCTTATATAGGTCAATCCTTTATTGACTATGCAAAAAAATACTATCCGGAAAATTTTGAGATAGACGAACTGGACATGATGGGAGATGCGTGGAAAGAATACGATTTTTCTCAATATGATATTATCTATCATGTGGCAGGAATTGCACATGCTGATGTTGGCAATGTATCTGATGAAACAAAAGAAAAATACTATCAGGTGAACACGGATCTTACGATAGAAGTAGCCCAAAAAGCAAAAGAGGAAAACGTAAAAGAAATTATCTTTATGTCATCTATGATCGTATATGGAGAGTCTGCTCCCTATGGGAAAAGAAGATAATAGATGAAAATACTATTCCTACACCGGCTAATTTTTATGGGGATAGTAAATTACAGGCGGATGTAGCAATAAGAGAACTGGCGGATGATAACTTTAAGGTAATTGTACTCAGACCACCTATGATCTATGGAAAGGGAAGAAAGGGGAATTACCCTGTTTTGGCAAAACTTGCAAAAGCTCCCTGTATTTCAGAATGTGGATAATGAGAGATCTATGTTATACATCGGTAACTTATGTGAGTTTTTATGCCAGGTAATGTTAGTGAGGAAAATAAGACAAAACGCGATTGTTTTGATTCCTCAGAATGCAGAATGGACAAATACATCAGCTATGGTTAAGCAGATTGCCAATATAAGTGGTAAGAAAATTGCTGGACTTAAAGTAATGCGTCCGGCTGTGGCTATCGGAGGAAAAATGCCGGGGAAGATTGGTGGATTGATTAATAAAGCATTTGGAAATAACTGCTATGCACATGAGTTGTCAAAGTATCAGGGAATTGATTATCAGAAAAGCACACTCGAGGAATCTGTTAAATTAACAGAGGCGAATGTTAGAAATCAGAAGAAAAGTGTATTAATGCTTGCTTCTGTAGCATCTATGATTGACCAGTTCAATATGTCAAATATTGATATCCTGTTAAATATGGGATATAGAGTAGATGTGGCATGTAATTTTGGATTTGGAAGTACATGTTCAGATGAAAAAATTGCTGAATTGAAGAGCAAACTTAAAGAAAAAGGTGTAGAGTGTTATCAAGTGGACTTTACGCGTAACGTAATGAATCTTATTCAGGATGATAAAGCATACAGACAGGTTAAAAAGCTAGTGGAGAATAATCGATACGACTTAATTCATTGTCATTCACCTATTGGTGGTGTGATTGGAAGAATTGTGGCACATGAGACAGGAATCAAAGTAATCTACACGGCACATGGTTTTCACTTTTACACAGGTGGGCCCAAGAAAAACTGGATGATATATTATCCAATTGAAAAATTGCTTTCCAGATGGACAGATGTGCTGATTACCATCAATAAAGAGGACTATGGAAGAGCAAAACAAAAGTTTCATGCTAAAGAAACAAAATATATTCCGGGAGTCAGAGTAAACATAGACCGATTTGAACTTGGCCAGGAAGAACGGGAACAGAATAGAAAACTGAAAAGAGAAGAGCTTGCGGTTCCTGAAAAAGGATTTGTATTGCTTTCTGTGGGAGAATTGCAGGATCGAAAGAATCAGCGAGTTGTTATAAAAGCCTTGCATGAACTAAATAATCCGGATATTTATTATTGGGCTGTAGGCAAAGGAGAATTGTTTACAGAATATCAGCAGTTAATTGAAAAATATGGATTAAAGGATAAGGTCACGTTATTAGGATTTCGAACCGATATTGTAGAATTGTGTGATGCGGCAGATTGCTTTGTGCATCCATCTGTAAGAGAGGGATTAGGAATCGCGCCGTTAGAGGCAATGGCGGGTGGTTTACCTTTGATATCTTCCTATGTAAATGGAATAAAGGATTATACTGAGAATGGCGTAAGCGGTTGCTGCTTGATCGATCCTTGTCTGTAGAAGAAATGAAGAAAGCTATTCAAAAGATGTATGAAAATGTGGAATTTAGAAAAAAGTGTGGAATAAATAATTTAAAAACCGTAAAAAGATTTGATATTAAGAATACGGACGAGATTATGAAGGACATTTATTCTCAATTCCTATAAGCAGAAACGGTAAAAGATTTATGAAGATATTAGTACTATCATATGAAGCGTGGAATGATATAACAAACGGAAATAATGTAACATCAAACTGGTTTGAGGGAATGGACGCCGAATTTGCAAATATTTATGCAAGCCCGGGGGAACCTTATAATCAATGCTGCCAGAAATACTACCGGATCACTGACAGTATGATGCTTAAAAGTATTATATCCGGAAAAAGCAGGAAAAGTAGTTTGGTTACAGAATACATCCCAGGACAAAAATTCATTAGCAGAAGAGGAACCGCAAAAATTATATAGATTCTTAAAGTCTATAAGTGGTGATTGGTTAAGATTTCTTCGAGAAGTATTGTGGTTGTGGGGAAAATACGATATTGAAGGAATGAAAAAGTTTATTGATGAATTTCAACCGGATATTATATTTAGCGAAAGAATGGCATCTTGCAAGATGCTTCGATTAGAAAAGATAGTATCCGGGATATCGAGCGCCCCCCTTGTGGCATTTACAGGAGACGATGAATATTCATTACGACAATTCAAATTTTCTCCGCTATATTGGATTAATCGATTCATGGTACGGCGTAGATTGCGAGATATGGTCAAAAAATATAAGATATATTATACGCTGTCTTATGAACAATTGGAGGATTATAAGAAACGTTTCGGCTGCAATATGAAAATATTGCAGAAATATGGTACACTCGTAAATGATGAATATATAGCCAGACCGATTAATTCACCGATTAGAATTATATATGCTGGAAAGCTTTATATGAATCGTTGGAAGGCATTGATGGATATTGTAGAAATTTTAAGGGAAGTTAACAAGGATAGTGTTAAAATGGTACTTGAGATTTATACAAAAGACCAGCTTACAAAGAAACAAAATGCAATATTAAATGATAACATCAATAGCTATGTAAAAGGGGCAGTGTCACAAGAACAATTAGCGGAGATATATAGAGAAGCCGACATTGCACTGCATACGGAATCACAACAGTTAAGTCAGAGGCTTACAACCAGATTGTCGTTTTCTACTAAAATAATTGATTGTTTATTTAGTGGATGTGCAGTTCTTGCATATTGTTGGAAAGAACAATCAGGATGGACTTATTTAAAGAGAGAAGATGCGGCAATTTGTGTAGAATCCAAAGAAGAACTAAAGAGTAGCCTGCAAAAGCTTTGTGATCATCCGGATCTCATTGAAACATATGCGCAAAAGGCTTTCGTATGCTGTAAGAAAAACCATCAGAAAAAAATAGTTCAAGAAAATTTATTGAAAGATTTTGAAATGATATGTAATAAATAAAATATAGGATGGAATATAATGGATAAATTAGTGAGCGTGATTGTTCCTGTGTATAATGTAGACAGGTATCTCGGAAGATGCATCAAAAGTATTATGCAGCAGTCATATCGAAATCTGGAAATCATATTAGTAGATGATGGATCAACGGACAATTCAGGCACCATATGTGATACATTTAAGGAAACAGACGACCGGATTATAGTAATCCATAAGGAAAATGGGGGATTGTCTGATGCCAGAAACGCAGGAATTAAAATGTTCACGGGTGAATATGTTACATTTATTGATTCGGATGATTATGTGTCGCCTGATATGATATCATTGATGCTGACAGTTTTAAAACAATCGTCTTGTCAGATAGTACAATGTGAATTTGTCAGAGGGAAGGATGATACTTATAAATTTACCGGGAATGGAAAATATAAAGTATATAATAAAAGGAATGCTTTTGAAAATAGGGATGTACATGTATGTGCACCCGGAAAATTGTATGTGAGTTCAGTTATAAAGGATAGATATTTTCCCAAAGGTAGAATCAATGAGGATGAATACTATACCTATAAGTGTGTTTATGAGAGCGATGGAATAGCGGTCATGTCAGATGGTTTGTATTACTATTTCCAACAGCCAGATAGCATAATGCACAAGAAAAAAGCCTATTTGAACATAGATATATTGGATGCATTTGATGAAAGAATAGAATATTTTCGCAGCAGACAGGAAGAAAGATTGGCGATTATATCGCAAAAGGAAAAATGCATCAGAGAAACATTACTCTATGCAAGAGCAAAAGGTTGTGTCGATGAAAAGAGAGAGAGAATATTTGAAGAAAATGTTTAAAGCGGAGTATTTGCAAATTAAGGAGAGCACTTTGGCATAAAAGAGTATTTTTTAAAAACATATTATTCTCTCCCGTTTGTTGTAAATATCCTTTTAGAGAGAAAAATCAGATGATGAGAATTGCACAAATTAATACAACATATGGAAGTGCCGACAGCACGGGGAGAAATGTAAAAGAACTTCATGAATTTTTTAAAGAAAACGGTTGTGAATCCAGAGTATATGTGACACGAATCAACAACAGGGAAGAAGAAAAAACATCGGACATTATTCTTTTTTCTAATAAATTGGATGAAAAAAGTCATGCAATATTGTCAAGAGTAACCGGATTTCAAGGGTATTTTTCGCATATTACTACGAAAGCACTGATAAGAGAATTAAAACAGTATTGTCCCAGCGTTATCCTTTTAAATGTTCTTCATAGCAATTGTATTAATTTTGAACTATTATTTAGGTATATAGCTGAAAACCAGATTCCTGTAATCTTTGTTTTGCATGATTGCTTTTTCTTTACAGGACATTGTTGCCATTATATTGATGTAAAATGTGAAAAATGGAAAAAACAATGCGGTGGATGTCCATCTATGAGAAAATGGAATAAAAGTCTTTTTTTTGACACATCACAAAAGGCATTAGCAGATAAGAAAAAGTGGTATAGTGCGATCAGGACAAAGGGGGTAATTGCGGTATCGCACTGGATGGAAGAAGAGGCAAGGCAGTCTATTTTACGGGATGCACAAATTACCACCGTTTATAACTGGGTGGATCAGACGATCTTTAAGCCTGCTATGGAATTTCCAACTGAATGGAAGGATTTTGAGGAGAAAACAGATTGCATTGGCAGTTGCTTCCGTCTGGGGAGACGATAAAGGACTTCAGGAAATTAAAAGAGTGGCATTGGAGTGCCCGGAACTGATAATCGTCATGATTGGAGCTAATATAAATGGTGTAGAAACAATGGAAAACATTTATACAGTGGGGATTGTAAATAATAACACAAAGTTGGCTGAATACTATTCAGCTGCAAGTGTTTTTCTGAATCCTTCCAGGCAAGAAACCTTCGGAAAGACAACGGCAGAGGCGTTGGCTTGTGGAACCCCGGTTGTAGCATATAGAACTACGGCATGTACGGAACTGATTGACGATACCAGAGGAGCATTGGCTGAGTTGGGCGATGCTGCAGGGTATATTAGGGAAGTTAAAAAGGTGTTGAAGAACGGTAAGGAGTATTATAGGGGAGCGGCACTGGATTTTGCACATAGAAAATTTGATAGTAAAACGAATATGTTGCAATATATGGACGTAATACATTCACTAATTGAGGAAAATTGAACTTATGAATATTTACTTATTTAATATGCTTCTTACTATTTTTTGGGGAAGTATCCTTTTGAATAAACGTAATCCACAGAAGAAGATATTTATAGGTATAGTATCTTTGCAAATGATTTTAATATCAGCATTAAGAGATATTTCAATTGGAGCAGATACTTGGAACTATGAAAATCATTTCCGTGAATTAATTGAACTGGACATGTATTCCTGGAAAAATCTATTTTTAAGATTTTTTCAATTTGGAAATTATAATTCACGAGATGTGGGATCGGAGTTAGTGACAAAATTATTTGCAACATTAATTCCAAACTTTCGGATATATTTGTTTGCAGTAGCAATTTTTGTATGCTGGGGATTAGGAAGGTTTTTATATAAGTATTCGGAAAATCTATGCTTGTCTTATGTAATATTCCAATCCTTTTTATTCCATTTTTTCCTGCTTACAGGTATTCGTCAGACGATTGCAGTGAGCCTGGTTGTCTTTTGGGGATATGATTTAATTCTTGATAAAAAGCCTGTGAAATTTTTGCTGTTGTGTTTGGTTGCAATGACATTTCACAGTACTGCAATTATTATGCTGCCGTTTTATTTTGTATGTAATTATAAAAAAGACTATTTGGGTAAATACATAATAGCAATTGGGGCGTCTGTGGTATTTATGTTATTTGGCTCCAAATTTTCCAATACATACCGTTAGTAATGTTTTCCAATTATGCCACTTCCCAGGGAATAGGATCGTATACGTTTATACTCTTAATGCTGTTAATTGTGATAGCAACGGGACTTCTTGACAAGTCACATTATTTGAAAATACGGGATCAACGGGACAGAAATATTATAAATGGAACGATTATTTCGGAAGTACTGATATCGACATCTGCTGTACTGGATGTATTGTTCAGACTTGGATATTATTACATTTTCTTTATGCTATGTCTGTTGCCGATGCTTCTTAAATCATTCGAAGGAAAATCTGCAAAATAGTTAAATGTATTTTATATGGAGTTTTATTGATCTATGCCTACAAATTGAATTTGTAATATAAGTTTTGTTTTAAAAACATTGAGGAGAGTTTATGAAGGAAGGAATCGCAGTCTTATTACTTTTTAATAAAGTAGAGACGACAGGGCTTGTACTGGAGAATACTGGAGGCAAAGCCAAGTGTACTGCTATTGGCACAGGACGGAGCCAGAGAAGATAATGCTCATGATGAGAAGGCAGTTCCGGAATGCAGAAAAAGAGTAGAAGAACTTTGGCAGGGATTGATTGGCCGTGAGATCTACCGTAATTATGCAGAAAAAAATATGAGTTGTGATCCCAGGGAATATAGTGCGATTTCCTGGGCGTTTGGAATAGTAGACAAGTTGATTATCTTAGAGGATGATTGTTTGTGCTCAAGTTCTTTTTTCCCGTTCATGGAGGAATTATTACTTCGCTATGAGAAGGATGGGAGAATCGGTATGATCTGTGGAATGGAGCGTTTTGGAAGGAATCCTTATTGCCAAGACAGTTACTATTTTACACAGGCTTGTTCCGGTTGTGGATGGGCTACCTGGAAACGTTGTTGGGATGATGTGGAGATAATTGCAAAGGATTATGATTACCTGGATGATACGATCTGATACAAAAGGTGGATGATTACGTTAAGAAATGGTGCCTGAAAGTATATAGAGATTATATACCTAAAGCTGTTAAAAACAGAGAAGACAATCGTGCCACCGGAAGAATACAGTCGTGGGAATTTGCACAGTCTGCTGCAATGATAATGGAATCGCGTTTGGCAATTAATCCGATGGTAAATCTGGTGAAAAATATAGGGATGGTTCCGGGATGCTACACATTCAGGGAATGATATACGGACAATACCTAAAAGATATAGAAGAATTTTCGAAAACGATAATTTAGAACTGGAATTTCCGTTGCGCCACCCTGTGTATATTATCCGTGATATCAAGTATGAACAGATGCATGACAGGACGTATGCGATTAATGAATTTCAAAAGTGGAAGGATGATATAGAACATATTTATTTATATATAAGATATGGACATCTGAGGGAACTATTTCAGGGTGTAAAAAGGAGATTGAAAAGACATGCGGATAAATAACGGTAAAGTATCAGTAATCATTCCCGTGTGGAATGCACACGATTATATTCGAAGATGTGTGGACAGCATAGTAAATCAAACATATGAAAATCTGGAGATTTTGTTGGTTGATGACGGAAGTACGGATGATTCTTTACAAATATGCCGGGAGTATGAGAGAAAAGATGATAGAATAAAAGTATTCCATAAGGCGAACGGTGGACAGGGGAGTGCCAGAAATCTGGCATTGGATCATTGCACAGGCGAGTATATTGGCTTTGTGGATAATGATGACTGGATATTTCCCACAATGTATGAAAGAATGGTGGAACTTATTCGGAAGTACGAGGCAGATGTAGCGAGGTGCGACGATTTGTCGGACGAGACACAGATTGATACAGAGAATTTTGTAGAAGAGACTGTGGGGAAAACAATATCATGAGTTGGTCTATTGTGATATTTGGGGCGGACATGTGACAGATCGTTTGTTTAAACGAGAAGTTATAGGTGATTGGCGTTTTCCGCATAGTAAAACAATCGAAGATATGCGGTTTATGCGCCAAATATTACCAAATATCAGACTTGAAGCACACACTAGTGAAAAATTATATTTTTATACGGTAAGACAGAACAATACTTCTTTTGTATATGCGAGAACATTTATAAATTCCTATGAAAGGGCAGAAGAATATCAAAGCAGATATGAAGAGGCATGCAGTAAATACCCTGAGTACAAAGAAACATTATTGACGAAATCAACGACGTTTGCTTGTGGGAGCATGAGGATTCTGTTAAAAGAGAAGAAAGGGAATTCCGAAGAATATAGAAAGATGCTTCAATTCCTTAAAAAAAATAGAAAAAGCATAACAGCATTAAAAAAACTTCCTGTAAAGTATAAGCTGTTTTTGATAATGGCAAGGTGAAATATGAAAACCATAGTAAAAAGAATAGGCATTAAAGTATATAATTTAAAGAACGGTCCATTTTGGAAGCAGGGTGGTGCAATAGTAGAAGGCAGGGCACAACATTGTGTTGGACTGTGTCAAAATCAGATCTCATGGAAAAAATAACAGAGTAATAATAGAGGATGGGGTACGATTACATCATGTAAAAATTCAAATAAGTGGTAATGATAATACGATCATAATTGGTAGGAACTGTTCTATTCAAGATACCATTTTTGCTATGGAAGAGGATCATAACAGCGTGATACTCGGAGCAGGGACAACCACTACGGGAGGTGTTGTCTTTTCTGCAATTGAAGGAAGAAAGATAATTGTTGGCAGTGATGGTATGATTTCGAGAGATGTCTGGTTTTTTACAGGGGATGGGCATGGGATTGTAGATGAGCATGGAAAACGTACAAATTATTCTCAAGATATTATTATTGGTGACCATGTATGGATCGGATATAGAGCAATTTTGACTAAGGGATGCAAAATATGTAATAATTCTATTATTGCAGTAGGTGCTGTATGTAACAGAAGTTTGAACGCAGTACTATCCGAAGGATGCGTGATTGGTGGAAATCCGGCAAAAGTAGTAGCCAGTGAAAAAAACTGGACTAGAAATAGAAAAGACGGAGAATGACAGAATGTTTAGGAGAATAATAAATTTTGTAAAAGGATTCAATTATACACGAAAATTGAATACTCAAAAGAAGTGCAATATACATTGGCATACGGAGATAGATACAAAAACGCAATTCGAGGGATGTAATACAGTAATGCCGCATGTGGGGTTAACTGATTGTAAGATAGGTTACATGTCTTATATTGGAAACAACACTATTTTTTTTAAGACAGATATTGGGAGATTTTGTAGTATAGCGGACAATGTTACAATTATATTTGGAGAACATCCTTCTTCTGTTTTTGCATCCACAAGTCAGGCATTTTATTTTAAAACGGGTATTTCTTATCAGAGTTTTGTAAAGAACGACTATTGGACGCTGGAACAGGCATATCCACATGCTGATAAAGAAAACGACAGGTATTGCATTATTGGAAATGATGTGTGGATCGGCAAAAAAGTAATGATTCGATCAGGCGTTAAAATAGGTGATGGAGCGATTATCGCTTCGGGAGCTATTGTTACTAAAGATGTGGAACCCTATAGTATTGTAGGAGGGATTCCGGCAAGACATATTCGATATCGCTTTGATGAGGATGATATTCAATGGCTGAAGAAAACGAAATGGTGGAATAAAGATGTATCGTGGTGGGAAAAATATGGAGAATATTTTCATGATATTAAGCTACTCCGAAAAAAAATAGAAGAGGATAATTTGAATGGAACAGAATGTTGAAGTGCATAGTAGAAATCAGATAAAAGTGGCAACGTTGGTTTCTTATATATCTATAGCCGTTAATATAATTTCTGGACTGTTGTTTACTCCCTGGCTGATTCATCAATTGGGAGACGGTGATTATGGAATTTATAGCATTGGAACATCTATTATTACTTTATTAATAATGGATTTTGGTATCAGTGAGGCCGTGCCAAGTATGTGGCCCAGTATAGAACGGAAGGAAAAGAGGAGAAGGTAACAGAGCTGCTCAGCTTGGTGACCAAAATTTACTTGATTCTTGCACTGATTTTTTTGGTATTATTTTCCGTATTATATTTTTTCCTTGGAAATATATATGCTGGATTGACAGCCGGGGAATTAATTAAACTTAAGAATGTATATATCATTATTGCTATTTATAATGTGTTTGCATTTGCATTTACTCCCTTATCCGGAATTATGTTGGCATATGAACATCTGGTAAGTCTGAAACTGTGCGATATAGTTTTACGTTTATTAACGATAGTTATCACGATTATCGCAATTATAAATGGCCTTGGACTATATTCGGCAGTTATGGCGAATGCAATTGCAGGAGTGGCAGTTATTGCCTATAAGCTATACATCATTCAATCCAATCATAGATTTAAAATTGATTTGGCATATCAAGATAATGATTTACTAAAAAAGATATTTTCCTTCTCTGTTTGGGTTGCCTTGCTGGTAATAACACAGAGATGTATATACAGTATTACACCCATATTTAGGTGCATTATCCAGTAGTAATGAGGGTGACATTGTATAGTGTATCAAGTGCGTTGGAGGGATATGCTTATAGTTTTGGAAGCGTTATTAGCACGCTGTTTTTGGCCAAAATTACTAGACAATTAGAATCCTGTGATCATGAAGGATTTAATAAATTGATTATTACTACTGGGAAAATACAGTTCTTATTATGTGTAATTATTTTAGGTGGATTTATATGTGTGGGAAATGATTTTATCAATTTATGGATGGGAAATGGTTATGAAATAACTTATATTATGACGGTCATCTTACTCATTCCCAGTATATTTATTTGGCCTTTTATGACTGCGAGCGTGGGATTGACAGTGGCAAACAGAGTCAAAGGACCGGCATTAGTCAATTTGGGTACGGCTTGTATTAATATTTTAATGGAGTGCATTTTGGTCGGTAAACTAGGAGCGTTTGGTGCAGTTTATCCATAGTAGTGGCAAATAGTTTTAAAGGAATTGCGTTAATATTTGTTTATAAAAAATATTTGCCCATACGTTTGCATCAATTCATAAAAGAGGTATTTGTAGTATATGGAATACCATTAGGTATAATGACAGTAGTGGGGAGAAACTTGCTAAAATTCATCTCACTGGAGGGACTTTTGGATTTATAATTAAGGGATAACAATCTTAATTTTATATACAATAACTATATTATTGGCATCAAATTTTGGGATTGTGAGTTCTGCCAGTTTATTAAAGGTTACATTAGGAAGAAAAATCAGAATAAAAGAGTGTAAATAACAATGCTAAAGGGAAAAGAGATTTTTGCTATTTGGAGTTTGTATAATATTTTTCTTATTAATGTTAAACAGTATAGTAAAATTATGGTCATACGTATTTGATGTGGGCAATGTGAATAAAAATTATCTTGCAGTAGGTACTGTGTGGTATAATCCGGAAAATTGCTATCATAATGACGTATTGATCAATACCTTACTAGGACATAAGACATGCGTATGTAATCCAAATAGTTGGTATGCAGAATACTTTGGAGTGTTTTCCCAAGATACGGATATGAAAAATGACATTCCGGTAATTATTAGGAAAGATAAAATTAATATAACAGAGTTTGAAGAAGTTGGTTATTCATTGGCATATGTTCATTCCACACTGGTAGATCATTACAGTGTTTGATATAGTTCAAAAAAAAGATGTACCTATTTTGTTTATACGCCTAAAGGGAATGAAAGACGCTGACCGAGTTGTTGCATTGAATGACGAAGAGGGAAATATATACTTGATGACAGAGGATTATTGGAATGAAACGTATAAATAGTGTTGGGAAATGGGTAGCTCCAATGCTGGTTCTGCTGATTTCAATTATCATTTTTTTTTACACATCGACAATTACATATAAAAACATTGGCACAAATGAATTATTTGCAACAGTAGATGCAATTACGAGAGGGTACAAGATAAAACAGATTATTGCATCCGTAGTATTGTTTATTGCTGGCTATTTAGTAGCACAAGGGACATTCGATAAACAGACAGATGCTATGAAGGCAGCATGGGCAGTACCTATTGCTGTTGTAGGATGGTGCATGTGTAGTGCTGTAATACTGCTTTTAAGACTGCCATATATTCGGGTTTGCGTTTGGACTAGTGGGAGCATTACTGGGTGCCATGATATATATTCGAAAAGAATATATTAAAAAGACCAATTGGGACGTACTATGCAGATATATTATTTGGTGCGCAGCATTATCTACGATTTTTTCTACAGGAATTATTCCAACGGTCATGTCTTCGGATTCCTATTATTATGTAATGCAATATGGAGAAGTTGTAGCTAAGGTTGGAAGCTTGAATTTTGATACTGCAGGAGCCACTATGACGTGGACGGGGGTATCTTCTGCCCTGATAAGTTCCTTGGCATATTTTTGTGGATTTGAGACGATTACGGTAATTCATAATTTATTAATAATAAGTATGCTTATTTGCTTTTATTTAACGATGAAAAAGCAGATAAGTAATTTGGGAGCCAGAGAAAACCAGGCAATAGTCGGGGCAGGTGTTTTTACGGTAATGCTTATAGTAATTCCGGCGTTTGAACTTTTGTCTTTCTGGGTTATCTCTAATACTTATTGCATGGTTTACATTTTTCTACTTATGATAGGCATGAATTTATATACAACCGACGAGAGAGAAAACAAGGCATTGTTGATATTGCTCTCTATGGTAATTTGCTGGCTTACGCTGAGCCGTGCTGAAATGAGTGTCTGCATGGCTTGTATAGTCTGCCTGATAAGTTTCCTACCGCTGACGCAAAGAGAAATGCTTACGTTATCTGTTCCGATGATGGTAGTGCAGTTGTTATATTTAATCGAACTGAACTATCAACAGGCGATTAGTGTGAAAAACGTATATGATTCATTGCTGACACCGGCTATTCAGGCGATAATAACCGTGGCAACAGTAGGGTGTGTAATTTATTCTTTTTTTATAAATAGTAAATTTTTTAGTTGGATACGAAAAAAAATAAATATTATAGTATTTGCTGTTTTGCCAGGCATATGTATAGTAATTTATTTTCTGGATAAAGAAAAATATATTAAAAGTATAGAAAGTATCATATACAACTTTAAAACGCAGTATTGGGGTATCTACCAGCGCTAATTCTTGTATTATATATTGTAATTGCTTTGAATAAAAAATTAATTTTGGGCTGATTTTTTCAGGGATATGTGCTCATAAATCTGATATTGTGCCTTGGAAGAAAGCAACCTTTGAGAAATGGATATGGTGATTCCTTTAATAGAATTATGATGTCGGCAATTCCGGTTGTACTTTTTGCATTAATATGTAGTGTGCTTGAGATTGTAGCTTTACGTATTAAAGAGAATAAGGAACAAGAGGAATATAAATGAAAAACAGAAACAGATACCATATGAAAGCTGTATTATTATATATTTTTTTTTGCAATTGATTTATGTGTATGCAAAGGGAACTTGTGTGAGTGTCAGCGATGGTAAGTACTCAAACATGGGTACCATAAAATAAAAGAAACCGCCATTTTACTGGCGATTCCTATAGATTTGCTCTTTGACAGTTAAATTAACTTTTGGAGACTTTTTCAGACTGCTGCATTTTTCTGGGCTGCTTTAGACCAGGAAGCAGGTCAGCAAAGAAGTCACGGCTGGTATCGTCTTGGTGTGCTGCCAGTTCGGTCAGCACATACTCCAGATATTCGTAGACCCGGAGCCCGTTTGCTTTTTCCGTCTTACGGCCGAAGGAACGCTGGTTCATAAGAGCGATCTGTTCCGTGAGGAACTCCAGCTGGGAGCTGATGGAATTCAGCTGAAGCTGCAGTCCTTTGATGATGGTAATGAGGACATGTTTGTCCATCTGATTGAGTTGTTCTTCGGTAAGACTGGAGAAATCTGTCATGCTGCACCTCGTTTCATTTCTGTAAGTATTATAACAGAAATGCCGTAAATATGCCACTTTCGGGGAATGGGATGTTCGTGATAATGACTATGGGCAGAACAAAGCCAGGAAGGGAAGCAGAGGTGGGAATGCAGAGGCAGAAAGAAAAAAGAACTGTACCCGTGGGAGCCTGTAAAGACCTGATACAAGGTATCACAAAGGTCGTACAGAGTCCCACGGGCACAGTAAAAAGGCTGAAAAGCCGTTCGGAAATTTCTCTGTTTTGCACAAACTCAGGAAACACGCCTGCCGCAGAAGAGGAACAGGGTGTTGGGAACAAAGAGGGGCAGGTGATACCGGGTCTCGATGATGGCAGCGAAGGTATCCATGCCGTAGCGCATATCGGTGTAGCCACAGACTACATAGATGGCGGAGAAGGAGGAAGGATCCGCATCCCTAAGCATGACAGAGAGCCGTGATGATACGGCAGAGCATCTCTCAGAGGCTGAGGCATCAAGAGAGAGGGTGACACCACAAAGCAAGACAGAGATCGTGTTGTTAATACACGAATCGGCCGAATTGCGCAAATCGCACAATTCGTGTAATGGTGCTGGAGCCTGCGGAATAATAGGAACGATGTCCGGGAGAACAGAATCCACATAGCTTTCTTTCAGACGGTGTTTCCAGTAGTTGTAGGTGTGGATGGTGTAGCCGTTCTGTTCACACCATTGTCTGACGGTCAGACCGCTTTCGGATTGTTCTTTGCAAAGGACAGCCCACTGGTCGTGTTTGGCCTGTGGTAACTTTTTAGTAGTATTCATGAGAACCTCCTGAGATAAGACGCAAAGGAAATGCGAATATTTGGAGGTAATTATCTCATGAATGTGGTATTATGGTAAGGTACTCATGATAGAGTACTTACTTCGTAAAACAATTGATAATCTTTATAGGGCGAAGTAACCACATGAGTAAAAAAAGCCTCGCAGAGCTGTTTTGCGAATGGGGTTCTGAATAGTTACAAATAATTTATAACAGAGAGAAGTTTCACATGGAGGAAGATGATAAAGTCATGGAAAAGGAACAAAATGAGTTGTCAGAGAATCTGAATCATTGGGATTATATTGATCGGTATTCCAGATGGATGTATCATACGTATCAGGAATATATCAACGATGGAGATAGAATTTTTGATGTTGGTGCAGGAATGGGACGTATGGTGAAGTTCTATATTAATCGAGCAGCGCAGATAACTGCGACGGACATTTTTCAAAGTCAAGTAGACTATATGAATGAGAGATTTCGTCGATATACTAATTTTAATGCCGTATTATGGGATATTATGAAAGATGAAGTAGGAGATTATAAAGGAAAGTATGATACAGTAATTTGCATCAATGTATTGGAACACTTAAAGGATGACAATCTGGCTATACAGAAAATGAAGGAATTGTTGAAGCCTGGAGGAAAATTAATAATAATGGTGCCGGCTTTGCAAAAATTATATTGTTCCTTAGATGAAAATGTAGGACATTATCGCAGATATGACAAAGGTGATTTGCAACGACTTGCCAAGGATAATCATTTGACAATTAAAAAAAATATATATTTTAACCAACTGGGTATTTTGCCTTATTGGTGGAAAGGAAAAAGGAAAGCTAAGACGAAAGAAAGCTTTAGCTCTTCTTTGAATGAGAATAATTCAAAAATATATAATTTTGCATCAATGCTGATAGAGCCGGTTGAAAAGATAATTTTGCCCAGAAAAGGCCTTTCGGAGTTGATTATCTTAAGAAAGGAATAAATATGAAGCTTATAATTCAGATTCCCTGTTATAATGAAGCAGAAACTTTAACAATTGCATTAAATGAATTACCTAGGCATATAGATGGGATTGATGCGATTGAATATTTAATTATAAATGATGGGAGCACAGATGCGACTGTAGAGGTTGCAAAATCTTGGGGAGTTAATTACATCGTATATCAAAAACAAAATAGAGGATTGGCCAAAGGATTTATGGCAGGACTGGATGCGTGTTTGCGTAACGGGGCAGACATTATTGTAAATACTGATGCTGATAATCAATATAGTGGACAAGATATTGAAAAAATAGTAAGACCAATTATTGAGGGAAAAGCTGATATTGTTATAGGGGACAGGCCAATCGATACAACGGAACACTTTTCCATGATAAAGAAAACACTTCAACATTTTGGAAGTTGGGTGGTTAGGATAGCATCAAATACCGATATTCCTGATGCTCCGAGTGGTTTTCGGGCGATTAGTAGAGAAGCGGCATTAAGAATAAATGTAACTAATGAATATACATATACGTTAGAGACTATTGTACAAGCTGGAAGAGAGCGGATTCCTATGACACATGTTCCCATTCGTACCAATGGAGAACTTCGTCCTTCTAGACTTTTCAATAGTATGTCAAGTTATGTACAAAAATCGATGGTAACGATTATAAGAGCATATATAATGTATAAGCCATTGAAATTCTTCACTTGCGTGGGAGCGGTTCCCTTTTTAATTGGAACTGTATTGGGAATTAGATATTTGATTTTACTTACAACGATTAATGCCACTGGACATATACAATCTCTGATATTGTCAAGTGTGTTGCTACTCATGGGATTCATCACATTTATAATTGGACTTATGGCAGATATACTGGCTAAGAACAGAATGATATTGGAAGATATTCAGTATCATGTGAGAAAAATTGATTATGAAGGAAAAGAATATAGGATTAAGTATCCAGGAGGCATATGGCAGAGATGAATACAAAAGCACTGAGGTAGTTCAACCGGAGGTAACTACTATGATAAATATCATTCGACCAATCCGATACGTAAAATGGATGATGAAAGGGTTCAAGGATGCCATCAGCGAGTTGTTGGATATAGCAGGAAAGGAATTTTGTCAGATATGTGAAACCAGATGCGGAGAAGGCAGAAATAACCTCATTTATAAAAGATATGTATCAGAATGCTGAGATTGATGCGTTTGATATATCGGAAAAGGTAATAGCAGAGGCCAGTGAAAAGATTCATGGTATTAACTTTTATACTGGAAATATCTATACAATGGAGGTTCGAAAGCCGGGAGAAGCTGAAAAGCATTTTGAACAAGGGAAGATATGATCTTTGTGATATGTTCAGAAGTGTTGGAACCTAGAAGATCCGGAACAAGCATTGAAAATATAAAAGAACTGTGTAATGAAAATGGATTTATACTTTTAAGTGTTCCCAAGGAACCTATCTGGCGAATATGCAACATGGCAAGAGGAAAGTACTGGAAGGATCTTGGAAATACACCGGGGCATATCCAACATTGGACCAAAAAAATTTTGCAGAATGGTTGTTAATAATGATATGAAAATTGTATCGGTGAAAACCATTCCATGGACGATGGTACTTGCAAGGAAGGGATAAGCAAGTGAAAAAAAAAGAATTATATAGCTACGTATTTTGGGGCGTACTCAGTACAATCCTGAATATTGGACTGGCTCAACTGGTGGTATGGAGCGGAATTGATTATAAAATATCGAATGCTATTACGTTGGTGATTGTAAAGGTGTTTTGCTACTTCACAAATAAGATATTTGTATTTAAAACCTCGTTCGGATCTTTCATAGGTTTATAACGGAAATTGTCCGCTTTGTTTGTTACCAGATGGATTACATTTTGGTAGACTATTTTGGCGTTATTTTGTTGGTAGAAGTGATGAAACAATCGTTCTTTTTTAGTAAATGCGCATTGAGTGTGATAGTAATTGTATTGAATTATATTCTGAGCAAGAAGATGGTGTTCCATAAACAGAGAGAATGGGGTTGCGGATGAGAGCATACAGTGATTTAAAAATTGCAGTAGCAGGAACAGGGTATGTTGGACTTTCTATTGCTATACTATTAGCGCGGCATCATGAAGTTATGGCAGTAGATATTGTGCCGGAAAGAGTGCAGAAAATAAACAACAAACAAGCAACAATCCATGATGATTATGTGGAAAAGTATCTGAGGGAGGAAAAATTACGACTCACAGCAACACTGGATGCTAAAAGTGCGTATGGGGATGCGGATTATGTTATAGTTGCAACCCCAACGAATTATGATAGCAGGAAAAACTTTTTTGACACTTCTGCGGTGGAAGAAGTAATAGGAATGGTGATAGAATGCAATCCATATGCAGTTATAGTGATCAAAAGTACTATCCCGGTAGGATATACAGAAGCCATTCGTAAAAAGTTTAAATACAGCAATATATTGTTTAGCCCGGAGTTCTTAAGGGAAAGCAAGGCATTATATGATAATTTGTACCCATCCAGAATCATTGTCGGGACAGATATGAGCGATGACAATTTACAGAGAGCAGCACATATTTTTGCAGATATGTTAAAGGAAGGTGCAATTAAGGAAAATATCGATACACTGTTTATGGGATTTACAGAAGCGGAAGCAGTGAAGCTGTTTGCTAATACCTATCTGGCACTGAGAGTCAGTTATTTTAATGAATTGGACACTTATGCGGAGCTAAAGGGATTGAATACGCAGCAGATTATTAAAGGAGTATGCCTTGATCCGAGAATCGGTGATTACTATAATAATCCCTCTTTTGGATATGGTGGGTACTGTCTTCCTAAGGACACAAAACAGTTGCTTGCTAATTATCAGGATGTACCGGAGAATCTGATAGAAGCTATTGTGGAAAGTAATCGTACCAGAAAGGATTTTATTGCAGATCGTGTATTACAGATGGCTGGGTATTATGATTATGAAAACGAAAATGTATATGATTCAAAAAAAAGGAAAAAAATATAGTTATAGGTGTCTATAGACTGACGATGAAGACAAATTCGGATAACTTCCGGCAAAGCTCTATTCAGGGAATTATGAAACGTGTTAAGGCGAAGGGAGCAACAGTCATTATTTATGAACCAACGCTGAATGCAGAGACAACATTTTTCGGAAGTAGAATTGTAAATGATTTGAAAGAGTTTAAAAGGGAGAGCAACGTGATCATTGCAAATCGATATGATACAACGTTAGAAGACGTGAAAGAAAAGGTGTATACCAGAGATATATTTAAAGCAGATTAAATATTTATAGATTATGGAAAATGCTTCAAATAAAGAGTGCAAAGACCAAGTTGAAGTATAAACATCAAAAGATATAAAAGTTGATAAGCTTTTTCTTTTGTGAGATAATAAAAAATATTAAAAGAGGTTATAGTAAATATGAAGAAAATGCCATTTTTTTCGATTATAATTCCTGCATATAATGCGCAGGACTATATAGAAAATTGTATAAAAAGTATTTTAGAACAAAATTTTCAAAATTATGAAATAATAATCATTGATGATGGATCTACAGATGATACGTTAAAAATAATAGCAAGTTATGCTCAAGCATGTGATAACATTATTTTTTCACATAAAGAAAATGGCGGAATAGGAACAGCAATACCTATAGGCATTGAACTTGCGAGCGGTCAATATATAGTTTTGTGGACAGTGACGATACTGTTAAAAAACATGCTCAATGATTTATATAATGTAGTTGTTCAAAATGAAAAAAAAGTAGATGTTATACAATATGGACTAGAGTTTAGGGACTTGCAGGGGAATCTTATTACGCAGGAAATTCCACCTAAGTATGATATAGAAGGTACAGCAGAAATTTTGGCTGATCATTTTGAAAAATTTGTTACACCTTCATTGGCATGTAGGTGCTTTGCAAAATCATTATTTTGGGAGGCACAGTATATTAACCAAAATATTGGAATAGACGAATTGCTTATCGTTGAACTTTTGGCAAAAGCTAATTCGCTTGTAAGCATTAGTGAAGTTTACTATATTGTTTCCGTTAGATACGGTAGTGTATCAAGAGAAAAATACTCGGAAGCAAGAGTAAAACAGTACATAAATGTGTATAATAAATTAATAGATTTTGTTGAAAAAAATTGTGTATATATAATAGACTATATATATATAAAATATTTCAAAATACTAATAAATATTTTGAAGTCAGTAAATGGAGACATTAAGAAAAGATATAACATATATTCGAAATATGTGGATTGTTATACAAAATTGAAAAAATCAAATGCGTATAAAGAAAGAAAATTATTTAAAGTTAAGGCTTATCTTTTGTATATTTACTGTACTATAAAATCAAAAATGAATAATTTTTAGGAGGAAAAGAAAATGATACCTTTAGTAAAACCATATATTGCACCACGAGATGAAATGATGCCTCAATTAGAAAAGATACTTTATAGTGGCTATATTGCAGCAGGAGAAACTGTAGACGAGTTTGAGCAGAAATTTGGTGAATATATAGGAAATAAAAATATTTTAGCATTAAATTCAGGAACGGCTGCATTACATATTGCGTTGCTGTTAATGAATATAGGTCCAGGAGATGAAGTAATCAGTACAGCGATGACGGCAGAACCAACAAATACAACAATTGCTATAACAGGTGCGAAAGTTGTATGGGCTGATGTCGATGTGAGGACTGGGCTGCTGGATCCCAATGCGGTAAGAGAAAAAATAACAGAACATACTAAGGCAATAATGTTAGTACATTATGCTGGAATGGTTTGTGATATGAACGAATTTAATAAAATTTCACAGGAATATAACATTCCCATTATTGAAGATACAGCACATGCTTTAGGAAGCAGATATAATGGTAAACTGGTGGGGGCTAATTCCAGATATACATGCTTTTCATTTCAGGCTATAAAACATATGACAACTGTAGATGGTGGTGCTATTAGTTTTACCGATGAATCAGAAATGGTAGAGGCAAGAAAACGTTGGTTTTGGATTGGATAAAAAGTGTCAAGACTTAACAACGATATTAAGAGGGCTGGTTATAAATATGGAATGAATAACGTGAATGCAATGATTGGATTAGTACAAATGGAACACGTTCAGGGATATTATTAATAGACATATTGAAAATGGAAAATATTATGATAGAGCATTGCAAGGGATTCCGGGAGTAGAATTAATTCCATATTATTCGAACACAGAGCCATCGTATTGGTTGTATACTATGAAAGTTGAAAACAGAGACGAGTTTTGTAAAATGTTACAAGAGCATGGAATTACAGCATCTCAATTGCATCATAGAAGTGATACGCATAGTGTTTTTGAACAATCTAAATGTGAACTGCCGGCATTAGATGATTTTTATTCAAAATTTGTTCATATTCCGTGTGGCTGGTGGGTAAGTGACGAAGACAGAGAATACATTGTAGATATTATAAAAAGAGGATGGTAGAATGATACCTTTATATAAACCACATATGCCCCAATTACCTGAATTAGAAGAAATACTTTATTCTGGACAGCTTGCATATGGAAAGTATTCTTTAAAATTTGAAGAAGTGTTGCGTGAATTTTTGGGTGTGAAGAACAGAGTTCTTGTAACGAACTCATTTAACATGGCAATAGCTGTAGTAAATTCAGTGCTGAATATACATGCTGGTGATGAAGTTATAGCATCGCCAATGGCATGTTTAGCATCTACACAGCCTTTTGTTGCACATGAAATTAACATAAAATGGGCAGATATTGATCCGACAACAGGAACACTTGACCCGGGAAGCGTAGAAAAAAAAATTTCTTCAAAAACAAAAGCAATAATACATAATCACTTTTGCGGATATCCAGGTTATATTGATGAAATAAATGAGCTGGGCAGAAGATATGGGATACCTGTCATTGATGATGGGATAGAGGCTTTTGGAAGTGAATATAAAAGGCAAAAAATAGGTAATTGCGGAACCGATATCACTATTTTTTCGTTTAATGCAGTTCGATTACCAAATACAATAGATGGTGGGGCCATTATTATAAATAATGCAGAGCTATTAAAAAATGCAGAGTTGATTCGGGACTGTGGAATTGACAGATCTATTTTTAGAGATGACTTAGGAGAAATAAACCCACAATGTGATATAACACTAAGAGGCTATAGTGCAACAATGAGTAATGTAAATGCCTATATTGGAATAGAACAAATGAAGTGCATGGAAGATATTATAAGGAAACAGAAAATTTGCGCTGAAATGTGGAAGAATAAGCTGAAAGACAGCAAAGATATAAAAATTATTGAAAGAAAGGAGATAAATCCTAATTACTGGGTCTTTGGAATGCTGGTTGCAAATAAAAGAGCAGTGATAGAAGATTATAGAAAAAGGATGGTATGCATCAAGGTACACTTAAATAATGATAGATACAATATTTGGAAAACAGAGTGCATTGCCTGGTGTAAGTGAGTTTTATTCAAAATTTGTCGCATTACCATGCGGTTGGTGGATAAAGATAATAAGTGAAAGAGATAAACATGAATAGATGTATTAAAATATCAAAATATGTAAAACATTTGGATTAACCTATGAGGGTAATGATATAGAAATTGATGGCTTGAATTTATGTAATCGACCAGTCAATATAGTAAAATTTTGACGTATGTTACCTCGGAGAATATGTTGATATTATAAAATAATTCCGCAGTTGCGGCGATTGTTTAGATAAAAGAACTATTTTCAATACGTTATGAGCTTGGGGAAAAATATACTTATATTGTTTGCAAAATGTCCTGAAAAATATTTTATGATATACATGATTATTTATATTATCAGAAGCATTTTTATGAAAAATATAATTTTGTAAAGGAAATAGGCAGCGATTGTAGTATTGAAGAAGGTGCAATTATAGAAGATGGTGTAAAAATAGGAAATAGGGTAGTGATTGGACATAACACCGTAATAAAGAGAGGAACAACAATAAGTGATGATTGTGTAATCGGATGCAATACAACAATTGGCTCTGAAGGTTTTCAGGTTTTAGAATAGATGGAGTAAACAGAAAGGTAAAACATTGTGGAGGTATTTATTGATAAGGATGTAAGCATTGGGATAATACAGATGTATGCAATTCCCTCATTTGAAGGAACACACACATAGGAAAAATACGAAAATAGATAATTTGGTTTATGTTGGTCACAATGTTTTCATAGGAGATAATGCGGTTATTACAGCAGGTACAATGCTTTGTGGAAGCTGTGTAGTAGAAAATCAAGCGTGGATAGGTGTAAATACATCTATACTAAATAGAGTAGTGGTAGGAGAAAATTCTAAAGTGGGAATGGGAAGTGTTGTAACACATAATGTACCAGCTGCAACATTGGTGTATGGGGTACCGGCGAGAATAAAAGATCATAATACTATGTAAATAATAGATAATTATAGTATAAATTTCCTTTCTAAAATGCTTATAGAATATTAAATCAATGTATACAGAAATAAATTTGGGAAAACAGAATTGCATAAAAAATGAATGCGATAATTATTAATTAATGTGATATAAGGCTAAAAGTTCTGAAAGACAAAGTATGCTTTTGTAATAATATATGTAAAGGGAATGAGTGGTTGTAGTATTTGCAAAGGTGTGACGGCCAAGAAAGGAAGCGCAAGATGGACACTTAGGCAACTGAGAAATGAATATAGAAATATAATGTTTTTATCTAAGCAAAGGAAACGTCTTGTTAATAGGATATTTGCCTGATTGCCAGCAATTGTAACGGGGCAATGATACTTCATGATTTGAGGGTTACAATTTAAAAGTCCTTTGTTAATCTTTGGCTAAGACCTAAGGATTTCATAAAGTTATTATCATCACTGAGAGAATATATGGGGTATGATTTGAAGTTTACAACAGAAGAAGGAATAGAGTTACCCTGTTGGCATTATTGAAGGATATTAAGATTTACTTTCAACATTATAAGACAGAAGAAGAGGCAAAAGCAAAATGGAATGAACGGGCAGAAGCGAATGGACTATGATAAACTGTTTATTCTATTTACAGATAGAGATGGGTGCACTGAGCAGGATATAGTAGAGTTTGATAATTTGCCATATAAGAATAAAGTAATATTTGTTAACAAACCACATCCCAATATAAAATCAGCAGTATATATTAGAGGATTTGAAAATGATGGGTGTGTTGGACCATGCATGGCCTATAAAAGTAAAATTTCTTACAAAAAATATTATGATGATTTTGACTATGTAGAATGGTTTAATTCGGCAGAAAAGTAGTTATGAGGAGGAGAAAAATATGTCTTTATTTACAGGAAAAACATTAATGATTACTGGTGGAACAGGTTCTTTTGGAAATGCAGTTTTAAATAGGTTTCTTCAAACAGATATCGGAGAAATCCGTATCTTTTCTCGTGATGAAAAAAAACAGGATGATATGCGCCACGAATATCAGGCGATGATGCCTGAAGTGGCGGATAAGATTAAATTTTACATTGGAGATGCGGGACCTTAATTCAGTTCGTTCTGCTATGTATGGTGTAGATTATATTTTTCATGCAGCAGCTTTGAAACAGGTACCTTCTTGTGAATTTTTTCCGATGGAAGCTGTTAGAACGAATGTTATTGGAACAGATAATGTCCTGACCGCAGCAATTGAAGCAGGTGTAGAATCAGTAATATGCCTTTCTACGGATAAAGCAGCATATCCCATTAATGCAATGGGAATTACAAAGGCTATTGAGGAAAAGGTAGCAGTGGCAAAATCCAGAAATTCCGGAAAGACGAAGATATGCTGTACCCGTTATGGTAACGTCATGTGCTCTCGCGGGTCCGTAATTCCGCTGTGGATTGATCAGATTAAAGCCGGCAATCCGATTACTGTGACGGAACCGTCCATGACCCGCTTTATTATGAGTCTGGAGGAAGCGGTAGATCTCGTACTTTTTGCATTTGAAAAGGGAGAAAACGGAGATCTGTTGATCATGAAAGCACCAGCCTGTACAATTGGAACACAGGCGGAGGCAGTTTGCGAACTGTTTGGAGGTAAAAGGAAGATATTAAGGTGATTGGTATTCGGCATGGTGAGAATATGTATGAGACACTGCTTACCAATGAGGAGTGTGCGAAGGCAATTGATCTTGGGATTTCTACCGAGTGCCTGCAGATAACCGTGGATTGAATTATGACAAGTATTTTAAAGATGGGGATGCTAAAGAAACACACTTAAAGAGTTTAATTCTAATAACACGAAGATGTTAAGTTTAGAAAACTAAGTCTACTATTGCTAAACTAGCATATATCCAGGAAAAGACTTGCGGAGGATTAATTGATGTTTGACTTTAAGTGGAAAAATAATGGATCAATCAAATTATTGATTGTAGTTGGGACAAGACCGGAGATTATTCGTCTTGCAGCAACCATTAAGCGTTGCAGAGAATATTTTGATTGTTGCGTGGCGCATACCGGGCAAAATTATGATAAGAATCTGAATGATATTTTTTGGTCCGACTTTGAGCTAGGCGGGCCGGATGTCTGGATGAATGTCGTAGGAGAGAATCTAGGACAGACCTGCGGAAATGTCATTGCAAGAAGTTACGAGCTGATGGCAGAGATTAAGCCAGATGCTTTATTGGTACTTGGAGACACGAACAGCTGTCTGTCAGCCATTTCCGCAAAAAGGCTTCATATTCCCATTTTCCATATGGAAGCCGGAAACAGATGCAAGGATGAGTGCCTTCCGGAAGAGACGAATCGGAGAATTGTGGATGTGATTTCGGATGTGAATCTGCCGTATTCTGAACCGGCCAGAAAATACCTGCATGAGATGGGAATGCCTAAGGAGAGAACTTATGTAACAGGATCTCCGATGGCAGAAGTGTTGCATGGTAATCTTGACAAAATAGAAGCATCGGACGTGTTGGACAGACTGGGCTTGCAGCCGGATAAATATATTCTGTTGTCAGCACATAGAGAAGAAAATATTGATACGGATAAGAATTTTACTTCTCTGTTTGAAGCAATTAATGCATTGGCAGAAAAGTATGATATGCCGATTCTCTATTCCTGTCATCCAAGATCCAGAAAGAAGCTTGAGTCCAGTGGATTTAAATTAGATCCCCGCGTAAGGGTAAATGAACCGTTGGGATTTAATGACTACAATAAACTTCAGATGAATGCATTGGCGATCGTATCTGACTCCGGTACATTGCCGGAGGAAAGCAGCTTTTATCTGTCAATCGGACATCCTATTGCAGCAGTATGCATTCGGACTTCTACAGAGCGACCGGAGGCACTGGAATCCGGAAATTTCATATTGGCCGGAATTACGACACAGGAACTTCTGCAGGCAACCGGTATGGCTATTGATATGAAACAGAAAGGGGTTCTAGGAAAGCCGTGCCCGGATTATACGGATGAGAATATATCTATGAAGGTAGTGCGGATCATACAGGGCTATGTAAATGTCGTGAACAAGATGGTATGGAGAAAAGAGCAGTAACGAAAAGTGAGAGTACGGAGATAACTGATGAATATATTGGTTACAGGTGCTAAGGGGATGGTAGGAACTGCCCTCGTCAATAACCTGAAAAATATCAAAGAGAATAAGAATAGAACCAGACCGAACATCCATGTTGATGAAATCTATGAATATGATATACAGTCGACAAAAGCGGAATTGGATGATTATTGCAAGTCAGCTGATTTTGTATTCCATCTGGCAGGAGTAAACCGCCCGGAGAACCCGGAAGATTTTATGCGGGGGAACTTTGGATTTACATCGAAGCTTCTGGATACGCTTAAAAAGTACGGGAATAAAGCGACAATCATGCTGTCATCTTCCATTCAGGCAACATTGACCGGAAGATTTGGAGATTCCGAATATGGTCGTTCAAAGAAGGTGGGAGAAGAGATTTTTTTTCAATATGCGAGAGAGACCGATGCCAAAGTTGCAGTGTATCGTTTTCCTAATCTGATGGGACATAGCAGGCCTAAATATAATTCCGCAGTCAGCACATTTTGTTGGGCTGTTGCGAACGATGAAGAATTTACGGTAAACGACAGGACAACAGAACTGGAATTACTGTACATAGACGATCGATAGAAGGTATGTTTGATCTCATGGAAGGTAAGGAGCAGCGTTGCGAGTTTGACGGTGTTGATACTGTATTGAAAGATGATGGACGGTATTGCTGTGTACCGGTAACACATAAGGTTACTTTAGGCGAGATCGTGGATCTGCTACAGGAATTTAAGCAACAGCCGGTGTCGTTACTCATGCCGGAAATGCCGGAGGGTTCTTTTGCAAAGAAATTGTTTTCCCTGTATCTTACTTATTTACCGACGGAAAAATTCAAATATCAGTTGAAGATGAATGAGGATTCGAGAGGCTCCTTTACAGAACTGATTCACACGGTGAATTGTGGACAGGTATCCATTAATATCAGTAAGCCGGGAATCACAAAAGGTCAACATTGGCACAACAGTAAGTGGGAACAGTTTATTGTAGTGTCCGGCCATGGACTGATACAGGAACGGAATATCAATACCGGAGAAAAATCGAATTCAAAGTATCCGGAGACCAGATTGAAGCAGTATATATGATACCGGGATGGTCCCATAATATTATAAATCTGTCTGAAACGGAAAATCTGATAACGGTTATGACCTGTAATGAAATATTTGATCCGGGACATCCGGATACATTTTTTGAACCGGTGTAGGAAAATGAATTATTAGTATGGAATGACAGAAGCGAATCATGGAATACAGGAGGGCAAAGAAAAATGAAAGAACGAGAAATTGATTTGCTGGATATGATAGCAGATATATTGTCACATTGGAGAGGATTACTGATAGCCATAGTTCTGGGAGCAGTTCTGCTGGGAGCATTCAGTTATACGAGATCTTATCGGAATATGCAGAATATGCAGAATATGCAGTCACAGGAGGCAGAAAATACATCTGAGGATGAGATGGCTATAGAAGAAAAGTTAGCACAATTAAGTGAAAATCTGGATGATAGTCAGCTGACAGCGGTATTGACGACTGTTGATGATGCAAAAGAATATGCGTTGAAGAAGCAATATGTGCAGGATTCCATCTATATGCAGTTAGATCCTATGAATTGCACAGGAGGAACTGATTTACAATATTCAGGAAAAGATGAAAATGGATCTCAGCGCCTGGGAACAATCTATAGAAATACCCTTAACAGTGTCGGATTGTACGACTGGATAGAACAACAGACCGGACTGGAAGCTGCATATGTAGGGGAACTGGTCTCTGTCAGCGTGGATTCCGGTTTGACGCTTACCAATGGGGAGCCCTTGACTATTGAGAGAAGCGATAGTCTGAAAATAATAATCCGAGGAGTTGATGCAGAGTCTTGCGGGAAAATTGCAGAAGCGGTAAAGACTTATATGGAACAGCAACAGGAAATTTGAACACCCGGTTGGGAAGTCATGAATTGGTGTTGCTTTCTGAAGTGTCTGGCAACATAATGAACATGGATGTGATGAATCAACAGACAGCTTACAGAAATTCGATTTATGGCCTGGAAACAACCATTGCCGCTGCAAAAGCAGCATTTTCAGAAGACCAAAAACAGTATTATACGCTTCTGATGAAGGAAAACGGTTTGGAAGATACGACAGACGCAGAACAGAGCATTGTGGAAGAGGAGCAGCTGGTTCCGGAAAATACTGCGGTAAGCAAGAAATATGTGGTGCTGGGAGCTGTCCTGTTCGCCTTTATTATATGCTGCGGTCCTGTGTATGGGGTATATTTTTAACAGTCGAATTCGTGTAAACGATGGATTGCAGGATCATATATGGTATTCCTCAGATTGGCGTGGTGGTAAAAGATTCCAAGAAAAAGCTGTTCCTGGATAGATGGGTTAACGGTTTACGACATTACGGCAAGCGCGAATTTACTGCAGAGCAGTCCATGGAGCTGAGTGTTCGCAGCGATAAAGATAGCAGCTGCCAAGAACGGACAGAACAGTATCTGTCTGATGGGATGCAATCTGGGGGCCGGAGCGGACAAGGTATGTGAAGGACTTAAGGCTGCTCTGGAAAGGAAGGCCTTAGCGTTACAATACTGAATAACGTGCTGTATGATGCCGAAGCTATGGAGAAAGTAAGTAAGCCCAGGGAGCGTTCTGGTAGAAAAGGCAGGATCGACCTTGTATAATGAGATTGTTGCAGAATTAGAGTTACTGAAACGACTGGAGATTCCCGCTTTGGAATCACGGTAGAATGATAAGGAAGTATTAGCATATGTGTGGAATTAGGATTTACAGGAATAGACAGGCAGCACCGATCCTTCTGGACGGACTGTCAAAATTGGAATATAGAGGGTATGACTCTGCAGGACTGGCAGTCCGCGATGGCGATACCCTGGCACAGGTAGTAAAGGCGAAGGGCCGTCTTTCGAATCTGGTCGAGAAAACGGACAATGGAAATGCGTTGAAAGGAACCTGTGGTATTGGACATACCCGTTGGGCAACCCATGGCGAACCCAGTCAGATCAATGCCCATCCCCATGTCTCCGGCAACTGCAGCAGATCCGGTTCCGGTGCGGTAGAATCGGAAGTGGTAGGCGTACATAATGGTATCATTGAAAATTACACGGAACTGAAAGAAAAACTGCTGAAGCATGGTTATACATTTTACAGCCAGACCGATACAGAGGTAGCGATCAAGCTGGTGGATTATTACTACAAGAAGTATAAACTCGGTCCCATTGATGCCATTGCGAAAACCATGGTGCGCATTCGCGGATCCTATGCGTTGGAGCTGATGTTCAATGACTATCCCGGTGAGATCTGGGTAGCCCGTAAGGACAGCCCGATGATCGTCGGTATTGCGGATGGGGAGACCTATGTGGCATCCGATGTTCCGGCAATTCTGAAATATACCAGAAATGTGTATTATATAGGCAACCTTGAGTTCGCAAAGCTGACTCCGGGAGAAGCTCATTTTTATAACCTGGACGGGGATGAAATCGAGAAGCAGACTACGGAAATCAAATGGGATGCAGAAGCGGCAGAAAAGGCCGGTTTTGAACATTTCATGATGAAAGAGATTGAGCAGCCGAAAGCAGTTCAGGATACACTGAATTCTGTGATCAAAGATGGCAGGCTAGATTTCGAAGCAGTGGGAATTACCGAAGATGAGATCAAGGGCTTTGAACAGATTTATATTGTAGCCTGTGGTTCTGCATGGCATGTAGGCATGGCGGCACAGTATGTTCTGGAAGACATGGCAGATATTTCGGTGCGTGTGGAACTTGCATCAGAATTCAGATACCGGAAAATGTCCATGAACCCGAAGGCACTGATGATCGTGGTCAGCCAGTCCGGTGAGACAGCGGATACTTTGGCTGCATTAAGACTTGCAAAAGAAAAGGGCATTACCACTATGGCCATTGTCAATGTGGTAGGCAGTAGTATTGCCAGAGAAGCGGATAAAGTATTTTACACACTGGCAGGCCCGGAGATTTCGGTGGCAACCACGAAGGCCTATAGTGCGCAGCTTGCAGCAATGTATTGCCTGGCAGTGCAGTTTGCCAAAGTTCGTGGTAAGATCGCACAGAAGAGCAGTATGGTTATTATATTGCCGAACTGTTGACGATTCCGGAAGATACAGAAAATTCTGGAAGACAAGGGCGCCTGCAATGGTTTGCCGCAAAGTATGCCAATGCGTCTGATGTATTCTTCGTAGGACGTGGTATAGACTATGCCGTTTGTCTGGAAGGAAGCCTCAAACTGAAGGAAATCAGCTACATTCATTCCGAAGCATATGCGGCCGGGGAACTGAAGCACGGAACCATCAGTCTGATCGAACAGGGAACGCTGGTGATCGGTGTCCTGACGCAGAACGAGTTATACGAGAAGACCATAGGCAATATGGTGGAGTGCAAGAGCCGAGGTGCATACCTTATGGGCATGACTACCTATGGCAATTACGAAATCGAAGATCGGTGAACTTCGCTGTCTATGTGCCGAAGGTGGACTAGCATTTCATGGCCAGCCTTGCGGTGATACCGCTGCAACTGCTGGGATATTATGTCAGTGTGGCGAAAGGACTGGATGTAGATAAGCCAGGAATCTGGCGAAGAGTGTTACGGTGGAATAAAAATTGGGAACGGAAACGCCAGAGCTTCTAAAGCTCTGGCGTTTTGAAAAATAAGCGCCAAATAATCCCGCGGCTAGCCAACAACCGCTTCTAACTTCATAATCGTAGTTAGACTATTTTACTACAACAACTACAATTATGGAGGACAACATCATGGCAAACCTCAGAAAATCTCGAGTTCCAAAGGAAGAACAGTTGAAACTTATCAATGAATGCCGGACCAGTGGCATGACAGACATTGACTGGTGCCGCGAGCACGGCATTGCTGTCAGCACCTTTACTACTGGGTAAAGCAGCTTCGAAAGAAGCTGCCCAGATACAGCACCTGCCTATGGTCATTCTGAGAATCCCGCCCCAAACAGGACGTGGTTCCCATTGACATAGTACCGGAACGCTTCCCGGTACAGCATACTCCGTACCTTGACAATCCTCATACATTAGAGATCATTCTAGGATGCGCAACGATACGCGTTACCAATGAAACGGATCACAGCTGCTTTCCAGAACGCTTCAGATTCTGAAAGGTTCTTTATGTTAGGCGATATTTCAGGGTTGGAACGGATCTACATTGTCTGCGGTTACACCGATATGCGCAAATCTATTGACGGACTTTGTGCAGTCGTGGAAGAACAGCTGAAGCTGGATCCTGCATCCAGTTCTCTGTTTCTGTTCTGTGGCAGACGCCGGGACCGGATCAAGGCCTTGTACCGCGATGCAGATGGTTTTGTACTGATCTATAAAAAGCTGACAGTGCATGGCGGATACCAGTGGCCGAGGAAACACTCTGAGGTCAGAAATCTGACCTGGAGAGTTTGACTGGCTCATGTCCGGTATCGATATCGACCAGCCCAAAGCCCTGAAACAGGAATAAAAACATGCACAGAAAAATGCCTGCAAACCGCATATTTTCGGCATTTTTCAAGAGTGATTTTCCTTTAGGAAGACTGCTTTTTCTGGTATAATAAAGGTATCAAAACCAAGGAGAAAAAGCGTGGCTTCCAGTGCAAAGACATTCAGCTGCGAGGCTGAAGGATACCATTTCACAACTGAATACGATAATGTCCGAGCAGACAGAACTGATCCGTTCCCTCAGAACGATCATTGAGGAAAAGACTGCCCATGAGATGGTGCTTCAGGAACAGGTGGACTATCTGACGAAAAAACTTTTCGGCTCTTCCAGCGAAAAGACACCGGCTGATATTCCCGGACAGTTGAATCTGTTTAATGAAGCTGAAGTTTACCAGGATCCGGAACTTCCGGAAGAAGACTGCAGCCGGGAGCCACGTCCACGGAAGAAAAAAGCTACCCATGCGGAACTTTTTAAAGGTCTCAAGGTTCATAAGGAAGTAATACCGCTGGATGAAGAAGATAAAGTCTGTCCGGTATGCGGTAGCCCGATGGAACGTATCGGAGAAGAATACGTCCGCAGGGAACTCGTTTTTACTCCTGCCAAATGTGAAGTTTATGAATACTACACGGAAAGCTATGGCTGCCCTGACTGTAAGGAAGGAAAGGGCGATACGGAAAAGTCTGTGATCGTCAAATCCAAAGTACCGCCCGCACTTATTGGCAAGGGTCCGGCTTCTTCTTCCACGGTTGCATGGACAATCTATCAGAAGTATGCAAACGGCATGCCTCTCTATCGTCAGGAAAAGGACTGGAAAGAGTATGGTGCCGCTGTCAGCAGGACAACCCTTGCGAACTGGATCGTCTACAGTGCTGGGCATTATTTCCGGCCACTGTATGATTACTTTCACCGCCAGCTTCTGCTGAGGGAATTTCTCATGGCAGATGAGACCCGGGTACAGGTGCTGAAAGAACCCGGACGCAGTGCAGAAAGCCAGTCCTTCATGTGGCTGTACCGCACCGGGGAAGATGGTCTTCCGGTCATCCTGCTGTATGGATATACCCCGACGAGGAGCGGAGACAATGCAGCAGACTTTCTGGACGGCTTTCAGGGATATCTGGAAACCGACGGTTACCAGGGGTATAACAAGGTATCCGGCATCAAACGGTGCTCCTGCTGGGCACATATCCGCCGATACTTTGTGGATGCGATCCGAAAGGAAAGCAGCTGGATTACAACCAGCCGGCAGTACAGGGAGTGCATTACTGCGACCGCCTGGCAAGACTGGAAAGCAGCATTTCCGGTAAGTGCGGAACGGATTATGAAAAAAGGAAACAAATGCGTCTCGAGAAGGAAAAACCGGTTCTCGAGGCCTTTTGGACGTGGGTTGACAGCCAGAAGCCAGTCCGCAACACCCGCCTGGATAAAGCACTGACCTATGTGAAGAACCGCAGGGAAACATCCATGACCTATCTGGAGGACGGGCGCTGCAGCTTCACCAATAACCTTAGTGAGAATGCCATCCGACCTTTTACAGTAGGACGTAAGAACTGGCTGTTCAGTGATTCCGTAGAAGGTGCAGAAGCCAGTGCGATTGCCTACACGATGGTAGAGATGGCGAAGGCACACAACCTGAACATTTATCAATACCTCAGCTACGTTCTGGAACAAAGGCCGAATGAAAACTGGAGTGATGAACAGCTTGCAGAGTTGGCACCCTGGAGTGAAAAACTCCAAACTCTAAAAATGTGAGAATGAATTTGTAGCAAAATACTCCAACCGAAAATAGGTTGGGGTAAATTTATAGGTACCGCTGGATTATTTGGCGCTTACTTTGAAAAGAGTATTTAAATAGGTTTTGCAAGATCTCCCACAGAGTTGTCAAAGGGAATCTGTTCTTTGTTATCATCCTGCACAATTTCTTCCACGGTACTGCCGCTCCACATAGTCATGGACGGTGTTGTCTTACGGATTGTCTTTTTGGCTACCGGTTTCCGATATGTGACGGATGTGATGGTACACATCTTATCCTGGACATGGACGACCTCCCCGGTACCCTTCACGAATTCCAGATATCCTAAGGATTCCCCGGTATCCGGATCCACGATCTCGTGGTCGGAAAGAGAATATACCAGAAATTTGTCCCCTTCCTGCACCCCATTAATAGAACCAACATTAAGAGAAACATCACAATTATCATCGGATACATGTACGATCTTAATCTGTTTACTCATTGGAAACCTCCTGATTTAATATTTTATAGATATAAGGCACGATATCGCTTGTTATAGTAGGGCGCACAATAATGTTATTTTTATTGTCATTAATATAAGAGACAAAATCGGAAATTTCCGAAGCGGAGACTTGGTTCTTGTTCCGCATGTCACCGGGAACGATCCGAATCTGTGCGGTTTTCCGCCGCTGTTTATAGTTTCTACTAATCCGAATCAATTAATTTTCGAAATTCCCATCCTTCTTATAAAATGTAACAATCGAGTTGTATGTGATAAAATCATGTGTTTTACAAATACAGACATTGTGACTGCATTCGATGATGGATATCGTGGGAACAACCTTATCGTTTTGGATTCTAACCATAGCTTTGCACATCCAGATGGCAATTAACAGAAAGAATAAAACAATAGAAAATGCCCAAAGGGGACAGCAGCATCCGGAGGAAACAGGTAAAGTAGAATGGTGGGAATCAATCCGATGGCAAATGCAATCAGATTATATTTATCCATAATAAATTTCCGCATTTAAGATCGGGCTCCTTTCGGGATGTTTTATAAAAGTATAACATTATCTAATGAGGGAGTAAAGTTTTTGACGGCTAAAGGGATTTCGATAAATCGAGGGGACTTCAGAATTCCGGCACTTTATGTATGAATAAATATTCCTTGCAACATATCTTGAAAGATACTATCATCAATGATATAATATGAAATAACAAAGTAATCAGTAACATAGAAGAAGGGTATGAATTATGAAAGAAAACGATATAAGAGAAGATATGAATGGCATAAAATTTGAAATTTTGCGAGATGACGAGGAGCGGAAAAAAGATCAGCTAAAAAGATTGCAGGCATATGTGGAAGCAATACAGAAAAAAGTGTCGAGTCATACGGATGAAGTTGTCAAGGAATTGGTGGCAGAGAGACATCGACAGGGCTTGACACAGAGTGATATCATGGATCGTACAGGGATGAAAGCGTCTAATATTGCCAGACTGGAGAATGGCTCAGGAATTCCTACATTGGTGGTTTTGGAAAAATATGCCAGTGCATTAGGGAAACATATTGAAGTAAAAATACTGTGAAAGAAAGTAAACATAAGATGAAATTATATCATGGAACCAATTATAGTTCAGCAATAAATATAGTTAATCATGGAATCAATCTGAAATATAGTAAACCCTATCTGGATTTTGGCCCGGGTTTTTATACAACGCCAAGCTATGATCATTACAGCGCTGGCAGCAATAAGAACTACTCAGAAATATAATGCGAAAAATAATAAAACGAGGAACCATACATTGTAGAAGTAGATTATAAACCGATAAGTGCAATGGATTTAGTAATAGGTTCCTATCCACGACATTCGGAAAGATGGGGAAAATTTGTCCTGAATAATCGATTGAAACCACAGATGCTATCTGCATACAATATACTAGAGCACAATCAGGATGGAAAATACGATATTTGCTATGGAGAAATTGCGGATGGCAATATAATTAATATAGCGTATAAGGTTAACGGAGGCAAAGTCATACCGGAAGACATTAATTATAAGGAGTTTTTGAAAGATAATGGAGAGGTATATCCGCAACAGTATTCCTTTCATACTTTAAAAGCGATATCTTGCATAAAAGTATTATCTTGTGATATGATAAATAACAAGAAGAAATATTTGAACGCAAGGGGAAGAAGGTGAATGGTATGACAAATGCGGAAATCAGGGAATTTAAGAGTTATGTACGGGATACCTTGGTCAGGAAGTATCATTTGAGTGAAGTGGAAGCAGCTCGTGCCGTTCGTTATTCTTATTTATCCAAGGCACTGGCAATGGACAAGGATTTTGTCGACCATGATACTGTTGAGGAATGGGCGGAATTTATTTATGATGAAATAAATCATGAAAGCCTGCTGATGATGTAAAACAGAAAATATTATAATACTCAAAAGATCTGCCGACAGGCAGGTCTTTTTGCTTCCTTTCTGCGGAGCGCACACGCACACCACACAAAAAATTTTTTGTAAGAATCCGTCGACTTTTGTCATGTACTTTATAGAGACCTAAATAAATGACAAAGGCGGTTAAACAATATGTACGACACCAAAGAAAAATGCAGGGAACTTGCGGCAAAATTCAAACAGCTCTGTGCCGAAAGAGGCACGACACCTTATAAGATTGCAAGGCATTCGGGACTGTCGTCCTCTACGGTAAGTTGTTTTCTGACCGGTAAGACAGTTCCCAGGATGGATACCATGATGATTCTATGTAATCAGCTGGGAATCTCGATCACAGATATCTTCGATGAGCGGGAAATGGTGGAAGTACATGCACAGGAGGAAGAATTGATATTACATACATATCGTAATCTTCCGGAGGATAAGAAGAAAGCGGTTTTGGAATATCTCAAAATGCTGGACCGGTATACGGAAGACTAGGGACAAATGCAACATTCTGTGGTATGATGTGATAGTGACAGGCCATATGCGGCGGAAAAAATGACGCAGGAGGCCTGAAAGAGAACATCGAAAGGTATCGTACGATTATGAATACTATGACACAGGATTCTTCCACCGGTCTTTGGAACAATAAAAACAGAAAAATTTTCTTCTGGAGCATCCTCGCGCTTGTCGTGATCCTGCGTTGCATCCGTTTTGCCACAGTGCCGGACGGTATCAACCAGGACGAGGCCATGGGAGCGGTGGATGCCTGGGCATTATCAAAATACGGAACCGACAGATATGGTACTTTTCTGCCGGTTCATTTTACTACCTGGAGATACAGTCAGATGAGCGTTCTCCTTGCCTATTGCATGGTCCCCTTTATCAAACTGTTCGGATTCAACACGGTAACGGTGCGTCTGCCGATGGTATTGATCTCCTCCGGCGCGGTGGCATTGGTATATCTTGTGGGCAGGAAATTATTCTCTGAACGGATCGCCCTGGTGGCAATGCTGCTGACCGCTGTGAATCCCTGGCAGTTTATGCAGAGCCGCTGGTCGCTGGATTGCAATCTCTTCCCGCATATTTTCCTGCTGGGATTTTATTTACTGCTTCTTGGATTGGAAAAACGACGCTATTTATACTTGTCCATGGTCTTTTTCGGACTGACATTTTACTGTTACGGTATCGCTGCCTATTCCGTAACTGCATTTCTTTTTGTATTCTTCATATGGTGCCTGTGGAAGCGCCGGCTGAAATTCCGGGAAGGATTGCTGTGCGCACTGATCTTTACGGTAGTGGCCCTGCCGGAAGTCATAGTTCTGGGAATCAACGCGGTACACTTTGGCAGAACCATAAGTACTCCGCTTTTTACCATGCCATATTTTCCGGACAGTGTGAGAAGCGCAGATATTCTGCTTTGAATTTTCCTTTGCACAGTTGGGGAAAAATGCCTGGGCTCTGTTCAGCCATGTATTCCTGCAGCTGCCGGATATTTTCTTCAATTCGATTCCGGCTTTTGGCCCGTTGTATCATGTGTCGATCCCGTTTGTCTTTGTGGGGATCATTGTATTTACCATACAGTTCTTCCGGGAGAAAAATATTGAAAAACAGACACAGATGCTGGCATTATGGGGCTTTCTGGTCACCGGGATCTGGGTCGGCCTGATCACTTACGAAGTCAACATTAACCGTGTGAATATTATTTTCTATCCGATCATCCTGTTATGTGCCTACGGAATCGGTCTGACGGTTCGAAAATGGAAAAGCTGTGGCCGGTGGTCGCAGCTGCCTATGGAATCAGCAGTATTCTGTTCTTCGGGACTTATTTTACTACCTATGCGGAAGAAAGCAGACAGTACTATAACAAAGATTTCATGGAGGCGGTGGCGGAAGCGGATTCTCTGTAGGAATACGAAAGCCTGTACATCACCGGCAATCTGGGCTGGCAGTTCAACCGGGATGCCACGGAGATCCTGACCCAGTATGTCTGTAAGATAGACGCACAGTATTATCAGGGGAAGAGTAATGTCTCCAACGGAAGAGAGCTTCCGGCTTATGCGGACCGGTATCACTACATCTATCCAGAGCAACAGGCCGCAGAACTGGTGGAGATGGTGGGAGACGGCCTGCTGTTATTGTATCAGGGAGATCTGCAATACATTGATTTTTCCTATGATGTAGTGGATACGGTAGGAGATTATCTGCTGCTTACCGTACAGAATTAAGAGAGGACGCTTATGAATATCATACTTTTATCGGGCGGTTCCGGACAGCGGCTTTGGCCCCTGTCCAACGAGATCCGTTCCAAGCAGTTTATCAAAATATTCCATACGGAAGACGGCGGCCTGGAGTCCATGGTGCAGCGGGTGTACCGGCAGATCCGGGAGGCGGATCCGGAGGCAAAGATCACGATTGCCACATCCAAGGCACAGATCTCTTCCATCCACAACCAGCTGGGAGAAAATGTCGGTATCAGCATGGAGCCCTGCAGAAGAGACACCTTCCCGGCGATTGCACTGGCGGTGGCATATCTGCAGGATGTGCAGGGAGTGACAGGAGAAGAGCCGGTGATCGTATGTCCGGTGGATCCGTATGTGGAAAAGGATTATTTCGAAGCCTTGCACCGGCTGGAGGAGCGTGCGGCACAGAGTGCGGCCCATCTGGTGCTGATGGGTATGGAACCGACGTATCCCAGCGAAAAATATGGCTATATCATTCCGAAAACAGCGGAAAATATCAGCCCGGTGGAAATGTTTAAGGAGAAACCGGACAAGGAGCAGGCAGCGGAATATATCAGACAGGGGCGCTGTGGAACGGCGGAGTGTTTGCCTTCCGCCTGACTTATGTATTGCAGAAGGCTCATGAACTTATAGAGTTTACCGATTATGAAGATTTGCTGGCAAAATATGAAACCCTACAGAAGATCAGTTTCGACTATGCGGTAGTAGAAAGGAACCTGAGATCGAGGTCATGCGTTTTGCCGGAACCTGGAAGGATCTGGGTACCTGGAACACCCTGACGGAAGCCATGGACAGTGCATGCGTCGGGGAGGCGGTGCTCAATGAGACCTGCCGGAATGTCCATGTGGTGAATGAGCTGGATATGCCGGTGCTGTGCATGGGATTGCAGGATATTGTCGTGGCGGCCAGCCCCGAGGGGATTCTGGTATCGGACAAAGAGCAGTCCAGCTATATCAAACCATATGTGAGCAGTTTTACCCAGCAGGTCATGTTCGCAGAGAAATCCTGGGGTAGCTTCCGGATCGTGGATGTGGAAAAGGAAAGTCTGACGATCAAAGTGACATTGAATCCCGGACATAAGATGAATTATCACAGCCATGAATTCCGGGATGAGGTATGGACGGTGATCTACGGAGAAGGCCGGGCAGTGATAGATGGTGAGGAACGCAGAGTAAAGGCCGGTGATGTGCTGCGGATGCCGGCGGGATGCCGGCATATGCTTCTGGCAGACACGGAACCCAGGTTATCGAAGTACAGCTGGGAAAAGATATCAGTGTACAGGATAAGAAAAAATATCCTCATCTAAAGCCTTTATAATTGCTGTGCCAAACAGGAAACGTCCCTCTTCGTTGGGATGAACGGCATCCACCAGATAGCAGGCAGCATTTTTGGGATTCCATTGCAATGCCTCGTTGGTATTGAGAAAGAAAACGTTCATGGCCGCCGCGGTTTCTTCGGCACCGGTCACATAATCGTTCAGAATTTCATCCAGATCATTGTTGAAAGCGGTACCGTTGTCGAACGCTGTAATGAAATTCGAGGAAGCGATCAATTTCAGCATCCGGTAAGCATCCTGCAGAGATTGCACCTGCTTGCAGACCGTCACGGTATTGCTCCACAGTATATCCCGTAAAATAGTCATTCAATCCGTAATTGATTACGAAACAAAGTTTTTTCTCCCCGGAGATTTCGGCAGTATCTTCCGATAAAAAGCGCTGTACGGCACTGGGGAAGGATTTGTCATCGGGGGTCAATTGTGTGGCGGAGGAACCTCCGATGGCACGGTTGTGAACGGAGGCTTTCGTCAGGGCACCGATAATGCCGGGGATGGAGCCAAAATCCTGATAGTTTCCGAATACACTGTCACCGAAAAAGACGATGTCATAATCGGACAGATCGGAGTAGGAAGCAGGGGCATTAATGGCTGCCTGCACCAGGGTATCAAACTGTGTCAGACTGGAGTTATCGGCATCTATACCATGGTATTGCAAGGTGCCGCTCAATACCAGCAGCATGACAGAGCGGGCAGCGACAGCGTTTAATTCCAGAGGAGTGTCATAGGCATCAGGTTGGAGATCGACCATTCTTCTCCGCCGGGGAAGAACAGAGACATTTTCCCGGACAGACAGGGGAGCTGCCAGAACCTGCACCAGATTTTCGTAGGTTTCGGTGTCACTGCTGTGGGCCTGCCAGTATTTCAGAGAAGGACAGGAGAATACTATGGTAAATTCAACACCGGAATAAGAATCGACATATGCCAAAAGATCCTCATCGAAAGAGTCATAAAATCGACTGTTATTATGGAAATTGCTGTTCCACAGCAGTAAGGGGTCCAAAATGAGCAATACGTGAGTGACCTCATTTCCGGAGGAAAAAGCAGTTTCCAGATAATCGGAGATATCGGAAAAGGAAGTCAGGCGATGGGAACAGCGGACAGCATCGTAACCCATATAGGTAGAGTAAATGTCTTCCGGGAAAGCTTCCGGCGCATACATGGAGCAGAAGACCCCCTGATAGGATTCCTGCTGCAGGCGCCCAAGATCGGCGGAACGTTTTCCGGGTTCATATATTTTCACATAGAGAATTCCGGCGGCTGTTACGGCAAGCAGCAGAACTACAATAACGATACCGGAAAAGAGTTTCCATGATTTTATTTTCTTTTTCGTATTTGAACTCACAAGGCGAAGAGATTTCTGTGAACAGTAAGAAAGGATTTATAACGGTTTTATTATACCGCAGCAAAGCGGTGGATGCCAACACCATTGTTGTTTTTCTTTCTTCAATATGATAAGATGAGTCAGTAAATAGGCAAAAAGTGACCAAAGGAGGCCCCTATGGAAGAATTAGCTATTTTTGGAGGAAAACCTGTACGAGAGAATAAAATTTTCTACGGACGGCAATATATTGACCAGGCAGATGTAGATGCAGTGGCAGCAGTAATGACCAGCGACTACATTACCTGTGGACCTAAGGTAAAGGAACTGGAAGAACATTTGTGTGAATTGACACATGCTAAATATGCAGTAGTAGTATGCAACGGAACTGCAGCCCTGCATCTGGCGGCTCTGGCCGCGGGTTTTGGCGAAGGGGATGAGGTTATCGTAAGCTCCATTACATTTGCAGCTTCTTCCAACTGTGTATTATATGCCGGTGCAAAGCCGGTCTTTGCGGATATTAACCCGGAGACTTATAATATTGATCCGGCATCCATTCGGAAGCTGATCACCCCCAGAACCAAGGCAATTGTCGCAGTGGATTTCACCGGACAGGCTGTGGAACTGGATGAGATCAGGAAAATCTGCAAAGAGCATAACCTGCTCCTGATCGAGGATGCGGCGCATGCCATTGGGACAACCTATAAGGGACAGCCGGTGGGAAGCCTGGCAGATATGACCTGCTTCAGTTTCCATCCGGTGAAGACAGTAACCGGTGGAGAAGGCGGAGCAATTACAACGAATGATGAGAAACTATATCGCCATCTGATGAGATTGAGAACTCATGGTATTACGAAGATCCGGAGAAATGGTACATCCTACAGATGCTCTGTGGTACAACGAGCAGGTGGAACTGGGCTTTAACTATCGTATGACGGATTTTCAGGCAGCATTGTTACTTAGCCAGTTAAAGAAGCTTCCTGCTTTTGAGAAACGTAGAAAGGAAATCCGCAAACGCTACAACGAAGCCTTCGCAGACATGCCGGAACTGATCCTGCAGAAGGAGATCCCGGAGTCTGACACGACCTGGCATCTGTATGTACTGCATCTGAATCTGGAGAATCTGAACTGCGACAGACGGCAGTTCTTTGACGCACTGTATGCAGAGAATACCTGCCCACAGGTACATTATCTGCCGGTATACTGGCACTCTTATTATGAAAAACTGGGTTATGAAAAAGGGCTGTGCCCGAATGCGGAGAAATACTACAACGAAGTCATGAGTATTCCTCTGTACTACGGATTGACCGACGAAGACGTGGAAGATGTGATCCATGCGGTGAAAAAAGTGGTAGCATATTACACGAAGCTGAAATAGGATCCGACTATGAAACCTGGACGGATAGCGGGAAAGGCGGCATGAGACAGAAAACAGCAGAAAACAGTACGGGAAAAGAAATAATGTCGAAATTTCATAGAGATCGTTGTGTTTGCCGTACTGGTGGGGATTGCTTCGGCGGTTACTCTCTGGCTGTTTTACCGGCAGTGCGTGGAAAGTATGTTGGGGACGGGACTGTATCATTCCGATATGAAGGCATACATTCTGGAAATGCAGGGGACTGGACAGCGGTTACAGCTTTCCCTATCCGATCCTCTTCAAGCTGGCGGCAGTGATCCATCTGGTCACAGGCAGTCTGCCCACCGGAACGGAACTGGCCATGGCGCTGGCAACGATGTTGCTGAACAGCGCAGCGATGATCGCCCTGAAAATAATGCTGGACAGGCACGTGGGGCGGAGTTGCGTAAAGCCATGCCAGGAAAGCCTGGCTTCCCGGCGTACTCCACAGGAACGGTAGCGGTATCCCTGTTTTTCGTATCCATGGTATATCCGCCAACGGGAATCTATCTGCCGGGGATCAAGTACAAGTATCTGGGAGTATTTACGGCAAATCCTTTCCATAACGCTACTTATATGGCGGCACGACCCTTTGCAATCCTGGCATTTTTCAAGTATGCAGAGCTGATGCCTCTGTATGAACAGGACAATGCCCACAAGGAGTATGGAAGAGATTATATCCTCTTTTCTGTTTATCTGTTACTGGCAACGATGGCGAAGCCGAGCTTTGTCGTACTGGTGGGGACCGCGGGAATTCTGATGCTGTGGAGAATGTTCCACAGCAAATTCCGGAACTTCATGCCCACCATTTGGCTGGGAGTATGCTTCCTTCCTACTTTTGCGGATCTGTTGTACCAGTTCCGCGGTGTGTTCGTCCCGCAGGAGGGACAGGAAGGCGGCATCGGTTTTACGCTGGGACATGTGGCTGCAGTATTGCAGTAATCTTCCGCTGGCTATCGGTCTGGCTGTCGGTTTCCCGATCCTGGTGCTTCTGTTGAACTATAAGGAGTTGTGCAGAGACAGCATTTACCGCTTCTCCTGGCAGATTTACGGTATGAGTTTTCTGATGGCGTTTTGCCTGTACGAGAAGGGATTCCGGGAGATGGATTTTAACTTTTCCTGGGGATATATGTACGGTATCTTTTTTGCATTTGTGGGAGCACTGTTGGTATTGCTGCGGGCTACCGGAAAGGCGGATACGAAGAAGAAAGGGACTGGCTGCGATACAATGGCTGGCCTATCTGTGGCATCTGGTGTGTGGCCTGTATTACTTCTGGGGCTTTTACAGGGGCCATGTATTATTAAGCAATTTTGTATTTTATTTGCAGATTTTAAGGTTTAAATACAAACGCAAACTCCCGCGAGCCGGATGGTATGTTCCGCCATTCGACCCGCGGGAGTTTGCGTCTGTATAAATTATCTGCATTAGCAATCAAACGTGATGGCGGTTCAGATGTCTTCTCTGCCACCATGCAGTCAGAGTATTCAGACCCGTGTGGATCCGGCGGCACAGTAAGGCATCAGCAGCAGGCTGTACACGAAAATATAGCGGGAATTGGCTTCCCAGATCGTGTGGAACAGGAAACCGCCCAGCACGGCGATCAGTCCCGTATAGGTGTAGAGGCAGAGGTTGCGGAAACGGAAATCGTCGTTGGCTGCGGCATTCGCAGAGCCATTGCCGGGACGGCGCTTCCTGACTGTAGCAATACAGAACAACAGCATGCCCAGATACAACACATTCTGCCAGGCATTGCCCCATTCGATATAAGCAGAGGCAAGAGAACCTTCATAGACTTCCTTCAAAGTCGCTTCGCCCACCGTAGGTGTAAAGTAACCTGACGGCTGGCATAAGTACCGTCTGCCCATTGAGACAGATGCTTGTGGAGATAGAAGTTCACGGCATAGCCGGGATGCTCCCGGAAATAGGCTATACGCTCGTTGATCGCCGCCCGGCTGATTGCATTGGCTGCGTCGGAATTCATCCCGGCAGCATCATAGGTATCGATATTGAAGCCGTTGTACCAGCCGCATCCCCGGGAAGATTCCTGCATCCCCATGGCAAAATAGGACATGGCGGTGACACCGGAACTTAAGGTATTGCCGGCTTTTTTCTCGTAGCACTTCTGCACCAGCGGCAGGACTCCCACGGAGGTAATGGTAAGACAGACTGCCATAGCCATCAGGCCGATGCATACCGCTGCGTCCCGGACGCAGCGCTTCGAAGAACAGCACCAGCAGCACAGCAATAATGAGGATCAGGGAGTTCTTGCGCAGCATCACACTTAAAGTAAGGAACAGGATACTGCCAAGGGCGGTAAAGACCGTAACTGCGGATAATGCGTGGGAAGTACCCACGACGCGGGTGTCGTCCGGGGAAGTGGTCTCCACGGAATGTGCCGGAATACAGTCTGCCAACAGCTTTAACAGAAGAAATAGTCCCACAGAAAGCATTGCGAAGGAAGGGATCTCGCCATAGACGAAGGAACTGTACAGGATCGTAGGCAGGTTACAGCATACCAGAATCAGATAACAGCAGGAGACCGGTTCCCAATCATCCGGCCACAGATAGCGCAGGGAACGGTACTGGAACAGAACGGCCACGCACAGCAGGCAGACATAGACCAGCTTGACAAAATGCCAGGCAGGAACGCTCAGCCCGGTGAGATTCCACAGGCGGAGCAGCAGCTCCAGAAAGGCCATCAGGCCGATCGCTGTGGATAATAGGACAGATAAGAGACAGTGGGGTGGATAATATCTTTATTTCCAAGGATCCATTCAGCGGCAGCATTGTATACAGATAAGGCGTCCGCAGCAGGAACTGTGCGGCCGAAGACGATGAGCATCCCACCCAGAAGCAGGATCCCCCAGAGTAAAACAAGCAGCCCGCGGCGGAATTTCACACCGGCCTTGCCGGACAGACAGACAACGGGCAAATAAAGCCCGTATCCGGCAACCTCCAGCAGATTCCACAAGGGATTGTCAAAGCGCAGAAGCACCTGCTGGGTCTCCATGTTTTCGGCATAACAGGTAGTGAGAAAGCTGCCAATAAACAGAAAAACTGCCAGCAGCAGTGTCAGGATCTTTACGATATTTACAGACAGACGATAAAACTTTTGCATGGGAAAAGTCCTTTCTTGCCAGCAAGCACCGGCGAGAGACAGGAAGTCTTCCGGAACTTTTGAGCGCTGCATTTTCACGCTTGATTATAGCATAAAAAAACAGTGGCTGTAAATCAATAAGCGTGGTACAATAGTTTTATATATGCAAAAGGAAAGCCCGATTTATCAGGCGGTTTTGCAAATTTATGTGATGCTCTGAATGATAAAATGAAATACGAGGAATGGAAAATGGATAAAATTGCGGTATTGATTCCCTGCTATAACGAGGAAAAGACCATCGCCAAGGTGGTGTCGGATGTGAAAAAGTTCCTGCCTCAGGCAGTGGCCTATGTATATGATAACAATTCCACCGACCGCACTGTGGAGCTGGCTACGGAGGCAGGAGCAATCGTACGCTATGAATATGCACAGGGAAATGTAATACGCCGGATGTTCCGTGAGATCGATGCGGAATGTTACCTGATGATCGACGGAGATGACACATATCCGCTGGATTGCGCACAGGAGATGGTAGACAGGGTATTGCAGCACCAGGCGGATATGGTGGTGGGAGACCGGCTTTCCTCTACTTATTTTACGGAGAACAAGCGCCCGTTCCACAATTTCGGCAACAGTCTGATGCGGGCGGGGATCAACAGCCTGTTTCATGCCAACATTAAGGATATCATGACTGGTTATCGCGCTTTCAGCTATGAATTTGTAAAGACGTTCCCGGTATTTTCCAAGGGATTCGAGATCGAGACAGAGATGACGATCCATGCGGTGAACTACAACATGCAGGTGGAAAACGTAGTGGTGGAATACCGCGATCGTCCCCAGGGCAGTGAGTCCAAGCTGAATACCTACAGCGATGGCTTCCGTGTGATCCGTAAAATGATGCAGCTGTACAAAAATTACAAGCCGCTGCACTTTTTCGGTATGCTGGCCCTGTTATTGATCGCTGTTTCCGCGATCCTGTTCGTACCGGTCTTCCTGGAATATCTGAATACCGGTCTGGTACCCAGATTCCCGACACTGATCGCCTGTGGCTTTATCCTACTGGCGGGGATCCAGTCGTTTTTTGCCGGTATGATGCTGGAAGTCATGGCGGCCAAGGACCGGAAAGATTTTGAATATCGCCTGAATCGCGTCCATGGGGAGCATCAGGTGCGTAAAGGGTTGTAATATGCAGGAAAAGAAAATTCTTCCCAGACGCAAAGGCGTTGTATTGCTGAGTGTTCTGGGATGTCTGTTTGTATTTTTTGCAAAACAGAAAAGACCTGGCATCTGCGGGAAACATCCTGTGGACGGCAAGCTACATCGGAAGTACTTTGCTGTGGACGGTAGTGCTGGGGTGCCTTCTGGGATTTCTTGGAACCTGGATGGTGCATCGACTTTGGAACCGGGCACAGACCGCCGAAGACACCGGGAAAAAGCAGGCTGCATGGTATGCCCGCCTTTCCGCCTGGCTGCAGCGCCGCTCTGGTGTGCAGATATTTTTCGGAAGTCTGTTGTTCCTGCTGTTGGCCTGGCTGCCGGTATATCTGGCATATTATCCCGGAATCTGTGCCTATGATGCACCGGTGCAGACAGGACAGATCATGGAACATTATTATTTCGATCATCACCCCATTGTGCACACTCTGTTTCTGCAGGGGATGCTGTGGCTGGGAAGTCATATCTTCGGCAGTGTGAATGCCGGAATGGCATTCTATACGGCAGTACAGATGCTGTTGCTTTCGGGAAGCATGGCTTATGGAATGCTGGTACTGCATCACCGGAAAACTGCCGCAGGGTGGCAGCTGGCCATTCAGTTACTGGGGATGTTTTTCCCGTTTCACTGGTATATGAGTGTCAGCATGACCAAGGACACGGTATTCAGTGCATTTTTGCTGTTGCAGCTGGTCGGTCTCGCAGATCTGCTGTGGGAAGACCGCAATGCCTGGCGGCCTGGGATCCGGGATCTGCTGTTTGCCCTGGGAACCGTGGGGATGATCTTATTCCGTAACAACGGAAAATATGCAATGATCGTATTGTTGGCTTTACATTCCTGACCTTTGTTTCGGAAAAAAAGCGAGGAAGCTCTGGGGGAGACTGCTGGTGGTATGCGGAGCAGCTTTCTGCGTAGGGCTTTTTGTGCTGTCTGCGGTATTTTCCGCCACGCATGCGGAACAGGGAGACCGCCGGGAGATGCTGAGCATGCCGATCCAGCAGTTATCCCGCTGTATGATCTATCACGGGGGAGTCAGCGTCCTTGCGGAGGATGACAATACCATGGATGCGGCGGACAAAGCACTGATCAATGATTTTATTCTGGATGAGGCGTATCGGGATTACGATCCGGAATTGCGGATCCTGTCAAAAGACATACCAACACTTATGTGGCACGCTACCGTTCCGGTGAATTTATCCGGGTATATCTGCACCTGCTGACGCAGTATCCGGGAGATATGATCAATGCGGCACTGGCTACCAATGCCGGGTTCCTGTCTCCGTTTGATACGACCCATGCGGATGTGAACCGTGTGGAGGGCAGAGCAGGATTAAGCTATGTGCAGACCAGATGGGAAGAAGACACGCTGAATGACAGAGGGATCTACAAGGACAGCAAATGGCCGTGGCTCTTTGAACAGCTGGAGAGCTGGGCGGAGAACAACAGTTATCTGCGGACTCCGGTATTGAAATATCTCTTCGTGCCGGGAAGCTATCTGTGGCTGTATCTGGCCCTGGCAGCAGTGCTGGTGATCGTAGACAGGAAGCGGTTCTGTCTGCCCCTTGCCATTGTGGCAGGCTATTACGGGACCATGTTGTTCGGGCCCACCGTACAGATGCGATATGTATATCCGGTGATGCTGGCGCTGCCTTATGTACTGGCGCTTGTCACCGGCAGGAGGAAAAATGGATAAACTGATCATCGGTGCGGGACTGTATGGCTTGTACGCGGCCCTGTACTGTGGAAAAAGAGGACAACAGGTAGAGGTACTGGAGATCGAACAGGCTCCTTTTACCAGAGCCACATATATCAATCAGGCCAGAGTTCACATGGGCTACCATTATCCCAGATCTCTGTCCACCGCTATGAAATCAGCGGGGTATTTCAAGCGTTTTGTGGAGGACTATTCCTTCTGTATTCATACGAAGTTTGAGCAGATTTACGCGACTTCCAGCCATTTTTCCTGGACAGACGCAACCGAGTTCCGCAAATTCTGTCAGGATGCGGGGATCCCCTGCAAACCTCTTCCGGTGGAAGAGTATTTTCAGCCTGGCTTGTGTGATGGAGCGTTCCTGACGGAGGAATATACGTACGATGCCCATATTTTGCGGGATTACCTTATGGAGGAGATTGCAAAATATCCCGGCATAAAGCTGCATTTCGGACGGAAGATCACGGAGATCGAAAAGCAGACGGACTGTTATGAGGTGACGGCACTTCACGAAGGAAAACAGGAGGTCTACCGGGCTCCCTTTGTCCTGAATGCCACCTATGCTTCTGTGAATCAGATCCTGAGGAAAGTAAAGGGCGCAGAGACGCAGGATTTCGGACTGAAATATGAACTGTGCGAGATCATTCTCTGCAAAGCCAGCGATAAGATCCGGAATATCGGTTTTACGGTAATGGATGGCCCCTTTTTCCATTATGCCGTTTGAAAGACCGGTTATCATTCCCTGACTTCGGTAACCTTTACTCCTCATAAGACCAGCTATGATGCGACACCACAGTTTCCCTGTGTGGGAGAGAATGGCAACTGTTGTCAGGGAGGTTTTCTGGGGAACTGTAACGATTGCCCCGGCAGACCGGAGAGCGCCTGGGAGTATATGTCCACACTGGCACGGAAATATATGCGGGAAGAGTATGCGTTCAGCTATGAGAAATCTTTGTTTTCCATGAAGCCCATTCTGAAGGCTTCGGAGATCGACGATTCGAGACCCACAGTAATCCGGGCTCTTTCCGAAGATCCTGTTTTTATCAGTGTATTATCGGGCAAGATCAATACCGTATATGATCTGGATCCGTTTTTAGATTAATCGCGAAGAAAAAGGAAACATTATGGAGAAAGAAGCAATACAGAATAAAGAGAAAAATTTCGTATCCTGCGTGCTGTATCTGCACAACGATGGAAAAAATATCAGAGAGTTCCTGAAGACTGTCTGCGGGACCATGGAACAGAATTTTGAAAAATATGAGATCGTCTGTGTGAATGACTGCTGCATGGATGATACCATTGAGGAGATCCACCGGTATCTGGAAGAAAGCAATACCCGCCATGTGGTGAGCCTGATCAATCTGAGCTTTTATCAGGGGGTGGAAATGGCCATGAACGCCGGAAGAGATCTGGCTGTTGGAGATTTTCTCTTTGAATTCGACCGTTGTCTGTTGGATTTTGAACCGTCCCTGATCATGGATATCTATCATAAGGCATTGGAAGGCTATGACGTGGTGGCTGCGGCACCGAAGCGGGATGTAGCATTTACCTCCAGACTTTTCTATGTGGTGTACAATTTGGGAAGCCGTAATACCCATAAACTGCGTCAGGAACGTTTCCGCATTATTTCCAGACGGGCAGTGAACCGTGTGAATCAGATGAATGCGTATATTCCTTACCGCAAGGCCATGTATATGAACTGCGGACTGCGGGCGGAGACCATAGTCTATGACAATAAAGAGATGGCAAAGGGAACCAGGAACCGGGAAGAACGGAATACCCGCAGCAGTCTGGCTCTGGATACGCTGATCATTTTCACGGATGTACTGGAGAAATTTTCCATGCTGATCAGTAGTATTCTGTTTGCAGTCATGGTGATCATGTTCGGGTGGATCGTTTATTCCATCGTCAGCACGGTACGCCCGGTGGAAGGCTGGATGAGCCTGATGACTCTGATTTCTTTTGGATTTTTCATGATGTCGGTGATGCTGACATTGATCTTCAAATACCTGTCCGTCATTCTGAATATGAGTTTTAAGAGACAGCGTTATGTAATAGAAGGAGTGGAAAAACTGACAAAATGATGTTTACGATAATTTTTCCGGTATTAAATGAGCGTCTGCGGCTGGAAAGCGGTGTGACACGGACGGTGGAGTATCTGCGCAAGATCGCATTTGAAGATTATGAGATCATTATTGTGGATAACGGTTCCGAGGACGAGACCCCGCAGATCGCGGAGATGCTCTGTCAGAAATATGAAAAAGTAAGATATGAGAGAATCAATGTCCGCGGTGTCGGTGCGGCTTTCCGCAGAGGTGTGGAATTGAGCCACGGTGACGTGGTGGGATATATGGACATTGATCTGTCTACCAATATCAAACATCTGGGAGAGGCAATCCATCTTTTTGAAACACAGCCTCAGATCGAATACATTAACGGCAGCCGTTTCGCCAGAGAATCCGATACAAAGGGAAGAAATGGTATCGCAGGATCACCTCCAGGGACTGTTGATTCTGTTGAAACTGTTCCTGCGGATGAAGTCCACGGATGCCATCTGCGGCTTTACCTTTGTACGCAGACAGACTGCGCTTTCCCTGATTGAGGGCTGCAGTCAGGATAACGGCTGGTTCTATATGATCGAATTCCTGTTACGGGCGGAGAAGGGGCGTGAAGATCCTGGATTACCCGGTGGAGTGGCAGGAAGATTGCAATACTACCGTTAAGGTATTTAAGACGATCTGTAATTATCTGGTACAGATTGCAAGATTGTTTAACGAGTTTTATATTAAGAAGCATATATAAGATGCCAGGGGAAAAAGGTCTAAGCCCACATGAACTCGCTCATAAGTGCGTAGCACGGAACAATCCGTAGGCATCAAGGTTGAGGGCTTTTGCCCCGGAAACGGAAGAAAGAAGGATAATACCATGGCACATATTAAAAGAATCGATCTGACAAGAGATGTGGAGGCGCATGCGGAAGCCTACCGGAAAGCCATTGAGAACGTATGTAAAGAGACCGCTTTTTCCGGCGGAAAATATGCAGATGCCTTTGACAAAGAGTTTGCCGCCTATGTGGGAAGCAAATTTGCCAGTGGTGTCAACAACGGTACCTCCGCTTTGCATCTGGCAATGCTGGCATTGGGTGTAGGCCCGGGGATGAAGTGATCGTTCCGGCCAATACTTATATAGCAACTGCATGGGGGGTAAGCTATACGGGAGCCACACCGGTGTTCGCAGACTGTACGCCGGATACCTGGGAGATTGATCCTTCCGTACTGGAGGCTAAGATCACGGAAAAGACGAAAGGCATTATCGAGTGTTCACCTCTACGGTCAGCCTTTTGACTATGCGGGAGTCCGCAAGATCGCAGACCGTCACGGACTGTTTGTAGTGGAGGATTGTGCCCAGGCTCACGGAGCAAAGTTTGAGGACATAAATGTGGGAACGCTGGGAGACCTGGCCTGCTTCAGCTTCTACCCGGGCAAGAACCTCTACGCCTTTGGTGAGGGCGGCAGTGTTACCTGTCAGGAAGAAAAATATTATAAGCATATCGACCGTCTGAAGAATCAAGGCTGTGATGTGCGGTATTATAATGATGAGATCGGTTAAAACTACCGGCTGGAAGGTCTGCAGGGGGCAGTGTTGAGTGTCAGCCTGAAATATCTGCCGGAGTGGACGAAGAGACGGCAGGAGATCGGACATCGTTATCTGAAGGAGATCACAAATCCGTTGATCACCATGCAGAGACATCCGGAGAACACCACTCCGATCTTCCATCTGTTTGTCATCACGGTGCCGGATCATGAAGACTTTATCCGGTATATGGCAGCAAATGATGTGGAATGTAACATGCATTATCCGGTACCCTGCCATTTACAGAAGGCTTATGCCAATCTGGGCTATCGGCCGGAGACTGTCCCAATGCGGAATATCTGGCCGCACACTGCGTGACCCTGCCGCTGTTCCCGGAGATGCGGGAGGATGAGATCGCCAGAGTGATCGATCTGTGCAATGCCTACAGACAGGCATAAGGAGTGAATATTATGCAGGATACCATGCGGACAGAAATAAAAAAGCGGATAGCGCCGGAACGGATTCCCGGAGTTTACCGGGATACCGGAGCAGGAATCTATTTACGGCTGATGACCCGTGAGGATACCGACCGGATCGTGGCATGGCGCAACAGTGATGCCGTGCGGAAAAATTTTATCTATCAGGCTCTTTTTACCAGAGAGTCCCATGAGAACTGGATCCGGACCCATGTGGAGACCGGCGATGTGGTGCAGATGATCATCTGTGATCTGGCAAACGACAAGCCACTGGGATCCGTCTATATCCGGGATATTGACAGACATCATAACAAGGCGGAATACGGTATTTTCATCGGAGAGGCCGATGCCAGAGGCAGAGGTGTCGGTACGGCAGCGGCAAAGCTGATGCTCCGGTACTGCTTCGAGGAAGAACAGCTGCACAGAGTGTATCTGCGGGCTCTGTCGGAGAACGGGCAGGCGGTCCGCAGCTATGAAAAAGCGGGATTTCGCAGAGAGGGCCTGTTGCGGGACGATGTGTGTATTGAAGGCGACTACCGGGACATCGTCTGGATGGCGGCAGTGAATTCCGGAAATGATCAGGAAAACGAGGAATAGAACACAATTATGAAAAAAGTAAGTTTTGTAATCCCCTGTTATCGCTCGGAACATACCTTACCCCATGTGGTGAAGGAGATCCGGGAAAAAATGCAGGAACTCACGCAGTATGAATACGATATTTTTCTGGTGAACGATGCTTCCCCGGACAATACCATGGGAACCATAAGGGATCTGTGTGATAAATATGACAATATCAAGGGAATCGGCTTTGCCCGGAATTTCGGACAGCATGCGGCACTGATGGCGGGACTTCGTCATTCCGACGGCGATTACGTGGTGTGTCTGGATGATGACGGACAGACACCGGCGGATGAAGTGGACAAGCTGCTGGGCAAGCTGGAAGAGGGTTTCGATGCCGTTTACGCCAGCTACGAACATAAACAGCATTCCACATTCCGGAATATGGGAAGCAAGGTCAATGAGCTGATGACCCGGATGATGCTGGATAAACCGGCGGATCTGTATATTTCCAGCTATTTTGCAGTGAAGAGATTCGTGGTGGAGGATATGATCCGCTATGAGAATTCCTACCCCTATGTCATTGGACTGGTGCTCCGGGCCACCAAAAACATTACCAATGTGGCGGTGTGTCACAGGGAAAGAGAGGAAGGCAGTTCCGGATATACATTGAAAAAGCTGCTGGGCTTATGGTTCAACGGATTTACCGCATTCTCGGTGAAACCGCTGCGGATTGCCACTACACTGGGTGTGGGATGTGCCGGTATGGGCTTCCTCTATGGAATCTATACCATTATCAAGCGTCTGGTGAATCCTAATGTGCCCATGGGCTTTAGTGCCCTGATGGCAGCCGTGGTATTTTTCGGCGGCATGATCATGATCATGCTGGGACTGATCGGGGAATATGTGGGACGTATTTACATCAGCATGAATAATTCTCCCAGTATGGATCCGGGAAAGATCCATCTGGGTGAGGAAGACCGGTAAATCGAAATAAAACAGAAGGGTAACAGGAAAACGGATGAAGAAAGAACGTTTTGTGGATTGCGGAAACAGGACAAACGTTATATGACACTGCTGAAAGCGGTACTGATGGCAATGCTTCCCCTGCTCTGCTGTCTGGTACGGACGGTAGCGGAAGGAAGAAGCATCGGACAGGTGTATCTTCCCTTCGGAATGGAACGACGAATTATTCTATTTCAAGCAGGTGGAGGGAATCGTAAATTACGGTTTTCCCCGGGGATATTTCGGTTTTAACGAAAGTCATGCGTTGCAGTTGTCCTTTGCAGCATGGAGTCCGGTGCTGGTATTTCCCTGATCCTGTGGGGACTGTTATTCGGCTGGAATCTGCTGTCTCCGTGATCTGCAATATCGTGCTGCTGACAATCACCATGTTTGTATTTGTCTGGCTGGTGAAGCCCACCTGGAAACAGCTGGGGATCCTGACGGTATTGTTCAGCCTGTATTCCCTGTTTGTCAGATATATGCTGTCCGGTATGCCGGAGGTGATCTGCTTCAGCTTGCTGATCCTGTTCTACGGACTGGCCATGAGCTATCTGAAAAGGAGAGCCGCGGGAAACCGACGCCATGTTCGTGATCTCGGTACTGCTGACCCTGATGCGGCCTTATATGCTGCTGTTTCTGGCTCTGGCCTGCTATTTCTGGATCTGCCGTAATAAAAAGGCAGGGTGGATCGGATCGATTCTGATAGTGGCGGCAACGGGAATTACCTATGCCCTGATCAAACATTATCTGGGAGCGGAATATTTTACACCGCTGTTTTATACGGACTGGATCACTACCTTTTCACTGATGGATCGGCGCGGGCTTCCGCAACCTTTTCGGAACACTTTACTGGAAAGGACTGGAATTCTACAGACATTGTATCGAAGGGGGACGGAATGGTCTGGCTTCCGGAGCCTTTTTTGACGGTTATCTGTTGGTGCTGCTGATCCTGTTGGTGCAGAGTTTTCTGGACATCCGCACACTGCGCCGGGCGAAGCGGGTGGAACGGATCGCGATGGAGCCGGAGGATAAGAAGGTACGGGAGGCGTTGTTCGGACCGTACACACTGACAGAGGACAGAAAACGGGAACTGCACAACCAGCTGGTTATTGAAGTGCATTTTGCCCTGAGCCTTATCGCCATGCTGTTCGCACATTTGCTCATGTACAAAATGGTGGAAGGCAGCAAACATTTCCTGACCTTTATCGCAGCAGGCATTTTCATCGTCAGTATGCTGGAGACCAGATATTATAAGAAAGCGGTGCTTCTGGGAGCGGCTTTCCTGTATCTGTACAGCTTCAAAGCGGTGGAGCCTTATGACTATCAGATTCCCTATGTGACAGAGGAACGGCAGGCACAGGTGGAGTACTGGCGGGAAATCTTCTCGGAAAAACTGGCCATGGACACAGAACAGGTGCCGAATTATGAGAATGTAGCGATCTGACCTTCGGAGATGAGACCCCGGAAGGCCATCAGAATCTGAAATGGCAGCTTTTGTACAGTGCACCGAAGGGCTTTGGCATCAGCTGCTGTGAACGGGAATATATTACGGAGCATCTGACAGAGCTGCAGAGCCGTTATCTGGCAACGGTGAGCGGTGGAGCCATCGATGAAATGTGCCGGACGGCAGGGTATGAAGAGCTCGGCAGGGATGCGGATATGGTGCTGTACCGGAGATACTGATAAAAGATCGAAAGATATGGAAAAAGATTTTGAAATCTGATATGTGAAAAAAGACAGAACGGGAAGGAACTATAGACGTAATGGAGACACAGAGAAGAAAACAGCATAATTTCACAGAGAACAATATGTGGGCACTGCTGTGGCATGGACTGCCGATGGCGGCATTGCTTCTCTGGGGAGCCTTCTGCATTACCAACAGCCTCTGGTATGATGAGGCTTATTCGGCATCCATGGTATCCCTGCCCTGGAAGCGGTCCGATCTATATTACAGCCACGGATGATCACTCACCGTTTTACTCATGTGCTGTTAAAAGCTTCTATCATCTGTGTGGGGGAGGAACCCATTTCTGGGCACTGAAGCTGATGTCCGTGCTGTTCATGCTGGGATATATGCTGCTGGGAAAATATTATGTGGCAAAATTGTTTGACCGTAAGATTTCAGTGTATTTTATGCTGTTTTCCCTGCTGATGCCGATCTTCAGTGTACAGGCGGGAAATGTGAGAATGTATGCGGTGGCCCTGTTCTTTCTGACGTTGACGGGACTGTCTGCCTATGACATTTTCAGAGAGCCGACCCGGAAAAAATGGATCGTATTCTGCATCGCCAGTATCGGCACGGTATATTGTCATACCTTTGCATTGATCCAGACGTTCTTATTCTATCTGCTGTTTTTCGCGGTGATCCTGATCTGCCATAAGAAGGAGCTGATCAAGGGGTATTTTATCTCCGGATTTACGGTGGCGCTGGTGTTTTCTCCCTGGCTGGCGGTGACGATCCGGCAATTTGTCCTGCGGATGCGCTACGATGACGGTTCCACTGCGGAACTGGCAACGCTGTATTCCGTGATGGATTATTGTAAGGAATGGTTCTCAGCGGTGGAGACTCCCATCGGCATTGTCGTACTGTTGGGAATGGCATTATGTCTGGTACTCAGTTACGGAGCCGTGGACTGGGTGAGGCAGAATCATAACATTGCACCGGCCATCGCGTTTGGTACATTTGCCCTGACGGGTATCGTGGAGGCGATCTCCGCTACGGTCAATAACTGTTTTATGGGCCGTTATGCGTTCCCGGGCATGGGCTTTGTCATGCTGTGGTATGCCGTGGATTTGCACGATCACGGAGAACACAAAAGGCAAAAGCAGGAAAATATGGGCTGCAGGCCTTCTGGGAACGGCAGGTCTCTGCTTCCTGTTACAGTATACCTCGAGATCAGGCTGGAATATGATGACGGTCTGGAAACTTACGAGAATTTCGTGGAGGAATACATGACGGAGAATGATGCGATCATCGGACCGTATACGCATACGATCTTTTTGAATGTGTATCATCCTGAACTGCATTACTACACGATCGCATATAAGCTGTACAGTCTTCCTTTTGTGAATACGGAAGCACTGAGCACTTACAGTCAGCTGGACACTTATGATAATCTGTGGTATATCTGCTTCCAGGGGGGCTACCCCAATGAAATGGAAGATGAGTACAGCTATGAACAGGTATTGGAATTTCATTATATGTATTATGATTTTGCAATCTTCCGCCTGGAGAAGCTGGAGGAAGAGTAGCACAGTAATGGACGAATAAGAAAAAGGAATGGATGAAAAGCATGGAAAAAGTGATGCAGAAATGGAAGAGCTACGGGAAACACTTCCAGCAGAACCGCCTGTATATGTATCATCCTGTTACTGATAGCGGTGTGTGCCTACGGCTATAAGGTGACAAATGCAACCATCGGCATCGATGATACGCCATCCTTATATTATTTTGAAGAAGGACTGATCGCCATTGTGGGGCGGTGGGTTCTGTTTTTGCTGAATAAGGTGGTATCGCTGGCAGAGTTTGTTCCCTTCGTGACGGATTTTGCGGCAGTTGTGATACTGGTGCTGGCAGCGGTCGTCTGGTCTGCATTGTTTTATTCTGTATTGGGAGAGAGGGTTCCGACGGCAGGTTATGCTTTCTTCGGTGCTGTCTTTCTCTCCAGTCCCCTGATCAGTGAAGTCTTTACTTATTTCCTGCATAACGGTATCGCCATTGGCTATCTATGCTGTGGCATCAGCCTGTGCTGTGTCAGGGAATGGCAGAGCAGTACCCGGAAAATGCAAAATAATCCGGTATCCGGCAGAAACTGGGATGCCTGGCAGTGGCTAAGATCCTGACGGCGGCAGTCTTTTTATGGATCGCCATGGGATGTTACGAGTCCTTTATGATCCTGTGGCTGGCGGGGCTGATGCTCTTGCTGCTGACGGAGCGATCGCACGGGGACGTCAGGAGAAGGACATATTTGCCACACTGGTGGCCGGTGCGGTGGCGGCGCTTGTGGCCATTGTGCTGCGTAGTGTGACGATCGTGGTAGTGACGAAAGCATTTCACCTGGAATATCTGCGGGAGGCGGTACAGCGTTCCGTGACGGAAATGCTGGCTGGATGCTGCAGCCGGGGCTTTCGGGAGCTTGCCACGATCCCTCAAGAGGACCTTTGTGCTGTATGGTGTGTTTGCCTATGCGTATCTGCCGATCCGGATTTTTATATTATCAGCGGCTGCGATCCTTGTGGTGACGCTGGTGCGATCCGCGGCAGAGATCTGTGGGCACTTCTGTTGTTGCCTGCCGCTTATTTGGCAGCGTTTTCTCTGTTCATTGAAGGAAAAGCCACATTGTACCGTTCGGCACAGTTCCTGCCGGTCTTCTGTGGATACGGAGCGCTGCTTTTTGTGTATGGGATCTGGCAGCTGACAGGAACTATGTCCTCAAAAGCGAAGAACACGGCTGGCAGAAAAATCTCTGCTGGTGGAGGGCACTTGCAGTTCTGGTGCTGGCGGCGATCCTCTGGAACCAGTGTATGGATATGACCAGATGGTTCTATATTGACAAGAAAAATATGATGCGGCAGTGAAGACCGCATCAGATTGCAATGGATCTGGAACGGGACTTTGATACTTCAAAACCGGTGATCTTCACGGGAAATTATGATATTCCCTATAGCATAGTTCAGGGTGCCTATGTGAGCTACAGCAGCCCTGTTTATTATAAGATGAAACGATTGGCGGATCTGGTGGACCCGGATCTGCTGGATAAATACAATCGTGGATCCAGAGGAGTGTGGGTGGCACAGACACCGGCACTGTCTGTTATCGACTGGGGACGCTATGCCTTTGATTCCGATGCGGAGCTGGTGAAATTTTTGAAATGCATGGGCATCAGCTGGTGGCTCTGGAGGACATCAGTCTCTATGCGGCAGCGGAAGAAGAGTCTCTGGATCTGCCGGAATATCCGCAGGAGGGTTATATTGTAGATAAGGGGGACTATATTATTGTTCACTTCTGATGAAAAACCTGCAATAGGCAGACAGATCAACCGGTTCCTCTTGTGGCTGGACAGGATTCCTCTCTGGTGGACCGGAATTTCGATCGTGGTTGTATTTTTCCCCTATTTTATTCTTGGGATGGCTGCATCTTTGAGATCAACGATCAGCTGGATGAAAGCATTATGAACTATATGCTTCCCGCCAGACATTTATGGGACGGCAGTACGGTATATCCGGAGATGCTGGGCGGAGTCAATGCCAGCGGTATGCAGCCGTCGGCCATTTTATTCCTGCCGCTGTATTGTCTGTTTTCTGCCAGGGTGGCGTTTCTTACACAATATATGATCTGCTTTGTGCTGGCGTTTCTGGGAATGTATCTGTTGGTAAAGGAGAGCACGGAGAGCAGTATTCTGGCGGTGATAGCCGGGGCATGTTTCTGTGTGCTGCCCTTATATCCGGTCTACGGTCTTCGGAATTCGGCATTCCTTTGGTGGCATATGCCTTCTGTGTCTGTGGAAACGGAAAAGAATCCTTCCCGCATTGATGTGTACGTTACTGTTCGGCCTGACCAGCCACCTGGTGTATACCGGTTATGTGGTGCTGGGATTGTGGCTTTTGGCACTCCTTGTTGCCTTCTTCAGAAAAGAAAGAATAAATGGCCGGTTCTGGATTTGCAGAATTGCTGGTGACTTATGTCATTGTCAACTGGTCACCGATCCTGAGATTCTGGTGGAGACAGCAGTTATGTCAGCCACCGGGAAGAAATGGTGTCTTCCGCAACTCCCTTTTGAGACTTTTGAGCCTCTTCCGGAACAGCGCACAACACGCACCGTCCTTACATAAATATCTGATCCTGCCGATTGTCATATTCCTGCTTCTGGGAGCATTTTGCAAAAGGAAGAAACGGACAGAATGATATACAAGGCGGCTGTTATCAACTTTTATTCCCCGATCGGCATCGCATTGTTTTATGCATTTTGTCATATGACGGTGGTCGTTGATTTCAAAACAGCGTCACGGGATTTTACACTATTTTCGAGATCCACCGGTTCTATTGGCTGTATCCTGCGGACTGGTATCTGGAGTTCGCACTGGCGGCAGCGGTATTGTGGAGAACGAAAGTGCCGCATACCGACAGCAGGATGCTGCCGGGAAAACTGGGCGATCCTGGCAGTGTGTCTGTTGCCGACGCTTCAGCTGTTGAAAGTGAATTCCGGAATGTATCTCAATGTGAACCAGATCAATAACGGCCCCGGAATCACGGGATATATCTCCTGGGAAAGCTGGTTTTCAGAGGATCTGATGCAGGAGATCGATGATGCGATTGGCCGGGACAAGAGCACCTATCGTGTGGCGCATCTGGGGATCAGTCCCGCACCGGCACTGATGCATGGTTTTTATACGGTGGACGGATATTCCAACAATTATCCTCTGGAGTACAAGCACAGATTTCGGGAAGTTATTGCACCGGAGATTGAGAAAAACGAAGAAGTGCGGGTATACTTTGATACGTGGGGGAACCGCTGTTATCTGTTCAACAGCATTACCGGCAATTACATGCGCCTGCAAAAGGAAAACACACTGGTCTATGAAGGCCTGGAATTTGACATGGAGGCATTGCGGGAACTGGGATGTGAGTACCTGTTCTCCGGAGCTGAGATCGGCGATGCCGACAGGATGGGCATGGAACTTGTGGGATACTTTGAAACAGAAGACTCTTACTGGGGGATCTGGGTGTATAGATTGTAAAGGTTCAACTGTTGCAACAGTTCAGCGCAAGGCCAATTCATAAAAGCGTCTGCTTCGCAGCCGGCGCCGCATCGCGGCTCATCTTTTATTTCATTGACCTTGCGTTCTGCTCATAGAATGACAGAATCGTTGCTCCAACTTTCTTAAAATTTCATAAGATTTTTTACTGGAAGAGAAAAGTGTGCTATAGTGTAACTATTCATGGAATCCGCATTGCAGCGATTCTGCGGATGGGGAGTGAATAGTTACTAAATTATACGGCAATAAGCAATAATAGAGATTATATATGAAAGACAGAATCTATATCTGTCACACATACTATCATGTATATGTGACTTTTTTAAAAGAACTGAAATTAAGGGCGGAGGCAGATCCTGCGAAGAAAGCAGGGGCTGCTACTTTAGTGCTGTCCAAAATGTCCAATAATTTCGAGAACCTGAAATCCCGGGTGGAGAGCACGGGACTGTTCGAAGAGGTACTGGAATTCGATGAGAAGCGTGAAGATTTCTTCCCGGAACTGGAAAAATACCGGGAGGACACCGGAAGCTTTCTGGGGAATCTGAAGAACCGGATCCGCTTTACGAAGGAGTACGCCAGACTCGAGGCTTCTTATGTGCCGGTAGATCTTCGGACTTACAAGGACATTTATGTCTACTGCGATTCCGATCCCATCGGCTACTACCTGAATCAGAACCATATCCGCTATCATGCCGTGGAAGACGGCCTGAACTGTCTCAAGAATTTTGACGCGGCGCGATATGACAACCGTGGACATTTTAAGATCAAGGCATTCCTGTCCATGTATCTGAACCCGATCTTTGTTCAGAACGGCTACGGAAAATACTGCATGGATATGGAAGTAAATGACATTTCCGCCATCCGCTATCCCTGTCCCCGATATATCGAACTTCCCAGAAAGCCGCTGGAAGACCGGCTGACAGCGGAGGATAAGCAGCTGTTCCTGCAGGCATTCGTGAGAAATAAAGACGAACTGGAACACCGATCGAAGAGAGCAATAAGGTGGAGATAAAATATCGATCCTCACGGATCCGGTATGCACACTGGATGTGAGAGAACAGATCTTCCGGGATATTATCAAAATGTATGAAAAAGAGGGCACCATATTTTTAAAGCCCCATCCCAGAGACCTGCTGGATTACCAGAAGCTTTTGTGGAATATCCCCAGTTCGATGCATCCATGCCCATGGAGATGCTGAACTTTTTCCCGAATCTGCGTTTTAAAAAGGTGGTAACCATATTTACGGAGGTAAAGGGACTTCCTTTTGCGGATGAAGCGGTACGCCTCGGACCTGATTTTATGGATGCCTATGAGGATCCACTCGATCCACAGACAGAATGAACAGATATAAGTTTGAGACCGTCAATGATACGATCATCAAGAAATTACGTGTCCTGCTGGACAAAAACAGAAAAGAACCATGGTGGGACTCATTATCCCTCATGGGCGATCAGTGCCTTTGCAGACTGCCGGTGTGGAATGCTGGTGGAGGTCATGCATCGTCATCGATCCCGAAGCGGTACAACACAGCCGGGTGGCGGAAGCCCGCTATGAGATCATGGGTGTGGAGAGCTATCGTACGTTCTCCATTATTGTCATGGTGCTGCTGATTCTGGTATTTGTGGTGAAGAACCTGTTTACTTATGTACAGCAGAAGCTGACTTTATCCTTTGTCTATACGAACCAGTTCCGCACTTCCGAGCGCATGATGCGTAATTACCTGCGCAGAGGTTATGAATTTTATCTGAATGCGGATACCGCTGTGGTACAGCGCAGTATCACTTCCGATGTCAACAATATGTATGCACTGATCCTGGCACTGTTACAGCTGTTATCCGACAGCGTGGTTTCCCTGTTTGTCATCAGCTACTGCTTTATTTCCAGCGGTACCATGACGATCCTGATGGCGATGGTATTGCTTCTGTTGATGTGGCTGATCAAGAGAGTGCTGAAACCCATCATGTACAAGGCCGGTAAGGACAATCAGGACTATTACAGCAGTCTGTTCAAATGGATCTCCCAGACGGTACAGGGTATCAAGGAAGTAAAGATTTCCGGCAAGGAGCAGTATTTCGTATCCGAGTACCGCAAATGCGGAAAAGGCTATGTGGATGCCGTACAGCGTTACAGCTTGTACAATCAGGTGCCGAAGCTGCTGATCGAGACAGCCTGCGTTGCCACCATGGTAGGATATACGATCTTCTGGTGGCCACCGGTGTGCCTACAGAAAATATGCTGACAGTGTTCGGAACTCTGGCGGCAGCGGCACTGGTACTGTTGCCCTGCGTGAACCGTATCAACAACCATGATCAATTCCATCGCCTATTTTGAACCTTTCTTCATGGGTGTCAGCGATAATTTACAGGATGAGATCAACGGACAGAATATCGACATGTCCTTTGCTACCGATGAAGATGAAAAGCTGGATGTAAAAGAAAGCATCGAGATGAAAGATATTACTTATGCCTATCCCAATACGGAGCGTCTGATCTTCGACCATGCGATCTGAGATCCCGGTGGGTGCATCGGTAGGTATCGTGGGTACCGGCGCGGGCAAGAGTACCGTGGTGGATATTCTGTTGGGACTGCTGGAGCCCAGTACGGGACATATCTATGCAGACAGCGTGGATGTAAAGGAACCGGGCAATTACCGGAAATGGCTGAAGAATATCGGCTACATCCCCAGATGATCTTCATGCTGGATGACACCATCCGTAAAATGTAGCCTCGGTGCCGGAGGACAAGATTGATGAGGACAGACTGTGGGAAGCATTGAAAGAGGCACAGCTGGATGAATTTATCAAGACTCTGCCGGAAGGTCTGAGACTGGCATCGGCGAGCGGGTATCCGCCTCCGGAGGACAGAGACAGCGTATCGGTATCGCCAGAGCGCTGTATAACGATCCGGAGGTATCGATCCTGGATGAGGCCACTTCCGCACTGGATAATGATACGGAAGCAGCCATCATGGAGTCTATCAACTGACTGCACGGCCGCAAGACCTTGATCATTATCGCCCACAGATTGCAGACCATTGAAAAATGTGACATTGTCTATCGGGTAGAAGACGGCAGAGCAAAAATAGAACGGGGAAATCTGTAACGCCTATGAGTAAAAACTGAGCATCATCGTGCCCGTCTATAATATGGCGACGGAGGGAAAACTGAATTATTGTCTGACAGCCTGGTGGGACAGACCATCCGGGACTGTACGATTATGAGATCCTCTGCGTGGATGATGCTTCTACAGACGATTCTCTGGAGATCCTGCTGGATTATCAGAAGCGTTATCCGGAGTTGGTCTGTGTCATTCCGAACCCTGTGAACTTAAGACAGGGCGGTGCCAAAAATGCCGGACTGCGGGTGGCGCAGGGGAATGGATCGGTTTCATCGACAGTGATGACTGGGCGTCACCGGACTATTACGAGAAGCTTCTGAAAAGCGGAAGCAACCGGAGCGGATCTGGTGGGCTGCGATTACAGTCTGGCATCATCATACCTTTGAGGTCGGGAAGGTCATCGTCAACAATACACCGGATCAGACCGTGATCTGACGAAGGAAAAGCATGAGAGACTGTTCATGCGTCCCGGCAGTATGGTGCTGAAAATTTACAAACATAGCGATCCGGGAGAATCATCTGGATTTTCCGGAGCATATTTTCTACGAAGACAACTGTGCAGGCCCCTTGTGGAGCCTGTACTTCGACGTTTGAGAGAGTGGAGGAACCGCTGTATTATTATTACCAGCATGCGGTGTCCACGGTACATCACATCACGGAGGAAAATGCCATCGTATGAAAGCAGCAGAACTTTGTACACGGAATGCGAGAACAGAGGGTTCCTTTGCGGAATACCGGGAGCGATCGAATACCGTTTTACGGAGCTGTATTATGCATCACTTTATTCTCCCATCTGTCGGGAGTGGAGAAGCCGAAGCTGTCTTTGTAAAAGAACTACGGGGGGACAGAACGACATTTTCCGGAGTTCGACAGGAACAAATATTATCTGGAATATACCGGGCCGGAGGAACGCAAATTCATCGCCATGCAGAAAAGAGCGATCTGCGGTTCTATCTCTATTACAGGATCCGGCAGTTTGTATGGAAGCTACGGGCCTGAAGGGCGGCCATGGGGCATGAGAAAGATGAGGTTAGGAAAATGAGCAGATTAGCGATTATCACCGCCAGAGGTGGGAGCAAGCATCCCGAAGAAAAATATCAGAGATTTTTGTGGAAAACCGATTCTGGCATATTCCATCGAGGCGGCATTGTCCAGCAGACTTTTTGACCATGTGATGGTATCCACGGACGATACGGAGATTGCGGAGATTGCGAAAAGTACGGTGCAGAGGTGACGTTTTTCCGCAGTGAGGCGACTTCGGAGACTTTGCCACCACCAATGATGTGCTGGCGGAAGTGTTGGCGGAATATGAGAAGCGTGACATGCATTTTGATGTGGCATGCTGCATCTATCCCACAGCGCCTTTTGTGACAGCGGAAAAACTGAAAGCAGCGGTAGAACAGCTGGAAGCAAGCGATGCGGACACCCTGATTCCGGTGGTCAGCTTTTCCTACCCGCCCCAGCGGGCCATGGTAGTGGAGCAGGAACGGTTGGTATTTAAATATCCCGAATATCTGACAGCGATCCCAGGACCTGCAGCCCCATTATCATGATGTGGGACAGTTCTATGTCTTCCGTACGGACCGCTTTGCAGTGAATAAGAAGCTGATGGTGGGAAATATTCTGCCCCCCATCGTATCGGAACTGGAAGTGCAGGATATCGATAATCTGACGGACTGGAAGATCGCAGAGATGAAATACCGTCTGATGACGGAGGAAAATAATCCCGGAGGAATCTGAGACTATGGCAACAGGCAGACTGGCAGTATTGTCCAATGTAAATATGAATATGGTGATCCGTATGTTACAGAAACAGGCGGAAGTCTACGATGCGGAAGGCTATGGAAATGAACTGGGAGTTTTGCTGAACCCGGCTTCCTTTATCATGCCTTCAGCCGGACATTACCTTTCCGATCATGGATCTGGCAGAACTGTTGAACATGACTACGATCCGCAGACAGCAAAAGAGCGATCGGAAACTGGTTTCAGACGTTGGAAGGCTGTCGCCGGAGCATGGTGTGTTCTATGTCTCCGATGCATATCTGTGGGCGGTGGAACTGGCTGTGTTGGCGATCCGGAACGCAAACAGCAGCTGGAGAGTTTGTGGAGTGCTGCACTGCAGCAGCTGACGGAGAAACATTCCAATGTGCGGATATTTCCTTATCGCTGGATCATAGAGCATCAGGGCGAGGAGAAGGCGTTTTCCCTGAAAATGTGGTATATGGGAAAAGTATTGCTGGGGATGGAGACCCAGTCTCTTCTGGCGGAAAAAATAGTACAGCAGGCGGAACTGGAGGAACGCACCCCTAAAAAGGTGCTGGTTCTGGATCTGGACAATACCCTGTGGGGCGGTCTGGCCGGAGAGACGGATCACACACCGGTGCTTTTGTCGGAAGACCACAGCGGTCTGGCTTATAAAAATCTGCAACGGGTCATAAAGCTGATGCAGGAACAGGGTGTGCTGTTAGCCATAGCATCCAAAAATAATGAAGAGGATGCCATGGAGATCTTGGAACATCATCCCCATATGCTGCTTGGGCCGGAAGATTTCGCAGCCCGCATAATCAACTGGGATCCGAAGCCGGACAATATCCGTAAGATGGCGGAAGAACTGAATCTGGGAACGGATTCCTTTGTCTTTTTTGATGACAGCGAAGCGGAACGGGAAATGGTACGGCAGATGCTGCCGGAGGTGACTGTGCCCGATTTCCCGGCAAGACCGGAGGAACTGGCGCCCTGCATAAAGATTTATGAAGAATATTTTGCCCGCAGGATCACGAAAGAGGACCGGGAGAAGACCGCACAGTACCGGGCCAATGCCGACAGAAATGCCATGGCAGAGCAGGCGGTGAGCTTTGAAGACTATGTGAAAAAGCTGGAGATCTGTCTGATCCTGGCATCCGAAGGAACATCTGACCGGCTGACAGAGCTTTGAATAAAACGAACCAGTTCAACCTGACCACCAGACGCTACACCAGAGAGCAGATGCAGCAGATCGTGGAAGATGCCGGAAAGAGAGTATTTCTGTATCAGGTGACGGATGCGTTTGGAGACAACGGAATCGTGGCAGCAGCCATCGTGGATACTGCCAGAGAACTGCCGGAGATCACGGATCTGGTCATGAGCTGCCGTGTCATGGGACGGAATATCGAGAATGCGCGATCGACCGTATCGAGGAGCAGATGCAGGAGGAAGGATATACCGGACTCCGCGGCAGATATATCCCGACAGCCAGGAATAAGCCGGTGGAAGCCTGTATGAAAAGCTGGATTACCACAGGACGGAAAGTACACAGGAGGGCGGCACCTGCTATGAGATCACACTGGCAGAGAGACCGGAGAGGGCCTACTGGCTGAAGGAGACTTTATACGATTGACCTGGGGCTGGTGACGGCTGCCGGACGGAAGACCGGACAGTGGTAAATGTTAAAAAAATGAGGATAAGCAGAGGATAACCATATGAAAGAGAAGATCATAAAGCTGATTGAAGATGTATTAAAGGTTCCGGCGGGAACCATCACCGAGGATACCATGATCGAAGATGTGGAGCAGGGATTCCCTGGCGCATGTCATGATCATCGGACAGTTGGAGGAAGAACTTGGTGTCAGCATTCCCTTAGACGAAGCCATTGAGTTAAAAGGAATGCGTGAACTGTTGGAAAAGGCGGGCTGCGAATGAGTGTTACATTAAGAAAAGTGACAGAGGGAGACCTGGAACAGATCATGCGCTGGCGCATGGATCCGGAGATTACCCGCTATATGAATACGGATCCGAAGCTGACTCTGGAAGGGCAGAAGAAATGGTTTGCCAAAGTGCAGCAGGATCCGGATGTGAGCTACTGGATCATTGAGATCGACGGCACAGCAGCCGGCGTCATCAATTACACAGGGCTGACGAATCCCACAGGAGATTTGGGATGGGCCTATTACGTGGGCGAGAAAAAACTGCGCAGCATCCAGACGGCACTGGCGCTGGAGATGAGTATGTATGACCATGCGTTTCTGGATCTTGGGAAAAATGCGGTATACAGTGATGTATTCACCCTGAATCAGGGTGTCATCCAGCTCCATAAGATCTGCGGCTGTGAAGTCGTGGAAGAGAAAAAAGCCCACGTGGTGAAAAACGGAGCTGCTTATGACGTGACATATATGCGCATGACAGCGGAACACTGGAAAGGGATCCGGGACAGCAAGAAGTACGAACATATTGTATTTCCTTAAGGAGGCACTATTATGAACAAAGAGATCATGATCGGGAATCATAAAATCAGTGAAGATTCTCCCACTTTTGTAATTGCAGAGATGTCTGCGAATCATCTGATGGATTTTGACAGAGCAGTGGCTATCATGCAGGCGGCAAAGGATGCCGGTGCGGATGCCATTAAAATACAGACTTACACCCCGGATACCATCACACTGGACTGTGATGATCCCTGCTTCCAGATCACACAGGGAACCATCTGGGACGGAACCACACTGCACAAGTTGTATGAGACCGCCTATACCCTGGAGTGGCAGCCAAAGCTGAAAAAGATCGCAGAGGAGATGGGACTGGTATTCTTTTCTTCTCCCTTTGATCTGACCAGCATTGATTTTCTGGAAGAGATGGAGGTACCGGTATACAAGGTGGCATCCTTCGAGATTAACGACATTCCTTTCATCCGCAAGATCGCCCGTACCGGCAAGCCGATTATCATGTCTACCGGAATTGCCTATCTGGCGGATATCGAGCTGGCACTGCGTACCTGTAAGGAAGAGGGCAACGAGAATGTGATCCTGTTGAAATGTACCTCCGCTTATCCGGCACCCTATGAGGATATTAATCTGAAGACGATTCCTTCCATGAAGGAAGTCTTTGACTGTGTGGTAGGTCTTTCTGATCATACCATGGGCTGTGCCGTGGCCGGTGCCGGCGTGGCGCTGGGAGCCAAGGTGGTGGAGAAACATCTGACACTGCGCAGAGCAGACGGCGGTGCGGATGCGGCATTCTCCATGGAACCGGAAGAATTCAAAGAGATGGTGGATCACATCCGCATGATCGAGAAAGCAGTAGGAAAGGTGACCTACGATCTGACACCGAAGCAGAAAAAGAGCAGAGAACATTCCCGTTCTCTGTTCGTGGCACAGGATATGAAGGCCGGGGATGTGTTTACTCCGGAGAATCTGCGGTCTGTGAGACCTTCCTGCGGACTGCATACCAGATATTATGAGGAACTGTTGGGCAAACGGATCACCAGAGATGCCAGGCTGGGAACCCCTATGGACTGGTCTCTTGTGGATTTCACAGAGAAGGAACAGCAGTAAGGAGCGGAAATGTATTATTTTCGTGCGGACGGCAGTGCTGTTACGGGGGCAGGGCATCTGATGCGTTGCCTCACGGTGGCACAGGAATTACAAAAAAGAATAGAGCATCCGGAAGAACTCTGCTTTTTGTGCGCGGAGCAGGCATCTGCGGAACTGTTGCAGAGCTGGGACATGCCGGTGAAGATCCTTGGGACGGATCCTGCCGACCTGGAAGGAGAGCTTTCGGCGCTGGAAGGACTGATTCGTGGAAGCGGGCATGTTTTTCTGGTGGACAGCTATGCGGTGACGGATGCTTATTTGCAGGCATTGCACCGGTTTGGCAGGGTGTATCTGCTGGATGATATGCAGCAGCATGCATTTCCGGTGGACGGTGTGATCAATTACAATCTGTTTGCTTCCGGAAAAGTATCGGGAACTGTATGGCAGCAGTACCGGACAGTATCTCGGAGCTGCTTATGTGCCGGTGCGGCAGCAGTTCTGTGAGGCGGCAGCACAGTATATTTTGCAGGATGATGTAACGGATATCCTGATCACCACCGGTGGCGGAGACAAAGACAACATTGCGGGAAAATCCTGCGGGAACTGTGTGAGCACAGTCTGGCGGGAAAAATATAAGGTATCATCGGGTGGTGGGAAGGTTTAATCCGAACCGGGAAAAATTGGAGCAATATGCATCGGAGCACAACAGCGTGGTTCTGCATTGCGATGTGAAAGACATGGCGGGACTGATGACGGCCTGTCAGCTGGCGGTGACTGCCGGTGGAACGACAATCTATGAATTGTCAGTTCTGGGAGTGCCTTTTGTCTGTTTTTCTTACGCAGAGAACCAGGAAGGGCTGACGGAATGGCTGGGAAAGCAGGAAATTGCCGGATATGCCGGAAAATGGCATTACACACCGGAAGAGACAAGAAAAGCCATCGGCAGCTGGTGTCGGAATGTCTGTGAGAACAGGGAATTGCGGCAGAGAACCTATGAAGCGGAGAGAACCCTGATCGACGGGCAGGGAGCTGCCCGGATCGCAGAGATCCTGCAGACGGCGGGAATAGAAGAATAGAAGGATAATATCTGAGGTTTATGAAGAAAAACGGCAGCTGGAAGAAAAAAATTTTATATAGTGTGACAGCAGCTGTTTTGTTCGTGCTGCTTTTGGTACTGTTTTTTCCGGGGGACCGGGAATATCAGAGGATTCCTTATGATGTAGTGTTTCTGGGAGACAGTGTATATGGTCTGTGCCGGGATGAGACATCCATCGCGGCAAAGCTTCAGGAGAAGACAGGTTTAAAATGTTACAACGGTGGGCTGGGAGGAACGGTTCTTGGCAGAGCGGATGCGGAGAGAAGGCTGGGATATACCAAGGATTCCATTTCTGCGGCCGGACTGGTACGCTCCTTTGTGGCGAAGGATTTCGGTGTCCAGAGGACCGTGCACATCCGAGAAGCAGCCACGGATTATTTTGAGGATACTTTGGGAGATCTGGGACAGATCGATTTTGACCAGGTGAAGATCCTGTTTATCGGTTCCGGACTGAATGATTATCACTCCGGCACTCCCATCGAATCCACGGCGATCCGTATGATGAATATACCTACTGTGGAGCTATCCGCAGTATTGTGAAGGAGTTGCGGAAGCCTATCCGGAGCTGCGCATTATCTTCATCACCCCACCCTATACCTGGTATACGGATCCGGAACTGACCTGTGAGGAATATGATCTGGGCGGTGGTGTGCTGGAGGATTATGTCAATGCGGAAATCGGGCTGTGTGAGGCTTTGAATGTAGAAGTCATAGACATCTATCATGACTATTATCCACATGACACCTGGATGATCTGTATCTCTATATTGATGACGGCCTGCATCCCAATGAGGCCGGAAGAGAGAAGATCGCACAGACGATCGCGGAAAGACTAAATAAGGAGTGACAGACGGATGAAGACCCCGTGGGATTTTTTTCAATCTAGTAGAACAAAAATAAAAAATACATGGAAGATCGCCTTTCTCTCAGCGTTTGTACTGGGGATTCTGATCCATCTGCCGGTGATGCTTTCGGATATTCCGAATCATGACGGCCTGAGCAGTATGTATTTTGATCAGAATATGATCACTTCCGGACGATGGTTTCTGTCTGTGGCATGCGGCTTTTCTTCGTATTTTACCATTCCGTGGATCATTGGTCTGATCGGTCTGCTCTGGCTGGCGCTGACGGCGGTGGCATTGACGGAACTGCTGGAACTTGCAGACCCGTTGGTAATCATGGCAGTGAGCGGATTGCTGGTTTCTTTTCCGGCACTGGCATCCACTTTTGCCTATGTGTTTACCATGGATGGCTATATGATGGCACTGTTCCTCGCAATTCTGGCAGTGCTTTTTACGAAAAAACAGAAAAAAGGCTGGCTGGCCGGGGCGGTATGTCTTGCGTTCAGTATGGGGATCTATCAGGCATATCTGCCCTTTGCCATTCTGCTGTGCGTATATGTGATCCTGCTCTTTTTTATGGAAGAGAAGGGCTGGAAGACGAAAGCGTTCTATGTACTTCGTTACCTGGGCATGGAGTTGCCGGAGCCGCATTGTATTACGTGATCCTGCAGATTCTGTTGAAATTACAGGGAAAGGTGCTGGATACCTATCAGGGGATCAATTCCATGGAGCAGGGAGGTTCCGGTCTGGGGCTGTTTGCAACGATCCGGGGAATGTATGTTGATTTTCTGGCATTTACGGTGCATGGAAATGTGCTGGTGAACAATATTTTCTCTTTTACGGCCTGTGCGGCACTGGTGCTTCTGGTGGCTTATCTGCTGGTGAGAAGCATGCTGCGAAGAAAATGGTGGAAGAATCCGGCATTTTTCGTTATAATAATTCTGTTGGCGGCGGGACTTCCGCTTTTGACCAATGTGATTCTGGTGATTTCTCCGAATCTGACCTATCATTTGCTGATGCGGTATCAGTGGGTATTATATCTGATCCTGATGCTGGCATTTGTGGACAGATATGCGTCGGAGGACGGGAAAACAGATATCGGGATCCAGTGGGTGGCATTACTGGCGGCCGGAATCCTGGTATTCAATTATGGAGTATCGGATAATATCGGATATTCCAATCTGGAGAAAAAATACGAGAAGACCTATGCGTACTGTGTACGTCTGCTGGACAGGATCGAGCAGACGGAAGGGTACTATCAGGGAATTCCCATTGCATTGGTGGGTGTCATCGGGTATGATGAATTCCCCACTACGGATATTACCGGAAAAGTCACGGACGGTATGATCGGTCTCAGCGGAGACTATCTGATCTATAAGGGAGCGGATTATCAGGCATTTATGCAGAACTATCTGGGCGCAACCCTGAATTTTCTGGATCCGGATACTGTGGGTGAGATTTATATGACGCAGGAATACATTGACATGGATACTTTTCCGGGAGCGAATTCCACCAGGGTTGTGGATGGAATCCTGTATGTCAAGACCGAGAACTGCGGAAGGGATTAGAGGATGTCATTATTATCGATTGTTTTACCGGCATATAACGAAGAACAGAATATTGCCAATACCGCAAAAGTACTGGGGGAACTGCTGGAACAGCACGGGATCGATTATGAGCTGGTATTTATCAGTGATGGTTCGAAGGACGGAACCTTTGAACGTATTAAGGAAGAATCGGCCAGGAATCCGAGAGTACGGGGAGCGGAGTTTTCCGGAATTTCGGAAAGGAAGCGGGAATTTTGCAGGCCTGGAGCTGACTACGGGGATGCGCGATCGTTATGGACTGTGATCTGCAGCATCCGCCTGAGGTGATTCCACAGATGTGGGAAAAATGGCAGCAGGGTGCCGAGATCGTGGAAGGTATCAAGGCCGACCGCGGTAAGGAGAGTCTGGGATATAAGTTGTCTGCCGGACTTTTACAAGATCATGAGCAAACCGATCAAGATGGACATGAATGCTTCTTCCGATTTCAAACTTCTGGACAGAAAAGTAGTACAGGTCCTGTTGGAACTGCCGGAACGCAATACCTTTTTCCGGGCGTTGACCTTCTGGGCAGGGTTCCGTACGGAGACTGTGGAATATGAAGTACAGGAGCGGAAATACGGACAGAGCAAGTGGTCCTTCTGGAGTCTGATGAAATATGCCATTACCAATGCCACTTCCTTCAGCACACTGCCATTGCAGCTGGTGACGATCATGGCGGGTATCCATCCTGTTCAGTGCGATCCTGGCGATTCAGACCCTGGTGCGCTATCTGATGGGAACGGCGGTGGAAGGTTTTACCACGGTGATCCTGCGATCCTCATTATTGGCGGATTTATTATGTTAAGCCTTGGTGTGATTGGCCATTATATTGCCAGAATCTATGAAGAAGTCAAGGGAAGACCGAAATATATTATCAGTCATGTGACGGAAAATGTGCCTGGGACAGCCGTAGGAAGCTGGAAGCGGGAACATAGAGAAAGCTAACAGACAGTAGAAAAGAGGATGTGTTATGAGAGAGATTGATATTAAGTTTAACGTACCGCCTTATGTGGATAAAGCAGCAGATTACATTCAGGAATGTGTAAAAAATCAGAAGATCTGCGGAGATGGAGAATATACGAAAAAATGTAATGCCTGGATCGAGGAGAGGACCGGAGCCGGCAAATGCCTGCTGACGACCTCCTGCACCCATGCGACAGAACTGGCAGCACTTTTGTGTAACATTCAGCCCGGGGACGAAGTGATCATGCCTGCTTACACCTTCGTATCCACCGCAGATGCCTTTGTACTGCGCGGTGCGGTTCCTGTGTTCGTGGATATCCGCCCGGATACCATGAACATTGACGAGACACTGATCGAGGATGCCATCACGGAGAAGACGAAAGCCATCGTTCCGGTGCATTATGCCGGTGTGGCCTGCGAGATGGACACCATTATGGACATCGCAAAAAGACATAACTTAAAGGTAGTAGAGGATGCCGCACAGGGTGTACTGGCATCTTACAAGGGAAAAGCACTGGGAACCATCGGTGACTTCGGTGCCTACAGCTTCCATGAGACCAAAAACTACAGCATGGGTGAGGGCGGAGCACTGCTGATCCGTGATAAGAAGGACGTGGAAGAAGCGGAGATCATTAGGGAGAAGGGAACCAACCGCAGCAAGTTCTTCCGGGGCCGATCGATAAATATACCTGGGTAAATTACGGATCTTCCTATCTTCCCAGTGATATGAATGCGGCTTATCTCTATGCACAGCTGGAGATCGCTGATGAGATCAATGAGGCAAGACTTGCCTGTTGGAACCGCTATTATGAGCAGCTGCTTCCCTTAAAGAAAGCGGGGAAGATCGACCTGCCCACCGTACCGGAAGGCTGTGTGCATAATGCGCATATGTTCTACATTAAGGCAAGAGATCTGGAACAGAGAACAAGATTTATCAGCTATATGAAGGAGAACGGTGTGCTTACGGTATTCCATTATATCCCGCTGCATACTTCTCCCGCAGGACAGAAGTTCGGCCGGTTCCACGGCGAGGACCGTTATACTACCAGAGAGAGCGAGCGTCTGGTAAGACTTCCCATGTACTATGGGCTGACACTGGATCAGGTGGATTTCATCTGTGGACTGGTGAAAAACTTTTTTGAATTAGAGGAGCAGTAACATGCAAAAAATTGGCAGAGCGTCTGCACAGGTTGCAGGCAGATTTCTGTTCCTGGGTGTCTCCGTGCAGATTCTTCTGGGAATCTGCTGGGGCGTCAGATCCTTTGGAATTTTTCCGGAATTCGGCGATAGCTACACATGGCTGAAAGCGTCAGAGACACTTGTGTGTGATGACTACATGGGGATCGGCTACCCTCTTTTTCTGATGCTTGTAAAAGGGATAGAATCCATAAGTTCTATCCCTTATACTTTTTTTGTATATACGGTACAGATCCTGATTGCATTTTATGCCGGTGTAGTATTTTTACGGGCATGTGGAGTGACAGGGAAAAAGATATTTTTGTGCTGGGGAAGCCTGGCGCTTCTGACCTTTCCCTGTGCCATGCAAAGTCATCTGGCCGTATTGCCGAATTCTCCGGGATATTCCTTTTTACTGCTGGAACTGTCGGCGGTGATCCGGATCCTGCGGCAGGATGCTGTGGCGGAGGATGGTGAGACAACAGCGCCGGCCAGACCGTTACATGGTCTGTTCGAAGCCGGAATCTGGTGGGCGCTCAGTACACTGTGTGTGGTGGAGAATCTGTATCTGGGGCTGGTACCGCTTATTGTTCTGTGGTTGATACATCTGTGGCAGCTACGGAGCAGAAAGACGGAGAAAAAGAGAGTAGGCCGGGAACTTTTGCTCCTTCTGGCAATGGCGGGAATTTTATTCACGCTGGTGCCCATGTGGCAGACACCGGGCAGCTATGGGAAGGCGGAGAATACGGTGAGCGCCGCCATGATGCGCCGGTTCAGCTGGACGCATATGAGAGAGGAAGAAGAATACGATGAATGGCCGGAACAGCTACGTACCTGGATGACCTGGAAAGAGATGAGGAATGCCGGGTATTATGCGGGAACCATGGAGTCCGGCATACAAAAGACGCTGGAGGATCGTTTCGGCAAGGCGGAAGCACAGAAGATATTCAGAGAGTATGCCGGGTATCATCTGAAGACGTATACTTCAGACAATATCCATCGATCGCCTGGGATGGCCTCGGATATGCCATGCCTACGGTACTGTTGCAGCTGCTGTTGGACGGCAGGGGATATGACTCCTTCTCTGGCAGAAATGTAGACATTATGATGACGGGAGATCCAAGGCTGACAGAGCTTTTGTTAAAATACAGCAGCTGGTGGTTCCTGTCGGGAATCGCTGTTGTGGTCGTGAGCGGCATGATATGCGGGATCATTGCCATGCTCCGACAGAAAAAAGAAAAAACAGTACCGGACAGAAGCCTGTTCTGGAAGATCTCAGGAGTCTGTGTGATCACTGCGGCAGGCATGATCCTGTGGTATACCATGCGGGATGCCGGATGCCTGGATTACAAGAACGGATTGCTGCCGGGTTCTCTGTGGCTTGTGGGAATGATCCTCTGGACCGATAGGACCATAAGCGCCGGAGATACAGAAGACAACCCGGAGAAATAATAGAATTGTGACAGCAGAAACGCGGGAAGGAGGAACCATGACGAAGATGACAACAAAAGTGAAAACGCAGAAATAAAAAAAAGTCTGGTTCTTTCTGGGAGCGTTGGCAGTATTTTTTATGGGAGTTCCGTATCTTGTATTAGGGAAGGACTCTGTGTTTGTGTATCACGATCAGCTGGACGGTGAGGTGATCGCCTATCTTCTGCAGGCAAGACATCTGTGGGATGGCAGCAGTGTATTGCCGGAATTCATGAACGGTGCAGCAAAAACAGCGCTTACCATGCCGGCCCCCGCCTGTGTGCTGTTATACCGGTGGCTGCCTGCGGAACTGGCACTGGCCTGTATGCAGGTGGCTGGCAGCTTTGCCGGATATCTGGGAATGTTCTGCCTGCTTGGATGGGCCGGAGAAACATCGGAAACACTGCGGAGAAGAAAAGGACTTGTCGGTTTCATAGCCATGCTGACCGGATGCATGTATGCGTATCTGCCGTTTTTGCCGGTGTACGGGCTGTCCCAGTATGGATTGCCGCTGTTAATGTATTGTGTACTGCGACTGGGGGAAAAGGACAAACCGAAGAATTTTAGGATTCTCTGTTATTTTTATGTACTGCTTTTCGGATGTAATTCTTCCCTGGTGTTATCCGGTTTTGCTGTGCTGGGAATCTGGGCGGTATGGGAGATCGTCACACTGGTGGACAAAAGGAAACAGTTCTCCGCCGGACAGGCTGCAGCCTGGGGGATTTTGCTGCTTACGTATATCGTTGAGAACGGTTCATTATTGCTTCAGCTGTCCGGAGGACAGGGAGAAGAGATTTCTCACAAATCGGAATATCTGCTCAGCCCGGTGGACTTTTTCAGTCAGTTGAAAACAAACCTCCTGCAGGGAGGACAGCACAGTGTGGATTATCATGGACTGATCCTCGTGGTGCTGTTGATGACAACAGTTGTTTTATTTTTCCTAAATCGGGCAACGAAGAAGGACATAGCGGATAAAAGAATGTACCTGAGGGCGGAGAAAAACGGTTATGGAAAGCCGTGGGCCTGTCACTGGCCGTTATTGCAGGCTTTGCGGCAGTGGCCGCACTGTGGGACAGCAGTATCGGAATCGCTATCCGTTCCAGTCTGGGTGCTCTGAAGGGCTTTCAGGCCAACAGAGTCCTGTGGCTGAGTCCCTGCCTGTGGTATTTTATTCTGGGGTGCAGCCTGTTATTGCTGACGGAACAGCTCCCGGAAAGAGACACAGGAGCGGAGAAAACAGGGAACGGATGCAGGAACGGTGTGATCCCGGGATCATCGTAATGGCCGCAATGCTTCTTACCGTGGCAACAGCCGGGAAGATTTTGCTGGAGAGCAATCTGAAGCCCAATCTGCAAAAACTGGTGAACCGGAATTATGCAGCCATGAGCTTCCGGATTATTATGCCGTGGATGCTGGATCAGGTACAGGAGTACCTGCGGGAGAATACCGGGAAGAACCACAGGATTACCGGGTCGTAAGTCTGGGAATCGATCCCGCTGCGGCATTGTATCATGGATTTTACTGTCTGGACGGCTATTCAAATAACTATTCTCTGAGTACAAGCACCGTTTCCGGAGATCATTGCACCGGAGCTGGACAAGAGTGAATATCTGGAAGACAGCTTTGACCATTGGGGAATCGTTGCTATTTGTTCAGCGCGGAATGCCCCGGCTATTATACGATCGAAAAAGGCGGCTTTTATTTTCAGGACTATACGATCGATGCGGAAAGTCTGAGGCAGCTGGGCGGAAACTATCTGTTGTCAGCAGCCTATATCGATCACAGTGAGGATACCGGTCTGAACTGATGAGGCCGGAGGCCTTTGAGACAGAGAGCAGCTATTACCGCATTTATCTCTATCGGGTAATGGATAATGAATAATAACGGAGATGGGAAGATTCCTATGATTGGACAGGAAAAACGGGATAAATGGAAAAAAATCCTGCCGGAACTGCTGGCAGTTATATTGTGCCTGGTATTGATGGGTGCGGGAGTCAGCCGGAAGGAAGGCTATCACATGGACGAACTTCTGAGCTTTGAACTGGCAAATGCCAGGTATAATCCCTGGATCGTACCTACCCAGCCGGAAGGGCGTCTGGCCAAATTCGTGGACGAGGAGATCGAGGGGGACAGTGCGGGAGAGACTCTGGAGAATCTGAAAAATACAGTAACAGATGTGCTTAGGAACCGGGGAAACAGCAAGCTGTTGTCTTATAAAGCAGATGTCTATGAGGAACCGGTCTGGGTCACGGACCGGCAGTTTCAGGATTATGTTACGGCATCAGAAAGATGCCTTTGATTACCTGTCGGTTTATTTTAATGTAAAAGATGACAATCATCCGCCGGTACATTTTATGCTGCTGCATACCATGAGTTCTGTCTTTCGGGGAACATTGTCACCGTGGCTTGGATGCAGCATCAATCTGGTCTGTCTGGGAATTACATTGTGGCTTTTACTGCGGCTGGGGAGACAGCTGGCAGATGTGTTTTCCATGGAAGGAAAGGGAAGACAGCTGGGAATCCTGGCGGTGCTTCTATGGAATGAGTACCGGAGCACTGGGTACGGTGCTGCTGATCCGTATGTATGGGCTTCTTTCCTGTCTGTGTGTCGCCCTGTTTTCCGTCCATGTGGAAAAATGGAAGAATAACGGGTTTGACAAGAAAAACAAGGGCCTTATCGCTATTACGGTGCTGGGTTTCCTGACACAGTATTTTTTCCTGTTTTACTGCCTTCTGCTGGCGGCGGTTACCGCAGTGATCCTGCTGTACCGGCACAGGAACAAAGAATTATGGTGCTATATCCGGTCCATGGTGATCGCTGCAGTGATCGGACTGGTATTGTTCCCTTTTGCAATTTCGGATGTGTTCTCCAGCGGAAGAGGGACGGAAGCTCTCGGCAATCTGGCCTCCGGATTTGCCGGTTACGGACAGAGACTGGCTGCATTTGGCAGAATTCTGGCGATCGGACAGTGGGAGCGCCTCTTCTGACTGGCGGATGTGCCGCCGGCGCAATCCTGCTTCTGGAAAGCTGTATCTGAGCTTCCGGGCCGGGAAACAGGAACAGAAAGGTGAAAATTCCGGAAGAGATGCGGCCTGGATGCTGATGGTGCCGGTGGCCGGATATTTTCTGCTGGCATCCCGCATGTCACCGTATCTGGTGGACCGCTATATTATGCCTTTGTTTCCGTTTGTGGCATTGCTGCTTGCTTTGCTATTGTGTCTCCTTGGAAAAAAACTGACAGAGATCTCCGGATGGAAAGAACAGATCGTGGGAGGCATGCTGGTGCTGTTGCTCGTGGTGGTACAGGGGCTGCGGCCTATGATGGGGAATACCTCTATCAGGATATGCCAGACAGGAAGCATTGGCGGAAGAATATGAGGAGTTCCCATGCATCTGCGTTTATGCGGGAGTGGGCTATTATGAGAACCTGCCGGAATTTATGCATTACACCAAAACTTTGCTGGTAACGGCAGAGGAACTGAAGGAACGTGGGATACGGAATCCGTGGAGGCACTGGACCGGGGCGATCGTATTGATCAAACCGGTGTGGATAAAGAAGCAACAGTGTCTGTGCTCCGGGATAAGTATGGTTATACGTCGGAGGAACTTCTGCTTTCGGAAGGCGTGCACGGAGATATGATATATATGTTTTCCAGATAAGGAATGAAATGATAAGAAGACAGAAATGAGGTTGAAACATGATCGCAGTTCGTTTGCTGTGGCTTGCCGTTCTGCTGGTAGCGATGCCGGCATGGGTGGGAAATTGTTTTTTAAATGTGGATAAACCCTGTAGAAATCCGGTATTTCTGTGGATTAGCGGTCAGATGCTGCTATGGGCGGGATTTCAGCGATCTGTGTGCCGGCGATCCTGTTGGAAGGCCGTATGTGGATGGTGACCGTAGCTTATTGCGGCTTCATCCTGGTGCTGCTGGCAGCGGCAACGGTCCGGTATTTCCGGCAGTCCCGTACTCTGCGGGCAGTCCGGGAAGCAAAGCCGGAGAAAGCAGAGATTATTTTGTGGGTGCTGGCTGGTGTGCTTTTGCTGGTGCAGCTGGTATTGGCAGTGCTGATGGTCTACGGTGATGGCGACGATGCCTATTATGTGGCAATCTCCGCAGCGGCAGAGGAATCCGGCAGGATGTATCAGAAGATCCCTTATACGGGAATGCATACGGAACTGGATGTGAGACACGGGCTGGCACCTTTTCCTATCTGGATCGCATGGCTGGCCCAGATGACCGGCATCACTACGGTGATCGTGGCGAAGACTCTGGTGCCGGTCGCTCTGATCTCCATGACTTACGGAGTATTCTATCTTCTGGGAAGCAGGGTATTATTCGCAGGAGAGGGCGCATACCGGAAGAAATGGGCGTTGCCTGCATTTTTACTCTGTACGGAAGTGCTGGTGCTTTTCGGAGATTATTCTTATTATACTGTAGAGAATTTTATGATTGCCAGAACAGACAGGGAAGGCTGCATTGGGAAGTATCCTGATCCCATGATATTTTTCCTGCTGCTGACACTGCTTCGAAAAATACAGGAAGAACAGAAGATCACTGTCGGTTTCTGGGTGCTGTTGGGATCTGTGATGACGGCCTGCTGTCTGGCCAGTACCATGGGAGCATTGCTGGCATGCATGCTGGTGGGAACGGCCGGGCTCTGTGGTGCGGTCAGTTACAGAAAATGGAAACTCATACTGCCATTGATCGGCTGTTGTATTCCCTGCATTGTGTATGCCGGAATGTATTTGCTGTTGGGATGATAGGACCGGAGGAGAAGAATGGATGCTTTAAAGCTGTTTCAGGAATATATGGGGACCGGACTGATCGTTCTGTGGTTCCTGGTGAGTCTGCTGTATCTGTGGCTCACAGAGAAAAGAAAATATATCCGGGTGATGTTTCTTTATGTGCCGTTAGTATTGTTGCTTGTCTTTTAATCCGCTGGTGGCGAAGATCGTCTCTCAGATGGCGGATGGGGAAATCTATTACCGGATCCTGTGGTTGTTGCCTGTGACACCGGTGATTGCTTTCGGTACGGTGCAGCTTTGTGGAAAACTCGCCGGTAGAAAAAGATATGTGGGGATAACGTTGGCTATTGTGCTGTTTACGATATCCGGCAGTCTGATCTACAGGAATCCCAATTTTCAGAAGGCGGAAAATGCGTATCATGTACCCCAGAGCGTTGTGGATATCTGTGATACCATTGAGGTCCCGGGCAGAGAAGTCATGGCGGCACTCCCGGGAGAACTGCTGCAGTATGTGAGACAGTATTCCAATGTGATTTGTATGCCCTACGGCCGGGACATTATGGTGAGCAAGTGGACGGTGCAGAATGATCTTTATGATGTTATGGAGCAGGAGGTCATTGATGCACAGGAGCTGGCAGAACTGGCCAGAGAAGAGGCCTGTGCCTATGTGATCCTGTCGGAAGATAAAAAACTGGTGGGGAAGATGCAGGATCAGGAATTTGAAGAATTCGGAAGAATGCACGGATATGTGATCTACAAAGATTCCACAGTGGATCTGTATTACTTTATGAAGGAATGAGATTTCAGGGAAAACAAGTGGCTCCTGGAGCAGCAAAGTAACTGGCTGCTTCGGGAGCCTTTTGACCGGAATTATTTCCTGGGATGCATAATCCTTGGAATAGTAATTCAGGAAGTATTCAAAACGTTTGGCGATGAGCTTACGTCCTTTTACATTCAGGTGCAGATTGTCGACAAGATATTCATCGGCATTGTCTTCGGTAATGCTGCCGTACAGGTTATCCATGAAGGATACGCTGTGGATATTGGCGGAGTAACATTCCTTGATCATAAGTGGATAAGACATCACGGCCGTTGTAAATATACATATCAGACTTACATAGTCGCCGTTCTCATCCACAGCATATGCATAGGTCGGAGACATAACGATAATGCGGATCTGTGGGTAATAGTTCTGCAATACTTCAATGCTGGCCTCCAGATTGCCGGTAAACTGCGTGGGATCCGTGGGATTCTCATCACTGTACATGGCATTGCCGGACAGATAATCGGTAGCATCATACATAATGGCAACGGTGTCGATCGTGTTGAAATCCAGAGTTTTCAGTGTGTTGATTACTTCCTCTGCTTCGGCCGGTGTCTTGTCGCCCAGAGCATTGGCTGCATCGGTGTAGTAGCCATCCAGAGGAACCCCAACGGCCAGGTTCACCAGCCAGTAGAGACAGTAAGCATCCATGGGGGCAACGGTGGGGTCGTAGTTTAACTGCTGTGCAGCAAGGTAACTTCCGCTGATGGAACAGTTATAAACGGTGGTATCGGTCTCCTTGGCGATCAGATTGGCCAGATTGTCGGAAGAGTCCCTGTCATCTGCGAAGGGAGCATTTCCGAAGACAACGATATTGGAAGCATCATTAATGATCATCTGACCGTTTTCGTCGGTCAGGGGAAGGATGGAATCCCAACTGTCGTCGTAGGAACCCTGTCCGTCCTTGAAGATGTCGGACTGGCTGATCCTCTGTCCCCAGTGTGTGACGCGGTATCCTACCACGCCGACAACAATAAGAAGCACGAGAGCAAACAGTACGTGAAAATTCAGAAAGCGCCGGATACCGGCAGGGGCCGCAGACTCTTCGCCCTCAGGGATTTCTTCATTGGCATCTACGTAAAGGTCTTCTATGTCGTCATCGGAATCGGTATGGAAATTGTGCACAGAACCGGAACGAGTATTCCCGGAATGGAAATTACCAGAATCTGTGTCTTGCATTGTGTCGTTTTCCAGATCACAATCTCAATATCCGGCATGTCATTCACAGAAGATGCGTGGATATTATGGTTGTTATTGTTTCGTTTCATGTATTCTCTCCGTTTCAGGTAATTCAATAATGTAGTGGTAAAAAGAGTTATATTGATTTTACTATTATACGAAAGAAAGTCCATAATATTAGAAAGATTTAAGAAATTCTGAAGAAATGGGTGAATGCCTTGATGTGGGGAAAATACAATGCTATAATGTTACGGAATTATTACACCGAGATTATGAGCAGAAGGGATGATCGGATGAAAAATTATTTAACCATACAAAACGTCCGGACCGTAACTGGGAAGAAGACGTACAGGATGGTTACGATTGGGACGAGGAAGAATATACCGGAGAAGACGACGGCGAGGAATACTATGCCGACGAAGAAGAGTATCCGGAAGAGACTGACGGCGAAGAGTACTATGCCGATGAGGAAGAATACACCGGAGAAGACGACGGTGAAGAGTACTATGCCGATGCGGAAGAGTACACCGGAGAAGAAGACGGCGAAGAGTACTATGCTGATGAGGAAGAGTACACCGGAGAAGAAGACGGCGAAGAGTACTATGCTGATGAGGAAGAGTACACCGGAGAAGAAGACGGCGAAGAGTACTATGCTGATGAGGAAGAGCACACCGGAGAAGAAGACGGTGAGGAGTACTACGCCGATGAGGAAGAGCACACCGGAGAAGAAGACGGTGAGGAGTACTATGCCGATGAGGAAGAGCACACCGGAGAAGAAGACGGTGAGGAGTACTATGCCGATGAAGAAGAGTACACCGGAGAAGAAGACGGTGAGGAGTACTATGCCGATGACGTGGAGTACATCGAAGAGAGTGACGATGAAGAGTATTATGCCGACGAGGATTACGAGGAAGAGCCGGCTCCCACGGGCAGGAGAAAGACCGGGGGCAAAAAGCAGGGCGGAATCGCTGTAATCTGGACAAAATTCCTGAACCTGAGTACCATGGACCGGATCATGGCAGCTACCGGAGTGGCGGTACTGATTCTGGCTATCGTGACCGGAAGTGTCTATGCCAGTGCCCGGGCAGTGGATGGACAGGTATCGGAGTTCGTCAGCGTGGGAACACAGCTGGACGGCATCAGATGATCGGTGAGCAGGGACTTCTGGCAGTGGCAGACGCACAGATGGCAAAGATCGCGGCAGCCAATGCGGTAGAAGAAGATCCGGAAGAACAGAAGGAATATGAAGAGGCAGAGTACACCAACGGCGGTACGGTAGAACTGGAGCTGGTCTCTGTACAGAAGGATCTGAAGATCAAATTTAACAATAAAAAGACCGGCAAGCTGATCTCCAACGTACCCTTCAGCGTAACCATCACAGATCCCAACGGCAAGACCGAGACCTGGACTGATGACGATATGGACGGTATTATCTATAAAAAGGGTATTACGCCGGGGAATTACTCCGTAGCGGTAAACGCACTGACGGATGATAAATACGAGGACTATGTTCTGCCGACAGCAGCACAGAAAGTAGAAGTAAAGAAAGATATCGCCTATAAAAAGGTCGATGTCTCCAATGAGATCAAGAAAGAATCTGAGATCAATGCTGCAAAAGAGGATACACAGATCAAGGATACTACTGTAGAGTCAACACTGCAGGATACTGTGCAGTGGGTGGCAAGTACCGCGACTGCCAATACTTATAAAGAAGTATCCAAGGATACCATTACCGATCCGGAGACCGTAACGGTGGCTTACAGCGGTAAGTTCCTGCGGATGGCAGAAGTGTCTCCTACAGCGGAACCGACAGCAGAACCTACAACAGAGCCCACAGCAGAACCTACAAAAGAACCGACAGTATCCCCGACTGCAGAGCCCACAGCGACTCCGACAGTAACCCGACGGCAACAGCAACCCGGCGGCGACAGCAACCCGACAGCGGCCCCTACGGCAACCCCTACAGCGGCCCCTACGGCAACTCCTACAGCGACTCCTACGGCAACCCCTACAGCGACTCCGGCGGCGACAATTACTCTGGATAAAACGGCAGTGACGACTTATCAGAAGGCAACGGATACAGTTACCGCAAAAGTCAGCGGAAGTGGAACCGTAAGTGCGGCTTCCAGCGATACCGGTATAGCAACTGTGGCTGTAAGCGGCAAGACCATTACTATCACCGGTGTGAAAGCGGGAAGTGCTACGGTAACGGTAACGTATACAGAAGGCAGCAACAAGGTGGAAGCCAAGTGCACAGTAACAGTAAAGGCTTCCAATGCGAGAGAAGATAAAACTACCAAGCTGAAAGACAAGAGCGGTGTACAGCTGTATGTACAGGATGGTGACAGCTATCGTGAAGCAGTCTATGCGGATTACTTTACTGCCTCTAAGTTCTTTATCAAAGGTGATGTGAAATACACCGGATGGCAGACACTGGACGGAAAGCTTTATTTCTTTACAGCGGATGGCAACAAGGTTACCGGAGAACAGGTCATTCAGGGCGCAAAATACAATTTTGCCAGTGACGGATCTCTGGTAGTTGGTTCCGGCACCATGGGAATCGATGTGTCCAAGTGGAATGGAAAAATTGACTGGAACGCCGTGAAGAATTCCGGTGTCAGCTATGTGATCATCCGTGTGGGTTATCGCGGTTCCTCTCAGGGAGCACTGATCGATGACCCTACCTTCAAGACCAACATCAAGGGAGCTACGGCAGCAGGACTGAAAGTGGGTGTATACTTCACCCAGGCAGTGGATGAGGTCGAGGCAGTACAGGAAGCCTCCATGGTACTGGACCGTATCAGCGGTTACAAGATTTCCTATCCGGTATTCCTGGATGTGGAAGGAAGCGGCGGAAGAGGTGATAAGATCGATTCCGCTACCAGAACGGCAGTATGTAAGGCATTCTGCAATACCATTCAGAATGCAGGATACACCGCAGGTGTGTATGCTAACAAGACCTGGCTCAGCCAGAAGATGGATGCAAGTGCACTGAGTGGCTACAAGATCGGCTGGCCCAGTATGCAGCAGCACCCACCTACACCGGACGCTATGATGCGTGGCAATACAAATCCACAGGAAAAGTCAGCGGCATCAGCGGCAATGTGGATCTGAACCTCAGCTACCTGGGATATTAACATCAGCAATGACCAGCCGGTGAGACTGCTTGCAGGCGGAACCGGCTGGCCATTAGCTGATGAAACACATGAGCATGTAGGACGATAGTCCGGAATGCGAATGGTGTGTCACGGATCCGAGAGCACGAAGTGCGGAGGAGCCGTGTTGATATCCTGCTTGTTTTATGGTAAAATACCCCTATCTATAACAAAATGTGCGCTGTGCGCAGAACGGAGAAAAAATGAGAACTTATCTGGTAACAGGAGGGGCCGGTTTTATCGGTTCCAACTATATTCATTACATGTTTAAAAAATACGATAATGAAATCCGTATCATCAACGTGGATGCACTGACCTATGCAGGGAATCTTGAGAATCTCAAGGACGTGGAGAAACGTGAGAACTACACCTTTGTCAAGGCTAATATCTGCGACAAGGATGCCATCAGCAAAATTTTCGCAGAGAATGATATCGACCGTGTGGTACATTTTGCGGCAGAAAGCCATGTAGACAGAAGTATCCGCAACCCGGAGATCTTCGTACAGACCAATGTCCTGGGTACTGCAGTGATGCTGAACTGTGCCAAGGCAGCCTGGGAGCTTCCCGATGGCAGCTTCAAAGAAGGCAAGAAGTTCCTGCATGTATCTACAGATGAGGTCTACGGATCTCTTCCAGATGATGACAATGCATTCTTCTATGAGACCACTCCGTATGATCCCCACAGCCCTTACTCCGCAAGTAAGGCAAGCTCGGACATGCTGGTGAAGGCATATATGGATACCTATCATTTCCCTGCCAACATTACCAACTGCTCCAACAATTACGGTCCTTTCCAGTTCCCTGAGAAGCTGATCCCTCTAATCATCAATAATGCATTGCATGGCAAAAAGCTTCCGGTCTACGGTGACGGTAAGAACGTCCGTGACTGGCTGTATGTGGAAGACCATGCTAAGGCTATCGATATGGTACAGGAACAGGGAAGACTGTTCGAAACCTACAATGTGGGCGGACATAATGAGAAGCAGAATATCGAGATCATCCACATTATCATTGAGACTCTGCAGGAGATGCTTCCGGATTCCGATCCCGCAAGGCACATATTAACAACGACCTGACAACTTACGTGGAGGATCGTAAGGGACATGACAGAAGATATGCCATTGCACCGGACAAGATCGAGGCAGAGATCGGCTGGTATCGAGACCATGTTCAAGGAAGGCATCCGCAAGACCATCGCCTGGTACTTCGAGCATGAAGACTGGATGAATAATGTGACCAGCGGTGATTACCAGAAGTACTACAATGAGATGTACGAAGAAAAGTAAAGAATACCTGTTAAATGGGAACGATGAACGTCGTTCCCATTCGGTATTAAAAACAAGTAAAAAGAAGCCCGAAAAGGGCGGATCGGAGGACGAAATGAAAGGAATTATACTGGCGGGAGGTTCCGGAACCAGACTGTATCCCCTGACAAAAGCGATTTCCAAGCAGATCATGCCGGTGTACGATAAACCCATGATCTATTATCCCCGTCAACACTGATGCTGGCAGATATCAGAGAGGTATTGATCATCTCCACCCCAAGAGACCTTCCGGTATTTCAGGAATTGCTGGGAGACGGCAGCCAGCTGGGCATGCACCTGGAATATGCGGTGCAGGATCAGCCCCGCGGGCTGGCAGATGCCTTTATCATCGGTGCGGATTTCATCGGTAATGACAGAGTGGCACTGGTACTGGGAGATAATATTTTCTACGGACAGAGCTTTTCCGCAGTATTGCGCAGAGTAGCTGCCAGAGAAAGGGCGCAACTATTTTCGGCTATTATGTGCGTGATCCCAGAGAATACGGTGTAGTGGAATTTGATGAGAACGGCAAGGCACTTTCCATCGAGGAGAAGCCGGAGCATCCCAAGAGCAATTATGCGGTTCCCGGACTGTATTTCTATGACAATGATGTAGTGGAGATCGCCAAGAATGTAAAACCCTCTGCAAGAGGAGAGATCGAGATCACCAGCATCAACAACGAGTACCTGAACAGAGGCAGTTTACAGGTAGAGACACTGGGAAGAGGCTTTGCATGGCTGGATACCGGCAATCATGATGCCCTTCTGGATGCGGCAGATTTTGTGGCGGCTTTCCAGAAGAGACAGGGTCTGTACATTTCCTGTATTGAAGAGATCGCTTTCAAGCGAGGATTCATTGACAAAGAGCAGCTGCTTGCTCTGGCAGAGCCGTTGCTTAAGACGAACTACGGAAAATATCTGGTAGAGGTAGCAAATGGACTCTAAGCTGCGGAAAATGGCGATTCTGGCCTCCATGGCGGTGATTCTGCTGGTGGCACTGTTGGTCATGTATGTCAACAGGGAGCAGTTTGCGGCAGCTCCCGGACAGCCGGCATCCGGCACTCAGCATGCCGGAGCGGGTGACAGTGCATCTCCGGCGGAAAATGGCGATCAGGCAGAAGAGACGGTCTCACCGGATGGTCGATCGGCAACGATCTGAAGGCATTTTAAAAGATAATACGTTTTTGATCAGTAAGTAAATCCAATTCTGGAAGCTGCAAAGGATAACAGCAACCGTCTATCTCTGGTAGCCACCTCCATAGAAAAGGATCTGCGGATCCAGATCGTGGACAACGAAGGAAGTCCGGTGACCGGGGAGAGCTTCTACGTACGACTGGACGGATTGGGAGATTACAAGGATCTGGATCAGGACGGTATCATTTACATTGGAGATCTGGATTCCGGAGACTATTATATTGAGCTCCTTCCCATTGAGGGATATAAGGTTCCGGTCAGTGAGACAAGAGTTCACGTCAAGGATAAAGTGGAGTATCTGGCCATTGACGATATTTCCCTGTTGATCAAGACGGAGGATGAAGTGGATGCAGAAGCCGAGGACAGCGCCGTGGCAGATGCTCTGGCAGATGCGGACAAGACAGAGATCCAGAAGCTGCAGACCACGTCCGGTAATGCAAAGGTCGGTATCGATGTCTCCAAATGGAACAAGGAGATCGACTGGGATAAGGTGAAAAATGCAGGAGTGCAGTTTGCCATTATCCGTGCCGGATACCGCGGTTCGGTAACCGGAAGCCTGGTGGAAGATCCCATGTTCGTGACGAACATGAAGGGTGCACAGGCCGCAGGAATTCCGGTGGGCGTATACTTTTTCACCCAGGCTGTGGATGAGAAGGAAGCTGTGGAAGAGGCTTCCGCGGTGATCGAACTGATCCGGGATTACCGGCTGAACTATCCGGTATTTATCGATACCGAAGGTGCGGGCGGTAACGGCCGTGCGGACAGTCTGGATGCGGAGACCAGAACACTGGTATGTGAAGCGTTCTGCAGGACCATAGAAAATGCCGGATACACGGCGGGTGTCTATGCCAGCCGTAACTGGTACAAAAATAATCTGCAGACAGCAAGACTGGAAAACTATCATATCTGGCTGGCAGAGTATCGCAGTGTTCCGTTATATCAGGGATATTATAAGACCTGGCAGTATACCTCCAAGGGAAAAGTGGACGGCATCGAAGGTCGTGTGGACATGAATATCACCTACGAATAGTCAATAAAAATAAAGAGTGAGGACGAAATAAATGGGTAAAATAACAGTAGAAACCTGTGAAATTGAAGGATTAAAGATCATTACTCCTACGGTATTCGGAGATGCCAGAGGATATTTTATGGAGACTTACAATTATAACGATTTCAAGGCTGCGGGAATTCCTGAGGTGTTCGTACAGGACAATCAGTCCGCTTCCAAGAAGGGTGTATTGCGTGGACTGCATTTCCAGAAACATTTTCCTCAGGACAAGCTGGTGCGCGATCCGCGGAGAAGTCTATGACGTGGCAGTGATCTGCGGGAAGGCTCCAGGACTTTCGGCCAGTGGTACGGAGTGCTTTTGTCTGAAGAGAACAAGAAGCAGTTCTTTATCCCGAAGAATTTTGCACATGGTTTTCTGGTACTGTCGGATTATGCGGAATTCTGCTATAAATGTACGGATTTTATCATCCCGATGCTGAGGGCGGTATTGCCTACAATACACCGGATATCGGTGTAAAATGGCCGATTCCCGAAGGTATGGAACTGACGCTTTCCGAGAAGGATACCAAGTGGGGCACACTGGAACAGTACGTGAAGGAAAAAGAGAATGAAGGTAAGTAAGAAAACGGGTATTACCCTGTTTGTGACAGCGGCAGTGATCATGGCGGTGCTCATTGTATTCCATAAGAATCCGGGACCTGCGGCAGATCCGGGACAGGAACTGGCCAAGATCATTTCCTGCGTAGTGATCGCGGCGGCATGCGCTGCGTTTATTCACTGGTATGATAAATTCACCGGACTGTTGGTGGAACTGTTCCAGAACCGTCATCTGGTCTGGAAACTGGCCAAAATGATTTAAAAAAGATATGCGGGATCTTATCTGGGTGCGGTATGGGCCATGGCGCAGCCGGTGGTCACGGTGGCTATGTATTACATTGTTTTTGATAAGATCATGGGTAATACGAGTACTCTGCGGGAGGGTGTGGAAGTACCCTTCGTATTGTTCCTGACGGCGGGACTGGTGCCCTGGTTCTATTTCAGTGAGGCATTGAACAATGGGACAAATGCACTGCTGGAATATAATTATATGGTGAAAAGGTAGTATTCAAGATCAGTATCCTGCCTATCATCAAGATCATTGCAGCCACCTTTATTCATGTATTTTGTGTGTCTGTTGTCGATCGTGGCCGCTATCTACGGATATTATCCTACCATATATACTACACAGATCATTTATTATAGTTTCTGCCTGTTTGTTTTCGTACTGGCGCTAAGCTACACGACCTGTGCAGTAGTAGTATTTTTCCGGGATCTGTCTCAGATCATCAGTATCGGATTGCAGATCGGCATGTGGGCCACTCCTATTTTGTGGAATCTGGATTCCCTGTCCGGCAATTGGATCACGATTCTGAAGCTGAATCCGCTGGTGTATATTGTAAACGGTTATCGAAGTGCTATTTATGAGAAGGAATGGTTTTCCAGGATTTCTTTCCACCATGTATTTCTGGATCGTAACGGTAGTACTGTTCGGGTTGGGAGCCGTTATTTTCAAACGATTGAAGGTACATTTCGCAGACGTGCTATAATACGAATGATTGTTACGATTTCGAGAGTTCGAAGAACGGGGAAATCGTATTATAAACAAAAAGAGCATAGCGAAACTTTTATAGATGAAGAACCTTGTGGGGAGGATCTACATTACAAAACTGTTGTGGGAAAACAGAAAGGGTGAAAGTAATTGAAGGGTGCTCGTGAAAATTTAGAAAATTTTGGTTATGGAAGCCGGAAAGATCCTGCTGGCCGTGGATGCTGCGGACTGCTGCTGTTGACGCTGATTCCATTGTTTCGTCTGACAGTCTATGCGGTTCCGTATTATGATGATTACAATTTCGGAAGATTTGCCAGAGCTGCCATGGAGCAGGAACAGTCAAAATGGGCTGCCATCTCCGGTGCACTGGATTGCTCCAGAACCCAGTGGTATGCGTGGCAGGGAACCTATTCTTCTATTTTCTTTATGGCATTGATGCCGGCAATCTGGGGAGAACAGTATTATTTCCTCGGTCCAGTGTTCATCCTGCTGCTATTGCTGGCGGGTACCATGACATTTACCCATGATCCTGCGGAAAGTACTGGGCATGGAAAAGTGGACCGGCCTGGCAGCACAGGCAGTGATTACAGTGGCAGTCTTTATGTTTATTTATTCCGCACAGAGTGGCTTCTACTGGTATAACGGCGGAGTTCATTACGTGGGAATGCACGGCTTTGGATTGTTGATGTTGTCTGTGGCAATCTGCCTGGAGAGAGCAGAAGGAAGAACTGCTACCGGGCTGCTATTTACGGCCTCGGTACTGCTTTCCATGATCACGGCCGGAAGCAATTTTGTCACGGCATTGCAGGGACTCTTATCGCTGTTGACGATTCTGTTTATAAGTGTGGTAGTGGAACACCGGAAAAAGGGACTGTGGCTGTTGCCTGCTACGCTGGTATACATTATAGGATTTGGGCTGAATGTAGCGGCACCGGGCAATTCCGTGCGGGCCCGCAGCTATGTCGGCTGGGGATACAGTCCCCTGGAGTCCATCGGCAGATCTTTTCTGGAAGGAGTAAAACATCTTCCAGAGTTTACGGGATCTATTGTTCTTATGGTAATGGTGATGCTGTTACCCCTGATCTGGCAGGCACTTAAGGAGACGGAGTATCGTTTCCGGTATCCGGGAGTCGTACTTCTGTGGTCCTTCTGCCTGTATGCCACCGGTTACACCCCAAGCCTGTATTCCCTCGGACATGCCGGATTGTCCAGAACTCTGAATGCGGTGAAGATCACATATTTATTGCTGTTGTTCCTGAACGAAATATACTGGTGTGGCTGGCTGCAGCAAAGACTGCAGAAGAAGGCATCAGGCAGCGCGGCAAGATGGCTGGCGAACTGGAACGGAGCCGCAGTGTGGTGGTTTTATGCGATTATGGGTCTGGAATTTATCATGATCTTTCAGGTGTCACCCAATCAGGCAGGACATTATTCGGCTTATGGGGCCTATTACTATGTGCATACCGGAGAAGCGTATAATTTCCATCAGGAATATCTGGAACGGGTGGAGAAGCTATTGGGAGATGAGGATGATGTACAGCTGCAACCTTATCACTACAAGCCCTGGTTTTTGTGCATGGGAGACCTCTCGGAGGATGAAAATAACGAGGCCAACCGTTCTCTGGCCATATGGTATGACAAAGACAGTGTAACGCTGATAAGCGAGGATTAAAATTGATGCAGGAAAAGAAAAAGCTGGCCATTGAAGTCGATAATGTCCAGAAGATCTAAACTATATGATAAGCCCTCAGATCGGATGAAGGAGGCTTTCGGCTTCGGAAAAAAGACGAAGCATAAGCTTCACTATGCCCTGAAGGGTGTGGACATGAAGATCATCAGGGAGAAACGGTGGGAATTATCGGAACCAACGGTTCCGGTAAATCCACGATCCTGAAGATCATCACCGGTGTATTGAATCCCACTTCGGGAAGAGTGCTGGTAAATGGCCGTATTTCCGCTCTGCTGGAGCTGGGTGCCGGATTCAATATGGAATATAACGGCATTGAAAATGTGTATCTGAACGGGACGATGATGGGATTTTCCGAGAAGGAGATCGAGGCAAAGCTTCCGGAGATCTTAATTTTTGCGGATATCGGAGATTACGTCTATCAGCCGGTGAAGACTTATTCCAGCGGTATGTTCGTGCGGCTGGCTTTTGCTGTGGCCATCAATATTGAGCCGGAGATGCGATCGTGGATGAGGCTCTGAGTGTCAGTGACGTATTTTTCCAGGCAAAATGTTATCATAAATTCGAAGAATTCAAGAAGATGGAGCAAGACCATTGTGTTCGTCAGTCATGATCGAGCAGTATCAGCAAATATTGTGACCGTGTATATCTGCTGAATCAGGGAAATATCCTGGGCGAAGGCAGTCCCAAGGCTATGATCGACACCTACAAGAGGGTATTGGTGGGACAGTATGACGGCCCGGAGAGTGTGGGAGAAGAGACTGCCAGTCTGCTGGATGATGAAGACCTGCAGAGAGCAGCTGCCCAAAAAGCAGATGAGAAGGGGACCGATGCTTCCCAGGCTTCCATGGAGGCCAAGGGGCAGAATCCCAATGCCCTGGAATACGGTACGAAGCAGGCACAGATTGAGGAATTTTACATTACGGATGACAGAGGGGTTCCCACCAATGCGATCCTGAAGGGCAGTATGTTTACCATCCATATGCGGGTTCGTTTTATGGATCATATTCCGGCCCCCATTTTTGCATTTTCTGTTAAAAACGTCATCGGTGTGGAGATCACCGGTACAAATACCATGATTGAAAAGGCTTTTCTGGACAGCGTGGAGCCGGGAGAGGTGAAAAATGTGACTTTTACCCAGAAGATGAACTTACAGGGTGGTGAGTATCTGCTGTCTCTGGGAGTGACCGGCTACAATCAGGATACCTTCGAGGTATATCACAGACTGTATGATGCCTTGAATATTACGGTGGTATCGGACAAGAACACCGTAGGATATTATGATATGGATTCCGAAACAAAAGTATGGGATGCGGAGGAGAAGTAAGGAATGACAGAGACCATCGGGAAGATCACACTGAATCTGGATAAATATCCCGGCGAGGATTATTATTGCGACGGCAGTGTGGAGGACGAGATCTTAGACATTGTAAAAAAATACAGTACGGTGGAATATGACAGGATCATTGCGGAGCGAAAGAGCTGGCCGATCCTGTATCATTTGTCTGCTCTCCGGGAAAATATCGTGGATTTCCTTCCCATACAGAAAACAGAGAAAGTGCTGGAAGTGGGCAGTGGATGCGGAGCCATCACGGGTGCACTGGCAAGAAAAGCCGGGGAAGTGACCTGTGTGGATCTCTCGAAGAAGCGCAGCCTGATCACGCCTACCGCCACAGCGATGTGAAAATGTGACGATGTGGGCAATTTCACGGATGTGGAACCGGAACTTCCGCAGACTATGACTATATCTGTCTGATCGGTGTTTTTGAGTACGGACAGGCTTACATAGGCGGCAAGACGCCTTACGAGGATTTCCTTAAGATCCTGCAGAAGCATCTGGCACCGGACGGCAGGATCGTGATTGCCATTGAGAACAAATACGGATTGAAATATTTTGCCGGATGCAAGGAAGATCATCTGGGCAGCTGGTTTTCCGGCATTGAAAATTATCCGGAGGGCGGTGTGGTACGCACGTTTTCCCGGAAAAAGCTGGAGCGCATTTTCGATGCCTGCGGTGTGGGAGAACGCAGTTTTTATTATCCGTATCCTGATTATAAATTTATGACCACAGTCTATTCCGATGCTTATCTTCCGGGACGTGGAGATCTGTCCAACAATCTGCGGAATTTTGACCGGGACAGAATGCTGTTGTTCGATGAGAAGAGTGCTTTTGACGGAATTGTGGAGGAAGGATTGTTTTCCGTTTTTTCCAATTCCTATATGGCGGTGATCGGAGCACCTCTGGATCTGAAATATGCCAGATATTCCAATGACCGTGCGGAAAGCTTCCGGATGCACCGAGATCCGGGACAGGGAAGGCTGTAAGACGGTCCGAAAATATCCGCTGACAAAAGAAGCGGAAGCCCATGTGCGTCATATGCCGGAGGCTTATGAAAAATTGAAGGAACGGTATGCGGGAAGCAGTCTGGATGTCAATGTCTGCCATCTGGGAGAAGAGAACGGCATACCTTATGCGGAATTTGAGTTCGTGCCGGGCAGACCGCTGTCGGAACTGATGGACGAATGCCTGGACAGACAGGATGTGGAGGGATTTCACAACCTGTTCGCAGAATATCTGGAGAGAGTGGGCTACGGGGAGGATGTGCCGGTGGCAGACTTTGATCTGATCTTTGCCAATATTCTGGTGGATGGTGACCACTGGACACTGATTGATTATGAATGGACTTTTGACCGTCCCATAGAGACCAGAGCTCTGGCCTTCCGGGCTGTATACTGTTATGTACTGGAAGATGAAAGACGTAATGCACTGGAACTGGATCGATTCTGGATCGTCTGGGCATCACGGAAAACGAAGCCAGACAGTACAGAGAGCAGGAGATGGAATTCCAGAAATATGTGACCGGACAGAAATTGTCCATGGGTGAGATCCGCAATCTCTTAGGCGGCGAAATTTATAAGCCCACGGAATGGATCGGGCGGTTCCGTCAGACGGAGGGAGAACTCAGGGTACGATCTATGAGGACAAGGGACAGGGATTTTCCGAAGAAAATTCCTATTTCCCGGAGAACGTCTATGCAGAGGAAAACAGGCGGAATTTATGGTGAATTTCGATGGAAATGTCCATTATTTACGGCTGGATCCGTGCGCCTGCGTGTGTAAAATCCGGGAGCTTACCATGAACGGACAGCCGGTTCCTGTGCAGGACAAAAAGATCGTTACCACCAATGGAAAAATCTTAAAGTCCGCAGACGGTGCGGAGCATCCCAGCGTGGTATTTCCCACGGAGGATCCGAATCTGACGATCCGGGTGGATGCATTGGACAGAAAGGCAGAGAACATCCTGAATGTGAAAATGGAGATCGTGCAGATTCCCCTTGCTGTGGCAAGTGACATGGCGGGAGCGGAGAAAAAATTTTTCTAAGGAGACAGGAAACTTGAGAATCGGAAGTCAGTAAAACAGATGCTTGTCAGACAACAGGATAAAAAGTATGAAGCAGAACTGGCAAAGCTGCGGGTGACCTACGCGCAATGGGCTGCGGAGCAGGAAAAAAAGATTGCGGAAACAGTGGTCACAGAGATCGGGGAAAGAGCCGGTCTTGCGGAATTCGTGATCTACAGGCAGCAGAAAGGACAGCTGGCGGAAAATGCTGTGGAGCGGATCAATGCGTATTTTGTGAAGCATCCGGAGGCAGAGATCGTCTATGGAGATGAAGATCTGCTGTCAGAGAACGGAGAGCGTGTGATCCCCTGGTTCAAGCCTTGCTGGGCTCCGGATACCTACCGGGCTTCTTCTATGTGGGAAGCGTCGTGGCAGTGCGGAGCAGACTGTTGCAGAAACTGGGGGAGCCCGGGGCTGTGACAGAAGGAGAGAGCACCGGCAGGGAAATAGTATTTTCGAAAGCGGAAGAGATCCGTCCCCTGATGGACCGGCTGTTTCTGGCGGCCGGTGGATTTGAGAGAGGCTGTCATACCATTGGACATCTGGAAGAAGTGCTGTTTCACGGCACTTTGGTACTGCGGGAATCGGACTGCAGGGACCGGCAGAAACCAGCCGGGATAAAGCGGAAGATGAGCAGAACCCCTGGGAAGAGTACCGGACGGCAGCGGAATCCGCAAAACTGTCCGTGGAACTGGCGGCCAAAGCGGCAGAGGAAGCCAGAGAACTGTTCGCCAGAGAGCTTAGGGTCTCTGTGATCATTCCTTCCAAAGATAATCCTTCCGTACTGGGAAAATGTCTGCGGTCGCTGACGCAACGCCCGGAGGGCAGTGTCCCGGTGGAAATCCTGCTGATAGATAACGGAAGTAACGAGGAAAACAGGAAAAAAACAGAACAGCTGGTGGAAGAAATCCGGACAGCCGGAACCCGATCCGGTATGTATATGAGCCTGCGGAGTTCAATTTTTCCACCATGTGTAATCGTGGCGCAGAACTGGCAGATGGCAAGCTGCTGCTGTTCTTAAATGATGATATTGAATTATGTGAGAATGACTGGCTGGATAAAATGGTGTCCAGAGCCTTGCAGCCTTATGTGGGCAGTGTGGGACTGAAACTTTATTATCCGGATTCCGTGAAGATCCAGCATGACGGCATTGTCAATCTGCCGGTGGGGCCGGTGCATAAGCTACAGTTTATGGAGGATGACAGAAGCTACTATTTTGGACGGAACCGTTTTACACAGGATTGTGTGGCCGTGACGGGAGCCTGTCTCCTGATCCGGACAGAGGTGTTCCGGGAGGCCGGAGGATTCCGGGAAGTGTTGCGGGTAGCCTATAATGATGTGGAACTGGGCTTCCGGCTTCTGGAAATGGGATACTACAATGTGGTGTGGAACGACCGCTTTGCCTATCACCATGAATCTCTCAGCCGGGGAAGCGATGAAAGTCCTGAGAAAATGCAGCGTCTGGTACAGGAGAGAACTGCTCTACCAGATGCATCCACAGTTCCGGGAGAGGATCCTTTACCCTAAGGGGCTGAACTGGAGGGACTGGACAGCCGTGTGGTTCCGGCATATCTGACAGATCGGAATGTTTTACAGGAGCCTTTCTGGAAAAGGGGACTTCCTGGCGGAGAGGAATTACAGAAGATCCGCAGGGATAACTGCCTGATGGCCAGAGTAGAGACAGCGGGACCGGAGCGGATCCAGGGATACAGTGTAATTCTGGGAGACGATAATGCCTGCTATGAAAAACATCTGTTGCTGATTCCCTGTGGGGAAACAGAAGGACAGGATGTGTGGTCCATGCAGTTGATGCCTGCCTACCGACAGGAACTGGAGGAAAATCTTCCGGATCAGAAAAATGTGGCATTGGGCGGCTTTTGTGTCCTCAGAGAAGGAGAACAACTGCCGGCGGGAAACTATACGATCGCTGTTCTTGTGGTGAATCGTGTCAGCAAGCTGAAACTTTGGAATACTACGGGAAAATATCTGACCGTAGAGCTTCCGGCAGCAAAAGAATAAAGCAGATGCATGATCCGCTAAAATGCGGTGAAAGCATCACGGAGGAGACATATGTCAGAGAGCAACACCGAGATCAATTATAAGGAAGCCTACGAGAGAGAGCATGAAAAATGTGCGGATCTGGCGGACAAGATCGTAGTACTGGAATCGGAGAAGGAAGATCTGCAGTTCAAACTGGACCGAATCAAGAAAAATAAATTCTGGAAGGCTACAGGACCTGCCAGAAGTGTGATCCATTTTGCCCAGAGACAGAAGGAACGGCTGTCTCATTGCGGTGGTCCCAAAGATATTCTGCGGAAGATCCGTAACAAGAGTCACCAGAAGAGCCTGATGGAATCCTACGGTACCGGAAGCTTTCCCGACGCGGAGCAGAGGAAGAAAGAGGAAGAAACGGTATTCCCCTATATGCCGAAGATCAGTATTCTCGTGCCGTTGTGGAATAACAAGAGAGAGTTCCAGATACAGATGCTGGACTGCGTCATGAACCAGACCTATCAGAACTGGGAACTGTGTCTGGCGGACGGTTCCGATGCGGAACATGCTTACATCGAAGAACTCTGCAAGGAGTACGCGGCGAAATCAGATGGCCGTATTGTATATAAGCACCTGGACCATAACGGAGGTATTTCCTACAACACCAATGAGTGTTACAAGCTGGCCACCGGAGACTATATCGGACTGTTCGATCAGGATGACATTCTGCATCCTTCCGTATTGTATGCCTATGTCAAGGAAATCAATGAACAGGGTGCGGATTATCTGTACTGTGATGAGACCACCTTCCAGGAGGACAATATTAATAAAATGCTGACCATGCATTTTAAGCCGGATTATGCACCGGATAATCTGCGGGCCAACAATTATATCTGTCATTTCAGCGTCTTTTCCAGAAAACTTCTGGAAGGCGAGGAACTGTTCCGTACGGCTTTTGACGGTGCGCAGGACCACGATATGATCCTGCGTCTGACGGACAGAGCACAAAAGATCGTACATGTGCCCAGACTGATGTATTACTGGAGAAGCCATGCGGGCAGTACCGCCGCCAGTATTGACGCAAAACCCTATGCCATCGAGGCGGCAAAGGGTGCCGTGGCGGATCATCTGAAAAAGCATGGATTCAAACATTTTCAGATCACCAGTACCAGAGCCTGTGCCACAATTTTCCGGATCCGCTATCAGATTCTGAGATCCGAAGATCTCCATCGCGATCGCCAACACATCACGTGGAAGATCTGAAGAGATGTATTACTTCTATTCAGAAGAACAGCACCTGGAGCAACTACGAGATCATCGTGGTGGAGAACAACAGCACCACACCGGAAATCCGGGATTACTATTCCCAGCTGCTGGGATTGTCCGGCAATGATTCCTACGCAGAGAGATGCAAGCTGCATACCGTCTGCGGTCATGACGGCGGGATTCTGCACAGCGAGGACGGCCGGATCTCTGTGGTGACCTATCATGGTGACTTTAATTATTCTGCTGTAAATAATCTGGGAGTATCCTATGCCACCGGAGATTATATCCTTTTGCTGAACAATGATACGGAAGTGATCACTGCCAACTGGATGGAAGAGATGCTGATGTATGCACAGCGGGAAGATGTGGGTGCCGTAGGTGCAAAGCTGTATTATGCGGACAAGACGATCCAGCATGCCGGTGTAGTCATTGGACTGGGGGCACATCGCACCGCAGGACATACCCATTATCGTATTCCGGTACAGAACCTCGGCTACATGGGACGCCTGTGTTATACCCAGAATGCCACGGCAGTGACCGGAGCATGTCTGTTGGTGAAAAAGAGTCTGTATGAGCAGGTGGGAGGACTGGACGAGAGCTTGATCTCTCTGAATGACGTGGATTTCTGCCTGAAACTGCGCAAACTGGGACTGCTGAATGTATGGACCCCTTTTGCGGAACTGTATCATTATGAATCTATTTCCAGAGGTCTGGATGATCAGGGAGAGAAGGCGGAGCGTTACAACAAAGAATCCGAGCATTTCCGTGAAAAATGGAAGGCAGAGCTGGAAGCAGGAGACCCCTATTACAACCCGAATTTCTCTCTGGATCGCAGTGACTATGCGCTGAGAGATCCGGTTAGCGGACGTTAAATTGCTCTTTTAGTAAAGGTAATCTATGGTAGAATAATGGCGGAGAGCGTTTACTGAAGAAAGATAAAGATAGCGATAAAACAGGAGGATAGGAAAATGAGTTATATGGACGAACTGAATTTCTGGTTGAATGATGATTATTTTGACCAGAAGACCAAGGATGAACTTCTGGCAATCCGCAACAACGAGGCAGAAGTGGAAGATCGTTTTTACAAGGAACTGGAATTCGGTACCGGCGGTTTACGTGGCGTGATCGGTGCAGGAACCAACCGCATGAACGTATATACCGTTCGTAAGGCAACTCAGGGTCTTGCTAATTATATCATTAAGCGCGGCACCCAGAGCAAGGGTGTGGCTATCGCATTTGACTCCCGCCGCATGTCTCCCGAGTTTTCCGATGAGGCAGCAAGATGTCTGGCAGCCAATGGCATCAAGGCATACATTTTTGAATCTTTAAGACCTACCCCGGAACTGTCCTTTGCCCTTCGTACGCTGGGATGTACCGCAGGTATCGTAGTGACTGCAAGCCACAACCCTCCTGAGTACAATGGCTACAAAGTATACTGGGAGGACGGCGCACAGGTAACCGCTCCTATCGATAAGGACATCATCACCGAAGTACAGGCCATCAAGGATTATCATACCGTGAAGACCATGAGCAGAGAAGATGCGGAAAAGCAGGCCTCTATCAGCGATCGGTAAAGAGATCGATGACAAGTACATGGCTGAGCTGAAGAAGCGATCATTCATCCCGATGTTATTCAGGAAATGGCTGATGACATCAAGATCGTATATACTCCGTTATGCGGTACCGGTAACAAGCCGGTAAGACGTATCCTGTCCGAGCTGGGATTTAAGCACGTCTATGTAGTTCCCGAACAGGAGAATCCGGATCCAAACTTCACCACACTGGATTACCCGAACCCTGAGGATCCCAAGGCATTTACATACGCACTGCGTCTGGCCAGGGAGAAGGATGCGGACATCGTTCTGGCAACCGATCCCGATGCAGACCGTCTGGGTGTGCCAAGGATACCAGGACCGGCGAGTATGTGGCATTTACCGGTAACATGTCCGGTATGCTGATCGCAGAATATATCCTGAGAGAGAAGACTGCTACCGGCACTATGCCCGAGAATCCCGCACTGGTAACCACCATCGTTACCACCAATATGACCAAGCCCATCACCGAAGCTTATGGTGTAAAGCTGATCGAAGTACTGACCGGCTTCAAGTTCATCGGTGAGCAGATCAAGTTCTTCGAGCAGACCGGCAGCAACAATTATGTATTCGGTCTGGAAGAGAGCTACGGCTGTCTGGCAGGTACTCATGCAAGAGATAAGGATGCAGTTGTAGCAGTTATGTGTCTGTGTGAAGTGGCGGCTTACTGCAAGAAGCACAACATGACTCTGTGGGATATGATGGTATCCATGTATGAGAAATACGGTTACTTCAAGGAGACCCAGTACACCATTACCATGAAGGGTATCGACGGTGCAAGACAGATCGCCGAGATCATGGATAAGCTTCGTAAGAATCCGCCCAAGGCATTCGGTGACCTGAAAGTGGAGAAATTCCGTGACTATCTGAACGATGTAGTCATCGACATGGAGAGCGGCGAGAAGAGCACTACCGGACTTCCCAAGTCTAATGTCCTGTATTTTGAGCTTCCCGACAATGCATGGTGCTGCGCCCGTCCTTCCGGAACCGAGCCCAAGATCAAGTTCTACATGGGTGTTAAAGGTAACAGCATAGAGGATGCACAGGCCAAGGTAGAGAAGCTGACCGAGGATGTAAAGGCTGTACTGTAACCACCATGAGCAAATAGCATGATGTCGGGGTCAAAAGCCCCCGACTTTGATGCCTACGGATTGTTCCGTGCTACGCACTCCCACAATTCTACCCAATATTCGCATATCGTGGGATTATCATCCCACTTTTATGCTCATATCGGGGGGTCCTAAGGTCTTTCACTCCACCTATGAGCAAGCTCATGTGGGCTTAGACCTTTGACCCTGGCATCATAGCATGCAGGTATGTTATTCAGGAAAGCTCTGGAAGAGCGATTTTGCGAATGGGGTTCTGAATAGTTAATGTTATTTTTAAGAGCGAATCGCCCGGGAAGGGCGATTTGCTCTTTTATAAAAGTGGAGGTATCCGTGGCAAAGCTGAACATAGCAAACCTTAAGAAAACTCTATATTATTTGCAACGCAACGGCCTGAGGGAAACCTGGATCTCTGTAAGGGAACGCCTGACAGAGACAGACCGCTATTTTTATGTGCCCTGTCCGGAAGAGGAACTGGAAAGGCAAAGTTGCAGAAAATGGGATAATCCGGTTACACTCAGCATTGTGGTGCCGTTGTACCGTACCCCGGAAATCTATCTGAACAGAATGATAACAAGCGTTATGCAACAGAGCTATCCTCACTGGGAACTGATTCTGGCGGATGCCACAGAGGATCACAGTGTGGAGACGTTGACAAATCAGGGATTCCTGACAGAACGGCTCCTGGAAAATGCGGAAACTATTGCAGCGGATGCAAGGATCCACTATATACACCTTACGGAAAATGCCGGAATTGCGGCGAATACCAATCAGGCATTACCCTATGCAAGGGGAGAATATATCGGCCTGCTGGATCATGATGATGTATTGACACCGGATGCTCTGTATGAGATGGCAGATGCTATTACCAAAGCAAATGACAGAGGTGTCAGAGTCGCATTCGCTTATTCGGATGAAGACAAATGCAACGGGGATGAGACAAAATATTACGATCCCAACCATAAAGAAGACTTTAATTACGATTTAATCCTGAGTAATAACTATATCTGCCATTTTCTGGTGATGGATGCAGATCTGATGAAGAAACTGGCATTCCGGCCAGAATGCGACGGTGCCCAGGACTATGATCTGGTGCTGCGGGCAGTGTCAGAGGTGCTGGCTGCAGATGGCCGCTCCGGGAGGAGAGAATTCTTCATATTCCCAGAGTGCTGTATCACTGGAGATGCCATGAAGCATCTACAGCAGCCAATCCCCACAGCAAGAAATATGCTTACGAAGCGGGGCTGCGTGCACTGCAGGATCATGCGGCAGAACGTGGGATCCCGGCAAAGGCAGAGGAGACCAGACATGTAGGATTTTATCGGTTACAATATACAGAGGTATTACAGGAGAGACCGGATGTGGCTGCCGTAGGTGGCAGAGTGCTGTCTGGGAAAAACCGCGGCAGGATCGCCGGCGGCAGAATGACTGCGGACGGAAAGGTGTTCTACGAGGGACTGCCGAAGGACTTTGGCGGTTATCTTCATCGGGCGGAGCTGTCCCAGGATGCAGAAGCGTTAGACCTTCGCTGCATCAGGATCCGGTCAGCTGACAGGGAATTGTTTGAAAAAATCGTGGGAGTGCCTTATACGGAAGTAGTAAGAGGTCCGAAACAACAGCCGGTATTTGACAGCTCCACACTGCCTGCCGGGGCAGATATCCGGCTTTTAAGTCTGCAATTATCGGAAGCATTACGAAAACGGGGAAGACTGCTGTATCTGCCGGAGTATCCGGAGAAATGGGAGAGACTATGAAGGAAGTAACCGTCGTTATACCCAATTACAACGGAATGAAATATTTACCGGAATGCATGGCTTCCCTGTGTCAGGGACAGGAAAATGCACCGGAATATGAAGTGCTGATCATAGACAATGGTTCTGCTGACGGGAGCGTGGAATATCTGGACAGCGAATGGTGTCACAAAAAAGAGGCACCGGCAGAAGAGGGGGGAAAACCGCAGGTGCGTCTGATTGCCCTGCCGGAGAACACCGGCTTCTGTCATGCGGTGAATCTGGGAATCCGGGAGGCACGAAGCTCCTATGTGATCCTGTTGAACAACGATACCAGAGTAGAAGCTGGATTTGTGAAAGGACTGTATGATGCCATTCGGAAGGATGAAAAGATCTTTTCCGTCAGCGCCAAAATGCTTATGTGGGATAAACCAGAGCTGCTGGATGATGCGGGAGACCGCTACTGCGTTCTGGGATGGGCATATTCCCGGGGAAAAGGCCGGCCTGCTGTGGATTATGACAAGAATGTCAGCATATTCTCAGCCTGTGGCGGAGCGGCAATTTACAGACGTCAGGTATTTGAGGAGATCGGCTATTTTGACGAAGCGCATTTTGCTTATCTGGAAGATCTGGATATCGGTTACCGTGCCCGGATCACGGCTATGAGAACCGGTACGAGCCGACGGCATCCGTTCTGCATTACGGCAGTGCTTCTACGGGATCCCGCTACAATTCCCGGAAAACGGAACTTTCTTCTTCCAATAATATCTATGTCATCGGCAAAAATATGCCGCTACTACAGTGGATCCTGAATCTGCCGTTCTTTTTGCTTGGATTTGGCATAAAATTTCTGTTTTTTTGTAAGAAGAGAATGGGAAAACTATATTTAAAGGGATTGGCCGAAGGGTGGAAACGTACCGTGGGTCCTGTGGGAAAGCAGGCAAAGGTGCACTTTCAATGGAGCCATCTATGGAATTATGTGAAGATTCAGTGGCAATTATACCTGAATGTTTTTCGAATTCTTATGAAATCTTAAGAAATTGCTTCATAAATTCTTAAGTTGAGAAAAAACCACCGTTATTGTAGAATGAAATCGTTGAAAAGAAGCTTTTCGGACTTAAAGATTGGGTGACCCGTATGATAAAAGACAACCAGAAAGTCTTTAACAGGCTTCTTGTGATAATAGATGCGCTGATCACGGCAGCATCTTTTGTCCTTGCCTATTATATCAAATTTTATATCTTAAATGACGGTCCGGGGATCGGTGTCCTGCCGGTGCAGGATTATTATATGCTGCTTCCCTTTATTGTACCCGGTTATATGTTCCTGTATTACCGGTGCAGTGTGTATTCCCCGAAGCGTACGGTTCGCCGCAGACATGAGATATACAGTATCCTGCAGGCGAATACCATTGGCCTGGCGGCTTTGATCATTATTTTGTATATGATCATCCGTGAGATCAATTTTTCACGATCCGTCATGGCAATTTTTTATGTCCTGAATGTTTTTCTGACTTCCGTATTCCGTATCATCATGCGCAAGGCATTGCGTTCCATACGGAAAAAAGGATACAATCTGAAGCATATTTTGCTGGTAGGTTATTCCCGGGCGGCGGAGGAATATATTGACAGAATCCTCAGCAATCCCCAATGGGGATATGTAGTGTGGTATTCTGGATGAGCACATCCCAGGCGGCACGACCTATAAGGAGTGAAAGTACTGGGAACGCTTGGTAATCTGGAATACATCCTTCCGGAGAACAAGCTGGATGAAATCGCAATCACACTTTCCCTGAAGGATTATGATTATCTGGAAGGTGTGGTGGATATCTGTGAGAAATCCGGGGTGCACACCAAATTCATTCCGGATTACAGCAGTCTGATCCCCAGCAGACCCTATACGGAGGATCTGATGGGATTACCGCGATCAATATCCGGTATGTACCGCTGACGAACACAGGCAATATGGTGATCAAGCGGGCAATGGATATCGTTGGTTCCATTTTCGGTATCATTATTACCTCACCGATCATGCTCATATCAGCAATTCTGGTAAAGCTGTCCAGCCCGGGACCGGTGATCTTTAAGCAGGAACGGGTAGGACTTCATAATAAGCCGTTTTATATGTACAAATTCCGCAGCATGGCAATGCAGACGGCGGCGGAAGAGAAAAAGGGATGGACGGTACGCAATGACCCCAGAGTCACCGGTATCGGTAAGGTTCTCAGACGTACCAGTATCGATGAACTTCCCCAGCTGTTCAATATCTTAAAAGGAGATATGAGTCTGGTCGGTCCCAGACCGGAAAGACCGCAGTTTGTGGAAAAGTTCAAGGAAGAGATTCCCCGTTACATGGTAAAACATCAGGTACGGCCGGGACTGACCGGATGGGCACAGGTGAATGGCTTGCGCGGTGATTCCTCCATCAAGAAGAGAATCGAATATGATATTTACTATATTGAGAACTGGACCATTGGATTTGATATCAAAATCATTCTTATGACGTTCTTTACAGGATTTATCAATAAAAATGCTTATTAGTACAAGGAGAAGACAAGATGGCAACAAATTCTAACAACAATGGCGGCAATGGTCAGAGACCTGCCGGAAGCGGAAGAAAACCTTCCGGAAGCGCACAGAGACCTACAGGACAGAGACCCGCCGGAAGCGGTCAGAGACCTGCCGGCAGTGGACAGAGAACCGGAGCTGCGAACGGACAGAAGAGAATGTCTGCCAAACAGCGTGCAGCCAAGAAGAGAAAAAAGGTTATCATCTTTGGCATAGAGATCGTAGTGATCCTGTTCATGGTAGCATTATTGTATCTGGTAATGACTCATACCAGCAATGAGGGCCCCAAGGTAACCGTTCTGGAGACAGAAGAACTTCAGATTCCCGAAGAGGTGCAGCAGGATGAAACTATGAAGGGCTATATGAACATTGCCCTGTTCGGTGTGGACGCCACCAAGGAAAGCCTGTTGTACAAGGGCAGCCGAAGCGATAGTATCATGATCGCCAGCATCAACATGGATACCGGTGATATCAAACTGGTCAGCGTATATCGTGATACGTACCTGAATACCGGTACGGATTCCTACCAGAAATGCAATGCCGCTTATTCCTATGGCGGAGCAGAGCAGGCGGTTAAGATGCTGAACATGAATCTGGATATGGATATTACGAACTTTGTGACCGTAGGCTATAAAGGACTGAGCGAAGTGATCGACGGTCTGGGCGGTATCTATATTGATGTGGACTCTGAGGAGATCAAGCATATCAACAACTATCAGATCGGTATTGCAGAAGTTTTGAAATGCGATTATACACCGGTAACTGAGACCGGTATGCAGCTGTTGAATGGTCTGCAGGCAACAGCTTACTGCCGTATCCGTTATACCGCTGGTAACGACTTTAAGCGTGCTGCCCGTCAGCGTGAAGTCATTCAGGCAATCGAAGATCAGGCAAAGAAAGCAGATTATGCAACATTGTCCAAGGTATTCAACAGTGCCATCGACGACATTTACACCAGTCTGGATTCCAAGGACATCCTGGATCTGCTGGGCAATATTTCAAATTATCGCATAGTGGACGAAGGAGGTTTCCCCGAAGAGACCATGCGTGACACCGGCAATATCGGTGCAAAGGGAAGCTGTGTTATTCCGGTAAATCTCGAAAGCAATGTAGTATGGCTGCATCAGTTCCTGTTTGATGATGCCAACTATTCCGTAACCAGCAACGTGAAGGAATACAGCAATAAGATTGAATCTGACACATCACCTTATATGAATAAGTAAGAAACAGTGTATAGAGTAAAGCAACAGGAATACAAGGGAGTCTTCCGGAATCTGCCGGGGCTCCTCTTGTGCATTACCCAGAAGGTTATAAGCCTTTTGGACAGTAGGAAAAGGCTTGTGCCGCAATAAGAGTTAAAGTATAATGAACCAGAGATTGGAAAAGTGAGGAGCGCTTTGACATGGAGATAGATGATCATTCCCCTGTATAAGCCGGAAAAGAATTATTTACATTATTGGATAAACTGGGCAGTCAGAGCGTACCGGTACATCAGGTGATTCTTCTGAATACGGAAGAAAAATATTTTGAACAGCTGATCTACGGAATCAGATTTCTGGAAACCTATCAGAATGTCAATGTATACCATGTATCCAAAAGAGAGTTCGATCATGGCGGTACGAGACGGATGGGAGTAAAAAAGTCTTCTGCGGATGTCTTCGTGATGATGACACAGGATGCCATGCCGAAAGATGACAGGTGATCGAAAACTGGTGGAACCCTGCAGGAAGTGGCGGTGGCCTATGCGAGACAGCTGCCCAGAGAGGATTCGACACCGGTGGAGAGCTATACCAGAGAATTTAACTATCCGGCAAAGTCCCGGATCAAATCGGCAGCAGACCTGGACAGCCTGGGGATCAAGACCTTTTTCTGCTCCAATGTCTGTGCGGCCTATCGCCGGGAGATCTATGAGGAACTGGGCGGGTTCGTCAGACATACGATATTTAATGAAGATATGATCTATGCGGCAAAGGCGGTGGAAGCAGGATACTCTGTGGCTTATGCGGCGGATGCGCAGGTGGTGCATTCTCATAATTATACCAACGGGCAGCAGTTTCACAGAAACTTTGACCTGGGAGTATCGCAGGCAGAGCATCCCGAGATTTTTGCAGCATATCCTTCGGAGTCCGAGGGAAAACGAATGGTGAAAGATGTGACGGTATATTTGCGCAGCAACCATATGTCTGCCGGATTGCCCCATTTTTATATGCAATGCGCCTGTAAATATGCAGGTTATTTACTGGGAAAGAACTATCGCAGGCTCCCGAAAAATGGGTACTTTGCTTTACTTCCAACAAGGAATACTGGAAACAGAACAGAAAGGATGTATGACTATGTGTGGTATTGTAGGTTATATTGGAACAGAACAGGCAGCACCGATCATTCTGGACGGTCTGTCCAAGTTGGAATACCGTGGATATGATTCCGCAGGTATGGCGATTTTTGACGGTGAGAAGATCAACACCAGAAAAGCAGTGGGAAGACTTAAGGTTCTGGAGAACCTGACCCACGGCGGAGAGAATATGAAAGGAACCTCCGGTATCGGACATACCCGTTGGGCAACTCACGGAGCTCCCAGCGATATCAATTCTCATCCGCATATGAACAATGCGGGAACCATTGCCGTGGTACACAACGGCATTATCGAGAACTATATTCCCCTGAAGAAAAAGATGCAGGATAAGGTATCAGTTCGTATCCGAGACTGATACCGAGGTATTGGCACATCTGTTAGACTATTATTACAAGGGAAATCCTCTGGACGCCATTACGAAGGTGCTTCATCGTGGGAGGCTCTTATGCGCTGGGGATCATGTTTGCAGATCAGCCGGATAAGATTTTTGCAGCCCGCAAGGACAGCCCGCTGATCGTAGGAAAGAGCGACAACGGCAGCTTTATCGCTTCCGATGTTCCTGCGATATTGAAATATACCAGAACCGTATATTATGTAGACAATCAGGAAGTTGTGGAATTACAGCAGGGTAGTCTGCGTTTCTTCTCCGTGGATGAGGAAGAGATCGAGAAGCAGCCGGTGACCATTGACTGGGATGCCAATGCGGCAGAAAAGGCTGGATATGAGCACTTCATGCTGAAAGAGATCTATGAGCAGCCGAAGACCATCAACGATACCATCTCTCCGAGAATCAAGGATAATGATATTGTGATCGAAGAGCTGAACATGAGTGATGAAGAGATCAAAGAGATCACGAAGATCCATATTGTGGCCTGCGGCTCCGCATATCATACCGGAGTTACCGCAAAATATGTGATCGAGGGTCTGGCAAGAATCCCGGTAGAAGTGGATGTGGACAGTGAATTCCGTTATCGTGATCCGATTCTTCAGAAGGGTAATATGGTCATTGTCATCAGCCAGTCCGGTGAGACGGCAGATACCTGGCAGCACTGAGAGTCCAGGGAAAGGGGCTTCAGGTACTGGGCATTGTCAATGTGGTGGAAGCTCCATTGCCAGAGAGGCAGACAGTGTTATGTATACCTGGGCAGGTCCGAGATCGCAGTGGCTACCACCAAGGCTTACAGTGCACAGCTAACTGCACTTTACATGTTGGCTATGAAATTCGCCAGGGTACGTGGTACTATCGATCAGGAGAAGTTCGCCGGTATGCTGACAGATTTAAGATGCCTGCCGGATCAGATTGAACTGCTTCTGGGACAGAAGGAGAAGATCCAGCATTTTGCCAACCGTTACGTGGGAGCAAGAGATATCTTCTTCATCGGACGCGGTATTGATTACGCGATTTCACTGGAAGGATCCTTGAAACTGAAGGAGATCTCCTATATTCATTCCGAGGCTTATGCAGCTGGAGAACTGAAGCATGGTACGATTTCTCCGATCGAAGATGGTACGCTGGTAGTGGCTTTGGCAACCCAGCCGGATCTGTTCCAGAAGACCATCAGTAATATGGTAGAAGTAAAAGCAAGAGGAGCCTTTGTTATGGCAGTCACCATTGAAGGCAACAAGGCCATTGAGAAAGCGTCGGATTATGTAATATACATCCCCGAGACCAATCCGTACTTTACCAATTCTCTGGCAATCATTCCTTTGCAGTTGTTCTCCTACTATGTGGCAGTGGGACGCGGCTGTGACGTGGATAAACCCAGAAACCTGGCAAAATCCGTTACTGTTGAGTAGAGTGTAATAACTTACCCATAGAGAGACTGCTTGCAGGCAGAACAGACTCTCTGTTTTTTCAGGATTCATAATTGCTTCAGAAAGTTATCACAATTCGGACACAATTGACGGATATACTGTGTTCATAAGGTGAGAGGAAGAAATGAAACAGGTAATGGTAAAAAGAGTTTCTCACTTGCAACAGGATAGGAGGAAGCAATATGTACGAGAATGATAATTTTTCCGGTTACGGAACCGGCAATGAAAATACAACCGGTACATTCAGTGGAGCGATCTGAATGAGACAAGAACAGAAAGCAGTTATGGCTATGAAAATCATAGTACTACCCAGAGTGCAGCAGGAAGCACGAATGGTTACACCACTTATCAGATGGGCGGAACCACAGGCAGCAACAATACGGAGCCTAAGAAACCCCAAAACATGGCGGTTACTTCCGGAAGGCAATGGTAAGTGTCAGCCTGGGATTGTTCTTTGGACTGTTCGCAGGAATCGGTTTCTATGCAGTACAGCAGGGAACCGGGATGTTTACGACCAGCACAGATACCGCAGTGGTAGATGAGATCACTTCTGAGGCAACGACAGAAAGTACCCAGAGTGCACAGCTGGCTACCAATGTTACTTATGTAGAGTCCGATGTATCCAATGTGGTAGAAAAAGTAATGCCTGCCATGGTATCCATCGTAAATAACTTTACCGAGACAGCCAATGTCTTCGGACAGCAGTATACACAGGAAGAAGCAGCCAGCGGTTCAGGTATCATTGTAGGTAAGACCGATGATGAACTGCTGATCGTATCCAATAATCATGTAGTAGAGAGTGCAGATACTCTGACCGTTACTTTATCGATGGCAGTGAAGCACAGGCACAGGTCAAAGGACTGGATTCCGATATGGATCTGGCATTGATCGCAGTATCTTTAAATGATCTGAGTGATGATACCAAGAATGCCATTACAGTAGCAACACTTGGCAGCAGTGATGATCTGAAGCTTGGTGAGCCGGTCATCGCTATTGGTAATGCCCTTGGCTATGGTCAGTCTGTTACCAACGGTATTGTAAGTGCCCTGAATCGTGAGATCACTCTGGAGAACGGCTCTACCGGTCTGGAGAACGGCTCTACCGGTACTTTCATCCAGACCAACGCAGCCATCAACCCCGGTAACCTGGCGGTGCACTGCTGAACATGAATGGTGAGGTTATCGGTATCAACTCCAACAAGATCGGTGGTACTGCCGTAGAAGGTATGGGATATGCTATCCCGATTACTTCGGCAAGTCCTATCATTGCAGATCTTATGGAGCGTCAGACCAGAACCAAGGTAGCTGAGGATGAAGTCGGTTACATCGGCATCTCCCTGCGGGAAGTAACTTCCCAGATCTCCCAGATGTACAACATGCCGGAAGGTATCTATGTAGTATCTGTAGAGGAAGGCAGCGCAGCAGCCAATGCCGGTATCATGAAAGGTGATATCATTACCAAATTTGACGGCAGCAGTATCTCTTCTTACTCTGATCTGCAGAAAACGTTACAGTATTATGCGGTCGGTGATTCCGTAACCGTAACGGTACAGAGACCTCAGAACGGTGAATATGTATCCATCGAGCTGAATCTGACACTGGGCAGCAGACCTGCAAGCCAGAAATAAAGAAATAACAGGTAAATAAAAGGAAATGGAAAGAGACCCGGGCGAGACATATGGTTTTGCCCGGGTCTTGTAATATTTACCAAAATATGAATAGTTATAAATGGTTTAGAAAAACTTAACTTGTGCCCCGCTACTTCATTGAGTATAATAAGCGTAGGCAATGAGAAGTGTCAGACACGGGTATTATGCAATATGACTGCTTGCAGGCATTATTGCGTAATGGCCGGGGATGATAGGGCGAAGCCCGTATATCGAGGGAACACGAAGTGTTGCCGAGATACACTGCGAAGATGCTTTGGAGCCGGGGATGATAGGGCGAAGCCCGGATATCGAGGGAACACGAAGTGTTACCGAGATACACTGCGGAATAGTGGTAGGAAACAAAGAGGAGAATAACATGACAGATAATTATAATGATGATTATAGAGAAGTGATCCCTAAGGAGGAAAAAACAGAGACCGATGTGAGTGAAACTCAGGATAACGAAAAAAATAACGGAAACACACAGGTGGCGGATACTGCAAAAGAAAATTCCACCGAAAAAAAGTCAGAGGACAAAAAGGACAGCAGCGAATACGAAGATGTCTGCTTTATCTGCCGCAGACCGGAGAGCAAAGCCGGCAGAATGTCTGCTGCCCAACCATATCTGCATCTGCGATGATTGCATGCACAAGACCATGGAGACTGTGAGCCAGTTCGATTATCAGGGAATGTTGAACAATCCCAATGATTTCAACCAGTTTAACGGACAGAACGGATTCCCCAACATCAGTTTTGTGAATCTGGCGATCTTCAGGGAGACGGCGGTATTCCCAACAAGCAGAAACTCAAGAAGAAAAAGGCGGAAGGTCCCAAACCTGTATTCAATATCAAGGACATTCCGGCACCTCATAAGATCAAGGCCAGTCTGGATGAATACGTGGTAGGACAGGAAAAAGCCAAGAAGGTCATCTCCGTAGCAGTATACAACCATTACAAGAGAGTGGCCACTGACACTATGGATGAGATTGAGATCGAAAAGTCCAACATCCTCACGATCGGCCCCACCGGTTCCGGTAAGACCTATCTGGTAAAGACGCTGGCAAAACTTCTGGATGTGCCTCTGGCTATTGCTGATGCCACCTCTCTGACTGAGGCCGGTTATATCGGTGATGATATCGAGAGCGTGGTATCCAAATTGCTGGCAGCGGCGGGCAATGACGTAGAAAAGGCGGAAAAAGGTATCATCTTCATTGATGAGATCGACAAGATCGCCAAGAAGAAAACACCAACTCCCGGATGTCAGCGGAGAGAGTGTACAGCAGGGTATGTTGAAGCTCTGGAAGGTGCGGAAGTGGAGGTGCCGGTAGGTGCCAACAGCAAAAATGCCATGGTACCTCTGGCAACGGTGAACACCCGCAATATCCTGTTTATCTGCGGTGGTGCATTCCCGGATCTGACGAGATCATCAAGGAGCGCCTGACCAAGACCGCATCCATCGGTTTCAACTCAGAACTGAAGGATAAATACGATAAAGATACCGATATTTTATCCAAGGTGACTGTGGAGGATATCCGCAAGTTTGGTATGATTCCGAATTTATCGGTCGTCTGCCGATCATTTGTACTTTACAGGGATTGTCAAAGGATATGCTGGTGAAGATCCTGAAAGAGCCGAAGAATGCGATTCTTAAGCAGTACCAGAAGCTGTTGGAGCTGGATGAGGTAAAACTGGAGTTCACAGACGATGCCCTGGATGCCATTGCCGAGAAGGCAATGAAGCGCGATACCGGTGCCAGAGCTCTGCGCTCCATCATCGAGGACTTCATGCTGGATATCATGTATGAGATCCCGAAGGATGATAACATCGGAAGGGTTACCATTACCAGAGAGTACATTGAAGGAACCGGCGGTCCCATCATCGACATCCGCAGCAATGAAATTCTGGAACAGGTGGAGAACCTGAAGCAGATTCCGGTGGAAGAGAAATAAATTGAGAGTTAGTGAAATACATTGGCAAAATCCACGAACTCCCGGAGCATGCGATACACATGTCTCGATGTAAGGTCTCCAGATGTGAATTTTCTACGAAAAGTGATGAGTGGTTCTCGTCATGACGGGGCCGCCTACAGTCGACATCCATGTCGACAATCGGCTGACGCGGACATCGTGTCCGCTTTCCCCCTGTCTTTCAGCACTTTCTCTAGAAAATATCAACATCCTCCGACAAACATCTTCGACATGGCACCGCATACTCCGGGAGTTCTGCGTTTTGAAAGTTTCAAAACCAGTAGCCCCGGCTGGGTATAAGAATAAGCAGTGCCGTAAGCAGACGTCGGTACCATAGCGTCTCAAGGGACGCATTGCGGTCGTATTATGACCGCTTATGTACCGCTACGCTCTGCGACAGGAGCGCATCGTACTAAATAAAGTACGAGCGTGCCGCGTTCTTATACCCGCCAAGGGCTACGGATTATTTCACTAACTCTCAATTTACAAAACATTTAAAAACAGTATTGACTTTTTCCAGGCATATGGTAATATTAACATATGAACAGTGGCTCATATGAACGAATATTAAAACTAAATGCAAATCATTAGCATCTAAAAATCAGGAAACGCTAATGGAGAAAGAGGAGGATATTACCATGAAGAAAACTTACAAGATCGAAGTAGATTGTGCAGCATGTGCTCTGAAGATGGAGGATGCGGCGAAGAAGGTAGAAGGCGTTACCGATGCAACTGTTAGCTTCATGACCCAGAAGATGAAAGTAGAATTCGCTGACGGCAGCGATGAGAAGACTGTTATGGAGAACGTAGTAAAGCCTGCAAGAGAGTAGAGGACGATTGCGAGATTTATTTATAGGTTGACTTCTGAAAGGAGAGCAGATTCTCTTTACCGGGAGACTTGATAGTTCTGTAGGAAAGTAAGGAGGATTCCTATGACGAAGAAACAGAAAAAAGTGTTGATCCGCATTATTGTAGCGGCAATCTTATTAGTTATTTTGCATTTTGTACCTCTGGAAGGGATCTGGCTGGGACTGCTGTACCTGATTCCCTATGCGGTGATCGGCTATGATATTCTCAGAAAAGCCGTTCTGGGCATTATGCACGGTGAAGTGTTTGATGAGAATTTCCTGATGGCGGTAGCTACCGTAGGTGCCATGGGACTGGGAGAGTATTCCGAAGGCGTGGCCGTTATGCTGTTCTACCGAGATCGGTGAACTGTTCCAGGCGGTAGCTGTGGGCAAGAGCCGTCAGAACATCAGCGCCCTGATGGATATCCGCCCGGATTATGCCAACATTGAGGCAGAGGACGGCAGCTTAGAGCAGGTAGATCCCGATGATGTAGAGATCGGAACCGTGATCGTGGTACGTCCCGGTGAAAAGGTTCCTATCGATGGTGTGGTAGTGGAAGGTACATCCACACTGAATACCAGTGCCCTGACCGGTGAAAGCGTTCCCAGAGAGATCACAGTGGATCAGGATGTGATCAGCGGCTGTGTGAACCTGACTGGATTACTTAAGATCCGTACCACCAAGGAATTTGGAGAATCCACCGTATCCAAAATTCTGGATCTGGTAGAGAATTCCAGTATGAAGAAGTCAAAGTCTGAGAACTTTATTACGAAGTTCGCAAGATATTATACCCCGGCAGTCTGCTACAGTGCTCTGGCACTGGCCATCCTGCCTCCTGTGATCAACCTGATCATGGGCAATCCGGCAGCCTGGAGTACGTGGATCATTCGTGCCCTGACTTTCCTGGTAATCAGCTGCCCTTGTGCACTGGTCATTTCCATTCCCCTTTCTTTCTTCGGAGGAATCGGAGCAGCAAGTGCCTGTGGTATTCTGGTGAAGGGGTCCAATTATCTGGAAGCGCTGTCTGAGACCAAATATGTGGTATTTGACAAGACCGGTACCCTGACCAAGGGTGTATTCGATGTGACGGGTATTTACCCCGGCAGGGATTTCACAGAGGATGAACTGCTTGAGTATGCTGCATATGCGGAGAGCTATTCCAGCCATCCCATCAGCAAGAGTCTGAAGAACGCTTATGGAAAAGAACTGGATGCCTCTAACGTCAGTGATGTGGAGGAGATCAGCGGACATGGTGTAACTGCCAAAGTGAACGGCAGACAGGTGGCAGCCGGCAATGCAAAGCTGATGAAGAGCCTGAACCTGGCTTATACGGAAAATACCGGTGTAGGTACAGTGGTTCATGTGGCGGTAGACGGTAACTATGCCGGATACATCCTGATCTCTGATGTGATCAAGGATGGTGCGAAGGAAGCCATTGCATCTCTGAAGAATTCCGGTGTGAAGAAATGCGTTATGCTGACCGGTGACAGCAAAACAGTTGCAGAACATGTGGCCGGTGAGTTAAAATTGGATGAGGTACACAGTGAACTGCTTCCCGCAGACAAGGTAAGCTGCGTGGAGAAGCTGTTGCAGGACAAGAGCGATAAGGAAAAACTGGCATTCGTGGGTGACGGTATCAACGATGCACCGGTACTTTCCGTGCGGATATCGGTATCGCCATGGGAGCCCTTGGCTCAGATGCGGCCATTGAGGCAGCGGATGTGGTTCTGATGGATGACAATCCTGCCAAGATCGCTCTGGCTATGCGGATTTCCTGAAATGTCTGCGCATCGTTTACTAGAACATCGTATTTGCGCTGGCAGTTAAGGCCATCTGCCTGATCCTGGGTGCGCTGGGTATCGACAACATGTGGGTTGCTATCTTCGCAGACGTAGGAGTTATGGTACTGGCTGTGCTCAATGCCATCAGATGCCTGCGCATTAAAAACAATTAACCGGATGCAGGCAAAATATGCCTGCGTCATGAGATCACCGGTATTCCGGGAGAACAGGTGGACATGCAGACTTTTTTTTTATTTACAGCACTGTGCAGGAACGAACAATTTCTGCACAGTGTGATGGAAAAATATCATTATGATCCGGAAGAATACCCCAATCTGAAGAGTCTGGCAGGTGAGATGATCCTCTGCCTGGAGACAGAAGCGGGATGGCAGGACAGAGAAATCCAAGAGACTTTTCCCGGGAGGGATCAGTCTTTTTTGGCTGTAGGTATTACTCTGGGAAAAGGGATCGATGAACTGCAGGAAAAGTATTTGCAGAACGGATTTCTGACAGAGAGTTATATGATCGAAGTACTGTCCAGTGAATTATTATTAGAAAGCTACCGGGCTTATACAGAGTGGGTGGTTGTGCATCGGAATCTGCATGTTGCCAGACTGCATTTTTTAGGTGGGGAGATTTCTGAGACTTCAGAACAAAAAATAAGCAGTCTGCTGCGGCTGGCGAACCTTCCATGCTTCTGCAGGAGCTTGCATTGCCGGTTACCTGTAATGCAGCGTATTGTATGATCCCGAAAAAAAGTGTGGTATTTTATGCGGAGTTGACGAAGGATCCTTTTACCAAATGTGCCGGAATCTGTCTGGGGTGCGGCAGGAGAGAATGCCCGAACCGCATGGAGGAAAAGGAGAATTTCCCTCTGCGGTTTGCGGACATGACGGACCGTCCGCTGTCCTATGGGTATGCCAGAATTTTTTCCAAAGCGGATGTAAAATAGGCTTATAGCGTACAAATCGGCAGAAAGTATTGTCCGAAATATTAAAATTCTGATAAGATTTATCAGACGACTTGTAAGTATAGAAAGAATATGGTATGATGCAATCACTTTCAAAGAGGAAAGATATCGTGTGTACGGTGTCTTTCCTCTTTTTATGTATACAATGAGTCAAACACGGATTTGTGCCTGCACAGGAGGCTGTATTTGACGAAGATACATCATCAAGCGTTTTATTCGGTGATCAAGTAAAAGATTTGAGAAGAGAGGTGGCTTATGGAGGTATTTTTAGAGGTAACGGTACAGCATAAAAAATATCATGCGGGATTTATGGAAAGAATGCGACAGCAACCGGAAGTCACATCCTGCTATCAGGTAGAGGGGGAATATGATTTCCTCGTAAAAGCGGATGTGACCTCGGAAAAGGAACTGGAAAACTGGAGCGCGGCGTGCGTAAGATTAACGGTGTCTGCAGTGTGCAGCCGGTCTATGCCCTGCAGGAGATCATATAGTCATACCCGGAGCAGGGCATTGAAGGTCTCCTCTAAATTCAGCCTGCCGTAGCCCCATTCCCGGTTGGGGTAGTTCAGACCCTGTGTACGCACGGCACCGCGTATGAAATAACTGCGGATCTCCCGGCTTTCCGCCAGCCGGTTATTGCCTTCAATGACTGACCATTGGAAAACTGAGCCACAGCTCCGGCAGTGATAGCGGCAGCCATGCTGCTTCCCGTACGGCGTCCGTCAATGGTGGAGATATTGACTCCGGGAGCGGATAAGTCCGGACGGATCTGCCCGGTGCGCCCAAAGCCTCTGCCGGATTCTGCGTAAAAACTGTTGTTTTCCGCGTTGTAAGTAGAAACGCTCAGAACCTCCGGAGCCATCGAGGGCTCCGTCAGAGTCATGTCGGATCCGGATTGAGAAAATATACCGGAGTAGACAGAAATTCTGTGATAGGCAGCCACATGTGAAATTGCCGTTATATAAACTACCGGAAGCAGAGACATGAAAGGTCCAGATACCGGGGGTAGGATCCTGGATGCGTACAAGGATCAGTTCTTCACCGGAATTTTCTTCCACAAGAGCAGAGTCGATAGTGACTCTGCTTTTTTCGTAGATAAAGGAATAGGTCACGCTTTGCTGCAACCCAAGGCGCAGTTCGGGAATATTTTCCCCACCGGGAGTGCGGATGCTCAGATTAAAAGCATCCTGCAGAGCGCCCCAAAGCTCCAGCCAGAAACCGATACAGCCTTCACTGACCCGGATCTCCACATCCCGGGCGGTTCCCTCCGGTCTGGCTGCTTAACATGATAATGGTGTGAGGCGTTCCCTTCATTTCCCCCGCAGACGATGGCGGCACGGCTTCTGCGGACAGCAAGAGAAGAGAGATACCGTGACAGAGCGGAGCTTCCTGCGTGATCCTGATTCGTGCCCAACCCCAGACAGATGACTACCGGACGCTCGAAGAGCTGCACGAAGGATTCCGCGTATTTGATGCCCAGCATAATATCATTTTCCTGATAGGCGGGAACACCCTCGGGCACCAGATAAAAGCTTCGTAGATATTGCTTACATTCCTTGAGTTTTACCACAACGATGTCGGCACCCGGTGCAGCACCGATATAAGGATTGCCTTGTCGGACGACACTGCCGGCGGCGACGGCGAGGATACTGCCGTGTCCGTCTTCGTCCCGGGAGGGAACGATGGAATAAGGATCCTCGGAGCGCAGCGCCAGGTTAATATCCTCTCTGCGGTATTCAGAACCATATTTAAACCCCTCAGGTGGTATCCCGGTCTGAACCGTCTGATCCCAGATCGCCAGTATGCGGCTGTTGCCGTTCTCGTCCAGAAACACAGGATTTCGATAATCAATACCGGTATCAATAAACACAGGATCGCCCCGCCCGTGAGACTTAGGGGCGGACGCTGTACCTGAGTGATCCCACTGGCAATCAGACTTGCCGGATCGAAGGGAGCGGCACCGGGTGGCGTCTCACCGGAGGAGATAGCTGCATGAGCCCGTAAAGCTTCGGAATATTGTGATAGGGAAAAAATCAATTTTCGGATTGCGGATTCCCAGATTGCCCAGATACAAAATCAAAAAATCTTCTCCGATGCGTTCATAACAATTATTGTCATCTCCCAGAAATTCCGATGCGGAAAAGTCTGTGATAATGTCATAAGTGTCCTCTGACAGGATCATTTCTTTGCAGTCCATGGGCGGTGCTCCGAAGAATTCATTTTTATAATATATACAACAGGTGATCTCTCCGTGCATTTCCGCAGAACTGATCCGTGGCATAAGGGAAAAGCTGTATCACATAAAATATTGTGAATATCAGGAAAAGAAGGTAGAAATACCGGCAGGATGCGTACGATGTGGGAACAGTCTATTTTCACAAAAGTATGGGAATTCGGAAAAGATGGAGCGGCAATGGTGAAGAAGCATTATAAGAACGGGTTGATGCTGGGTGTTTTTTTGCTGGCAATGTTTTTCCTCGGGAGAAGCATCGGGGCCATTGCTTTCGGACTGCATCTTCAGCGGGAGATGAGCATCCGGAGACGGCAGGGAGTGCATTGGAGAATACTCAGGCACTGCTCTCCGCGGAGAACTGGGGACTGGGATTCGGCTCGGAAGGAACGCAGCCAGCGGTACAGCTTCCTCGGACAAATTAAAGGAATATAATGCCTATTATGTAGGAGATGCCGGGGAGAAAAAGATATATCTCACGTTTGATTGCGGATATGAAAATGGTAATACAAGCCAAATATTGGATGCATTGAAAAAACATGACGCACCGGCTGCTTTTTTCGTGGTAGGACATTTTCTGGAGTCGGCGCCGGAGATGGTGAAGCGCATGGTGGAGGAAGGACATACTGTGGGAAACCATACCTATCATCATTATGATATGTCGAAAATTTCTGATCCGGCGGTTTTCCGGAAGGAAATGGATGACGTGAGAACTCTTTTTCAGGAGACCACCGGCACGGAAATGGCCATGTATTACCGCCCTCCTCAGGAAAATACAGTGAGACCAATCTGCAGATGGCAAAGATGCAGGGTATTCCACCTTTTTTCTGGAGTCTGGCTTATGTAGACTGGAACGTGGATGCTCAGCCCAGCCACGGGAAGCTTTTCCCAGGCAGGATGCCCAGGCGGTGGTGCTGTTACATAATACCTCGAAGACCAATGGGGAGATTCTGGATGAACTTCTGACAAAATGGGAAGAAATGGGTTATACCTTCGGAAAATTGGAAGAACTGGTGCAGTAGGGTTTGACTGCACCATACCCTATAATAGAGGACAGAAAAATATACTGGAGGACAACCATGGAAAAGAACTGGTAGTTGTCATTGATTTTGGCGGTCAGTACAATCAGCTGGTCGCCAGAGAGAGTCAGAGAATGCAATGTCTATTGCGAGATTTATTCTTACAGAACCGAATTGAATAAAATCAAAGCGATGAATCCAAAGGGAATCATCCTGACCAGCAGCCCTGGCTGCTATGAACCAGTGCAGCTACCTGCTCCGAGGATCATTTAACTTAGGAATCCCTGTATTGGGACTCTGCTACGGCGCACAGCTGATGACCCATGTGCTGGGTGGTAAGGTAGAGCGTGCAGCCGTTCGGGAATACGGTAAGACTGAGGTGAAGGTAGACCGCAGTTCCAAGCTGTTTTCCGATGTATCCGAGAATACGATCTGCTGGATGAGCCATTTCGACTATATTTCGAAGCTGGCACCCGGCTTCCGTGCCGTAGCCACCGCCAACTGCCCCGTGGCAGCAGCAGAGTGTGTAGAGCGCGGACTGTATGCAATCCAGTTCCATCCGGAAGTACTGCATACCGTAGAAGGAACCAAGATGCTGTATAATTTCGTACGCAACATCTGTGGATGCTGCGGTGACTGGAAGATGGATTCCTTCGTGGAAGAGTCCATCAAAGGCGATCCGCGAAAAGTCGGCGACGGTAAAGTGCTGTGCGCACTGTCCGGCGGTGTAGATTCCTCCGTAGCAGCAGTACTGTTATCCAAGGCAGTCGGCGACCAGCTGACCTGTGTATTTGTAGATCAGCCTGCTCCGTAAGAACAGGGGCGACGAGGTAGAAGCAGTCTTCGGTCCCAACGGCAATTACGATCTGCACTTCATCCGTGTCAATGCCCAGGAGCGTTTCTATAACAAGCTGGCAGGTGTATCCGAGCCGGAGCATAAGAGAAGATCATCGGTGAAGAGTTTATCCGTGTATTTGAGGAAGAAGCTAAGAAAATCGGCGCTGTAGATTTCCTGGTACAGGGAACCATCTATCCGGACGTCGTAGAGAGTGGTCTGGGCGGTGAGTCCGCTGTGATGAAGTCCCATCTGGCGTAGGCGGCCTGCCCGACTATGTAGATTTCAAGGAGATCGTCGAGCCTCTGCGCAACCTGTTCAAGGATGAGGTCCGCAAGGCTGGTCTGGAGCTTGGTATTCCTGAAAAGCTGGTATACCGTCAGCCATTCCCAGGCCCTGGTCTTGGAATCCGTATCATTGGCGAAGTAACCGCTGAAAGTCAAGATCATTACAGGAAGCAGATGCCATCTACCGCGAGGAGATCGCAAATGCAGGCCTTGACCGCAGCATTGGCCAGTACTTCGCAGCCCTGACCAATATAGAGATTGGCGTTATGGGTGATGAGAGAACCTATGATTACGCCATCGCACTGAGGCCGTGAAGACGATCGACTTCATGACCGCAGAGAGTGCACAGATTCCATATGAAGTACTGCAGAAGGTGACCAGCAGGATCGTCAATGAGGTGAGCCATGTCAACAGGTAATCTATGATCTTACCAGTAAGCCGCCTGGAACGATCGAGTTTGAATAAATCGAGTTGCTTAAAAAAGCCAGTGTTTATGCGGGTTTCAGCGATTTCGATTAGTCTTTTGATAACAAATTGATAACAGTCATAGCAAGTGCCATTATTCTTGTTATCCAGTGGTTTATGGGTAACGGAACAATTAACAGGTGGCTTGCAGACTAAAGTTCGGAGCTTGGCTCTGAACAAATTCCATATTATAAACTAAGCCCTTAGCTGTGGTTAATAACCATAGTTAAGGGCTTTTGTCGTTACCAAAGCATCTGTAGGAGCTGCCAGTGGCAGGTCCTGTAGGTGCTGTTTATCTTTCAAGTGGTCTTTGAATGCTTCCACGAGGCGTCACTTAATTCCTGTGATGGAACTTTTGCCCAACGCTGTGTGGTGTCGAACTCTGGATAATGGTAACGCCAGTTATCGTATTCTTCTCTGTTGATTTCTTCGGAAGATAGCTTGTCTGCCTGTTCTTTCCAAGCATACAGCATTTTGAGGAGTTCATATGCTTCTCTGCCTTTGTCCTTGTTGACCTTTAAGCATACCTCTCCGTCTGCTTCACTGACAGTAAGACCGTAAATATCTTCAAGGGTAAACAGAGTGTGCATAAGACCGATATAGCTGTCTATGTCAGGAACATCAAGAGCCTGTGGAGAAACATCAAGCACCTGTGCCAATGCATTTGTAAGGTCTGCTTTCGGTTTGCGTGTACCAGTTTCGTACTGTGCCAAACGCACATCAGCACTCTTTTCTGGAAAACCGATTGCTGTACCGAGATACTTTTGTGTCATACCACGCATTAGTCTGAAAAAATGTATTCTTTCGCTGATAGCCATAATGATACGCTCCTTTTATATTTAGTGAAATAAGTATAGCAGAAATGTTTAGTGGAAGTCAAGAAAAAAAAAAAAAAAAATGTTTAATATTTTCTTTGCAACCACTTGACAATAGCAAATATGTTTAGTAAAATAAATTACGAATTAAACAAATATGCTTAATGCGACAACTGAATGACCGTCCGAAAAGCCAAACCGCCAAGACCTCGTCGGATCAAGTTCCGTATCGTTCGCTTGTGTGCAAGCACAAAGCTCATTCGCTGCACTGCTCCTCCTCTTCCCCAAAGTCTCCGACTTTTCTGGAACCTATACGAGCGAGCGCCTGATGTACTGCGGTGCATTGGGACAGCACAGCGCCTGCCGACAAGCAGGAGTGCCTGTTGGAACTTTAACACGGAGAAAGCGGCAAGCAAAAAATTATTTTAAGAAAGGAAGAAAAGGATATGGAAAACAGATTTATCCGAGCCGAAGATGTGGCTCAGGAACTAAACGTATCAAAACCTTATGCATATAAACTCATCAGACAATTAAATGAGGAATTGAAAGCAAAGGGCTTTATTACGATTGCAGGGCGTGTAAATCGCCAGTATTTTTACGAAAGGCTCTACGGACAGGAAGGAAATGTAAATGCCGGTATTTAAGAATGAAGATAACGGTACTTGGTATGTGATGGCAAGGTATGTGAACTGGAAGGGAACGCAAGCAGAAATGCAAGCGTGGCTTTGCTACCAAACGAAAGCACAGGAATGGGAAAGAATGTTCAAATTGCAGACTTCTTCAGACCTTGATATGAGTTTGAAGCCTTTACGGAGCTTTATATCAATGATGTGAAGAACCGTTTGAAGGAAAACACGTGGCTTACCAAAGAGCATATCATACGCACAAAGATACTTCCGTATTTCGGGAAACTGAAAATCAGCGAGATTTCCACAAAGGAGATTATTACTTGGCAGAATGAAATGCTTGCCTATCGAAAAAAAAAAAAAAAGCCTTATTCACAGACGTATCTGAAAACGCTGCACAATCAGTTGTCCGCCATTTTCAATCACGCTGTCCGCTACTATGAACTGCGTTCCAATCCTGCGGCAAAGGTGGGAAATATGGGACGTGAGGAACACAAGGAAATGCTGTTCTGGACAAAGGAAGAATACAAGAAATTCTCTTTTGAGATGATGGACAAGCCTGTTTCCTTTTATGCGTTTGAAATGCTTTACTGGTGCGGTATCCGAGAGGGCGAGCTGTTAGCTTTGACTCCGGCAGATTTCAACTTTGATAAGGAAACAGTCACAATCAATAAATCCTATCAGCGTTTGAAAGGGCAGGATGTGATTACTTCTCCGAAAACGAAAAAGAGCAACCGCACGATTAAAATGCCGAAGTTTCTGTGTGAGGAAATGAAAGAATATCTCGGTATGCTTTACGGATTGAAGAAGAAAGACCGTATCTTTACGGTGACGAAAAGCTATCTTCATCACGAGATGGACAGAGGGGCAAAGGCGGCAGGCGTGAAGCGTATCCGCATTCACGATCTCCGTCACAGCCACATTTCACTCTTGATTGATATGGGCTTTTCTGCGGTGGCGATTGCTGACCGAGTTGGTCACGAAAGTATTGATATTACTTATCAGTACGCACACCTCTTTCCGTCAAAGCAGATTGAGATGGCAGAAAAATTAGATGATTTAGGGAAAGGAGATTTTGAAAATGTCAGCTAAGAACAGAGATAACAAAAATCGTTGGAGGAATATCACAGTAGGGTTTCGAGTATCGCCCGAAGAAAACGAACTCATTAACAGAGCTGTAGCTCTATCAGGATTGCCAAAACAGGAGTATTGTTACCGCCGTTGCTTAAATCAGGATGTGGTGGTACAGGGCAATCCGAGAGTGTATAAGGCGTTGAAAACGGAATTTGCCACAGTCCTTGCGGAACTGAAAGGATTGAAGCAGGAAAAGGTGTGGATGATGAACTGCTGAGTGTAATAGAACTGATTTCCATTATTCTCGGCGGTTTGAAAGGAGAGGATGCGAATGGAGAATAAAAAAGAAATGACTATTCCAAATGTATCTGCGGCAACAGATGCGGAACAGTCACTTTCCAAATGTACTGACAATAGTATAGTCAATCAGGATACGGATTTCAAGGGTACGAGCAATCTTTTGAAGAAATGCAAAGGGAAATACTCAGACAGTTAGACCCTTCCTATCTGAAAACAGTATCAATGACAACGCTGTATGATACGGTGTTTGAGGTTCAGACACCACTTATCGACGGTCTGCTCCAAAGGGGAACTTACCTTTTCGTAGGTTCCCCGAAAGTGGGAAAAGAGCTTTATGATGGCACAGCTTGCCTATCATATCAGCACAGGCACACCGCTTTGGGAGTATAAGGTGCGTAAGGCAACGGTGCTTTATTTTGCCCTTGAAGATGATTACCCACGTTTGCAGAAGCGATTGTTTCAGATGTTCGGTGCAAAGGAGACAGGCAATCTGTATTTCGCAACGGAATGTAAAACGGTCAATGGCGGACTGGAAGAACAGATAAGAGGGTTTATGAGGGAACACCCAGACACAGGCTTGATTATCATAGACACCTTAAAGCGTGTGCGTGAAGCAGGCGGAGCAGATTACAGCTACGCAAGTGATTATGATGTTGTGGCAAGGCTGAAAGCGTTGGCAGACAGTTACAAGGTTTCAATGCTTATTGTTCATCATACACGCAAACAAAAATCGGAAGATATATTCGATATGATTTCAGGCACGAATGGTCTGATGGGTGCGGCAGACGGTGCATTTGTTCTCAGTAAGGACAAGCGTACTTCCAACAATGCCACACTTGATGTTGCTGGCAGAGACCAGCAGGATATGAAAATCCATCTTGTAAGGGACAGCGAGCGATTGGTGTGGAACTTTGCAAAATCGGAAACGGAGATGTGGAAAGAACCGCCCGAACCTCTGCTTGAGAAGATAGCGGATACGCTCTTTTCGGAAAGTGACAGATGGGAAGGAACTGCTTCGGAACTTTGCGAAAGGCTTGCGGTGGATATAAAGCCGAATGTACTTTCTTTAAGGCTCAGTATCAACGCAAGCAGGCTGTTTCGTGATTACGGTATCCGTTATCAGAACAGCCGCACACACGACGGAAGAAAGGTTTCACTTTGGAAAGAAACCGAGCAGACGGCGTGACAAACGGTGTCAAAGGTGTCAATGTTTTTGAGAGCAGCACGCTGTGAAAACATTGTCACCATCGTCTACTGACACCGGATAAAGTTTAGGGGAGTGTGCAGAGAGTGCCTTTTCAAAGGCGGCTCTTTGGTCTCGCCTGCTGGCTCGGTCGGTTCGCAGGCGTGTGTGCCACCGGCACACGCTCACCCCTCGGAGAGCCTGGAGAACGCAAAACCTGTTTACAGGTCGCATTTTTGATGGGTGTACCCGTCAAAAGTGCTTTTGCGTTACTTTTGACAAAAGTAACAAAACCTGAGAATGTTGAAATTTACAGATGGGAGATGAAAAAATGCAGAGAACGATAAGTGCAATGGTCGGTAAAGGCTCGGTCAATCACAATAGCCGAAAGTTCCGAGCAGAAAATGTAGACGGAACTCGTACTCATCTCAATATCGACTACTGCAATGAAAATATAAAGACAGTTTATCACGAATTGTTTGATGAAGCATTGGAAAGATACAATGCCAAGCAGATAAGGTCAGACCGAAAGATAAAAGATTATTATGAAAAAATCCGAAGTAAAAAAAAAAAAAAACCGTTCCACGAAATCATTTTACAGGTGGGCGGTAAGGGAAATATGAACGCCGATACGGAAAACGGAGAACTGGCAAAGCAGATTTTAGATGAATACTATCAGGGTTTTCAGGGCAGAAATTCACAGCTTAGAGTGTTCTCAGCGCATCTGCATATGGATGAAGCTACACCACATCTGCACATAGATTTTGTACCTTTTACCACAGGCAGCAAGCGTGGACTTGATACAAGAGTGTCACTAAAGCAGGCTCTTGCAACGCAAGGTTTAAGGGCGGCAGTCGTGGCGATACAGGTGGTCGCAATGGATACAGTCCGAAAAGAACAGCTTGCGGCGGTGATGGAACGTTATGGGATTGAGTGGTAACATTTAGGCACACGAAAACATCTCTCTGTTTTGGATTATAAAAGCAGGAAAGAGAAAAAGTGGCGGCATTAGGTGCGAAAATCGAGCAGAAACAGATTGAATTTGATGTGTTGTCGGAACGAGTATTGAACTATGATAAGGCAAAAGACGAGCTGTCAAATCTTGAAATAGAGCTTGATACTGCACCGAAATATCAGTTGCCAGAACCAGAGAAATTTATGACTGCAAAGGCATATAAAACCAAAATGGCAGAGCCGGTTGTAAGGAAATTGAAGCAACTTGTCAAAACGGTGCTTGCCCGCTGCTTTGAGGGGTGGGACAACTATCATAGGCTGAATACAGCGAATGCACAGTTATACCGCACCAATCAGCGTTTGGAGAAAGTCAATGAAAGATTGACCGAAGAAAACAAAATCCTAAAAGCAGAAAATAAAGATTACAGCCTGCTCCGTAAGGTTTTTGGTCGCAAACAGATAGATGATTTGTTGGAGCAGGCAAGAACAGTTAAAGGTCGCAAGCGTGATAATACACGATCACGATAGACAAAAATCACAGGAGGAAAAGGAAAATGACAAAGACAATTTTTGAAGAAATGGGCGGAACTTATAGACAGGTGGGTGATTATTTATTGCCGAACATCACAGTACCAGCCGAAGAAGAAATAGAGCCGATTGGTTTATGGGGGAAACGACATGCAAGGCATTTAAAGGAACACTATAAAGTGTTATATATGAACCTGCTGACAAGCGGAAAGCTGCATAGTTATCTTGCAGAAGTCGATAAGCAAGCAGAGGATATGTTTCTTCGACTGGTAAAGGAATATGCCGACAGACAAGATGTGACGGAACAATTAAAGAAAGATAATCCCTACGAATGGATTGGAAGAATGAATAATATTCAGGCTTGTGTGAGGGAAGTTGTAGGAACAGGTTGATTTACACATAAGCGTTTTACGGTATGGTGCTCCTGCGTTTGCTGGAGTGCTGTGGTTGTGGTTGTAAAGAGGTTGTGAAAGATTGAATTTCGTAATGGTTGGATGTATAATTAGGAAGTGAAAATTTTAATTTGCACTTCCATAAGGTGAAATGTATTGACACAAAAAATACAGTATGATAGTATTGCCATTAGAAGAAAGAAAGGCACATTTTGTGTAAGGTGAGGAAATGATTAATAGATAATTTGATTTAAGTAAGACACATATAGTTATTGAGCCTGTAGAGAATAGGTTTGTTTTGTGTACGCTTAAGTTGGATTATCGCAAGAGGCATTTCCTTTGTTTTCCTTTTGGAAAAGAAATAAGGGTCTATTTAGCGAGTCTATTTTTGCGTATGCAAAAAAGACTCGTTTTTGTGTGTTCAAAATAATAATTGGCTCAGACTTCGAAAGGAGAAACTTTAATGTGGCAGATAAAAAATTAAATTTAAAAGAAAAAAGACCTGAGAATAATTCTTAATGATTTCAACCTTGTGCTAAATGATGGAGATAAGGCAGTTATTATTGGAGAAGAGGAAATGGGAAATCGACATTAATGAAGTGGATATACAATCCGTCGCTTGTAGAAAACTATATAGAAGCAGATGGGGAAAGGATAATGGGACACGAACGTCTTGGTTATCTTCCGCAGGAGATGCTCGATGAAGATAAGGAAAAAACAATATACGAATATTTTTCTGAAGAGGAAATATTCTGGGAGAAAACGCCTAAAGAATTGTCTGTTATTGCGGGAAAATTTGGAATGAAAAATGATTTTTTCTACAGTAACCAGACAATGGGTAGTCTTTCAGGAGGCGAAAAAGTCAAGACACAACTTATGAGGCTTTTCATTCGCGATGTTTCTGTGCTGTTGTTGGACGAACCTTCCAATGACATCGACATTGCGACGCTTACATTACTGGAAAAAATCATAAATGACTGGAAGCACATTGTGCTTTTTATTTCACACGATGAAACGCTGATAGAGCGTACTGCCAACATGGTGATACATATCGAGCAGATTATACGAAAAACAAAGGCGAGATATACCGTGGCAAAGCTTCCCTATAGACGCTATGTGGAAGAACGGCTTCATAAATTTGAAATCCAAAAACAGCGGGCACTGGTGACCGTAGGGAAAAAAGATTCGCGATGAAAATATCAAAGAGTTATGCAGAGTGTACAAGGTGCATTAAGAAGTTGTACCAGACAAGCACCGTCTGTTGCCAAAAACTTAAAGGACAAAATGCATACGGTTAAGGCAATGGAACGAAGATTTGAAAAAGAAGATGAAAATATGACTCAGATGCCGGAACAGGAAGAAGCAATCTTTGTCAAATTAGGGGATGAAAACTCACACAAAAAATCCAAAAAGAAAAACGGTCATAGAATATGAACTTTCAAAGCTTGTGACTCCGGATGGCAAAAGAATTTTAGCAGAAGGAATTCATTTAAAATAAAAGGTTCAGAAAAATCTGTATGATAGGAGCCAACGGGGCAGGAAAAACGACTCTTCTAAAAAAGATAGCGGAAGAACTCCTAAATCGGAATGACATTAAAGCAGAATATATGCCTCAAACTTATGAAGACCTGCTGGATTTGGATGTTACACCGGTTGATTACCTTGATAAAACAGGAGATAAAGAAGAGCGTACAAAATTAGAACATACCTTGGTTCACTTAAATACACACCAGATGAAATGGAGCATCCGATTCAGGGAGTTATCAGGCGGACAAAAGGCGAAAGTGCTTCTCTTGAGGATGAGCTTAAGTGGTGCAAATGTTCTTATTCTGGATGAACCGACAAGAAATTTTTCACCATTGTCCGGTCCGGTAATAAGAAAAATGCTCCGAAATTTCCGGGGCTGTCATTAGCATTTCTCACGATAGAAAGTATATTGAAGAGGTGTGCGATAAAATATATCAGCTAAATCCTAATGGATTACAGCTAATTGGTGATTGATAACAAAAAGGATGAAAGACTGACAAATTTCAGGCTTTTAGTGAGTTGGAAAGCATACAAAGATTTGAATTTGGAGGATAGATTATGGTACGTACAGAAGATGCATGTGAAATTATAAAATATGCTTTGCAAAACGAAATTAAAGTATATTTAGATGGCGGATGGGGTGTTGATGCACTTCTTAAAGAGAATCAAGAATACACAATGATATTGATTTGTTTGTTGAACTGAAACATTATCATGATTATATTTATGTGATTAAGCAGCATGGATTTGAGGAAGTAAATACTGATTATACAACGGATGGTCATACTGTCTGGAAAGATGATAAACAAAGAATCATTGATTTACATTGTTTTGAATTTACAGATGACGGAATTGTTTATGAGGGAGATATATTTCCATCAAAACTTTTCCGGTATTGGAAAAGTTGGAGATATAACTGTTTCTTGTATTGAACCATTGAGTCAGGTAATGCTTCATTTGGGATATGAACACGATAAAAATGATGTGCATGATGTGATGCTGTTGTGTGAAACATTTCAAATAGCAATACCAGATGAATATAAGGAAAAGTAAAATTTCAGTTTTGTGTTGAATCTCTAAGCAAAATAGCTTATAATTTGACATGCTACATATAGTTATTATCCACAGTTATCAGTAGGTGTTATCAATGCCGATAACAAAATGATAACATTAGCTCGTATAGGCAGGATAATATGGATATATCAAATAATCAAAGAACGAGAAACATTACAGAGAATAATTCCTAAACAAAAAGCGTTAGTCTTTGTAGAGTTTGAAAGGTGGAGTACCAAAGAACCAAGTATTTATGCGGTTTCCAAACAAAAATGTTTAAGTATTGGCAACGATTTGGCAACAGTTTTTCCTTATTCAATGAATAAGATTACTTTATGAGCATAAGAAAACCTTACTGATTTTCAGATATGACAACTGAAAATTGGTAAGGTTTTCATCTTATTTTGTGAAATTAATCTAAGTCAAGTTCCGTATCTAATTTTTCATCAATTATTACATGATCCGTTCCTGACGGGTTGTGTCATGTTCCCAAGTTGTTATCATCAGATGAAGATGCTTGTGGTAATGGTTTTGATGGAACTGTGTTAGGAATATTAATTTTCATGTCTGTTCTCCTTTTTTAGTATTCTTGAGTTCTTTCTCTAACATATCAAAAAGTTCTTGTGAAGGAACCTTAGCCCAGATTTGGTGTGTATCCAGTTCAGGATATTTGTAACGCCAGTCATCATATTCCTCTTTGGTGCTTTCGCCAGTCTCAGCTTCTTAGCTTCGGTGAGCCATGCACGGAGCATTTTATCCATTGAGGAATAGGTAGAGTAGTCGGACTTATCCAGACGTAAGACTACTTCTCCATCCATTTCGTCAATTTTCATTCCATACATAAAAAATGCGAAAAGGTGTGCATAAGACCGATGTAGGTATCTATATCCGGTACGGTAAGTGCATGAGTGCTAACATCAAAGATACCAGCCATTTCTTTTACAAGGTCATGCTTGGGTACTCTTGCTTCTGATTCGTATTGCGCCATACGGACATCAGAAGTTTTGCCAAGAAAGCCGAGGACTTCTCCAAGCTGCTTTTGTGTCATGCCTTTTCTGTTACGAAAAAATCGAATTCGTTGCCCGATTGCCATAGTAATGCCTCCTTGTTTTAAGGAAAATGCGACTACCATTGCTGGAACAGAGGCATTACCTCTGTCATGTTGTTGCCATTTATCTGTTAGGTAAAACAGAAATGTTTAAGTAGAGTATAACATGTGTAATGAGGATAGCAAGAAGAACTTAAATAAAATGTTTAAGGTTTTTCTGCAAACCACTTGACTTAACGGAAAATGTTTAGTATCATACAAACAGAAACTTAAAACAAATTAAGTTAAGTTAAAACTGAATGACCGTCCGAGCAGATACCATCCGGAAAAATATGCGATGACCGAAAGCGAGCGTACGAAGGGATGGAAACACGACAAAGTACCACGCAAGGCAACCTGTTAGGAACCAGTGAGGGAGAACGGCGAACAACAAATAATGACGAAAGGAGGAGGTTGTATGGAGAACAAATCATTTATGACGGTGGAAGAAGTTGCAAATGAACTGGGCGTATCAAAGTCTTATGCCTATAAGGTTGTAAGAGAGCTGAATACAGAATTGCAGAAACTTGGTTATCTGACTGTATCTGGCAGGTAAACACAATTTCTTCCGAAAAGCTTTGTTATAGCGAATAGACTAAACTGTTTTTAAAAAATATGATTTGAACAATTTGATTATAAATAAGACAATGATGAAATTATACTTGACAATATGGTCTAACGATATTAGACTTATATCAATAAGCGGTCTAATACTGTTAGATCAAAGGAGGTTGCTATGGTAGAATTGAAGCTTGGAAATGTTGAATCACAGTTTGCCGATATTATATGGAACCATGAACCCATTCCATCCGGCGAACTTGTTAAGATATGAAAAAAGAGTTGGAGTGGAAAAATCAACTACGTATACAATGCTTAAGCGTCTATGTGAACGTGGAATCTTTAAGAATGAAAATGGAATCGTATCATCACTTATGACAAAGCTGAGTTTGGTGCCGCTCAAAGTGAGAAATTTGTGGAAGACACATTTGAGGGTTCCTTGCCAGCCTTTTTAGCAGCGTTTACTACACGTAAAAAACTAAGCAAAGCTGAAATAGATGAAATCAGGCAGATGATAGATTCCTTTGAGGAGGAGTAGGTATGGAAGGTATATTTATAAAATTGCTTAATTTAAGTATTCAGGCATCAATTCTTATAACTGTAGTTTTGTTGCTTCGCTTTATACTTAATAAATCTCCAAAGTCGATCAAATGCCTCTTATGGGCGTTGGTAGCAATAAGGCTTGTATGTCCGTTTTCTATTGAAAGCAAATTTAGTCTGGCTCCGGATGCAGAAGTTGTGAGCATGGATAACTATGTAGGAATGCCAAATGTTCTATCGAAAACGACGGGTTCTGATCGTTATGTAAAGGGATATGCGGAAAGCTATGATCATTGAAGTGGTAACAGTAGAAAAAAACACGGATCCTCTCCATATTTTTCAATCATTTGGTTGGGTGGCGTTGTTATCCTGGCGGTATACGCTTTGGGAAGCTGCTTGAAGATATGGAAGAGTGAAACTGTCTATACGTACAACGGAAAACATATATATCTGTGACCGGATAGATTCTCCTTTTATTTTTGGAATAATCAAGCCACGTATATATTTACCTTCCCGAATGAATGAAGAACAAAAGGAAAGTGTAATAGCCCATGAGCGAGCACATTTAAAACGCTTGGATCTTTTTGGAAGCCGTTTGGTTTTGGCTTACTTTCAGTGTACTGGTTTAATCCGCTATGCTGGCTGGCATATATTCTTTTTTGCAGAGATATAGAACTGGCATGTGATGAGAAAGTGATTAAAGATATGGATGCAAAGCAGAAGAAGATTTATTCCAAAGTTCTTCTTTCGTTTAGTGAATCAGAAAAACATGTATTGGCGTGTCCGCTTGCTTTTGGTGAAGTAGGAGTAAAAGAAAGAATAAAATCTATTTTGAATTATAAAAAACCTACATTTTGGATTATTGCAGTAGCGGTCATTTCAATTTTGGTGACTTCTGTATTATTTTTAACAAACCCTCAAAATAATACATATGAAATAACATTTCATATTCCGGCAGAGTGTGAAGGGGCACTTGTTTTTGCAGATGAGGAGATATCGCCGAAAGGGAAAACTGTTTCCTTTTTAGTAGGACAGGATGTCGGAGATACCGCAATCCAACTGAAGGGTGTTGAGGTAAAGGAAGAAAATGCCTATGATGAGCCTGTGTATGCGACGCCGGGAATGCCTGCCAAAATGGAGGTTGAGAAAAGCATGGTTTCAAGTAGGTATTTATGCAAGTAATGATACAGCAGAAGAAAAACAGTTCATGTGACTGTAAAAGATGTGGAGTTCAATTGCAGCAGATAGGACACTACTGCGGAAATTGCGCCTTTGCAGGATATAATAGAGGTAAGTGTACCGACCATCGATTTGTCAGCTACTACCGGAACAGATGGAAGTACTATGTATTATGCAGATGAAAGTATGTTCATCTTTGGCGGTTACTATGGTTTGTTTGTATATGTAACAAAAGCCAAATCATTCGAAGTGTTGATTTGGCTCCTATAGGAGATACAATGATACGCAAGGTGATAATGCATGTGAAATAGTTGCCACAGAAGATGGCTCAAAGGTTTTATTAAGTCCGGTATCTAGTAATATGATGTATGTTTATTCTGTGGCGGATAATCAGATGTGGAGGGAACCGTACAATTTGGATGGTTATGACTTATATAGGGATAAGTATTCAGATCAAGTTGTTTTTGACGGAAAGCGTGCTCCATATGAAAAAGATGGTGATATCAAGTTTTATTGTCTGGTAAACGATACAACAATTGGGGAACTGGGATATGCGATGGATATTCAGTCGTCATACCATACAATATTTGAAGAAACAAATTCGATTTACCATAATGTCTTATCAGAAGTTGTTAGCAGAGTCGGTTTGGAAAATGCATATTCCTGGAATAATACTGTGGAATTTAAGGAGGATGCGGATGTATTAATAAAAATGGCAAACGATGATACTGATGAATATGAAGTCTATGGCATTATGAGCGCAGAATATGGCGCTTTTGGTTTACTCCTGAATGATAAAAAGAAGGATGCGTTGGAACTTTGCATATGTTCCCTGGTTTTATTCAGGTGCACCGGATGGACAGCCTGTTTTAGAACCGACATCGGATGGAAAGTTTTTATTTACCTATGTTTATGCATATGATGATGCACCTCTATGGCGGGAGTGCATCCTTGATTGTAATGGCTACGATACAGGGTATATGGAATTGAAGACTATCATGGAATTCACACAATCAAATGAAACACCATCAAGGGCATATGTTGAAACATTGCAGGAGAGAATTTCGGCAGATATGGTTGCTGGGAAATTACCATTTGTAGTTACCTCCGCCATTAGGGAAAATCCCTTGAGATTGGAGGTAGAATTGACTGAGATGACAGATGAGAACATAAATATCATTCGATCATATGAAACAAATGGCAGTGCTATAACAATTGTACAAAGCAGTGGTATTGTAGACGATTTGCAACATAATAATACAGATTCACAAAGTCGAATGGCTCCGGGAATTTCAAAAGAAGATGAAAATCTGGGTGTGGTGTATGAGGAAGTTGACGGAGGATATGTTGTCGATGGTGATATGTTTTTTGAGTATTACATTGTCTTGACAGGAAAGGATCCCAACGCAGCGCATGGTACACAATTTATAGTGCTTACGAATGATCAGCATATTACATATGAGCAGGTTTCCAAGAGTTTCTTAAGCAGTAATAGTGCAGATAGTTTGTCAGGGACAATAGTTATTGGAATGAAAACGATTGATTGACATAAAGAATCAGTTTCTGGTGTGTCTGCTTGATTTCTTGTTAGAGAGAGTTGCTTTATTTGACAAACTTGGTATAATAAGTCATGGCAACACTTTGGCAACAGAAAATCAGTAAGCCAAAATAAAATTTGTAAATAAAAAGTAAAATACCGGCAGATTTTGAATAAAACTTAAACAAAACAATTTAAGTTAAATAAACAACTTGCCGAGTTTGAATAGTAAACAGAGCTTCATAAATGGCGTAAACAAGCCATTTATGGGGCTTTTTCTTTTATCGTGATACCTATATGATACCTGTTTTGATAGTACCACAGATATTAATAAGTACTAAACAGAAGTGTCATAGGTATTTTCTATTATCACATTTCTTTTTATTTTCAAAAATTATCCCAATTATATGAAGCACCAAAAACTGGTGCAAATTAGTGAAAATACACCAGTGGTGTTACTTCCGTAATTTGTGGGTTGGTTATAGAATTAATCGCACAGAAAGTTTTTAACACACAATGTGCCAGTATTGCCACAATGTTACCTGATGACGCCGACAGTGTTTGTAGAGACATATTTATTGGTTTAAGTATGGATTAATTGTACTTAAAGAAAAAAAGTCCGTCAGAGAATATGTTTTTACGAAAAAAGTCCATGAGAGAATATTTTACAAATTAGTGATTTGATTTACCATTATAACTGCAAACGATATCATGTCTGGTTACTTAAAAATATAAAAAATCTGCTTTGAGGTGGAAAAACTCTGCTGATAAGGGATAAAGTAGTGAAAATTTATTTGTTGAAAATTTTGGTAATTATAAATTGATTTATTTGTCACATAATGCATGTTTCAAGTGTCTAATAGACAGAAACAAAGAACTTGATATGAATTATATTTTAGTACTTATCAAGTTTGGAAAGGAAGGCGATGAGTCTTATTGAAGATGCTAAAAATAAGAATCCGGATGCGTTTGAACAGCTTATACAGCCACAATTACAAAGAATGTATCGTGTTGCAATTTCTATGTTGCATAATGAAGAAGATGCTGCAGATGCAATACAGGAAACGGTTCTTAAATGCTGGCAAAAATTGGACAACTGAAAAGCGAAGAGTATTTTGTAACGTGGCTCACTAGAATACTAATAAATCAATGCAAAGATATTTTGAAAGAAAGAAAAAAGGTTGTTCCACTTGAAGAGTTTCCGGAACTTATACATGAGGATCATTACTTTACCAATGAATGGAGAAAAATATTAAGTAATTTAAATGGAAAGTACCAGATTGTTATGGAACTGTATTATGTGGATGGGTTTTCTACCAAAGAAATTGCAAGGATGCTACATATAACAGAAGTGAATGTCCGTAGTAGAATGGTCAGAGGGCGGAAGCAACTGGAACAGATTCTTACGGTAAGAGCAATGGATTAGTTGGAGGTTTGCTTATGAAAATAGATGAATACAAAAAAATTAGTGATAATGTGCAGGTGCCTGATGTTGTATGGGAAGGATATCAGAATGCTATTAAACAAATTAAAATGGAAAAAGAAACAGATAAAAATATTGTGAAAATTTCTAAATGGAAAAATGTGAATGCTCTTGCTAAAATTGCAGTTGTATTCGGGGCAGTTGTATTGTTATCGGGTGGTACTTTTTTATCTGTAAAAGCCTATATAAGTCATTTAGAAAAAATAAGAAACATGGAAGCTGAAGAAGTTATTGATTTGTATGAGAATATCTTCCAGTATGATAGTAAATATATGTCCAGATCTATGTCTGCAGATGAGGAGAGACGTTTTAGCGAATTATATGATTTGTATTGTAGAGATATGGCAGAGCCGGAGGAGAAGTTGCTTTATTTCTTCAAAAGATGAATACAATGGAGAGGAATTGCGTTTTCTAAAGAAGAGGTATCTTAAACCTTCCTATGCAGGAAATGACGGACGAAGAAATCCTTCAGCTTGTGGTATTTAATCTGCTGGGACGATATGTTGATTATGAGGCATATGTGAAAGCGAGCAACCCTTTGTACTATTTGAATGCTTTAGAACAAATGACCATGCAGGAGGTTGATGAATTATACATAAATTATAGTTCTGCCAATACGGAGACTAGCTTTTACAATAGAGAGTTATCCTTTGATGAATTGGGAAGAAGAAAAGTTCTGAAAATGCTTTATAAAAGCGGAGAAAAGCAGCCGGAGAACACAATGCCTATCATTCAAAAGGAGAGTGAATATAGTGGGGAAGATATAGCGTTTTGTGTTAATAATTGTACTTTTTATTTTCCGAATGATGAATTGAGCGATGAACAGCTTTTAGAGCTAATTGATTTTCAAATAAAAGTTGATTATTGTAGACAAAGAATAGAGGATGAGATAGAGCGTGGGATAAGAAGTGATTGGCCTATATAGAATATGTGGAAAGAGAAAGAATTATAACCTTGGATTCCGATGTAAAAGTAGATGATGAAATCTTATCCCAGCAATGGTTAAAAGCTTATGAGGATATTTTGAGGGAGTATTATAGAGAAAATAGTACCTATTATGAAAATCCCGAACGTTACTATGCAAATGTCTGTTTTATATATCTGAATGATGATGAAATTCCAGAAATGTTATTTAGTCACGGATGTACTGATTTGGATTATGATGATAGATGTAATTTGCAGAAATTACTTATACACTTATAAAATGGAGAAGCGGTACTTCTGACGCCGGGTGCAGAAACGATAGATGATTTCTACGGATATAATAAACCTTTTAGCTATGTAGAACGAAAGGGTATGGTTTATTGCGATTATTATTATATATTTGATTTTACAACATATAATATGAGACAGATATGATTGATAATGTAAATGATATGTCTAAAATGGATGTATGGGATTTGGATACCTTGACCTGTACCTCGTCGAATGCTAATATTGAAATGTTACATGCTATTTATAATTATGTTGAGGAAGAGTATGCAGACGCCACATTTAATGTTGAGTATTATGTCAATGTTTCGGATATTATACGAGATGAAAACACAGGTTATGTAAAAGAGATTATTGGAGAAAAGGTGGACCATAAACTTATGAGAAAAGTGAGGCGAGTCTCTGGAGTGGAGAGCAGATTACGACTCTTTCTATTAGCGATTATGATAAGATATACGCTGATGACAATCTGTTAGAGGCACTTGCGCAATGCTACTTGAAAAATAGAATGTGATTTTCGGGAGAAATTACTATGAATAAAAATCAAGTAGAAAAAGTGATTTGGTGGGCATTAAAAAATCTTTTGGGAAATCTGTTGCCATTTATTCCTTTTGGTTTTCTTTTGCCTATTGCATATCCCCGAATTAAAGCATTTTTCAAAGTATTTTTAGTAGGAATGTTTGCAGTATTGTTTATAGAAATCTTTCAGTATATGACACGATTGGGAAGTTTTGATATAGATGATATAATTCTTAATATGGTTGGTGTTTTAAGTGGATATGGGACATTTGGGCTGGTTAACCATGTTTTGCTAAAAGAGAGATAGGTTTTAGATTAAGTTGCATTTATTGAAATGTCGATTGATTTTATCACGTCCTATGCTATAATATCTTCATAGCAACACTTTGGCAACAGAAAATCAGTAAGCCAAAATAAAATGTGCAAATGAGGTAAAATATCGGCAGATTTTAAACGAAACCTAAACAAAATAGTTTAAGTTAAAGCATCAACTTGCCGAGTTTGAATAACGGATTAAAATGCCGAAAACCTGTATTTATGCGGGTTTCCGGCATTTGTTTTATCAAATGGCTCTATTTGTGGGTGAAGTAATGACTTTCGTAAATCAATATATTGCTTCGCTAGGTTGATTAGGAGAAAAGATGACAGATAATGAAAAGAGATTTATAAAAAGTATATTTTCGGGAGACAGTAGTGGTCATGACTATTATCATACGATACAGAGTATATAAACTGGCTACTAAAATCGCAAAACAGGAAAATGCAGATGTTAAAACAGTGCAGTTGGCAGCTCTGTTACACGATGTGGACGATATTAAGCTTTCTCCGGACACTTATGCTGCCAAGAAAAATGCAGTTGATTTTATGATGGCAAATAAGGTAGATGAGGAAATAATAAAGGTTGTATGTAAAATTATAGATGAGGTTTCATTTGCAGGAACTGATTCCGTCGTACCTGATACCATAGAAGGAAAATGTGTGCAGGATGCAGACCGACTTGATGCTATAGGAGCTATTGGAATTGCCAGAACACTTGCATATGGTGGTAGTAGGGGAAGAAAGATTTATGATCCGGAAATAAAACCTAAAATGGGAATGAACAAAGAAGAGTATCGGAATAATCAAGATTCTACAAGCATCAATCATTTCTATGAAAAGTTGCTTTTGTTGAAAGACATGATGAATACGACTGAGGGAAAGAAACTGGCAGAACACAGACAGGCTGTAATGCAGGAATTTCTTAATGAGTTTATGATAGAATGGGAAGGGAAAATGTGATGGAAGTAAAATTTTATGATACAGTTAATGATGAACTATTAAAATTTGCAGTTATTATCTCACAGAGCAACGGCAAGTGGGTATTCTGTAAGCATAAAGAAAGAGATACATATGAAGTGCCGGGAGGGCATAGAGAAGCTGGGGAGGATATTTTTGAAACAGCTAAAAGGGAGTTGCAGGAAGAGACTGAGGCTATCAAATTTGAGATAAAACCAATATGCGTATATTCGGTGACAGGTAAGAACAGAGTAAATGATACTGGCGAGGAGACATTTGGACTACTTTGTTTTGCAGAGATAACAGAGTTTGCAAAAGAATTACATAGCGAAATGGAGAAAGTTGTGCTTATGGATGAGTTGCCTGAGAACTGGACATATCCGTTGATACAGCCGAAATTGATAGAGAAGTATTTACAGGTAAAAATAATTCTATAATTGGAACAACAGTAACTGTCACAGTCGATAGATCATTAGGAAGTTATCATCCTGAATATAAGGATATGTATTATCCAATAAATTATGGTTACATTGAAGGAGTTATGGCACCAGATGGAGAAGAGCAGGACGCTTAGATATTGGGTGTAAATGAACCAGTTTGCAAGTTTACAGGTAAAATTATTGCCATTGTTTATAGAAAAGATGATATAGAAGAAAAGTGGGTAGTTGTGCCTGACGGAGTAACTTTTTCAAAGGAAGAAATCAGGAGACAGATTCATTTTCAGGAACAATATTTCGACAGTGAAATTGTGATGTAATATGAAGGAGATTGCTATGTCATTAGGATTAAAAAGAGGAATAGTGCAGCTTGAACCACATGATAAACGGTGGGATGAGGCTGCCATTCAAACAATCAAAAAACTTAAATCTATATTAGGAGATGATGCTATTGATATACAGCATATTGGAAGTACAGCAATACCAGCAATTAAAGCAAAACCGATTATTGATATTGTCGTTGGGGTAACTGATTTTGATAAAGTAATGTTACATAATGAGCAATTACGACAAGTGGGAATATTTTATCGCGGTTCAGATGTGGAACGTCAGCTTCTTTATGTAATGGGCGATATGGAAAATGATACAAGAACGCACCATATTCATATTGTGAAATGGAACGGAACTGAGTGGAAAAATTATATTCATTTCAGAGATTATCTAAATGATAATGAGAATATGGCTTTGCAGTATCAGAAGGTAAAGGAAGAACTGGAAAGTAAGTATGCAGATAATAGAGTGGCATACACTCATGGAAAGCAAGACATGATAGACATTATTCTTGATAACCAGCTGAATGGATAAACTTTGTGTAAAAAAGATAGTTTGAGAAATTATTTAAAGAATATGTTATGATAATAATATAATTTTGATTTTACTCATAATATTATTAAAATGTGTATACTGAGATTTCTAATATCACAGATGATGCATAAAGTTGATTTAATAAATCTGATGTAGTTGTTACGGCATAAGATTATAGTGTCCGATAGAGTATGAAAGGGGATGTATATGATTTATAAAGGTATTATATTTAAAGCAGATCCATTTTCATACAATTTGGAATTTGATGATAGAATTACTCTTGTTGGTGGAGATAGTGGTACAGGTAAGACATTTCTTTATGGATTGTTGAAAGATATAAGACTTACAGAGGAATACAATGCTATCAAATTATTAATTACAAATCAGATGACTTTTTAGAAGCAATAAAACAGTGCCGCAATAATTTTATTGTGATAGATAATGCAGATTGTTTGATTAATGATGATGTTAGGAGATTCATTAATTTTGAATTATCAAATCAGTATATGCTTTTCTTACAAAATTGTGATGGACTCAATGTATCTGATAAGAGTTTTAAAGTGCTTAAGTTTGATAACTATAGAATAACACTGGCAGAGGAGCTGTGATTTTAGGCATTGCAATGGGAGGTATGTCAAGATGCGTGATTCAATAGAGAACATATCACAACTTCAGAAAAAGTTGAATGACCTGCAGTTGGAAAATCAGATATTGAAAAATATATTGGACAAAGCAGGATTGTCATACCATAAGGAATTATCAAAATTAAGACAAAGTGGTAGTAAAGAAGCTTTTGATCCAGAACAGGGTAAAAGAATCATTCATCCGCAGGCAATAACAGAAAATATGGCAAATCAGTTTCTTTTATATGTTCTGGGGAAGACAGGATGTTTATGCAAAGCGTAGTGTTAATAAAGAAACTGGAAAAGCAGCGTACTATCCTCAGTGTAGTAATTTCTGGACAAGTGTGTGTCATAAGAAGATAAAGGATGGTGTTAACTGTAAGGATTGCAAGAATCGTTCTTATAAGCCAATAACAAAATACGATATATTAAATCATTTGCAGGGAAATGCTTATAATGCATCTGATGTAATAGGTGTTTATCCACTTCTTAGCAATGGAACATGCAGGTTTATGGTATTTGATTTTGATAATCATGATAAGGATGCAGAAGAGAAAGACTTTGCAAATTTTGATGATACATGTGTTGAAGAAGTTGAGGCAACGAGAGAAATCTGTGTATTAAATGGAATAGAGCAGTTAGTAGAACGCTCAAGATCTGCAGAGGTGCACATCTATGGATATTCTTCGATAAGCCGATAGCAGCTTCATTGGTAAGAAAATTTGGATTTGCATTGCTTGACTAAGGGTGCAGAACAGGTTAATTTAAAATCTTTTAAATACTATGATAGAATGTTGCCTGCACAGGATTCATTACCGGAGGATAGTGCTGTTGGCAATCTGATTGCATTGCCATTGCAGGGAAAAGCTTTGCAGGATGGAAATAGTGCGTTTATTGATGGCAACTGGAATGCATATCCTGATCAATGGGAAACTTTATTTAATAAACCAAGATTATCGCAGGAATTTTTGGAAGAGAAAATAAAAGAATGGTCAAATATTATTGATGATATTGCAGCAAATGCTGCTGAAAGTGACAGGGAAAAACCATGGAACAGAATGCAGCATTTTAATAAAAATGACGTAGAAGGAAAATTACATATTATCTTGTCGAATGGAATATATGTAGACAATACGAATTTAAAAGCGGCTATGCAGAATAGAATCCGGAGAATGGCGGCAATCAGTAATCCGGTTTTCTATAAGAATCAGGCAATAGGAACATCAAATTATGATACAGCAAGATGGATTTATCTTGGGAAAGATCATCTGAGCGGATATATACAGATACCACGGGGACTGCAGGACGAACTTTGGGAAAACATAAAACAGGCAGATATTGATTACGAAATGGAAGATGAGCGCCAGCAGGGCAGAAAAATTAATGTGGATTTTAAAGGTGAATTGCGTCCCGAACAGGATAAGGCATTAAAAGAACTGATCAAGTATGATAATGGAATACTTCATGCAGCAACAGCATTTGGCAAAACGGTGGTCAGTAGTGCAATAATTGCACAAAAGAAAATAAATACATTGATTATTCTTGAATCTTCTGCACTTATAGAGCAGTGGAAAGAGGCATTGGAAAAATTCTTAAATATCAATGAGGGACTTCCAACTTATGAGACTAAGACAGGAAGAGTAAGGAAAAGAAAAAGCCTGATTGGAACATTACAGGGAGCACATGATTCAATGACAGGAATCATAGACATTGCAATGGCAGGTTCATTGTGCAAAAAGGGTAAGTATCATAAGATGATGAATGAATATGGACTCGTGTTGATTGATGAGTGTCATCATTCTGCCTCAGAAACAATAGCCAATGTTTTAAAAGAAGTGAAAGCAAAGTATGTATATGGTGTGACAGCAACTCCGCAAAAGAGGAGATGGACTGGAAAAAATCAACTATATGCTTATCGGACCTATAAGATATAGCTATACGGCCAAGGAAAAAGCAAAGGAGCAGGGAATACAGCATCTTGTGTACCCGCGTTTTACCAGGACTGTACCGCCTAGAGGTGTAATTACCGATAAGATGCATCCTAATGAAGCATATGAGATTATTCATAATAATGACGTCAGGGATGAGCAGATTATTGAGGATGTGAAGAATTGCGTAGCAGCAGGCCGGACACCGGTTGTTTTGTCACGATACAAGGATCATTCTGAAAAATTCTATGAACGGTTAAAAAGCTATGCAGATCATGTATTTCTTATGACAGGTAACAACTCTAAGAAAGAACACAGGAAGATTCTTGAGCAGATGCATCAGGTTGATAAGAATGAATCACTTATACTGATAGCTACAGGTTCTCTTGTAGGAGAAGGCTTTGATTTTCCAAGACTGGATACACTTTTTATGGCAACACCTGTATCATTCCGTGGGGTAGTTGAACAGTATGCAGGACGATTGAATCGTGATTATGCAGGTAAAGAAAATGTAATAATATATGATTATGTGGATAATCATATTCCAATGTTTAATAATATGTATATGAAGCGGCTGAAAGCATATAAACAGATCGGATATGAGTTTGGCGATGGTTTGCAAACTGTTAAACAGACGGTTAATGCAATATATGATGGAAATAATTATAGTGAAAATTATCATAAAGATTTGCTTGATTCTAATAAGAATATAATTATTTCCAGCCCCGTAATCAGCGGATCAAAAGTTTATGAGTTAATCAATATGCTAAAAAAAAACAGATGTCAGGAGTTCAGGTCACAATAGTCACGTGGACTCAGATTCATATGGATTTGGTGATGCTGCATACTGGATGCAGTTACATGAAGATATGCGTAGAGCTGGGTTTTATATTAGAACAGTAGAAGAATATTGTGATCGATTTGCTGTTATTGATCAGGAAGTAGTCTGGTATGGAAATATTAATCTGCTAGCGAAAGATAAGGTTGATGATAGTATTATGAGAGTAAGGAGTAAAGGGATAGCAGGTGAATTGATGGAGATTACATTTAGAAATAATGATGGCAAGGCCCCAGAAGATTATGAGAATTAATAAAAGGAAGTGAATTTATGGACATAAAGCAGCTAATCGGCGAAGCTACAGATTACGATAAAAAGGTTGCACTTGAGACAAAGAAACCCAAAAGCTGGTGTAAGAGTATAAGTGCATTTGCAAATTGTTATGGTGGTAGGCTGGTATTTGGTGTGGCAAACGATGATGCGTTGGTTGGTCTTTCGGATGCTGAAGGAGATGCAGAGAAAATTAGTGAGATAATTAAAACACATCTTAATCCAATACCAGAGTTTGAGCTTTCATTTGAAAAAGATAAAGACAAGACGTTTGTTATTGTAGAAGTTATGAAAGGGCAGCAGACACCATACTATTATGAAGGCGATGGACAACTTATTGCGTTTATGCGTATTGGAAATGAAAGTGTTCCAGCAACACCTTCACAGTTAAGAGAGTTGGTACTTCGTGGAAGTGGTGAAAGTTATGATAGTCTGAAGTCAAGATATGATTTTAGCAATATGTCTTTCACAAAATTAAAATCGGTATATAAGCAAAGAACAGGAAATGCATTTGAAGATACAGATTATGAATCTTTTGGTTTGATTGATGAGAAAGGCAATCTGACGAATGCAGGAGCACTTCTGGCAGATGAATCTCCGGTTCGTCATTCCAGATTATTTTGTACAAGATGGAATGGACTTACGAAGGCATCTGGAATTGTAGATGCACTTGATGATAAGGAATATACTGGCAGTCTTGTCACATTATTACAAGATGGAACAGATTTTGTAAGAAATAACTCTAAGAAGGCATGGCGTAAGGTTGGGGACGGCAGAATTGAAATGCCGGATTATCCGGATCGGGCAGTGCTTGAAGGTGTGGTAAATGCATTAATTCATAGAAACTATATGGAGATAGGCAGTGAAGTTCATATAGATATGTTCGATGACAGAATCGAAATATATTCACCCGGTGGAATGGTAAGTGGAATATCTCTTGAGGGAAAAGATTTATTAAAAATTCCATCAAAGCGAAGAAATCCGATATTAGCTGATATATTCAGCCGCTTGAAGTACATGGAGCGTAGAGGTAGTGGATTTAAGAAAATATTGGCAGACTACGAGGGACAGGTTGAATTTGATGAGTCCAAGATGCCTGTCTTTGATGCAGATAATGATGATTTTACATTGACTTTGTATAATCTGAATTATGGCACTAATTATGCAACACAGGTGAATGAAAATGTCATAGAAAATGTCATAGAAAATGTCATAGAAATTTCGGAAGAAAAAATTAAGAAGTTAATGCCAGAGTATTCTAAGAAGAAGCTTGCTAAAGCATATGAGATTCTGAAAATGATTTCGGAAAACCCGAATATTTCTATTGATGAATTAAGAATAGCATTAGATGTCACAGATAGAACAATTGCTAGATATATATCAGAATTAAAGGATAAAGGTATCATATAACGAAAAGGTCCAGATAATGGTGGAAGATGGAAAATTAGGTAAGTAAATGACAGTAAATATGGCACTCAATGTGACACCCAAACTTTTACTCAAGAATATTCCGAAGTTAGTCTCAACGAAGTCTCACTAGATTTGAGACTGAGTGAGACTCTATGATATAGCAAAATGCGATAAAATCGGTAGTTGCAGGTGAATTATAAAGTTGTAGTCTCAGGTCAGTCTCATTTTTGAAGTTGTTTGTTGAGACTAACATGAGACTGAGGAGGTTCAAAATCATGGACATAAGCAAAAAGGATTGGAAATTATTTCGAGAAAGATTATCAGGCTGGCAGGAAAATTATATGGAAGGTCTTGTTAAAGAGTATGTAAATTTTCTGAATGATGATAAAAAGCCTGCATCAGAGAAATTCTGGGAACTTGAAAAACGGATAAAAGAAGATAAGCGTCATCTGGGTGTTATCATGGAGATGAGTAAGTCAGAGGTGATATGGGATATTGTTCGTCTTATTAGATTGAAAGTAATTGCATATGGTGATTTATCAGACTTTAGTGATGAATTACAGTTGGAAGTGAAGAGAATACTTGAGATGAGCAGGTGATACATATGGAGATTGGTGCAACAAAAGCAGTTCAAGACCGACTAAAAACAACAAAGATTGAAGAAAGCAAAGGTGCTTCACTTGTGTTCTGCTGGGACACACATTTGACGAAAATAAAAGGAAGAAATGTCTTGTTTATTGTAAATGCCAGTAATCGTTATACAATAGCAATGACAGATATTGAACCAAGAAACTGGAATTACTATGCAATGTATATTATCCGTGTAATTCATGGCATGATGCAGGAAATGGATATTCCGAGGAGCAGATAGAGCAGTATTTTAAAATGTCAGGCGATACAACTATAACCAAAACTCATGGTAGGAAATCGGTTGGTGGCATTAACAGAATGGTAATGGATGCACAGTATTTTGGTAAGAAGCTGGAGAAAGAAGCAAAGTATCAGTGGGAACTTAGTGAGTATCTGAACAGAGATATTTGCCAGCCAGAGGGATTTGATGCGTATGGATATCCGAACGAACTTTTTAAATTAGACATGGAACGACTAGGGATTGCTACTAAGAGAAAGCCAGCAAAGGTAATTGATTTCGCTCAGTACATAGAAAACAATCGTGGTACTAACCATTAGTACCACAAAACTTTTTCTTGCAGAAATATTGGATGTAGATTATAATTTTCATAGGTGGACAAGCAAGCCAGCAGAAAATTATTTTGCGAATAGTAAACGAACCTGCAAGCCACCAAAACTACACACAATAATGAAAAAATGCAATGGTACTGGATTGGTACTAAAAATATGTTAAACGAAAATAATGTGGAAAAGACATGGGTTATCAATACAAAACAGTATAGATAGCCATATTTAAATAACCTGAATCAAACCAGACTCTGCGAGTTTGAATAAAAGCCACAAGTCTTGGAACCCGCGGGAGTATCCCAAAGTTTGTGTAAACCTCCAAACTGATGTAAGATAAAATTACTCAGTTTGGAGGTTATTTTTATGGCAAGAAGAAAAGACAGCCCACAAAAAGCAGCAATGCGAGAAATGATGCGTGATTATCTGAAGAATAATGATATCAGTATCAAAGACGGCACCGATGTAAACAGTATCATGCGTGACATGATGTCTGTCCTTTTGGAAGGTGCTTTGGATGAGGAACTGGATGAGGAATTAGGTTATTCCAAGTATGACTATCGAAACGTAAGTACGTAATCATCCGTATCTGTCCGCAACTATATTTTTCTGATACACTCTTTTCATAACAAAGGAAGGAAACTGTATCACTATGAAAACAGATGAAAAAATCACGCTGTGGTCTGAAAGAATCCGCGCATTCCAATCCAGTGGGCAGACTTGCAAAACATGGTGTCAGGAACATCACGTTCCAGTCTCTACAATGAGTTACTGGATGTGCAAGCTGAAAACATTGGACGAACAATCGGATACAGATATGATTTTTGCAAAAATGCCAACAGAAAAAGAAATTTCGACGAATGAGACTTTGAACACCAGTCTGTCTCCAGTCCGTATTTTTATCACTAACAGCATTCGGATTGAAGTGATGCCAGAGTGCCCTTCAGAGCTTTTTCGTGTTCTGATTCAGGGATTAAAAGACCATGCTTGATCTGGCAGGTGGCACAACCGTTTACCTTGCCTGTGGAGCTACCGATTTAAGAAAAAGCTATCACGGACTTGCTGCAATTATCAAGCTGAAATTCAAACTCGATCCCTATTCGCGCTGCATGTTTGCGTTCTGCAACCGCAGGCGGACTTCTATTAAGATTCTGCAATGGGACGGATCCGGTTTCTGGATTCTGATGAAGAGGCTTGACAGGGATTCCTTTCACTGGCCGGATACTCCGGATGAATTACAGAAAGTAACCCTGAAAGAAATGCATTGGCTTTGTGATGGTCTTTCACTTACTCCGAAGGGAGCTTTTGAAGAAAGACATCCAAAGATTGTTGTATAAAGAACGGATTTGTCAATTCGCAAAAAGCACGAAATACTCGTGGATATCGGTATATATTCCTACACAGTAAAACGTTGATTTTTCTCGAACAGCCGGACTTTCTATGCTATACTGGAATTATCATATAAGAGTTTGGAGATTACCGGATGGATCCGTTTTTTACAGAAGAACAGCTGAATAACATGAGCCGCGAAAACATGATGGAAGTTATGAGAATCATGCAGAATCAGGTTCGAAAAAAAGAGACCGAGGTACAGCTTCTGAAAGACAAGCAGAAAGAACTGGAATTTATGAATGCAATGCTTTCAGATCGTCTTGCTCTCGCACAGAGAAGACGTTTCGGTTCTTCCAGTGAAAAATACGCAGATGGATATGAACAGATGGATCTGTTTAATGAGGCTGAAGCCAATGCAGATACGGATGCTGCTGAGATTGAAGAGGAAATCGTGATTCCATCGCACAAACGGAAAAAACGCACCGGCAAAAAGGAAGAAGATCTTTCTAATTTCGAAGTGACAGAAACAATCGAATATAAACTGACCGGCGAAGACCGCTATTGTCCGGACTGTGGAACAAAGTATAAAGTCGTCACAAAAGAAGTTGTAAAACGGCTGAAATTCATTCCATCCACTTTTGAAGTTGAAGAAGAAGTGACCTATGTATACAGTTGCCCAAAATGTGGTGCTATGATCCGGCCGGAAAGAGAGTTTCCGCTGATCAAGGGAAGCATTGCTACTCCTTCACTGGTTGCCGGAATCATGAATGCAAAGTATGTCAATGGTATGCCGCTGGCAAGACAGGAACGTGAATTCGCAAGGTATGACTTAAACCTATCGACAAAAACAATGGCAAACTGGATCATCAGCTGTGCAGACCGGTATCTGGGACTGCTTTATGGTCAGATGAAGGAAGAATTCCTAAAGAGCAGATACATCCATTGCGATGAAACCAGGATCCAGGTGATTGATGAACCGGATCAGAAGATCATCTCAAAACTGGATGTGGGTATACCTGACAGACCGTTACAGTGAAGCCCCACAGATGGTTCTCTTTGATTATGAGAGAACGCGTGCCGGATATCACCCGGTAAACTTCCTTGGAGATACATTTCATGGATATCTGACCTGCGATGGGTATCAGGCGTATCATGGACTGAACGATTCCATCACCGTAACAGGATGCTTTACCCATGCCAGACGCCGTTTTGATGCTGCGCTTACGGCATTAAAAAAAGATTTTACCAAAGAGCAGCTGAAAGAAACCATTGCATATCAGGCAATGACGAGGATCGGAATCCTGTATAAAGTGGAGGAACTGATCAAAGATAAGACGGCGGAAGAACGGTATCAGGAACGTCAGAAACAGTCACGTCCAGTGGTGGATGCCCTGTTTGAATGGCTGCATTCGATGGAAGATTCTGCAGACAGATCTTCCCTTATTGGTGATGCCATTTTATATACGCTGAATCAGGAAAACTATCTCAGACGATATCTGGATGACGGACATCTGAGCATTGATAATAATAGTGCGGAGCGCGCCATCAAAAATTTTGCGGTCGGCCGCCGGAATTGGCTGTTTGCCAAGAGTATCCGTGGCACAGATGCCAGCGCAGTTGTTTACAGTATCGCTGAAACTGCCCTGCTGAATGGACTGAAGCCGTATATATATCTTACCTATGTGTTAGACGAGCTTCGTAAAATGGGTCCTTTTCCAAAACCGGATGACCTAAATCGGCTTCTGCCATGGTCAGATGAATTACCGGAAGGATTTCGAACTAAAGAGAAGAAATAAAATGTGCCGCCCAAAGGGCGGCATTTATTAAAATACAAGGTACCGATGATTACGTACTTACATTCCAAGGTCTATTTTTTTCTTCATTCAATGTAGGAAAAACCTTGTAAAATCAATATTCTTAAGAGATATGAATAGATAACCAAGACATTTATAGAGACTCTGTCGTATGGCTTTTGGTGGTAAAGGGGAAAGACCTTCATCATGTTAGCCAGGATAAAGAAGTTTGCCTTTTGAAGATGAAGGGATTTGTTATTTAACACACAAAGAGCCGGAATCCGCTTAAACAGCGGACTTTCCGGCTCTTTGTGTGTGGTGTGATACCTTTTTGATACCTGTTTATGATTGTTGAGCGTTTAGCATTCTTATATAGGATTTAAAAAAATGGTTCTGAAAAACTTATACGTCCAGCATTATTTCTTAATACTTCTTCACGTTCTGGTGAGTATAATTGTTTTAAATAGGTACGTAGTGTCTGCTGATTTTGAACCGGAAACGGTTTGATCAGCAGACACTAAATATCGTCAAAGCCAGTAAAATCAATAGATTTAGGCTTGGCAGAATAGGAAGGGCAAATGAAAAATTTATTAAGTATATTTGGGAAAATGGATAATTCAGAGATTGTTAGCAAACTGGGAATTTTAAATAAACCGGGAGACAGATTAGAAGCACGTATTACTGATTCTAACCGACGAGTAGTTAAAGTACAAACGGATAATGGAAATTCTAAATATAGCGCAACGCAATATCCAAATGGAACTCTTGTGGAAACAAAAGTAACCAAACAGAAATAGTAATATTAGAGTTATTTGTGATACCCGTAAATAAATACCTGTGAGTTATTTTTTCATTATTCAACAACTGTCAAACTCCCGTAAAAAACATGAAAAGAACGCTGTCCAAAATTACGTTGTCATGATATACTTTTGTGTGATTAGAGGTTGATTTATGATTTTTAAGGAGCGGTTCGATGATTGGAAAGCGAAAAGTACCTACATATCGTCGGAGAATTTTTCTGTATTTTATGGCAATTGCCATTGTACCACTTTTGGTTCTTGGTTTTTATTCTTATCATAGTGCTGTTTCAGCGGTAAGAGATAGTATTCGCCAATCCAATGAGACAGCGTTGTTGCAGGTGGAGAATAGGACTGAAAATGTGTTGGACGCTGTACGGCAGGATTTTCTTATGATAGCTGGACGAAGTTCTACGAAGGAGATAATTGATCAGGAGTATGATGATATCCCCTATCCTCAGATTCGAAGTTTTATTGATGAAATAAGCGGAGGCGAATCTTACATTAACTATGCAGACGGGTATAGTTTTATTAATTATAAAAAGAAATGGGTTCTAAGCAATAAGGGATTTAATTCCATGGATGTAGTTGCAAACTATGAGTGGCTGGAAGAGTTGGCAGATGCATATCAGCGCATTTTCTGGGTGAATCATATAGGGAATGATGAAGGTGAAAATGCAATTGATTCCCAATATGTCGATGACCAATATCTTATGTATGTGGTTAAAATGCCGACTAATACAGCGCATACAGATGCTGTATTAGTAGTGAATATGAAACAAAGTGCCATGGAAGATCTGTTTCACGATAGCTTGGGTAATGGTAGTTTGTTAGTTATGGATCAGAATGGAGAGATGGTCTATTCTGAAAATGAAGCCGTTTATTCTTATTACAAGAATCATCCGAATTTTGGAGAATATGAATGAAACTACGATTCATACATCTGAAGGAGTCTATGATATCGTAAAGCGTAAGGCATCGGTTAGCGGTTGGGTTTATGTGGCTGGATATAATTCAGCAGCGGCAGACAGCCAGTTTCTTGAAATATTGTTTACGATGATTGGAATTATTATGATTGTCCTCATGGTTACAGGGATTATTAGTGGTTTTGGTAGCTTTTTTGTGTATAAACCGGTGAAAAATCTAGTGAACCAGGTGAAGTCTGTTATTCGGAAGAGGAAAAAGAAGATGAGGATGAATTTAATCTGATTCAGGAAGGAATACATTCTCTTCTTGGCCATAATGAAGAACTGAAGGATGTGATTGACCGACAGAAGAATCAGGTAAAAGAACTGTTTGCCATACGTCTGGTACGTGGACGGATAAAAGAGGAAGAAATAACAAGGATAAAGAGAGACTTCAAATGAAATTTGATTCATGTCTTTGCGTTACATCGGTGATATTTTGTCCACTGTACGAAACAGACCGTGATCAGACAGGAATAGATGCCCTGAATCTGGAATTATTGAATCATCTTCCGGAAGAAATAAAAAAGATGCTCCTTTTTCCGCCGTTTATCTACACGCGAGCTATTGTAATGATTGTGGATGGGAAAAACAGAGATGAGACAGAACAGAAATTAGTTGCTCTCAGAAACAGTCTTTCAAGTTTTATTGCAGAGATTTGTGGTGGGTATATTGATATGGGTGTTAGCCGTATCTTTGAACAGGAAACTGGTTTTCGTCGAGCATATAATGAAAGTCTGGAGGCATTGAAGATAAATGAATACTCAAATCGTGATGAAAATATAGAAGGTATATCTATGGAGGATAGTTCCGTCACGTATTATGGGGATTTGATTGGACATAGCCCAGGTGGAAGTGATTACAATCTGGTATTAGATGCTGCGATCAAAGAGGCAATCGATTCCGGCGACCAAAAGCGTGCCTTTGCCATTACCAATGAATTCATGAAAGAGGTCAATAAGTCCGGTGTTGTGTTGTATGAGCAGCATTACTATTTCCATCGATTTTTATTGGCAATTTTATCTGTCCCTGCAGATGCGGGAATTCCGATTTATGATTTATTTCCGGAAGGGGACGAAGATCTGTTTTTACAGTTTAATCAGCTGTATGATTCTCGAAGTATCAAAATGTTTTACGAAACAAAGGTAATTGTTCCGGTAATTAATCGAATGAACCAATTTAGAAAAAGCAGTTCTGAAATGGTCATGGATAAGATTACAGAACTGGTAGAAAAGAATGGTGGAGATCTGACTTTAAGTGAGTGCGCTGAAAAGGTTGGATGTCATCCGAGTTATATCTGGCGTGTTATGAAGAATACCAAGGATATGACATTTACCGATTATGTTGCAGGACAAAAGCTGGAGATGGCAAAAAGGATGTTGGTAGAAACGGATCTCTGTTGCAGAAATTGCGGAACGATTAAGCTACAGTAATGCGCAGAACTTTATCCGCTTATTTAAAAAACATATGGATATTACTCCTGGACAATATCGGAAACAGTATAAATAAAACATCAAGAAGATGGATTCATGCAATGCGAATCTATCTGCTTTTTTGCAAGGATTAATAAGGGATAATTGTTTCGCAAAGCAGAGAGCATTTTGTCTATTATAAGAACAATAAGAATAATCAAAATGTGTAGTTATGAGCATAGATCATGCAATAATCTGATTATTTTTTGTGAATAACGGTTCGTTTTGATATGTAATTGTACAATATACACAAATTGCGTTTGTAATAAATGTCTATAATTGTGTAAATATAATGATTGTTGAAATTTTGAATATAATCAGTAAGATAAAGCCATAAGCAAACAAAGCAATGCATGGAGTTTCCGGAGGATAAAGTGAAAAGGAACCCATATTAAGAAAAGGGAGGTTGGCTTATGGCGAGAGTAAAAACGGCCGGTGCTGGAGCAGTTTCTTATGGAAAGAAAGAAACACTGGTAAGCTATATGAAACGGCACAAATGGATGTATCTGTTGATGCTTCCTGGAATCATTTATTTTGTGATTTTCAAATATGTACCAATGGCGGGGTTGGTTATATCTTTCCAAAATTACAGCCCCTATTTGGGAATCTTGGGAAGTGAATGGGTAGGACTTGAACATTTTAAAACATTTTTTATGAATCCTGACTTTAAGATGCTTCTTGTAAATACCTTTTCGATTTCTATATTGAACTTGGTTTTCTTTTTTCCCATGCCGATTATTCTGGCATTGCTCTTGAATGAAATTAAGAATAAGTTCATGAAGAAATCAATTCAGACGATGATATATATTCCACATTTCATTTCTATGGTTATAGTGGCAAGTATTACGTTTACACTGTTAAATACAGATTCAGGTGTAATTAATCAGATTATATATTCATTGACGGGGAATAAACTGGAATTTCTGTCTGATCCTAAATATTTCCGATGGATTATTGTAATTCAAAACATATGGAAAGAAACAGGATGGGGAATGATTATTTTCCTGGCTGCTTTAGCCGGTGTAGACACTCAATTATATGAGGCGGCTCAGGTAGATGGTGCAGGCAAACTAAGACAGGTTTGGCATGTTACACTTCCGGCAATCAAAAGTACTATCATTATTATGTTGATTATGAAGGTAGGAACTTTGCTGAATACAGGATTTGAGCAGATTTTCTTGATGAAAAACTCTCTGAATTCTTCGGTGGCAGAAGTATTTGATACATATGTGTATACACTAGGTATTACGCAAGGCGCATTTTCTTACAGTACGGCAGTGGGAATGTTTAAATCCGTAGTTGCGACGGTTATGGTTTTGACGACAAACTGGATTTGTAAAAAATGTGGCGAAACAGGCTTATACTAATGGAAGGAAGGAGCGACAGATGTTAACAATTGCAGCAAAAACATAGGGAATCAAATTGAATCCAGTGGAACGAGTCGGAATGGCTGTTGTGTATTTGATTTGCATTATGGCTGGTATACTCACAATTGTACCTTTTCTCTATATAGTAGCCGGTTCCTTTGCGACAGAAAAAGAGTTGGTAGAGCGAGCATTCTTCATCATTCCGCATACGTTCTCCTTAAATGCCTACAAATACATTATAGCAGACGGAAGTATCTTCAGAGGATTGGCTAATTCATTTTTTATCATGATAGCGGGTACAGTCGTCAATATGGCATTTACCACTACTCTTGCATATCCACTGTCAAAAGCAATTTGAAGGGAAGAAATGTGGTGCTAAATGTAATTATAGTTACCATGCTGTTTTCAGGAGGTATGATTCCAAATTATCTGGTGGTAAAGGGATTGGGACTATTAGATAGTTATTGGGCATTAATGCTTCCGGGTGCTGTTAATGCATTTAACTTGATTATTGTGAAAAACTTCTTTCAGGAACTTCCTCATGAATTAGAAGAAGCTGCCAGAATAGATGGATGTTCTGATGTTGGGATTTTTGCAAAAATTATTCTTCCATTGTCCAAACCGGCACTTGCTTCCAGTAGGATTGTTTTATGCGGTATCCCACTGGAATGATTTCTTTAACTCACTGATTTACTTAAATTCAACTGAGAAATTCCCGGTTCAGATCATTTTGCGACAGATTGTTTTACTGGCGCAGGGAGCAAGTGCAGATGGTAGTGCGGTTGACTTTGGAGTGGGTGGTACGCCGCCGGAGCAGGTGGTAAAAATGGCAGCGACCGTAGTTGCAACGATTCCGATTCTATGTGTATATCCGTTTGTTCAGAAATATTTTGAACAGGGTGTTATGGTTGGAGCAGTAAAAGGCTAATAAATAGAATTCAAACAACATTATTTAGGAGGTTATCTATCATGAAAAAAAGAACAATGAAACGTAGCATTGCGATGGGACTTGCAGTAATAACAGCTGCAGGCTGTTTGACGGGATGCAGTGGAAGTGAAAATCAGGCGTCTACTGATGCAAACGGAAGGTACAACTTAAAGGTTATGACCTATGATTATTCCGGCAATCCAATGAAGGGTGAAACAGGTGCTGAGATTATAGAAAAAGTGGAAGATTATACAGGTGTGAATCTTGATGTTATGTGGACACCGAAGGATAACTATAATGATAAGCTGAACCTGATATTAGCTGGTGGTGGAGAGGATATGCCCCAGATTATTGCAACAGAAACAAAGTCTCCTGCTATCATCAATGCAGCAAAAGCCGGTGCATTGTGGGATATAGAAGAATTGCTGCAGGAGTTTCCTCATTTGAAAAATTCAAGGCGGTAGTAAATGATAATATCCGTATTGATGGAAAACTTTATGGAATTTATCGTGGACGTGCATTGGGACGGTACGGTATGACTTACAGAAAAGACTGGGCAGACAAGTTGGGCTTGGAAAACGGAAACTGTAGAAGACATTTATAATATGCTTTATGCATTTACTTATGGTGACCCGGATGGAAACGGACAGGATGACACATATGGTCTTACACTTACAAAGGATACTGTGCCGTTAGATATCATTCAAACATGGTTTGGAGCTCCAAATGGGTGGGGCGAAGTTGATGGTAAATTAGTACCGGATCATCAGACAGAGGAATATCTGGAATGTTTAAAGTGGCTGCGCAAATTATGCGAGGAAGGCCTGATCAAGAAAGATTTCCCCACAAGAGATGCGGCAACTAAGGCAGATGATTTGAAAACGCAGAAAGCCGGAATGATTGTAGATGCCATAGATGATGGACGTCGTGTAGCAGATTACTTTGAAAATCAGGGAATTGTAGGTCCTGAGATGGATTTCGTGGGAGCAGTTAAAGCAGATGAAAATGCGGAGCCGAGAACAATGGCTACACTGGGATGTCAGGGATTTTTCGTAATTACAAAGGCAGCAAAGACTGAGGATGATGTACGTAAATGTCTTGATTTCTTGGACAAAATGAATGATGAGGAGATGATGACTCTGCAAACTATGGTTTGCAGGATAAGCATTTTAAACTTGAAGCTGACGGAAAACTTACAAGAAGCCATGATGCAACCTTAAATCAGGAATATCAGGCATTGAACCAGCTGGTTTCTTATACAGAGTATGCTCCGAATACAGATCCATATGTGACCTTAAATGAAACGGAAATATATTACAAGCAGCAGGAAACAATTAAGAACAATGAGCAGTATGCAGTATCTGATCCAACTGCCGGTATTTTGGGTGATTCAGAAGAATATACTAAAAACGGTGTTGCGCTTGATAAAATCATTGAAGATGCAAGAATTCAGTTTATTGTAGGACAGATTGATGAAGAACAGTTGAAGGCTCAGTGGGATTTATGGTCTAAGAGTGGCGGAGACAAGGTTATTGAAGAAGTAAATGCAGTTTATGCAAAATAAAATAATAGAGACTTAGAAAGAAAGTGCAGGAGATGCAGAATGGGCGCAGGTCCGGTGCAGTTCCTGCATTTTCTGATTTTAGGAGACGGTTACATGATATTTAAAGAAGAATTTCAAAATCCGCCGGTAGAGTACCGGATTAAGCCATTCTGGTTTTGGAATGGAGATATTACGAAAGAAGAAATAAGTCATCAGATTAAGGAGATGGCAGATAAGGGACTTGGGGGGATGTTTATCTGTGACAGACAGGGAATGACGATTCCATATCTTTCGAAGGAATGGTTCGAAATGGTAGAGTATGCGTGCGCAGAGGCGAGAAGATATGGTCTCGAAGCATGGTTATATGATGAGTATCCATATCCGAGCGGTATGAGTGGCGGAGAGTGTTGTTAGAGCATCCGGAAGCAGAACATATGATATTAGTGCATAAAAAAGTAGAAAAATCGAGAGGAGGGGAGGTTGAAGTAAATTTAGGCTGGAGTCGTGTCCTGTTTGCAAAAGCTTATCCGGTTGATAAAGGAGGGAATACCTGCTGGGATGAAGCGGTTGATTTAAAGGATTGTATTGGAAATCTGCAGCAAGAAAAAATCTATCAGCAGACAGGCCTTACTAAATACAATAATAAGCGATTTTTTTCGTATGGTCCATCAAAATACTGAAAACTGTTCTGCCGGAACTCGCAGAGAGAACATGGCGAATAGAACTCTATATGGAAATGGCCATGGGTGATTTTAAGTACTATGGAGGATTTTTTGATCCATGCAATAAGGAGGCAGTGCGTACATTCTTAGAAACAACACATGAACGCTACGAGAAAGCGGTAGGAGACCAGTTTGGTATTACTGTTCATGGAATGTTCTCTGATGAAGTTGGACTTTTGAGCCCCATTCCTTGGTCAAAGCTTCTCCCGGAAGAATTTGAAAAACGTAACGGATATTCTCTTCTTGATTGTATGCCGGCGCTGCACGATGATTCGTTTGAGAATGCCATGAAAGTCAGATATGACTTGTATGAAACAGCTCATATTCTTTTCCGGACGAGCTATCATAAACAGGTTTCTGACTGGTGTCGGGAGCATCATTTACAATATGCTACGGAAGTGCCTTCCATGCGACACAGTACACAACGTTACAGTGATATCGTAGGGGGGGATACGGCCCATGAGAAATTGGGTAAACCTCTGGAATGGATTTATGATGAATATATTCATAATTATAGGAGTAATGCCAAGGCAGTCAGCTCTCTGGCAAGACAACTGGGGAAAAAGTATGCGATGATTGAGAGCTTTCACAGTGTTGGTTGGACAATGACTCTTCAGGATGCGAAGTGGATGATTGACCGATTGGGAAGCAGCGGGATTAACCTTTACAATTTTCATGCATTCTATTATACCATTCAGGATATTACAAAACACGACGCACCACCTTCACAGTTTCTACAGAATCCTTACTGGAAATATTATCGAAAGCTTGCGGATTATGTAGGCCGATGGGTGTAATGGTAACAAATACAGATGCGGATATTCAGATTGCTGTGTTGGATCCGGTAGCTGCTTTGTGGACAAAACTTGGAAATCCGTTCCACGGTTTTCCCTACCGGGGTGAAAGCGAGAGGGAACAGAAAAAATGCGATTATCTAAGAGAAAGATGGGTTCATATCTGTAAAACATTGTTATTCAATCAGCTGGACTACGATCATTTGGATGCCGAGATGCTGGAAGATGCGGAGATTTCAGATGGAAAGATTCATTTGGGAAAGGCGGCATATTCTGTGGTTATTTTGCCTCCTTGTCATTGTATGGAATCATATGCAAGAAATAAACTGGAGGAATTTACGGCTCAGGGGGGAACTGTTATTGGAATAGAAGAAATTCCTACTTATGCCATTGATGGTGGAGAAAATAACGAAGAAACGAAGGAGCGATGGAAGCTATTGTTTGAAAAGCCATCGGCATTTTTCTTTACAGAAATGAAAGATGATGAACTCATTCAGTTGTGCAGGGAACAGATTGACGAGCATATACACTGTCGCATAATTTCAGGAAATCCTAAAGATACGATTGTATCTGTACGCTATGATGAGAATGGAAACTGGTATGTATTTGCGGCAAATCAGGGAAAAGAACGCATTGCAGTTGAACTTACATGTGATTATAAATGTACGACAATTGCCGATAAAAATGTTTACAGATTGGATTTGGAGACAGGAAAAATCTGTAATATTCCTGTTGAAGAAAATGCTGTTGTTATCAGACTTGGCAGTTTTGAAAGTCAATGGATTCAGATTTCAAACAATGGCACTGATAACAAAATTAGTCATAATTCCATAAGACCTGAAATTACGATTCCACTTGATGCAGAATGGAAGATGAAACCTTTAGGGAAAAATTTCTGCCGGTTTGGATACGTTGATATGTCTTTGAACCGGATAGAGTGGGAAAATGTGGAAGTAAAGACATTTATTGAACAGTGTGATTCTACTAAATTATTGGAAAAACAGCAGTTAAGATTCTCAGGCGCTTTTGGAACACCAAAGAAGATTACACCAGCGTATCCGTTGGCTTGTTGGTATCGGGTGGAATTCAGATGAATGAAGTTCCGGAAGATATATGTATTTTTATGGATAGAGAAACGATGGCGGGATCCTATCAGCTATTCATTAACGGGAAAAAAGCAGATCAAAAGGACTGGTACGATGTTTTTGTAAATGATAAAAATAATCAGGCCTTGAATATATACAGCATGGTGAAGGAAGGTAAAAATTCCATTGAGATTCAGATGAATATTGAAAAGGATGAAGATGGATTAAGGGATCCATTGTATCTGTGGGGTTCCTTCGGCGTAACCGAAACAGCTGGAATACCATTACTGACGAAACAGCCAGAAACAGGATGCCCAGACAGACATTGGTGTAAGGGATTTCCGTATTACAGCGGTACGATGGAATATGAGACATGCATGAAGCTGGAGATACCCGTGACAGAGCAGCAGGTCAACTGTTTTGATATAAAACTGGGATTTCAGGTTCCAACCTATGACTGTATTGAGACCAGAATCAATGGAGTAAGCCTTGGCGTAAAGCATATACGCCATATGTTTGGCAGTGTCGTCGGGATGTTTTACAGAAAGATGAAAACATTATTACAATAGCAGTTACAAATACACTGGCTAATATGCTGGATGGGACGTATTTTGATTATGATAGTCAGAAGCTGGTAAACATTGAACCATAGAAGATAGGAGACAATTATGAATGATTATTTTCCGCAAGATAATGGAATTGGGTAAGAATTGGCAACGGTGTAAAACAGGTTCTGCAGATAATTGCAAATCGCTTTATAGCGGATAATCCTCCAATTCCTGTAAAATATTATTTGAGAAGCAGCAGGAATTTCCATATATCAGAAGATTACATGGATGAGATAGCATTGCACAAAAAAATGCCGGAGCTTGTTCCCGAGCAGTATGTGTATGCATGGGCAAAGCTTTCTGTACCTCAGGCCGGACCGTTTAATTTCCGCTTCAGTGCTTTTGGTCCTGTGAGTATTTGGGTGAATGGAGTGCTGTCGTATCGTACGAATCATACGCAGGAACGATTTGCAGATCAGATTTCCAATATCAGTCTGAATCTGAAAGAAGGAGAAAACAGCCTTTTCTTTCAAAGTGTTTCTACTCCCTTGGGATGTGGCTTCCATATCGGAAGCAGTTCCTATAAAGGAAGAAGAATTCAGTTTTTTAGTCCGGATAGAGAACATAAGGGAATGAGTGGATTCGTGTACAGCAAGGCATTTGAACGACCAATTGAAAGGGTTCCGTTATTGGTGAGGAGAAGAAGAGACAGAATTCATTGGTATCCGGAAGTATCCTGGGAACAGGGAGAAAAACAAAAAACTGTGGCGGAACGCCTTTTCAATATGGAGAAGGATGACCATAGAAAAATGGTAAGTGCCTCAAGATTTTTTTGTCCGTTTGCCGGAATGGTTTCTCTGGTTGGAAAATCAGAAGGGAAAGGAAAATTATGGATAGACGGAAAAGAAACAGATTCCGTTGAAGGAGAATGGAAAGCAGAGTATTTATTAAGTGGGGGATATCATACTCTGGCATATGAAGGTAAAACTGTCACTCTGCATGTGCAATGTGAGGCAGTTTGTTGGAATTGGAAAGTCCGGTTCTGTTGGCAGATGGTAGAAAAGAGCCGTGGCTTTATGCAGGACCATTTACAGAAAATCAGGTTTTGAATATGAAAGATATGATGTCTTTTCAGAAACCGTTTGAAATAGATGGAGGGGCTTCTTTTTGGAGAGCCGATATGCCGGATATGTATCTTCGTCCATTCAATGAAGGCGTGTTGTATGGGGAGTGGAACTATCCACTTGGTGTTACACTGTATGGAATGATCCAGTGTGGACGTCTTTTGAATAATCAGGCAATTCAGGATTATGTAGAAGGTCACATGAAAAAATGCACTGATTTTTACTATTTTTTTATTTGGGATAAAGCTTTTTACGGGGCAGCTCCTTTTCATAATCAGCTGACTACGATAGACAGTCTGGATGACTGCGGTTCTATTGCTTCGACGCTTCTTGAAGTGATGAGGATCATGTAATTCGGAAGGAAGAAAAGTTGGAACATGGTTGCTGATTATATGAGAAATAAGCAACAGAGACTGCCCGATGGTACATTTTATAGAAATCATTCTTATCTGCCCATTATGAGATGAAACTATTTGGGCTGATGATTTATACATGAGTATTCCGTTTTTATGCCGATATTATGAACTGAGTGGGGATATATTCTATCTGAGAGATGCTGTAAGACAGATAAAACAGATTTTTGGTTATCTTTTTATGCCGGATTTAGAAATTTTGTCCCATATTTATGATACGCATTATCATGTTCAGACAAAGGTTCCCTGGGGGAGAGGCAATGGATGGGTGTTATTTTCCCTTACAGAACTTTTGGCGGTTATGCCGGATAATGATCCTGAAAGAGAAGAAATTCTTGAGATTTTCCAGACACTTTGTGGAGGTTATTTAAAACTTCAGGGAAAAGAAGGAATGTGGCATCAGGTTTTGACATTTCCTCATTCTTTTCAGGAAACTTCCTGCACGGCTATGTTTATTTATGGATTTGCCAGAGGCGTCAGGTATGGATGGCTGAAGAATCGTGATGATTATGCAAAAGCAGCATTACTTGGATGGCGGGCACTTTGTAAAATTGCTGTTGACTGGAAAGGTAATATTTATGGTGTATGCCGCGGATCAGGTTATTCCTTTAGTAAGGAATATTATGCAAATGATTTAGGATGGAATGTGAATGATACCCATGGAACAGGGATTGTTATGTTGGCAGCGATTGAAGTGGAAAAAATGAAAGAGTCACAACAGGAGGAATAAGAATGGAACGAATTTTTAATCCAAGGCAGTTTGGTGCTCTGGGAGATGGCATTACTCTTGATACAAAAGCAATTCAAGCAGCCATTGATGAGGCTGGGATAGCGGCAGAACGCGGTGCAAAACAATTGTTGTGCTATCGAAGGCATATACTTAACCAGTTCACTGTTCTTAAAAGCCATATGGAATTTCGAATGGAAGAGGGCAATTCTGCTGGGGACAACAGATGAGAGTCAGTATCCCATTATGCACACAAGAGTAGCAGGCGTTGAAATGGAGTGGACTGTTGGCATTTTAAATGTTAATGGTCAAGAAGATGTAAAAATTACAGGAAAAGGCTGTATTGATGGTCAGGGACCGTATTGGTGGAATAAGTACTGGGAGAGACCGGAAGGGCAGCATGAGAAAGGTTTACGAAGCAAAGGGATTAAGATGGTGCGTGGATTATGATTGCCGGAGAAGCCGCAATTTAGTTGTGATGGAAAGCAAGAATGTGAATTTATCTGATTTTGAAAGTCGTCGGTCTGGGTTTTGGAATATTCATATTTGCTATTCGAAAAATATTCATGTAGAAAAATTGCATATTTATGACAATGAAGGACCCAGTACGGATGGGATTGATATCGATTCCTGCGACGGAGTTGTTGTAGAGAGATGCAAAATTGCCTGTAATGATGACAGTATCTGCGTAAAATCAGGTCGTGATGCAGATGGCCTGAGAGTGAACAGAATCTGCCAGAATATACTAATTCAGGAATGTGAAATACTTACAGGTAGTGGAGTGACAATCGGAAGCAGAAACATCAGGTGGGGCAAGAAATATCACCATCAGAAATCTAAAATATCATGGAACAGACTGTGGATTTCGTCTAAAATCTGCTAGAACCAGAGGGGGAGTTATCGAAGATGTCCTGGTCGAAAATTTGAAAATGGTTAATGTTAAATATCCTTTCAGCATGTGTTTAGACTGGAATCCATCATACAGTTATTGTGAAATACCAAAGGATTATCAAGGCGAAATCCCGGAACACTGGCGTAGGCTGGCTATTCCTGTGCCGGAAGAAAAAGGCATTCCACAAGTGAAGAATCTAATAATTCGTAACGTCATATCTGAAAATGAACCGGATTATGCAGGAATATCCAGAGCATTTGATGTTAGTGCTTTTCCGGAACATCCAATAACTCATGTGACCATGGAAAATATAAAAATTCAGGCAAAAGAATTTGGTAAAATTTCAGGCATCAAAGACTGGAAATTGGTGAATGTGGAAATTACGACAGAGGAATAAATGAGTCTTGTTTAGCGCAGTAAAGAAAGCCTCTCTGCCATTAATTTGGCAGAGGGCTCTTCTACATCAGTTTATTCCAGTTCTACCTCCGCTTTGTCAAGTGCAGACTTGATAGCTTCCAGCAGCACCAATGTGGGAGCAAATGGGAGGTATTTCAAAAAACGATGCAGGAGAAGTAGACTATGGAAAAGCGATCTGAGCAAGTCCATAGCAGGGAATCTTCTGCGACTCTCCAACTGACAGTTAGTTTACTCTATCCAGAACAGAAAAATGATTGATGAATAGGGGATTTATGAGTATAATATAGGTGTAAGTAACAAAATTGAAATTGATTTTGACAGATAGGGACAGGAAGGATGTGATTGCGTGGTAACAACGGAATCTATAACCATTAGAGTACCGGCAGGAATGAAGAAGTACCTGGCTGATACAAATACAGAAACAGAACTCACCAGAAACGCACTTTTATTATATCCTTATATAGCAAATCAGACCATTTCCCACGGAAGAGCAGCAGAAATTCTGGGGATAAGGAAATCAGAACTTATCGACATCTACGATAAGCTGGGGTATTCTTATTTTGATATGACCATGGATGATCTGGATACAGAACTGGAAACATACCGCCAACTGAAAAAGGGGGCAATGGTATGATAGTTGTATCGGATACAACACCATTAATATCATTGCTTAAAATAGAAAGACTTGATTTGCTGAAAAAGCTATTTGAAAATGTGCTTATACCACAGGCAGTATATGAGGAACATGAACTTACCTCGGATGAGGTGAAGGAATGTGTTTCGGGTTTGCAGAGAGCAGGTCGACATATTGGACAGAGGCATTATCAGATGCTGTTGGATATGTTGGAAGATTAGATTCTTGAACGGATATCAACTCTGGTTCTACTGAATGATTGTGGTTCTAATCTGGTTCTAAAAAGTTTTGAAACCATATAGACAAGATGATAAAAGATATAAATTTCATGCAAAAAGAAATAAAAAATGGTAGAAAAATATGGTGGATATATGAAATGGGAGCAGAGTTTGAATAATGTACATGAGCCAAGAAATGCCGAATTTACGGCGTTTCTTGGCTCGTTTTTGGTTGAGTGACAATCAAATGACAATAATTATTTCGAAATGTTTGGGTGAGCAGTTATTATGGTAAATTTTGTTCATTGCTTATAACATGTCCGTTTATTTGTTTTTTAAAATATTAGTATCTATGAGTGTTTCGATGGTTCGTGATACTTTCGCATTTGTGCAACCAAGCTGAGAAGCAATAGTTTTATGTATTCCTACTGGCCAAGGTTGAGCAGGCAACATTTCTTTTACAGTTTCAATAAATTCTTCATCAATTTGATAATCATCATATATGAAATCTCTTCTTCTTTCAATAGCATTAAAATCTGGAAGTTGATAATGGGTTGCTAATTCTTTAATTATTAAATTTGTCTGTTGTCTGCTTGACAAGTTTCTAATAGACTTTAAATTATTGTTATTAAAGACTTTTATAGTGTTCTGTGTTACATCTCTTATGAGTTCGTTTGTTATGAGTTGCGGATTTAACTTGATAATATCATTTGTGCCAAAGCCTAATTTCCCAATTATTTTAGCAGTTACTATAAGAGACACAATTGGTCTTACAGACCTTAAATATTTATCTTGGCTTGTTTTAATGGTTCCCTTGTAGTTAGGGGTTATTTTATCTACTCTTTTTAAGATTGTGGCAATGTTAATCCATACAGAAATGGGAATCTGTTCGTTAAATATTTTGTTATATTGAATTGGATTGTTCATAAATTTTGATTTAAGTGATACAGCCCTATGTGGTAATTTTAAAACTAAACTTGTATATCCTCCTGCGAGATATAGAGGAGTTACAATATCATCGATATGAACTCCACGATTTTGGTAAAGTTTATCTTTGCGTTCATAATATATGTTATGTTTATATAAAATTTCTTCGATGTCTTTTTGTATTTTATCAGTTGCATGTAGTGAGTATAGAGGAATTACTGATTGATTGTTAGTTGCTTGTATAATGTTTTTGCGTACTATTGGTTCTGTAGATACAATTATTTTAACTAAAACTGAACGTTTTGCACCATCGGTTCCGCCATTCGAAAAATAGTTGAATATAGTATTGGTAGTTTGTAATCCATTTACTATCTGTATGTTTTCTGCTTCAATTGTGTCGTCGTATAGAGTTGCGCTTGAAGTCAGAAGAGTTATTCCGTTGTTAAGATTCCAAAAATCAATCTCATCTTGCGCTTCTAAAGTGTTCATAATATCTGTATTAGTTCTGTTGTTTCCAAGGTAATCACGAACATTTTCTTCAAAAAAGTAGCGTTTTAACTGGTGTTCATTATCAGTTATAAAATTGTAATAATCCGCTAATTGAACCAGAACAACAAAGTCTTTTCCACTTTGGAATCCTTTTTTGATTTTTAATTGAACAGTACCATTTCTTTTAATGCGGTATAATATAAGCAATTCCTTGGAACCAATAAATTTCATTTCTGATGTTGTTATAGAAAAAAGTTTATTGCAGGTGGCTTCAATTTTTGTTCCCTTGCATTTGATGTTATCTGCAATACTTTCAGAAGTACCTCTCGAAATATAACGGATATATATGTTTGTTTTTATTAACGCAGGTGAAAGCTTCCTGTATAAATATATCAGAAGTTCTCTTTTAGCTAATATGTCACTCTTGTATTTACTATTTAGAGAATCTGTTTTTATTGTCATGTCGAATAGTTCGGAAGAGAGTCGACACTTTCTAAAGGGTTTAGTTCATAGGTATCATGATGTTTGCAAGTTAAAACATATATTTCTAAATGGGCATTTGTTCGAGGAAGAATGGTTGATTTATCAGCTATATAGTTGCCGTTTACAAAGAAATAAAGGCCATCAATTCCACCGTCGTCTCCGCCATCAACTAAGCCATCAAGAATTTGATCATGAGTCAAATCATAATTCTTTAGAAGTTCAGATATAGCAAAATCCTCAAAAGCTTTACCGCGATTTTCAGGCGTGTTCTCCATATTGTATGATGAAATTATATTATCTAAAATTCCGTCAATTAATATCGTATCATTTGTTGCCATAAGTACCTCCATAAAATGTGTTTTTTAATCCCTCTTTGGTTTCCGTTTCCTCTTCACATAAGAGAAATCCGGAAACAGGTTTTTTATTAATTCTGCAGTTTCTTCAGCATCGTCATCCTCATTCATATTCTGAACCAGTAGCTGGTCGCCATCATCAAGATTTAACGAAACAGTGTATTCTTTATTTGGGTCTGTTGGGTTTATTGGGTATTTTATCTCTTTGAGATAATATTCCGTTTCTGATATTTCTTCATCTTCAAGCTTGTCTCGTAAACGATGCCCAATACTCAACCATCTTTCGGAAGTTAACAGGGTCTTCCTGTGGACGGGGACCGCACTGGAAGCCGCTCTTCAAATTTGAAGCATACTTCTCCATCTTTCATAGTAGGCCGTAGTCCGTATGCCCATTCAATGTCAAACAGCACATGAAGTGCGCTGAATATGTTTGCAACATCAGGGTCAGATAATGCATAAAAGCTGACCCCCAGATTGTTTGCAATATTTAATAAAGTTGTTTTATCCGGATATCTGTTTCCAAGTTCATAGTTTCTGATGGTGGATTCGTTTAATCCACATTTATCTGCTAATTCCTTTTTGCGTCATGTCAGATGCAATTCTGAAATTTCGAATCAAATAGCCTACCCGGCTGGTGAATTTCTCGCCCATTTTAACTGCTCCTTATTCGTGGAATGAGTGTTGTAGCATGCACGAAGACACGAGGTACAAAACATGCATCTACATTAATACTTAATATGTTTTCTGCGAAGGCAAAAATTCGAAAAACCTTCGGTTTTCCTCGTTCGCGGGCGCGTTCTCATGGTGCTTTGCCGCTTGTTTATGCTTCGCATATCAATCGTCCAAACTCCATGCTCACTTTTGCCTTCGCGTACATTATATCATCAACAGTGCAAAAATGAAATGTTTTTTAACGAAAAGCATTGACAGTACAAAAAGTGAACTGTTAATATAAAACACATCACAACATTTCAGAAATGAACTGAATAATAAAAAGCAAAAGAGAGGAGGCATTAGCTTATGGAGAACAAGAGATTTTTGACAGCACAGGATGTAATGGAAATGCTGGGAGTTTCACTATCGTATTCCTATAAATTGATACGACGGCTGAATGCGGAACTTGAGGCTGATGGATTTGTGACAATAAAAGGACGTGTTACACAGTATTTTATGAAACGAATCTACGGGCTATCTACGGATAATGAGGTGTGATAAATGGCGGTTATCAAGAATAATACAATGATGATTACACACTACAACAGAAGGTTGATTTTATCGAATCAGCTTCTGTTGGTTATATACCAATATGCATGCAAATACTAGACCTAAGTAGGAAAAATTGGCGGATGGGAGGCAAAAATACATGGAAGAAATAAACATTTATGGATATATGCGAGTGTCATCCAAAGAGCAAAATGAGGATAGACAGAAAATCGCATTAACGGAGATGGGAGTACCTGAGAATAACATTTATATGGATAAGCAGTCGGGTAAGGATTTTGAGAGAACACAATATAAGCGGTTATTGCGAAAATTAAATGAAAACAGTGTGCTGTATATCAAGTCGATTGACCGCTTAGGCAGGAATTACGGGGAATTGAATGAACAATGGCGCATTATCACGAAGAGAAGAAAGCAGATATTGTTGTTATAGATATGCCACTGCTAGATACCCGCAGAGAAAAGAATCTGGAGTGCGGAACATTTATCAGCGATGTTGTTTTGACATTGCTCAGCTATGTCGCAGAAAACGAACGTACCAATATCAAGCAAAGACAGGCGGAGGGAATCTGCAGCGGCAAAAGCAAGGCGTAAAGTTCGGCAGACCACCATTACCAATTCCAGAAAACTTGATCAGATGCACAAAGACTGGCGGGCAGGGAAAATCACGTGAAGAAGCAGCAGGCTTGTAATATGAAACCTAAGACGTTTTACAGCAAGGCAGTAAAATATGAAAAAGCCAGTTAAATAGTTCATGTTCTAACTGAAATGGTATACATTCCAGTAATAGTATACATAAAACCATTCTTACATATTGTATCACGAAATCAGTCGAAATTCAGTAATTTTCTGTCAAAACTTCGTGAAATTTCACAGTTACAAATCCAAATTTTTCTCATGAAAAGTATACATTTTTCCAAGCTGGCTATCAAGGATAGCTGGCTTTAGAAATGAGGATAAAATGGATAAGTTAATTAATCTGAATACTTATCCGGTCAGTGAAAATCTTAAAGCATTGCTGAAGGATAAGACAACAAAGAAAAATATTATATTTGCAACTTCGGTATATAGTTCCAAAGGTACTCCAATCAAGGAAACGGAACAAATGACGGAGGAAATCTTAAAAGGATTTACGCAGTATGAGATACAACCGAGGGTGCTAAAGAATAAGGAACAACAGCAGGAGCGTACCAGAGCCAAAGCAGAGAGGTGTTTACTTCATGGATTTGCAACAAAATGAATAACCACTGTGATGAGGGTGGTTTGGAAGAAAAAATGTTTTAATATTGAACAGGATCAAGGGTGGCTAGTAAACACAGAAAAAGTGGAAGTTTGAAACAGAGGATGGATGGAAAAAATATGTCGATTCCAAAAGGCTTGAGATTACCTGTGGCGAAGCTCCCTACATCGTGTCAGTTATGATGCAGCTACCGGAGAACTGTTTGAGATTAGGCAGCGGATAGGAATTTAGACAGAAAACTACGTGGTAAATGAAAATACAGTCAATGAAACAGAATGGTTCAAATGGGTGCTTCGGGCATATCAGAGTGTATGGTTATGAATTTCAGGAGACAGCCTCTGATTGCAAGAATCAATCTGCTAATAACTTTTGTGGACTATATGCAGGACAGGTGGGGTAGAGTTCCAACAGATGCAGAACTGCGAAAGATTGTGAATGTCATTGTCTGAACCTGTGGCAGATGGATGGAATATCCGGGACAATCCCTTTGAAAGCCCAAAGAGGAATAACACCATCAATTTAGTTTATTTGACTTTGTGGTAGCAGATGAGCCGGAAAAGCAGGATGAAGAACCGGAAGAAGCGTACCGCTTGATCTAAGGACTGGGCGCATGAAGGAAGGTAGAAAAGCTGAAGTTTGATACCGGATTAAACGCCCGTATCAAGATAATGCCATAGGAGAAAATGATACATATGCACCACCGGTATATAACAAATTTTTAGATGCGGCTTATGCGGTAGCAGGTTCTGTGGAAATGATACATCCGGCAAGATTTCTATTTAATGCTGGATCTACTGAAGGGCATGGAATGAAAAAAATGCTAAACGATCCACATTTTAAAGTAATGCATTATGAGGAGGATGCTTCTGTATTTGCCAATACGGATTAAAGGTGGAGTAGCTATTACTTATCGAACTCTGATGCTAAGTATGAACCCATTGTTGTATTTACTAAATATCCAGCACTCAATCATATTCTTCATAAAGTAAACAATACGATTGATTTTGTTCCGATGGATACCTTGTAGTTACACGTACCGCTTATCGTTTAACTGAAAAGTTACATCAAGAACATACGGAAGCGATGGATCAGTTAAGCAAAGGACATCCATACGATATGTCAACGAATATATTCGATCGGCTTCCCCAGTTCTTTTAATGAAGCACCTAATGACGGTAATAAATATATTCGAATTTTGGGAAGAGAAAATTCTCAAAGAGTATATAAGTATTCGTTCCGATTATGTTAATCAGCCTAAAAATTTGTTTGTATAAGATTTTTACCAAGCGCAAATGGAAATGGAATGGTTTTGGAGAAACGCTTACTGCACCTGTATTAGGTATTCCGGAATAGGAATCACGGAAACATTTATCAGTGTGGATGCTTTGATAGCAAGGCTGAAGCAACAAATCTGTTGAAATATATAAAAGTAAGTTTGCCAGAGCTATGTTAAATGTATTGAAAATTACGCAGCATTTAACTCCTGATGTATGGAAATATGTCCCTCGTCAAGATTTCACTGATAAACCGATATCGACTGGTCTGTATCCATAGCAAACATTGACAAGCAAAGCTCTCTATAAAAATATGGCTTTCCGAAGAGGAAATCGCATTTATCGAAACTAATGTAGGAGATGGAATAGCATGAATAAACCTAACATTCAAACAACCAAACAGGTAGTTCCGATGCTTTATGGCTATCCCACCCGGAAGTAGTTCGACATAATGGCTGGACGAAGATAGGATACACAGAGCAGGATGTAGAAACCCGGATCAATCAACAGACACACACTGCTGATATCAGATGGCAGCTTGAATGGAAAGGCAATGCTACCTTTGATGATGGTTCGGAGAGACATTTATAGATAAGGACTTTCATGCTTATTTGCGGAAATCCGGTATAGAGAGCAGGAAAAAGGCAAGAATAATGAGTGGTTTCATGTGGATGGTGCTACATCAAAGCAGATGTTTCGTGATTTCAGAGAAGATCATGGCATATTAAAAACCACAGATACAGTGATTCCGTACAAATTGCGTGAGGAGCAGCAGAGTGCAGTTGCCATGACGGTTGATTATCAGGCAACCTCATAAAGATGGAGAGTTCCTTTGGAATGCCAAGCCTATTTTTGAAAGACATTATCTGTCTACGATTTTGTGCAGAAAACCGGAGCGGAAAAAGTGCTGATCGTGACAAACCGACCGGCAATTGCAAATTCATGGTTTTCAGATTATGCCAAATTTCTGGCAGTGAATCGGGTTATCTTTTGTGAGTGAAGTTGACGCACTGAAAGGAAAACGAGGGTATTGACACGAGAGGAATATACACATTTGCTCTTAGGAAAAGACAGTGACAATGTAAAGTGTATTGAATTTGTATCCTTGCAGGATATGAAAGGTTCCATTTATTTTGGAGGTCAGTATGATAAATTAGGTGAGGTCGCAAATATGGAGTGGGATATCCTTGTCATCGACGAAGCACATGAGGGTGTGGATACCTACAAAACAGATGTTGCATTCGATCGTATTAAGCGTAAATTTACGTTGCATTTGTCAAACACCGTTTAAAGCACTTGCCAATAATAAATTTGCAGATGATGCTATCTATAACTGGACTTATGCAGACGAACAGAAGAAAAAGCGTGACTGGGATGTTTCAGCAGAGGAAGAAAATCTATGCCACATTGCCACAACTTAATCTCTATACTTATCAGATGTCAGAAATTATCAAGGATGAGCTTCAGCAGGGCATAGAAATTGACGGAGAGACAGAAGAATATGCATTGATCTGAATGAGTTTTGCGGTTACCAATGGTAAGTTTAACCATGAATCTTCCGTTGATAAATCTCGATGCCCTGACAAGACAGACGAAATTTCCATTTTCGACGGAAGAACTACGGGATGAATTAAAGCACACCTTCTGGTTGCTCGATAGGGTAGATAGTGCAAAGGCGCTGACAAAAAAATTAAGGGAACATCCAATATTCCAGGAATATGAAGTTGTTCTTGCTGCTGGCGACGGCAAACTGGACGATGATGAGGAAACAATGAAATCTTATGATAAAGTGGTTGCGGCTATTGCACAGCATGAAAAGACCATTACTTTGTCGGTAGGACAGCTTACGACAGGAATTACAATTCCAGAATGGACAGCAGTGCTGATGCTTAGTAATATGCGATCCCCGGCACTTTATATCCAGGCTGCATTCCGCACAGAATCCTTGTCTGTTTAAAGTTGGGACATCTTCAAGAGAAAAGAAAATGCTTATGTATTTGACTTTGATCCGGCAAGAACACTTACCATATTTGAGCAGTTTGCCAATAACCTGAATCCTAATACTGCCAAATGTGGAGGTACCGCAGAGGAACGCAAAGAAAATGTGAAAGAACTGTTAAATTTCTTCCCAGTAATCGGCGAGGATGAACAGGGAGAATTGGTAGAACTGGATGCAGAAAAGGTACTGACGATTCCAAGAAAAATCCGCTCTGTTGAAGTTGTGAAGCGTGGGTTTATGAGCAACTTCCTGTTTCAGAACATCAGTAATATTTTTGGCGCACCGAAGGAAGTCATTGATATTATCACAAAGTTTGAACCAATAGAAGAACCAAAGAGCAAGGTAAATCTGACGGAGGAAGAGCAGAAAGACCTATCGCTGGATGAAAATGGGGAAGTGGCTCTCAGTGATGAATTTGTGGATTGGAAGAACGAAAGATGTTTTTGGTGATAAAATTTACGATGTGACATCTCAGGTGCAGGAAACAATGACGCAGATGGAGCAGGCACCGGACAAGGTGCAGAAAGCCATCGACAAACTGAAAGAAGCGGTAAAACAGAGTGCAGTCAAGGCTGTTGTGGATACTGCGCAGTCTACTTATGGCTCTGATATGAAAGCAGCAGATAAAAGACAGATTGAGTCAAAATTGAACCATGAAGCCGATCGGATGATTGATAAGTTGCATACCAATTATGAGATTGAGCGAAATGTTATAGAAAATCAACGTGTTGCTGAACAGCAGGCAAGATATGAAACCGGTAAAACATCAGAGCAGATTGATAAAGAATTTGAGCAGAAGCAGAAAGTGGCTATGGAGAAATTCAATGAGGAACTGACAACTGCTATTTCTGATTTTGCAAAAGAATCCACAAAAGAAACAGTCAAGACCATAGAAACAAAGAAAAAGGAGCGTGAAAAGGAAACCATCGAAGATGGTGTCAGAGATCATCTGCGTGGTTTTTCAAGGACAATCCCGTCATTCCTTATGGCATACGGAGATAATACGGTAACACTTGCGACTTTGATACATCATTCCAGATAAAGTGTTTCTTGAAGTGACAAGCATCACACTGGATCAGTTCAAATTTCTGCGTGATGGTGGCGATTATGTAGAGGAAGAAACCGGACAGACCAAGCACTTTGATGGACAGCTATTTGATTCGGTGGTATTTGATGATTCTGTAAAAGAATTTCTTGCCTTAAAGAAAAAGCTTGCTGACTATTTTGACGAAAAGAGCGTAGAGGATATATTTGATTATATTCCACCGCAGAAAACCAATCAGATATTTACACCAAAGACAATGGTTAAGAAAATGGTGGACATGCTAGAGCAGGAGAATCCCGGCTGCTTTGACATGCCGGATAAGACGTTTATTGATTTATATATGAAATCCGGTCTGTATATTACAGAGATTGTGAAGCGTTTATATCAGAGTGACGAAATGAAAAAGCAACCAGACAATAAGGAACGCTTGAAGCACATCTTTGAAAAGCAGGTGTATGGATTAGCTCCGACGGAAATTATCTATAAGATAGCGACAAGTTACATATTGGGCTTTGATGCGGATACAAAGGATATCAAGCATAATTTCAGACAGTTAGATGCTTTGCCTTATGCAAAGGATGGAACGCTGGAGCAGATGTTGGATGAGCTGTATTCTGAAGATGAGTAGATGAGAGGATGCACCTGGAAACGGGTGCATTTTTGCATATGAAATAAATAGCTTATAACTTTTTGGTAGAGTAAAGTTTTATTCACAAATAATTAATAGTAAATAAAAGTAGCGCTTCTATTTATTTGGTGCATTTAGGGAAAAGTATGGTATAATAAATTAGAAATTTTGCTCAAATGGAGGTGGTAATGTGGAAGCAAACGAGATTTCATTAGATTTGGAGTATGAAAAACGAGATGAAAATGGAAAATTAGAGTATGAAGGAATTTCGTTTGTGGAAGATAAATTTCCTGCTTTTGAAGCAAACAATATCTCCGATATATAAAGATGAAGATTATAATGCTCAGATGAAAGAAGTAGCTATTGATATGACGGGCTTTGATTCGGAAAATTTGCAGGCTGTTTTCGACACAATGCCTAAAGTGAGTAACTTTAGAATTGGAGAATTAGTAGCAGAAAAAATAGTAGAGAGCAGATATAGTGCAAAATTTACATATAATAGTGATAGAGATTTGAAAAATCCAAATAGTAATAATACAGGTGCGGACTTAGTTGGATTCATTGAAATGGAAGATGGCGCAGTTAATTTCCTTTGGAGAGGTCAAAACATCTGAGGAACATACAAATCCGCCAGGGTTATGTATGGTTCGACTGGAATGATCGGGATCAATTAGTAGAATTGGGGACAAATTCTGATAAACTAAAATCTTTGGTGAAATGGATATTTATTAAGTGTAATTCAGATAAAGATTTGTTGGTACAAAAGTATATTAGAGAAGCGATGCAACATTATGTGAAAGACAGAAGCAGCATACAATTAATTGGTGTCTTGGTAAGAGATACAAATCCGAATGAGATGGACTTAAAAATCGATATATAGATTTGAAAAAAAGGATTAACGGTCAGCATAATGTTCAGTTATTGGCAGTATATTCGAACTATAAGATGAAAGATGGGGCATGGGAAAAGTTGATTTAGGAGGTATTTTATGTCTAGTTGGTCTGAAAATTGGATATATAATTTAATACCACAAGAGGAATATGAACTTGCATTTGATATGGTAAATGGCAAGTCTATTTCTTGTGTCCTAAATCAAGAAGAGGAAATCGATTATTCTAAAATAGAGCATGTACAGGAGATTTTAGAACTGACTTTAATGGATATTCTTAAGTCAGAGGATGTTAATGAGAAGGATGTTGCCGAAGTAAGTCAAAAAATTTATTTGTTATTGTCTGCTTTGCCAATGCCAGTAGACAGTATTGAGAAAGCAAAGCATGTGTTAAAAATATTAGTGTATTCTTATATTGGAGAACAATGGGAAAGTGGAAGAAGATATCTGATAGAAAATAATATAAATATTTTGGTTGAAGAAAAAGATGATTGGAATATATGTGTTTTTAAAAAAATATGTAATGCATTATTTTTACTTGTAAAGAAAGAAAATTGGAAGGATTTAACAATGGCATGCCAATTGATTTCTGAACTTAGAGAAGACCAAAAAAAATTTGAATTGTATTATATCAATTCTATAGCACCTAGTAATAAAATGTTTGCTACATATGAATTGATTAGTTTGTACCATTTGGCAAAAATAGTAGATATAATGGCTACATTTATGATAAATGGAGAAATACTGGATATTAGAGAGCAGATAGGAATGCATTTTGGAAAGGCTATTGAAGCAGCGGAAGAAGGAGGGATTGTATCTCTTAATTTAATACTGATAATGCTTCAAAGAATGCTTCAAAAGATGATTTCAAATTCTGTGTGGATGGTTACACAAAGAGTAAATTCTAGAGTTACAAAGTTTGTAAGAAATATAACAACACAAGACAAAGCAGTCTTTGAACTTATGTATCCTCAAAAGCATGCTATTTTGGAAGAGGGGTTATTGGATCCAGCACACAAAGCGATTGTTGTTAATATGCCTACTTCTAGTGGCAAAACCTTAATTGCCCAATTTAGAATCCTCCAGGCGTTAAATCAATTTAGTGAGGATAATGGTTGTTGTGTATATTGCACCTACTCGAGCATTGGTAAATCAAGTGGCTGCAAAACTGAAAAGAGAATTTGAACCTATTGGAATAAAGGTTGAAAAGATGAGTGGGGCTATTGAAATAGACTCTTTTGAGAGTAATATGCTTACTGATAGCGAAGATAGATTTGATGTGTTAGTTGTTACACCTGAAAAGATGAATTTGTTGATTAGGGATGGCATTGAAACTAAGATGGGAAGACCATTAGCTTTAGCGGTTGTGGATGAGGCTCATAATATTGAAGAAGAGAGTAGAGGAATCAATTTAGAAATCCTTTTGGCAAATATTAAAAATGATTGTTCAAAGGCAAATTTCTTATTGTTAACTCCATTTATAAAAAATAGTGAAGAAATAGCAAAATGGTTGGATGCAGATAGCCCTAAGTCAATTAGTTTAGCAATAGACTGGAAACCGAATAAAAGAATATTAGGAGCCATTTATCCAGAGGGTAATAGAAGAAATTGGAAATTATTTTATCAAACGTTATTAACCAATAGTGCAGAGATACAGCTTGAAAAGAAGATGGTTCTATCTGATGAAGCGTTAATTGACGTGACTAGAAGTAACTTAAACAAAATGAAATTGGCTATAGCTTCAACCAAAAGATTAGCTGATAGAAAAGGAGTTTTAGTTATTGGAGGGCATGTAAAGGATTGTTGGAATATTGCGCATGCTTTATATGAAGAGTTAGAATTAGAATGTAATGATAATGATGTAGAACTTGTGAAGAAATATGTGGCTGCGGAATACGGTGAAGAGTTTGAACTTGTGAAGTTACTGTCAAAGGGCATTGCTGTGCATCATTCCGGACTGTCTGATGAAGTGAGAGTACTAATAGAATGGCTGATGGAAAGAGGTAAGCTAAATATACTGGTAGCTACGACGACTATTGCTCAAGGAATAAATTTTCCTGTTTCTACAATTATAATGGCATCAATTGCATATCCATATACGTCAGAAATGCCAATACGTGATTTTTGGAATTTAGTAGGTAGAGCTGGTAGGGCAGGACAAAATGATGTGGGAATGATTGGAATAACAATTGGGGCTAGGAATGATAATCAAAAGCAGGAGGAGTTGGCGAAACTAACTAGGTATGTAAAGAAGTCAACAGAAGAATTGGTTTCAATTACAAAAAATTGCAGAAAAACTATAGAGTTTGGGGAACAATTTTCTTTAACAGATCAGTTTTATAATCCAGAATGGTCGCAATTTTTACAGTATATTACGCATATGTTTAATCAATGTAAGGATTTAGGCGAGTTTGAGGAAAAGACAGATTTGTTTTTGCGAAGGACATTTGGATATTCCAATATTGAGCCAAGAAAACAAAAATACTTTCTGCTGTTAAGGAATATGGTGAGGTGTTAAATAAGAATAAGGGATTGGCAAAATTATCTGATTCAACAGGATTTTCAATGGAGACGTTAGGTCGTACTCATGTATAGAATCAAGGAATTGGGAATTCGGCAAGATAACTTAAAGGGGTCTTTGTTTGGTAATGATAGCCAACTTAAAGACTTAATTGGAATAATGATGAATATTCCCGAAATAAGTAAAAATATGCAGGATATAGCAAAAGGAAATAGAAATTTATCAGGAGATATGATTGCACGTCTTACAACGGATTGGGTAAATGGAACAAAGCTAGAAACCTTAGCGAGTCAGTATTTTGGTGATGATAGAGATGCGATGACTGAATGCTGTCAAGCAATATATGGTAAATTGGTTAATTCCGCAACATGGGGATTGTCTACGATTCAGAAGTTAGGTATTAATGAAGACAGTCTTAGTGAAGAAGAATTGCAAAAGGCAGCTAATTTGCCGGCCATGATTTATTATGGAGTTAATTCTGATGAAGCTATTTTGATGCGTATGAATAATGTGCCGAGAAGTGTGGCGGCAGAAATGGGAGTTGAGTACAAAAAGGACTTTGATAATGTTTACAAACAGTCTTCTTATGAAATCAGGCAATGGATTGAAGGATTATCATCGGATAAGTGGGATGCATTCGCTGAAAATAAACGAGGAATGTCAGGTAGCGATTACAGAGCAATTTGGAAAGTACTTAATAATGAAAGCTAAGAATTTGGAAGAGAGTTCTTATCATCTTATTTATTTGGAAAAAGTAGTAAGGAGGAAATTATGGATAATCTAGAAAAAGGGTCATGGATAATTAATACAATAAAACATACAACTGGTGTGAGAACTGACACCGTAGAATTAAATGATTTAGAAGTGACAGAAAGAGCTGGAAAATCTGGAATTTTACTAGGAAAACTATTGGTAGATAAGCAAGAAATTATTACTGGTAAGAAACTTAGTGTGTTTGCGAGAACTGCAAATATATCACCAGATGCAGTAAAGACATATGCTGAAATTTTAAAGAATTTTGGTCAAGTTGATTTTAAGCTGGATAAATTTGGGAATGTATCTGAGCTGGAAATATATTGTCTGACCACAGAGGATGCGATAAAGACCGTGTCGGATATTTTTGAATATTATGAGCCGGATGAAATTGAAAGGGGAAATTTAGAAAGTTTAAAAACAACTTTTGAATTTCCTGCTTCAAGGGAAGAATTGACGCAGGCGTTAACATCCAGAAAGGGTATTTCAGAAGAAAATGTAAATGAGATATTGGCATTAGAGTCAGCATTTTCACTTATAAAAAAAGAGCGTATTGAGAATTCGGATATATATTACAATGAATATGCTTTTGCTGGTGATGGTTCTAAGATAGCTAAGGCTATCGCATCTTTGCCAGAGAGTCAAAGGAATGATGTTAATTTTGTTATGGAACAGGTAAAACAGTCACAAGGTTTTTTGGCAGATAATTTGACTGATAAAATTAATCCTAACATTATATCTATGATGGAGGGGGTGGGGCTGCTTGATGGAATTACGGTTAATTCAGATTTTGGAAAGGCTGTTTTTTATACTACTCCACAGCTTATCGGACCTGGAATTGGTTCATGGAAAATTTCAACAGATGTTTTTAATCATGCAAAGTTATTGCTGAGCAGTCTAAGATATGGCGAATATAAATCTGTATCGTCTAGAGGAGCAATATATACGTCAAGTAAAATGATGAATATTGTGAATAAATTACTTAGAGGTGAATGGGTAGGCCCATGTACTGCCATTGGAGAAGATTATAAATTATTGGAGCTGGATGGAGTTATATCCGTGCAACCGTATAACGGAATGTATAAAATGAAGTTGCGTCAATTTGAGGTAGGAAGGTTGGTTAAGCAAATGTTAGAATATAATATGGTGGTAAACGATTCTGTAAATGAAATTGATGTTTTTAACAATTTGCCAACTGGTTACATAGCTCCAGAAGAAAGAAGAAAAGTTATTCAAGCTGACAGAACGGTACCAGTTAAAAATATACAGGAAAAGTTTATTGCTTCTATTAGAACAGGAGGTATATTCTGATGGCGAATAATAGTGGAAAAGGTACAGGGTTTGAGTACGATGTTTGCCAACTTTTTACAGAACAAAATTATTTTACTAGAAGATCTATTCCTATAAGATCTACAATAAATCAGGATATTACAGACGTAGATGTATTGGGAATTAAATATACATATCCCTTTGAAAAAAAGGTAATAATTTGTGATTGCAAAAACAAAGTTAAGCCGAAACCATTTGAGAGAATATTTTGGACTAAAGGCTTGGGAGAATATGTTGGTGTAGATGATGAATATATAGCATTACCTAAGATAGGACCTGACATAATTGAGTTTGCTAGAAAAAGCAAGGTTAGGGTAATTTCTCAAAATGAGCTAAGTAATTATAAAGATAAACAAATAGGATATGCTGATTACCAATATTATGGAAAATTCATGCAAAGACTGGAAGACAAAAATACAGGTGATCCACAGGTATTACATTATTTACCAATATTGAAGAAAGAATATATTTCGGATAATCCATATGTAACGCTTAATATTGCTTTGTTAATTTTAAATAAATTGTCACAAGAAAATTGGAGTGATGATGGGAAAAAAATGATTTTTGCAGAGGGTGCTACGGTTGTAGCGTATGCTCTGCTTGATATATGTAGGGACGTATTTGGAATGAGTCAAGAGTTGCGAGAGAAATATATTTCTACTAAATTGACCTATGGAGATTCTGAAGCTACATATATAAATGGATTGATAGAAAGTGTAACGAGATATGCAAATGAAATGTTAGCTGAGAAAATTCCAAAGGAATACTATAATAAAAATTTGGTGGAAAGGATGGAGATTCCGGCACCACATTATACTAAAAATTGTATTGCAATTATTGAGAGAGCTTACAATAACCCGGAATGGTATATTGATATGTTACGAAACATAGATTTTATCCTTTTTGAATTCATGTTAAAGAACCAAAAGTTTGATTATACATTATTTTCAGAACATTGCAAAAATTATTTGGTTAATGAAAAGTTAAAAGCATGTAAGAATGTTTTGTTTTTTATTTGTTCATCTGCTGCAGTACATTTAGGGGATATTTGGAAAGAGGAAAATGATTTTGTTCCACAGAAGATACATAATATTGAAAATTAGTAAAGGCTACCACTTACCGCAGATGTGGCAGGGGCTTGACTAATATTCCCATAGAAATGGACAAGTAATCAAGCACACAATATGTTATTTCCGAGTGGGAACTTCAATTCCGAATTTTCAGTTTGCGATTTTGAGCCGCAAGAATATTTATGAAGAACGTGTTATCTAAAGTGAGAAGGGAAAGTTCTGGGTACAATTTGGGTACAGTAGTTTAGAAACCACATTAACAAGATACAAAAACGTGTCAAAATGATACGGTTTTGAAACACAATAACAATTAAGTAACATGAAAAATCAAACCCGAAAAAGAGTTTGAGTGACCTGTAAGTGGCTTAGAGGTTAGCTTCAAAAATCCAGTATTTTCAAGGCCTGAGGCCGTGTGAAATAACACGGTTTCAGGTCTTTTTCTAATATGCTTCTATTTTTTTTGGAAAGAAGCAGAAGCGAAATAACTCCAATTAAAGTAAACGTCAAATCCTGCGCCTTGGCTAATTAGTTTGTAAGCGCCAAATAATCCCGCGGCTAGCCAACAACCGCCTCTGACTTCATAATCGTAGTTAGACTATTTTACTACAACAACTACAATTATGGAGGACAACATCATGGCAAACACCAGAAACTCCCGAGTTCCAAAAGAAGAACAGCTGAAACTTATCAATGAATGCCGGACCAGTGGCATGACAGATACTGACTGGTGCCGCGAGCACGGCATTGCTGTCAGCACCTTTTACTAATGGGTAAAGCAGCTTCGAAAGAAGCTGCCCAGATACCGCACCTGCCTATGGTCATTCTGAGAATCCCGCCCCAAACAGGACGTGGTTCCCATTGACATAGTACCGGAACGTTTCCCGGTACAGCATACTCCGTACCTTGACAATCCTCATACATTAGAGATCGTTCTTGGATGCGCAACGATACGCGTCACCAATGAAACGGATCCCCAGCTGCTTTCCAGAACGCTTCAGATTCTGAAAGGTTCTTTATGTTAGGCGATATTTCAGGGTTGGAACGGATCTACATTGTCTGCGGTTACACCGATATGCGCAAATCTATTGACGGACTTTGTGCAGTCGTGGAAGAACAGCTGAAGCTGGATCCTGCATCCAGTTCCCTGTTTCTGTTCTGTGGCAGACGCCGGGACCGGATCAAGGCCTTGTACCGCGATGCAGATGGTTTTGTACTGATCTATAAAAAAGCTGACAGTGCATGGCGGATACCAGTGGCCGAGGAAACACTCTGAGGTCAGAAATCTGACCTGGAGAGAGTTTGACTGGCTCATGTCCGGTATCGATATCGACCAGCCCAAAGCCCTGAAACAGGAATAAAAACATGCACAGAAAAATGCCTGCAAACCGCATATTTTCGGCATTTTCAAGAGTGATTTTCCTTTAGGAAGACTGCTTTTTCTGGTATAATAAAGGTATCAAAACCAAGGAGAAAAAGCGTGGCTTCCAGTGCAAAAGACATTCAGCTGCGAGAGCTGAAGGATACCATTTCACAACTGAATACGATAATGTCCGAGCAGACAGAACTGATCCGTTCCCTCAGAACGATCATTGAGGAAAAGACTGCCCATGAGATGGTGCTTCAGGAACAGGTGGACTATCTGACGAAAAAACTTTTCGGCTCTTCCAGCGAAAAGACACCGGCTGATATTCCCGGACAGTTGAATCTGTTTAATGAAGCTGAAGTTTACCAGGATCCGGAACTTCCGGAAGAAGACTGCAGCCGGGAGCCACGTCCACGGAAGAAAAAAGCTACCCATGCGGAACTTTTTAAAGGTCTCAAGGTTCATAAGGAAGTAATACCGCTGGATGAAGAAGATAAAGTCTGTCCGGTATGCGGTAGCCCGATGGAACGTATCGGAGAAGAATACGTCCGCAGGGAACTCGTTTTTACTCCTGCCAAATGTGAAGTTTATGAATACTACACGGAAAGCTATGGCTGCCCTGACTGTAAGGAAGGAAAGGGCGATACGGAAAAGTCTGTGATCGTCAAATCCAAAGTACCGCCCGCACTTATTGGCAAGGGTCCGGCTTCTTCTTCCACGGTTGCATGGACAATCTATCAGAAGTATGCAAACGGCATGCCTCTCTATCGTCAGGAAAAGGACTGGAAAGAGTATGGTGCCGCTGTCAGCAGGACAACCCTTGCGAACTGGATCATCTACAGTGCTGGGCATTATTTCCGGCCACTGTATGATTACTTTCACCGCCAGCTTCTGCTGAGGGAATTTCTCATGGCAGATGAGACCCGGGTACAGGTGCTGAAAGAACCCGGACGCAGTGCAGAAAGCCAGTCCTTCATGTGGCTGTACCGCACCGGGGAAGATGGTCTTCCGGTCATCCTGCTGTATGGATATACCCCGACGAGGAGCGGAGACAATGCAGCAGACTTTCTGGACGGCTTTCAGGGATATCTGGAAACCGACGGTTACCAGGGGTATAACAAGGTATCCGGCATCAAACGGTGCTCCTGCTGGGCACATATCCGCCGATACTTTGTGGATGCGATCCCGAAAGGAAAGCAGCTGGATTACAACCAGCCGGCAGTACAGGGAGTGCATTACTGCGACCGCCTGGCAAGACTGGAAAGCAGCATTTCCGGTAAGTGCGGAACGGATTATGAAAACAAGGAAACAAATGCGTCTCGAGAAGGAAAAACCGGTTCTCGAGGCCTTTTGGACGTGGGTTGACAGCCAGAAGCCAGTCCGCAACACCCGCCTGGATAAAGCACTGACCTATGTGAAGAACCGCAGGGAAACATCCATGACCTATCTGGAGGACGGGCGCTGCAGCTTCACCAATAACCTTAGTGAGAATGCCATCCGACCTTTTACAGTAGGACGTAAGAACTGGCTGTTCAGTGATTCCGTAGAAGGTGCAGAAGCCAGTGCGATTGCCTACACGATGGTAGAGATGGCGAAGGCACACAACCTGAACATTTATCAATACCTCAGCTACGTTCTGGAACAAAGGCCGAATGAAAACTGGAGTGATGAACAGCTTGCAGAGTTTGCACCCTGGAGTGAAAAACTCCAAACTCTAAAAATGTGAGAATGAATTTGTAGCAAAATACTCCAACCGAAAATAGGTTGGGGTAAATTTATAGGTGCCTCCGGATTATTTGGCGCTTACATTAGTTTTTTTATGCCACACTCTAAATAACACGAAAAAACTATTAGTTTTTTAGAGGAGGCTAAAGCGCATGGATCAATTAACTCACACTGTCCGCCGGTCGAACTGGATAAACATCATTCGACAGTGCCAGGACAGACCGGCAGGCACTACGGCAAAGCAGTGGCTTACTGAAAACGACATTTCTGAAAATCTTATTATTACTGGCTCCCAAAGATCCGCCGGGAAGTCCGTGAACAGGAGGGACTCAGGAAGCCACCAACCCGTCTGCCCTCTCTTTTGTAGAAATCCCGGTAAAAACTGCTCTGGACACAGCACCGGTGCCAACCGTCCCAACAGCAATGACTCCGGTTGCAGTGATCAGATCAGGCCGCCTGACGCTGGAATTATCAAACGATATTTCAGAGTCCCTGCTTTGCAGGCTGTTGCAGGAGGTGCTTCATGCTTTGAGGATGCTGCCGGTATCCGCAGAGTCGTGATTGCCTGCGGATATGTGGATCTGCGCAAAGGGATCGATGGGCTGTCCATGATCATCGGAGACAGATACCATCAAATCCTTTTGAAAGGGAACTTTATTCCTATTCTGTGGCAGACGGTCCGACCGCATCAAGGGACTTCTATGGATGGGAGACGGTTTCCTTCAGCTCTACAAACGGCTGGAGGCAGGTTCCCTGTCCTGGCCTAGAACCAGCGAAGGGCCCGCAGACCTTACAGAGGAACAGTTCCGTTATCTTATGATGGGGCTGAATCCCCTGAACCCCAAAGTCAGGGAAGTAACACCGCAAAAGCCCACCTGATCTTTGTGCAAAACATAGATTTTTTATGCCTGTTATCCGGTCAGATCCATTCCCGGTGTTACAGCCTCTCTGAACGCTGTTTCCTGGTCTGTGACGTATCCACAGGAGGATCCGGATAAAATTTCAGCGCCTTGAAAACTTTATATTTCCCTGGCTCTATGACCATCACACCGCCTTACAGGCATAGGCAGAATGACCCTGCGGGGCTGCCGGTTCGCAATCCTTTGTGTTTTCTGGTATAATGAAAACAGTTTAAGGAGCAGGACAATGGCAGACAGACATACATTGGAAGAACTGAATAACTGCAGCAGGGAAGAACTGATCACCATCGTTCTTATGATGCAGGGACAACTGGATACCCTGAATGAGGAACATCGAGCGGCTGATCGAACAGGTACGCATAGCGAACAGCTATCGTTTCGGAAAACACACAGAAACGCTGGATTCCATAGATGGTCAGCTGTCCTTCTTTGATGAGGCAGAAAGCTGCTGCGATCTGTCTGTCCCGGAACCTGCTGCGGAGGAAGTACTTCCATCCCGACGTAACCATAAGAAAAAGGGCAGCGGGAAACGGATCGAAAGATTTCCCGGAAGAGATACTTCCTCCTTATCAGGTATCCGCAGAAGAACTGGATGCGTTTTATGGTGCAGGCAACTGGCGCAGAATGAAGGATGAAACCACAAAAGACTGCGCCATGAGCCGGAATCCTGGACGGTGGAAATCCATACCGTGGAAGTCTATGTAGGCACTGGCGGAGATCGTCAGGACGAATTCTTACGTGGAAAGAGCCCCAAGGACCTTCTGCGTGGAAGCATCGTTACTCCTTCCCTGCTTGCATCCATTCTGAATGTAAAATATGTGAACTCCTCTGCACTGCACAGAGTCGAGCAGGAGTTTCAACGCAATGGTGTAAATATCTCCAGACAGACCATGTCGAACTGGATCATCCGGTGTGCTGAGAAATATTTCGAACCGTTTGTGGATCGTATGAAGCAGGAACTGCTGTCCCTGCCGGTGACGCAGTCAGACGAAACCTCGACACAGGTGATCGGTGACAGTGGCCGTCCGAACAGTAAATGCTACATGTGGGTACACCGTTCCGGGGAGTTCTATAAGGAACGTCCTGTGGTGATCTACGAATACCAGAAGGCAGGGATAAAGCCGCTGGAGTTTTACCGGAACTACAAAGGAGTTCTGGTCACGGACAGTCTGGAGCAGTATCATCTGCTGGACAAAAAACTGCCGGGAGTGACAAACGCAAACTGTTGGGCACATGCAAGAAGAGCCTTTGCAGATGCCGTAAAGGCAGCGGATAAAAGAATCCCTGTCAGTAAAACTTCCGTGGCATACCAGGCATTACAAAGATTGCAGAATTCTACCGGATCGATACCGAACTGAAAGAACTTCCGGCAACGGATCGCCTTACACAGCGGCAGACAAGGATAAAGCCGCTGGTTGAGGATTTCTTTGCGTGGGCAAAACAACAGGCTGCAGAATGTACGGTGCCTCCGAAATCCAGGACCGGACAGGGACTAAATTTCGTCATCCATCAGGAAAACTATTTAAAGGTATTTCTGACCGATGGGGATATCCCAATCGATAACTCCGCTTCCGAACGGGCTATCCGGACTTTCTGTATCGGCAAGAAGAACTGGATGTTCCATAACACAGCAAAAGGTGCCAGAGCCAGCGCTCTTGTTTACAGTATTTCAGAAACAGCAAAGCTGAACAATCTGCGCCCATACTACTACTTCAGGTATATCCTCACGGAGCTGCCTAAGTATTGTGACGAAAAAGGAAATATAGATCCGGCAAAACTAGATCGGCTGATGCCCTGGGCAGAGGAGCTTCCCGAGGAATGCCGGAAACCACGCCGCTCATAAAAGCGGCGTTAAATTTAAGGGGAGGCGCAGGATTTGACGTTTACGGAGATGTGTTTTGGTGACAACAATTTCGCAGAGGATTTCCATGGATATTTAATGTGCCGAGGGGTATGGAGATCCGGATTATTATGTTTGTGATGGGAAGGAGAGAATATATTGCGGATGGAATATTCATCATATACTTCCAAAGACATGCGGAGGAACTAATGCAATTAGTAATTTGATCTGTACTAATATTGCCACAAACGATGAGTCCGCAGATAAGATTACTTTTGGATAGACGATTGTTTATACCAAATGAAAAAACAGAGGATGGTCACGATATTTTCAGATTAAATAGGAGGTGAACTTATGGAATTAAGATTTGATTACTCAGATGGAGATTACTGCTTTGATATGGGTGGCAATATGATGATGGATTCAGATGGGAATCTTATGCAGGATATAGGAGGTGGAGTAGCAATGGATATGGAATCTGGCGAGATGCATATTGTTGAAAGCAATAGCTCATTTGGAAGCTCTTTTGAGGATGAAGATTAAAATTACATATGTTTACTGTAGGTTACGGCTGTGCTAGGCTGTTCCTGCCGGAAGGCTCCGATTTCTTAGAACAAATTGCTTTGAGAGTCGGGGCCTTTCTTTATGCCTTCTTACACAGTCGGGGGTCCCTGCAGTCAACATATGAGAGATTATTGGAGATGGTTTATTAGCTTCTGGTCCATTGGATCAGAAGTGAGTGATGTCTAAGTGATATCATTTGCTATACTCTGCACTGTTTTTTCAAAGAATGAGCGCCTTAATGCAATCTTAATACAGCACACCGGATCATTACACCGTTTTTTTATATTTCATAATATACTCTTTGTAAACAAACAAAAACAGGAGAAGTATATATGCCTGAAATTACACATAGAAAAAAGCGACTGTCATCCTTTAAACTGATCGTTTTGGGCTTTGCCGGGGTTATTCTGCTCGGAGCACTGATATTGATGTTGCCGTTGTCATCGACTGCCGGAGTTGTTACGCCGTTTCACGAGGCACTGTTCACATCGACCTCGGCCGTTTGCGTTACGGGGCTGGTCGTGCAGGATACGGGCAGTTATTGGTCCGCTTTCGGGCAGACGGTAATACTGCTGATGATCCAGATAGGCGGGCTTGGTGTTGTGACAGTTGCGGCATTTTTCGCTATGCTGTCCGGCAGAAAAATATCGCTGATGCAGCGCAGTACCATGCAGGACGCCATCTCTGCCCCGAAGGTCGGCGGGATCGTCCGCCTGACCCGCTTTATTGTACGGGGAACTTTTTTGATCGAGCTTATCGGAATGATCGTCATGCTGCCGACATTTTGCGGAAACTTCGGTATTAAGGGAATTTGGATGGCGGCATTTCATTCGATTTCCGCCTTTTGCAACGCTGGCTTTGACATACTCGGCACCGCAGAAAACAAATACCCGTCTCTTACGGGATACATCGGAGAGCCTACAATAAACATTGCAATTATGCTTCTAATTATTGTGGGCGGTATTGGATTTTTGACCTGGGACGATATTTACACAAACAAGTGGCATTTCAAAAAATACCGTATGCAAAGTAAGGTCATATTGGTAACAACGGCAATCCTCATTATCGCTCCCGCAGTATTCTTTTTCTTCTGCGATTTTACGGGGCTGCCGCTCGCCGAAAGGATTCTTGCGTCGCTTTTTCAGTCTGTCACACCGAGAACCGCCGGTTTCAATACCGCTGATCTTCCCGCTATGACCGGTTCCTCTAAGGCAATTATGATTCTGCTGATGCTCGTCGGCGGATCGCCCGGCTCCACGGCAGGCGGTATGAAAACGACTACGCTTGCCGTTCTGATTCTGAGTGCATTCTCCGTCTGTCGCAAAAAGGACGATGCTGAAGTCTGCGGCAGGCGCATTGACGGTTCGGCAGTGAAAAACGCCGCAGCCGTTGCCGTAATGTATTTCCTGCTGTTTTTTGTCGGCGGAATTGTTATCAGCACGGCAGAAGATCTGCCGCTTAGCACCTGCCTTTACGAAACGGCGTCCGCTGTCGGAACGGTCGGGCTTACCCTTGGAATCACACCGCAGCTCGGTGTTCTTTCTCAGCTTATTTTGATCGTCTTGATGTATCTCGGCAGAGTCGGCGGACTTACCCTGATTTACGCGGCGATTTCCAACAAAAATCAGAGCGGAGCAAAGCTGCCGCTCGAAAAAATCACAGTCGGATAAAGGAGTTACTATATTATGAAAAACATATTGTTAATAGGTCTCGGCAGATTCGGTAGGCATATCGCTTTGCAGCTGAATAGGCTCGGGCATGAGGTGATGGCGGTAGACAGCAACGAAGAAAGGGTCAATGAAATTCTGCCGATCGTTACCAACGCACAGATAGGTGACAGCACAAACACGGAATTTTTAAAGTCGCTCGGCATCGGAAACTTTGATGTGTGCATCGTCACCATCGGCGGAAATTTTCAAAACTCGCTGGAAACCACTTCTTTGCTGAAAGAACTCGGCGCAAAATTAGTTGTGTCACGCGCCGAGCGTGATGTTCAGGAAAAATTTCTTCTGCGCAACGGAGCGGACGAGGTCGTTTACCCGGAAAAACAGGTAGCAAATTGGGCTGCTATTCGGGTCACCGCCGATCCAATTCCGGATTACATTGAGGTTGATGATGCTCATGCCATTTTGAAGTAGAGGTGCCGGAGGAATGGATCGGAAAAACCGTCGGAGAATTCGGATATCCGCAGAAAATACAGCATCAATATTATGGCAACCAAGGAGAACGGAAAAATCAATATGGCAGTTTCACCGGAAACCGTTCTTACGGACAATATCACTCTTTTGGTTCTCGGTGCTTACAAAGAACTGCAAAAGTGTTTTCGCATTTAACAGAGGTGAATGAGGATGGCTGAGCTATTGCTGATCGTCAGTCTGCTTGGCATATTTGCTTTCGGATTTTATATCATGTGCAGGCTGGATCGATTTCTTGAAGAAAACAGAAAAGCACTGTTAAAGGAAAACGAATCCCGTGAGCCTTCCGAAATTCTGTTGCCGCAGGGACTGTCCGAAAGTGAAATATTATGTGAGATCCGCCGTTTTCGTGAAACGCACGGAAATGTCGATATTATTCTTTCCGATGGGCAGAAGATGAGTATTAGTTTGCGGTATATTATTTCACGATTTTGATGTATAATAAAGCAAAAGGACGGTGAACCGGATGAGAACACAAACCGAGCAGTCAAAAAAAGGCGCAGACGAGCATATCCTTGTCTGCCTATCTTCTTCGCCGTCCAATGCAAGGATCATACACACCGCCGCAAAGATGACTAAGGCCCTTCATGCAAGATTTACCGCCATCTATGTGCAGACGGATACGGTCATAAATGATGAGGATCAGTCCCGACTTTCGCAGAACATACAGCTCGCACAAAGGCTCGGCGCCGAGATCGTTATGACGCATGGCGAGGATGTACCGCTGCAGATCTCGGAATATGTCCGACTTTCCGATGTCACAAAAATCGTGATCGGGCAAAGCAGTGCCAGACGCAGAGGGCTGTTCGGAAGACCGACTCTCACCGAAAAGCTGATCGCCTCCGCCCCCGATGTTGACATTCATATTATTCCCGACGCACTGAACTACACAAAGCCGCACAGACGCCGTTTGTTCCTAGGTGCAGAGATACCGTCGCTGCGGGATATTGCCATAACCGTCCTGGCGCTTGCCGTATGTACGGCGATCGGGTTTCTGTTCGATCATCTCGACTTTCCTGATACCAATATCGTTACGGTATACATCCTCGGTGTGCTGATGATCTCCGTTTTGACCAAAGGATACCTTTGCAGTATGGCAGGCTCACTTCTAAGTGTTGTATTGTTCGGATTTTTCCTTACCGAACCCAGGTTGTCCTTTCAGACCTATGCCGTAGGCTATCCCGTTACCTTTGCAGTCATGCTGGCGTCTTCCGTTCTCACCGGCACGCTTGCCTCGAAGCTGAAAGATCATGCAAGGCTCTCGGCTCGCTCCGCGTTTCGTGTGCAGGTGCTGTTTGACACTGACCGTCTGCTGCAAAAAGCAAAAAGCAACGATGATGTTTTAAGCGTGACCTGTATGCAGCTCTCGCGGCTGCTTGACCGCAGTATTGTTGCCTATACGAAGGCGAAAACGGAATGTTGTCCGGGCGGCTGTATGCCGAAAAAAAGGATACACGCGCTGAAAAGCTGCTAAGCGATGCAGAGCGGCAGACCGCAGAATGGGTGCTTCAAAACGGTCGCCGTGCAGGAGCAGCGACAGCACAGTTTGGAAAATCCGAATGTCTTTATCTTGCGATCCGTGCAGGCGGCAGAGTATACGGTGTAATCGGGATACCGATGAGACCCGAAAAGCCCGATTCATTTGAGAGCAGCATCGTACTGTCGGTTGTGAACGAATGTGCGCTGGCAATGGATAATGCTCACAACGCCGCCGAAAAGGAACGGGCGGCAGATCTTGCAAAAAGCGAGCAGCTGCGCGCCGACCTTTGCGGTCGATCTCACACGATCGCGCACGCCGCTTTGCTCCGTTTCGGGTAATGCGGACACGCTTTTGCATAACGGAAACTGCCTGGACGAAGCAACCAAGCATCAAATCATAAAGATATTTATGACGATTCCGAATGGCTGATCGGCGTGGTGGAAAATCTGCTGTATGTTACACGGCTGAATGACGGACGCCTGAAGCTGGAGCTTACCGACCAGCTTGTGGACGAAGTGGTCAACGAAGCCGTTTCGCATTTGAAGAAAAAATCCGTCGGACACAAGGTGACGGTAAGGTGCGACGATTTGATCCTTGCCCGTATGGACGCACAGCTTATCGTGCAGGTCATTGTCAACCTTATTGATAATGCTTTGAAATATACCGAACAAGGCTCCGAGATCTGCGTAAGTGCCGAAAAACAGGGCGGGGTATGCCGTGATCCGAGTCACCGATAACGGAAACGGAATTGCAGACGATATGAAACCGCATATTTTTGAGATGTTTTACACCGGAAAAAATACCGTTGCAGACAGCCGCAGAAGCTTCGGGATCGGGCTTACCCTGTGTAAATCTATCGTAGAGCTGCACGGCGGAACGCTGACACTTACGGATAATGTACCGCACGGCTGCATATTTACCTTTACTTTACCGCTCAGCGAGGTGACTCTGAATGAATAAACCCCTTGTACTCGTCGTGGAGGATGACCGTCCCGTCCGCAATCTGATCGTAACAACATTAAAGGCGCACGATTACCGATATCTGACCGCGGAGAACGGACACGGTGCCATTATGGAGGCAACCTCCCATAATCCGGATATCGTTCTGCTGGATCTGGGTCTGCCGGATATCGACGGCACGCAGGTAATCGAAAATATTCGCTCATGGTCAAATATGCCCATTATTGTGATCAGTGCGCGCAGCGAGGATAAAGACAAAATCACGGCGCTGGATGCCGGGGCGGACGACTATCTGACAAAGCCCTTTTCCGTAGAGGAGCTTTTGGCACGCCTTCGGGTCACGCAAAGACGGCTGCTGCTTCTTCAAGCAAGCGGCGACGCCGACTCACCCGTTTTCCAAAACGGCAAGCTTAAAATTGATTATGCCGCCGGCTGCTTATCTAAATGGGGAGGAATTGCACCTGACCCCGATTGAATACAAGCTTTTGTGTCTGCTCTCTCATAATGTTGGAAAGGTGCTGACGCACACCTATATCACGCAGCAGATTTGGGGCAGCAGCTGGGAAAACGATATTGCTTCCCTGAGAGTATTTATGGCGACACTGCGCAAAAAGCTGGAGCCGCAAAAGGACAGTCCGCAATACATTCAGACGCATATCGGCGTCGGTTACCGTATGCTGCGGGTAGACTGAGAAAAGCTAGGAAACAAGGAATTGAACCGATATGCAATAGAAAATCTTTTCGGAATTGAAGGGCTGAATATCGTTTGGTACGGAATCATTATCACCTGCGGTATGGTGCTTGGCTTTGCTTTGGCGATATACCGATGCAGAAAAACCGGCATCAACAAGGAGCATATATACAATCTTGCTCTTTGGCTGATCCCCGTATGCATTATTTGTGCAAGAGCCTACTATGTGATTTTCGAATGGGATAATTACAAAAACGACCTGCTTTCTGTTTTTGAAATTAACCGATGGGTCTTGCCATTTACGGCGGAGTGCTCGGAGGTGTCGCAGTCGCATTGATTTACTGTAAAGTAAAACGGATTTCCTTTTGGTCACCTGCCGATACCCTGATGCCGAGCCTTGTGCTTTGGCAAGCTATGGGGCGTTGGGGGAATTTTGTCAATCAAGAGGCATATGGAAACCAAATTACAAATCCTTCGCTCTGCTTTTTCCCTTACGGTGTTTACATAGAAGAAATCGGCCAATGGCGGCAGGCAACCTTTTTCTACGAATCCGCATTAAATTTAGCTTTACTCACCGCCATGCTGATATGCTGACCGCATTTCAGGCGAAAAGGCTATCTTCTTCCGTTTTATATGATCGGGTACGGAACGATACGGCTTTTTTGGAGGGCTTCGCTCCGACAGCCTTTATCTCCTTCCGGGTATCCGTGTATCACAGGTGCTGTCCGGCTGCCTGATTATTCTCGGTATCGTTATACTTTTTATCATCCGTAAAAGACAGGCGGTGCGGCAATGAGAAAAGAGTGGACTTTGTTTCTCACCTTTCTTAAAATCGGCGCCTTTACCTTCGGCGGCGGATACGGAATGGTTTCCCTTGTAAGAGAAACAGTCATTTCAAACGGCTGGCTAACGGAAAGCGAATTCTTAAATTTCATTGCCGTTTCGGAATCGACACCCGGTCCGCTTGCTCCGGATCCTAAATCCATTTTGGTCTTTGCCATTCTGTGGCTGACACATTTCGGATATAAAAGAATCAAAAAAACTGCATCGTCGCCGATTATAATGATACTCTTTTCTGCCGCACTCGGCATGTTGCTTTAAAGTATAAAACACAGCCTGTGCCAATTAGCCGTCCGAAACCGGGCGGCTTTGCTGTTTTTACGTAAATATACTGCTCACTATTCCAGACTGACGGACGCCGCCATTGTAGAATAAATCACTTTGCAGTAACTGTTACGCCCGCAACCTTAATCAAAAATCAAAATTTTTACTAATCAATTTCCTGTTAGCTATAAAAAAGCACAACGCCACGGAGTTTTAAATCTCTGTGGCGTTGTGTTTCTAATCGGTCACTTTTAAAAGTATCCTTATGTGAGCCTGCCTTTATGCGGGCTTCCGGCATTTGTTTTATCAAATGGCTCTAGTTTAGCTCTATTTGTGTGCGGAGTAATGTATAAATATGATAAGTATTTCAAGGTAATGATTGGTAGGTGGTTAAGTGGATATTTTAATTAAAAATGATGATTTTGTATTTTCATACAGAGTTGGCGGTATATTGATGTGTAATGGTAAAATCTTGTTACAGCGCCCGAAGAATGATGATTATGCTATTATTGGCGGGCATGTTGTAGCTATGGAGACAAGTATGGATTATGGAACTAATACAGAAGCTTATCGTTTGTTGAAAAAGATGTCTGATAAGGGTAGGATTAAGCTTGTTGGAAATGGACGGTCAGCACATTATCATTTTGATCCATACTGAAGGATAAATTGAAAAAGACTTCCGGGTAGCGCTCATCAATATAGCAATAGCACAAATTATACTGGCTTTCCAGACCATCATGATTATAGGCCTTAGATCTATATACAACCTCGTTTCGGGCTCTCCATAAGCAGCAATCAATTGTTCCCTGGAATCGCCTAATCTTATACCACGCGAAGTTTCTGTGTCTGATGACATTCGATGGGGTATTCAGTATATGCCGTACAATTTGTAGTCATAATAGAAATACGTTCTACATCTTCATAGCCGTTTCCGGCTCCATATAAGTCTACGTAATTGCTATATCCAAATCCATTAACATTAAAATCCTCATAAGAGAGAGGCAAAATGGTGCTATTTTCCGTGCTTCCTGATACTTCCACCGGTGCCGGAGTTCCTGTGGAATCTTCCGTTATCACTTCTGTGGTTTCAGTGCGTTCGGTTTCTGCGTTCGTTTCACTCTGCCCGGCATCCGGTGCTTAACGTTGCTTCGCAACTATTATGATCAAATTGTAGCAGAAAATGGAGATATGGCAACTGGATTTTTCTAAGATATTTCCCATGCATGAAGTATCAAGAGTTGTAATCAGTACATTCTTAGGATTTAGATGAAAAATAGGATTCACTATGATATGATTAGTTAAGAATTATATTTAATACGAAAGAGGAATGACACATTATTATGGAATTTTTCAGTTTGTTTTCAACAGTATTTTTTAATATAGCAATTACCTTTGGCCTGTTATTACTTATATACTTGTTTTTCTTTTCCGGCATTAGAGCACGTAAGGACCTGAAAACGGTTAAGTACATTTCCTACAAAAAGGATCATTTTCAGGAGAATTTTGAATTTACCTGTGAGTTTTTCTTTTTCAAGGTATCTTCTGCGGATGAAAAATGTCCAACCTGTGGCGGTAATTTTGGAAAGAACAAGGAGTATCAGTTAAAGAAACGGGCCATGCATCAAAGGTATTTAGAGTATATGAAATCCCAGGAAGAAGCCATTACACAGGAAACGGAATATATAAGTACTACAATGCAGGCAATTCAAAAATATAAGCTGATACGTCATAAATACTACAATTTTGAAATCGGCGAGCCTCCGGTTTATAAACCTGCAAGTGATTATGAATTTACCTGTGAATACTGTGATAATAAGATAAGGGGAAAAAGCACAGACGAAAAGGGGTGTAGTAATTGTGGGGCTTCTTATAAAGAAAACCTGGAATTATTGGTACGCGAAGAGGAAGACCGTCTGGAAAAACGCCATTATGACGAATATATGAAACTGAAGGATCTGGAGTGGGAGCAGAATATCAGGAATGAGCGAAGAGATGCAAACATTGATGAAAAGTATGGGACACCTATCCGATTTATGGAGAAAAATGCAAAGGTTATTGCGCTGGTCATTTTGCTTGGGCTTATGATGATTTCCGTGGAATAACAGTTTTGATTTTAAAGTTTAGGTAAAACAGGATGAGTATATCTGACGTGAAGGGAGATCACATGGACATTCTATTTAAAAACGATGATTTTGTATTTTCCATGGGGAAAGAGACCCTGCCACCAGATCTGCTTATATTATAATGTTCATTTACTGGACGATAGTATTCCTTTGGATGGAGTATTTCATGGATATGATGAATTGGATCATGAGAGAATCAATCTGGATTTCTGCTGGATTCCGCTGGAGGAACTAAGGAAGGACACGAAGGTATATCCATTGGAACTGATACCTTACATACTTGAGCAGAGAAAAGAAACGGTACATTTTGTTTCAAGGCAGATTTAATTGAGAGGGCAAGGAAAGAAAATGCTGGAAGTAAAATTTTATGATTCAGTGGATGATTCATTATTAAAATTTGCAGTAATCATCTCACAGAGCAATGGCAAGTGGGTGTTTTGCAAGCATAAAGAAAGAGACACATACGAAGTTCCGGGTGGACATAGAGAAGCCGGTGAAAGCATTCTTGAAACGGCGAAAAGAGAATTGCAGGAAGAAACCGGTGCAATCAGGTTCGATATGAAGCCCCTGTGTGTATACTCTGTAACCGGGAAGACCAGAGTAAATGATACGGGAGAAGAATCCTTTGGGCTGCTTTGCTATGCGGAGATAACAGAATTTGCGACAGAACTGCATAGCGAGATGGAGAAGATAGTACTCTTGGGCGAACTGCCGGAGGAGTGGACGTATCCGTTGATACAGCCGAAATTGATAGAGAAGTATTTGCAGATGAAAAATACTATTGATTTTCGCCTGCGTGCTTGACAGAATGTAGGTGTAATGAAAGTTTACCGCTGACCGATATGCGGGATATAAATGGTTGGGTCGAAAGTGTAGTCCTTCGCCGTGAGGCGGGGGACTTTTTATATTGAAGTATATAAAGAAATTCCTGTTAAAGTTATACCTTGAATTAAGATAATCAAGTGAATTATAATGATTTTAGTTAAAAAATAAATTTTGCTACATTTAGGAGGTCCCCATGCTATTTATAGAATACCTCAAATGTTCCACCTGTCAAAAGGCAAAAAAGTGGCTGGAGGAACATAATATCACCTATACAGATCGTCACATTGTAGAGGACAACCCCACCTACGAAGAATTAAAAGAATGGCAGAGCAGAAGTGGGCTGCCGTTAAAGAAATTCTTCAATACCAGTGGGTTGTTATATAAGAACATGCAGTTGAAGGACAAGCTTCCGAACATGACGGAAGAGGAACAACTTCGGCTGCTGGCCACGGACGGAATGCTGGTAAAGCGGCCGTTTGTCGTGGACGGGGATCTGGTGTTGACCGGATTCCGGGAAGCAGAATGGAAGGAAAAATTAATTTAGTACAAGGAGGACGAATATGAGCAGAGTAAATTTTGGAGCAAAGCCGGTAATGTATCCCATGCCGGTGCTGATCATTGCAACGTATGACGAAAATGGAGTACCCGATGCCATGAACGCAGCATGGGGAATCATTACGGACATGAATGAGATCTCCATCAGTATGTCAGAGCATAAGACCACGGAGAATCTGGCAAAGACCGGAGCATTTACCGTAAGTATCGGAACCGAAGATACCGTGGTAGCCTGCGACTATGTGGGCGTGGAATCTGCGAAGAAAGTACCTGATAAATTCTCAAAGTCCGGTTTCCATGCAGCCAAGAGTGATTTTGTCAATGCACCGTTGATCGATGAACTTCCCATGGCGCTGGAATGTAAGGTGAAAAGTTTTGAAGACGGCATTCTGGTGGGCGATATCGTCAACGTCAATGCGGACGAAAGCATCCTGACGGATGGCAAGATCGATCCGAAGAAATTGAAGCCAATCAGCTATGATCCTGTGAATAATACTTATCTTGCAATGGGAGATAAAGTAGGAAATGCTTTTAAAGACGGTTTGAAATTGAAATAGTAAGATCAAAGAACGCAGGAGGTTTAACCCTCCTGCGTCCCCATCTCATCGGTGGTAGAGCGGATATGTTCTACTGCCGTTTTACTGTTCTGCATAATCCAGATTGTTCTGGCTCATGGTGTGCACCTGCTCGGCATTGGCGGTAACTTCTTCAGTTACAGCGGACAGCTGGGAGATGTTTTCCATAATCTTATTATTGGATTCTGACAAGCCCAGAATGTGGTGATTTACTTCTTCCACCTGGGAAGCCAGTGCTTCCATATTTGTTGTTCAGCTGTTCGAAAGTCTCGGAAGCGGCAAGAATCTTTCTCGCTCTGCCGGTCGGTGGCCTCGATGGAGCCGCTGATCGTGTTGACTACCATGTTGGCATTGGCATTCAGCTCATTGGTGATCTTCGTAATCTCTTCGGTAAAGCTCTTGGTCTGTTCTGCCAACTGCCGGATTTGCTGGGCAACAACGGCGAAACCGCGTCCGGCCTCCCCGGCACGGGCACTTTCAATGGAAGCGTTCAATGCCAGAAGATTGGTCTGACCGGAGATTGCCATGATGCTTCCAGCGATCTCTTCCACTTCTTTCGTCTTTTCCTGTAACTTTTCCATGGCATCCGTGACGGAATGGTTGGTATCTTTGATCATAGCGGACTGTTGTTTTAAGTCTCCATGGCAGCCATGTTTTACGGATGCTTTCGTTAGAATCTTCGGCGATCTGCACCATCTGCTCGGAGATATGACCGGTCTGCTCGATAGCATTCTGAATCGTACCGGTCATCTGGCTCTGTTCTTCGATGCTGGTGGCAGTCATATTGGTGGCGGAGGAGATCTCCTGCATACTGTTGGCAACGGATTCCGTCGTCCGTACTAGCTCGTTCATAAGATCTGTGGATTTGGTGGTTTCCTGATGTACGGTCTGGGATACGTCCAGAACATTATCCAGTACTTCTTTTACATGGTTATGTTCTTCCCGGGAAGAACCGATGGCGTCATTATTAAAAAGTATTGTGATCTTACCGGTCTCCAGAATAATAATTCCGATCAGGAATACCAGCAGGGTAGAGCAGACGGCATTCACATCCTGACCGTAGATTCCCTTCGCAGCCTGAACGATCATGACGATCAGGTAGAGCACGAATAATCCCAAAGCGGTTTTCTTCAGAGATTTTTTCTCATAATAAGGAATCTGTAATATGAAAATGGCGATCAGCGCATAGTGAATGAAACTTGCATCTGTCTGCAGACCGACCAGCAGATACTCAATGCCGATCTCGATGGTAGCGAAGACTTTTAATAGTCGTGTCGCCTTATTTCGAAGGTGCGTCACGGCATTTACCACACAGAAAACGGCGATCAGAATGGTATTTGCGTATGTAACTATGGGCGCAATGTTGTGATTTACCAGTTTTAACCACAGATAAAACAGGAACACAATCGCCAAAAGCGAAGAAGCGATAATATAGAACCGGTTCATTCTGATATTGCGTTCCGCGGTATCCGTATAACGATATTTATTATTTTCTTTTATATTCATATTCATAAGTTCCCTTCCTATTTTTATTGATGCTATTTTAAGTGTAACTGCTTTCGTCAATTTTTTCTACATTTTTATTCCATTTTTGAAAAAATTTTTGAAAAAAATCATGGAAATAAAAAATGCAAATTGATACTGATTTTCAATACCAAATGCGCTATAATACTTCTGTTACAATACAGAACATTAAAATGTTGAGATACGAAAGGATACAGAAGTGTTATGACACTGAAAGAATTGGAAATCGGTAAAGCGCCGTATCGAAACCGTCGGTGGTTCCGGAGAACTCAGACAGCATTTCCTGGATATGGGTATGATCCCGGGAGCGGAGGTGACGGTGGTAAAGCTGGCTCCGATGGGTGACCCCATGGAATTGCAGGTGCACGGCTATGAACTAACGTTGCGTTTGGCGGAAGCATCGATCGAGATCGCACCTATATCGAAGAGAACAAGAGAACATAAAGGGCTGGACCGGGTGACGGATGCGGAGCACCCGGGATTAGGTGAGGATGGAAAATACCATTCGAAAAAAGATGAGAATCCTTTGCCGGAGGGAACGACATTAACGTTCGCCCTGGCGGGAAATCAGAACTGCGGCAAGACTACACTGTTCAATCAGCTCACCGGTTCGAATCAGCATGTGGGAAATTTCCCCGGAGTTACCGTAGACCGTAAGGACGGTTCCATCAAAGGGTATCCGGATACTTTGGTGACAGACCTGCCCGGTATTTATTCCATGTCCCCTTACAGCAGTGAAGAGATCGTATCCCGTAATTTTATCCTGTATGAGAAACCCAGAGCTATCATTAATATCGTGGATGCGACGAATATCGAGCGTAATCTGTATCTGACCATGCAGTTGTTGGAAATGAACATTCCCATGGTCGTAGCCCTGAACATGATGGATGAAGTCACCGGCAATCACGGTTCCATCGATGTGAATGCCATGGAGGCATTCCTGGGAGTACCCGTAATCCCCATTTCCGCTGCGAAAAACGAAGGCGTGGATGAACTGATCCGTCATGCAGTCCATGTGGCAAAATATCAGGAACGGCCGCTGCGGCAGGATTTCTGCGATAAAAACGATCATGATGGTTCCGTACACCGCTGCATCCATGCGGTGGGGCATCTGATCGAGGATCATGCGGAGACTGCAAAGCTGCCCCTGCGTTTCGCAGCCAACAAAGCCATTGAAGGAGATCATCTGATCCTGGAGAAGCTGCAGCTGGATGAAAATGAAAAAGAAATGCTGGAACATATCGTCTGCCAGATGGAGACAGAGCGTGGTGTGGACCGGAGTGCGGCTATCGCGGACATGCGGTTTGATTTTATCGAGAGATTATGTGAACAGACGGTAGTAAAGCCGAAGGAAAGCAAAGAACGGATCCGCAGTGAGAAGATCGACGGATCCTTACCGGAAAATATACGGCAATCCCTTGTTTTATTGTGATCATGATATTGGTGTTTTATTTGACATTTAATGTGATCGGAGCCTGGCTGCAAGGGCTTTTGGAACTGGGAATCGGCAGACTGACAGAACTTGCGGATGCAGCCATGACAGCGGCCCATGTCAACAGTGCAGTACAAAGTCTCGTGATCGACGGTATTTTTACCGGGGTGGGCAGCGTATTGAGTTTCCTGCCTATTGTGGTGACCTTGTTTTCTCTTCCTTTCACTTATGGAAGACAGCGGTTATATCGCCCGTGTGGCATTCGTGATGGATAAGTTGCTTCGAAAGATCGGTCTGTCCGGACGAAGCATCGTACCCATGCTGATTGGTTTCGGATGTACGGTACCGGCAGTCATGGCGACGCGGACGCTGACCAGTGAGAGATCGTAAAATGACGATTTTGCTCACTCCGTTTATGAGCTGTTCTGCAAAATTACCGATTTATTCGTTCTTCGTGAGCGTATTTTTCCCGGGAAAGGGTGGACTGATCATGTCGGCATTGTATCTGTTTGGTATCCTTGGGAATTCTGGTAGCATTTTATATCGGGGCACGTTGTTCCAGGGAGAACCGGTGCCTTTTGTAATGGAACTGCCTAATTATCGTCTGCCCGGAGCGAAAAATGTAGGACAGTTGTTGTGGGAAAAGGCGAAAGATTTTTTACAGAAGGCATTTACTGTGATCTTCATTGCAACGATTGTAGTATGGTTTTTACAGAGTTTTGATCTGAAACTGAATCTGGTAGAGAATTCAGCCAACAGTATGCTGGCAATGCTATCAGGTCTGTTGGTTCCGGTGTTCCGGCCGCTGGGATTGGGAGACTGGCGGATCTGTACGTCTCTGATCAGCGGATTTATGGCAAAAGAAAGTGTGGTAGCAACCCTGGAAGTATTGTTCGGCGACAGCATTGCCACGGTACTTACCCCGCTGGCAGCCGCTACATTACTGGTATTCAGTATGCTGTATACGCCTGCGCTGGCAGCCATCGCTTCTGTCCGCAGAGAACTGGGTGGAAAATGGGCCATTGCCGTGGTACTCTGGCAGTGTCTTGTGGCATGGGTGGCAGCCTTTTTGGTACATGGAATCGGAATGCTTCTGGGATGAAAATTCCTCGATAAGCGAATATTGGATAGAAGTGTGGGAGTGCGCAGCACGAAACAATTCGTAGGAATTAAAGGTGGGGCTTTTGCCCCCGGCATCCATATATAATAGAAAACCTGCAGGGGATTATTCCTCCTGCAGGTATTTTATTACACATTTCAGTTCCGGTGAGATCCATTTGTTCCTATGATATAAAAGCTGCCGCCAGATATCCGGCTGAATCTCCGTCATGGGGAGGCTGACGAGATTTCCTTTTGCCAGATCGTCCGCTACAACGAACTCCGGCAGATAGGAGATACCGAGACCCTGACACAGAAGATTGCGGATCAGCTGGGTATCGCCCACCTCCATGATGGGCATTGTCTCCTTACCGTTTTGGGAGAGCAGATCATCCAGAGCAGCCCGGTAACTCATGTTTTTCTCCGTCAGGATCAGCGGATATTCCAAAATCTGTTCCAGGGTGATCTGAGTCTGTCCGGCTAAGGGGTGACCGGCACCGGTGACAAAATGAATATCCACTGGAGCTTCGAAAGCGGTCACATAATTGTGATTAAAAATACGGCGGTCCAGCGTGTATACAATGTCCACTTGATTCTGCCCCAGCATCTGGAACATTTCGTCAGTACTGGTAGCAATGATCTTCAGGCGGATGCCCGGATATTTTTCATGAAAATCCTTAAAACGGCTGTGAAATTCCCAGCTGGCCAGGGACTCTGCAATGGCGATCCGCACCAGACCCTCCGGGGCGGTATTACCGCTGATGTGGGTGGCTTCCGCAGCAAGCCGCAGAATCTGCTGGGCCAGGGGTAACAGCTTCTCCCCTTCGTTGGTCAGGGTTACGGTATGCCCGATCCGTTCAAACAGAGGGATGGACAGCTCCTTTTCCAATTGTTTGATCTGAAAGGATACGGTGGACTGGGTATAACCCAGACGTCCGGCCGCCAGTGTAAAGCTCTTCAGTTCGTTCACCATAACAAAGGTTTCCAGATTTTTGACATCCATAGGGTAGATACTCTTTCTATATTGTAAATTCAATTCTTCGATCAATGCAATGTAAATAATTTGTTTTTCAAATATTTAAGAAAATTATATAATGAGAAAATAGGGCTGTCAATGTGAAAAGATGGCGAAAATATGGGAAAACAGCAAAAATATATGTCGTATCCCATGTTTAGAATAAGTAGTTTTGGGAAGGATCATGGGTATGGAAAACAGAGAAAGACTGGGGAGTCGTTTGGGATTTATCATGCTGTCGGCGGGGTGCGCCATCGGCTGCGGAAATGTGTGGAAATTCCCGTGGATGTGCGGGCAGAACGGTGGCGGAAGCTTCATGCTGATCTACGATCTGCCTGATCGTGCTGGGCCTGCCCACCATCATGGAATTCTCCGTGGGGCGTGCGGCGCAGACGAGTCCACTTTATATGTATCGGAAATTATCCGGCGGCAGGGGCAAATGGAATCTGTGGGGCATCGTCTGTCTCATCGGAAACATTGCGCTGATCGCTTTCTATGCGGTGGTGTCCGGATGGATCCTCTATTATTTTGTAAAATTTCTGACAGGGCAGAATCAGGATTTCGGATTTGAAAAAATGATCACGACGCCCTCGGTGAATGTGACATATCTGTTGTTCACCTTACTGATCGCTTTTGTCATTTTAAGCTTCCATCTGCAGGGTGGGCTGGAACGTATTACCAAATATATGATGTCAGCCTTGATCGTGCTGATGTTGGTGCTGGCGGTGCACAGCTTTACACTTCCGGGAGCAGGAGAGGGATTGAGCTTCTATCCGATCCTCATTTTCCAAAATCACCGGTTCTGTGGTGGTGGGCGCCATGAATCAGGCATTTTTCACATTGTCCGTGGGAATGGGCGGTATGGCGATCTTCGGAAGCTATGTCGGCAAGGACCGTTCTCTCATGGGTGAGTCTATCCATATTATTATCCTGGATACACTGGTGGCAGTGATTGCCGGTATCATTATATTTCCGGCATGCTTTACTTATGATGTGGAAGTGACGGCGGGTCCCAGCCTTCTGTTCGATACTATGGCGACAGTATTTAACAACATGGCAGGCGGCAGATGGTGGGGAACCTTATTTTTCCTGTTCATGGTGTTCGCAGCCATGTCCACAGTGCTAGGCGTGTGTGAAAATATTCTGGCCATGGTCCGGGAACTGACCGGATGGTCGAGACCGGTAGGATGTATCGTCTGCGGTGTGGGAACGTTTCTGTTGGCATTGACAACGGCGTTGGGCTTCAGCGTGATCCATTTTCAGCCCTTTGCGGCGGGAACGACCTGGTTGGACTTCTGGGATTTCCTGGTGTCCAACAATATCATGCCCATAGGTTCGATCCTGCTGGCAGTATTTTGCTGTTATAAGGTCGGCTGGGGCTGGGACAAATTCCTGGAGGAAGCCAACGAGGGAAAAGGATTGAAAGTGCAGCATTGGATGAAGCCGGTGTTCAAGTATTTTGTTCCGGCGGCGGTGTTGTTCATTTATGTGTACGGAATAGTGAATTTTGCGTGGAAATAGGAGAAATGAGATCAAGATAGGAAGAGACAAACGACGGTGGGGTGAGAACTCTGCCGTTTTTGTGTATAGGATGAGCAGGAAGCGGTTGCACCGAGACTCAAAATTGGGTAGTATGTAATTATTCAGAGGTGGTTTTGTGAATAGTTATGGCGGTATAAAGAATAGAAGCAGGAGACATCTATGACAGAGCAGGAGATCCGGACGATATTGAACAGACAAAGAGAATATTTTGCCAGGGGAGCCACACTTTCCCGGAAATTTCGGGCAGAACAGCTGGGAAAATTAAAGGCATCCCTGCAGTGCCATGAAGAGGAACTGAATGCTGCACTGCAACAGGATCTGGGAAAAAGCCGGATGGAGAGCTATATGTGCGAGATCGGACTGACGCTCTCGGAGCTGACCTGGATGCAGAAACATCTGCGGGGCTGATGCAGGAAAGAGAGTGCCGACACCGCTGTCACAGTTCGCAGCGATAAGCTTTCGCTCTCCGTCACCCTATGGCACCGTGCTGATCGTGAGCCCTGGAATTACCCGGTGTTACTGACGCTGGATCCGCTGATCGATGCCATAGCTGCCGGAAATACGGCGGTGGTGAAGCCCAGTGCATATGCTCCGGCGACGGCAGCTGTGCTGAAAAATATTCTGGAAGAATGTTTTCCGATAGAATACGTGGCTGTGATCACCGGCGGCAGAACGGAGAATCAGGCATTATTGCAGCAGCGGTTTGATATGATATTTTTCACCGGAGGCAAGACCGTGGGACGGGAGGTGCTTAGAAGCGCTGCGGAATATTTGACCCCGGTGACGCTGGAGCTGGGCGGGAAAAGTCCCTGCATCGTGGATGCTACGGCGAAGCTTCCGTTGGCGGCGAGGAGGATCGTATTCGGAAAATATCTAAACTGCGGGCAGACCTGTGGGCACCAGATTATGTGTTGTGTGATGTTAGGATGCGACCGATTGGTGGAAGCTATCCGGGCGGAGATCTCGAGACAGTTTGGTGCGGATCCCCTGCAAAATCCGGATTATGGAAAAATCATCAACGAAAAGCATTTTCACAGACTGCTGGGGCTGATGGATGCGGAAAAGACCGTCTGCGGCGGGCAGTATGACGAAAAGACTTTGCGGATTGCTCCCACAGTGATGACGGATGTGACCTGGGAAGATGCCGTGATGGGAGAAGAAATCTTCGGACCGATCCTGCCGGTGCTGACGTATAATGCACATGATGCAGAGAAAGGTGTTGCACAAAATGATTTTTGCAGGGATGCTTCCGGGACGCATGCAGCCACGGGAGACTTTGTGGATTGGGCAATCCGCTGTGTGGAGGAACATCCTCATCCGCTGGCACTGTATTTCTTCAGTGAAGATAAAAAAGCCCAGAGACGGATCTTGGATCACTGCCATTTTGGCGGCGGTTGCATCAACGACACCATCATCCACCTAGCCACCAGCGCCATGCCCTTCGGCGGCGTGGGCGAGAGCGGCATGGGCGGCTACCATGGACGCGCCGGATTCGAGACTTTCAGCCATTATAGAAGTATTGTGGATAAAAAGACATGGACGGATCTGCCGATACGGTACCAGAGGTATGATGAGATGAAAGAGAAGATGTTACGGAGATTTTTGAAGTAACGTCATCCTAAAATAGAAGTTATGTCCTGAAAAGTGTAAGATAACATTGGATTACGTCCTGAAAAGTGTAGCGTATAGTTCATATTACGTCCTGAAAAATGTAATGGCAGGGTATTTGTGGGAAATAATATCGAAATCGAGAAGGAAAGAAGGTAATCACATGAACTTTAACAAACAAAAATGCATTACGGCAGTGATTTTGCTGTTGGTCGCTATTCTATCCATAACCGTTATCGGAAAATACGCCTCCGCCCCGGAAAATCACCAGAAAACCATAGCCTCTCTGGATGAGAAAAAACAGACGGTCATGGAGCTGACGGCGGCATCCACGGTGACTTCGGCGCTGATCACATTGCTTCCGGGAGACACGGCAACGCCCATCGCGGAGAAAATGGCAGATGTCAGCGGATATCTGCTGGTGGTCCTCTGCGCTATCTATCTGGAAAAATATCTCGTGACGATTACCGGCTATGTGGCATTTACCTACCTGATTCCGATTGCCTGTGGCTTGTGGATATTCAATCTGATCTTTGCAAATGCCACGGTACGAAAACTGGCAGCAAAGTTGGCGGTGTTTGGCTTGGCGATCTCCCTCGTGGTGCCTGCCAGTGTGAAGATATCCGACCTCATCGGAGACACCTATCAGGCCCAGATCGAAGCTACCATTGAGGATGCCAGGAACACACAGAATATACTGGAAAACAGTGGCGTGGTGGATGACACTAATGCGACGGAAACAACCGGAATCGGAACAACAGAAGTTCCTGGAACTGTTACAGGTAACGTGCAGGAGAAGGAAAACAATAACTCCGGATCTGTCTCAAACATTTTCGACTGGGCAAAAGATGCCATTTCCGGCGCTAAAGATTCAGTGGCAAATGTTGTGGAAAATGTGACGATTTCTACCGAAGATCTGGTACAGAAGGTGGAGAATTCCCTGAATCACTTTATCGAGGCGGTTGCCGTGATGATCATTACTTCCTGCGTGATCCCGATGCTGGTGCTGTTACTGTTCTTCTGGATGGTGAAGATCGTGCTGGATGTGGATCTGAGTGGCGTGAAGATCAAGGGGATGCTGCCGGAGCGGAAGGAATAGATTGTAGGAAAGAGGGGAAGAACATGGAATACCTTGCACACATTGATGGGGACAGAGAGCAATCAGTAAAAGAACATTTACAGGGAACCGCAGAGCTTGCAGAAAAATTTGCTGCAAAATTCAGGAAAGCGGACTGGGGATATTGTTGTGGAATGTTACATGACATTGGAAAATATTCCGCGGAATTTCAAAAGAAGATCAAAGAAAATCTGGATATCCGGGTGGATCATTCCACTGCCGGGGCGAAGGTCTGCGAAAATTTAGATGGCTGCTATTGGCTTCTGACTTACTGCATAGCAGGGCATCATGCAGGGTTGCCGGATCTGGGACGAGAGGGATTACCGTCCTCTTTACTGGGGAGACTTAAGAAAGGTTGTGCGATTACAGTGCGTATGAAAAGGAAATAGAAATCCCTCAAATTACCACACCACCCATTGCCATGAATCCGGAAAAGGATCCAAACTTTGCGCTGAGTGTATTTATCCGCATGCTGTATTCCTGCCTGGTGGATGCCGATTTTCTGGATACAGAACAGTTTATGAACAACGGAACGGTTCAAAGGGATTCCGGAGAGAGCATGGATGTTCTTTTGGAGAAATTGCAAAATTACACAGCAAAATGGCTTATAAATCGGAATGATACTACGATTGATGGAAGACGATCTGAAATTCTCCGGAACTGTCTGAAATGGGAAAGTCCTCCAAAGGATTGTTTCAGCTTACGGTCCCCACCGGTGGTGGCAAAACTGTGGCTTCTCTGGCCTTTGCGTTGCAGCATGCGGTGGAGAACCATATGGACCGTGTGATTTATGTGATTCCCTATACCAGTATTATCGAGCAGAATGCGCAGGTGTTCAGGAAATCCTGGGTAGTGAAAATGTGTTGGAAAATCACAGCAATGTAGACTATGAGAGCTCGGAGGAGTTCAAACCCATGCAGTTGGCAGCGGAAAACTGGGATAAACCGGTGGTGGTTACCACAAATGTCCAGTTTTTTGAATCCCTGTATGCCAATAAGTCCTCCAAATGCAGGAAATTACATAATATAGTAAACAGTGTCATCATATTCGATGAAGCGCAGATGCTTCCTGCGAATTATTTGAAACCGTGCATGGCAATGATAGAGGAACTGTTGCAACAATATGGCACGAGTATCGTACTGTGTACGGCGACACAGCCGGCATTACAGCAGTTTCTGCCTGAAAAGTATGTTGCCCGGGAATTATGCCCACGGAGAGGAACAATTTCGATTTTTTGAAAGGGTAACCTATCAGAATATTGATACTGTCACAGAAGAGGAAATGGCGGAAAAATTGCAGCAGGAGTGGCATGCACTGTGTATCGTGAATACGAGGAAAGGGCGCAGCGGCTTTACGAACAACTGCAGGAGAGGGCGTTTATCATTTGTCTACCACTATGTATCCGGTGCATAGGAAACGGGTGCTTGCGGAGATTAGAGAACGTTTGGATGACAAAAAAAGGAAAAAAATGTATCGTCATTTCGACCAGTCTCGTGGAAGCCGGGTAATCTGGATTTTACTTCGGTATATCGGGAACTAGCCGGTGTGGATTCCATTATTCAGGCAGCAGGACGTTGTAATCGAAATGATAAAAGAGGAAAGGAAGAGAGCATTGTCCGCATCTTCCAGTGGGAAGACAAGGAAAGGGTATCCCGACAGCGGCAGCAGATCGACACGACGAAAAATCTGCTGGCGGAGGGCAGAGATATTACTGCACTGGATAATATCACAGAATATTTTCGGAGACTATATCGCATCAAGGGCGAAAGCCTGGATATAAAGAAAATATTGGACAAGTTCAAGGACGGAAATTATCAATTTGCAACAGTAGCCGGAGAATTTAATCTGATTGAGGAAAATACAGTTACGGTATATATCAACAGAGAACCGGAAGCGGAGGCACTTTTGCAGGAGATTCTACAGCAGGGACTGACGAAGAGCCGTATGCGAAAAGCAGGGCAGTATTGTGTAAGTGTTCGGAAAAAAGGGGAATATGAGAAACGGAATATGTTGTTTGAAGAAATGCGTGATGCGGGGATGGTAGAAGCGGTAGATCTGGGTGCGCAGGATTTTTATGTGCTGACGCAGGAGGAACAATACCGGGAAGACACCGGATTGAAACTGGAAGTGGAATTGGGTGGAATGATGATGTTTTAATATTGCAGGAAATGGAAGTAGCGGTACACGATGGAAAAGTGTACCGCTATTGCTTTATAAAGAAAATCATAGTATATTAAATTTGTCAGATAAATATAGATAATCTAAAATATTGTCATAACATATCTACAAAAAGACAGTATTTTATAAGGGGGGATTATTGTCGGACAGAAAGTAGTACTACAAGGGAACGGTAAACGGGAACAGCACTTTCATTGTGGAAAGAAGGTGGAATAAATGGGAGTCGGAGTAAAAGTAAATGTATGGGGAGACTATGCACTATTTACAAGACCCGAACTTAAGACAGAACGCTACAGCTATGACATCATCACGCCCTCAGCGGCACGCGGTATTTTGGAAGCCATCTACTGGCATCCGGGAATGCGGGATCATCGACAAAATCTATGTCAAAAACCCTATTCAATTTACAAGTGTACGACGAAATGAAGTAATCAGTAAAATTTCAAAAAATAAAATGTTAGATGCGTATAATGGAGTCGGTAAGTCATTGTATATATGCACCAAGGAGGAGATTGTACAGCGTGCGTCTGTTTTGCTATGCAATGTTTCGTATGTTATTGAGGCACATTTCGAAATCACGCCAAAAGCAAAGGATTCTGATAATCCCGGAAAATTCAAGGACATTATCATGAGACGATTACGAAGAGGAGAATGCTATAGCATGCCATACTTCGGCTGTAGAGAATTCCCGGCACATTTTGCTCTTTGCGAGGAAGAAGAGATTCACACAGCCTATGATGTAGTAGAAGAAAAAGATCTTGGCATCATGCTGTTTGACATGGATTACAGTGATCCGGAAGATATCAAACCTATGTTTTTCCGGGCAATAATGCGTCACGGCGTGGCATCTGAGAGATTGCGAGGTGCTGCGATGATACTACAGGCACTGGTAAAATACTATGAAAATCTGGCAGAACAGGGGAAAGTATCCAGGTTGGGATGGTGCCATGCGAAAGTGTCCTATGAAATCAATTTGTCTTCGGAGGGGGATATCATAGGTATTACTTCCCGAAAAATAGAGGATATGCGTGGTAAGAAAGTAGTCTGGGTACCGACAAATCTCGTCGTGCCGGAGATGGTGACCAGATCTTCCGGTGTGGCAGCTAATTTTCTGTGCGACAATTCCAAGTATATGCTGGGTATTGACGCAGATGGAACGAACTCACGTGTAGTGGATTGCTTCCAGGCGACGAAAGAAAAGCATGGACAGATTCTGCAATCTGCACAGGGAAAAACAGCCCGGGCAATTTTAGCCTATTTTGAAAATGGGATCCGCAGAAAGCATCAGAACATCCTGTGATTCGGGAAAACTGGGAAGAATTGACAGAAGGCGGCAATCTTATTTCTCTGTGGAAGGGCAGGAAGCACAGGAAGATCCGGAGATTCGAGACTGTTGGGAAAACTATCGGGCGCGGAATGGTGGAGAAGATAACGGCATTTGCCTGGTTACCGGTAAAAAAGCCGAGATATCACGAATCCATAAAGCAATCAAAGGAGTACCGGGGCACAGTCCAGCGGAGCGGCGCTGGTATCATTCAATGCACCGTCATTTGAGTCTTATGGAAAGGAACAGAGTTATAATGCGCCGGTGGGAAAATATGCGGAATTTGCATATACCACGGCACTGAATTATCTGCTGTCCCAGCGGGATTACACCTTTCCTGGGGATTCCATGATCGTGTACTGGGCAGAAAGCGGTAAAGAGCAGTATCAGAAGTGTTTTCTGAATATGTTTAAACCCACGAAAGATAATCAGAAAAAACTGAAGGACATTTTCGACAGCCTGAAAGAAGGCACCAGGGTTTACTTAGAAGATGCGGAGATGGATCCGAAACAGAATTTTTACATACTGGCGCTGGCACCAAATGCAGCACGATTGTCGGTCCGTTTTTTCTATGTAAATTCGTTTGGGAAAATCATACAGAATATAGCAGACCATTATGAGCGGCTCAAGATTGTAAAACCGGCATGGGAAGAACAGGATTATCTGGGGATTCGTGACATGCTGAATGAAACCGTGAATCAGAAATCAAAAGATAAGACACCGGTTCCGAACATGGCAGCCCTTGTATTGCAGGCGATTCTGTCGGGCGGACGATATCCGGCAAGTCTGTATACCTACACACTGATCCGCATTCGGGCAGAGTGCGGTAACGTGAACTGGAAACGTGTTGCTATCATCAAAGCAGTTTTGATCAAAAATTATAATTGTATGAAAGGAGAAAATCTCATGGGATTGAACGAAGACCGCAATGATATAGCCTATGTATTGGGAAGATTGTTTTCCGTATTGGAAAGCATACAAAAAGAAGCAAACCCGACAATCACTACGACAATTCATGACCGCTACTTTAATTCCGCATGTGCTACGCCGGCAGTTATTTTCCCGGTGTTGCTCAAACTGAAAAACAGCCATATGAAAAAGTTGGAACGAGATAAAGGCGGAGCGAAAGTCTATTACGAAAAAGAAGTTGGGAAAATTATGGGCAAATTTGACGATTTCCGAAACGCTTATCCCTGGAACAGCAGGGGCAGTTTGCACTTGGCTACTATCATCAACAGCAGGAAAAATATAAAAAAGGGGAGGACAAATAAATGAGTGAAGCTATTAAAAACAGATATGAGTTCGTAGTATTATTTGATGTGGAGAACGGTAATCCCAATGGAGATCCTGATGCGGGCAATATGCCAAGAGTCGATCCAGAGAGCGGACTGGGCTTGGTAACGGATGTCTGCCTGAAACGTAAGATCCGCAATTATGTCGAGACCGTAAAAGAGGATACTCAGGGATATAAGATTTACATCAAAGAAGATGTACCCTTAAATCGCAGTGACAGAGAAGCCTGTGCGGATATGGGAATCACCGAAACGGATGATAAAAAGGTGACAGAGGAACTTAAAAAGTTAAAGAAAAATGATCCCGGTGTAGATCTTAAACTGAAGGATTATATGTGCCGGAATTTCTATGATATCCGTACGTTTGGTGCCGTAATGACTACTTTTGTAAAAGCATCGTTGAACTGCGGTCAGGTGAGAGGACCCGTGCAGATTGGATTTGCCAGAAGTATCGATCCGTCATCAGCCAGGAAGTAACCATCACCAGAGTTGCTATCACCACAGAGAAAGATGCGGAAAACAAGAATACAGAGATGGGAAGAAAGACCATTGTTCCTTACGGTCTGTATCGTGCAGAAGGCTATATTTCCGCAAATCTGGCACGGAAAGTAACTGGATTTTCCGAAGACGATCTGGAACTGTTATGGGAAGCAATTCTTAATATGTTCGAGGTAGACCACTCTGCAGCGAGAGGCAATATGGCAGTGCGGGAACTGATTGTATTCAAGCATAGCAAAGAACTGGGAGACTGCCCGGCTTATAAATTGTTCGATGCCGTAGAAGTAAAGAGAAACGAGGGCGTGGAATATCCCAGAAAATATCAGGACTATACGGTTACCGTTCACGAGGAACAGATTCCTGATTCCGTGGAAGTAAGAAGGATGAATTAATGGAATATGCAGAAGATGATTATCTTATGATATCCGGATCCAACACTTCAGATTCTGTAAAGACAGTGGGCGCTGATCCATATAGAGCAACAGTGGGCTGAAAATGAACATACGGTAATCGGTGAATTAATGCATAAGAAAGCACATGATCCATATCTTACCGAAAAAAGAAGAGACACAATCATAGCGAGAGCATTACCCGTGGCGTCCAGAGAAATGGGCGTCACGGGTGAGTGTGATGGTGGAATTCCATAGATGTGGGATGGAATCCGCCTGCATGGGCACAGGGGCTATTTTTCGGTATATCCGATCGAATACAAGAAGGGAAAGCCGAAGATCACAGAGGAAGACAAATTACAATTAGCGGCGCAGGCAATGTGCCTGGAAGAAATGTTTTCCACACAGATTCCGGAAGGTGCACTGTTTTACGGAGAGACAAAACGGAGGGAAATCGTGGAGATCACGGAAGAACTTCGCAGCAAAGTGCGTGAGATGTTTCAAGAAATGCATCAATATTATGAACGGCGGTATACACCGAAAGTAAAGATGGGAAAGCACTGTACTTCCTGCTCTTTAAAGGAGATTTGCATGCCAAGACTTGCAAAAACCGGTTCTGTGAAAAACTATATGGATCAGGTACTTATGGAGGAAAACGTATGAAAAAATTATTGAATACGTTATATGTTACTTCCGAAAACAGTTATCTTGCTCTGGATGGTGAAAATATTGTAATTTATGATGACAAGAAAGAATTGGGCAGAGTTCCGCTGCATAATCTTGAGGGAATTGTATCATTCGGATATCGGGGAACCAGCCCGGCACTTATGGGTGCCTGTGCAGAACGAAATATTTCTCTGTGTTACATGACTCCCCAGGGAAAATTCCTGGCACGGGTCACCGGGAAAGTGCGGGGTAACGTGATTCTGCGGGAACAACAGTATGCCAGCAGCAAAGATGAACAGGTGGGATTGGAGATTGCTCAAAATTGTATCCTTGGAAAAGTACATAATGCCAGGTGGGTTCTGGAGCGGGCAGTCAGAGATCATAGTATGCAGATTGATGCAGAGCGGGTAAAAAAGGCATCTGAAATGCTGAAAAATTCTCTGATGTTGATTCAGAATAGCACATCCAGGGACGAACTCAGGGGATATGAAGGAGAGGCAGCCAGTATTTATTTTAGCGTGTTTGACGAATTGATTCTGCAGCAGAAAAAAGATTTTACATTTCAAGGCAGGAATAAAAGACCGCCCATCGATAAAATGAATGCAATGATGTCTTTTGTGTATACATTACTGACAAATATGGAAGCATCTGCACTGGAGTGCGTAGGGTTAGATCCTGCGTGGGATATCTGCACACAGAGCGTCCGGGTAGAGCATCGCTGGCACTGGATATGATGGAGGAACTAAGATCCGTGCTGGCGGATCGCTTTGTGCTGTCGTTGGTAAATAAGCGGATGATCACAGCTAAAAATTTTACCCAAAAAGAAAACGGCGCGGTTCTTCTGGATGATGATGGACGAAAGGTAATACTGACGGAGTGGCAGAATCGTAAAAAAGAAACCATAACGCATCCCTATTTGCAGGAAAAGTTGGAATGGGGCATGGTACCCTATGTGCAGGCAATGCTGTTGGCGCGGTATCTACGTGGGGATCTGACGGTTATCCTGCATTCCTGTGGAAGTGAGGTGCGATATGTTAGTATTGATCACATACGATGTCAACACAGAAAATGCGACCGGAAAAGCGAGATTACGCAAAGTGGCAAAACAATGCGTTAATTATGGCAGAAGAGTTCAGAATTCTGTGTTTGAATGTATTTTGGATAATGCTCAGAGCATTGCATTGAAGGCAACACTTGAGGATATTATTGATACAGAAAAGGACAGTCTTCGATTCTACTATCTGGGTAATAAATATCAGACCAAGATTGAACATATCGGGGTAGACAGAGGAATCGCTTGGATGGACACTGATTTTGTAACTGATGCGAAAGCCAACATAAAATGCCTGGGGTTCGCACCTTATAAATTATGCGATTTATTGAAATAACATACAAAGATATTTTTAATTAAAATAATTTGTTGTTAAGATTAAATATTTTAGACAATTTTTGCTGAGAGAAAAGAGAACTTTTTGGCGAAAATTGCTGTCGCTCCCCTCGTGGGAGCGTGGATTGAAATTTTTACAGTCATCTTGGAACCATCCGGCACCGTTGTCGCTCCCCTCGTGGGAGCGTGGATTAAATGCAGAAGAAGTTGGAATCCACTGTCTGCTTCATGTCGCTCCCCTCGTGGGAGCGTGGATTAAATCTTGTCCTTCAAATTCCCGGAGATCACCGGCGTAGTCGCTCCCCTCGTGGGAGCGTGGATTGAAATATGTCATACTGATTTGCGAATAAGATCACGATTTTGTCGCTCCCCTCGTGGGAGCGTGGATTGAAATTGCAAAATGATATAATAATCATATCAAAAGATGTCGCTCCCTCATGGGAGCGTGGATTGAAATATCAGTGGTCTTCCAGTCGCAGTTGTGCGCCTGCGTCGCTCCCTCATTGGGAGCGTGGATTGAAATATCACAGACTAACTATCTTGGAAGCAGAAAAGGTCGCTCCCCTCGTGGGAGCGTGGATTGAAATACGGGCTGAATGGTTATGAGAGCAGCGCCCACGCTGGTCGCTCCCTCGTGGGAGCGTGGATTGAAATCTGCTGAATACCCAGCATATAGCCCAGAATGAACGTCGCTCCCCTCGTGGGAGCGTGGATTGAAATATCAATGTGATTGTGGCGTGGCTGCTGGTACGTCGCTCCCCTCGTGGGAGCGTGGATTGAAATAATTATAAAGGTCTGGCAGGCTTGCAGCTACTGGTCGCTCCCCTCGTTAGGAGCGTGGATTGAAATCATTTTCTTCTCCCATTTATCGTTTTCAGTTCAATCGTCGCTCCCCTCGTGGGAGCGTGGATTGAAAATCTCAGAACGTTCGCGAGGGTTGCTGCCATCTTGTCGCTCCCCTCGTGGGAGCGTGGATTGAAATTCTGTGTAGAAGGCGTGCGCTCCGTGTGTGAATAGTCGCTCCCCTCGTTGGGAGCGTGGATTGAAAATATAGTCATACAGCTTCTTTGCGGCTTGATTGACGTCGCTCCCCTCGTGGGGCGTGGATTGAAATTTTTAATTTGGTCAACTTCCGTTTCAATGCGGCTGTCGCTCCCCTCGTAGGAGCGTGGTTAAATCCATGGTGGTGCTGGTGCGCTGGGCTTGATCGTCGTCGCTCCCCTCGTATTAGCGTAAAAATAGCCATCGGATACCATATCTGACAGCAACACCTCGTCGCTCCCCTCGTGGGGCGTGGATTGAAATTGTCCAATCTGATACCAGTCTACAGATGCAATGGGTCGCTCCCCTCATTAGGAGCGTGGATTAATGATTTCTATTATAAATATTCATTTACTAGATCCGAGTCGCTCCCCTCGTGGGGGCGTGGATTGAAATAAGAGAAACTGGAAGATAATAAAAGTGGTGCGATTGTGCGCTCCCCTCGTGGGAGCGTGGATTGAAGTATGCAATCCAGCATCTATCGCTTTCCCCATTCGTCGCTCCCCTCGGTAGGGCGTAGTTGAAAACGCAGTTTTGCTGCAAGGCTTCGCAAGCAGTCGCTCCCCTCGTGGGAGCGTGGTTGAAATCGGTAACACCTACCACCATAGCCTCCGGTATAGGAAGTCGCTCCCCTCGTGGGGCGTGGATTAAATCAAAAGTGTTGGAATCACTGTAGATGGAAAAGTCGTCGCTCCCTCGTTAGGAGCGTGGATTAAAATAGAATAGTTTGGACTAACAAAGTGGAATAAATTGTCCGCTCCCCTCATTAGGGCGTGGATTAAAATCTGTTGGCCATGCGCGCTTCATAGTCTGCCGTCGCTCCCCCCGTGGGAGCGTGGATTATTTGTCGGAGGTGTAGCGAATAGAGTAACTATACCGTCGCTCCCCTCGTGGGAGCGTGGATTGAAATCAGTAACACTACCACCATAGCCTCCGGTATAGGGAAGTCAGCTCCCCTCGTGGGAGCGTGGATTGAAAATCAAAGAGTGTTGGAATCACTGTAGATGGAAAAGTCGTCGCTCCCCTCGTGGGAGCGTGGATTGAAATGTGCTCGTAGACACCCATAAAATAATCTTTACCGTCGCTCCCCTCGTGGGAATGGATTAAATCTCGAATGTTATTTTGGTGGTTTTACTGTATTTTGGTCGCTCCCTCGTTGAGACGTGGATTAAAATATGTTGGAACTCCTTTTATATGATCTTTTGCCTGTCGCTCCCCTCGTGGGAGGGCGTGGATTAAGAAATATACTTTAGCTGACATTTAATTTGATGTATAGCTTACGTCGCTCCCTCGTTAGGAGCGTGGATTAATTATCAACTCATTATAAACGGATAGCATCACCAACAGTCGCTCTCCCCTCGTGGGAGCGTGGATTGAAATATATTTTGGTGTTGAACAAGTAGCAACCACATTACCGTCGCTCCCCTCGTGGGAGCGTGGATTGAAATAGCCCTAATTATTTGCAGATATTAGGTAGAATCGTCGCTCCCCTCGTGGGAGCGTGGATTGAAATCCCAGTGATAGGGGAAGAGTTGCGTGACAGATGGGTCCGCTCCCCTCGTGGGAGCGTGGATGAAATCCACTTATAATTCCACCGGGTTTCTACCGCTGTCAGCTCCCTCATTAGAGACGTGGATGAAATTTTGTTGTTGTTGCACTTCATGGCTTTAGTATCAAGACGTCGCTCCCTCGTGGGGCGGTAGTTGAAAATATGAGATTGCTTTATACTGGTTAGCGCTCCCATCCATGCTCCCTCATTAGGGCGTGGATTGAAAATTACCACCGGCATACCAGAGAACTGGCTGGAACCATGTCGCTCCCCTCGTAGGGAGCGTGGATTGAAATAGAGGATCTCTTTCCGGTCTATGATACCTACGGTCGCTCCCTCGTGGGGCGTGGATTGAAATACCACAGAAGAGCTGCCAGTCGTAGGGGCGATCGTATCGCTCCCCTCGTGGGGACGATGGATTGAAAATAACAGAATGCGACATCAAACTACCTCACTTTCCTGTCGCTCCCCTCATTAGGGCGTGGATTGAAAATAGTTATATGTGGAAGGACGGAATGTTCCAGGGGAAGTCGTCAGCTCCCCTCGTTGGGAGCGTGGATTAAAATCTTTTTTCAGCATCTTTGAGCAGAAATGAAAATGCTGTCGCTCCCCTCGTGGAGCGTGGATGAAATATCAGCACAAAAGCCTGTAGCAGTCCTTAAAAGTCGGCTCCCCTCGTGGGGCGTGGATTGAAAATAGAACGGTGAATTACTCTACATGGCTACATCCGTCGCTCCCCTCGTGAAGGCGTGGATTAAGAAATCTTAAACTGCACTTCATAACCCAAATCTGTAAGCGTCGCTCCCCTCATTAAGAGTGGATTGAAATATCCATCTCTGTGGCAGTAGTGAAGCAGTTTGGTCGCTCCCCTCATTAGGGCGTGGTTAAAATGCATTATGCTTCTCTTTCCATGCCCGGCATTCATCCGTCGCTCCCCTCGTGGGAGCGTGGATTGAAATTTCTGAAGCTCCTCCGATAATATCTTTTCCTCCAGTCGCTCCCCTCGTGGGGCGTGGATTAAATTCTCAATGGGGCTGCACCACCGATCTTTAAGGTCAGCTCCCCTCGTGGGAGCGTGGATTGAAATTCAATTACTCTGCTTCCAGCGCGCCGTTATCCGTCAGCTCCCCTCGTGGGGCGTAGGTTAAATAATTCCTTTTCTTGCTTGGATGGAATCGGCGGCTTGTCGCTCCCCTCGTGGGAGCGTGGATTGAAATGATTTTTGACACGTCGACGCCGATTGCCTTAGGTCAGCTCCCCTCATTAGGGGCGTAGTTGAAAATATACATCCACATTTTCTGTCGCGCTTTGGGCGTATGTCGCTCCCCTCGTTAGGGCGTGGATTAAATCTTGTGACTTTTTTCCATCTCGTTAGTCTGCCAAGTCGCTCCCCTCGTGGGAGCGTGGATTGAAATACAAAATCGTTAATATCGATTGCGTACTTGTCTGGTCGCTCCCCTCGTGGGAGCGTGGATTAATTAGATGTTGCTACGGGTAACAACAAGACAGCAGAAGTCGCTCCCCTCGTGGGAGCGTGGATTAATTACGGTACTCAGAGTTGCAGAAGCATATTACCATCGCTCCCCTCATTAGGGCGTGGATTAAATACACAATACTGTGGATAATCGTCCGGTACTGCGGTCGCTCCCCTCGTGGGAGCGTGGTTGAAATCTGCGCAATGAATAAAATATTTTGCCCCGTTGTACGTCGCTCCCCTCGTGGGAGCGTGGATTGAAATTCTCAATGGGAGCTGCACCGCCACCGATCTTTAAGGTCGCTCCCCTCGTGGGAGCGTGGATTGAAATTCAAGTACTCTGCTTCCAGCACGCGCCCGTTATCCGTCGCTCCCCTCGTGGGAGCGTGGATTGAAATATGCAGTGTATTCCCGGAATGGGAGTACTGACAGGGGTCGCTCCCCTCGTGGGAGCGTGGATTGAAATAATTCCTTTTCTTGCTTGGATGGAATCGGCGGCTTGTCGCTCCCCTCGTGGGAGCGTGGATTGAAATGATTTTTGACACGTCGACGCCGATTGCCTTAGGTCGCTCCCCTCGTGGGAGCGTGGATTGAAATATACATCCACATTTTCTGTCGCGCTTTGGGCGTATGTCGCTCCCCTCGTGGGAGCGTGGATTGAAATCTTGTGACTTTTCTGCATCTCGTTAGTCTGCCAAGTCGCTCCCCTCGTGGGAGCGTGGATTGAAATACAAAATCGTTAATATCGATTGCGTACTTGTCTGGTCGCTCCCCTCGTGGGAGCGTGGATTGAAATTAGATGTTGCTACGGGTAACAGCAAGACAGCAGAAGTCGCTCCCCTCGTGGGAGCGTGGATTGAAATTACGGTACTCAGAAGTTGCAGAAGCATATTACCATCGCTCCCCTCGTGGGAGCGTGGATTGAAATACACAATACTGTGGATAATCGTCCGGTACTGCGGTCGCTCCCCTCGTGGGAGCGTGGATTGAAATCTGCGCAATGAATAAAATATTTTGCCCCGTTGTACGTCGCTCCCCTCGTGGGAGCGTGGATTGAAATTACCGGGGTAGCGTAAATGGCGTGCAAGCCAATTGTCGCTCCCCTCGTGGGAGCGTGGATTGAAATATGTCAATACAGCGTGTGCTGCGAAGAGCTTTCCGTCGCTCCCCTCGTGGGAGCGTGGATTGAAATCGGTTTCCGGCTGTACCTTAGTTGCAGCATCGGCGTCGCTCCCCTCGTGGGAGCGTGGATTGAAATGATGCTATCACCGAAGAGGTTTCCGGAGCCGGTGGTCGCTCCCCTCGTGGGAGCGTGGATTGAAATCAGTAAGGGCATGAGCGCCAGTGAATGGATCAAGTCGCTCCCCTCGTGGGAGCGTGGATTGAAATATCAAATTCACATCAACGCATCTGTCCAACTGCGGTCGCTCCCCTCGTGGGAGCGTGGATTGAAATCGCGGGGTTCCAATAGAGGTCTAACTTGCTTACGCGTCGCTCCCCTCGTGGGAGCGTGGATTGAAATGCTTCCAAGATCTAAGTACTGTATGGATGAGGCTGTCGCTCCCCTCGTGGGAGCGTGGATTGAAATCGGTAACACTACCACCATAGCCTCCGGTATAGGGTCGCTCCCTCGTGGGGCGTGGATTGAAAATATTTCTGTCTTCATCCGGACTGCCTCCAATCTGTTGTCGCTCCCCTCGCGGGGCGGATTGAAATGCACGGACGATGGGGATAATCTGTTTTTTCAACATGGTCGCTCCCCTTGCGGGAGCGACCATTGAAATAGAAAAGACAATCGTATATCATGTACTATGTGATTACATAGAAGGAGGATATCTAATTGAGTAAGACGGTTAGGCAAAGTGATTGGGCAACGGAAACGCATATGGAAGCCCTATTTTGGAGAAACGGAATGACACCGGAAGAATACGAGATGGAAAACAGATATTTGAGTAAAAATTTTTATAAGCAAAAAGATGGAAACTATATGCCACTTTGGATGCAAGAAGAGAACATGAAAGCATAATTAGTTCTTTGGATTTTTTTATTTACAGACAAGAAATACTTTATATTGAAATCAAAACAGATTGTAATAATTTCTTATACTATTCTATTTTATGTCTGATATTGTACAACATGTTGATAATTACAATATCTTAAAAAGTCAGTTTAAGAAAATCTATTTATATTTCCTACGTAACAATTTGAATTTTTAATGTTATGTCGCATGGCTTTGTGTAAATTTGTGTATTTCGCTATTGATTTTGTGTAAGATTGTGTATAATATAAAAGGAGAAAAGAATGCATCCACGAAAGAAAACAATTAAAGAATTGGAAAGAACGGTTTTATTTTTAAAAGACATGGAGCAAGTCATGATTTGTATTTTCAACCGAATACCAAGCAGACAATTCCTGTAAAACGTCATGATTTTAATGAAGATGATATGCGCTATATCTTCAAAGCAAATATAGAAGGAGGCAAATGACATGCAATACACATATACCGCAGTTATTACTGAAAAAGATGGCACTTTCTATGCAAAGGTTCCGGATGTGGACGGGTGTATTACTACAGCATCGACTTTGGCAGAGGCGGTTGCCCTTATTACAGATGCATTGAATCTTTGTCTTGTTGGTCTGGAAGATGAGGAAATTACTCCGAATGAGCCTACACCGCAGTCAGAGATTCCTCATTTACCGACAGATATTCTTACGATCATTCAGGCAGACACTATAAAATATCGTAGCATGACTGACACCAAGGCAGTTCGCAAAAATGTCTCGCTTCCGGCATCGATGTCCAAACTTGCCGATAAGCGCGGAATCAATGCTCAAAGTATTGCAGGAAGCACTTACCGCTAAACTTTATAACTATAGAAAATCAGTATTTTTACAAAGGAGGTCCTCCCCATGTCCCACCCCATCCAATCCGAAGCCCATCTCACGACCTTTGAAGCCATCAGCATGATCGTCGGCAACAGCATCGGCACTGGCATCATCGCCGTTCCGTATCTTGCCACGAAAAATAGCATGCTGGATGTCGTGTGGATGGTATTGATCGCCTATTGTGTGAACGTGATCCTGCACCTGATCATTGCTGAGTTGTCTTACAATAATGGTGGTGTCCAACTAGTGAAAGCTTTGAAGGAGAGCTGTTTCATGGGAAAATGAAGCAGATCTTCAGTTGGAGCGTATTTATTGTCTATGGGCTGGCAATTATGATCGGTGTCAGCGGCAACATCAACGGTGGCGCCCAGATTTTTGTGAACTGGTTCGGAATGCCTTTTGTGGCGGCGCAGGTTTTGTACTATGTGATCGCCGGAGTTGTGGTATTTATCGGCATGAAAGCCGTAGGCATCGCACAGAAGTACGCAGTCATTGTCCTCATGGGAATTGTGGCAGTGATGACGGTAGGAACTTTTCTGCATCCGCTGAATTCTTTGCAACGGGCACAGTTCCACTGGAATAATCTGCTGGCGCTGTACAGCATGGTGGTGTTCGCAACTTCCGCCAATCAGGCAGTGATCCAGGTGGTGAAAGGCCTGGATGGCAACGCGAAACAGATCCGTCGTTCCATTTTCATCGGTTTTGGGCTTTCCTCAGTGTTTGTCCTGATCGTAACGGGTACGGTTCTCCTGGGAACCAAGGGAGCGCTGGAAAAAGAACTGGCATACATGCAGTTGGGAGAAAGTATCGGTACCTGGGCGATGATGCTGCAGGCGTATTTTCCCTGTTTGCTTTACTTACCACGTTCTGGAGCAATACTCTCGCCCTCCGCGATGTGGTCCATGAGCAGATCGGCAGCGGCAACCGCATCAGCTGGCTGATCGCCACAGTTCCTGCATCCTGTTTGCGGTGTTTGGCGTGAACAGCTTTATTGTTCTGACCCGGATTATGAGCGGTGTAGTGGTACTGGTGAGCATCATACTGGTGCTGACATACGGTAAATCCAGAAAAAAGGCGGGCAGCAGTCCTATCTGCGGTGTGATCGGCACGGTGCCTTTTCAGGTGCTGATGGTGATTTCAACAGTACTTTCTGCAATAGGAGCATTGATCCCGTTGAGTTAATCCCCAAAAAGAAAAGAGATTCTTATGTATACTTCCAAAACTTTCAGATTCAGGACGAAGAGACTTTTCTCTTTGCATCCCGACGGACAGAGATTATAAAATATTGCAGCTGACAGACCTGCACCTTGGTTTCGGCATGTTTTCCCGGAAAAAGGACAGACTGGCGCTGGAAGCGGTGACGGGCTGATCGCCGGACGGGACCGGATCGATCGTCCTGACCGGAGATTCTGTTTTCCCGTTTTTCCGAAAAGCGGTACCATGAACAACCGAAAGCAGGCAGAAAAACTGCTGGCATTTCTGGATGGTTTTCAGATTCCCTATACTCTGGTCTTTGGTAACCATGACTGTGAAATGGGCTCCACCTGCAATAAGGAGCAGCTGGCGGAGATTTTTGCCACGGGGAAATACGCTGTTTTTACCAAAGGAAGATATGAACACAGTCCTCAGAATCCCATTACCGGCGTAGGGAATTTTGTAGTAGACCTCACAGATGATCGGGGAAAACTGTTACTTCCGCTGATTCTGCTGGATTCCAACATGTATGGTGACGGCTGGTTTTCAGCGGTTTCGACCGGATTGAGGATCGGACGGACTGGTGCATGGAAAAACTGAACGAGAGAAAAGTGCCTGCCATGGCATTTTTCCACATGCCGCCCGCAGAATTTAAGGAAGCTTATGAGAAAATGAAATTGGGCGATCGCGTGATTTATGAACACGGCAGTATCGGAGAAAGGACGAGTACTTCGGAATATCAGACCGACCACCTCATTTTTGAAAAGCGGTGGATAACGGCTGGCTGAAATGGATTTTCTGTGGACACGATCATCTGAATACGTTGTCACTGACCTATAAAGGTAGCCGCATGACTTACGGGATGTCCATTGATTATCTGGGATATTCCGGCATCGCGAAACAATATATCCAGCGGGGAGCCACGCTGATGGCGCGTAAGACAAACGGGAACATAGATATCACTATGGTACCGTTGACAACAGTTGTTTCGACACGAGTAAGGGGAGCCTGATGAAGGCTCCCTTAATGGTTCAAAGCGGAAATTAGTAATTGATACCGCTGATGCCGAGTACTCCGTTCTGGACATTGAAGGTGATGTTGGGGCCGTCACCGGTGCTGTAGAGGGTGAAGCCTGCCATACTGGGGCTTAATTCGGACAGATCAGCATTAGCCATAGAGTCTTTCAATTCAGGGGTGAAGATTTTGTCTGCACCTAAGGCAATCAGATCTTCCCTGGTTTCGATCACACTGCCATCGCCCAGAGCAACATAGACCGGATAATTGACCAGATCAGCGAGAGCATTCAGGTCTTCAGCGGCTACGGCATCCTGGATCTTTTTAGCGAAAGCGGCAGCATCCTCTGTGGAAACTGCAAAGTTGTCTTCATATGAAGTACCATTGGCCGCATCAGCAGAAACTTCTGTAGTTGTCTCAGCACTAGCTTCAGCAGCAGAACTTTCAGCAGTAGAAGCCTCCGCACCGCTTTCGGAAGTCACCGTACTTTCCGCCGAAGCTGCTGCATTTCCCTGACTGCCACAGGCAGCAAAAGACAATACCATCACAGTAGTTAAAAGTGCACAGATCATTTTGTTTTTCATAAGTAAAACTCCTCTCTTAAATAAAACCATATCTTACAGGTCTCTGATGGTTAGACTATGCATCTGCTGCAAAGTTTCAAAAATATCAAAAAAATATCAAAAATATCACAAAAACATCCACCCAAAAGAAAAACCTTCTGTTAAAATGTAAAAATGAAGACAGATGAAAACAATGGAATAGGAAACTACCATGGAACCATATTACTATCAGAAATGAACAAGCCCCAGCGAATCGCCTATCACGCTATGCAGCGGGGTGCTGGCGCTGGCAGACGGATCCAGTTGCCGCGGATCCCGGCGGAAGAATTGTATGACGTATTTTTCCGACTGCGGCTGGATCATCCGGAGATCTTCTGGGTAGTGAGTTATCGGTATAGATATTATCAGGACTCCCCCAATATCATCTTCGTGCCGGAGTATCTGTTTGAGAAAAATAAGATCAGAGAACATCAGAAAGCCATGCAGTCCCGGGTGGAAAAGCTGGCAAGACCTGCCGCAAAGTTCACAGAGTGGGAAAAAGAGAAGTACATTCACGACTTTATCTGCGAAAATATCACCTACGATAAGTTGAAAAAGCCCTATTCCCATGAGATTATCGGACCGCTGGGACAGGGCGTGGGTGTCTGCGAGGGCATTGCCAAATCGGTGAAGGTTCTTTGTGATACGCTGGGTGTGTGGTGTGTAATCGCTATCTGCGGCAACAATCCGGAGAAAGGGATCAAGTACCGTCACACCTGGAATATTGTGCGGATCGGCGGGCAGTATTACCATCTGGATGCCACATTTGACAATACATTGGGAAAACATCAGGGCAATGCGGAAGCACCGGAGAGATCCGCTACGACTATTTCAATCTGGGAGATAAAGCAGTGTTCCGGGATCATGAACCGTTGATCGCCCCGGCACCCGGCTGTCCGGACAACGATCTTTTTATTACAAGGAGAAAAACTTTCCTTTACGAAAACGGAAGAAGTATATAAAGAGCACAGCAGATGGCGAAAAAGGCCGGGCCATGACGTTCCAGTGGCGGGGAGGCTATCTGACCAGAGAAGTCTTGCAGGAACTGTTGGAACTGATGCAAGGCAGGCGAGGAGCGGCAGAAGACCGCCGGATCGACTTCAACTGGCCACAGGCGGTCATTCATTTCAGCTATGTGGAAAATGCAGGCATCCGGAGCCGGAGGTCGTCATGGAAGACGCCAACGAAGGAGAACAGTTCGACACCGGGGAATAAAGGTATGGGATGATGTCAGGATCAAGAATTCTCCGACTTCAATGCGCACTCCCGGAATAACGCATTGACGGCCAGCTTATAGTCGCTGGCATCTGTGGCTTTGCGGATCTTTTACGTATTTGTCCGGAGATTCGAAGCTGTGGCTTAAGAAGTCAGAGATCCTTCATCTTATAGAGCGTATTGGTATCGCCGGACATGATCTCCTGATAACCGGTCAGGAGGAAGTGTGGAATTCTTTCAGGACAGCCAGACGCTCTTCACAAGACGGCAGCGCAACACTCTCCGTGGAGGCAGCCTTCAATTCCTGCAATAATCCCGGATTCTGCAAAATTCCCCGGCCGATCGTGACCGTATCGATACTGGGAAGCTTCGTAGAATCTGCGTTAGCGACTCCGGAGAGGTAATATCCCCGTTATAGCACAGCGGACATTGCAGGGCTTCCACCGCCTCTGCGAAAGCTTCCAGATGGGGTGTCCCCTTGTAACCTTCCTTTTGCAGTCTGGGGTGAATGATCAGTTCCTTCATGGGAATTTTGATATATTTTAAGCAGTGGAGCCCATTCATCCATGTAGTCCATGCCGATGCGGGTCTTGATGGAGATTTCCAGTGGACATTTTTCGAAGACCTCGTCCAGAAAATCCTCCAGTTCCCGGGGCGTGCCTAAGAAGCCAGCACCACGGTTTCTTGCCACCACCGTCCCGGAAGGACAGCCCAGATTTAGATTGACCTCGTGGTAGCCATATCCGGCCAGCTGCTCTGCCAGCGACAGAAATTCCTCCGCCTTATTGGTCAGGATCTGCGGTACGGTGTACATGCCCACATTATGTTCCGGAAGCACATCGTTGCGTTCTCTGCTGTTCATGTGCCGATTGGAGATAAAAGGGGTAAAATATTTGTCCATGCCGCCGTAACAGCGGTTCCAGTTAGTGCGGAAATTATAAGTGGTCAGTCCCTCCATGGGGGCAAGATAATATTTCATAAAAAATGTATGCCTTTCCGTAACCTGCAAGCGTTCCACTGCATTTTCGGCGTATGCTTTCGCAGATTGTACTTTGTATCGGGTGTTTTGCCAAATCCCTTATTCAGAGATATTCTCAATAACGGGATTGCCCTTTACATGATTATAAACAGTTACTATTATAATAGAGATAGTAAAATTGCAAAGAAACCGCAAAGATCCAAAAGCGGCTGGAAGAAGGAATAAAGATCGTGACTGAAAAACAGAAAATAATACCATAAACCTAACCACCAACGACGCACCCAGCGGAGATCACCATCTCTGGCAACCCCGGGAAACCGGTCGGGGAGGATGGGGAGAAGATGCTGCGCCGCATGAACGAAAGCCACTACGCAGTGACCGGCTGGGCGCTGGAACACTGGAAGATCCGGGAGAATGACCGGATTCTGGACATCGGCTGCGGTGGAGGAGCAACTCTGAAACGCATGAGTGAAGAGGTGCGTGACGGACATCTGACCGGAGTGGATTATTCCGCCACTTCACTGGAGCTTTCCGGAAAACCAATGCAGAAGCACTGCAGCAGGGAAAAATGGATCTCGTGGAAGCCTCAGTGGAAAAACTGCCCTTTGCGGACAATGCTTTTGACAAGATCATTACGGTGGAAAGCTTTTATTTCTGGCCGGATCCCGCGGAGAATCTGAAAGAAGTCTACCGGGTATTGAAGGACAAGGAACCTTTTACTGGTGGCCGACATTTACCAGAAGGAGGATCGCCGGAACAGGTGCGGGAAAACATTCAAAGATTCCATCTGTTTAATCCACACCGGAAGAATTCCGGGAACTGCTGGAAAATGCAGGATTTGAAGAGGTACGGATTCACTTAAAAGACGGCGAGGACTGGATCTGCGCGGAAGGGCACAAATAAGCAGTAGAACCCTTCGGAAAAACGCAAAAACCGGGTGGAAGTCCGAAACGGAACACGCTAGAATCAGAAACATAGAAAAATGTGAAAGTATCCATGAAAATATTCAAAGGAGAAAACAATAACCATGTATAATCAGAATTATAAAGTAGAACTTCCCCAGTTCCCGGACCGGGAGGTGTCCATAGCAGAATACGGCGCGAGGAGCGGCGATTTGCAGATCGAGACCGGCAGACACAATGCGGAGGCCATTAACCGCGCGATCTGCGAAGTGTCGGAGCAGGGGGGCGGTACGGTAAGAGTTCCCGCAGGCATCTGGGCGGTGGCTCCGCTCCGGCTGTTAAGCGGTGTCAATCTTCATCTGGACAGTCAGGCTATGTTAAAATTCATCAAGTCCAAAGAGGACTATCCGCTGCGGATCACCAGCTATGAAGGTCAGGACTGCATTCGCACCGTATCTCCCGTTACCGCGGAAAATGCAGAAAATATCGCGATTACCGGAGAAGGCATCATTGACGGCAGCGGTGATAAATGGCGTCCGATCGAAGTTTAAGATGAAGGAAAAACAGTGGGATGCGTTGTTTACCATCAGCCCTTATGTGTTAGAGACGAAAGAAACAGCGATCACGGATGCCCACAGAGTCGATTTTAAAAGGAAATCACCACAACATTCAGGGAAACACTCGAGGAAGCACTGGCCGCCGCGGCACCCTATTACGATTTTACCGCCCGGTGATGATCAGTCTGCGCCATTGCAAAAATGTGCTTCTGCAAGGCGTAACGTTCATGAACTCTCCGGCATGGAATATCCACCTATTTCTGCGAGAACCTTACGGTGGAGCATATACAGGTCCGCAATCCTTACTATGCCCAGAACGGTGACGGAATTGATGTGGAGTCCTGCACTAATGTGCATATTCATCACAGTGTTTTGAGACCGGAGATGATGCCATCTGCATGAAGTCCGGCAAAAATGCCATTGCCCGCAAGATTCAGGGACCCTGCAGCAATGTTTACATCCATGACTGTCTGGTGAACGAAGGCCATGGCGGCTTCGTCATCGGCAGTGAGATGTCCCGCGGAGTAAAGGGATATTCTGGTGGAGAACTGTACTTTCGTGGGAACCGATGTGGGTGTCCGCATGAAGAGTGCGCTGGGCCGCGGCGGCGTGGTGGAAAATATCACTCTCCGCAATATCCATATGAGGCGAGATCGAGGGCGAGGCAGTGATGCTGACCATGTCCTATGTGCTCAATTCCCTGAACCGGGAAGAGACCATTGCCATGGAAAATGAGGACGACATCCCGTATTTCAGAAATCTGCAGATGGAGAATATTGAAGTCACCGGCTGCAGACAGTTCACAAAGATCGAGCCTTTACAGGGCGGGCCGGAGACAATTCAAAATGTAGTCATTAACGGACAGAAGCTGGCGTAAGTGCCAGGACTGGAACACAGATTTCCGGTGCCGGAGAAGAAAATTTTGAAATACAGTATCAGGAGGTAATGATTATGCCATGTACAACCATATTAGTAAGAAAAAAAGCATCTTATGACGGTTCCACCATGATGCGCCCGGAATGACGATTCTCCTTCAGGGCAGTTCACACCGAAGAAATTCGTTGTGGTGCATCCGGAAGAACAGCCGAAAAATACGAATCCGTGCTTTCCCATGTGGAGATCGATCGCCGGAGGATCCCATGCGTTATACCGCAGTCCCAATGCACTGGACGGAGAGGGTATCTGGGCAGCGCACGGTGTCAATGCGGCAGGTGTGGGCATGACGGCCACAGAGACCATCACTTCAATGCCAGAGTTCTGGGAGCGGATGCACTGGTGGAATATGTTCCGGCGAAGGATGGTGTGGAAGAGATCTCCAGCGGCATTGGCGAGGAGGACATTGTGTATCTGGTACTTCCGTACATAAACAGTGCCAGAGAGGGTGTCACACGTCTGGGAAGTCTGTTGGAGAAATACGGTACCTACGAGATGAACGGTATTGCTTTTCCGATAAAACGAGATCGGTGGCTGGAGACCATCGGCGGCCATCACTGGATTGCCCGGAGAGTGCCGGACGACGCTTATGTGGTGATGCCGAACCAGTTCGGAATCGATGCCTTTGATCTAGAAGATGCGCTGACGGAGCAAAAGGAGCATATGTGTTCCGCGGATCTGAAAGAATTTATTGAAAAGAACTACCTGGATCTGTCACAGGACGGCAGTTTTTCCGCCAGAGATGCCTTTGGAAGCCATGACGATTCCGACCATGTATACAATACCGCAAGAGCCTGGTATATGCTGCGGACCCTGAATCCCCGTACAAAGGTCTGGGATGGCCCGAATGCAGAGTACACACCGTTTTCCGATGATCTGCCCTGGTGCATGGTGCAGGAGAAGAAGATCACAGTGGAAGATGTGAAATATGTGCTGTCTTCCCATTATCAGGGAACGCCCTACGATTTATGCGGCTTATGGAGATAAGTCCATGCGGGGAGCCTATCGTTCCATCGGCATCAACCGCAATGACGTCATGACCCTGATCCAGATGCGTCCGGAGGGAGAGCCGGTTCAGTGGCTGGCGCTGGCCTCTAATGCCTTTAATGTACTGGCACCTTTTTATACCGGCATCGATAGGACACCTGAGTACCTGTCAGCGACCACCGGAAAAGTCTCCACCGAGAACTTCTACTGGATGAGCCGTATGATGCAGCCATGGCCGATGCTTCTTATAGCAAATCCGTGTTCCATATCGAACGTTATCAGGAAAAGGTGGCAGCGAAAAGCCACGAGATCCTGAATCGCTACGATGCATTGCTGGCGCAGGAGACTGACGAGGAAACTCGTAAAAAATTACAGGGAAGAGGCCAACGAAAAGATTGCTGGGATGCTTCAGTGCGAGGCAGCCGATACTTTGGACAAGGTCCTGTATGAACTCAGTGGGCAGATGAAAAACGCCTATGCCAGATCGGATGCGTAAACAATCATCCAGGTGGAAACTTTATGATCTGAATGAAGAGAAAGGAAAACAGCAGATTCTCCAAAAGAGTCTGCTGTTTTTGTGTTTATGAAAATATCTCATTGACAAATCTGAAATGTTTACATATAATTACCAAAGATAATTACTAGTGGTAACTATAAAGACAATTAAAGAATAGAAAAAAGATATCAGAGAGGAAAAAGAATGACGGTTCAGACCATAAAACGAATGTTGGATGCCTGTTATCAGGCAAAAAGAATCCGGGAGATGCTTCCCGCGCTGCCCTCAGGCGTGACACCCTCTTATATTCATTTTCTGGATGATCCGATCATGGAGAGGCAGGGTTGCTGTGAAGATTTCAGATATCAGTGACTATCTGAATATCCCCCGTCCCGGCGTGACACGGACAGTAAAAGAAATGGAAGAAAAGGGGTATCTGCGGAAAGCCAATGCGGCGGAAGACGGTAGGATCACCTATATTTCCCTGACCGAAGAGGGACGAAAGCTGTCGGAAAAATATAACGAGAATTATTTTTCCGGTCTGGCACCGTATCTGGAGAGCATTTCCGAAGCAGATGCGAAAGTGATGATACAGACCATAGAGACCTTTTATCAGGTGATGTGCGAGAGGAGAGAGTATTTTGAAAAATAAAGAAAATGACATGATGGATTTTACACAGGGAAGTATTTTGAAAAAGTTGCTTCGCTTTATGGTTCCTATTTTGGGAGCACTGATCTCAGGCGGCCTACGGTGCAGTGGATGCTGGTAGTGGGACGTTTCGGCTCCACCTCCGGACTTTCCGGTGTATCCACCGGCAGTCAGGTGCTGAATCTGGTGACCTTTGTGGTGACTCAGCTGGCCATGGGTATCACCGTGCTGATTGCCCGGTATCTCGGGGAGAAGAGAGAGGATCAGATCGGCAGTATCATCGGCGGCGGAACCGTTGTATTTGCAGCGATCTCGCTGGTGCTGTTTGTAATTATGGTGGGCTTTGCCCGTCCTATTGCGGTTCTCATGCAGGCACCGGAAGAGGCGGTAGGGCTGACCGTTGCTTACATCCGGATCTGCGGTGCCGGAATCTTTTTTATTGTGGCATATAATGTATTGTCAGCCATTTTCCGTGGACTGGGTGACAGCAATTCCCCGTTGCTGTTTGTATTCGTGGCGTGCATTGTCAATGTCGTGGGTGATCTGGTGCTGGTGGCAGGACTGGGCATGGATGCCATGGGAGCAGCGCTGGCTACTGTTTTTGCACAGGCATTGAGCGTAGTGTTTGCAATTGTACGCCTTGTGAAAAAGGGACTGCCCTTTACCATTACTGGATACGATTTCCGTTGGAATCCCCAGTGTGGTAAATTCCTGCAGATTGGTCTGCCGTTAGCTTTGCAGGAGTGTCTGACGCAAGGCTCTTTCCTGGCACTGTGTGCCTTTGTCAACCGCCTGGGACTGGAAGCTTCCTCTGGCTACGGCGTGGCATGCAAAATCGTTAACTTTGCCATGCTCGATCCCCAGTGCACTGATGCAGTCCACTTCTTCTTAGTGTCACAGAATGTAGGTGCCGGAGAACAGAAGCGGGCGAAGAAGACCATGTTCACCGGTATCGGCATCGGACTTTTGGTGGGATGCTTTGCCTTTCACTGGGTTCTTCCGGGGATCGCTGGCAGGTATCTTCCGCGGATGCGGCAGTGGTGCAGAGAGGATATGAGTATCTGAAAGGTTTCGCACCGGAAACACTATTGACTGCTGTGCTGTTCAGCATGATGGGATATTTTAACGGTAATGGCAAGACCGTGTGGGTCATGCTTCAGGGACTGATCCAGACACTTCTCGTCCGACTTCCTTTCGCTTACTATATGAGTATCCAACCGGACGCAAGTCTCACCAATATCGGCCTCGCAGCCCCCATCTCTACTGCAGTGGGCATTGTTCTGAATGTGGCTTTTTTTCTCTATTTGGAACATGCTGCCAAGCGTAGTTGATGGAGAGTTACGCGGGGAGTTCTGTTTGTATTAAAAACGCTATTTTTTCTAAAAAAAATACAAAAACAGGAGATTTTGCCATGCAAAAAGCTGTTATTTTCGCTGAGCGTGCAAAATGAAGAAATTCCGTACAAAAATTCCGGATTTGGGAATTTTTTTGTACGGAATTCATTGTTTTTAGAGTTTTTACACCAAACTAACTTGAGAGTTAGTGAAATACATTGGCAAAATCCACGAACTCCCGGAGCATGCGATACACATGTCTCGATGTAAGGTCTCGGGATGTGAATTTTCTACGAAAAGTGATGAGTGGTTCTCGTCATGACGGGGCCGCCTACAGTCGACATCCATGTCGACAATCGGCTGACGCGGACATCGTGTCCGCTTTCCCCCTGTCTTTCAGCACTTTTCTAGAAAATATCAACATCCTCCGACAAACATCTTCGACATGGCACCGCATACTCCGGGAGTTCTGCGTTTTGGAAAGCTTTCAAAAAACCAGTAGCCCCGGCTGGTATAAGAATAAGCAGTGCCGTAAGCAGACGTCGGTACCATAGCGTCCCAGGGACGCATTGCGGTCGTATTGTGACCGCTTATGTACCGCTACGCTCTGCGACAGGAGCGCATCGTACTAAAGTACGAGCGTGCCGCGTTTCTTATACCCTGCCAAGGGCTACGGGATTATTTCACTAACTTTCAAGTTACATTACAAAATGAAATAAGATCTGCAAATCCTACGATCGATTTTCTGTTTTCATTCGTCGTTTCGCCTCATACATTTTGGCATCGGCCTCCCGGACCATATCGTCCATGGAACGAGGCATAGTATGGGTCAGTACGGAATATCCATGGCTACAGTAATGGGATGCTCGGAACCGTCAGGAAGCTTCAGAGTTCCCAGAGACGCTTCGAAATCTCTTTGCAGCTTGAGAAATTCTTTTTCGGAATCGGATACGGTCGACAGGAATACGAACTCATCTCCGCCGATCCGGTAACATTTTCCTAAGGAACCGAGATGTGCCGACAGAGTATCCGCTACCCGGCGGATCGTTTCATCACCGCTTTGGTGACCGTAGGTGTCGTTCACATATTTGAGGCTATTCACATCGTACAGTGCCAGCAACACATGAAAATTATGGGATGCGTCCAGTCTTTTCAATTCTTCCATATAGGAAGTACGGTTCAGCAGGTCGGTCAGACCGTCGCGATAAACCAGGCAGCTGAGCAGCTGCATGCGAACACCTTCCTGATAGTTGGTCATGAGGCGCAGGGTAACCTGGACTGCTTCCATGATCAGGAACATAAGCACACCGATCCGTGTGAAGAAGCTGGTCTCGGGAGCACTGCCGAACCATAGCAGCAGGATATCCAGTAGAACGCCAAAGCACAGACACAGAATTCCAAGGTTATGATATAGATTGTGCTTCAGATGCTGCCTTTGATTCTGATAAAACCCTTGCCGATGGCATAGATAACAAGTGCGATCAGAATGCCAAAAGTAATATGGGTCAGACGAAGACTTTCATGGAAGTCCTTGAGACCGGTCAGATTCAGGCAGAAACGTATACTGAAATCCATGACACTCGATCAGGCATACTGTCTGTACCATCACAGGGGAGTACTCTGTATACATTTTGCCAAGGTACAGAAACAGTGGAATGGTGATCAGCATCATAAAAAGTTCCGCAATTGTATGATAAATATGGCTGTTACGCAGGATCAGCTGCAGCATACGGTTATCTGCCAACATAAAGATACCGGTATTCAGAGCAAATAATCCCAGATAAAGCATCTCACTGCCGATGATGTGCTTCTTGTGTAATGGCAGATAAAACAGGATAAATGCCAGACCAAGATGGGCGATCAGGAAGCTGATGCCGAATCCGGTGCCTTGTCGCGGATGCGGCTTATCAGGATATCTTCACTACGTCCCAGGTACATATGATTGATCTTGCCACTGCCGTCTCCGTAAGGATTATCGATCACCAGGGTGAGCGTGCACCCGGAATCTTCCCGGTAGATCGGCAGAGAGACATAAGAGGCTCGGTGTCTTGCCGAAGAAAACTCTCTCCGGCTGCATGGTCTCATAGATCGCCGGTCGTCTATCAGGATCGTCACATTGGAACTTTATAAAAGAAAAGTGCCATGTCGTGAGTCAGCGCAGGAAGCTTCTTGGTCACTGTGCAGGTGCCGCTGATATGGGAAAAATCAACGGGCTTCCATCGGAGGTGGTCCAGCCTTCTGAAAAGTCAATATAATCCGATATTGCCGGCTCACGGTTCTGCCTGGGCAGACTGTAGTACAGTACTGTAAAATCACAGAACACATGATCAGGAAAAACAGTCCACGTGTAATGGAATATGAAGTTTTGTGATTGTTAGTGTTAGTATTCATATGAATTATATTATAGTAATCAGGTACCATAAAAAGTCAATGTCTGTGTTGGTCAGATCAATGACTAAAGATAAAAAAAGTTGCAATGGGTGAAAAAGTATGCTATTGTGATTTTGTTGCCGCTTTAGTGCGGTAAAGATTTACTCTGGAGAGTTCTTCCACGGAAAGCAATTATCATATTTCCGTATAGAAGGCGCCGAAGGTGTACGGCAGTAAAGCTGCCAACTCTCAGGCAAAGGACAGAGCATCTATATGCTTATTCCCATTCTCTTCGGAAGAAATCAATCTACGATAGGACGTCACAAGAGGTGACGGAAGGAGAGGGAATATGTTAGACATGATTAGTAACTTTCTGACCACAGTGGATGATTTCGTCTGGGGCATCCCCCTGATCGTCCTCATTCTGGCTACCGGTCTTTTTCTTACAGCCAGACTTCGTTTTTTGCAGATCACGAAGCTTCCCATGCAATCAAACACTTAATTGCCAATGAAAAGTCGGGCGAAGACGGCGAAGTATCCAGTTTCGCGGCACTGTGTACGGCATTGTCCGCTACCATCGGAACCGGTAATATCGTTGGTGTGGCAACGGCTATTGTAGCAGGCGGTCCCGGAGCTTTGTTCTGGATGTGGATCGCTGCGCTGGTAGGTACGGCTACAAAGTATTCCGAGTGCCTGCTGGCGGTGAAATATCGTGTGGTAGCAGAGGATGGACACATTATCGGCGGCCCCTTCTACTATATCGAAAACGGTATGGGCAAGAGCTGGAAATGGTTGGCGAAGATCTTCGCTTTTATGGGTGTATGCGTGGGATTGTTCGGTATCGGAACCTTTACCCAGATCAACGGTATCACCAGTGCGGTACATAATTTCTTCGATGCGAACAATGCACATACCGTACAGCTCTTCGGCATGGACTATTCCTGGAGCGTGGTGATCTCTGGAATCCTTTTGACCATCTGCGTGGCACTGGTTGTTATCGGTGGATTAAAGCGTATCTCCACCGTGGCACAGGTCATCGTTCCTTTTATGGCAGTGACTTATGTAGTAGCCTGTCTGTTAGTACTGATCTTTAATGTAACTGCCATTCCGGCAGCTATCGTGACCATCGTACAGAGTGCGTTTGGTATGCGTGCCGTAGCCGGCGGTGCTTTGGGAGCGGTTATCATGGCAATGCAGAAGGGTATTGCGAGAGGTATTTTCTCCAACGAAGCCGGTATCGGTAGTGCACCGATCGCAGCGGCTGCAGCGCAGAACGACTCTCCTGCCAAACAGGGTCTGATCTCAATGCTGGGTACCATCATTGATACTCTGATCATTTGTACCATGACCGGTCTTACGATCGTAATTACCGATTCCTGGAACGTAGGTCTGGACGGCGTGGATGTTACCACCAGAGCTTTCCAGCAGGGGCTGCCTTTTAACAGCTCTATTGCATCCTTTATCCTGATGGTATGCCTGGTATTCTTTGCATTTACCACGATCCTCGGTTGGGATTACTACAGTGAGAGATGCCTGGAATACCTGATCGGTCAGAAGCCGAAGGCGATCAAAGTATACCGTTGGATCTACATTGCCTGCGTATTCATCGGACCCTACATGACTGTTAAGGCAGTATGGACCATCGCAGATATCTTCAACGGTCTGATGGCGATCCCGAATCTGATCGCACTGCTGGCATTAAATGGTGTTGTGGTGGCTGAGACCAAGAAATACCTTGACAATGCCAAGAAAAAGTTTTAAAAAAGTTCTGTAGCCCTATCACACGGGGAAAATCCATATTTTTTCCGGAAGTATAGAAGTGAGGAACTATATGAAAGATCTTACAAAGGGCAGACCGTCAGTTTTGATACTGACGTTTGCCCTTCCTATTTTTTTGGCCAATTTATTGCAACTTACTTACAGCCTGGCAGATACCCGCATCGTAGGTACTTTTCTGGGAGATAATGCCCTTGCGGCAGTGGGGGCCACGACGACGCTGAGCAACCTGATCGTACAATTCCTAATGGAATGTGCAATGGCTTTGCTATTATTTCGGCACAGTGCTTCGGAGCGAAGGATATGGACAGATTGCGCCGATCCTAGGCAATTCTCTGGTGCTTGGTCTATTGGCAGCGGTGGTACTGACATTTGAGGACTTGTATTTTACAGCCGATCCTCAGATTCCTTAATGTGCCGGAAAATCTGTTGCACACAGCAACACAGTATGTGTCCGTGATCATAGCGGGACTTGTTGTTACTTTATTATATGATGTATTATCGGCGACCTTAAGAGCAATCGGAGATACCGTGACCCGCTGATCGTGCTGGCAGTGTCGGTGGTGCTGAATATCGGAGGAGATCTGCTTCTGATCGTGGTGCTGCATATGGGAGTGCTGGGTGCCGCAGTTGCTACTGTGCTGTCGCAGCTGATCGCTGTGGTGGTGTGCGGTCTATCTGTGTAAAAAGTATGAAATTCTGCGGATACGTGTGGATGATATGAAGCTGCAGGATGCCGGAATGCTCCGCAATATGTTAAGCTCCGGTCTTTCCATGGGATTCATGAGCTCACTGGTCAATATCGGTACATTGACATTGCAGACTTCCATCAATAAGCTGGGACAGAATATTATCATTGCTCATACGGCAGTCCGCAAGATCTCCGAGATCTTCATGATCGTATTCAGCGTCTTCGGTCAGACCATGGCGACCTATTGCGGACAAAATCTGGGAGCCGGCAAAATCCAACGGATCCGCAGAGGAATCCTGTTGGCAACCGGTTATACCTGCATCTGGTGTACGCTTAATATTGTGACTGCTTATACCATCGGTGACTGGCTGGTATGGCTGGTCACGGGCAGTGAAAACCCTGGAAGTGGTCTACAATGCAACGTTATATCTCAAGGTAGATACTTTGTTCTATTATGTGACGGCGGTAATCTGTATTGTGAAATGCCATGGGGTTGGGAGAACGTATTGTACCGCTGATCTCCAGCTCACTGGAAATGATAGGAAAATTGTGATGCGGCGACGCTGGTTCCCATGTTCGGATACCTGGGTGTCATCGCGGCGGAGCCTATTGTGTGGTTTATCATGATCATTCCGCTATTGATAAAGATACTGCGTATGCCGGTCTGGAAGCAGAAAACTTAACTGTTTCGTAAACAAAAAGAAATATTTTCACTTAACGTTAAGGAAAAATGACCAAATTTAACAATAAAATACTTGTAATTTTGTCGAATTGTATTACTATATGGAAAATGTTACAATGAATTTACCGAGAAAATACTTAAACGTTTTCGAGATGGACCGAATGTGATAAAGTCTTTTACAGAAAGGCAGATGTGGTAAGTATGAAGAGACAGAGAATAAGAAACGAAAGTAAAGGGAACAAAGCCATTTTCACAATTTCGAAAGATACTGGCGTTGAGCCTTCTGCCGATGATCATTGTATGTGCACTGGTGGCTACGGTGGGGGCCAAAGCATTAGAGACCGGAATTGAGAAACAGATTGAGCAGTCTCTGCAGATCGTTGGTGTCAGTGTGGATGAAACCTACACGAATCTGTATGAAGGCGATTACACCAGAGATAAGGGGGCAAGGTGCGCAAGGGCGGCACATCCATTTCCGGGGAGACACAGTTGATCGATGGATTGCAGGAGAAGACAGGCTTCCAGGTGTCTTTTCTGTATGGAAATATGCGTCTGATCACGACATTGACCAAGCCGGAAGGAGGACGTATTAACGGTACGGCGTTGGAAGACGATGTCTATGCACAGATTCAGACTGGGGAGGCTTTGTTCCTGACGGACTGCAACATTTCGAAGTAGATTATTATGTATATTATCAGCCATTGATCAATTCTGATGGCTCTGTGATCGGTGCCATCGAAGTGGCGACGCCGATGCAGAATGTCAAGGATACAATCTCGATGCAGGTGAAGGATATTATTCTTATTGCTGTGGCATGTGTTCTTGTGGCGGCAACGCTGGTAAGCGTATTATCCCGTAGCATGGTGAAGACCATGAAGAAGACGAAGCATTTCCTAGGCAGGATCGTGAACGGAGAACTGGATGCAGAACCGGATGAAAAGCAGTGCCGTAAAAAGGATGAACTTGGGGATGTATATCGTATTTCTGTAAAACTGCAAAAAACTCTCCGCTCGATCGTAACAGAGATCAAGGATTCCGCGGATGATCGACAGCATCTTCCAACAAACTGATCGAAGATGGCACAGGATACCCAGGAATCTGTGAATGATGTATACCATGCTGTCGGCGAGATATCAGACGGCGCAAGGAATCAGGCCAATGAGACAACGGATGCTAATGAAAATGTAGTGCGTATCGGCGAGCAGATCGAATATATATCTGAGGAAGTAAAATCTCTGACGGATTATGCCGGTAGGATGGCAGAAGCGGAGAAAGCTTCCGAAGAGATCATGAAGGAACTGAACGGCTCCAACGAGAGCACCAAGGAATCTGTCCTGCGGGTAGCGGAACAGATTACGGATATGAACGGAGCAATTCAGAATATCACCAAGGCAGTATCCATGATTCAGGATATTGCGGACGAGACAGATCTGCTGTCACTGAATGCCAGCATTGAAGCAGCCAGAGCCGGAGAAGCGGGAAGAGGCTTCGCAGTGGTAGCAGAGCAGATCAGTAAGCTGGCTGACCAGTCCAAGCGCTCCGCAACCGAGATCGAGCGATCATCAAAATATCATGGAGTCTTCCGGCAGAATGGTGGAGATCATGGGTGAAGTGGAAGCCAACATGAATCACCAGCAGAGCAAGTTAGAGGAGACCGGTGTGAAACTGCGGCAGTAGCGGATGGTGTGGAGAATTCCTGCAGCATATTGACGGTATCCGGGAGAAGATGGATGTCCTGGGACAGTCCGGAAGCGCGATCCGCGATGTAGTGGAAGGATTGTCGGCAATCTCCGAACAGAATGCAGCATCCGCAGACAGTACCATGCAGGCGGCTCATGGAATGAGTGATACCATGACAGAACTGATGAATTCTTCTGAGAACCTGCTGGCATTAGCGGATAAGTTGGAAAAGGTACTGGATGTTTTCAAGGTATAAAGAGGGGCCGGAAGCTGTCCGGCAGGGAGATAACATATAAATTACAGAAAATGCAGTCCGATTTTCATAGAAAACCGGACTGCATTTTTGCGTGGTTTATTGACGGAGATACCATCATGAATTACAATATAAGGGATGTGAGGAATTATGTTATGAATTTAAGGTCTTTCACCCACTTATAAGCAAGCTCATATGGGCTTAGACTTTTTGAGCCTGGCATAATATCATACGGGAGAGAAGGAGAATGCAAATGAAAGAGTTGGAACGAAGTAACCGGGTGGCCATGATAGCACATGGTGTGATCAATGCATGTATGCTTTTCATTAGCGTGATCGGATTTGTTGAACACACAGTGTCGGCTCCGGTATTGGCAGTGTTACTGCTTCTTGGGATCATACCGGTTCTTGCAGAATTTATTTGTTGGAAGAGGGATCATGCGACCAAAGCTATAAAACATCTGTCACTGATCGGATTTGCGTTGTTTTATACGGTGCTGCTTTTTACGGCACAGTGCAACATGGTGTATGCATTTGTAATTCCCATGATGTTTGCAGTCATGCCTTATCATGATGTCAAGGCATTTGCACTTATTAATGTGGGGACGGTGGTAGAGAATATCCTGGTGGTGCTCCTGGGAGCCACACAAGGGGGATTTGGCTATCTGGGGCAGGACGCAGGATTTATACAGATTTCGGTAATGATTCTGCTGTGCATTACATCCATCTATGCTACCATATCCAACCAGAAGAACACCGATGAAAATATAGAGAGCATTACAGCTGCGCAGGACCGCGCGGAAGCAACCTTGCGTGAAGTCATGGAAATGAGCAGCCGGATGGAGACTTCAGTAGCTGATATCACAGCGGAATTGAATAAACTGGAAACTGCTTTTGACAGTACCAAAACAGCCATGGAGGAGGTGTCTGCAGGTTCCGGGGAGTCTGCAGCGGCGATTCAGCAGCAGACGGCCCAGACGGAGGCTATTCAGGAAAAAGTAAATACTGTGGGTGAAGTGGCAGAGACGATCGGAAGCAATATGGAACATACGATAGAAATGCTGGATGCCGGAAAAGAAGAGATGACAGGTCTGAAGGAGCAGGCAGAGGATTCTGCAAGAAACAGTGAACTGGCGGCACAGAAGCTGGAAACGCTGGATCATTATATGCAGGAGATGCATTCCATCGTGGAAATCATCAGCAAAATAGCTAATCAGACCAGTCTTCTGGCGCTGAATGCCAGCATAGAAGCAGCCAGAGCCGGTGAAGCCGGCCGCGGTTTCTCCGTAGTGGCGACGGAGATTTCGGGAATGGCCACCCAGACAAAGGATGCTACCGGCAACATCGCGGAGTTGATCCAAAATGTATCCGGAGCGATTGGAGAAGTGGTGACGGTTATCCGTCAGATGATAGACGGTATCGGCAGCCAAAGGGAAGGAACGATGCGCGCGGCGGACAGTTTCACGGCAATTGAAGACAGCAGCTATACGATCGTGGATAATCTGGGTGAGATGCTTCAGACAGTAGAAGCTCTGAAAACAGCCAACCAGGAGATCGTGGATTCCATTCAGACAATCTCAGCGACTACGGAAGAAGTGTCTGCCCATGCCAGTGAGACACTGGAAGCGGAAGAGAGAAACAGAGAGATTCTGCAGAAAATTACTGAAAATATGAATTCTATGGTAAAAAAATAAGTAACGGTTCCTGTGACAGAACGGACAGGATAGAAACAGGAGTGACAGAATATGCATGACAACGGGGTGACTTTACAGAAAAAGGTGTTACAGAATTTGGATATACCGTATTCGTATGAACTGGCAAAACGAATGGAACAATACCGGTCACATCCGACACTGGGGTATCGCCCGGCGGGTTCTAAGGCAGAATTTGAGACCGGAGAGATGCTGAAGACAGAAATGGAAAAAATCGGACTGTCTGAGGTTACAAAGGATGCTGTGACGGTAGACGGCTGGGAATTTCATAAGGCAGCGTTGAGCTACACTGAATGCGGCCGGGGAGACCGTGTCAGCAGAGCTGGGAGCCTATCAGACAACCTTTGTCACCGATGGTCCCAAGGAATTTTCCATGATGTATCTGGGAAAAGGAACGGAGACGGACTATCAGGGAAAGGATGTCAGGGATAAGCTAGTATTGGTGGAGATCAGACCAGAGAGATGAGTGGTGGATCAGATTATCCGGTATACCAGGCACATCTGAAAGGGCTGCAGCCCTGATCGCAGTGCAGAGCGGCGGCTACGGCGAAATCGACGATGAAGCTCTGAATGCACAGGATATCGCCGGACCGGAGGATGCTCCCGCTTTTCTCCATTTAAAGATGCGGCCGGCCTGCTGGAGCTGCTGCGTATCGAGGAGGAAATAACGGTCACCTTTGATGCGGAATCCAGGGTGACCAGAAACTGCACGACTTATAATATTGTGGGAAGGATTCCCGGGAAACATCCTGACCGCATGGTGCTTTTGTCTGCACACTATGATTCCTATTTTGATGGATTCCAGGATGACAATACAGCGGTCGCTCTGATGTTTGGTATTGCAAAGGCGTTGCAGGACAGTGGTTTCCAACCGAACAATACCATTGTGATCACATGCCATGGCATCCAAGGAATGGGGCGTGGTGGATTCAATTTCGACTGGTCTACGGGAGCTTATGAGCAGATATTTACCGCACATCCGGAGTGGGTGGGCAAGGTGATCGCAGATCTGAACTTTGAGCTTCCTGCGTTAGCACATGGCACCAGAGCGAGGATGGTAGCTGCTATGAATATGTCAGCTTCCTGGAGGAATATCTGGCGGATCTGCCGAATCTGACGATAGCCTATCCGGAAGAGACGGCAGTGACATCTCCGATCGAGACCTGGTCGGATGATTTCTCCATGGCGATCGCAGGTGTACCGTCCATGGTAAATGATTTCACCGGCGGAAGCTTTATGGAGACCCACTACCATTCTCAGTTTGATAACGATGAGTTTTATGATGATGAACAGGTATATCGTCTGCATCACGAGCTGTTTGCCCTGCTGATTCTGGCACTCGATGAAACGGCAGTGGTACCGTTGCAGTTTTCACCGGTGGTGCAGCGGATTCGCAAGGGCTTGGAACAGTGTCGGGAAATCTGCTACCGCGCCGATGTGGCGGGGCAGCTGGGAGAGAAAAAACGGGTTTTGCTTGAAAAAATTGAGGAACTGGAGATTTTAAGTGACCGGGCACTCAGAAGATGCCGGGAGGAATATGAAGCGGTAGAGGAATACAACCGTAACTACAAACAGTTGCTTAGAGATGGAAAATACGACGAGGCGGAGGAACTTTTCCGGCAGATCAGACCGCTGGAACAGAAGCTGCTCGCAAGGTTCCAACAGGAGCAGGACGCTTTTGTGCGGATTGACTGGTACGGAAATGTGTTGTATCCTCATGAGATATGCAGTGCAAATCTGAGACTTCTGGGCGGAGCGGTGAGAAATCTGAAGGAACAGAGACTTTCCTCCGCACTTCGTAAGCTTTATCAGGTAGACAACAATGCCTATGCCTTTAATTTTATGAAGAAGTATATAGGCATTTTACGGATTATGTATTCCATCAGCCGAAGGATCGCCTGAAATGGGGTTACGGAAGGCTGCCGGAGCATGAAAATCTATATGGAACGGTCAAGCAGCTTCTCCAAAAAGAAAAACAACTGGAGATGTTGACAGGATCCGGTATGAAGGAAATGGACTACCGGGAAGAAATTACCAGCCTGGAGCATGCATGCAGCAAACTTGTGGTCAGCCTGATGAATATCGTGCAACAAATGGAGAGATCTGTGACAGAGATATTCGAACTGTAAGGATGGCGAGAGCAGAGCACGGAACGATCCACAGACAACAAAGCCGGGGAATGACATCATCATAATAAGGAGATAACAGTAAATACAATTATGGAAAGTGATAAGTTATATCGTGTGCAGAAGGAAGACCTTCCGAAAGTGGAGAAAATGCTGAATCAGTGCTTTGCACACGATCCGTTGTACGAGACGCTGATTCCGGATCCGGAAGTCCGTAAAAATCTGATGCCGGAGCTGTTTAAATGTGACATGGATGAATTTTATGCGACCTGTGAGATCTTCGCAGACAGCGCGGATCTGAACAGTGTATTGGTGGTATCGGATGAAGCGGAGCCGTACAATGTATTTCAGTTCTATTTTACAGAGGCCATGGCTGCTTTACAGACGGATTCC